>Ga0209514_10000002_pt1 | contig 1194739 bp, 1239 predicted proteins | sample Subgrocontami58m_FD_187452 | JGI IMG/M metagenome (GOLD analysis project Ga0209514, IMG submission 187452) | Subsurface groundwater microbial communities from S. Glens Falls, New York, USA - GMW37 contaminated, 5.8 m (SPAdes) (version 3) | ecosystem: Environmental > Aquatic > Deep...
GTTTTCTCCTAGCGCAGCCAGTCAATGCTGCGCTAACGGAGAAAACAAAAGAAAAAGTTTAAAGCCGCGCGAGACGGCATTCACCTTCAGGCAAAGCCTGAAGAACTCTGCCTCGCGGCTTCATTAGAAATTTCCGGAGACTGGCTGAGCAATGCAAAAGCATATGTTGATTTGGGGCAATAAAATTTGTTTTTGTCACAGATTGCCAGAAAGAAGCAAAATACTCGGAATAAAACTTCCATTGTGCTCACGCTGCACCGGAATGCTGGCAGGAATCTTTGCAGCACTATTGCTACAGTTCCTTAGACTGACAGTTCCTTTTCCAATTGCAATTGTGCTAATTGCACCATTAGTTATTGACGGGTTCACACAATTATTCGGACTGCGCCAAAGCACAAACGAAATCAGATTTGCAACAGGAATACTTTTTGCCATTGGATTGATTGCTGCTGAAACAAGAATAATTCATCAGATACTTACATAAAAAATAAAAGCATGGCGAATGGCAAAAAAACCAATGGAGCGATAAAATGAATACAATGACAATAATAAAAATAATCGGCGCGATACTTGCATTAATTACAATTGCAGGAATAATCATAGAAGTAATAAAGATGGTTGCAAGCGATATAATCTAAACAAACAATAGCAAAAAAACATCCGCGCGAGGTGGAAAAAATGAATTTTTGGATAAAACTTATTGGTGCAACACTGGCATTGGCTGGAATTATTTATGGAATAATTGTCGGATTTTCCACGGCAATAAAAATTTTATCATAAAAAAAGCGCGGCGAAATTTTCATGACTGAAGAGGAAAAGCAAGCACAGAGTGAAGAAAAATTAGCCGATAATCCAGAACCACCGCGAATCCAATTTGACACCTTACAAAAAGACCTCACCCAAAGGGAAGCAACCTGTAGCCAAAAATTTCCCGAAGAAATTAAAGCAATACAGGAAATGATATTTGAATCAATGATGTATGGCCGACATATCTCTCAGGTAAAAGGACAAAGGGCAAAAGCCCAGGGGAAAGAAATCACAGGCGCGAGGGCATTCCCAGTATTTTATTTTTACAGGAACGCATGGCTCTTGCTTGGAGCGTTTGAACTTTGCAAAAAAGGATTGACTTCGCAAACTATAACGCTTTGCCGAACAGTAGTTGAAAACATTCTCGAAATATATTATGTTTTGTTCGAAAAGGATGAGATAACGCAACTTTTTTATGAATGCAAACTTGGTAAATTAGAAGAAGGGCTGGAAAAAAAACATGAACATTTCAGCCAAAAGATTATCCGAAGGGCATTATTCTCCAAAGGAAAACAATTAGAAATGAGCGAATATTATGGCACGTTCTCTGAAGTTTCCCATGCCGGCATAACATCAGCAGAAACTGACAGTCTTTTTAGCGAAGAAGATACGCATGACAAAATGGAATTAATCTTGCATCTTGGCGCAGCAAACATTATTGCAATAACAGAAGCTGAACTTGACGTTATTGACAAGACAGAAAAAGAAAAAATGGACAACATAGTAAAAAAAATATTTGCGAAATGGGGCATTGCCGACTTGTTACCGGATAAGCCAGAATTAAGAAGCAAACTGAAAATTACTTTTAACAACTACCGATAAAAAAGGCACAAAGACCTTTTTTGCGACGCGTATTTAAGCAAAATGCAGCCGAAATCGATACATGAATAAAAAAGAATTGGCATTGAAAACAGCCACGTTTTTCTTTGCCAGAGTCTGGGGCAGGGCACAGGGGCTCATATTATTTTCAGCTTTGGCTATGCCGTTTTTTACGGCTGCAATACAACTACATTACAATCTGGCTCCAAGACATTTCGCGGTCGTCACAATGGCGTGGGTGTGGTTAGCAATTACTACTTTTTTCATTTTTTCGTTTGCAGCAGAAATCTTCTTATTGCCAAGATTGCGAACCAAACTATTGAAACACGTGAACACCGAGTTAGAAAAAATTTCATTCGAAAAGAACCCAACAATAACAATAGAAAAAGCAATTGGGCTTTTGAATGACATTTATATTTTGCTGCCCAGACCGAAAGAAACATATGGTCAGCGAGGGGCTTTTTACAAAGAAAAAGATGCACTAAAAAAACTAAAAGGAATAATTATTGCAACAGTGTATTGTCTGGTTTATGGATACTGGGAATTGCAAGAAAACGAAAAAGCAAAAAAACACTTCACGGCTTTTTTTTCGGAATATTTAGCAAAAAGCAAAGAACCTGAATTAAACGCATTCCAAAACGAATTATATGTTGAAGCGAACAAAAACGCAGAAGCCCTGCTCGCTATCAAAAAAACAATAGCAGCAAGAAACAAAGGGAAAAGAAAATTAACCGAAACAATGCAAGAACTAACAAGAAAATTTTTGGAATTTGCCAAATCAAGAAAACTAGCGCTTACCGGAATTGCAATAATTATCTACGCTCTGAAGTTTTTTAATGAAGAACTAATTAGGTTTCTAACGATTATTTTGGGAATTTTATTGATTTTCCCAGAATCCAAAAATATCATTGATAGCGTTGCCGCATTTTTTCAGTGGGGAAAAAAACCACCACAATAGAAAACACACAGTAGGAGAAATGTTTCCTGTCAATACTTTCTGATTGTATCTTTCCGTTCGTTTTCCCGTTGTTTCGCGTACCCGTTACGCGCATGATACTGTAACAGAATTGTAATGGCTTCAACGAAAAAGTATAGCACAGAAAAAGTAGGAACTCTTTCTCTTGCGCAAAAATGCACTATTAGTATGTTCTTATTACGCTGCTCCTGTGGATGTTGTTTTGTTTTCGTTGCTGTTCTGTATTGTAATATAGCAATAAACGTGCTATTGTGTCTCCGGCAGTCATTGCAGGGAATTGTTCGCGTAATGCTTTCCGGAGCTCGCGAGAAATTTCAATTGTTGTTGTGTCATTCATTTTTTTCCTTCTCTTTTTGCTGTTGTAACGCGGAACACATTACTGTAAACAAAAGACTCAATCGCATGTTTCGATTATCTGTGCGCAGCTGCTGCAAGCCCAAATCCCATTAACAAGGATGCAATCGGTTTCTTTACTGCAATGACGGCATTGTTTTGTTACGGCTGTTACGGTTGTTACAGATGATACGGTGTCCGCCAAATTTTGTTTTTTTATTGTTTCTTCTTTGAAAGGGTCTTGGTTTTTTTCTTCTTGACCGCTCCCCGTAACTGCTGTAACTTCCGTAACACCTGTAACATTTTGTTTCTGATGAGTTAGCCAATACTTGGCGTTGTATTTTTTGAATAGTTTTTCAAGCAAAGGAGCATTCCAAACCAGTTCTCTGATTGTTTTATTTTGTTCCCCTATTCGTTTTGGTTTTGTTTCTAATCCTAAAGCGCGCAGTTGCTTTCCAATTCTGGCAGCCCCACCTTTTTCGTTTGGCAGTATTTCCAAAGCAATTTTTTCAGCAGTTATTTCCTTTGTTCCTTCTTCGGGTGCACAGTCCAAGAGGAAATTTATTATTTTTCCGTCGAAGCTTTCTTCCCTTGCTTCTATCAATTGTTTTTGGTATTCTATTGCAAACTTTTTGAATTTTTCCAGCAAAGGAGGATTGTTTGAAAATAATACTGCAAATCCCGATACTGCTTGTTGCAATCTTTTCTCTGCGAATTCAATTTTAAATTCTTGTATTGCATCAACGTTTATTTTGTCGCGGTTTCGCAATCGAAACAGTAAGAGTTTTTCCTGAAGAATTTCTTGTTCTTCGAAAAATTCTTTTGGCAAAACTGTAGGTATGTCGTTTCTGTTTGTTTCTCTCATTCGTTCTGTCAAGCATCTGCTTTCGAGTGCTAAATCATAGAAATCATATCGACTTGCAATTACTTTACAGCCGAACGGGTCGTGAATTTCTATGTCGTTAGGGTCTTTGTCATTGCATCGGAGCACAGGTTTTCCTTTTTCAAAGCCACAGTTCAGGATTTTTGTTATTTCGTCTGCGGTATCACTGCGTTTTCTGTCGCCTTCGTCAATTAAAACAGTGCCGTGCCAAAAACCTTGTAGCCTGTAAAGTGGTGCTGGTGTTATTGTTCCAGCAGAAATAATTGGTTTGTAACAAATTTTTCCTGTTACATCCAGCCCCCTGCTTTTTCCTGTGCTAAAATCTCCCAGAAAGCGCAAGTATGGAACAGTCGTTAGCTTATCTTGTATCCATGACAGCAAAACGTAATAGCTTGCGAATATTTCGTAGTCCGGCGAAACGTCAAGATATTTGTGAATAAATTGTTGTATTTCTTCAAGCAAAGCTTTTTCGCTTTCGTATTCCATTGTTTTCTTTGGCAATAACACTGCCCCTTTCTTTACTGCATCATTGCAACAAGGCAAATATTCAATGCCGTCGAAAACAAGTTTTTCAGCCGTTTTGGCTTCGTTGTTTTCAAGCCAAATAAAAGAAGAATTCTCGCCGTCGAAAACGACTTCGTAAAGAATACCGTCTTTTTCCAGCATTGGAACTATTTTAGTTCCTTCTTTTTCTGTTTGTTTTTGTTTATTGCAGTCTTTGCAGAATCCAGCCAAGAAAGGAAATTCTTTTTGCAGGTGCTTGCAATTAAATTTTGTTTTCTCTCCTTCCCAAAAATCGCTTTCTTTCATTCCTTGAACTTTTGCCATTCTTTTAATCAAGTCTTTGCTTGGATTCAATGCGCGAAAGTTTGGTGCAAGGTCGTGGTTTCTGTTTCCAGAAGGCAATTTTGTTAACAACGCATAATTGCAAATCTTGCAGCGCGTTGGCGAAAGATTTGGAGAATTATTTATTTTTTTTCCACCAAACAATAAGACTTTTTCTTTTCCAGTCTTATAATGCGGTGCGTTTTCTATTGCAATAAGATGACTTTTATCTGTCCAAAAAGCTTTGTCCAGCACTGGCTTGAATTGCAATAATAGCAAATCAACAAACTCTTCACGCTCTGCAATAGTTATTTTCTTTTCGAAAAAATAGTGCCCGTGAATACTTTTTGTTCCTCCAGAAAACCATTCGCCAACAAAGCCATGCGCCTGCAATATTTCGAATATTTCTTTTGCTGCTTTTTCATTCTCTTCTTTTGTTGGATTATCCAATTCAAGAATTAATTCGCAGTCAAGTTGCTGGCGGTGCTGTATTTTTTCAGTCTGAAAAGAAAGCTCGTTTATTTTGTGTCGGGTGCTTGGTTTTCCTGTTTCGGGATTGTTTTTAGCAACTTCAAAATCTGGTTGCATTTTTTTTAAAAATTCTATTCGCTCGACAAGGCTCATTCTTTCACCCCGCCTTTGGACGGAGCAAGCTCAACTATTTCCTGTATTTGTTTTTTTTGGATTTTGAAAATGTCTCCTTTCCAGTCACTACGGATTGTAATGAACTCAGCGTCCTCCGATAACGCTGTTCCAGTAATGCTTTTGCATCGGTCAGCGACAGAATAAGTAATTTGAAATTTTTTATTTGGCGTTGTCGTTTGCATTTTCCATCGCCTCTGCCTTTACCTTTTTTTTCAATTCTATTCTTTTTTCAACCAATTCTGCCAAATATGCTGCTGGCTCGCCAATTCTTTTGTCAAATTCTTCCAAAGAAAGAATTAGCTGTCCGCAGGTTTGGCACACTTTTTGCTTTTCCATTTTGATTACTCCTTTGATTAGGTGCTTTGGAGTAACCCTCTACGCGCAGTAGTGACCTAAAGCGAGTCCCTGCGTGGTCGATACGCCAGAATTTTTCTGGTTCTCTGTGATGGTTAAAGCATACCGTTTTTATTGTTTGATTCTGAAGCGTGCTCCAGAATCAGTTAATTTTTTTTCGACTTTGCCAAAATCTTCTTCAAGAACGCGTAAAGCAGAAACTACACTGGAATATTTTGTATTCAGTGCTTTCGTGATATGACCACGACTAAATTCTTGCGATTTGAATTTTTTTAGGTATAATTCAACCGCTTGAATTGTTTCAAGTCTTGGCATGCTTTCGCGTTTTGAAAAGGATTTTTTTTGCATCATATATATTGGTGCGCCCGTTATATTTAAATGTTTGCCCCCAAAGGGTAAATTGCAACATAACCGAACATTTATCGTTTTTGCATTTTTTTGAGCACGATTTCGACTGCCTCGGCAACCAGTTTTTCTTTGTCTTTTAGTGCGACAACATTGACTGATTCTATTCCTTTCTTTTCTATTTCAAGTAACAAAGCTTCCTCTTGGCTCAACACCATTGAACAGGTGGAGCAATATTTTGCAACACTTGGATTTTTTGTTTTGCAACGCGGGCAAGTTATCGGAGCCAATCTGCTTTCTTGCTTTGTTTCCTCTATTTCAATTCCGTGTGCTTTTGCTAAGGCAGCATCAATATTTTTGCCGCTCATGTGAATGTAAACAGCAGCCATTCGGCTATCTGGACTCCACCCAGCAAAGTTTTTCAAGACCTGTTCTGTCACTTTCGGAGCTAACGCAGTCAGTCTGGAGTGCCGAAAAATGTGTGGGTGAACTCTTTTTTTTATTTTTGCTCGGTTCTTTGCTCTGTTAAGAATCCGTGAAAGTCCTTGGCGATTAACCTCAGCCCATTTTTGAGCCTTAACATTAAACCAAACAAACTGCTCGCGGTCTTCGCGAAAAGGATGAACCTGCAACCAAGCTTGCAAATATGGAACGCTTTCAATCAGCCGAATATTTCGAATTCCGGTTTTTCCGTCCACTCGCATTAGTGCGCCGAGCTTATCAAATTGGATGTCCCGTATTCTCACGTTGCAAAACTCTCCAACGCGTGCTGCGGAGTCATACAAAACAGAAATAATTGCTTGGTCTCTGGTATTATCAGTGCCGCGAATCATTGCCTCAATGTCTTCTTCAGTTAGCATGTCAGCTGGTAGTTTTGTTTTCCTAACACCGTTTTCTTTAATCCAGCTAACGCATTCAGGAAATGTTCCGTTGTTCATCCAGCGGTAAAAGAATTTTATGTTTCGAAAATTGTTGTTTAGCGTTATTGCAGAGAATTTTTCGCCGCGTGCACTATTGGAATTTTGCATTTTGAAGAAATATTTTTTCAAATCAATAGCAGAAATCTTTTCCAAATCTTTGTCAACATGATTAAGCAAACGAATTACGGCAGACAAATAGGGAGTAACGGAAGAATTTTTTATTCCGACCAATTGCTTGTCGCGAACAAATTCTTCAATTTTTTTCTTGTTGCTTGAACTTGTTTTCAAGTCGTCCAAAGCCCGCATCTGCGAATGAAAAAGTCGTTCCTTTTCGTGGATTCTGCCGTCCAATAATTTTTTCTCCTTCATATATAATATACGGAAGAGGCAGTATAAAAAGGTTCGTCTATCATCAGATTTTGCCTCAGTTCGCCCATCTCTCATCATCCTCGCGGTCAGAGTCATCGTCAGTTCATCATCGGCATTTACTTAGTGTAATATAAAGTTTTTAAATTGGAACAAGAAGGAGCTTGTAATTATTCTTTTTCTTTTGGCTCTTCTTTTTTTGCATTTTCTGGAGCTGGGCCCGGCAATAGAATCACTCTTTTTTTTGGCGTGTAATGTTTCATTTTGTTTGTTCGAAGGCTTTTTTCTGCATCGCTTTTTAGTTCAGAAATTGATTTGAACTCTGTTCCGACTGGTTTTGAAATTGTTGGCTTTCTTTGTTTTCTTTGCGGTCCGGCCATAAAGCATCATTCAAGTTCTCTTTTTAGTATTTTGTGTGATTGGTTAAGCTTTTTGAATTTTTCAATGTCGCCGGTTGGCATGTCTGGGTGGATAGTTTTTGCCATTTCTTTATATTTCTTGTTTACTTCATTAATGTCTTTTTGGTCGTTTGAAAGCCCAAGGAATTCCCGCGCTTCTTTTCGCTCTTCATGCACGTCCTCGTCTTCTGCAAACTCGTCAATAAACTCTTCAAGATTTATTTTTTCAGACAATACGCGTTCCACTTCTTTTTCAATAACTTGCAAAACAATGAACAAATTGTCAACAAACTTTTTTTGGCTTTTTTGTTCATACTGCATCCTGTGTCCGTTATAGTACCATGTGACCATTGCTTTTTTTTCTCTGCCGCAATACCCTTCAATATCCAAATCAACATCTTCCCTTGCAACTCCAAGTTTTTTTAGCGCCATAATTAGTTTGTTTTTGTATTGAAGCGCGCGCCTATTCAAAGAATCCTTTGCCAGGATAACATTAATACTGTGCCCCTTAATCTTGATTACGCCCATAATAATCAATGTTCTAAAAACAAGTTGATGCAATCTTCAATTAAATTATCCTGACAATATCATGCTTATTGCAGGCTCAAAAGGGGCAATTTTGGTTTAAATCATTTTTTTTGTTATTTCTTTTATTGTTCCGTCGCTTATTTTTAGTATTCGCTGCGCGATTTTTTCAATGAAATACCTGTCGTGTGATACTGCAAGAATTGCACCGTCATAATTCAGGAATGCTTTTTCAATGATTTCGCAGGCGTCAATGTCCAAGTGATTTGTTGGCTCGTCAAGCAAAAGCAAGTTTGGTTTTTTAATGAGTATTTTTAACAGGTTTAGCCGTGATTTTTCTCCCATTGATAATTGGGAAATTGGCTTGAACACTTCTTCATCGGAAATAAATCCTAGCATGGACAATTGCTGGCGCGTTTTACCGTGGTCTTTTAGCAAGGAAAATATTTCGTCATATAATGTGGCATTGATTGTCAAGTCTTTTAGCTCTTGGTCTAAATAGCCAAGTTTTGCCTGCGAATCCAAAACCACTTTTCCGGAAATTTCCGGAAGGCGTCCTTCAATTGTTTTGAGAAGAGTGCTTTTTCCCATTCCATTTTCCCCAATTAGAATAATCCGCTGGCCAACGCCAACATTAAGGTCGATGTGAGAAATCAGCGGCTTTTCGTATCCAACACTCAAGTCAGCCAGTTCTAATACAACACTGGATTGGATTGGCGATGCTTCAAAAGGGGTTTTGAATTTCGACTTGTCCAGGTCAGGTTTTTCAATAATTTCGCGCTTTTCCAAAAGTTTTTCACGGTATTGCCCCTGCTTGACTTTCTGGGGGCTTTTTCCAATGCGTGCTATCTTGTCTTTTTGAATAGCAATGTATTTGTTTTCTAGCTCGTAGGCTGTTTTTTGGGCTTCAAATGTTGCTTCGCGCGATTTCACGTACGCTGAATAATTGCCGTTATACTTAATCCATTTTCCTTTCTCTATTTTCAGAATAGTGTCGCACACGCGGTCCAAAAAATACCTGTCATGCGTGACCATTAACACTGTTCCTTTAAAGGCGCGCAAGTATTTTTCCAAAATACTCAAGCGTTTGAAATCAAGGTGATTGGTTGGCTCGTCAAGCAGCAAAAAATCCGCGTCAGAGGATAAAATCTGTGCCAAGGCAATAATAGCCCGCTGTCCAGTCGAAAGAGAGCCAATGTCCTGGTCAAGCCGCATTGATTCTTTTACCGCGAGAGTGTGTAAAACAGATTTGATTTCGTTATTGGGCCGCGGGGTTTGCTTTGCAATTTCAGCCTGCAATTCCACGTAGCGCTCCATTAGCTTGCTTAATTGGGCATGGTCTTGATGAATAGCCGGGCTTGAAAGAAGTTGTTCGATCTCGCGCAATTTTTTTTCAAACTGGTTTTGATGGTGAATTGTGGCGCTTTCCCCAATGGTCTGCCACACGGTTTTATGCAAGTCTAAATCAACGTGTTGAGAAAAATACGCCGCTTTGCCGTTGAATTTAATCTGGCCAGTATAATCCACTTGGCCCAAAATTGCCTTGAGAAAAGTTGTTTTTCCCACTCCGTTTCTGCCAATAAGCCCCACTTTAGAGCCATCTGCTATTCCAACGCTTTCATCAAGCAGTATTTCCTTGTTGCCAATGGAGATTGAAAGGTTTTTGACGGAAAGAGCCATATTTAACTATCATTCAAACGATTCTTTAAGGCATGCTGAAAAATATTTTTTTCCCAGATTCCAAAAGTTCGTCATCGGCAAAGATTTTTTGCACAAACAAGATTTTAATATTTTTGGCTGCCAATTGTAAGAATGCAGCAGACAACTCTTTGTTATCTGGTCAAAGGCAACCCGCCAAAGCAAATACTGCTGGGAATGAAAAAGCGCGGTTTTGGCGCAAAAAAGCTGAACGGCATTGGCGGAAAAACACACGACAAAGAAACAATATTGGCCGCGGCAGTGCGAGAGCTGGAAGAAGAAATCTGCGTCAAAGTTAATGAAAAAGACTTGGAAAAAATTGGAGAAATTGATTTCTTTTTTCCTTTTGTCTCGGCAGAAAAGAACTGGAACCAGACAACACACGTTTTTGCGATAAAAAAATGGCTCGGCACTCCAGCAGAAACAGAGGAGATAAAGCCGTTTTGGATTGAAGCGGCAAAATTGCCGTTTGAACAAATGTGGAAAGACGACCCGCACTGGATGCCATTGTTGCTTGCAAACAAAAAATTCAAGGGAAAATTTGTTTTTGCAGAAGACAACGAGTCAATAAAAGAATTCCGTGTGCAAGAACAAAAATAAAAAATTACAAGCCGAGTTCTTTTGCCAATTCTGGCTTTAATGCAATAGCCGCTCTTGCAAAAGAATCTGCAAATGCAGCAAGCTTTTCTTGCCCCAACGCAGAGCGTGAAGCGGAAATTTGCGCTGCAATTTCAGCATTGCCAGTGCTTTGCGCTAACGCAGACAATCCCGCAATTGTTCTCAAGATGAGTTGCTTTTTTTCCGTGCTTCTGGTTTGCCACCACAATGGCATCATGTCGTGAAACAAAACCAATTGGTTGGTTAAAACTGCTTGCTTGAAGCCTGCGTCAGTGCTTTTTGATATTTCGGCAAGCTTGTCCGGCCAGATAGAGGAAACTGGCGAAGCGGCAAGCAATGTTTTCTTGTTGGCATCCCTAATGTATTGCCTTGCTTTTGTAAAATCTCCTTTTTTTGCAAGTTCTGAAGCAGCCTTCAGGATTATTGCGGGTTGCTTGAATGCCTGCAAGCCGGTTGCAAAAAGGCTTTTAGAGGCAGAGGAAATCCTCGCAGCAATCTGCTGTGCATCACTAGGTTTTGCTGTTCCAAGCCGCCTGAAAACAGCAAGCATTGGATCTACTGCCCCGACAAAAATATGCGTGTCAACAGCAAACTTCCTGTCAACAACCAAAGCGCGCCTTCGCTCCAAGCGTGGAAGCTGCAATTGCATTTTTCTAGTCCAATTTCGCATGTTGTTTTTTATTCCGCCCATTGTCGCTGCGGAGGCGGAAACATTGCCCTCGCGCAACAAGCGCGTTGCAGTGGCAAACCTTCCAACCGCGTGAATCTTTTGCTCTTCACGCAATAGTGCGGGGTTTTTTGCAAGCTTTTCGACTATTCCCAAAAAATATTGCCTGAATGCTGTTCGCTGCGGTTCACTAAAGCCCTGCCAGTTGTGCAACAAATCGTAATGCAATCGCGCGACTTCGTCAAAAATAATTTGCGCTTGCGCTGACCGCGATTTCACTGACTCTATTTGGTGGTGTGCCAACCGAATGGCATCAGCCTGGTTTTTTGCACGCAAAAAACCGTCTATTTTCAAGGCAGTTTCTGTTCCAGCATAACGAGGAATTTCAACACTGCCGTCTGCATGAAACTTTATTCCAAGCTCTTGCGGCGTGCGCTTTGACACGCGCCTTTCTCGCGGCTTTATCAAAGCGCCTTGCGGAATCTGCTTGCCGGCTTTCAGCATTTCCCTATATTTGTCAGGGAACAACGTTGGCTGTTGCCCAAGCAACCGCCTTTTTCCAAGAACATACTTTGGAGCGCGAAGCATCAATTCACCAAAAAAAATAGAAGCAAGCATTTAATTAAACTTATACAAAAAGATTGGACCCTGCGGGAATCGAACCCGCTTTTCGGCCTTGCGAAGGCCGAGTCTTACCAGTGGACCAAGGGCCCGTATTATCAAAGAATGAGAATTGGAAATTTTATTAATCGATTGGTTTGCGCAAAATTATTGGTTTTGGCGCAATCGCATTGCAGCAGCGCGCTGGTGCCTGGAACGCGCTTTGTTCGAGTGAATTGCAGTGGGAAAAACAAAAAGCAAAGAATCTTCAAAACCGGTTGTGACTATTTCTGTTTTGCCCAAATGGCTTCCCTTGACGAATTCAAAATATCCTTTTTTGTCAGAATACTCGTTTATTATTTGCCGTATGTCGCCTAGGGAGAGAAATTTTGCTTTTGCTGTTTCCAGTTCAAAATTGTCTGCAGTGAAATGGTCAAGGTTTTTTGAAATGTCTGTTTTTGGCTGGCTTAACAAGCGGTGGCTTGAACCTGCCGGCAAGTGCAGTGTTTCACAGAACAATTTCCCTTTTCCGTCGGAAAAAACAGAGCCAATTATTGCATGCCCATTGTTGACTATCTGGGAAGTAATGAGATAATAATACTTTGAAAGGTCTTGCTTGTTTTCCAATAGCCATTGTTCAATTATGCTCGTGTCTGTTACGTCAACAAAGAAGCCTTTTCTGACACTGCTATCTTTCGGGTCAAAAATGAATAAGCAGGGCTTGTTTGCTTCAAGAAAATTTTTTGTTTCTTTTAAAAAAATGGAAATGTGTTGCTCCGTGCTTATAGGGATTTCAAGCTCAATCCATTCAACAGCAGTTAAGCCGAGTTTTTTTATTTGAGAATAAACCTGTGTTGTCTTGAAATCAGGATATTGCACCGGCAGTATTTTGTTCAGCGCATCAACCCAAGCCTTTGTACTCGCCATCTACAAAATGAAGAATGAAAAGAATTAAAGCCTTTTCAAAACAGCAGAAAGCAAGATATCCATTGTATCGACTTTACTGCACTTCATTTTTTTCAGCATCAGGGATATTTCAGTGCAAGCCAGAAGCAGAACCGCTTTGTCAGAGTATTTGCCAGCAATTTTTTCCAGCAAGCGGATTTGTTTTTGTTTTTGCGTCCCAATATTGAAACAAAAAACAGCTTTTGAAATTTGCCTTTGCTCTTTGCTGGTTGGCTTGATTGAAAGAATGCCGGAAAAATCAAATAACCCGGAATTTATGGTCAAGGGAGAACCAAAAACAACTATTTTTTTTATGCGTTTTGACAGCAGAAACTGCTTGGCTTCATTCTGCAAATCAATTATTGGCGCATTGGTTTGCTGCTGCAATTGCTCGCGAAAAATGTGAATAGTATTGCATGCCATTACAATAAAATCCGGATTGTGCGAGTCAAGCTCTTTCAAGCCAAGGGAATATGGCAACAATTCTTTCTCGGTTGCCTTTGGCTTAAGGAGTTCCGGCGCGGGAATACTGTTAATTATTATTTGCGGAAAATCCGCATTTGATTTTGCCAAGCCAAAGTCGCTGGGATTCAAGAATGAGTTTTAAGTAAAACTCGCCCGTAGTTTGAGGCCCGATGCCACCCAAAATTCCAATCTTTGCCATACAATCACTCCATTTTTTCCTTTTGACAATGCCGTAAATTTTTTCTTTGGGAGATTGAAAATCTCCCGTTTTTCTTTCTTTGGATAGCCCGTAGACCACCTTTTTTCTCTTTGGGGTGGGCTGCAGACCTTTCTCTTTTTGAAAAAGAGAAAGGGATATAGTTGGGGTCACGGGGATTTGAACCCCGATCAGCCGGTTTCTTCTTTTTTTCCAAGGTTCTTGCCTTGGCAAAAAAGCTTCTGGAGCCGGCAGTACTACCTGGTTATACTATAACCCCAAACTTTCATTGCACTGGCTATGTCAGCCAGCACCACCACAAAAAAGAAACTGTTTTTTTAATCCCAAGACTATTCAAATCAGAAAAAGCATTCGCGGCTTTACAGCCAAAGTAACTCACTTTGCATAGTCTCACAAAATAATATGCTGACTAAGTATATTTAAATGTTTTTGGGTTAAATGCCATAATGCTAATCGGATTAGTGGGAAAGCCGTCAAGCGGAAAAAGCTCTTTTTTTGCAGCCGCAACATTGATAGATGTTGCAATAGCAAGTTATCCTTTTACAACAATAGAACCAAACCGAGGCATTGGTTTTGTGCGCGTAGAATGCGTTGACAAAGAGTTTGGAGTGCAATGCAATCCACGCACTGGCTTTTGCAAAAACGGAATTCGATACGTGCCGGTAGAATTAATCGATGTTGCTGGATTAGTGCCCGGAGCGCATGAAGGAAAAGGATTGGGAAACCAGTTTTTGGACGACTTAAGGCAGGCAGATGTATTGATTCATATTGTTGATGTTTCTGGCTCGACAAACGAAAAAGGCGAAACAGTTGCAGCAGGCTCGCATGATCCCGCAAAAGACATAGAGTTTTTGGAAGAAGAAATAAATTTATGGTTTCTTGGGGTGTTGCAAAAAAACTGGCAAAAAATGAGCAAAATGCCTGTTGCTGGAACAAACCAATTGCTTTCAGTTTTCATGGAAAGCTTAAGCGGATTAAGCATCAAAGAACACCAAATAGAAAAAGCATTGCGCGACTTGAATTTGCTGGAAAAGCATTTGAGAGACTGGAGCGAAGAAGAAAAAAAAGATTTTGCAGTCGAACTGAGAAAAAAATCAAAGCCGATAGTAATTGCTGCAAACAAAATTGACTTGCCCAATGCGGACAAAAAGCTAGAAGAATTGAAAAAAAAATTTGAAGACATTGACATTATTCCGTGCTCTGCACAATCAGAACTCGCGCTCAAAAAAGCCGCTCGCGACGGTTATCTTGAATATTTTTCAGGGCAAAAAGAGTTTGCCGTCAAGCCGGAAAAGCCAATGAATGAAAAACAAGCAATGGCATTGGATTACATCCAAAAAAATGTTTTGGAAAAATTTGGCAGCACTGGCGTACAGGAAGTATTGGAAACAGCAGTATTCAAACGATTAAAAATGATTGCTATTTTTCCAGGCGGAGTGGGAAAACTGCAGGATTCAGAGGGAAGGGTTTTGCCAGATTGCTTCTTGATGCCGCCAGGCACTACTGCAGTTGATTTTGCCTTTCGCCTGCATACCGACATGGGCGAAGGATTTGTTAAAGCGACTGACGTTAAAACAAAAACAATGATTGGAAGAGACCACGCGCTAAAAAACAGGGACGTAGTGGAAATCCATTTCAGAAAAAAATGAAAAAAATAGAAAAAAAGCCGCTTTTAGTTTAGGCGGACGCACCAGCTTTCAGTGCAAGTGCTATAACCATTGTAATAAGTGCTGGAATAGCTGACTGAAGCGCTCGGATAACTGTAAGAGTTGTAATAAGACGGGTAGGAGTAAGGATAGCTTGAAACATATCCAGTTGGTGAACTAGAATAAACTGCATAGGTTGTTGCTTCAGGGTAATCCCTGTAATAATACGGGCGCCAATAGCGGCCAACGTAATAAGGGCTGGAAACAGCATAGTTAGAATATGCAGAATACGATGGCTCGTAATAATAACCAGTATATGCGGCGTAGGGACCGCTGTAAACAGAATAATTCACCGGAGAATAATTAGTATAATAAACAGGGTAATTGCCAGTGCGCAAATAGTTCTCTGTCCCATAAATCCTGTATTCCGGGCCATAAGGGTAATAAGCGAAAACAGTGCTGATTAGGAAAGAAAAAGCAACAGCAATCAAAGCAAACTTCAAATCCATCTTATTCACTCCTTCAAGTTAATACTGTATATAATGGTGCTTCCAGTATTTAAAAGCCTTTTGTTTGTCTGCATAATTAGCAAAATAGGCAATAAACGCGTTTTAATGCTCGCATTGGCAAAAAGCCGTGTTATAGTCACGCGCTCATTCTTTCCAGGGCGCAATTCGCGCAAACGCCTTTGTTCTTTTCCGCGTCTGATTGCAATGGCTTGTTGCAGTATTTGCATTTTTTTGCAAGCGCGCCCCCGACAGTGTCTGCTGTTTTCTTTGCATTCTGCGTGGCATTGATGCCGCGGTTTGCAGTGTAAGTGGCGTCTTCAACGCCCCTCACTGTATCGTTTATTTTGTCAAACAAACCCATGGCAAAACACAGCAACCAAGTTTTATTTAAACGTTTGCAGAAGATGGAAGATGGTTTGACTACAAATTTGGAAAAGAAACAGAAAAAAAGAATCGTCCCAATCTATCTAAAGAATCGCCTAATGTGCTGCTTTGCCAATTGCAACTTGCTAGAAACAACCTTGTGTGCTCCAGCCAACTTGAGTTGGCGTGCTGATTTTGTTGTTGCTCTGCCAACTGCAAAAATCCCGATTTTGCGCGCTGCTTGCATTTCTCCTTTGCTGTCGCCAAAATAAACCAAGTGTTTTCCTCTGTCTTCCCAACTAATTCCAATTAGTTCTGCTGCTTTTTTTGCGTGCAATTCTACTTTATGCGCTGTTTCTTCTGGCGCTCGGCCAAGAACACCGTCAAAGAGTTTTCTAAAGCCAACCTTGTCAACTAGAGCATCAGCAACTTTCTGCGGGTTATCAGTGCTTAGGAAAATCTTCCAGCCAGCACGCTTTAAGCGGGCAAGCTCTACTTCAATCTCTTCAAATGGCATTAAGCTCAGTTTCAGGAATTCACTCCAATGAAAATCCGCCAAAGAAATGCCTTCTGCTTTTGAATGCTCTTGCCCATCAACTAGCTGCAATCCTTCCCTGAATTGCTCGTCAAGCGGAGTGCCAACGCTGTGCTTGTAATATTGCATTAGAGCGCGCCTGAACTTTGTAGCAGCACGATTATTGGCAACAATAGTACTTGCAAAAGCAGCAGCCATTTCATTCACAGTTGGCACAATAGTATTATGATAATCAATCAGCAAAACCTTTGGAGCAACAAGTGGAATGCGGGAAAAACCATTAGCCACACAAGCAATATTTTCAAATCAAATAATAAGCTTTTTCCCCCAAGCAGGTTTCATGCAGACTGTTTTGATTCCGCTTTCTTTCGGCGCGTTAGGGAAAAACAATGGCACAGAGCTAGCGCCAAAGGCAATAGCGAATGGCCTAAAGCTAAAGGCAGAAAGCGCTAAAATAGACAATCTTGACATTGAAAAATCGCATGCAAACATAGAAAAAACAGCCCATGATTGCCTCAAGCAAAAGTGCTTTTTTTTGGGCGGCGACCACTCGCTGACTTACAGCACTTTTCGCGCTTTCAGCAGGCGCTTTGGCAAAAAGAATGCAGTGCTTGTTTTGCTTGACGCGCACGCTGACTGCACGTATTTTACTAGCATTAAAAGCCACGAGGACTACGTACGCGCACTAGTGGAAGAAGGATTCTTGCAGCCGCAAAATATCCTGATGCTTGGAACGCGGCATGTTTGGAAAAACGAAAAAGAATTCCTCAAAAAAAAGAAAATCAAAACCATTAGCGCAAAAGAAATCAAAAAGAGCCTGAAAAAAACAAGCGAACTGCTACATAAGTTTTTGGTGGGGAAAAAAGCGGTTTATGTTTCCATTGATTTTGACGTGCTTGATGCAAAGTTTGCGTTCGCCACTGGATATCCTGAAGCAAATGGCTTGAATGAAAAAGAGCTTTTTGCGCTGCTAAAGGTTGCCTTGCAGGCGCACGTGCGTGCCGTTGATTTTGTGGAATATAATCCATTGTTGGACAAGCAGGGCAAAGGGCAAAAAACCGCGGAGAAAATCGTGAGATTTGTTTTGCGCTTCGGCGATTGCCAATAAAAACAAGGCTTTTTATATTTCAAGGCAGCATTTATTCTAGGCGATTTTGGTTGAGGGGCAGTTTTTTAATAAAGGCAAAGGACGAGAACACTATTACTGACAAGGGCGTTCGCGCCTTCGTAATGGAAAAAATATTGAATTATCCTTTTACGCGCGGTACAGTAATTAATTTGGACAAGAAAACAGTGCAGGTGCAGTTGGAAGGGGACGAGAAAACAATTCACGCGTTTATAAAAGATTTGGAAAAATCGCTTGCTGAACAATTTGGAAATCCGGCTGTTTATCTGACGCTGTTTCAAGAGGACAAATCGTTGGAGATTCCGCCATTAATGCGCTCGAGCCAAGCCCTAATGGTTGGGCAACTGCAGAAAGGGATTAACATTCAATTGGAAATCTTGAAAACCCTAAAAGGGTCTGAAGATTCAACGCAATCAATGAAGGGGGCAATGGGTTCAATGAAAGAATCCATGGACTCGATGAGTGGCTCTGTGGGCTCAATGAAAGAATCATTAGAATCATTGCCACAAAGAATTGCAAAAGCATTAAAAGAAAACAGCCAAGCATAATCTGCTTATTCTGAAACCGAAAGGCATAGCTATTTTAAAGCAAAAAGCGTTATTCTTTCACAATGGAACAAAAACACATAATCATTGCGCTAGTTGTAATTGCGGCAATGGTTATTGCTTTTCTTTTATATGTGTCATGGTCAGCATATTGGGAAGCCAGTGGCGGAAAAGAAGGATCTGGATTCATGAGTAGCGAGTGCGTGCCAAAAATAAAGTGCGACTCTTGCAAAGCAGATTCTAATTGCGCTGGCTTTGATGCAGCTGGAAAAATGGTTTTTGATGGAGCAAATGGCGCGGTTTGCAGTGCACAAGAAAAAACCGCGTTTGCTTATTGCAAGGACAAATGAATCGTTTTATTGATTTTTCAAAAAGCAAAAACAATAGCTATTTTAAACTCAAAATGGCATTTATTTCAGGTTTTAAGTATGGCTGATGCTAACGAAAAAGATTGTAAAAGTCGCGAGTCTAAAAGGCAGAACAAATGCCATTTTGGAAAGGTTTAAATACGCTGGCTTCTCTTATTTTGAAATGAACTTGCTTGAAGCATCTGTTCTTTCTTTTGTGGTCGCAGCAGCAACAACAGCCATGTTTGCAGCACATAACTATTTGAAGTCAAAAAAGCCAAAATACGCTAAATTAGGTTTGCTTTTGCTCGCGCTTGTTGCGATTGTTTTTATTTTTTGGACAGCCAATGCCATGCAAGGATTGTATGGGGGACATTGTGACCCTATCGCGTGTTAATAGGTAGAGTATGAAAGGCAAACTAAAATATTTATTGGTTTTTTTCATTTCATTTATCATATTTTTTGTTATTTGCCAGATTCTTTGGTTTTATTTTGGTTGCAATGTTCAGAAATATTGTCCTATAGAATTTAGTTGCGTGTCAACTGCTACTTGCGACCCTTGCAAATCTAATGCGGGCTGTGTTGGCGTTGATATGAACGGCAACAGGATCTTTTCAGGTACCCAGGGCAAAATTTGTGATTCGAATGAAAAAAAGCTTTTCGCCTATTGCAAAGGAGAAATGAATTAACCTGTTGATTTTTAGAAAGGCAAACCAATAGCTATTTTAAACTCAAAATGCTATTTATTTCAGGTTTATTCATGGCTGATGCTAGTGATTTGGTGCAGGACGGGGAAGAGCCGCAAACACAAGGCGAAGCCTTGTTCAATGATGTTTTTGGCGCGGATGAAGAGGAAAAAGAGGCAAAAAAGCGCCTGGCTGAAAAGCAGAAGGAAAAGGAAGCCAAAGGCAAGCCAAAAGAGGATGCTGCAATTGAAGAAGAAACTGTTTCTGAAAAACCGCATTCTGACGAGTTTACAGAATTGAAAAGCGAATTGGGGCAAAAAAAAATAGTGCAGAATGAAGAGCTTTTGCCGGTGAAAAAAGAAAAAAAAGCCAGAAAGAAAAAAGCAGCGGAAGAAGAGACTATTGGGAAAAAAGAGGCGCAAATTGATGCGCGCAAGCATCGCGAGGCAATAAAAAAACTGGTTTTGTCAAAGGCAAAAAAAGCTGCCGAAGAGCATGAAGAGCAAGAGGATAATGAAAGTGAAGTGCATGATTTTTTGGAGAACAATGTTGTTGAGGAAGTGAGCGAAGAGGATTTGCTGAAAGAACAGGGAACAAGAGAAGAAGGAATTCGTGCGGCAGCAAAGGAAAAGCGGGAAAGCGAAGTGGAGAGAAAGGAAAAAGAAAGAGAGTTGGCGTTGGAGGCAAGCGCAAAAATAAAGCCGGAATTGTCTTTTCTTTCTGACAAAGAGGGAAATGTTTACATTGGCAGAAAGCAAAGCGTTTTGCAAAAATACGGAAATGAAGCGGCTTTATTTTTGGGGCGTGTTTTTGAGGAAGAATGCAAGGACAAAAATGTTCATTTGGACGGATTGAATCCGCACGTTGTTTTTGTCTGCGGTGCAAGGGGAAGCGGAAAAAGCTATTTGTTGGGAATTATTGCCGAAGAGCTTGCAATAAAAAATCCGAATGTTGGAGTTGTTGTAGTTGACCCTGTCGGGGTTTTTTGGAGCATGCGTTTTCCGAACAAGGATGAAAAAGAACTGGAATCTCTTTCAAAATGGGGATTGAAGCCAAGGGGCTTGGATAATGTTTGTGTTTTTATTCCCGAGGGAATGAAAGAAAAAGTGCCTGGCAATACTTTTGATAAAACTCTCAGCTTGCCGCCCGCATTATTGACTGCTGATGACTGGTGCTTGACTTATAGCATCGACAGGTTTTCTCCAAGCGGCTTGCTGTTGGAGAAAGCATTGTTTAAAATAAAAAAAGGCTATCGGAACAAAGAGGGAAAAGTGTTCAAGGGAAGGCCGGACAATTTTTCTCTTGACGAGCTAATCCGCTGCCTTGAAACAGACGAAGAAATCAATTCGCCTGACAAGGGCTACAAAAGCGATTCTATTCGCGCTTTGTCAAGCAGGTTTGATGCTGCAAAAGCATGGGGAATTTTCGGAGAGCGCGGCACTCCACTTGGAGAAATCAGCAAAGAAAACCAGTTGACAATAATTGACACTTCTTTTTTGGAAGACAATGTCAGCGCGCTGGTTATTGGCTTGCTTGCCCGCAGATTGTTGGCTGCAAGAAAACTGAACACGCGCACTGAAGCATCGCAAAAATTCAAGGAATCAAACGCGGAACAATTTTTGGAGCAGGAGATTCCGCCAACCTGGCTGTTTGTTGATGAAGCACATACTTTGATTCCCAGCGGGAACATGAAGACGCCCGCAAGCAGCGCGCTGATTGAATATGTAAAGCAAGGCCGACAGCCTGGTTGTTCTTTGGTTTTTGCAACACAGCAGCCGAGCGCTATTGACACAAAGGTTTTGAGCCAGTTGGATATCATTGTTGTGCACAAGCTTGTTTTTGACGATGATGTCAAGGCTGTTTTCAAGCGCACTCCGACAATTATTCCAAAACAATACAAGGCAAGCAGTTTCATCAAAACCTTGCCAGTGGGAATTGCAATGACTGGCGACAGGAGAGAAGAAACAAGCCGCGCGTTCGTAATGAAAGTCAGGCCGCGCATGTCACAGCACGAGGGCAGGGAAGCTGTTACTACAGAGCGCCAGAAAGCCCCGGTAACAAAAGACCAGGCGCGCAGGCTAGCAGTAAGCATGATAATGGAAAAGCTGGAAGACAAAGGCAAAATTGGAATTGAAGAAATAGCAAAAACAGTGCAAACAGTGAATTCGCGCTACAAGCAGGCAGTTGCAGCGGAAGAAATACTGAAGGACCTGCAAAAACAGGGCGCAGCATTGGATGAAAAAAAAACCTCTTTATTGTTGCCACAGGTGCTAGACGAGTTAGCCGAAGAGCAGGCGTTCGAAAAGAAAAGAGAAACTTCAGTGGAAGCCGCTAACGAAGCAACAGTGCAAGAAAAAAAGCAAGAGCAGAAAAAAGAAATTGTTCCCGCCGAAGAGCTGGAATTGGTTGCATTGCCAGTGAGAATAAGCGAGGAAAAAGCCCGCAGCATTGCGGAAAGCAAAATGCAGAAAAGATTTTTTGGCTTGCTGGGAAAAAGCGAGCGCTTGAAAAGAATTGAATTAAAGTTTGAGCCGGTTTACCGCGTCAAGTATGATGTTTCAACAGGAAAAGGAGAATTCATTGCGCGCGAGTGCTTCATTAATTCCATTAGCGGAGAATTTTTGCATTTTGAAGGCAGAAAGTTTGTCGAATCAAAAGGAGTTTGCCTGCTCTGGGATTCGCCGCAGGAAGAAATAAATCTCTTGAAGCAGATTATTGGAAAAAACATTGTTGCCGATGCAAAGCAAAAAAGCAGCGCGCTAGAAGCATTAGTGGAAAAAGGCCTGGTGCAAAAAACAGCAAAAGAAAACAAAATAATTTATTCTGTTGCAAAAGAAATCGAAGGCAACCTGCCAACCAGCCCCACGCACCAATTGTTGCAGTCTGTTGCAAACGTGCCTTTCATAAAAAGCGATGTGGTTTCTATTGAACAGCCAGTGTTTGAAAAGAATGCTGCTGCAAAGCTCTTGCAAAAACTCTTTGCGGGCACTATAGTGAAAAGAATTGAAGACATTTACAGGCCGGTTTACGAAGCAGCAATTGAAGGCGGGGAAAAAAGCCGCATGGTAAAGATTGATGCAATGACTGGCGCAATAATCTAGTTTGCAAGCCCGATGAGGATTTTTCCTATTTTGTTCGGGTTGTGGCGCAATAAGCGTTGTTTTGTTGCTTTTTCAGAAGAAAAGACAGGTTTTTCAATCAGGTTTGCGCCGACCAATTTTGGTTTTGCGGCATTGCGGGGCAAATCGTTTTCAACGAAAAAGCTTTGCTCTGCCAAATACCTGTCAAGAATTTTTTTGTCTGGTTCTTTATTGTTGAAGGCGACAAAATCCAGCACTCCAGAACCCAAATATTTTTCAATTGCTTTAACGTGATTTGAAAGCGCGAAGCAATGCGTTTGGTTGACTTGTGTCATTACGTTTGCAATGTAAACTTTTTTTGCATTGCTTTTTTTTATTGCTTCCCGCATTCCTTTCACAAGCAGGTTTGTTATTACGCTGGAAAACAAGCTGCCCGGGCCAATCACAATCAAGTCTGCTTCTAAAATTGCTTTTTTTGCTTCCGGCAGGATTTTTGCGTTTGCAGGAGACAAAAAAACGCGCTTGATTGGAGAGCGTTCTGCAAGCTTTTCCGCGGCAATGTCGCGCTGAATCAAATCGTCCTCGCTGGAAAAAATTGTTCCGTCCTCGAGCTCTGTGCACAAGTGAACGTTTTGCAGCGTTGAAGGAAGAACTTGGCCTTTTATTGCCAAAATTTTGCTTGCTGCTTTTATTGCGTTCTTGAAACTGCCCGTTGTTTTTGCAAGCGCAACAATCAAGAGATTGCCAAAATTCATGTCGTTGAGCAGGTTGCCGGAAAAGCGATAGTTGAACAAGTCAAGCATTAGCTTTTCCGATTCACTCAGGGAAATCAGGCAGTTGCGCAAATCGCCCGGCGCGGGAATGCCAAATTCTTTTCTCAGCACGCCAGTGCTTCTGCCGCTGTCTGTAACAGTCACTATTGCAGTCAAATTTTTTGTGTATTTTTTCAAGCCGTTCAGTATCATTGGCAATCCTGTTCCCCCGCCGATTGCCACAACCTTTAAGCCGTTGGTTTTTTTTCCGCAACCGTTTTTTTCTATGGCTCTGATTGTTTTTTCCAGATCTGTTATTTTTTTTGTTTCAAAATCCGCCTGTTCCAAATCGTTTTTTGGCTGCAGGTTTTTGTATCTGCCGTGCAGCAATCGAATTGTTGTCATTCCAAGCAAATTGCCAATTTTTATTTCGCTTTGGATGCGGTCGCCAATGCAAAGCACTTCTTTTGCGTCAAGCTTGAATTGCGCGAGCGCTTTCCTGAAATCTTTCTCCTTGCTTTCGCCTTTCTCGAGGTCAGTGATAATAACCAAATCGACTGCATTCTTTAAACCAAGCAATTCGATTTTTTTCATTTGCCTGCTGTGCAAGCCAGTGCTGATAACAATCAACTTTATTCCTTTTTCGCGCAGGCGGGAAAACAGTTCCAGAACACCAGGAAACAATTGAATGTCTTCTACAACATCGCTGTTGTAGGCGTCCAATGCTGCTTTTACAATCGAGGCAATTTGTTTTTCTTCTAGTTTTTGCTCTTCGCAGAGCTTGTCAAAAACATTGATGCGCGGTCCAAGCTGTTGCAGCAATTCAGTCATGCGCTTCAAAACAAGCTCTGCAGTGCTTGGAAAGCCTGCTTTTATCATTGCTGCTGCAGCGCGCTTTTGAGCGCTTGCAACAAGCTGGCCAGTGCAGTCAAACAGCGTGTCGTCCAGGTCAAAAATTATTGCACTGATTTTTTGCATTAAACCACAAACAGCCAAATATTGGTTGAAAAGCAATTTATTAAAGAATTAGCACCTTAAGCTTCTTAAAGGTTTTTTGGTGCAGAAATCGCAAAAAGCAAAGATTCTGGCATTGCTCTCTGGTGGAATTGACAGTCCCGCAGCGCTAGCGTTAGCCTTGCAGAACGGCTGTGAAGCAATCGCAGTGCATTTCCAGAATTATCCTTTTTCTGACAAAAAAGGCGAGGAAAAAGCAAAAGCAATAGCACAGATTCTTGCAAAGAGTTTTGGCAAAAAAATAAAGTTTGTTCTTGTTCCGCACGGTGAAACACACAAGCAAATCCTGAAAAACTGCGAGTTAAGGTATAGCTGTGTTTTGTGCAGGCGCTTTATGCTGCGGATTGCAAGCAGGCTCGCGCTAGAAGAAAATGCAAGCGCTTTGCTGACTGGAGAAAGCTTGGGGCAAGTGGCAAGCCAGACATTGCACAATCTTGCCGCAGAGCGGAATGCAGCAACAGTTCCTGTTGTTCGCCCGCTGCTTGGCTTGGACAAACTGGAGATTGAAAAGATTGCAAAAAAGTTTGGCACTTTTGAAAAGTCGATTGAGCCCGGCTTGTGCTGTAATGCTGTGCCGGAAAAGCCGGCGACTCGCGCGCGCGTGGAAGCAATTGAAGAAAACGAAAAAAAGCTTGATGTTTCAGAGATTGTTGAAAGCGCGCTTGCAAAACGCGAGGTGTTTGAGTTTGGCTGAAGAAACAGGAAAACTGATTGAATTTTTTGAATTGGCAAACAGATTGAAAACAAACAAGCGAACGGGCTGGGCAGAAAGAAAAATTCCCGCGTGTGAAAGCATTGCTGACCATTCTTTCAGGCTAGCGCTAATGGCATTGGTGTTTGCGGAAAAGCTCGGAATTGATTCTGCGCGTGCTGTAAAAATGGCTTTAGTGCATGATTTGGCTGAGGCAATTACCGGCGACATTCAGCGCGACCACATTGACGATTATGAAAACAGCTTAGGCATAAAGCCAAGCATTACAAAAGAGCAAAAAAGCGATGGCGAAAAAAAAGCCTTGAAGCAGATTGTTGGCTTGCTGGACAAGAAAAGCGCAAAAGAAATTCTTTCGCTGTGCAACGAATACAATGAACGAAAAACAAAAACCGCGCGCATTGTGAAAGAGCTTGACGGCGTAGAATGCATGATGCAGGCGATTGAATACAAGCGCGCTTTTCCGGAAAACGAGCCGCTGGACGATTTTTATTTTTGGTACAAAAAATTCGGAAAAATAGAAATTCCCGAGCTGAAAAAAATAGTTGACAAAATAATGGGAGAATTTGAAGGGCAATTGGTGAAAAAATAATGCTGCAGTTGAAGGATTTTGTTGCCCAGCCTTGCAAGAGCAGGATTGCTTTCGAGTTTTTGCCAAAACAAAAACAACAGCTTGATTTGGAGGCGCTTGCGGACAAATTGCGCTTGACAAAGGTTTTTGTAGAAGTAGAAACCCCTTATTTGCTAATACTGCGTGTTTCCGGGCACGCTTCGAGTTTTTTCCGCAGCGGAAAAATAATAGTAAAAGACACCAACGACAAGGCGGAAGCAAAAAAGGTTGCGGAAGAATTATTGAAAAACTGTTGAAGCTGATTGAAAAAAATAATTCGAAAAAAAATAAGGGGTTTTGTCATTTTGGTTTTCCGACAAAACCGCCTATTATGCCGAGAATGAAAGCAATTATTGCTCCAACTACCAGTGCAACTACCGATGCAACCAGCGTAATTGCTGCCATTGCGCCTGCTCCAAGCACGCCTGCACCGCTGGCAGCGCCTATTGTTGCAGCATAATTGGCCATTGCCGGAACTAAGAGAACAATATTCAGAACACTGCTTATTATTCCGGAAACAACTGAAACAATTACTGCTCCAATTCCGCCTTCAACAGCGCCGCCGGGCAACATTTTTGCTGTTCTGTATCCTGCCCAAACAAGAACTGCAAGGCTAACCAATAACAGCACTAAGCCGATTATTCCGACGATTGCAAGCATTGCAAGATTCATTGTAGAATACACAAAATAGCTCATGGCTGTTGAAATCAGCACTATGGCAATGCTGGCTATTAGCGGCAACTTTACTGCTGCAAAAATTTTTCCAAATTCGATTTTTTCACCCCCTAATGGTTATATTCAAGATAAAGAAACCGCCATATTTAAAGATTCCCAAGAAAACTCGATTTTGCAGTGTTTGGAATCCAAACCTGAAAAAATTATTAACTGCACAATCGTATTGCTTGCACATGATAGCACTAAAAGTTATCTGAAAGATACATAGGAGGCAACCTTCCCCGGTTTAGGGGCTCCCAATACAAAGGGTTTTGTTGTTGGCCTCCTTCCTGTATCCAATCTTTTTGCGTGCTGTCAATTGCTGTTTCTTTTTTGGCACACCCAATAGTTTTTTAACCCGTTCAAGGCAATCTTTTTTTGCCAAAAGCGGGGGTGGCAGAGTGGTCTAATGCGCCGGTCTCGAACCAAGCCTTTTTCTTTCTTCAAAGAAAGAAAAAGTCTACGGTCTTGCCAAAAAGAAAGAACGTAGATTCTCGGTTTGCAAGGCAACCGGTTTCCGCAAGGAAGCACGAGTTCGAATCTCGTTCCCCGCGCTATTTTGCCCGAATGGGTTTTTTATGCCTGGAAAAAATATTACTTTAATCGGCATGGCCGGCGTTGGAAAAACAACTGTCGGAAAAGAACTGGCAAAACTATTAGATTACAAGTTTGTTGATGTTGATTCATTAATAGAAAAAAACAGTGGGTTAACTATTCAGGGAATAATTGACAATAACGGAGACAAAGAATTGTTGCGGCTTGAACAAGAACAAATCATTAATCTTGACTTCTCCATGCCAACCATTGTTTCTCCGGGTGGCAGCGCTGTTTATTCCGAAAAAGCAATGGCTTTCCTGAAAGAAAAAACAATTGTTGTTTTTCTTGACGCACAATTTGAGGACATTGCAAGACGTGTAAAAGACATTAGTGGGAGGGGAATAATAGGATTGAAGCAGAAAAGCTTCCGCGAAGTGTTTGAAGAAAGAATCCCATTATACAAAAAATTTGCAGACATTATTGTATTGCGGAAACCTGGTTTAAACGCAAAAGATACAGCAAAAGAAATAGCCAAAATAGTAAAAAAGGATTGATTGGAATATTGTTAAGGCTAGCGCTTGTAATCTAGTGGTAGGATACGAGCTTCCCAAGCTCGTCACCCGGGTTCGAATCCCGGCAGGCGCAATTATTTTAAACCGGTAATTGTTAATAATAGAGGGGGGATTTTTTTGTCTGAATTGGCAAAGTATAAGTTTTTGGGTTATGCCTATTTTATTCTTGCTTTTTGCATGATTGGGCTTTCAATAGCCGGCTTTGTCCAGGGATTGAAAATACAGTTTGCCGGGGAAACGATTGCTGCATTTTTGTTTTATTTTTCAACTCCAATAATCATCTTTGTGAGTTATTTTTATTTCAAGAAGGCGCGCCAAAAGCTGCATGTGGTAGATATTTCTTCCTGAAACAAAAAACAGTTATTTTGTCAGTTCGTTGAGTTTGTTGTGGCTTGCGATAACAAAAACGTTTGGCGGCTCTATTCTTACTTTCAATCCGCTGAAATAAATGTTTGCTCGCAATGAAAGGTTTTTTTTAGCTTCTGTTTCGATTGCGGACAAGAGCAAGGGCATTTTTTCCTTGCTCAATTGCAGGCTGTTTGTTTTCGGTTTTTCATTCAAGGCAAGGGACATTTGCTCGAGCAATTGCGCGTTTGCTGTTTCAAACAATAATTCTTTGGTTTCGCTTTTTTGGCAAAGCGCTTTCAGGAATTCTATTGAACGGCTGTCCCAGACAAATTTTTTTTGGTCGTTGAAGTCAAGCTGCTTGAGGGTTTCGATTTGTTTTGCAAAAATCTCTTTTAGATAGTTTAGCTGCAGAATGCGCTTGTCCAGTTGTTCTGCGACTGCATGCAAATCAGATAGCATGAATTCTGTGGAACCGCGCGCTGCCTTTAGCAAGTCAGCGTCCTGTTTTCCGCGTTCAATCAAAATGCTTAGCTGTTCAATGATGGTGTCAATCTGCTGCACTGCGTTTTTTGAATTCACTGTTTGGTTAAGCTTGAGCAATAATTTGGTTTTCATCTCACTGTTCACTTGAGCAGCGCCTTTTTCCGTTGCAAAAAAACGCTTTTCCTGCCTTTGCGCCAGACCAAAGGCAAGCAGGTCTTTTAACGAGCGGCTTAGCGCTGCACGCGCTGAATTCAGCGTGGCATAGTTTGAAGAAATTTTGCTGAGCAGGGCAGTGTATTCGATTCCGGGATTCTGCTTGATAATCAGCAAGACAGAGTTTTTTTGCGTCATGTTAAAGCAATAAGATTGTACTGCAACTAATTAAAAATGTTTTTTGAAATCGCATTCCATTTCAACGTGCTGCACGCCGAACAGGTCAAACGGCGCTTTGACTGCCTTAAAGCCGCATTTTTCATAAAACGCTTGCGCGTGCAACTGGCTTCTCAGCCAGATTGCTTTTGGCTTGAGTTTTTTTATTCGTTTCATCATGAATTCAAACAGGCCTTTGCTTATTCCTTTGCCTCTGTATTCTTTCAGCGCGGCCATGCGCTCGATTTTTATTTCGCCTTTTGACATTTCCCTGAATCTTGCAGTTGCAACTGCCCTGCCGGCAACAATTGCAAGAAAGTACCGCGCTTTTTTGTCGTCATCGTCCGGTTCCCAGCCGGGCTCAAAACCCTGCTCTTTGATAAAAACTTCAGTGCGAATCCTGCAGGCATCAATGAATTCTGGAATGGTTTTGGCTTCTTTATACTGCACGAGCATATGAAAAAATAGGGAATCAAACTATATTTTAATAAAACTGGAAGGCAGTACGCTGCATTAAACAAGCTCTACTTTTTTCATGCGCTTGTTTATCCAATAATAGTGTTTTTGCTTACAGACAGAGCATTCTGCCACAAAAGTCGGCTTTTTTGTCTGTTTTTTGACTGTTGCGGGATGCTTGGTTTTTCCGCCATAGCCTGATTTGTGCTTGCGGTTCATTCTGCGCGTGCCAATGCTCATTGTGCGCGGCGCAGCAGACTTGAATTGCTTTAGCTTGTGGGGAGTGTGCTTCTTGCACTTTCTGCAGTATGTTGCAACAGTCTTTGGAATGTTCATAAAAAACACTTTTTTTTAGTCGTTAAAAAAAGGCAAAAATCGTTATTATTTACTGGCAGGAAAACGTTTTTATATTATTGCTTTAAGCCCAATTATGCCGATTCCGAAGGCAAACGAATTTAAACAAAAAAGACCTAAAAACATATGATTTTATGATTGGGGCATTGTTTGGGGGGTTTTTTGAACTGGCAAAAAAACCGTTTTTGGTTTTGCCAAGCATTTTTGCGGCTGTTTTTTTTACTGTTTTGGCCTTGTTTTCCCAGCCAATCATGCAAGTGATTGTTTTTGACCTGGCGCTTGGAGGAAACATGCCGCAGGCAAACTTATTCCAATTGCCGTTCCTGTTGTACAAGATTTATGCGAACGACATAAACATTTTGCTTGCAATGGCTTTTGTTTTCGGTGTTGCAAACAACTGGCTGGCTTTTTGCTTTGCCCGCTTTGCAAAAGAACGCAAAAGCGTGTTTGATGCAATGGGGTTTGCAACAAAAAACATTGTCAAAGAAGCATATTTGGCAATATTTCAGGGGGCAATCTTGGCATTGTTTTTTGTGTTGTTTTTGCTTGCAGCCTTGCTTGGCAGTGTTTCACCCTGGCTTTTCCTGATTGCAATAATAATTATTGCAGTGCTTGCCTTGCTTGCTTACCTGGTGCTTGTTTTCCTGCCCGCGGCAATTGCGGTTGACGATTTGAGCATAAAAGACGGGTTGAAAAACAGCGGGGATTTCGTAAAAAAAAGAGCGCTTGCTGCAATAGTATTCATTTTCGTCGTAGGGCTGATATACAATTTGATTACTGGAATCGGCACTAACCTTGCGGACACAATCAGCGACGACAATATTGCATTGGCTGTTGATTTTGCCTTTTTGCTGGTTGCAATAAGCTATGCAAGCATGGCGGTTCCGCTTTATTATGTTTCCGCAAGTGAATAAAGTGTGGAACAGTTGAAGCAACAGGCAAAAAAAAGGATTTTTTTATGATTAAGATTTCAAGGCTGCGCCTCAAAAACTTCAAGTCTTTCAAGAAAGCAGAATTGCCTTTCGCCTCAGGATTCACCGCAATAGTGGGAAGCAACGGCAGCGGAAAAAGCAATATTTTTGACGCCTTGCTTTTTGTTTTGGGCATCAGCAGCATGAAGGCATTGCGCGCCGGCAAAATGATTGACCTCATAAACCACGGCGCTGACACTGATTATGCCACGGTCGAAATAGAAATGAAAGACAGCCAGAAAAAATTCGAGTTAAGCCGCAGCATTGACAGGAGCGGAAAAGCAACAGTGCGGCTTGACGGAAAAAAAATCGGGTTGAACGAAGCGCAATCGCTGCTGGAAGAATTGGGCGTAAACGCTACAGGGCACAACATTGTGGCACAGGGCGACATTACCCGCATAATTGAAATGACTGACATACAGCGCCGCGAAATCATTGACGACATGGCAGGGCTAAGGGAATTTGACGAAAAAAAAGAAGAAGCGCTGCGCGAATTAGACAAAGTTGATTCAAAAATAAAAGAAGTGCGAATAGTCCTTGCAGAGCGCGCTGCATACCTTGACCAATTGCAGAAAGAAAGGCAAGCCGCAATGGAATTCACTTCATTGGGAACTGAACTACAGCAATCAAAAGCCACGCTGCTGAAAAGCGAAATAGAGAGAATAGAGGCTGGATTGAAACAGAACGCTGAAAAAACAAAAAACTTTGCAGAAGAAAACGCGGAAAAAGAAAAAAAGCTTTCGGAAGAAAGGCAAGAGCTAGCAACAACAGAACAGGAAATCGAGGCGTTAAACCAGAAAATAATTTCCGCAAAAGAAAAAACATTCAGCGGAATTGCAGTTGACGCGGAAGAAAAAAAAGCGGAAAAGCGCATTTTGCTCGAGCGAGAAAAAAACAAAGAAGACGCAATGCAAAAAAACAGCAAAAAGATTTCAGAGCTAGAGGAACGCAACAGCACGCTGGAAGCAGAGCTAGCGGAAAAAAAGAAAAAAATCATTGAAAAAGACGCGGAACTAAGCGCAGCAGACAAGGTGCTGCGCGCACTGAAGGAAGAATATGCCGCCTTGTCGGAAAAAATCCAGGGCAAACAGGAAGAATTAACAGCAGCGGAAAACGAAATTTCGGGCTTAAACGAAAGGCTTAACGGGCTGCGCGAAAAATACTTTGAAAAAAAATCCTGGGCTGACGCAAAAAGAACAATCAGCGAATCAAAAAAGAAAGAGTTTGCGGCACTGGAAAGCGAGCTCGCGGAAATCGAAAAAAAAGCGTTTGAACTGCAGAAAAAAAACGATTCTTTGAAGGCGCTGAAGGCAAAGCATCCGAACGCGGAAAAAGAGCTGCGGCAAGCGGAAAAGGCAATCGAAGAAACAAGCGCAAAAATCAGTTATGCGGCAAGCCTCTTGGATTCTCTGGAAGAAGCTGTTGAAAAGCTTTCAAAATCAACCGCAAACTGCCCGACATGCGAAACAAAGCTTTCCGCTGAAAAAAAAGGCGCAATTCTTGCAAAAAAACAGGCAGAATTTAAAAAAATAAAAGCGGAGCAAAAACAGTTTTCTGATACTCTAGCGCAGAAAAAAGCGCTGAAGAAAAAACTCGAAGAAGCAATCGATGAAATGAACATTCTTTCCATTGAAGGCCGCGCGCTGGAAGAAACAATGAAAAGAAAACAGGAGGCAACAGCAAAAATTGCGGATGCAAAAAAAGCAATCGGAAAAGAGGCAGGGCAAGCGCTGGAAAAAGAAATTGCCTCGATTGAACCAGAAATCAAAGGCATTGAATCTGAAATTTCCGAGAAAGAATCAGGGCTTTCTGAAGAAAAGCGCAAAACGTCCTTTTCCGCAATGAAAGAGCTCAGCGACAAAATAAACAGCGAAATGCAAAAGCGCAATTTGCTGCTGCAGCAAAAGGGCGAGTGGGAACTTGAAACAGAGAAGCTTTTCTTGGAGGAAATGGAAAGAAACAATCTGCAAGCCAGCGCTTTGAAAAAAGAAAACAGGGAAATTGAAGCATTGCGGGAAAAAGAAAAACAGCAGATTGCCGCGTTCGAAGCAAGCATCAAGGGATTGGAAATAGAGCTGATGAAGGCGGAAAAAGCCAGCAGTGCAACCATTGAGGAAAAGGAAAAAAAGAGCCAAAAGGCGATTGCAACAAAAGAAAAAATCTCAAAAATGGAATACTCGCTGCGGGAACAAGAAAGGCAAAAGAACGAAATAAACATTGAAAACAGCAAGTTGGAAGTACGGCTAAGCGATTTGCAGCAGGAGTTTGCAGGCTTTGTCGAAGTGCAGGCACTGAAAGAATTCGACGCAATAAACTTGAGAAAACGCATTCCCGAGATTGAACGGCGCATAAAAGAATTGGGGGCAATAAACCTCAAGGCAATCGAAAGATTCGGAAGCCAGGAACAGGAACTGCTGGAAATAAAAGCAAAAAGCGACAAGCTCGAGCAGGAAAGGCTGGCAGTATTGGAACTGATTAACAAGATTGAAGTGCGGCGCACGGAAGTTTTCATGGACTGCTTTGATTCAATCGGCAGAAATTTCAACAAGATTTTTTTGGAGCTTGCTGACAGCCAAGGCAAGCTGACGCTTTCCGACTTGCAAATGCCGCTGGAATCCGGCTTGCTGATTGAGGCAAGCTTTGGCAAAAAAGAAATAAAAAACATTGACTTGATGAGCGGGGGAGAAAAAACATTGACTGCATTGGCTTTTCTTTTTGCACTGCAGTCATATGAGCCAGCGCCGTTTTATTTGTTTGACGAAGCCGATGCCGCACTGGACAAGGACAATTCTGCAAAGTTTGCGCGCATTCTCTGCAATATCAGCAGGACAAGCCAGTTTATTTCAATCACGCACAACGACACTGTAATAAAAGAAGCCGACCAGATTGTCGGAGTTGCATTGAACAAGGACAAAAGCTCTGTCATTGGCCTGAGGCTAAAGGAAGAAATAGAAAACAACGGAAACAATGGAAAAATAGCCCAAACAATGAACTGAAGAACTGAAGCAACAATGCAAAAAACGTTTGCTGCGTTCAATTATTTGCTTATTTTGTTTTTTTGCCCATTGCTTTTTTTTGCTTTTGTTTTTTGTCTTCTTTCGGCTTTTCGATTTTTTCTGTTTCTGCCTTCAAGTCGGCGATTGATTGTTGCTTTATTTGCGCGTCTTCTTTTGACAATGCTTCCGCTTCAGACTTGATTTCGGCTTTTATGGAATCTATTTCTTTTTGCACTATGTCAACCTGTTTTTTGTAATCTTCCGCAATAATCAAGCCTGCCTGATAGTGCGACTTGAGGCTGTGCAATACGTGTTCAAAGCCAAGCAGTCTTGCGCGCAAAGAATCAATCTCCACAACGCGTTCTGATTTTTCTTCAAGCTCTTTTTGCAATAGGCTCTGGCGCACGCTGTATTTTTCCTGGAGGGCATAATATTGTTCGTTTGAAATTTTTCCTTCGGAAAGCGATTTGTCGAGTTCTTTTTGCATTTTTGTTATTTGTTCCATTTGCTGTTGCATTGTGGCTTTTTGTTTTGGCCCCTTTTTGAAAACAACCAATAACAGGAAGCCAACCAATAGCCAGCCGGCAGCAAAGCCGATTCCCAAAACCCACAAGGCAGTGTTGTTTTGCTTTCCGTTGTTTTTTCCGTTTGCCGGGGTTTTTATTATTTTTTCTTCTGGAATCGAGTCATAGTATGCGTAAAAGTCTTTTGAGGCAGTTGAAAGGTTTTCCGCCATGAATGCAATCGACAAACCGCTTTTCACTGCTTCCAATGCTTTTGCCTCGCGCTTGCTTGACTTGTAATAATCCGCGCCAGTAAGATAATAGTTTGCGTGGTCAAGGTACAAGTTTGCCCAGACAAAAGCGCCTTTGCCGGAACTTATTTCGCTTTTTGTTTTTTGCGATTTTTCAACAAGCGTGTCATAGAGCTTGTTCAGGTCGTTGTCTTTTGTGAAATTCACGCTGTTTATCAAGGCAATTGCTGTTGCTGCATCAAAAACAGCGGCAAGATTCCAGCCCAATTGCTTTTCCCGCACTGCCGCGTCATATCTTCGTTGAATGTCTTCGCTTTCTTCTTTTTTCATTACTGCAAGGCCGTTCTCCGCCTGCACTAGCAACTGGTCGACAGTGGATTTGAAAGTATTGTCCGGCTTTACAACACGCTCTGATTTTGCGGCTTCGTTTGCAAAATCCTGCGCGATTTCAAGCCATGCTTCCGCAAACTCGTAATCCTGTATTCTTTGGATTATTTGGGAATAGTCTGTTTTTCCTCCGGTTGTGTCTATTACTATTGTCTGGCTAGAGAGCAGCTTGTTGACACTGTTCTCAGCATAAACCACGCGCTGTTGCGCGCCAATGTGCCATTCAAGGTAATCCAACGGCACTGTTTCGCTTAAAGAGCTTTCGAGCGATTGAATTCTTTTTTTCAAATCCTGCAGGCGCGAATTGAACAAGGTTGAACTGTAAGACAAAATCGAGGGATTTTCCGCAATATCCTGCACTAGCTTTGCATTGACTTTTGCCAAAAAAGCATAGTTTGCCGCACTGTACAAAAAATTTCTGTCAAGCAATAATTCCGCTTCATTCAATGTTTCCTCCGAATTGTTCAACGAACCAAGCAAAACCTGCACCAGCTCGTTGTCTTCAAGCATGCTGCCGTTCAATGCTTTCTTTGATTCCTCAACCTGCTTTTTTCCGTCCGTAACGTATTTTTCCGTAATCGCATACATTAGGGAAAGGCTTTGTGCAGTGCTGATTGGCTCCGGCAAAAAATCAAAAGTGTTTTCGTCCCTGTTTTTGTTCACGTCAATTGCGCCAATATCAGAATAGGCAAGCTTGAGCAACTGGTCCATGTTTTCTACTTCAACAATCTTTACGCCCCATTTGTCCAAGGCATAACTAATCAGGTCTATTGATTCTACGCCGGAAGGCAGTTTTACTATTTGTTTGGATTCTCCCTTTGGAACCAAAAAAAGTTTTATTCCCTGGTTGCCTGCCTCCTGCGCTTTTTCAAACACTCCGCCAACCGGGCCAATGCTGCCGTCGCTTGAAATAGTGCCGGTAACACTCACGTTTGTTGGCACGTGCCTGTTGCGCAGCATTGAAACAACAAGCAATGTCATTGCTGCTCCAGCGCTCGGGCCTTCAACAACAGACGCATCGCTCTTTATGTCAAACTTGTAATCAAACTGTTTTGCCTCCGGCACATAGATTATGGCTGCTTCTATTGCGGTTCTTTCAGCGCTTTGTGTTGTTGTCCCGACTAGCGGCGTAACGCTAGACCAGACTCTTCCAGTGCCCGGCTCTGTTGTCACTGCCAAATCAGCGCTCAAGCCAGTGCCTTCTGTTGTCACTGCAAAAATTTTCATTGAATCCTGCTGTATTACAGCAAGAGTGCCATAAGAAAAAAGCGCAAAAAAAACAGCAACCAAAAGCAACCGCTTCAACAAAAAAACCTTCTGAAATCCAAAATGTTTGTGAAAGAATAAGCATCAAGGAGTTTAAAAGATTTGCTGGAAAGCAAAAGAGCCAGGCTTATGCCAGAATAAAAACTTAAGCACAGCTAAGAAAAAGAACCAGCGCGTGCACAACTGCATCAAAGGCAATTTTGCAGCACGCTGTTTGAAATGATTATTAGCCGAACAATGCGCCTAAGCCTTCTGCTGCCGCGGCTTCTGACTTTGCAGTGTCTTCTTTGGCTTCGTGCTTTGCTTCTGCCGCCGGAGCTGCTGCTGTGGCTGGAGCTGCTTGCGGTATTGCCGCAGACTTTATTGCTTCTTCAATATTCACTTCTTTTAAGGAAGCAACCATTGCTTTTGCTTTTGTCTCGTCTGCCTTTACGCCTGCAGCTTTCAAAACAGCCTCTAGCGATTTTTCGCTGATTTCCTGTTTTGCAGAATGCAAGAGCATTGCAGCATATATGTATTCCATTTTTTCACCTCAAACAAATTTTTTTCCAAACATAAATCATTGCGCTTGCGCTTCCGCTGGCTTTTCTTCTGCCTTTGGCAGTGCCAGCTTTGATTCCACGCAAAGCGCTTCAATTGTTGCTTTTTTCAGCATTATTTCGACTGTTTCTTTTGTGAAATACTGTGTGGCAATTGCAAGCGCAAGCGAATCCAAATATGCTTGCCTGAAATCATTAAAAATTTTGTCAGTGTCCATTTCCAAGACATTTGCCTTGTAAACCAGGCCTTTTTCAAACGCTGCCGCAATATTCAATCCGACTTTCAACGGCTTTATGCCGAGCTTTGACAGAGTGCCTGCAACAGCCTTGTTTATTTGCTCTCCTGCTTTGACAACAATCTTGTTGTCCATTACGTGAATTGTCGCGCCCTGAATCCTAACATTCAATCCTGCTGCCTTCAAATCGCTTAATGCCGGGCCTGGAGGCAAGCCTGTGTCCATTGCTGGAATAACAATGTTTTCTTGCGCGATTGCCCCTGCTTTTGCGGAAACCTTTCCTTTGTTGCGCTTCAAAAAAGCAAACAATTCAAACGGATTCATTTCGGTAAAAATAATTGCAATGCTCCTTTGTGCGGCATCCTTCAAAACTGTTTTGTCCTTGTCTGTTTCCAATGCCTTTTGAATAACGCGGACTTTTGAAACCTTTACAACTGCTTTTCCCTGCAGTTTTTTCCTTATTTCAGCAAACAAGTTTGCGGGAAAAGACTCAATGTCTGCAATAGCAATGACCGGATATTTTGCAACAAGCTTTTTCAATTCAGCAAGCTGTGCCTGCTTCCATTTTGACGTGTGGCGTTTCATTGAGCATCACTCTTTGCTTTTTCGCCGATTTTTATTGGCGGGCCCATTGAAAGCTTTAAAAAAACAGATTTGATGTTTTGCTCTTTGCCGGGCAATGCTGCAAGAACAGCGTTATAAATTGCCAAAACGTTTTCTGCAAGCTCGTTGTCTTTCATTTCTTCGTTGCCAATGCGCGACTGCACTACTGGCATGAATTTTCCTTTTTTGTTTGACACTCGCAAAGCGCCTTTGACTTGCTTTGCAGCGTTTTCCACTGCAGCAAGCGTTGGCTGGATTGGATTTGGCATTTTGCCTTTTGGCGCCAACTGTTGGCCCAAAAATTTTCCTACAGTAATCATTACCGGCCCTTCGGCAAGCAACAAGTCAAAATCGTCGGCAATCTTTGCGGCATCTTTTTTTGAAATTCCGGCAATCTCTTCTTCTTCAATAACCTTTTGCCCTTTGGCTTTCAAATTGCTCAAGAATTCCTTGTCTTTTGCAAAAACAAGCACTCGCACTTCGCCTTTTCCAGTGCTGTGCGGCATTGCAACGCTCAAATCAATCCTGTTTTCTGGCTTGTTGAAATCAATGCCCTTGAAATTTATTCCCAATTCAACGGCTTGCTTGAACTTGCGCTGCTTGCTCGAATCGCGCATCTGCTGCAATGCTGCTAAAACAGTTTTTTCTTCCATAAATAATGGCCTTCCAACATAGCCTTTCTAAGGCTGGCGAACATACGGCTTCCAGCCGTATTTGCACTTTTGTGCAATCGCCGCTTAGTTGGTACAAACGGTCTCAGAATGAGACTTTTAACCAATGAATATTATATTCAATTTTCCTTCAAAACCTTTAAATTGCTTTTGTTCGCCTTAAACGAGCTTTATCTTGCCTTCGGTTATTTCCTTTTGGACTTCTTTTGCGCGCTTTCCGCCAATGGTTACTCCCATGCTGTTGCAAGTGCCAATGACTTCGCGCATGTTTTTTTCCAGAGTGAAAGAATTCATGTTTGCGCCCTTCATTTCCGCGATTTTTTGCACTTGTTCCATTGTCAAATTGCCGACTGTCTCTGTTTTTGGGTTTGCAGCGCCTTTTGCTGCGCCAAGCTCTTTCGTGACAAGAGCACTGGTTGGCGGGCTTCCCACTTTTATTTCAAAATTCTTTTTTGCATCAACAGTTAGCATCACTGGAACTTTCATTCCGCTGAAAGACTTTGTTTTCTCGTTAATCTGATTGACTATTTCCCCAATATTCAATCCCAACGGGCCAAAGCTCTGTGCCAATGGCGCTGCACTTGCTTTTCCGCCATCAACCATTAATTTTATTTCCGGCATAAAACCACCAAATTCAATCCTTTATTATGCGAATGTGCTCCGCTTTAATCGTCAAAGGAATCTTCACTGCCGCTTCCAACAATTCAACTGTCACTTCTTCTTTTGCGGGATTAACGCGCAAAACCTTTGCTTTTTCCCCCTTGAAAGCGCCGGTAATTATTTCCGCCTTGTCGCCCTCATTAATGCTTTTCATCAAAGGCTTTGCCTCAAGCAACTGCGACAACTCGTCAATCTTGACTTCACCCATTACAATTCCTTTGCCCTTAATGTGCGGAGTATTGGCAATTCCCCTTCGCACAGTCAACTCGTTGTCTGCTTCAATCAAAATATATCCTTTCAGGCCGGGAATTACTGAAAGCGAATAAACAGCCAATCCTTCTTTCTGGATTTTGTTGCCAAGTATGTCTACTACCAACGGTTCCTGACCGACAGTTGTTCTGACAGTATAAATCAATCACATCACCAAAAAATCAATAAAAAAACTGAAAAAAAAGAAGCAAAAAAGCCCTTTTTGTAATTATAAAAAGCTCCTAAAAGGTTTAAAAAGCAATATCAGAGAACTTTCTGTTTTTGCACCAAAAACCGTTTATAAAGCAAAATCGCCATTGAAACAGCGGGAAAATCTGGAGGCGATATCCATGTTCTTTTTTGGCAAGGCCTTCGGGAAAAGCCTTGCCCATTCTTCCCACTAAAACCCGAAGAACAATTATAAACAACAAAAACACAATTATTTTGGTGATTAAATGCCTGTTGAATCTGTTGGAGAAGTTTACAAGTGCAGCGTTTGCGGGAATATTGTTGAAGTGCTGCACATTGGCGGCGGCACTTTGGTTTGCTGTGGCCAGCCAATGGTATTGCAGCGGGAAAACACTGTCGATGCAAGCAAGGAAAAGCACGTTCCGGTAATAGAAAAAACACCAAATGGTTTCAAGGTAAAGGTTGGCATTGTTCCGCACCCGATGGAAACAGCGCATTTTATTGAATGGATACAATTGATTGCCGACGGAGTCTCATGCAGAAGATTTCTAAAGCCGGGTGATAAGCCGGAAGCAGAGTTTTGCATCAAGGCAAAAAATGTTTCTGCGCGCGAATACTGCAATTTGCACGGGCTATGGAAAACAAACTAGAAAAATAATTATTTTCCCAGGCCCGTCAATAGGAAAATAAAAATTACTATAAAGCCGATTATTCCAATCAGTATTATTCCAATGCCAATGATTTTCGCCATTTGCCTGTATTCGTCGGCGTCTGGCTTTTTGCTGACAGTGAAAATGCGCCTGCTGGCTGCAATGAAAGCAGAAATTTTTGCAGGAATGCTTTGTGTTTCATTTTCTTCCAAAAAAACCACTCTTTGAAATATTTTATTATTTGATTTTGATTAAATCTATTTTAATAATTTCCGCTCGGCTTTTTTTTCAGCGCTACTATTTGATTTTAGCCAAATCTCCTTTAATAATTGTTGGTTGCATTATCCGCACTTCGTGCGCCCAGCGCGCTTGCTTTGGGTTTGGGAGTTCGTTAAATAAAAAGATTTTTTTGCCCAAATGATGCGCCAAAGCAAGTTCCATTAAAGTCGCAGTGCCAACATAGCCTTCAATATTGTTTTTTTTGTGGTTCAAAACAAGCACGGCATTGCTGTTTTCAACAATCTTGAATTGCTCGCGCATAATATTGTTTTCAGTGCAGTGCTTGTAGTCAGCGTCCAAATCGTCAATGTGCTTTGGGTTTGCAATGCACAGTTCAGTGTCAAGCGGCAAAATTGCATTGTGGCCCAATGCTTCAAGCTTTTGCGCTGTTTCTTTCATGTGTGCCGCGAAAGTCATGCTACCGCAAATTGCAATTTTCATGCGAACCATGCTGTTTATGTGAATTCGATTCCCAAATCAATGTCGCCGTCAAGCCTTGTGCCGCTGCCTTTAAGGCTGCCTGAAACAGGCCAGCCTTCGAGATAAGGAAACTTTCCGCCTGCAATGACAATCATTGCCTGAATGTGGGATTTTACAAGGTCATCGTCAATCATTGCACCCCAAATAATATGCGCATTGGGATGGATTTTTGCGGAAACAGTTTCAACAATTATTTCTGCCTCGCGCAAAGTCATGTCTTGCCCGCCAATAACATTCACTAGCGCGCGGTTTGCTTCCGAAATGTCAACGTCAAGCAAGGGCGAAGTCAAAGCGTTTTCCACTGCTTCCAAAGCGCGCGCATCACTAACTTCTTCCGAGTGGCTTTCTCCCAAGCCAATCATTGCAGCTCCGCCGTGGTCTAATATTGTTCTCAAGTCGGCAAAGTCAAGGTTAATCAAGCCAGGCTTTGTAACCATTTCAGTAATTCCCTTTACTGCATTTGTTAATACTTCATCCGCAACCTTGAATGCAGCATTAACCGGCAAGTCTGGCGCTATTTCAAGAATCTTGTCGTTTGGAATAACAATCACTGTATCCGCCTGTTTTCGCAGTTTTGCCAAGCCTTCCATTGCATTCTCCATGCGCTTTCTGCCTTCAACAGTGAAAGGCAAAGTCACGACTGCAATAGTGAGAGCTTTCATTTGTTTTCCGATTTCCGCAACAACAGGGCTTGCTCCTGTTCCGGTTCCGCCGCCCAAACCACAGGTTACAAAGATTAGGTCAGAGCCGTGAAGCGCATCTTTCAAATCGTCAATGCTTTCTTTTGCCGCTGCTTCTCCAACGCTCGGATCGCTTCCGGACCCAAGGCCGCGCGTTAGTTCTTTTCCAATCAGGATTTTTCTTTCCGCAACAGTATTCAACAAATCCTGTGCGTCAGTATTGACAGCGTAGGTTTCAGCGCCGTGAATGCCGATTTCAGTCATTCGTTCAACGCTATTGCTTCCCCCGCCGCCAACGCCAACAACGCGGATTTTTGCCTGCGATTGTTCCAATAGCTTTACTAGTTCTTCGTCAGCCATTGACGGTTTTCTGGCTTCTTTTGGCCTGACAGATTCTGCCTTGGCGCGCTTTACTGCGTTAAGAATAACATCCTTCAATATTATCACCCTACACTTTTATTAATTCCGACAAACTTATTTCTAACAAACAATCCACTAAAAAATCTTTTAAACCAATCATTGTCCCTGAAAGGTTGCGACAATCGAAAGGCAAAAGGCTCTGAAAAATATGCCACAAAACAATTTAAAAACAGTGATTGCCGACATCAAGGCTTTGCGCATCCAAGGCGCTTCAAACGTAAGAAAATCGGCAGTTGCTGCTTTGCAGAATGCTGCACAAAACAGCAGGGCAAAAACAATAAAAGAATTCAAGAAAGAAATTGAAAAAAGCGCTTTGCGGTTGCTTTGCTCTCGGCCGACAGAACCGGGAATGCGAACTGCAATCAGAATTATTTTGAAAGCGGCTTCAGCGCGCACAGAGAATGTTGAAGCGTTAAAGCGCAATGTTGCAAATGTTTGTGCAAACTATGAAACAGACCGCGAGCGCGCAATGGACAAAATTGCGGAATATGGAAACAATTTGATTGAAAAAGGCAGCATTGTTTTCACGCACTGCCATTCCGATACTGTAGAGCATATAATAAAAAAATCAAGAAAAAAAATTGAACAGGTAATCTGCACTGAAACACGGCCGGTTTTGCAGGGCAGGATTACTGCAACAAACTTGTCGCGCGCCGGGCTGGATGTTGTTATGATTGTTGACAGCGCGGCAGCGCGCTTTATTCACAAGGCGGACTTGTTTCTAACCGGCGCTGACGCGGTATTGAATGACGGTGGCGTTGTGAACAAAATCGGAACTTCCTTGATTTCTCTTGCTGCGCACAAAAACAACGTGCCGCATTTTGTTGCAACCAGCTCGCACTGTTTTGACCCGGTAACTTATTTCGGCGTGCCGGAACAGATTGAAGAGCGCCCGGCAAAAGAAATCTGGGAAAAAGCGCCGAAAAAAGTCCGCATCCGCAATCCCGCGTTTGACATTACTGAAGCAGGGCTGGTGAAAGGCATTATTACCGAAAAAGGAATTTTCAGCGCTGACAATTTTGCGCTGGAAATGTACAAAGAGCTCGGCTTGGAAAAAAATTCTGCTGACTTCTTGAGCCTGCTGAAACTAATGAAAAAACAGCAATAGGCTTGTTTTTTATTTTGTTTTTGCCGAACGATTGTTATGCCAAAGAAAAAAGAAAAAGAACTGCGTTTAAACCACATTAACGGCAAGAAAGCAAACGCGCACGGCAAAGAAGGCGAAGAGTTTATCAAAAGAGTTTTGCCGGAACTAGTGCCAATCAACAGGCCTGGCGCAGACTTCGTGACAAGAGACAGAAAGCATTTTGTCGAAGTCAAGGCGACTTTTTCAAACGCCGGCGCGAAAGAAAGCATAATGCTCAAGGCATTGAACAGGCAATGGATGAACCAGATTGCAGACATTGTTTTTTTTGTCACCGGCACGCACGTTTTTTTCTGCAGCGCAGAGCAATTGCGCGGGTTTGTTGCTGCAAACTACAAAGAATTCAGAAAACTCAGGCGCACAAAAGGCGATGCGAGGGAAAGATTCCTCGCGCCATTGCAAATGCTTAAAGAAGCGGGCTTTCTTTTCGGCATAAGAAGAAGAAACATTACCAGGCAAAATTTCACTGTTGGCAGGATTCTCAGCAGCGTTTTTCCAAAAAAGCCTGCGCCGCAAGCGCCAAAGACAAAAAGAGGAAAAACATTTGCAGAAATAGCGGAAGAAAAAGCAGCACGGGCAAAAATAGAAATGGTCGCAAAGGCAAGAGCAATTCAACGCACAAGAGCGCAGTTACCACAAAAGCCGCCAAAAAGGCGTTTCTTGACTGTAAGAATGATTCGCCCGGGGCGCCACTGAAGAAGCTTGTTTTAAAAACTGTTTTTTCAAGCATTCTAAAGGGTCATTTTGGGATTTAATTTAACTGACGTAATTTCAATTAGCGATTTTTCCAGGCAGGACATTGAAACAGTATTGGAAAAAGCCTGGGAGATGGAAAAAACCCCCAGAGAAAAAAAAGCACGAATTCTTGAAAACACTGTTGTTGCCTCGCTGTTTTTCGAACCAAGCACGCGCACTCGCCTGAGCTTTGAAACAGCAATCCAAAACCTCGGCGGAAAAATAATTGGTTTTGCAGATGCTGGCGTTAGCAGCACAAAAAAAGGCGAAACATTAACAGACACAATCAAAATTGTTTCCAGTTATTCTGACATTATTGTAATGCGCCATCCTGTTGACGGTGCAGCGCGAAGGGCAGCGGAAATAACAAAAAAGCCAGTAATCAATGGCGGCGACGGAAGCAACCAGCACCCCACGCAAACCCTGCTTGATTTGTACACTATGCAGAAAGAATTCAAAAAAATTGACGGCTTGTCAATAGGGCTGCTTGGAGACTTGAAATACGGGAGGACAGTGCACTCGCTGGCTTGCGCGCTCACATTATTCAAAAAAATACGGCTGTTTTTAATTGCGCCGGAAAGCCTCAAAATGCCCCAGTATATAATAGAAGATATTAATGGCAAGCTCGAACTCCAAGAATCAGAAACACTGGAAGATTTTCTCCCGGAACTCGATATTCTTTATTCCACAAGAATCCAAAAAGAAAGGTTTCCCGATCCGGTTGAATACGAAAAAGTAAAGGACGCTTTTGTTCTTGACAAAAAAATATTGGAAAAAACAAAACCAAGCTTTCGCATAATGCACCCTTTGCCGCGCGTCAACGAAATCAGCACGGAACTGGATGCAACAAAAGCAGCGCTTTATTTTGAGCAAGCGGCAAACGGCTTGCCAGCCAGAGAAGCATTGCTCGCGCTATTAAAGGACGTGAAAAAGTGAATCCAAAAGAAATTCGCCTGATTCCAATCGCGGACGGAACAGTGCTTGACCACTTGCCGGTTGGGACAGCATTAAAGATTGTTGAGATTTTGAAATTACAGCCAAACAACGCAATAACCCTTGCAATAAACACTGAAAGCAAGCGATTGAAAAAAAAAGACATGTTAATGATGGAAAACCGGTTTTTGTCAAAACAAGAAATAGAAAAAATCGGCTTGATTGCACAAGACGCCACTTTGAACGAAATCAAAAACCACGCGGTCGCAAAAAAACAAAAAATTTCGCTGCCAAAAGAGGCAATCGAAGTGATAAAGTGCATTAACCCGAATTGCATTACGAACATTGAAACAACAATTCCCACGCGCTTTTCGGTTTCAGAAAACCCATTGAAGGCAAAATGCCATTATTGCGAAAAAAGCCTCGGCGAAAACGAAATAGCAAAAGCAATCAAGTAAAAAAAATGCGAAAAGCAGAACGTGATTTTTATTGCTACTGTCTGGTTTTTTTCAATTCATTAAGCCGCCTGTTTATTGATTCGATTTGAACGCAGGCGGATTTTGCATGCCTTGCAAGCCCTGCAGCAGAGTACAGTCCCAAAAAACTTTTCAATCCCGATAGCCTTGTTTTGAGTGCTGGTAAGGAAGCCTTGGAAACCTCTTTCAGCATGCCTGGCTCAACAACTCCAAGCAACTCCCGCAACGCCGAATCAGGCAAACGCTTCACGTGCGCTTGAATTTCCCGAATCCGTAAAACAGTCAATGGTTTTACGGCTTTCTTTTTTGCCTGTCTTTTTGGTCGCGCCCCAGGCAAAAACACGCGCTTTTGCTTCGCCATTGTTTCCCCATACCAATATTCAATGAACCACTATAAAAGAACTAATCAATACCGCGCTGTTTATTCTATTCCGAATTCTTTCTTCAGCGCGCGCAGGTTTTCAAGAGGAGCGCCATTTCCAAAAACAGCATTTCCCATTACCAAAACATCAGCGCCGGCATCAAGGACTCTTTTTCCGTTTTCAGCGTTTATTCCACCGTCTGCCTCAACAAGAACCTGCAAATTTTTCGCGTCAATCTTTTTCCTGAGCGCTTTTATTTTTTCAAGGTTTTTTTCAACAAAGCTTTGAGCGCCAAAGCCTGCTTCAACGCACATTACTAGCACCAAATCTATTTCTTCCAAAAAAGGAAAAACGCTTTCAACAGCAACGCGGTTGTTCACTGCCAAGCCGGCTTTGCAACCCAAAGATTTTATTCTTTTTATCAATTCAAGCGGCTGTTTTTCTGTTTCGGGGTGAAAACAAATCAAATTGCATCCTGCTTCTGCAAAGCGTTCAATGTAATTGCCCGGCTTTGAAATCATCAAATGAGTGTCAAGAAAAAAACTTGAATGTTTTTTTAGCGCTTTTATTACCGGAAAGCCAAAAGAAATGTTTGGAACATAGTTTCCGTCCATTATGTCAATATGCAGCCATTCTGTTTCTTTTTCCAGGCCGCGCAATTGCTCTCGCAGGCAAAAAGCGTCAGCGGAAAGAATGCTCGGAGCAATAAGTTTCATTTTTTCACTATCCATTATTAAAAGCCAAAATTGGTTTTTAAACAATTTGCTGTCTTTTCTGAAAGGGAAGAAAAAATGCTTTCAACAGAGTTCTGCGGCGCAAAAATGAAAAACCCGCTAGTGCTTGCTAGTGGCGTTCTTGGAGTAAACGCGCAAATGCTGCTTCGTGTTGCGCGCGAAGGAGCGGGAGCAATTACCTTGAAAAGCATTGGGCCAAAAGAAAAAGAAGGATATGCCAACCCAACAGTAATAGCGTGGGAACATGGCTTGATTAATGCTGTTGGCTTGCCTACTGCTGGCATTGAAAATGTCTCGCAAGAATTTTCTGAATTGAAAGATTGCCCTGTTCCGATTATTGCAAGCGTTTATGCAAACAGCACTGAAGAGTATGCAAGCATTGCAGAAAAAATTTCTGCCTTTTCCCCAGCAATGGTTGAATTAAACCTCAGCTGCCCGCACTCGAAAGGACAGGGACAGTTTTTTGGAAACGAGCCGGAACTGGCAGAAGCAGTTGTGAGCGCTGTTAGAGCGCGAACAAAGATTCCTTTGGTTGCAAAGCTGAGCGCGAACACTCACAAAATGCTAGAGGTTGCGATTGCCTGCGAGCGCGCCGGAGCAAACGCAATTGCAGCAATAAACACGCTCGGTCCGGGAATGCTGATTAACATTGAAGCAAGAAAGCCAGTTTTGGCAAACAAGTTTGGCGGATTATCGGGACCGGCAATAAAGCCGATTGCAGTAAAAAGCGTTTACCAGATTTTTGAGAACGTGAAAATTCCAATTTTGGGAATGGGCGGAATAACAAACGGCAGGGATGCGATTGAAATAATCCAAGCAGGAGCAACAACTGTCGGAGTGGGAAGCGCTGTTTATTACCGCGGCATTCAAGCTTTCGAACTGATTCAAAAAGAAATGAAAGAATGGATGCTGGAAAACAACGTGAAAAATTTGAAAGAAATAATGGGCGCAGCGCATGGGAAAAATTGACACTGTCATTTTTGACTGGAGCGGCGTTCTGAGCGACGAGCTTGATGCTGATGTTGCAACAGTGAACGAGATTTTGGAAGAACGCGGCCATTCAAAGGTTTCAAAAGAAAAATTTTTGGAGTTATACGAGCTTCCTTGGAGCAATTTTTACAAAAAACAAGGGCTTCCGTTTGATGTTGACACAGAATACTCTTCGTGGAAAAGGATTTTTCCAAAGCATTATTCAAAGCTAAAGCTTTTTCCGCGCGCGAAAGAAACCTTGCAGTGGCTAAAGGAACGTGGAAAAAAAATAATAGTCTTGAGTTCGCATAACGCGGAATTAGTTAAAGAGGAAATAGAACAATTTGGCTTGGGCGGGATTATTGACGCGTTTGACGCTGGCAATAACAACAAGATGCAAAAGATTGACGCACTGCTAAAAGAACACTGCATCAAAAAAAAAGAAACAGTATATTTGGGCGACACGGCACACGACATTGAAACAGCACAGTTTGTCGGAGTAAAAAGCATTGCAGTGCTTGGCGGATTTGAAAATCGCGGAAAGCTGGAAAAAGCAAAACCAGATTACATTCTGGAAAAAATCTCAGACCTGCCCGCGATGATAGAAAAAATCGAGGGCGAAGGCACAGAAGAAGTTGAAACAAAAACCATTGGCGGAAAGGCAGCGCACGTTGTTGTAGTTGCACTGATTGATGATGGAAAGAAACTGGTAATGCTAGAGCGAAGTTATCCAATAAAATGCACTTCTTTCATCATTGGGCACATTGCAAAAGGAGAAAAAGAACTGGAAACTCTCGAACGGGAAGTGTTGGAGGAAACTGGCGGCAAAATAACAGGCAAAGAATTTTTGGGAGAGCGCGTGTTTGATTACGGATGGAAATGCACCAGGGGAGCAAGCAAACATGAATGGCATATTTACAAAGTGAAAGTGGACAAGGTAAGGAAAAAAGAGATTGATGAGGGAAAGCTGTTGCTGGTGCCGTTTGAAAAAATTGCAAAACAAAAAGGCGTTACCGAAATGGTAAAACAAACGCTAAAAGAGTTTGGTTACATTAAATGAAGTTGGTTTAATGAAAGGCTTTTTCAGGGGGATTGGAGCTGCTTTTTCAAGAAAGAAAACCCTTGCAGGCGGGAAAAGGCCGTTCATTGCAGACAAAGTTAAAAAAAGCAGGAGAGTAAAAGAAATAACAAGATTGGACTTGTACGCAAAGAAGGAGCAAACTTTTGCAGCGGGTGTTCACGGCGTTGCGTTTGACTTGATTGTATACAGGGGAAAACATAAAACAAGGCTTGTGGTAAAAAGATATCATGAATGTGACCAGACGAAAACAGCGGAAAAAGAGTTTGCTGCATTCCAGGCATTGAAACAAAAAGGGTTCCTGGTGCCGCAAACAGTAAGGCTGGTGAAAATAAGGGGAAAAAAATACGTTGCATTGACAGACTTGTCGAGGTTTGGCGACATACAGACAAAATTTCACAGATTGCTTTCCCTTTATATAGGCGCAGGAAAAGCACAAACTCTTATAGATTACACTCGAGGCCAAAACCAAAAGGCAAAAGCAGAATTGGGAATTAATATTGAAGATTCGTGGGAATTCGTAATAGATTCAAAAACAAGGACAGCAAAACCAATAATTTTGGATTTGACAGATGAGTTTTATGACCCAAAATGAAAAAAACAGTATTGAAAGAATTGATTTTCCAAAAATGGCGCGCATTGCAAAAATAGTGCAAGAGACGCCAAGCATCAAAACATTTTACCTTGACATTCAGATGAAAGCATTACCCGGGCAATTTGTAATGGCATGGCTTCCGGCTTTAGATGAAAAACCGTTCACTTTAACTGCAACTGGAAAACAAATCGCAATAACAGTGCAAGCAAAAGGAAAATTCACGCAACAAATGCACGGAATGAAAATTGGAGAAGCAATCGGAATCCGCGGGCCATACGGCAACGGATTTGCAATTGAAAACATGAAAAGCGCTTGCATTGTTGCAGGGGGCTGCGGGGCAGCGCCAGTATTGCTATTGGCAAAAGAATTGGCAACAAAAAAAATTCCTGCAAAAATAATTCTCGGAGCGCGAACCGGAACAGAATGCCTTTTCAGCAAAGAGCTTGGAAAAACAACGCCAGACTTCAACATAACAACCGATGATGGAACTCTCGGCGAACGCGGTTTCACTACGCAAAAGCTAGAGCAATTGCTACAAAAAGAAAAGTTTGACTGTGTTTTTGCCTGTGGTCCGGAAATAATGCTGTTGCGCGTTTTTGAATTGTGCGAGCGCTTTGGGCAAGAATGCCAGTTGAACCTGGAACGATTCATGAAATGCGGTTTTGGGGTTTGTGGAGAATGCGTTTTGGATGATTTGCGCGTTTGCAGGGACGGGCCTGTTTTCGGCAGCAAACAATTGCGTTTGAGCAGGGATTTTGGAAAATTTGCTTTTTTGAAAAGCGGCAAAAAAGTTTCCCTGAAAGAATATGCCGAATGGAGGCAAAGCTAATGAAAAAGTGGCTTGGGGGATTGCGTGAAAGATGGCGAGAAAAATCGCGAGAGAGAGCCACTAGGAAAAGGATAGTTAAAAAAAACAAGGAACGGTTAAGCCAAGAACAGTTGTTCAAGTTTTTGCGGGGCGTTATAAGGCGGGAAAAGTTTAAGATGGGCAGGCAGCTTGGAAGGGAAATCACTGAAGCAGATACGCGCGCATTAATGGAAATGGTTGATGAACGCGTGGCCCCGGACTTGTTGCGGTTGGGCCTGCAGCCGGCACTGGACAAGTTTGGAGTTTTCAGCACAAAAGCAGACCCAAAAAAGCGTGCCAGGATCACAAAACTTTTTCTCAGATGGTGGGAAAGAAGAGAAGTTTTGCGTGCCCAAAGGGCAGATACTAGAAGGCGGGTGAATGATGCTCCTTTGCAGTTCCTTGAACGCGAGCTTATAAGGGAACTCGGCGGGAGAAACAGAAACATTGTAATTCGGCTTATGGGAGCAATGGAAAGTAACTTGTACCGTGCCTTGAAAAACCTCGGGGAATTAAAAGACGAACTATAAAAGAATAAAATGGGCGGCAGAATGAAAGAATTTGGCTTGGTTTTGAGAAACGCGACAATAATCATTGGCAGCCGCATTGAGCAGAGAAACATTGGAATACGCAAGGGCATTATTGAAGAAATTTCACAAGAGCGGCTAATGAGCCTGTATTCCATTGACTGCAAGGGAAAATTTTTGTTGCCCGGATTGATTGATTGCCATGTTCATTTTCGCGTTCCTGGAATGGAGCAAAAAGAAGACTGGCAAACCGGAAGCAGTGCAGCGCTTGCTGGAGGAGTAACAACTGTTTTTGACATGCCAAACACTAATCCGGCATTGACTACAATTGAATTGCTTGAACAAAAAAAAGCAATTGTCGAGCAGGATTCAAAATGCAATTTTGCATTCCATTTTGGCGCAGCAAACAATAACCTTGCGGAACTGGAAAAGCTGGAAAAACGCATGGGCATTGTTTCAATAAAGGTTTTTTTGGGCAGCAGCACTGGAGATTTGCTTGTGACAGACGAAAACACCTTGAAAAAGATTTTTGCTGTGGCAAAAGCAAAAGATTTGCCTGTTTGCGTGCACGCGGAAGACGAGGCAACAATACAAAAAAACATTGCGGAAGCAAAAAGCAAGGGATGGAATTCTGCAGAGTATCACGCACAGATTCGCAGCAATGAAGCAGAAGCAATTGCAATAGAACGCGCTTTGCGATTGCAGGAAGAAATTGGCAACAGGCTGCACATTTGCCATGTTTCCACTGCGCAGGGAATTGAACTGATTGAAAAAACAAAACAAAAAACACGCGAAGTAACTTGCGAGGTTGCGCCGCACCATTTGTTTTTGACAGAGCACGAGACAAAAATTTTGGGAAATTTTGGAAAAGTTAATCCGCCATTGCGAAGCGAGGAAGACAGGGATGCTTTGTGGAAAGCGATTAACAAAGGAGTTGTTGATTGCATTGCAACAGACCATGCGCCGCACACTGTTGAAGAAAAACTGCAGGATTATTGGAATGCGCCTGCTGGATTGCCGGGAGTTGAAACAATGCTGCCATTGCTGTTGAATGCGTGCGCTAGCGAAAAGATTTCGCTGCAGCAAATCCAAAAGCTTTGCAGTGAAAACCCGGCAAAACTTTTTGGCTTGCCTAACGTTGGCGCAATCCGCAGGGGATGCAGGGCAGACCTTGTGCTTGTTTCGCTTGAAGGCGAAACAACAATAAAAAATGATTGTTTGAAGAGTAAATGCAAATGGTCGCCTTTTAACGAACGCGTGCTGAAAGGCAAAATTGAAAAGGTTTTTTTGGCGGGAAAAGAGGTGGAATTGTGAATGCAAAGGAAAAATTATGCTGTGATTTGTTTGACTGCAATGCAATAAAGTTTGGAGAATTCACTTTGAAATCCGGGTTAAAGAGCCCGATTTACATTGACTTGCGAGTGCTAGTCTCTTTTCCAAAAATTTTGCAGGATGTTGCAAAAGAAATAACTGCAATTTCAAAGCCATTGAAGTTTGAACGGATTGCCGGAATTCCTTATGCCGCAATTGCAATTGCAACTGCTGTCTCTCTTGAAAGCGGCTGGCCAATGATTTATGCGCGGAAAGAAGCCAAGGATTACGGGACAAAAAAAGCAATCGAAGGCGCATACAAACAGGGAGAAACTGTTTTGGTTATTGACGATTTGATTACTAATGGAGCAAGCAAGTTTGAAGCAGCGGAACCATTGAAAGAAGAAGGATTGCTGGTAAAGGATTTTGTTGTTTTGGTTGACCGCGAACAAGGCGGGGCAAAAGAGCTTGCAGACAAGGGTTATGCACTGCATTCTGTTTTGAAAATGAGCGAGCTCTTGGAAGCGCTGGAAAAAAACAAAAAGATTTCCCAAGAACAGTTTGAAAGCATAAAGGAATATTTTTCCAATCCGGAAGAATGGAGCAAAAAAAGAGGTGCATGAAAATGGAACAAATAATCAAGATGGACAGGAGCGTTATTCCGGCGTGCGATGTTTCGGACATAAAAAAGTTTGAAGAAATAGTGAAGGAAACAGCCGGAGTCAGGGGCATTGGAGCATACAAGCTTGGTTTTGAATTGGCGCTGAAATATGGTTTGCCAAAACTGGTTAAGACAGCGCGAGAGCATACTGAAAAGCCTTTGATTTATGACCACCAAAAGGCAGCAACAGACATTCCGGATGTTGCAAACAAGTTTGCTGAAGTTTGCAAGAATGCTGGAATTGATGCAGTGATTTTTTTTCCGCAGGCTGGGCCGGAAACAGAAAAGGCTTTCATTCAAGCAGCGCAAAAGGCTGGATTGGGAGTAATTGTCGGAGGAGAAATGACTCACGCCGGCTACTTGCAGGGCGACAATGGTTTTCTGTTGAACGAAGCGCCAAAACGCATGTACGAGCTTGCTGCGCAACTTGGAGTGAAAGATTTTGTTGTTCCGGGAAACAAGCCTGAAAAAATTGTTTTTTACAAGCAATTCATTGAAAGCAAGGGAATACAGCCGGTTTTGTATTCTCCCGGATTGGTTGCACAGGGCGGAGAAATAACAGAAAGCGCAAAAGCAGCTGGAAAAAACTGGCACGCGATTGTCGGCCGCGCACTATACGGAGCGCCAAGCATAAAAAAAGCAGCAAAAGAATTATGCGCAAAGCTAGAGTAACCGGGGGAAAAAAGTGAAATCCTTCCTGAGAAAAATTTCCGCAAATGTCAGAACAGCCTTAAGGGAAAGAAGTGCGAGAAAGCGCGCTATCAAAAAAGGAAACCTGCTGATTCCAAAAAAACTGGTTGAAAGAATAGAATCCAGAATTGAAAAGCGCTTCGCTGCTGACAATATTGAAGATGCCAAAAGGGCTGCTTTTGCCGCTCTTGGTGCAAAAAAAGCATTGGACAAAATGGGAATAATTAACACGAAAAGAGACCCAACAAAACGGCAAAGGATACTGAAAATCTGGGAGAGGTTGAGAAAAAGAGAAAGCCTGCTAAAAGCACTGCAGCGCAAAAACCCTGAAGGAGACATTCTGCTAAAACAAATTATCTACAAACTGAAAACAGAACTGGGCGGCAGAAGAAAATTTTACGCCTTTTTGCATTACTTTGAAGGGCAATAAATTAGTCCATTTTCAATTTTTTGTACGCGTATTTTTTCAGCGTTGCCTCAAGGTCAGCATATTTTTTTCCGCAGAGCATTCCGCCGGCAAATGTTTTTTCCTGTGTGACATCAGCCAAACAAAAATCCGGCATTGCAAAAGAGTTTTTTTCTTCCGGTTTTTCAAATTCAAAATCTACTACAACCAAGCCAGCCAATGCCCCTTTGTAAACATCAACTTCTGCTGTCCTGCCTTCAAAGGGAAAATAATAGCGGTCTTTTTCGAGTTTTTTTCCTTCAAGCTTTAACAGCACAGAAAATTCTTCTTCTGACAGGATAATCGTTTGTTCCAATTGTTCAGAAGCATCATTGCCTCTTGTCGGGGTTTTTTTTGTCATTTCAAATTTTTCTCCGTTTTTTCTAATGCGCAATACTGGATGCTGTGCGCTTGCTGGAATGTACAAGTCGATTATTTCCTTGTGATTGCATTGCTGCAAGCCAGCGGGAATTTGCTTTGCGAGAAACGTACGTTCTAGTTCAATCAAATTCTGCACCTTTCTCATTTTCTGGCGATAATTATTGCTTTTGCGGCGCAACCCCTGCTTGTTGAAGGGGTTAATCTATATTCTTTTGGAAATTTCAAGATCCTGCTCGTTATTCTTTTTTTGCCAAAAGGTGTTTCTGCAAGAGCTTTTACTATCACTTCTTGCGGTTCAGCAGCAACAGCAATGATTTTTATTTTTCCGCCAGGTTTTAGTTTTGCATATGCAAGCCGCAACACTTCCGCAGTGTATTTTTGAATTTCTGCAATGCGTTGTGCTCTCCGCTGTGTGCCATACTCATGTTCATAGATATATGCTCCTTTTTCCCCAAACTGTCCCAATGCAATTTCGGAACTTATTTCTGAAACAGAATTGTCTTGCAGTCTTTCAAGCCCGCTCTTGAAGTCTGCAAGAATGTGTTCATAGTTTTTGCGCCGCCGCAGAAGAAGAGGCGGCTTCTTCAAATCGATTCCGACAAATTTATAGGCACGACACTTTTTTGTTTTTCTTCTTGTTTTTTCCGCGAGTGGCCCGGCTTTTCTTGACCCGATGTTTCCCAAGTGAACTATTGTTCTGGAAAAAACCACGGGTTTTCTTAACATACAAACATTCTCTTGCAGAATGCATATTAAAGTGTTTCTGTTTTTGCGCGCTGGCAGGCGAATGTTTTTAAACAATTAATTCCTTTGTTTTACGAAATTATGCCTAAAAAATACAATCAGTTTGTACAGGTGATGCGTGCAAAATTGTTTGACATTGAGGCAGACAAGTTTGTCTCAATCATTACTGAAACAGACGCAAAACAGTTGGGGGTTTTTCCTCTTGACCGAATTGGCATTGTGAATCCAAAAAACAGGAAGTGCATTACCACGGTTGTTGATGTTACAAAAAGAATGTTCAGAGAGAACGAAATCGGGTTGTTCAAGGATGTTTCTGATTTTTTGAATGCGAGAAATGGCGACAAGCTTGAAGTAATGGCCATGCCGCAACCGCAAAGCGTGCAATTCATTAGGAAAAAAATGAAAGGCGGCACTTTAACTGAACAAGAAATCAAAAGCATTGTCGAGGATATTGCAAAAAACCGCTTGAGCGAAATAGAGGCAAGCGCTTTCTTGGCTGCTGCTTATATTAACGGTTATACTCTTGACGAAACAGTTGCAATGACAAAAGCACTGGTTGCTGACGGCAACAGGCTAAAAATAAAAAAATTGCCAGTGCTTGACAAGCACAGCATTGGAGGGGTAAATGGAAGGGTTACGCTGATTCTTGTTCCAATAATTGCAGCAGCAGGATGCTATATTCCAAAAACTTCTAGCAGGAGCATTACGAGCGCTGCAGGAACAGCGGATTCAATGGATTGCTTGGCGAATGTTTCTCTTTCCATAGAGCAAATAAAAAGAATCACTGAAAAAATCGGCGGAGTGATTGCCTGGGGCGGTGCAGTAGAGCTAGCGCCAGCGGACGACAAAATAATCAAGATAGAGCACCCGCTTTCTTTGGACCCGGAAGGCCAGGTAATTGCAAGCGTAATGGCAAAAAAAGCCAGCGTTGGGGCAAAATACATTATTATTGATTTGCCAGTCGGGCCGGATGTAAAGGTTAGTTCAAAAGAAAAAGCGGAAGAGATGGCAAAAAAATTCATTGCAGTCGGAAAAAAATTGGGCATGAAGGTTGAAGTCTTGCTGACAAACGGAGAAGAACCGTGCGGCAGGGCATTTGGAGCGGCATTGGAAGCAAAATATGCAATGCAGATTCTGGAAGGAAAATTTTTTGACTCGCTGGCACAAAAATCCTGCGAGCTTTCCGGAGTATTGTTAGAGCTTGCTGGAAAGGCAAAAAAAACCAAGGGCTTTGCAATGGCAAAAGAAATATTGCAAAGCGGAAAAGCGCTAAAAAAAATGAAGCAAATAATCAAGGCACAGGGTGCAAAAGCGCTTTCCTCGGAAGCAATACGCTATGCAAAATTCAGAAAAAAAGTTTTTTCTGAAGCAGACGGGGAAATAGTGCGGATAAACGTGAGAAAAATGATTAATATTGCAAGGATTGCCGGAGCGCCGGCAGACTTGAAGGCAGGATTACTGCTTTTTGTCGAGCCAGGCCAGGCAATAAAAAAAGGCGCTGTTTTGTTTGAAATACACGCGGAAAACAAGCAAAAATTAGAGCTTGCGCTTGACGCCGCAAAAAAAGACCATGCAATAGAAATGCAACAGATAATTTTGGAAAGATTGGAATAACGCGGATTCATTTTCCTAAAATCGCGTTGAACACTTGCACGAACTGCTTGACTTCAAGCAAATAAACTTTTTCTTCCAGGCAATCAGTTTTTTTGAGCGCGCGCTCGAAATCCTTTTTGTTCAAGCCGAGTTCTTTTTGCACGAAAGGAAAGCTCAAGTGCAGCGCGTTGTTCAAGTTTTTGTTCTTGAATCGGAACAATTGCTTCAAAAACAACTCGAATATTTTTTCGTCTTTTGCTTTGCCAAAGCGTTTTTTTCCAGTGAGCTTTATGATTGAAGAGAAAGCGTTTGGTTTTGGAAAAAAAGAGTTTGGAGAAATTGTTTCAAGCAATTCCGGAACGCACTTGTATTGAGTGAAAACCGAGAGAGCGCCGTATTCAAAAAAGCCCGGGTGTGCTACAAGCTTGTGCAAAAACTCTTTTTGCATTACCAGCACGGCAATGTCAAAGCCGTGCTCTAAAATCGAATAAATCAAATCGCTCGAGATAGTATATGGCGGCAGGGAAACAACCTTGTTGTATTTTCCGGCATCTATTTCCAAAAAATTTCCATGGAACAATTCAAGGTTTTGCTTTGGCAAAGTTTCTTGCAGCAATCGGAAAAGAGTTTCGTCCAGCTCCGCTGCTTTTACTTTGCAGTGCTTTTGCAGTTCGCGAGTCAAAAAGCCTGTTCCTGCGCCGATTTCAAGCACAATGTCTTTTTCTTTCAATTCAGCAAGCGAAACAAGGCGCTGCACCAGCGCTTCGTTGACAATGAAATGCTGCGCAAGCTTGTGCTCCGGCCGAAAACAGTATTTTGCCATTAGCTCGTTTAGTTCTGAAAAAAGAGGCATAACAAACAAGCTGGCAAAAAGAATTAATAATTGTTTTATTTGCTTTCAATGGATTCTTTGAAAAGCTTTTTGATTTCGCTATTTTTGAATTTCATTCTTTGCACTGTTCGCCTTGCTTTTTTGGACAAGCGATTGTACATGAATCTTATTTTTTCTTTTGTTCGTTCTTTGCCGTTTCTTTTCAAGTAGCCAGGGATATTATAGTCAAAATATGCAAGGCTGTCTGCTTCCATCAAAATTTTCGATTCTTTGCTATTTCCAAACTCGTGGTCTTTAACTAGCAAAAAAACCTTTTTTGTAATTGCCTCGCTAAAGCCATGTCTTTCCAGCAAGCCCAAAATTATTTCAGCAGACCTGATGGAGTGCTTTTTTTTAAATTCAGAAATTTTTGAATAATCTTTCAGGTCTTTTTCTGTGATTCCAGTCACTGCCCTTTCAATATCGTGGGATAAAGCAGCGATTTGAAGAGCAATGTCAGCGTTTGGTTTTAGTTTCAGCAGCCATTTCAAAGTAAGATTGGCGTGTGTTATCTCAAAAACCAGTGGAGATTTTTTTAGAATGCCGAAAATTTCTTTTTTTATTGAATTAAAACTGCTTACCATAAAAAATTACATTTTTTTCAGTGCTGCGATTCTTTCTGCAATCGGCGGGTGAGTGCTGAACCAGCCATCAAACCAGCCCTTTTGTCCTTTCAATGGATTTGAAATGTACAAGTGCGCTGTTGCCTTGTTTGCTGCTTCCAACGGCTCTTTGTCTGCATCGATTTTTGCCAGCGCGGAAGCAAGACCTTGCGGATAACGTGTCAATAAAGCGCCGTCAGCGTCTGCAAGAAATTCGCGCTTGCGAGAGATTGCCAGTTGCACTAACGTTGCAATTATTGGCGCGAGAATTGCAAGGGCAATCCCGACAACAATCAGAATAATTCTGATTTTTCCTTCTTCTCGGCTGCCGCCTTTTTTTCCCCACAAAAAACTGCGGAGCATCCAGTCAGACATTAATGCGACTATGCCAACCATTACTGTGACAAGAGTCATGAAGCGCACGTCATAATTTTTTATGTGCGACATTTCGTGCGCAATCACTCCTTCTAATTCAGTGCGGTTCATTTTTTGCAGCAAGCCAGTTGTCACGCAAATGACTGCGTGTTTTGGGTCGCGCCCGGTTGCAAAAGCGTTTGGTGCAGTGTCGTCAATTACAAAAATTTTTGGTTGCGTAATTCCCGCGGCAATCGCCAAGCCTTCAATAGTATTTACCAGATAGGCGTTTTCTTGTTTTGTTGCCTCGCGCGCTCCGCTGATTGACAAAACAATTTTGTCGCTGTAATAATACGAGCCGAGCGTTAACAGCAATGTGATTGCCAGTGCAATGGTTAATCCGCCAATGCCATAGCCGAGAATGTAATTGAAAAAGAATGTTAACACTAGCAGAAAAATAAAAAAGAATGCAACAAGCAGGATGCTTTTGAGCTTGTTGCTCGAAATTGATTCGTAAACTCCCAAAAAATCACCTTATTTACTTGTTCCTTTTTTAGCTAACCTTTTGGAAAAGGGCTAAAAGGAGACTTTTACTGGGGCTTTTTCCGCTTCTGCTGTTTCAAAGTATGGTTCTTCCTTGAAGCCAAGCATTCCGGCAATCGTGTTGTTTGGAAAGCTTTGTATTGTAATGTTGTATTGCATTGTCGAATCGTTGTAGAATTGCCTTGCATATGCGATTTTGCTTTCAATGCCTGACAATTCTTCCTGGAGCATCATGAAATTTTGGCTTGCCTTTAGTTCGGGATAGTTTTCTGCAACAGCAAACAGTGTTTTTAAAGCGCCAGTTAGCATGTTTTGTGCGTCAAGGTTTTCTTTGACGTTTTTTGCTTGCATTATTGCGGAGCGAGCTTTTGTAACGTTTTCAAAAACCTCGCGCTCGTGCTTTGCATATCCCTTGACTGTTTCCACTAAATTCGGAATCAAGTCAAACCTTTTCTTCAATTGAATATCAATCTGCGACCACGCGTTCTTGACGCGGTTTCGCAGGCTGATTAGCGTGTTGAACAGGAAGATTATTGCGAGGACAATGATTACAATTACTGCAAGGATTGCCAACAAAACCAGTTCCATTCCTTAATCACCTTCAAGAGTCAAAAGCCGAATTGTTTCGGCAATAAAATAATAATGAAAACTTCTTTATATTAGTATGGTGCGGTTTTGTTTGGGCTTTAGCCGGAAAAAGCAGTGCGTTTTATTGCCTTTGAAATTCCCTTTGGCCGAACTCGCGCTTTTGCACTGGCGAGCGGCAGAACAAAAAATGCTTTTCTCCCGCGCCCTCCAATTCTTCTAGCACGCGTTTTGTGATTGTTTTCACTGGGTTTGGCATGAGGTTAACTCGCGCTTCTATGTCTGCGAAGGATTCAAAGGGTTTTTTTTCGCGCTCTTCAAGAATATTAAACAAGTGTTTTTTTCCCAAGCCGGGCAATAGCTCCAACTGGTGGCGTTTTATTGTAATTGGCCTCGACTTGTTGAAGAATTCTATGAATCTTTTTTCGTCTCCTTGCACAACTGCTTCAACCGCCTTTTGCAGTTCTGTCGATGCGGTTGACGTAAGTTCTTTGTATTCTATCCTGCGCTTTATCAAAGAAATTTTGTCGCGCTCGTCTTTTCCGATGTAAACCTTTTCAAGGATTTTCAATTCTGCTTTGGGAACAACCTCCAGCATTGTGAAAAATTGCATGCCTAAAACTTGCGCTAATGGTTCAGGCTTATAGCTGGCTGATTTGCCGCGCGGCAAGTAATCCAAAACCACTGCAAATTCTTCGTTAGGCATTTTCCCACTTTACTTCTGATACTTTTTCACCAAATCAAAAATTTTTTCCAAATCGCTTTCTTTTATTTTCGAGTTTTTTGTCAAAAGCAATTGAAGCACTTCCATTGTTTCCGGCATTACATCCGCAATCTTTACTGCAAAGGTTTCGTCAACTCCCTCTATTTCTTTTAGGTCTTCAACAAGCTTTTGCGCTTTTGAAGGAGACAACTTGCTGAATTTTTCTATGTATTTCAGGCTCATGTCCTGTTCATAGCTTGCCTCTTCCTTTTCCTTTACGCGTTCTTTGAGAATTTCTTTTGCTTCAACCATGCTAATTGGATTTTTTGACAAAATTTTTTCCGGCAACATTTATGCTTCCCCCTTTGCCTGCTTCAAGTGCGCTGCGTGGGTAATAATTTGTTTCAATGCGTTTCCCACGTAAACATCAACAACAAAAGCCTTGCCCCGCTTTCCAACAACTGTTCCAGTCAGGCCCTGGAAGCGCGAATCCGGCAAGCCGGAGTGCACTGAACTGTCAATGTCAATATGAACGCTTGACCCAGTATTAAAATTTGCAAGCTGTTTTGCAATAGTCAATCTTTTTTTTTCACGCTTGAATTTTGCGCGCGTTTTGCTTCTTTTTCCCTTTGCAGGCTTGTTAACCAAAAAACCACCTTTTTTTCCAAATCAACTGTTTTTTGCCTCTGATGACTAGAGAAACAATGAATAAAATAATATTAATCAGAAACATTAAAAAAAGCCACTGGAACGAAAACAAAAAAGAAAAGAAGGGCTTGTAGAATAATGCTTAAAAAGGGGCTTTTGTAGGATAATGCTCCCTAAAAGGAAGATTTCATGGGCGGGTTAGTTTTTATGGAAAAGACTGTTAAAGGAGGTGAAAACCAAGAAAAGTTTAAAAAAGAGGAAAAACCTACTAATTCTGAAATGCCAAAAAAATACAAAAAGAAGAAAGCAAAACTAACCCCCAAGCCACCATTGGCAAAATTTGAAAAAGCCATGGAAAAACTGTATAAAAAGTTGAGAAAGAACTTTTAGGGGTTAATATGGGCGACATTCCCAAGATTTTTTTTGATACCAATATTTACATAAACTATTTTTGGGCGTTATTGAGAACCATAGAAAGTAAAAGTAGGGGGGAAGAACCAGAATTAAAAGGTAGATTGGCAAAGGATAAAGAACTTTTTGACAAATATGAAAATTATGAGTTTGAACTTTTTTGGAGCATTTGGGGATACTGGGAATTTAAACAAAAAATACACGAACAATTATACCAAAGAAAATGCGTTTTGTATGGGTATATGCCTAAAGAATATCATGAAGCTAAAGAAAATGTCCCTGACTTAACGATTGATGAGCTAGAACTTTTTTCTAACACGACTGAAACATTGCTAAATTCTATACCTCATGAAAAACGCAATTTTCAAAATATTAATGAAAGCGAAATTCATAGAATGGTTACTTTTGGTTGTGGGTTTATGGATTCTGTTCTTTTTTACCATGCTTACAAAAATGACTGCGACTTCTTTGTAACAAGAGATGAAGAATTTATTTCAAAAATAAGTGCTTTTTGTTTAATCCAAAAAATAAAAACCCAAGTTGTAAAGCCAGATTTTATGCTCTCTCGACTAAAAGAAGGTATTTGTTGGTCTTGCGGTGGCGAGACAAAAATTGAACATGAAGAGCATGAAATTGGTAGCAGACCAGATGATGAACCTTTGGGACGTAGGTTAATAGATTATTCAGAATGTAAGGGTTGTGGTAAAAAGATAGTTTTGAATGAAGAAACTATCTAATTGAAATTTGTGTGCTTGACGATTTTTTTTCGCTGTCTTTTTTTGCCAATAGAAAGCAAATTATTGTTGAACTTGTCCATCAGAAGAATCCTTGTTTAGATGCGGGTATGCAGCTACGGGCTTGTTCATAAACTCTTTTAGCGGGGTTTCTATTCGTAAATCAAATTTTTCACGGGAAATTAGGCTGAAAAACTCTTTTAAAAGAGGCAAACCCCTGTTTGTTGGTGATGTAAATGGGTGTTGCAAAAGGTTGTCCGTTGTCGAAGGAAAAACAACCATATAGATGCAAGAGTTGTCCTATCCAACCGAAGGAGAGATTGGAAAAGTGTAATTTCTACAGAGGGCAAATGTTGGCTGGAGTACCTTGGTAAAAAAATCAACCAAATATCGCCAAAAGTTCTTTCTTAAAAATTAGAACTCCAATACGGAATTTTGGCTAGAGCGGTCTTACACAAAATTTGCTGTTTGTGGGGAAAGCCAAAAGAAACTTTCGAACCTATCATTCAAATAGAGTTGACATAATGGGGCAGTACAGAGCAGTGGTAACGAAAGACATTCGGGGCTATTTGGAAAAAAAGGATATGCCATTAGCCATATCTCGAACAGCCACAGATTTGGAATGGGTTCTTTGGGCTAAACTGTTTTTTGAAAATCGAATTCCGTCAGAAATAATTGACGGAGCGACATTAGGAAAGTTTGTCCAATGGAATTATAAACTGGGAATGCTAGATGTTAAAGAAATGAAACTTTTGAGTGATTTTGTACAATTTAGAAACGCAATGGTTCATACAAGAGTTTTATTGGACAACTTAAAAATGAGCCAAGAAAGAATGGAGATTGCAAAAGGTCTAATCACCAGAGTTTGTGATTATATCGGAAATGTTCAAGTAAAGACCGATGGATACAATAGTGAAGTGGAAAACAGTTTTAGTCAACATAGTGTATTAGAAGAAAAAAAAACGGTACGGTTATTTGAGAAACTTAAATCATATAAAGAAAATTTTTAGTTCGAAGTTTTGATATGACTGAGATAAACCAAGATGCCTTGTTGAAAAAGGAAGCTGAGAAAGTAGCTGAAGAAATAATCCCTTTATTACACCAAAAGAAAGAACTTGGATTGTTTCTAGGGGGAATTGGGTTAGGAATCTTCGGGAACATTTTAGCCGATTGTTTACTAGATAAAAAACTATTTACCCCGCCAATAGATGGTTTGAAAATGTTTTTTTTCGTAGTTTCCGTAATAGTTGTTTTTGGTACGGCTTGGTTTTTGTTAAAGCGCATGGAAGAAATTGACAGTGAAATTAAAAAACGGGACAATATAGTTAGGGCATACTACAAAGCAGATGAGTATTGGAATTGGGAAGGACGACTAATTAAAAACGATAAGCCTTAACGTGGCTTTGCAGAAGAAGGGGGTTTGGTTAGGATTCCAAACTCTCATTTTTATACAAAAACGGCTTTTGAAGATAAAAGAGAGTAGTTTTAGAACGGCGTTGAATTCACTGCCTTGATTTCTTGAATTTGTTTCCCCAGAAGAATATTACTATTATTGCTGAAATGGAACCCCAAAACCCGTATTTGGCTAAATTATTTGCTAAGTATAATGGTGCGAATAGCCAATTAAAAAAATCTAATAATGTGTCCGTTAGGCACATAACGTTGCCTGTTTGGGAACAAAAAAGAAACCTAAAAGAAAAATACCCAACCATCACAATAAAATACAAAGTAGAAACAATCCCAATAATATTTATTATTGACTTGTGATTTTCAACAATCCACATTAGAAAGTCATAAACCGTCCGTAAAAAAGACCTAGTTAAATCAATGGTGCCCATCTTGTCTCCTGCTGAGAACAATGCTTGCTTTAAATTCCCTTGACATGTGTGGATGGTCTTTTTTTCCCGAAGATTTCATAAGCAGCAAGGATTACAACAAATCCAACAATAACAACTGGATTAATTAATCCGCTTGGAAGCTGTGATGCAAAAAGGATTATTGCAACACCCAAAACATAAACTACGTTAGCTATTTTCACTTTTGCTTTTTGACCGTGAACGTTAATTGTAATCAAAGAACCTTCAACTTTAATTCCAATAAAGTCAATAATCCCCATATTTGTCATTTACCTTTTCCGTGTAGGTAGATTCCTGCAATTAACAAAACTACTCCAACAAAAAGCGAGCCTGCTTGTGTTGGGCTGACTCCTTCAGCTTTCACAGACATTATGGGGGAGCTGACAGAAACTATTGATGCAGGCAAAAACATTCCTGTTCCAGCAATCAAAAAAACCAATCCCAACACGATTAGAATCATGCTTAGTGGAATTCCTTTTTTTGTCATATTAGTATTTTTTGTTTTTCTAGTATTTAAGCACACAGGTTTTTCTGAGCCTTGTTTAAAAATTCCAAGAGTGGTGCTTTTGTTTAAAAACTAGATTTGTGCTCAACAAATAGCCTTTTTGGAGATAATCAAATCATCCCAATAATTGACAAGGGGGGAGCTAGAAAACCAACACAACAAACCAACCCTTTTTCAGCACCAAGCTTTCCATTTAATCCGTTTGGTTAGAAAAAACCTCATAATAGATTTTAACACTTTTTTACATTTGAAATGAATCAATAAGTGCTTTTAATAGTGATTCAGCACTGTCTAACCCATTTAAGTACGCTTGTTGAAATGAACTATCACTTTGTCCCACAAAAAAAACAGATGGCGAAAAATGAATGTTTGAGAACTTTTTAACTTCTTCTGAATCTTTTCCAAAACATTTTGATATAACCACTTCAGTTTTGTTGTGCCAATAATCAAACTCTTTATTATCCATTTTTAATTGCCTTAATGATTGTATTTCATTTAACTGGCTTTTTAGTAACAGAATATTCTTCTTATTTGAACTTCCAAGAATAAATTTAGGAAATACAATCGAGTAAAATGAACAAACCAACCATATAAAAGTAATTATTTCTAGCAAAAAAATTATCCAAAAAATATACTCAGGAAAAGCAGTCAAAACAAGACAAGCAGTAAATATCAAAAAGCCAGTGACGATTGGCAATGCTTTTTCTTTGGTGCCTTTCTCATCAGTAAAAATTTTTCCTATCAATGCAGTAATGCCTGCCAATGCTAACCAACTTATTATACTGTTTAAATCCAAGTTTTCACCAGATTACGCCCTTTTTCATATCAATTATCCCCAAAACAAAAAGCACAATCCCTATGATAATGGATATTTTAGTAATTGAATCACTCCCAGTTCTTCTGCTTATCCAAATTGCGCCCACCGCCAAAATAATTTCAACTATTGCCCTTGCAAAAAAAGCAGAGTCTATTATTTGAAGAACCATATAACCCCTCCAACAAAAACTACCTAGAAACCAATATTTAATGGCTACTTCTTTTCTGCCTTTCCCGCACTTTCTGGAAGTATAAGACAAGTACTACCGATATTAATCCTGAACCAATGCCCATAGCAAAGTTAGGATTGTTAAGCCATTGTTTAGGGGCACACACGGGCTTTAAGAACTAATTTGGATTTTTCAGTCTTTCTTTACAATTTTCTTTTGCACAATATCTAGTATAAGCAAGTTCTTTTGTCCATTTTTGCATTTCGTCCGTTCTTCTTTTTTTTGTTTTCTCAACCCATTCTAAAACTTGTTTTATTGTTTTTTTTGTTTCTTCAAAGTTTTTAGGGTTGTAATTGAATACTTCAAAGTCAGGACTGTGTAAATCACAATCCAATGTCATAAAACTTGAGCGTTGCCCTGTGTGCATAATTGCGGTTATTGCTCCAGTGTGCCTGCAATATTCCAATTCAAGCATTTCTCCGCAAGGAACTGAATCTTCTGCAATCACAAAATTACAAACTGATAATAATGCATGTAATTTTTGTCTTGGGGTAATCCAATCTTCTGAACCAATGTCATCAGCCTTATAGGCGTTTAATTTGGAGTCTACTTCCTGTAAACATTTTCGTATTGTCATTAAACTTGAATCGGAATAATTGCCAATTAAGATAACTATATTTTTCTTTTCTCCTTCTACTGCTTTTTCTTTAACTATAGTTTCCATTAATTTTGTTGGGGTCGGAAATTCTACCATGGTTTTCCCCCTAGTTACTTTTGCATTATAGTGCTAGTACATGAGTTTAAAATTTGCAAATAAGTGTCCTTGTTTATTTCAACATCTAATTTAGAAGCGACTTCTCTGGCAAGTTCAATTAGTTTTTTTCCATCTTGGGATATTTTATATTTTGGAGAATTTGTTTCAACAAACTTTTTATCCCCTAATTCTTTCAATAACATTTTTGTTAAATTCAAATCTAAATTAAACTTTTTTGAAATATCTTCAACTCTTAGTGCCTCGCTTTCGCTATACAACGCATCAAGTAATTCTAAATCAATAGAGCTAATCATCACCTGTTCATGTTGTAATGCTCTGCTTATGACTGACAACTCAACAGCACTTAGTCCCATCTTTTCCCTCCAAAGGTATATACTTTCCACATCTGTTCTATAATAAGCTATTTGAGATAGAACCTAAACTAAGTTTATATACGAAAATTAGACTTTCTAACTTTCATTCCTAATTCATTTGTTGGTATTAGTGCTAGACATTATTCCATCGTTATCTCTAACTTGTAATTTATTTGTATTTTTTTGAAAGCAGTAAAATGCTTGTACCCTTTTACTTTGGGGTCAAACTTCCTTTTGATTAATCCTGATTGTTCGAGTTTTTTCAATGCTTTGTGGATTGATTCACGGTATTTTATTTCAGGCATTTGCTTGAATATTTCAGTTGTAGTTAACTTTTTCTCGGAGAGCAAAATTAGGATTTTTACTCTGGTTCTGTCGCCAATTGTTTCAGCAAGTTGTTTGAGCGATAGCATTTATTGGATAACGCTATTGCCCGATAAAATCCAAATATTGCCCAATCAGGCAATAGTGTTTATATTGTTTTCCGCTATAGTAGCATTCAATGAAACAAGTTTTTGTACTAGCTTCTATTATCTTGGTTTTGGCGCTTTCAGGCTGTGTTTCCAATGATAATTTAGTAAAAGTTCAAGACGAATACAATCAAGCAATAACACAATTCCATATATTCTATTCTTTGAATGACCAAAATCGTTTTCCAGAAGCACAACAAGCATTAGATGAAGTAGTAACACATTTAGAAAAAGAAAAGACTTATCTTGAAATGGCTAGACAAAACAAAGAAGACTCAACACTAATAAGTGATTTTAAAGCACTTACTACAGTTCAAGAAAAAAAAGTAACTCTTCTAAGAAAAGCTCTTTCGTTGAGTTCAAAAACCAAATTAGAAAAAAACGACCTTGACGAGTTAAAAGGACTAGTGCAAGACCTCAAACAAACAATACAACAATCACTGGTTCAATATCCTGATTTAGACACAAAATATAATTTGAATTCGGCGCAAAGCATAAGAGAATTTGACTTAATGATTCAAAACATTGAATTACAAAAACAAACAATACAACAACCTTGTCCCTCGCAACCAGATGGAACTTGTTCTATTCATGCTTATCCTGTTGTTATACTCCACAGTGGTGATTGTGGTTGTGTTTGTGATGAAGGATATCATATTAATGAAAAAAAAGAGTGTGTTGAAAATACTTTTACTCCACAATCGAATGTGCCTACTCAAAACGTCAATAGTTTTGACTGGTCAATAACTTATCCAAAAGGAATAAATTGCAACCAATTGGTTCAAAAGCTTTCTTCAAGCCAATTAGTGCTCGTTTCCAATGAAGAAAGCGCCAATAGTGAAAACTGCAAATTTCTAGTGCCAAACTATTGTAACAAAATCACTCCAACTGATTTGGAAGTTAGAAAAGCTGCAAGCGAAGCAACAAGACAACATGCAGGAAGTTACTCACTAATCCAATTACTGGACATCTACGATTGGGTAAAACAAAACATAAATTATTTGAATGTCCCGTTTGACATGGCTGCCCCTTATTCTCCAAATGAAACGCTCTATACAAAATCAGGAGACTGCAAGAATCAAGCACTATTAATTGCATCAATGGTTGAAAGCATTGGTGGCACAGCCAGAATAGTAGTAGTTCCAAGTTGCCAACACGCTTACGCTGAAGTATTCTTTGGAGGACTAGAACAAGGAAACACAATAAACCAAATCATTGCCCAACACTACAACCAATACCAAAACAAAAAAATACTCTGGCAAGGAAGCTCAGATGGACTATGGCTAATATTTGACACAGCGGGCAGCAACTTCGTAGGAGAAACAATAGACGTTTGCATGAACCAAACAGCAACAAAACTCTACATTTACAAATGCAATTAAAAAGAGGCAAAATGCAAATAGGCTATGCTTTGCTCCAGACCGTCTTTTTATCGCCAACAATAGTTTCCTTAATTAGACCCTGATTCTTAAGTTGTTTTAGGTATTTGCTTGCAGTTGCCCAATCCATGCTTGTTGCTTCTGCCAATTCTCTAGTAGACCTTTTTACTACGGAATAATTGATTGCTTCCAAAAGAATTTGCTTGAACCCTATTGCTCGCTTTGCCTCAGATTCAGGCTTAAAACTCTTTTTTTTATACTTGTTTGGCATAAGTTTCCCCCCTAAAGATTATTATCAATTTGTTTTTTTCAGCTACGAATGTTATTTCTTCTCCTTGTTTTATTGAAAGAGCTTCTTTGATTTGGTTCGGCACCCTAATAACAAGATTCTTTGTATCCCAACTTATTTTTGCTGTCTTTGCCACTTGCCCCAATTTCTTTATTTTTTCCTTTGCGTGCTCGTTCAATATCTCCCTTTGCGTCAAAAAAAATCACCCATTATTTGTTATTGAAAACAGTAATATATCATACGAACTAATATTTAAGCTTTTCGAAAAATAGCGTATGATTTGTTAGTGGAATGTTTAAAAGGATTTCCATTCATATTCTATTTAAATCATACGATTATTGTGGTGTTATGTTTTGTGTTTGTGGTGGTGAGTTTCTGGTTTCAAAACGTTGGACTCAATGCCTTCCAGACGACAGTTATGTTATGGTTCAATGGCGTTGCCCCCTATGCAAGAAAACTATCACAAGCGACCTAATCCAAAAAGAAAGGGATTTTGCTTGACGGAAAATACGTTTGCTTGTACTATTTGCGGTTCTTTTGATACTGTGAAGAAGGGAAAGCGTTTTAGTGTTTTGCGTGGTTTTTGGAGCCAACGCTTTCTTTGCAGAACTTGCGGAAAAAAGTTTACTAAAGTTGAAAAAAGAGTTGTTGAACTGCCTGCTTTTGCTTATCAAGACCAGCCAATTCCTGAGACTGATTGGGTTGCTTTGACAAAAGCACAGAATGATGAAAAACGATTGTTGATTGATATTTTGTTAGAGTTGTTGGAAAAGGTTGAAGTAATTGACGACCCAGAAAAGAAGGGCAGAAAGTTTTCTGACATTAGAGACATTGTTTTTTGTCTAGCGTTGAAAACATACACTGGTCTTTCTAGCAGGAGATTGGACTCTGACTTGCAACAAGCATTACAAAGAGAGTTTATTCAAAAAGTCCCACACTTTACTACTTTAATGAATTATTTGGAGAAACCAGAACTAACCCGCCTATTGCAAGAACTAGTAAGATTATCTGCTTTGCCAATCAAAGAAGTTGACACACAATTTTCTATTGATAGCTCTGGCTTTAGCTCTAGCCAGTTTGGAAGATGGTTTGATTTCAAGTATGGTGAAGAGAAGGTTATGAGGGATTGGGTTAAAGCGCATATAATGTGTTCTAATGCAACCCATTTGGTAACAGCAGTAGAGTTTACTAAAGCATACGGAGCAGACTCTCCACAATTACAACCTCTTATTGAAAAAACTTGTTTTGACTTTAACGTAAAAGAAGTCTCAGGAGACAAAGCGTACTGTTCCAGAAGAAACTTCCAAATAATTTCTAGTTGGGGCGCTACGCCTTACCTACTTTTCAAGAAAAACGATACTCCAAACAGCAAAGGTTGCCAAATCTGGAGCAAATGCTTTAGATACTTTAAAAACAACCCACAAGCCTTTATGGAAAAATATCACCGAAGGTCAAACGTTGAAACTTGCTTTGCAATGATAAAACAAAAATTCGGAAAAGACCTAATGACAAAGAAATATTCTTCACAATGCAACGAGATTTTGTTAAAAATTTTATTACACAATTGCACTTGTTTAATCAAGGAATTTTACGAAAACAAGATAGAAAACTATTATTCTACACAAACCCAAAAAATACAGATTAAACCATTTTAGAGCCTATTATCCTACAAGTCCCAGAAAAGAAAACCTTTTTATTTGCCCATTTAAATAGGTTTTTAAAGGTTTATAAAGGACTTTTATTTAAAAAGGGCCTTTTTGGTTTGGGGGATTTTTGATGAAATATCAGATTGTGAATTTGGTTGCGAGCGCTAATTTGAATGCCACTTTGGATTTGTATAATCTGGCAGTGTCTATTCCGAATATAGAGTATGAGCCGGAACAGTTTCCGGGAGCAATTTTGAAGCTGAAAGAGCCGAAGGTTTCAATGCTGTTGTTCAAGAACGGAAAAGTAATTTGTTCCGGGGCAAGCAGCGAAGAACAGATTGAACAGGGGATAAGAAAAGCAAGCAAATTGATTCATGAAATCCAGCCGAGCGTAAAAGTATTGCAGACTGTTGAATACCAAGTAGTCAACCTTGTTGCAACAGCAAACTTGAACCAAACGCTTGACTTGTTCCAAACCGCGTTAAAATTGGATAATGTTGAATACGAGCCCGAACAGTTTCCAGGCGCAATTTTGCGCATTCAAGACCCAAAACTCACTTTGTTGTTGTTCAAGAACGGAAAAGTAATTTGTGCTGGTGCAAAAAAAGAAGAGTTTTTGAGAAAAGGCTTGAAAAAGGCGGCTGAATTGGTTTCTGCAATCAACAAGGGAAAAAAGATTCCAGTGGAAGAAGAATTTGAGGAAGGCGAAGCAGAAGAAAAAAAGGAAATTAAAGAGGTTGAAGAAGAGGAAGCGGAAGAGGAAATTGAAAAGCCTGTTGCCGCGCCAAAAGAAGAGCAAGTAAAGAAACCGAGCGCCCCGGCAAGAAAAAAAGCCTCAAAGCCAGCCAAAAAAAAGGCAAAAAAGCAAGTGAAAGCAAAGCACAAAAAAGCCGCGAAAACAAAGCCGAAAAAGAAAAAGAAGCGCTGAGGCAATCTAATGCAAAAAATCAATGCCAAACATGCTGACACGCTTTTCAAGCTTTTTCTGACGCTCATAATGAGCCTCGTAATGTCGCTAATAATTACTTTCGTGAACCTTGGTTTTGCACCAAATTTTTTTCAAAAATGGGTTGTTGCTTTTGCAAGCGGTTTTGTAGTAAGCCTCGCAGCAGTTTTGATTGCAGTGCCATTGGCACGCAGGCTTGTTAAAAAAGTAACTGTTGCGGAAGAAACACAAAAAAACACTGCAAAAACAAAAAAGAAGAAGCGCTAAATACTTATGAGCCATTGTAAGATGGCTCGACGTATTTCGGATTGCGCCTGCGAAATGGCGCAAGCGCGCGGTTTAAAAATATTGCTGCGCAGGATTATTTTGATTACCGGCCATGCCGGAGGGGAAACACCCGGTCCCATTTCGAACCCGGAAGTTAAGCCCTCCAGGGAAAAGTTTCGCAGTGCGATTTTTCGTGCAGCGGACTAGACGCTGGTAATCACTTTTCTAATATAACACCTAAAGGAAAAGCATCTTAGGAATTATAATGAAAAAACTGATTGAATGTCTCCAAAGCCATTGAGGAGAATTTTTACAATAAAGTCGCCTGACAAAGCAGTGCAAGCTTTCAGGACAGTTACGTTGCCTAGTGGAAAGATTGTTCAAAGAAGGCTTTCTCCAGCACAGTATTTCATCAGGACTGGAAAGCCAGTGCCAGGGTTGCGAGCAAGAGATGCAAAAAACTTGGGAACAAGGTTTTTGGGAAGAACTTGGTACAGGCAAGCCACTGAAAGAGTTGCTGAAGGAAAAAAGCTCCAAATGCCCTTGCCAACTTTTAGGCAAAGGCTTTATGGCGGAAGGCTTCCAGTTGCTGAAAGAAAGATGGTTGAATCTCAAATCAATTTTGCAATTCAAACTTTTGGAAAAAATCTTAGAATAGAGCAAAAAGATCTGGTTATGCGGGAAATCAGAAGGCTAATGCCTGGAAGAATGATTTCAGTAAGCACTGCATTGCGGGAAATGTCAAGAACAGGCCTGCGGCAGTTGAGAAAGCAAGGTGTTGAACTAAATCTTTTCTTGAGGGGAAAAGGATTTGCTAGCGAAACAGAAAAGGGAACAATATATTCTGGCTTAATGCAAGAACATTCTGGAAGGTCATACTTGGCTAAGGGCTTTTCAACAGACAAGGAAACTGTAGTGACTCCAATTCACGAGACCTTGCATGTTTTACAAAAGCTTGGAGTGATTAAAGTCGATGTTCCATTTGCTTATGCAGCAGAAAGGCTTTACGCTTTAGAAAAAGGATTCTTGAAAGTTTCAAAAACAAGAAAAGCCCCAACAGACTTTGACAGGACTGGCAGAGAGCAAAAAGATAGTCCTGGAACTTTGTTTGAAGCGCAATGGAGCGAGAAGGACGGAAACCGACTTGGCCAGTGGGTTTTCCAGAACATTCCTTCAGGCAAGAGATGGGCTTACCTTCAAGAGAGAACAATGGGCAAAAGCCATGCTGAAGCAATGTCTAAAGTCGGCTTGAGATAAAAAATAGGGGTCTGTCATAAATTTTACTGGAACTATTCTAGTGCGTTTTGATATTGTTTCTTGAATCGCCTCACTAACCTCGTTGCTAGTGCGCGGGCGTTGTTGTTGTAGTGGCATTTTTCCAGCGCTTTAAAGTATTGCTGCTTTTCCATTGTTTTGATATCAATCATTGCATAACCGTTTTTGTGCAGAACGTAGTTCATTATTATTCTTGCCACTCTGCCGTTTCCGTCTTGGAACGGATGGATTCGGACAAGCTTCCAGTGTGCCCAAGCAGCAAGCTCCAAAGGATGCAATTCTTTCTTTAACTCGCCGTATTCTTTGAAATAGTTTTTCATGTCTGTTAGAACGAATTCCGGGGGAGTTGTTTCAAAGTTCGAACCCCTGATCCTATTCTGGTGCGTCTTATACCGCCCAGCTATCTTTGGTTTTGTGTCTTTGAAATACATTTCATGAATCTTCAGCACAAGCGCTTCGGCAAATTTGTCTTTACATCCTTTTACAAAATTCAAGGTTCTTTGTGCGGCTTTTGCTTCAAGCACGTCATCCAGCGGCTTGTTCGGAGAAATATTTTCAGCAAGCAATAATTCTACTTCTTTCGGGCTGAGCGTCGAGCCTTCAATCGAGTTAGTGTTGTAAACAAACGCCATTACAAAGTTCTGGTCAAATTGTTCCTGCATAGTGTTGTTTTGTTTTTTGTATCTTTCCCAGAATCGTTTGTTGATTTTTCCAATTTCTTTTATTTCTTCTTCCGTTAGGTAGTGGTGACCATGCAACCGGATTTTTTCTTTTTCAACCTTTTCTTCAAATTTAGCCGTTAAAGCCTGAAGCTTTGTTTCAGACGGAGCAGCAGTTCCAACATATTCCCTTAGCTGCTTCCTTTTTCCTGGCCCCAAAGGGATATTCTCTACTAAGTAATAGTAGGTATTTTTCCCTTTCTTTTGCTTTGTCAAATAAGCCATAACAGGTTATTACTCAAAAATATTTAAAAAGCCATGAGTAATAACTAAAAGCGAGTAATACTATTAATAGACGCTGGTAATCAAATTTTCAATAAACTGATTGTAATCGTTAAAAATAAGCGCTTTTTGAGCAACTAAACAAAACATGAATATCAAAAAGATAATTCTTTTTCTAACAAACAGTATTTGCCGATATGATGAACTGACAATAAACCTGATTGTGTCAGGATAATCTAATTTTAAGTTTCATTTAAGATAGCCAAAAATATGCCAAATGTTTGGTGGCTTCCTGTAAATAGCCAGTGCCCTGAGTACTCTTTTCATTGGATTAGGGGCAATTGCGCTAAGCGAATTTAAATATTAGTTTAAATTAACATTAATGCGTGAAATCCGGTTTGTTGATTTTGTTTTTGGTTGCAGTTGTTGTTTTTAGTGGCTGTATCGGTTGTCCTCCTGCTGACTGGAAGGGTCCTTGGCCGCCATGGTGCGATAAATCGCAAGTATCGAAGCCGTCAGTTCCTATTAGCGCACAAGAAGGTGCGGTTGGCGTGCAGCAAGATGTGGTTGGTGCAAAACAAGCCGAGCCATATGTTTTGGATATTTTTGTGGAGGTTCCGAAGAATACGCCTGCGCATTCTGTAATATTTTTTGAAGTATTGAATGACAGGGGTGAAGTTTTACATTCTTTTGAAATGCAGAAGGTTGGCGAAACCGGTTGGCATTTGAGGAAAAGCTTTGCAGAATTCAAAGAAACTGAAATATATTACCGATACAGCAGGGGCAATTGGGGCTTTGTTGGAGCCGAAGAGTTTTCCCCTGATTCAAAAACCGCGCATCGAAAGGCAACCATTGAAAAAGAGCAGAAAGAAATTCATGACAATATTAAAAAATGGCGCTGGTTTCCCGCGGTCGGGCAAGAAATAATGCAGAGCATTCCAACAAAAGCAGGGAGTGTTTCTTTTGTTCCGCGAATTAACAGCGAGCATTACCAAAAGGGCGTTTTGATTGTTGATTTTTGGTGGAACAATTTTGAGGCACTGCTTGACAGCACGCACGCGCGTTTGAAATCAAATGGTTTTGAATGGATTGAAATAGCTCCCCCATGGGATTATAAGCAAGTGAATCCTGGCCCAATAATTACCAATGTTGGGGTTGGGCACGCGTACACTGATGAAAAACTGGATTTGCATTTGGGCAAAATCAAGGGCGCTGGCTTTAAGGCTTTTGTGAGCGCGCAAATCTGCTGTGCAAACATTGACAACGCTGCCTTCACTCCAGAATGGTGGAGTGCCTGGTTTGAACAGTATGAAAAATATGCCTTATACTTTGCCGACATGGCTGAAAAACACAGCATTGACGCATTGGTTCTTTCTGGGGATGGTGTCGCACTTGACAAAAAGCCACAAGGTTATTTGGAAAAACTTAATGCGATTTATTCAAAAGTCAGGCAACACTATCATGGAAAACTCGGCAGGCACCTATTTTTGGGCGGCACGATTGACAACATTCACGAATTGCTGCCAAAACCGCAAGAGATTCCGCTTGCAGAAGAATGGGATTTCTTTGCAGTAAACTTTTGGACTGGAATTTCAAACACAAACAATCCGACACAGGAAGAACTTTATTCAAACGTCAAAAAAATCTTTGACTTGAGACTAAAACCGCTCTATGAATTATACAAAAAGCCAATTGTTTTGCAGCAAATCGCTTATTCAAGCATTGACGGTGGCTTAAAGGGAAACGCTGCTGTCGACGATCCCAACACTGCTTTGTGGGAACCATATTCTGACAAATTCTCTCTGGATTTGGAAGAGCAGGCAATGGGATATGAAACGATAATGAAAAATGTTGCAGAAACAAACTATATTGTTGGAACTTTTCCATTTACTTACTGGCCGGATGATTTCCCGCTAACAAAAGAATACAACACCAGGGGAAAACCCGCCGAAGAAACAATCTCAAAATGGTACAAAAGCACGGGTTAATCGCCCACTGCAAGATTGCACACAACACGCGATAACTTGGTTTTTAAAGTTTGTGAATACCCAGAAAAAAAGGAGTCAGCGTTTTTTAACTTGCAAATGGTGGTTAACGCTGGTAATCGCATACTTTTATTCTTTGGCAAATAGCAGCGTTATGGTTGCTTAAATTGGCTACTTCTTTTTACTATCTTTTTGCTAAAAGTTAAGCCATACATAGCAATCGATTGTGGAAAGAGCCGTGTTTTTAAACTAGCAAACAGTTATTATAAAAAAACAAGAATGTTGCAACAAAAAGCAATTTTGGTTTTTATGCCTCTCAAAAAATCGTTGGGTTTTTTTGCCTTGACAATGTATGGTGTTGGCATAATCCTTGGCGCAGGAATTTATGCGCTGATTGGAAAGGCAACATTGTTGGCTGGAACAAGCGTCTGGCTAAGCTTTGTTCTTGGTGCAATACTTGCTTCCTTCACTGGCTTGAGCTATGCCGAACTTAGTTCTGCATATCCAAAGGCAAGCGCTGAAGCCAATTATTTGAAGCATGCTTTCAAAAAAGACTGGCTTGCTTTCTTGATTGGCTGGCTTGTTGTTGCAATAGGCTTTGTTACTGCGGCAACAGTTGCTTTGGGGTTTGCTGGTTATTTGGCGAGCTTTGTGCAATTGCCAATAGTGCTAGTTGCAATAGCATTGATAATATTGCTTAGTATTGTGAGTTTTGCTGGCATTGACACAAGCGCAAAACTGAATATTGTTTTCACTTTGATTGAAGCGCTTGGAATAATCATAGTAATTTTTTTGGGTATTCCTTTTTTTGGCAAGGTTGACTACTTTCAGCTCTCAAACGGTTTCGGCGGCGTTTTGAATGCGACTGCAATAATCTTTTTTGCATACATTGGCTTTGAGGCAATAGCAAAGCTTGGCGAAGAAACAATAAAACCAGAAAAAATATTGCCTCGCGCATTGGTTGCAAGCATTATTGTTTCAAGCATCTTGTACATCTTGCTTTCCTTGAGTGCAGTCAGCATTTTGCCAACAGCAGAACTTGGAAAAAGCAGTGCCCCATTAATGGATGTTGCATTGAAAGCTGGCGGCGCAAACATGGGCTTTTTGCTTGGCATAATGGCATTGATTGCAACGCTCAATACAGTGCTGATAACGCTTATTGTCAGCTCTCGCATGCTTTATGGCCTTGGAACAAAGCATGGTTTGCCAAAGATTGTTGCTGCTGTCCACAAAAAAACAAAAACTCCCCACATTGCAATTCTTATTACTGCTCTCGGTTCGATTGCAATGCTTGCAGTTGGAGAAATTGACGCGATTGCAAAAACAACAACCTTCATGACATTTCTCGTATTTCTTGCAGTAAACCTGGCGCTTATTTTCCTGAGGAGAAAAAAAGAGTTTTTGCCCGCATTCAGAATGCCATTGAATATTGGAAATTTTTCAATCATTGCTTTTTTGGGTGCTGCCAGTTCCCTGCTAATGCTTTTCACTTACTCGTTCGTGGAAGCAATAGTAACAATTGGTTTCATAGTCCTCGGGCTTGCTCTTTACTGGCTTGGAAAAAAAATTGCCCAAAAAAACAAGACCGTTACAGTACCCCCATTGAATAGTTAGTTGGAACTGCTGATGGTGATTAGCACTGGTAATCACTTGATTCTTTTTTTTTCAATTTTATTTTTTGTTTTCGTTTTTTGTACCAAAAAAACTGTTTTTTCTTTTGATTTGGTATTGTTTATATTCTTTTAGTTTCTAGAGAGTATAACATGGCAAGCTTATTGGACAGGATAAAGGCTTGGGACAAGCGGCAATTGTTTTTTGTCCTGCTGATTTTTTTGATTGGTTTTGGCTTTCGCGCTCACTTGATGAAATATGACTTGTTTTTTGAGTTTGACAGTTATTGGCACGCGAGAATGACAGAGCAAGTGATAAAAACTGGCGCGCCTTTTTTGGTTGACCCAATGTCATACTATCAGCTTGGCGGAGGGCCAATGTCATACTCAAACATTGGCTGGTGGTATATTACTGCAATATTTTACAAGATTTTTTCAATTCCGTTCACTTTTGGCGCTTATGACAAAATGCTTTGGATTGGGTTTGTAAAGTTTTTGCCCGCTTTTTTTGGCGCTTTGACTGGAATTGCAATGTTTTTGTTTTTCAGGGAAATTTACGGCAAGCGCGCTGGATATTTGGCTGGTTTTTTTACTGCAATCAGTTCTGGTTATATTTACAGGACAATGTCTGGTTTTTTTGAAGGAAGCTCGCTGGTTTTCTTTTTCATGGCAATGGGTTTTTTCTTTTTGGCGCGCGCAATGAAAGGCGCAGAGTTCGGCAAGCGCACGATTATTAATGCGGGATTGGCTGGCTTGTGCTTGGGCTTGACTGGTTTTATTGGCGGATGGTATTTGGTTGTGCCGTATGCCATAATCCCGTTCGGGATTTTTGGCACGCTATTGTTGTGGTTCAGGAACCAAAAGGCAATGAATTTTTTAAAGACTTTTTTAATAATTATCGCGGTTTTTGCTGCAATTAATTTCTTTTTCGGAATAGATTTTATTCTTAATCCGGCTGGCACTGCAACCGGCGGCGTTATTCCAATAATGCGCGCGCACCCGCCCGATTCGTGGTTTAGCGAAATGTTAAACTATATCAAGCCGTATATTGGGCTTGCTCCGCAGACCGCGCCGACAGTGGAAAGCGCGGAAGGAGACATCGGGGCAGTGTTCCGGTCGAGTGTTGGGGAACAGCAAAGCGGTGTGCCGAGCTTTGGAACAAAGTATAATGCATTGATTGTTTTTCCAGTGATTGCTTTGCTTTTGATTCCGTTGCGCTTGTGGAGAAAGAAAAACGATTACGTCAGCCTTTTGGTGTTTTTTTGGGTTGCGGCAACGTTCGCAATGGCTTATTTCAGGCTGCAGATGACTTTTGCTTTTGGCTTGGCTTTGGCTGCAGCAGCAGCGTTTGTTTTCAATGAAATATTGGAGTTCATGCAATCGCGGACTTCCTTTGAAAAAAAGATTTTGGCAGTGTGCTTGCTTTTGTTTGCTTTCATTGGCGTGGCACAGGCTGCATTGTTTACCAACGACCAGGTTCCGAACATTGAAAGCGAGGAAGGATGGAAAGCCACTTTGAGTTGGCTGAAGGCAAACACTCCAACGGATGCAAAAATGTTCAATTGGTGGGACGAGGGACACTGGATTAGTTTTATTGGCGAGAGAAAGGTTTTGCTGGACAACAGAAACATTGATTTGAACGGTGATTCAGATGTTGCTTTGTCTATTGTGACTGATGACGTGAACAAAGCGTGCAAAATCATAAAGAAATATGGTTCGGATTATGCGATTTACGGCAGCGACTTGATGCAAAAAGAATCTTCAATGGCGTATTATGGTTACAGAACCCTGAATCCTGAAAATCCGAACCTGCAGGGCTTTGGGCCGGTCATGGTTTGGTCTTGCGCAAAGGCTTCAAACGGTTACCAGTGCGGGCAGTTCGGCATTAGCGATGCCCAAATGGACATAGTCAGCACTGTTTGGACTGACAAGCCGTCGCAATTCCAGGAAAACGGGCGCGTGCCAATTTTCTTTTACAAGAGTGCCGACAAGTCTCACTTTTATGCCGTGGTTGGAGCGCGAGTAAACAACTCTTTTTTGGTTCGCGCTTGGTTTAACGACCCAAGTGTTTATTGCCTTGAGCAGGTGTTTGGCGAGACAGTAAAGGTTTTCAAAGTCAAATAAAAATAGTCAAGTTTATTTAGTGAAGGCGGTTGCGGTTGCTGGAATTAGTTGTTGTTTTTTTGTCGATTGCTAGTTCTTTTGCCACTGTTTTTGTAATGACGCCTTTTATTATTGAACGGATGCAAAGGCGCGGCATTACCGGAAAAGACATGAACAAAGCCAGTAAGCCGGATGTTGCGGAAATGGGCGGAATTTCGGTTATTTTTGGCTTGGCGTTTGCAGTCATTGTGGCTATTTTTTGTTTCACTTATTTGAAGTGGATAAAATTGGATTTGACGCTGTTGTTTGCGGGCTTGCTTACTGTATTGCTTGTTGGTTTCATTGGGATTGTTGACGATTTGATTGGCTGGCGCAAGGGGATTAGGCAATGGCAGCATGCCTTGTTTCCGCTTTTTGCCGCTTTGCCGTTAATGGCAGCGCGTTCCGGAACAAACATTATCAGCCTGCCTTTTTTTGGATTGGTGCCATTGGGAATTTATTATTCGTTGGTGCTTGTTCCGATTGGCGTTACTGGCGCAAGCAATGCATTCAACATGCTTGCGGGCTTTAATGGCCTTGAAGCAGGATTGGGATTAATCAGCGCCGTCACTCTGCTTGTTATTGCCATAAGCAACGGCCATTTTGAGGCAGCAATCTTGCTTGCCGCGCTTGCCGGAGCATTGCTTGCTTTTTTGTGGTATAATTGGTTTCCTGCAAAAATTTTTGGCGGAGACTCTTTGACATTGATGAATGGCGCTGCAATTGCCGCGGCATCAATAATCGGTGACATGGAAAAATTCGGAATAATGGTTATTGCGATTTTTTTTGTCGAGCTTTTTTTGAAAGCAAGGCACGTTTTCCAAGCACAGTCTTTCGGCATGCCAAAAAATAACGGTTGCCTGGAAGCAGACAAAAAAATGGGTTCTTTGACGCAAGTGATTCTGGCGCTTGGCAATGGAAAATTGCGGGAACCGCAGGTCACTGCAATAATTCTTTCGCTGCATGGCCTTGTTTGCATTACTGTATTGTTGGTTTTTTTCTTTAAGTTGGCGGGTTAAGGGCGATTTCATGAAGATTTGCCTTGCTTGTTCCGGGGGCGGCCATTTAAGCGAACTCATGCAATTGCGCGCATTCTATGAAGAAACAAGCCATTTTTTTTTGACTGACCACCGCGAGAACAGCGACGAGCTGGCAAAAAAAGAAAAAGTGTTTTTTGTAATGTGCCCGCGTAGGAATCCAGCAAATCTTTTTGTTAATTTTTTCCAGTCGTTGAAGATTTTTATTGCAGAGAATCCGGATGTCGTAATCAGCACCGGCGCTGACACTGCAATATTGTTTTGCCTCATTGCAAAATTTTTTGGAAAAAAACTGGTTTTCATCGAGAGCTTTTGCAGGGTTACCTCGCCCAGCTTGAGCGCGCGCATTGCCTGCCCTTTTTCAGACTTGTTTTTTGTCCAGTGGCCTGGAATGAAAAAATTTTTCAAAAAGGCTGTTTTTGCGGGGAGCGTGTTCTGAATGAAAATTTTTGTGAGCGTTGGCACGCACCCCCAGCAATTCAACCGCCTGCTACAAGAGCTTGACAAATTGGCGGGGGAAAAAAAGCTTGGCGCCGATGTTTTTGCGCAAACAGGCAACAGTGATTTTTTGCCAGGCAATTTTGGGTCTGGGAAATTCCTTTCCCCGAAAGAAATGGAAGAAAGAATAAGAAAAAGCGATTTGGTAATAAGCCACGGGGGAGCAGGAACAATAATCGGGGCATTGGAGCAAAAAAAACCGCTTGTAATTGTTCCACGCTTGAAAAAATTTGCCGAACACACAAACGACCACCAATGCGATTTGGCAATTGCAATGGAAAAAGCCGGAAAGGCAATTGCAGTGCTCGAGATAAAGCAGCTTGAAAGCGCAATCGGGAAAGCTCGAGCATTCAAGCCGAAAGAAAGCGCTGGCGCTGAAGGGATTATCAGGGAAATAAAAAGCTTTTTACTCCAGTAATTTTGCGCAAGGGAAAAAACATGGATAAAAAAATATTGCTGTCTTGGATAATAAGCGTTGTTTTGGTCGCAATAGTGTTCAGCACCATTGATTTTGGAAAAACATTGGAAAAAATATCCGAAATAAGTTTTTTTGCGGTCCTGGTTTCCGCAATTGTTTATTCTTTTTCTTTTGTATTGCGGGCACTGCGCTGGAAATATTTGGTCAAGCCTATTGCGGCAATTTCCGTGAAGGATTCTTTTGCGATTGTCTGCGTTTCTTTTTTGGCAAACAACCTTTTGCCGGCAAGGCTCGGGGAGTTTTTGCGCGCCTATTTGTTAAGCAAAAAAAAAGGCATTGGAAAAGTAAAGAGCCTTTCTACTGTGATAGTTGACAGGATTGTCGACGGCATAACGCTTGTTTTTGTTTTTTTGGTAATAATGGTTTTTTCCGGCGATGTTCCGCTGATTGCGCAAAAGCTCATTGTTATTCCAGCGCTGGTTTTTGCTTTCTGCATGGGTTTTTTTGTAAAACCGGATTTTTTCCGCAGAATGCTCTCGCCGTTCTTCAGAAGAATCCCGTTCGTTTACAACAGGATAAAGGTTTTTTTGGACGATTTGGTTATTGGCGGCAGGGCTTTTTCACAGAGCGCTGGTTCTGGCGTCATGATTTGGGCGAGCTCTTTCATTATTTGGGGATTGGAGTCAACAAACCTGCTTGTGATTGCGCGCGCTTTTGGAATAGAAATCAGCGTTGTCAAAATAGTTTTGTTGCTTGTTGTTGTCGCGCTTGGCCTGATGATTCCAAGCGCGCCGGCATACATTGGAACTTTTGAGGCATTGTTTGTGCTCTACTTTCTCGCTTTCGGGCTTACTGCGGAAAGCGCGACCGCAATGGCAATTACAGTGCACGCAATAGAATTTATCGTGATTCTTGTGCTTGGCTTGTTTTCATTGAACCTTTTGGGAATTTCGTGGAAAGAATTGCTGAAGGCAAAAGCCAAATAAAGGTGTTTTTTTGCAGAAAAAAAATTTGTTGCTTGCGATTGTTGTTTTGCTTTACGCTTTCCTGTTTTTTATTTTCTTTTCATCTTATGCCTTTGACGATTTGGGCTTTGATTTTCCAGGATACGCCCTGCGCTATCACTTTGCTTTTTCGGGTTGGATAAAAAACCTTTTGTTTGGCGTTCCTGCCGGCACTTTTGACGGAGTGCTGCCTGCATTTTTGCCGCTTTTCCTGAAAGCGCTCGGCATTGGCTCTTTTACGCTGCCTGTTACTGCGTCTGTTTTTTTGCTGCAGCTAGCAATACCTATTATTTTCATTGCAATCGGCAGGCTTTTCGGGCTGGACTGGAAAAAAGCAATATTGCTTGGCTTGGTTTTTGTATTGAACCCTTTTAGCTTCAAGTTTTTCAACAGGTATTTTGAATTCGCTTCATGGTTTTTTTTCTTGGCAGCGTTTTTATTTTACTATAAGTTTCTTGAAGCAAAGCGCTTTGAAAAAAAATATTTTGCGCCCGGCGTTCTGGCTTCCACTGCAATAGTGCTGTCGCACCCTTCCGGCATATATTTCTGGGCAATTGCATTTGCCTGCATTTTGAAAGATTTTGTTGATTTGAAGCGGTTTGCAGCAATAGCTTTTTTTACTGGCGCTTTGTCTGCCTTTTGGCTCTTGCCCTTTTTTTCTTTTGCGGGCTTTTCGATTGTTGCCGGGCAAAAGGGCGCTGAATTGATGACAACCGGCATTAAGGCGGCAAGCTATTTTTTTGCGCTTGCAATGCCGATTATTTGGATTGTTTTCTCGCAAAAGCTTAAAGAAAACAAGCGCGTGTTCCGGCTTTTCAGTTTTTCTACGGCGCTTGCAATAGTTTATGCGATTGCACCGCAGCTTCCGGTATTGAATGTGCCGTTTGCACACAGCTTTCACGCGTTTTTTGCTTTTGCAAGCCTGCTTGCAATAATGCAGTTGCTGAAAGCGCGCGCGGTTACAAAAAACCATTTTATTGCAGCCGCAATTGTTTTGGCTGCGTGCGTTGTTGTCCTTTTTCCGGTTGTTGCAAGGCAATATTTCTTCTCAGAGCCAAGGTATAGCAGTTTTGAATCAGATTTTGGCGGGCAAGCGCAACGCATTAATTTTACTGATATAAAGGCCTTGCTTGAAAAAATTCCGAAAGATTCAAGGTTTGAAACATTGCCGTATGATGCGCTTGTTTCACCGTATTCCGCAATGTTTTACGATTTGGTTTCTTTGCGGGGCTGGGGATATAATGCATATTCGTTGAAAGAAAGCGACGCGCTTGCAAAAAAATTAACGAGCATGAATATTTCGTGTGAAGAGTTTGTTGCAGGCAGCGAGCTAACCGCAACTCCTTATTGGATTGCAATGAATGAAACCGGCGAAAAGTTTTTGAAAAACTGCGGCTTGAAAAAGCTTGCGGGAAAACTGCCCGCGCTTTACTTTCTGGAAAGCAACAAAGCAACGCTGGTTGACGGCGCGGAATTGCTCGAGCTTGAAAACACTCGCATCCGTTTCAAGGCAACGCAAAAAACAGTGCTGGTGAAGGCAAATTTTTTTCCACGCTGGCACGCTTTCTCTGGCGGAAAAGAAATTCCGATTGAAGACGCGCATCCGGGCATGCTGATTGAAACACAGCCAGACAGCGTTGTGGAACTGCAATATGGTTTTGCACAAATAGATTTGATTGGAATAATTGTTTCCATTGCCGCAATCTTGCTTTTTGTTTTGGCGCTTGTTTAGCCGAACAGAATCATTTTCCACATTGCAAGCCCGTTTTTGAGTCCTTTGATTACGTCGGAGCCAACGCCTTTTGAAGTGCCGGCGCGCTTGCGCAGGGTTACTGGAACTTCAATTACTTTCAAGCCCGCATCCATTGCAACCATTATCATGTGCGGGCTGAAATGGTTTCCAGTAACGTGCAATTTGTGGATTATTTTGTCCAATGCTTCCGGGCGGATAATCCTGTAAGTGCAGCCAACATCAGTGAATCTTGTTCCCCAATAGCGCAATTGCAATAGTTTTGCAATGAACAAATTGCCGTAGCGCATGAACCAAATGAGTTGCGAGTCTGGCGCTGACAATTCCGCAGTAGTGCGCGTTCCGAGCACAATGTCTGAGTTTTCAATGTATGCAACGAGTTTTTTCAAATCGCTTGCCGCAAAAGTCTGGTCTCCTTCAACCAAGCAAACAATGTTTCCGGATTTTCTTGCCTCTTTTAGCGCGCGCTTGCATGCCGCGCCATAGCCTTGCACGCGCTCTTCAACAACTGTTGCCCCGGCTTCCCTCGCTTCTTTTGCAGTGTTGTCAATGCAATTATTGTCAATCACAATGACTTTTTCAACGTTTTCAGCATTGACAAAATCCTTCACTGCTTTCCCAATCACTCCTTCGTCGTTATATGCAGTCATTCCCACTGCAATGCGCGGGTTTTTTATCGGGTCAAACTTTATGTTTTGCGTTTTTTTTGCTTTTCGCAGTATTCCCAAATCAACTAAATATGACAGCAAGGCAAAAGCAGCCAGCAATACTTCAAGCCAGAAAAGCTGCAGGTTTATGCGCTGAAAAAACATGCTTTCGCCGAGATTGAACGCAAAAAGTGCAATCGCAAACAGCAGAACGTGGAATCCAAACAGAACGAGTTTTCCCATTAATATTCCTTTTGCACGTTAGCTTTAAAAAATCAAAACCATTCGTTGCCCTGTTGTTTCTGCTCTTGCTTCATTTTTTTTGTTGCGTCTTTTCTTTTTTTTCTTTCCAGCAGGATTGTTTTAATGTTTTTTATGTTTTGCAGGCATGATTTTAGCAATACTTTTGTTTTGCCTTCGTTAAAGCTGCTCAAAAAAATCCAGCCGAGGCCAGGCAGGCGTTTTATGAAGCCAAACAATGAAAGGTTGAACAAATATGCTTTCAAGCGGTTAGAGTTCAATAACAGGTATTGGTTTGGGTTTTGCCTTTTTGTGTCAACGCTGCCAAGGTGCACTACAACGCTGTTTTGGGTTTCCGCTACCTTGTAGCCAGAGTTCCAAGCGCGCAGGTTCCAGTCTGTTTCATCTCCTCCATAGGGAGAAAAGTTTGCTTCATCATAGTATCCAATGTGGTCCAATGCTTTGCGCTTTATCAGCATTGCAGCGCTGCATGGCGAAGCGCGGTATTTCCATTTTTTTTGCGGCAATATTTTTCCAAGTTCCGGCAACGAAATCAGTGTTGACCCAACACTTGCAATGCGCGGATTGCTTTTCATCAAATCGAGCGCGTTTTCCAGCCAGCCGGGAGTCATTATTGTGTCGTTGCTCAGCAAGAAAACAAATTCGCCTTTTGCCTTGTCAAAGCCCTGGTTTGTGCCTTTTGGAATCCCGACGTTTGCGGGATTCGCGATTATTTTTGCTTCAGGATAATCGTTTTGCATCATTTCCAGGCTGCCGTCTTTGCTGCCCTGGTCAACGACAATTATTTCGGTTTTTTTGTATGTTGTATGCGCGCGGATAGAATCCAGGCAGTCTTTCAATACTTTTTTGCCGTTCCAGTTCAGGACAATTATTGAAACAAGGTCTTTTTCCAAAGCAACACCAAGCAAGATTTTTGTTTTTATGGATTAGGATAAAAGCATTTTAATTACTTTTCCCTGCAAAAAAGGGTTTTCGAATGCTGTACCAAGCGGTTAATAAATGCTTGAAAGCGCGATTATTTTATTAATTAAACTTTTTCCAATTATAACAAAACCATGCAATTTTGAACAGGGGGCTTTTTGTGAAGAAAGTTTTGGTTACCGGCGGTCTTGGATTAATCGGAAGCGCAACATGCAAGCATTTTTTGGACAACGGCTGGCAAGTCGTGTGCGTTGACAACAATACGCGCGAAAACCTTTTCGGAAAAGACGGCAGCACAACTGCAAACAAGAATGAAGAAGATTTTTTCAAAAACAAGGAAATAGAAATAATCAACGCTGACATCCGCGACACGGAAAAAATGAAAAAAATTATTCCGGAAGTTGACGCGATAGCACATTTGGCGGCACAGCCCTCGCACCCGAAAAGCCTGGAAATTCCGATGGAAGATTTCCAGATAAACGCTTTCGGCTCGCTGCAGATTTTGGAAATTGCGCGCCAGACAAACAGGGAAATTCCGATTGCTTTTTTGTCAAGCAACAAAGTGTACGGGGATTACCCGAATTATTTCAATTACAAGGTTGTTGGAAAGCGTTTTGAAAACATGGCGCTTGACAGTTTTGACGAAAAACTGCCAATTGACCACTGCGGCCACACTCCCTTCGGTGTTTCAAAAGTTGCCGCGGACTTGTATTTTCAGGAATACGGCGTAAACTATGGAATGAAAACCGCGACTTTTCGCGGAGGGTGTTTGACGGGAAAAAATTCTCGCGCTGTGGAAATGCACGGTTATTTGCCCTACATTGTAAAATGCGCTTTGTCAGGCGCAGAATACACTGTTTTCGGCGGAGGATACCGAGTGAGAGACCAGATTCACAGCAGTGATGTTGCAAGCGCAGTATTTGAGTTCATCAAAAAGCCAAAGCCATCGCAAATCGGCTTGTGCGGGCAAGCATACAATTTGGGCGGAGAGCGCGAAAACTCTATTTCAATCTTTGAAACAATAGACGCAATAGAAGCAAAAACAGGAAAAAAACTGAATTACAAAGACGGCGCGGAAAGGGAATCAGACCACATTTGGTGGATTAGCGACGTGAGCAAATTCAAGCGCGATTACCCGAACTGGAAAAAAACAAAAAACCTTGATTATATCTTCAACGAAAGCATAAATTATTACATCAAAAAACTTGGGCTAAAAATAAAAACACAGAACGAAAACTATTTTGCCGACAAAAACTGGCAAAAATAATTTGAATTTTTGATGCACATGGAAACAAAAAAAGTTTTGGTTACCGGCGGCGCAGGCTTTATCGGAAGCCATTTGGTTGACGCGCTGATAGAACAGGGGCACGAGGTAACTATTCTTGACAATCTTTGCGAGCAAGTGCACAATGGAAAAAAACCTGATTATTTGAATGTGCACGCAAGGTTCGTTGAAGGAAATGTTGCGGATTATGAAACAGTAAAAAGCGCTGTTTTGGACGCTGACTTTGTTTTTCACAAGGCTGCCGCAGTCGGCATTGGCCAGTCAAACTATGAAATAAAGCGTTTTGTTGAATCAAATGTTTTGGGCACTGCAAACCTATTGCATGCGCTTGCAAACGAAAAGCACAACGTAAAAAAATTTGTTGTGCCCGGCTCCAACACTAGCTACGGGGAAGGATTGTACAAATGCAAAAACTGCGGAATTTTTCATCCCGGCATTCGCACTGAAGAAGACGTAAAGCGCGGCTTTGAAATGCGCTGCCCGAAATGCAATAGCAATGCAAAGCCTGTTCCGACGCCGGAAACAACGGAATTGTATTGCAATTCCATTTATTCGATGACGAAGCGCGACCAGGAAGAAATGGCTTTGTTCATAGGAAAAGCTTACGGAATTCCATGCACTATTTTGCGCTACTTCAATGTTTTTGGGCCAAGGCAATCGCTAAGCAACCCGTACACAGGCGTGAGCGCGATTTTCACTAGCAGAATCAAAAACAACAATGCGCCGACTGTTTATGAGGACGGATTGCAAACGCGCGATTTTGTTTCAGTGCATGATGTAGTGCAGGCAAACCTGCTTGCGATGAAAACAAGCGCTTCCGACAACGAAATTTTCAACATTGGCACTGGAAAACCAACAACAGTAATAGAACTGGCAAGCACGCTCATCAGATTGTTGAAAGCAAACCTGAAACCAGAGCTAACGGAAAAATTCCGCAAAGGCGATATTAGGCACTGCATTGCCTCAAACGCCAAAGCAAATAAAAAGCTTGGCTGGCAGCCAAAGGTTTCACTGGAAGCAGGCTTGCGGGAACTGATAGAATGGAGCGCGGGCGTCGAAGCAAAAGACGATTTTGAAAAGGCAACGCGCGAACTGAAGGAAAAAAAATTGATTTAAGCCTGTTTTTTTGCATTTGTACCAATCCGGTTAAAGAACAAAAAAACAGTTAATTATTAACAGACAAGGATAATGGCGATTTTGTGAGAATCTTTTACATTACTAGCGTTTTGGGAGACGTTGGCGGTTCGGAAATTTATTGCCGGGACTTAATAAAAGAAATGCTGAACAGGGGCCACGAGGTATTTGTTTTCAGCACTACTGATTACAAAATGCAGGGCGCGCAGAACTACAATTGCAGGGTTTTTTTTCACCATGCTTTCCACAAATGGCAAGGATTGTTATACATCAAAAAAGCAGTGCAATTGGCGCGCGAATTCAAGCCGGATATTGTGCAAAGCCATTCCAACAGTATGATAGGAATGATTGGCGACGCTGTCGCGCGCGAGCTGAAAATTCCGCACGTTTTATTGATTGAATTAATCAGTGGAAAAAACAAGGGCGCGCATACGAAAACAATTTTTGCATGGGAAAAGTTTTTTTTGCCGCGCGTGAAATTCGACAGGCTGGTTGTTTGGACTGAAAACATGAAGCAAAAATATTGCATTCCGTGGGGAATAGCGGAAGAAAAAATAATCGTAATGCCAGCAGCACTTGACGAAAAAAACTATCGCACTGCGGCAATGGGTGCAAATTGCAATGCAATAAAGCAAAAATTCGGCGAGCATTTGATTACCAGCATCAAGGGATTGTGGGGCACTAACGCAAAAGGATTGGAGTATGTGGTAAAGGCAATGAAATTCGTAAAGCAAAAGCACGCGGACTACAAATACGTTATTTTTGGCTGGGGCAACAGGGCAAAAGAATTGCAGGCGCTTGCGGAAAGAGAAGGCGTTGCAGACGTTGTTGTGCTTGCGGGAGGAACAAGGCCGGAACAAAACGAGGCAATTGCAGCTGCAACAGAGATTGCGCCGCACAGTTACGTTTACGAATTCAGCACTTCAATTTCACTGCTGGAATATATGGCGTGGGGAAAAGCAATGGTAGTGACAGATGTTGGTGCAGTGAAAGAATTCGTGCAGGATGCCGCGCTTGTTGTGGAAGCAGAAAACCCGCAGGCGATTGCCGAAGGAATAATGCGCTTGATTGAAGACAAAAGGCTCCGCGAGGAACTAGAAAAGCGGGCAAGAAAGCTGTTTCTGGAAAAATATTCAATCAAGGCAAGCGTTGGCAAACTCGAAGAGATTTACAGGGGGCTGTTGAAAAATGCCGAATGAAACAATAGACCTTGTCGATGAGAGAGATGCGGTAATTGGGGAAACAACAATGTACCGTGTGCACAGGACCGGAGAATTGCACAGGGCAGCACATGTTTTTGTCTTTAACAGCAAGCGGGAAATTTTTTTGCAATTGAGGCCAAAGACAAAATTATTGTCGCCGGGCGTTTGGGATAGCAGCGTTGGCGAGCACGTGAAAAGAAGCGAGAGCTTTGAGGCAGCCGCAATGCGCGGGCTGGAAGAAGAGCTGAACATCAAAAATATGCGGGTTTCTTTTGTAGGCGAAAAAAAGGTTTGCAACAAAACAAGCAAATATAACAATTGCGAGTTCTCGCAGTTGTTTGAGTGCGTTTTTGACGGAGAAATAAAAATCAGCAAGCCGGAGCTGGAGGACGGAAGGTTTTTTTCCATTGAAAATGCAAAAGAGCTCATCAAGCAAAAAAAGACCTCGAATGCCTTCAAAGAATTGTTGCCATTTTACCTGGAAAAAAAAGAGGAATTCGAAAAAAGAACAGATTGGCCTTTTGCAAGCGTTATTATTGCAACATTTAACAATGCGCGCGTGCTGGAGCGCGTATTGCACGGCATGCTTGCCTTGGACTATCCACGCGACAAGGTCGAAATTATTGTTGCAAGCGACGGCAGCACTGATGCAACAGCGCAGCTGATGAAGAAAAAACTCGGAAAAGAAAAAAGAATAAAGTTTTTGGATTTGCCGCATGCGGGCGTGTGCAAGGCGCGCAATGCGGCAATTGCCGCAGCATCTGAAAAAAACGGGATTGTTGTGAACATGGACCATGACTGCATTCCTGAAAAACAATGGCTGAAAAAAATTGTTTCCGGCTTTGATTCCACAAATGTCGGGGTTGTAAGCAGCTATAATTATTATGGCGGCACGTCAACTGCTTTCAGGAAAGATTTGCTGGACAAAGTTCAAGGCTACAGCGAAGAATATTTTTATTACCGCGAGGACACTGACTTAAGCTTTAAAATAATGGATTTGGGCTTTGCTTTCAGGCTCGTGCAGGCTGACTTTGAGCATGACCACAAAATAGCCAAGCCTAAAGGAATTCTGGGGCTTGCGAAGCATTTGCTGCAGCGCTTGCGCTACCACGAAAACGACGTGCTCTTGTACAAGAAGCATCAGACAAAAGTTTGCAAGGAATTCTTGCAAATAAAACTCGGTTTTTTGGTCAGCCCAATAAGCGATTTTCGCGCTGCGACCGGCACCTGGCACAAGGGAGGCAAATTGAAAGCAAGCAGCCCGAGAGGCATAACTTTCATTGAAAACAAAACACCATTGCACACAGTATTAATTATTATTCTTGGAATTTGTTATGCTATTGCGCTCAAGCTTTTCAGGTTCTGGGGCAGCATAAAATTCTGGAAGTTTTTAATATGAAAATCTTGATGCTCAATGCGCCTTTCCATGCAAAGTTTTCCCGCAGCTCGCGCTCGCCGGCAGTCACAAAAGGAGGAACTATTTATTATCCGCTCTGGCTGGCGTATGCGACAGGATTGCTGGAAAAAGCCGGGCATGAAGTAATGCTGGTTGATGCGCCTGCGCGCAACCTTAGGATTATTGATGTATTGCAAATAGCGCTTGATTTCAAGCCAAAGCTTGTTGTTGTTGATGCAAGCACGCCAAGCGTGCATAATGACGTGCGAGTGCTTAATGAAATAAAAAAAGTCCACGATTGCTTTGCCGTGCTAGTCGGCACGCACCCTAGCGCTTTGCCTGCGGAAACACTGCATTTGAGCCGGGCAATTGACGCTGTCGCAAGGCACGAGTATGATTTCACTCTGCGCGAGCTTGCTGATGAACTGGAAAAAAAGAACCCTGATTTGGCAAGCGTGCGCGGAATTTCTTTCAAGAAGAACGGAAAAATAGTGCACAATGAAGACATGCCGCAGATAGAAGATTTGGACGAGTTGCCTTTTGTGAGCGAAGTTTACAAAAAGCATTTGCGCATAGAGGATTATTTTTACAGCGCAAACCTGTATCCGGAAATAACAATTGTCACCGGCAGGGGCTGCAAGTTTCAGTGCAAGTTTTGCGTTTGGCCACAGGTGCTCATGGGGCGCGCTTACCGTACACGCAGCGTGAAGAATGTTGTTGCAGAGGTTGAATTCATAAAAAAGAATTTTCCGCAAGCCAAGGAAATTTTCATTGAGGACGATACTTTCACTGCCGACAGGGAAAGAGTGCAAAACTTTTGCGATTTGCTGCTGAAGAAAGAAATAAATGCCGTGTGGAGCGCGAATGCCCGCGCGGATGTTGACTTGCACACTCTGCAAAAAATGAAAAAAGCGGGGTGCAGGCTGTTGTGCGTGGGGGTTGAAAGCGGCGAGCAGCGCGTGCTGAATGAAATCCGCAAAGGCACTACGATTGAAGGCATAAGAAAGTTCATGAAGGATGCAAAAAAGGCAAAAATTTTGGTGCACGGCTGCTTTATGTTGGGCAACCAAGGCGACAGCATTGAAAGCGCGCGGAAAACAGTTGGTTTTGCAAAAGAGCTTGAACCTGACACGGCACAGTTTTTTCCGATAATGGTTTATCCCGGCACAGAGACTTTTGACTGGGCAAAGAAAAACAATTACCTGGTTTCTGAAAATTTTGAAGACTGGCTTGACGATTGCGGCCAGCACAATTGCATGGTGTCAAGGCCTGGGCTTACGAACAAGCAATTGGTTGAATTGTGCGACAACGCGCGCATGGAGTTTTATTTGCGGCCAAAGTATGTTGTTTCAAAAGTATTGCAGGCAGTGCGGCATCCGCGCGAGCTAAAGCGCATTGTGCGCAGCGCAAAAACCCTTGCAAGGCATTTGCTGAAAAGAAAGTGAAAAACATGATTTCTGTAATTGTTCCTGCTTTCAACGCGGAAAAAACAATCGGCAAGTGCATTGAATCCATTCTTGCGCAGGAGTTTGAGGAAGAATTCGAGCTGATTGTTGTTGATGACGCAAGCAAGGACGCAACAGTGCAAAAAGCCATGGAGTTCGGGCAAGGGATTGTTTTGGTCGAGCAAAAACATGCCGGCCCTGCGGTTGCAAGAAACAACGGCGCAAAAAAGGCAAAAGGGGAAATAATTGTTTTCACTGATGCCGACTGCGTTGCTTCTGCAAGCTGGCTGCGGGAAATGATTGCGCCATTCAGCGACAAAAATGTTGCGGGCGTGCAAGGAGCGTATAAAACAAAACAAAAAAGCCTTGTGGCGCGGTTTTGCCAGATTGAAATAGAGGAAAGATACGAGCGCATGAAAAAAGCCGCGGGCCTTGACTGGATTGGAAGCTATTCTGCAGCATACAAAAAAAAAGTTTTTCTGGATTTTTCCGGTTTTGATGAAAGCTTTCCAATTGCTTCCGGCGAAGACCCCGAGCTATCCTACAGAATGGCTGAAAAAGGATTATTGCTTGTTTTCAATCCAAAGGCAATTGTTTTTCACCAGCATCCGGAAAGCCTGGGAAAATATTTGAAAACAAAGTTTTTTCGCGCGTATTGGCGCGTGCAATTGTACGGAAAGCACAAGAAAAAAGCCATTAAGGACTCTTACACGCCGCAATCGCTGAAAATCCAGATTGGCTTGCTGGCAATCATCGCGGCATTGCTGCTTGCGTCATTGTTGCTGGCTTTGGCGTTTCAGAAAGCGGATTACCTAAGAATTTATATATCACTATTGTACATTTTTTTCTTAGCGGCAACAATCAAGTTTTGCTTGTTCGCTTGGAAAAAAGACAGGATGGTTGCAATTCACGCTTTTCTTTACCTGGTCTTTTTCCGTGGCTTTGCGTTCACCGCGGGCTTGATTGCAAGAGCGCTTGGAGTAAAGTTCAAATGAAGGTTTTGCTTTTAACCCATCATTTTGCGCCGACAACCGGCGGAATCGAGAGCTATACGCTTGGCTTGGCAAAGGCACTGAAAGAAAACGGCATTGACTGCCGGGTTGTTTGCCTGAACAAAGAACCGCGTACTGGAAAAAAGCTTGCAAAAGAAGAAACAATCGAAGGCATTGAAGTAAAGCGCGTTTCATTTTTGGATTTTGGATTTTACAAGATTGCCTTTGGCTTGCTAGGGGAAATAAAAAAAGCCGATTTGGTGCACGTGCAAAACATTGGCTTTTTGAGCGATTTTTCGATTTTGACAAAGCCGTTGCACAAAAAGCCCGTTGTCATCAGCACGCACGGGGGAATTTCGCATACAAAAAACCGCGCGTTTTTGAAAAATATTTATTGGAAATGGCTTGGTTTTCTGCTGAAAAAAGCCGATTTTTTGATTGCTGACAGCATCCACGATTTCCAGCGGTTTGAAAACGCGGCAAAAACAATCCGAACAATCGAAAACGGCGTGGAATTGGAAAAGTTTTTTGCATTGGAACGCAGGCCGCGAAAAGACAGTTTTGTTTTTGTCGGCAGGATTTCAAAAAACAAGCGCGTTGACCTGCTGCTTGAAGCGTTTTCGCTGGTGCTCGAGCAAAAGCCAGAAGCAACACTCAAAATAATCGGAAACGATTTTGACAATATTTTGAAATCCCTGCAGGACAAGGCAATTGAACTCGAAATATCCAACAGGGTTTTCTTTTGGGATTCTGTTTCAAAAACAGAATTATTGCACGTGCTGTCTGAAAGCGAGTTTTTTGTTTCAGCCTCAGAATTCGAAGGGTTTGGCATTGCTGTAATCGAAGCAATGGCTGCAGGCTGCATTCCATTGCTGAACAACATTGACGCTTTCAGAATTTTCATTTCAGACAAAAAAAACGGGTTTTTGGTTGAATTCTCAAAGCCAGAAAGGGCGGCAAGGACAATAGCACAGACAATGAACCAAAACGCGTTTGAAAAAGCCCGCTTGAGCCGCGAGGCACACGCAAGCGCAGAAAAATACTCATGGAAAAAGGTCGTAAGCGAAATTATTGAAGCATACAAAGGCGTGCTTGAATGAGAATTGCTTTGATAAACGACTTTTGGCCTGGAACAGGAATCGGCAATTATGCCTTCTCGCTTTTCAACGAGCTCGAGAAAAAAATTGACATTGAAATGGTTTACCTTGACGCCGACAAAAAATTCCACAAAAGCCAGGAGCGCATCAGAAAAATCAAGGGAATTAGTTTTCCAGTGCTGAACCACGTGCTGAACAACGCGCTTGTTTTTCCCGGCAAGATTCCAGCCGGCTTTGACGCATACCATGCAAGCAACCAGTATTTGTCGCACCTTGTCGCAGGCAAAAGCAAAAGCATTGTCAGCTGCATGGACACAATATCAAAGAGGCTCGGCGCAGACTACAATCCAATAGTAGGCTTTTTCTGGAATTCTTCAATGAAACAAATGAAAAACGCAAAAAAAATAATTGCAATATCGCATTTCACAAAACGCGAAATAACAAAGCAGTTTGGCATTCCGAAAGAAAAAATCGAAGTAATCCACTTGGGATTTGATTCCTCAAACTTCTTGCCGCAAAACAAAAAATCCGCTCGCAGAGGGCTGGGAATTGAAGAAGGCGCAAGCGTTGTGCTGAACGTTGGCTCGGAAGAAAAAAGAAAAAACATTCCAACGCTCTTGCGCGCGTTCTCAAAAATTGCGGAAAAAGAACCGGAAGCATTATTGGTGAGAGTGGGAGAGCAAAGGCAGGAAACAATCCGGCTAATCAAAGAGCTTGGAATCGAAAAAAAAGTGAAATATTTCAATTCACTGCCTGTTGAAAAGCTCTCGTTAACTTACAATGCAGCGGACGTTTTTTGTTATTGCTCTTATTATGAGGGATTTGGCTTGCCGGTTTTGGAGGCAATGGCCTGCGGCACACCGGTTGTTGCTGCTGCAGCCGCAAGCGTTCCGGAAATAGTCGAAAAAGCAGGCGTGCTTGTAAAAAACCCGCTTGATGCAGAAGCGTTTGCCGCAGAAACAGCAAATCTTTTGGAAAACTTTGGCGAAAGAAAAAAACTGGAGCGAAAGGGATTCGTGCAGGCAAGAAAATTTGGCTGGAAGAAGAACGCGGAAGAAACAAGAAAGGTTTATGAGAGCGTGTTCAAATGAAAATAACGCATGTTGCGGATTATTTTGATTGCCGCACTGGAAACCCGCTGGCTGTTTATGCAAAAAGATTGTCGGAAAAAGGCAATAATGTCAGCGTGCTTGCGTCAAACATTCCGGAAAAACCCGGAACAATTGACGACAGCAAGGCAGGCGCGCGCATTGAAAGGTTTAATGCAGTGCGCGTTGGAACAAAGGCAATTTTTCCATCGCTTTTTCCAAGATTGCTTTTTGCGCGCGATTTGGAAATAGTGCACGCGCACGTTTTGGGTTTTTTTTCGCTTTTTGCAAGCGCATTGCTGAAACCATTGAAAAAATATCGATTGGTTGTCACTCCGGATTTTGATGTGAGCAATCCAAAAGCCGGCTTTCCGAAAAGCATTCTTGTTTGGCTGCTGATGAAATTTCCATTGCAACAGGCAAACTTGATTTTGCCGTTCACTGAACTGGAAAAACAGGAATTGCATTCGCGGTTTCGCGTTCCATTGGAGAAAATGCGCGTGCTGCCCATTGGAATAAATTACGCTGGCTTTCAGGAAAAGCCAGGGCGCGATTACAGAAAAGAATTGGGATTGCAAAAAAAATTCGTCCTGCTGGGTGCTTGTTATTTGCAGCAGAAAAAAAACATCGAGATGGCGCTGGAAGCGCTGGAAGAATTGCCGGAAGAAATTGTTTTTGTGCATGCCGGCGGCTTTCCGGATGCCGCCTACAAGAAAAAAATCGACGGAATAATTGAGGCAAATTCTTTGAAAGGCAGGGTGTTTTTTTTGGGCAACAAAACAATTGAAGAAATGCCCGCGGCATATAAATGCGCGGATGTTTTTGTGCAAACCGGCTTCAAGGAAAGCTATTGCATTCCAATAATAGAGGCAATGGCTGCAGGTTTGCCGGCCATTACCACAAAAGTGGGCGTTGCGAACGAGGCGATTGAAGAGGGAAAAAACGGTTTTTTCATAAAAAATTCAGCGGAATTGAAAGAAGCAGTTGCAAAGCTCTGGAAAAACCCTGCAAGCAGAAAGGCGATGGCCGGAGCAAACTCCAAAAAGGCAAAACAATTTGATTGGGAAAAAATAATTTCCGATTTGGAGTGGGAATACAAGCGCTTGGCAAACAAAAAAATGCTGCTTGATTAAAAAATTATTGGAGAAATGGTTTTCTAATGAACCAAAAAGAACTGGAAAAGATTTCAGGTTACAGGATAAAACGCATTGCAAGGCTGATTCCGCTAGACGTCGAATCCGTGCTTGACATTGGCTGTGGCGAGGCAAATCTCAAGCCATTATTCAAGAAATACGTCGGAATAGATTTGAAAGGCGCGGAAATAAACCAGGACCTGAATAAAAAACAGAAAGTTGGCTTGCCTTCAAAATCCTTTGACCTTGTAATACTGAGCCAGATTCTGGAGCACTTGACAAATCCAAGCGAGCTCATCGCAGAAGCAAAAAGAATGAGCAAAAAATATGTTTTGGTCGGGCTGCCAAGCGAATACACTATTGACAACAGGATAAGAGTATTGCTGAACAAGCGGGGCACGGGATACGATGAATTTGGCCACAAGCACTGGTTCAACATTGATAGTGCGGAAAAATTTGTCCACGATTTCTTTGGCAGGGGCTTCAAAAAAAAAGAATTTATTTTTGCGGTAAAGGGCGGAAAAATATTGCCGGACTATGTGAAGGATTCGCTTGCAAAAAAAATGCCAAACTTTTTTGCAAAAGAAGTTTATTACTTGTTTGAAGCGCAGAAAACCAAGTGAAACAAATGAAAAAAAATATTGCAAAAAAGAAAAAAGGCGCCCAAGTAATACTGGTTTATTCAGAAAAGAAGGCAAAGATCGCGCCGATTCCGCCATACAATCTAACGTATCTTGCGGCGGTTCTGCAAAAGCACGGTTACAGCGTTGAAATCATTGACACGCAATTGCGCGGAATTGAAACAACAGATTTTTCCAACGCGATTTGCTGCGGCATTACAGCACTAACCGGCCCGTGCATTACTTATGCAATTGAAACAATTGACTGGATAAAGAAAAGGCATCCCAAACTCCCAATTATTTGGGGCGGAATCCATGGTTCCTGCCTGCCAATCCAAACTGCAGAGCACCCAAGCATTGACATTGTTGTCAAGGGCGAGGGGGAAGCAACATTGCTTGAGCTTGTTCAAAAGCTGGAAAAAAAAGAAAGCATTGAAAAAATAAATGGAATTGTTTTCAAAAAAAAAGGAAAAATAATCGAAAACCCTGACAGGGAATTCATAAACATGAACCAAATTCCGTTCATGGCAGTAGAATTGCTTGAGCTAGACAAGTACATGGTTAAAAACCTTGAAATGCAGACAAGCAGGGGTTGCCCGTACCAGTGCACTTTTTGCCATAACCGCGGCTACAACAAGATGAGTTACAGGCACCATGATGCAAAACGGGTTGTTGATGAACTGGAGTATTTGGTAAAAAAAACCGGCAAGACAGAGGTTTCTTTTGTGGATGACAATTTTTTTGTGCTGCAAAAGCGCGTTGAAGAATTCTGCAAAGAAGTGATAACTCGGGGCATAAAAATAAAATGGCGCGCTTCATGCCGCGTGGATTATTTGGACAAATACAGCGATGATTTTTTGTTGCTTTTGAAGCAAAGCGGCTGCGATGGTTTTGCCGTTGGCGCAGAAAGCGGTTCAGAAGACGTTTTGCGCAGGGTAAAAAAAGGCGCGACCGTAAAACAATGCATTAATGCGCTCAAAAAATGCAAGCGCCTTGGATTCAAGGCAGTGATTTCCCTGTTAATCGGGTTGCCGGGGGAAACAAATAAAGACGTCATGCTGACACTGAAACTAATGGACGAAATAATGACGATGGGCGGTTACGAAAGCTTTGACCTTTTTATTTACAGGCCGTATGGTGGAACCCCAATGTTTGAAGAGGTGGTGCAAAAATACGGTTGGAAACAGCCGAAATCCCTAAAAGAATGGGGATTAAGAAGCAAAACAGTGGGCCACGGAGACCTTGATGATTCAACCTGGCTGACAAAAAAGGAACGGGAACGCGACAAGGCAATTTATTCCATTTGCAAAATAATCTTTCAAAAGCACAATTATTCAGTGCGGTCATTACGTGGAGCATTTAATTTTATTGCAAAATTGTTCCTGATAATCGATGGAAAAGCCCGCTGGAAACTAAAGCTTTTCGGCTTTCCGGTTGAATGGGAACTGTTTTATAGGTTTGGCGGGCCAGAACGCGCAAAAATCTGAAAAATAAAAATTTTTTTTAGTCAGCATCTTTTATGAAAGGAACAGGCAGCGTTTTTTGTTTAAAGGACAAAATCCGCCTGAAAATGATCTTGTCGTCTTCAGAAAATCCCCCGACAAGAAACAATACTGCAAAATAAAAAACCGCGGCAATCGGCAAAATTAGAAAAATATTCAATTGCTGGGCAAACAAAACCAACAGTGCCATTATTGCGCTTGCAAAAACCGGTTTTGCAGCAAGCCTTATGATTGAAATCCGCCTAAACTGCCTTGAAACAACAAAATAGTTCATTGCAAGGTGGCTTAATCCGGAAACAATTGTTGCAAAAGCCGCACCGACAAGGTTGTATTGCGGAATCAAAAAATAATTCAGGCACACGTTTATTGCAAGGGTAATTGCGACCATGAACACCGAAACTTTTTCCTTGTTTATTGAATTCAAAGAATTTATAAAAACGACATTAAGGAAAGATATTGCACAAAACCAGATAAGAATCCGCAAGGCTGTTCCGGCCTGAACGAATCCAGCGCCAAAAAACAATTCGACAATGCGTTCGGCAAGTATTGTCGTGCCGAAAGCAATCGGCAAAATAACCACCAAAAGATAATAAAGCGATTTTTCAATCAAAAGGGAAACAGACTTGTTTTGTTCTGAAAAGAACCTGGTCATTATTGGAAAAACGGCCATTGAAAAAGAAACCGCAATCAGCCCAAGCGTGTTTATGAGCCGCGTAGCCGCGCTATAATATGCAACGAATTCCGGGCTGCCCTTGTGAAAAAAAGAAAGCATGGTAATGTCAAGATTGGAATAAAGCGACATGAATAGCACAATGAAGCAAAAAGGCAGGGCATTCAACAAAAGACCTTTGTAAAACAAAAAATTTGTTTCAACCTGCGGTTTTGCAAAAAACAACAACGCGATTGCAGCGCTAAGGACAAGAGAAAGCGCGGAAGCCGCAACCATCACCAGAACAAGCGCAAGCAATCCGTAGCCAGCCAACAAAACCAGGACGCTTGCAACAAGAATGAACGCCTTTTGCACCACGTTGACAAGGAAATCATATGACATTTGTTCAGCTGCAAAAAAAATTGTCCTGAACAATCCGGCCATTGAATCAAGCACCATTGAAATGCCGGCAAGCACAACCAACTGCACAATAAAAGCATCATACTTGAGCAGCACTATTGAAGCAAAAACCATGGCAACGGCAAGCAAAGACAAAAAAGTTTTCAATAATGCGGCACTGCCAAGCAGTTTTCCCGTGTTTGTTTTGTTTTTTGCAAGTTCCCTGACCAAAAAGCTTGAAATGCCAAGGTCGGCAACAACGCTGAACATAACAATAAAAGAAAAAACAAAAGAATAAACGCCAAAGTTTTGCACGCTTAAAGCGCGCGCAAGGTACAATATGAGCAAAAAACTCAAAAATTTTTGCACCAGCGTGCTCGATACCAGGAAAAAAACGTTCTTTGCAATGCGCCTTGCAGTGGCCATGACAAAAAAACAGTGAAATCCAATAAAAAACATTCGCTGGCAACATTTTTTGGTACAACAATCGAAACCAGCAAAAAAAGTGAAAGCGTTTTAAAACCTGATCGCGGCAAAATTAGAAAATAACCGGTTTGATTTTGTTTTTCGAAAAAAAAAGAAACAATGGTGGATTAATGAAGGTTGTTCCAAAAGTGTGGGGTTCTGAAGAGTGGATTGCCAACAGGGAATATTGCGGCAAAATACTGAACCTGAAAAAGGGCTTTCGCTGCAGCATCCACAAGCACAAGATAAAGGACGAAACATTTTTTGTGCTTGACGGAAAAGTTTTAATGGAACTCGGAACAAAATCCAGAATAATGCTGCCGGGCGACAGCATCCACGTGCCGCGCAACAAATATCACCGCTTTTCCGGGCTGGAAGACAGCAAAATAATAGAATTTTCAACAAAACACAGGGAAAGCGATTCCTACAGAAAAACAGAAAGCGGGCCTTTTGACTTGCGGGAAGTGCAAAAATGGATTACAACGGAATAATCAACAAATTTTCCGAAAAAAAAATCCTCGTTATAGGGGACATAATGCTTGACGAATATATTATCGGAGATGTTGAAAGAATCAGCCCAGAAGCCCCAATTCCTGTAGTGCTTGCAAAAGACCGCAAATTTGTTTTGGGCGGGGCTGCAAACACCGCAAACAACCTTTCAGCGCTTGGCGCGAAAACAGTGCTATGCGGAATGCTTGGCAAGGATGAAACAGCAAAAAAAATAAGCAGTCTGCTCGAAGAAAAAAAAATAGCAAACGCGTGCATTTCTGTTGAAGGCAGGAAAACGACAAGAAAAACCCGCATTATTGCCCGCAACCAGCAAATGCTGCGCGTCGACGAAGAGGAAACAACTCCAATAACGCAAAGCACCGAAAAAAAATTATTAGAAACAATTGCAAAAGAAATAAAAAATTCCGACGCAATTGTTGTTTCAGATTATGCAAAAGGGCTTTTTTCCAAAAAAACGGCAAGAAGCATAATCAGCCTTGCAAAAGCGCACGGCAAAATTGTTTGCGTTGACTCAAAAAACCTCAAGCAATTCCGGGGCGCAACATTAATCAAACCAAACAGGAAGGAGCTGGAGCGAGAAACCGGAAAAACATGCTCAACGATTGATGCTTGCGAAAAAGCAGCAATTTTATTGTTCAAAAAACTAAGGCCAAACGCGTTGTTAGTAACGATGGGCGCTGACGGCATGCTCTTGGCAGAGGCAAAAAATGTTTCCCGGATAAAATCAAAGGCAGCGGAAGTTTTTGACGTCAGCGGTGCAGGCGACACAGTGCTTGCAACAGCAACTCTTGCGCTTGCAAGCGGGGCAACAATGCAACAGGCAGCAGAAATTGCAAGCTTTGCCGCAAGCGTGGTAATAAGAAAACTCGGCACTGCAACACTAAATGTAGAGGAACTCCAAGGGGAAATTAACAGTGATTAAAAAAACCCTGAAAAAAATGATTGACTGCCTGCTGCGCGTGTTTTTTTTTGCTGGCTCGATTGCAGCAAACGCATACTATTCAGCCAGGGGAACAAGCACTGAAAAAATCAATGCAAAAAAAATTATTGTCTTGCATTTTGACGGCTCAAAAATCGGTGATGCAGTGCTTAGCACTGTCGTTTTTTCCGCGCTAAAGGAAAGGTTTCCAAACGCGGAAATTCACGCAATGTACAATCCGTTAACGCACGAACTCGTTGAAAACAATCCTTTAATAAAAAAAGTGTGGGTTGCAAAACACCTCAATTTTTTCAGGTTTCTGGAAATTCCCTTTGGCTTGAAACTGAGAAAAGAAAAATTCGGGCTGTGCATTAGCATGACATACACTTTTTCATCGCACGCGCTGGCTTTTCTCACGGGCGCCAAATACCGCGTTGGCTGGGACAAGAAAGGTTCGGGCTTCCTTCTGAATATTCCAGTAAGATACGTGGAAGGCAGTGAAAGAAAAACCCACGAAACCAAAAATTACTTGGGATTGCTTGAACCGCTTGGAATAAGGAACAGCACTGCAAAACCAGTTGTCTTTGCTTCTGAAGAAGCAAACAAAAAAGCCGAAGAAATATTGAAAAAGAACAATTTCAAACAAGGCATGCCATTGCTCGGCATGCATGCTGGCAGCACGCCGGATGCGCTTGCAAAGCGCTGGCCAAAAGAAAACTTTGCAGAGCTGGCTGAACTGGCAATAAAAAAGAACAACGCGCTTGTCTTATTGTTCGGGGCAAAAAACGAAAAACAGTTAAACGAAGAAATAATTTCCCTCGTTGCGGAAAAACAGCAAAAAAATATTTTAAACCTTGCCGGCTTGCTGTCGATTTCGGAAACAATTGCAATGGCAAAAAAAGCGCGGGTTTTTGTCTGCAACGATTCAGCCCCCATGCATATTGCGGCTGCCGCAGGCTGTTACACTGTCGCATTGTTTGGGCCAACCGACGAAAGTCTTTTCGGCCCCGTTGGAAACATAAGAATAATTACTTCCACTGTTCCGTGCAGGCCGTGTTACTTTGACACAAAAAAATGGTCCGGAACAAACGCTAAATGCAGTTCAAACGAATGCATGAAAAGAATAACCGTTGAAAAAGTTTCTGGAGTGATACAAGATGCTTTTGGCTAGCAAAAAAATAAAAAGCAGAAAAGAAATCGCAAAGATTTCCGCGCAACTGAAAAAACAAGGAAATGTTGTTGTAACAACCAATGGCTCGTTTGATTTGATGCACACGGGGCATGTTTTTTTGCTTGAAGAGGCAAAAAAACTCGGCAACGTTTTGATTGTTGGCGTAAATACTGATGCGTCAGTGCGCGCGTACAAAGGAAAAGACAGGCCGATAATTCCAGAAAACGAAAGGGCTTTGATGGTTGCGGCAATACACTGCGTTGACTATGTTGCATTGTTTGACGAGCCAACCTGCCTGCCTTGGCTGGATGAAGTAAAGCCGAACATTCACGTTAAGGACGCAAGCTGGGCAAACGAAAAAGGCGAACTGATTGAAACAAAAACGATTGAAAAAAATGGCGGAAAGGTTGTCTTGCTGAAAAGAAAACCCGGGCTTTCAACAACAAACATAGTAGAAAAAATAGTTAAGGTTTTTTCAAAAAAGCAATGAGGCAAAGAGAAACATGAAAACAGTTTTGCGGCCGCTTGACAAAATTTTGAAGGAAGACAAAAAAGCATTGCTCTTGCTTTGCATTGTTTCGCTTGTTTTCCTGTTTGCAATTCCGTTCAACGGCGGGTTTGGCTTGAATGATGATCCGACTTACGCAAAGGCAGTCAAGGATTTTGCTTTTGCGGGAAAATATTATCCGGAAAACTATGCCTCGACAATGCTATTGCAAATAATCTATGCGACTATTTTTGTGAAGCTGTTTGGATTCAGCCACGAAATTTTGAGGATTTCAGTAATGCTTTTGTCTGTTCTTGGAGTATTGCTTTTTTTTGTTCTGGCAAGGCAGTTTGGCTTTTCAAAAAAGCACGCGCTTTTGCTCGCAATGCTGTTGCTTGTGAACCCTTTTTTTGTCGTGCTCGGGCACTCTTTCATGACTGACGTGCCGTTTACAGTATTGTTTTTGGCTGCTGCAATCCCGCTGGTTGAATGGGCAAAATCCAGGGAAAAAAAAGCGCTTGTTGCTGGCTGCTTGATGCTATTGCTTGGCTTTTTCATAAAACAATGGGCCTTGCTGTTCTTTTTTGGCCTGGCTTTTTTTGTTTTTTTCCTTTCAAAAAGCGAAAAAAAAGAAAAAATAATAATTGTTGCAACGCTAGCTGCTTTTGCCGTTGCGCTTGCATGGAGCCTGCCACACTATGCACTCGATGATGCAGGAACATATTTCAAGCCGGTCGGAGGAAAATTCGTTTTGCCGTTGCTTTTTGGCTTGCCTTTCTATGCAGCGTTTTTCTTGTTTCCGTTCTCCATTGCACTGCTGCTGGAAAAAAGGCAGTTAAAAGAAACTCTTGCAAAAAAAAAGCTTTTGGTTTTTTCTGTTTTGTTTGCGCTCGTTGGCATTATTGCCGGCTTGCTTGCGTTCAATCGGTTTTTTCCGTATTTTTCAAACGTTTTGAACCCGCTTGGCATGGGGCCAAAGTTTTTGGTTGGAACAGCAACAGGAATAATTCCCGAATGGTTTTGGGTTGTCATTAGCCTTCTTGCAGCAGCATCTCTTGTTTTTTTCATTCAATCGCTAAACCCACAGTCTTTCAAGAAAAAAGAGAAGCTCTTGGTTGGCTGCATGATTGCTGTTTATTTTGTGCAAATGCTCGCAAACTCTTATTTCATTGACAGGTATTTTTTGCCAATGCTGCCGATAATTTTCTTGCTATTGCTGGAACCATTGAAAGAAAAAAAGCATTTTGTTGCAGGATTGGCTGCGACGATTGTTTTTTTTGCGGCTTTTTCTTTTGTTTTCACGAGCGAGTATATGGCATGGAACGAAAAAGCATGGCAATTGATAAACGAACTGAAAGCGCAGGGCGTTCCAGAAGGCTCTATTGATGGCGGGCACGAATACTGCGAAATGACCTTCGGGCAGAGTGAAACGCGGCTGTTGCGCACTGACACGAAATATTTCAAGGGAATTTGCGGCAAAGGCTGCGTGGAAAAGGGTTATGCGATTGCCTTCAAGCCGATTGAAGGGTGCAGCATTGAAAAAAGCGAGCCGTATTTTGTTTTCGGCGCAAAATTTGGAGAAATTTTTGTCCTGAAAAAATAGTCATTTGCACGCCGTGAGAAAAAGAGTCATGCCAAAGCAGCGCTTTGAAGAAGAAAATTCCAAATGCCTGGAATATTTGCTTGTCAGCACAGCAAGCATTGGGCGAAAATTGTGCAGCGTAATTATGCTTGTTTCTTTGAATCCCGCGCTTTCAACAATTTTTTTCAGCGAGTGCTTTTTGAAATGCGTCAGGTGTGTTTCCAAATAATTGCGGCCTTTCCCGAGCTTGTCCCAAAGCACTTCAAGCAACGGCCAAAGCGAAAAATAGTTTCCGACAGCCAAGACAAGCAAGGCATTCTTTTTTGAAACGCGATGCATTTCTTCCAGAGCTTTTTTTGGCTCGAGAAAATGGTCCAACGCGTCCAAGGCAATTACTGCGTCAAAAAAATTGCCATTGAAAGAAAGCTGCTCTGCGGGAGAAGAGGAAAAAGAAGCGTTTTTTATGCCGTGCTTTTTTGCGTTTGCATCTGCAATCCCTATTGCCTTTTCGTTGAAATCACTGCCGAAGAAAACAAATTCAGGAAATTTTTTTGCAAGCTTCAGTGTCAAGGGGCCTGAACCGCACGCGAGGTCTAGAATTTTTGCGCCGTGCTTGAGGTTTGCCGCGGCAATTGCGGAAACAGTTGCCTCGAGCTTTTCAGCATGCCATGCGCGCTGTACCTTGTTCCCGTTTTCCACTGCAAGAGTGTCAATGTCCGCTGGAAAAGATGAATAAATCTCTTTTATTTCCGCTAAAGAGCGTTTCATGAAAGAAAATGAAACAATAGTTTTTAATAATTCACCAACAACTTATCTTGCAAAGCGAACAGAGGGAAACAATGAAGATTGCAATTGTTCTGCCCACATACAACGAGCAAGAGCACATTTCAGGCATCATAACAGAATTGTTCGAGGTTTGCGGAAAGCACAAAATAAGCCTCACAATAATTGTCGTTGACGACAACAGCCCCGACGGCACTGCAGATGCAGTGCAAGAGCTGAAGAAAAAATATTCAATTGTTCTGATTAAAAGGCCCGGCAAAATGGGCTTGGGTACAGCGTATATTACCGGGTTCAAGAAAGCACTGGAAATGGGCTTTGACCTGGTTTTCAGCATGGATGCTGATTTTTCGCACCAGCCGCGCAGCATTCCGGCTTTTGTCGAAGAAAGCAAAAAATTTGACGTTGTTTTGGGCTCGCGCTACATTGAAGGCGGCGGAACAAGCCTTACCGGATACAGGTTTGTTTTGAGCAAGGGAGCAAATTTTATTGCTGCAACATTGTTTGGACTGGAAGCAAGGGACTTAACCACAGGATACCGCTGCTACAAGGCAAAAGTATTGAAAAACATCGGGTTGGATTCAATAAAAACATCAGGTTACAGTTTTTTGGAAGAAATACTAGTGCGCTGCAATAGAAAAGGCTACTCGATCGGAGAAACACCGATTTTTTTTGATTTCCGCAGGAGCGGCGAAAGCAAGCTTGGAAAAAAAGAAATAATAAAATTTTTCTTAAACATGCTGCGCTTAAAGCTTTTTTCTGTTTTTGGAAAAATCTAGAACCTGAAAATTGATTTCATTCCGACAACGTTTATCTTGAGTTCGTCAAGGCTCCTGATTGAAAGCAGTTTTTTCAGCATAAAGCCAGGCCGCAAATAAAAATGCTTGTATGCTTTTTTCTGGAATTCTTTCAATTCAGCTGCAGTCAAGCCGACTGGAACAAAAGTTATTTCGTCAGGATTCACAGGGCTAAATTTGTCCCAGTCCTGTTTCACTGCTTCTCCGGATTTCATTGCATAATGCCACAAGTCAGTGTTAGGATAAAGAGTAGTAATGTAAAAGCTCGCATGGTCCAATGGAAGAGAGCGCGCAAGGTCAATTGTCTGCTGCATTGTTTCGCGGGTGTCAGAAGGCAAGCCAAGCATGAAAGAGCCTCGCACTTCCATTCCGGCATCCTTTGTTGCTTTTACTCCGGCCCTAATCATTTCCACGGTCAGGCTTTTTTTTATTTTCCGCAATACTTCATTGTTGCCTGATTCAATGCCGAACAAAACCTGCCAACAGCCTGCCTTTTTCATCCAATGCAATGTTTCCCTGTCAACAAAATTAATGCGCGCAAGGCAACTCCACGGCAAACCAATCTTTTCCTTCACCATCAGCTTGCAGATTTCAATCAGGCGCTTTTTGTCAAAATTCATTGTGTCATCCCAAAACTTTATCTCGCGCGCGCCAAATTTTTCCTTCAATTCTATTATTTCTTCTACAACATTTTGCGGGCTGCGCGCGCGAAACTGATTTCCAAAAATTGCCCTGTCGCAATAAATGCACTTGAAAGGGCAACCCCTGCTGGTAATCAGGCTACCCAAAGGGGTTTTCCTGCAAGACGCGGGAGTTGGCTTGTAAGCAGAAAGCGGTGGAAACAAATCGCGCGCTGGAAAAGGCAAAGAATCCAAATCTTTAATGAACTGCCGCGGCTTTGAAAAAACAATTCTTTTTCCTTTTTTGAAAGAAATCCCGTCTATTTTTTTGTCCTTAACGCTTTTTCCTTTTTCAACTCGCTTTGCAAGCTCCAAAACAGTCAGTTCGCCCTCGCCAATCACGCCAGCGTCAAAATAATCGTAAATCATTTTGTCTTTTGGAATGGAAGTAACGTGCGCGCCGCCCAAAACAACCGGCACATCAAGCTCTTTTTTCAGCGCACTCGCTGTTTTCATTGTGCCAAGAATCATTGCAGTTGCGGCAGTAAAACCGACAAGGTCCGGCGACAAGCGCTTTACCTCTTTGACTGTCTGTTCTGTGGAAAAATCATTCACCTGCGCGTCAACAACCTTCACATCAAAAGCATTCTCGCGCAATACTGCCGCCAGATAGCCAATGCCCAAGGGCTGAACATAATTGCCAACGTCCTTGACATTGCCATAAATGGCTTGCTTGTCAACGTTAGGATTGACCAAAACAACTCGCATAACAGACAAAATAAGCAGGCAAAAATTAAAAAAACAACTTAAAGCAAGCAAAAGCGCATTAAAGGTTTTTTATTAGAATCGTTCCAAAAAAACAATAATGGAACAAGAAACGGCGGCAGTGCTGATAATCACAATAGGCATCTGCTTTTTTTGGCAGTCTTTTCTTTCGGACAAAATAATCCTGCAAGGCGACGCGCTGAACTTTTTTTTCATGGAAAAACAACTCCAGGCAAACTCATTGAAGAAGCTTGAATTGCCATTGTGGAACCCAATAATTTATTCAGGAACACCATTGCTGGCAAACAGCCAGGCAGCATTTTTTTATCCAACAAACATAATGCTGTTTTTTTTGCCCGCAGAACAGGCAAGCTGGCTGTTGCTTCCAATCAGCGTGATAATTGCCGGAATAAGCATGTTTTTTTTCTCAAGAAAAATCGGATTAAACATTGCTCCAGCGCTTGTCGCGGCAATCGCCTTCATGGCATCAGGGCAAATAATCTCAAGAATGCTTGCAGGGCACCTCACGCTGATTGCAACATACTCTCTGATTCCGCTAGTATTCTGGTGCGTTGAAAACTCGCTGGAAAAAAAAAGTGCCAAATCTTTTGCATTGCTCGGAATAGCAATAACACTGCAGTTTTTTGCCGGCTTCATGCAATTGTTCTATTTCACAATGCTGTTTGCAGCCGCATTTGGAATCTTTAGGGTTTTCACACAAAAAGAAAAAAACAAGGCAAAAATAGCAAAAGGAACAATTATCGCGCTGATTGTTTTCCTCGCGCTTTCAGCAGCGCAGCTTTTTCCATCGATTGAACTGTCAAAACAAATGACTCGCTCAAGCGGCCTTGCTGCAGAAGAGCAAGGCTCTTTTTCAATGCCAATTGCTGCTCTTGTGGAAACAATAATCCCGAACATCTTTGGCAATCCGGCAAACCACACTTTTTGGGGCGAACCGTACTATTGGGAATTCACTCCATTCATCGGCGTTAGCGTGCTATTACTTGCAGCAATCGCTGTTTTTTTCAACAGAAAAAACAAAACAGTGCTGTTCTTTTTTGCGGTAGCAATTGTCTCTTTGCTGTTTGCGCTTGGAAAAAACATTCCCTTGTTCGCGGTTTCAAAAGAAATAATAAGCGCTTTTGGAATGTTCCGCGCGCCGGCAAGAATGCTAACGTTTTTTTGCTTTGCAGGCGCACTGCTTGCTGGCTTTGGCGCGCAAACAATACTGAATGCTGACAAAAAACAATCCAGGCAACTGCTGAAAATCTGCGCGATAGCAACAGCATTGCTTTTGCTTTCAACGGCAGCCGTTTTCTTTTCAGAAAGCACGCTGAAAGAAAAAGCAGAAAGCTTCATTGAACAAAAATTCACAGCAGAAGACGCTCAACAAATTGAATACCTAAAAAGCAGGGTTAACGAAGCAATCTTGCTGCTGAAAAGCGATGCATTAAGGGCAAGCATTGCGCTTGGCATTCTCTGTGCCGCAATAGTATTGCAGCAAAAAAACAAGCACAAAGGCAAGGCTGCCGCATTGCTCTGCATTGCAGTCTTTTTTGAGTTATTGCTTTTCAGCCAGGTTTTTTTGGAGCCAAAAACAGGAAAAGAAATTTTTGAAAAAAACAATCAGGTAACACAGCTTGAAATGGAAAAACAATCATACAGGATAGTTTCTGGGTATTTCGAATTCGGCGTGCTGCCGCAATATTTGTCCGCAAGGTTTGGAATTGAACGCGCTGACGGATATGACCCCACTGTATTGAAGAATTACGCGGAGCTTGCGTCATTGGTTGACAAAAAAAGCGATTTTTTTTCAGAAGTATCGTTCAACCAGCAAAACGAACTGAACCTAAAGCTCTTAGGCTTGCTGAACGTGAAGTATTTGATTGACAACAATTCCGTGAAAGAAAACCCTTTCTTTTTGCCGCGCGCTTTTGTGGTTGGAAAAGCAAAAGCAGTGAAAGCAGGGCAAGCGATTGAAGAAATTGCAAAAGACAGCTTTGACCCGAAAGAAACAGTATTCCTGGAAACAACGGAAAAAATTGAAAGCGCTCAAGCAAGTTTTTTCAAGCCCGCGATTGTTTCAGAAAGCGCGCCAGAAAAAATAGAAATAAAGACAGACACTGGCGAAAACGGGTTTCTTGTTGTGAGCGTGCCGTTTTATCCAGGCTGGAAAGCGACAATTGACGGAAAACAAGCAGAAATTTTCAAGGCAGACCACGCGCTCATGGCAATAATTCTGCCAAAAGGCAGGCATACCGTTGAAATGCGCTTTGACCCGGATTCAGTGAAGATTGGAATGGCAATAACTCTTGCAAGCATTTTTTTGATTGCGTCTGCGGCATTGTTTTACAAAACGAAGAAAAAAAACAAAAAAGCGCGATGAAAAGGCCATGAAACAAAAAGAAAACAAAAAGAAGGAAAGGCTGCCCAGAGAGTTTTATTCAATCCATTTTGAAAAAATAAAAAAATATCTCCCTGACTTGAAGAATGCAAAAACACTTGAAGTTGGATGCCAGAGCGCATACTTCAGCGTGCCGTTTGCAGCAGCAGGCGCGGAATGCCATTGCATTGACAACGAAGAAAAAGAACTGGAAAAAGGCGTCAGGCGGTTCAAAGAGCTTGGCTTGAAGGCAAATTTTGCGCTCATGGATGGCTTTGACTTGAAATTCAAAGACAACAGTTTTGACCTGGTGTTTAACCACGGGGTAATAGAGCATTTCAAGCGCGACAAGCAAGACAAAATGCTGCAGGAAATGAAACGCGTGTCAAAAAACCTTGTTTATGTTTCAGTGCCGAACAAGTTTCACCCGCACTCGCGCAACATAAAAAAAGAATCAAAAACAAAAAAAGAAACATGCACTGGATTCAAATGGGAATTCGAGTTTTATCCTTTTTCTTTCAGCGAACTGAAAAACCTGTTTGAGAGAAATAGCTTGCAGATTCTGGAATTGTTCGGCAGCCTGCATTGGTTCCACAAAAACAAAAAAATCAACGCTTTTTTGCAGAAAACCATCGGCTTGCTTTCTGGCTTTGAATTGTGCGTGCTGGCAAAAAAAACAAAAAACACAAAATGAGCCTATTTTTTGAAATATTCAATGGTTTTTTGCAGGCCTGTTTCCAGCGAAACCTTTGGTTCCCAATCAAGTATTTTTTTTGCCAGGGAAATGTCTGGTTTTCTGCGTGTTGGGTCGTCTGATGGCAATGGCTTGAAAACAATTTTTGAATCAGAACAAGTGATGCACTTGATTGTTTCTGCAAACTCGAGAATGCTGTGCTCTTCCGGATTGCCAAGGTTCACTGGCAAGTGATAATCTGAATCAATCAGTGCAAGCAGGCCGTCAACCAGGTCTGAAACAAAGCAAAAAGACCTTGTCTGGTTGCCGTCGCCGAAAACAGTAATTTCCTTGCCGGAAAGCGCTTGCGTGATAAAGTTTGGAACAACCCTTCCATCGCTGCCCTCCATTTTTGGGCCATAGGTGTTGAAAATTCTTGCAATGTGAGTGTTGGCATGCAGTTTTCCATAGTATGCCATCACTAGGGCTTCTGCAAAGCGCTTTGATTCGTCATAACAACTGCGTTCTCCGACAGGATTGACGTTTCCCCAATATTTTTCTGTTTGCGGGTGCTCTAATGGATTGCCGTAAACCTCTGAAGTGCTAGCCTGCAAAAAAGCCGCTTTGTTTTTGACTGCAAGGTCTAACAAGTTTTTTGTTCCAATTGCGCCCACCATTAATGTTTCAATAGCCAATCGCTGATAGTGCAGCGGAGACGCGGGAGAAGCGAGGTTGAAAACTTTTGAAATTTTCTCCGGAACCTTTACTCCTTGAACTATGTCTTGTTTCAAAAAAACAAAATTCTTGTTTTTCAAAAAAGCCTGGATGTTTTTTTTTGCGCCAGTGCACAAATTGTCAATGCAAACTACTTTTTTTTCTTGTTCCAGCAGGCGCTCGCACAAATGGCTTCCGACAAAGCCAGCGCCTCCAGCAACAACAATTGTTTCTTTCATCCGAATTCCTTTTTAACGTGCTCCAGCATGTCTAGAGTGCCGATATCATACCATTTATGGTGTGGTTCGCAAAAAATAAAACCCAATACCTTTTTTCTCTGGTGCAGCCATTCCAAAAATTGCCCTGGCTTGTCAGGGCTGTTGCCTTCTTTCAAGTATTTTTCAAACAAGCCAACAGTGTGCTTTGTGTACAAATAAATTCCAATCGAGCAAAGGGTTGTTTTTGGTTCCGCTGGCTTTTCCTTGAAGCCAATCACGCGCTTTTCCTCGTCCAAATCAGCAATCCCAAATTTTCTTGCCTCTTCAACAGTGCCAACGTCATAAAGCGCAATAACATCGCATTTTTTTTCGTGAAAGTGCGCGAGCATTGGCTTGAGGTTAAAATTGAACAAATTGTCAGAGCTGACAAACAAAACATCGTCCTTTATTTTTTCGTGGCTTATTGCAAAATGATAATCTCCAATCGCCCCCAGGCGGGTTTCGTTGCTTGTGGTGCCGTCGTTCAATACTTTTATTGGAATGCCGCAATGAAAATTGTTTTTCCAATCCAGAAACTGCTGGAAAAAACGCGCGTTTGAAACAACAATTATTTCGTCAACAACGCCAAGCTCTTCAATCCGTTCAATGACGTGCTCAAGCATTTTTTTCCTGCCGACTTCCAAAAGGGTTTTTGGCCTGTGCTCTGTCAAAGGATACAAGCGCGTGGCATATCCTGCCGCTGGAATTATTGCCTTCAAAAACAATCACTTCGTTATACTCCCATTCCAAAATACTTGAAGCCAAGCTTTTCCAATTCTTTCCTGTCGAAAGCATTCCTGCCGTCAACAACAATCGGAGAACGCATCAGGGATTTAATCTTTTTGAAATCAAGCCCCAAAAACTGTTTCCACTCAGTCACCAACAGCAAGGCATCAGCGCCTTTCAGCGCGTCAAACTCACTCTTGCAGAATTCCACGCTTGCTGGCAAAAAAGCCTTTGCTTTTTCCATTGCATGCGGGTCAAACGCTTTAATTATGGCGCCTTCTTCGACTAGCTCGTTAATTATGTCAATGCTTGGCGCCAGGCGCATGTCGTCTGTTTCTGGCTTGAAAGCAAGGCCTAACACAGCAATCTTTTTGTCCTTCAGCACCCACAACGCTTGCTCGACTTTTTTGACAAAAAGCTTTCTCTGCATTGCGTTTGTTTTCTGGACTTGTTTCAGCAAGCTAAAATCACAGCCTGCTTTTTCTCCCATTTTTATGAAAGCATCAACGTCCTTTGGAAAACAGCTTCCGCCATAACCCAAACCCGCACACAAGAAACTCGCGCCAATCCGCTTGTCTAATCCCATGCCAAAGGCAACCTCTTTCACGTTCGCGCCAGTCTTGTCGCAAACATTTGCAACAGCATTAATGAAAGAAATTTTCATTGCCAAAAAAGAATTGCTCGCGTGCTTTATTAGCTCCGCGCTCTTGATGTCAGTGAAAACAATTTTTGCCTTCAAGGGGGCATAAATTTCCCCCATTATTTTCCTCGCCATTTCATTGCCAGTGCCAATGACAATCCTGTCTGGCTCCATGAAATCCTTGATTGCGCTGCCTTCACGCAAAAACTCTGGATTGCTGACAACATCGAATTCAATATTGTGCGGATTATATTGCCTGAGAACTTCCTGCACTTTTTCTCCGGTTTCAACTGGAACAGTGCTTTTTTCAACAACAATTTTTGTTTCTTTAGCAACTTCAGCAATCTTTCGGGCAATGTTTTCAACATAGCTCAAGTCAGCGTCGCCGTTTTTTCTCGGCGGCGTGCCAACGGCAATAAAAATTACGTTGTTTTCCGCAATAGTCTTGTCAAGGTCTGTGGTAAAAAACAGCCTTTTTGCCGCAACATTCTTTGCCACGATTTCATCCAAACCAGGCTCAAAAATCGGAATGACACGCTTGTTCAGCAATTCAATCTTTTTTTCATCAATGTCAGTGCAAGTAACCTCATGCCCAATCTCGCTCAAGCACGCCCCGGTAACCAAGCCAACATATCCGGTTCCAACAACTCCAATCTTCACAAAATTCTCCTCCCAATAACTATCACAAAAAAACCTCCGCGTTTTTTTCCAAAAAAGATTCAAACAACTGCTTTTCCCGCAACACTGACTGCAAAGGCACGTTATTTCCGTGCTCAAAAATAACAGGAATTCGCCTTAACTGCTTAACCTTCAGCAATGGCGCAAGCGTTTCAAGCGACTGCACTGGCGCGTGATTGTCGTCAATGTTTGCCTTGCCGAACGGCTTGCTGTAATGCAAATGGATTTGCTTTATTTTTTCTTGCAAAGAAAGCAACTCCTGCAAGTTTTGCGAAAACAAAGCATGCCCGTAGTCCAGCAGCAGGCCGCAGCTTGAAAACAATGAAAACGCTTTTTCAAAATCCTTTGCAGTGACAAACAACGGCTTGTCGGTTCCGCCAACAGGAATATTTTCAATCGCAAAATTTATTCCTGTTTTTTCCGAAAGCTTTTGCGCAAAAGAAAAAACCTTGAAAGAGTTTTCAAAAGCCCTGGCGCGCGGAAACTGTTTGCCATAAGAGGGATAATTCAAGCCGCGGATTTGCCTGCCCCAAACCGCCCTGTGGCTGAAACCAGGGTGAAAAGAAACAAGCTCTGCCTCAACCGCAACTGCAGCGGAAAAAAAACCCTCAATCACTTTTTTGTTTTGTACAGTCAATCCTTCCGGCGGATTAAACCAAAAGCCCTTTTTCAGCGGGGGAAACAAGCCGTGGACAGTAAAACGCATTTTTGAAAAATCATTTTTTATTTTTTTTAAGGCAGAGGGAATGTTTTTTTCAAAGGCATGCGCTGCGCCAAGCTCCGCAAGCCCAAAGCCGGCTTTGTTGGCTTGCGCAACAGAATCATAGAGTCCAAAACCCTGCAATGCAAAATATGTGGTTGAGATGCCAATCAAAAAAAATCACGCCCTAACAAAATTGTTCTTTTCCGGAATCGCAAACTTTTTTTGTTTCCAAGTTTGCATGCAGCAAGTCTTCAAAGTCCCCGGCGTCAAGCCATTTGCCCTTCAGCCATGCAGCGCGCAGGCTTTTTTTTGCAAGATAATGCTTTTGCACGTCTGTTATTTCTGTTTCGCCGCGGCCGCTCGGCTTTAGTTCCCTGATGACGGAAAAAACGCTCGTCGACAAAAAATAAATCCCGATAATAATGTTGTTGCTTGGCGGGTCTTTCGGCTTTTCAACCAACTGCAATACTTTTTCGCCGTCGCAGACAGCAACACCGCTTTTCATTGCCTCTTCCCTCGTGCCAGCATACAGCAAAATCTGCATTTCCGCCTTGCTTTTCAAAAAATCTTCGGCAAACGGCTTCAGGGACTCAAAAATAATATTGTCGCCGTTAATGGAAATGAATTTGTCTTTTCCGACAAAATCTTCAGCCAAAGAAATCGCGCTTGGAATTCCTCCAGCTTCGTCTTGCACGCGATAAGTGAATTTTACTCCAAAATTTTTTCCGCTGCCCAACAATTGGAAGATTGCACCAGCATGATGAGTGCCAGTAATGACAAGAATGTCAGTTACTCCAGCACTTTTCAGCATTTCAATCGGATAAAAAATCATTGGCTTGTTCCAGACAGGCAACAAGTGCTTGTTGGTCGATTTTGTCAAAGGCAACAGCCTTGACCCCGTTCCACCGGCAAGAATCACTCCTTTCAATCCCATTCAGAACTCCTCCATTTGTTTTTTCATTATTTCCAGTCCGGAAACAAAATCATTCATTTCAATGCCGTGAGAATTCAGTTTTTTTATGCTAAGCGAACTGTTTTCCGGGCGATTGGCGGCAAAATGCAAGTCGCTCGCGCGCTTTATCAAAGAATCATCAAGCTCAAACAATTCAGCAACTGTTTTTGCTGCATCAAACCGCGGCAAAGAGTTTGCGCCGACAACGTGAAAAATTCCCTGCGCGTTCATTTTCAGCAATTCAATCAAAGCGCTTGCAGCATCATCAATCAATGTTGGCGATGTTATTTGCGCGGAAGCATTAACCTCTTTGCCCTGTTTCAGCTGGTTCAAGACAAAAACTGGAAAGGTCGGCCTGTCGCTTTGCGAATTAAAGCCATATAACGAGGAAACCCGCAAAACAAGCGAATTGCCAAGCTTCAGGCATTCTGTTTCCCCCAACAGTTTTGTCGCGCCATAATATTGCATTGGATTTGGCTTGTCTGTTTCTGCATAGTTTCCCTTGTTTCCGTCAAAAACATAATCGCTTGACAAGAAAACAAGTTTTGCGCCAATCCTCTCGCATGCAGCGGCAATATTTTTTGTGCCGTTAACATTCACCTTGAAAGCCTCTTCCTTGTGCTGTTCGCAATAATCAACATTAGACAAAGCGGCAGTCAAAACAACAAGGTCAGGCATGCAATCGCCAAGAACAAAATCAACATTTGCCTTGTCAGTAATGTCCAGCTTTGTAAAACCGTTTTTTTCTTCTTGCAGCGTTCCCTCCACCTCAATATCCGCGGCGCTCAGCAAATGAAAAAGCTTTTCTCCAAAAAAACCAATGCCGACAACCAAAACCTTTCCAACCAAAAAAAACAACCCGCAATTATTTTACAAGTGGTTCCCACCACCACTCATTGCCAACGCGCCATTTCGTAGGCGCAATCCGAAATATGTCGAGCCATTTACAATGGCCCATAAATATCATTGCTTTACTAATGGTTCCCACCACCACTTATTGTCAACATACCAGGCAATGGTTTTCTTCAAGCCGGCGTCAAACTTTGTTTTTGGTTTCCAGCCAAGCTCTTTTTCTATTTTTTTAGAGTCCAGGCTGTAACGAAAATCGTGCCCCAAGCGGTCCGGCACTCGTTCAATCATTTCTTCTCGCTTGCCAAGCGCTGCAAGAATGCTTTTTGTCAAATCAACATTTCGGACTTCGTTTCCCCCGCCAATGTTGTAAACTTCCCCGGCTTTTCCTTTTTGCAAAACAACATCAATTGCCTCGCAATTGTCCAGAACAAAAAGCCAGTCCCTGATTTGCTTGCCCTCGCCGTACAATGGCACTTTTTTTTCACGCAAAAGGTTTGTAATAAACAACGGCATGACTTTTTCCGGAAACTGGAAAGGCCCGTAATTGTTGCTCGAGCGCGTTACTGTAACAGGCAAGCCAAAAGTGGAAAAATAACTCATTGCAAGAAGCTCGCCACCGGCTTTTGCCGCGCTATAGGGATTGCGCGGAGCCAACTGGCTTTTTTCAGAAAAACTGCCTTTCAAAATCTGCCCGTAAATCTCGTCAGTGCTGATTTGAACAAATTTTTCAATTCCCTGTTTTTTTGCCTGCTCTAACAGCACGCGCACGCCAATAAAATTGCTGTACAAAAAAACATCAGAGTTTGCAATGCTCCTGTCCACATGGCTTTCCGCGGCAAAATTCAACACTGCGTCACAGCCCAGCATTGCTTTCTCCACAGCAACAGAATCGCAAATGTCTCCCTTGACAAAAGAATACCGCGAATTTTTTTCAATGTCTTTCAGGCTTTCAAGCCTGCCGGCGTAAGTCAACTTGTCCAAATTTGTTATTTCCAAGTTTGAATGCGCCTGCAGCATCATTCGGATAAAATTGCTGCCAATAAAACCGCAGCCGCCGGTAACCAAAATTTTTTTAAAAGCCATAAAACCAATCAAACAAAAACAAATTTTTCCCTTTTTATATTAAGTTTGGTACACGCCTCGAAAAAGCAAAATCAACCGCCGCGCTCGCACTTCCAATCATACGGAATATCCTTTGAATCAAACGGCAACCTGAATTCGTCCGGCTTTGAATAATTGTACAAGCCAGTCGGAATATTTACAATGTACGCTGGCTCGATTGTTGCGGAAGTAAAGCCGTGCACGACTCCCTTTGGAATAACCAGCAAAGCGGGATTGTCTTCGCCAAAAACAAACTCGTTGACCTCGCCTTTTGTTTTTGATTTTTTGCGCGCGTCAAAAAGCGCCACTCTTGCCATTCCCTTGAGCACAATAAAACGGTCTGTTTGCTTTTTGTGATAGTGCCAGGCTTTTGCAACATTCGGATTGCAAACAGTAACATAACACTGCCCGAATTTTCCCGTTTCTTTAAACTCGGGCCAGTCGGAGCGGAGCATTTCCATCAAATAGCCGCGGTCGTCCTTTATCTGCTTCAACTGCTTGAAGGTAACTCCATTAATCACAAAAAACCACTTTCAAAAAATTGTACAGAAAAGGCTTTAAATCCCACAATGCAAGAATATTTTTGTTTCAGTATTGTACCAAAAACCCTTTAAAAAAACAAAAAACTGGTTTGGTTAAAAGGCTTTTCAAGCAAAAAATATTCAAATTACGGAGTTGGTTTTTTGGCAGAAAAACGCGTTCTCATAACGGGAATAAACGGCTTTGCGGCATCACACCTTGCGGATTACATTTTCAAAAATAATTTTGGCGAGGTTTTCGGGACAATCCGCGGAAAAAGCACAAACATGGAAAACATTGCCCACACCAAGGACAAAATAAAGATTTCTGTCGCAGACCTGCGCGACTATTTCGCATTAAAAAAAACAATCGAAGAAACACAGCCGGATTTTGTTTTTCATTTGGCGGCACAAAGCTATGTTCAAGCCTCTTGGCCAAGCCCGCACGATACAATGGAAAGCAACCTGATTGGAACAATGAACCTGTTTGAAGCAATACGCCGCTCAAACATTAACCCGCGCATACAAATCGCGGGCAGCAGCGAAGAATACGGACTGGTTTTGCCAAGCGAAGCGCCAATAAAAGAAACCAATCCATTGCGCCCGCTTTCTCCCTACGGAGTAAGCAAGGTTGCTGCAGACATGCTGTCATACCAATACTTCAAAAGCTACGGCATGCCAATTGTCAGAACGCGCGCTTTCAACCACACTGGCCCGCGCAGGGGCCAAGTTTTTGTCACAAGCAACTGGTGCTATCAAGTCGCAATGATAGAGGCAAAAAAACAAGAGCCAATAATCTATCACGGAAACCTTGAAGCAAAACGCGACTTTACTGACGTAAGAGACACAGTGCGCGCATACTGGATTGCGGCAACAAAAGCAACGCCCGGAGAAGCATACAACATTTGCCAGAACAAAACAATGAGCATGAAACAAATGCTTGAAGTAATATTGCAGTTCACAAAAATAAAGCCGAAGCTGGAGCAAGATGCAGCGCGCATGAGGCCAAGCGATGTAGAGCTTCTCTGGGGTGACAACACAAAATTCAGCAAAGAAACAGGCTGGAAACCCGAAATTCCTTTCGAAAAAACAATGCAGGATTTGCTGGATTACTGGCGGGAAAAAATAAAAAAGAACTGAAAGCAAAAATTGATTCTGATGAAACGCGTCCTCATAACAGGCATAACAGGGTTTGCAGGCTCGCACCTTGCAGAATTCCTGATAAACAATAACCTTGCGGAAGTGCATGGAACAGTGCACGCGAGCAACGCAAGCACGGAAAACATTTCCGCAATAAAAGGCAAAACAAAACTGATTGAATGCAACATAACAAACGCGCGAGAAACAGAAAAAGCAATAAAAGAAAGCTCTCCGGAAATAATCTTTCACTTAGCAGCACAGGCTTTTGTCCCAGCTTCAATAAGCAATCCGGCGGAAACATTCAACACTAATGTTTGCGGAACTCTGAATATTTTTGAAGCAGTAAGGAAAAACAACATTAATCCAATCATCCATATTGCCTCTTCCGGGGAAGTTTACGGCTTGGCGCTCGAAAAAGAACTGCCATTGCGCGAAACAAACCCATTGCGCCCGTTAAACCCGTATGCAGTCAGCAAGGCAGCAGTTGATTTGTTTGCCTTCCAATATTTCAAAATGTACGGCCTGAAAACAATAGTAACGCGCGCTTTCAACCACGCGGGGCCAAGGCAAAGCGAACAGTTTGTTGCCAGCAACTGGGCAAGGCAAATAGCAACAATAGAAAAAACAAAACAAGAAGCAGTGCTGACAACAGGAGACTTGAGGAGTGCGCGCGACTTTACTGACGTTCGGGACATTGCCCGCGCATACTGGCTGGTTGCAAACAAAGGAAGCGCGGGAGAAACATACAACGTTTGCTCCGGCAAAACAATCACATTGAAACAACTGATGGCAATTTTTTTGAAGCAGGCAAAGAAAAAATTCAAGGTTGTCGTTGATGAAACAAAAATCCGAAAGCAAGACGTTCGCACAATCAAAGCAAGCTATGCAAAACTAAAAAGCGTCACAGAATGGAAACCGGAAATCCCGCTGCAAAAAACAGTCGCAGACACGCTAGACTACTGGAGAGAACGCGTTTAAACAGCAACAAAAGCAACAGAAGGAAAAACAAAAATGGCTGCAAATTTCGGAATAAAAAAAGCATTCATTCTTGCTGGAGGGGAAGGAACGCGCTTGCGCCCGCTCACATTGGAAATGGCAAAACCATTAGTGCCGGTTTGCGGCAAGCCGGTATTGCAATGGAACATTGAATGCTGCAAGAATGCTGGCGCAAAAGAAATTGTTTTGGCTTTGGGATACAAAGCAGAACAAGTAAAACAATTTTTTGAAAAAAACCCAATTGAAGGAGTAAAACTGCATTATAACATTGAAGAAAAATTTTTGGGAACAGCAGGCGCATTAAAATTTGCGGAACGCTTTTTTTCCGAAGAAAAAAAGTTTTTTATGATGAATGGCGATGAATGCAAAGACATTGCTTTTTCCATGCTGAACAATGTTTTTGAAAAAAACAATGCGATTGCAGCAGTTGCATTGACTCCAGTCGATTATGCGCACGCGGGGGGCATTGTAATGCTAAACGGAGAACGCATTGTTGGATGGGACGAGCATCCGGAAAGCGAGCGAGCACAAGGAACAAGATTAATCAACGCTGGCGCTTACATTCTGTCAAAGAAAATATTTGATTTTATTCCCGCTGGCGAAACAACCAGCATTGAAAAACAAACCTTTCCCGCACTGATAAAACAGCAAAAATTGTTTGGCTGCAACTGCGTCTCTCAATTTTTTCAAACCGACAACTTTGAACGATATGAAAAAGCAATTTGCAACTGGAAAGGCTTTTGCAGCACAGCGCAAAAATAAAAGCAAAGTTAATAAACACCAGTATACAAAATAATTTGGGTTGATTCATTGCCAAAAAGAAAAGGACCAAAATCTCAATACCCGCAAAGAAAAAAACAAATGCTTGGATTGCTGGGCGTGCGCCGATTGAGCCCGACAAAATCACAGCGAAGGGCGCAAAGAAAAGCGCTTGGAGAACAAACTGTTTTTGAAGCCCTTGGCGGAAGGGCAAAAGGAGTAACTCCAAAATCCGCAAGCAGATACACTAGGGTTTCAACTGCAACAGATTACAGAACTGAAGTAGAAACAATCCCTGGGCACTGGGATAGGGAACAAAATTGGCCATACAATGATTTTTACGTTGAACCAAAAAAAACAGTTACGAAAATTCCAATTGGAACAAAAATTATCCTCAGACGCAGTAGCAGAAGAGGCGGCGGGGGAAGTACTAGTTCAAGGGGCGAAGGGCAAGCAGTTAGGGGAACAATGAAGGCAAAAAAAAGCAGGGCAAAGAAACAGGCAAGGTTTGGCGGGACAAAAGGCGGGATTCCGCCAAGGCAAAAAAAGGGAAAGCACGCATAGCCGCAGTAAGCAGAATGAATTGATTTTTAATTTTTTTGCAATTTTTTTTCAGTGTTTTTATGGATTTCCGAGAAAAAATCCGCACGATTCCGCATTTTCCAAAAAAAGGAATAATGTTCAAGGACATTACTACGCTGTTGAAGGACGCGCGTGCCTTGCGCGCTGTAACAGACGAAATGGCGCATTATTACATCAAAAAACCGTTTTCTATTGACAAAGTTGTAAGTGCGGAATCTCGCGGTTTTATTTTTGGCGCTTTGTTAGCGCACGAGCTGCATGCCGGCTTTGTTCCATTGCGCAAGCCTGGCAAATTGCCAGCAAAAACCATCAAGCAAGAGTTTGACACTGAATACAGCAAGGATGCGTTTGAAATTCACGTTGATGCAATAGAAAAAGGCGACAAATGCATTCTTTGTGACGACCTTTTGGCTACCGGGGGAACAAGCTTGGCTGGAATTAAGCTGATAGAGCAATTAGGCGGCAAAGTGAAGGGCTGTTTTTTTCTTGTTGAACTGAAATTCCTGAATGGCAGGCAAAAACTAAAAGGCTATGACGTTTTTTCTTTGGTGGATTACGAAAAAGAAGAATAGTTTTGATGCGTCATCAATCTCTTTTTTAGTCGCTTGAAGGCACTGTTGTGGTTGCAGAAACACCTGTTTTTTGGGCAGTCAAGTAAATGCCAAGCGCTTTAATTGGTTGTGCTGCAGCAACAGTAAAAGTTATTGGAACCGGTTTTGGCACATAAATAATAAAGTCGGCCTTGTCACCGTAATATTGTGCGGAATAAGCCAGTTTTTGGTCTGAAGAACTGAAATCAACAAAGACTATTGTGTTTGGCAAGGAAAACTTTTGAGTGCTGCCGCCAAACAAGCGAATTTCTTTTAGCTTGTAGGCAACTGAATCGCTGAAAACAATCGCCAATATTCCTTTGGTATCAATAGTAGGTTGCACTAAAAAGTTTTGTCCAACTGCTTTCTTCAAAAACGCTTTCACAATGTTTTCTTTTGCATTTCCAAACAACAGCATTGGCTTTACTTCAATAATGCACTTTTTTGCACCATCGCACTGGTCTGGAGCAGCAAAAAGCGCGTTCTCTTTTGAAACAGCCAAAGAAACAATCTTTTCCGCAGAGTCAACTGCTTCCGGGGCCTTTGTGTCAGCAGGGTCTGCCCGGTATTCCGCAAGCAAATCATCGCTTGCAGTTTCTGCTCCGCAGGTCTTGCCTTCAAAAATTGCTTTTTCGGAAAAGCAAAGTGAGTTCTCCAAGAATTCGTCATTCTTTTCTAGCAAAACAAGCAAGCCCAAAAGCTTTGGTTCAGCAACATTTTCTTCCACGTAAGACTCGCCGAACAGTGTTTCGCTCAAGTCATTGCCAACATTCTTTTCAGTAAGAGTTTCAGTTATTTTTCCAGCCAAATGATTCGGATTCAAATCTTTTGGCAAAAGCTCGTTCAATTCAAACAAAAACGCTTTCAAAAACTCTCTAGAAGTTTTGTCTTTTCCGTCCGCATTCAGCACGCCTTTGTATGGCGCGGGAGATTTATAGTACATTGGATTATAATCGGAAAGCGTTTCTTTTGCAAGCAAGCCGGCATATCCAGCAACCAAATCCTTGTTTGCTTCTGCAGACAAGTCTGCAATCGGCTCGCTGTAAGTAATTCCTATAAAGTTCAAAAACGCGTTGGCAGGCTTTGCCTTTTGCTGGAGATTCTTGCCTGCAATATAATAGGCAGTGCCAAATCCAGTGATTTCTTGCGTGGTGAACTCATTGTTGTATGCGATTATTTTTTGCAGCTTTAGATTGTTCGCGTCCTTTTGATAAAACTCCAGGTAAACAATGTTTTTGCCATTGCCTTGGGTTATTGTCTTGTAAACCTTTTTTTGGTCAGTCTTGTCGTTTCCAAAACCGTCAATAAAATTATACGGTCCAGCCTCTGGTTCTTTCGAGGCAGACTTGTAAGTAAACAAGTTTATCCAGCTGGATTTTGGCTTGTCAGTTGAAAGGTTGTATTGCATCTTCCAAAAGCCGGACAAATAACCGTATTCATTTTCAACTAGTGGGACAAAATAGAACAGTGGCTCTTTTGGGTCGAACCATGGCCCAGCATCAAAAGCATATTGTGCAACATAGTCTTTGCCGCTTTTTGCATAATTCAGTCTTCCCCCGCTTGGGTCTTTAACCTGCTGTGCACCGCCAGCCGGACTCAAAATGTAATTCATGTCTTTTGAAAAGTGTGCTGCGATTTCTTTTGCATAATCGCTTGCTTTTTGCGTTTTGCCCGGCAAGGCAAAGTCGCCATAGTTCACTTCCAAACCGACAAACCAGTCAAAAGCGTACTTGAAAAACTTTCCTTCTTTATCGCTCAGTGCGCCTTCAAACTGATAGTTTTTCACTGTATCCAAATATTTTTGGGCAATCAATACTGGAACAGTATCAATATTAACTTCTCCCAAGCCGTCGGCAGCAGAAAGTTCTTTGATTAAGTCCTTGTTTTCCTCTTGTATTAGATTCAGCTTTCCAAACTCTCTCTGGATTGTATTGCTATTTTGCATGCCGCCAATAAAACTTTTTTCCTGTTCTGATAAACTGTCGCTTTGTTTGCTCATCAAGTCTGTATTGTACTCGCCAAGCAGTTTTTTTATTTTTCCGGCTTCCAAATCTTTCAGGATTTTTCTTGCAATGTCCCTGTTTGAAACATCAGAATTTTCTTTCTGGGAAAAAAAGTAACTGATTTCTGCCTCGACGTCAAGCTTTGTCCCGGGCGCCTTTTCAGCTACCTCGTCTTTTATAGTATAATATGCGTCCTTCCAGTCTCTTTTTTCTTCAATCGCATGCACCAAATCGTAAAATGCAAATGCTTCGTCAATGTTCTTTAGCCAATATTTTTCTTGCAAATAGCGGCGCGCGCGGAACTCGCGTTCAACAACAGGATTGTCAAAAACGCCAATCCAAATATCGCCTTCTTTTAGGACGCCTTTGGTTTTCAGGGCGTCTGAGTAAATCTGGACAATAGAACTCTTTTCTGCGGTTTTCAGCGCGGTTGCAATGGATTCAATGTTTCTTTTTTGCGCTGTCAAAATACCTATTTTGTACTGCAATTCATCGTTTGCTTCGCCAACAGGCAAGGCAACCGCAACCCATTCTGCCCCAACGCCATTGTCTTTTGTTTTCAGCGAACTTAAGGGCTGTTTTAGCGTTAAAGTTTTTTCCCACGCGTTTGTTTTTGCTTTTTCGGCTTCCAAAACAGCAATCAGCTTGGAAACGCGTTCGGATTCTTTTTGCAGTGTTTCAACCAGCGCCTTGTTTGTTCCGTATTTTTTTTCAAGCGAAGCAATAATGGAATCTGACATTGATGGAACAGCAACGGTTCCGGCAACCTTTTTTTTCTCAAGAGCAGCAACAGTGTCAACTGCATCGGCATATTGCTTTCTGAGAGTTTCGTCAAAAGGTTTTCTAAACAAGTCTGAATCATAATCCAAAACAATTTCCTGTGCATTGAGCAATTCAACGCGTGCAGAATCGCCTTTTTGGTTTGCTGCTGCTTTTGCTTTTTCTAGCGAATCAGAAAAACTTGCAGGGTAATCAAGAGCATCGTGGGCGTCATCGTAATCTTTTTTGTAAGCGTCAATCAAATCATACCTGTCTTTCAAAAGCAAAACAGATTCTTTGCCGTTTTTTACCTCCCAATAATTCGCGTTGCGCTCGAAAACCTTGTCTGCTGCTTCAGAGTTTTTTTCAAAAGCGCCCAAGATTTCTTTTGTAAACAAAACGTTAGTGAAGCGCACTGGCTTTTCTTCAATTAGATAGTCCAATGTTGTTTCAAGCTTGTACTTGTTGTCCCAATAGCGCCCATGGAATTCCGCGTTTTCCAGTTGCGCTTGTTCGGCATAACAATTTACAATCTCGTCAAGCGCAGTGTTAAAATCCAATAATTCTGCTTCAGTTGTTTTGCAGGGATTGTACCAAACCAAAACCTTAATGTGTATTGTTGGCGATTTTACTTCACCGCTCAAGTCCAGGTTTATTTTTTTTCCTTTCGGGGCATCAACTGTCAGCTTGTCGATTCCGCCATAAACTATTGTCAGCTCTAATTCTTCAAAACCTCTTTCTTTAAGCTCGACAAGATCTGTTGCGCTAGTTTCCAGCACAAGAGAGTGAGAAATTGCTTTTTTTTCAGGAGAAACAGTTGCCTTTACTGAAACAACTGACTCTGTTTCTTTTGGCGTAACGTTTGCAGTTGGAGCGTCAACGCCTGTTTTTTCAGGATTCGGGTCAACAGTATTCGGCAGCACGGGATAAGGAAAAACCAAAATTTCTTTTGCCTTGCTTGATTGAATGTTGTCGGACAGAGTCAAAACAAACGGGTTTTCTGCCTTGAGGAAAGTGTATAATTCACGCAATTGCTTGAGTTTATCACTGTCTGTCTTTGCAACAGTGCGCTCGAATTCAAAAGAAATAATTTCTGGTTTTCCAGGAGGGCCGGTTTGCGGTTCTTTGAGCTTGTCAATAACTTTTTTTGCAATAGCTTCGGGAATTTTTAAAGTAGTAACAGGTTTTGGCGGCTCGCCTTTTTTAATCGAAATAGGCAAAGTTGGCGCGCTAATGACTGGTTTTGTTTCTTTTGGCTTTAATAGTTTTGGAAGAAACAATACTGCAGCCAATAATGCAACGCCAATCAGAATAGCAGGCAATGCCTTGCTGGAACCGCTTTTTTTGTCTTTTTTTTTCTTTGCCGGGGCAGCAGGAGCGCCGGGAGTAGAAGTTGGCCCCAAAGTAGTTCTTGGAGTGGTTGCGGGCGGGATTAAAGGGGTTGCCAAATTCACTACCTCAAATTAATTTATTATCTTTCATTATTTAAACTATAATGGTTGTTTTTAAATCACACTTCAGCCTAATGTTGCTGCTGCATAAATGCGCTCGCCAAGGTCTTTTTCAATCGAGTTTGCTTTTTCACAGTCCATACCTGGCAATTCTTTTGCTGCAATTGCCTCGATTGTTTCCTGCAATTGCGCTTTAGTCATTGCGGAAACAACTGCAGCGTGCATTACTACTAACAAAGAGCAGGATTTTTTTTCCGTCGGAACAGAAAACTCTGCGGAAATTGAATCGTTGTTTATTGCGTCAATTCTGTAAAGCGGGTCTCCTTTCAAAACGCTGATGCGCCCGTTAGAGGAAAGAGAAAAGTCTGCAGCGCTTTGTGCAAGCGATTTTGGAACAAGCACAAACAACGAAAGCATTTTTGCGCCGGCTTTAGAGGAAACAACAATTTTTTCCGCGTGCTGGCCGCTTGCTTCTGCAACGCTCTTGTAAACAAGCACTGGCCCGTAATTGAAATCATAAATTCTTGCGCTTCCCTCCGGGGCTGTTGGGCCTGCGGCAAAAAAAGTGCTCAAGAAAAGCGCAAAGCAAGCCAGCAAAAACAAAATGTATGTCCAGGGGTTTCTTTCCAAGAAATCCGAAACCTTTCCAATAATGCTTTCTTCGTCGGCTTCACTGCTTGCAGAATACAAAAAAAATCCACCTTGCACAAATAACGCTTTTCTGGTTTAAAAACATTTTGCAACAAAAAGGAATTATGCAAACAATCGGCATTATCGGCGGTTCTGGATTGGATGACCCCAAACTATTGAAGAATTTTGAAGAGAAAGAAGTTAACACTCCATACGGCAGGCCGAGTTCTCCATTGACAATCGGGGAATTGAACGGAAAAAAGCTTGTTGTGATTGCAAGGCACGGGCACAGGCACACTATTACTCCAACACAAGTCAATTATCGCGCAAACATTCAGGCATTGAAGGACAATGGAGTTTCGCAGATTTTGGCAACAACTGCCTGTGGCAGCCTGAAAAAAGAAATTGGGCGCGGAGAGCTTGTTATTTTGGACCAGTTTATTGATTTTACGCGGCACAGGAAAATAACTTTTTTTGAAGAATTTCCCGGAGGCGCGGAAAACGCTAATCACATTGCAATGCCAGACCCTTTTTCCGCGCAATTGCGGAAAGCGCTGATTGAAACAGCAAAAGAATTAAAGCTGGAGTTTCACGAAAAAGGCACTGTTGTTACAATAGAGGGGCCAAGGTTTTCAACGCGCGCTGAATCAAGAATGTTCAGAATCTGGGGAGCAGACGTAATAAACATGTCTACTGCGCCTGAAGCGATTTTGGCAAACGAGGCAAAAATTCCCTATGCCGCAGTTGCAATGTCAACTGATTATGACAGTTGGGCGGAAAACGAAGAAACAGTAAGCTGGCCGGAAATATTGAAAATTTTCCACAAGAACGTGGACAACGTAAAAAACCTTCTTGCAAAAACAATTCCGAAAATAAAAGAATAAAAAATGCAAAAAGAGCCAAAACGGCAATAAAGATATTTAAATTCTTTCTATAAAAAAATAAACAGAGCTTTTGATTCACGCGATTCACAAAAAAAAAGTTTTTCGGCGGTTCATGGGTTTGGTGAAAAAAACTTGAAGCATGCAATTTTCCTCTTTGCCTTTTTGATTGCAACAATCTTTTCGGCAGCAACTGTTTCTGCCGCTGTTCCAACAATAAGCGAAGTTAACACGGCGCACGCTAACGGAACATTCAAGCAAGGAGAATCAATAGACATTACAATAAAATACAGCGAAGCAGTTGACACTGCAGGCGGAACTCCATCGCTAGCGCTGAATTCCACTGGCACTGCAAATTATGCCTCTGGCACTGGAACAGACACTCTCACTTTTAATTATTCTGTCGCTGCAGGAAACAATTCCCCTGGTTTGGATTATTCTGCAACAAGCGACCTTTCTTTGAACGGGGCAACAATAAAAAATGCTGCTTTGGAAGACGCTGACAATACTCTGCCCCCAGTTGGAACTTTTGCTGGAGCGCACAATATTATTATTGACACTGCAGCGCCAACAATTGCTTCAATTGTTTCAAACGCAACTGCAGCAGGCACGCTGAAAATCGGAGACACAATAACATTCACCTTGACGCCAACAGCGCCAGAAAACGGGGTAACTGTTGTTGGTTCTTACAACGGCGTTGCACTAGGCTGGAACACAACTGACGTTGGAGTAACTTATACTGCAACTTACACTGTTGCAGAAGGCCAGGCAGACCATGCAACAGCACTGCAAATAACTGGCGTGACAATTGCAGATGCAACCGGGAATGCAAGCGCTGCGGCAGATGGAACAGATGTTGCAAAAACAATTGACGCGCACAAGCCAGTGTTTTCAAGCGCTAGCCCGGCGGACAGCGCAAAAATAAACAATGCAACAACATCATCAGCAATAAGCTATAACCTCAGCGAGAATATTGCAAGCGGAACAATAGTAATAACAAGAACAGCGGGAGCGGATACTGTTCCAACACACACTTGCACGCTTGCAGGCACAGCATTAAATGCAGGCGCCCACACAATAAATTTGTCTGACACAACAAATTCTTGCACTGTTGCACAAACTCTTGTTGATGCAACAACATATTCAATCACTTTTGACGCAACTGATGCAGCAGGAAATGCTGCAACACAGGTTTCAAAAACAGGAATAGTATTTGACACTAGCTTGCCGACAACAACAGACAATTCTAGTTCTGCTTCTTGGGGAAGTTCTGATGTTACAATAACCTTGTCTCCAACAGATGCAGGCTCTGGAGTTGCTGCAACAAAATACTGCATTTATGATTCGGGCAGCACGCAGTGCGATGCGAGCTCTGGCAGCAGTGGAACAAGCGTTTCAGTAAGCTGTTCTTCCGGAAGCACCTGCAAAAAAATAGTGAGATATTATTCAACAGACAATGTTGGAAACAGCGAAGCACAGCATGATTCAAATGAAATCTGGATTGACAGGCAAGCGCCGAGCGTTTCAATTAATTCTCCGAGCACAAGCGGCAGAACTGCAACTGTTAGCTGGAGTGCGAGCGATAACAATGGAAGCGGAGTGCAATTGTATTTTTTGAACAAGGGAGACAGCCAGATTTATTCTGGTGCTGACACTAGCTTCCAGGACCCCGGATTGCCTGATGGAACTTATTCTTACAAGGTAAAGGCAAAGGACAATGTTGGGAACGAAAGCGGTTTCACTTCAAGTGTTTCAGCAACAATCAGTTCAACTGCAGTCATCAGTTCAACAACAATCGTCAGTTCAAACAGGAGCGTTTGGATAAACCTCAATATTTCCGTTGCTGGCTTTGCAAAGGCTGGCGCTGTTCCGATAACAATTAGCGGCGACGAAATATTGGAGCAAGGCTACCAGATAAGAATAAAGAAAGTTGGAGCGCGTGATTTCAATAATATTGCAAGCGCAAGCTCTTACAATGGAAAAAGCGTTACAACAAATTACGAGTTCAAGAACAATGATGACGGCAACTGGATAATAAACGCTATTGCATGGAGCGGCACCGGAGCGCGCGCTGAAACAGAAAAAACAATAACTGTTGACACAAAAGCGCCTGGCATTGAATTGCTTGCGCCAAAGCAAAACGATTTGGTTTCAAAAACAATTGATTTGAAGGCAAATGCAACTGACACAAATTCCGGCGTGAAGCAAATCGCGTTTTATTATCGCACGGGAACAAAAGGCGACTGGCAGCCGGTTGGAGTTGGAACAAAAACAGGCAGTGCTTGGATATTAAGCTGGAATACAACAGGATTGCCTGATTCAGGCAGCCAGCTTAAGGCAACCGCAATGGACTTTGCGGGCAATACTGTGGACAAGGTTGTTGACATAAAGGTTTCAAACATTTCTGGATTTGGAGCGCGGGGCACTGCGACAATAGAGGGGGAAGCAAGGTTTGGTTTCGCTGATTCGAACATTGGGGCAATGGTTGGAACAGTGCTGAAAGCAGGCCTTGCGGAAGAGGCAAGCGGAACAACAAGGGACGCGAATGTTTCCCGCACGCTAAAAATAATAAAGATTGTTGACGGCAACAACACTAGCTATAAAGCAAGCATTTTTGTTTCGCTGAAGAATAATTCAAAAGAAAACGTTTCTTGGCAAGTGGTTGAGGTTGTGCCAAAAGAGTTCGCGCAAAGCGCTGATGCAATTGAAAGCGACGAGCCTTTCAGCATACTGGAAAACGACCCGATAATCATGTGGAATCTTGAAAACATACCTGTGGGAAAAACAATCGAAATAGTTTATTCCATCAAAAGCTCTTTGACAAAAGAAACCGCAATGCTGCTGCTTGACAGCAATGTGATAGAAAAGTTTGCAGCACCGCCGATAATTGCGCTTTCTTCAAAGCAATTGAGCAAAAACGATTTCACTGTTTCTTTTTCAAGCATGCCGACAGGCTTCTTTGGTCTCTTGGGAAACAATTGGATTGCAATTGTTCTGGGCTTGCTTGTCGCCGCAATTGCTGCAACAGTTTTATACTTTGGCAGGGGCAGGCCAGGCGGTTCGGCAAGCCTTGGCGCAAAGCCGAATGACTGGACTTACAACGAACCAGCACACAAAGGAATCACGGAAAAGATAAGTTCTGCGCTGGAAGACTTTATTGGCACCGGCGGCATGCAACCGGGCAGAAAATTGGTTTTCAAGAAAGACGCGGGTCTTGGAACAGAAAAAAAAAGCAATTTTTCCGAAATGTTCAAGGGGCTTGATTTTACAATAGCAAAAAAGCAAGAGAAGCAAAGCGCAAACGGAAAAGCTGGCAAGTGGACGAGCTTAAAAAACAGCGATATCTAAAAAGCGCGCGCTAGAACAAATTTTTTGTTTTTGGAATCCAAAACTGCACTACTTCTTCTTTTTTCATATTGCGCGTGCGAAATTTCCAAATTGCCAAGCCAGCAACAACCAAAAGCAAAACACTGCCGAACGAGGAAACAAAATCAATCTTTACGCCAAAAACTTGGTTTTCTATCAAAACAAGCAATGGCAAAAAAGTAATGGAAAAAACAAAACTGAAAGCAAAACGCTCCAGTTCCTCCAATTCGTTTTTGCGCGGAAAAAAACCAAGCGTTAAGCAATAGCCGGGAATAATCAAAGTGACTGCCAAAACAACAAGCCCGAACAAAAGTTGGAGGATTTCCATACGCTAAATTAAAGGCAGATTGTGTTTAAAATTGTTTTCCCTTTGCGGGCGAAACGCGGGCAAGGTTTATAATGATTTTTTTTCTAATTGATTAGCACAAAAAAAAGTGAAAAAATGAATACTGTAACAATTGTTGGCGCCGGGCCTGCGGGATTAAAAACAGCAATAGAGCTTGCAAACAACGGCTGGCAATCAACAGTAATTGAAGAGCATGCGGAAATCGGAAAGCCGGTTAATTGCGGCGGCTTAATCAGCGAAAGCGGAGTAACATCTGTCGGATTGGACATTAGGAATTGCATTGTAAACCAGGTTCGCGGAGCAAGAATTTTTGCGCCCAACAATGAAACAATCCAGGTTGCAAGGGAAAAACGCGTTGCTTTTGTAATAAACCGCGCGGAATTCGACAAAGCGCTTTACAAAAAAGCCGTTGAAAAAGGCGTTGAAGTAAAAACACAGACAAAGCTAATCGACATCAGGAAAGAAACGCTTTTTGTAGAATCACGGGGCCACGGCGAATTGTTGAAGTCAAGGCTTGTTGTGGGCGCTGACGGGCCAAACAGCAAGGTGCGCGAACTAATGGGCATTGCTGCAAAACAAAGCGATTTTGTCCACAGTTTTCAGGCGCGCGCAAAAGGCAGTTTTGACAAGGATTTTGTCGAAATGCATTTTGGAGATTTTGCAAAAGGCTTTTTTGGCTGGGTAATTCCGGAAAGCAACACTATTGCGCGCATTGGAATTGCCTGCAGCGTTGGATTTAATCCCTTGAACGCTTTTCAAAAATTTGTCGAGGCAAAACAAATGCGCTTTGACATCCTGGAACAAAGCAGTGCGCTGATTCCGATTGCAAAGCCGTTAAAGCCGGCTGCAACAAAAGACAAATTGTTAGTTGGAGACTCCGCATTCCAGGTTAAGTCAACAACAGGCGGCGGCATCATTTCCGGCTGCATTGCGGCAAAAGAAGCAGCAGAAACAATTTCAGCGCACTTGAAAAACAAAAAACCGTTAAGCGATTACGCCAAAAAAACCTATGATCTGGAAAAAGAATTGTTAATGCACTGGCGCATCCGCAATTATTTGAACGGCTTGAGCGAACAAAAAATCAATTCTTTGTTTGCAAAACTAAAAAAAGCAAAAATCGAGGACTTTCTCGCGCAATACGGAGACATGGACAAGCCAAGCAGGTTTGCAGGCAAACTATTGGCAAAACCGGGCTTGTGGTTCCTGCTGCCGGAAGCATTGAAAATATTGCGCTAAAATATGCAAAAAAAACTATTTTGCCATTGCAATCAAGAACAGCAAGAATGCGACAATGACGAATGCTGCGAACTTGAAGTTTTTTGAATCCTGTTTCTTTTTCAGCAGCAGCAGAATGAGCGCAATCAAGGCAAAGCTTAACGGCAAGCCAATCAAAGCGCGCAAAACCGAAGCAAAAGGCAATTGGAGAATGTTAAATAATTCTGCGGGAAAAAACAGCCATAAAACAGGATTGCCAAAGCGCGGCTGTGTTGCGGAAACCGCAGGCAACGAAAAATCAAATGCGGGAATTGACAGGTTTTTGTCTGGCGCCAAAAGCAAAAACCTGCCGGTGTTTAATGCAGTGGCAAAATAGCCAAAGTATTTTTCTTGTTCCGGATTGTAATCAAGCATTGCGCGCTGCTTGTCCAGTGCAACAAAAGCCTTTTTTCCTTCTGTCCAATATTGCATTGAAGCAAGCAAAAAATTGTTTGGCGCGTCAACAGCATTGGCGTTATAGTATTGCAGCCATTGCAGCAAAGCGCCTTTTGCAAAAACAACAGAGTTTGAAGAAAAACGCTTTAGTTGCTGCAATTCCGCAAGCTCTTTTTCGGAATAAATCGGCTCTATCTGGATTGCAGCGTTGAATGTTTGCGGCAAAACCAGCACGACAATTGCAAGCAAAACAATTGCTGCATTGAAAGTACCTAAAATTTTTTTTAGTTCAGTGAAAAACAATCCTGAAAGCAATGCGAACGGCACTGCAAGCAAAAAGGAAAAGCGCCAGTAATTACTGCCGCTGCTTAACGGCAAAGCAACAAACAATGCTGCAACAAACCAGGAAAGCAAAAACAAGTGTTCGCGTTTTGCGGAAAAAAAACAGTACATTGCGCCAAAAAAAGCAGTAATAACAATCAGGTTAAAGTATTGCCAGAGCGAAGCGTTTGCGCTTGCAGATTCAAGCGCGTTGATTGCACCGAACAAGCCGAGTAATTCCTGCAAGCCGTTTGAGCTTGCGAGAAAGGCAAGCAAAAAAACAATTGCTGCAATTGCAGAAACAAAGAGAAAATTTTTTGTGTCAGCGCTTGGCTTTTTTTCAAAAACAAGCCTGAAAACAACAAAAGCCAGCAGCACTAACAATGCGAGCAGGGTAACATATTTGTGCGACAAAAAAACAAGCAACAGCATTGCTAGCGCGAGAGCAAGGTTCTTGTTCCGGTTTTTTTTGTCTGTGCCAGCGCGCAGGAAAAAATAGAAAAACAATGGCAAAAAGAAAACAGCGGTTGTTGTTTTCCAGAAGCCGTTGAGCAATCGCATTGAAGCAGGGGAGATTGCAACAAACAATGCCGCAACCAATGCGGCCTGGTTGTTTTTGAATAATTGCTTTGCAAGCAAAAAAACGCTGAAAGCAGCAAGCGAAAAGAAAAATGCTGCAGCGATTTTTATTCCTTCAACAGTGCCAAAGATTATTCCGAAAAGCGCTGCGGCATAAAGAAAGACTGGCGGATATTGAAGCAAGCCAGATGGCAAAAAGCCAGTGTTTTGAATGCTTTCAATGCCTTGGAGATAATATGCCGCATCAACTCCCTGCAATAGCACGCTGTTGAATAGGAAAAATAAGCAAGCCAGGAAAGAAAACACGACAAGCAAGGCCAATAAAGCGGCAGAGTTTTTGTCATTCAAGCGCATTAAAGAAAAACAAAGCAAACGGTTTTTATTGGTTGTTTTCCAAGCGCAGCAAACCAATGGCTTTCTTGCTTTTTCTTTTGTGGGTGGACTGCAGACACTTTTCTTTTTTCCAAAAAGAAAAGGGGATATAGCCCCGAAGAGATTCGAACTCTTGTCGCCAGGTCCAGAGCCTGGCATCCTTGGCCACTAGACTACGGGGCTGTGCGTTCATTCGCACACACTGTATTCGCCAAACAATCTGCGATTGTTCATAAGAGTTTTTTCGCCAGACTTTTTTTAAAATGCTATTACTGGTGCTTTGCCTTGGCAAATTGTCTTGGTTAGCAAAAAAGATTATTTTAATTAGAATATTATATATATTCTTTTGTTTTCTAAAGTTACGGGGTATTGGTAAATGACAAAAGCGCAGCGTGAGCCAGTATTTTTGCGGTTTTTTTTGTTTTTTGCAGTTGTGTCTTTTGCACTGCTGATTTTTGTTGGCGCTTATTCTGCCAAAATCACACCAGTTGATGACTCGAACAATATTTTTGAGTCGGAGTGGACCAGGCAAGGCGACGGAATTTTAATTGACAATACTGGCACCGGCAAAAATGTTGGCGGGCAAAACGTAAAATTGCGCTGGGGCTATGACCCAGAGGTTGTAAATGTTCCATACAAGCAAGCATACATGCCGTTTTTTTTTGAGCACAGGCTGCAGCCGTCAATTACAATAGACCCTTGTGCAAACACATCATTGCAGTTTGTTTCTTCTGTTGCAAACGACAATATTGAAATCTTGTGGAATTACCAAACCGCAAACCCGAATTATAGTTTTACAGATTACAGTGAAAACTGTGTTTTGCCTGATTGGGATTGCAATGACTTGTGCGTGAAAGACCAGCTTGTTTGCGAGGAAGAAAGCGGGCAGAATGTTTGCTGGAACACGTGTGTTTCTTTCGAGCAGCAATGCGTTCCATCAATCAGCAAGTGTTGGATAACAAAAACCGGTGCTGGCGGTGATTATAACGATGTGCAAGCATGCAATGTTTCTTTGCAATTGGAAAAAGATGGAAAGGGAAGAAACGCCGAGGATGTGAATGCCTGCAGGTGGAACGAGCCGTATTTTAACGGCACATATTCCCAGATTGCAAAAAGCAATTGGAGGCCGTTGGGTTCGCTAACCAGTTGCCAGTTGGAGAGAAACACGCAATATGATTTCAGGCATTCTGCGGAAATTGGCGCCGGAGAAAACGTTGTGTTTGATGTAAATGCATTGTTTGACCTTTCTTTCGGAAGGTTTGTTTTTGTTATTCCAAAGCCGGAGTGGAGAAGCACTGCGCAAACTGATTTTAGCGGGGGAATTGCCTATGATTTCAACACTGCAAAAGTTTTGACTGACGGAAACGTTATTCCTGATGGGGAAATTCATGCCAGCGTGTCAACACAGCCTGCTGGAAACCTCACTGCGTGGTGGAAGCTGGACAAAAATACTGCAACTGTTGCAACTGATTACAGTGGCAATGGAAATAATGGAACTTGGAAGTTTGGCGCTGACAGCAATGCAACATGGTTTTTTGACCAAAACGCTGGTTTTTTTGACGGAGTAGACGACCAGGTTGATGCGGGTTCTGATTTGGTTGCAACAGGCGCTGACAGTGTTTGTGCTTGGATTTATCCCAAAGCCTGGGGCGGAGGCAACAATGGCAGAATAATTGACAATGGCAAAACATTGTTTTTTGTTGTGAATACCGGCGTGCTTGGCTTTTCTTCAGACGGAGGAACAACAATAATAAATTCCGCGGCAAGCAGCATTGCCTTGAACACGTGGCAGTTTGTTTGCGCTGCAAGAAATTCTGCTGGAACAACAAACTTTTATGTTAACGGTGCAGTTAACGGAGCAGCAAACCAGGCATCTGGAACAGTTGCTGCAGGAACAACAAATGTTTTCATTGGAAACGATTCCGGAAAAACGCGGACATTTGACGGTTATATTGCTGACGTGAAGCTTTTTGGGCGTGCACTGTTGGCAACAGAAATAGCAAACGAGTTTGCGCGTAATTCTGACGGAAACGGCTTGGTTGTTTATTATAATTTTAATGACAAAAACTCTGACGGCAGTGGCATAATTGACCAGGCTGGATTTGACAGCAATGGTCAGCTATTGAACGGGGCAGATATTAACGCTTGGGGATTGTGGGATACAAACTCATTGTTTTTGGACGGAGTAGATGATTTTGTTGACATTAATGCGCACCAGGATTTTGTTTTTGACAACAATTCAACATACACTTGGATTGCAAGAATCTTGAAGTTGCCTGGCAATAAGGACAACGGAATTGCCGGGAAGGGAACAATCGGAGTAAGCGGTTATACTGTTTCAATTACTGACACAAACAAGCTTGCTTTCACTGACTTGAAAAACAGGATAGAAAAAACAAGCACTAGTGCAATTGACTTGAACCATTGGGTGCATGTTGCAATAACATATGATGGCTTGGGATTGCTGAGTTTTTATTTGAATGGAGTTGCAAACGGAACAGCCACAGTTGACCCGGTGGATGATGCAACAAGAGACCTAAATATTGGCTTGACTGACGGCAATTATTTCAAGGGATACATTGAAGATTTCAAGCTTTACAACCGCGTGTTGTCTGTGGCAGACATCCAAAAGGATTATAACCGCGGAATGAAAGCAACTTATTACGGCCAGATTAAAGATTTTAATTCTTTGACAAACGTTCGGAACATTCAATGGCACGCATTGTTTGAATCAAAGCAACAGCAATTATTGTACAATGACGTTAATCTTGTTTCTTGGTACAGGTTCAACGACAACAATGCGGGAAGAACCCTTGCGCTTGATTATAAGGGAAGCAACAATGGCGGCCAGATTGGGGATGCGAACACTGCAGTCATTTCAAGTCTTTTTGACAATAATTCTTTGGGCTTGGACGGCACTGGAGACTATGTGCAAATTCCTGACAGTGCAAGCTTGGACATTAGTGCAGCATTAACTATGTCAATGTGGATTAGGCCGGCAAGAATAGCAACTCAATATATCGTCAAAAAAGCAATAAACAATTCTACAAACGGGTATGAAATGTCTCTGGCGACAACAACCAGCTTGCCGTTTTTCAGGTTAAACCAACAGGCATCGGCAAACACGTATAGGGCAAACGGTGTTACTGCCGCGCCAAGCAACAACAATACCTGGATGCATTTGGTTGGAACATATGACGGGACAAGAGTAAGGCTGTTTGTGAACGGCAGGGAAGAAGCAAACATTGCTGGACCAGCGTCAATTACGACAAATACTGTTCCATTAAACATTGGAATTGATTCTGACAACTCCACTTCTCCATTCCAGGGGGCAATTGACGAAGTAATGATTTTTAACAGGGCATTGAGCGTAACAGAAGTAAAAACGCTTTATGCTGCTGGCTTGAGTGATTTGAATGTTTCAGTCAGAACTTGCACTGACCCTGCTTGTGCAACTGCTTCCGGCTGGCAAGAATTCGACTTGGGCAACGACAAAAACCTTAATAACGTAAAATTGCCATTGGGAAACTATGTGCAATATTTGGCTGAATTATCGCACTACAATGTGAACTATCCCGTTGGCTATGCCTACTTGAATGATGTTAATATTACTTACAACAGCTTGCCTGACGCGAATGTTGTTTATCCTATAGCAGGAGAAACATATAACAAAACCGTGACGTCAACAATAGACCTGAATTTTTCCATTGCAGACTTTGACACCAACGCTTTCGACTTGAACATTGACATAAACTATAGCGCAACAAACACACAGGGAAGCGGAACAGCAATAGTAAACGACACAAACTTGGCAACACTAACATGCGACAGCAATAATTTGGCAACAACGCCAAAATGCAAATACAGATGGAACATTAGCGCAATAGCTGACGGCACTTATTATATTTTGGCAGTAGTGAATGATGATTACAATTCTGATTTCAGTGCAGGGGCAAGCACGTTCATACTGACAACAGTGGCAGTCGGGGGAATTCCGGATGCAAATGTATTGTATCCGATAAGCGGGCAAAGCTATAACCGCAGCGCTGTTTCAACAATAGACATTAACATTGCTGTTTCAGACACTGACAGCACAGCGTTTGACTTGAATATTGACATAAACTATTCCAGTTCAAACACAGAAGGAACGGGCACAACAATAATAAACGATGCCAATCTCACAACAATAACATGCGACAGCAACGACATGTCAACAAGCAGGCAATGCAAATACTCTTGGAATATAACAAGCATAACAAACGGAAACTATTACATTTTAACGAAGGTTAATGATGCAAGCAATTCTGACTACAACGCAGGAGCAGCAACATTCGCAATAACAACATTCAGCCCGGATGCAAACATATTGTATCCAATGAACGGGGAAAGCTTCAACAGAAGCGCAATTTCAACTATAGACATAAACATTGCAGTGTCAGACACAGACACAACTGCATTCGACATGAACATTGACATAAACTATAGCGCAACAAACACGCAAGGCAGCGGAACAGCAATAGTTGACGACAAAAACCTTGCAACACTAACATGCGACAGCAATAATTTGGCAACAGCAAGGCAATGCAAATATTCTTGGAACATTTCAAGCGTGCCAAACGGAAACTATTACATCCTAACAAAAGCCATTGACAATACAAACAATAGCGACTTTAATGCGAGCGCGGCAACATTTGCAATAACAACATTTGGCCCGGATGTAAATGTTTTGTATCCGATGACTAACGAGGCTTTCAAGAACGGCGATGTTTCAACGATTGACATTAATGTTGCTGTTTCAGACAATGACACAAACACTTTTGACATGAACATTGACTTGAATTATTCCAGTTCTCAAACGCAAGGAACAGGCACGCCAATAATAACAGACTATAATCTTGCAAGACTAACTTGCGATAGCAATAATTTGGCAACAAGCAGGCAATGCAAATACGCATGGAATATTACTGCTGTTTCGGACGGAAACTATTACATTTTGGCAAGAGTGAAGGACAACACTAGCAACAGCGATTTCAATTCTGGAGCGCGCGATTTCAATGTCTGGAGCGGTTGGGCAAAAAGAGTGAAAATTCTGTTCAATAATCTTGCGATTGACGAAAATTTGAATGATTTTCCAGTGCCAATAAAACTGAGCTCGAGCTGGTTCAATTATTCAGATGTTACGAATGCAGACGGCAATGACATAAAGGTCACTGACTGGAACGGAGAAACATTAAGCCATGAGGTTTCAGACTGGAATACCGCGGGATACAGCATTATTTGGGTAAAAGTTCCGCAAATAGACTTGAATTCAAACATTGACTATATGTACATGTATTATGGAAACCCTAGCGTTACAACCCGGCCGGCTACGGGAAACGTTTGGACAAACAATTATGCCGCGGTTTACCATCTTTCGCAGGCTGACGGAAACTATTTGGATTCAACAAGCAACCGAAATAATTCCACTACTGTTTATGGCAATTTAAGGGACAATCAGGAACCAAACTCTTTAGGGCGCTATATGCGCTTTATGCCGCGGACAAACCTTGACGGAAACCATATTGGAATTCCAAGCAGTGACAGCTTGAATTTTGGAACAAGCAGTTTTACAGTAATGGTTAGGCTAAACTCTTACAAAGCCTTAACAGACAGTGACTTGATGAGAAAAGGTTCTACCGGAACAACTTCTTGGTGGAAAATAGAATGGGGCGATGACACTGGCGCAGACAGCAACAAAATAAACTTTTTAATAAACGGGGAAGGCACCAATTCAGCAATAACATATGTTTTTGCCCCAAACGGATTATGGCACGACTTTTGGGGAGTAAGAAACACTACAACAACGCAGTTGAAAATATATGTTGATGCCAATAATGTGGCAACTGGCGCAAGCAATAACAACAGTGTTTCGACTGACTGGAACCTTGCAATCGGAAGCAAAGACACTTTAAACGACGACCACTATGACGGAAACATTGACGAAGTGCAATTGTCAAACGCCATTAGGAGCGCTAACTGGATTAAGGCATCACACTGGGCAATGGACGACAATTATTTGATTTATCCAAGCGCGCCAGACATAAATGTTGCAAAAATAGACAATTATCCGGACAATGCAGCATTGCCTGTTTTCTCTTATGTGAACGACGGCAATTTGACAATAGACTTTAATGTTTTTGATGCAGACAACGACAGATTGGCAGTTGACATTAATTATGGCACTAGCAGTTTGCAGGGAACTGGAACAGTGCTCGTAAGAGACCTAAACCTTGCCCCCGGAATCTGTGCAGACCAAACATGGAACGATGTACCAAGCAGGTGTGTTTGGGACTGGAACATTAGCAGCATCAGCGATGCAAACTATTACGTTTTGATTAAAGTGAACGACAGCGCTTTCACTGACTTTAATGCCGCAAACAACAGTTTTAAGGTTGACAATACTGCGCCAACAACAACAGGCGACGCAAACCATAATACGTGGCAAAATTTTGACGCAAACATTCATTTGACTTGCTCTGACGGAACAGGAGCAGGATGCTCAACAACAAAATACAGGATAAACAGCGGAAGCTGGACTGCATTTGACACCAATTTGCTTATAACAACAGAAGGAACAACAACGCTTGATTATAACAGCACTGACATTCCGGGAAACATTGAAACCACGAACACAAAAACAATAAAAATAGACAAAACAAAGCCAACAACAAGCTGGGACGGAAACCACAATAGTTGGAAAAATTTTGACGCAAACATTCACTTGACTTGCTCTGACGGTTCCGGCGCGGGATGTGCAACAACAAAATACCGCTTGGACACAAATCCAAGCAATGCAATAACCTATGGAACGTGGCAATCGTTTGACACAAACGTTTTAATCACTTCTGACGGAAACTGGGCAATTGACTTCAACAGCACTGACAGCGCAAACAACATTGGAGACACAAACACGTTCAATGTTTTATTGGACAAAACAAAACCAAAAATTTTTGTTCGGGTGCCGCTTGACGGGAACACTGTTCTGGCAAAAACAGTTTCTTTTGACGTAAACAAAATAAAAGACAGCAACATTAGCATTGGCAGCATTAGTGCCAGCATTAACGGCAGCGCTTCAAGCGTTTTCAATTCAAGCACACATTGCACTGCAAGCGACGGAAACTATGCCTGCAGTTATACTGAAACAGGAATTGGAGTGGGAAGCAATACTGTTGCGGTTAATGCAAGCGATTCCGCGGCAAACGCGGCAGACGCAAACTCTAGCACTTTTAGTTTTGATTCCGGAAACAGTGCGCCGGACGCAAACATTTTTGTTCCAATAATCGGAGACGTTTGGGGAATCGGAAGCAACGATTACAATCACCTGATTCGGTTTGATGTAAACGACGTTGATTCTGGAGAATATGTTTATGCCGACCTTTATTATTCCGCAACAGCAGGAAGGTTTGAACACTTGATTGTTAATGATTTGAATTTGGTTGCAATGGCAACAAACCCAACTGTTGACGCAAACTGTGCAAGCACTAACTTTACTACAACAAGGGCTTGCTGGTTTGACTTGAATGTATTCGGCTGGACGGATGGAAACTATTACATTGACATTAATGTTTTTGACAGGAGCGATGCAAACACCGCAAAATCAAGCACTTCTGTTGTAACAATCGATAAGAACGCGCCAAGTACGCCAGTTGTCAGCGCGCCAAGCAACACGCAAGCCGTTGCTCTGACAATAACTTTTTCCGCTGCAGATGCGGCAAGCGGAATAAAAAAATATTGGGTAAGGACAAACGGTTCTGCTTGGGTTGACAACGGAACAAGCGCCAGTTATGCTGCAAGCACCAGTTCAAGCGAAAACCTGCCCGCAACCCACAATTATTGCGTGAAAGCAACAGACAACGGAGACAATAATTCAAGCGAATCTTGCGTGGCAATAACATTCAATTCGGCAAGCGGCGGAGAACCTCCAACAGAGCCACCAGTACCGCCAATTGAGCCGGTTCAGCCGCCGGCAGAACAACCGCCAGCGCAACCACAGCAGCCGCAAAACGGAAGCATTGGCGGCGGAACAGTGCCAGCACAGCCAAAAGAGCTTGGTTTTCCTTGCTCTGCGGGCAGCGATTGCATAACCGGAAAATGCGTTGGCGGAAAATGCGGCGAATGCTTTTCCGACAGCGAGTGCAGGCAAACGCAATATTGTTCTCAGGGATTGTGCCTGATTGTAACTGGAACATGCGGTGTTGCAAAAAACCACGAATGGGTTTCCTGGCAATGCTGCCAAAACAGCGATTGCAATAGAGGAGAATACTGTGATTTGGAACAGCACTATTGTTTTGAGACTCCAAAACCAAAACTCTCGATAAGAATTAGCCCGCAGGAAATAATCGAAAACAAGCCGTTCACAATAATTGTTTCAGACGAAAACAGCAATCCAGTGCAGGCAGTGGAAATAACAATTGGCGAAAAAAAATTCCAAACAAACGAGAACGGCGCGATTGAAACAAGCATGCAGTTGGGAATGTACAGGATAATTGCCGCAAAACAAGGCTACAAAGAAGACATGAGAGTTGTTGAAGCCAAAAAAGAAATCAAGATAGAGGTAACGCAGGCTGCAAAAGAAGGCGACCTTGTTGAAATAAAGGCAGTTGACGCGACTGGAAATTCAGTGCCGGAAGCAGAAATAACAATTGTTTTGGAAAACGGCCAAATGCAAAAAATGAAAACAAACAAGTACGGCATAGCCTATTTGCAGTCGTTAAAGCAGGGAAAAATACAAGTGAGCGCAATGGCGCAAGGTTATTCAACTGCAGAAAAAACAGTAAATATCGGGCAAGAGTTGCCGATTCAAACGATTGCAATGATAATAATAATAGTGGCAACAGTCGCGGTTATGGCGCTAATGATTGCATTGAAAAGAAAAAAGCCGAAGCCAAAAAAGCGCTGGTCGGCAAAATGAAACTGCAAACCGCAGGATGAAATTTTTTTTTAGCGATTGAAAGCAGTGCCGCAAGGATTATTTTCCAAAGTTTCTTTTGCGCGCGTAATAATCCTGCACTGCTGAATCCAAATCGCTTTCAGTTATTTCAGGCCAGTATTTGTCAATGAAATAGAGTTCTGAGTAAGCGCTTTGGTATGGCAAAAAGCCTGACAATCGCTTTACGCCGCTTGTCCTAACAATCAAATCCGGGTCTTCAAAATCGTTGTACAAATAATCGTGGAACTTTTTTTCATCCAAAGAATCCAAATCAAGGCTTCCTTGCTTGTAGTCAAGGGCAATCTGGCGCGCGGCATCAACTATTTCCGCCTGGCCGCTGTAGCCCAAAGCAATGTTCATTATTTTGTTGGAAAAATTTTCAGTGAATCCTTCGGCCTCCAAAATTTTCTTTTGCAGGTTTTTTGGGAAAACACTTTTGCGGCCAATGAATTTCAGGCGGATTCCGTTTTTTTCAAACAAGCCGCTTTTTTTTACCTTGTCCAGTTCTTTTTCAAAAATTTTGAATAGCACGGGAATTTCCTTCTGGCGCTTGAAGTTTTCCAAAGACAGGCTCCAGAATGTGCCGACTTTTATTTCTTCGTATTTGTTGAGCCAGTCGAAAACCTGCCAGGCTTTTTGCGTGCCGAGCTGATAGCTCTTCAAAAGCGAAATGCCCATTTTTTCCGAGTATCTGCGATTTCCGTCTGGAATGAAAGCAATAGAATTCAGTTTCATTTGTCCACCAAAAAACCAATGGTTTTGATTAATCAATTACTGAAATAGTTAAAAAGTTTGTTTATAAAAACCTTTCCCTAACGCCCCACCAGCAGGAATAAAAACCACAAAAAACAATAAAATACATCATGAAGAAAACAAGCGGAAAAAGCGGCAAGATTGGCAGAGAAAAAATGGAAAAAATGCATAAAATATTGCGCGAGCTGAAGCAAAAAATGGCGGAAATTGACAGGCTCAGGGAAAAAATGGAACGAGAGCATATTTCTTTGTCTGCCAGCCCGAAAAAAACAAGAATTCTTGTCGAAGAAATAAAAATACCGTCGCTTGAAATACTGCGCGAAGAAGGCATGAGAAAGAAATAAAAAAAAGCTGTTCCTGATGCTTTTTAACAAAACAAAAAAAAAGAAAATAATTTCCAGAGTTAAGATTGCGGATTCTTTTTTGAAGCGCTTTCGCGGATTAATGTTTTCCGGCAAAAAGGATTTTGCCCATGCGCTGGTTTTTGTTCTGGAAAAAGAATCGCGCTTTGAAGCAAGCATTCACATGATGTTTGTTTTTTTTCCGATTGACGTGCTGTGGCTCGACGGCAAAAGGCGAGTGGTTGACAAGCGCGAGTTTCTCCGCCCTTTTGCTTTGAATGCGACCCCAAAAAAACCGGCTGCTTTTATTATAGAGTTGCCTGCTGGAAAAGCAAATGGCACAAGCATTGGCGACGAATTAGCCTGGAACTAATTGGGCGCTGCTTTTGCTAACACAAAAGAACCTGGGAAAAACTGGAAAATTTTACACTTAAAAATTAAGGAAGGAAAGAGATTAAATCAGGGTCTCTTTCCTCCTTTGCCTTTTTGTCTTCCTTTCACAGAATCCGGGGTGATAAACCCGAATATAATAGAAAATTGCTGGTTTAAAAACCTTGTTGTTCAGAAAGCTTAATTGCCAAGCATGGTTTTGTTTGGATTCCGAAAAACGCGCTTTTTTGGCTTTTTTTTGTTTTTGTTTTGAAATAGCTTTTTATTCCTTTTTTATGTAAGATAGCTTTGGAAAGGTGGGAAAATGGATTTGAGCGGTTATTTGAAAAAGAACAGGGCGTCGCATTCGCGCTTTGAAACCCAGAGAGACAAGTTCTGCCTGGAATGCGGAAAACAACTGCAGAAAGACGGATCGTTTTTGTATATTCGGAATTTTTGTTCTGAAAAATGCATGCAGAATTACATTACAACAGCGAGAAAATAGCTTGCTGTCCGCCAATGTTTTTATTCTTTGGCGCCCTAATTTTTCTGGATCGTTAATGGCTGAAATTAAGTGGCAAGAACTTTCATTGGAAAAAGCACTTAATGCGACTGGCTCGAATGCGAATGGTTTAATGCAAGAGGAAGCCGAAAAACGCTTGCAAGAGTTTGGATTCAATGAGTTAAAGGAAAAGAAAAAACTGACTGCGTTAAAAGTGCTCTTGCGGCAGTTTGCAAATTTTATGGTTTATGTGCTTTTTGCGGCGGCATTGATTTCTTTTAGCATTGGAGAAATCGTTAATTTTTGGGTTATTTGTTTTATTATCTTTTTTGCGGTGGTTCTTGGCTTTGTGCAAGAGTACAAGGCGGAAAAGGCAATGGAGGCATTGAAAACAACCATTGCGCCAAGCATGCGGGTTTTGAGAAACAACAGAGTGCACGAGGTTGAAACAAAACAAATAGTGCCGGGCGACGTCTTGGTTTTGGAAGCCGGTGACAAGATTCCTGCTGATGCAAAAGTTTTTGAATTAATTGGAATGCGCGTTGATGAATCCGCAATAACAGGAGAAAGCATTGCAGTCGAAAAAGAGAATGGAAGCATTGTTTATGCCGGTACACAAATAGTGCACGGAAAATGCAAAGCATTGGTAATTGCAACCGGAATGCAAACCGGCATTGGAAAAATAGCTGGATTGATTCAGGAAACAGAAGAGCAAACGCCAATGCAAACCAAAATAACGCATCTTTCAAAAACGCTTGCAATGATTGCTCTTGCGACAAGCGCAATGGCTTTCTTTTTGGGATTGTCCAGGGGCGCACCGCTTACAGAAATGCTATTGGTGGCTCTTGCTCTTGCGGTTGCTGCCGTGCCGGAAGGACTGCCGTTAACTCTTACAATAACGCTTGCGCATGGAATGCGCACAATGGCTTCGCGCAAGGCAATCGTCAGAAAAATGCTCGGCGTTGAAACGCTTGGCTCAACCACAATAATCTGCACTGACAAAACAGGCACGCTAACAAAAAACGAAATGACAATCGAAAAAATTTTTGTTGCCGACAAGCTTTATGAGATTGATGGCGCTGGTTACGAGCCAAAAGGCAATTTTTTTCTCTTGGGAAACAAAACAAATCCAAAAGACGACAAAAACCTTGCAATGCTATTGAATGCGGCAACGCTCTGCACGAACGCAGTGCTTGAAAAAAACCACGACAAGTGGTCGATTGTCGGAGACCCGACAGAAGCAAGCATTGTTGTTGCGGCAGCAAAAGCAGGATTATGGAAAGACGATCTGGAAACAAAGTTCAAAAGGACAGAGGAAATAATGTTTACTCCCGAAAGAAAACTCATGACAACGATCCATGAAAACAATGGAAAAACAATTGCTTTCACAAAAGGCGCGCCAGAAATATTATTGCAAAAATGCGCTTTTGTTGAAACAGAAAAAGGAAAAAAAAGGCTTGACAAAGACGAAATCCAAAGAATTCTGAATGCAAACAATGAACTGGCAAAAGCAGCCTATCGCGTATTAGGGGTTTCCTGCAAAAACATTCTTGAAGCACCCACAGCCGAAAACGTTGAAAAAGAAATGACTTTCCTCGGATTGCTTGCAATGATTGACCCTCCAAGGGAAGAGGTAAAAAAAGCAATAGGAGAATGCGCCAGTGCCGGAATAAAAGTGGTAATGATAACCGGCGACAATGAGGAAACAGCAAAAGCAATCGCAAAAAAAATTTGCCTGTTTGACGACAGCAAGGCTATTATTCCAGATTGCATAAAAGATGCAAAGCACAGAAAAATAATGGAAGACGGCACAATAACAGGCAGCGAACTAGAGCAACTGGATGACAACGAATTTGGCAAAATGGTTGAAGACATTGTGATTTATGCGCGGATAATGCCGGAACAAAAACTTCGCATTGTCAAGGCACTAAAACAAAAAGGGGAAATAGTCGCAATGACTGGGGACGGAGTAAATGACGCGCCAGCACTAAAAAAAGCAGACATTGGCATTGCAATGGGATTAAAGGGAACAGATGTTGCAAAAGAATCCAGCATAATGATACTGGAAGACGACAATTTTGCAACAATTGTTGAAGCAGTAAAACAAGGCCGAACAATATATGAAAACATAGAAAAATTCGCTTGCTATTTAATTTCCAGAAACTTTACTGAAGTAATATTGATATTGCTCGGCGTTGCACTGCTTGGCTTTGAGTTTTTGCCATTGATTGCATTGCAAATATTGTTTATAAACACTTTTGACGAAATAATGCCCGCAATTGGCTTGGGTTTGGAACCAAGCGCGCCGGGCATAATGAAAAAAAAGCCCCGCAATCCCAAAGAAAGGCTATTGAAAAAAAGAAACCTTGCAATTATTGTCAGCACTGCCACAATAATGGCTTTGTCTTGCTTTGCAGTATTCCTTTTGGCAAACCCATTGCAAAACATTGAAAAGGCGAGAACAATGGTCTTTGCAACAATAGCAAGCATGGTATTGGTTGTACCTTTTGCATTCAGGTCTCTCGAACAACCGATTACAAAAATTGGCTTGTTCAAAAACAAAGCATTGCTGATTGGAAGCACTTGCACGCTATTGATTACATTGATTGCAATGTATGTGCCGCTTTTCCAAAAAATCTTTAAGCTTGCAACAATGCAGGCAACAGACTGGCTTCTTCCAATGGCAGCAACAATCATTACGGTGTTGTTCATTGAAACATTCAAACTAAAAATAGCAAAATTCTTTGAAGAAAAACAACAAGCAAACTTTGTTTAAAAGCCAATCGCAGGATAATTGAAGTGCAAAATAGGATTGTACCAAAGCGGATTTAAAAAACAAAAGTTATTGTTTGAAAAGAGCGCGTTATTATGGAAAAAGTTCTTATAACCGGCGGCGCTGGATTTATTGGCTCGCATATTGTTGAAGAGCTGGTAAAGCAGGGTTTTCAGGTAAAGGTAATTGATAATCTTTCTTTTGGCAAGAGAGAGAATCTTGCAAGCGTTGCTGAAAAGATTTCTTTTGTCAAGGCTGACATTACTAATTATACAAAAATCGAGAAAGAGTTCAAGGGCGTTGATTTTGTATTGCATTTGGCTGCCTTGCGGTCAGTGATTGAATCCACAAAAAGGCCAAACGAGTATAATTTGGTGAACATCAACGGAACGATTAATGTTTTGGAAGCAGCAAAAAACCACAAGGTAAAGCGGGTTGTTTTCACGAGCAGTTCGAGCGTTTACGGCAATACTGAAAAAATGCCGGAATCTGAAAGCGATGCGCCGAATCCCTTGTGCCCGTATGCTTTGACAAAGCTTGCCGGAGAATATTATTGCAAAATGTATAGTGAATTGTTTGGCTTGGAGACTGTTTCTTTGCGGTATTTCAATGTTTTTGGTCCAAGGCAGGACCCAAGCAGCCAGTATTCTTGCGTGATTCCATTGTTTGCGCTTGCATTGTTGCAGGGCAAGCAGCCAATTATTTTTGGGAATGGCTTGCAGTCAAGGGATTTTACTTTTGTCAAAAACATTGCGGAAGCAAACATTGCCGCAATGAAAGCAAGCGGAGTTTCCGGCGAGGTTTTTAACATTGCGCGCGGCGAGGCAGTTACTGTGCTGGACTTGTTCAAAAAAATCCGCGCGTTGCTGGGAAAAGACATTGAGCCAAAGTTTTTGCCCGCGCGGCCAGGAGAGGCAAGGCAAACGCTTGCAAATCCCGAAAAAGCAAAAAAATTAATGGATTTCGAGTGCAGGCATTCTTTTGACGAAGGGTTAAAACAGACTGTTGAATGGTACGAAAAAAACTGCCGCATGGCAAAAAAATAAAGCCGAAAAAAAGCAAGCCGCTAGTTTTTTTTGAAAATGCTTTTTGGCTTTTTGAAAATCCAGAGCACTGCAAGCAAAAGCAGTATTGCAAAGCCTTGTTCCGAAACAACAATGCCATAGCCTTGTGGAATGCTTGCAACAGCTTCAGTGTAGAATGAAAGCACAGGAAAGAAATTTACTATCATTAGCTTTAGCGTTGTTTGATAGAGTGTTGAATCAAAAGGGAAAAACAATGCAATCGGCCCGCCAAAGTCTAACAGGATGTGCGAAAGCATGCCGAATGCCGCAAGCCCCAAGAGGATTTTACCGTGGCTTTTTTTTTGCGAGAGCAAAAAAAGCGCGAGCAAAACAATTGCAATGAAGAAAAACGAGTGGAATCCGCGCCTTGTTCCAAAGCCAAAGCGGTCAAAATCCGGCAGTATTGAAAAGAATGCGAGGATAAGGTATTGTTTTTTTTCCAGCCTTATTCCGAAAAGCAATAACAGCAGGAAAGGCAACAGCAAATGAAACAACAAATCCAAAGAATCATCCCTTTTGTTTTTTTAGCAAAAAAGCTTTTTTTAATCAATCGTTTTTGTCGTTCAGCCAGAAATGCACTGAATAATCGCTGCCGAAGGCGCTTGTTTGGATGCGGAAGCGCGTGCTGTTCTTGTCTTTGAAATAATTCGAAATGGAAAACGATTCAAAGCCGGAAAAGTTTGCGTCTTTTTTGATTAAATAGTTTTTTTTGCCCAAGAGGACAGTGTCAAATGTGTTGTAGTCGTTCAGGGAATCCAGAAAAAAAAATGTTTCGTATTCTGTGTCTTTGGCTTCGTGGTTTTCTATTCCAACGCGCGCAAAAACCCCGGAAATGTTTTCACCGAAATTTCCAGGTTCCAGGTACAAAACCGAATAATAAACCGGGGGTTTTGGCAGGAGAACCAAAAATGCGGCATAGAGCAATCCGAAAGCGCAAAGATAAGCCAGTGTTTTTTCCGGGTTTTTTTTAACAAAGCCAATAATGTCTTTTGCAAATTTTCTGGCTTTGTCTGCTGCGTTTTTCATTTCCATGCCTTCTTTCTGCGGTCAAGCCAATAATAAACAATCGGCATTACTCGTTCGCTAAAGAAAATGAACGCATAAATCAAAAAGTTTAATGCTGTTGAAACAATTAATAGTTTTGGAATTGAAAAGCCAGTGTTCAGGAAAAGAGTTGCAATGAATAAAACAATTCCGCTTGCCAGGTGCACTGGCATTGAAAGCAGGACAACAAGCAAAAGGTTTGCAAGCGAGCTTCTTTCCCGGCGGGGAAAAAAAGCATACAATGCAAAATAGCCGCTTGAAAAAAGCAACAGGAAAATCTCTGCCAGCGGCGCGAGCATTACTGAAAGCCCGTTGAATGACTGGCTTGGGCGCGTAATAATGCTGATTGCGACAATTACTGCCGCAAGAACTGAAAGGAGAATCATTATGTCAAGCAATTTCAGCCAGCCGAAGCGTTTTTGCCTTTCTTCGAATTCCCAGTCGTATTGTTCCCAGAATTCTTTTGCAACTGGCAGGAAAGAAGCGCGGAACAAAAACAACAAGAAGAAAACCGTGCTGAAAAAAACAATTATGAAAAGGTTTCTTGCCAATGTTATGGGAAACGCGAGGAAAAAATTTGCAAGCAGAATGCTGACAACAGTTATGGAGATTGATGCCGCGATGCTTAATCCAAAGCGCTCGAAAAAGCCCATTTGTTTTTGCGGGAACAAAAAAGCCAAAGCTAGGAAGCCCACTGGAAAAATTCCCAAGTAGATTCCAAGCGGTGCGCGCAGCCAGGAAAGCGGGCCAATAGGGTTTTGAATTGTTGTTGTAAGTTCGTCCGCAGCAATTATGATAGTGCAGAATATTACGCTTGCAAAAACAAGCTTTGCCAATAGTTTTTCGGTGCCAAGATGTTCTTCATTGGATGCTGTAAACATAGCTGTCACCTTTTGCAAAAGCTTCTTTTAAAAAATCGCAATTGATTGCTTCGCGGCTGTAAACAAAACTGGCACCATATAGCCCCTTTTTCTTTTCTTCGCAAGGGGACGCAAAGAATTCTAATGATTCCTTGTAGCCGCGCGCGCCCATTAATCTTGCAGGATTGGCGTAAAGAATGCGGTTGCCGCCGATGACGTTTATTGCGCGCGATGTCCAAAAATATGACAAAACGATTTGTTCATTGTAAGAATTGTGCTTTAGCCAGAGGAAAGCGGGAATTTCTTTTTCTTCTGCAACCTTGTACAATTGCTCTTTGTGCGTGAAAGGCAAAGTGGAAAGGTTGCCGTAGAGAAAGCCGAGGGCAAGCAAAACCACGAGTGCTTTTGGAATAATGGATAATTGGATTTTTTCACTGAGAAAAAAATAGCCTTCAAGCGCTTTGTCTATTGCACGGCTGACGAATTTTGTTATAGCATATAATCCAACGCCCGCGCATATCGCGAGGGATTCAGCGGCATAATAAAAAATTCTGCGGTAGTCGGCAAGGTATGTTTTTTCTTGAGTGAAAAAAAGATAGAGCAGTGGAACTAGCGTGAAAATCAGTATTGGCAGTATTATTGCCTGCTTGTTTTTTGCGTTCAGCAGGTAAAAGATTCCGACTGCGGAAACCAGAAAAATTGGCCAAGACAAATAACGCGGCAGGAAAAAGAACGTGTTGGTTTCGTAAATGCTTGTCGTGAAAGTGATTATTTCCAGTACTTTGTCAAACAATCCCGCGTACGTTGTTGCAGAATAGCTGTATACCGAATAGCCTATCAAAAGCAGGCAAAGGATTCCGAGTTCAATCACTAGCAAAATTATTTTTGTTTTGCTTTTCAGCAGCAGGCGCGGCTGGAGCAACAGGTAAATCATGAACGCTGGCAAAAAAATTATTGAGGATGCCGGATGCACTAAAGTGAGCTGTGCAAAAACAACGAACAGCAACAGGCTATAGCGGAAGCTTTTGTCTTCGCCGAATGATTTGACAAAAAGAAAAAGAACAAGCGGAATGAATGCCAGGCCGAATGCCATTGGCACTGCAAACCAATAGCCAAGAACCGTAACGTTTGGGCGCGTTAGCAATACTGCGAGCGCGCTTAATATGCCTGCAAAATTGCTTCCGGTAAGCTGTTTTGCTAAAACAAAAGTGAAAAGAATCATTAGGAAAGTCATTAAAACTGGAATTAGCAATGCAAGCTGGACTATTCCCAAGTCAGTGATGTCCCAGTTGGTTAGGTTTAAGAGCATTGCTTGGAATAATTGGTAGTTTTGTTCCCATTGCGGATCCCACCCCCAACCGCGGTAGGGGTTGTAGTTAACAAGCTGGTCTGTGCGGGTTATTTCTTTTGCCAGAGCCAAGTGGTCCCATTCGTCGGAATGGAATGGCAGGTTATAATTCTGGTGAATGACGTAATATGCAAAATAAAATGCCAAAGCCAGAAAAAACAATAACAAAAGAATCTTCGCTATTGCATTGGTTTTGTTGCCTAAAAACATAGTATAGAGAAGCGGTGTTAAACTTAAATAATATTTGCAGGTCTTTTATTGCAATGAGAACAGTCACGATTTTTATTCCCGCGTTGAACGAGGAAAAGCACATCGGCAATGTTATTGATGAAATACCTTTGCGGGAAATAACGCGGTTGGGATTTAAGCCAACAGTGCTAGTTGCAAACGGGCCAAGCAAAGACAAGACATCAGAGATTGCAAGGGAAAAAGGCGCTGTTGTGATTGATGTGCCGCGCGGAAAAGGAAATTCAGTGCGCGAATCCTTCAAATACATCCAGACTGATTACACGATAATGCTTGATGCGGATGAAACATACCCCGGCATCTACATAATTCCTATTTTAAAAGAGCTCTCAAATGGCGCCGACATAGTTTTGGGTTCGCGCCTGAAGGGAAAAATCGAAGACAAGGCAATGGGAAAGCTGAATATTATTGGCAATCATGTGATAACCCAATTTGGAAATCTTTTGTTCGGCTCGAATGTCAGCGACATCTGCACAGGGTATTGGGGCTTTAACAAAAAGGCAATAAAAAAAATGAGCCTTACCGCGGGCGGGTTTGACATTGAAGCAAACATGTTCAGCGAGGCAAACAAAAAAGAATTCAAGTTCAGCGAGATTCCGATTGTTTACCGCAGCAGGGGCGAGGAAAGCCACTTGCATGCAATAAAAGACGGAGCGCGGATTTTGTGGAGCCTATTTGACTTGCGCTGCCTTAACAACAAAAAAGCAGTCAAGCTTGACTCAATAGCGCTTGTTTCATTGCTTGTTTTGAATGCAATAATGTTTTTTTTGTTTTTCCAGCGCGGCTTGCCTTTGAACGCGTCAATAAAAGTTTTTGGGATGGAGACAGCGCCGTTGGTTTTTTCCACTATTGTTTTGGTTGCAACATACCTTGCAATGCTTTATATTTATCCTGGAAATACTGCTGCAAGCGTTCTTGCGTGCCTTGCGTTGGTTTTTTCTGCACAGTTTTCTTTCGGCTTTTCAACAATTTCTTTGAATGTTTTCATTGGCTTTTTGCTTTTCATTGCAGCGTTTTACGGGCTGTTGCTTACATTCGGGCGGGAAAACACGCAAAGGTATGTCTTCATGCTGGTTCCGTATGCCGCGCTTTTTTTTGTCAATAAAGAGCTTTTTGCATTGTTGCTTGTTGTTTTCGTGGTCTATTTTATCACAGAGCACAAGAATATCGTTTCAAAACGGCTCGTTTTGGTTTGGATGGCTGCCAGCGTGATAATGCTGTTGCTCACAGTGAATGTTTTCAGGTTTGAATCAGCAAACATTAATTTGCGGAATTATTTCAGTTTTTTTCATTTTGCAATTGCAATGATTGGCTTCAATAATGCTGCATTCCACAAGAGAAAACACGTGCTAGTGATATTGTTCACGCTGCTTGTTGCATTGAATTATGTTGGCGCTGCAATGCACACTGGGTTTTTTGTTTCCGCACAATTGCTGGCAATGATGCTTGTTTATACTGTCATCCTGCTAACTGGCATTGGGGCAGAGCGCGTGCTTTGCCACGCCAGCGAATTCTTGAGGCAAAACTTAAACAAATAAATAGCCTTCCCGCCCCCCTTTTTACAGTGAAAAATTGCGGAAAGAACCAGAAGCTTCGGTACTGATTCCGACGAGAAACGCAGGCAATGCACTGGAGGATACTCTAAAGGCGGTTTTTGCACAGCGTGGAATCTCCTTTGAAGTGCTGGTGCTTGACACCGAAAGCAAGGATTGCACTTTGGAAATTGCAAAACGCTTTCCGGTAAGAATAATTGGCAGCATAAAGCAAAGCGTTTTCAGGCACGGCAAGGCGAGAAATATTCTTGCAAGGCACGCGCACGGCAGCTTTCTGGTTTTTTTGACGCAGGACGCAGTGCCTGCAAACGAGCACTGGCTGAAAAACCTGCTTGGTGCTTTTGAAAACAAGAACATTGCCGGAGCATATGGCAGGCAATTGCCAAAAAAAGGCGCTTTGACTTTTGAAAAAATTTTTTATGAAAAAAAATATCCCGCAAAGCCAGCAATCTGGAGTTCGGAAAACTGGTCGCTGGAAAACATTTTGTTCAGCAATGTTAACGCTGCAATCCCGAAACAATTGCTGTTGGAAAACCCTTTTTCCGAACAGACGATTGTTTCAGAGGATTATGACTGGGCCTTGCAAATGATGGAAAAAGGATATTCAATCGCTTATGTGCCTAATGCTGCCGTGTTTCATTCGCATAATCTGCGGTTGTGGCCAACGTTCCAGAAATATTTTGACATTGGCTACAGTTATTGGCAGATTTTCAAAAACAAACCAAAACGCTACAAGAGCAATCTTGCGCAATCCGGAATCGCTTTTTATTTTGAACTCATTGTGCCGCGCCTGTGGCTCTTGAAAAAGTTTGATTTTCTCTGGCTGCCATACACGCTATTGAACGGTTTTGTGAAATATGCGGGTGTTTTTATTGGCAGGCATATCGCACATTTACTGCCGAAAAAAATAAACGGTTTTTTTAGTGCGCAAAAATATTATTGGGGGCGGGCCTTTGAATGAAACTGTTTCTTTGATAATTCCAGCATATAACGCCGCGGGCACAATCAGAGAATGCCTTGAATCGGTTTTCAGCAGCGACCTGAAAAGATGCGAAGTAATTTTGGTTGACGACTGTTCAAAGGACAAAACAGCGGAGATAGCAAAGGAGTTTCCTTGCAGGGTTTTGAGGAACAAAAAAAACTCCGGAGCCGCAGCAGCAAGGAATCTCGGGGCAAAAAAAGCGAGCGGAAAAATATTGCTGTTTGTTGATTCTGATGAAACAGTGCAAAAAGACCTTTTGAGGAGAACATTAAAAGTTTTCCAGGATTATCCGCAGGTTTCTGCATTTGTCGGAACTTTTTCCAAAAAACACAGGCATGCCAGTTTCATTAGCCAATACAAAAACCTGCACTTTTATTATTATGCGACAAAGGTTCCTTTTTACACCCGGGTCTTGAACGGCGCAATAGCCGCCGTTAAAAAAGACGCGTTTTGGGCAGTAAACGGTTTTGATTGTGGAAAAAAAACAATTGCGGAAGATGCTGATTTTGGAATGCGGCTTTCCAAAGCAGGTTTCCTTATTTGCCAGAGGAAAGACATAGAGGTCGAACACCTGAAATTGCTTTCTTTCAAAAGTTTTGTTAAAAACGATTTTGAACGGGGAAGCGCCATAACAAAATCCCTTTTCACGCTGGTGTGGGGCAGGCAACAAAAGCGGCAGGGCAAGGGCAAGGCTTTTTCTTTGTCGGATTTTCTGGAACTGTATCTTTCAATTCCGCTGCCTTTAATGATTCTTGTTTTAATTGCATTTGGCTTTGCCGCAAAATGGCTTTTTTTTGTTGCAGCAGCATTGCTGTTGGCTTTTGTTTTCTTGAACCGCGGTTTTTGGGTTTTTTTGGCAAAGGAAAAAGGCATTTATTTCGCATTATTTTCTGCAATCGTAACTTTTTTTGAAATGGTCGTAATATTTTCCGGTATCTTGACTGGCTTTGCTTCCGCACTAAAAGAAGAGATGTTGTCTAAATGAAAACAGCAAACTATTTGAAATACGGCAAACGCGTTTTTTTCTCAGGCAATGCCAGCCCGCTTTACCTTATTTTTTTTGTGACTTCAAGGTGCAATTGCCGCTGCGCGCACTGCTTTTACTGGAAAGAGCTTAACAAGCACGTTAAGGAAGAGCTGTCGCCCGAAGAGATAAAAAAGATTTCAGAATCAATGGAGCCGCTGGCTTTTCTTGCGCTCACGGGCGGAGAGCCTTTTTTGAGAAAGGATTTGCCGGAAATAGCGAAAATCTTTTATGAAAACAATGCAGTAAGAGACTTTAATATTCCGACAAACGGTTTTTCCACAGTTCAAATTGTTGAGTCTGCAAAAAAAATTGCTGCCGATTGCCAGGAAGCGCAAATCGGGATAGGAATATCTGTTGATGAGGTCGGGAAACTGCATGACAGGCTGCGAGGCGCGAAAGGCGCTTTTGAAAGGGCCATAAAGACTTTTAGCCAGTTAAAGGAAGCAAAAAAGGATTTTCCAAACATTAGTGTTTCCTTTATTTTGAACGTGAACAGCTTTAACCAAGAAAGGCTGGGCGAGATTCTTTCTTTTTTGGAATCAAAAGAGCCAGATTTTATTTTCAGCACTCTTACAAGGGGCTCGCCGAAAGACCCAAATACTGCAAACCTTGATATTTTGCAGTATGAAAAGCACTACGCGCGTTTGACAAAATACAACAGCGGCAGGCTTGTTTCGGAGAACGCCGTTGTTGATGCCTTGGTGAGGGCAAAGATTGCTTTGGGCGCTGAAATAGAGGCAAAAACATTCAAAGAAAAAAAATTCCAGGGCATTTATTGCAATGCATCGGACAAAATTGGCGTGCTTTTTCCAAACGGGGACGTGGCGCCATGCGAGTTGCTTGGAGAAAAAATTGGAAACATCAGGGAATTTGGTTATGATTTCAAGGCGTTGTGGAATTCTTGGAAAAACAGGGAATTACGCAAAAAAATTCGCGGTTCCAAGTGTTTCTGCACTCACGAGTGCTTTTTGTCTAGCAGCATTTTGTTCAATCCGCGGCATTGGCCAATGCTTTTCATAAAAGCCGCTGAACTGAAACTGAAAGGGCGGGAAAAAAATTGAGGATAGCCATGCTTTCAGCAAACATTCCGCCGTATTTTGGCGGGATTGGAAACGCTTGCTATCGCAATGCCGTTGGACTTGCCGGCTTTGGGCACAAGGTAACTGTTTTTTCACGCAAATATGAAAAAGCATTTAACTATGCAAAAAACATCAAGGTTGTCCAATTAAAGCCAGTGTTTTGCTTTGGCAACGCTGTTTTTTTGCCGCAATTGCTTTGGAAACTGGGTGGCTTTGATGTTTTGCACGCGCATGCCCCGTTTCATTTCGGGCTGGAAGCCGCTTTTGTTGTTTCAAAATTGAAAAAAATTCCTTTGGTTGTTTCTTACCAGATGGATTTGGTTGGCGCAGGTTGGCTTAAATGGTTTTTCAGGCTCCATGAAGCGCTTTGCGTTAAACCGATAATCAAGCGCGCTGATGCTGTTATCGTCAGCAGTTTTGATTATGCGGAAAACTCAAACCTCTCAACAATCTTTGCTGAATTGAAAAAGGATAAAAAATTGTTTGCAGTTCCGAACGGGGTTGATTTGCAGGAATTCAGTCCAGGCAATGACGGAAGCAGCATTAAGAAAAGATTTTGCAAAAGCGGAGAGCCGCTGGTCTTGTTTGTCGGCGCTTTGGACAAAGCGCATTACTTCAAGGGCGTTGATTTTTTGTTGGAAAGCGTTTCGGAAATAAAAGGAAAAAGTTTCAGTCTTGCTGTTGTTGGGGACGGCGATTTGAGGAAGCAATTCGAGGAAAAGGCTTCGGCATTAGGCCTGCGCGGAAAGGTTTTTTTTGCCGGGAGGGTTGAACAAAAAGAATTGCCCGGTTATTATTCTGCTTGCGATTTTTTGGTTTTGCCTTCAATTGACAAGGGCGAAGCGTTTGGAATTGTTTTGGCTGAAGCAATGGCTTCTGAAAAACCTGTCCTGGCAAGCAGCCTGCCAGGCATCAGGGCGATTGTGGAAGACAAAAAAAACGGTTTGCTTTTCAAGGCAAGGGATAAAAAAGATTTTTTGGAGAAGTTTCTCTGGTTGTTGGAAAACAGTGGCAAAGCAATTGCTTTTGGAAAAGCCGGCAGGGAAAAAGCCATAAAAGACTTGGGATGGGAAAGCATTGCAAAAAAAATTGAAGGGATTCTATTAAAGGTGAAAACGTGAACTTATTGTCTCTGCCGCTTTTTTTGGCGATCTGGGGAATTTTTTCGGCAATCCTGTTGTTTCTGCTAAAGAACAGCGAAAGCGGCGTCAGAAAAAACCGCGCGCTTTTGTTTTTTGGCTTGTGCTTGGCTGCATTGCTTTTTCCAGTTTATTCCAAGGTGGCGCTTGGCGGAGAGTTTGAATTTTATTCCTCGGACGAAAGCGGATTGAAAGGAAACTTTGAAGTTTTTGAAAATTCTGGAAACATTTGGAGCACGCACAGTTCCGGGCCAGGAATGCTTTTGTTGCTGAACATGCTGACAAAAACAACCGGTTTGGGTTCAACCGAAACAGTGAACTTTTTTGGTGCAATTGCCGCGGTATTTACAATTGTCACCATAATGGTTTTTCTGAAAAAAGCCACAAAAAGCACCAAGCTCTCTATTGGGGGCGCAGCGTGCGCGCTTTATTCTGCTTATCTCATCTGGCCCATTATTGAGGTACGGCCGCAACAGATTGGCTTCCTTATATTTGTGTTTGCCGCAATGCTGCTTTTTGATGCGCTAAAAGAATTCAACAAAAAAGCATTGATTCTGTCGCTGTTTCTCATTGTCTCGTCTTCTTTACTGCATGTCTTGTCGCATCTTTTTGTTCTGCCGCTGTTGCTTTTGACAATTGGCTATGCCATAATCTCTAAACGGGATTTTGGCGCCTGGGCTTTTTTGGCCTGTTGCCTCCTGATACTGACGTGGTTTGTCAGCATTTTCTTTTCTTTCTCTTTTTTTGACAGCGTTTTTGATTTCCATTTTGTATTAAAAAGGCTGTTGCTGCAGGCGGTTGAAATCCCATACGATGACCCGTTGGTTGTAATGCACAACCCGATAATTACAATGCCAGAATTCAAATTTTCATTTCTCTTGGCAGGAGTTACAGCAGCAATGCTGGCAGCAGTATTGTTTCTACTGTTTTTTGTTTTTTTGGCCAAGAGATGGCTTGCAAGCGTTGTGCAGTTTGCCGTGAAAAAAACACAGCAACTCGAAGAAAAAAAACTGTTTTTTTTTGTGGCCGCAATCGGATTGTCTTTGATTGCAGTGCAGATTACCCTGCATTTGGGGGATATTGGAGAATGGTATTACCACCCTTTTTTCTTTGTTTTTTTTGAGTTGGGAAATCTTTTGTTTGGATTGCTTGCATTGTACGGTTTGGCAAAAAGCCTCAAAGAGCACAACAGCAAAGGCGTTCAAAAAATTCTGCTGCCCGTGATTAGCATTGCGGTTGTTTTTGCCGTGAACCTTGGAACAGGATTTGTAATGATGAAGGGCTTTGAAAACATTTCAATCAGGGCAATGAATTATCTTGTTGCATTCCTGGGGGTTTTTGCTTTCATCGGGATTTCAAAAATGAAAATGGAACAATTAAAAAGCGTTAGCTTGGCGTTTTTATTGCTTTTTCCGACAAGTTTTGTTGTCGGAACCCGCGACCCGGTGGCAATCAAAACAGACATAATCTATCTCCCCCTGGGAGAAAGCAAATTGTTTTTTGAAACACAAAGAATCCAAAAAGACTACAATTATCCGGTTGTTTTTGTTAACACGCTGCGGCACGGGAAAGAAAAATACCCGGAAAAAGACAGGCTGGTTTCAACAAGGATGTGGGAACTATTCAAAAAATAGCCATTTTTTTTGACTCTTTCACGCTTGGGGGCGGAGCGGAAAGGCTTGTCTTGGAGCTGGCTAGGCTCTTTAAAGCAGATGTTTTCACAAGCGGCTATGACAAACGCTTGTACAATGAATGGGCCGGAAATGCCCGGGTTTTTGACATCGGAAACTTTTTTGGAAAGGTTTCGCCACGGCTTGGCTTTGTCGAAAGCGCTTTGCGGTTTGCCTTTTTCAAGCCAAAGCAAAAATACGATTTGTTTATTTTTTCCGGTTTTTTTTCTGTTTTTGCGGCTTGGCGATTAAAGCCAAATATTTGGTACTGTTGCCAGCCAAACAGGACAATCTATGACTTGAAAGAATTTCAGGAAAGCCAAAGCGGTTTTTTTGGAAAACTTTTGATAAAAGCGTATGCTTTTTTTTGGAAACCGCTTGACCAATGGATTGTAAAAAAACATATTGAAAAAATAGTTTGCATTTCCGAAACAGTGCGCAAGAGAGTCAAAAAATTTTTTGGGGTGGAATCAATAACAATTTTTCCCCCCATAACGGCAAAAGAATGCCATTTTGAAGAGTTTGGCGATTTTTTCTTTTTTGCAGGGCGATTGATTCCGGAAAAACGCGTTGGGCTGCTGCTGGAGGCGTTTTCAGAAATGCCGGAAAAAAAGCTCGTCATTGCAGGAACAGGCCCTCTCGGCAAAGAAATAACGCGTTTTTCCGAAAGGTTTGGAAACATTTCGTTCAGGGCGCGAGTTTCGGAAAAAGAATTGCATTCTCTTTTTGCAAACTGCCTCGCAACAATATATTTGCCAATACAGGAAGACTTTGGGATGTTTCCATTGGAGGGCAATGCCGCGGGCAAAGCATGCATTGCCGCAAAAGAAGGCGGTTGCCTTGAAACAATAATCGACGGAAAAAACGGGTTTTTGATAAAGCCAGAAAAACGCGAACTAAAAAAAGCAATAAGGTCTTTCTCGAAGAAAAAAGCGGTTGCAATGAAACCGCACTGTCTGGCACGCGCCGGGGCCTTTGATGAAAAAAGGTTTTTTGTTGCCTGGAAAAAACTCTTAAAACAACCAATGCAAAAAAAAAGTGGTATGATGCCTGAAAAGAGAATAACCGAAAAGGATTATGACGAGAGAACAAAAAGGAAGACCTCGGAACAATGGATAAAAGAATACTTTGATCCGGCCGAAGAGCACAAAGCAAAAAGGCTGAATGAAATCGTTGAAGCGCTGGGCATTAAAAAAAACGAAAAAATTCTTGATGTTGGTTGCGGATTGGGGCCTTTTGTTTTCCACGCCGGCAAGGAGGGGGCAAAATGCATTGGCGCGGATTATTCAGGGGAAACCCTGAAAATGGGGAAAAAAATTTTTGAAAAAATCGCTTCAGGCAGCAGCCGCGGGGTATTTGCCAGGGCAAATGCCTTTGAATTGCCTTTTAAGAATGCGTGTTTTGACAAGTTGCTGAATGCGGATTTTTTGGAGCACGTCTATGCTGAAGAAAAAAAAGCGGTTATTTCAGAAATGTTCCGCGTTTTGAAACCAGAAGGCATTGTTGTTTCATATACCCCGAACAAAAAAAGGCTGCGGTTTGACTATTGGCTGAAAAAAATTTTGCTTGCGATGCGCGGCAAGCGTTTGGGCTGGCAAAAGGGAGATGCTAAAACAATTCTTTTTGACACCGAATTGCACGTTGGCCTGTGCAAGGCAAAAGAGCTCAAAGAATTGTTTGAAAAGAACGGCTTCAAAGTAAAAAAAACAAGCTTTATCGGATACTCCTTGCCGTTGGCCAGCAGAATCTTGCCAGGCCTGCGCATAATGCAGGATACGTTTGGGGCATACATTTTAATGGTTGCAGAGAAAAACTAAAGTGTTTTATTGCTTTTTCTAGAACCATTTGTTATGGAAAACATCAAAAGCATTTTGGTTATCAGGCTGGACAAGCTAGGCGATTTGGTGTTGTCGCTGCCAGCCATTGAATCATTAAAGAAGAATTTTCCAAAAGCAAGGATAACTGCCTTGGTCAATGCGCCATTTGGAGAAATGCTTTTGGATTATGGATTCGCCGACAGCGTGATAGAGTTTGATGCATCAAAAAACAATGGCATTGCAAAAAAGCTCGGCTTTCTTTTCTCGCTGGGAAAAGAAAGGTTTGATTTTGCAATTGACTTGCAGCACGCAAAAAACGATTTTTCGGCCCTTGCATTGCTTTTTGCAAACGCGGGAATAAAAGCGGGCTATGCAATTGGCTTGCGGAGGCTCACGGCAAACAAGCCGGTTGGCTTTGCCCCGGAAATATTGCCTGAGAAAGAGCATTCGCTCTCTCTATTAAGGTGCCTGGGATTAAAGACATTTAAAACAGCAAGCTTCAGAAAAAACAAAAAGGCAGAAGAAAAAACATTGTCTTTTTTGAAAGAACATAATGCGGTAGGCAAAATGCTCATTGGGGTTCATGCTGGCGTGTCGGGCGACATTGTCGAAAAGGCTTGGCAAAAGGAAAGGTTTGCAGAGCTTGCGGAGCGCTTGTCAAAAGAGCTTGGGGCAATGGTTTTTTTGACTGGAACAAAAAAAGAAGACTCTTTGCTGGATTTCATTGCAAAAGAAAGCAAGGGCAATGCAATAAAGGCAAACTCTTTCTCCATTAATGAAACAATAGAGTTTATAAGAAAAACAGGATTGTTTGTTTCAAACAATACTGGGCCGATGCACATTGCAATAATGCTTGGCAAGCCAGTTATAGTGCTGAACGCGTTTTCCAATCCAAAACGCTGGCTCTCCAAAAAAAACGGCGTGCGAATGCTCGTGAAAAAGCTCGCGTGCTGGCCGTGCGAAACAGGCAAGCCAATAAACTGCAAGCGCGGCTTTGAGTGCATCCGCGGCATCAGTGTCAGGGAAGTTTTTGAAGCCGCTAAAGGGATAGTAAAAAAAAGTGATTGAGGAATTGTTCTAACATGGACAAAGTAGTTTTTTTCAGGCCAAAGGCAAACGAGAGGCGGCGCATTATTGTCACGCCGCTGCAGCTGATTTCCATTGCCGGAACTCTTGAAAAAAGCGGTTTTTCCTGCAGAATAATTGATGCAGACCTGGACAAAGACTACAAAGAAAAAATAGTTGCAGAATGCAGCAATGCTGTTTGTTTTGCGCTTACTGCAATGACTGGCTACCAAATCAAAAACGGCCTGGAGGTTTCAAGGCTGGTGAAGGAAAAGTTTCCAAAGCTACCTGTCATTTGGGGCGGGTGGCACCCGAGCATTGCTTTTGAGGAAACAATAAAAAACGAAAACATTGACTTTGTGGTGCGCGGCCAGGGAGAACACACTTTTTTGGAGCTAGTGAAGGCAATAAAAAAAGGCGGGGGCTTTTCAAAAATTAATGGGATTGTGCTCAAGCAAAACGGAAAAACAATAGTCACGGATTGGCGGGAGTTTGAAGACATTAATACTTTTCCCCCGTTGGCATACCATTTGATTGATGTTGAAAAATACATTAAAGAGCGCGGAGGCCCTGAAAGAACAATAGAATACAGGTCAAGCCAGGGTTGCCCGCACAATTGCACGTTTTGCGCTGAAAGCAGGATGAGCAAAAGGCGCTGGAGCGCACTTCGGGCCGAAAGGGTTGTTTTGGAACTGGAACAGCTTGTGAAAAAATATAACATAGAAAAGATTGTTTTTTTTGAGAACAATTTTTTTCTCGACTTGAACAGGGCAAAGGCAATATTCAGGGGGCTTGCGGAAAGAAACATCAGGGTCAAAATGGAGAATCTTAATGCTACCGTAAGAAGCGTTTTGCGTTTTGACGACGAGTTGCTTTCATTAATGCGGCAAGCTGGCTGCACTAACATCCTGCTTGGCGTTGAATCCGGCTCCCAGAAAATATTGGATTTGACGCACAAAAGCCTGAAAGTCGAGGAAGTGATTGAGGCAAAAAAAAAGCTGTCAAAATACAACATAATGCCGTATATTTCACTGATTGTTGGCTTTCCCTTCGAGGAAGTGAAAATCGGGGAAGAACTGGAAAAAACGTTTTTGCTGATTGAAAAGCTGCAGGCAATTGACAAAAACAATTTTTATTTCATAAACCTTTACACGTCATATCCCGGCACAGAGCTTTACCAGCAGTGCATTGAAAAGGGCATGCTTAAAGAAAAAAGCCTTGAAGATTGGGCAGCGACAGACCTGACAACAGTCAGCAATCCCTGGTTGGAAGAAAGCTATGGGCCTTTGCTTGAAACACTGAACAATTATGTCTTGCCATACCTGACGCACAAATCAAAAGAGGACTGGGAAAATTTTTCAAAAAACATTGTGCTGAAAAAAGCGCTTTCGCTTGCGCATGCTGCGCTTTCAACTGCAGCGGAATACAGGTTCAGGCAGAGGTTTTTTTCTTTTCCGTTGGAATTCTGGCTTTTCAAATCGTTTGGAAAAATGCAGGGGGCAAAATGAAGCCAAAAATAATCTTTACAATAGTGAACTACAACACCAAGGGCGTTTTGGACAAGTGCCTGGAATCAATCAGGAAAACGCAAAATAACCACGCGGTTTTTGTAGTGGACAATGCGAGCGCCGACGGCAGCAGTGAAATGGTGAAAAAGAAATATTCCAAGGCAAACCTTATTCAAAACAAGGAAAACATCGGGTTTGGAAAAGCTCACAATATGGTCCTCAAAAGCCAGAACTATGATTTTGCGGTAATAACAAACAGCGACATAATTTTCCTCGATGAAATAGAAAAAACAATAAATTTTTTGGAGGAAAACAATAAGATCGGCGCCTGCAGCATAAAATTGCTCAATGAGAACAACACCGTGCAAAAAAACGTTTATCCCATTCCAACCCTTGCGCTTGAAACAATGGCTAGGCTGCCGATGGCAAAAAATCCTTACTCCGGGCATGCTTTTGACTATGAAAAAACCGGGAAGGTTGAATGCTTCAACGGCGCTTGTTTTGTAGTGCGCAAAAAAGCAATGGAAGAAGCAAGTTTTTTTGACGAAGACTATTTTGCTTACGCAGAAGAAACAGACTTGTTTTTGAGAATGCAAAGGCTTGGCTGGGAAATATATTACTGCCCAAACACAAAAGCGGTTCACCTCGGCGGCCACACAACAAAAGAAAAAGACAAGCGCCACCAGATGTATTTCAACAGCCTGCTGAAATTCTTCAGAAAGAATTACGGGAAAAAAAAAGAACTCGGCTTGAGGGCAATTGCAGCAACAAGCTCGGCGGCATCGCTGCTAAAGTGCCTTGTTTTGTCAGCACGGGACAAAAAAAAGCTGAAGGAAGCGCGGTTCAATCTCGGGATAATAAAAACTTGCTTGTCCGGGGTTTTGCAATGATGAAGGGCTTTTTTGAAATTGGCGGGATTTTTAAAACAACTGATTTTTGCAATGCTGCCCTGCAATATGCAGATATTTTCTTAAGGCGCAAGGAAGCAAGGGCCCTGCCGCAATCAATCCAGGTTGAGACAACAACAAAGTGCAATCTGCACTGCAAGATGTGCGAACACACTTACCTAAAGCAAAAGCTTGACGATATGGGCCTTGAAAAATTCAAAAAAATAATTGACAAAATGCCTTGGCTAAAGGACCTGAACTTGACTGGCATTGGCGAGGGCTTGCTGAACAAAGACTTTTTGGAAATGGTAAAATATGCAAAAGGAAAAGGGATTCGGGTTTGGTTTAACGACAACATGACCTTGCTTAAGGGAAAAAAAATTGACGAAGTAATAAATGCAAATGTTGATGCCATTGTGGTTTCGCTTGACGGAGCGACAAAAAAAACATATGAAGACATAAAGCGCGGCTCCAGCTTTGAAAATGTTGTTGCAAACATAAAGCAAATAAACAAGAGAAAAAAAGAACTCGGCAGGAAAAAACCCGAGGTTCTTTTGAACGTAATAATGATGCGGGAAAACCTGCAGGAGCTCTCCCAAATGCCCGCGTTTGCAAAATCACTCGACATCAGGGGAATAACTTTTGGACGGCTGTTGAGTTTCAAGGAAAACAGCGCTTCTTCCCTAAGCCTGCCGGAGCTGAATGGCGTTTACCCAAAAATAAAAAAGGCGGCAAAAAAGTTCGGAATACGGGCAATACTGCCAAGCCTTGCATCCAATAAATGGGAGTGCTCTTTCCCATGGACAACATTTTATGTTTCAAGCAACGGGAGCGTTGCGCCCTGTTGTTATGTCACGCAGCGCGGCAACAGGGACATTTTGGAAAAAAACAGTTTTGGAAACATTTTTGCCCAGGATTTCTCTGATATTTGGAATAGCCAAAAATACAAGGCGTTTAGGACTGCTTTTGGGCGCGGCCAAGTGCCGGATGTTTGCAAGCCGTGCTACAGGTTCCAGAGAAACGAGGACCTTGCAATAAAGCAGCCTTTGTTGAACAAGGCAACGAGTTTTTTTTCAACAATCGTCCTGCCAACCGACTATTTAAAAAAAGGCGCCGGAAGAGAAGGCAAAAAGCTAAGGCTTGGATGGTGCTCTGTGTTTCCCCCAACTCCAAACGGTTCTGCAGCAATAACTTATTATTTTGTAAAAGAGCTCTTGAAAAGAAAGGACATTGAAACCTTTGCAATTCCAGTGAACAACAGAATCGACAAATCAATGTTCAAGGGAATAAAGTTTTCAAAGCCGGAAGATGGCTCGCTTGACGCAATAATCTTTTTTTGCCTCGGGCTGGGGGCATACGCGGAAATATTCAAATCAAAAACAAACAGCATTGTTTGGCAAACAATCCACTATTCTCCAAAAGACACAAAAGGCGAGAGAAAGCTGTTCGATTTGCTTGAAAAAATTCCGCATTTGTTTTTAGTGTGCAAGTGGGCCCAGAAAGCGTATATAAAATTTGGCAAAGCAGACACGAAATACCTGCCGCTTGCAGTAGACTCGGGCATTTTTAAGCCTGTTGAAAAAAAAGGATTCAAAGTGCTGTTTGTCAACAGGGCACAGTATTACAAGGGAATAATCCCTTTCCTGGAGTCAATACCAATGGTTTTGAAAAAGCACCCTGAAATAAAATTTGTCCTGCATTCGCCGATTGATGAAACAACCGACCACTTGGATGAAATCAAAAGCCTCGTGAGGAAAACTCTCCGGGACTACCCTTACAATTTTTTTCACGAGCAGAACTGGCTCGACTATGACAACATCCCTGAAAAATATGCTGACGCGAGCGTGCTGGTTTTTCCAAGCAACAACGAGGGCTTTGGCGTGCCTTTGATAGAAGCAATGAGCTGCGAGGTGCCTTGCATTGTCGCGGACAAGCCGCCAATGAGCGAAATTGTCATTGATGGAAAAACCGGCTATTGCCTGCCAATAAAAAAAGGAATCGAAAAAAATTATCATGACTGGGGGTTTCCGGCGCCGGAAGACATTGCGGAAAAAATAAATTATTTGTTCGAGCACCCGAAAGAAAGGCAGCGCATGGGTGCAAACGGAAGAAACCACGTGAAAAAAAATTATGAACTAAAAAAGATCGTCGACAAAATAATTGAATACTCCAAAAAAACCTCGGGAAAAAAATGGGCAATCTTCTCGTAATAAACGATTACGGCGTTTGTGGCGGCGGCACAGAGCAACGCATCAGGCTGTTGCTGCAGGAGTTTTTGCGCATTAAAGCGTTTGATTCAATCCACTTGCTTGAGCACGAGTCAAGCGGCAGCAAAATGAAAGGCATCAGAATTCACAAATGCTGTTCAAAAAACGCCGCGGAAAAAACAAGGCAAATAATCGAAGAAAACGGCATTGGTTTTGTCCAAGCGCACAATCTGCTGAATGTTTCCACAAAGCCAATCAGCGTCGCAAAAAGGCTTGGAAAAAAAGTGGCGTGGTTTGCGCACGACTATTGGGTTTTTTGCGGCAAAAGAATACTGCTGGCAAACGCGGAAAATGCTGCCGGCGCGGTTAGTTGCACGAAGGCTGCTTTTTTGAAATGCGTTCCATGCATCGGGTTCAAAACAATCCTCAAGCTTAATGCCATAAAATCAGAAATAAACAAGGCAGACATTGCAATAGCGCCAAGCGAATTTGTAAGGCGCTTGTACGAAAGCCACGGCATAATGGCGGGAAAGTGGAAAATAGTGAAGCCATGGATCGATGTTGAAGAATTCTTCAGGGCCAAGCCAAAGCTAAAATCAAAAAACATTTTGTTTGTCGGCCCCCTGATGGATTACAAGGGGGCTTTTGTCGCAGTCAAGGCAATGTGTTTTGTGCTCCACAGCATTCCAAAAGCAAAACTGGTGTTTGTAGGAAACCAGCAGGAGCAAAACAGCAGGCACAGGCAAAAAATAGAGGCGCTTGCAAAAGAACTGAATGTTGAAAAAAGCATTGTTTTTCTTGGAAAAAAAAGCCAACGCAAGCTAGCGGAAGAATTTGAATCCTGTTCTGCTTATGTCTGCCCGCCAGTCTGGCCTGAACTATTCGGTTTGAACTGGGCTGAAGCAATGTGCGCTGGCTTGCCGGTAATAGCAAGCGATGTTGGAAGCATTCCAGAGCTTTCAGCAGGCAATGCAGTCATTGCAAATGCCGGCAATGCTGCCGCTCTTGGCAATGCTATTGTAAAAGTATTATCAAACAAAAAGCTTGCAAAAAAAATGTCTGCGGCAGGAAAAAAATTTGCTTGCAGTTCTTTCAACGTAACGCGCGCTGCAAAAGAACTGAAAAAAAGCTATTATTCTATTTCTTGTCGGCTCTTGCCAGCAAATAGCTTGGCTTAAAAAAAGAGAACAATGGCTTTAGCGCAATAATACCCTTGTCAAAAAAAAGCCTAAAAAAGCGCGGCATTTTCATTGTGGCACGGTTGTAGGAAAAAATAGTGTGAAAACCAAAAAGCCTTTCGATTTTTGCGCTTTTTAATGAAGCCACTGCTTTTTTTACTGAATCCTCGCTGAAGCTGTTTACGTGCCCCGCAACAGTGAAAACGTGGCCGCATTTTGGGCAATGCTCTTCTATCAAAATCTGCCTGTAAGGCACTGTCAAAACCAGGGATTTTTTTGCCACCCTGAAAAGCTCTTTTAATGCAGCGCGCCAATCGCACAGGTGCTCAAGCAATTGCGAACAGGCAACGACGTCAAAGCAGTTGTCCTTGAATGGCAAGCGAAAAGCGCTTGCTTTAACGCCCAAAAAGTTTGAAAAATTTTTTTTAGAGTTTTTCAGCCTCATGATTGATACGTCACAGCCAATCGGAAAAATCTTTTTTTCAGACTGAATGGCATAGCATAAATAGCCGTCGCCGGAGCCAACGTCAAGCACACTCTGCGCTTTTGGCATTGCCGACAGGATATTCTCCGCGAGCGCTTTCTCGCGCAGCGTGCCCCAAAATTTTTTCAGCATTGCGCGCTTTTCGTGATAGCGCAACTCGCTTTCCTCAATTTCGTAAAAATTCGCATTCACGGCTTTCAATCGCCCATCCCCGCCAAAAAAACACAAAAAACAAAAATCTTTAATCCCATTGTCCTTTAATCTTTTGCGGGAAAGATTAAAGCGGTGTCTTTGTGGAATTAAAACGACGGGTAATAAAGAATTTTTTTTTGTTTCTTGCAGCCAGCCTTTTTAGCAGGGCAGTGCAATTCTTCAGCAGGATAGCGCTTGCTTGGCTATTGCTTCCGAGCGAATTCGGGTTGTTTGCAATCGGCTTTTTTTTTGTCAGCGCTTTGGAGGTGTTCCGCAGCTCTGGATTCGAACACGCGCTGATTTATACAAAAAAAGACGCTACAAAGGCAGCGAACACTGTTTTTGTAATTCAAATGGGGTTGTCCCTTGCACTGTTTGCGATACTGTTCTTGTTTTCCGGGTTCATTGGGGCTTTTTTCGGAAAAAACCCTTTTGAAGCACTGGAAATAGGCAAAATAGTACAAGCGCTTTCTTTTCTGTTGATAATAAATTCCATTGGGGCAGTGCACGCTGCACTGCTGGAAAAAAGAATGGAGTTCAAGAAAAGGGTTTTGCCGGAAATTATCTCTTCAATAACATACTTTTTTGTGGCAATAGCGCTTGCAGCAAGCGGATTTGGAGTCTGGAGCCTTGTAATTGCAACGCTCACGGCAGGCATAATATATAATGTGCTAATGCTGTTTGTTTCTCCCTTAAAAATCAGCTTTAAACTTGACCGTGACAGTTGGAAAGACCTTTTTGATTATGCAAAATATTCGCTGCAGGCTTCGCTCTTGGTATTTTTGGCAGTCAACCTTGACATTGCTGTAATTGGAAAGCTTTTGACAGCGGAAATGCTTGGCTTTTACTCCATGGCAATGACAATAGTTGTCATGCTGCCGGCACAATTTACTTTTGCGATTGGAAAAGTTAGTTTTCCGGCTTACTCCATTATTATTGACGAAAAGGCGAAGGTTGTTGACGCTTTTGAAAAAGCTTTAAGGTATGCTTTGCTGTTTTTCTTGCCCTTGTTGTCTGGAATAATACTGTTGTCGCCAATGTTTGTTTCGGTTGTTTTGGGGCAAAAATGGGAAAATCCAGAACTGATTGCAGCAATGCAGGTTCTTTCAATTGCAGCTTTGGCCAGAGTCCTTGGCTCTGTCGCATCCCCTGTCATTTCTGCTGCGGGAAAACCAAAGATTTTTGCTGTTTGCTCGCTGGCACAACTTTTATTGTTGGCAATATTCATTATTCCGCTAACAAGCGCTTTTGGCATAGTTGGAACAAGCGCCATAGTCAGCGCAACAGCAGTGGCCGTGACTTTTGCATATCTGTTTTTTGTTTTTAAGTCTTTCAAAATAAGGAAAAAAAGAATAGCCAAATCAGCAGCAATAACTGTTGCATCAACAATTGCAATGGCAGGAGTAATCGCTCTTCTTGGCTTGGTTCTTGGCGAAAAAAGTTTGCTTAATTTTTTGGTTATTTGCAGTGCCGCAGCATTGGCTTTTTTTTTGCCGGAAGCTTTTTTTGACAAAGCGCTTTTTCCGGAGCTTTGGCAAGACCTGTTTCCAAGAAAGGAATAGAAACTATTTTTGCTTGCTTATTTCAACAAGAATATACTTTGATTGCTTTCTGAAAACCCGCGGAATAACATATTCAAACGGCTTTAAAAAAGCAGTCAAAAAAGTAAGGACTATGTTTTCTATCAGCTTGTTTGCTTTGCTTTGTTTCTCCAAGAGGCCCAATATTTCCGCCTCGGTTTTGGGAATGTTTCCGTTAGTTTTCCATTCTTTTCTGGTAATTAAACCGCAAACCATGCCAAAAAAACCAAAAACTAGTTTTCTCAAAAATGGAACGTCAATCCCGCACCAGTAATCAATTTTTCCGCCGCATTCTTTGATTTTTTCAAGCCACCATTCTTTCGGCATTGAAACATAGTTTGAACCGCAGGAAGTGTTCTCCAAGAGGATTATGCGCCCGTTTTGTTTTACTACCCTAAACAATTCTTTAACACCGGCAGTAAAGTCTTTCTCTCGAGCCAGCTGGGAAACGCACGCGACGCTATAAACAAAATCAAAGGAGTTATCTGCAAAATCCAGTTTTCTTGCATCCATAACTGAGAACTCGGCATTTTGCACGCTTTGCCTTTTAGCAGCCTCTTTTGCAAACCTAATGCTTTCACTGCTGCTGTCAATACCGTGGATTTTTCCGCAGAATTTTGCTAATCTGAAGCTGAATCTTCCCGCACCGCAGCCAACGTCCAGAACAATGCCAGTTGGCTTCATTTTTGACATAACTGGCTGGAGGAAATGGTTCTGCAACCCATCAACATAGCGGTTCCAGGCAGGCATGTCTATCCACAGTACTTTTCCAAGCGGGTCGCAGACAAGCCTTGACCTTTTTTCCCAAAACTCGATTATTTGATTAGCAGTAATTTTTTCTATCGGCTTCTTATTTTTTCCGATTATCACGTAAATCCCTGAAAATTCTTTCAGCAAAAATTTTGAAAACCGCGAGTACTCCAGCCTTAAAAGCAAATCAAGGAACAGCTTCGGAGGCTTCAGCAAAGACTGAATCCTTTTTGGAACAATCGACAAGCTATGGATGCAGAATTCTTCCAAAAAATCAAAACGCTCCTTCGCCTTCTTTTTTGCTTCGTTTAGGGAAAAATAATACTGCGTGCTGTTTTCCCTGTCGTGCCTGATATGATTGACAGCAAAGCATTCGTACCAAAAAGCCAAAACAAGTATGCCGTTTGTTTTGAGAACCCGCGAATATTCTTTCAGCGCTTTTTGCGCCTGGTTCCAGGGAACATGGTCCAATGTTGAGATGTCGAGAAGAATGTCGAAAGAATTGTCTTTGAATGGCAAGCCAACTATGCTTGCTTGTGAAACATGAATGCCGCTTAAATTTGATTTCGCGCCAGAGCAAACAGGGCGGGAAATGTCTATCCCGAAAACACTAAAGTCCGGGTTGCCAGCATACTGTGCAAGAAGCTCCCTTTGCACTCCAACGGCTTCATTCCAAAGGTCAAGCTTCAGCAGCGAGATTTTTTTTTTGCTGACGCGTTTTAAGCCAAGCTCCGTTGCCTTCTTGTATGCTTCTTTCAAATAATATTGCTCTTTTGCCCTTGGCGCTTCAGCCAAAAAATTATTTGCGATCTTATTCCACTGCGAGCGCGCGTTTGCTTCCACTATTTCACCTTTTGAGCAAGAACAAAAAAAGCATTCCCGTTTTTATTGCAAACCATTATGTCCAACAAGGCAATGGCTTTAAATAAAGGCAAAAACAACGCTCGCAAATAGTGCAAGCGTTTTTCTTGGCAGAGCCTGTCGAGTTCCCAGGCAATTTCCCCAAAAAATCCGAACGTAAAACCCTTTTTTATTGCTTTCATGCCCTGGCTCTCAACCAGCCCAATAAACTCGCTTAAAGAGTATGCATTGCCAATGTGCTGTTCGTTCTCAAACCTCGCAAACTCTTTGAAAATTTTTTTTGGAAGGAATGTTTTCCATCTTGCGCCAGCAGGCAAGTGAACAAAAAAATAACTGCCTTTTTTTGTTTGCTGGCAGAGCTTTTTTACGGCAAGAGTGTTGTTTTTAACGTGCTCCAACGCGTCTATTGAAAAAACAAAATCGTATTGCTTTTTGGGTTCAAAACTGTTCAAGTCAGCATGAAAAAAATCCAGGTTGGCGCAGCCACGCTCTTTTGCAATCGCTGCACTGTTCGCCAGCTGTTTTTTGTCAATGTCAAACGCGTCAATGCGCGCTTTCGGGTTTTTTTCCGCAAGATAGAACGCATATTCGCCAAAACCACAGCCGGCATCAAGCGCGCTTTGAAATTGCAGCCCTTCAATGTTTTTTTTGAAGTGATGGAAACGGATAAAAGAACCAACAAAAGAATAACCATAATAGTATCTTGCAAGCTTGGCAAAAGCGCTTTTGTCGCGGAAGAACTGTTCACCGAAACGCAAAAAAACACCCAAAACAAATTATTCTTAAACTGCGTCACTCTTAAAACATATTCCGGTGGTTTATTGGAACTCAAAAAAAAAGTGATTGTGGGTTTCAGCTTGTTTTTTGCTGCAAACCTCTTCAGCAAATCCCTGCAGTTCATTAGCAAAATAGTGCTCGCTTGGTTTTTGCTGCCGAAGGATTTTGGGTTGTTTGCAATCGGCTTTTTGCTTATTAGTATTCTGGAGGTTTTCAGAAGCTCTGGCCTTGAGCAATCGCTCATTTATACTAAAAAGAATCTTACAAAGGCAACAAATGCTATTTTTTTCATGCAAATGGCAATCTCTTTTGCGTTGTTTGCAATTGTTTTCCTGATTTCAGGGTTCGCGGGAGAGTTCTTTGGAAAAAGCGCTTTGGAGGCAGCCGAGATAACTGCAATAATCCAGGCACTATCCTTCATGCTGATAATAAACTCTATCGGAGCAGTGCATTCAGCTTTGCTAGAAAAAACAATGGATTTCAAGAAAAGGGTTTTGCCAGAAGTTGTTTCTTCCACAGTATATTTTGCAGCCGCAATATTCCTAGCAATAAGCGGCTTTGGGGTTTGGAGCCTTGTAGTTGCGACAATAGTTTCAAACATTCTTTATAATCTTGCAATGCTCTTGCTTTCACCAATAAGGATATCCCTCACTATTGATTTTGCGCTTGGAAAAGAACTTTTAGATTATGCAAAATTCGTGTTCGCGACATCGCTAATGGTTTTTGTCTTAGCAAACCTTGATGTTGCGGTAATTGGGCGCATGCTATCTGCTGAAATGCTCGGATTTTATTCCATGGCAACAACAATTGCAGTGCTGTTGCCAATGCAGCTGAGCTTTACAATCAGCAAAGTAATGTTTCCTGCATACTCTCTCATCAGCGAACAAAAAGAAGCACTCAAGGCAGCATATGTAAAGCTCATAAAATATGTTTTCCTGTTTTTTTTGCCTCTTGCTTTGGGGACAATATTGTTAGCGCCAATGTTTGTTTCGGTTGTTTTGGGGCAAAAATGGGAAAATCCAGAACTGATTGCAGCAATGCAAATCTTGGCAGTGCTGGGGTTTGCCAGAGCAATTGGGTCGGCGAGCACGCCAATTTTCATGGCGACAGGAAAACCAAAAATATTAACAATTGGCGCAATAATGCAATTGGCAATGCTTGCAATAACAATTGTTCCGGCAACAGAAGCAATGGGAATTGTAGGGGCGAGCCTTGCAATAACAATAAGTTCAATAATAATAGTTGTATACTTTGTGTGCTGTACTTCCAAAATTCTTGGCTTCAAAAAAAGTTTGCTGTTTCATTCAACAGAGAAAATTGTTGTAGCTGGTCTTGCAATGTCCGCTCTAATAGCCATATTTAAGAGTATAATTTTGAACGGGAGCAATTGGCAAAATTTTGTTTTTCTCTGTGTTATTGCTGTTTTTTCTTTCCTCATGTTTATTTTCATCCTTGAAAAGGAAACAATTATTGGAATTTTCAGGGAAATTTCCCCGGCAAAAAAATAATGGCCGCAAAAAAAATTCAGATTTTTTTCTCAGTGTATGCGTTGTGCGCAAGCCGTGGTATTTCTGCAAAATCAAAATACTTGAATTCCTGCGCCCCTAATTCCTTTGCCCACTCTATTGTCCTGTCAAGGCCTTCATCCAGACTAACTTTCGCGCTGTAACCCAAAAGAGCTTTTGCCTTGGATGTATCGCAATAGGTTACTTTCACGTCGGATGTTCGTTTTTCGATAAATTGTGGTTTTAGATTTAAGCCCATTTTTTTTATTATCAGCTCTGCAAGCTCTTTCACAGTATGAATCTCTTCAGTCCCAATATTTACAGGGCTATTTATCAGCTTTTTTTTCCCAACAATGCTGCAAATAGGCTCGACAACATCGCTGATAAAAGTAAAGGCTCTTTTTTGCAACCCATCGCCAAAGATTACTGGAGGTTCGCGCTTGAGGCACTTGTTTATGAAAATCGGAATCACTCCGCGATAAGGATCATCCATTCTTTGCCTTGGGCCAAAAACATTGAAAAAGCGGACAATGTAAGGGTTTATTTGCCCAAGCTCAAAATACACCCTCAAATAGTCTTCAAAAGCCTTTTTTGTTACAGCATAAGGGTCTTCAGGATTCAGAGCGGCTGTTTCTTTTACCGGTAATATTGCTGGCTTGCCGTATGCTGCAATGCTGCTCGTGAAAACAAAATCTTTTACGCCAGCATTTATGGACTCAGCAAGCACAGTTATTGAACCAATGAGGTTTGTTTGCGCATTGAAAGCAGGAATGAAAATGCTTTGGCCCTCAGCAGCATGGGCTGCAAGATGGAAAACAGTGTCAACGCCAGTTAAGGCTTTTTTGCAGTCAATCTTATTACAGCAATCACCCTCTAAAACTTCGATAGACTCATCAAAGTATTGGAGATTTTGCCTTCCCCCGACAAAATTATCAAGAATTCTAACATTGCAGCCGCGTTTCTGTAGTAATTGCGCTATGTGCGAGCCAATGAAGCCAGCGCCGCCAGCAACCAGAACGTTTTTCACAATTATCCCTATTACAATACCAATAAACCAAATTAGTTTATAACAATTGTTGTCATAATTATCAACGGGTTGCATGAAAAATTATTCCGCAAGCATAAACCCTGACATGGTCTCCTTTATTCCTAAAAATTCCTTCGTGCTTGATGTTGGCTGCGCTGACGGAAAGCTTGGCGAGCACCTAAAAAAAAACCTTAATTGCACTGTTTTTGGCATTGAAAAAAACGAATTTAGTGCTAATATTGCAAAAGAAAAAATAGACAAAGTTTTTTGCATTGACTTGGAAGAAAAAAAACCGCCAATCGCAGATGGCACATTTGACGTGATAATTTTTTCTGATGTTTTGGAGCATTTGAAAGAGCCAGAAAAAACAATTGCCGCTTACCGGGTACTGCTGAAGCCCACTGGAAAAATAGTTGTTTCAGTCCCAAATATTGCAAATTTTCTGATAAGGATAAAACTTTTGTTTGGCATGTTTGATTACCAGGATAAAGGAATTCTTGACAGCACCCACCTGCGGTTTTTTACAGAAAAAACAATAAAAAAAACAATAATAGACTGTGGTTTTGTGATTGTGAAAATAAAAGCAACCCAAAATATCCTTGAAAGTAAACCCCCCAGGAAATTTTTGCAGGCAACCCGTCTTCAAGGCGCTTATGACAAAGCACATTACATGCTTGCAAACAAATGGAAAAGCCTTTTCGCGAAGCAATTCGTCATACTCGCTGAAAAAATAAATTGAGTTCAAAATGGTTAATGAAAAAATTTTAATTATTCTTTAAAAAGTTGCAAGATTTGGTTTGAAAAAGATCAGACTTTATGCAAAAACAGCTTCTTCAATGATATTCTTCATTGCGCTGCCGATTGCTGTTGTTGAAAACCTTTTCTTGAACAACCTGTAGCCTTCAGCGCCAATACTACATTTCAGGCGCTTGTTTTTTTTAAGCAGCAAGATTGCTTCGGCCAGCGCGCGCGGATTTTTTGGCTCCACTAAAATCGCATTTTTTCCATTCGAAAAAACTTCTAGTGCCGCAGGGGAAACCTCTGTAATAAGGGGCTTGGCACATGCCATTGCCTCAAAGGCCTTGTGGGGAACAACCCTTTTCGCCTTTTCAGTGTCCCCAAAAATCCCCAATGCGACATCCGCCAAAAAAAGCTTTTTTGAAGACTCTGCAGGCTTAAGAAGGTCAAAAAGCTCAATGTTTTTCAAACCGCTTTCAGCAAGCTTTTTTTGCCATTGTGGAAAATGCCCTATTCCAACCAGTTGGAAACAAATGTCAGTCTTGCCGCGAAGTAAATAAGCTGCCTCAAATATTGTTTCTATTCCCTGCAGGGGAATTGAGGTTCCGCAAAAAAAAACAGTGAATTGTTTTTGGCTCGTTTTCACAACTTTTGGAAAATAAATCCTGTCATCTGCTCCGATAAAAAGCGTTTTGATTTTTTTTTCTGGAACACCAAAAATTTTTTCCAAAAAAGCTTTGTGGTTTTCAGTATCCATCAGCAATATATCAGCGGCCAAGCAAGCAAGCTTGTCAAGAAGCCATAAGCGGGCCGCACGAATGGAGTTCGGCTTAACAGCCTTCCTATCCAAAACATCTGTTTCAAAATAAGAGTTAAAAATGTCAAAAATAAGCGGTTTTCTAAATATCCTTGAAAGGGCAAAAGCAAAAAAAACATCTAGCTTCCATGGCGAGCCAACTATTATGGCGTCGGACTTCCAACATTTTTTTTTAAAAAATTCAAAGGTTATTTTAAAATAACCTGTCCATTCTTTCAGAAAAATCTGGGCAACCGCAATAACGAAGCTAATTTTGTCTTTTATTTCAATATCGGGTTTTGGAACTTGAAAATTACATTGATCAACGTGAACGCCGTTCCGCTTTAGACCTTCAATAATTATTTCATCACGGGGCGAGCGAATGTATTGGGATGAATCGTACATGTTGTACATCCCAAAAAAACAAACCTTTAGCATTTTATCATTCCTTTCCAAACCACTGGCATTCCGCGCAAAGCAACGGAACATTTCCGTTTCTTATGTCTTGCCTGAACTGCCTGTACTTTTGCGAGTTCCAAATGGAAAAAAGGCTTTTTTCAAAAATGTTTCCGAAATTGAATTTTTTTATTGATTCGGAATACCTGCCGCCCTGCGCAAACTCAGGGCAGGGCATTACAAAGCCGTTTGAATTGACGAACAATTCGTTCCCAAAGCGGTTGCAGTCGCGCACTGGCTGTTTTTCCTGCGGGAAGAAAGATTTTACTCCCAGCTTTTTTGACAAGGCAATGCATTCTTTTTTTTGCCTTTCTATTTCGAGCCAGTTTGCCTTCAAGCGACTTGTTTCCTTTGAAACTATCATATTTGAAAAAACTATTTCTTTTAGACCTGTACTAGAAGCAAGCCTTATGAGCGAACTCATCTCCGCCAGGTTATTTTTTGAAACCACGAACCTTGTTATTATGCGCGGCTTTTCAGATCTCATCTGCTTCTTTAGATCTACAATCCCTTTTGCGTTAGATATTACTGTGTCAAAGCTCGCCCCTCTGCGTATTGACTCAAAAGTTTTTTTTGTTGCCCCGTCAAGCGACAAAAAAATTTCGTCTGCCCCAAGGGTTATCAACTGCTGGGCTTTTTCCCTGTTGAGCAGCATAAAATTGTCAGCAAAGGTTACAAAGCAATTTTTGGATTTCAAAAACTTTATTATCTTGAAAACATCCCTGTTAAGGAGTATTTCGCCAATCCCGGACAAGTGGAAAACCAAGCGCCCGGAAAATATCCTGTGCGGAAAAAGCGGGAGCCTGGAATAAATCAACTTGAACTCTTCAAGCGAAACGTCTTTCGGCTTCTCGTTCCAGTAGGACATTTCACACATTTCACAGCGCAGATTGCAGCGGTTTGAAAGCTCCACCGTAATTATTTGCGGCCCGAACTGTTCGATTAGCAAAGGCCTAAGCGCGGAATAAAACGGCTTCAACACAGGATAAATTGCTTTGAATTGCGGCATAACTTTCTATATTACTCGGCTTGCAAAATTTGATAAAAGGTATTGTATCAAAAACCACGGCGGATTATTCACAAGCAGGGGAGCAAGGAAAGCTGCCTGCGCGCTAATCAGGAACGAGATGAAAATAACCAGCAGGAAAATGTTCTTTGACGTGGCACCTTTTTGCTTTTCAAACCATTCCCCAATAACAAGAAAAATTGGCGAAAAAAACGGGGCAATATAACGGAAGCCCCATCCTCCGGTTCCATACAACACCCACTCAACGTTTGCATAAAATAGAATAAAAGAAATTACCAGAAAAAACGGAAATAATAGCTGCTTTTTGTTTTTTGAAACTCCGAAAGCAAAAAGAAAAAATAAAAATGCCGGAAAAGAAAAAAGAATTCCGGAATTAGGCTGAAAAAAAATCGAAAAAAGCCCCAAAACAAAGTTTCCCGCAGGCGCGCCAGTCATTCTGGGGTCAAGGAAAGAGCCAAAAATTCGCAGGTTAAAAATAACCGCAAGCAAGACAGTAAAAACAACCGGGACAAAAAAAGCAATCGCGCTGCTGCCCTTTTTATCCCAGATTATTTTCAGGGAAAAAACTCCGAGCGGGATGAACAAAGCATAATTGAATAGGGTGGCAAAACAAACAGTCAATGCTGAAAGAAAATGATTTTCCTTGGCCAGCAAAAAATAAAGCGAAGCAGTTAACAGCAAAAAAGTCCACGGCTCTGTCCAAAATGTTCTGGAATAATGCCACAATGGCGTTGCAAATGCAAGGGCAAGGGTAAAAAAAACAGCGTGCTTTGGAAAAAAACGCTTTGCAAGGAAATAAAAAAACATCAATCCGAAAACAACAGAAAGCAATGACAGCCAGACAGAGAAAGTTTCCAAAAGGCAGGTGTTCTTAAAAGGCATTAAAAAAACAGCGGCAGTAACAGGCAATCCAACCGGCCTGCGCGGATAGTCTTCAAAACCTTGAAGCGGGTTTAAAGCAAGGTCCAATCCGATTTTTTTTCCAGCGTAAGTTGCCCCCTGGTCACAGCCGCCATTCTGGGCGTTTTGAATGTTGTTTGACATATGCAAGTCCGAATCATTGACAAGCGAAAAGACAGACAGCAAATAGCCTGGCTCGTCACCGGTATAAATGCGCGGCATTCCAATAAAAATTCCGGAAACCTTGTTTTCGGCAGTAAGGGAAACCTGAACAAGTGATGACAATAAATAAACAATTGCAACCAAAAAAAACAGTTTTTTCGGGGAGATTTTTTTTATTTTTTCAAGCATGGAAATCGTTCACGCAGTCAATAATAAAGGATTGTTCCGCACCATACAATTCCGGAAATATTGGGAGAGAAAGAACCCGCTTGCAAAGGGATTCCGAAACAGGGAGCGAGCCGGCAACTGCAATTCTGGAGAATGCTGCCTGCAAATGAATCGGTTTTGGGTAATGTATTGCTGTTCCAATGCCTTTTTTTTCCAAGAAATGTTGCAGGGCATTTCTTGTTTTTTCGTTTTTGCATTGCAAAACAAACTGGTGGAAAACATGCTTCCGCTTTTTTTCTACAAAAGGCAATTCAATCAAAGGATTATTTATTTCAGCGAAATATCTCTCTGCAAGGCCAATCCTTTTTTCGTTCCATTCGTCCAAGTGCAATAGTTTTCTTCTGAGGAATGCTGCTTGCAGCTCGTCCATGCGGCTGTTTATTCCGAAAATTGAATTGTCATATCTTTTTGTTTCGCCGTATTGGCGGATTTTTTTGCATTCCTCCACAAATTGTTCGTCTGAAGAAACAATCATTCCCGCATCACCAAAGGCCCCAAGGTTTTTTGTTGGATAAAATGAAAAACAACCAATGCTGCCAAAAGGAGTTTTTTTTCCAAGGTATTCCGAACCATGCGCTTGCGCGCAGTCCTCTATGCCCTGCAGGCTGTGCTTTTCGGCAGTTTCGGTTATCGGCTTCATGTCGCAACATTGGCCGAATAAGTGCACTGGCACTATTGCGCGAGTTTTTTTCGTTATTGCTTTTTCAAGTTTTGCAGGGTCCAGCAGCATTGTTTTTTCTTCAACATCAACAAGCACTGGTTTTGCGCCGGCAGAAAGTATTGCGCTTACTGTTGGCGCGGAAATATTCGGAACAGTAATAATCTCAGCATTCTTTAAGCCAAGAGCCATTAGCGAGATTTGCAATGCCTCGGTTCCATTTGCAACAGCAACTCCAGATTGCTTTTTACAATAGCAAGAAAACTCCGCTTCAAATTTTTTCACTTGCTCGCCAGAAATAAAAATGCCACTATCGAAAACCTCTCGCAATGCAGCGTCAAGTTCTGCCTTAATCAAGGCGTTTTGCCTTTTCAAGTCAAAAAAAGGAACATCCACTCAAATCACTTTTTTCTTGAACTTTAAGCGGTAAACATCACACATAAAAAAGACTGTTTTTTTGTCAAGCACTTCCAACTGCTCTTTCAAAGTGTTTATTTCTTCTTCTGGCGAGAGTTTTGTGCCATAAAAAGCGTCTTTTTTGACGAAAAAAGCAATGGTTTTGTTAATAATGTTTTGTTTTGACATCCCCACTACGAATTCGGCTTCGGGGTTTATTTTATGCGCTTCTGAAAGGAATTTTCTGATTTGGTTCTTTGTGAAAAGGTAAAAAACCTCGTTGACTACAATAACGTCAAATTTTACTCTTCTCCAGTCTTTTACCTCACTCAATTCAGGCAAGGCATCGTAACCTGTTACTTTGTTTCCTAGAAGTTGTTTTAGTTTTCCGTTGCCGCAACCGAAGTCAAGAATCCTGGCTTTTCTGTTTTTTAGGTTTCCAATTTTTATTATTGTGTCCAAGATTGCCAGAAAATAGTATTTCTTTATGCCAGCGTAATAATCCTCATGCAAATATGTTTTTTCAGGGCCCAAAACAACACCAAAAGGACTGTAGAATCAAATGTTTTAATATCCTATAGATTTTTCTATTTCTTCAGCGATTCTTTTTCCGTTAAGAATTACTTCATCCATGTCCTTGTAATTGTATTCGCCCTGCCTTCCCAAAAAATAAACTCCCGGAATGCTTTTGAGGAAAGACAAAACGGGATCGAGGTTTTTTTTGTAATTGACAGCGTAAACAGGATATGCTGCCCTTGCCTTCAAAAGAAAAAAGTTTTCAATGTCTTTTTCTTCCAGAAAACCGTCTTTTTCCAAAGCAGAAAGGCAAAGCCTTGAAAGCTTTTTTTCCGGCATGTTCCAATACACATCGCCTTCAAAACAGGATATTTCAAAACTCAGCATATTTTTTCCCTTGGGGCAGAGGTGTTTGCTGAACTTTCCTATTTCAGTAATGCGGTGATATGGCCTGCCCACAAAATAAATGTAAGAACTCTTTAGAATGTCCTGTTTTTTTGTAGAAAAATACCCGATCAAAAGCGCGCGTTTCTTCAGTTGCCCCAAGGCAGCAGTTATCTCTTCTGGCTTTTTTGTTGACAGCAGCGGCACAAAATCAAACAAGGGAATTGTTGAAACAATATTGTCTGCAAAAAACTTTTTGCCGTTGGAAACAATTTCAAAACCGCTTGTTTTTTCCAGTATTGCTGAAATCTCTTGTTTGAGCAAAACGCGTGAACCGTGTTTTTTTATTTCTTTTGCGAGATTGTCCGCGAGTTTTCCAATCCCCTTTTTTGGGTAATAAATCGGCAAAGTATCCCTTTCAAGCGAGGACTCGACCTTTGCCGGCTTGTGTAACAGGGAAATAATTGTCCTAATAAAACTTACTTTTGAAACCCGTGCATCTGCCCATGACGCGTCAAGTTGGCTGCATTTTAACCCCCAGAATTTTTCAGTATACGGCTTGAAAAATATTTCAAACAGGTAATCGCCAAAACTAGAACGCGCCCACTCCTCGAACGAGGACTTGTGTTTTTTTGAGAAAGCGCGAGAAATTCTTGTTTTTATGTAACTAACTGGCGCCAAAATAGTTGTTTTTAGGCCCATTTGAAAAAGCGCATTTTTGAGGGTAAGGGGGTAATTAAGGTAACGGTTATCAAAAAACAAGAGGCAATCACGCTCAAAAGTATGAATGTTATTTTTTCCAACAATTCGCTTAAACAAATCCAAAACTGGCTTTTTTTCCGTGTAAAACGGGTGCGGGCCAAAATCCAAAAGATACCCTTTCTTTTTTATTGTTGCCGCAAGGCCTCCGACAAAGTTTTCCTTTTCGAGCACTGTAACGTCAAAGCCTTTTTTTGAAAGAAAAAACGCGGCAGACAAGCCCGCCAGACCAGCGCCAAGAACAACAATTTTTTTAGCCATCTAATAAAAACTACCAATACTGGTTTTTAAACTTTTGATAATAGCCAATTGTCCTCTTTAGGCCGTCTTCGAACCCAATTTTTGGCGCCCACCCGAGAGTTTTTTTTATTTTAGAATAATCCGAATAAACGCTGCCAATCGCTATTTTTTTCTTGTCTGCTGGAAATTCCGTTTGCTCTATTGTGCCGGAACCGCACAATTCAACTATTTTTTGCGCGGTTTGCATAATGCTGGGCTTTTCATTTCCGCCAAGGTTAAAGACTTCGCCGTTTGATTTGTCGGAAGCCATTGCAAGCAAAAAGGCTTCGACAACATCATCGACAAAGTTGAAATCCCTCAAGTGTTCGCCATTGCCAAAGATTTTTATTGCTTGATTGTCCATTGCCAGGCGCAAAAACCACGCCAAATATGTTTGCCTGTCATTTTTCATCATTTGCCTTGGCCCAAAGGTGTTTGTCAGCCGCAGGCTGCTGGCTTTTATTCCGTAAACATTGTTGTAAAGAATATGGTACCATTCGCCAGCCATCTTGTTTATGCCGTTAACGTCGGTCGGGTGCATCAAATGCTTTTCGTCAAGAGGCAAATAGTCCGGCTTGCCGTATTGCTGGCGGGTTGCCGCAAAAACTATTTTTGCCTTGTCGTTGTGCTTTCGCAGTGCTTCCAGCAAAGTCAGCTGTGCTTTGCAGTTTATTTCCAGGTCAGTAAAAGGGTCTGCCATTGAATCCAAATGGCTGACCTGCCCAGCAAGATTGAAAATATAGTCTTGCCCCTGCACGAGATAATTCATTGTCGTTTGCGTGCGAATGTCTGCAAAATTCACGCGCACTTTGTCTTTCACTGGCTCAATGTTGAAAAGATTTCCGCCGTATTGCGGAACCAGCGAATCCACTATTAGCACGTTTGCTCCAAGTTCCGCAAGCCTTATGGCAAGATTGCTTCCAATAAAGCCAAGGCCGCCGGTAACCATTGCATTTTTTCCGGAAAACGTCTTTTCCACGGAATAATTATGGTAGGAAAAAAATTTTAATGCTTGCATCAGCGGGCAAACAGCAAGGCAAAAGGCAAGCCGAACACTATGTTTGCCGCAGTGTATTCGCCGGACAAAGGGTTTATCCATTTTATTGCTTTTGCAAAAAAGACAGTGGTTAAATCAACAGTGCCGGGCTTTTTGCCAGGCGCGGCTTCAACAAAAACAGAGCTTTCTCTTGATTCTATTTGCAGTGTTATTCCAATGTCTTTCAGGAACAATTGCACTGTTTTTTTTGGCAGGCCAAGCCTGTTTTTTTCAAGGAAAACTATTTTTTTCTCCATAAAGATTCTGCCGCGCACTGGCTTTATTGAAAGTTTTCCGTGGTCAATATGCCAAAGCGCAAGGTAAGTGAAAACATCAATGCTGCTGCTTGACAGCAAGCCGGCAACAGTGTTTTTGTCGCCTTCCAGTTCAAAATCTATTGGCTCGGAAGCGCATTCAATTGCCTGGGCTTCCTTGAAGAAACGCATGCATGCTGAATCATTGCCGGCTGAAAACTTCAATACAAAGGGCTCGAGCAACAGCAATTGTTGGGAAAAAATGTTCGCGTTGTTCAGTGCTGGCGCAAAAGCTGTTGCTGCATCCTTGAGAAAATAATCGTTGCTTGGCCGCAAGCGATATTCAAACAGCGCGAAATCGCTGTTTGAAAACGCCAGGGTAAAGTTTTGCCTGTTTTTATCCAAAAAAGCCTTCATTCTGCCGTCTTCATTGTTCGCCAAAACAAATATTTTTTTGAACGGGCTGAATGTTTTGCCCGTTGAAAAGAACAGGTATTTGTCTTCCTTGCTTGCGGTTGAATTCAGGCTTTTTTTAATAATGTTGTCGTTAATTGTTGCTGTTTGCCTGTCCAGCCAAGGCGCGGAAAAAATTGCCTCGTCGTTGAATTTTTGTGAAACAGTTTCAATGAATTCTTTTTGGGTTTCAGAGTGCAGTATTACGGCTTCCGTGCCGGAGATGAAAGCGGGCACTGAAAAAAGAACAGTCGAAAGGCAGACAAGAAAAATAACCATTGGTTCTTTTTTTGTTTTTTTTGCAATCAGGATTGTTCCAAAAGAGGCAAAGAAAGCGATTGGAAAAATAAGGAATGCCTTCAAGCGCCCCGGCATAAAACTAATGCCGGATTTTTCGAATTCAGAAAAAACGAAATACGCTTGCGTGCCAAGAAAGACAACAAGCGCCCAGAGCGCGGAAAAAAAATGCTTTTTGAAAATTTCTTTGGTTTTTGCAGAGCGCGCAAATCCCGCGAGCGCCAAAGCAACAACCCAAAGCGGCGCAAAGAAGAAAGGCAGCATTAGCGGGGAAATCCATAACCCCAAAAAAGAGTATGGAAGCGGGCTGAACAAGAAAAAGCTCTTTGAGGCGTGCAAAGCAGCGTTGGCGTTGTAAAAGAACGAGAAAGGGAAAGCAACAACCAAAGCAGCGGCAAAAAAGCGCGCCATGCCTGCAAGCGGCAGCTTTTTTGTTTTGGCAAATTCCAAGGCAGCAGCAAGCAGCACTAATGCGAGCGCGACTGGCCAAGAAAGGTGGGCAACAAAAAATACGCCGAAAAGCAAGCCAGCAAAGGCAAAGCGCTTTGAAAGAAACAAATATGGAATTAGCACAGCCAGCGCCATTGCCGCCCTGTGTGGCACGCCGATGAGCGTTCCCTGCAAATCAATGTATACAAAAATTGTTGCAGAAAAAAAAGCAGCCAAAAGAGAAAACGATTTATCTTTGGAAAAAAACAGGGATAGTTTGTATACTGAAAAAGGGAATAAGACAAAAAAGGCCAGGCCAAGCAGGTTAATGCTCAAACCAACCGGCAAGCCAGTGGCTTTTGCAAGGATTGCAGCAGCAAGATGCAAGAAAGTAGGATAATTGTCCCAAAATGCAATGTTTCCCGCATCTTTGGAAATCAGGGAAACTAATTGGTAATGGTTTGCCATGTCCAAGCCGTCAAAAACATACGCATAATCGTCAGGAGTATAAATGAAAAAAAACGCTGACAAAACCAAAAGCGTCAGAAAAAGAAAGCTTGCTGTTATGCGCAGGCAAAAGTTTTTTGTGTTTTTTTGCTTTTTCATTTTAATCAACTAGCCGTTTGGCGCTATTGGTTCCGGATTGCTTTTTTTTTGTTTTCTCCCGACTCAAAAGTCAAGCGATTTTTTTAATAAATATGCGCATTAAAGAATATTCGTTGGGGGGGGCGAGCAAATTTGCCAAATCGCATTTTAACCGGCCTGTTCTTTGCAAAAAAAAGGATTCTTGATTTTTTGATAGCGAAAAGCCCGGGCAGCACGCTAAGGGCAGTTTTTTTTAGGCTTGCTGGCGGAAAATGCGGAAAAAAAATCTTTTTGGGGCGAAACAATTGTTTCAACGATTTTTCCAAAGTTTTCTTTGGCGACCGCACAATAATAGGGGAGAACAACGTGTTTGCAAGCAGGGGCGGCATAAAGCTTGGAAAAAATGTCCTTGTTTCAGGCTATTCTTTTTTCATGACGCAGGGCCATGACCTGCAGCAAGAGGGCTTTCAATCAGTTTTCAAACCAATCACTGTCGATGACAATGCATGGATCTGCACGAATTCAATTATTTTGCAAGGAATAAAAATTGGAAAGGCGGCAGTTGTTGGCGCTGGCGCCGTCATAACGAAAGATGTTCCGGACTTTGAAATCTGGGCAGGCAATCCTGCAAAAAAAATCGGGAAAAGAAGCAAAAAAAACGTGGTTGATTTTGGTCAGGTGAAAAGCTGAATGAATTTAAAAAAAAACTGGTTCTGGTTCTTGACTGCCCTAAAAAATGATTTTTAGGGGGTCAAACAATAAGGCGGGGTATGCTTCGCAACTCTGCCAGCACAAGTTGCATGCTTCAACAGAATCAAGCAGCTTTTTTGTCCTTTTTTCATCCAACAGTCTTTTCAAATCATAATCATATTCTGGAAGATTCCCCAAGATTTTTTGCCAGTACGGGCAAGGCAAAACATTGCCAAAAGGGTCAATCGTTACGGTTGACAAGCCTGACTTGCAAACCGGCTTTTTCTTTTCCAGCAAAAACTTTTTCATGTGCCTGAGATATGCCAGTGGCATCAGGCTTTTGGCGTTTGCCAGCTTGTATCTTTTTTCAATTTCGCCAATAACCTTCACTGTTTCTTCTGGATAGTTCTGGACTCCGATTCCTGAGTTTTCATTGTGGAATATTGCGAGCTCGTGGGCAAAGTTGACTATGGGGTTTTCGGAATTCTTTTGGATAAAATCAAAAACTTCCAATGCGTTGTCAATGTTGAATTTGCTGACTGTCAACTGGAAAGAAACGTGAAAGTTTTTGTGCCTTTCCGAAACCTTTTTCAAGCAAGCGTGGCTTTCCAGGAGCTTTTCAAAAGCGCCATTAACGCCCCTGACAAAATCGTGCTTTTTTCCAAGGCCGTCAATGCTGAGCGTTACAAAAACTTCCGCGCCGGAACAATGCGCGGCAACTTCTTCAAAAACACTGGCTTCTTTTTCTGGCATCAGGCCGTTTGAAGGAATGTTTATCAGCGAGAGATTTTTGCACAGGTCATAGCAACCGCAAACAATTTCTTTCAAGTCTTGGCGCAGCAGCGGCTCGCCGCCAGTGAGGTTCAACCAAACAACATTGTTTTTTACCGAATCGATCGCGCGCAAAAATTCGTTTGGGGAGATTTCGCGCGAGGAATTGTTTTTGCCTTCAGAGTAAAGCTTCCAAACATTGCAGGTTTTGCACCTGCTGTTGCATTTGTTGGTGCAGATGAAATTGTATTTGAATGGCAGCGGGCTTTTGCCAAAAAAAGGCAGGAGCCTTTCTTTCAGGTTTTTTGCCAGAACATTAAGATACAGGTTTCGCAAGAGCAACACCAACAAGTTTTTCTGCCTATTGCCTAATGGCAACTGCAAATTTTAAGCAAGCCGAATTAAGATTTAAATACATTCTATTTTTTAATATTTGATTCGTTTGAAGGCATTGTTTTTAAACCCACGGACTGCAAGCAGTTTTCCCCAGCCTCCCTTGGGGCTCGCGCTGCTTGCGGCAATAGCTGAAAAATCCGGCGCAGAAGCCCAAATAATTGACGGCAATGCCGCAAAAATAATCCCCTGCGTTTTGAATAATGCTGTTAAAGATTCTGGGTTTGTCTGTTTGGGCGCAATGACATCCAACTTGAAGGCTTCTTTTGCATTGGCCCGCGAAATAAAAAAAGCAAATCCAAATGCAAGAATAATTTTTGGCGGACCGCACGCGACAATCTTGCCAAAGCAAACCCTAAAGGAATGCCCTTCGCTCGACATTGTAGTCAAGGGCGAAGGCGAGGAAACTTTTGAAGAACTGCTTGGAAGCACGGCCAAAAACAATCTGGAAAAAATAAAGGGAATTTGTTTCCGAAAGGGAAAAAAAATACTCGAAACACCCGACAGGCCTCCAGTAAAAGACTTGGATTCCCTGCCATATCCCGCCTATCATTTGTTGCCGATAAAAAGCTATCGGCCTTTTCCCCCGCATGGGAGAAAGCTTCCTTTTATGACAATGCTCACGAGCAGGGGCTGCCCGTTCAGGTGCATTTATTGTTCAAAGCCGGTGTTTGGAAACAGGTTCAGGAGCCAGAGCCCAAAAAGGGTTGTGGAAGAGATTCTTTTTCTCAAGGAAAGATTTGGAATAAAAGAAATAATGTTTTATGACGACTCTTTCACGCTTGACCAGAAAAGGGCGGCCGAGCTCTGCAAACTGATTATACAAAACAAGATTGGCATTCCATGGTCTTGCGAAACCCGCGTAAACCTTGTCAATTCCGGGCTTTTAAGGCAGATGAAGCAAGCCGGCTGTTATATGATTTCTTACGGTGTCGAATCCGGCTCGCAAAAGATTCTCGAAAACCTCAAAAAAGACATTACAATCGAACAGGTTGAAAAAGCATTTGCCGAAACCAAAAAAGCGGGAATAAAAACCGTGGCTTATTTTATGCTGGGTTCGCCGGGTGAAACGCAGGAAACAATAGACAGCACAATACAGTTTTCAAAAAAAATCGGGGCGGATTTTGCCCAGTTTTCAGCCTGCACGCCATTGCCTGGAAGCGAACTGTTCTCAATCATGGAAAAAAAAATAACCGGCGTGGACTGGGCATCGTTTGATTACGCGAATGTTTCAAGGCTAGACACTTCGCTTTTGTTTGGCCAAGAAATAAAAAACCTGCAGAAAGAACTTCGCAGAGCATACTTGTCATTTTACCTTAGGCCAGGTTATCTCATCAAAAAAATTATTGGCATGCGGTCTTTGGATGATTTTAGGATTAACCTTAACGGCTTGAAAATGCTGTCAGGCATGCTGCAGAAAAAATAGCCCTTTGGCTTTGCTATTGGTTCCTGACTATTCTGCTGACAGAATCCAGAATAACCGCGGAAAAAATGCACAATGTTCCAATCAGCGAAAAGAAAACAGTCAAGATTGTTGGGCCAAAAGGCAGTGCTTTCCTGAAATTGTAAATCTCAATGGTATAAAACCCGAAAAGTATTCCAATCAGCAACATGGCAAGTCCAATAAACCCAAAAAACACAAGCGGCTTTTTCAGCATTATGAGGTCTGCAATGGACTTGAAAACACTGGCGCCGTGCAACAAAAAATTCCTTTTTGAACGGCCAAAATAACTGACTTTTATTGGCACTTCCGCAATTTTCAGTCCTGCCTCTGAAGCTCGGACAATTATTTCTGAACTTGCCCCCATGCCATTATTTTTCAATCCAACCAAGGCAGCAATTGCTTTTGGGGCATATGCCCTGAAACCGCTCTGCGAATCGCTCACTGCCATGCCCGCGCCAAGATTTGTGAGTTTTGTAAGAAGAGAAATGCCAAAACGCCTGTGAGATGGAATGTGGCTTTTTCCGCTGAACCTGCTCCCAACAACTATGTCTGCCCCAGCATTCAGGGCTTGCAACAGCCTTGGGCTGTCGGCAGGATCGTGTTGGCCGTCAGCGTCTATTATTACAAGCGCGGCAGCATTCTCTTTCAAAGCAATTTCAAAGCAAGAGTTCAAGGCCGCGCCATATCCTTGGTTGGTTTTATGCGTTATAACAATGGCTCCTGCTGCTTTGGCAATCAATGCTGTTTTGTCCTTGCTTCCGTCATCAACCACAAAAACTTTGCCAAAATATTTTTTTGACAAGAGAACAACACTGCCAATTGTTGATTCTTCGTTGAACGCAGGAATGCAAACAATGCGATTGGTTCCCATAAACAACAGCCACACGTTCCATTAATCAGATTGGATTGTTAATGCATTAACATTCTCGTTGCAAAGGATTAAAAACAGTTTTTGGTTTTTTTGCATTGGTTTTGCCAGAAAGCAAGCAAAACTGGCAACTATAAAAGCTCGCTGATTTTTTCCTCAAAACAATGCGGTTCATATCCAAAGGCATTCACTGTTTTGGTCATGTCAAAAACCCTGTCCACAAACAGGTTCCTGGCTTGCGCGCCAGAAAAACCAAGCAATGGCCTGAAAAGCAAAAAAAAACACAATGGCAATGGAACAAAAAACCTCTTCAGGCCTTTTTTGCTGCAGATTAGCTTGAAGACATCAGCCATGCTGATTTTTTGCGAGCCCGCCAAAATAAACGTGCCGTTCAAACGCAATTCCACTGCCTTTCTGACAAAAACAGCAACATCGCCCACAAAAATCGGCTGGATTTTGCTTGCCCCGTTTCCGGGCAAGGGAATTATTGGAAAACTTTCAACAAGCTTCACAAGCCGAGAAATATTTTTTGAATCGTTCTTGCCAAAAACAATGGTTGGCCTAAAAATCACGCGATTTTTTAGGAAAGAAAGCTCTTGTTCAGCAAGCTCCTTGCTTTTTCCGTAAGCATCCTTTTCCGGCAATAAGACAGTATCAGAACTGAAAAAAACAAATTGGTTTACGCCCTTTTTTTTTGCAGCGAGCGCAAGATTCTTTGTTCCCAAGACGTTTGTCCGCATTATTTGTTCGGTGCTTCCCTTGACCAAAGCAGCCAAATGGACTATTGCATCACAGCCTTCGGCTGCACGTTCACAATCTTCCTGATTCAAAATGTCGCCAAAAAACAATTCGATTTTTTTGCCGGGCTCGAGACCGCATGGCTTTCTTACAAAACACCTGAGCGCGAATGCCTTGGAAAGCTCTTCCACAACGCTTCTTCCAATGAAACCGTTTGCCCCGGTAACAAGGATCAAAAAATCACCAGAAATAAATTTTCAGGCAAAAAATCCTGGTTCAATGTGCTGGTCAAACCATTCTCCTCAAAAAACTCAGCAAGTATTTTGGGCGGAAATAGTATTCTGTGAATGCTTTTTCCTTCAGCTCCAAAAGCCTTTCCGGCGAAAGGTTTTTATGGCACATTACCGGCCTGAAGCCAGTGTAATGGTTCCAGTCAAAGTCAAAGATTTTGTTTTTTGCTTCCTCAAAAAAAGGCGTGCCGGGGTAAGGCGTCATTATTGTAAAAGAAGCAACGTGCGTGTTGAGTTTTTTTGCATAGTCTATTGTTTGCAGGATCCCCTGTTCAGTGTCATCAGGCAAGCCAAGAATGTAAAACGCGGTAATGTGAACTCCTTTTTTATCGCAATAGTTTATCAGTTCCTCTTCGTGCTCCAGTGAGGCGCTGGTTCTGACGACTCCTTTAAACAACCGCTGGTTTGCTGACTCTATGCCAACATTTATTGAACGCAATCCCGCAGCATAAAGCAGGTCAATGGTTTCCTTGTCAAGGTTTGCCAGGTGTGTTTCACACGCCCAGTCAATTTCCAGTTTTTTTGAAATCATTTGCTTTGCAAACTCTTGCGTTCGCGCCTTGTCAAAAGTAAAAATTGCGTCTCGAAAAACAATGCCCTTAACGCCAAACTCCCTCTTCAAAAACTCTATCTCGTCTACAATGCTTTCGGCGCTCCTGTAGCGCCAACTATAGCCAACTTTGTATGGGCAATAACAGCAACCGTACGGGCAACCCCTGCTTGAAAGAATCGGCAAAACAGGCTTTTTTTTTAGCGCGGGAAAATAAGAGTAATCAGTTATATTGAATGCGCTCCAGTCGGGAAATGGCAAAGAATTCAGTTCAACAGGATTGCTTTTAACAATGCCTTTTGGAACAAAGCCATTTGCAATTTTTTGCACGGCTTGCTCCGGCTCTCCGACTATGACAAAGTCACAGTGTGGCAGATAAAGCTCGGGTTTTGCGCTGGCAAAAAAACCGAAAAATCCAGTCCTTGCGTTTGTATTGCCACGCATGGCTTTTGCAGCATCTATCTCTTCATTATGGGCAACAAGAGATGATGTCATCAAAACCAAATCTGCATTGGCAAGATCTTTTTCGCTTATTGACACTTCATGCCCTGCGTTGGACAATATTGCTGCAATATATCCCATAAAGGGAATCGGCAATACTGCGCCAGTTTTTTTCAAGAACTCGACCATTCTCGCACGCAGCGAAGAACCTATTTCAAATTTTGTGCCAAAGCCGCCTGCCCAGTCCTTGTAAACCAGCCTGTCGTTTGGCTTAACATCCAGCAGAACAACTTTCACGCAACCACCACTGCAACATAAAATTTACCAGTGAATAATAATTAAAGGCTTGCGCCACGCACAAAATTATTCAAATTCCACTGAAAGCCGGTTTAATTGCAAATCGTCAAACCAGGTCCTGCCTTTGCCAAAGGCCCCCAAACGCAGGCCAATCGCCTTTGCGCTTTTTGGCGCCTGCAAAACGCTCTCAAAAAAAACCCAAGAGTTTTCGTTGCGGATGTAATAGTCTGCTGCGTCAAAATCCTTTCCCTTTTTGCCGGGATAAAAATCTCCCGATTCAGTGTTCCACCAGAAAAACAATATTTGGGCGCCATCAGAACCGCTAAAAACACGGCTGGAAAAATAATAGTATTCCGAAGCAGCATTATTGACAGAAATCTTTTCGGAAAAATAATGCTTTTCAAATCCAAGCTCGTTGGAAATCCTGCCGGAAAAACCGCCGGAAAACTTTTTTGAGGCATCCGCTGCAATTCCTTCTTGCCAGCCATTCACTCCTTGTTCAAAACCGCTGTTTTTCAATAAATTTTCGCCAAAAGAAACGCGCTTAGCTTTCCTGAAGCGCCCGGAATCAATGTCAAAAAACAGCACGGCGGTGTTTTTGTCATTAAGCGCGCCATCAAGCAGTGAAGCGTTTATGTCATAGAAAATCGAGCGCGGTTTTTTGCCGTTGGTCAAAATCCACAATCCTGATTCTATGCCATAACGCAAAACCGGCGCAGCATCCCAATCAAAATTGCCGCCAATTCTGTCAGGCCTGTTCAGCAAGAAAATATTTTTTCCTTGAATCGAATCTGGAAAAGAATTTTTAATTCCCTCCAGCCCCGAAAGAAAAACCCCGCTTGCTTGGTTCCACTCGCCAATTCTGTCTTGAATGTAAAAGAAGGAGCCGACACAAAAAACGGCAAACAAAACCCCTGTTGCAGCCAACGAAACTTTAACAATGGATTTCTTTCCGGTTTTCGCGGCTTTTCTAAAAAAGAGCTTGGCTGCAGCAAAAACTGCTGCAGAAAAGAAAATTCCCGCCCCCATCGACGGAAGATACAAATAGCGTGCCTGCAAGCCGCCGAGAATCATGACTGGCGCGATTGAGAGATAAACAAAAAGCAATGCAAATGCCGCAACGCGGTTTTTCCAGACAAAGAAAACAAAAAAATTTGCGGCAATAAAAACCGCAAAAAAGAAAAAGAGCATTGCAATAAAAGGCAGAATGTTGGCGCTTGGCAACATCAAGAAAAAGTCGCGCAATTGGGGAATTGGGCTGAAAAGAAAAACGAGCAAGCCCTTGAAGATAAGCAAATATGATGCTGGGTCGAAAGCAGTTGGAGACCTTGCCTTCAATGAAAAAAACAACAAAAGGAAAGCCAAATCAACAAGGAAAAAAGGAACATATTTTCTCCAAAAGCCCGGGCTTGTTGCCAATTTTCTCCGGAAGCTGCGCGCTCCGGCAAAAAAAACTATTTCGAGCAACAGAAGCATAAGAACGAGAAAGATTGCCCCCTCCTCGGAAAACGTCGCGAGGAAAAAAAACAGCAGCGAAAGCGCATAGTTCGTGCGGGATTTTGACTCCAAGAATCTTGTAAAAAAAATAAGCGCCAAAAGCAAAAAGAACTTCATTAAAAGGTGCGAGTGCACTGCAAGCCAAACGACGGTTTCGTAATTCATGTAAAATACCGCAAAGAAAAGTGCGGCAAAGAAAGCCAAAAGGCTGTTTTTGAAAAGCTTTCGCGCAAGCAAAAAAAGGAGAATTGCATTGGCAATGTGCAAAGCAATGCTAACTGCATGGTATGGCTGTGGCGAAAAACCGAATGCCAGAAACTCGAGCCGAGAAACAAAAAGCGGCACTGGCCTGTAAGAAGTAAGGTTTTTTTCAAAGAAATAATTTTGGCCGCCCTTTGCGGAATTCACTAAAAGGTCCGGGGCTTCGCCTAGAAAAAAAATATTCAAAGAGCCGGCATAAAAAAGCGCCACGACAAAAGCCAAAACAAGGAAAAAAAAGCAATCGCTGCAGAAAATGGAATTATTTTTTTTCAACATGCCGCCCACAAAATCAAAGCCCAATGCGCCTTTTCAACAATGCAAAAAACATTTTTGGTGTTGCCGTGAAACTGAAACGGGAATACTTGGCGTCTTTCCAGACAATCGGAACCTGTTTTATGGCAAAGCCGTTCTGTTTGATTCTCCACAGCAGTTCAACGTCAAACTCCCAGCCGTGTGATTTCATCAACGGTTGCACGGTGTCAATGGCGCTTTTTTTGAAGACTTTCGCGCCGCATTGGGTGTCCGGAATGCCCAAGCCAAACAGTAGCTCAACCAAAGAACGGTAAAACTGGGCGGCAATAAAACGATAAAACGGCTGCCTCTTTGCAACAAGCGAACCGGATATGGCTCTCGAACCGATTGCAGCATCAAAACCGTTAACAACCGCGGAATAAATTTTGAAGAACTGGCTTGGGGCAGTGGACTCATCCGCATCAGCAAAGCCGACAATTTTTTTTCGCGCTGCCTTGAAACCTTTCAATACTGCGCCGCCCTTGCCTGTGTAAAAAGGAAAATTCAGAAAAACAATCTCAGTGTTTTTTTTTGCCAGGCTTTCAACGATCTTTGGCGTTGAATCCGAACAGTTGTTGCACACAACAATCATTTCAAAGCTCATTCGCTTTTTCCTGAAAAAAGACAAAAGGTTTTCCAACACCGGCGCAATGCGTTTTTCCTCGTTATATGCCGGCACAACAAGGCTAAGCTCCAGAACCAAAAAGAACACCTGTTATGAATAACAAGAAGAATAACACAAAAAAGATTTAATAAACCAATAACCTTGCCTAAACGGACAGCCAAAAACCACAAGCGATTCCAACGGGAAAGCACTTTTTATTAATTATTCATGACTATCTTTTTGTATGGCTAATGCGGATTTAATTCTTGTTTTCCCGCCTGTTTCAACGGCAGAAAGATATTCCGAAGGCACTAAAGACATTGGCGGGCACCTTCCCCCGCTTGGAATAGCAAGCATTGCCGCGGTTTTGGAAAAAAAAGGATTTAAGGTAAGAATACTTGATGCGGCAGTGGAAAACCTAACAATAGAACAAACCACAGAAGCGATTTTAAAGGAAAATCCCTTGATAGTGGGCTTGTCTTGTTTGACTATGACAGTTGAAAAATGCGTTAAAATAGCAAAAGCAGTAAAACAAAAAGCCCCCAAAAAACCGATTGTAATTGGCGGCCACCACGCGTCAATAGACCCGTTCGGGATAATGAAGAACAACTGCTTTGACATTGTCACTTTTGGCGAAGCCGAGGAAACAATGCTTGAGCTAATGCGCGGTTTCAAGCGGGAAAAGAGTTTTCTGCGGCAGAAAAAAAAACTGAAGGGGATTGACGGAATTATTTTCAGGGCAGCAAATGGAAAACTTGTGAAAACAAAACCCCGAAGGCCCATTGAGGACCTTGATTCTTTGCCTTGGCCCGCAAGGCATTTGCTGCCAATGCAAAAATACTTGCCATTGGCAAACCAGTACAAGCGCAAGCCAGTGACAAACATTGTTGCCATAAGGGGCTGCCCGTTCGAGTGCACATATTGCTCAAGCCATTCAATGTTTGGCCGCAGAATCCGTTTCAGAAGCCCAGAAAATGTTGCCGCAGAAATAAAACACTTGATCGAAAAATACGGCATCAGAGAGATTTCTTTTTGGGACGATACCCTGACAATAAACAAGCAATGGCTTGGGCGGCTGTGCGGCCTTATGCTGCAACAGGGAATTGACATTAGCTGGAGCTGTTACGGCAGGGTAAATACGGTCAACCAAGAATTGTTGCACAAGATGAAAAAAGCAGGTTGCTGGAATATTTTTTATGGATTGGAAAGCGGAAACCAAGACCTTCTTGACTTGATAAAAAAAGGCATAACGCTCGAACAAATTAGGCTGGCAATAAAATGGACAAAAAAAGCAGGAATTGAAACGCGCGGCTCTTTCATGCTTGCATTGCCGGGCGAAACGCCGCAAAAAGCAAGAAAAACAATTGATTTTGCCATAGGCCTGGATTTGGATTATGCCCAGTTTTGCATCACCACGCCGTTTCCCGGAACAGAATTGTTCAGGACCGCAAAAAGGTTCGGAAAACTCGATATGCAATTTAACAGATACAGCATTTGGGCCCCTGTTTTCGTTCCCTTCGGATACAAGGATGCTGAAGAAATCATGGGAATTTACAAAGAAGCATTCCGGCGGTTTTATTTCAGGCCAAAATACATCTTGAAAAGAATTTTTGCCATCAAAAGCATTGAAGACCTAAAAAGAAATATCACCGGGCTAAAAACAATTCTGAAGCTTTCTTGAAAAACAACTCAATGATTGTCAGAGGCCAAGCCCTGCAAAAAACCAACGCCATAAAAAATATGCGTTAATATTATGCCAAAAAAGGAAAAAGGAGCCCTCGAGACATTCTGTAAAATTGCGGCGGCAAGAACAACCAAAAGATAAAACAGGATTATGCCGAAATAAAAAAGCGAAAGAGCTGGAATAAAAACACACGAGAGGCCGCCAAAAATTAAAAACAAAAACCAAAGCGACGGAATAAACTTCAAAAAAAACGACATGTGAAAGCGGCCTTTCTTTGTGGCCAAAGCGGTTCCCCGACCATAGCTGAACACCTGGTATAAATGAGGCCACCACATTTTCCTGCGATGGTGAAAAACCTTTATTTTCGGATCGTAAAAAATCCTTTTGCCGCTTTTTAATATGTCGTGGCAAAGTTGGATGTCTTCGCCAGTAGCCAGGCTTTCGTCAAATCCCCCGACCCCAAAAAAAACACTTTTTCGCAAAACCAGGTTAACAGAAGGCAAGGCATCAACAAAACGCGCGGGCTTTTCTATGTGCCTAATATTCATTGGCCCGGCAACAAAAGACGCCAAAATATCCCCGCTGACTTTTTGCCAAAAACAGTCTTCGGGAGGCGTTAGGTTTGGCCCTCCAACAGCGCCAATTGTTGGGTCTTTAAAATAACCCACGGCAAGTTTCAACAATTTTTCGTCAACAGGATACGCATCAGAATCAATGAATGACAGCAATTCGCCTTTCGCGACCCTTGCAGCAGCATTCCTTTTTACAGAGGGCTTTTTTGTCAGGACACAAACTTGTTTCACGTTCTTGCCAAGGTTTTCTTGGATTTTGTCAGGAACAATTATTATTTCAAAATCAGGGTAGTCCAACTTTCTGCAGCGTTCAATGCACTTCCTCGCATCGCTGTCAACGTGCGGCAACGGAATAATAATTGAAACCTTTGGAAGCTTCGGCATATTTTCCATGTTAATGATTCAGGAAACAAAATATAATCTTTTCACTTTTTACAAGACTCCAGCAAAGGATTAAAACCAAAACAGGGGATAGTGTATCAGTGCACGTGTTATGATGCGGGGCAAGTTGCAACAAACCAAGGATTTTATTACGTTTCCATTGCGCGCCATAACTTTGTTCAAAAAAGATAAATTCGGGCTTTCATCGCTTTCCACTGAAAGATACGATTATGTTGCACGGGAAGTAATTGGATTTTGCTTGGACATTGGCTGCGGCGAAGGAAACGCGTTTGTAAAAAATTTTTTGAACGGCAATGGAAAAGGCATTGATGTTTTTCAATACGACGGGCTGTCAAAAGAAAACATAGTCAAAAACATGTCTGTTTTCCCGTTTGAAGGCTCTGCCTTTGAATCCGTAACATTTATTGCAAACCTCAATCACATTCCGAAAAATCTGCGCGACATTGAACTTGCAGAAGCATACCGCTGCCTAAAAACAGGGGGAAATATTATTGTAACAATGGGCAACCCGCTTGCTGAAATACTGGTTCACAAGCTAGTGTTTCTTTACGCCCGCCTGCTCGGAAAAAAGCTCGTTGAAGACACGATAAAACCAAGGGAAACAGAGGAAGACTATTTTGTCGCTGAATCCGAAATAATGCAAAGGCTATCAAAAGCAGGATTCAAAAACATAACAAAAAAGCGCTTTTGGACGCAGTTTGGCTTGAACAAGCTTTTCGTCGGATGGAAAAAATGAACAAAAGAAAAGCACAAGGGATGACAAAATGAATTTAACTAAAATGTACTGGCTGGCAAGGAACTATTTCAGCAGCAAACCCTTTTATTTGATTTGTTTTGTGACCGCGCGCTGCAATTTGAAATGCGCAATGTGTTTTTACTGGAAAAACACCGAGGCGGCCAAAAAAGAAAACGAACTGACTGCCGAAGAATTCGAACGCATTGCAGCAAACTTTCAGCACATCCAACAAGTCAGCATTGGCGGCGGCGAACCGTTTTTGCGAGACGATTTGCCGGAAATCTGCGGGGCATTCAGCAAAATCAGCAACGCGCAAATCATAACAATCCCGACAAACGGCTCATTGCCGGAAAAAATCCAAAAAGACGTAAAACGCATGGTTGAAGACTGCCCGAAAACCTTTTTCAGAATCTTCCTTTCAATTGACGGCATTGGCGAAAAGCACGACAAAATCCGCGGAGTAAAAGGCAGTTTTGAAAAACTAATGCAAACATATTCCCTGCTCGATGCGTTAAGAAGCAAACACAAAAATTTGGGCATTGATGCAGGAACAGTATTGTCAGCTTACAACCAAAACAACATCAAAGATGTTTTCGAGTTCGTCGAAAAAAACATGGGCATCAATAACCACCAATTGCTGCTTGCGCGCGGCAACACGCGCAACACAGAGGCAAAAAACATCCAGCTTGAAAAATACGGAGAAATGATAAAATGGCTTGCCGAAAAAAAGGCAAAAAAAGAAAAACGCCCTTTCTCTTCAATCTTGCGCGCAATATTTTCAATAAACATGGAAAAAATCCTTGAAACCGCAAAAGACGGCAAATCAAAAGTCCCGTGCGTTGCCGGAAAGAAACTGGTTGTAATAAGCGAAACTGGCGATGTTTACCCTTGCGAGATTTTAAGCAGAAAATTTGGAAACATAAGGGAAAATAATTTTGACCTGCAAAAAATTCTTGATTCAAACGAGGCAAAAAAAACCATAAAAAACATCAAGAGCGGCAATTGCGCTTGCACTTTCGAGTGCGCAATGAACGCAAGCATTGCATTCTGCCCGAAAATGTATCCGCTTATCCTCAAAAGGGCATTATCAGAAAAATGTAAAACTGCATTGGGCCCCAAAAACGCTATTTAACCCGATAAATGTCTATTCTTTCCGCAACATCCCAAAAAAGGCTGAACAGTGTTCCGTTCTTCAGCAGGCTGCTTTTTTCCAGCGAGGAACGCGGATATTTTTTCTGCGTTCCGCCAAAAGACGCGAGCAATTCTAAACGGTTTTTGTCCTTTTGGACAATCTCGCGAATTTGTTGCGCGGCACGCGAGTTAAAAACCAAATAGTCGCCTTTCTTCAACCCAGAGTCCGGGCCATGAAGCACAAGGGCAATATCCTTTCTTCCGAAAGCCTCTAGCGAAAGGAAAAATATCCATGAAAGGTCCTGCTCGTTATAAACAGTCGCCTTTTCAGGAATGTTTTCTGCAAGAAACTTGTTCGCCTCAAAAGCAGTCAAAGAATTGTGATAGTGAGTCACATAAAAGACACTAAGCTCATTAAGCTGCACAATGCTGCTAAAGGCAAGCAAAAAAGACATTATTGCAAGGGCACCCAGAACCAGCAAATGCAAAACTTTTTTTTCTTTAGTTTTGAAAAAATAAAAAACCGCAAAAGCTGGAACCGAAACAACAATTAAAAAAAACAAGGCATTGAAAGCAAGCGACAGAATTTCAATTGAATTGTTTCCAAAAACAGCAAGCAGGTTTTTTGTGTTGAAAAACAACACCCAAAAAGCAAGGTTGGCTAACAAGAATGCCAAAAAAAAGCTTTTCGCTTTGTTACCTAGCCTTTCAAGCACAGCATCGCAGAAAAATTTTGCAGTAAAGCCGAAAATAATCGGCAAAACCGGAACAACATAACGCGGGCTTGTCTGCGAAGCAAGAGCCAAAGGCACAAGACCGCCAATAAAAGCAGCAATCAGGACAACAACAGTGCTTTGCCTTTCAGAAAGCGAAAGCCAGGGAAGAAAAACCTGTTTTTTTATTGACTGCCAAAGCTTTTTTCTGGCAGCAAAGATTGTACCGGTAATAAAAACGAAAATTGAAAAGCCAAGTATTGGAGTCAAAAGATAATAGCCAAACCAATAATCAAAATACGCTTGCAGATTTGCCAGAGGATTGCTTGAAGTCGAAATCATTCCAGAATGCAACGGCTGCACAACAAAACCAGTGAGCAAAAACATTGCGATTGCAAAAACAGCGAACGGCAAGGACAAGGAAACAACAATGTTAAGTTTCCTTGCAGTTTTTCTCGTAACAAGCAAAGCAATAACTGACAGCAGCAGCGCGATTACGATTGTTTCGCGCGTTAAAGCCCCCCAAACAATCAACAAGGGAATAATATACAGGGATTTTTTTTCCCCAATCTTCGTAAAAAAATAAATAGCCGCAACAAGGCAGAACGTTGCAATGATTATGTTAACGCTTGCCGTGTACCAAAGCGAGTAAACAACAAAAAAAGATGCCGAAAGCAGAAAGCTGGAAAGAAACGCAGTTGCTTTCCCGAAAAGCTTTTCAAACAGCTTGAAATTAAAATAGATTAAAAGCAAGGTAAGCAAAGACAAAAACAGGTGAAAAAACGGCATTGCAAGCAAATAGTTATTGCCAAAGGCAAGATAAAATGGAACAAAAAGAAAAAGAGCCAGTGGCCTTGAAAGCAATTGGTACTCATTCAATACCTTTATTGTTTCAGCAGAGAAAGGTTGCGAGCTAACGTATTTTGCCGCAACAGGGTAACCCCATTCGTCAGTCTGGAAAGGAATTGCATCTTGCCTGAACAAAACCAGAAAAACCAGCAGAAAAAAAAGCAGTTCAAGCTTGTTCGCGCAAATTTTTTTCAGAATGCTTCGCATGCAAGAAAAAATGAAATAACTTGTTTAAAAGCTATTGCAGTTATCGCGAAAGGCAAATGCCGTTGAGCGCAATATCCAAAGCGAGCAAAGCGTCTTTTGCGCTGACTTTCGGCTCTTTTCCAGCAATAATGCAGTCCAAAAAAGACTCGAGCTCCAACAGCAAAGGCTCTTTTTTTTCTATTTCTATTTTTCTCTGCGTTGGCTGGCCAAACTTTAAAACATAATCTCCAAAGTCGTTGAAGCTTTTTTGATAGTTTGTTTCAAAAACAACAAGCTCTTGGTTAATATAATCCAGTTCGGCATATCCTTTTGTTCCAGTGACAGCCAATCGCCTAATTTTTATTGGCGTTACCCAGTTAACTTGGATGAAACCGTTTATTTTGCCATACTTCAGCAAGATTTCCGCATAATCGTCAGTGTGCGATGCAAGCGCGCGGCCAATCAAATGCCAGCTTTTGTCCGGCTTCCTTGAAAGCAAATAATTGAAAACGTCAATGTCGTGGATTGCAACGTCAACAATAATGTTTGTGTCAACAATCTGCGGCGCAAGCAAACCAACTCTTTTTGCATTGATTGAAATCACTTCGCCTAGCTTGCCCGCATCAATCAGGGATTTCAATTCAGCAACAGCGGGATTAAATCGCTCCAAATGCCCCACTGTCATTTTCACTGAATTTTTTTCCGCTGCCTCAATGATTGCCTTTGCGCTTTCAATTGAATCGGAAATTGGTTTTTCAACCAAAAAATTTATTGATTTTGAGGCAACTAGCATTGCAACGGTTTTGTGCAAGCCAGTTGGCACGCAAATGGAAACAACATCCGGCTTTTCTTTTTCAAGCATTTTACCATAATCGGCGTAAAAATTGCAGCAAAACTTTTTTGCAATCTCCTTTCCCTTTGCCTCGTTTGAATCCGCAACAGCAACAAGGTTGCTTTGCTTCAGGCTCGAGAAAATGCGCGCGTGGTGCTGACCAATGTTTCCAACGCCAATGACTGCAGTTTTCAGTTTTTTCATTTTATTTCACTGATTGTTTTTGCAATGAAAGACAAGTCCTTTTTTTTCAAGCCGGGATGCACTGGAAGGCTCAAAACCTCTTGCGCAAGCTTTTCGGCAACAGGCAATGTTTCGGCATAACCCAATTCAGCATAAATCTTTTGCTCATGAATCGGCACGGGATAAAAAATTGCGGACTGAATGCCTTTTGCTTCCAAAGCTTCTTTCAGCTTGTCGCGCGAAAGCGGAAAATCTTTTGCCACGCGGACAGTGAACTGGTGCCAAACATGCCTTGCTTTTTCCGCAGCTTGCGGAACAACAATGCCCTGCACGTTTTGCAGTTTTTTTGACAAGAATTCAGCGTTATTTTTTCTTTTTTGATTGTTCAAATCAAGCTTTTTCAATTGCTCCAAGCCGATTGCAGCAGCAATGTCAGTCATGCGGTGGTTGAAGCCAAGCAAGTCGTGGTAATATCTCCTGTTGGAGCCGTGCTGGCGCAAGAGCCGCGCTTTTTCAGCAACAGCATCGCTGTTTGTAGTAATCATTCCGCCTTCGCCGCAAAACATGTTTTTTGTGGGATAAAAAGAAAAAGCTCCCGCGCTCCCGATTGCGCCGACTTTTTTTCCGCCAAATTCTGCGCCGTGCGCCTGGCAAGCATCCTCCAAAACCAACAGGTTGTTTTCATTTGCAATCTTCATTATTGCCTGCATGTTGCATGGCAAGCCAAACAAATGCACTGGCAAAATTGCCTTTGTTTTTGGAGAAATTTTTTCCGCAATCTTTGCAGCGTCAATGTTGAATGTTTCCTCTTCAATGTCGACAAAAACAGGCCTGGCGCCGCAAAAAAGAACCGCGTTTGAAGAAGCAATAAAGCTGAACGGAGTGGTAATAACCTCGTCTCCCTCTTTAATGCCAAGCGCGAGCAAAGCCAAATGCAGTGCTGTTGTGCCGGAAGAAGTTGCAATGGCATGCTTGCAGCCAATGAATTCCGAAAATCTTTTTTCAAATTCTTCGACTTTTGGCCCTTGCACCAACTGCCTAGATTTCAACACTGCAACAGCAGCGGAAATTTCTTCTTTGCCAATTTGCGGCGCAGCAATCTGAATCATTTTTTCAACTTCTCAATGTCTTCTTTCGGAATCAGTATTTGTTTTCCGCAAGCGGAACAGGAAAAACTGTTTTCCTTTGCTTCAAGCTTTAGTTTTGTTCCGCAATCGCAGACAAAACCGGCAAGCTTTGCCGGGTTTCCGAAAACAAGCGCGTGCGCTGGCACGTTTTTTGTTACAACTGCCCCGGCGCCAACCATTGCAAACTCTCCAATAGTAATTCCAGCAATCAAAGTTGCGTTTGCGCCGACCGAAGCGCCTTTTTTTACAATAGTGCAAGCGGCTTTCCGCTTTTCATCCCAAATAAAAGCGCGAGGCCTCAAATCGTTAGTGAAACAAACCGCCGGGCCAATAAAAACATTATCCTCGACCAAAGCATTGTAAACAATCGAATTGTTCTGCACTTTTACGCCATTGCCAATCTTAACGTCAAAATCAATGAAAGCATTTTTTCCAACAACACAATTCTCGCCAACAATCGCGCCTGCGCGCAATTGTGCATTGTGCCAGATTTTCGTGCCTTTTCCCACAACAGCGCCAGCTTCGACAAAAGCGCTTTCGTGGGCAAAGAAATCTTTTTTGGCTGCCATTTACCAATCTCTGCCCTAATGTTTTTAAAAAAACAACACAAAACAATGATTTAATGAAAGGGAAAAGCAGTGTTAGCGTAATTGTCCCGGTTTACAACGAAGAAAAAATAATCGCCGCAAACTCAAAAAAAATTTCAGAATTCCTGCAACAAAAATGCTTTGAGTTTGAAATACTGCTCTGCAACAACGGCAGCACTGATTCAACGCTCGAAAAGGCAGAGGAACTCGCAAAAAAAGACAAGCGCTTTGTTGCCGAAAGCGTTGGCAAAAAAGGCATTGGCTTGGCAGTAAAAAAAGGCTTTTCCGCGGCAAGCTTTGAAAACATTGTTTTTTTTCCAATCGACATTTCCTTCAACCTTTCTTTCATCACACAGGCAATCGAATTGCTGAATGAAAAAAAAGCAGATATTGTCATTGGCTCAAAGGGCGCAAAAGGCTCGCGCGTGAAAAGGCCTTTTGCAAGAAAGATTTATTCTTTCTGTTACGGCCTGCTGCTGAATCTCCTGTTTGGCTTGAAGATTAGCGATACGACCGGAACGCTTGCATTCAAAAAAAGCAGAACAAAAAGCGCGCTGTTGTCTGCAAAATCGGAAGACGCTTTTGTGGCAGCAGAGTTCTTGATAAACGCAAAAAAACAAGGATTGAAAATAACTGAAATTCCTGTCACAGTGCACGATTTGCGGAAAAATGATTCAAAAATAGTTCCAATAAAAGACAGTGCAAGAATGCTGCTGCAGATGCTGAAAAAAAGATTCTCCTAATGTTCCTGCTCTTGGAACTTTTTGTTTCTGAGTGCTGCCGCAATGTCTTTCCTGAAAACAAGCGGGGCAAGCATGCTTTTTCCCAAGCGCAAAACAAACAGCAAATCTTCAAGCGAACGGATTTTTTTTGCAAGGTTCAACGGATTGGCAAAGCGCGCAAAAATGCGGGCTTTCATTCTTTTGTTTGCGCCAAGCCAGATTTCTTCCAGCTCTTTTTTTGATAAAAACGCAGTGTCATATGCAACGCCGCGCTCGTCAGACTCTTTTGAAAAACCGTGCTGCTTGAAAATTTCAAACAGTTTTGTCCCGGGAAAAACAGCGGGCAAAAAAATTTCCGCATAATCCAAATCGGAATTCAAGGCATAATCAACAGTCTGCTTTATTTGCCCGCGGGTTTCAAACGGAAAACCAATAATGAAAGTTGCCTGCACCCACAACCCCAAATCATTTGCGGCTTTAACGAGCGAGTCAATCTTTTTCAAGTCAACTTTTTTTCCAATAAATTTTTGTGTTTCCGCGCACGCTGACTCAATGCCGAATTGTATGCGGTGGCAACCGCTTTTTTTCATGTGCGCCAAAAGCTCCTTGTCCAACGCCCAAAAGGCAAGGCCATTAGGAGTTTTCCATTTGATATCAATGCCCCGGCGCATTATTTCATCGCAAATCGCATGCATGCGCTTTTTGTCAAGCGTCAAATTGTCGTCCTCAAAATCAATTTCCCGGATGCCAAAATCATTCACAAGCAATTCTATTTCATCAACAACATTTTTGGGGCTTCTTGCACGCCAGCCAAGCCCCCAAACGCATTTGACAGCGCAAAAAACGCAAGTGCCGGGACAGCCCCTGCTGGTTGTCATTGTTGTTTTTGGCGAGCGCATGCTCCAGCGCTTGTCCTCAAACTTGCGGTAGAGATTCATCGGCAACAAATGGCGCGCGGGAAAAGGCAAAGAATCTAAGTCTTTAATCAAAGCGCGCGGCGCGTTTGAAAAAATCTTTTTTCCGGCACGCTCCGCTGTTCCCGCAATCGCGTGAAGCTTTTCGCCTTTTTTTATTTTTTGCGCGATTTCCAGAAAGGTTTGCTCGCCCTCTCCCTTGACAACCAAATCAATGTTCTTGTCTTTCAGGATTTCATGCGCAAAAATTGTCGCATGAGTGCCGCCAAAAACAATTGGAACGCTTTTGTTCCATTGTTTTACAATTGCTGCAACGCGCTGTGCGTCGGGCGAATGCATTGTGAAAGAATTGTTCACTCCAACAAGCGCGGGAGAAAACTGCTTTAGCGCTGAAACAATTTGTTTTTCAAAAGAGCGCGAAACAATGCAATCTAGAATCTTAACTTCAAAGCCTTTTTGCCCCAAAAAAGCCGCAATGTATGCCAAACCCAAAGGAGGATAAACCTGGGTAAAAATATTTCTTTCTACAAAGGTTTTGTCTTTTTTCTCCAAATCGAAGATTGGGGGCTGAATCAGCAAAACGCGCATATTCAGAAATTGGGGGACAAGAGTTTAAAAAAACTGGCAATGAACCATTAAATAATGGACAAGAAAACAGCCCTGCGCTGCGTTGCAAAAACGTTCTGGAAAAATAACTCAATGCCTGAATACGTAACCTTGTACGTTACGTCAAAATGCAATTGCAAATGCAAGCATTGCTTTTATTGGCAGGAATTAAACAAGAAAGAGCAAGAACTGTCGGTAGAAGAACTGCAAAAGCTTTCGAAAACAACGGGAAATTTTTCTTTGTTGATTCTCACAGGCGGAGAACCGTTTTTGCGGAAAGACTTGCCGGAAATAGCTGAATTGTTCTGCAAAAACAATTCGGTTGAAAACGTTTTGATTCCGACAAACGGCTTTGACACAAAAACAGTTTGTGCGGCAACAAAAAACCTGCTTGAAAAATGCGGAAACGCAAGCGTTGTAGTGAATGTTTCAATCGATGCAATCGGCAGGCAACATGACAAAATCCGCGGGGCAAAAGGAATTTTTAAAAACGCAATGCAGACGTTTGAAGAACTGAAAAAGCTAAAGGGGAAATTCAAAAACCTGGGCGTTGGATTCAATGTAACGCATTTTTCGGAGAATGAAAAGCAATTGGAAAAAACAATTGATTTTTTGATTGAACAAAAACCGGATTCTGTTTCCCTCGGATTGGTAAGGGGAAATTTGCGCAGCGAGAAAGACAAGAAAGTCGATTTGCAATTGCACGATGCGCTCTGCAGGAGAATAATACAAGAGATGCGTTCCGGAAAAATGCGGGGGCATTCGCTTGCCGGCTCAAAATTTTTGTCAAAGCTCAGGATTGCAAACACTGAAATGATTTACAATGACGTTGTGGCAACCGCAAAAACAGGAAAAATGCCGCACGATTGCTTTGCCGGAACAATAAACGCAGTCATTTACAGCAACGGCGATGTTTTTCCCTGCGAGCTACTGGAGAAAAAGATTGGAAACTTGCGGGATTCGAATTTTGATTTCAAAAAGCTATGGAAGACAAAGGCGGCAGGGCAAATCAGGGAATTCATCCGAAAAAAAAACTGCGCCTGCACGCAGGAATGCATTATTACAACAAACCTGTTGTTCAACCCGCTTTGCCTCATAAAAATGGGATTGAAAAGCGTTTGAAAAACTATTTTTTCCGCGGCCGCATTTTCAAATAAGTTTGCTTAAAATTTTTGTTTTTCAAATAACGGAATCTGTTCTCGCAGCCCAAGCAGGGCTTTAACGGGGCACTGCTGTTGACTAGCTCGCGGAATTTTTTGTATTTTTCATTGTTCCAGATTTCCGAAAAGCTTTGCGCGTTCAAATCTCCCATTACTGCATCTTCAAACCAACAGCAAACCTGGACTTTTCCGTCAAAGCGGATGTAAGCATGCACCCACGGAAGCAAACAAGCAGGAACAGCAGCATCAAAGCCGCTTGAAAAATCAATTGGCAAATCAAGCTTTATGCCAGCAGCCTTTGCAGTTTTTTTTGTTGCCTCAAACTGCGCGTGCAAGAGCGCGGGAAAAGAAACAAGCGATTGCTTTTCAAAGCGCTTGTCAAAAACAGCAAGATGCGTGACCTTCAATTCTTCCGCCCCCAAACTTTGCGCTAGCGCGGGCATTTGCTGCAGTTCATTAATGTTTTGGCGCATTGCAACAAACTCCGCGCGCAGCCTTGGCAAAACCGCGCGCTTTTCGCTTTTGATTTTGGAAAACCGCTTTATATTTTCAATCACATTGCCAAAGCGCGCATTCCTGCGGATTTTTTCAAAAGTTTTTTTCGTTGCCCCGTCAAGCGAAACAGTTATTTCATCAACCTTCTGCTTTACCAAAAACTCTGACATTTTTTCGTCAAGCAATGTCGCGTTCGTAAAGAAAAAAACCTTCACTTTGTGGCGCTTTGCGGATTCGATTGTCCGCCTGAAGCTTTTGGAAAGCATTGGCTCGCCATAGCCAGTCAGGCTGATTTCGCTGATGCGCGGCAGAATTTCTTTCTCGATTTTTTTCAAGAGTGTTTCGGAAATTTCGCCTTCTTTCAGCGGCGCCCAGTGGCGCGAGCACATTTCGCAGCTCAAGTTGCAGTGGTTGGTGAGCTCTAACGCAGGCATTACCGGAAAAGAGCCCAAAGATTTTTTTTGAAAAACCGCGTCAACAAAAATGTTCTGGAGCGCGTTCAGCCTTTGCATTAGGCTGCCGGAAAAGCAGAAGGAAAGCGCGCGCCTTGCATTGTCAAAAAAACTCGGCATAAGAAAAACAGGGAGAGAACAAATTTAATAACCAATTATTTATGCGGCAGAAAAGACAGCACTGTTCCTGACTCTTTTTCCATCAGCTTTTGCCAGTCAAATTCTTTTTCAACTGTTTTTCTCCCGTTGTTGCCAAGGCGTTTTGCAACCGCGGGGTGATTTAACAAAAAGGCAAGCGATTTTGCAAAACAATCGGCGTTTGCAGGCTCGCACAATAACGCGTTTTGGTTTTGCCTTGCAATTTCAGAAATCGCCTGCAGGCGCGAAACCACAACCGGCTTGCCGCAAGCCCAGTATTCAAAAATCTTGAAAGAAAGATAACACTGGTGGTTGAGCGTCGCGCGCAATGGCATTGCCCCAACGCTCGCTGCATTCAAAAATGCCGGCACTTCTTTCATCGGGACAAGGCCGGTGAAAACAACGCTCTCCTGCACTGAAAGATTTTCAGCGAGGCTTTGCAGCAAAGCAATTTCTTTGCCAGTGCCGCCGACAATCAAGAGCTTTGCATCCGGAACCATTTGCAAAACAATCTTGAATGCCTTCAATAGAATGTCCGCGCCGTCAGCGTGCTTTATGTCCCCGCCGTGAAAAACAATTGTCTTGTTTTCTGGCAGGCAAAATCTTTTCGCAATATTTCTTGAATCAATTCGCGGACTAAAAGTTTTTGTATCAGTGCCGTCTGCGACAACAAAAATCTTTTCTGCGGCAATGCCTTTTTTTGAAAGCCTTTGCTTCATCACATTGCTTACGACAAAAACCGCGCGCGCATTCTTCAAAGAAAAGCGCTCGATTGATTCAAAAAAGCCGGAAAGCAAGGGGGCTTCCTGCTTTGCGATGTCTGAATAAAAATCAGTGAAATCCAGGAAAAAAGGCCTTCGAATTATTTTTGACGCAATTGCAGCGGAAAAGCCGGCGACAGGATTCCAAGCGTGCAGGAAAGCAGCGCGCTTTTTTCTTGCAAGAAAAACAATTGCCAAAACGCTTGAAGCCAGGTTGAACAGCCTGGCAAAAAGCCGAAAGTTGCCGTACAATGCTTTTGCAAACCCTGGAAACTGGAAAAATCCAATGCCTTCAAAGCTTCCGGAGTTTGAAGCAAGCGGATTGTCTGCAGGGCAAACAAACATTGCCTCGCAGTGCTTTTGCTTCAGCGCTTTTGCAAGCCAAAAAAGCCTCACGTTGAGCCTGGAGACTTTTGGAAATTGCCCTTCAATCACCAAAATTCCAAAAAATTTTTTTTCCATGTTTTAGCGCTTCCAGAAAAGGTTTGCAATCAATGCGGCAAGCAGCAGAAAGTTCGTTATTGAGAGGACAAAAAGCATTTGCTGCAGCGAAGAGTGAAAAAACCACAAGGCAATCGCTTCAACAATGCAGAAAAACGCGAGCAGTGCAACGTGCCTGCTGCGGTTCAAGCCCATTTCAAAATAAACCAGAATATTGCTGAAAGAAAAAAATGCCATTGCCACGCCAAACAACGGAAGCAGCGGCGCGCTTGGCGCAAAGGCGGCCCCGAAAAAAATTGAAACAATTTGCGTGGAAAAGAACCAGAAAGCCGCAAGCAGGGCAACCGCAAAGCAGGAAGTATACAACAGGGCATTCTTTAGCAATTGCCGCGCTTTTGCCTTGCCGGTTGACTCTGAAACCATTGGCAACAGCACTGTTGCAAAAGAAATAGCCAGAAAATAAACCAGTTTGCCGAGCAACGAAGCAATGGAATAATGCCCGGCTTGGGTGGAACTGAAAAAATGCTTCACAAGCATAATGTCAATGTTTATCAAAAACATCAGGAAAAAAAGAGAAAGCAGCACGCTCCAGGAAAAAAAACTGAATTTTTTGCCGCTCGGCTTGAACTTCCGCGCTTTGAAAAAATCCTTCAAAAAAAACAGGCAAAACAGCGCTGCAAAAACAATTCCCACAACAATGCCGGCAATTGCGCCGCCAACGCCAAAACCCAAAAACACAAGCAATATTGCGGCACCAAATTTAAAGATTGCAAAAAATAGGTTTGAGGCACTGTAAGGGAAAAAACTCTGCAGGCCCTGCAGCAGCCCCCAAGGAACCACAAGCAGCAAATAAAAAAAAAGCAAAACAGCAAGCAAAGCAACCGGCAGCAATTCCACGTGCAAAAACCAGGCAATCAACGGAGAAAACAGCAGGAAAAAAAACATCAACGCGAGCGCAAGCAAAAATACGCGCACGGAAAAAAAGCGCGCATATTCAAACAATTGCTTTTTGTTGCCGCGCGCCCGCAACTTTGATATTTCCCTGGCGGCAGTCAATTGCATTGCGCCGCTCAAGCCGGTCGGAGTGGCAAACAAATAAATAAAAGTGAAAAGTGATGCAAGCGCGCCGTATTCTGCCGGGCCAAGCATTCGGCCCATGAACAAGTGGTACAGGTAACCCAAAAATGCTGCTGCAATGGTTGCAGCAAAAAGCAAAGAACCGTGCTTTAACAGGTTGTCTTGCATCAGCTTGCCCCGATTTTTGACTTGAAGATTTTTGACAAAAGCCTAAAAGCAAGCAAGGGATTCTTGATTGCCTTGAAAATATTTTCAAAACTCCAAAATCCTTTTCCGCCTGCCTCTTTTTCCAAAGAAACAGCGCGCGCAGCATTGTACAGCGAAACAAATTCTTCAAACGGAACGCTGCCGACAAAAACAGAATCGTCGTGCCTGCTTATTGGGTCCATGTCAAACCTGCGCCAGTCAATGCCCGCAACATCAATGTTTGGGTTCTGCTTGAGATAATACTCCCACAGTTCTGTTCCGGGCAAGGGAGTCATGACTGAAACGTGCGCAGTGCTAATCGCTGGGTTTTTCATTAGTTTTATTGTTTCAAGCATTTCTTCCTTTGTTTCAGTCGGGCTGCCGATAATAAACTGGCCGTAAATTCCAAAGCCGGCTTTGGAAATCTGATTGACACAATCAAGATTTTGATTCAGGGTCACGGAATCATTTTTCAGATAGCGAAGCATGCGCTCCGAACCAGACTCAAAGCCAATGGAAACGTTTGCAACGCCCATTTTTTTTAGCAAAACAAGAATCTCGCTGTCAATCAGGTTTGCGCGGCCGTCAACCAAAAACTTTATCTCGCCCAACAGTTTCCTCTGTTCCAGCTCTTTCACTATTTCAGCAACGCGCTTCTTGCTCGCAATAAACAAATCATCAACAATCGCAAGCGCTTCCACGCCATATTTGTCGTGCAACAACTGGATTTCTTCCGCAACATATTTTGCGGAATTCATGCGCAGCTTGTTCCAATGCCTTGTTGCCTGGCAAAAAACGCACTTGTATGGGCAGCCGCGCGAAGTCATTATTGAAGTGCCGCGCAATTGCTCATGCGTGCACAAAACGTCTTGTTTTTTCAGATAGTGCTGCATGTCAAACAAGCCGCGAGCCGGAAAAGGAATTTTGTCCAACGGTTCAATTAGAGCGCGCGGCTTTGTGATTGCAACTTCTTTTCTATCGTGAAAAGCCAGCCCATTTATTTTTTTCAATTGCTGCCGTGCTATTCTGCCTGCTTCAATTGCCTGCATTAGTTCCAGAAAGGTTTGTTCGCCCTCGCCAACAATGCCGAAATCAAAAGCGCTTGGCAAGGTTTGCGGCAAAGAAGTAATATGTGTTCCGCCAATTACAGTAAGAATGTCAAGCTCTTTTTTCAATTGCTCTGCAACGCTAATGTTTCCAAAAAACCCCGGCGTTGTAGAGCCAAACCCAACAATGTCTGGCTTTGTTTCCCGGATTTTCTGAAGGGCTTCTTTTTGCCCGCATTCAACAATGGAAATTTCAGAAAAACCGCCGTGCTTCTGCAAATATGCTGCAATGTAACCGAGGCCAAGCGAGGGATAAATGCTTTTTCCCCAAACGTTTGCCAAAGTTAACCTAACCATAAAAAAGCCTTTTCTAGACAGAATAATACTAAAAAAGAATTAAATAAAAGGCATACTGGATGAACAGTACAAAAGAACTGATTGAAACAGCAAAAAGCAGGCAATTTGTTGTTTCAGCAATTGTCTTTGTTTTTCTCGCAATGAACTTTAACTCTTGGACAGTCTGGAGCGACGGCCACGCATATTTTGCAATACTCGAATCAATGGTGCAAGACATTGACTTTGACTTGACAAACCAAAACCAGCAATACGGCGGAATTTACCTCGTAACGCCATTGGAAGGCAGTAACCCAAACAGATTTGTCTCGCCGTATGGCTTCGGCGCGCCGCTATTGAACGCGCCGCTGTATGCAGTGGCGCTCGCAATAGAAAAAATATTCAACATCAATGTAATTTACCAAAGATATGGCTTGCTGCGCACGGCTTCAGTAAACGCCAGCTCAAACATTTTTGGCTTGCTTGCAATGCTGTTCTGTTTTGCAACAATAAAGAAGTTGGGCTTGAAACTGAGCGCACTGTCAATGATTGCGCTTGTAATTTCAACCCCATTGTTTTTTTATGCTTCAATGACGCCAAGCTTTCCGCATGCTGCAGACGCTTTCATTCTGAGCGGTTTTGTTTTTTTGTTTGTATTTTTTGAAAAAGAAAAAAAACAAGAATCAAAAAAACAATTGTTTTGCGGGTTGTTGCTTGGTTTTGCTTCAACCGTCAGGTATTACAACGTTTTCCTCTTTGCATTTGCAGCATTATTTTTTATTGCGCAAAAACAATGGAAAAAAGCAGTGTTTCTAACGGTTGGATTTTTTGCTTTTGCGTGGACTATTCCGGCATATTGGCAACTGGGAATGGGAGACCAGGGAACATACATAGCGACAACGCTTGCAAGCGACATAACGCCAAACATCTTGCCGGTGCACGCGCTGGATTTGTTAGCGAATCCAGTGCATGGTTTGCTGTTGTGGAGCCCGATAATCGCTTGCTCGCTGTTTGGGCTTTGGCTATTGTTTAAAAACAAACAAAACAAGGGCATTGCCTTGTTTCTTGCGGGAATTTTTTTGGCGCTTGTTTTGGCCTATGGGCGCACGGAAATTTGGAGCGCGGGCTGGAGCTTTTCCGCGCGCTATCTTACCGGATTGTTCCCTGTCTTTGCAATAGGATTCGCGGCATTCGAAACAAAATATGGAAAAAAAGCAAAAATTATCGCACTCGTGCTATTGCTATACTCTGCCTTCTTGCTGCTCAACGAAGCATTTGCATTCATAGATGGCGTTGAAGGCACGCCAATTGACGTTTTAACCAATTGGGCAAACGGAAAAACAACAATAGGAATGTTTCTGGAAAACATTTACAAGTTTACACTGCTTGATAATGCAGCAAACTTGCTTCGCGGCGGCGGTTGAATGAGAAAAGAATTGCTTGAAAAGCTAAAATGCCAAAAATGCGGCTCGCGGAAACTGGAGTTAAAAAACCAGGAAAAAAACCCGCAGGAAATGCGTTCTGGAAAAATATTGTGCGCTGGCTGCAAACAGGAATACTCAGTAAGGAATGGCATTGCTGATTTTTTGCTTGAAAGGACAAAAGAGGTTGAAAGCGAGCGAAAAGGGTGGGAAAAATTTTCTGAAAAAGAAACAAAAGAATTTGTAATGCAATTGCCGTTTCCAAAAAATGTTCCCGCAGAACAGCAAGCGCACTGGCAACAACAGGCAGCAAATTTCCAGCAGGCAATTGAATTGCTGGACATGAAAGGCAATGAAGACGTTTTGGACATTGGCGCGGGCAGATGCTGGAGCACCCGCGAACTCGCAAAAAAAAGCAAATGCGCTGTTGCGCTTGATATTGTTGAAAAAGAATTTTTTGGATTGGAATGCGGCAAATTTTTCTTCACAAAAAAAATTTTCTTTGACCGCGTGCTGGCAGACATGCATAGCCTGCCGTTTGCAAGCGAGAGCTTTGACATAGTATTCAGCACGGCAAGCTTTCACCACAGCAGCGACTTAAAAAAAGTTTTTTTTGAGGCAGCGCGCGTGCTAAAAAAAAGCGGAGCGCTTGCATTGACAAACGAACCGGTGCGCGGCCTGCTGGACAGCAAAAAAATCGATTTGAAAGAGAAAGAGCTTGGCATAAACGAGCACAAGCCAAGCTTTTTTGAATGGCACAATGCACTGATGCAAGCGGGCTTTGCGCCAAAATACTTTTTTCCGCGCGCAATAGAACAAATGCTTGACAGCAAAAACGTGAAAGCGGGAAAAAAATACAAACTGTTGCTTGGAAAAGCAATGGCATGCGCGGCAAGCATTCCGATAATAAAAAGGCTAATATTGCGGGCCAATTTGCCTGCCCAGATTATTGTCGGGGTTGGCTTGGTTTGCATTGCAACAAAAAAATAATGGGAATCAAATGAAATCAAGGGAAAAGCCGGTTCCGCAAGCAGTGTACACTGAAGAATATTATCTTACGGGCTGCGATTTGGCCGACGAATTCACAGAGCATAGGGGCAAGATGCTTTTTGGCAGGCTGGAAAAAGCCATGGAACTCGCGGAAGTTAAAGAAAACCAAAAAATTCTTGACGTCGGCTGTGGCCGCGGCGAACTTGTTTTTAACTCTGCATTGAAAGGCGCAAGGGCTTTCGGGATTGATTATTCAAAAGCGGCAATAAGGATTGCAATGAAGGCAGTGCAAGGCTTTCCGAAAGGCGTGCGGAAAAGAATCCGGCTGAAAGCAAGCAATGCAAAAAAACTCGGGTTTCCTGACAATCATTTTGACACTATTTTCTTCATAGATGTCATAGAACATTTGCACAAATGGGAGGGCGAGTTTGCCTTGAAGGAAATGCTGCGCGTTCTAAAGCCAAACGGCAAATTAATAGTCCACACCGGGTGGATGAAAAAAAAGCTCGGCTTGGGCGAAAAATATTCTGCAATTGCAAAAATCATTGTTTCGCCTTTTCTGGGGCTTGTTTTTGGAAAACAAAAAAAGTTTTTTCCAAAGCCGTCCATAAAACAGGTTTTTGGCTCGGAAAAATTCGAGTTCGAGGAAATGCATGTGAATGAAATGGCGCTGGATGAACTAAAAAAAATGCTGGAAAACGCTGGTTTTGAAACAAAAGCATGGGAAAGCAATTGCCTGCTTGCAAAAAAACTGTTTCCCCTAAACGCGCCGTACAATTTTTTTGTTTTCTTGTGGCCATTCTCAAACTTGCCCCTAATAAAAAGCAGTTTTGCAAACGAGCTTTGGGCAATAGCAAAACCAAAAAAAAACCGAGTGCCATTTTTTTAGCATTTTAGGTTTGGGTCAAGAAGCTTTGCATACATCAGGAACTTATAGAGAAACGCGCCAACTGCAAGAACAAGCCCGCGATAACCGTCAAGAAAACCCAACAAGAGAAAATACCTGTAACCAAAACTCGCAATTGGCGCAAGCAAAAGCGGCAATAGATTGAATCTTTCGCCTTTTTCAAGCAACAGCTTTGCCTCAATCGACGAATACGTGTTTACTTTTTCAAACAATTCGCTTATGTCGCGGTATTGGTAATGCAATAATACTCCGCCAACTTTCCCGACTTTGCCGCAAACCAAAGCATGCTCGTGAATCTTTCCTTCAAACCGCGTCTTTGATTTTTTGAAAAGCCTCGTGAGATAACACGTTTCGCCGCCAAATTTTGTCAGCTTGCCCAAAAAAATCGTCTGCCCTTTGACCTCGAAAGCGTCAAAGCCCAGGTTATCCTTCAGCGCGGATTTTATTCCCGCTTCAAGGTCTCTTGAAACAATTTGGTCGGCATCAAGCCAGAAAACCCATTCGTTCCTTGCCTTGGACAAGGCAAAATTGGTTTGCTGCTCAAAATCCCTGAACTTGTTTTGAAAAACCCGGCACCCAAACTTTTTGCAAACATTGACAGTATTGTCCTCGCTGTAATCGTCAACCACAATAACCTCGTCGGCAAACTTCAGTGAAGACAAGCAATCCGCAATAATGTGCTGCCTGTTTTTTGACAGCAAGATTACGCTTAATTTTTGCATCAATAACACTTCAAACTTTTGTATTGCCCTGTTTTGCTGGTTCGCGCACAGAAAACAACTGCTTTAACAGTTTTAAATCTGTCTCATCAAACAAGCCGAATGCAACAAGCGCAATGGCGTAAGAAAAAAAAGCAATAATGATATTGGCTGCGAGCGAATACTGCAAGCCATAAAATGAAAACAGCGACATTACAAAAGTTGCCGCAAGCGTTTTCAGGAAAGCCGAAGAAGCCCTTGCCTTGCAGACTTTTGCAGTGGCAAAAGCAAAAGGAACCACAAAACTAATGAATGACGCCACAATCAGCACAAGGACTGCGCCAGCAACTTTCATTGATGGAACAACCAAATAATTCAAAACAATGCTTGCAATTGCGGCAAGTGCAAGAGAAAATGCAACAATCTTTTGCTTGTTGGCCGAGAACAAAGCATAATTAACAAGGCTTCCGGCAAACCAAAACGGCACAACCAGAACCAGCAAGCGCAAGGCAGTGGCAGAGTCCAGCAAAGGGTTTTCCGGCAGCAAGTATTTTGCGCCAAAAAAGAGGGCAATAATTTTTGGGGAAAACAAAAAAACAAACGCAACAAGAGGCAGGGAAACAACAAGCAGATACTTAAACGCCCGTTCATAAACAAGCTGGAAAGAATCTTTGCCGCGGTGAAAAAATTCGGACAATACGGGAAACAATGCAATAAAAAAATTTGATTGCACTATTGTCAGGGCAATTATCAGCCGGTAAGGCGCGGAAAAAAAAGCCACTGCGCCGGAACCGGCAAGAAAAGAAAGGAAAACAATGTTGACTTGGGAAAAAACAGAATCCAACAATCCGATCAACAAAAAAGGAAACGCGGCCAGCAATAAGGGCCGCCAAAGGGGAGGGTTAAGCTTCACGGTAAAAGGGCAAATTTTTTTTGTCACCAAAAAAAAGCTCAATAAAAAAATTATTGCATTGGACAACAGGAGCGCATGCACCAATCCAAACAAGCCAAAACCGTAAAAAAGAGCGGCAATTGCAATGGAAAAGAAAAGCACGCTCTGCAACCCGACAACAAGGGCTTCGAACTCCATTTTTTGGAACGCCTGAAAATAACAAGTGAACGATTGCGAAAAAGACTGAAAAAACAAGGCGAGAGCAACAATAACAGTAACATAAAAAGTTTTTTCGTCAACCCCGAGAAAGACAAGCAGGGCAATTATCACAACCAATAGCACTGCCGCGGCAACCAATTTGATGAAAAAAATATTTCCCAAGTACTCTGAAACAAGCTCTTTTTTTTTCGCAACCTCGCGCACAACAAGAAAATCCAATCCAAGGCCAAAGGCAATAACAAAAAAAGCAGTAAAAGCAAAAGCAAAACTGTATAACCCAAAGTCTTCAATCGAAATGCTCCTGACAATAAAAGAAAGCAACAGAAGCCCAAATGCCATGCTGGCTGTTTTTGCAACAGTCAGGACAACAGTATTTTTCAAAATTGTTTTAACCAAAACCATGCACTCACGCCAACAAAAATTATTTGTTTATTCTTTTATTCCAACAACCCCGATGCTCTCGCACACGAAAGGCCCAATAAAACTGTTTTCGACAATTTTAATAATCCGCATATAACGGTTCTGAAAAAATTTCGGCATGATTGCCCTGCCAATTATTCCCTCGCCAATCTTGTGAAAATACGGATAAAAACCGCTGCCGTAAGCGCAACAAAAAACAAAACCATTCCTTGCCAAAACTTTTTTCAAGTCAAAAAGGCTGTACTCTGTTTCCCAGCCAACATCCCACTTGTTTCTTTTCAAAAGCAATTTTTTAACCAGCGAATAAAGAGAAAATTTTTGCGGGACATCAATCAAAAGAAAACCTTTTTTTTTGAGAACCCGCCTGGATTCCAATATTGCTTTGCCAAGGTCGCCCAAATGTTCAAGAGTCCCCTGCGAATAAACCAAATCAAAGGAATCTGAAGAAAACGGCAAAACAACCAAGTCACCCAACACAACTGAAAAAAGACGCGTTTTTTTGTCCGCGCTCCGGAGATTTCTTTTTATTAGTTTAACCGCCTCTGGCGAAAAATCCAAAGCAAAAACCGAGGCGTTTTTTTCAGCCAAAGCAACCGCATCAACACCGCGCCCGGCACCAAGCTCCAAAAATTTTTTTCCATGAAAAGAATGAAACAATTTTCCAATGCAGTCAAACAGCTGCTGGTTCAACTCATTGCCTGCTTTTGTGTTTGCCCAAACAGAATTCCAAACAGTTTTGCCAACCGAACACTGCACAGCATTTTTTTTCACGATTTCATTTCCCGCCAAAACAAAAAGCACAAATAACAAAACTCAAAGATTTTTAATAAAAGCATATGCAAGACAGCATGGTCCCTATCCCCAAAGCACCCAAAAAGCAAAAAATAAGCAATAATTGCAAGTAATATCCTCTTGCCGAGCAAGCCTAACCGCAAAAGCCAGCGAAAGGTTTAAAAAAGACAAATGTTTAATTATTACAACAAAATAAATTTTCAGTGAACTTGGGGCGAATAAATTTGGAGAATCCGGCTAGCAATATAATGAAGCGTTCAATTACTACCGTGCTGATTCTTTTCATACTGGTAATAGTTTATTTTTCCGGGCCATCAACAGCATTCCAAGCTTCAGGATACCCAACAATGGCACACCAGCCAGGAACAAAAGACATTAATGTCAGCATAACATTTTTCAAGGAAAGATATGAAGCAATCGGAACTCTTAATGCAGTATTAATGCGCTTGCCGCCAAACCCAAGCACAGCAGACACAACAGCATTCCAAACCACTCCCTGGGTGTACGAAACAGTCGGAGCAAACGACTACAACTGCTGGGCAGCACCATATGCTGACCAATCAACAGATGCATCCGGCAACTTAGTGCCAAACACGAGCTTTTACTCTTATGATTTGAACGCATATTACACTCCAAACGCGCCAGTAGGGCCATGGCAAAAAGGCACTGGAATGGACTTGAACTTTGATATTTTCGCTTATGGTTATATGTGGGATCCTTCAGACATAAGCAATGTTGCCACTGGAACCGGCGGAGCATCAAGAGCACCTGGAGACGCAAACTTTGTCTACAAGTTCATGGACTGGTCAAATGACATGGGCTTCTCTTACACAGATACCGGAGGAAACCAAACAGGAAGTATTGCAACAGCAGTAGCGCAATTCGGATATTACGGTTACGGTTATAACTATGCCGGAAAATTCACTTGTGTTTTCCACTTTAGGAGCGTACCAGAAGGAATCTATTTGGCAGTAGTCCCATATATTAACGGCTTGAAAGTAGGAGCAAGCGGCTGGGATTCCGGCGGAGCCGGAGTAACACCGGAAGGAAGCAGGTCTGGAAGCATTATTGCAATAAAAGACGTCAACACGCAAACAAGCAACTGCGGAACAAGCAACGTATTATGCAGCACTGATTTGAACTTTGTAGAGCCAAACGGAACAAAAAGAATATCATTTACTGTTCCAAGGGCAGCAACAGACGCTGCAAGCGCAACAGTAATAACAATTGACGTAAACTCTGACGGAATAAGCCCGCCAAGCGGCGTTGATTTGGACATGGGAAAAAGCACAAGGCCGCCAAGATTCACTTTTGGCGCGGATGTTTCAAATATTTCATTAAGCTCCCCGGCAACACTCAGGCTATACTGGAGCGGAATATTAACAACAGCACAAGCAACTGCAATCATGGACAAAATGGTAATGTACCAATACAATCCAAGCAACCAGGGCTGGACAAAGTTGTCAACAACAGTCAACATGGACCAGAACAAGCTGGAAGTTACAGTAACAGGATTCGTATAAAAAAAAGTGAAAAAACATGGACTCGAAAAAAATAGCAATTGTTTTTTTCTTATTGTTTTTTACAGCCAGTGCTTTTGCCGCAAAAGACTACATGATGGCAACAGTCACACAAACGGGTGCAACAGGCGCAAGAACAACGACAACAACCACTAGCGGAGGAGACAGCGGAGGAGGCGGTGGAGGAACTCAAACCACAGAAACTATTTATGAAACTACAACACAGCAGGCAATCACTGGCGAAGAGCTTGCAACAATACTTGCAGAAGCAGGCTATAGTGAAGAACAAATAGAATCAGCAAAAGCCTTGACAGAAGAAGTGGAAATAACACAAACAGTCAAACTGGAAAAAATAGTGAGCGAAAGCGGTGCAGTGAGTTATAAAACAACAATAACAACCACAATAACAAATTCAACAGGCATGGATTGGAAAAACATGACTGTTGTTGTGGAAATACCAAAAGCAGTTGCTGCAGACGCATCTGAAATAACAAGCCCGTTGTCATTCATTGTCCTAAAGGCAGACCCACTATTGCAGTTTTTGGTTGATGTTCCAAGCGGAACAAGCAAAATAATCACCTGGAGTGTTGCAAAAAACATTAACAAGAGCACAGCAGAAACAATAAAAGCGCCAATAATTGCGGCATTTACAAAAGAAGTTCCAGCAGTAAACAAATGCACAGGCGTAAACTGTGACGATTCAAACCCGTGCACTGTCGACAGCTGTGATGCAGCAACAGGATCATGCGCGTATTCAAACGTTGCAGACAATACTGTCTGCGGAACAGGCCTGGTTTGCACGGCAGGACAATGCGTTGAACAACCAGTAACCCCACCATCAAGGTTTCCGCTTTGGGCAATTGCAATAATAGTAATCATTGTAATTGCAATAGCATACTACTACTTTGTTGCGCAAAAAAAGAAGAAGTAAAATTGCCAAATTCTCGCCAAAGTTCGGAACAGCAATAAAAACCAAACCCAGCTAACGCGGCACATGCGCAAAATCTTTGATTCAAGCAATAACAGTTTCCGCAATGCAAAGCAGTATTGCAACAGTGTTCGTCAATCGTACGCACTATTGCAGGGTTAAAAAACAATTTTTTGCAGTTTCTTTTGTTCTATCATGCGCCTCTCTTTCAACGAAAACTCTTGCAGGCAATGCACACAAAAAAACTGCCTGCAAAATTGCCCAAATCTTTTGAACGACACAAAAGCATTCAACTGCATCCACTGCCCGCCAGCCAAAGCGGCATGCCTGTTAGCATGCAAGCGCAATGCAATCGTTGAAGCAGCCAAAGGAATATTGTCAATTGACAGAAGTCAATGCAATTCTTGCGGCGCTTGCATTGAAGCGTGCGAAAAAAAAGCAATAGTGCTTGCAAATGGCAGGGCGGCAAAATGCGATTTGTGCGCAAAAAGAGGCTTTGCAATCTCATGCGTGCAAGCGTGCGAACAAAACGCGGTTTTTGTTTTGCCACAGGGCAGGGAACAAAAACAAATCTCGCAGCTTGTCGGCTGGAGAATAAACAAGAATTTGGAAAAGCAAAAAAACAAGCAATTGAAAGAAAGCAATGGTTTCGAAATAATTGAAGCCCGCGACAATGAAAAAAAATATTTGCTGAAAGGCATTCCTGATTTTTCATTGCAGGAAGCAGAATTGTTCCACAGCGTGCTGCAGTCATTCCAGTCGGGCAACGGAAAAAGCAGAGGCATTGAAAGCGAACTGGAAAAATATTGCGCCGAACGAATGATTGAACTGGATGCCGAACAAAAAGGCTACCTGCTTGAACAGCTTGAAGCATCAGCCTTTGCATTCGGGCCAATGACAAAACTATTGGAAAACGACAGGCTCGAAGAAATCGCAATAATCGGCATTGGAAAAAACAAGCCGGTTTTTGTTTTTGACCGCGTGTTCGGCTGGCTCGCAACAAACCTGCATTATTGCAGCGAAAAAGAAGTGAAAAACCTTGCAAACAAAATGTCGCAAAAGCTCGGCCGCAGGCTGACAATGCAGACGCCAAAGCTGAACGCAGTGCTTGAAGACGGCTCAAGAATGAATGCCGTAATAGAACCGGTTGCATTCACTGGCCCAAGCATAACAATCAGAAAATTCAGGCAAGAGCCATTTACTCCGCTTGACCTTATTGAAAACAATACTGCAAGCGCGGAGGCAATGGCGTTTTTATGGATGGCAATGCAAACAGACTGTTCTTTGCTGATTGCGGGCAATACCGGAAGCGGAAAAACAAGCACGCTGAACGCGTTATTCTGCTTTGTTCCAAAAAACGAGCGAATAATTGCAGTCGAGGAGACACCCGAAATAAACCTGCCGCATTCGCATTTGGTAAAAATGAATGTTGCAGACAACTTGGGCATTGGAATGAAACAGTTGATTGTTGAAACACTGCGCATGCGCCCTGACAGAATAATAGTGGGGGAAATAAGGAACAGCCAGGAAACACTGGCTTTCATTGACACCCTATTGGCAGGACAGGGAAAAGGAAGTTATGCGACGTTTCACGCGCAGAGCGCTGCTGAAACAATGCTGCGGTTGAAGAATCTTGGCGTGAACGAATTCGACCTCAATTCCATTGACTTGGTAATAGTGCAACGGCGCTGGAACAAGATTGACGCAAAAAACAATATTGGGATTGAACAGCGGCGCATAACCGAAATAAGCGAGGTCTGCAGGGAAAAAGAAAAAGCCTCGCTGAACTGCCTGTTTGAATTCAACTATAAAAAAAACGCGCTGGAAAAAAAGGGCAAGAGCAAAACAGTAATTAAAAAGATTGAAAGATGCTTTGGCATGGAAAAAAAAGAAATAGCCCGGGAACTGGAAAAGCGCGCGCAAGCGCTGAAAGAAATTGCAAGGGAAAAGCCGGTGCTCAAAGAATTTTTTGAAAAAGTGAATTCACATGGTTGAATTGCTGCAAGCGTTCCAAAAAAGCCTTTGCAAAGCCCTGCAAAAAGAAAACGCCACAGGCTATATTGAAAGAGCCGCAAAACAGGCAGCGCTTGTTGCAGTGGCAGCATGGTTTCTCATTGCGTTGGTGCTGGATGAAATAATCAAAAGCTTTTTTTTCGGAACAATAATAGGATTGTGCTTTTTTGCTGCAAAATTGTATTATCCGCTTCTTCAAAAAAAGAACTTTGCCGCACTGGTTGAAAGAGACCTGCCGTTTGCCTTGCTTGCAATGAGCGTTGAATTGAACCTGAACGTGCCGTTTGAAAAAGCAATGAAAAACATTGCGGGAGAAAACTATGGCGCCGCAAGCAGGGAATTTGAGGCAACGTGCAATGAAATCAGTTTGAGGGGAGCAAGCGTGCAGGACGCGTTATTGCACTTTAGCGAACGCGTTGATTCCTTGCAGGTGAAACGCTGCGTTTCACAGCTTGTTTCAATTTGCGACCAGGGCGGAAGAAAAAACCGCGGGCTGCCGATAAAAAAGCTTGCAAAAGAAATGCTTGCAAAACAGCGCGCGGAAAGCAAGGAGTTTTCCGGAAAGCTGGTTGTTTTTTCGCTCTTGTTCATTGCGGTTTCAGCAATTGTTCCGGCATTGTTCCAGAGCTTTGTGACAGTTGGCTCAATGTTTTTGGAAGTAAAATTCAGCGCGCTCCAAGTGCTAGTGATAACGACAATTGGCTTTCCACTGCTGGATTTGGCAATATTGCTTTACATAAAAAACAAAACCCCGGTGTTCTTGAGGGAGTAAAAAAATAGGCACGCGTAGGCTGGTTGAATGATAGAAAGAATCACGCAATACCTGATTGAAGAGGAACATTTGACGCGCTTTGAGGAAAAATTGCGGCAGAACAATTACGGGCGCGGGATAAAAATTTTTTTAGAAGAATCAATAGTGCTGGGCGCGGCATTCGCATTGTTTGCAATGGCATTCCTGCTGTTAAAACAAACGCCCGCGTTATACATAATTGGGGTTTGCCTTGCCTGCCTTTTTTCCCCGTTGCTGCTGCAATATTTTTTCCACGTTTTTCTTTTCGAGCAGAACAAGCGCAAAAAAGAAACCCTTGTTCCGGATGTTTTGCTGCAGGCAAGCGTTTTTCCCCGCAATACCGCAATGCACCGCATTATACAATACATTGCAAAGGCAAACTATGGCTTGCTTAGCAAAGAGTTTGAACACGCTTTTTTTGAAATAAAAAAAGGCGCGCCAATAGAACAGGCGCTTGAAAACATAAAGAAAAGATGTGACAGCCGAATTGTTTCGCGCGCAGTGAACCTGCTTATTTTGGGCTACAAAAGCGGCGCAGACATGTCCACAACCTTCAAGGATGCCGCGGAAGACATTCTGGAAACACAGGGAATTTTACGCGAGCGCGCAGCAACAATGACAATAGAAAAATACACTCTGCTGTTTGCGGGCGGCCTGATTGTGCCTGCAATTTTGGGTTTGCTTGTCGGTTTGGTGCAGGGAATGGATTTTTCTGCAATAACTGAATTAGGCATTGGCTTGACTGCTGCGGAAAAAAAATCAGTTCTTGCGGCAGCAATGCTTGCAAACCAGGTTTATATTTTTGAATACGCTTTGCTTGCATCGGTTTTCATTGCACAGCAGGAGGGCAACAAAAAAAAGGCATTGTTGTACGCTCTGTTTTTGCTGCCCATCAGCTTTGCGGCTTACACGATTGCAAAAGGTTAAAAAGCAGTTCAGAGTCATTTATTTTAGTGAAAACATTTTTTGCAGATTGCAAAACGTGAAAAGGAGGAAATAAAATGCCAGCACGAAAACCAGTAAGAAAGCCAGCACCAAAAAAGCCAGTGAGAAGGCCGGTTCGCAAGGCACCAGCATGGAGAAGCGGCGGGGTTGCAACTGGAGCAAATATTCGCAGCCAAACATTCCAAGCAAGAGTATTAAGACCAGGCATTGACGTTGTGCGAGAAACTGGATTCAATGTCCGCTCGAGAAAAGTCGGGCCAAAAAAAAGAGTAGTCACAATATAAAACAAAATTTGTTTTTATTCTTGATTGATTATGCCGCCGAGAAGAGGTTTGCCTAGGGGAGGGCGTGGAACGTCAGGTTTCAGGAGCCATGGCGTTGCAACAAGCCTTGAAATTAGCGGGCAAAACATTCCAGTAAGGGTTCGCAGGCCAACGCTTGATGTTACTAGAGAGCGTGGAACAAATGTGCAGTTGGTTGAAGAGGAAGGCGGAACGAGCAGGCTGATTGTTGACGCGAGAAGAAGGCGCAGGAGAGAAGCACAAGGAGGAAATGCTGCGCCGCGGGAAGAAGGCTGGAAAGAATTGCCGGGCAACATGCCAAATTACAAGGATGCGGCTGGCTGGGCAAATGTTAAAGCAGAAGAAATGAAAAAATACGCGCAATATTGGGAGAATATTGACTGGAAAGAAAAATGGGACGACAGAAACTATGTGGCGTTTGAAGCCGAAAGAGCAAGAAGGCAGAGAAATGAATTGAAAGAAAAAATGCTGGAAGAAAGGCAGGACGCATTGAAAAAATTGGGAACTGATTTGCAAGATGAACTGAAAAAACCATGGTGGCAGCGTAAGAGAAACAAGGGAAATATCATGGTGCGCATGTTTGGCTTTGGCTTGGATGTTATTGCAGTGCCATTTTTTGTTGCTTCTTGGACTGCCGGCAGGCTCGGAAGACCGCTTTCTTGGATAAATGATAAACTGCTTGGCGCTCCGCAATATGGGTCTGAACCCGGCAGAACACAATTCCAAAAAGGAACAACCAGAAGGCATTTTATGGAAACTATTTTTGCAGAGCGCAGAGATGCAAAGGCTGCAATCAGGACAACACGAAGTGAGATTGAAAGATTGCGGACAGAACTAAAGAAATGAGAATCTCCACGAGAACATTGCTTTTCTTGAAAGATTCCTTTTGGATGTAGAAAAGCAGTACTAAGATAGTCAAAAACTTCTATCAAACTTTTTGTTGAAGCTGTTTCTTCGAATGAGAGTTATTACTGCAACCATGCTTGCTAAATAAATTGCCAACAAGAACAAGTTTTCTGGCAATGATGGCAAGGTGAATCCTGCGCCTGCGCCTTGGCCAATGTTAATGTTTAACGGATTGCTGCCTGGCACTGATTTTACTGAGCCGTCAGGGTTTGCCTGTGTCAGAATGCCTTTGTTTTTGAATGCTTCAAGCAATGGCAATAATTGCGCGTTTTCTGCATACCATTGGCCTTTGTCCGGGTCGAACCAGAATGCCCCGTTTGGCCCTTGTGCAGACTGCAATAATTCTGGAATTCCGTTATAATTTATTATTGGCCGGCCGTTTTCCGCACTAAATCCCAAATCGTGTGTTTTGCCGTCAGCTGTTGTTATGCGCACTCCGTCAGGAGTTTGTTGAATGCTGTCAATCGGCTGGTCAACCAAGACTTCGCCTGTTTTTTTGTCAATTACCTTGAAGTAATCGCGGCATTTTCCGTTTTCCAGCTTTGAATAAAAAATAAAGCGTTTTGTGGGAGTGTCAAAAATCTTGAATGGCCCCATTTTTTTGAGAGATTGGTTGAACAACTCGACTTTTTGCATTGAAATTTCTGAATCCGGATAGCCCTGTGCTTCCAGGTCAATTGCCGGCTCTTCACAACCGTTTTCAGGATTTGGAGAAGTTGTTTTTTTTGCCAGCAATCCGGAAACATCGTTTTGTTCCAAAATTGCTTTTTCGTTGCGCTTCAGCCAGACAATAAGTTCGTTTGTTTCCGGCTTGTACAAAATAAAGCCGTTTTTGAACTGAATGCTTTTCATTTTTCCTACTGCAGGGTCATTGTCAATTGATTCAAACAGTTTGGTGTCGCGGTTTGCAAGAATGTCAACACGGGATTCAATGCCTTGTGCAATTTTTCTTGGCACTCCTTCAGCAATAATCCTGTTATTTGAAAGGTCCGGATAAATATTCGGGTGAGTGTCTGTTACAATCGCATTTACTTTTCCAAACACTTCCGTTAAGTCATCAGAACTCATGCCGACTCCAGTTTGTTCCTCAACTCCCTGCTTGATGCAATCAATCACGCTGCTGTCTTTGACAAACATTTCACCGCGGGCATTCATCTGGAACAGTAATGCAGTGGAATCACCAGAGGGCAGGCCGATTTTTGTAATAGTGTTTGGAATTTCCGCTGCCGGAATTGCAGTGTTTATTGAATACAATCGGGAAATATCCGGGTTTGTGACTATTGGCTTGCCGTTAACATAAATAATACCGTCCTTAAAGTTGACTTCAACCTTTGTGTTGCCGTCAGTGACAACGCTTTTGCCTTCAGTGCGGTAACTGCTCGGGTTCAATTCGCTGCCGCCCTGCACCCAAAGCATGAACAAATCAGTTCCCTTGAATTGCCCGGTGGCATATCCTTCAGTGCGCAATAGTGCTTCAACAATGTCGTTTTGTTCAGCGTTTCCAAGAAGGTTTTCGATTGATTGTTTTGCCTTGTCGCTTGCATCGTTTGTCCAACTGTTTGAATCTCCCTTGAACATTTGAGTAATGCGGTCTTTTCCCTTTGAAATCATGTCGGTTACTTTTTCAGTTGAAAGGCTTGCAGGAGTCTGGTCTTTTGAATCCTTTTGTTCTTTTGCCTGTGCTGCTGGGGCAAAGAAGTGGATGTAATATCCTTCTTCAGTGTCAACGCAATCCTGCAATTGCGGAGTAATTAAAGTTTGCTGCAAGACACTGCCCAAAATTCCTGCCCACCAGATTGTCGCATAACCCAATGTTTCGGCAATCGCAAGGCCGCCTGCAACTGATGCGCCCTTCAATCCAACGGCATCGAAAACTTTCCCAACTGGAATGCCTCCAAGGTTTAATTCTTCGACTTTTTTCAGGCAGGTTTCATTGTTCTTTCGCGCTTGTTCAAGGTTAATTCCGTCCTCGCTCTGTATTTCGTCTGTTTTTCCCTTGATGTTAGTGTGGTGCGTAAAACTGACTAAAGTCTGCCCGACTTTTTTCTCTTTTGCAGGAGTATCTTCTAAAATGAAAGTGTCAAGCTTTTCCGGAGCATAAAAGAAAGGAGAAAAACTGTCTGTTCCGTTTGCATCCAAAGTCATTCCGCAAGCCTGGCAATCATTAGAGCCGGAAGTGTAAATCGCAAGATTGCCTACAGTAGAGCGGACTTCGTTTCGCGTGAACTTGTCCAATATTTCGCGCAATGGCCTGTAAAGGTTTGATGCAGCATCATAAGCCATTTTCCAAGGCAAATAATTCAAGAACTGGTTAAAGACATCTCCTTGGTCAGAGCCTTCGTTGCTGAAAAAATCAATGTACGCGTCATTGTAAATTTTTTGTTCTCCGGTAGCAATGCTGATTGTTTTCCAAGTGTCTGGCAGCATGAAAGCAGACAATTGCTCGCTGCCAAAACCGCGCTTTGCGCCCCAGTAAGCGTACGGGTAAACAGTCCATTTTACTCCGCCTTTTGGGTTGAGATATGTTTTGATTATTTGCTTGTCATTAGTCATTGCTTTTTCAAGCAATGAAGCAGCACGGTCTCTGGTATAAAAACCGTTGTCTGTTGCAGAGCGCAGCAATCTGTCAGAGTTTTGTTCTATTGCATTGATTCTGCCGTTTCCTCTTGGCCCTAAAACCATATCTGCTAGTTCGTCACCGGAAAGTTCTCGGCTTTTTTGCCACCCACCCTTGTAAAGCTTTACGTCTCCTTGCGTCATTTTCATTATGTACTCAAGGTTTTCCTTGTTGAACGGCACTGCTGTTCCATCTTCAAGCTTTGCAAAAACATCCTGCAATTGGCCTTTTGTTATTACTTCTTCCAAGCCGTCCCTGCCGATTGCAGTGACTTCTTTTCCGGTTGGCAAAACCTCGTATAAGTGGAGTTTGCCTCCAGTGTTGTCAAAAATTGACCTCATTCTGACAGCATCTGCTGGAGTATACGAGAAGTCTCCAGTGTCTGCAAACTTTTGCAGTATGCGGTCCATATAGTGAGAGTCAACGGCAGGCTGGACAAAATCTCCGGTTTGTGTTTTCACTGCATACTTGTACCAGTTTACTGATTTGTGGCGCGTAAACCATTCCGGAATATCAAGGCCGGTGTGGTCATCAACATGGTCCCACAACAAGCCCATTTTTCCGGCATATGTTCTTTTTGCCGCCTTGTATGTTTCACTCAGCGAGTCAACACCGTTTATAGCGGCTCTGAATTTTTGTTCTGCTGCTTCGCGTGAAAGATTCAATGCTTGGCCATAGTCTTTCCATTCCTTTAAATATTGCCATATTGCGCGGCGCCTTGCAATGTCGTCTCCGCCGTCTTTCATCATTGATTCAATTATTTGCGGAACGTGCGCGTTGAATGTTCCGCCCTGTGCAAGCAAATAATTACTTTTTATGGCAGTGTCAAATTTCAAGCCGTATTGGTCGACAATGGATTGCATTCTTGCCACTTTCCTGTCAGTTAAAAAACTTCCGGGCTGATAGAGGCTTGATTTCAGGCGCTGGTAAAACTTCATTTCTCGCAGCGACAAGGGAATTCTTTTTCCGAACAATTCAACGCCCAACGGTGCGCCCGGCACCGGGGAATAGCGCTTTGCCCAATTGAAAGCGCGTTTTGTTTGCCCCAAAAGCGTGGGGCCAAAATTGCTGAAGAGCATTTCAGTGCTGAAATAACTGTTGAACAATTTGTCAAACATGCTGTAAGAACTGATGATGCAGTCGCTGGTAGTGCAATTGCTGTTCATTGAAGAAGTGAAACTGTCTGTAAAAATGCTGTTTGCGATTATTTTTCCTTTCAGGCGCTTTGCAAATTTTGCGGAAATATTTTTGTCAGTATTGTTTGCATCAATCAATTCTCCGCGGATTGAATCAAGGAGCACATTGGTTTTTTCTTTTGTTGCGGTTACTCCCGGCACTTTTTCAATGTCGTAAATTTTTGACAAATCGCTGAAAACGTTTTTTACGTCAGTTACAATGCCAGTGCCGCTGTTGCGCAGTTTGAGGTTTTCTCCAAGCAAATAGCACGGAACCGTTGAATCTTTGAGGTCAGTGCATTTGCCCGCGCGCAAAGAATCGTTTGTTTCCAATCCAAAAGCAAAAGCGCCGGTGTTGTAATTGTTCAGCAAGTGCGCGATTTCTTCCGGCTTTATTTTTTTTGCAGGCACTTCCTGCTTCAAGGCAAGCTCGCCTTTTGAATCTGGGATTATTAAAATGTTTTTGTCAAGCGCGTCCCTGTCTTTGTTCGGCTTTGTGCCCGCATCAAGTTCTTTTCCAACAAAGCCTTTTTTGATTGTTTCATCCCACAAGCGCTGCCTTTCCTTGTCGTCAAGCTTTTCGTTTGAACAGGAAAAAGACGCTCTCGCTGCAGGAGTTGTTGCATCTGGCGCTGTTGTTGTACCAAGCGTAGGCAGATTTGCAGCATCAGGCGCTGGCTGCAATGGGCTTGGCGGCTGTACTTCTGTTGCAAGGCTTGCTGCACCGGTTGTTTTGTTTCCCGCTGCAGTGTCTGCAAAAGCAATGTTGAACTGCACTGACAATAATACAAAAACAAGCATTGTGCAAGACAGCCTTTGCCAAAAAAATTCAGAGTCTTTTTCCTGCATAATATATTTCTCCAGCGCTTGTTTTTTAATGCCCTTTTTCACTGCAATTGTTTTTATAAATGCCAGTAAAACACAAGGTAAATCAAACCGGGAACAATCCATGGCAAAAGGAAAAGCGTGATTATTGCGGTTGCAAGGCAAGCCGCAAAAACCGCAACAAAAATGTTTATCCATTTTCCAAGCTTTGCCTTTTCGTTCAAATAATCAAAAACACTGCTTGAAAGAAACTCCAATGGCAAAACAAAAAACGCAAACAACAACGCAATCACAGCGTTCCGCAAAACAAGAAGAAAGAAAAAAATAGCTGACTCAAGGGCGGTTGTCTGGAAAATGCTTGGCACAATGCCCTGGTCTGACTCTCCATAGCCGGAAATTACCGGCGTGAAATACAATAGCATTATTAATATGAAAATCGCTAAATAGCTTGTAATCATGGTTGCTTTTAGCCAGGAAAAGCCATATTTTTTTGACAACCAGGCATGAAAAAAAGAGGCAAGGAAAACAAGGACAAAAGCGGGAATCGAAAGCAAAAAAGAGCCCCGCAATAGGTCAACAACTGAAAAAAACGCCTTTAAAACCAAATCCAGAACCATGAAAGAATTAATATTTAACTAATATAAAAAACCAGCAGAAAGTGATTGAATGATTTCGCTTGCGAGCATTGCGGGCTTTTTTTATTTTCTTTTAGGCTCTGTCAGCATTGGCTATTTGTTTTTGCGCTCTGGCTGGCCGGGATTCAGGGCAAAAGAAGCAAGCATAAAATCAGGCTGGAGCATTATATTCGGCGCTGTTTTCGCGCTGCTGGTCGGCATTGCAAGCTTTCTGGCGGATTTTTTTTGGCAGTATCCGGCGGGATTCGAAAACAGCATTTTGGTTAACTTAATTGCCTGCGCCGCAATAACTTTCTTGACGCTCACGCTCTGGAGAAAATTTTTCAGCGGAAAAAAGAGATTGCGCGTTGTAATGCCGAAAGACACAATGAGCGCAAACATTGCGGCAACAAAAGCAGTGAACAAGCTCGCGGAAGAAAACTATTTTTCATCGCCTGCGCTTGACGCAGCAAAAATAGAAGTAATAAAAAGCACGCTGAAAGAAGAAGGCAATGAGCGGGAGAGCATTGAGTTTGAGGTTCCGGAACAGCCGCAAGAGGAAAAAGAAACAACTGTTGATTCAACTGAAGAAGAGGAAAACCCGTTCGAAGAAGAAACAGCAGACAAAATAACTTGGGAAAAAGAAGAAAATGAAACGCAATCAGAAACCGCAGAACAAGAGGAAGCGCAAAGCGCGGAAGAACCTGCTGCGGGCAGTGAAAAAGAAGAAGAAAATACTGAAGCAGGCACTGAAGAGCAGGAAGAAACGCAGGAAGAACAGCCTGCAACAGAAGAAGAAAAAAAAGAAAACCAGGAAACGCAAGCCGCGGGCTGGAAAGAAGAGGGCAAAGAAAAAAACGAGGCAGAAGAAGAATTTGCAATGCCCGCGGAAGAAGAGAAGGAAACAGATGCAGATTTGGAAGAGCTGGAAGAAGTTCCGGATTTTTCCCAAGAAGGCGGGGAAACACAGGAAGGGCAAAAAGAAGAAAACAATGCCGCGGAAAACCCGGAAGAAACAAAAGAACAAATTCTCGCAAGCCTGAGAAAAAAAGCGATGAGGGAAAAATTTTCAGGGGAACAAAAAGAAACGAAAGCAAAAAAACTCCAGGAAAAAATTACGGGAATCGAAGAAGCCAGCGCAGTGCAAAAAGAACTGGATTTGCTGAACGAGCTTGCAAAAAAAACAGGCAAAAAGGCAAGCGCAAAAACAAAAAAGAAAAAAAAACCAAAAGCAAAAAAGAGTGGTAAGCAATGAACTCACCGGAAGAAGTGCCAAGAAGGCAGCGCAGGTTTTACAGGCAAGAGCAAAGCGAAAACGAAAAGCAGCAGGCAAAGCCGGAAAGGCAGGTTGAAAGAAGGCCGCTTTCTTTCCGCGGCGAAGAACAGCAAAAGCCAGTGCAAGGGCAAAAGAATGCCAAAGAAAAAACAGCAAAAGCGCGGGAACAGGGAATGCCTGAAGCGATTTTTGACGAACTGCAGGAACAAAAAAAGAAAGACGCAAAAAAGGAATCAATGAAGCTTGCTGTCAATGAAATCAGGCGCTTCAAGGAAGAATACAACCGCCTGCCGAAAGGAAACGAATACGACGAAATCGCGGAAAACATTTACCAGCAAATAAAAAGGCAGGAAGACAGGGAAAAGGAAGAGCAAAGGCACGGAAGCGAACGGCAGCAACAGCCAGGCCTTGCGACAGCAATACAGCAACAAGCACAGCCCGCAGCGGGAAAGACAGTCCCGGAAATGCAAAAAATGCCCAAACTGGATATGAAAAACCTTGATGTGAAAGACTTGTTTGGCGAAAGCGGCAGCGAAGAAAAAGAATTAAAGCTCGAGGATATTTCAACAGGGTTGGAAGACGAGCTAAAGCTGGAAGGATTGGATGAAGGCATTGATGCTTTTCCAAAAGAATTGGAAACAGACAAAAACAATTGCCCGAACTGCAAGGCAAAAACAGAAGAAATAGTTTTTTGCCCGGATTGCGGAACTGCTTTCTGCGCGCACTGTGCAAAGTCTGCTAGCACTGAAGCAGGCATAACAAAATACGTTTGCCCAAAATGCAGCAAAGAAGTCAAAGCCCAAAAATAAGCAATCACGGGCTTGGAGCTGCTGCAGGATTTCTGTTTCCCGCAAAACAGCCGGCAGAGCCGACAACACAACAGTCTAGGTTGGTCCAAGCGTCAAGGTCTATTTCAGTGCTTGGCCACATTTTCAAAAATGCTTCGGCGCTAAAAGGCTTGAGCTTGAATGTTGTTGCATCGCCAGCGCCCAGTGCTTCCAATCTCACTAGTTTTACGCGGTTTTTTGTCGGCGGCACTCCGGAAACCCCAATCAGCAATTTGTCAATGTCGTCAAGCCTTTTTGGACTGCAGAAATAAAACAAGTGCCCGCAAGCGTCAGGATTTGCCTTGCAGTCCGCAGTCAAGCCCCCAACAATTCCGGGAATCTTGTCGCCCTCAGGCAAAATGCTCCGGTAAAACAAAAAATACGGAAACCTGTTATCCGGAAACTCTTCGGAATAAATGTAAAAAATATAGTCAAAAGAATCGGATTTTGAAAGCATTACTGCATTAATGTCCTTCAAGAGAATCATCTGGGTTTCGCCCAAAGACTGGTCGTCCGCAAAATCCTCTTTTACGGCAGCAAGCAAAAAATCTACTTCATTTGGCAGCACAGTGCCCAAGCTTTCCCTCGGCATGCTCGAATACAAGATTGTTTTCAAAGCGCTTGCTTCAAACTCTTCCAAATACCTGTCCTTTATTGACTGGCCGACAGAATTGCCATAGCCTGTTGCAAAAATAAAAAGAAAAATGCAAAGCGAGGAAACAATAGTCAAAAAATAAAGCGCGTCTGTTATTGCAGCCTGGCCTTTTTTTCCCATTATCGCCATACAGTAATCACCAGTGTTTTCGGGTTAACAACAAAATCCTCGTTCAAAACAACGGGAAAATCCCTTGTTATTGGCCTCTGCTGGGAAAGCTGCGCGCGCAACAATTTTTCGCTGGTGTTTTCGCATTTGAAAACGCGTTGGTCGGCGCCAGTGCCTTGGGCATAAAACTCGGGGTCAAAAATATTGACTGGTTTGCCGATGTTTACCATGCCGCCGCGAAACTTTATTCCCTTGACAATAATGCTGTCGCACAATTCCTCGAATTCCGCAAAATTGGAAAAATAATTATTGCCTTTTAGTTCAGTGGAAATGCGCAATGCTTCAATCTGCAGGTCAAAATCCCTGCCGCGCTGGCTGAATGTGGAGAAAGCGACTCCAAAAGCGCCAAAAAAAATTATGAGCGAAAAAACAAGCGGAATAAGGCTGGGCAAATCATCGCCAATCGGCCCCAAAAAGCCTTTTTGCTGACGCAAAAAGCCTTGGGAAAAAAAACGCTTCGCGCAAAAGCCTTTTTGAGAAAAAGGCTTGCGAAAAAAACGCTCCGCAAAAAAACCTTTCGAGTTTTTCATTCAATTACCTTTTTTTTGCAATCAAGAACATTGATTGAATTCCCTGTGCCCCTTTTGTCAGTTTTATGGTTGCGGCGCTCCGGCAGCAACGCATGCTGAAACACCGCTCCTTTCCCCTGCAATAATTGCCCCGAGTTTTTCCAGGTTTGCCTCGCAACTGTGCGCTTCAGAACTGCATGGCACGACATAAAAAAAAGAATCCCCGTGATAAATCTCTTTCACCAAATAAACAGTGTCTGTTTTCAGCGGAGCGCTCTGGGGATTGAGGACAGTGTTTTTGCCCGGCGGCATTGTTTCCTCAAAAATATCGTCCTTTGGGCTCCATTTGAACAATCTTATTGCTGAAGTCGTGCCCAAGGCTTTTGCGGCAATTACCCTTTGCCTTTTTTTGTCAATGACGGAAACAATCAGATTGTTTATTGTCCCGCTGCCGCTCGCAGTGGGAACATTCTCGAGCTTGGAAATTTCAAGCAAATAAAAAAACCTGTTGCCTGTTTCAAGGTTGCCGAAAAACTCTATCCACGTTGGAATAGTCAGGCTGGTAATATTGCACTGGTTTGGCGCATGAATAATATTGCCGGCGTTCCTTGAAAACCTGTTTATTATCTGCTGTGCCTGCTGCGAAACCATTTGGTCGCCCAGCCAAAAAGAAAAATACGCGACAATCGCAAAAATCGCGGTAACCAAAATCAAGAGATTGAGCTTGCTCAAAATAAAGCCGATCAATCAGCCCGCCTTCTTCAAAAAAGCACAGATTTTCGGGAACGCGTCAATCGAACTGCTCTTGTTCACGAACTCGTACGAGCCTCTTGAAATCTCGTTCTTCAAATCCAGAGCAGCATACTTGTCCGGGTCAACGTCATCGCAGGGCGCGTTCTCGTAAAAAGTTGTCTGCGGGCTAACTGTTTCAAAACACAAGGAATAACTGTATTCCGCAGCACGGTAAACAAAAACAAAGCACTCGTTTTTTGCTCCCCCGCACAATCGGCTGCATTGCAACTTGTCCTTTATCACGACAAAACGCATTTCGGAAGAGTCTTTTGGCTTGGTAAAACACTGCAGGGGGTCAAAAACCAAACTGCGCATGTTGCCGGCAACAACATCCTGAATTGTAGCCTTCAACTCGTTCGCGCTTTTTTTTATCTGCGCCTTGCATTGTTCCTGTGAAACAAAAGTCATTGCCTGCAAGCCCAAAAAAATAACAAAGCCCATTACTATTACTGCAATCAATAATTCGAACGGCGCTTCTTCCTGTCCGCGCTGCGAAACCATTATATCATCTCATTTGCCGGCGCTTGATGCTGACGTTGCTTCTTTCACTGGCTTTACAACCTGCTGGCTCTGCTTAAACATCGGCTTGATAATAGTAATCAGAATCAGCGCGACAATAATCAAAACAATCAGCATGTACAAAGAATTCCACTCGCTTTGCGCGCGCTGCTCTTGCAAAATCTGCCTGATGGCGTTCATGCAAATAATAAGGCGCGGAAATATTTAAACCTAATGCGCCAAACAGATGAAAAAAACAAAGAAGAAAAAGAAATAGAAAAAAGGCCATTCACCTTTTTTCTGTTCTCAATGCCACAATGCAGCATGTTTCTGTAGAAGTAAAGCAGGCACCGCAGTTGTCGCCATCTGTTTCCCAAGTGCCGGCGTTGTCTTCAAGAGACTTCAAAGTTTCTAGTGCTTGTTCGCCGGTGTAACAGAAAACAGAAAGCCGTGCGTCCTTGTTTGAGGAACCGGTGTAGCTTATGGCGTTTCCCGACTCGTTTTTCACAAAGAGAGAATTATCTTTTTCGCTGAAGTCGCCCAAAGACAGGCAAATCTGCTCTGAAGCAATTCCAACCTTGCTTCCCTGCGCAAGCGCAATAGAGTTAATCTGCTTTAATGCAGTAGTAAAAGTAACGTTTGAAGTGCTTGTTTTTATTGTTGCCGGATTATTCCAAGCGTCTTTCAGCAGGTCTGAAGCAGCTTTTGCGGGGTCCTGGTTGAAGCCAAAATTGATTATTCCCAAAACCTGCAATAAAATCATTAACACTGCAGCAGCAACAATTGCGGAAATCAGCAATTGAAAAACACTCGAAGCTTGTGCCCTAGAATCCAATTAAAATCACCAATAAAATTGAGTTTTGCTTATATTTAAACCTTTTGCAGAAAAAATTGGCGCCCTGCTTTTATTGCAGTTTTTTGTTCAGGGAAATCAGGCATTCGGGATTGCAAGCGCCCAAAATTTCGCACTTGATGTAAACGCTGATTTTAGTGTTGTGCTCTATTGTTGCAATGTTTGTGGAATTATAGGTTATTGAGTTTGATTGCGCTCCAGTGACTGAAATGCAGTCTGGTTCAACGCCACTGCCTCTTGCAATCGAAAGCCCTGCAATTTGCGTGCCTGCGGGAAGCTCTGCTTCTTCAATGATAATTACTGTGCCGTCGTGCTTGTTTGCCGCGGTTGAAAACCCGTCAACAACCCGTTGGTAGCCGAGATTCAACTGGAGCTTGTAAAAATAATCGGAAACTCCCAGTATTATGAGCAATATCATTAATCCCATTATTGCCGAAATCAGCAGGCGGAAAACAGAAAACGCTTGGCCGGACTCGTTTAACGAAAACATTTTTTCACTTTCAGACAAAGACAGAAACAAGCGTGTTTGAAACAAGCACTGTCGCAAAATAAATTGCTGTTGCAATCGGCAAATAATACGCTATTCGGATTTTTGTCACTAGCGGATTGTCTTCTTCAACGCGTGTTGTGTAATAAGTCATTATTATTACCAATTGCACGACATAGACAGCAATGATTATTAGGAATTGCAGTGGATTAACCATTGAACTCAAGGAAGTTGTGTCGCCGCCGGTTAATGCGCCGAACTTGCTTGTAAGGTTTGTCAGGCCGCCCATGCTAGAGCCAAGGCCGCCGGGAATAGAGGAACTGGAAAGGTCTGTTGACGTTTGCGTCGAGCTTTGCATCATTATGTTTGAAAGCGTTACAAGAACCACTTTTTGCAGGCTGGTAGTAATGCCCAAAACAATGGGCGCAATGAAAATGCTGATGCTGAACATCATCTGTGAAATGTCTGCAACAAGAATAGTGAGCATTTTGCTGACTTTTTCCGAATTGCTCAACTGCAGGGACAAGGATACCAAAGTGCGTGCAGCAACATTCACTCCCAATTGAACCGAACCGACAACTATTTTCATCGAGCTTTGGATTATTTTTGATGGCACGTGGCGCAGCGAGCCAAAATTTTTGTCAAAAACAGCAGGCTCCAGAGACATTCCCAACAAGAAAATATTGTCGACTGTCTGCGAAAAAACCTTTTTTGAAATCAAAGTGTCCGGCAAAAAATCCCGCGCGCGCAGTATTGCGTCTTCAACCGGCTTGTTTTCCCCCAAGCGCGAGGCAATCACGTAAAGCGAGTCCTTGAATTCTGTTTCCATCTGCATTATTTCCTCTTGCACTTGCCTCTTGTAAATGCTCGAATAATACAAAAAAAGCGAAAACACCAGGCAGACAGTCAGCATTATTCCAATGATTAGGTTGTATGGCGTAATGTCATTGCCGCTTTTTGCAAAAAAAACTTTTTTTTCTGCCTCAAACTTGCCATCAAGCTCTTGCTCTGACAGTTTTGGGTTTTCAGCCTTTATGCTTAAGTAAAACGGGCCGCCTTTTTCAAAATAATTCGGGTCTAGCGATTGCCTGCCAATAATGTCTTCAACAGTCTGGTCGGGGCGCAGGAAAGGCAATACCGGGACAAAAACCCCTTCTTCTTCCGCAGAGCGCAAATACAATAAGCCGAACTGGTGGAAAAAAAAAGAAACAAAAACGCCTGCAATCAGCACTAGCGCCATGACTGCAAAAATATTGACAAAATTTTTTCCAAGCCGGATATTATTTTTTGGCGGCAATCCTGGAAAATCGTCCGGAATAACTGGTGGTTCGTAGGTAGGCGGCCTTTGCTTTATTATGTTGCGCGCAAAAATAAAGGTTCCGATGGGAATTCCAATATTGTAAATCAGAATCAAAATCTCGGGACGCGCAAGCGGAGCGTTTGCAAAAGCCGAGCCCACTGGCAAAATAATGACCAAAATCAATGGCAGCAATACGCCAATGTAAAACAATACAATGCTTGGCTGGCTCAAAGAGCGCGCATAGTTTTCCATTTTGTTCTTGATGCTGTCAAGCATTTCAGACATTGTTTTGTCAAGCAAGGCATAGCGTTTTGACTCGCTGTCTTCCAAGACAGAAGCGCGAATCATCATTAGCGCGCGCTTGAATTCGTCGCTGAATTTTCCCCAGCGGTATGCCATGGCATCCAAGCCTTCGGAAAGCGTGTTGTAAATTCCCAATTGTGTGTCCCAAATCACTTTTTTCAAATCTTCCGCAATCTTGCCCCTGCCGTGCTCTACTGCAAATTCCACTGCCTTTTCGAGGTTTGGAACAAGCTTCATGCTCATTATCATATAACCGACTATTTCCGGGACAAAAGTCAGTGCTTTTATTTGCTCGTCTTTTGCTGCATCAAAAGGATAATCAATGAATTTTTTTGTCAAAAAAATTGCGCCGAGCAGCAATGGAGTCATCAAATAGAAAAAAATCATTGTGGGTTGGCTGGACATTGTTTCGCGCAAATAGGGTTCAAGCAAAAACGCTGCAAGAAAGCCAAGCAACAATGCCGCTGCAACAGAACAAAGCAATACAATGTTGCGCGCTGCAAAAAATTCTTCGGGCTTCAAGTCCCAGCCCAAAAAATCAATGGCTTCGCGCATTTTTTGCGAAAACTGCTCTTTGCCCCCTGGAATGGGAAAGCTCGCGTGCAGTTTCTTGCAGATTTGGACAAACCTGTGCTGTGTGGCCTTGACTAATTTTGTTTCGCCTTTTTCAAAGTCCTCGCGCGATAGGGCAATGCCCTTGTACATTTTTCCCGGGCTAATTCTCGGAACAATTGTCCCCGCGCGCGGTTCAGCCATAAAAAATCATGCCCTTGCTTTTTTTTCAACCATTCGTTTTACCAAAGTGTTCTGCACCCAAAATTTCCATTTTCCAAGCAGTTCGTCATAATCAATGTGCTTGTGCTCCTGCAGTTGCTCTTCGCGCAATAGCATTAGCTTGTTGTTTGCAAGACTAGTGTTTTCCGCTTCCAGCAATTGCGGCAAGCCGTATTTGTTTTTCATTTCGCACAAAAACGCTTTTGACGCGGCATTAGTGCGGATGCTTTTCCACATTTCATCCATGTTCAATCCGGAAATCCTGCGGATTTTTTCAAACAATTCTGATTCCTTCAAATTGTCTTCAAGCAATTCCAGTTTGTCTTTGCGCGCGTCATAAAGCATCAAATCAAGCAGGCCGCCTTCTTTTTCCGGGTCGTCGCTCCAGTGCTTTTTTACTTCAGTCAACTGCACTACGCGCCTGTGCCTTTGCAGCGAACCAAAAAACCTGATTGGCCTGGCAACAACAACAATATCTGTTGCCTTGAAAGAAGTGGTGGGAACTCCCAAATCATTGACAACGCGGTCCCAAATGCTGTAAGCTGAATCCCCGTGAATTGTTCCCATTACAATATTGCCTGCTGCGCCAATGCGCATTGCCTCGTACAGCACGCGGGCTTCTTTTGACCGCACTTCCCCCAAAACCAAAGCGCTGTCTCCAAGGCGCAATGCAGTGCGCAAGGATTCTGCGGGAGCAACCTCTGTTTCTGTTCTGCTGACTGAAATTGGAGAACGGGTTTTCAAGCGCAGGGCATTAAAGCCAATCTCTTTCATATAAGGCACTGGCAATTCCAAAGTGTCCTCTTGCACCAAAATTCTCGTGTTCTGCGGAATCTCGAGCATGAGAGCAGTCAGCAAAGAAGTTTTTCCCGAACCCCTGCTTCCGGTAACAAGCATTGTTGCCTGCGCGTCAATGAAAAAAGAAAGAATTCCCGCGCCAAGCGGAGTAATAAAATTATTGTCAACAAACTGGCAAAGCGTCCAAGGAGTTGTTTTGTGCAGGCGAAAAGCAAAAGCCGTTCCGTCAGGGGCAAGCGGAGGCCCTATTAATGCAACTCTGGTTTCCAGTTCTGGCAAATCATAATCCAGCACAGGGTGTGTTTCGTCAAACGGCCTGCCGCTCATTGCACGCAATTTTGAAACAAAAGCGTTTGCCTCTTCATTGGTATACAAAATGTTTGTCTGGCACTGGCCAAAATCACTGTGGACAACATACAATGGCTTTTGGCCAATCGGGCTGTCAATGTAAATGTCAGTAAGCTTTCTGTCTGAAAGCAAAATCTCAAGCAAGCCGTAACCCACAGTATAACGGGCAACAACCTCTGCCAATTCCGAAATTTCGTCACTGCTCAATTGAATCTTGTTGCTGAGCGCAATGTCCCCGATTGTCGATTCATACAAGCGCTCAAAATACCTCCTGGATTGCGCAACAGTGCTGAGCGAAGTCCTGCCCGGGCGGTAAGATGCAACAACTTCTTTTGTTTTGCTCAGAACAAAATATTTTTCCGGCGGCAGAGTGTACTCTGGCGGATTAATAAAATAAAGTTTTTCCGTTTTGCTCGGGTGCTTGAAAATCTGCACTGTCGCTTTTTTGACAGAGTATTCGTCAAGCAATTCAAGCTCTTCCATTTCCCGAAACAACAAGCGAGAGCCAATGAATGCCGGCTTTACTTCTGCCTCAAAAAAATAATGGTATAATTGCTTTGTTTCAGGCACTTCCTTTAACCGCAGCAAATAGTTTTTTGTTGCGGAAATCATGCGCGTGTTTTCCAACTGTTTTTTGATATACAACAGGGTTGTGAGGTAAACCTTGCCGCAGTCATTTCCCCCGGCTTCCTGCACTGCCATTGCCTGTTGTTTTTTTATTTCTTGCAATAGAGTCAAATAAGACATTATGGGGTCAAACGAAAGCAAATCGTGCGTAACGCGCACAATCGTATCGTGCCGTTCGCCAAAGTATTTTTCGCATTCAGAGTCAGGCGTGCCCAAATGCGAATAACTCCAGACGCTTTCTTTTTCAAAAGTTTGAATTGTGCTGGAGAGTTCTGAAAGCATTTTTGTCTGGTCTTCAGTGTAAACGCGCTCGTAAACCTCGCTCAAAACAATCAGCTGTGCCTCAACCTCCCTCAAAATAGTAAGAACGTGAAACATGCAGTGCGTATCATCAGCAATGCTCGCATCGTAAACGCAGTTGGCACAGTCAAAAACAAGGTGCCTTTTGCCGCCCTCTTCCTTGACAACATAATCGCCAACCTCAAAACCGCCAATCTTCAAACACAGCACCCCATTTTTCCCAAGTTTTTCTTGCTTGCAAGAAAAAGCTGATTGCCAACCTCAAAACCGCCAATCTTCATTCAAAAACACTATTTATGATTGAATCTAAAAAAATAGGTTGAACTGATTAATTAAGTTTCTCTTGGAAAAACTCCAAAGGCAAAAAATGCTGAAGGCGTCAGATTCTTTTTTTGAGGCTGCCGAATCTTATTGGTTCTGTGCGCGCCTCGAAGCTTGGCGGCTTCTCGAACGGAATAGTGCTTGACTGGACTGGTTTTGCGGGTGTTTCGACAAATGCCAGTGCATTCTTGTAATAGTCTGCCAGAAAAATGTTTTGAAAGCAGACTATCCAAACCATTAGCACTATGTTCATGCCAATGCGAACCGCAAGAAGAAACAAAGAAAGCGCAACCGACAAGTTTGGAACAAAAGAAGCTATCATTGATAAAAAACTCAGCAACATTGTCAGGGGCCAAAAGGAAAGGCTTATTGCCCCGACAATAAAGGAAAACAATATAACCGAAAGGATTTTTTTCAAATAATCTTGCTTTGCAAGCGCAAACGCTTTTTTGATTGCGCCAAAAGAGGAAAGGTTTTCAAAAACAGCCACCGGCACTAACAGCAGTGCAAACGGAGAAATCAATACCGCAACCAGCACAAAAACGAAAAACATTAACACTCCAATCAAGAGCACTGAAAACAGCGGCGCAATAATCGCTTGCGGGTTTGACAAAAGCATTTGCGGCTGCAAGTTTGGAATAAGCGCTGCAATTGAAAGCAGCACTGGCAGCAGTAATACTGCAAGAATCGCAAAAAACAACAGAGACAATATTATTTGCACTCCGAATAATGCGGGAGCCCTGGCAAGAGCCTTGTTGAAAGCCTCGTTGAGCAAAATTTTTTTTGTTTCAAAAAAATCTTTCACCAAAAAAAGCATTGTGCCGGACATTATTGCGCCAACATAAATGAACAGGATTATTCCTGCAAGCGCGAGGATTGCCCACAGGACAAAAGAAACCAGTTGCAGGTTGAAAACATAAAAAACAAGCACTGCAGGAATAAGCAGCACAAAGATTATCGCAAAAAAAGCCGCAATGCCTATTAGTTCTATTGCGAGCAAAAAAAGCCAGAGCCTTGGATTGAGGCTTTTTTTGAATGCTTCAGTGTTTAGCTCGAGCACGCCAGCCATTTGCAACAATAGAAAAAAACTTATATTTAAGGGTATTCTAGTTATTGCAATGGCAGAAAAACAACGGGCAAAAAAAAGCGCAATGCTTCCAGCAAAACAATCGCGGCAGACACTAAATGCGGGAAAATTTGTGCTGTTATTGATTGTTTTTTTCGCAGCATTGTTTTTTGTTTCATCGCTTTTTCCAAAAAACTTTTTTGAGAAAGCCACTGCGCAATCCGCGAACGCGGTTTATGCAGCAACAGGAATAAGCGGAACAGTGCAAGAAACAGATAACGAGGTTTTCATTGAAATAAAAAACGGCCCGAAAATAATCTTCAACGAATTGTGCACTGGCTTGCTGGAGGCAATTCTGCTTGTTGCAGCCATTGCGGCAACATTTGAAATATCTTGGAAAAAAAGGCTGTTCGGAATTATTGTCGGGCTCGCCTGTGTTTTTGCTTTCAACCTGTTTCGCATTTTGGTTACCACTCTTGCAATATTGAATGCTTCAATCGAAACAGCGGAATTCACGCACAACGTATTGTTCAGGGTTTTTTTGTTCATTGCAGTAGCAGGATTATATGCCGGCTGGTACCGCTGGGCAACAAGAGGATAACTGCAGAACCGCAAAAATCCAAAAGGCTTAATAATACTTAGTATTATTTTGTATTATTGGTGTTTGTTTGGAAACAGTCAGCCTGAAGCTCAAGCCGGAAACCGCGAAAAGAATCTCGCGCGCTTTGCTGGAGTTTGACTACGGGACAAAAACCGAGTTTATCCGCGAGGCAATCAGGGACAAGCTGAACGAGCTTGAGAAGCAAAAGGCATGGGAAAAACTATTTGCAATGCGCGGCATCCTGAAGGGCAAAAGCAAGTTCAAGACTGACGAGGAATGGCATGAATGGCGGAGCAATGAAGGCAGCAAGGAATTGCTGGAATATTTTGAAAACAAATTCAAGGCTAAACAAAAATAACTGTTTCCGGCAAAGCGCATTCAACAATGTCCTGCAAATCTTCAAAGTGCCTGTCGCGCGGTTTTTCAACCGTGGCTTTTTTCGGCAATTGCACAAAACCAAAAAACCGCAAGCAACAGTATAATTAGCGCCAATGCAATAGAGCGGGCGAGGCAACTTTTAAATATCGATAACGCGTTATCTTTACAATAGTTGCTGGCGCGCGGGGTTCTTTATATACATTAATAAAAGAGTTAAATATTATTTGGTGCAGTTAATCAATGAAGTGCGGGTTTAGTGGTTTTTTTGGCAATAACTGAAAAGCTCTCTGAATGGTATGCTCTTGCGGAAGAAAAATTCTACAAGGTTTTTGACTGGATTGAGCTAAAGGGAGTGCCAATTTACAATTACAACGATTTTTTGGAAAAGCGCGGCATTCCGGTTTTTCCCTTTACTATTGCATTGGTTGCAATAATTGCAGTTCTGATTGCCTGGATTCTTACGATTAGCATGAGCGTTGCGCCAACGCTCGCATTGAGCATAAAAGACGACAACGACAATCCAATGACTTCAGTGAATATTGTTGTCCTTGATGAAGGCGGAAAAAAACTGTTTGATGAAGTGAAAAGCCATGCCGGAGAAATAAAATTGCAGTCTGTTCCAATTGGCGCAAAAATAACAATAGAGGCAACAAAAACCGGTTATGAAAAAACGCGTGAAACAATAACAGTAAAAGACGCAAAAACAGTGGTTGAGTTAGAGCTCGCTAAGATTGTCAAGCCGATAACCGGCTTGCTGAAGGTTGTTGACGAAAAAACAGGAATTCCAATAGAAGGCGCGCTGGTTACCGCAACATGGGGAAAGGATTCAGTAAGGCAGGTGCAGACAGACAAGAACGGGATTGCAAAGCTTGACGGAATTCCCGAAGGGGAAAAAATCAATATTACAATAAAGGCTGACAATTACGAGGACTCTGCAGACATATTGTCTTTTGAAGAATTGTCAACCCGCACTTTCCAAGTTCCGGCAAAAACAAGCGCGAGCTTTGGCACTGCAAACCTGATAATTACTGTTTTTGACAAGGACACAAAAAACACTTTGAATGATGTAAGGGTGGATGTTTTTAATGTTGCAAAAAACGAGGCAATCACGCAGGGCATTACAAAAGACGGCCAGGTTTTGGTGCAGTTGCCCAAAGGCACGACAGTGCGCGTTGTTGCAACAAAATCAGGCTACATTCGGTTTGATTCCACTGCTGGAGCACAGCCATTGGTAATCAGGGAAGACGAGGAATCATTGGACATTTTCCTCGAGAAAGGCGGGCAGAAAATAAAAGTCAATGCAAAACAAAAAGATTCCCTGTTGTCGCTGATTGGCGCTACAATTTTGCTTTACAATGAAGCCGGAGAATTCCTAGACAGCAACAAAACAGGGTTTGCCGGCTCGGTTGAGTTTTCAGACTTGAATTCCGACGTAAACTATTTTGTCGCAGGATTTCTTGACGGGTATATTGGCGATTCAAAAAAAATCAATCCCGGCACAACAAGCGAAGCAGACTTGGTGTTGGAGCTTGCAACAGAACAAAACACTGCGCCATTGAACGCTTACGTGTACTCTGCAAGCGGAGATGCTGCGGACGATGCGATATTAGAGTTTTTTGAAATAAAAGACGACGGCGTTTATCCAACGGGCGTGCAGTCAGCAAGGACTGCTTATGACGGGTTTGCTACAACAAAAATGCCGGTTGGAAGAAACATTTTTGTCACTGCAAAAAAAGACATTGAGTATGGGGATGCAAACAAAATAATTGTCGCGCAAACAGAGAACGCCGTAATGATTCGCATGTATCGCGCGACAACAGTGAAGACACTGCTTGTTTATACTGATGAAAACACTCTGCTGGAAGAAGGCTATGCTACAATTGAAACAATAGCAGGCAACACTCTGTTTGACGGCAACATTGAATTTGGAACAATAGAGTTTGACGCAAAAAACAACAAGACCGCAAACGTGACAATAACAACTCCGGACGGAAACGTTTTCTCAGAGCAAATAAGCATTCCGGACGGCAACACGCCAATAGTATTGCGTTTGGGAAAAGAAAACAATAACCAGCTTGCGCCCCAAATAAAATTCTTGGGAATTATTGACAGCGAAGGCAAAACAATTGACACGCTTTCTCCGGGAAAAGAGTACTGGTTAAAGTTTGAAACAAGCTGGATTAGCGGGCAATACGCTGCAGGCATTCATGTTCGCATTGGAAGCGATGAAATAAAGTTTGCTGATTCCGAAGATGTTGGAATAGTTGGCTTTAGTGCGGCTGGCGCTGATTCTTTTTACGGCAGAACCTGGAATGCCTTTCCCGCACCAGGAAACGAAGGCATTGACTTTAGGAACGCGGGAAAAGCTGGCGCAATGAACAAATGGATTGAATTGTATTACCAGAGCCCGCAGGGCATAAAGATAGTGAAAGTAAAAGTGCGAGTTCGAGAGGGAGCAACAGCACAGGCAACAATGCTGCATTACCGAACATGGGCAATAATTGGAAACGCTTTTGAGCGAAACCCTATTGACAGCGAACTGGGAAAAGAAAGGTTTGTTGAAACAAAAACAGGATTGTATGCTGAAACCATTGACACTGAATTGCAGTTGTTTGCAGCAGAGGCAAGCTGTGAAAAAGACATTTGCGTTTCATACGATTTTGTCGCGCAGAACGGGGAAGCAATTTCAACAAAAGATTTCAAGGCAGTAAAAGACAGGGTATTCGCTTTAGAGGCAACAATAAAATCAAAAAAGACAGTCGGGGGATTGCTAAAGGCAAGCACGCAAAAAGAAAAGCCAAAGCTGACATTCACCGGAGTTGAAGTAGAAAGCTTTACGGAATTCATGGACTCCAACACAAGCCAATCAAGCATGGAAGTAAACGATTTGAGCCTGGTGGAAAATGCAGAGCGCCGCGTGAGATTTTATTTCAAGCCAAAGCTTACCGGAAACGCTTCAATCAAAACACAATTGCTTGCAGAAAACACTGCGGTAAACGACGAGTTCTTTTTCAATATTTTTGAAGAAAAGCCAATGACTGCAACAATTGTTCCGGAAACAATCCTTATTGGAAAAGACTTCACTGTTTACGTCAAGGAATTTGACGGCAACAAGGGAATTGAAAAAGCGGCATTGCAATTGAAGAATGACGCCGGCAGCATTGTTGCTTCAATGGTTGGAGATGCAAGCGCAAACAACGGGGCAAGCGGCGCATACTTGTTCAAAAACACTTTCCCGGCAGGCAATTATACTCTGGAAATCAGCGCGCAAACTTTCACTCCGTTGACAATGCCAGTGCAAATCGGCACAACAGACATGCTGAAACTAAGCGAAACAGAAATAACAATCTCTATTCCAAAAGGCGAACAAAACGGAACAAAAGACTTGCAATTGTCAAACGAATCAGGCTTTGACGTGCAAAACATAGAGTTTGAGTTTGACACGCCGGACAGCTTTCCGTTGGAGTTTGAAGTGAGCGCGGATATTCCCGAAGCAATGAAAAAAGGCGCAAAAGCGCGAATAAGCGTAAACGCAATTTACACCGGAGACATAAACAAAACAGTCAACGGCACTGCAGACTTAATAATTCGCGGCAGTGTTGCCGGAAAGTTTCCAACAACAACAAGAGCGCGCGTGATTATTGAATACAACAAAACGCTTGACGCAAACTGCCTGGAGTTTGACAGAAAAAGCCTCCAGATTTTCTTAAGCGGGGCAACAAACAATGATTATTATCCAACACAATACGCGTACCAAAACCCTGCTTCCAACCAAGGAACAAGCACTGCCAACACTGCTGGAACAAGCGCAACATACAATCCAAACACTTACAATCCCGCATACGGTTTTGAGGCAGACCAGGCTGAAGAACAAATACTGGTAAAAAACAATTGCGGAATCGCATTGGAGATAGAGGCGCGCGCTGAAGCAAGAAACAAAACAAAAGATTTGGGCGTTGACGTGCAAGTAGAAGGATTTTCTTTAGAGCCAAACCAAAGCACTACAATTACAGTGACTGCAACAAACAAAATACTGCGAAGGTTTGACGTAAAAGAAAACCGCAACTTTGACCTGGTATTTACAGCAAAACAATTGGAAAAGCGCTTGCAATTGACAGTAACGCTTTGGGACAAAAAATTTGCGATTGCAGTAAGAAACAGCATTGTGTTATGGCTTGCGCAAGGGCAGAAAGGAGAACCGGTGATTGCAAGCACTCCGTTGTTCATCAGGAACATTGGAGAAGCAGACATTGAAAATTTGAGCATTGACATTGCTGAAGCAAACTGGGAAGGAGTAAGCGTTCGAATTGCACCGCCTGGAAGCGCGCGCGGCCAAATACTGCCAAAAGGAGCAAACCTTCTGCCAGCGCGAATGGTTGTTGCTGAAGTAAAAGGCGGAACAGCAAAAGGCAAACTAGTGCACGGTTTCTTGGTAATAAAAGGAACAATCAAAGGCCGCGAATACGAATTGAGAAAGATTGACGTTTGGGTGCATGTTTCCGCACTGAATTGCCTAAAGGCATATGCAGTAAGCGATTTGGACTTTGAAAGCACCTTGACTGGAATGGGAGTAATAGACAAAAAAATTTCAGTCAGGAACACTTGCGAAGAAGCAGTGAGGATTGTTGATGTAGAGCCAAACCGCATTGGCGCAAACTCTCTTGTAATTGTTCCGCTTGTTTCAGAAGTTCTGGAAAAAGACGCTGAAGCAGAATTCATCCTGCGCCTGACAAAAGGCTATGACTACAAGGCAGACAACGTTAGCATTGGAGTAATTGGTTTGACAATGCTGACGCACAAATTCATTGGCTCCGACAGAGTGAACGCGCGCGTTGCATTGGGAGAAAGGGCAGTTGAAACAGGATTGGCAAGCGCGGAATACAACGTGAACATTTGCAATCCGGACGGCACTATTTCAAAAGAAAAAAAGAAAGTTCGCTTTCCAATAATCTCAAAAACAGCGGATTGCACGAAAGGATATTGTGATGCAGAGCTTGCGGCAGAATACATTGGCACAAAAATACTGCAAAAAATAGAGCAAGTGAGAAGCGCGGTAGACAGGGGAAATGCAGACATTGCAAACTTTCCAGGATGCGCAAGCATTTCAGGCGCAAAGGCATGCAGCTTTGCGCGAATGGGAGTAAAATCAGACGTCTTTGATTTGTATTTGAGCAACGATGCAGTAACAGACTTTTTGATGAAAAAAACACTTTCAGAAAAAAACCCAGAACTAAAAAACTACAGCGTTAGTTATTGCTCGCCGCGCATTAATCCAGATGGGAGCATTGGAGACTGCGATGCTGAATCAATTGCTGCAACCGGATTCCCAAACTTAATGTATTTGTCAAGCGGGCTAAGGGGATGCGGAAAATACCGCATTAAAGTTGACGGGGCAATTTTTGCCTCTGGCTTGAAAATAGAGGAAAAAGGCTACACTATTGCAGTGAATGTTTCAAGCAAGCAGACAACTCCTGAATGCACGAACAAAATAACAAACGCAATGAACTTTTTGCCGCAGGACGCAACATTAACCGAATCAAGCGCTTACGGCGCTTGGCCGGGAATAGTTGAAGCAAGAACAGAACTTGAAGAAGCAGGCAAATTAACTGCAAAAGAATTGTTCACAAAAGAAGAGCGTTATTCAACAAACTCCGGCAGCAACAAGCTTCATATGGATACTGGAGAGCTAAAAACAGGAATAGTAAAACTGGAAATGCTGCAGGCCGGAATGGCAAACGAACCGAAAACAATCAATGCAATAATCAACAAAGCGCTTGGAGTGGAAGAAAACAAGCCGATTAGCAAGGATGTTGCAAAAGAAGCTGCAAACGCAATTGCTTCATTAAAAACACAGCGATTGGAAGAAGGAAAAAGCTGTGTTAGCGCTGACGATTCGTTCATGGTAATTGGCTCTTATGGAAAACTCGGGGCAATAACAATTGCTGGCCCAAGCGAAATCAAAATGAAACAAGGAAAAGCAGACACGACAGACCAGGCTGCAATGAAAGCACACAGCTGCATTGGCATGAATGTTGTTTCAAAAATCTCTGAATCAGTTTTTTTGAAAACAAACGCTGACGAAATAGAAAACAAGCCGTTTGGAATATCAAAGGTTTATTTGAGGCAAAAAACAGTAAGCCCGCAAGACAGTTTTACTGCAATTGACGAAAAAACAGCAAAGCTGTTAACAAAAGACCTGAAAACAAGCGAATACAAATTTGATTTCCAATTGTGCGCAGTGGGAAACAAAGAAATGGTGCTTGCAAAAAAAGGCATTGAAATAAAAGTCTGGGCGGAAAGCAGCATTGACCCGTTGAGAAAAGTTGATCCGCCAAAAATAGTAAAGGCATTGCCTTGTGCGACCCATCCTTACGATTTGATTAATGCTCTTGACGGAAAAGCGCCCGGAACATATTATGCGACAGTTGGCTGGAAGGGAGAGCCGGAAAAAATCCGATTGTCTGACATAGTAAACAAAATGGAAAACGACAAGGCTTTCAACGAAGCAAAAGCAAACCTTGGAGCAAACATTGAGCTTGGAGCGGCATGGCAAGAAAAAGACAAAAGCAACAAGCTCAAATCCATTTGGGGTTATGACAACGGAGTAGGCTATTTCACTGCTTGTTCAGCAGCAACAATAGCGGGAGATGCGGCCACAGGAGTCAAGATATTGTCTGGCGCAGTTCTGGCAGACATTGTAGCCAATTGTGTTATTCCAGCAGTCTGGGTCTCGTTGCCATTGTGGGGCTCAACAGGAGAAGGCATAAAGAAATGGATTGAAGGCGCTGGAGGCTGGGTTTGGGATAAAATCAGTTCCATTTGGGGTGGGGGCAGCAAACAAGCAGCCAATGCAATGCAACAACAAGCCAATGACCAGCTGTCAAAGGAACAAGTAGAGAATGAATTGTTTTGGAGCGCAATGGTTAGCGGTGGCGCAAGAGACTTTTGGAGTGCTGCAAAAAGCAGGCAATATTTGACTTACCTGCAAAAAGGCTGGGACAGCCCGCTTTCACTAAGGAATATTTCAGGCAAAATTGCTGATGATGTCATAAAGCAAATGCAAGCAAACATCGGGGACGCAGCAACAATGGGAACTGCTCCAGCAGAATGGGCAAAGTTACAAACAAGCCTGCGGAAAAACATTCTTGACACTTTGAAAACGCAAGCGAAAGCGGGCGGAAAAATGACAGAAGAAGCATTAACTGAAGCAGTCACTGGCTCTGTTGGAAAAACCTTTTCTGACAACAAGCTCCCGAAAGCATTAATGGACCAGATTGTTGCAAAAAGAGGGGGCGCAAGCGCAACAAATTATTCCGCTAAACTAAAAGCACAATTGCCATCAATGAAAGCTGATGCCATGGAAGAATTATTCTATGGTGAAACGCTTGCAACTGCCCCAAAAAAAATAAGGTTCAATGTCACAAACCCCACAGCAGTACATGACGGGTTGGTAAATTCTTTAACCAACAAATATGTAACCTTGTTTAAAATCAATCCAGCTACCCCCAAAGGGCTGGCTGCTCAAAACGAAATTAGGGGCATAATTACTGCCGAAGTTGACACTGTTATTCCTGCTGTTGGAACTCCATTGCCACCGAGAGCAATAACCCCATTTGAGGTTGCTGAATTCACTGAAGAGCAGCTAAAAGGGCTCAACAAGAATATAGTTAACAGAGTCAAAACAAATTCGGGCAATATTTACACTGGAAGATATCAAGCAGCAGTGAGTTCTGCGGAAAAAAATTTCGGCGAACAAGCATTTAACGCTGCAAAGACTGATTTGAAAGCGGGAAAAGGATTAACTGGGGCAAAGATTGCAAGGTTTGGATTCAATCTTTTAAGAGGGGGCGTGATTACTTATCTTTCAAACTTGGCCGGATTATATGCATTTGATAAAACGCGGACAGACTTGGCGCCGGATTTGGGCGCAGTGAGAAAATTCGGAACGCCTGACTGGATGAAAACAGGGGGAGCAAAGACACTTGACGACATTGACCCGTGGATAGAGAACGGGGAAACATACAAGATTACAAAGGATGCAGACGGCAGAATTTGGCCGGAGAAAGTGAAGGATTTGTCAAGCATTCCGGAAAAAGCAAATTGGATTGACCCAGACTGCAAGGGCGAATGGGCTGAAAAGCCAATGGGAAACCCGAACGATTATTCTCCAACAGTGGAAAAAATTGGTGTTGTTTTCGGAAAAGAATTGGGCACAAAAATTACTGCAGCATATTTGGCTCCAAACGGTTATTCTGCAAAAGTAAAAAGCGCTGCGGTTGCAGCAAGCGTGCCGCAAGACATGCTTTTGGCAGCATTGACTGCAGATGCAATGGCGCGTTATGCAAACATTGCGCCAAACGCTTGCGGAAGATGGCTGGATGCATCGTCAAAAGAAGAAGGGGAAAAAGCCATTGGCTGCATTGCAACAGAATTGAAAAAAGGCTATAATGCTTCTGATGTTCAGGGAACTTTCAATAGTTATTTCAAAGCCTTGCCTGACAACCAGAAAAAGACCGGCAGTGATAATGCGTTGCGCGCTTACCAATTGTGGCAGTCAATGAAAACAACAGCACAACAATTGAAGTCAAAACTGCCGAGCGAAGAAAAGCCAAAAACAACCGAAGAGAAACCAAAGGCGCCAGCCAAATAATTTTTTTCACTTTCTTTGCATTCTTTTTTTTGAAAGGGTTTTTTTCTTTCCGGATTCTTCTTTTTGCAAGAATTGCCTTGCAAAGCTTGCGCGGCAAAAAACTTTAAATAAAGCAAAGAGCCTATTTGTTGCATTGTGGGTTTGTTGTGAATCAGAAAGCTTTCAATTTGTTCACTGCTCTTGTTTCTTTTGTTTTGATAATGCTGACAATGCTGTTAATCAACAGCATGACAGAAACGGAAAGCAGCACTATTGCGACAATAAACGATATCAGTGCGCAGGCGCAGATGCAGACTGCTGCAGACTTGGCGCGCGCTGACGCCATTCAATTGTTCAATTATGGTTTGCGCTTTAGGATAGAGGATTGGTTGAGCAGGCCGACAAACTGGTATCCATTGTATGCAAACAAAAAGTGGAGTGAAATAAAAAAGGATTATGCTTGCGTTAACTTTGGCGGTTGCGCTGGCGCAAATTCCGGAGTGCAGTTTGCAAACATTACGGCAGAGACAATGATGGGAATTTTGGAGGTGGGGCAGAGTTTTGGAAGGTATGAAATAAACCTTGAAAAGGATGAAACAAGCCTGAGAGAGGCATTGCAGACAATTGTCGGCGCGAGCGTTGATTCCGGAGAATTTTTTGAAGTAGTCGGCTGCAATTTGCCGGAAACAAAATTCCGGACGGCAGAGGATTCTGAAATAGAGCAAAAAATCCGCGATTGCACCGGCACGTTTTACGTGAAGCTAAAAATGGGCATGATTGACGATGCAACTTATGAAAAATTGCCTCGCATTGTGGTAGTGAATTCAGCAACTGGAGATTATTTGAAAGAGGGAATTTTGCCGCATGCTGATTTCAGGATTTATGTTCCGTTGCGCATCTTCAAGGCGATTGCGCAGGCAAAATATTATGCCGACACGCAATTGTTTGAGCAGAACGATTATTTCAAGAGCATTGCATTGGGCATGTGTGATGCGGTAAAGTGCGCGCCGAGAAAAGACGGCTTGGGAACAGCAACAGACGCAAAAATAGCTGATTCGGCTTGCCCGAGCACTCCGAATGACCCTTTGTCTTCCGCTTCAATTCCCGGCTTGGATGCGGGAAAGGCAAAAGTAAAAGCCTGGAATGCAACGGCAAAGGGAAAAGGAAAAGGCGGGGTTGATGTTTCAATAACATACAACGCGGATGATGTTGGCGATATTCAGGAAAAACTGAAAATGCTTTTGATAACAGAATTGTGCTATAGCGCTGATTTGCCCGGCGCTCTTGATTTGGACCCAAATGACAATCTTGAGTTAGTGCAGGACGCTGATGCGTGCAATGTTTACAGCACTGACATTACGCCCGAGGTTTTTGCGGCAAAAACAATAAAGTTTGGCGTGCCATTCACTGACCCGAAATTTGATGCAACTGCATATTGCGCGCGCGCAAAAGAATTAAAGGCAAAATTGTTGTTTGAGGAAAACGATCCGGCATACAAGGTCAACAAAAACAACAACAGCGTTTACACTATTGAACTGGTTGACAGTTATTCTCCGAACATTGCAAATACTGGCACGTGTTATACCAAATGCAACTCTGGCACTGACCTTGCGGGGTGCGGTTCTTTCAGGTGCGATACGAGCTGAACAGAAAAACAAAAAGGATTATAAACAAGAAGTTTGTATTTAATTCAACAATGCTTTCTGCAATTAATTAAAGTAATAATTATAAAGCAATAGATGGCATTAATTTAATAGAATGAGCTAGTGAAGTGGGATTATGGGTGTTTCCGAGTCAGTAAAGGATTTCTATTTCAAGCTCGAGGACAAATACTATAATTTTTTGGACTGGCTTGACGGAAAAGGCTTGCCGGTTTACAAGGTTGTTGATGCCGTTGAAGCAAAAAACATTCCGAGTTTTCCAATCGCAATAATCTGCCTTGTTGCAATTGTTTTGCTGCTTTTTTTTGCTGTCGCACAGGTTTTTCCTTCAACGTCAAATTTTTCAATAATGGTTTTTGACGATAGCGGAAAGCCAATACAGGGCGCGCTTGTAAAACTCAATTTGGGCACTGATGCAAAAAGCCAGTTGACTGGCGCTGACGGAAAAGCAAATTTTTCTTTCCCGCTCGGTGCAAAATTGGCCGGGAGCGTGACAAAAGACGGTTATGCGGAGCAAAAGCTTGATTTTGTTGCGGAAAAAACAGAGTTTGTGCAGAATGTTACTCTCGTACTGGAAATCACTGTCCTCAGCAGAACAATACAATTGATGGACAAGTCAAGCGGTTCATTGCTGAAAAAAGAAGTGAGCATTTTGTTCAGTTGCGCGGAGAATGCTTCTTATTCAAAAGAAAAAACAACCAGCACTGGAACAATACTGCTTGACGACATTCCAAACGATTGCGGCACTTTGATTGCCACGCCGACAAGCGCTTTTACAATAGAACAGGGCAATATTGATTTGTCACAGAGCGCGCCGCAATTGAATCTTTCCGAACAGATTGTTGAAAAAGGAACAGTAAAGGTTTTTTTGAAAGACGCGCAGGGAAATGCTGTTGCGGGAGTAACGATAAAACTAATGCGTTCGGACGGAGTGCAGCAGCAGAGCAAGCCGAGCAGCACTGCCGGCAGCGTGCAGTTTGATGATGCTCCAGTGGGAAATTATTACATCCGCACTTACGACGGATACAACAACAAGTTTGCTGATTTTGATTCTAGCATTGAAGCTTCCGGCATAAAGCAGTTGGGCAAGGATGCAACAATAGAATTCAATATTTCCTTGGTTGAAAAAGTCATTGGCAGAGTAAAAGTGCTTGTGAAAGACAAGGCAACAGGCAACCCAGTACAAAATGCGTCAGTAAGCCTTTTGAGAAACAATTCCACTTTGAACACGCAGTCAACGAATATAGAGGGAAAAGCAGAGTTTGCCGCAAGCGAAACTGCAGGTTATTCAATCAAGGTAGACCACCAGAGTTATTTGATAGAGTTCAGGCAAAATATTTCTCCGGGAGATTCTTTCATTGAAGTGAAGCTGACGCTTGCAAACAGTTCTAATTTGCAGGCGCTGATAGTGAGCGTGCTTGACCAGAAAGGGCTGCCGGTGGAAAACGCAAAGCTCACTTTGAAAAAGCTTGATGGGGCAGTTGTCAGCGATACGCTTGCAACAGGAATTGACGGGAACGCTTCGTTCGAAAGAATAGCGCCAGACACTTACTATGTGTATGCTGTCAAAGACGGTTTTGACGGGATTAACTCCGAGCCAATAACAATTGCGGAAAGGCAGGCAAACTATTTGCAGGTTACTTTGAACATTGGCAATGGAACAATTGAACTTACTGCATTGGACGAGGAAATGAAACCAATACAAGGCGCGACAGTAAAAATGTTCAATTATTTTAATGCAAAAGAAATAGAGCGCAGTACGACGGGAAGCGACGGAAAAAAATCCTTCAATGTGCGCGCTGACAAAACAGTTTACTTTGTAATCAGTTCGCAAAACTTTGCAAATTATACTACTGCGCCAATTGTTCCGGAAGTCGGAAACACAGTGCTGGTTGAGGCAAAGCTTGCAAAAGACGTTCCAAACCTCGAGCTCGAATTATTGGGATTATTTGTCGACAAGGATTCCGCTAGCGATTCGCTTGCACCCGGGCAAAAATACAAGGCAAAATTGCAGTTGCGCGTTCCAAGCAATTCAACATTCACTGAAGCTGGCGTGCATTTGCGCACGGGAAAAAGCGCTGACGGAAAAACAAACACAATGGAAGCAGACCCGATTTATATTTCAAAGATTTCCGCGGCAGCAAGTTCAATTATAAAAGGCACGATTTTCACTCCAGCATCAGGATATGCGACTGATTCAAAGCAATTGACAAGCGGCAACGCAAAATGGGCAAACCTGGTATTCAATAAGCCGGCGGGCGGAGTGTATGAGATTGAAGCCGAAATAGTTGTTAGGGAAAACGCGCAGATTGGAAGCATTTTGGAGTTTAATTACAGGGCATGGGGAAAATCCGCAACATATTTGCGCTATCCACAGGACAAGGTTTTGGGAGAAAGCGAAACCGCGGGCGGCAAGCAAGCGTTGTATGCGAACGCGTTAAAGCAAGTGTATAGCGTTGGGCCGAACGGATTGTGCGGAGAAAGCTTTTGCTATTATTTCAGCATTGAAGACTTGGATGCGGACTTGGTAACTTCAATAATTGACAGTTATGACGCGAAGATTTCTGGAAACTACAAATTGTTGTTCACAATAATCAGCAAAGAAGACACTGTGTTCCAGGCAACAAGCCTGGAATTCAACAATGACAGCGCGGGATTAAAACTGGGCGATTATTCAATCCTTGACGCTGGCGGAAGAAAAGCAACCGGCACTGCAAAGGGAAAGCTGACGCTGGATGTAGGGGACATTAGAAAGAACAGTTCGGTACAGGGCGAATTAAAATTCAGGACTGAAAAAGAGGGATTAAACAAGCTGAAGCTTTCAATGAAATCGCAAAAGGAAAGCGTTTTCGCAAAATCAATTGACGTTAGTGTGAGCGCCGCGGCAGAAATGAAACTTGACATGCTGCCGAAAATAGTCGTGCCGTTTGTTGACAATGACATAATATTGCAAGTAACAGACAGCAATTCTGGCGCAGCGCTTTCTGACGCGGTAATAAACGTTTCGCTTGACGACACTGTAATTTTCTCTGGAGAAACAGACAGCGCTGGAATAGCGCACTTTACGGTGCAGGCGCCAAACGCTGGCTCTTTGCTGAGAATGGAAGTGACAAAGAATGGTTACAGGACAATTACAAAAGAACAGCGTGTAACGCAAAACATTCTCACTGTTACGCCGGAAGAAATAAACGAATTGCTTACAACAAACGGCATATTCAGCTTAGAGCGCGATTTGCACTTGAGCAATGAAACAACAATGAAACTGCAGATTACTGACTTGAAAACAAGCGCTGACTTCAACGAGCTGGTGAGTTTTTCGTGGAAAGAAAACTATATTGGCACTAGCGTTGACAAAAATGTTGACAAGAATATTTTCTTAAAAATGGAGCTCACTGACAAAGGAAAGCGCGTTGAAGAAATAAAAAAACTCGAAGGCGCGCTGTCAATCTTTGTTACCAGCAGCGAGCTAAAGCGCACTTGGGCAATGAACGTGCCAATGAAAATCCGCATTGGCTTTGGCCAAGAAGTAAGCGACGAGTCCTGCTTTACAATTGACCCGGCAGACTGGCAGGCATTCACTGGCAAAAAACAATTAGAGCAAACCTTCACGCTCAAGAACAATTGCAAGGTTGACAAAACATCAGTTGCATTGCGGACAGTGCAGATAAAAATAGATTATGGAAAAGACCAGCCGTTGGGAAGCTTTGTTGCAACAAGCTCAATGTCAGAAAGCAACACAGTAAAATTGACAAACACTCTTGCATTGTTGGCGCCAATGATTGGCGCGGGAGAAGAGGCAAGCATTACGATTTCATTCACTCCGGATTCAAACGTTAGCGGCGGGGAAAGCAAGCCAAAAATAATCATAAAGGCAATTAACCCGACTGAAAACGGGCCGGAAGAATTAACAGCAAAAATATCAGTTGACTTGGGAATAAACGATTTGGCACAATGCATTGAACTGAAAAAAACCAAAAACCTTTTGATAAACAGTTGCCCTTACGGCACGGGCTATGGCCAGTACCAGAATTATGGTTATGGTGGTTATGGGAATATGGGCGCGCAGCAGAACAGGTTTGCCTCGCCATACCAATACGGCGACACATCATTTGCGGGATATCCTGAACAATTGGAACAACAGCATTACCCTTACAGCACTTTCTCCGAACCGTTTTATGATTCACAAAATTATGGGCAATATCCTGGGCAATACGGCAGCCAAGGATATAATACCGGCATGAGATGCGGCACAACAAGCTTTGTAATAGTAAACAATTGCGCTTCGCGCGTGCAGATTGATTTGGAAGCAGACCCTGCATTGCAGATTGCAGAGCAAACCTTTGACCTGGACCCGAGCGAAGAAAAAGAAACAATTATAGAGGCAAGCTATTTCATTGGAATATATCCTGTTGATGTAAAGGCAAAAGTGAAAGAAAGCAAAGAAAAAAGCGTTGACATTGCAAACCTGCTAGTAACTGTACAGCAGATTGACGACCCAAGCCAGTACAGAGACTGCATAAAACTCAACACTACAAAATTCAAATTCAATGATTTCATCCAAAAGCCAGTCACTGGAAAAGTTTTCAACACTTGTTATGCTCAAGGCGTGCGCTTGGACTTTGATTCAGTGCGCTTTAGCCAGAGCGCTTATGGCGAACGCTATGCTGCAACAGAAGGCACTACCGAAGGCAGGGGCTCCGGCAGGGGATTAATAGAAAACATTGAAGTAATTGATTTGACAACAAAACCGCAGGGAAACAATAAAATCACGCAAGTACTGGAGTTTGAAATTTACAAGAATGTAGAGTACCGCAGGCAAGAAGGATTCCCAAAATCAGGCACTCCGTTTGCACAGATTGGGCAATTGCGAGCGTTTGCAAGCGGCGCATACAACCGCATTGAAGCTCCGGCAATACTGATAGTGAATTATACTTCTCCCGTGGGCGGGCCACAGAGCAAAAAATTCCATGTTACTATTGAAGACTGGTGGAATGCTCTTGGCACACTGGAAGGATTGAATTCATACGGTTGCCCGAATATTCCCGCACAAAGCTGTATAATGGAAACAGCATTGGAGTTTGGAAAAGACTGCTTTAACGAAAAATTCGGAAACAATAATTATTACGAGGAAACAAGGGATGCAATGCGCGTTGGCGACTGCAGGCCGCAGACAGCATACAACCAGGATGTTTATTCAAAAGCACAGCAGACAATGACGCAAAACCCCGGCATGCAATATGCACAGGCGCTTGAAATTGCAAAAGGCTCTGGAACAGTGCAGGGAGCACAGGGAAATGTTTGCGGAACAGCAGACAAAGTATATTTGGATGAAGGATTCAGCAAAATAGAACAGGACGGGGTAGTAATAACATTAGAGGTTGTTGCAAGCAAGAACCCGAGTTTTTTGGGCACGCTTGGCGGAAAGCATTCAATAAAAGTCGGAATTGACAGGAGCAAGGCAACAAAGTCAGGACCGATTGAAATAAACAAACGCTTGAGTGCAACAGTTTACAGGCAAACTCCATTGGGACCGCAAAAAGTCGAGATTCCTTTCCATGTTTGCGTGCAAGGCTATGGCAAAGACACAATGTCTGAAAAAGCAAGGATTTGCGCTGAGCGCCTGAAACAATTGTTCTCCGGGCAAGTGAATGTGACAAAAGAACAAGTTGAAGCAAAAATGAAAGACTTGCCGGAATGCCAAAATTTGAAAGAAGACGAAAAGAAAGCTGTAATTGATGCAGTGCAAAAGGCAACACAGCCGGTTACATTAAAGTGCACTGAAGGCGAATCCGGAGCAGCAGCATTGGCAAAATACGGCTTTGAAAAATTGCCTTTCACCTGGCGCTTTGCCGGCAACAATGGAATCAAAAAGAACACTTGTGACAGCACAAGCGGGGAAGGCAAATACTGCGACGCAGTGCAAAACATTATTTCAATCGCGCAAAAGGCAAAGAATGCAAAAGAAAAAATGAAAGAATGGACACACGCATTGAACGACAACACTGACAAAGTCAGCATTGCGCTTGGCCTTGGCGCTAACTCTGACGATTTGAAGAAAACAAAAGACGCAAAGAATTTGTTCCGCTGGGCATTAAAACAGCAGAAGATTGGAAATGAAGTGTTTTTTGTTGACGATTCCGGAAAAATATTGAACAATCCAGTTGTTCCGGATGAAAGCTGGAAGACAATGATTGCGTCAATACAAAAAGGCGAGCTTGCACAATCAAAAACATTGCTCGCGCAGATTGCAGGAAAGGCTTACGCAAAAGACATTGTTGCGGAACTCTCGCTTGGCGGGGAAAAGCAATTGGCAAAAACAGATGCTGACATGCTAAAGGCAATTGGCGCAAAAGAAATAACAAAAGACGTTTATTGGGTAATGCTGTTTGAAGACTACAAGAAATTCCACGACGCTTTGAATACTGCCTGCGGGGCAGACTGGGCAAAATGCAAAACAGCAAAGGCAAACATTTCGCTTGGTTCCAAGGCAATTGAAATTAGCGCAGAATTCTTGACCAGGTTCCTGAACAGCGTTGCATTCAAGCGCGGCATAAGGGATAGCAAAGAAATGACTATTGATTCGCCTGAAACAAAAACAGTAATTGAGCAAGCGGCAATGGTTGCTGACACAATAAACAGGGACGACTTCCAGAAGCTCTGGAACAGCGACATTAATACTACAGTGTATCTTGCAGCAGACGGTTACACGGAAGGATTGCAGAGAGACTTCAAGGCATATTATTCACAGGCTGACAAGGCAAACGTTGAATTCAAGGAAATAATTGAAACCATTGGAAACACTGCAAAATGGAGGTTTTTGCAGAATACAACAGAAGCAGGATTGCATGCTGTTTTGGTAAACTATAACTTCGAGAACGAAACGTTTGAAATAGAATTCAAGAAGATTGCGGAGCCGGAAGAAAAACTAAAGGGCAACTGGTTTATTTACAATCCGATTGACGGGCAGGTCGGAAGCAACAGGGAAGGATACGGAATCGGGTTCACTGGCAGCGGCGAGCAAGTGTTGTTCAAAAAAGACGGAGACAATGACACAGACAAAGTTGACGGCAGGTTCACCGGCGGATTGAAACAGTTCAACGCAAGCATTGACTCCAGTTTTGAGACTGCAAGCACGGGAAAAATTTTGGATGCCAGTGGAAGCAGTTTCACTTACAGCCCAAGCACTGCATTCAGGCTAGAGATGTCATTGAAAGGCCTCGGAAACAAAGTCGCATTGTATGACATTGCACAAGTGCCAAGCGCAAAGGCATTAATTAGTTGGGACAATGCAAAGGAAACTTTTGGCTTGACTCCGGCAAGCTGCGGAAGTTCTGGAACAAACCCATATTACGGCGTTGAAACAAGCGCTTCAAGCATAAAAGCGCCTTTCTTTGTGCCTGCCTCTTCAAACTTTGAGTTAGTGTTATGGTGCGCGAGGGATAACGCAACGCTTACTGCTACAGAACAGGATATTGGCCAGAGGCCATTGAAGCAGCAGGCAGCGATTTCTGCAGATTCTGTTTTGAAGAGCCAGTCAGTGAGATTGCCACTGGAAAGGACAAACAGCGTTTACGAGTTCAAGCAATATCTTGATGCAGTAAACAAGGGCCTTGTTTGCATTAGTTCTGCAAGCGATTCGTTAAAGCTTTCCTGGAAGCCGGAAACAGTTGCAGGCATAACTGTTTCAATTGTCCCAAGCAGCCAGCCAAGCGGCATGCAGCCAACGCCTGGCAATAACCCGCCAAGCGCAAATCCGCCGGTTGTTCCGGGCAAATGATTTTTGCATTTTTTTTTAGCCAAAAGAAAAAGCATCAGTGCGGTTAAAATGTACAAGGCAAAGGACGCTTGGATTACTACAATTGGTTCTGTCGCTTTTTTTTTGGCGGGCATTGCAATAGGTTTTTTTTTGCGCTTAAGCGTGCCACAAATCGCGTTTAATTTTTCTCCGGCAATAGATTTGCTGTTGCTTTCTCTTTTGGTGCTGGTTTTTTCAATGCTTTTTTTTGGAAAAATTACTCCCTTGCTTTTTTTGGTGATTGGATTGATGCAGGCGGGATTGGTTGAAAAAATGCCTGTTGTTATGCTGGTGCAGGCAGTGCCGTTGTTTTTGATGGGATTTACCGGCACTCTGCTGGGAAGGAGATTGTTTGAAGACCTCAAGGGCGGGGACAATGTTTACAGTTACAAGCGCGAGTTGTTGAAATGGTTTGCAATAAGCATAATAGTCGCTGCCATAATAGGATTGCTGAACCAGCAATTGACAGAAGCAAACGCTGCAGTATTGGGATTCTTCAAAAGCCCCTGAAACAAGCAAAAAAACAGGCTAAAAAATCCCGAAACAAAAATTTATTAATTTTGAAAGATATTATTAAAAACAAAAATAGATAGTAATTTGTTTAGGTTAAATAGAGAAGTGTTTTGATGGATGCTGGGGATTCAATAAAAGGGGCTTACCTTTGGCTTGAGGACAAATATTATTCCTTGCTTGACAGGGTTGACGGGCACTTTCCGATTTATAATATTGTTGACCCGATAGACAAAATTTTTCCAAGCATGATTATTTTTCTCGCAATCGCGATTCTTTTAATCTGCCTGCTTGGATGGTTTTTGCTGAATACTGTTTTTGCGGGAACAACTGCTTTTTCTGCAATAGTGAAGGATGAAGCGGGAACAATAATCACTGGCGCTGAAGTAACGCTGAAATATGCAAACCAGTCAAAAACATTTGTTACTGACGAGTTTGGAAAAACACAGGAAATACGATTGCCGCGCGGAGAATTGAAGGTTGCGGCAAGCGCTGAAAATTACCAGGCATACTCCGAAACAGTCAGGCTTGAAAAAGACAGTATCGTGCAGCAAATAACATTGGTTGCACAGCCGGGCGCCGGAACAACCCGCACAATAAAACTTGTTAACAGGGCGGGACAGCCGATTTATGGAGAACTATTTTCTTTAAGCTTCCAGTGCACTAACCGTGCAGCAACAGCGCCCGATGATACCACAACAACAACCGGCGAAGTGACAATAAAAGAACCATTGAACTGCAGCGGCCTGATTGTAAGCGTGCAGTCAAGGAATTTTGAAACAGTAAACAGCCATTCGGTATTGCAGGACCCTGACAGCATTTATTTGACTGAAAAAAACATTGGAAAAGGCTCGCTTAGAGTGAACGTGCTGTTCAACAGCAAGCCGGTTGAAGACGGAATAGTTGTCATGCTTTATACGCAGGACAGCACTGGGCCGATAGACCAGAAGGCAACGCAAAACGGCTTTGTTAGTTTTGCTGGCATTGATGCCGGAGAATACAATGCTAGGACAAGGGCAACGCAAAAATACGGTGCGGCAGCAAAAGACGTTGCAGTTGGCGCTGACGACGAAAAAACAATTACATTGGCATTGGAGCAGAATATTGTCGGGACAATAAAAATAAAGGTTGTTGACAAGGACACTAATGCGCCAGTCGGAAACGCGCACGTTACATTGAAGCTTGGAAACACTGAAATTTCAGAGCAAACAACAAGCCTTGACAACAACGCGCTGCTGGAATTCCCAGTCAGTTCGGACGAACAGTATGTTGCAACAGCAGACCAAAACGAATACTGCTTTGGAACACTGAGCGGCGTAACAATAGCGCAGGGACTAAGCATCATAAGGCTCAAGAAATTCACCGGAGAGTGCGGCGGCGCGCTGAAAGTGAAAGTCATTGACCAGGACGCAAAGCCAGTGCGCAATGCCACTGTTTCCATTGGAAACGAAGAGCATTATTTTGTCGGCTTGTCGGAAAAAACAACCGACGTTAACGGAATTGCGGTATTCAACGGATTGCCTTCTGGAACATATGCTGCCTTTTCTTTCAAGGCAACTAGCTCTGGCTGGAGCGATGCAAAATATTTCAACAGGCGCGGCAGTGCAGGCAGCGAACCGGATTTAATTGTCACAATGCAGGTGCCTGACGGCATAGTGCAAGTGAAGGCAGTTGACAGGGAAGGCAAGCCTGTTGCTTTTGCAAGGGTTTATTTTTTTGACACAATAAATTCCGGGGCAATTGGAGGAGGGGCAGTTCCGGCTGATGCAAATGGAATTGCAGTGCTGGCAACGCGCGCGGACAAGGATGTTTTTGTAATAGTTGAAGCAGAGGGATTTGCAAGCTATAAGAGCACTGCAGTGCAGGTGCTTGGCAATTCACAGCAGGCAATCGAGGCAAAATTGCTGCCAAAGCTTGACAAGTTTGAGGTTGAATTATTGGGATTGTACAGTGGAGACCTTTCAGCTGTCACTCTTGCGCAGAACACTGAATACACTGCGCGCTTCCGCATAACGATTCCGGATTCAATGAAATCCGAATTGGAAGAATTCGGCTTGCACGTGCGCGTGGGAACTGAAAAAATAATGGAGAAAGATTTGCTGGTAATAAAGCAAATCAATGCGCCAAGGGCTGCAATAATCAAGGGCAGCGCTTTTTCCGGCACATACTCCGAAGATGTTAGAAGCATTTCTAGCAGCGATGCAAAATGGGCAAACATTGTCTGGCGCAGGACAGAGGCAAGCGTTAACGACATTGATGTTAAAATAAAAGTAAAGGAAACCGCGGGCTTGGGAAAAAAGCTCGACATTCATTACAGGATTTGGGGAACAAACGGAACAACTAACCGTGACCCGCCGAGCGAGTATATTGCTGCAGACGAATTGTATGCGAACACAAAGGTTGCAAGCTATCAAGTCGGGATTGGCACGCTCTGCTCTGACAAATTCTGCTTTGACGCAGCAATAAAAGACAAAGGCCAGGATTTGACAACGCCAGTGCAGGAAAGCTATCAGGCAAAAATCTTCAACCAGTATGCTCTTTCTTTTACAATCAGCAATGCGGGAAAGTTTGACACTGATACAATAAGGAATGCAGAATTGCGAATAAAGAATGAAGAAGAAAACATTTTGTTCCGCAATTATTCGATTGCAGACAGCGCAAACAGGCCGATAGAAGGCAATGTCAATGGTTCGGATTTCGGCCGCATTGATGTTGGAAATCTTGCGCCAACGAGAAAAGTCAACGGCAGTTTTGACTTTTTACCGCAGGAAGGAATGGACGGAACAATTCGCTTTGAAATAATAGACAAGGATTTGGGAATAATCGCGTTTGCAAAAGACATTGGAATTGCTGTTGCTTCAGACAACGAATTGTCAGTCAGCGTCAATCCCACAATGTTGCCAAGCGGAATAGAAAACGAGATAACAGTCAATGCAAAAGACAAGGCAACCAACCTGCCGGTAGAAAAGGCAATGGTTAAAGTAAAGGACAAATGGGGTTCGCTGGTTGCAAGCAAGGAAACAAACAAGCTTGGCAATGCAGTGCTTGTTATTCCAGGGCAGAGCCCCGGAGAAAAGCTTTTGCTGTTGGTTGAAAAATCTTCTTACAATCTTTTCCGGCAGGATTTGAGCGTTGACGCTGCAGTCCTTGAAATAAGGCCGAACGAAATTGGCTTGACGCTTAATCCAAAGAGCAATGTGACTGCGGAAAAGGCAGTGAAGCTCAAGAACCTTGTTGCTTTCCCGTTGGTTATTTCAAAGCTTTTGTTTGAAGGAAAAACCCGCGGGCTGCTTGACGTTGAAACAATGAACAATTCGCTCAAAATCTTTGAAGGCACTGAAATAAAGCCCGGAAAAGAAACAGAATTATTGTTCAATGCAGTGTTGAGCGATGCGGGAAAAAACATTTCAGAGCGCGCTGAACTGACAGGGGTTTTTACTGTCGAGGCGTCAAACTTTGGCCAGAGCTGGCGTTTTGAATTGCCCGTAAAAATAACAATCGGCTTGGGCGGAGAAGTTTCAGACGCTGGCTGCTTGACTGTTACAAAAAAAGAATGGAAAACGGCAACAGAAGGCAAGCCGTTAATATTGGAACTCCAGATTGAAAACAATTGTGTTATAGAAGGCGCGCCAATCGCACTGCAGGGATTGGAAGCAAAGGTTGACTGGCAGTCAAACAAGCTCGGAGAGTTTGAATTAATGACTGAAAAAACAGCAACAACCTTGCGCTCGGGATACTTTAAAACAATAATAAACCGCGTGGAAAAAGAGCAAACGATTAACGTGCAATTGACTTTCACGCCGAGCGGCGGAGTGAACGGAGTGGCAAAAGCAAAGATTGTTCTGCAGGCAACAAACCCGACAGAGGCAAAAGCACAGGCAGTCAGCGCTGAAATCACAACAGAAATTGCAGTATTGAATTTGATTGACTGCATTTCTTTTTCGAAAGAAGACCTTGAAATGACTCTGCCAAACACCGCAACAACCGCCGAAGCCGCAATAGTGGCAACTGGCGAAACAAGCGATTCTTTTTCAATCAAAACAGAAAAATGCGGTTCTGCAGTAAACGTAAAGCTTGAATCAGAACTTGACTTGTCAACAAAAGAATTTTCAATGAAAGAAAACGACAGCAAGGACATAAAGGTCAGCGCTTCCGGGGCGCTCCCGGGAAAATACGGAGTAAAAGTCAGCGTTGAAGGCGCAAGCGCGCACGTTGCAAAGCAAGTCAAAAACATTGAAGTATTGATTAATCCGCCGGCAGATTCCTGTATTCGCATTAGCAGGTATGAATTCAATATTTATGACGACCCGAACGACCCATATGACGGCTCGGATTCTGCAAAAATATACAACGAGTGCGTTGACAAAACAGTCGACATAAAAGTGGATATGCATTCTTGGAGCAAGGCAATGAAAGAAGGCTTCAAGTGGGCGCTCATTGGCTTTGCATTAAGCGTTTTGGCAAAAATGAATGAAGGCGATTCTTTAAGCGAAGCAATTTTTGGAAAAAAGAAAGACGAAAAAACAGCTAATGAAGGCTGGCCGAAAAGATTCGAAGACTACAAGATACAGCAGGTTAATATTGTGCAAAGAAACGGCTCGCTAGTGCTGGACGAGCTTGCATTCAATCCCGGCAATAAAAACATTGGATACAACAAAAGCGGAGAAGCATTTGCTCCAAGCGCAACATATTCCGGCGCATGGGAGGCAATTAATCTTACTGCAAGCACGACTGGAAATGCTGTTTTGCCGTTGACCGGCAAGGCCACTAGCAAGAGCCAACAAGAAGTTCCAGGCATGACTGGCGGTGGCGGAGGCTTATTGGGCGGTGGTGCCGGCGGCGGAGGAATGGGAATCTTAGGCATGGCTGGCTCAATGTTTACCGGATTGACCGGAACAACAAACCCTTTCATGAATGCGTTGACAATGTTCATCGCTGGAACAATGGCGGAATATAATTCACAGAAAGACAAAGAATTAACGCTCACTGCGCCGGATGTAGTGCTTGGAGACATTGGGTTGTTCCGAGACAAAAAAGCAAGCGCGCCAGACACTGACATTGCAGTTCAAGTGAGCACAGCGGAAACAATAGAGCCGAAAAAAGGAACAGAAATATTGAGCGTTAAAACAAAAGAAATTGTTTTTACTAATGTTACGGGAGTTAAGCAGGACGATGCGTTGAATCCATTGTACAGGTTTTTGAACGTTTGGGGCGAGCGAAAGGTTTATTCCGCAGACCAGGAATACAAGGAAAAAGTTCCAGCGCCGGAAGACTTGGACCAGGATGCGCCGCAAAACATTTCGCAATTGTTCCATTTGCAGTTTGATTCTTTCAAGGCGTGCGCTGACGGAAACTGCATTAGCCCGCCGAGCGAATTGCGCAATTGCCAGTTGGGCAACAGGCTTGGCAGTACTGGTGAAAGGGCATTGCCAAGGATAAAGTTTTCTTGGGACTGGAGCAGCATTGCAAGCAACGAGTGCGACGAAGACAATCAAAATTACGTTTATTGCGATGCAACACAGTTCAGCATTGAATTGCTGAAAAAACTGCAGTTAATCAGGGAGTTTGTTGAAACCAATGCGCCGTTCGAGTGCCCAAGCCTTGTTTCTGGCATAGAGCCGACAACGCAAATATTGAGCACTACAGCATTGGACATTGGCTTGACTCGCTTGGACGTGCTGAAAGTACTGCAAGACATTAATGTTGTTGCAACAATAGAAAGCAACAACCAAAAGAATGCAAACATAGAATTGACAATGACTCTCACGAACAATGACAACGGCACAGTGCAAAACTGCGTGAAAACAACAAGCCTCTTGACAAAATCAGAGATCGGCTGCGTTTTCACTAACCTTGCAACAGGAAACTATACCGCAAAAGCAATAATCACGCGCATTTCCAATTGCGCAAGCTGTGAAAACAATTCTGTCTTGAACGACAGCATTACTAGAAAATTCAACATTGGCTTTGAGAAATCTCTTGTGAGATGCGAGCCGTTTGCAACAATCGAGGGCACGCAGAATCGCTTGGAAAAATTCATTATTGCATCGCAATTGGCGGGCAGAACACTGCAATACCCGAGCGGAATTGCGAATGCGGAGCAAATGACAAAAATAGTGAAGTTCAAGGCAGCATTGATAAAAGACGGTTACAGCACTGACTTCAGGAAAGACTTCCACGACTTTGCTTTAACGCGCAGCTTTTTTGACACTCCGCAATACTACAAGGACGCAAACACCGGATTGGGAAAATATTTCAGCAACGAGAAAGCAATGGAGTTTGATTACTTTGGCGCACCGCTTGCGCCAATCAGGGACCCGGGAATTTACGAGGTACGCATTGATATCAACTTTTTGAACAGCAATATGCGTTTTTTCAACAATGGAGAGCCAATAGCAAAAATAATTGTCCACTTGGAAAAAACAAAAGACGCAAAGCCTGCAAGCCCGTTTTATTATTTGCCGTTCAACGGAAACATTGGCGAGGAAACCGGCAGAGTGGGATACGGCACAAACTATATTTTGAAGAGCCCGGACAAGAGCGTGAAAATAAACAACAGTGTAACACAGCCGGTGCGAGTGCACGATTTGCCCGGCAGCAATCCAGTGTTCACGCTAAACGGAGTCTTTGGGGAAGACTTCCGCACTTTGAACAACACTAAGCGCGGCATAATGCTTGACGTTGACTTAACGCGAGACACTTTGACTATTTCGCCGAGCAAGCCAACACCGGTAATAATGAAAATCACTAGTTCAAAAAGCGAGGACGCTTACGGCTATTACGCGCTAGAAATAGACAAGGAACCCCAGTCAACAAGCAGCTTTTTGACTCGCTGGATTGGCGTTGGATTGCAATGCTCTGACTTTTTGGGAAACAACATGGAAAACTACAGGGAAACACCGGATTTGCACGGTTTGGACAGCAAATGCGCGCGCTTGGGGCAAAACGATTTAACCTCTTATGGCCTTGAATGGTGCAACAAAAAGTTTTCCGGCAGCGTTTTCCTGCAGGGCATTTTCTTCACGCCACAGGCAAAGACAGCGCGATTGTACAAAGTCACTGCTGCAGAATCAATGGAATTGATTTCCCTTGCAGCGGCTGGAGAGGCAATAGAATTGCAGGGAGTTTCCGGCTTGCAGCAAGTGCAGTCTGTTGAAGACATTTTCTCGCTGGTTACTGACGAAAAAGTCTGCATTACCGGCTATGACAATTCCACGCAGACAGAATTCTTTTGGAACCCAAAGTTTGTTCTTGACGCGCTAAAAGTCCAAAGGCAGCAAGCCGAAGGGCAATGCCTGCGCGCGTCATAAAAACAGAAAGCGCAAACATCCTGATTCTGGACTATTAAAAAAAACCGCAGGTTTAAATATATAGATTTCTTATTAAAATAGTTCAACTAATATATTGCTGAAAGTGGTTTCTTTGGGTGTTCTTGGGAATATCAAGGAGCTTTATTATAGCCTTGAAGACAAATATTACGCTTTTTTGGACAAGGTGGAGCATGTTGTTCCGATTTATGGAATTGTCGACCCGATTGACAAGATTGTCCCGAGCTTTTTGCTCTTGATTCTGCTTGTTTGCGCTGCAATTGCCGGATTTTTTGTTTTTTTCCAGGCTGTTGCGCCTGCTGAAGTAAATCTTTCAATAGAGCTGGTTGACATTCAAGGCGAACCAGTGAAAGACGCAAATGTCGAGTTTGTTTTTGAGGAAAAGACCTTAACGCAAACTTCCGATGCTGTTGGAAAAGTCAGCGTAAAGGTTCCCGCTAATGCGCAAATCAGCGTAAGCGTTAGTGCTGGAGAGTTTGACGAGGCAACAAAAACAATTATTACGCAGGCAGCTGATGTCAGCGACAAAATAACTTTGGTTGCAAGAGCGCCAATGGAAACAACAGTCACTTTCACTGATGCTGCGGGAAAAAAAATTACGGGAAAAAAGATTTCCGTCCGATTGTCTTGCAGCAATACTGCTGTAAAGCCTGCGCCAGAGGTTTTGAATGACGAAGAAATGGACGGGGAAATAAAAATAATGCCGCCGCTCAATTGCGGCACGCTTGGATTTGTTGTTTTGGGGCCGAGCGGTTTCAAGCAGAACTATTACATAATCCGGTCAAATTCAGAAATAATAATGCTGGAGGCAGCAGACATTCCCTATGGCGCAATTTTGGTGAAGATTTCAGACAGCGCCGGCAATCTGCTTGCAGGCATTGATGCCGATGCCTTGGCTTACAAGGATGATACTTTTGAAAAAAAGGCAAGCAGCAGTTATGGCGAGGCGCGCATTATGGAGCTGGAGCCTGGAACTTATTCTATTTTAGTGCAGGACAATTCCCTGCAGTATGCAAATGCGACAAAAAGCAATGTGGAGGTTGACCCAAAGCAAACGACAACAATTGAAGTAAAGCTTGCAAAAAGCACAAAAGGAAAAGTGAATGTGGCTGTTATTGATTCTGTTTCAAACGCGCACGTGACAAACGCTACGGTAGAATTGCGGGCAACAGACGACAGCATTATTGGCTCTGACATTACAGGCAGCGATGGAAAAACAGTGAGTTTTCCGATTCTTGACAAAATCGAAATGAAGCTTGCCGCCAGTGCAGACAACTATTTGCCTGGCGAGCTTGCAAACATTGAGGCAGACAACAATTATACAGTGAAGCTGGAAAAATTGACTGCGTATAATTCCGGCAGGGTTTGGGTGCGAATTTATGACGAGGATTCTTTGCCGGTGCAGAACGCAAAAGTAAAGCTGCGCCATGCTGACACAAAAACTCTCGCGCCGTATGCGACAAGAATTTCTGACGCAAACGGAGTGGCAAAGTTTTTGGGAGTAAAGCCGGGAAACTATTTTGCTTATGCTGAAAAATATCCCGCCAGCGGTGAAAGCCTGCCTGATGAAACACGGCTTGCGAGAATAAACTTTTTTGACATAAACATGGTAATTGGAACTGCAACAATTACCATTAATGCTGTTGACGAAGACAACAGGCCGATTGCGGAGGCTGAAGCGGAAATAAAGGCAGAGAATGGGGAAAAAATCGGGACAATTCCCTTGACAAACGGCAGCGGTTCTTACACTCTGAAAGCAGACAAAAAGATTTTTGTAATAGCAAAGCATGCTGATTATTTGCCATACCAAAGCGAATCATATCAATTGTACAGGGACTCGCCATTTACTATTACTGCTGTTTTGCCAAAGCAAATCCTTAGCGCTGGGCCAAAAATAGCATTATTGGGAGTGTTTAGCGAGGCAGGGGAAAGAGTAGAAAAACTGCAGGCTGGAAACGATTACATTGCTCGACTGCAATTGAAGATTCCGCAGGATTCAGCATACAGCGAAGCAGGCATGCATTTTAGGACTGGAGACGCGGCAACAATAACAAACGACAATATTGTAATCAAAGAAATAAACGCCGGCGCTGTTTCTTTCATCAAAGGCACTAGTTTCAATGCGCCAAAAGGATATGACATTGACAGCAGCGAGGAAAACCTTACCGAAGGAGACGCAAAATGGGTTAATTTGTGGTGGGCAGAGCCAAAGCCTGCCGTGTATAATGCTTCAATAAAATTCCGCGTGAAAACACAAACAGTAATCAATTCTCTTTTGCCGTTTTATTACCGCGCTTGGGCAATAGAAGGCAGCAATTATTTCAGAGACCCTGTTGACAACGAACTTGCACAAGCGTTTGACACTGGCGAAAAGCAGGCGTTGTATGCAAACGCTTTTGCAGTAAAAGATTATTTTGAAGGAACTGACAAGGAATGCGACAACGCTTTCTGTTACACTGGAATCCGCGTGTTTGACAACTCCGAAGGCTTGTATGGTTATGAGCCGTTTGCTATTGGCAGCGGCGGAGACTATAACTTTTTGTTCACAATAACAAGCAACAGCGAAGCAGATTTTACTGGCGCAAAATTTTATTTGTCGAATGTTGTCGGCGAAGAAACAACAGAACAATTGGAAATCCGAGGATATGAAATAGTAAATGCGAGCGCGCAAAAATATTCCTACAGGGGCAACCCGGTTTACGAAATCGGGCTGATTGATTCAGGCAATCTTGGAAAAAACAAGTCTGTCAACGGAAATATTTTCTTCAGGCCGCGCACTGAAGAAGCAAGCGCTTTCAGGCTGCGCATTGTGTTTGAAGGAAAAGAAGTAACAAAAAAAGACTTTGCTTTTGACGTAACAGGAAAAAAAGATTTGGCGCTGGAAACACGCCCGGAAAAAATCCCGGCGTTTGTCGAAACAGACCTGAATGTTGTTGCAAAAGACACTGAAAACGATTTCGAACTGAAAGACGCGCTGATAAAACTGACTATTGAAGCGCCAGACCACAGCAAAATTTTCCAGGAAAAAACAACAAACACTCTCGGAGTTGCGGTTTTCAATTTGCCCGCATTATTGCCTCGCACCAGAATACTGTTAGAGGCATTCAAAAAAGGCTATAAGCCGCAGGCAATAGAAAAAAGAATCGACTCAAACGTTCTTTCTTTTTCCCCGGCTGAAGCAACAGCAAACTTGAAATATCCCGGCAAGACTGAAGAAATAGTTTTGCAGAAAGTCACTAACCAAATAGAACGAGATTTGGCAATCAGCAATTTGCGCTTGATTGGAAGCTATAAGGGAATTCTTGACGAAACAAAAATGGTTAATTATTTGCAACAATGGATTGGCCACAAGTTTTCCGCGCTTGCAACAGAAGAAGACGCAAAAATATTCAAGCTCGCACTAATGCCCGGCCTTGCGCTTGGAAGAAACATGGCAATAAAGGGAAACTTTTTGGTTGAAACAAAGCCAATAGGATATAACGCGAGCTTTCCGCAGAATGTTCCGTTTGTCGCAAACATTGGCTTGCCGGCAGGCGCAGACAATTCGCCGTGCATTACTATTGACGAATTCAAATGGGAAGGAACAACACAAAACAATGCAATAACCCACGCTTTCCAGATACAAAACAATTGCCGCTTAGACAACAGCGATATACCATTAGCAAATTTGCAGGCAAAATTGGAATGGAAAAGCCCGGCTCTTGGCACTGTTGAACTTACAATAACCGACGCTGACGACCCTGGCAACAGCAACACTGAAGTATTGCAGGAAGCAATCTGGGCAAACATGCTAAACAATATTCGAGAGCAAGGCACTTTTTTTGCAGTATTGACTTTCACTCCAAAAACCGGCCACATTGGAGAAACAGCAAAATTCAATGTTATAATTGACGGGCAACTGCAAACAAGCTCCGGAGCAAGCTTTGTAGGCGCAAACAAAAAAATAGAAGCAGAACTATTGATTTCAAACTTGGAACAATGCCTGAAGATTGACCCCGAAGACGAAATAACAATAGCTGCGGGCGAACAAGAGGCAAAATTCAGCATTGACTCTAGCAAGTGCGGCAAATTGGAAATAAACTTTATTTTGTGCAAGGGAGACAATGGTTGCAGGGGAGGAAGCACTGAAGGAAGCATTATTGTTTCGCCGCAAGAATTTTCTCTTTCCCCGGACAATTCCAAAAAAACAATTACAATAAAACGCCAAAGCATTCCAGGCATGTATGGCATTGGCATTAGCGCGCGCACGCCCGGGCATTCTTACAGGGAAGTTGCAATTGTTGATGCGCTCATTGAGCCGGAAGAGGACGCGTCTTTTTCGCTTGACAAATACGCGTTTGTAATAAAAGGCACTGGCTCGAAAGACAGCGCGACCTTGACAAACAAGCCGCTATCGCAAGAGGTTACTGTAAACGCGAGCGTTTGCGATTGGGGAGAAGTTTCAAAAAAAGACAAGAAAAAAAACAACATGGCAATGCTTGCTGCAGGCATTGGCGCACTAATGGGAATGCTCCAGGGATTAAATGAAATGGGTGCAGCAGACACCACAAAAGAAGGCATGCAGCAGGCAACAAAAACTTCTGTTGACACTGTTGACCGCGCAAACAAAGCAACATTGGAGGCAGTCAACAAGGGCCAAGAATCAGCAGGCCAGGCACAAAATGTGAAAAGCTCTGTGGGAGAAATAAAAAGCGGCATTGATGGCATAAGCAAAAGCCAGATGAAGCAATTGAACCAGAGCGTTGAAGAACTCGCACAAAACGCGGACTGCAAGGCAGTAAGCGCCTGCAGTTCGGCGCTTTCTGCAATGAAAACAACAAACCTCACTAAATCAGTCGAAAACGCACAAAAACAATTGGCGCCGATTGTTTCAAATTCCGCAAAGCTTGCTGAAACTGCTTCAAAAGCATTGGCACAAACGCAAACAGCATTCAGGAATATTCAGGATTCTGCAAACAAGGCGCTTGGCGCTTCGTTAAGGCAGTTTACGTCAAAGACAATTCCAAGTTCCGGCTTGTCAAGCAGATTGCAAGGCACTAGCGCCAACATTGGCAGGCAAACATTCTACAGTGCTGATGCAATGAAATCAATGGGCGAAGCGCTTGCTTCTTTCCAAGAAGCCGCAAAAATTGGCACACAGCTTGCAAAAGACATCAAAAAATTCGCTGACGACACAATTGGTGCAGTGGTTACAGAAATTACAACAATAAAAACAGCTTCCAACGCAGTAAGGGCTTGCCTGGTAGTGGAGGAAAAAAAACAAGACGTGGTAATTGCAGGGTGCAACACAGCAGGGGAAGCCTGCAGGGCTGCATGCTCTGCAACAGCTACTGGTTGCAAACCGGCTTGCACTGCAATAGAACAAGCTTGCATTAAGGCAGCACAAGCAGCAAAGGCAAAAATTGCATCTTGCACGCAATCCTTGGACAAGGCGGATGCAAAGATTGGCGCAATGGAAACAGCAACAAACGATTTGCAAAAAAACATAAAGGACATGCTGAACGATGATGGCACAATAGGAAAATTCAACAATAGCATAAAAGACTTGCTTGCAAAAGACAATGGATTTGATGCTGCAAAAAAAGCAATGGAAAAAGCAAACGCTGAAACAAACAATACGGTTAAGGACCTTGGTTCTCTTGCAAAAGCAACAGAAGGAACATCAAGTGCGGCTGGAAAAGGCGGAGCATATGCAAAGGTTGCCTTGAACACTTTGCTTGGCGCACTGACTGGATTGCTTGCCGGCAACATGATGCAGCCAAAAGAAGAAGACCCGTGCGATACAATGGCTTCTCATCCCTTGAGCGATTATGTGATTAACCTGAAGACTGACGCTCGCGGAATTGCAATGGACCATCCAAATATTTCCGCTGCATTTGATTTCACTGATGCAAAGGTTTTCGGCGATTGGGAAAAACAAACAGTCGGGATTGCTTTCACTAACAACGGCGTGGAACAAGACAGGCCAGTGTATAGCGTTGCAACAATCACTGCAACAAAGCATTATCATTCAAAAACAACAACAATACCGAGAGGCACAAAGTTTGGGCCGTTTGACATACCGGATGCAAGCACGGAAGATTACACGCAAAAATTCCATTTGAAATTCAAAACAAAAGACTCTCTGCTTGTGTTGCAGCCGGAACAAATTGACGTGCCAAGCTGCACTCAAGGAGCAATGCTGGGAAAAACAACTGCAGCAGCATTGCCGCGCATAAAATTGAACTGGAGCTGGAATGATGTCCGCGGAATTGCAAAAGACAGTTGCCTTGCAAGCAACCCAAATTACGTTTATTGCGATGCAACACAGTTCAGCATAATGCTGACAAAGAGATTGAAAGCACTGGACGAATGGCTAAAGATAAACGGTGCAAACCTCAAATGCCCGCCAAACCAAATGGAAGCAATACTCAACCAGATTACAAACAACGTAAACAACAATGTAGTGCAAAACGGTTTCATTGGAATTGGCAATGTCAGTGCTGCTGCATCCGGCAACACTGCGACAGTCAGCGTGCGCGTTGACAACAATACTTCAAGCGTTAGAAGCGTTACAGTCCAGATAACAATCAATGCGCCAAGCGGAGTAACTCTAACGCCAGAACAAGGCACTTGCTCGCGCGATGCAAACAATATTGCAGCAAGAGGCTCGCAGACAGTAAGCTGCGTTATTTCAGGATTGCAAGAAAATGCGGGTTATTATTCTGCACAGGCAAGGCTTGTTTCTAGCACAGTGCAACCGCTTGACCCGAATTCAATTTTAACGAGCGCGTTCAGGGTTGGAGCAGCAGCAAGCGTGCCGGCAGATTATTGCTGGATTGAAAAAAGCACTCAGTTTTATGACGGAAAAAGCGCGTTGGAATGGTATGCTGAATCCACTCCAGGCATTCAATGGACTGCGAATATTCCAAACATGCTTGCTTTGAGAAACTTTGTGCAGAGCGACGCTTATTTGGTTTATGACGCTTACACTGAAGATTTCCGAAAAGACTTTGCGGATTATTACAGCAGAATCAGCTTTTATGATACTCCAAGCTATTTCCACCAGAGCGCGCAGCAACAGAATTTCAAAAAGTTTTTTGAAACAAACGCCTTGACGTTTGGAGTAAAGTTCACTGATTCCGAACGCTTGCCTTCCGCAGGATTGTACCGCGTGGATTTGAATATGGATTTCAGCAACGGCTGGAAGCTCTTTAATACGGACGGCAGCATTGCGGCAAAAATAAAAGCAATATTTTATCACTTGAACGAGCCAGTGCCAAACAGCATAATGTATTATGTGCCGTTTGACGGAGGCATTGGAAAACAAGGAAGCGCGCTAAGCAGGCAGGGTTATGGCGTGCAATTTGATTTGGCTGCAAATGAAACATTGAAGATTAACAATGCGGAACAATTGTTTGCCTTGCCTGGCGCTGGCAGCAATGCCTTGGTTGATTTGAAGGTTGAAAAGCAGGATTCTTTGAAGGCATTGAACAGCCTTGCCTCCAGGCGCGGTTTCCTGTTGTCAATAGAACAAGGCGCAAGCACGGGAGAAAAAAAGCTTGTTTGGACTCCGAGCAATGCGACCCCTGTTCTGGCAAAAGTAAAGCAGGGCTTGAGCCAAAGCGAGTTTAGCGTGTTTTATTCTGCTCGAAACAATAATGTTCCGGAAATAACCGGCAATACGCTCACTTACTGGAGCGGTGCGGGCAGTTGTTATGACTTTTCCGGCCAGCTTGCAAGCGAAGCGTTTGATTTCAAGCCTGACCGAAAAGCAAGGCAGACAGACAATTTGCAGGGCTGGCAGACTGCTTATGCATTAGACTGGAGCGGCAGTGTTGCAGACGGTTCTGTGTTTTTGAAAACAATAATGTTTACTCCGATCGGCGCAAACTATAGCTTGTTTGCGGAAAAAACAGGAATTGCTTTCCAGTCTCCAGACAGCGCTGAATCAAATGCTGTTGGATTGCGCGGCGTCAGCAGCATGGCTTTCAACCGCAGCGGAACAAACGATACTGACCGCGTGAATTCAATTGAAGACGTGCTTGGCTTGGTTGAAAGCACTGCAGCGTGCGTTACAAACTCTGGAGTGCGCACTTCTTTCTGGTGGAATCCGGAGGAGATTTATTCGCAGGAAGCAAACGGCAAAAGCATTAAAACAATTGAAAACTCTCTGAATCCGACAAAACAATGCATTACGAGCATGGAAAAAACAAGCCCATAAACAGCAAATTTTTTTGTTTTTCTAATAGTTTTAAATATTTGAGTTCCCTATTTTTGGCAATAAACTGCCTTGGTTTTTGCATGCCTGAAAAAGTGTCTTTTTACGGTTCGCTGGAGGAAAAATATTATTCTGTTGTGGGCAAGCTTGGGCCCATAAAGAACCTTGTTGCTGCAATTGACCGCGTGTTCCCGAGTTTTTTGCTGTTGATTATTGCTGTTGTTGCAATCGCGGCATATTTTTTAGTGCCTTTTTTGATGCAAAGCACTGGCACTGATTTCAAGCTGCGGCTGGTGAATGAAAACGGTGCGGCATTGCAAGGCAGCGTGCAATTGAACTATTCCGGAAAAATTGAAACATTGCAGACAAACAATTCTGGTTTTATTTCAAAAGCAATTCCAAGGGACAGCAGTGTTGTTTTTCTTGCTGCGGCAAACGGCTACAACAGCGTTAATGGCACAATAATTGTTGGAGAAAAGCCAATACTGTTAGATGTTGTTTTGGCAAAAAAAAGCAGGTCTTTTGACAGAAAGGTTATTTTTGCGTTGGAAAGCGGAGAGCGAATAAAAGGAAAAATAATCCAGGCAAAATTAAGCTGTGCAAACTCAGCAGTAAAGCCAGAGCAGGAAATTGTTTCAAGCAACAACAACGGAGAGCTTGCTTTTATCGAGCCAGTGAACTGCGGCACGCTCACGCTCACGGTTTTTTCTCCCGCAGAATTCAAGCAAAAAAGCTTTGCGATTGTTGACCCGATAACTGTTGTTGCAATGGAATACAACGAAACGCCAAAAGCAATTATTGCTTTGCAGTTGGTTGACGCAAGCGGCATACCGCTTGGCAATATTGCTGCAAGCGTTTCGTTAGTGCAAAACGGCGCAATAACTCAAACCACAATGATAGAGCACGGGCATGGAATAATTGACGCTTTGCCGGGCAAATACAATTTGTTAGTGCAGGATAATGCATTGGCTTTTGCAATGCTTGACAAAATCGAGTTGGATTTGAATGCTGGCACGCGCTTGGATTTGAATGTGCGCATGTCTTCAGACCTGAAGGGATTTGTTTTTGGAAAAGTGCTTGACAATAGCAACGGGAAGGCAATTGCAAACGCCAGCATTGAGTTGCGGGATTTGAAGGATGATTTGCTTGCGAGCGCAAAAACCGGCAGCAACGGAGAATTCAGGTTGCCTGTTGTTTCAGCGCTTTTCTTGTTTTTGACTGCCAGTGCTGAAGGCTATTTGCCGTTACAGCAATCCGTTGATTTGGATGCAAAGGCAATTGAAATAAAACTGGAAAAAGCAACTGAATTCAACAGCGGAATTGTTGAAGTTTCAGTGTTCGACCCTGGCAGCGCGCCTGTTGAGAATGCTGTCGTTACATTGCATGATGCAAACAGCATGGAGATTGCGCCATACGGGCAAAAGGTTAGCGATGCAAACGGAATTGCGCGCTTTGCCGGAGTAAAAGCCGGAAAGTATATTGCTGTTGCTGAAAAATACCCTTATCATGCCGAAAGCATTGAACAGGAAACAAGCATTTCTGAAACAGCAAACTTTTTTGTCTGGTTTTTTGCAGTTGAATCAAGCCTTTCATTGAAGGCTGTGGATGAAAGCGGGAATGCAATTGAAAACGCGATTGTTGAAGTTTTTGATTTGAACGGGCAAAAGATTGATTCTGTTGAATTGCAGGATGGACGCGCTTTTTACAGCACGCGTGCAGACAAGCGAGTGTTTTTGGTTTTCTCGCATCCGGACTACTTGCAGTATTATTCAGAATCTTTTAATTTGCTGCAGCTGGATTTTGTTGAAATAAAGGCAGTAATGCGAAAGGCTTTTTTTGGTGATGCGCCAAAGGCAAATTTTTTGGGGGTGTTTAACGAGTTTGGCGAAAAAGTTTTTGATTTGGAATCCGGAAAGAATTATTCAGCAAAGATTGAATTGCTTGTTCCGAGCACGCGCGCATTTGACAGCGCTGAATTGCATTTTCGCGTTGGCAGTGCAAAAAGCATTGAGGATGATGAACTCCAGATTGTTGCGGCAAATGCTGGCATTGCTACAGTGATTTCCGGAAAGATGTTTAACGAGCCAAAGTCAGAGCAAACTGATTTTGCCATTGAAATAACAGGCAATTTTCCTGCAAAATGGGTTAATGCGACAATAGATTATCCAGAGGCAGCTGTTTATGCTGTTTCCATTGATTTGTCTGTTTCTGAACAGGCAGCGTTTGGGGCAATGCTGCCAATGTTCTATCGCGCTGTGGGAATAGCAAACGGGGTTTATTATAGGGACCCTGAAGATGACGTACTAGGGCATGCAAAGGAAACCCAAGAAAAGCAGGCTCTTTATGCAAAAACAGTTGCCCTGCAGCAATATTTTAAGCGGGCAGAGCGCGCTTGTTATGGAAAATTGTGCCTGATTGCCAATTCGCAGGAGGCAAAAAGCGGGGAGTTTTTGGAAGAGCCGTTTGAATTGTTCAAGGGCATTGACTATAATGTTTTGTTCACTGTTTTGAACAACAGCAGCCAGCCAATGGAAAATGTTTCAATTGAAGCCCGCAATTATTATTTCGGCAAGGAAAGGCAGGACTTGAAAATAACAGGCTTTGAAATCAACTCTGCAAAAAAGCAATTCTCTGATTTTGCAACAGAGAATGCTGCAATCGGCACTCTGCAGCCAAACAGCAATATTGAAGGAAAACTTGCAATCTTGCCGCTAGCAGACAACTACACTGCATTGCAGTTCAAGGTAACAACGCGCAATGCGGGCAGTTTTGTTTTCAACGTTTTTTTTGACGCTTTTGACAAGCGATTAATGAAAATCAATGCAGTGCCCGAACAACCAATAGCGCTTGCCGAAAGCAAACTATTGCTTTTTGCAATTGACCCGGAAACAGGCAGGGGAATTGCAAACGCGCTTTTCACTCTTGACCTGCAGGCAGCTAATGGCGGGGAAAGCCAATTGCAAAAAAGAGCCGATTCAAACGGGCTTGCTGATTTTTTCTTGCTTGCAATGAAGCCCGGAAGCAGGATTATTGTTAATGCGTTTTCCACGCGCTTCACTGCAAAGCCATTGGTGCTGGAGCTTGGAAACAATGTTTTATCATTCTCTCCAAGCAGGGCAACAATTGCAATTGACACAAACGAGGGATTTGAAAAAAAATCTGTTTTCAAAGTGATTAATTCAATAGCGCAAAGCGTGCGCGTGGAATCAATCGAGCTTTCTTTGGAGCAGCCGGTTTTTTTTGAAGAAAGCGAGATGCGCGGGTTTTTGAAACAGCAAAAGCCAGAGTTTGCTGCTTTCGAACAAAAAAACATTGAATTGTTTTTAGTGAAGCTAAGGGAAAGCGTTTTCATTCCAAACAACACGAGGTTGAACGGCGCGCTGTTAGTGAAAGCAAAAAGCCAGGACAAAGAATGGGCTTTTGACTTGCCGTTTGAAGTCATAGTAAATTCAGTGCAGTTTGCAGGCAATGAAAGCTGCCTTGCTTTGAGCGAGGGCGAGTGGATTGCTGAACTGGAAAAAAACCAGTTCTACAAAAACATTGAATTGCGCAACAATTGCAAGCTCGGAAACAATGCAATAAACGTTTATGATTTGTCTGCTGTAGCAGAGTGGGATTCAAATGTTTCCGGCAATTTGGAAATAGCATTATTGGATGCGCGCGGCAACGAAATAAATACTGTGCCAGTGCAAAGCAGCGAAAACCCGCAGGTTTTCCTTTCGCAGTTGGCTGCAAGCGGAAAAGCAAAGGCAATATTGAAATTTATTCCAAAAACAGGGTATTGGGGGCAAAAAGCAGAATTCAGCGTAATGTTTTCCGGCATTAGCCCTAGCGTGCAAGGCAACACTGTAATAGAATCAGGCAATATTGTTTCCGGAAGCCTTTTGCTGTTTAATCCCGCACAGTGCGTGATCTTTAAGCCTGCGCCGAGCGAAACCCTAAAGCTTGGCGCTTTGGACAGAAACAAGTCGTTTGAAATTGACGCCACAAAGTGCGGCGATGTTTCAATAGAATTCAGCCTTTGCGAAAACAACGAGGATTGCAGTGGAGGAACAGAAGAAGGCGGAATTTTTGTTTCGCCGGATTATTTTGTTTTGTCAAAAAAGAACCAGGCAAAAAAAATAAATGTTTCTCGCTCTGAAATTCCGGGAGAATACGGCGTTACTGTTAGCGCGCGAGTAAAAGACGTTGCATTCAAGGATTTTGCTGAGATTCTGGTGGAAATACAACCGGAAAAAAGCGAACAATTGTTCTTGGACAAGTATTCGTTCTATTTGAATGAAAACAGCGGAATGGATTCTGCCACAATCACAAACAAAAAGCTTTCCGAAATAGTGCGCGTTGAGGCAAGCGTTTGCGACTGGCAGGCAATGCTCAAAGACGAAAAAAGGCACTTTAATTTCGGCGATGCCGGAGGAGGCCTAATGCCGGCAAAGCTTGATGGTTCCAGAGAATTGTTTGGCAAGGCAATGGCAACAAGCCATGCGCTTGCAAGCGTTGACCACAACAGCGTAATGGTTGCAGTGGAGGCAGCGCGCAAAGCGTATGAAAAAGCCAAGATTGCGGAAGACGACGCGCAAAAGGCAGTTGACGGAGCACAAAAGGCATTGGAACAGGCACAAAAAATGGCGCAAATGGTTGCTATGGTTGACTCTTTGATTGCAATAACAGAATCTCTTAACCAGAAAGCAGTTGATGTTGCCTGTGGCGGGCTTGGAGCAACAGCGGAAGTGCAATTGTTTGCAGTCATTGCAGCATCAACAGTGTTGAAGTCTCTGGTTGGGCTAATACAAAATGACACGCAAAAAATGCTTGAAAAAATGACTGACGGCCAGAGCGCAATGGCAAGCTCTCTTTCAAACGCTGAAATGATGAAAGAAAGCGCTGAAGACGGAAAAAAAGAATTAATGCCTAAAGATGCGGCAGATGTTTCTTATTCAAACAAAATGGCTGCAACAAGCTTTGAGAACGCGAGGGATTACGGAAAAAAAGCTGCTTCTGAAAACAAGGATGGCGAAAGCAAGCTTGACGAGGCAAGGGAAATTGCAGACACAGTAATTGGGCCAGAGCTAGTAAAGGCAGGAGCACAGGTGCCGATAATTGTTGTGGCAAACGCGTTGTATCTTTCAATATTGAAAGGCGCAATTTCACCCTGCCTTTTTTCAGCAATACTTTGCGAAAAAGCCAGTTGCGCTGCTGCGTTTGCCACTCAAGAAATTCTTGTTGTTTCAAGCGTTGCAGTACAGCTGGCGCAGATTACCACTCAAGTTGCTGCCACACAAGCTGCTGTTGAAAAGGCAAAACAATTGTCAAGCGATGCAATGGATTCTGCGGCTGACGCAAGGCAAGCGGAAATAGACGCGGTCATTCAATTGCGCCGTGCTGTTTCAGTTGCACAATCAATGACTGAAACTTCCTTCAAGGCAAGCCAGGCGCAAAGCGCTGACAGCAATACAGTGAACAAAATGGTTTCATTGTATCCGTTCATTGGCTTTATTGGCGGTTCTTTTGACGGGGGAATATACTCTGAATTGGACGAGCCGTGCAGCCACAAGATTGAAGGATATGTGATTGATTACATTACTGATTTGAGGAATGATGTTAGCCCAGTAGAATTAAGCGTGCAGGATGTCAGCGCGTACATTAACAAAAAAGAGGCAAAGGTTTTCGGAGATTACAATGCGCAAACAATTGGAATTGTTTTCCAGAACAACGGCTTTGCCTCTGAAAAGCCTGCTTTTGGCATTGCAACAATAAAATTCAAAAAACACGAGCATGATTACATTCAGGAAGTGCCGTTAGGTTACTCTGATTTCGGCCCGTTCAGAGTGCAAGACAACAGCGTTGAAACAGTCGAGCAAAAGTTCCACGTGCGGTTTGTTTCTCGGCCGCAAAAGCAGGTTTTTGTGCCGGAAACAAGCACTGGCTATTGCGCGCAGGGCATAAGGTTTGGCTACAATGGAGAAGCGGCATTGCCGCGCATAAAGCTGAATTGGGGCTGGGATGATTTGAAAGGTATTTCTGCAACAGGCTGCCAAAAAGACAACAATGATTATTCGTTCTGCGATGCGGCACAGTTCAACATTATGCTGGCAAAAAAATTGTTTTTGCTGCAGGAGTTTTTGGAGAAAAACAGCGCGAGCTTGAAGTGCCCAAAAAACAGCGTTGAATCGCAGGCACAAGAAGTTATTGAAAAAATTTCCTCGAGAAAAGCACAGGACGGGCAAATTGGAATAGAAAAAATTTCCGCTGCAGTAAAAGCCGGCAGTGTTTCAGTTGTTGCAACAGTGAAAAACAATTCCGGAGAATCAAAAAATCCGACGGTAATTTTTTCGCTTTCCAATCCGGGAAGCACGCTTGATGACGAAACCTGCATTGGCACGAATTCAGTTGCTGCCGGCGCAACCGCAACAGTTGGCTGTAGCTTTAGCGGATTGTCTGGCGAAGGCTATTATTCCATAAAAACTTATTTGCAGCCAGACGACAAGTATGCAGAACAGGCAAACAGCGTGCAGTTTGACGACGAAGAAAACATTGACCTGAAAAGCTCGTTAGCGATTGCTTTCCGAGCGAACGAAGACGCTGTTGAAAGGCAATGCTGGCTCCAGAAAACAACTGATTTGTTTGACGGAAAAAGCGCTTTGGAATACTTTGTGCAAGACAGCAATCCTGCCTGGACAAGCGAAGTTAAAAACACCAGCGGCCTTGCAAACCTGCTGCGCTTCAAGGCAATGCTCATTGAAGACAATTATAACGATAGCTTTGTGAAAGACTTTGCAGACTATTATTCAAACGTGAGGTTTTTTGACACGCAAACATTCTTCCGAGACCCAAGCGCGAAAAATACTTTGAACAAGTATTATTTCGGAGAGAATATTTCCTTCAACAACAGTTTCTTTGATTCCACGCGCCTTTCAGGCGCAGGCGAATTTGGCGTTGATGTGAACATTGACTTTGGCAACAGCTGGAACTTGTTTGCAGGCAATGCGCCAAGCGCTGAAATAAAAACGATTTTCGGCAAAAAAGCCGAACCGTTCCCCCCTAGCCCGTTTTACTATCTGCCTTTTGATTCGGAAGTTGGAATAAAGAACGGCGCGCTGGAAAGAAAAGAATACGGAACAGCCTATGAAACAAGCGGCACTGCAATAAAATTCAACGAAACAGACTTTGACAAAATGCCTGAAAGCGCGAAAACAAAGGCACTGAAGAAAGCAAAGGCAAGGCTTGAAACAGACTTGAATGCAATAAACGCAAATGCGTTGTCGCGTGGCAATATTTTCTCGATTGCATTGCAGGACGCAAATGCAAACGCTGAAATTGTTTTTTCGCCAAGCTATGCAGTGCCAGTGGCAATGGTTGTGACAGAGGAAAAACCAGAGGCGGCGGCAAGCGTGGCGTACCAGTTTTTTAGGGGCGCAAAAGCGGAAAATGCGGGAAGCTCTTTGGCTTATTGGACTGGAATGGGAAACTGCACTGGGTTTTTAGAACAAAACGCGAAAGACGCATTTGATTTTTCGCCTGACAGGCGCGCAAAGCCAAGCGACAGGATTCCTGATTACAACAAGAGTTATGCGTTTGATTTGGGCAACATAGAACAGGGGGGAAATGCCTGGTTCAAAACAATAGTGTTTTTGCCTTTGGACGGAGAGTTTGCAATGCAGGCTGCAAGCGCAAACATAAAGCTCGGCAGCCTGGGCGAGCCGCCAGGCCAGAGGACAACATTACGCGGAATTCCTGGAATGAATTTCAACAACAAGGGTTCAAACAACGCAGTGAAAACCATTTCCGATGCCTTTGCATTGGTTGAAAGCGGCAATGCCTGTGTTTCGAGCAATGGCTTAAGCATGGCAATCTGGTGGAATCAACAGGCGCTTGAAAAAGCAACAGTGGACGGCAAAAGCATTGAAACAATAGAAAAAAACCTTGGCGCGCAAAGCGCTTGCCCAAAAAACCAGTGAACGCCGCGCGCGAGGTTCGGGTTTAAAAACTCCAAAAGAGATAGGTAAAATATGATTAATGCTTTCCTTGGCTTCGGGGAATTGTTTGGCGATTTTAATTTTGTGCTGAAATTGTTCGTGCTGATTACTATTATTTCCTGGGTGAGAAACCACTTTGGCAACAGTGCAATCTCTTGGGCAATAATTTTGGGAGTGTCGTATTTTGTGTTGTTTGCAAATTGGGCATTGTTTGGCAGCATTTTTGTGCTGTATTTGCTATTGACAATCGGCATAACAGGCATAATAATCGATTATTTCTTCCTTACGCAACAGCAAGGAACTCCGGAAAAGCCAGACCTTACTGGGCATGAACTGCAGGGCAGGGGAGAACAATTGCACCGCGCAATGCACCCTCCGCCATTAAGGCCGGGACCGCCGATTTAAGGTGAATTGAATGAACCAAAACGGAAACTTGATTTTGTTTGTTGGCTTGGGGTTCTTAGTGCTCTTAGTACTGCCAGCGGTTGTTTTTAATTTTTTTCCAATTGCGGGAATACTGTTCCAGATTATCGCAATCTTCATGATTTATGCCACGGTACGCGGCTATCTGGGAAACAACATTATTTCCATAATTATTTCAGCGATTTTCATTTACTTTCTGGTGTTCAAATACCGCGACCTGTTTGCAAGCGTTTGGTTTGTCTCAACGCTCCTTATGTTTGGCTTTGGCTCTGTAATAATGTGGGGAATAGGAACAAAAGTGAGGGGCATGTGAAAGGAATTTAAACAATCCCAAGCTATAATTAATGGGGCAATACAATGGAATCCTTGAGCAATCTGGTAAGCAATGTTGAAATCGCGTTAACGCTGTTTTATTTTGTCTGGTTGTTCGGCTGGGCAAAAAACGCGCTGGGCAGCGCAAAGCTTGCGGTAATCTTTGCCGCAATAGTAACTTACATTACAGTAGTGCAGTTCAAGGTACTGATTTGGGGCGGAGTTGCATTGTTTGTTTTCTCAACGTTTGGAAAAGAATTATTCAGCAAAATGGCAAAAACATAGGTGCTTGAATGGACACGTTTACTTTTTTGGTTGCGATTGTCGTAATGATGCTTGCAGTGCAATACAACATGGGCTGGCTGATTTTTGGCATTGCAATAATACTGATTTTGTCCATGCGCTCGCTCACTGCAATAATACTGATGATTGTTGCAGTTGCCACGATTTATCTTTTGCAGGGCGACATAAAGGAATTTGCGCCATACATAATGTTTGGATTGGTTCTGTTTTCGCTGTTGATTGAAACAAAAAAGCAGCCCGAACAGCCGGATATGTACGGTGCAGACCTTGGCGGCATGGGTGGCTTGGGCGGGATGGAAGGCGGCTATTAATGCAAGCGGCAACGCTTTTTTTTCTTGCACTTGCAATAATAATTGCCCTGATTTTTGAACAAGTGCTGCTGGCAACAATACTGTTTATCGCGCTAGTTGCAATAATAATCTTTTTTGTCTTGGACAAGACAGCACGCACTGCAAAAAAAGCTGGAAAATCCTTGAGCAAGGGAATTGTCGACGACCTGGAAAAAGCAAAAGGCCAGAACCCGAAAGGAGTTTCAGAAATCGGAAAAATGCTTGAAGCCACTGGAGCAAAAGTCGGAGAAGCAGCCTGGGCAAAAAACAATGAAACCTACAAGTCTCCAGATCTGGCTGGCAGGATTGGACAAGGCTCAAAAAACCTGCTTGATATGCTGGGCAGGATGTTCAAATAAAAAATTAAAAATAGGTTCGGCTATTTTTTTTCTTCCAGTTCTGTCAGCACGTTTCGGTCTGTTTCCAAAACTTTTTCCATTAATGATTTTGTGGCGTTTGAAATTGCCTTTAGTTCCGAAAGGTCTGATTCTATTGCGGAAATCTTTTTGTCCAAGGCAATTGCTTTTGCGGCAAAATCAGACAAGCCGGTTAAAGAACCGATTTTTTTTTCAATGTTTGAAAGCTTTGTTATTACTTCCATCAAGCGGGTTTCATAGCCGGCAATTGATGCCTGGGTTGTAGTGTGCATTAACGCGTCTTCCTCGCTTCTTTCTGCCAGTTGTTGCCTCATTTTTTCCGCTGTTGCTGCTGCAATTTTTTCATGCATTTCAGGAACAGCCACAGTATTTTGCGCCGGCTGCGCTTCGGTTGGAGCAACGCCTTTTGCCTCTGCAATGAGGTTTTTTATTTCAGCTTCCTGCAGACCAATATCTTTCAGCGTGCTTCTTACAACATTGTCGCTCAGGCCGCTGGAATACATCTTTTTTATGGTATCAAGAACAATGCCTTTTTCGACCATAAGAACCAATTTTTTGTATATATAACACAATACTAATATAAAATTGTTTTACCCCTTTTTGGCGCTGTTTCGGGCAAGCCAGGCATTTTTTTATATTCGAAGCGCCTATTATTAGCAACAAAAAGGGAATTCTATGTTTCGGCTGTCAAAGGGCCCCTGGACGCAGTTATTCGAAGGCACCAGCGAACGCCAGAGCATTGAAATCTATTCAAACCCAGAATCAATGATTTTAGTGCTTATTTTTGAAAAAGAGGGAGACAAGATAATCGGAGTAGTAATTGAATTATTCCGCGTGTTTTCCTGCAAGGGGGAAACAGAAGCTTTTGCAGAAAACCTGACAGAGGACGCGACTATTTTTTTGAAGCATTTGGAAAAAAAGACCTTCAAGTTTTTAGTGCTCGGCAGCCTGCCAACTTACGCAGAATTTGAAGAGAGCAAGATACAGAACGAGTTTGACGCAGTGCTGAAAAAAATTGATTCAAAATCCCAGACCGCAAAAAACATGAGCAAGGCTTACGGGCTGGTTTTAACGGAATTGCAGTATGCCAGCGAAGAAGAAAAATCCGGCTTTTTTGCAGAACCATTGTCTTTGCAGATGCTTTCGCGCTCCGCAATCGAAATGCAAAAGCCCGGCAGGGAAACAGCAGCTGGAATTACGGGAGAATTATTGCTTGGCATAACAAAATTCGGAAATATTGCAAAAGAACCATTGGAGTTTTTCAAAAGGACAGTAATAACCGGCCCGAACGAAAAATACAGGCTGCATGCAGAACACTTGGTGATTGAAGGAACGCTACTGTCAAACTTGCCGGCAGTAATAATTGACTGCAAGAACGCTTTCCGCGGATTGTCAGAGCCAACAAAGGATTTGCAGGGCTTGAGAAAATTCAAGGTGGAATTCGAGCCAATAGGCTTTCCGGTCGCGCATTTCACTGTCCCGGAAACAATAAGAATAGACCTTGGAATAATTGACATCCTCGGAATGCTGGAAGTATTCGGCGCGGGAAGAAACATAATAACGCGCATTGTTGACCAGAAAACAGCCGCAAAAAGGTTTGCAAACATTCCGGCAATCATCGAGGAAATAAAAAAAACAGTGCCGACTGAAGACACAACAGCTTACCAATTGAACAAGGCGGTAAGGATTCTTGCGCTTTTCGAACAGCATTATCCAAAAGTTGCAGGCGGTCCGAATAATTTTGAGGAAATCTCAAAAAGCTGGTCAAAAGGATTAGGCAGGGCAGGCATAATCCACATTGAAAACGCTGACGAAAAAGAAACATTATTGCTTGTCCACAGCATAGTGCGCGGCATGCTTGCCCACTTCAGAAAACTTGGAAACACAAACAGGCTGCGCGCAATGCTCATTTTGCCTGAAGCCCAAAAAATATTGTCTGCAAAGGCAACCGACAAGGTTTCCGAACTGGTTGCAACCGAATTGAACGAATTGTCAGAGTACGGCGTTGGCTTTGCCGCAAGCGCGGAAAAAAGCCCTGACCTGAAAAAAGAAATAATAGAAAAAATAGAGGCAGAGATTGACATAATAGAAAAAAACGATGCGGGCATTCGCGTGAGAAACCTGAAAAACTATCGCGTGCTCTTGAGGCCGGGATTAAGCTCTTGCACTGAAGTTTAACCGCAAAAAAAAAGCAAAAACCGTGTTCAAGCGCTTATTTTTTCTTTTGCTTGAGTTTTTTGTCAATCAGCTCTTCAACCTGCTTTATGGTAGTGAACTCCAAAGGGTGAATGCTGTCAATCACGTATTTTATTTCTTTTAATTGCTCTTGCTTTGCATACTGTTCTTTCATTTCGTCAATTGTTGCCTGCAATTCCAAAATTTTTTGGCCGTATTCCCCGACTTTTAACGTTGAATCTTCCAATTGGCTGCGCAGCTCGTTCAAACCTGATTCTGAAACGCTGCCGCCGGAAATCCCGCCGGCTTCGATTTCCTTTATGCGCTTGCTTAAAACAATCAGGTTTCTTCCCAAGATTTTTTCGTTGCGAATCAAATACTGCATTTTTTGCGAGATAATCAAGATGCTGGAGTTCAGCGCGCGCAAGTCCTCTTGCATTCCCATTATTATTGCGCCAATTTGCTGCGGCCCAACTACCTTTCTTTGCGCTTGCGCGGCCTGCTGTTGCGGCTGCTGCTGTTGCTGAACAGGCCTTTGATGCGGCATAAAAACACTAACTAAACTCCACTAAAACAAGGCGCTTTTAATTAAAAAAACTAACTGTTTGGCAAGCACAGCGTATTGTATTAAATTCCTCGTGAAACATTTTTTGGAATATGATTGCCAATGGCATCCTGCTTGATGCAGACTATTCTGAAAACGAAGCAAACGGGTCAATAATCCAATTGTTCCTGAAAACAAAAAACGGCATTGAAGCGTTTACCGAAGACAAGTTCCAGCCCTATTTTTACATTATTGCCGAAGACTTGAAAAAAACAGCTGTCGAATTGCTTGGGAAAGAATTCGGCGAAGAAAAGGCAAAAATAGTAAAGATTGAAGAGGCAAAAAAATCAAATGCAAAAAACGTATTGAAATTGTATTTCAAGAGCACAAGCGACTTGACAATAGTGCGGGGCGCATTGAAAGAATTGGGCATAGAGCGCAGGGAATACGATATTCCGTTTACAAAGCGGTTTTTGATTGACAAGGCATTGGAGCCAATGGCAAACTATGAAATTTCCTTTGAAGAAAAAGGCAAGCAAAAAATCGTCAAAGAAATAAAAAAAACAGGAGAAGAACCGGGCATTTCACTGGCAATCGGCTCGATTGACCTGGAGACTCTTGCGCCGGAGCGCTTCAGCAATCCGCAAAAAGACGCAATAGTAATGATAAGCTATGCAGACGCAAAAGAATCAATTGTTTTTTCCTGGCACAATCAGCTGAAAAGCAAAGAAGGCTTGCGGGTTTTTGGCACCGAAAAAGAAATGCTGCAGGCATTTATCTCTTTTGTAAAGGAAAAAAAGCTTGATGCAATAGTAACATACAACGGCGACATGTTTGATTTGCCTTATCTGAAAGAGCGGGGAAAAATTCTCTGCGTAAAGATTGACATTGGCTTTGCGGGCACAGAGCCAAAGGCAAAAAAGAAAGGCCGCGATGTTGCGGTTCGGCTGAAAGCAATACAGCACATTGACGCATACCAATTGATTCTGTTGCTTTCGCGCTTTACAGTAGTGAACCTTGTAAAGCGGGATTTGGAAAGCGTTGCAGAGCAATTGTTCGGAGAAAAAAAAAGCAAAATAACTGCAAACGAAATAAACGAGATCTGGCGCACTGGCACGCGCTTAAAAGAACTGATTGAATACAACCGCGAGGATTCTGAAACAGCATTGAAAATAGTGACAACATATTTTCCTTTGCTTGCGGAATTATGCAGGCTCGTAAAGCAGCCCTTGTTTGACATCAGCAGGAGCAGTGCTTCGCAGCTAGTGGAATTTTTGCTGATAAACAGGGCATTCGAACGCAACGAGCTTGTTCCAAACAAGCCAAACGAAGGCGCGGTAAAACAGAGAATGCTGCAGACATTCAAAGGCGGCTATGTAAAAGAACCAATAGCGGGATTGCACGAAAACATTGCAGTGCTAGACTTCACTTCATTGCACCCTACAATAATTATCTCGCACAACATCAGCCCGGACACGCTGAACTGCGAACACGAAAAATGCAAAACCGGAAAAAACCTGAGCCCCGACAGAGACTGGTTTTGCGAGCAAAAACACGGCTTTTTGCCGGAAATATTGAAACAGATTCTTGACACGCGCCGCGCGCTAAAAAAGCAAATGAAGGCGATGGACAAAAAAAACAAGGATTTTGCATTGTTGGATGCGAGGCAGCACGCGCTAAAAATTTTATTGAACTCGCACTATGGTTACTTGGGATACGCGCGCGCAAGATGGTACAGCATGGAAAGCGCGCGCGCAATAACAGCATGGAGCAGGCATTACATCCGCGAAACAATCCACAAGGCGGAAGCCACTGGCTTTACTGCGTTGTACAGCGACACTGATTCCTTGTTCCTGGAAATTCCGCCAAACAGGTCGCACAAGGACATTGAAGAATTTTTGGGGCGAATTGGCAGAGAATTGCCGGAAGCAATGCAATTGGAATTGGATGGTTATTACAAGCGCGGCATTTTTGTCAGCACGCGCGGCGGAAAAGCTGTTGCAAAAAAGCGCTATGCGCTCATTGATTACAACGACAAGCTCAAAATAGTTGGCTTTGAATACGTGCGGCGCGATTGGGCAAAAATTGCAAAAGAAACACAAAAAGAAGTCATTGAAGCTGTTTTGAAAGAAGGCAACCCGGAAAAAGCAGTGCAAATAATAAGAAAAAAAATAGCCTTGTTGAAAACAGGAAATGTCCCGAAAAAAGACCTGGTTGTGCTGACGCAAATACAACGCCCATTGGACAAATATGAAACAATCGGCCCGCATATTGCTGCAGCAAGAAAAGCGGCAAAAAGAGGCAAAGAATTGGAGGTTGGATCTGTAATTGGCTATGTTATTACGCGCATCGGCGAAAGCATTTCAGACAAAGCAGAATTGGAAGAATACGTGAAAGAAGGAAACTATGACGCTGACTATTACATCGAGCACCAGCTAGTGCCCGCAATAATAAAAATAATCCAAGAATTGGGATACAGCAAAGAGGACTTGTTGCATGGCGGAAAACAAAAAACACTTTCATCGTTCTAAAACAAAGAAAGGCAAAAAAAGCCAAATTGCAAAAATTGCATTGCAAGCGCTTTCCGGGGCAAAGGCAACAATCGCGCTCTGTGTTGCAATAACAGCAGCGTTTTTTCTGCTGTCGAAAAACGGTTTCTTTATTGACTGGCAAACAATAGGCGGTTTGTCATTCGGCATCACTGCCCCCTGGAACATAATTTCATATTTGTTTGTTCACAGCGGCTTTGCCCATTTAACGGCAAATGTTTTCTCGATTTTAGCATTCGGCTATGTTGTGGAACAAAAAATCGGGACAAAAAAAACAGTTGTGCTGTTTGCACTTTCGGCAGTGCTGGCAGCAATTATTTTTTCCCTGGTGCAGCCAGGCCAAGCTATTTTTGGCGCGAGCCTGATAGCAAGCGGCCTGATTGGCGCGGGCTTTGCAATTGCCCCAAAAAAAACAATCATTGCGGCAATATTGCTTGCAGTGCTGGTTGCATTGCTAATAAGGCCAGTTGAATTGACAGTATACGCGCAGCACAAGGAAAACATAAAGACAGAGCTGCAAAAGGCGCAAAACGAAAAAACGCTTGCAATAAAAAGCGGCGAAACGCAAAAAGCAAAGCAGGCGGAGGCAAAAGCAAGCGCGCTAAGCAAAACAATCAGCGAGCTGCAGGCGCAAGAGCAAAAAGCCTTCAGCACTGAAACAGCAAGCACGGCACATGCGTTCGGCGCAATAATCGGATTCTTTTTCGCATACTTTTATTGCAGAAAAAAAACCGCTACATAACCGCGCGTGTGTGCAGATTCTTTTTTATGGGGTTGCGCACAAAACTTTTTAACTTTTTATGGATTCAACAGAACTCGAAAGCTACCAAAAAGCGGGCAAAATTCTAAAGAATGCCTTGGACAACGCGCGCAAGAGCATAAAACCGGGGCAAAGCCTCTTGGAAATAGCCGAGCGCATTGAAAAAGAAATTCTGGAGAACAGAGCAAAACCCGCTTTTCCGGTCAACCTGAGCATTGGCAACAATGCTGCGCACTTTTCTCCCAGCATTGACGATGCAAGCTTGCTGTCTGAAGATGCTGTTTTGAAGGTTGACGCGGGCGTGCACGTTAACGGCTTTATTGCAGACGCTGCTTTCACTTTGGATTTTTCAGGAAAGCACGAAAAACTGCTGCAGGCAGCGGAAAAAGCGCTTGCTTCAGCGCTCGAAAAAGTGAAGATTGGAGCGCGCATCGGCGAAATCGGAGAAACAATAGAAAAAACAATCCATTCCCTTGGCTTCAAGCCAATTGAAAACCTTTCCGGGCACTCGCTGAAAAAATTCAACATGCATGCTTCTCCCGAAATACCGAATATTGCAAAAAGCGATGCTCGCAAGCTGGAAGAGGGAATGGCTTTTGCAATAGAGCCTTTTGCAACAAACGGCGAAGGCTACGTGCGGGAAGCAATGCAAAGCGAAATCTTTGCGCTTGACGAGCCAAAGCCAGTGCGGAACGCAAACGCAAGAAAAATTCTAGAATTTGTTTCGGAAAAATACGAAACATTGCCGTTTGCAGAACGCTGGATAGCAAAAGAATTAAAGCTCGGGGAATTCCAACGCAAAATTGCCTTTCGGGAACTAATGCAGGCAAAATGCATCCGCGCTTACCCAATACTGAGAGAAGCCGCGGGGCGCACGGTAACACAGGCGGAAACAACAGTTTTATTAAGCGGAAAAGACGTAATCGTTTTGGTTTAAATGGAAAGAAAACCAATCCTGTTTGCTGCGGCAGTTTTTGTTTCCATCCTCCTCTGGATTTTTTTCTTAAACGCTAGCGGCATCTCGCTGAAAGAAGCATTATTGCTTGGAAAATACAAAGCCACGCTGGCAACAGTGCTGTCAACAAGCTTTTTGCTTGCAACACTGCTTTTTCCATTGCCTTTTGCACTGACTGCAATCGCAACAAAAAAAATAGAAAAACAAAAAGCGCTGCGTTTTTGCCTTCCGGCAGCAGCCGCGGCAACAATTGCGGCATTTGCAATCTTTCCGGTTGTTTCAGAAAGCGCGCTGGTCTTTATTTTTTACATTATTTCTTTCTTGCCGATAATTGAAAGCGCTGACTTGGGCTTCAAAGAACTAAAAAGATTCATTACGCCGCGGGCAACAAGCAACGCAGTAAGCAAGGCAAACCTCATTCTCTCAATCGGCTTGTTCATTGCCAGCGCACTGATAATAATGCCCAGCCCGGATTACGTGAAAAGCTTTGAAGAATCAATACTGTCAAGCGTTTCCTCCGACGGCGGAAAAAACCTTGACATCAGCGACCTAAGCACAACACTAATCATCCAAACGCAAAAAGAGAGTTATCTGGCAATAACAAGCAACCCACTGTTTGAAAAACTAAGGACAAAAACAGACCCGGATGTAAACAATTTTGTTTCCGCTGTTGACTCAAGAATTGCGGAAATAGACTCGGAAGAATACAAACAAGCAATATTGCAAACAGTAAAAGCAAACCAGGGAAACATACTGCAAGGCCAAGGTTTTACCACGCCATTCGAACTAGTAAAAAAACAAGTGCCAATGTTCCAAACCCTCGAACAATACCTTTGGGCAATGGAAGCACTATTGTTAGTTTCAATATTCTTGCCGCTCGCAAACCTCATTTTCGGCGTAATAAGCATGATAATGTCAATAGTGCTCGACAAGCTAATTCCTTAAAAAAACACACGAAACCATAATATAATAACAAAAAAAGGCCCCGTGGTGTAGCCCGGATAGCATAAAAGCTTGCGGCCAAGCCTTTCTCTTTTTCGAAAAGAGAAAGTCTACGGTCTTGCCAAAGAGAAAACCGAGGGATTTTCAATCCCTCAAAAAAAGTTTTTTTGTTTTCTTTTTGGGGTGGACTGCAGACCTTTTTCTTTTTTAAAAAGAAAAAGGAATATAGGCAAACAGCTTTTGACCAGGGTTCGAATCCCTGCGGGGTCAACGCAAAAAAATAATTCGCGAAAGCGATATTCTGCCTCTAAAAGAGGCAGTATTTTCGCCGGCTTTATTAAAAGCTGCAGGAGTCGGATAGCGGTCGATTCCGGTAGGTTCAGGGCCTACTGCCTTAGTGGCTTCGGCGGTTCGAATCCGCCCTCCTGCATTGTCCAACAGTTGTATGCAGTGCCTTGCCATTTTGCCAAGGTTTAAATTTTCCTTTGCTAATATTTTATGGTGGTTAGGAAAATTCCAAAACAAAAAACCCGCGTTGGTTCTGCTTTTAAACATTTTAAAGAGCATAAAGCATACCGATTTCAGAAAGAATTTGCTGGATTGGAAAGGGGGCTCACTGCAACTGAAAAGGAACTGCAATCTCTTTATCGCGCAAATTTGAAACGGTTCAAAGGAGATGTTGCACAAGCTGTCAGAGAAGAGGCATACCAAAGAAAACTTGATGAAAGACAAGCTATTCTTGATAGCCCCGAATCCCAAGAAATGGAAAGAAAGCGGGGATACAGCGAATATGCTGCAAAATTGGCTGAATTGAAAGGGAAAGTTAGGGAAGTTGAAACATTGGCTAACCAACATTGGGGGCGTTCTTTTGAAAAAAGAGGCAATATTAATGATTTTGATGACATGCGAAAAAGCTATCTTCGGATAAGACAAACATTGAGAAGATTTCCTTTGCCAAAAAACGCAAAGGTTGCAAGCATTGGTTGCGGGGCCGGAAGCCAAGAACTATTGCTCGCAAAGGAATATCATGGAATAACAGTAAGCGCAGTTGACCCTGGCAAAGGACCAGTAAAAAGCGCAAAAATCTTGCGGGACACTGAATTTCGTTCGATAAGACAAAATGTTAGTTTTGGGCAAGGCTCTTTTGAAAATCCAAACCTGCCAAAAAAAAGCTTTGATTTTGTAATGAGCATTGACGCGTTTCACGCTACCCCAAATTGGGAGCTTGCTCTTAAAAATATGAAGGAACTGATAAATCCGAATTCAAAACACAAAATGCTGCTCATAACATATATAGAGCCAGGGCGCAGGGGAAACCTGGCATCTATGCCTGCCGAGGAAACTCGGAAAGAGCTTGAAAAACAGGGTTTTGAAGTTATTGAAGTTTCAAGACCGTTTTGGCGGGCAATGGCACCAGGAGAAGAAGCAGACCGAGCACGCAGAACAAATGCAAGGCTTCCAAACAGATACCAACAAAGCAGGACTTTAATCCTTGCAAGATTAAAATAAAAACTATTGCTGTTAATAGTTCATCAAGTGAGAATGGGCGGGCGTTGCACACGACTTTGTTATATTGCAGCCCTCCTGCATTATCAAATACCGTGCTATTTTAAAGACGAAAATACTAACAGATACGCATGAAGATAGTTAGAATCTCGAAAGCATTCCTCAAGAATTCTGACAACATAAAAGAAACACTAACCAAGCTAAAAAGACGGTATAGAAGATACGCCGAGCTTATGCCATTATTGAATATTTCAGAAGAACCAATAGATTCTGAAACACTTGAGCGTTTAAGGCACTTGCTAAACGAAAGTTTAGGGACATTGATTCTAAGTGCAAATGCAAGAATTGCCCGCGGCTACGCTAAGGAAATAGTCAAAATAAATGTGGAAATCGAAAGGATGCTTAAGAAAGCAGAGTATGACTTCTTCAGGGAATGCGGCAAGTGCGGAAAATGTTGTCTTGCCCCCCACATATTTTCTTTTGAAAAGAAGTTCATAGAAAAACACTTTAACAAATTAGAAGAAGCGGAAGGATTTTACCATGGAAAACAAATTAACGGAAAATGTATCTTTTACAGCACGAAGGGAAAATGCTGTTCAATCTATGAAAGCAGGCCAATGGATTGTAAATTATTTCCATTTTCTTTTATAGTCAAAAAAATAGAAGCGGAAAACATAGATGTGTCGCCAAAAGAATACGTGTTCTTGCTAAAGGCAAAAGGGTGCATAATATCTACGAAACTGTCAATGCAAGACATGTTCGACGCGTTGTACCTAGTCTCATCAATACTATCAAAAATTGATTTGGAAGAAGGATACTATTATTCATCCCAAGTAGACCCAGCTAGAATGGAACTGACTTTTTCTATCCCCTGCAAGGAAATGAACGATTACAGAGACGGATTAAAAAATATGGTCGGAGGTTACTCAAAACAATAATCAGCGTTACATTTCTGTCCGATTTTAGCGGGTTCTAATGCTGGTTCAGTATCTTAAACAGGATTATTTCGGCTTTAATTCAATCGTTTCCGCGTTTGCAGAGGAAACAAGAACAAGGGAATTATTGTCAAGTTGCTTGCAGAGCTTTAAAAAAACTGTTTTTTCTTCGCCAATGCCGAGTTGTTCGGCAAGGCAATTGTTGCACGCGCGGATTTCAACGCCGGAACTCGCTTTTATTTTCAATGCTTCCACAACAGCATTGCCTGTGTTTTTTACCAGAACATTTGCGTCAACTGTTTCAGGGCAAGCGGGAATTTTCCGGTTTAATTCGAGTTTTGCGGAAATACTTGATTTTTTTAACACCTCAAAAGAAAGCGCTGCACTAACTGCCGCCGAATTGCTGTCTGCACGAGAGTTTTTGTTTGCATCAAGCACTGCCTGTTGAATAGGGTCAGCGCTTTTTTCTGTTCCGGAAGTCAAGCCAAAAAAACCGCTGATTTTTCCGCCGTTTAATGCAAGAGAACCAATTGCCACAATCACCAAGGCAACCAAAGCTAAAACAACCTGTTTTTTCATTTGCTTCACTCCAGTGAAATGCTTGCTTCCAATACTGCTTGTGCTGTTTCAAACCCCAAAGAATTGCTTGTTGCCTGCTGTGCTTCGGCAGCAGAAACCAAAGCGCGCACTGAAAAATTTCCGGCGCTTTTTGCTGCTGCAAAAATCGTTGCGGTTTTTGTTTCTCCCGGCAAAATGCTTGCAAATGACATTGTGCTGTTAGCAATATCAACCCAATCGGCAGGCAAGCCCTGCAAAGAGATTGAAACATTGCTTGCTTTTATTTTTCCCGAGTTTTTTATTTTCACGCTAAATTTTATGATTGAATTCAATGGAATCAAACCGTTGTTGTCAACGCTTGAAACGCTTAACGGCAAAGTTTTTCCTTTCAATGCAATTGCTGCGAGCGCGGTGTCAACAGAATTGCTTGTTGCATTTCGTGAAAAACCGCCATCTGCAAGCTGCAAGCTTTTGAGGCAGCCTTGCATGCTGGAATATTGTTCATTCCACGCATTCAGTGCAATTATTGCAAGCGCAGTAGTGTAAGAACTTGACAAGCAATTGCCTGCGTTCTTTTTTGCATTCAAAAAAGCAATTGCATTCGAAATTTTTGAATCCGTCGAATAATTTGCGGCTTTCAAAGCCAAAAGCGCTTCGGCAGTATAATCTTCCTTGCTAGAATCCTGCTTGTTGTAGCCAAATCCGCCGTCTGCATTTTGAGAAGCCAGAATGAAACTAACCGGAGTGTTGCTGTCTTTTGCCGGCAAACTGTTGCCAGATTGTATCAAAGCAATCGTTGCCCAAGCAGTGCTGTCAATATCGCTAGCGCCCCAGCTGCTGAAACCGCCGTCAGACTGCTGGCTAAAACTGACAAAATCAATTGTTGAAACATTGTTCTTGTCAAACTCCAGCAAGGTTTTTCCGTTTGAAAGCAATGCCATTGTAACAATAGCACTGTGGCCAACGTCAGCGCCAAAACCGGGATAGCCAAAACCAGCGTTATCATACTGATTGGAAAGCAAATAATCAATTGCTTTTTGCTTCACTGCATTTTCGTCATCCGCTAAAGACAATGCCTGCAAAGCAAAAGCGTTTCCCCAAACAGCGTGCACTCCAATTTCCCCGCTTGCTTTCTGATTTGAAACAAGCCAGTCAATCGCACGCTCGAAGGCAATAGAGTTTGCATCCAGCGGCGCAGCCTCATAGCCCAACTCAATTGTATCATTGTCTGCCGGAACAAAAGCGCTGATGCCTGTCTGCGCTTCAGAACCGTTAACCCAAAAATGCCAGTAAGCAGCAGGCCAATTATTGTTCAATCCGTTAATGCCATTGACAAACCAGCCCAGCGAGTCACCCCAGTAAGACAGGTTTAAATCAAGCGAGTTTACGGCAGCAGCATTTGAAAAGGCATTGAATGCGTTTGCGTCTTCCGGCAAAGAAAGCCGTTCAACCACATCCGCATGCGAGCCGGCGGGAAAATTAAAAACAACAGCAATCTCTTTTGCCGCAGCAAACTGCAACAAAAGCAAAAACGCAAAGAAAACAATAAAACCCTTCAAGCAACCACCAGACTAGAGAAAAAGGCAAGTTATTAAATACTTTTCAAAATAGATAATAATCGTTATCAATAATGATAATACCAACAAAAGGCAATCTGCATGGATATTTTTAAGGTTCTTGGAAACAAAAACAGGATAAACATGCTCAAAATTTTGATGAAACAGAGCACGCACATTTCGGGCCTGGCAAGAGAACTCAATATTTCAGTGCCCGTCGCTTTAAGGCACGCAATAATTTTGGAACAAGCCGGCTTCATTGAAAGGCAAAAAGCAGGAAACACGCATTTTCTGAAAGTGCGCGAGGAAGCAGTAAACAAAATCCGCAAAGCATTCCAGCTGTTTGAAAAACCGCTTATAGTGGAAGTGCAAAAGGGCACAAAAATGATTGACGCGCTAAAAAAGGTTTCCGGATTGAAAATAGAGGAAACAAAAGACGGCGCTTTCATCAGCGAAGTGGACGGAAAAAAAGGATATTATATTTTCGAGGTAAACGGCAAACTGCCTGACAAGCCGGCAGACAAACTCGAAATAAACAAAAGCGTTGAAATCGAACTAAAGCAATTATTGCCGGTCATTGGCAAAAAGATCAGCATTCGCGCGGTTTAAGCCATCAGAAACAGCCAAACTTTTGGTTATTCTTCAATCTCTGTTTCTTCTGTGACTGTTATGGGCTTAATGATTGTTAAGCCAGAGAATTTTGCAGTCACTAATGCAGAACCAGCCTCAGTGGCCTGTGCAATTACCTCTCTTTTTATGAACTCGTGTGAAGCAATCGAATCAATTTTCCATTCCAATCTTCTTAGGTTTTCCTCCGGCTCGTCGGTTGCGGAAACAATGCCAACTTCGCTTGAAACATTGAAAGAAAGAGACAAATCAGAAAGCTCTTCGGCAGAATCGTTTCTAATTTCCATGATGTACTTTACGCTGTTATCAACAAAAACAGGGTCCGGCTTGTCTTTGATAGTAACAATAATTCCTTCCCCAGAATCAGTCGCAGCAGCAGTATTAGTTACAGTGGTTTTTTCTAAGCCAAAAGAGTTTTTTACCGGAAAAGAATTATTACCGCTGCCAGTGCAACCGCTAAAAAGAACCAAACCAACAACGCAAAAAACAATAAAAAAACCCAGTTTCATGTTTATAATAAGAAATTATCGTTTATAAATTTTTGCCAAATTTAGCAGGCAGCGGCAAAAAATATGCATTAGCGCGGCTAAAAGCAAGCGGGCTTATTTCATACTTTATTAATCTTTTTGTAATTTTAATTATTGTGATAATATATGCCCCATAAAAGCAATCGGGTTATTGAGAAAGAATTAGAAAAAGCAGAAACACGGGTTAAAGTGGGAGGAATATATTCCCACTACAAAAATCCAGAACATTTGGTCAAGGTCATTGCATTAGGAATCCAAGAAGCCACTGATAAATTATGTGTTGTTTATCAAGATGCAGCCAACAAAAAACTAGTTTTTGTGAGAGATTTGGATATTTGGTTGAAAATGCCATTCAAGGACACTCCCCGCTTCAAACTCATTAAGTAGGATAACCCCCAAACAGTGCTAAAATGTCTTTGTGGAAAAGATTGACTTTATAGGAAAAGCCAAACCGAGCAAAAAAGTTATAATGTAATACTTGCAAACTAATTTATGCCTGGCCAAAACTCGCTCGCAATATACACAATTATAATAATTATAGCGCTATTATTTATTGCGGGGCGAAATGATAATATGGAAAAACAGAACAGTGATTCGCAAACGGCACAAAACAACAAAACTAGCGGTTGGAAAACATACGCAAACAACGAGTATGGCTTCGAGTTTAAACACCCAGCCGATATGCACATTAAAGACGAGCTGAATGACCGCTATTTTCCAGTAATTCGCGTATTAAGGCAAAGCGCAGCGGACGATTCTTTCAAACGGCTAACTGTAGAGTTTCAAGTACGGGCACCCCAAAATATAAGGAACAACAGTGATCAAACCAAATCTAAAATATATAAAAACGAATGCGCGGAAGTAGAGGCGGAGGCTAGCAACAATCCAAACATATCTAAAATAAACATAAATGGCACAGACTTCTTTTTGTCAAAAAGCGAATTGCACACCAAGGGCGGAGGATTATATCAAGCGTATTATTATACAAACAAAAATAATCAATGTTATCGGTTAGGAATCATTTTAGACTTTGGCTATGACTTGCAGTTTTCTGACAATATTATAAAACAGGCAGAAAAAACCGGGGAGCAAATCGTTTCTACATTCCGGTTCACAAAATAGGCAGATCAGCAATCGGAAACATTTTTAAACAAAACAGTGCCAGAATATTATTGATTCAACATGCAAAGTGAGCTACTTCACCACGGCTGCGGATGCGGTTGCGGAAAAGACAAGAAAAAGAAATAATTCGACTGATTTTTCTAGCCCACGGCGCAAGGAATTAAAACAACCTAATTATACGAATCTATCAAATAATGGCTGCTGTCGTCTAGTGGTTAGGATAGAGGCCTGTGGAGCCTTTGACCCGAGTTCAAATCTCGGTAGCAGCACTTCTACTTCTTCAAGTGAGCGACTTCACCTGCCAGAAAACTGTTTCTGAAATAATCAAAAAAGTCAGGCAAAAACGCGATGTTGCATTGTCTTACTATTCCAAAAAGTTTGATGGAATTGCGTTAAAACAGCTGAAAGTGCCTAAAAAGCGGCTAAAGAAAGCATTTGAATCTCTTTCTGCAGAAGAAAAAAAAGCCCTTGAAGCTGCTGCAAGAAACATTGAATTTTTTGCCAAAAAACAATTGCCGCGGTCTTGGCAAAAAAAGCGCAACAGCGTTTTGCTTGGCGAAATAGTCAAGCCGATTGATTCTGTTGGAGTCTATGTTCCGGCAGGCAGGTTTCCGCTGGTAAGCAGTGTTTTGATGAACTGCATTCCTGCGCGCGTTGCCGGCGTAAAGCAGATTGTTTTATGCACCCCGCCAAAAGCGAGCAGCAAAGTGCTTGCTGCGGCATTCCTGTTGGGAATTAAAAATGTGTTTTTGGTTGGCGGAGCGCAAGCGATTGCCGCAATGGCTTTTGGCACTGAAAGCGTGCCGCGCGTCTGCAAAATTGTTGGGCCTGGCAACGCTTTTGTTGCAGAAGCAAAGCGCCAGTTATTTGGAGTGGTTGACATTGACATGCCTGCTGGTCCGAGCGAGGTTTTGGTTTATGCAAACAAGGGCAAGCCTGATTGGATTGCTGCTGAATTGCGCGCGCAGGCAGAGCACGCGGATGACGCAAAAAGCGTTTTTTTGACGACAAACAAAACACTTGCAAGAAAAATAAAAAAGCTCGTGCAAACGCAAGCCAACATTTCAATAGTGCTTGCAAAATCAAAAGTGCAAGCGGTTGCATTCATCAATGATTTTGCGCCAGAGCACTTGGTGTTGTTTGACGGAGCGCGCTTGTTGCCAAAGATTCAAAACGCGGGAAGCATTTTTGTTGGAGCGTACAGTGCGGTTGCTTTTGGAGATTATTGTTCCGGAAGCAATCACGTTTTGCCGACAGCAGGATTTGCAAAGGCGCGCGCTGGCTTGGGCGCAAGGGATTTTGTGAAAGCAGTCGCTTTCCAAAAAGTCTCCAAAAATGGGGCAAAGGCGCTTGCAAAAACAGGCATTGCGCTTGCGAGAATGGAAGGCTTGAAAGAGCACGAAAAAAGCATTGAACTAAGGGGGTGAAAAAATGGAACCGAGAACCACTGTGCAAAAAATGCAGCAATATGGCTTGCCTGGCTTTACAAGAAAAGGTTTTCTTAGGCTAGACTTTAATGAGAACACCGCTGGCTTGCCAGCAGGCTTTGAAAGATTGCTTTCGGAAATTCCGCTTGAAGAGTTATCAAAATATCCTGAATATTTTGAATTGGAAAAGGCAATTGCGGAATATGCGTGCGTTGAAAACAACCAGGTTTTGGCTTGCAACGGAAGCGATTCAGCAATAAAAATTATTTTCGATTGCTTTGTAGAACGAGGCAAAAAAGCAATTATTCCGTGGCCAAGTTTTTCAATGTATGAAATTTGCGCAGAATGCGCTGAAGCACAAATCAAAAAAGTATTGTTTGGAAAAGGAATGATTTTCCCAGTTGAACAAATATTGCAGGAAATAAATTGCAATGCGGGAATAGTTGTTCTTTGCAATCCAAACAATCCATCCGGAACAATAATTCTAGGCAAGGACATCAAAAAAATAGTGGAAAAAGCGCGCCTGAACAACGCAATTGTCTTAATTGATGAAGCAAATTTTGAGTTTTACGGCAAAACTTCCGTGCCATTGCTAAAAGAGTTTGAAAATGTGGTAATAACGCGCACTTTTTCAAAAGCCTTCGGCTTGGCTGGGCTGCGGCTGGGTTATTTGATTAGCACGCCGGAAAACGTTTTGCAAATGCGGAAGGTTTCTTTGCCGTTTGAAGTGAATTGCATTGCAGAAAAAATCGCGCAAAAAGCACTGAAAGAAAAAGAATTCATGCTTGAGTTTGTGCGCGAAGTCAAAAAAGCAAAGCGCTTCACTGAAAACGCGCTCAAAAAAATGGGAATTGCTTTTTTTCCAAGCAAATCAAACTGCCTGCTTGCAAACTTTGGCGAAAAAAAAGAAAAAATCCTGAAATGCTTGAAAGAAAAAGGGATTCTTTTAAGGGACAGAAGCGGCCTTGAAACATTGAACGGCTGTGTCAGAATAACGATTGGCACAAAAGAACAAATGCAACGCTTCATAAAAGAACTTGAAAACATCCTGGAAAAGCCCTTGCTTGCGTTTGACATTGACGGAGTGCTGATTGATGTCAGCAATTCTTACAGGCGCGCAATCCAAGAAACAGTCGAGTTTTTTTCCTGGCAAAAGGTTTCGCCAGAGGAGATTCAAGCAGTCAAAATCGAGCAAAAAATCAACAATGACTGGATTGCAACACAAAAAATCCTCAAGCAAAAAGGGTTTGATGTTTCATTTGAAAAAGTCGTGGAAAAATTCCAAGAGGTTTATTTAGGCAAGAATTCTGACGGAGCAATCCTAAATGAAAAATTCTTGATGGAAAAAGAATTGTTGCGGCGCCTTGCAGAAAAAGCAGAATTGCGCATTCTTACGGGCAGGCCAAAAGCAGAAGCAGAGTTTGCACTGCAGAATTTTGGCGTTCGCGATTGTTTCAGTAAGATTGTTTGCCTTGAAGACTGCAACGGAAAAGAAAAACCAGATCCTTTTGGGCTGCAATTGCTGGCAAAAGAATTCAATGCAAAAAGCGCGTTTTATTTTGGCGACACGCTTGCAGACATCGAATGCGCAAAACGCGCCGGCTTTGTTGCAATTGGAGTTTTGCCCCCCCAAGACAAGAGCAAAACGCTTGAAGAAAAAATGCTGAAAGAAGGTGCCAAGATTGTTTTGCGGGATATTAATGAAATTGAAAAGGTGGTTAAATGAGAGAAAACGCAAACGAGTCAAAAGAGTTTAAAAGCATAACAAACAAAATAATGCCTATGAAGTTCCAGGAAGTTCGCGGAATGCGAGATTTGCTGCCAGAGCTGGCAAAAAAAAAGCAAATGATTGAAGACAAAATCCGGCAAGAATTTGAAGCATACGGCTTCGAGCCGTTGGAAACCCCGGTTGTTGAAGATTTTGCGCTTTTGGCGGCAAAGGGCGGCGCCGGAGAAGCAATAAAAGAAGAAATTTATTATTTCAAAGACAAAAGCGACAGGGAACTTGGCCTGCGGTTTGATTTGACTGTTCCGCTAGCAAGAGTAGTTGCAAACAATCCGCAATTGGTAAAGCCTTTCAAGCGCTATGCAATTGGAAAAGTGTACAGGTATGACAGGCCAGGCGCAAAAAGATACAGGGAATTTACTCAGGCAGACTGGGACATTATCGGGTCGGCATCAATAATGGCAGACTTTGAAATAGTTGCACTAGCTTACAAGGTAATGAAAGATTTGAGCTTGCGATTCACTATTCGGGTGGCAAACAAGGCATTGCTGGAACAAATTGGCTTGGCTTGCGGCGTTAAAAAAGAAAAACTGAACGATTGCTTTCGCTCTCTTGACAAATTCGACAAAATCGGATTTGACGGAGTGAAAAAAGAGCTAGATGACAAAAACATTCCAACAAAAATTCTTGAAGTAATAAAACAAAACGATTTGAAAAAAATCGAGGCGCTTGTAAAAGACAAAAAAGGATTAAACGAACTGAAAGAATTGCTGGAGTATTGCCAAAAAGGCGGATTGTCAGAATTTGTAAAATTCGACGCCAGCCTTGCACGCGGTTTGGAATACTATACCGGAAATGTTTTCGAGGTAATTGTTGAAGGAGGACCAAGCGTTGCAGGCGGCGGAAGATACGACAACCTGATAGAATTATACGGCGGACCAAAAACTCCCGCTGTTGGATGCAGTTTTGGCGTTGACAGATTGCTAGATGTTTTTGAAGGAAAAGGATTGAGTTTTTGGAAAACAAAACTATTGGTTGTTCCGATTGGATTGGAAGCAAGCAAAGAAAGCCTGCAAATTGCCCGCAAGCTGAGAGAACTTGGATTGAATGTTGAAAACGACTTGATGCAGCGCTCTATTGGAAAAAACATTGAGTACGCGAGCAAGAGAGGAATTCCTTTTGTTGCAATAGTCGGCGACAACGAATTGAAAGCAAAAGAACTGACTGTAAAAAACCTTGAAACCGGAAAACAAGAAAAAATAAAATTCTCTGAACTAGAGAAAATAAGGGAATTATAAACATTTGCTGCAAATTTTTGTATAGTTCCTTTTTATTGCCGACGTAGTTCAGTGGTAGAATGCATCATTGGTAATGATGAGGTCGAGGGTTCAAATCCCTCCGCCGGCTTTTAATTATCCCTTTTTAATCTCTTTTTTGGTTTGTTGTTCTTATGCCTCAATCATTTTTGCCTTTTGTTGAAAGCAGAGAGCGATTGCTGCTATTGCTGCAACAGGCAATTGCAAAGCGCGCTCCAAAAAAAGAGTTCGGATTGTTGTTCAGCGGCGGAATTGATTCAGTGCTATTGGCACTAATCCTCAAACGGTTAAAGCTAAAGTTCAAGTGTTTTTTTGGCTTTGTTGAAGGAGTGGGAAAGCCGAAAGATTTGGAGTTTGCAATAAAAGCAGCAAAAGAACTTGGCTTGGAACTTGAAACAGCCAGCATTGGCATAAAAGAATTGCCCGCACTCTTGGAAAAAATCGTGCCGCTGGTTGAAACCAGCAATCCAGTAATTGTTGGAGTTGCTCTTCCGCTTTTCATAGCTTGTGAGAAAGCAAAAAGGCAAGGGGTTAAAACTGTTTTTTGCGGGCAAGGCGCGGATGAACTGTTTTGTGGTTATGCGCGCTTCAGGGAAGAAAAAAATGTGAAAGAATATTCAAAAAAAACCTTGCAAAAATTGCTGGAAAAAGATTTGCCTTGCTTTGAAAAAATAGTCGCGGCAAACGCATTGGAATTATGCTCTCCGTTTTTGGACAAGCAAGTGGTTGATTTTGCTTTGTCTTTGCCTGACGAATTCAAGCTGACGGGGCAGCAGAACAAGTTTATTTTGCGCGAGCTTGCAAAAGACCTTGGATTGAAAAAAGAGCTTGCAGAGAGAAAGAAAACTGCAGCACAGTATGGCAGCAATTTTGACAAGGCAATAGAAAAGCTTGCAAAGCTTGCGCGAACAAAAGGAAAAGCGGAATACCTGCAGAGGTTTGCAAAGAAAAAAAACTTGAAGATTGCTTCCTTGTTTTCCGGAGGAAAAGATTCCTGCTTGTCATTGTGGATAATGCAGCGCCAGAATTATGAAATCGCTTGCCTGGTTTCAATTCTGCCTGCGCGGCATGATTCTTTCATGTACCACAAGCCTAACGAAAAAATCTTGCGCTTGCAGTCAAAAGCATTGGGAATTCCGCTGTTGACAAAAAAGACTGAGGGAAAAAAAGAAGTGGAATTGAGCGAACTAAAAGCAGCGCTTGCTGAAGCAAAACAAAAATTTGGCATCCAAGGGGTCGTAAGCGGAGCGTTGTACAGCAATTATCAGCGAGAGCGCATTCAGAACATTTGCGACGATTTGCAATTGAAATTGTTTTCTCCGTTGTGGCACAAAAAGCAGGAAGAAGAACTGCAAGAACTGGTTGATAACGGATTTGTTTTTATTTTTACAAAAATTGCTGCCGCTGGCTTGGATGAAAACTGGCTTGGAAAGCCGATTGGAAAAAAAGAAATTGCAGGGCTTGAAAAGCTGAACGCGCGGATTGGCTTGAATGTTGCCGGAGAAGGCGGAGAATTTGAGTCTCTTGTTCTTGATGCTCCGAATTTCAAGCAGCGCATTCGAATTGTTTCCAGTGAAAACAAGATGCTGAATGATTGCACTGGCGTGCTGAAAATAAAAAAAGCTGTTATGGTGAAGAAATAAAAAAAAGAAAAACAGCAGCTGCATTCAGCCGCTGTATAGTTTTGTTATGCCTACAATGTCTCCGCTGGATAAATCCCGCTTGCTTGTTTCGCCTTCAGTGCTGTAGCCGTACATTGTTTCCTGGTAGCATGCAGTATTGTACAAGTCGTTCATTCCTGCAGCGTGGCCAATCTCGTGGGTTGCAATGTTCTGCAAGTCCATTAATGCTGGGTTTATTGCTGCATCTCCGAATTCAAAGTATGTGTCATTGAATAGCAAGTCCCATTCCAAAAGCTGCCTGCTTTGCGGTTTTCCGCCAAAGTATCCCCAGACATTTGTTACTGCAATTACTCCAGAATTTTGGTATGTGCCGAAAGAAACAGTGTTTTCTCCGTCAGCAATGTTTTCGGCATAGGTTGCATTGTAGTCTATTGAGCCGCTTCCGAAAATATTTCCCCCGTATTTTTCCCATTCCGCTACTCCGGCAGTAACTGCGCTTTCAACAAAGCTTGCGCCCAAACTGTCTGAATTAGTTGGATTGACCAAGTATGGTTCGATTGTTTTCCATTTTGCCCCGCTTGCAAGATAGCCATAGCAGGTTACTGGTTTGGATTTCCCAGGAGCTTCTGGTTTTGCAAAGCCTTTCTTGTAGTGAATGAAAGTTATTTTCTCCAACGACCCTTTGTCAGTTGGGCTGTTTTGTGCTGCAAAAACAAATGCAAGCGAAAACAGGCTGAAAACAACGAGCAGTAAAATAATTTTTTTCACGAAATCGCCTCCTATTTTACTATTACTGCACTAAAGTTATAAAAGAAACCCAAGAAAGTTAAATAATGAAGGCAATCTTTCTGGAAAAGCGCGCGGAAGCGCAAGGAATAACGACTTTTGTTTTCCGCCCGGAAAAGCCAGTGCGGTTTGAAGCGGGGCAGTTTGCTTTCTTTAATTTTAAGCTGAACGGAAAAGAGTTTTCAAAGCATTTCACTATTTCCAATGCGCCAACGCGCGAACTGATTGAAATGACAACTATTTTGAGCGGCAGCGATTACAAGAATGCCTTGGATTCGCTGCAGCCCGGGCAACTGGTTGAATTGGCAGGGCCAATGGGAGAATTCACGCTGAAAAAGGCAAAAGACAAAAAGATTGTTTTTTTGTGCGGTGGCATTGGCATTACTCCCGCGCGAAGCATTTTGGAGTTTTTGGCTGATTCAAAGCAAAACCGCGAGATTGTTTTGTTTTACAGCAACCGAAATATTGAAAGGATTGCCTTCAGGCAAGAGCTTGAAAGATTGCAAAAAAAAATTTTTGGATTGAAAATAGTGCACACGCTCACTGATCTTTCGGAAGAGGAAAAGAAAAACTGGAACAGAGAAACAGGCGTTATCAACAAGCTGCTGGTTGAAAAGCATTCCGGCGAATTGAAGAATGCGGTTTTTTTTGTTGTTGGCCCGCCGAAGTTTGTTGAAGCAATGAATTCAATGCTGAAAAAAGACCTGAAGATTCCTGCAAAAAACATTGCTGTTGAAAACTTTTCCGGTTATTGATTCAGTGCTGCCGCGCGTATGGGCACATTAATTCCGCTGTTGCGAGCTTGTGCTTTTCTATTTCGCGCAATAATTCCTGCCGTGCACTGCAATCCAGTTTTTCCACGTCAAGCGCATAGAGCCTGAAATAATACCTGTGCGTGCCGCTTGGCGGGCAAGGGCCAAAGTATCGTTCGCTGCCCGCGTCATTTTTAAGCTGCCTGATGCCGTTTTGCAACAGTGCGGCTTTTGGGAAAGATGAAACGGTTGCTGGAATATTGCAGACAAGCCAGTGGTAAAATGTTCCGCGCGGAGCGTCAGGGTCGCTCATTACCAAAGCAAAGCTTTTTGTTCCGCTTGGCGCGTTTTGCCAGTGCAGTTCCGGGCTAATGTTTATGCTGTCGCAAGTGAATTCGCTTGGAATCTGCTTGCAGTTTTCAAAACTTTTGCTGAATAAGTCCATAGTAAGCCTCCTTGCAATGAAAAATGTGGCAAATTGTTTTTAACCATAAAGCAAAAGCAATTGCGCAACGGGAATTCTTTTAAAGACAAAAAGCGCTCGTATTATTGGTTTTTATGAAAGAAGATACGATTGCGGAATTAATTGCAAAACACGTGAAAAACGGCCAGATTGTTTCGCTGGGCACGGGCGAATTTGAAGAGCATTTTTTGAAAAAGCTCGCCCTGCACGCGGAGGAAAAAAACCACAAAATAAAATTCATTCCAACTTCAATGAAGCTCGCAAACATTGCGGCACAATTGGGGTTGGAAATAACAAGCATTGAAGAGCATGAAGTCGATGTCGCGATTGAAATGGTTGATTTGGTTGACAAAAACTTCAACTATATTGACAATGAAACCTATTCGTTAGTGAGAGAAAAAATGATTGCGCAAAGTTCAGCGGAACTGATTGTTGTTGCAAAAAAAGAGAATTTTGTCCAGCGCTTGCACGGCCCGATTGTTTTTGAAATCAGCCCGTTTGCATACAAGCGCACTGTGGCGCAATTGGAACAAATGGGCCCGACGGCAATAAGAAAAGAGGAAGGAAGGTCTTTCAAGACAGAGAGCGGGAACCTGCTTGCAGAAGTAAAGATTGATGAAATTGTTTCAATAGAGGATTTGAATTACCAGGCAAAAGAAATTCCCGGAGTGGTGGAAACCGGCTTGTTCATTGGCTATGCCGACCGCATAATTTTGTACGACAAAAAAGGCGGCATTGAATCAAAAAGCAGAATGCAATAAGAAAAATCGGAAAAAACCCTGCTTTTTCAAAAAATTTTTGCCGCAAAAAATTTTTTTGGCAAATGCTTAAATATAACTTTTTACTTTTATACCTTTGGAAAAAAAATTGTTTTTTTTTGCGGAGGAAATCAACATGCCAAAGAAAAGGAAAAAATAGTGAATCTTGAAGGCGGACAAACGAAAAAAAAATAATTGCGTTTTAAAATTTTTTGTTTCTTTGTTTGCCCGCCACAATCCAACAAAAACTGATTTTCTTGAGCAGTTCTCTTGCTTTCAGGCAGCAATAAAAAGCTTTCCCAAACAAAATCTGTTGGCGATGCCTCGGTAGCTCAGCCTGGTTAGAGCGCTCGACTCATAAAGCCTTTTTCGGAGAAAAAGCCTTGGGAAAAAGAGAGAGATCGAGAGGTTCGCGGGTTCAATTCCCGCCCGAGGCATTATTCCCGCTTTTTTTTAATTTGGCTTTCAATTGCTTTTGCAAGCCTTCTTGTTGGCTTTTTTGGCCTGCCTTTTTTGGTATAACCGCGCTTCGGCGAAAACTGAATGCCTTGGCGCTGATTCAGCAAATCCATAAAATGCGTGTCATCCGAATGCATCAGAATCTTTTGCCCTGGAAACGATTCCTTCAAGCCGCTGGCAAAATCAAATCCAGTCGGAATGCCTCTTGGCATATTGATGTCTGAAACAATCAAAGAAAACGGCTTGCGCTTCAAGCGGGTTAAAAATAGCAATTGCCTTTGCAACAGTTTTCTTTGCCCAGAATCTTTTGTTTTTTTAAGTTGCGCTAATTTTTTTTCTGAAAGCCTGTCGATTGCATTTATCCGCCTCCAGAATACTGGTTCGGCTTCTGCCGGCGAAAAAGCATGCCTTGCCCTCAATCCAAGCCTTTTTGCTATTTCGCGCTCGTAACCGTGCACGTATTTTTCGTCATCAACAAAAAGGACCATTGGCTTTCTACGCATTGGCTTTGGCATAAGTATAAAAAAAAGCAGTTCTAATAATAAATAGTTTCTCTGGCTAAACCAATAAGCAGGGTAATTATGGCACAAAAGGCAAGAACAGTGCAATCGCAAGAGCAAAAGCAAAAAGAATTGCTTGGAGAAATAGTAAAGCTAAAGCGGCAGGCAAAAGTCCGCAGCGAATTAAAATCGCTTGCAATCTTTGGCGGCTTGTTGTCTGCGGCAGTTGCCGGCAGAGTGGCAATGCAGTGGATTCCGAGCGTTGAACCAATAATTCCTTTTGCAGTGATTGCTGGATTGTTGTTTGGAGTAAAAGAAGGATTCACTTTAGGCGGTTCTGCGTATATTATCAGCAATTTTTTTGTCTGGGGAATGCAGGGGCCTTGGACAATATTCCAGGCGCTTGGCGCTGCCATGGCAGGGTTAATGGCGGGAGTTTGGGGAAAAATGCGCACGCCAGACTGGAAAGACATAATATTGTTGTCTGTTGCAGGAACAATTGTTTTTGAAACAATAATGAATATTTCCGGGCCATTAATGGGCATTGGATTGTTCGGCGCGTTTGGATTATTCACTATTCCAATGTATTTTTTTACTTCGCTTCCGTTTTCTTTGGCACACATTGGCTCAAACATTATTTTTGCGCGCGCTCTTGCGCCGTTGTTAAAATTCAGGAGGACAAAAGATGAACTCAAAATTGTTAGTATTACTAAGCTTGTTGACGGCAAGCCTGTTAATATCAGGGTGTATAAGTCAAACGAACAATAATGCTGGCCAGCAGAACGCCGGGGGCACAATACCGCAAGAAAAAGTAACGGTAGTTTTTTCCGTGAAGGGAAACCAGACCTTCTTGCAAAAAACAATTGAAGCAGAAAAGGGAATTAATGCATTCGAGCAAATGAAAGGAATAATGGATGTTAATTACACAATGTATTCTTTTGGACCAATGATTACTGGCATCAACGGGGAAACTGCACCGCAAAACAGTTATTGGGCATTGTACATTGACGGCAACTATTCCATGACTGGAATAAACCAGGTGATTCTGGACAAAAACATGCTGATAGAATGGCGCATTGAGCAAATACAAGCGCAATAAAAAAAGCAAGTTTGTTGTTTGCAATCGGACGTTTGAACAAATATGAAAAAAGAAAAAAGCAATAATAATGTGCCTGTTTCCGAAGACTACAAAGTGTGGAGCGATTTGATTAAAGCGCACTTTGCGGGAAAAAGCAATGCCCCGATAATAATTCTGGACCAGGCAAAACTGCTATATTTTGGCACTCCGGAAGAAGCAGAAAGCCACTTTAAACTGTTTAGCAAAGTGCCCATAGCCCCTGCCTTGCTTTCTGACTTCAAAGAAAGAAACAAAACAGAAATGCAATTAACAAACAGCTTTAGCCTTGAAAACTGCCAGCTAATAAGCATTGAACAATGGCGAAAAATTGTTTCCAGCGGCTCTGCTGGGTGGGCTGATTTTCAAAAAAGATACTGCAATGCCCAAGGAATCATAATTGTTTCCAGAGTAGGGTTTGACTCGCAAAAAAAGACTGCTTTCGTTTGCATAGACCTTGAATCGGAAAGAAACTATGCAACAACCGCAAGACCGCCTGGATACTGTTTCCTTGCAAAAAAAGAAAACGAAAAATGGGTTGCCAAAGACAAATATTCAGTATTGTTTGCTTAATTTCCACAAAACACTATTTTTGCTGCACTGATAAAGGATTAAAACTATTGGGTTATAAAGTATCTAAGTGGGTTTTTAAAAAAAACAGAAGAAGCCAGGATTGTTCTATCGGAGACTCAAAAGAAGTACTTAGATATTACAAAGAAATTGGCTTCAGCAACCCGCGAAACGAAAGAAGATTCAAAGAATATTGGAAGAACGCCCCTGTAGTGTAGCCCGGTTATGGCAGTTTTGTTTGAAAAAATAATCTGCTGCCGATAGCACCCGACCCTCTCACGGTCGTGACACGGGTTCAAATCCCGTCGGGGGCAAAACTTCCATTCTATTAAAGAATTTTTTGTTGTGCAAACATAGCGTGAAACTTAATCTTGGTGACAGAAAACTGCTGCTTTTGTTTGCGATAATTGTCTTGCTGCTTGCCGCAAACATCTATTTTATGGTGCAGCCAAAGCAAAGCGACGAGCTTTCAATGTACAAGGCGTTTGCAGCACAGACGCATTCTTCAATGCAGGGCATAAAAACAGAGTCAGCGCAATTGGCGGGAACTATTGACGAAACCCAGGATTTGAATGCCGAAGAAAAACAACAGCGCGAATTGTTGAGGCAGTTTTATTTTTCTCTGGATGCTGATGTTGGATGGATTGCGGAAAAAGAAAACACTGTTTATTGGGAATTGCTTGCAACCCAAAATCCCTTGAAGGCAAACGAATTAATGAGAAAAGAAATGGCTTTGATGGTAGTGGGCAATTATGTTTTCTCGCTGAACAATGATTCGATAAATGACGCCATGGGCAATGCTCTTGACAAAAGCGAAACAGTCACAGAGGCAAAATCCGTTTTGCCCTGGATTCGGGTAAAAGACTTGCTGAACGACAGCATTGCACAGGAAATGATTTCAGAAACTTTATTGAAAAAAGAGGACATTATCAGCGAGTCAAAAGAAATAATGGGGCAATATTTGGAGTTGAGGAAAAAAGCGCTGAATGAAGCAAAAAAAGGCAGTGATGCAGAATTTGTAGAGGCAGTGAAATTGCTGGAATTGAGTTATTTGCTTGAATTGAATGCTGAATCTCAATCAACCGTTTGAAAAGCGGCTTATTGTTTCAAAAAAATCTTTTTCTGTGACTGAACAAACATTTTTGTTTTTGAGCAAAAGCGTGCCTTTTTTTGGCCAAAAACCCCAAACATTTTTGAATCCTTTTTCTTGCACTGACCGAAAATATTTTGAAAAATCCGCGTAATGCGATTCAACCGCAGAGCGCCAGCCTTTCGGCGCAAGATTTTGCTTTTTCAAGCCATCGCAAAAGCCGTAAAGCAACAAAAAATCCGGCTGTTCAGACAAAGAAATAAACGGAAACAACGAACACTGCCTTGGCTTTGAAGAATGAACCAAACAAGCATTGTTTTTTCCAAGCAGAATGCAAACTTCTTTTTTTCGCTTTAGGGCAATCGAAGGCAAAGCAATAAATCCTGCTGCACTTTCAGTTGTTTTGCTTTTGATTTTGCGCTGAATTTTTTTTGGCAAATCGCCTTCAGCAACAAACAAGGCTTTTTGTGGCACGCTGACTGGAAAAAATTGCAACAACAATTGGCAATATTTGCTCGAAAAATCCTGCACTGAAATTTTTAGCTCTGCAGCCATTGCAGCGCGCTCGCGAGGCAGCATTGTTATCCAGTAAGTGCGGCAGCAAGCGCCGCAACAAGTGCAAGAAAAAGCCATGAATACAAAAGCGCCAAGATGGTTTTTAAATTGTTTCAAGGCAGGAAATATTAATAGTTTCTATCGCCCTCGTGGCTTAGTGGTTATGGCGGCGGTTTTGTAAACCGCAGGTCGTGGGTTCAAATCCCACCGAGGGCTATCTTTCACGCTAGCACAGTGAAGCGCTGGTTTGGTTTTCGAACAGCACTGTTTTAAAATATTTTGAAGATGCAATATATATTGCCAAAAGAGAGCTTTTTTTGATTGTTTTTGGCTAGTGGGAGCATGCAAACAATAGAGCATACAATAAGCATTTGTCCTGAATGCAAGGAAAAGATTCCCGCGGAAATCTTTGAAAAGGACAAAAAAATCTGGATTTCCAAAGAGTGCAAAAAGCACGGCAAGATTATTGACGCGTATTGGGAAGACGCGGAAATGTATTTCAAGGCAAAAAATTATGCGCATGACGGCAGGGGCATAGCAAACCCTATTGTTGAAAAAGAAAATCCTGATTGCCCGTTTGACTGCGGATTATGCAAGATTCATTTGTCGCACACTGCTTTGGCAAACCTTGTTGTCACAAACCGCTGTGATTTGACTTGCTGGTATTGTTTCTTTTATGCAAAAGAAGGCGACAAGATTTACGAGCCATCGTTGGAGCACATTCAAAAAATGTTTGATGTTTTGCGCAATGAGCAGCCGATTGCGCCAAACGCGATACAATTGACCGGCGGCGAACCCTCTTTGAGAGAAGATATTATTGAAATAGTGCGAATGGCAAAGCGCTCAGGGTTTGAGCACGTGCAATTCAACACTAACGGCATTCGCTTGTCGCGCGAACCGGATTTTGCAAGGCAATTGGTTGAAGCTGGCGTAAGCACGTTGTACTTGAGTTTTGACGGAGTAAGCCCCAGCACTAACCCGAAGAACTATTGGGAAATGCCAAAAATAATTGAAAACTGCCGCAATGCAAAATTAGGGATTGTTTTAGTTCCTACTGTTGTGAATGGCATTAACGACCACGAGATTGGAAAAATAGTCCAGTTTGCGGTTGAAAACATTGACATAGTAAGGGGAGTGAACTTCCAGCCTGTTTCTTTTGTCGGCAGGACCCCGAGAAAACTGCGCGAAAGGCAGCGCATTACTATTCCGGCAGCAGTCAAAAAGCTTGAAGAGCAAATGCTGGGGCAAATTGACAGGAATGATTTTTATTCTATTCCCTGCGTTACGAGCATTTCGCATTTTATTGAAGCGCTGACAGACAGAAAGCAATACGAATTAAGCAATCATTTTGCCTGCGGCATGGCAACATACTTGTTTGTTGAAGAAGGAAAAATAATTCCAATAACCCGTTTTGTCGATGTTTCCGGCTTGTTCAAGTTTCTTGAAAAAATTGCAACAGACGTCAAAAACGGAAAGCACAAGCTATTGGCAAAAGGCGAACTGTTATTGAACATTTCAAAGTTTGTTGACAAAAGAAAACAGCCAAAAAGCCTTAATCTTGCGTCATTGCTTGCATCAGTATTGCTGCGCAAAAACTATCACGCGCTTGGAGAAATGCACCACAAAACATTATTGATTGGAATGATGCACTTCCAGGACTTGTATAATTATGACGTGAAGCGCGTGCAACGCTGCGACATTCATTATGTCACGCCGGACTTGAAAATAGTGCCATTTTGCGCATTCAACGTGCTGCCGGAATTGTACAGGGACAAGGCACAGGAAGCATTCAGCATTCCCGCAGCACAATGGGAAAAAGAACACGGCAAGAAAATTATTGACGACTTTTACAAGAGAAAAATTCCCGCAAAACAAGAACTTAAAAACATTAAAATACCCAAACCCCCATTATAATTCAGAAAAGAAGATTACAGGGGCTGGTTTTTTTGGACGAGAAATACATTCAATTTGTTGCAAACTATGACGACTGGGTTTCAATAAAAAAACTGAAGATAGAGCCGAATACTGACCCTCGCACTATTCTCGAGTTTCTCGCATCTTTAACAACAAGCGTTGACAAAAAATTCGAGGAAAACCTGCAAAAAATCCTTGACTTGAAACAGGTTGAAAACGCAGTGAACGAGGTGTTTGCGGGTGGAAAAGGAGCAAGCGCAATAAACGAGGCAATTGCAGCAGTAAACAGCTCAAAAGTAAACTCTGCGATCAATGCAGTAACCGAAAACCCAAAATGGCAAAAGAACGAGCAAAAAGAAATGAAGGATTTTTGCAAGGTTTTCGCAATGCGCACAGCGCTAAAAAAATGCGGCTTGATGATTGATTATTCCTCTGTTGAAGTTCCGGGAATGAAAAGAATAATGAAAAAAAAGATTTGAATGCTGCCAATCTTTCCAATAGAAGACGCAATAATTTCCCTAGTGCAGGCAAACTCGAATGCCTTTTTTGACTTGTTTTTCAAGGCAATAACATATTTGGGGCACCCGGCATTCTGGCTTTTCATTGCTGCGGTGCTATACTGGAACAACAAAGAGCGCGAATCATTTTTTTTGGTTAACACTATTGTTTTTGCAGCAGCATTGAGCGGCGCACTGAAAATCTTTTTTGCGCGGCCAAGGCCAAGCGGATTGTTGCATCAGGTGTTTCCGCAGGATAAAATCAGCGCGATTTTGGAATCAAACGCTCCGCAATTCGGTTTTCCCAGCGGGCACGCCACAACAATTGCTTCTGTCTTGACGTTTTTTTCAAAAAACAAAAGCAAAGCAATTCTGGCGCTGTTTGCAATTGCCGCTTTGCTTGTTGCATTATCGCGGATTTATTTGGGCGTGCATTTTCCGCTTGACATTATTGCCGGCTTGCTGCTCGGCCTGATTGTTGGGGCAGGAGTACTGTGGATTGACAAAGTGTTTGAAAAGCACAAATTTCACTTGACAAAGCTCGAGGACGAACTGATAGTGATTGTTCTGATTGCAATTGGAATTATTGCAATTGCCTTGCTTGACGTGCCGGTTTTGGCAGTAAGCGTTCTGGGTTATTACACCGGGTTTTTTTTCAGCAAAGAAGTAGGATTCAAGCAAAGCGAATTCAAGGGCAGAAAAAAAATATTGAAGCTCGCCGCCGGAACAATTAGCGCGGCAATAATGCTGGTTTTGACAATCGCATTGTATTCGGTAAACCCGCTCTTGGCATTAGCTTGCTTTTTTGGCAACGGTTTTTGGCTGACTTTCGGATTTCCAGAGTTTTTTGACAAAATAATGAAAGAAACCAGAAGGTTTCCCGCAGTAGAAAAGCTATTAAAATAAAACCAAAACAAATAATAGTAGCAAGCGGAAAAACACAATCTGTTTGTGTTATCCCCCCTTAGCTCAGCTAGTAGAGCGTCCGGCTGTAGAAGAGCCCCTTTTCTTTTAAAAAAAAGAAAAGGCCCTCGGGTTCAAAAGAAAACGAGCGGAATGGCTTTGGACACCAGCTGTCAAAGGCTGGTTTGCCGATGCCCGAAAGGGCGTTATGGCGACCGGAAGGTCCCTGGTGCAAATCCTGGAGGGGGGATTTTTTAAGTTGATGAATTGCGGAACTTTAGAACTCCGCTTTTATTTTAGAAGTGTTCCTTTCTTTGACAAAAGCATCAATTGTTTATATACCCTTTTTGCATAGTCAAAGTTGTTGAACTTTTTATTGTTTACTTTGATTATGCAACTGACAAAATTCACGGTTCCTGAGAGGAATGATTCATCGGCAGTAAGCAGATCATTTACAGTTAATTCTTTTTCCGCTACTGGAAAGTTATCTATTATTGCTTTTCTTGTAACGCCCTCTAAAATACCTGAACTTGATGGCGGGGAGTATAATTTTCCGTTTTTAACTATGAACAAATTGCTCGTTGTGGCTTCTGTAAGCATGCCTTTATCATTCAATAATATTGCGTCATCAAACTTTTTACCATTTGCATCAAAACGTGCAAGCACGTTATTTATATAGTTTAAAGATTTGATTTTTGAATCTATTGCTGCCCTGTCAATTCTACGAATTCTCGAAATTGTTACACTTATTTTTTCCATCGGTTTAAAATCACGGCGACTAATAATAATAATCACATTTGGTTTAGATTTTGTTATTAGGCCTTGCTCGCCAGCTCCGCGGGTAATTATGATTCTAATAAAAGCATCATTAAGCTTTGATTTTCTGTATGCTGATTTAACCATCTTTATTAAATCTTTTTTAGAATAACCCGCATTGAGAAATATTCCTTTAGCAGAGGCAAACAATCTATCTAAATGATGCTCAAATAGAAACGCCTTTCCGTTAAAAACCCTAATAGTTTCATATACTCCATCGCCATAAAGCAAACCATGATCGAAGACACTAATTTTATAGCATTCTTTGCTATTTATAGTAACAAATGCTAAATTTTTTCCCATGCGATCAAGTAGGAAGAAGCAATTTATCAAGTTTTCTACAGCGCAAAACTGCAAACTGGTTCTTTCAAAACAAAAACATTTTCTGTCCGCCGCGGCAAGATTTGACGCGATATGGAAAAATTACTTTTGAATTATGGAAGCATACAAAGCGCACGGAGTTTTTGCCGGAAGGCGTTCCATTCAAGGTAAGCAATGTGCTGCAGATCAGGGAAGCCGTTGGCACTTTTGTTGTTGGCGTCAACAAGCCGTTAATTCTGGTTTCAGACCTCTTGACAAAAGCAGAAAGGGCAAATACTGCAAGGCACGAGTTAATAGAATGGCAGAGAATGCGTTCGGCAGAAGCACTGCTTCCAACTTATGGAAGGGAATCGCACAGGATTGCTGAAAAGCGGACAAACCCGCGGTTAACAAAATCAAGCCGGCAATCTCACAAAAGGCAAAAAGGCAATGGCTAATTTTTGCAAGAAACAGTTTGGCAAAACAAAAAGCTCGCGCTTGCAATGTTCAAAAAGCTCAAACCAAAAAGCCCAGAGCGAGGCTTGCCGCAAGCGCTAAAGCTGCGCCGGCATATTGGTGTGACAAAATTTTTTCCTTGTTGAAAACCAATCCAAGAAACAAAGCGACCGCAGGATAGCTTTCAGTGATTGCAGTCGTAATCACAAGTTCGTTCTTTAGAACAGCTGTTGCGTAAAACAGCCAGGCCAGCGTGTCAAAAAAGGCAGTAAGCAAGATCAGTGTTTTGAATTTTATTGCATTGGCCCAAAGGCGCTTTACGCCTTCCCTGCGCCAGACAAAAAAAAGGCTCATTATTGCAATAACCAGCCAAGGCATCCAGATTACGAGCAAAGGAGAAACTTGTTTTGCTCCGACTGCGGTAAGAAAGTTAACTAAACCCATTCCAATTGCTGCAAGAAAAGCAAGCACTACGCCTTTTTCAAATCGCTTGAAATGATTGCAGGAAAGCGAGCAAGAAGAAATCAATACGATTCCAACAAAAACCAGAATCATTACCAGCAATTGCAGGGGCAAAATTGTTTCCTTGAAAAACAATACGCCGAGCATTGCAGTGACAGGCAATTCTATTTCTAAAACTACTTCTACAACGCACAATTTTCCTTTTTTCAATGCCTCAAAATTAAACATTGCTGCAACAAAAGTAACAAACCCTACAAAAGCAAGCAGAACAAGGTTTGGCACTGAAAAAAGCAATGGCAATTCTCCAAGCATGAATGGCAACAAGCCCAAAGCGCCTAACCCGCCGATGAAAGCAAGCGCTTCAATATCCCCCACCTTTCGCGTTGTGCGCTGGATGAAAAAATCGCCAAAGCCCCAACACAACATTGCGCCAAAAGCAGCAAGAATGCCAAGCTCAAAAGCCATGCAAATAATGGAAAAACGAAAGATATAAACTTGCCGCGCCAGAAAAGAATTTAAACAAAAAGCGCCTAATTTTGCGGGGGTGTTTATTTGGCAGACTTTTCTTTAAGCGTTCTTGCGCTGGAACTATTTTATATCGTAATTGGCGGGGCTGCAGGGATTATAATGATGCTATTGGCATCGTTTATTGTTCCAAAAATAATGGGCCACATGACTCCGAACATAAACGAGGAAAAAGAAATTGTCAGGGGCAATCTTGCAGTGGCAACATACTATGGCCAAGTGACGCAGGCAGTAATAATAGCAATTGGAATAATTATTGCTGCGGCAGTAATCGCGGCAATATTATAAAGCGTGAAAGAATGAAAGCAAAAAACGCGCTTGCTGCATTAGTTTTCTTTATTCTGCTTTTTTCTACAGTTGCAGCGCGCGGCGGTGGAGGCTGCTTTCTTCCAGAAACCCTCATAAAAACAGTTTCAGGAGAAAAACCCATAAGCGAAATTACAATTGGTGAAACAGTTTTATCTATTGAAGACGGAAACGCAATAATGGCAAAAGTTGTTGCGGTTTATGAGGTCGAGGCATCGGAATATTTTGAAATAAGAACTGCAAACACTGAAGCAAAGGCTACTGGAGAACAATTGATTGCCATAAGCGATGGAATATTCAAAGAGGCAAAAAACCTCCAGGCTGGAGAAAACGTATTAGTATTTTCTGGCGGCGCGGCAAGGGAAGAAAAAATTGTTTCAGTCAAAAGAATAGAAAAAGAAGTAAAAGCGTTCAACCTATTGACAAACAAGAAAAACAATTACATTGCAAACGGCATTGTGGCACATAACAAAGGCAGCTTCCTGCCTGAAACCTCTGTTCTAATGGCTAGCGGGGAGCAAAAGCAAATAACTGAAATAAAGGTTGGCGATATCGTAAGGGCATTCGATTATGACGGAAACATTGTTGACGCAAAAGTCAAAGAGATATACTCCATAACAGACAACTATTATTTTGTAGTAAGAGCTGGCGATTTTGAGGCAAAGGTAACTGCAGAGCACCCATTTTACATAGGCAATGGAAAATTCAAGACAGCAAAAAAGCTTCTTGTCGGAGATGAAATACTGGTTTTTGACGGTAACAGATTGCGGAAGCAGGAAGTAACACTAAAAGAGCTTGTTCTAGAGGAAATTACTGCATACAACCTTCGCACAGACTGGCCAGACACTTTTTTTGCAAACTGGATTGCAGTGCACAACAAAGGGGGCGGCGGAGGCGGTGGTGGTGGAGGAGGAAGCAGTTGCACTCCGACAGCAACAAACGATTGCGGCATTGGCTTTATGTCTTTCATCTTTGGGTTATTCAGTTTCTTCATTATTGGGGGTTTTTTGTCAGTCAGGAAAGGAGGAAAATTTTCCGGCAAGAAGATTGCAGCGACTTTTCTTGCATTCCTGATAGTATATGTTGCCCTTTCTTTAGTCAAGCTCCAGGTTTTGCTGTTCGTGTTTTTTTTCTTTTCTATTTTTGGAATATCAATAATCGGAAGCAAATTTGCCGGAAAATATTCGGACGAAAACCTTGATTATTGTTATCCTGCTGCGCAGGTTGAAAAAAAAGCTGTGAAAACATCAAAGCTAGTTGATTATCTTGCCGGAATTGACAAAACATGGAATCCTGAAACATTAAAGCAGATTGCAAGAAGCACTTTTTTGAAGCTGCAAGAGTGCTGGCAAGCGCGCGAGTATTCTCCGATGCAATCTTTGCTCATGCCTGATTTGTATGCGCAACATTTGGGGCAAATAGAGTCATTGAAGCGCAACCACGAAATAGACAAAATGGACAATATTGAAATCAAAAAGCTCGAAATAGTAAATGTAAGGCATTCTGCAAAGCGCGAACAGCAGGAATTCACCGTATTGTTTGAAGCAAGCATGAAAGACTATTACGTTGACGACACAACCGGCGCGTTTTTGCGCGGAGACAGCGAGCCAGCAACTTTCCAAGAATTCTGGGTTTTCCAGCGCCAGGGAAACAATTGGCTGTTGCGAGAGATTGACCAATCAAGGGAAAGCGATGCATTGCGCGAAGAAAACTTTGCGGAAGAGCTGACGCAAGAGCAACTGAAAAACATTTACGGCGCAACGCTTGCAGTGAAAGCACCGGAAGAAAAAGCAAACTGGCTGTCTGGAGCGATTTCAGAAAAGTCCGGCAAAGTGCAGCGCCTGTTAAATTTTTTGTCTAGCACTGACAAAACCTGGGACGAAGATTATTTGAAGGAAACATCAAGAAAGATTTTTGTTTCGGTTTTTGGCGCAATGGAAAAGCAAGACATTTCCACTGCAGCGCCATTGATGATGCAGGAAGCAATTGAAAAATATTCCAAAATTATTGAAGCAATGAAAAAAGAAAACCGTTCGGTTGAATACAGGAATATTTGCGTGAGAAAAATCGACATTGTCCTTGTGCAAAACTATAACGACAACAACAAGGATGAATTCACCACTCGCATCAGCGCGCACGCGCAGCGCATTGAAAAAAAGAACGGAAAGACAGCCAACGCTGACGAGTATGTTTCTCCGTTTGAGGAATACTGGACTTTCCAAAAGCAAAAAGGAAAATGGACGCTGAAAGAAACCGCTTTGCCCGCAATGGCAAGAGCTTTTATCCAGGCGGAAAACATTGACGAGGAAAGCTCGAAAGAGCAATTGCAATGGTATTATTCGAAAGACAGGGCATTGTAGCGTGTTCATGTTTTGTTTAGTTGTTCTATGAGTGAAAGGATTTCTTTCCTGTGCTCGCTTTCCTGCTTTGAAAGCAATTCTAGCAGGTTTTTTAGTTCTTTGTCTGTTACTGAAAGCGATAATTCGTTATAGTGGTCTCGCATGCCGCTTTCTTCTTTTGCGCCTGTTTCCGCGATTATTATTGTTTGTTCCAAAGAAATACTTTGCTTTTTCTTGTTTTTTTGCATTCGTTCAATTTGCCCCGAGATTATTTCGGCGTGTAACAAGGATATTTTTGACATTCTAGAAAAAACCTTTTTTGCTTCAGCATTTGAAGCCGCTTCGCTGCTTTCCCCGTAAAGTTTTGCCGCCCAGTTTTCCATTTCCAGCGCTTTCTTCAGATGCAATAAGATTTCCTCTTCGTCCAAAAAACCACAGTAAAATAATGCTGAAACTGGTTAATATTTCTTGCCAAACCATTTTTTTCAAGGGTTTTTGTTGGAATGCTTTTTAAACTGTTCGGGTTTTTCTTAATGCGATTTGCCTCTGAAAAAAGGCAATTTTTTATATTGGAGGTTTTGTTTTATGGCAGGAAAAGCATTCGGTGGATACAGCATTAGCTTTAAGGGATGCACAGACTCAGTCGAAAAAGTCTTTGGCGACAAGCCATTGGCTCCAAGCGAAATGACAAAAAAACTTTGGACATACATTAAAGGCAAAAAATTGTCCAGCAAATAAGTGCAGAGAATGCTCTTCACAAAAAAAGAAGAGCATTATTTTCTCACTTTTTCTTCTTCTTTCAAGCAGTACTTCAGTCGATTAAAAAAAACCATTGCAACAAACCATCGTTATGATTCCAAAAAACATTGGAGAGCTCGTAACATTCATTCCAAACAAACAGCTTGCAATCTACAACTGGTTCTATTACAAAGAAGGATACGCGCGCGATTTGGTAAAATGGCTCGTGCGCGAATTTGAACTGCAAGAACCAGTGCTAGACCCATTCTGCGGAGTGGGAACAACACTGCTTGCGGCAAAAGAATCGAACATGAAAGCAATAGGGTTTGACGTTTCGCAGCTTGCAGTCCTTGCAGCGCGCACAAAAACCCGCAACTATAACATTTCCGAACTCGAAACACAATTGAACGAGTTCCAGAAAACAGAGCCAAAGCAGGTTGGAAAATTTCCAAACCCAAAAGTTCGCAGATTGTTCCGCGAAAAAAACCTTGACGACATTTATTTTTTTTACCAGCAAATACAAAAAATTCAAGAAGAAAGAACGCGCGATTTTTTCCTGCTTGCATTGATTGACAGCACTGCCCGCGTTGCAAACGTCATAAAGCAAGGCGGCTCGCTACGCAAGGTGAAAAAGCCTTTCTTGCCGTTAAAAAAAGTTTTTTTGGGAAAAGCAAAACGCATGCTGCTCGACTTAAAGCAATCACACATTGGAAACACCGAACCAGAAGTGCGCGAACAAGATGCCAGAACATTCTCTTTGCCCGCAGAAAGCATTGGCAGCATTGTCACTAGCCCGCCGTATTTGAACAAAATCGAATACAGCAGCGTTTACAAGCTCGAGCTTGGATTGTTTTTTGGCGCACAAGAAACAAGACTGCGCGCTTTCATTGCAGACGGAGCAACCGGCAGGGACAAAGAAACAAAAATGCCGCTTGCAGCAAAAGCTTATTTTGAAGACATGGAACGCGTGCTAAAAAACTGTTTTGTCGCACTAAAGCGCGGGGGAAAGTGCATTATTGTCGTCGGCGGCGGCTGTTTTCCATACGAAACAATCGAAAGCGATGACGTACTGACAGAAATCGCTGAAAGCATTGGCTTCAGATTGCTTCAAAAGATTGTCGCACGCAAAATCAATTGCATGCGCAACCGCACAATAAACACTGGCACTGTGCGGGAAAGCATTATTGTGCTGGAAAAACCCGCAAAGGTTTATTAACCTATAAAACTTTTTCTTATTGGTGACCAAATGAAAGCAACAAAAATAATTGTTGCAGCAATTGCTTCCGGAATAGTCTATTTCATTGTTTCCCAAATAATCCAAGCAGCCATCAGCGCGGTTTTGCCATACAATGTCTTGGCACTGGCAGGCATGCGCTCTGTCAACGACCCAATAATGCTGTTTTGGTTTTTGCATCCAATAGTATTAGGCCTGACAATGGCAATAATCTATGACAAAACAAAAAAAGCATTCACTGGCAGCACAACAGAAAAAGGAATAGAGTTTGGGTCTGCAGTCTGGATGGTTGCAGGATTGCCATCAGCATTCCTAGTCTGGAGCAGCATGGACTATCCATTAGGCTTCACAATGAGCGCACTCATTGGAACAGCAATAAGCACTATTACCGCAGGAATAATAATAGCAAAAATAATGGAAAAATAGCCAAAAGCCAATTCCATTTTTAAAGATTCCACTGCAACAATCTAATTAGACATTTCTAGGCTGCAATGCACTGCAAAGTGCAAATACAACCGAAGGTTGTATTTTCGCCAGCCTTAGTTAAGGCTGCCCTGGTAGTCTATCGGTTAGGATGCGGCCCTGTCGGCGCCAAACCTTTTCTCTTTTAAAAAAAGAGAAAAGTCTACGGTCTGTCCAAAAGAGAAAAATTTTTTTGGCTGTCCGGAAAAATGGCTGCTGTTAGGCTGCGAGGCGGGTCCGACTCCCGCCCAGGGCGATAAAAAACAGAAGGCAAAGTGCCTTTTTTTAACTAATTGAGTATCAAAGCCGCTGGGTTGAAAATAAATCTGAAAAGTTGAATTACTTTGGATACATTGGTACTGATTTCTGCCCACTTTGGCTTTGAATGTTTTGCAGGCAGTCTTCTTTTTGATTGCTGCCAGTTATTTTGTTGCAATATGCGGAATCCCTGAAGCGCATTGCCATGCTAAAATAACAACTATCTTTTTGATCAACGTTCCGGATTTTATCGCAGAGTGCTGCATCAGACAGGTTATTTGCCAGATCATTGTAGCACCTGTCTTTAGAGTCAACATCAGTTATTTTAGCACAAATAGAACCGTCCTTCTTATCTGCCGCGTACTGGTAAAGACACTGGTCTACTTGGGTTTCTGCTTCCAAGCAGGTGTCAGGATCATTTTTTGCTTCAGCAACTATTGCAAAACAGGGCGTTCGCTGGTCCCTGCTTAGTTTTTTGCATAGGGCAGTGTTTTTGTATTTGCCTGCAAGCCCAATTATACAACTATCCTCAAACGCAATGTTAAGTGAAGCTGTTTGAAGCGAGGGCATTCCATAGCAAATTTCTAGCGCTTCCTCAGGCGTCAAAGCTTTTACTGTTGCACCGGGGGCAGGACACGCATTCACGTCTGTTACTGTTGTCTTTCCGTCCGGGCACACGAATTTGGTTACTGGTTCTGTTTGAGTGCAACCAGCAAAAAGCAAGCTTATTCCCAACGCAAGAATTACAATTAAATATGATTTGTCCATTAAATCATCAACTATTACAGTAATAGTTTGAACATATAAATAAGTTTTTCCCTTAAAACGCGGTTTAAGCGGTCATATCCAGCGGCTATTTATGCCAGTTACAACCACTATGCTGCGAATGAAGGAATCAGGATTCAGAAAACCACTGAATTACAGTCTGACCAAAAACAACAAACTGGCAACAACCAAATGGATGAGGCTCCAGCCCAGGGCGATAATTTTTCCCTTTTTTGCGTTTTTTTTAGTTTGTATATAAATACTTCTTTTTCCCTGAAAGTAAAATATGGCTGTTCAAAAGCGTTCTCCTTCAAAAAACCAGTATTATGTTATTGTGATTGCAGTGCTGGCGGTTTTGTTGTTTGGCGCCAGCTTATTGCTTGAAAAAAAGCAGGAGGATATTGCAAAGACAGACCCGAAAGTCAAAAAATTTTTGGAAGAAGCCCCAAACGCTTTCATTACAGTAGCTAATTTTGAAAAAACGGGTTTTGAAGAAATCAGCGAAAAAATAAAAAAAGATTGCAACAACCAAAATGTCCAAGCAAAAAACTATTCCAAGGTAAAATTTTTTGATGAGAATTCCGGGCGGGAAATGCTTGTCTGGATTGACTGGGAAAACAAGGCAATAGAATGCATGACAGGACCGCAAACAATCCAAGGCTGGGAGGACAATTCGCAAAATTTGGAGGGAACATCCAGCGAGTGCCAGGCAGGATGGAAATGCAAAGGCGCAAAACAAAAGGCATTCCAGAACTCTGACTGCTCCTGGAAGAACGAAACTAACTGCGGTTCCGGCTGCTCGAACGGGGAATGCCTGCAAGACTCGTGCAATGGAATTGTTTGCAGCTCTCGGTGCGACGGGAACAATCTCAAATTCAACGGAAAATGCGTTGACGGAAACTGTATCTTTGACACAAATAACTGCGCCAAAGGTTGTGCAAACGCTGCCTGCGAGCAAGCGCCCTGCAAAACAGACTGCAATGATTATTGCGCAAACAGCATTCACTATTACAACGGACAATGCACTGACGGAAACTGCGTTTTTTTGACAACACAATGTTTTTATGGCTGCGAGGGAACGCTGTGCAAGAGAGATCCCTGTGCTGGCATTAGCTGTTCAGCAGACCAAAAATGCGTCAACGGAAGCTGCACAGAAAAAGGCTGCTATGAAAGGCATGGTTCAATCTGCGCCTCCGGGCAAACCTGCTCAGGCAGTGTTGCCCCTGCAGTCGATACGCAAAACTGCTGTTTTGGAACTTGCTTAACAAACTCCTGCGCTGGAATAACGTGCCCTAACACTTGTGAAGGCACGACAAGAAAATTCAACGGGCAATGTGTTAACGGACAATGCCAGTACAGCTCGGAGCAGTGCAGTTATAGGTGCGAAAACGCTGCCTGTGTGGCTGACCCGTGCGCTGGCATAACCTGTGCCGATACTTGTGATGGAAGCACAAGAAAATACAACGGACAATGCACCAACGGAACTTGCCAGTTTTCTACTGAAACTTGCGCTTTTGGTTGTTCAAACGGTGCTTGCAAAACAGCACAGTCTTACGGTTGCAATTATGTTTGGTACCAAGAAATAACAAACGCGCAAACTGGAGAAAAGTTGCTCAAGTGCCCATCCTACAGGCCATTCTGCAGGGCAGGATACCCGCAATGCTGCAACTATACCGACGCAGTCGGGGAGCACTATAATTGCGCTGATTGCCTAGCAGGAAATTGCATTGGCACAAGCCCATGCGCGAGTGTTTCCTGCCAAAACTATTGCGAAGGAAACACTGCAAAACATCTTGGGGTGTGCAGGAACGGTTCTTGCGAATACACAAGCGAAAACTGTGCCGCCGGTTGCATGGATGGAAAATGTATTGTAGCCGCAAAAATATTTGTAACGAGCTCTAATTGGCAGGCAAACCTTGGCGGCATAAGCGGCGCTGATGCAAAATGCCAAGCAGCTGCAAGCGCAGCAGGTTTGAGTGGAACTTGGATTGCTTTTATAAGCGACTCAACAGCCAATGTAAAGGACAGGCTTCCTGACAAAGCCTTTAAAAGAATTGACGGACAGATAATCGCAAACAGTAAAAATGACTTGTTTGACGGTTGGATCCAAAATCCTATTAACATAACAGAGTATGGCATATATGCAGGGCAAGCTGGATCTGCGTGGACAGGCACAAACGAATCGGGGGTTTATTCAGGCGCAAGCTGCAACAATTGGTCAACAATTTCTGGCAGTTATGGCACTTATGGAAGGGCTGATGAAACTGATAAGGATTGGATTATTGACGAAACAGTTACTGTCTCCTGCCGAAGCTCTTTTTCGCTCTATTGTGTTTCTCTCCCACCCTAATTTTATCGTTAGCCAAGTAGCAGGCCCAAATATGTTCAAATCAAGTTAGCTGCATTGTTGTTTCGTATAAACAAAAATTCCTTGGGGCGTTGGACTGATTGTAAAACGCGCGCCCAAGGCGATAAGAAAACAAAAAGCTTTGTGTTGAACTAATTGATTATTTGAACCGTTGGGTTGAAAATAAATCGTAGAAGTTAAATTGGTTTTACTGGCATTGGCTTTTCTACGCCACTTTGGATGTTCTGCTGGCAGTTTTGTTTTTGGTTGATATTTGTTATTTTGTCACAATATAAGGAATCCCTCAGGCGCGTTGCCATATTGAAATAGCAACTGTCTTTCGTACCAAGGGTACGGATTTTTTCGCAAAGCGCTGGATCTGATAATTGGTTTGCAAAATCCCCCGCAAAATCTTTTTTAATACAGCTGCCCCGGCTGCTTTCCGGAGAAGACCTTTTCATTCTATCTGGGAGAAAAAAACAGAATTTTGGCGCAGCCCCGCGCTTTTTTTCGGCCCAGGAGCATATTTATTTAGCGCAATCATAAATTACTGATTCAGCGTCAAGAATTGCAAAACGCTTCCTCAGCACGCACGCGCTTTCAATCAGTTCAAGTGTTTTCATTCTTTTTGGGTCTTTTTCCAGAACAAGCGTTTTAGGGTAATGCAGCAAAACAACAGTGCCGCCGTTGTTTTTTATTGACTGTTCCAAGCCTTCAAAATCCCAATCCAGGTCAAAATAACCGTCCTGCTTTTTTAATCCTATTGATTCCAAGAACGCTGTTTCTTTCGGGCTTTTGAACCAGTGATAATTTGCGGCATAGCCTGCATAAAAAGGAATTTCCTTGCCCCAAGAATAAAGCGGTTTCTTGAAACCGTTTGCTCTGAGTTCATCCAATGCGCTTTGCAATACAACGCGGTATTCTGTCTGCAAAAAAAAATTTGAAACCATAAAAGCGTTGAATGCAATGCACAGCGAAAGGAAAAGCACGAAAATGTTCTTGTTCAGCGAATTTGCCGCAAGCTTTCTGAAAGCCAAAAAAACCAGCAACGCGCCTGCGACAGGCAGGAAAGGAAAAAGCGCGGCATGGCTGATTCTCTGCCCCAAATATGTTGTTCCAATCAAATAAAAAGAGTCTCCAACAGTCAAGGAATTCAGCGCAAAAAAGACAATGAAAAGTGCAACAGACAGTATTGCCGCTTTAATCGCGTGTTCCTTGTTAAGCCTTGCTTTTGAAACAACAGAAGCCAAAAGCAGTGTTGCCGCTGGCGCCAGCACGCTGAAATATCTTACAAACTCTTGCCCCAATGGCATTGGAATGAAAATAAAATAAGGAACACCAACCAGCAATATCCAAATGAGGGGAATTTTTTCGCGTTCCCCTCTCTTGAAAAAGAAAAAAGCCGGCAAAAAGAATAACGGGGTCAATGCAACAAAAAACGGGAACATTTGCGAGAACAACAGTGTTAGTTGCGTTGTACGTGCGTATTCGCCGGGATGCAAAAGAACTGCCTCAAGGAAAATCGGAAAATATTGCGGCATGGAAAAAAAAACAACCAATAGTATGGCGCCGGCGGCAATTGTTGCTGCTGCCAAAAAAATAGTTGTTTCAACCAAAAATTCTTTGAAATTTTTTCTGTAAATGAAAAAAACTACAAGCACGGGCAATGCGAAGAAAATGGCTTGAATCTTTGTCATCAAGCCAATGCCGCACAACAAGCCTAAGAGGACAACGGTTTTTTTGCTTTTGTTTTCTGTTCCTGTTTTCATTGTCAGGAAAAGCATTGCTGCCGCAACAATCGCAAGCACTGTGTTGTCGGAATCAATTATTACGCTTGAGGCAAAAGGAAAAAACGCAAACAAAAAGATTGCAAGTGCCAAGACAGCGGTTTTTTTGTCAAAAAATTTTTTTGCAATTAAAAAAACCAGCATTGCAACAAGCAAGCTGGAAAAAACAGGCACTGCCCTTAATGCAATTTCATTTGAACCGAACAACAGGCTGCTGAAATCGTATAACCACGGACCAACAGGGGGATGGGGTATTGCCACGGGTTGCAAAAAAGCAGCATTGTGTGCCCTGATGTGAAAGCCCCACAAACCGTTGTCATCAGAAATCGGCAGCGTGAAAACAAAAAGCCTCAGGATAATTCCAAGCGCGAACAGCACAAGAACAGTTTTTCTGTAATCCATCAGAACCAGTGTTTTTTATGTAATTTTCCATAACTCTTGTTTTAATAACATTGCGAGAAATCCCGCACTTGAAAGTGCTGGTTCTTTAAACTTTTTCGCGCTTTTTTTTATTGTTGCCTGAATATTTTCTGGAGTGTTTGATTGGCGCGGGTTTTGTTTGTTTATAGGAATGTTCTTGGGGTTCCATACATTGATTTTGGAATAGCCGGTCTTTCGGCTTTCCTAAAAGAGCATGGGCACGAGACTGGACTGGTTGATTTTACTTTCGGACTAAAAACAAGCCAAGCTATTGGACAGGCAAAATGCTTCAATCCCGATTTGGTTTGTTTTCCTTCAAGAAGCAACGAGTTTGAGCACATTGTCGGATTCGCAACAGAGCTGAAAAAACAGCTGGTTGTGCCGTTTTTTTGCGGTGGACCACACCCTACAATTGCGCCGGAAGATGCCTTGCGTGATTGCTTTGATGGAATTTGCATTGGCGAGGGCGAACTTGCATTGTTAGAGTTAGTGGAAAAAATCGCGCAAAAGAAGAGCTTTTATTCTACAAAAAATTTCTGGTTCCATCACAATGGAAAAATAGTAAAAAACAAGGTTCGGCCTTTGATACAAGACATTGACGAGCTGCCATTGCTCGATTTTGGCCTTTTTGACATGAACCGCTATCTTTCCGCTAGAGACTGGCAGATTGATTATATGGGAATGCGAGGTTGCCCCTTTAACTGCACTTATTGCATCAATCATGTTTCGCAAAAGATTTATCGGGGCATGGGAAAATATACGCGGCTAAAATCAGTCGGCAAAATGATTGCAGAACTCAAAGAGTTGGTTAAAAAATATTCCCCTAAAAGCATTTATTTTAGCGACGAAATTTTCTGCATCTCAACAGAAAGAATGAAAGAGTTCGCTGAAAAATATTCAAAAGAAATAGGATTGCCTTTCGAATGCTTTGCAAGGGCAGACCTCTGCACTGAAGATGGCATGCGTTACCTCAAAAAAGCAAATTGTGCAAAACTTTGCATTGCAATAGAAAGCGGTGACGAAAACCTTAGAAGAAAACTATTGAACAAACAGATTAGTGACGAGCAAATAATCAATGCTTTCCGCCTTGCAAGAAAATATGGAATCCATACAATGTCATGCAACATGATTGGACTGCCGTTTGAAACACCAAAACAAATTGAAAAAACAATCGAATTAAACAAAAAAGCGATGTCAGACTCACTGCAGGTTTCAACCTTTGTACCATTCCACGGAACAGAACTATACAACTTTGCAAAAGAAAATGGTCTGCTAGCCGGTAAAATGGGGGTTTCGTATTACTTTGGCGTTTACCTGAAAAACCCGAATTTGTCACCAAAGCAACTAGAGCACTATAGAAAGTGGTTCTCCTTCAAAGCATACGAAGACAGGTCAAAAACAAAAGCCTGCTTACTATTGCTCAGGGACACAATAATTCCCTATTATTTGCGCTACGGCAGCAGGATCCCTATCAGCATGAAAAAAATAATTTACCGCCTCTTTTGGCATACCAAAGCACTAAAATTCTTGGGAAAATAACCAGTGTTCTTTTAACTAAAAGCCGCGCTTATTGATTCAGAAAACGGTATCCGACGCCAAAAACTTGCAATAAATAGTTTTTAACCAGTATTTGCCCAATGACTAATATTGTTTGAGGCAGTATTTTGGGATAAAGTGTAATTAGCTGTTTGTTAGTACGCCCAAGGCGTTCCCAGAATTTTTTTTTGGCTATTTTTGGTTCAGTTTTACAAAGCTATTTATTACTTTACTGATATTTTAGTATCTGATTATTGGGGTTATTAAATGAAACCAATTAGTAGGAATCCACTTTGGAAAACAAAAAAAGGCGGAGTTCCATTGGCAGTTGTGAACAGACTACAGATGCAAAAAAGAGCAGAATTAGCACGGTTGCGAAGGGGAACAGATCTCAGATCTATTATTGCAGGAACAAACAATCCAACATTAAATAAGTTATTGGATGCAAGGGCTAGAGGCATACTTTCAAGAGCAATAGAAGCAAGAAATTTAATGTTACAAAATAGCCCGGGGAAAAAAGGAGGAAATACTTTCGGAGAATTATTTAGGGAATATCCTTCAATAGAGCGGGCTTTCAGAATAGACCCTGCAGTAAACAGCGCATTGCGCGGCATAGTAATTGAAGCGGGACGTCAAAGAAGAACGCCGCCATGGCAGATTACTGCACCCAGATGAATCCGTTCAGTGGCTTTTGTTTTTTTTCAGTTGCTTGCCGTGGCTGTTTGTTTTTCTTTAACTTTTTTTTGGTAAAAGCCGATTGCAATCAGGATTATTCCTGCAACAAGCATTGCGCCGGCAAACAAAAGGATAGTGGATTGGATTGCCGACAAAAACTTTTGCAGTAATGCGGTTAAAACTGATTCAAAAAGCCCCAGTTCTTGTGGAATGATTTGTTTTGCAAAAAACACTGACAATAGCATTCCGACAATTCCGGAAGCAATGCCGGAAGCGAGTATTGTGCCGCCAATCCAGAAAAAAGACCTGCTGGCAAAAAAGATTATTGCAAGCAGGGCAACGAAAACAATTGCAAGAATCATTGTGGCTAGAGAAACAGTCCGAACCATTTCTTTTATTTGCTCAAGCGGGTTTGGGTCGTTGGAGGATTTTTGTGCTTCGTCAATGATGTCTTGAATGTTTATTTTGTCTGGAAATTGCGCAGCCTGTTCTCCCCCAGTGGCAGTAAGGGAATCCAAGGCTGCTGCTTTTTGTTCTGGCGTAGTAGGCCAGCAGTTTGGCAGGCTTGTTGTTGTTGAAACAGAAAACTTTTGTGCCGGCAGGCAGTCTGGGATTTGCACTGGCAGGCCCAATTGGTCCAATTGTTCTTTTGCCTCGGCAATCAAAGAATCAATTAGTTGCAGTTTTAGCTCGCGCAGCGAAATTTCCGCGTTGACTGTTTGGGTTTCGCCTCGAAAATACTTGAAAAAGGCAGGAATCACGACTTGCGCTTGTTGTTTTATCCATTCTTTTGGAACAGTGATTGCAAAGCCAGTGCTAACGCCAAACTGTTGCGAAAGCAAGTCAGTCGCTTGTTCGGATGCAAGGCCAAAAAACTTTGCCTCGTCCAAGGCGTTGAGCCAAAAGCTTTCGTTCAATGCAACGCTCGATACGGAATAAAGCGAAACGCATGCTGTTGCGGCAACTATTGCAACCAAGGCAATAATCGCCAATCCAATGCTTTTTAGCAAGCTCAAACAAAAAACCAAAAAATAAAGCATCGAAGGAGTATTTATTCTTTTTTAAAACCTCTGCGGAAAACTATTTGCAGTGGCTTTTGCCCAAAAGGGCAAATTCTGCCTCTGAAAGAGGCAGTATATTCGCCAGCCTTAGTTAAGGCTGGTTTAGCTAAAGCTTGCTCCCATAGTATAATGGATAGTATGCGAGCCTCCGGAGCTTGCGATTCGGGTTCGATTCCCGATGGGAGCGCTTTTCTTGTTCTCTTTGGAAAGTTTTTTATAGCCGAAAAGCGTTATTTTTCTGTTGCTTATTTGGGGCGTTTTGTTGAAAAAGGAAACCGAAAAAAAGGCAGTTGTTGCAGGGAAAGCAAGGCCAGCCGCAAGGCAAAGTGCAAAGCCAAAGGAAAAAAAGCGTGCGTTGACAGCAGATTCTTTGACAAGCCAGGCGGAGCAATTGTTCGGTGCAGTGAATGCTGTGAGGCAGCAAATTTTTGGAAACGAGCAGGCGATTAGGGCAAGGGTGAAGCAAAAGGTTGCTTTGGAGGATGCGTTCACGCTGTTGTTGAAGAAAAATTTTGAAGAGGAAAAGCGGTTTTTGTCAAGGATAAGGGGGGATGCCGCGAGAAAGCAGGCACACTTGAAAGAAAAGATTTTATCGCTCGAAAGGGTGACAAAAATTTATGAGGAAAAACAGGCAAAAATAAAAGAAGCGGAAAAAAGAAAGAGCGCTTTGAAGCGCGAACTCGAAAAATTGAACAAGATGAGGGCCTCGTGGGATGCTTATGCCTGAAAACAACATTGAAGCAGCAAAAAATAAAATCCTTGCCAAGGAAAAGGAAATAATTTCTTTGGAAAAAAAAGGAATTGCGATTGCAAGAAAAGAAAACGCGTTAGCTGCCAGGCTTGATGCCGTGCTTGCAAAAATGGTTTCCATTGAAAGCAGAAAAATCGGCAAAACCGAGCGCGCGGCACAAAGCCGAGAACGCGCATTGGAAAATCGCATTGCAAAGCTGAAAACAAAACAGGCCGAGTTTGAGAAAAGAAAAGAAATGATAAAACACATTAAGGAAAAGGAGGCAAGGATACGGGAAGAATTGGCGCGCCTCGAAGGCAACGCGCAAAAAGAAGCCAAAGAATTGTATGAAATAAATGAAACCAAAAAAATGGAAAAAAAAGCCCGGGCAAAACCCGCAAAAAATATGGAAAAAAAAGAAACTGTTGCCGCAAAAAAACCCGGAAAAAAGAAGCCGAAAAAAAAAGCGGTGGCGAAGCCAAAGGCAAAAGCAAAAAAGGCGGTGGCGAAAAAGCAAAAAAAGCCCGCGAAAAAGCCAGTTGCAAAAAAAGCAGTGGCGAAAGAGCAAAAAGAAAGCGGGGGCAAGGAAAAAGACATTGCGCTTTTGAAAGACCGTTTGGAAACACTGTTGAAGAAAAAAATCGAAAAGCAAAAAGAAACAGTTGAAGAAAAGCTGGAAGAAACAGACGAGTTGGCAGAACAATTCAAGCCAAAGGAGAAAACAGTGGAGGAAACAGTGCCTACTAAAGCGCCGGGAAAAGAGGACGAAGAAAAAATGGATTTTATTATTCCGGAAATGAAAGAAGACGAAGAAAAAGTGGAAAGCGAATTGCCAAAAGAAACTGAAAGCGTGGGGGACGAAGAAGCAGAAGCCACGGTAGCTGGTTCGGGAGAGTTTGCAAAATATAACGGGCCGAATATTAGTTTTGTTTATCCCAATTGGAGTGAAAAAAACGGCAGGGCGTACAATTCAATTGTTTCAGTTGCCGACAGCGATTTTTCTTTTGAGGCGACAAAGGCGGTTACTTCCGCCCCAATGCAAAAATACCTTTCTGATGTAATAAAGGAAATCGGAAAAAATCCGAATGCGCGTTTCTTGATGAAAGAGGAAAAGAAAGGCCTTGCAATGGTTTGGTACACGGGGAGAAAGAACAATGAAGAATATTTGACAAAAGCTATTTTTGTTTTGCACGCTAGCCAGGTGTTCAGGCTGGCATTCACTGCAAAACAGGCAGACTTTGAAAAGATAGAAGACTTGTTTTTGGAAACAATGAAGTCAATAAAATTATTGTGAAGCGTTTTTCAAAAAAAGAGTTTGGAAAATCAAATTTTAATGAATTTCTGCTTGCATTTTTCTTGGACGCAATTAGTGAAGAATTGCGAGCACAGGCATTTTCCGGTCGGGTCTTTTTTTAAGTGTTTGCAGCCTTCCCAGCTTATTTTTGTTCCGTTTGCCTCTGCTGTTGCCAGCATTGTTGCTTCGCTGGCGTCAATAAAATTGGTTATCGGCTGGTTGGGATTGTAGGATTTTTGCTGCGGAGTATTTTTCCTAGCTAGGAAGACAAAGGACTTCAAAGGCATGCTATATTTTACGCATCTTCTATTTAAAAACTTTTTCCCGCCCAGAGCGCGAAAAGGAGGAAAAAAACAACTGCTTTTTTCCTTATTTTTTCAGGTTCTTTTCCGCTTCGGAATAGAGGTGTTTAAATGCCCTTGCAAAATTCCAGAAGGGAACGCTTGCAAAGAACGCAAGCATCAGCACTGCAACCCCGAATCTGCCGTATGGAATCGGCACGCCAATGTTTGGAATCTGATTATAGAGGACTACAGTAATCCATGTAAGGCAAAGAATGACAAAAAAATTAAGCAAGAGCATTTGCACTTGTTTTTTTGTTTCTGTTTCAGTGCGCGCTGGCATTGTTTGGGGCATTTCGCGCTTTATTGGCGTTTTTTCAATGATTTTTTGCACTATGCCGCGAGCGTTGTAAAGCGGCTGGAACAAAATAACAGTCACAAGAATAATCAAAAAAGCCAGCGGTGCAATCAAAAATTTTTCAGTGCCGGACAATACTTTTATTGATGCGGTGGAGATTATTACGACAAATTCTCCCAAAGGAAGCAGGAGAACTGCAGCCATGGCGGAATCCTCTGTGTTCAGGCCGCACTTGTGGCCCATTAAAGCGCAAGACAAAACGTGTGCAATCAGCGCGCCGATTGCAAGCAATACTGCAGTCCCAATCAACAAGAAAAGTGTTTCAGCTGCAGGCAAAACCAGCTTGCCCAGGCTGTAATCGTAAAACAATACTGTGCCAAAGCTCACGAAAAAGAAAACCAAAAAGAAATCGCGCAAAAACCCGACGTCCTCTTTTATCTTGTGGCCTGCTTTTGTTTCAGCAAGCGCAAAGCCGGCAAAATATGCGCCAAGCGTTGTTGACAATCCAATAAAGCTGCCGACTGTTGCAACAACAAGCCCAACGCCAATCGCATAAAGGGTTATTTCTGTTTGCCCGTACTGGTTGTCTTCGAGCCATTTTTGCACAATGCTTGAAAGCTTGTGCACTGCAGTAAAGACAGCAACTGCAAAAACAATTGCGGTAATTCCAAGGCTTAATGCCGAGCCTTTTGCAGACATGCTAGTAATGAAAACAAGCAGGATGATTCCCAAAAAATCCTGCAGAATTAAAATTGAAAGCGCGATTTTTACGGGCGGTAATTGAATTATTTTTTTGTCTATTGCAAATTTTGCTACAATTGCAGTGCTAGTGGAAAAAAGCATTATGCCCAAGATTATTGAAAACAGCAAGGAGTATCCGAAAAACATTGCAATGAGAAAGCCGATTGCAACCGAAGCAGCCATGTCAACAAGAGCCAATGCAACAGCAGTTGCCCCTGCATCAATAAAATTTTTTAGCGACAGCTCCAAGCCCAAATAAAAAAGCAAGACAAACAATCCCATTTCTCCGAAAGCGACAGTCAAAGGGTCTGTCGGATGCAAAAAACCCGCAAGGAACGGCCCCAACAAGAAACCCGCAATAATGAAGCCAAGCACTTGGTTTTGGCCGATTTTTTTTGCAATCACTCCCAATGCGATTGCAACCATTATGACAATGCCGATTGTTGTCAATGGCAATGCCTGTGTTGTTGCTTCTGCGGTAGTGAACAAAGTAGTTAAAATATCCATTTAGAACCACTAAGATTAATGCTTTCAGATATAAAAAAGATTACTTTGCGGAAAGAATTATTTCAGGACTTTCCCTGTTTTCAGGAACCACAAGAACAAGTCAAGTTCCGCCTGCGACAAGCGCGCTGCTATTGCAAGCCTTGAAAGTTTTTGTTCGGCATCCAAATAGCGCTGCCTGTTAAGGCTTTTTGGCTTTTCTGCAAGCATGCGGTGCTCATGCATGAGCGAAAGAATATGCCTGTCAAGAATTGCCAAATTCCGAAAGCCGACGTTGCGCAAAAAGTGCGAGGCCTCTTTGTAGCCAATACCCAAGACTGTTTGCGCGAGCCAGTCGCGCGCTTCAAATTCTGACTTGAAAGACAAAATTTTGTCTTTTATGTTTTTGTACGCGCGCGCTTTTGCAATGAATTCCGCGCGCTTGTTGTAAAATCTGTGCCCGAGCAATTTGAGTTTTTTGGCGAGTTGCCTTTCAGGCAATTGCAAAAAGCCTTTTGTGCCAAGAGCGTTTTGGATTTGAATGCCTTTTTTCGCAGTGCTGTTTGCCGTCAAAATGCAAAAGCACAATTCGGAAAACCATTCAGCATTGCCTTGCTTGTGCAATTCGGAAAACTGGCGCAAGCGTTCTCCAACAAGCTTTCGGATTTCTGTTTTTCTGACTGCGGAAATTTGTTGGATTAGCCCTTGCATTTAAAGATGCCGCGTGCAAAGCCTTAAAAAAACAATTTTGCAGGATTGTTTTTATGATACAGTATTTGCTTGTTGTGGCAATTGGCTTGCTTGTTTATTGGTTTTTGAAAAAGAAATAAGCGTGGTTTTTTGGGCATCGTGCAGGATTTGATAGAAATAGCCGCCAAGGGCGCAAAGCAGTTTGTTGCATTTGTTTTTTTGACTTTTACCGCGGGAATGCTTTTTGCATTGTTCATCAAGGATGTTGAGCCGTTGCTGTTGTTCGTTCCGCCGTTGCTCGGATTGGTCGCGTTTTACAACGAAAAAGTTTCCTATTTGCTGTTAGCCGGGCTGTTTGTTTTCATTTTCATCTGATTCGCAAAAAAAGTTTCTTGCCAGAATTCATTTTGCCATGTGGATTGTTTGCGTTGGGAAGGCAAAGTCTATTTTGTTTTTGTCGAATGCTTCTTTTATTTTGAGGTTTATTTCGTGGCGCACTGGAACCCAGTCTTTGTGCGTGATGAAATAGATTACGAGAATGTTCAGGTAATAGTCTTTGAAGTCTGAAAAATAAATCATTGGGTTGTTTGCGCATTGCGGGTGTTCGAAAATAATGTTTTTTACCAAATCGCAAGCCAATTGTATTTTTTCTTTTGGCGTGTTGTAAGTCAAGCCAAGGTTTAGTTCGACGCGCTGTTCAATTCCTGTTGAAAGGTTGCGGATTATTGCGTTTGCGAGTTTTGCGTTTGAAAAAGTTATTTCGCTTTTGTCCAGGCCAGTGAGTTTTGTTGTGCGCAAGCCGACTTTTTTTACTGTGCCAGTAATTCCTTCGACGAGAATTGTGTCGCCGATGCGAAAAGGCCTGCTGGTGAGAATGCTTACTCCGCCAAAAATGTCAGCGATTGTTTGCTGTGCCGCAAAGGCAATTGCTATGCCGCCGATTCCCAATCCTGCCAAGATTGCTGTAACGTTGTAGCCGAAGATTGTGAGTATTATTGTTGTTGCAATTGTTATGACAATTATTTTTGCTGCTGTTCCCAATGCTGGCGCAATGCTGTCGTCAATCTTCAGGCCAGTTGCAAGGCTTAATGGAACAATGTATTCTTTTGTGACAGAGTCAATTATTCTGATTACTATCCAGGCGGAAAGCAGTGTCATTATTGCCCAGAATGCAGAGTAGATTAGGCTGAGCAATCCTGTTTCGATTGAAAGAAATCGCAATCCAATCGCAAAGCCAGCGAGAAAAAGCATTAGCAGCAATGGCTTGTCGATTATGCGAACGATTATTGCTTCAAGCCTGTGCTTTGTTTTTTCTCTGATTTTTTCCGCATGCTTCTTAAAAAAGTGGTAAAATATTTTTCCGAGAGCGATTGAAAGCAGAATGCTTACTGCAAACAAGAAAAGCCCGCTTAGGGAGTTTCCAAGGAAAAAAGCCGAAATAGCAGTCACTAAGCCTGTTGGGAGCAATTCTAGCATCTAAAAAGACCAAAACAGGCACAAAGTTTAAATTCTTTTCTCAAAGAGACTATTTAGTATCTCTCCTTACTCATCGCTGGCGATTTTTAGATGAAGTAAAAAGTTCTTGCATTGCAATAATTGCGTCAGTCAGCGTGCAGTGGAAATTTTTGGACAGGTGTGCCCTTGCCGTATAAAATCACTGACCATTTTTTGGTTCCAAAGCACGAAATAGTGTCAAAGGAAGAAGCCAGCAACTTATTGAAACAATACGGCTTGACTGAAGACAAGTTGCCGCGCATTCCAGACGATGACCCGATAGTGCAGGAAATTGCCGCGAAGAAAGGCAACGTATTGAAGATTACTCGGAAGAGCCATACGGCTGGAGAGACAATTTATTTCAGGATAGTTGATTGAAGATTCACAATATAGCAATAAAGGCATAATTAATAAAAGAAATAAAAAGGGCTTGAAGGAATTTTGTTTGCAGAATTATTGGCCGTTGGTTGAATCTTATTTCAGGGAAAAAAGCTTTGCAAAGCAGGAAATCGACAGTTTCAACCAGTTTGTCGACAAAAAGATTCCGGAGATAGTTGAAGAAAACAAAACCATTACGCCAAAGATTGAGGAAGTAAAAATCGAATTGAGCAATATTGAGATTTTGAAGCCGCGCATTGTGGAGGCTGACGGAAGCCCCAGAACTAATTTTTTTCCGATGGAAGCAAGATTGAGAAACCGCACTTACTCGGGCCCAATCTATTTGACAATGAAGCTTTTGCGAAGGGATGTTGAACAGGACATGAAGCGCGCTTACATTGGCGAACTGCCGGCAATGCTGAAATCAAACCGCTGCTGGCTTGACGGAAAAACAGAAGACGAATTAATGGAAATGGGCGAAGACCCGAAAGACTTTGGCGGATATTTCATTGTTAACGGAAGCGAAAAGGTTTTGATGACGCAGGAAGTGCTTGCAAGCGACCGCGTGATTATTTCCGAAAAAAGCGATGACAAGGTAAATGCTGAAGTCATTAGCACGCGCGGTGCATTCAAGGGGCGCGTGCGCATTTCGCGCAATCCAGACGGAATGCTTGGAGTAACTTTTCCTGCTTCGCCGAGAAAACTGAGGCTTTTTGTTTTGCTGCGCGCTTTGGGGTTGAAAACAAAAAAAGACGTTATTGATGCTTTTCCGGAAGAGCCGCAAATACAGAATGATGTTTTGGTGAATCTCGAGAATGCTGTTGTTAAGGATGAAGAGGAAGCATTGGACAGGATTGGAAAGTTTGTTGCTCCCGGGCAAGTGATTGATTACAGGCTGAAGAGGGCACAGGAAGTAATTGATGCTTTCTTGTTGCCGCACATTGGCCAAAAGCCAGAGGACAGGCTTGCAAAAGCTTATTATTTGACAATGATGGCGACAAAGGCAATCGAGCGCGCTTTTGATTTGCGGACAGAGGACGACAAGGACCATTATGCAAACAAGCGATTGGAATTGAGCGGAAAGCTGATGGAGCACTTGTTCAGGTATAGTTTCAAATATTTCATAAAGGATTTGGCGTTCCAGATTGACCGCACTATTACCAGGCGCAGAAAGCTGAATATCAGCACTGTTGTAAGGCCAGGCGCTGTGAGCGAGCGCATTAGGTTTGCAATGAGCACTGGCAATTGGATTGGCAGGGCAACCGGAGTAAGCAAGTTTATGGACCGCACGAATTTTGTTGCGCCATTGACTGACTTGAGAAAAGTAAAAAGCCCATTAGACAAAAACAGGGAATTGTATGAGGCGAGGGATGTTCACGGCACTCACTGGGGCAGATTGTGCCCGATTGAAACTCCTGACGGCCCGCAGTGTGGTTTGGTAAAAAACCTTTCATTGCTTTCAGAGGTAACAACTGAAGTTTCGGACGAGCCGATTGAAAAATTGCTTAATAAAATGGGAGTGAGATTAAAGAAAATTTGATGCGGAGCATGTACAACCGAAAAGCGGGCGCTGCCTGCTTTTGTGGAACTGCATTAGCAGTTGCACTTTCGCCAGCCTTAGTTAAGGCCGTGGGAGTGCAGCTCAAAAAAAATTTAGTGCGTTGGTGTGATTATGGCTGTTATTGGAAAAGTTTACATTAATGGAAGGCTAATTGGCTTTCATGATGACGTGCAGAAGCTATCGCGCGAGCTGATTAAGGCAAGGCGAGAGGGAAGAATAGACCAACAGGCAAACATTGCCTATCACGAGGACACGAATGAGGTTTACATTAACACTGATGCCGGCAGAGTGCAGAGGCCGTTGATTGTAGTGGAAAACGGAAAGGCAAAAATAACAGAAGAGCAATTAAAGCAGGTTAAGGAAGGAAAGCTTGGCTGGGGAGATTTGGTAAAGCAGGGCGCAATTGAATATTTGGATGCTGAAGAAGAAGAGAATGCGTTGGTTGCAAAAGATGAAAAGGAATTGGCAAAAGACCACACGCATTTGGAGATTCACGGCGCTGCAATATTGAGCGTTATTACTTCAATGATTCCTTATTTGGAGCACAATCTTGCGGGAAAGGCATTGCACGGGGCAAAAATGCTGAAGCAGGCTATTGGCATTTCCGGCATAAACCAGGGATTGCGCACTGACACTGAAGGCTATTCTTTGTTTTATCCGCAAAAGAATTTAGTGAAAACAAAGACAATGGATTTGGTTGAATTGCACAAAAGGCCGCAAGTCCAAAACATGGTTGTTGCAATTTTGCCATACCGCGGCTTTAACATGCTTGATGCGATTGTCTTGAACAAAGGGGCTGTCGAGCGTGCATTGGGCAGGGCTTCTTATTACAGGAATTACGAGTCTTTTGAAAACAGGTATCCTGGCGGGCAGATTGACAAGTTTGAAGTTCCGACGGAAGAGACTGTTGGTTATTTGGGCACTGATGTTTACAAAAGGCTTGGCCAGGATGGTTTGGTTGAGATTGAAGAGTTTGTAAAAGACAAGGACATTGTAATTGGCAGAACAAGCCCGCCGCGATTTTTGGAAGAAATCAGCGAGTTTGGGGTAGTGCAGGAAAAACGCAGGGAATCAAGCATTACAACGCGAAAGGGAAAACCGGGTTGGGTTGACAAAGTAATATTAACGGAAGATGATGCTGGCAACAGGCTTGCAAAAGTAAAAGTCCGCAGTGACATGGTTCCGGAACTGGGAGACAAATTCAGCAGCAGGCACGGGCAAAAAGGAGTTGTTGGAGCGCTTGTTCCGGAAGAAGACATGCCTTTTACTTCCAATGGAATAAAGCCGGATTTGATTTTGAATCCCCATAGCATTCCAAGCAGAATGACTGTCGGGCACTTGCTTGAAATGCTTTGCGGAAAAGCCGCAAGCGTTGTAGGCACGCCATTGGATGGAACTCCGTTTGACGGATTGCCATTCAAGGAAATATCAAGCTTGTTGAAAGCGCACGGTTTCAGGAGTGATGGAAAGGAAGTGTTTTATGACGGAGTCACTGGCAAGCGCATTGAAGGAGAGATTTTTGTAGGTGTTGTTGCTTATCAGCGCTTGTTCCATATGGTTGCGCACAAAATGCAGGCAAGGTCGAGAGGGCCAGTGCAGATTCTTACTAGGCAGCCAACTGAAGGAAAAGAGAAAGAAGGCGGCTTGCGTTTCGGAGAAATGGAGGGCGAAACTTTGGTTGGCCACGGAGCAGCAATGCTGTTGCATGAAAAGCTGATTGACGATTCTGACAAGGTTACTGAATTGGTTTGCGAAAAATGCGGCGTTATTGCAATCAACGATATTATTAGAAACAAAAAATATTGCCCGTTGTGCAATGGCGCAAAGGTTTATCCTGTGGAGCTGGCGTATGGTTTCAAGTTGTTGCTTGACGAATTGAAAGCATTGGGAGTTTTGCCAAAAATAGTAATCAGCGACAAGGTAAGCTAAAACAGGGGAAAAAAAGAAACAAAAAAAATATCGGATTGCGCGTACGAAATCGCGCAGTGACAAGGTAAGCTAAGTGGTGGAAGAATGTTGGTAAAAAAGATTTCTGCGGTTGAATTCAGTGTCTTGAGCCCGGAGGCAATAAGGAAAATGAGTGCCTTGGAAATAAAGACTCCTGAAACCTATGACAAAGACGGTTACCCGATGGAATCAGGCTTGATGGACCCGCATTTGGGAGTAATTAATCCCGGCTTGCGCTGCAAGACCTGCGGGCAAAGAATGAAAGAATGCCCAGGGCACTTTGGAAGCATGGAATTAGTCAGGCCTGTTGTACACAGCGAGTTTGGAAGAAAGGTTGAAGAATTATTGCATGCGACTTGCCAGCAATGCGGCAGGATTATTTTGCCTGACGACAAGCTGAAAGAATTAAGCGCTGCGATTGGCGGCAGCCAGGTTGATTTGACAAAACGCATTATTTTCCGCGCAAAAAAAGCAAAAAAGTGCCCGCACTGCAATGTGGAAAAAGGCCAGATTTTGCTTGACAAGCCGACAAACTTTTTCATGAACAAGGAACGCATTTATCCAACGCAAATAAGGGAATGGCTGGAAAAAATTCCAGACAAAGACCTAATGTTGTTTGGTTATGACACTGCACGCATTAGGCCGGAATGGTTTGTGCTGACAGTAATGCCAGTGCCTCCTATTACTATCAGGCCGAGCATTACGCTGGAAACTGGAATCAAAAGCGAAGACGATTTGACTCACAAGCTTGTTGACATTATCCGCATTAACCAGCGCTTGAAAGACAACATTGAAGCCGGAGCGCCACAGTTGATTATTGAAGACTTGTGGGATTTGCTGCAATACCATGTCACAACTTATTTTGACAATAATACTGCCGGAGTTCCTCCGGCAAAGCACAGGAGCGGAAGAGCGTTGCGGACACTTGTCCAGCGCTTGAAAGGAAAAAAAGGGCGCTTTAGGCATAACCTGACGGGAAAGCGCGTGAACTTTGCTGCCCGATCCACAATAAGCCCGGACCCGTTTATTTCAATCAATGAAATCGGAGTGCCAAAGGCAATTGCTGACGAATTGACTGTTCCGGAATATGTTACTGAGTGGAACAAGAAAGACATTAAAGACCAGTTGAAGGACTCCGATAGCATTGTTTATTTGGTCAGGCCGAACGGAAGCAGGAAAAAGATTAGCGAGCAGACTCGGCAAGAGGCAATTGATGAAGTGGATGTCGGATTTAAGGTTGAAAGAAAATTGCAGAACGGCGACATTATTTTGTTTAACCGCCAGCCTTCATTGCACCGCTTGAGCATGATTGCGCACAAGGCGCGCATTATGCCGGGGCGCACTTTCCGCATTAATCCAACAGTGTGCAAGCCGTACAACGCTGACTTTGACGGAGACGAAATGAACCTGCACGTGCCGCAGACTGAAGAGGGAAAAACAGAGGCAAAGCAATTGATGTTTTGCGAAAACCAGATTATCAGCCCAAGGTATGGAGCACCGATTATTGCACTGGAAGAAGACGGAATTTCCGGTTGTTTTGCCCTGACAATGAAAGGCACAAAGTTTTCGCGCGAAGATACAATGAAAATGCTTTTTGAAATCGGCGTTACTGAATTGTTAAAGCCGGACATGGGAAAAGAATACAGCGGCAAGCTGATTTTCAGCCAGTTGTTGCCGAAAGACCTTACAATGGAATACGAATCAAACACTTGTGCAATGATAAAAAAAATGGAAAAATGCGAAAATTGCCTGAAAGAAAAATGCAAGTATGACGGCTATGTTAGAATAGAAAACGGCGAACTCAAAAGCGGGGTAATTGACGCGGCAAGCTTGGGCGAAAGCCGCGGAAAACTGATTGACACGCTTGTCAGGAATTATCCGAGCAAGGTAATTGAACAATTTTATTCGCGCACAAACAAGCTAGTAATGGATTTGGTGACAACAAAAGGCATCAGCGTTGGCTTGGACGAATACGCGACAACGCCAAGCGTTGAAAAAGTCAGGGAAAAAGCGATTGCCGAGGAGCTTGAAGAGGCAAAAGAGCTGGTTGAAAAATTAAAAAAAGGAACTTTAGAGCATATTCCCGGCAGGACCCTGAAAGAAAGCTTTGAAATCTACATGCTTGTGCTTGGGGCAAAAATAAAACAAAAAGTGGAAGACCAAATAATGACAGAGAAAATAAAAAAATTGTTCTCAGAAGAAAAGCCGCAGTTGAACACAACAGTCATGATTTTGAGCAAATCTCGCGGAAACCCTACAAACCTCACAAACATTTCCGGGTTCTGGGGGCAGGCGGCTGTAAGGGGCGGAAGACCAAAGCGCGGCTTCAAGAACCGCTTGATTTCCTTGAACAACCGCAACGACATTGGCGCGCTTGCAGGAGGATTCATCCGCAGCAATTTTTTTGAAGGAATGAATGCAAGGGAATACTTTTATCACTCAATGGGCGGAAGGCAAGGCGAAGTTGACACCGGAGTCGCAACAAAGGTTTCGGGATACTTGTACAGGCGGCTTGCAAACAGCCTAAAAGATTTGGCAGTGGGCAATGACGGAACAGTCAGGACAGCAAGCAATAACCTGATACAATTTGTTTATGGCGAAGACGCGATCTTTCCGGCAAACTCGCTGAAAGGAAAAGCTGTTGATGTAGAAGCAGAGCTTGAAAAAATGAAAAAAGAGGGAAAATAATGCAAAAAAAAGAAAAAAAGCATCTTGCGCACAAGGAAAAACGGCGCGAGGAAAAGAAAGAAACAAGAGCGCATGAGAAAGACGAAAGCATTATTCCCGGCATGGAACAATTGCCAAAAAAAATAACCAAGGAACTTTTTTCAGTTGCAGACAGCGAGGGGCTGAACAAGGAAGAGCTGAAAAAGCTCACGCTGCGGGTGCTTGAATCTTTTAATGCAAGAAAAGTTGACGCAGGAGAAGCTGTCGGCATTATTGCCGCACAATCTTTGGGAGAACCGGGAACACAATTGACATTGAGAACAAAGCACTATGCGGGAGCAGCCGAAGTAAGCGTTGGCTCTGGAATACAGAGAGTTGAAGAAATAGTTGACGGAAGAAGCAAGGCAAAATACCCCACAATGACCATTTACCTGGAAAAAGAATTGCGCGAGGACAAGGAAATAGCGGACAAGTTTTCAAAATCATTGATTGACGTGCGCGTTGGCGACGTAGTTAAGCTGGAGGAAGACCTTCCGAAGAAAACTGTTTTCGTGAAGTTTGACGAAGAGGCAATGAAAGAACGCGGCATTGACTCCAAAGACCTTGCAAAAAAAATTGACAAGCAGTTAAAGGCAAAAAGCAGGCAAAAAAAAGACGGAATAGAATACATTTTTGGCAGAGAACCATTGCTGAAAATCCGCAGGGATTTTTACAAAATGCTTTCAATGCGCGTGCAGGGCGTCAGGGGAATAGAAAAAACAATCCTTGCAAAAGAAGGCGACGAATTCGTGGTAAAAACCAGCGGCTCAAACATGAAAAGCGTTCTGAAAATGAAAGAAATCAACGGGGCAAAAACAACAACAAACGACGTGAAAGAAATAAGCAAGGTTTTGGGAATAGAAGCCGGCCGCGCTGCAATAGTGAATGAACTGCACAAAACATTGCGCGACAACGCCATCAATGTTGACATTCGCCACATAATGCTGCTTGCGGACTTAATGTGCTTTGGCGGCGAAATAAAAGGCATTGTTCGAACAGGAATAACAAAAGAAAAAGCCAGCCCTTTTGCGCGAGCCGCATTTGAAGAAACAACAAAGCACCTGCTTGATGCTGCATTCAAGGGCGAGCGGGAAACACTGCAGGGAGTTGTTGAAAACATTATTGTCGGGCAGCCAATAAAAATCGGAACCGGCACAGTGGAATTGGTAATGAAAGGGGGAAAACAGGAAAAGCAATAAGGCAGCTTTTTATTCTGATTGGTAAAAGATTTTTTTACACTCTTTTTGCCATGAGAGCGGAAAAACTATTCCCGTCAGGGAATGTACAACCGAAGGTTGTACTTTTTGACGGTTTTAGTAAAACCGTGAGGATGGTGTTTTTATGGTTTCAGTTGATGTCAATAAGGAAATTCGCAGGGCAGTTGACACTGGAAAAGTTGTTTTGGGCTGGCGCAGTTCCGAAAGGAACATTTTAAATAAAAACTGCAGGCTAGTTATTCTGAGCTTGAACACGCCAAAGCAGATTGCTGAGAAAGCAAGGCATTTGGCAAAGGTTTCGGAATTGCCGGTTTTTGATTTTAACGGAACAAGCCAAGAGCTTGGTTCGGTTTGCGGCAAGCCTTTTGTTGTTTCAGTGTTGTTGGTTCAGGACGTCGGAAAAAGCAAAGTGCTTGATGTCCTGGAAGAAACACCAAAGCAGACTGCAAAAAAGAGGAAGCAAAGATGATTCAGCTCGGCAAGGACGAAATCATGCTGATGAACGCGTTCTCCAACATTCTCGGGGTTAATGCAAAGGATTGCCTCATTGGAAACAGCATGGTGAGCTTTGTAGTGAAAGAGAACGAAATGGGAAACGCAATAGGAAAAAACGGGATAAAGGTGCAAAAACTGAGAAAAATGCTGAACAAAAACGTTGAATTGCTCCCTTACAGCGACGACCCGAAAAAGTTTTTTTCCCTGGCTTTTGCAGGAATAAACTTTTCGGAAATAAGCATGCAAGAAAACGACGGAAAAAAAATATTGTTTGCAAAAACAGACCTGGAAAACCGCAGAAAATTATTGCAGAATTCCGGAAAAATGAAACGCGTGAAAGAAATCGCAAAAAGAAATTATGAAATAGGGGACATAAAAATAAAATAGGAAATTATTGAGTGATAATTATGGCGAGCGGAGAATTTGCTGCAAGGCAACTGGAAAAAAAGCGCAAGAAATGGCGCTGGAAGAAAAAGCACTACAAAAAACGCGCTTCGGGATTGCACGACAAATACAATTTGCTTGAAGGCGCACCGCAAGGCAAAGGAATAGTAATTGAAAAGCGCGGAGTCGAAGCAAAACAACCAAATTCAGGAATCAGGAAATGCGTCCGAGTGCAATTGATAAAAAACGGAAGGCAATTGACAGCGCTTGCTCCCCGCGACCACGCAATAAACTTCATTGACGAGCACGACGAAGTAATTGTTGAAGGAATCGGCGGCGCAAAAGGCGGCCCAAAAGGAGACATGTGGGGGGTAAAATACCGCGTCACGCACGTTAACGGCCAGGCACTGGAAATGCTGCGCTCGGGAAGAAAAGAAAAAGTCAAGAGGTAAATGATTCGTATAACTTGCCATTAAGCAGGTTAAGTGATTTTTTATGGATGAAGCAAAATTTTTCGGCAAATGGAGTTCAAAAGACATAAAGATTTCCGATATCACTCTGGCAAACCAGATCAGCTTGCAGCCAAGGATAGTTCCGCACACCTTCGGCAGGGAAACAAGAAAGCGATTTGAAAAAGCCAAGCTCAATATTGTTGAAAGGCTTGTAAACAAGATAATGCGCTCTGGCCAGGGAAAAAGAAAAATGTCCGGAAAATACATCAGGGGCAGGGGCTCTTGCGGAAAAAAACTGCAGGCACTGCGCATTGTTGAAGCTGCTTTTGAAATAGTCGAGGCTGAAACAAAACAAAACCCAGTGCAAGTGCTGGTTAAGGCAATTGAAAATGCTGCTCCAAGAGAAGACACAACGCGCATAAAGCGCGGCGGAGTATCCTACACGCAAAGCGTTGACATTTCCCCCATGAAACGCGTTGACGACGCACTGAAGAATATTGCGCTCGCTGGATTCGCACAGAGCTTCAACAACAAAACAAGCGCGGAAGAAGCGCTAGCAAAAGAAATAATTCTTACCTCAAAAGAAGACTCCGCAAGCTTTTCAATGAAACGCAGGGACGAAGTAGAGCGCATTGCAATGTCATCGAGGTAAAAAAAAACTTTTTATTTTTGGCGTGGTTTTTTTGGGTCGAAGGGAAGAAATGGTAAAGCTCGCTGAAGAGCTCATGGCAAACCGCGAAAACATTCGGAACATTGGAACTGTTGCCCACATCGACCACGGAAAAACAACTCTTTCTGACGCCCTTATTGCTGCAGCAGGATTAATCAGCAAGGAAGTTGCCGGCACTGCACAAGTAATGGATTACGAAGACCAGGAACAAGACCGCGGAATAACAATCAATGCGGCAAACATTTCTCTTGTTTTTGAATACAACGGAAAAAAAACCCTTGTTAATTTGATTGACACTCCGGGTCATGTTGACTTTACCGGGGAAGTAATTAGGGCAATGCGCGCAGTAGACGGAGTAATCCTTGTTGTTGATGCTGTTGAAGGCGTAATGCCGCAGACTGAAACAGTAATCAAGCAGGCATTGAAAGAAATGGTTCGGCCGGTGTTGTTCATCAACAAGGTTGACAGGCTGATTAACGAACTCAAGGTTACAGAAGAAGAAATGCAAAAAAGATTTTTGAAGGTAATAACGCAAGTAAACAGCCTTATTACAAAAAACGCTCCGGAGCAATTCAAGGAAAAATGGCTGGTGAATCCTGCAAACGGTTCCGTTGCATTCGGCAGCGCAAAAAGAAAATGGGCTGTTTCTGTTCCCCACATGCAAAAGACAAAAATCAATTTCACGCAGGTTTACGATTATCTGAAAAACGACAAGCAGAAAGAATTGTCTGAAATCAGCCCGGCGCATGAAGTTGTTATGGCAATGGTCATACTGCACTTGCCAAGCCCGCTTGACGCCCAAAAATACCGCATCAAAAAAATCTGGGGCGGAGACATGGAAACAGAAATCGCAAAAAGCATGCAAAACTGCAATGCAAGCGGCGATGTTGCCATGATGGTTACTGACGTGAGCGTTGACCAGCACGCCGGCGACATTGCTACCGGAAGAGTGTACAGCGGCACGCTGACAAACGGAATGACAATAAAACTGATTGGAATGCAAAAAGAAGTGCGCGTGCAAAAAGTCGGAGTTTTTATGGGGCCAGAATTTATTGATGTCCGCAAGGTTGAAGCAGGCAATATTGCCGCGCTTGTTGGATTGAAAGAAGTTTATGCGGGCGAAACAATCAGCACGCAAACAATAAAACCGTTCGAAAGTTTCATGACTTCAGTAGAGCCAGTAATGACAGTCAGCATTGAGGCAAAACAAACAAAGGATTTGCCGAAACTCATTAATGTAATAAAACAATTGACAAAAGAAGACCCTAATCTTCGCGCTTCAATAAACCAGGAAACAGGCGAACACCTGTTATCAGGAATGGGCGAACTGCACCTAGACGTGAACAAATACAGGATTGAAGTCACGCACGGCATCCAGATAACAGTGGGAAACCCTATTGTTGTTTACAAGGAAACAATCCGCAAGGCGTCAAACGTTCTGGAAGGAAAAAGCCCGAATCACCACAACAAATTCAAAATCAGCGTGGAACCAATTCCTGACGAACTGTTGCAAAAACTGGCGGAATCAAAACTGGAATGCAAAATCCGGCCAAAGGACAAAGAAATAATTGAAAAAATAATTGACATGGGTTTCGAAAGAGAATTTTCAAAACGCATCTGGGCAATCCACAACAATTGCCTGCTTGCGGACATGACCCGCGGAATACAGGCATTGCACGAAATCAAAGAATTAGTAATTCAAGGGTTCATGGATACAATGGACTCTGGACCGTTGGCAAAAGAAAAATGCATGGGAGTAGTAGTAAAACTGGAAGATGCGACATTGCACGAGGACAGCATTCACCGCGGGCCGGCACAAGTATTGCCTGCAATTACACGCACTGTTTATGCCTGCATGCTATCATCAGACCCAATAATTCTGGAACCAAAACAAACCTTGTTTATTACTGCACCGCAGGATTACATGGGTGCTGTTAGCAGGGAGCTTGGAAGCCGCAGGACGCAAATCAGCGACATGCGCACTGAAGGAGACGCAAGCATTTTTATTGCAAAGGCGCCAGTAAAAGAATTGATTGGCTTTAGCGCCACAATGCGCGGTGCAACTTCAGGGCGCGCTGTTTGGACTGCTGAATACTCTGGCTACGAGCCCTTGCCAAAAGAACTGCAGAGCAGCGTGATTGTTGAAATTCGCAAGCGCAAAGGCATGGACCCGGAAATAAAACCATATTCTTATTTCCTGGATTAAAACGCAGGGTTTTTAAAGATTTTGAAGGCAGTTTTGTTTTATTGGCTGTAATGGCCCTTAAAACGGTTTCCAATTTTGCCGTTAGAAAAAAAAATTGGTGGCGAATTCGTTTCGGAGGAATGAAAATATGGCGGCAAAGCCACACTTAAACTTGGTATTCATTGGGCACGTTGACCACGGCAAGTCAACTTTAGTCGGAAGGCTATTGTATGATTCCGGCTCTCTTTCAGAACAGGATTACAGAAAGCTGAAAGAAGAAGCTGAAGCCATGGGAAAAGGAACATTCGCCTTTGCGTTTGTAATGGACAATTTGAAAGAAGAAAGGGAACGCGGAGTAACAATTGACGTTTCTTACAGAAAATTCGAGGGAAGAAAAAACACTTTCACTATAATTGATGCGCCCGGGCACAGGGACTTTGTAAAAAACATGATTACCGGAACAAGCCAGGCAGACGCTGCTGTTCTCGTTGTATCATGCAAAGACGGCCCGCAAGCACAAACAAAAGAGCACGCGTTTTTGTCAAAAGTAATGGGCATCAACAGCTTGATTGTTGCAATAAACAAAATGGACGAAGTCAAATACGAAAAAGCAAAGTTCGAGGCAGTAAAAGGCGAAATGGAAAAAATGCTTTCCGGCATCGGACACAAAATTGACAAAGTAAAATTCGTGCCTGTTTCAGCTTGGGTTGGAGACAATGTCGTAAAAAAAAGCCCAAACTTAAGCTGGTATAACGGGCCAACATTAATGGAAGCGCTTGACGACATTGTTGCGCCAGCACCACCGGTTGACAAGCCGTTGCGCTTGCCGATTCAAGACGTTTACACAATCAAGGGCGTTGGATTAGTGCCAGTCGGAAGAGTCGAAACCGGAATAATGAAGCCAGGCGACAAAATCATTGTCATGCCATCAGGCAAGATTGGGGAAGTAAAGACAATTGAAATGCACCACGAACAATTGCCACAAGCGGTTCCAGGAGACAACGTTGGATTCAACGTGCGCGGCTTTGAAAAAGAAGACCTTGCACGCGGAGACGTTGTGGGAAAAACAGATAACGTGCCAACAGTCGCAAAAGACTTTACGGCACAAATCGTTGTACTGAATCACCCAACGGCAATTCCAGTTGGCTATACTCCGGTATTCCACATGCACACTGCACAATTGTCGTGCACTATAACAGAACTGCAAAAGCTTTTGGACCCAAAAACAGGCCAGGCAAAAGAAGAGAACCCGAAATTCCTCAAAACAGGCGATGCGGCAATCGTAAAGATTGTCCCCACAAAGCCATTGGTTGTAGAGGAATACAGCAAGTTCCCGCAGCTCGGCAGGTTTGCAATCAGGGACATGGGTCAAACAGTTGCAGCAGGAATAATCCTCAAAATAACCCCAAAAGAAGAAAAGAAGTAATTCTTTTCTTCCCATTTTTTATTTTTTTGGGATAGGTTAACAAATATGACCAACCGCTGTTAGTTGGTTTAGCAAAGGAATTCACATGCAGAAAGCAAGAATAAAACTGAGTTCGCCTGACTACGGGCAATTGGAAGAAGTTTGCAGAAAAATAATTGACGTGGCAGAAAGAACCGGGGTAAAGCATTCCGGCGCGATTCCTTTGCCGACAAAAAAACTAGTTGTCCCGACAAGAAAAGGGCCGTGCGGCGGCGGAACAGAAAGCTACGAGCACTGGCAAATGCGCATCCACAAGCGCCTGATTGACATTGAAAGCGACGACAGGACATTAAGGCACATATTGCGCGTGGAAATTCCGGAAAACGTCCATGTTGCAATAGAAATCAAAGAATAAACGGTTTTTTTCAAAAAAACCAAAACAATTTAATATTCGTTTCAACTAATTTTATTGTCGTTTATGGAAACTGTTTTTGTTGCTTCGGACCATGCAGGATTTGATTTGAAGCAAAAGCTCAAATGGCGGTTTGCCTCGCAATTCAAATTTGATGATTTGGGAGTCTTTGTTCCGGAGCCAGTGGATTATCCGGCAATTGCGGCAAGCCTGGCTGGAAAAGTTTCCCGTGCCAACGGCAACAAAAAAGGCATTTTGATTTGCGGAACTGGCATTGGAATGAGCATTGTTGCAAACAAGTTTCCCAAAGTGCGCGCTGCACTCATTTATGATGATTTAAGCGCGAGAATGGCTCGCGAGCACAATGATGCGAATGTTGCCTGCATTGGCGCGCGCACAATGAACGAAATGCTTGCAGTGCGCTTGATTGATGTTTTTTTGAGTTCAAAGTTTATTGGCTTGGAGCGGGGGCAGGAAAGGCACAAAAACCGCGTTGACCAGATAATCAAAATAGAAAAACAGAATTTAAAGCAAAAGAAAAAAACCTGACGCCGCTTATTCTTATTATGAAGCATTACAATTATTTGCCGCACACTGCGGATGTGAAGTTTGAAGCGTTCGGCATAACAATGCGCGACTGTTTCAGGAATTCCGCGCTTGCAATGTGCAATGCAATGTACGACACCCGCACGGTAAACGGAAAACAAAACGTGAAAATAGAGATTGCAGCCGAAAGTGCGGAACAATTATTGCACAAATTTTTGGAAGAAATACTGTTTCAGATTGACGTGCAGCAAATGCTGTTTTGCGAATTCCGCCTGATGATTGACGAAAAAAACAACAAGCTGGCCGGGGAGCTGATTGGCGAAGCAATTAACGCGGAAAAGCACACGATAAAAGCGCAAGTGAAGGCAGTTACCTGGCACTCTTTTGAACTGAAAAAAATCGGCAGGGAATGGAAAGCTGTTGCAGTCGTTGATGTTTGAACAGTTTTTCCAATTCTGGCTTTTTATTTGTTTTGCAGCAAAAGGTTGTTTCTATGAGTGAATTCAAGAAATTGCGCAATGGCATCTTCGAGTTGCCAAAAGAGGGAACGATGCGTGTGCCTGGCAGGATTATCGGAACAGAGAAAATACTCGGCCAAATAGAAAAAGGCGCAATGGATCAAATAAAAAACGTCGCAACCATGCCGGGAATACAAAAATATTCTTTAGCGCTTCCAGACTGCCATTATGGATACGGCTTTTGCATCGGCGGAGTTGCTGCTTTTGATGCTGCACAAGAAGGCATTGTAAGCCCTGGCGGAGTTGGTTTTGATATTAACTGCGGCGTGCGCTTGATTAGGACAAATTTGCTTGCTGATGACGCAAAGCCAAAGTTGAAAGAACTCATTGATGTTTTGTTTGGCTTGGTTCCTGCGGGCGTGGGAGAAAAAGGAAAAATAAGACTTTCAGAAGCGCAGTTGAAAGAATTGTTGCAGCATGGCGCGCGTTATTCTGTAGAACAGGGATACGGCTGGAAAAAGGATTTGGAGCACTGCGAAGACAATGGGGAAGTACAGCAGGCAAATCCGGAAAAAGTTTCGCAAAAGGCATTGCAAAGGGGAATGCCGCAGAGCGGAACGCTTGGCTCTGGCAATCACTTTTTGGAAATACAGCGAGTGCAAGAGCTTTTTGACGAAAAAATTGCCAAGCGCTTTGGCTTGTTTGAAGGGCAGTGTGTTGTAATGCTGCATTCCGGCAGCAGAGGCTGCGGGCACCAGATTGCAACTGATTATATTGACGTAATGCTTGGTGCAATGAAAAAATACGGCATTAGCGTTCTGGACAGGCAGTTGGCTTGCGCGCCGATAGAGAGCAAAGAGGGAAAGGATTATTTGGAGGCAATGAATTGTGGCGTAAATTATGCTTTTGCAAACAGGCAGGCAATGACTCACTGGATTAGGGAAGGGTTTGCAAAAGTTTTCGGGCAGAGCGCGGAAAGCATGGAAATGCAGTTGGTTTATGACATTTGCCATAATGTTGCAAAGTTCGAAGAGCATGAGATTAACGGAGAGAAAAAAAATTTGTTAGTGCACCGCAAGGGGGCAACGCGAGCAATGCCAGCGGGCAGAAAAGAAAACCCAACAGCATATGCTGAAACAGGGCATCCTGCAATTATTCCGGGCAGCATGGGCACTGCTTCTTATGTGCTTGTTGGAACAGAGTTTAGTTTGCAGGAAACATTTGCTTCAGTTTGCCATGGCGCGGGAAGAGTAATGTCTCGCGCTTCAGCAATGAAAGGCAAGCGCGGCGAGCAGGTGAAAAAAGAATTGGAGGCAAAAGGCGAAGTGATTCGCGGAGCAAGCTGGGCCGGCTTGGCTGAAGAGGCGCCGGAAGCATACAAAGATATTGATGAAGTAATCCGTTCAATAGAACTTGCAGGCATTGGGCGAAAGGTTGCAAAAATGGTTCCAATGGGGGTAATGAAAGGCTGAGGTTTTGCGAAACCAGCGCAACCAAAGGTTGTAGTTTTGCCGGCTTTAGTGAAAGCCGGGGGGTAATGAAAGGATAAACTATTTGGCAGGCTTTTTTTTTTCGGCGGGTTTGAAAGCAAGGCAAATAATTTTTTTTCCAATCAAGAAAAGAAACGGAACAATTAATGCCTTTTTGAGGCAGTTTATTGCCCTATAGCTTTTTGAACCGGTAACCTGCTGCAATTGGTCATGCAGTTCCATATACTTTTCAGGGTGCACAGCCAGCAATCCGGGCAAGCTGCTTTTTTCCAGCATTTTTTTTAAAGAATGGTGCGAGTTTAAGAAATCTTTTTGAACAAAAAGAAAAATGTTTTGCCTGTACCAATAAGATACTTTTTTGTTTTCCCAAATTTTGCCGCGGATGCAATCAAAGGGCAAATAATTTTTTTTTGCGAATAATTTTTTCCAATAGTCTGGCCATTGGTTGTTAATGTGCCCTCCAGCGTCCTGGAACTTTATTGCAGCAGAGAAGAGAACAATCGGCCCGAGGCTAGTGAGGGAATCCACAAAATCTTCCGCAGATTCTTGCGGCAGGTGTTCTGCGACCTCTAAAGAAACAACAAGGCCAAATTTTTTGCCAATATTGAATTTTTTTTCAAGGTCAAAGGGCAGGAAGTCTTTTTTCGGAATCAATAACCTGTTTTTATTTACCCATGGACCGTCGATTCCAAGGATTTCTTTTGCGCCATATTTTTTGAAAACAGTGAGCCATGCCCCTGTGCCACAACCAACATCAACAACAGACCTTGGTTTCAAAAGGTTAAAGACAATTGGAACAACAACCTTTGCGGACTGCGAAGAAGATTTTTTAATGAAGCCGTAATATTCTTCATTGTACAACAATTCCGGCATTTCCTCTGGGCCGGGGGCGCGGGTTGTTCTTTTTTCAAACTTATCAGGCATTATCCAAAAACCATTCGGGATATCATTCACGTCAAGTTTTATCTCCATTTTTCTTTTCTGCAAGTGGATGTACAGCCATTCCTTCAAAAGCTTCTTTTTTCCTTTCTGCCATTCTGTAAAAACCTTTCCGTTTGCCCAAAAAAATTTCAGGTTTTTTTTGCCGTTTGCCCAAGGGTGCTCGCGATAGTTGATTTTACTGGCGCCTGGAGGAGAAAGAGACATTGGGGTTCCAAGCCAGGGACAGGCAAAGTCTTTCCAGTTGCTGACTTTTTTTCCTCGCAAAACGAAAGAAAGCCCACAGAGCAGGTTGAATATTGCTTGTGGAATTGTTTTTTTTGCGGGGGCTAAAATATCAAGTATTTTTCCGGACAAAGAGATTATTCCGAGCTTGTGTTTTTTTGCAATCCAAGGAATGCCAAAAGAACTGTCTTCTTCCAAGCCGAGATAAACAGCCGGATTAAAAATGTCTGGCTTTTTGTTTTGGCTGTTTGCGAGGCGATGATAGTGTTCCGCAAGCTTTTTGCTGTCGAACGGAATCAGCGAATAGATATTGTTTATTTTTGGAACATTCCTGAAAAGAGTCAAATGCCCGTGGTCGCCGACAATGTTTTGCTTTGATAACATCTTTTCGGTAACAAAAGCACGGATATCGCCAAAAATAACATCAGGGTCAGTATAACCCCAAAAATCAAACCCCCTAAAATAATCAGAAAAAATCAATCCAAAAAAAGGCCTATAGTCACAAATCTTGTATGGCCAGGCAGAAATATCAATTGAAACTCCAAGTTTTTTAGCGGCAAGCTTGTTGAAATCTTGTGCAGTGAAATGCTCAAAACGCACGTTTTCCGGCAACGCTTTGGGCTTTTCCAGGTCTGAAAGAATAAGAAAGTTCACTGAAGAATTGAATTTATAAGAAAGCAAAACCAGCGCAAAATAGTCCAGGAACTTGACCTCAGGGTTGGCTTTCCCGCCGAAATACGCCAAAAAGACAATTATTTTTGAACGCTTTTTTTCTTGTTTCAAGAAATCACTCACGCAATCAAGAATCAAAAATAAAGAAAAACAAGCTATAAAACATATGCCTTGGCAGAAAACACACTGTGTTTTTTTGCCAAAAAACAAAAAACCCTTTTTAAATTAACTCCTTTACGTTAACAAAGGAAAGGTTTTTATACTATTAACCGCAAATTATGTGTAGCCAAGCAGTTAACTACCTTTGAGTGGTAACGTGGGTTTTAGAAGCATTCTTTTTGTAATAATCGGCCTTGCGCTTGTTTTTTTCAGCTATGCTGCACACGCGCAGAGCTGTTCGGAGATTTCAATAATTACCGATGACACTATTTTGAACGAAAACGAGACAGACAGCCATTATTCTGTTTCACTGGAAAACAATTCCGATGAAAGATTCTATATCGATGATGTGGAGGTACGCGACAACAGCAGCTTTTTTGAAGCAACATATTCAAGCAGGCAAGACAACTCGGTAAATAGCGGCTCTAATGCTGACATTTACCTTCGCTTGAGGGCTTTTGACGTTGATTACGACAGAACTGGAATTGTTACAGTAAAAGTGCAGGGGCATTTTTCCAACGGCCATAATTGCTCTTTCAGCAGCATAGTGGAAACATTCCGCGTTGAAGTGCAAAACAGCAGCGGCTCTAGCACTGGAGATTGTTCTGACATTGGCATTCAAACATTTAATTTCCATGTTCCCGAAAGCAGCACTACATACAAAATTTTAAATATTTCAAACGATTCAAGCGACAATTTCATTATTGAAGACGCGCAAGTGCGCGACAACAGTTCTTTTTTCAGCCTTGACCGAACATACCAAAGCACAGTAAATCCGAACTCTGGCAGCGATTTGAGGCTTATTGTTTATTCTACAAGCGTTTCCTCGCAACAGAGCGGAACAGGCTATGTTAAACTAAGGGGATATTTCCAAGACGGGGGAAGCTGTTCTTTCAGCGATATTGGCGAAAAAAGCTTCACTGTCACAGTCGATGATTCTTCATCCGGCTCCTGCGGCAACATTGATCTTGAAACAGAGAATGTTTTCGCGGACGAAGACAATACTGAATACAATACTTTTTCAATAAACAACAATTCAGACCGCTCTTTCACTGTTGAAGAAGTGCGCATTGGCGAAAACAGCCAGTATTATAGCCAGAACATTGAAAATTTTGACCAAACAATAACTCCAAATTCAACCGGCGACGTCAGGGTAAAAACAATTGCAAACAGCGTTAGCGGAAACAAAACAGACAGTTCAACACTGGAAGTGCGCGGGCATTTTTCTGACGGAAACACTTGCAGTCTTTCTGACCTGCAAAAGAGCTTTCTCACAAAGGTATCCGACACTGAAAATAACGGGGACGAAGAAGATAATGGAGAAAGCACTAGCGCAGAATGCGAAGACCTGGCGATTGAATCCCATTCTGTTTCAGTCAATGAAAACGATTCTGTGTTTGAAACATTCTTTTTGCGCAACAGCGCTGCAAGAAACTTTTACATTGATGCAATAAACGTTTATGACAATGATTCCGGGTTTGCTGCAAGCGCTTTGGACTTTGACAAAACAGCCTATCGCACTGGAGAAAAAGCCGCAATAAATTTCAAGGCGCAGGCATACGATGCAACAAGCGATTATTCAGGAAAAGCCTTTGTTCAGGTTCGCGGGCACTACAGCAACGGCCAAACCTGCAGTTATAGTTCAATCGGAACAAAAGAATTTTCCGTGGAAGTAAACACTGTTGCAAGCTATTCACCCGCACCAATCCAGCCATTGCCGGCAAAAAAAGCAGTTGAAATAATCAATTATCCTTCCAATGTTGAGTTTGCAAACAACACTTTTATTGCGGTTACAGTCAAAAACAATTCGGTTTATGCAAAAAGCATAACGCTTGGCTTTTCCGGGTTCCCGGCAACAATAATGCTTGAAACAAGCACTTACAATGTTGCTGCTGGAGCAACAAAAACAGTTTATTTGGACATTGATGCACGCGGAACAAACGGAACATTTAACGGAACCCTGTTTGTGCAGGCTGGCAATGAAAAAGACACAAAGCCAATTGTGCTGGCAATGTCTTCCGGCGGAACAATAAGCGAAATTGAAATGCAAGTGCAAGTCAGCAAAACACTCAATGCTTTCAACGTGCTAATCAAGCTGAAAAACAATTCCGCACAGGCTGTTTCGGGAAAAATTTCCCTTGATGTTCCAGGCGATTGGAATGTTTCCGGCATCAGCGATTTGGTTATTCCCGCAGGGGAAGAAAAAACAACTGTTTTGCTTGTTGCCCCGAACATGCAATTGCAGAAAGAAACATTGTCTTCAGTAACCTTCACTGCAAGCGATGGAAGAAAGGCAAAGCAAATAATTTCTTTCACGCCGGACAATGGCATTATTGGAACAGCAATGGTATTGCTCAGTGAAGGCATTGCGGCAGTTGGCTTGCTAGTGCTGGCAATAATCGTTTTGCTTTTCGTCTGGCAAAAGCTCGCAAAATAAAGCCGCAAACGCAGATTCTCATTTTTGTATTTAAAAGAGGTGAAAACTATGGCAAAGGCAAAGAGAACAATAAAAGCAAGAACAGCAAAGAAAGCAGTAAAACAAAAGGGCTTTGTTGCAATTGCAATGCAGCCGGTTGCTTTCGTTACGGCAACAGTTGCAAAAATAACAACCTTGTTCAAGTAATTCCCAATACGGGACCTTGCGTCCCGGATTTTTTATTTTTGAACTCTCCTTGAACGATTGGTTTAAATACCTTGTTTTTTAACTAATATTATATTGTAAGCGTACACTGTATCTGCAGCGAAACGTTGCGGATATAAATGCCACGGCGTTTTAATCGGCGCTGATTAACCGGCTTTTATTTTCAGTTGTAATGCTTGATTTTTCCGTTTGCTCTGGTGGCGAACGGGAAGAAACTCCAGAGAGATATTTTGAATGCCAAAGAAATCAAGGCCGCACACGGGCTCTAAAGGGTTTTATCCGCGCAAGCGCGCTGCGAAAGAAACGCCTAGCTTTGGCTCTTTTCCGCAAATCAAAAGCGATGCGGTAAAGCCGTTGAATTTTTTTGGTTACAAGGCAGGCATGCTGCACGTGATGGGAAAAGATTCTTACAACAAGTCTCCTTCTTATGGCCAGGAAATTGTAGTGCCGTGCACTGTTGTGGAGTGCCCGCCCGTAAAAGTTTTTGCTGTCCGCGCTTATGGCAACAGCCCGTTTGGAAAAAAAACCCTGATTGAAGTGAGCGTGGAAAAGCCGGAAAAGCATTTGTTGCGGAAGATTGTTTCTTTCAAGCAAAAAAAATCAAAAAAGAAAAAAGAGGCAAAGCAACACAAGGTTTTTGCGGATTTGGAAAAATTGAAAGACAAGATTGTTGAAGTGCGATTGTTGGTGCACACGCAGCCGTATTTGCTTGGGTTTGGAAAAAAAAAGCCGGAGATTGCAGAGGTTGCTTTGTCAGGCACTGTTGAAAAACAATTGGCTTTTGCGCGCGACAAATTGGGAAAGGATTTGCATTTGCAGGACGTGTTCGCGGAAAAACAGTTTATTGACGTAAAGGCTGTCACTAGAGGCAGGGGAATGGAAGGCGTTATCCAAAGGCACAATGTGAAAAAGCAGCGCAGAAAAGCAAAGACAGAGCGCGTTGTCGGAAGCATTGGGCCGTGGCATCCTCCAACAGTAATGTGGACTGTTGCAAGACCCGGACAATTCGGCTATCAAACGCGCACTGAATACAGCAAGCGCATTTTGATGATTGGAAACAAGGATTTGAATCCAAAAGCCGGATTCAGCAATTTTGGCTTGGTAAAGAATGATGCGGTTGTTCTTGCCGGCAGCGTTCCGGGAGTGTCAAAGCGATGCATTGCATTGCGCACTGCAACAAGGCCAATGCCGGAGCACCGCGTTGACCTGGCGGAAATAAGTTTTGTTTCAACCCACGAGGAAGCGGGAAAGGCTGAAGAAGATGATGCATTTAAGGCGCAAAAGGTAAAGGCTGAAAAGGAAGTAAAGCAGGAAAAAAAGAGCGTTGCCGACGAGATTGCAGAAGCAGCAAAGGCGACTGCTGCAAAGGCAGAGGCATAAAGTGTTTTTTATGAAGGCAATTGTTTTTGGATTGAACGGGGAAAAGGCAAGGGAAATGGAATTGCCTGCTGTTTTTGAAACAGCGTTTGACCCTTCTTTGATAAAGCGTGCTGTTTTGGCTGCTGAAAGCGCGAAAAAGCAGCCAAAGGGAAAGCTCAAAATGTCCGGCAGGCAAAATACTGCATTGTACAGGGGCGCAAGATATTTGCCGACTTATGCAAGGACAATTAATGTTGAAAAAGCCAGGTTGCCGCGATTGAAGAACCGCAGGGGATTATTGGCAGGAAAGGTTGCCGGCGTTGCGCATGCCGTCGGCGGGCCTGCGGCGCATCCTCCTGTTGTTGAAAAAGTATTGAGGGAAAAAATCAACAAGAAAGAGCGCGAGCTTGCCTTGAAGAGCGCGATTGCGGCAAGCGCAAACATTGATTTGGTGAAAAAGCGCGGTCATGTTTTTACTGTTGCCCATTTGCCGTTGGTTGTTGAGGACAAGCTGGAGGAATTGAAAAAGACAAAGGATGTTTGTTTGGCGTTTGAAAAAATCGGCATTGCTGGCGATGTTGAAAAGGCAAAGCAAAAAAAGCAAGTGCGCGCGGGAAAGGGAAAAATGCGCGGAAGAAAATACAAAAAAAGAAAGAGCATTTTGATAGTTACTGCAAAAAATTCCATTGTTGCAAAATCAGCGCGCAATTTGGAAGGCGTTGATGTTGTGGAAGCGCGCAATCTGAATTCTGACTTGCTTGCACCTGGAACTCTTGCGGGCAGGCTTGTTGTTTACACTGAAGGCGCGGTAAAAGAGCTTGCGAAAAGGTTTGCTTGAGTGATTGTATGGCTGCAAAAAAAAGTGCAAAAGAAACAAAAAAATCTTCTGCAAAGAAGGCGGGAAAGCAGGCAAAGAAAGAGCATGCTGAAAAGAAAAAGCCTGCGGAAAAGAAAGCAAAGGCAGACATTTGGGCGCCGGAAGAGAAGGTTGTGCCTTCGCCAGCCTTAGTGAAGGCTGATGGCAAGCAAGCAGAGAAAAAGACCGAAGTAAAGCAGGCTCATTTGGCTACTGCACAGGAATTGCTGAAGAGCGGAGTTGACACTTCAATTATTTTTTATCCTTTGGTTACTGAAAAAGCAGTGAATATGATTGAGTCGCAGAACAAGCTTTGCTTTATTGTCGCGGAGGCTGCTGACAAGCCGAAGGTAAAGAAAGCTGTTGAAACAATGTTTGGCATTAAGGTTGATGCAGTGAATATTGTGCGCGACATGAAGGGAAGAAAAAAGGCAATAGTAAAAATTAACAAGGCGTTTAAGGCGGATGAAGTTGCAATGAAATTAGGGGTAATCTGAATGGGTCGGCGCATTAGGTCCAGGAGAAGGGGAAAAGGCGGAACTGTTTTCCTTGCCACAAAGTTCGGCTTGGCTGACGCAAAATACATTAACCTTGATGACGCGCAGCGCGAGCATTCTGTTAGGGGCGAGGTTGTTGATTTGCTTGATGACAGGGCAAGAAGCGCAGTGTTGTCGGAAATATTGTTTGAAAGCGGCGCAAGCTGTTTTATTCCTGCCGCAGAAGGATTGGAAGTTGGGCAGGCGGTTGTGTTTGGAAAAGAAGCAGAAATAAGCATTGGCAATGTTTTGCCGTTGGAGAGAATAATGGAAGGCTGCCCGATTTTTAATATTGAAAAAAGGCCTGGCGACGGCGGAGCATTAGTGAAAAGCTCCGGCTTGTATGCTTTGGTAATGTCAAAAGAAAAAGGAAAAGTGTTTGTCAAATTGCCGAGCGGAAAAATAACTACTCTTAATCCCGAATGCAGGGCAACAGTCGGTTGCATTTCAGCGGGCGGAAGAATGGACAAGCCAATGCTGAAAGCTGGCGTAAAATATCATGCAATGCATGCGCTTCACAGGCATTATCCTACAGTGCGCGGCGTGGCAATGAATGCTTGTTCGCACCCGCACGGCGGAAGCCAGCACCACGTTGGACGCTCAAAATCAGTCAGCAGAAATTCGCCGCCGGGAAGAAAAGTTGGCGCGATTGCTTCTAGCAGGACAGGAAGAAGGAAAAAGTAATAGTGGTTGTTTATGGTGAAAAAGGAATTTACTTTCAGGGGAAAAACAATGGAAGAATTGCTGTGCTTGTCGCTTGAAGAGTTTGCACGGCTTGCAAACAGCAGGGCGCGAAGGAGCCTGAAGCACGGTTTCAATGCGGGGCTGATGAAAAAGATTGACAAGTTTCTCGCTCAAAAAGCAGCGGGAAAAGATATCAAGCCGTTGAGAACGCATTTGCGCGACACAATAATTATTCCAAAAATGGTTGGATTAAAGTTTGCGGTTTACAAGGGAAATAGTTTTGAAACAATTGAAATAATGCCGCTGATGCTGGGGCATTATTTGGGCGAAATGGTTTTAACGCGCAAAAAGCTCATGCACGGAAAAGCTGGAATCGGGGCAACAAAGAGCTCGACTGCAATAACGGCAAGAGGATAAAAGCGGCAACAGAGTGAAAAGCATGGTAAAAAAGAATTATCAAGTGCAAGTTTCCGATGCGGAAAAGAAAAAGACTGCAATGGCTGTTGCAAAAAACGCAAACATGTCGTTGAAGTATGCCACGGAAATAATCCGCGAGGTTCGGGGAAAGCCGCTGGCGCACGCGGAAAGGTTTTTGAATGATGTTATTGCAAAGCGCGCTTTTTTGCCGTTGAAGCAGTTCAGAAAAAAGGTTGCGCACAGGAAGGGCGAGGCAAAAAGCGGAGTCAAGAGCGGAAGATACCCGCAAAAAACTTGCCATGCAATTTTGTCTGTTTTGCAGAGCGTTAAGGCAAACGCTGACTACAAGGGGCTGGATGAAGACAAGCTGTTGATTGTGCATGCTTTTGCATCGCAGGGCTTTGCGCGCATTTCGCACCAGGCACAGGGGCATATTGGCGGAAAGCGCAGAAAAAAGCCGAGCGTGCATTTTGAGGTAATTGTCAGAGAGGCAGCGTAAAAGAGAGTGGAAAAATGATTGAAAGGGTTTTTGTAGAGCAGGGAATTAGGAAGGTTGAATTGGATTCTTACTTGCGCGGCCAGTTAAAGAAGGCTGGCTTTACTAAAGCGGAAATAATGAAGACTCCTTTAGTAACCCGCATTGTAGTGAACGTTACTACTCCAGGCCTTGCAATCGGAAAGGGCGGGCAAAACATTCGGCAATTGACAAGCGTAATAAAAGAGCGGTTTAAGATTGACAATCCGCAGTTGGAAATAAAAGAGATTGAAAGGCCGAATCTTGACGCGCAGGTTGTTTCAGACAAGATTTCCTCGCTGATTTCTACGGGATACAGTTGGAGAAGCGTTGTTTACAAAATAATCAAAGACATAATGAATGATGGCGCGCAGGGAGTTGAAATAAAGCTTTCCGGAGTGCTTGCGGGAAAAGGGCAGAGAAAACGCAGGCAAAGGATTTTTTCTGGATACATGAAAAAAGTCGGAGAGCAGGCAAAGCTTGTTGACGCGGCAAAAGCAACGGCATATTCAAAGATTGGCGCGATTGGCGTAAAAGTGCGCATTGTAAAGCCGGGAGTAAAGTTTCCGGACAAGATTGATTTGCAGGCGATTATTGACGAGAAAAAGAAACCAACAGAAGCAGTGGAAGAAGCTGCGCCCGCTGAAGAGAAATCCGAAACAACAGCAGAAAAGAAAGAAGAGCCAAAGGAAGCGCAAAAGGAAAAAAAGCTTGCAGAAAAAAAAGAAGAAAAGCCAAAAAAAGAGCACAAGGAAACAACAGAGAAAAAAAAGAAGAAATCCGAAAACAGCGGGAAATCCGAAGGCAAGAAAGAGCACAAGGAAACAACAGAGAAAAAGGATTGAAAGAACCGAGAGGGCAATGGTTGAGTTTGTATGGCGAAAACAAAAGAATTCAAGGTAAAGGAATTGCGCGCTTTGAGCGTTGAGGATGCGAGGGAAAAATTATTGGATTTGCAGCAAAAGCTTGCAAAGGAACGCGCGACTCTTGCCAGCGGCGTGCGCCCGGAAAACCCTGGAAAAATCCGCAGCATGAGAAAGGCAATTGCCCGCTTGCTTACGATTATCACTGAAAAAACAAAAAAAATAGAAAAAGGAAAAAAATAGGGGGCATTGAAAGCAAATGAATGAAGTCTGCAAAAAGTGTGGTTTGCCGAAAAACCTTTGTGTATGTGTTGACATTTCAAAGGAAAGCCAGAAAATAAAGGTGCGGCAGTTTAACAGGATGTTTGGAAAAGTCGTGACGCAAATAACTGGATTGGAAAGCAAGGAACGCGCAAAAGAGCTTGGAAAAATTTTGAAAAGAAAGCTCGCTTGCGGAGGCACAGTGCACGAAAATGCAATAGAATTGCAGGGAAAGCATATGCAGCGCGTGAAAGAAATTTTGCTGGAAGAAGGGTATAGCAAGGAGCTCATAGAAGCTTAGAAATGAAAACGGAGGACAAGATGAAAAAATATTGCATTGATGAAAGCAATGTTCTTTGCCACGAGTTGATTGGCTTGAAGGCAAAAATTGTTGAATCAACGGATGCTGGCAGGATTGGAGTGCTGGGAAAAATTGTTGATGAAACAATGAACACGCTTGCGCTTGAAACAAGAACGGGAGAAAAAACTTTTCCGAAAAAGGAAATTGTTTTCAGGCTCTGGCTGCCGAACAAAAAAATTGTTTTGGTTGACGGAAAAAAAATAATTTTTCGCCCGGAAGACAGGGTAAAAGCATTGTTGGGAAAAAAATAAGATGGTTTTTATGGCAAAAAAAGAAAAAGAACACGAAAATGCAAAGGAAAATGCTTCCTGCACCGACGAAAAGTGCCCGGTGCACGGTTCGCTAAAAGTGCGCGGAAACCTTTTTACCGGCAAGGTTGTCAGCGCAAAGGCGCGCAAGACTGTTACTGTCGAAAGGACAATAACGCATTTTGTGCCAAAGTTCGAGCGATACAAGAAAACAAGGTCAAAGATTTACGCTTACAATCCCGACTGCATTGCTGCAAAAGAAGGCGATGTGGTAAAAGTGGGAGAATGCAGGAAACTCAGCAAGACAAAAGCTTTTGCAGTATTGAATATTGAAAAGCATTTTTCAGAGCACGCAAGCGGCGAAAAAAAGCATTCAGTGCAAAAGCTTGAGAAAACAGAGGGTCAAGAATGAAGGCAATTAGTGCGCATGTTTCAAAGGGATTGACGCGCCAGTCGCGCTGTGTTTGTGCAGACAACAGTGGGGCAAAAGAGGTAATGATAATCAGCGTTTTTGGGCATAAGGCAAGGAAAAAGATGAGTCCGAAGGCAGGCATTGCAGACTTGGTTACTGTGGTAATAAAAAAAGGAAACCCTGAAATGAGGAAAAAAGTCGAGCGCGCTGTAATAGTTAGAGTGCGCATGCCATACAGGCGCGCTGACGGAATGAGGGTTTCATTCGAAGACAACGCTGTTGTTTTGGTTGACGACAAGGGATTGCCAAAGGCGTCTGAAGTGAAAGGAGTTGTTGCAAAAGAGATTGGAGAGCGCTGGCCAAAAGTAGCGGGCTTGGCGCAAGCAATCGTTTAACTTGTGTGATGTTTATGAAATTTGGTTCAAAAAGCCCGAGAAAACAGAGGAAGTTTGCAAGAAATTTGCCGCTGCATTTGCGGAAGAATTTGTGCAATTGCCATTTGAGCAAAGAGTTGCATAAAGAACTCGGAAAACGCGCCATTGGCGCGCGGACTGGAGACAAAGCAAAAGTAATGCGTGGAAAGCAAAAAGGAAAAGACGGAAAAATTACCGGTGTTAATTACAAGCGCGGTTTTGTTTTCATTGACAAGATAGTGAGGAAAAAATCTGACGGAAAAGAAGTGCCGGTGCCAGTCAGGGCGTCAAACGTAATGCTTTTGGAGCTTGAAACCAGCGATGAAAGGCGCTTGGGAAAAGCCAAGGGAAAAAAAGCAACAATCGAGAAAAAAGCAACTGATGCAACACCAAAGGCAGAAAAAGAAAAAGATGATATTTGGTCAGAAGAAAAAACTGAAAAAAAGAAAGACGAAAGCAAAAAGGTGAAATGATGGCAAGCAAAGGCGGTCAAACAACATTGAAGAGGATTGCTGCAAACAAAGCGAGAAAGCTTGAGAGAAAAGACTTGACTTGGACAATAAAAACAATGCCGGGCCCGCATAGCGATGCGACCGCAGTTCCATTGGGCTTTGTCATAAGGGATTTGTTGAAGCTTGCCAGCAACTTGAAAGAGGCAAAAATTTTGTTGAACGCGGGAAAAATAAAAGTAAACGGCATTGTGCGGAAAAATTTCAAGTTTCCTGTTGGATTGTTTGATGTAGTGCAGATTGACGAGGCAAAAAAGGCTTTCAGGCTTGTTTTTGAAAAGCACGGCCGCCTAGAGGCAAGGGAAATAAAGTTTGCTGCAAAGCAGTTCACTGTCTGCAAGATAAAGGGAAAAAAAATGCTTGAAAAAGGAAAAGTGCAATTGGTTGCATCTGACGGAAGAAACTTTATTGCAAGCGAAAAAGATGCGCTTGCAAAGGCAAAGCCGGGAGACTCTGTTTTGGTTGAGTTTCCGGCAAAAGCAGAAAAAGTTTTCGAGCTCAAAAAAGGCAACACTGTGTTTGTTGTCAGCGGAAAGCACGTTGGAGACATTGCAAAAATCATTGGAGTCAGCGCTTCAACAATGAGCAGGCCAAAGCTCGTGACATTGAAGGCAGAGGAGAAGTATGACACTGTTGCTGAAAACGTTTTGGTGATTGGAGAGGAAAAAAGCGCGATTGAATTTTAGTGTGGTTGCTTATGGCTGAAGAAAATTCCATGAAAGAAATTCGGATTGCGAGCGTTACTGTAAACATGGGTGTCGGCCAATCGGGCGACGAATTGAAGCGCGCGCAAACCATAATGGAAAAAATCACTGGCGTGAAAAGCGTGCAGACAAAATGCAAGGTACGGCAGCCGACCTGGGGCTTGAAGCCAGGCTTGCCAATCGGATGCAAATGCACCTTGCGCAAGAAAAAAGCCGAAGCGTTTTTGCACGATGCGCTTGCAGCAAAAGGAAATTCGCTGAATGAAAAAAGCTTTGACAATGCGGGCAACTTTGGCTTTGGCATTCACGAGTACATTGACATGCCTGGAACAAAATACGACCCAAAGCTCGGCATCAGGGGATTTGATGTTTTGGTTTCGTTGGAAAGGCGCGGATACCGCGTAAAGCGCAGAAAAATACGGCAAGGCAAGGTTGCATTGCATCATGTGATTTCAAAAAAGGACGCGGTTGGTTTTTTGGCAAAAAAATTCAACGTGGAAATAAAGTGAAAAGAAAGGTGTGAAAATGGGTTCGCCAAAGGGAAACGAAAAAAAAATCCGGTCAAAAAAAATAAGGGAGTTCACGTGCAAGTTTTGCGGCACACGCAAGGGAATGATCAGAAAATATGGTTTGATGATTTGCAGGCGCTGTTTCAAGGACAATGCGCCGGCAATGGGATTCAAAAAATACAATTAAAGGTGGAAAAATGGCTTCAAACGACACAATAGCAGACGCGCTTGTTTGCATAAAAAATTCAGACACTGCGGCAAAACACGACTGTGTTTTCAGGCCGGCTTCAAAGCTATTGGGAGAAATATTGAAAGTAATGCAGCGCGAAGGCTATATTTCTGGATTTGAATTCCTTGACGACAAGCGGGAAGGCAAGTACAGGATTAACCTGCAGGGAAAAATAAACGAGTGCCGGGCAATAAAGCCAAGGCATGCTGTCGCAAAAAACGAGTTTGAAAAATTCGAAAAGCGCTATCTGCCAAGCAGGGACATTGGCATAATGATTGTTACAACGCCAAAAGGGGTTTTCACGCACAAAGAGGCAAAAGAACAAGGCAGCGGGGGCAGGCTGCTGGCATACGTTTACTGAAGCAAAAAGTTGGTTTTTATGAAGACAATAGAACGCAAAATTGCTTTGCCGGAAGGCATTGAAGCGGCAATTGACGGAAAAAAGGTTTGCGTGAGCGCTGGCGCAAAGAAAAACGAGCGCGTTTTCCACGCGGAAGAGATTGACTTCCAGAAAAGCGGGAACGAAATAATCTTGCGCGCGGAAACTGACACAAAAAAAATCAATGCAATATTGAATTCTGTTGAAGCGCATTTGAGAAACATGGTTTCCGGCCTGCAGAATGATTACGAGTACAAGCTTTCTGTCGTTTACAGCCATTTTCCGATTACAGTGACAGTGAAAGGCAATATTGTTGAAATAACAAACTTTGCGGGCGAAAAAAAGCCTAGAAAGGCAAGGATTTTTGGGCAAACGAACGTTCAGGTTAAGGGAAAAGAAATCTTTGTCAAAGGCCATAACAAGGAAGACGTTGGGCAAACTGCCGCGGGAATTGAAACAGCTGCGCGCGTTCCAAAAAAAGACAAGCGGGTTTTCCAAGACGGAATTTATTTGGCTGGCAAAAACTGAAGTGATTTTTTATGGCTGAAAAAAAAGAAAAGAAAAGAAGCGCAAAAAATGCTGAAGCGCATGCAAAAAAACCTGTTGCTGCAAGCGCGGAAAAAAAGGAGAAAACGGCAGCCAGAAAAACAAAGGCTGTTTTGAAAGCACAGCGCTTGCTCAAGAGAAAGCATTTGCCGACTTTCAGGGGCAGGTTTGGAGTAAAATCAATCCGCAGGAAGGGCATTGAAAAATGGCAAAAGTGGCGCCATCCGATTGGAAGGGATGTTCACCGCACGCAGGAAGACGGGGCATGGCCAAAGCCGGGTTACCGTTCGAGAAAAGAGATTCGCTTTTTGCACCCGAGTGGTTATAAGGAAGTTTTGGTTAGGAACCCGCAGGAAATTTTGGGCTTGAAGGACTGCATTGTAAAGATTGCAGCAACAGTCGGAAAAAAGAAAAGAAAACAAATGATTGCAGAAGCAAACAAGATTGGATTAAGGATTGCAAACTGAGGCAAAAAAAAGGTTGTTTTTATGGATTTGAAAAAAATCAGGAAAATTGCCGAGCGCTTGCTTGGAGTCGGGGCAAGCAAGGTGTGGTTTGACCCGGCACAGCTTGAAAGCATTGCAGAAGCAATGACTACTGACGACATTCGCTCGCTCATAAAAGACGGGGCAATCAGGAAAAAGCGCGGGCAATTGCACAGCAAGGGCAGAGCGCGCATTCTCAAAGAAAAAAAACGCAGGGGACGCAAAAGAGGGTTTGGAAAGCGCACTGGAACAAAAAAAGCTCGCTTGCAGAGAAAACGCAGCTGGATAACAAACGTGCGCGCGCAGAGAACACATTTGCGCGAACTCAAGGACAAAAAAAAGATTGACAAAAAAACATATTCGAAGGTTTACGGCCTCATAAAAGGCGGTTATTTCAAAGGAAAGAAATACATTGACTCTTACGTGAATGGAGCAAAATAATCGAAAAAAAATGATTTTTATGGCACACAAATCAACGTTTTTGACAAAGTTCAGGCGCAGGCGAGAAAATCGCACGGACTACAAAAAGAGAATAGCGCTCTTGAAGTCTGAATTGCCGAGGCTGGTGGCAAGGGGCTCTGCAAAAAACTTTTTAGTCCAAGTGATTAACTTTGCGCAAAACGGCGATGTTGTTGCAGCTTCAGCGCACTCAAAAGAGCTCGCAAAATTCGGCTGGAAATCGCACTGCGGCAACTTGCCGAGCGCGTATTTGACCGGCTTGCTTGCGGGCTTGCGCGCAAAAGAAAAAAAGATAGATACTGCCGTGTTTGACCTGGGCTTGGCGAGCAATGTGCACGGTTCAAGGGTTTTTGCGGCATTGAAAGGAGCAATTGATGCAGGCTTACAGGTGCCGCATGATGCGAGCGCTTTGCCAAAGGCTGAACGGATTGCGGGAAAGCACATTGAAGAGTTTGCAAAAAAGCTTGACGAAGCGACATTGAAAAAACAGTTCGGCGCAATGCTGAAGCAGGGCTTTGACCCAAAGCAAAGTGTTGCATTGTTTGAAAAGGCAAAGAAAGACGTTTCGGAAAGTTTTTCTGTAAAAAAAGCAAAGGAAGAAAAGTGAGTTTTTATGGTGGAAAAAACAGCGGCTGTTGAAAAAACAGCGCATTTGGAAAAAGAAATCCGGAAAGACTTTGAGACAATAAAAAAGGAAAAAGCAGTTGAACGCTGGATTCCAAAGACCGAAACAGGCCGCAGGGTAAAGAACGGAGAGATTTCCTCGCTAGAGCAATTGTTCGAACTAAATCTTCCATTGATGGAACCGGAAATAATTGACGCTCTTGTTCCTGATATGGACGAGGAAATGATAGAGTTCACTAAGACAACTCGCGTTGTGCGCTCGGGAAGGATTTTTTCTTTCAGGGCAAGCGTTTTGATTGGAAACAGGAACGGTTTCATTGGCGTTGGAAGCGCAAAAGACAAGGAAAAAATTGCAGCACTAAAAAAGGCGACAAATGCAGCAAAGCTGAATATTTTCCTCATAAAGCGCGGCTGTGGCAGTTGGGAATGCACTTGCGGCATGCATCACAGCATTCCGTTCAAGGTTGACGGAAAATGCGCTTCAGTGAGAATAAAACTCATGCCTGCGCCAAAAGGCCTTGGATTGGTTGTAGGGGACAATATCAAGAATGTTTTCCATTTTGCGGGAATTTCCGATGTTTGGGCGGAAAGCAGGGGCAGTACCGGAACAAAGCTGAACTTTGTAAAGGCGGCAGTTGACGCGCTTGCAAAAACTTCAAGAATGAAAATGTCTGACGCAATAAAAAACAAGGTAGAAAAGTGATTGAAATGCTTGCAGTAATACGGATAAAAGGCGAATTGAATTTGCCGCCAGAGAAAAGGAAAACACTGGAGCTTCTGCGGTTGTTTAAGACAAACCATTTGGTTCTAGAAAAAGAAACAAAACAAGCGAGAAGCATGCTTGACAAAGTGCAAGATTTGATTACTTTCGGGGAAATAACAGAAGAAATGCTCGCGAGCTTGGTTGAAAAAAGAGGCCGCCTGCAGGGAGACAAGAAAATAGACGCTGCATTTTTGAAAGCGCAAAAGCTTTCTTCTTTCAAGGATTTGGCAAAGGCAATAATTTCCGGAGAAAAAAAGCTGGAGGCTTTTGGCATAAAGCCGGTTTTCAGGCTGCGCGCTCCGAGAAAAGGATTTGAAAGGGCGGGAATAAAAAAATCGTTTACAGTCGGCGGAGCTTGGGGATACAGAGCGCAGGAAATTAATGATTTGATAAAAAGAATGGCATAATAAAAAATAGTGGTTTTTATGGTAGTTAGGCGAAGAAGGAAAAAAAACAAATTGCGCGGCGGCAGAACGCAGCACGGCAACACAAAGAATGCCCGCGGTTCCGGCTGCAGGGGCGGCAAAGGAATGGCAGGCGGCCACAAGCACAGGTTTAGCCTTTGCTACAAAAACTTTGGAGTAAAAATTCGCATGAAGCCGCGAAATACCGGAATGGTTTCTTTGAAGCTTTCTGAGTTTGTTGCGCGGATTCCGCAATTGCTCGAAAAAAAGCTTGCTGAAAAAAAAGGCAGCGAAATAATTGTGGACTGCAAGCGCGCGGGCATTGAAAAAATATTCGGCAACGGCATAGTGGAACACGCAATTGTGCTGAAGAACGTTAAGGCCACTGAAAGCGTGCAACAAGAGATTGAAAAGTACGGCGGCAAAATAGAAAACGAAAAAACAGGGCAAAAAGAGAAGCCGGAAACAAAAAAAGAGGGTAAAAAATGAGCTTTTTGGACGCGTTCGAGCCGATTTACAAGCTGTTGCCTGAAGTCAAGGCGCCAGAGACACAGCCAACGCTCAAAAAGCGAATGATCTGGACTACGGGAATACTGATAATCTTTTTTGTAATGGGCAGCACGATGCTCATCGGAGTCGACATGTCAAAAAGTGCAGGCGGGCAACTGCAACAGTTCCAGTTTATTCTCGCAAGCAACATTGGCACTCTGATTACAGTGGGAATTGGGCCGATTGTGCTCGCATCAATTATACTGCAATTGCTTGTCGGCGGAAAACTAATCAACATTGATTTGACAAACCCAAAGGACAAAGCGCGCTTCACTTCAATGCAAAAGCTCTTGGCAATAGTGCTCTCCTTTTTTGAAGGCGCGGCATATACCATGGGCGGCTGGATTGTCGCACAGCCGGGAATGCTGCCGTTGGTAATATTGCAGATTGCGTTTGGCTCGATAATTTTGCTTTATCTGGATGAAGTTGTTTCACGCTATGGCATTGGCTCTGGAATCAGCCTGTTCATTGCCGCTGGAGTTGCACAAACAATTCTCTGGAAGATGTTCAATCCGTTTGACACTGCCGGAGAGCTTGTTGGTTTTGGCGGCGCTGGATATTTGTATTTGTTCATAAACAATATTGGCAGCAGTTTTTACCAATCTGTAGTAGCATATTTGATGCCAGTGATTGCAACAATAGTGATTTTCTTTGTCGTAGTGTTTGCGGAAGGCGTGCACGTAAACATTCCAATAACAATGGGTTATCACGGCATGGGCGGAAGGTTTCCAGTAAAGCTGCTGTATGTTTCAAACATTCCGGTAATTTTGGCGGTTGCATTGTTTGCAAACATTCAGTTAATGGCAACAATGGCAAAAAATACTCCTTTTGTTGGAGGCATTTTTAGCGCAATCGGAACTGCTGTTACGCCGCCGTTCAATCTAATCGAAAAAATTTTGCTGCAGGGCACGCTTGCTGGCTTTGGCGGGGAAATATTGCACGCGTTAGTATATTTGATTATTCTGGTTGCAAGCTGCGTAGTGTTCGGAAAATTCTGGATAGAAATGGCTGGCCAGGGGCCGGAAGCAGTTGCGGGGCAGCTGCAAAAAAGCGGAATGTATGTTCCGGGCTTCCGCAGGGACCCGAGAATAATCAAAAAAATTTTGGAAAGATATATTCCGCCAATCAGCATTTTAGGCAGCGCATTTGTGGGATTGCTCGCAGGATTTGCCGATTTGACAAACGCGTTGGGAACAGGAACAGGAATACTGCTTACAGTTGGAATAGTTTACAGGTTCTATGAGGACCTTGCAAAACAGCAATTGTTGGAGGCACACCCATTAATTGGCAAAATTTTGGGATAAAAAATTGTTAAAAAAAGCGTTCAAACGCGTTCAACAAAAAAATAAAAAGGAATTTGCTTCACTGTTGAAAGCGTTTTAAAGGGTATTGCTAGAACAATATTCTAGCAAGATTTCCCCCAGAACGATTTTTTTGTTTTTTTTTAGGTGTTCGATTGGTTTTTTTTAACGCGATAGTAGAGATTGCATTGGGTTCGGTTGCAATAACGCTTATCTCTAACTGGCTGCGGGGAAAACTGACTGACGTAAAAAAGCAAAAAATACAGCAGCAACAAATGAAGGAGAACCAAAAAAGAATTAGCGAGCTAGCAAAGCGCGGGGACGAAGCTTCAAAAAAAGAATTGGAAAAACTGCAGACAGAAAGCCTGGAATCAATGAACGCAATGATGCAGGGAAACATGAAATACATGCTTTTCAGCATGCCATTGTATTTAGTGTTTTTTTGGGTGCTTGGAGAAGCATATGGCAGCCAGACAATAACATTGCCGTTTCCGTTGCCGGTCATCCACAGGGACTGGAGCTTTGAAATAACGCAAACAATCAGCTGGCTCTGGTGGTATATTTATTCCGCAATGGTTGCGGGAATAATAATTAACGCAATAACAAACGCATTGGAAAAAAGAAAAGTGAAAGCATGAAACCAAAAGACAGGTTTGCAAACAAAAAATTCCGCAAAACAATGAAGCAGACAAAACGCGTTCCGGTAAAGAAAAAAGCCGGAAAGCGCGAGTGCTGCCTGTGCGGAAGGGCAATGCATGGCACGCCGAGCGGAAAAAGAGTTGCGGCAACAAGGCGCCTGAGCAAGACAGAAAAAAGGCCGACCGCAATGTTTGCGGGATTGGTTTGCAACAAATGCCGCGCGGCAATCATTGAAGAGGCAGCAAAAATAAAATACGCGGGAAAACAGGCAAGCGAGTCGTCAATAAAAACCCAAAAGTTTGTTTCAATAGCAATAAAAAAAATGGAATGAAGTGGAATTATGCCGGCAATTGAAGTTGGAAGCGTTTGCGTCAAAATTCGAGGGAGAAAAGCGGGAAAAAGAGTTACTGTAGTTGGAATAGAAAAAGACGGTTTTGTTTTGGTTGAAGGAGAAAAAATGAAAAAGAAAAAGTGCAATCCAAGGCACTTGTTTCCCACGGGTGAAAAAGCAAAAAAATAGGTGAATGAATGGCTGAAGAACTAAGGTATATTGTAAGAATTGTAGGAAAAGACCTGAACGGAAACAAGCCGATTTTCATGGCATTGACAGACATAAAGGGAATTGGCATGAGAATGAGCCGCACAATATCTTATCTTTTTGAAAAAGAAACAGGCTTGCCATTTGACACAAAAATCGGGGCATTGAACGAGGAAATGGACAAAAAATTGGAAGAAATGGTTTTGCACCCTGAAAAATACGGCATGCCGTTGTGGGCATTGAACAGGCGAAAAGAGTTTGAAACAGGAATTGACAGGCACGCAGTAATGAACGAGCTAGACTTTGCACTGAGAAAAGATTTGCAGCGATTGAATGAAATAAAATCATACCGCGGATTGAGGCACAGCTGGGGATTGACAGTGCGCGGGCAAAAAACAAGGTCAACGCACAGGGGCAAAGGCGGAGTTGTGGGCGTAATGAAAAAAGACGTTGCAAAAGCAGCCGCTCCCGCAAAAGCAGAAGCCAAGGAAGAAAAGAAGAAATAAAGGTGATTGAATGGGAGACCCGAAGCACGCCAGAAAAAAATATTCCAGGCCGAGAAAGCCGTGGGACAAGAAGCGCTTGGAAGAAGAAGCAGTAGTAAAAAAGCAGTACGGAGTGAAAAACAAGCGAGAGCTCTGGCGCGGTGAATCAATCCTTAGGAAAAAAAGGCACAGTGCAAGAAAGCTTTTGGCAATGCCGTTGGAACAGAGAATAAAGCGAGAGCAAGAGCTGGTTGCAAGCCTGAACAAAATAGGATTGCTTGACGAAAAAGCGACATTGGACGACGTACTAACCTTGAAAACCAGCGAATTGCTTGAAAGGCGCCTGCAAACAATAGTAATGAGAAAAGGCCTTGCAAACACGCCAAAACAATCAAGGCAATTTATCGTGCACGGGCACATTGCATTGAACGGAAAAAAATTAACGCGCCCAAGCTATATTGTAAAGCGCGGCGAAGAAGCAAAAATTTCCTATTATGGCAAGCCAATGGACTTGGCAAATAAAAACGCGGAAGAAAAACAAAAAGAATTCGAGGAAATAGAAAAAGAAGCCCAAAAAATCCGCGGCACAGGCAAAAAAGAAGAAGCCGAAACAGAAGAAGAAACGACAACAGAAGAAGCGGGAGTTGAATTGAATGAATAAGCGCGGAATAATTCACTTGTTTGCCTCAAACAACAACACAATAATTCTCTTGACAGACCAGACCGGCGCAGAAACAATTGCAAAATGCAGCGGCGGAATGGTAGTTAAGGCACAGCATAAGGAAGGCAGCCCGTATGCCGCAATGAAAGTCGCTGAGAACGTTGCGCAAAAAGCAATGGAAAAAGGCATCAGGGAAGTAGATGTAAAAGTGCGCGGCACCGGCGGCAACAAGGCAAAAGCTCCAGGGCAGGGCGCGGAAGCAGCGATAAGGTCGCTGACACGCAACGGTTTGATGATTAGGAACATTGAAAACGTTACGCCAGTTCCACACAACGGCTGCAGAAAAAAGAAAAAATTCAGGGGCAAGAAGTAAAACAAAAAAACCGGAAGTGATTTTATGGTTGAAGTTAAAAAAATTTCTGAAAAAAACAATCAACTGAAGCTTTTAGTCAGTGACACTGATGCAACGCTGGTAAACAGCATCCGCAGGGCAGTGCTCGCGGAAATTCCAACGCTTGCAATAGAAAACGTTTCGTTTTACGAAAACTCTTCAATAATGCCGGACGAAATGCTCGCGCACAGGCTTGGAATGCTGCCGATAAAAACAGAGTCAAAAAAGCTAAAGGAAGGCGAAGCAATAAAATTCGTCCTGGAAAAAGAAGGCCCGGGCACTGTTTACAGCAAAGACATCAAAAGCACTGACCCGAAAACATACATTGCGGACAAAAAAATTCCGCTCACAAAACTCAAAAAAGACCAGAAAATAAAAATGGAAATGGACGCAATAATTGGAAAAGGAAAAGACCATGCAAAATGGCAGCCTGCAGTCATTGGATACAGGAACATTGCAGAAATTGCCGTTGGCAAGGAATGCAACCTTTGCAAGGACTGCATTGAAGCATGCCCAAAAAAACTGCTTGAAACAAAAGGAAAAACAATTGTCCTGAAAGATGCTGCAGAGTGCGACATGTGCGGGGAATGCAAGGACAACTGCAAGGCGGCACAACTGAAAATAAAAGAAAAAGAAAACGCGTTTATCCTAATGGTTGAATCAACACAGGCAATGGAAAACAGCGAAATACTTGAAGCGGCAATAAACAAACTCGAAGAAAAAACGGAGGAATTCAGAAAAGCATTAAAGGACTTATAAGTCACATCTCTGTTGGCGAAGCCAATGTACAACCAAAGGTTGTAATTTCGCCAGCCTTAGAAAGGCAAAAGCAGGGATACCCAAGTGGACAACGGGGCCAGACTTAAGAAGTCAATTTTAATGCACTTTGGAAATCTGGTGGCTTAGTGCCTTCGGCGGTTCGAATCCGCCTCTCTGCAAAAGCTTTTTTCCAACAGCATTTCAAGAAAATTTTTGAGATTGATTTTTATGAAAGCAACAGGGCCAACGAAATTGGAAACAAGAAAGCTTGCTGCAGAGCTGGAAAAGCACGCAAAAAAAACAAAGCAAAAAATATTCCTTGTTTTGTCGCGCGAGATTGGAAAGCCGCGCAGATTGCGCGCAGCAGTGAATTTGCGGAAGCTCGGCAAGCTGGCGCAGGCAAATGCAAAAAAAGTTCTCGTAGTCCCGGGAAAAGTATTGTCGCTCGGCAACGCAACAGCAGGAATGCAGGTTGCGGCGTTTTCTTTCAGCATTGAAGCAAAAAAGAAAATTCTTGAAGCAAAAGGAAAAGCAATTTCCCTCAAGGAACTTGCGGAAAGCAAAATCAAGGCAAATGAAACGGTATTGGTGAAGTGAATGGTTGCAGTTATTGATTTGAAAGATTTGGTCATTGGCCGCGCATCAACAAGCATTGCAAAGCGCCTGCTGAAAGGCGAACGCATTGAATTAATCAATGCAGAAAAAGCAGTGATAAAAGGGCCAAAGAATTATATTATTGCAAAGTTCAAAAAGCGCGTTGACATGGCTGTTGTGGGAAATCCGCATTACGGCCCGCAGTTTTCGCGCAGGCCAGACAGGATTGCATGGCGCATTGTCCGCGGAATGCTGCCAAACGTTACAAGGGGAAGAAAGCCGGCACTGGAAAGATTGCGCGTGCACATTGGCGTGCCGGAAAAGCTCAAGAAAGAAAAAGCCGAAACAATCGAGCGCGCAAAGAACAGGGAGAAAAAAAATTTTTTGTATTTGAAGGATATAAGTGCGGCATTGGGATTAAAGGTGCATTACAATGAGTGAACTGTTGAAGAAAAAGAAAAAAAAGAGCAAGTTTGGCATTACTGTCAAGGCAAAGAAAAAACAGGCTGTTGCGCGCGCTGTAATAAGAAAAGGCACGGGAAAGGTCCGCATAAACAAGAGAAACCTTGAAGTGTTTGAGCCGAGGCAGTTGCACGAAATGATTGTTGAGCCGATTTTCATTGCAGGGCCAATGGCAAAAGAGGTCGACATTGAAATCCGCACTAACGGCGGAGGCTTTATGGGTCAGGGAATTGCGGCACGAAGCGCAATAGCAAAAGCATTGGTGGAATACTTCAACGACGAAAAGCTGAAAAAGCGCTTTTTGGAATATGACAGGCTATTGTTGGTAGATGATGTCAGGCGCAAAGAGGCAAAGAAACCCCTCGGAATTGGCGCGAGAAGGAAAAAACAAAAGAGCAAAAGGTGATGAAAAATGATTGTTCCAGTACGCTGCTTTAGTTGCGGCAAAGTAATAGCGGAAGACTACGAAGAATTCGTGAACAAAATAAAAAAAGGCGTTCCGGCAGAGAAAGCTTTTGAAGAATTAGGCATTGACAGGTACTGCTGCAGGCGAATGCTCACCGGCCACGTAGAACTCATAGATGATTTAATGAAATATAACATGTGAAAAAAATTGCTTTGCACAAAATGGCAAAGAAAAAATGGTGAATGAATGGCAAAAAAAATGTTATTGGATGCAGACAAATACCTGAAAACCGGCTCGCACATTGGCACTGTCTTCAAGACAGGCGAAATGAAGCGCTTTGTCTACAAGACAAGAAAAGACGGATTAAAGGTTTTTGACATCCAGTTGATTGACGAAAGAATAAGCATTGCTGCAGAATTTTTGGCGCGCTATCCGCAAGAAAAAATAGTTGCTGTCTCAAGAAAGCTTTACGGCCAAGAGCCCGCAAAGCAGTTTGCTGAAGCAATCCACTGCAAGTCTGTTACCGGAAGGTTTGTGCCAGGCACTTTCACTAACACAAAAAGCCAGGATTTCATTGAAACATCCGCAGTAATAGTCACAGAGCCAGAGGCAGACGCACAGGCAATTTCAGAAGCAACAATAGTAAAGGTTCCGGTTGTTGCACTGGCAAGCACAAACAACAGCCTGAAAAACATTGATTTTGTTATTCCAATAAACAACAAAGGCCGCAAAAGCCTTGCATTGGCATACTGGCTGTTAGCAAGAGAAATACTAAAGATTAAGGGAGAAATATCAAAGGATGCAGACTTCACGAAAACAATAGAAGACTTTGAATACAAAATGAAAGAAGGCAGTGAAGATGGCGAAGGCGAAGAGCATTTTGAACAGGAAGGCGGTTACAGGCCAAGAAGGCAATTTGGCAGATTTGACAGCAAGAGAAGGCCGGACGGAAGGCGCGGCCCACAACGCGGAAGAAGCAGTGGAAGGCAAAGGCGATAAAGAAAAAGCCAAAATTTTTCTTAAAAAATACTAATTGTTTTATTAACTATTTTTCCCACTTCTTTTTAATGGAACGCAATGCGGCATTTGCAGGAAGCTTTTATCCATCTGACAAAAAAAAGCTCGAAGAAATGATTAATTCCTATTTGTCAAAAGCACAAAAAACAATCGCGGAAAAACGCAAGACACACTGCATTATTGCACCGCACGCCGGCTATATTTACAGCGGTCAGACGGCAGCATATGCATTTGCCGCGCTGAAAAAAGCAAAAACTTTCGTGATTGTTTCGCCAAACCACACTGGAAACGGAAAGCCAATTTCAATCTTTCCCGCAGGAACATGGGAAACACCACTTGGAAAAGTGAAGGTAAATGCCGAGCTATCGGAAAAAATTGCAAAACTATTGGGAACAGAAACAGATATTGAAGCGCACTTGGGCGAGCACAGCATTGAAGTGCAATTGCCTTTCCTGCAAAGGCTATTCGGAAAGGAAATTGAAATTGTTGCAATAACCCTTGCAACAGCAAGCCTGCAAGAGCTGAAAGAAATTGGAAAAGCAATTGCCACAATAGCAAAAGGAGAAGACCTAGCGGTAATTGCATCAAGCGATTTCACGCATTTTGAACCAAAAGAAAACGCGGAAAAAAAGGACCTGGCAGCAATAAAAATGATAGAAAAGCTCTCAATCAGCACTTTTTTTGAGGCAGTAATGTCAAAAAACTTGAGCATTTGCGGCTTTGGAGCCATAATTGCAGCAATGTCATACTGCCAGGAAAAAGGCTATTTCAAAGGCGGAAAACTGCTACATTACGACAGTTCTGCAACAGCCACGCACGATACAGCCAGCGTTGTGGGATACGCTGCCATCGGCTTCTACTAGAAACGCCAGAAAAAGCCCAGAATAACAAACAAAGGAAGCAGCATAATTCATTCACTGAAACCAGTAAATTTATATACTATTTTGTATCTAAATATATTGCAAAAAGGATTAATCCTAAAGTATCGTGACTTGCATGAATGCCGAAATAAACGTTTTGCTTGAGCGCTTGGGCTTGACTGAATACGAAGCCAAAACACTCTCGACTCTTTTTAACCTGCACGAATCAGAAGCACCGGAAATTTCGCGCCTGGCGCAAGTGCCAAAAACCCGCGTCTATGACGTGCTTGACAGGCTCATTGAAAAAAAACTCGTAATTGAAATCAACGGCAGGCCAAAAAAATACCGCGTTGTTGAAATCGGAAACGCGCTTTCCCAATTACTTGAATCAAAAAAAACAGAATTAACAGAACTCGAAAATAAAACAATTGACGTGAAAGACAGGCTGCAGGACCTTGAAACAGTCAATGAGGACGAAGGGGAGAAAGTAATGAAAGTCAAGGACAAAAACGACTTCATTAAAATCCTTGCACAAGAAATCGGAAAGGCAAAAAAAGACGTTGTTGCACTAACAAAACTTGACACGCACTATCCATTATTGAAGGACTCAATAAAGAACGCTTCAAGCAGAAAGGTTGATGTAAAACTATTAAGCCACGCGCACCCGGAATTCACTGCGCTGGCAAAAGAATTAGAGCAAGCGGGAATTGAAGCGCGCAGTGCAAAACACGGCATGAACGCTTTCATTATTGACGGAAAAAAAGTAATTTTATCGCTCAGCGAACTGGACAAGGAAAAGCCGGAATACCATTTCACAATCTGGCAGAACAATCCCCCCATGGCTACAGCGTTGCAAAACTATTTCGAAGAACACTGGAAACAAGCAAAAAAATAAAGCCCAAAGCAAACCAATTTATTAACTAATTTTTCCAAAAACTATTAATTGGTTATTATGGGCATCAAAGAAGACGCTTACCGTTATGCAGTAAAAAACGCTTTTTTGCACGGCGGAAAAGCAGACACTGGCGCAGTAGTGGGAAAAATAATTGCCTTACACAAGCAAACGCCAACCTTTGACATAAAAAAAAGCATGCCGGAAATACAAAAAGCAGTGCAGCAGGCAAACGCGCTCAAAAAAACAGAACTGGAAAAAGAATTCTCGCGCTTTGAAGAAGCAGGATATGAACTAAAACCAAAGCCAAAAAGAACAGGATTGCCGGCAATTGAGTTTGCGGAAAAAGGCGGAAAGGTAGTTACAAGATATGCGCCAAACCCTAGCGGTGCAATGCACTTTGGCCACGCGCGCCAGGCAATTTTAAACCACGATTTGGCGCGAAAGTATAACGGAAAATTTATTCTCAGGTTTGAAGACACTGACCCGAAAACAAAAGTGCCATTGGAAAACGGCGAACGCTTGTTCATTGAAGATTTGGAATGGCTAGGCATTAAAGCAGATGAAACATTCACTGACTCCGGCAGGTTTAAGATTTACTTCGAGCACATGAAAAAAGCAATTGAACTCGGAAAGGCGTATGTTTGCCTGTGCGACAACGAAGAATGGAAAAAAAAGAAAGCAAAAGGAATTGCTTGTGAGTGCGGGGCTTTTGACAAGAAAAAAAACCTTGAATTGTTCAACAAAATGCTGAAGCACGAACTCAAAGAAGGGCAAGCGGTTTTGCGCATCAAAACAGACATTGCTCACCCAGACCCGAGCGTTAGGGACTGGTGGGCTGCAAAAATAGTTGATGTTCCACAGCACCCAAAACTGAAAAAAGAGCACGTGTTTCCAAGCTATAATTTTGCAGCAGCAATAGACGACCACTTAATGGGCATTACCCTTATTATCCGCGGGCAAGAGCACGCGCAAAATTCCACAAAACAAAAATTCTTGTATGATTATTTTGGCTGGAAATATCCAGAAGCAATCCACACGGGGCGCATTAAAAGCAATATTGGCGTGTTAAGCAAAAGCAAAATCAATGCTTTAATGAAAACAGCAAACTTTTTGGGTTTTGACGACCCGCGCTTGGGAACAATCCGCGCATTAAGAAGAAGGGGTTTTGTGCCAGAAGCAATCAGGGAAATAATGTGGGACATTGGATTGAAAACAAGCGACACTACAGTGCAGTTTGAGCGCTTGGCTGACGCAAACAGGAAAATTATTGACAAGATTGCAGAGCGCATTGTTTTCATTGAAGACCCAATACGCTTGAGTGTGAGGTTTGCAAAAGAATTTGTTGCAAAATTGCCGCGCCATCCGGACAATCAGGAAAAAGGAACAAAGGATTACTCGCTTGCCGCAGGATTGCAGCGCTTTATTGTTTCAAAAAAACAATTCGAAAAACTAAAAGTTAGCGATATTGCAAGGCTAAAGCATGCATACAACATCAAAATAATGAAGAAAAGCGAGTTTGATGTCGAAGCAGATTTTTTTAACGATACAAGCCTGCAGGGCACGCCCATTGTTCACTGGCTTCTAGAAGGGCAGACAGCAGATGTTGAAGTGCTTTTGCCAAAAGGAGAAGCATTGGAAAAACTGCAGGGCCTGGCGGAAAAAGAATTATTGAAATACGAAACAGGCGCGCACCTGCAGCTAGAGCGATTTGGCTATGTTCGCTTGGACAGCAAGCAAGCGAACAAGGCAAGCGCTTGGTTTACGCACGAGTGATGCTATGGGCATTAAAGGCAGGAAAAGACGGCTGCGCAACTTTAAAGAAAGGGCAAGGGCTTTTACTGCAGATGTTGTAAAGCGCACTGGTCGTGGCTATAAAAGATTGGAGTTTGATGGGAAGGAACTGCTTGTTGGAGCTGGAAAAAACAGACGGCTTATTGGGAAGGGTTCAAACATCTATGAGCACTTGCTTGAGGGACAGCGGAGGCAAGAAATGCTTCAGCAATATTTGCGCATACGCCAAATTGTTCCGAAAAATTATGGGCTTGTACGGCCGGCAAGTGCTTTGATAGACCCTAACATAAAAAACCGCCTTCAGTTTACGTATGGAGTGCAAGAGTTCTTCCACAGGCCGAATTTGCTTGCGCTGGAGGATTTTCTCCGGCTAAAGCAAACGGGTTTCAGGAACAAAGGGGAATACTTGCAGCATTGGATGCGGAGCAAAGAGGAATACTTTCTCTGCAAGCGGCTTATGAACCAGCACAAGGTGATTACAAAACAGAAAGTTGAAGACGCAGCCCAAGAAATCGGAAGCCATCTTTGGGGTGCTGGAATCGACATTGCCTTGCAGAACCTTGTCGTTGTTGGAGTAACAAGACAGGGCAGATTGAGGCTTGCAATAGTTGACGCATAGGCGAGCAAGTAACCGCTACATAACCCATTTGGTTTTTAAACTTTCCAGTGGAATAGTTCTCTATTAATTGGTCTTTTTTTACACCGATGACCATTGACGAGGTGAAGCATTGTGTCTATAGCAAAATTTGAAATTTCAAAGGACTTGCTTGAAAAGCAAAATTCTTTGCTTGAAAAAATTGCCAAAGAAGGCAAAATAAAAGTCGGAATAAACGAAGTAACAAAAATGCTGGAGCGCGGAGTGGCAAAGTTTGTTGTCATTGCCGAAGACGTTAATCCAGAGGAAATAGTAATGCACTTGCCGTTATTGTGCGAAGAAAAAAAAGTGCCTTTCAGTTTCATGCCGACAAAAAAAGAATTGGGCGCAAAAGCAGGCATTGAAGTCGGCACATCGGCAATTGTTGTGATTGACGAGGGCGACAACAAAAAAGAATTGGAAACTCTTGCAAAAAAGATTGCAGAGCTAAAAAAGTAGGTGATTGAATGGCTGCTGATAGGGGAACTCCTGCTGAAGTTGTTGAAGTGCTGAAGCGCACCGGAGTTTATGGGGAAATAATCCAAGTGCTTTGCAAGATTCTTGACGGCCCGGAAAAGGGCAGAGTCAAGCGGCGCAATGTCAAGGGCAATGTAAAAAAAGGCGACTTAATAATATTGTTGAGCACAGAGCGCGAGGCAAAAGAAATCAGCGCGAAATAATTGGTGATTAAATGGTAAAGTGCAGTTTTTGCGGAAACGATTTGAGGAAAGGCACTGGCGAAATGTTCGCAAAGAAAGAAGGCACAGTGTTTTTCTTTTGCTCTCATAAATGCAAAAGGAATTTGTTAAAGCTTGGGCGCAGCCCGCACAAAACTCTTTGGACAAAAGTTCACGAGAAAGAAAAGGCGCTTGGAAGAAAAGAGAAAAAAAAGGGATGATTGAATGCTGCAGAGGACCTTTGTTTTGATAAAGCATGATGGCATACAGCGCGGATTGTTGGGGGAAATAATAACGCGCTTTGAACAAAAAGGCATGAAACTCATCGGGGTAAAAATGCTTTTGCCGAGCAAGGAGCTTGCGGAAAAGCATTACCGCATTACGGAAGAATGGGTAAAAAAGCTTGCAGGCAACACGCGCGCTGCCGCAAAAGCAAAAGGCCTCGAGATTAAAGAAACCGACGAGCAGATTGCAAAGCGCGTGCACTCTTGGAACGTAAAATATTTGACTGAAGGGCCAGTTGTTGCTTTGGCGTTGGAAGGCTATCACGCAATAGAAATCGTGAGAAAAATCGTTGGCCATGCGGAAGCGCGGCAAGCGGAAATCGGCACAATCCGCGGAGACTTTGCAGTTGACAGTTATGATTTGGCTGATGCAAGGCAAAGAAGCATCCGCAACATTATTCACGCTTCAGGAAGCAAAGAAGAAGCAGAGCACGAGCTCGGCATCTGGTTTTCAAAAGCCGAATTGTTGGATTACGAACACCACGGCTGGAAAATAATGCATTAAGCAGCCAAAATTTGCTGCACTATTTTTTGTGTTTTTCCAGCCAGTATTCTTTAAAAACAGGCAGCGAAAGCGTTGACAAAACAAAGGCGATTGTGGGAACAATGGCATTCACCAACGGGTTTGGCAAGCCTGCGAAAAAAAAGAAAACCACTATGACAAAATAAGTCAGGATTGCAATTATTATTTTTCTTGCAATGCTGGTTTCCCATGCTTTGTCTGCTTCAACGCGCGCGTTCCTTGCTTTTATTTTTTCAATTTCTTTTTCCAGCTCTTGGATTGAAGCCATAAAACTACTTCTGTTTTTTCTTTTCAAGTTTTAACGGGGCATCTTGCAGGTAAGGAAGCGAGTTTTGCAGTGCAATTTCTGCTTTTTGGAGTTCCATGCCCAAATAAATCGCGTGGTCTGTGTTCAAAAAACCGCGAGAGGAAAGCAAGAGCATTAAGTCTGTTGCGCTTGTTCCATTCAATTTGTCGAGTTCTGTATTTGTTTCTGGGCGCAGGTGAGTGACAACAATTTTTCCGTTCAGCAGCTGGATTAAATAGTTGCCTTTTGCGTCCCTGTATTTCAATTCTGGTTTGCGGTATTTTGCAAGCATTTCTTCCACTTGCTTGTAATAATTGTTGTAAATTTGCGCGCTGCCGGAAATTATTGTCAAAATGCCAGTTGGCGCGCCAATTGCTTCTGCTATTTCTTTTTGTATTGCTGCGCAGCCGTAAGCGTTTTCCGGCCAGCCTTGTGTCATGTCGTGGCTGCGGAAAAAGCACATGAGGTTTAATTTTTCGTCCTGCACTATTGCCTGCAACAAAACCAGGCAGGGGCTGCTTTTGTGCTTTCGCATTAATTCGTCTTGCGCGTGCCAGGTGATTGCAACGCATGCCTTGCTGTAAGTGTCGCGTTTTAGCACGTCAATAATGTCCTGTATTTGGTTTATCTCGCAGGCGCCGTTGGGCAAATATTTTACGTTTGCATCCAGGTGTGCGCCTTGCTGGAATTCAAAATCGTGGAATTCTTTGCTGTCCACCAGGTCCTTTATTTCTTTGGCGTGCGGAAACAAATATGCGCGGAGTTTGTTGCCGTAAGTGTATGCTTTTCCCGCCGGCAGCAGGGGGGAAAGAATTTCTTTTTTGTAGACCTCGATTTTTTCAATGGTTAATGGAACCAGAAAAGGATTAACGCCCAAGTCCATGTTTTGCGGGTCGTGAATTGCAACAATCATGTTGTTGATTTCTTTTACCCAGCGGTCAGTGTTTGCATTCATCAGATTCTTTCTGCCATAACGATAGATAGTGTAAATCATTTCAATCCAAGCGCGCGGAATTGTTGTCTCTCGCACCAGCAATGGACCGCCTTCAAACGGAAAGCTTTCCTGTGCTTTCTCGTAGTCAAAAACCATTGGCTTGTCCAAAAAAGGCTGTTTTTTTGGCAGTGTTTTCAGCAGGCGGTTTGCTTCAGAAATTTTTTCTTCCAAGGAAGCGCCTTTCATTTTTTCGTTCAAATCAACCAGTTCAACATTGCCAATCAGTTTTTGAATCATTTCCGTCGGGATGTGCTTGTCAAAATAAACGCTTGATTCAAAACCAGGCACGCGCCTGTTTTCATCAATGCCTTTTTGAAAAAATGCCCTTATGGCGCCAGCGCTTGTGAGTTCCTTTACTTTTTCGTCTCGCTCTCTTGCACTGTATTCTTCGCCAAACAGTATGAAATAATTGATGAAAGGGTTTGCCAAAATATTGCGGACCATGCCCTGCAAGCCTGCGGGAGTATAAAAGTTTGTTGCGACCGCCAAATTTTGCTTTTCTAGCTTTGGCAACACAGCATCCCTCATTGTCCAGAGAAAAGTGACAGCACAATTTGCGTCTGTTACAATTGATTCTTCAAAGGCAGGATAGCCAATGCGGTCGCGCACTGCAACCGGCCAGCCTTTCACGCCGTTAGAGCCAACCAGCTCCTTGATTTGTTCAATCATTGAGTGCATAAAAACCAGTTTTTGTTCTTTCAGAAAGAGCGTCAAAATTTATTAAAAACCTCTTGTTGCCTGCTTTCCCCTGCTTCAAAAGGCCAAAACCAGCCTTTTTTTAAGGGTTTTTGAGTGCATATAATTTAGCGTAAAGACTGTTGTTTTTGGCTTTTTTTGGGTTTTGGCACTTTTATTATAGGTGTTTTTCCCAAGGCAATTTTGTTTAAAAGGGCCGCAAAACAGTTTTTGCAGTTTTAACAGTTAATTGATGCAAGAGTGAATTTTGTGATTCGAAAGCCAATCATTACTGTTCTTGGTCATGTCGACCACGGAAAAACAACTTTTTTGGATAAAATTAGAGGCACTACTGTTGCTGCGCGAGAGGCAGGGGCAATCACGCAGCATATTGGCGCGACAGAAGTTCCAATAGAAGTAATTCAAAAGCTTGCAGGCGAATTGATAAAAAAATACGGTTTTGATATTTCTCTTTCCGGCTTGTTGTTCATTGACACTCCAGGGCACGAAGCTTTCACAAACCTCAGAAAGCGCGGCGGCAGCATTGCGGATTTGGCTGTTTTGGTTGTTGACATAATGCAAGGCATTCAGCCGCAAACAGTTGAAGCAATTGAAATATTGAAGACTTTCAAAGTGCCTTTTATTGTTGCTGCAAACAAGATTGACAAAATTCAGCACTGGCACAATTATCCCGAACAGTCAATAACCGCCAGCTTGAACGTGCAGGCTCCGAAAGTCATTGAAGACCTTGACAGGAAAACCTACGAGCTTGTTGGGGAATTGTTCAAATTGGGCTTTCAGGCGGAAAGGTTTGACAGAATAAGGGATTTCACAAAACAGATTCCGATTGTTCCAATCAGCGCAAAAACAGGCGAGGGAATTCCAGAAACCTTGATGTTTCTCGCAGGATTGTCACAAAAATATTTGGAAAAAAAACTAACCATTGAAGTAACCGGCCCGGGAAAAGCGACTGTTCTGGAAGTAAAAGAAGAAAAAGGATTGGGAAAAACAATTGACGCGATTGTTTATGACGGCATTCTTTCTGTCAGTGACGAAATTGTTTTGGCGGGAAAAAACGGCGTGATCCGGACAAAGGTTCGCGCGTTGTTGGAGCCAAAGCCGTTGAATGAAATCCGCGACCCAAAAGACAAGTTTAATTCTGTCAGGGAAGTGCATGCTGCTGCTGGCGTAAAAATTGCAGCGCCGAATTTGGAGCTTGCTTTGCCGGGTTCGCCGTTGTTTGTAGTGAAAGACGGCAATGAAGAGGCAATGATAAAAGCAGAATTGGATTCAATCAAAATTGAGACCGAGGCAAACGGCCCGACAGTGAGGACAGATGCCTTGGGCAGTTTAGAAGCATTAGTAAAATTGTTGGCAGACAAGGGCATTAAGCCAAGGCATGCTGACGTTGGCGACGTAACGCGAAAGGATATTATTGAAGCGTTTGCAGTCAGCAAGGTTGACAAGCTGAAAGGCATTATTTTTGCTTTTAACGTTAAAATCAATCCAGAGGCAGAAGCAGAGCTTGCAAAATCGCCAGTAAAGATATTTAAAGAAAACGTGATTTATAAGTTAATAGAAGATTATTCCAATTGGGTTGCCGAAGAAAAAGAAAGCGAGAAAAGGCAAAAGCTCGCTGAAGTCAGTTGGCCGGCCAAATTGAAGGTTTTGCCGAATTGTATTTTCAGGCACAGCAAACCGGCAATAGTCGGCGTGCGCGTGCTCACTGGCAGGATAAAAAGCGAAACAGAACTATCCACTGACAAAAGGGCCGTAGGAACAATAAAGGCAATCCAAAAAGACGGCAAGCCGGTTGCAGAAGCAAAAAAAGGCGACGAGGTTGCTGTTTCAATCGCCGGCGCAACAGTTGGAAGAAGCTTTGAAGAAAACGCGGAACTCTACACAATGCTGAACACAGAACAGCTTGCAAGGCTCGCTGCAGCAGATACTGAACTCACAGAGGAAGAAAAAGAGCTCGTTGAAGAAATAAAAAAAATAACGAAAAAAATCGGCGGTTAAAAAAATTGTCAAAAAAAAGGAGAATCTTTGAAAGGTGATATTGTTGAATGTTGTAATCTCAGACCCCGAGAACGGAAAAGCATACACAAAAAAAATAGAGGACCCAGTGCTTTTCCTGAACAAAAAAATCGGAGAGAACGTTTCCCTCACGGGCCTTGGCTTGCAGGGATATGAGGCAAAAATTACCGGCGGTTCTGACCTGCAGGGTTTTCCAATGCACCCGACGCTTTCCGGGCAAATCAGGAAAAAGATTTATTCTTTCAAAGGCGTTGGCTTCAAGCAAAAAACAAAAGGCGAACGCAGGCGAAAAAGCGTCCGTGGAAATACAGTAAGCAAGGAAATCGCGCAATTAAACCTGGTAATAACAAAAAGAGGCACACAGCCACTGCACGAACTAATGGGAGCGCCAGCGCCAAAAGAACAAAAGGTTTCAGCAAAAGACGAACTCATCAAAAAATCAATGGAAACAGTCGGCAACGTTGGCCTTGCAATGGATGCAAAAAGAATCAAGGGAAAAGTAAAAGGATGAATACTTTTTTCCCTTGGCAAAACAAATTGAAAGAATGGTTGAAATGGCTGCAAAAAAAGAAAAAAAAACAGAAAAGCACATTGCGGAAAAAACCGAGAAGCCAAAGGCAGCTGCAACAGAAAAACACGAAAAGCAGCAAATCAAGCAGGCGGCAGTAAACATTGGAATGGTCGGCCACGTTGACCACGGCAAAACCTCTTTGACAAAAGCACTCACTGGCAAATGGACTGACACGCACAGCGAAGAGCTAAAGCGCGGAATTTCAATAAGGCTGGGGTATGCTGACACAACGTTCTACAAATGCGAGCAATGCGAGGGCGCAGAAGCATTCACTGTAAGCGAAATTTGCCCGAACTGCGGAAAAAAAGCAAAAGAATTGCGAAAGGTTTCTTTTGTCGATGCGCCGGGGCACGAAACATTAATGACAACAATGCTTTCCGGCGCAGCGCTAATGAACGGCGCAATTTTGGTTATTGCAGCAAACGAGCCGGTTCCGCAACCGCGCACTGTCGAACACTTGATGGCATTGAAGGCAGCGGGAATAGGGCATTTTGTTGTCGCGCAAAACAAGGTTGATTTGGTTGACAAACAGCAGGCAATAGAAAACCACGACAAAATCGCTGCATTCCTGAAAGAAAACGGATATGAAAATGTTCCAATAATTCCGACTGCGGCAAACTTTAACGTCAATATTGATTTGCTCATTGAGGCAATAGAAAAAAACATTCCTTCGCCGCACTTTGACGAAACAAAGCCGTTGAAAATGTTTGTAGCGCGCTCTTTTGACGTGAACAAGCCAGGCGCATTGCCGGAAAAACTGGTTGGAGCAGTTGTCGGAGGCTCAATAACGCAAGGCATTGCAAAAATTGGCGATGAAATAGAAATCAGCCCGGGAGTCGAAGAAAAAAACCTTGCAACAAAAATAGTGAGCTTGAGCACAGAATCAGGATTTATTGAGAAAGCAAAGCCCGGCGGATTGATTGCAATCGGCACGCTTTTGGACCCCCAAATGTCGCGCAATGACCAGATGAAAGGGCAAGTGGTGGGAAAGCCAGGCAGTTTGCCAAAGCCCGCAATAAAACTGGTTTTAAAATATTTTTTGTTCAAGAGATTGCTGGAAGAAACAGGAAGCGAAATCCGCGCGAACGAAATGGTTGTTTTGACAATCGGAACAAACACTGCGGTTGGAACAATAACAAAAGCAACAAAAGACATTCTTGAAATAGCGCTAAAAAGCACGGTTGTCGTTGAAACCGGGCAAAAGATTGCAATAAGCAAAAAACAAAAAACAGGCTGGAGACTAGCAGCATATGGAATCTCATCATAAAATAATCGCGCTCGACACAAATGTTTTGGTTTCAATAGCAAAAACAAAAATTGACGCATTGGAGGAAGCAAAAAAACAATTCGGCAAACAAACTGCATTCGTTGTCCCGCTGGCAGTCGTTGAAGAAATCGACGCGCTCGCGCTAAAAGGAAAAACAATGAAAAAAGCATGTTTGATTGCAGGAAAAATAATTGCATTGCACGGAGTAAAAGTGATTGCGACAAAAGCAGGAAACGCTGACAGTGCGCTTTTGGAGCTTGCAAAAACAGGCGCAATCGTAATAACAAGCGACAGAGAACTGAAAAGAAGGGTTAAAAAGGCTCACGGCAAAATTATTGAATTAAGCAATGGAAGAATAAAAGCGGAAAATTATTGATTTTTTAAAAAAGGGCTTTGCCAACAGCCTTTAAAAAAATTGGCAAAAATGAATGTCAAGAAAAAGGTGATGAATTGTACGCAGTTTGCAAAATAAAAGACATGGTCAGAGTGCCTCCAAAGGAATTCGGGCAAAAACTGGAAAAAGCAGTATTAAAAATCAGCCAAGAAGAATACGAGGGCATTGTTGACGAAGACCTCGGAATAATTGTCGCGGTAACAAACGCTTCAAGCATTGGCGAGGGAAAAGTTGTTCCCGGAGACGGAGCAGCATACCACGAAGCTGAATTAGAATTGTTAATCTTCAAGCCGGAACTCCAGGAAGTTGTTGAAGGCGTGGTTTCTGAAATAACAGAATTCGGGGCATTCGTAAAAATCGGGCCAATGGAAGCATTGGTGCATGTTTCGCAAATAATGGACGATTACATTAACTATGACGCAAAATCCACTACTTTCATTGGAAAAGAAAGCTCAAAAAAACTTGCAGTGGAAGACAAAGTGCTGGCGCGCATTGTTTCCTGCAGCCTCAAGAACAGCGTGCAAAACTCAAAAATCGGATTGACAATGCGACAACTGGGATTGGGAAAAGCAGACTGGCTGCAGATTGACAAAACAGGCAAGGACAAAAGAACAAGGGGCAAAGCTGCGGGTGGAAAAGGCGGCAAACCGGAAAAAGAAGAGAAAACAGAAAAGAAAAAATAGGTGGTTGATTGATTCGAGGAAAAGCCTGCAGGCAATGCAGAAAAATAGTTGAGGACCTGGAAGGCACGTCCAAAGTCGGCGCTTGCCCGTCTTGCCAGGGCACGCAATTCACGACTTTTTGGCGCGGCTATGTTGTCATAACAGACCCGGAAAAAAGCGAAATAGCAAAAAAAATGGGAATAACAACAACAGGAAAGTTTGCATTAAGGCTGAGCAGGTAAAAACCGGCTTTTGGTTTTTGCAAGAAATTTGTCAATTGAGAGGTAGATGCGAGTGAAAGTAGAAATCACAAACAGGCAAAAAAACAATCTGTTAAACAGGGAAGAAATAGAATTCGCGGTAGAAGAGGCAAGCACAACGCCCTCGCGGAAAGAACTGCGAGAAAAAATTTCCGCAATACTGAACGCAAAAACAGAGCTAGTGATAATTGAAAAAATCAGCAACCGCTTTGGCTCAAAAGAAGTTAAGGGAACAGCGCGCGTTTATCAAAACGAAGCAACATTGAAAAAAACAGAATTGCCACAAATCGTCGGCAGAAACATTGGCCAAAAAAGAAAAGGAAAAAAAGCCGAAAAAGCAAAAGCGGGCAAGCAAATGGCAGAAGCAGCGCCTGCGGCAAAAACAGAAGAGAAAAAATGAAAAGGTGGTTGAATGGCGGAAGCAAAAAAAGGCGCGGAAAAAAAAGAAAAAAAAACAGGCAAATACTCAAAGTATGATTTCAAAGGCAGCAATATTGAAAGAAAAAACATTTTCTGCCCAAAATGCGGCGCCGGAGTCTTCATGGCAATGCACAAGGACAGGCAAACCTGCGGCAAATGCGGCTTCACGCAATGGAAAACAGAAGGGCAAAAGTAAAAATATTTATGAGCCATTTTTAGATGGCTCGACATATCTCGGAACGCGGCTACGAAATGGCGCATGGAAAACAGAAGGAAAATAAGCAAATTTTTATGAAAGTAATAAGGCTTTCAAAAACTAATTTTTCAAAAGCAGTTAAAGAAGCGGCCGCTGTACTAAAGAGCGGCGAGCTTGTTGTTTTTCCGACAGAAACAAGCTATGGCATTGCAGCAGACGCATTAAACGAAACAGCAGTGCACAAAGTGCATGAAGCAAAAAAACAGCCGCATGACAAGCCAATCAGCGTTATTGTTGCAAACGCGCGCCAGTTAAACAAGATTGCGGTCGTAAACAAAGAAGCAAAAAAATTAATGAAAAAATTCATGCCTGGCCCTTTAACGCTGATTGCTGAAAAAAGACCGATTGTTCCAATCGCGCTCACGCAAAAAGAAATCGCTTTTAGGATTTCCAGCAACAAGTTTGCAAACGCGCTCGCAAAAACGTTTGGAGGGGCAATTACTGCAACAAGCGCAAACTTGCACGGCGAACCCGCAATTTTTTCCGGCGAAGAAGCAGCGCGCGTTTTCGCTGGCTCTGTCGATTTGGTGGTTGATGCTGGCACGCTGCCTGAAGCAAAGGCAAGCACGATTTACTGCACTGTGCGCCAAGAGGTTTTGCGCGAGGGAGAAATAAAAAAAGAGCGGATAGAAAAAGCATTAAGTTCTAAATAGATAAGGCGAACCCCTTGAAATTCAAAAAGCTTGTTTTGTATGATTTGAAGCAAAAGCCGATTGAAAAAGAGTTTGTGGAAAAGCTCAGGGAAATCTCGGAGGAAGTAAAAATCGTTTTTGCCAAAAAAGAATACTCCAAAGCATTAAAGCTTGAAGACCTTGCTGAAGCAGATGCCTTGATAGTACGGCTATTTGACGAGTTCCCAAACGAATTGTTCAAAAAAAGCAATTTACGCTATATTGGAACAATGCACACGGACTATAGCCACTTCGATTTAGGGCTATTGAAAAGAAAAAGTATAACATTGTGCAATGTTCCGCATTATTCAACAGAAGCGGTCGCCGAGCTGGAGTTCTCTGTTTTGTTGAACATTTCAAGGCAAACGCACGACGCATTAAACTTTGTGGAAAACGGACAATGGGGATTCGAGCACTTTCTGGGCTGGGAATTAAAAGGAAAAACGCTCGGCATAATCGGAGCTGGGGCAATCGGAAGCAGGATTGTGGAGCTTGCAATGGCTTTCGGAATGAATGCCTGTTATTTTTCCCGAACAAGAAAACCAGAACTTGAACAAAAAGGCGCAAGCTATTGCGAACTCGAAACACTATTGAAAAAAAGCGATGTAATCAGCGTGAACTGTTCTTTCAGCGAGCAAACAAAAAAACTTTTGAACAAGGAAAAAATTGCCCTGCTAAAACAAGACGCAGTATTGTTGAACCCGAGCAGGAACGAAATCTGCGATTTGAAAGCTGTTTTTGATGCCGCAAAAAAAGGAAAAATAACGGCATGGTTTGAAGACATTGAAGACAAAAAAACAAGAAAAAAACTTTTGGCTGCAAAAAATATCTTGTTGACACCAAACTACGGCTGGATGACAAAAGAGGCACAGCAAAACCTGCGCAGGATTACGCTGGAAAATGCAAAAGCGTTTCTGGAAGAAAAACCGCAAAACAAAATAGTTTGAGACTGGTAGCTCACATGGCAAAACAAATAGGCATTCATGCGACTCCAAAAAGGCATTTTGCGCGCATTCAAAGGGAAGGATTGAAACCGCAATGGTTCTGGATGGGCAGGCGCTGGATAAAAAGCCCGCGAAAGTTCAAGCTAAAATACCATGCAAAGGTTAATGTAATCAGCGGAAAAACAGAAACACAACTGGTTGAATCTGTTTATGACTCGCTCAATTGTGCAAATGCAAATATTGTTGGAAGCGCAATACAAAAATTTAGGATTCGGGATTTGAGATTGTTTGTAGTTGAAGCAGGCAAGTCTGTCGTTAGCAAAAGGAAAAGGAAATATTTTTTGGTCAGGACAAGCCATGACAAATCAAAAAGAATCAAAGGGCAGGAACTTGAAGAACTTGAACTGGAAGCGCCGCCAAGCGCAGTAAAACCGCTAGCATTAAGCAAAGAAGAACTGGATGCATTGTCAAGGAAAGCCCGCGGCATGAGCGCATTTGAAGCAAACATGCTGTTTTCGTGGGCAATTGCAAAAAAACTAATGAAGTGGTTAGAATGATTGTTTTAGGCTGCGAGTCAACGGCGCATACGTTTGGGATTGGAATTGTTTCTGACGCGAATGGCACTTGCAATGTTTTGGCAAACGAAAAAGCCTCTTACACAACAGAACAGGGTGGCATTCATCCTGCTGCAGCAGCAGACTATCATTATGCTAATGCAAAAAGGGTAATTGACGCGGCATTGCAAAAGGCAAATGTTTCTTGGAAAGAGATTGACATAATTGCATTCTCGCAGGGGCCTGGTTTGGCACCGTGTTTGCGCGTTGGAGCAATTACGGCGCGCACGCTTGCTTTGGAACATGAAAAGCCGTTGGTTGGAGTGAATCATTGCGTTGCGCATGTTGAAATCGGAAAAGCAATGACTCAAGCGCGCGACCCGATTGTTGTTTATGCGAGCGGTGCAAACACGCAAATCATTGGGTTTGAAGCAGGGCGATATCGAGTTTATGGCGAAACTTTGGACATTGGAATTGGAAATTTGTTGGATGCTTTTGGCAGGGCTTTGGGAATTGGCTTTCCTGCTGGGCCAAAGATTGACGCAATGTATTTTGAAGCCGACAAGGAAAAATATGTTGATTTGCCTTATAGCGTGAAGGGAATGGATTTGGTTTTTTCCGGCTTGCAGACTGCCGGCGAACAGTTTGCAAAAAAACAAGGCGTTGACAGAAAACAATTGGCTTTTTCTTTGATGCACACTGCTTTTGCTGAATTAACAGAAGTTGCTGAAAGAGCTTTGGCGCATACTGAAAAAAAAGAATTAATGCTCACTGGCGGCGTTGCTGCTTCGCGCGCGCTGAGGGAAATGATGGAAAGCATGTGCAGGGCGCGCAATTGCGGTTTTTTTGTTCCGCCAACCAGTGTTTGTGTAGATCAGGGCGCAATGATTGCCTGGCTTGGCTTGGTTGAATTCAAAGCAGGCATTCAAACAAGAATAGCTGATTCGCAGATTTTGCCAAAACAGCGCACTGACCAAGTCGATGTTGTTTGGCATTAGGCTTTTGCCTAATAAAAAAACAAGCCTTAAACAGCAATGTTGCCTAATTTTGTAAAGCGAACAACAAAGCTTTATAAATGGGAAAAAGCTAATTGGCTAAGTGGGGTTATGAAACAGTTTCTTTTATTGGGTTTGTTTTTGATAGTCAGCGTTTTCTTTTTTTCCGGTGTGTCTGCGATTGCTAATCCTGCGCCGGTTTATTGCACTGAAATGGGCTATTCGACAGACGAAAATGGCAATTGTGTTTTTTCAGACGGAAACAGTTGCGAACAATTGGCGTTCTACAATGGCGAATGCGGCAAAGAATATGTGAAAGAATTGCCTTGCGCGGAAGCGGGAAAATCGCTGCTGCCAGGGCACAACTGCTGCAATGGCCTTGTTTCTATTCAAGCTGCGAGTTCAAGCGGCATTTCAAAGGACGGAACCTGCAGCTTTGCTGTTGGCTCTTGGGGAGTTTGCGCGCCATGCGGCAACGGAGTTTGTGACAGTGATACTGAAAACAATTGCAATTGCCAGCAGGATTGCGAGCAGGCGGATAATGAAAAATACAATTATGCAAAGTGGGTTTGTTATGACGGCAGCGGGCAATCGCTTGGAGGCAATGATTCTTGCAAGACGAGCGACACATGGAAAAAATATGCGGAAGAATTTTGTGCAAACCGCTGCAATTCAGACAACAAATGCGGAGTGAGCAATTTTGCTGTTGGCGGCAACTGCAGCGAAGAATACGTTTGCCCACTGGTTTATAGCCCTGTTTGCGGGACAGACGGAAAAACCTACAGCAACAAGTGTGTTGCAAAACGCGCTGGCGTTGAAGTCGCGTTTGAAGGGGAATGCTCTCCGGAAAAAATAAAAGTGGAATTAGGAAGCAAGTTTACTTTAAAGGAAAAACAGCTTGCTTGGCTCTTGGAGAACGGCCAAAACACTGGAATCACAGTAAAATTGACTGGAATCTATACTTTGATGCCTAGTTGCACTGTTGAAGGCAAATGCCCTCCAGCAAGGTCATCAGCACAATTAGAGATAACGAAAAGCGAGAGCGGCAATACAAGCACTGGAACTACAATCGGCTTGGTTGAAGGCGAATCAAAAGAAGTTTTTGGAATAAAAATAACTGCCTTGCAATTGAGCTACAATACTGCTACTTTTGTTGCGGAAAAACAATCAGTGCAAGAAGTAGTCAACGCTCAATTAGGCGAGACGTTTAGCCTGGTTCAAGAACAAACCGCAAAAATATTCAATGTCAACAATGACATAATGAAAATACGGTTTGAAGGCGTGATTCAGGCAACTTGCGCTTATGAAAAAACTGTGCCAACTGCAAGCAGCGTTGGTTCAACTGCAACAGCCAGCAATACCCCCCAGTATGCGCCTTGTGAAAAAATAACCTATGCAAATTTTTATGTCGGGCTTGCAAGCGGAACTTCACAATACCTTACCTTGCGTGATGGCCAATCGGCAAAAATCGGCGGCTATGAGATTTCCTTGCTCGGCTTGGCTGTGCCAATCGAAGGAAGAAAATACTTGGCAAAACTTGTTGTGAAGCAATCAATAGAGCCAGAAATTCTCAGGGTTAACCTTGACAAGCCGTTTAATATTTCAAAAGGCCAAAAGGCAATAATCCAGGAAACCGGCTTGCAGCTGAATGTTCTAGAAATTTATCCAGAGTCAGATGTTGTAGTAATAGAAACTCCATATTATGCAAAACCTGTTTCTGAAACAAGCACTGGCTCAACTGGAGTTTCCGGCATTACTGCAATAACCGGCAATATCGCATACAGCCCATACATCAAAATAAGAGTGGGTGAAACACAGGAAGTGTTAGGGCATACGATAAAATTGAACAAGATTAGCGTTTTAATGCGAGATTGCGTTGCAACAGGGCAAACGGACTGCATTGGCGAAAGCGCTGTTGCAAATTTGACTGTTTCAAAGAAACAGGATTTGCCGGCAAAAAAAGTTGTTTTGGGAGAAAAATTTGACCTTGAAATAAACCAAAAAGCAGTAGTTATTGATTCGAAAGAAACACAGAATACTGTCATGACAATGCGATTGCTTGGAATCGGGAATTCCGCGTGCATTGAAAAAAAGCAAATAGACAAAGAAAACGCTTTCTGTGATTCTAGGCCAGTGGCAAAAGTCCAGATTGAATTGCCATCAAACTGCAAGCCGGAAGAAAGCAATTGCACTTCAACAGCCACAATGCTGTCTTTGAGGCAGGGAGAGGAAAAATCAGTCGGAGAATTCACTGTAAGGCTATTAGACATCAGCAATAACAGGGGAGTGTTTATTGTAAACAAAACAACCCAGAAATTGATAAAAGTAAAACTGGGTGAAAAGTTTGAGTTGAAAGAAAAACAGACAGCGATTGTTGTTGAAGAAAACCTTTATGTCAATCTGCTTGGAATTTCAATAGAAAAGTGCGTTTCAAGCGATGAAAAATGCGTTGGCGGAGGTTATGCAAAAGTCAGCATTTGGAAGAATTTGAATTATTCGAATGCAGAAGCGCCAATTGCAGCATATTTAATCAGGGAAGGCGAAACATTAGATTTGTACGGCTTGAAGATCAGCCTGCTGCGATTGAATGCAAACAGGGCAGTGTTTGTCGTGCAAAGAACAGACGAAAGCGTAATTAACGTGCACGTTGGAGAGCAATTCAAGCTGGCACAGAATCTTGCTGCCCGCGTGTTAGAGGCAAACATGCGGATTGACGTGCTGAACTTTATTAGCCCGACTTGCTCGAGCGAAGGCCAATGCCCAGGCTCAAGAGTAGAAATCAGCGTGAGCAATTATATCTTTTCAACAGAGGCAACCGGAAAAACAGTTAGGGCAACAGACTACATTGAAAAGGTTGTCCAGACAACAGCAACAACCAGCGGTAGTGGCGGCAGCAATAGCAGTACTTCAATCAATGAAATAACACAAGTGCCTCCAATGCCATTCAGCACTTTCAATCTTGGCGCAGGAGAAAGCGTTGAAGTCAATGACTTTGTAATAAAAGCAATTGATGTAGGCTATAATTCTGCTGAATTCATTGTCACAAAAAAGGGCTCAAACATCACAATTGAATATTACCTTCCGAAAGGCTGGAGCCTGTTTTCTTTGCCGGGAACAATGGATACAGTAAGCAGCGATTGTGAAACAAGCAAAATAAAGCTCTTTGAATACTTGCCGCAAGAAAAAAAGTTTGTTGCAGTAAGCACGCCGAAAGAAGGCAAAGCATACTGGTTATTCAATTCCGGCAAGGATTGCAAGGCAAAAGGCATGTTGCGGGAAGCAATTGGAATTGAAAAAATAGGCGCGCTGCTAAAAGGCTGGAATTTTGTGCCGATAACGCAAGACATGATTAGCAACACAATAAAAGAAATTGCAGCAGACTGTGAATTGAAATCAGCGTGGCAGTACGCGCAGGGAAGCGATTGGAAAAATGTTTTGGAAAACAAGATAACAGAACAGGATTTGGGAAAGGCGATTGCAGTAATGGCATTGAAAGAATGCAAGCTTGGCATTTCAACAAGCCCAGTTCCTCCAATGCCGCCAACGCCGCAATAAAAAAGGAGCTGAAAGAATGAAAAAAACAATATTGATTCTGGTTTTGATTGGCGCAATTGTTTTGTTTAGCGGCTGCTTGCAGCAAAAAGCAGTATGCGGCGATAATTCTTGCGTGCAAGGAGAAAATGCTACAAACTGCCCGGCAGATTGTTCTCCAGCAGACACTCCGCCAATGCCTGGCAATCCAACAGATAATTCAGAAAACCCGCCAGAATTGCCATTCTAGCATTAACTGCTTTTAACAAAGAATCTGTTTTTTTTAGCTTGGCAGCAATGGTGGTTCAACAACAGGGCCAGTAATGCTTAATTCGCAATCGCTTTCAGCATAAATTACTAGCGTCATGCCAATAGTTGATTCCCGAATTGGCGAGTTTGTTTGTGACATTAAAATGGTTGCTCCGGCACTAGAACTTGATTGATCCCATTTTTGCGAAGCATCTTCCCACGCATTTGCTTTGATAATATTGCAGTTTCCTGCAATGTCAATAAATTTTTTGTTTAGCATCCAAGGCATTATTGTAATAAAATTCCAGCCTTGGAGAATTTTTCTTCCGGTTGCACCTGTCAATGCGTTTCCAGAGAGTGACATTTCCACAGTGCAAGGTTTTGTACGGTAAATCCATGCTGCTCCAATGTTGCCAAAGGCATAACCTAAAGGTTTTGCTGAGTTTATTGCATCAAATGCTTTTTGCGTGCTTGCTGGGCTTGGATCGCTATTGCTAACTGGCCCGCCAAGATACTGTTTTGAGAGAGAATCCCAAACAAAAATAGATTTTGAATCCTGTGATTGGCAATCATCCGAAGATTGCGTGTCGTCGCCGGTAGAAATGCCCTCTCCAATTGGTATCATGTTCCAGCCGGTTGAAACAATGAGAGTAACTTTGTTTGTATTGGAATTGTATTGCTTTGCAATTTCAGTTGATACAGAGGCAAAGCCAAAAGCCGAAAACAAAACCAGCAAAACCAAAACAAAAAATTGTTTTTTCATTCTTTTCACACCCATTAATCAGGCAGTGCCGGCGGAGTCATTGCCTCAGCTCCAACGAGAGATAGTTCGCAATTGCTTGCAGCATAAACAATGATTGAAGAGCCGACATCGCTTTCTTTGATTGCCCCGCTCAGGTTTTGCGCTGCCTGAATGCTTGAAGACTGCTGCCATGATTGCGTTTCGGACTGCCAAATATTTGCTTTTGTGATTGTGCAGCTTGAAAACAAGTCTTTTATGTCAATTCCGACCATATAAGGCCAGATTGCAACAAAATTCCAGCCGCGCGCAAGCTTTTTCCCAGCGCCCTCGCCAGTAAACAATTGGTTGTTTGTGGTTGCATAGCTTGTAACAGTAACCTCTTTTTTCATATAAACCCACATTGCTGGCGGCGCATAATCCTTCATTGTGTTCAGGGTTTGGGAATAATCCGGGGCACCCGCAACAGAACCGTTTTTCAATATGCCGCCAACATATTTTGCCAATGGAGAAATCCATACATACACCGCAAGAGCATCGTTGCTAATGTTGTCTGGGCTTTCAAAGCCGATTGGAATCAAGTTCCAACCTTTTGCCAGATTAATCGTAAGCTGTTTTGAGCTTTGGTTATAAGCTGCAAAAGCAATTGAAAACATTGCAATAATCGCGAGTACGAAGATTATTTTTTTCATTCAATCACTTTCATTCTGGCAATGCTGGCGGGCTTGGAATGCCGCAAGAGCAATTGTTCAGGCAAACTTGCGATTCTGCACAACCGCTAGAGTTGCTATCGCATTGCTCGCCCAATTCAACTGTGTTGTTGCCGCAAACAGGCACTATGCTGCCAGGAACAGTGCAACCGGAAAGAAAAACAAGCAATGCAATTGCAATAATCGCTGTTAACAAGAACAATTTTGCCATAATAACACTACCAGTGTCAATTCATATATATATTGCTTGCTTTTATTTTTTTGCCTTCCATTTCCAGACCCATTTTGTGCCGCGTGCAGCCTGCGAGAAGAATTTTTTGTTGTAAAAAAACAACAGTATTGCTATTGCAGAGAACAGTAAAAAGAAAGCGATTTTTTGCTCGTTCGGCATTTTCTCAGCGGGAATAATGTTAATGCCAGGGTCAATAAAAATAAAAAAAGCCAATGCAATGCCGAAAACCAATAGCAGTTCCACTACTGCAATATAGATTGCAAAAGGGTCTTTTGCCAGCCGCAGTTTTTCTACTGCTTTTTGTTTTAAGAGCGATGGAACGTCGCGGTTTATTGCTTGCAGTTTTTCTTTAGTGCTTGCCTTCATGAAAACAAATAAGGAATCAGAGAAATAAAAGCTTTTTGCCAAAAGCAGCTTTGCACAATTAAGGAGCATAATCAGATTTCAACGCCATATTTGTGCGGGTGGGAAAAGCATAACCGCTTTTGCTTCAATTACATAAACAATACAAGTTTCATAAATTGTGACAAGAACGATAAACTGAAGGCGATGAGAATTGCTCCAAATACTCGTGATAGCCATAGAATATATCTTGTTGCAATCTTATGTTTTGTGGAATATATTATAGCAGCGAGGGGAAGATGGAAAACCATGAAACCAGCGGCAATTAAGACAATGTTTGTGAATGCTAAGAATTGGCTGGGTAACTCGGCCAGATAAGAGCCAGTTAATGAAATCCAAAATGCAATTACGATTGGGTTTGCTACCGCAATACTGAATCCAGTGCCAACAGAGTTTAAGCGCAAGGGCTTTGTTTCTTGCTTGTTTTCCAAGTCCCTTTTTTGTAGTTTCAATGCCGAAATTCCAAGCCACAGCAAAATTACACTGCCCGCCAGATAAAGCACGATTTTTGAAACAGGACTTGTTAAAAAATTTGAGATTCCAAAAAATATTAAGGACAATATAAAGACGTTCCCAATAAAATCTCCAAAAGACAACAGCGCTCCGGACCAAAAGCCCTTAGTTAAGACCCTTCTAACAAGTTCAAAAAAAATTGGCCCGGGTATTGCAGCAATTGAGATACCAATAAGAATACTCTCTAAAAAACCCATAATTAATATACCAAAACACGATTTAAAACACCTTTTCGTGCAAGCTGGCAAAAGCAAGAGTCAAAAGAAAAACAATAGTTTTTGCATTATTGTTGAAACAACTCCCGGCAAAAAAGACTGGTCGATTGAAAAAACCAATAGGATTATTGCCCAGACAAACCGCAGTATGACGCTGTAATCAAAAACCAGCATTGTGCCAAGAACCAAGACAAGCGGCACAAAGAAAAAAGGGAAAAGAATTATCCAAAAAAGTTTCAATAGCAAGGAAGTTTTTCCAAAAATGCGCGAATTATAAAAGTCAATGAAAGAGCCGAAAGAGTTTGTTGCGTCCTGGCTTGAAGGGAAAGAAAAAAGCGCGAGCGAAAAAGCAAGCCAAAAGAGGATAATTGAAACCGGGTTGAGCGCGTTCAATTGCTCTAGCGCGGAAACAAACAGCAGGAAAGCAAAAAAATTGCACAAAAAAAACGGTGCGAGAGTGATTACTACTGCCTGCCAGGGGTTTGGCTTTGCGTGCTCGACAAACGCTTCTTTTGAGCCGAAAAGCTTCACTTTGGAAACCTTCACGCCCAAAAGCTCGCAGGCAACATAGTGCGAGAGCTCGTGCACTATCATTCCTGGAAAAAAAACAAAATGCAGCGGTAATTCCGGCATGAAAAAAAAGAGTGAAAAACTTGTTAATAATCCTGCTGCCGGAAAAAAGCGTTATTGTTTAATCCGAATCCCAAAACGCCTGTCAATCAGCCGAGCGCGCTGTTTCATTCTGTCAAAAATCCTGTCAATGTCTTCTTCAATCTCTTCAATCGTGCGGAACATGCTCTGGCTGCGCGCAAAATAAAGCCGCCCGTCCTTCACAATCAAGCCGGAAGACATCAGGTTGTTTAAGTGGTTTATTACAGAGCCGCGGCTCATGCCAACGCGCTTTGCAAGCTCTGTTGAAGAAAGCGCTTTGCCCCGCTCTGTCGTTTTTACTATTTCCTTGAAGACAGAGCTGGCTGTTTTTTCCCTGTCAATGTCTTCAAAAAACCCAAAGCTTTTGCAAATCCAGTTGAGCTCGTCCTGCACGTTAGAGGAAAAAGGCGGTTCAACCCTTCGGATAACCAGTTCAAAGCTCCTTTTTCTAAGCATTGCCATAATAAGAAAAAAACCACCAAAAGGATTTAAAAACCTTTGTCCAAAGAATATTTGAAATGTCTAAACTCCTTAGACAGTGATTTGGTGGTTTTTTGGCAGAGCAGAAGAAATCGCAGGAAAAAGCGGGCAGTGAAAAGCAGCCTGCGGAAAAACAGCAGAAGGAACAGCAGAACATTGCAGGAACATGGGAGCACGAGAAAGTTTCCAAAGCAGAGTCGGAAAAAAAAGACTTGATTGAAACATTGCAGCGCCTGCAGGCGGAGTTTGAAAACTACAAAAAGCGCGCGGAGAAGGAAAAACAGCAATGCGTTTTTATCGGGAAAGCAAAGGCTGTTTCCGAACTGTTGCCAGTGCTTGACAGCTTTAACGCTGCTGAAGAAAAGCTGAAAAAAGAAAAAAAAACAGACAGCGGGATTGAATTGCTGCACAAGCAGTTTGCGCAGGCAATGCAAAAGATTGGCTTGCGCGAGATAAAGGCGCAAGGGGAAAAATTTTCTCATGAAACAATGGACTGCCTATTGCGGGGCAAAGACAACACAAAGGAAAATGAAACCGTGCTGGAAGAATTGCAAAAAGGCTATGTGCTTGACGGCATTGTGCTGCGGCACGCGAAAGTGAAAGTAAACAAAACAGCAGAAAAAGAAGAAACAATCACAGAAAAAAAAGAGGAAGGAAAAGAAACCGCCGGCACGGAAAAAGTGGGCGAAAAAGAAGAAAAACTGGCGTTTAAAATTTAATTTGGGGAAGTGGTTTGGTGGCAAAAGAAAAAATAATTGGAATAGACTTAGGAACCAGCAACAGCGCTGCTTCTGTTTTGGAAGCAGGCAGGCCGGTAATTGTGCCTAGCGCCGAAGGAACAACTGCATATGGAAAAGCGTTTCCGAGCGTTGTTGCTTTCACTAAAGACGGGCAGATGCTTGTTGGCGAGCCGGCAAGAAGGCAAGCGGTTAGCAATCCTGACGGGACAATTACTGCGGCAAAAAGAAAAATGGGCACTGATTTCAAATACGAGGTTTTTGGAAAAGATTACACGCCGCAGCAGATTTCTGCTTTTATTCTCCAGAAAATAAAGAGAGACGCGGAATCTTTCCTTGGCGAGCCAGTAAAAAAAGCGGTTATTACTGTTCCTGCTTATTTTGACGACAACCAGAGGCAGGCAACAAAAGATGCCGGGCAAATTGCCGGACTGGAAGTAATCAGGATTATTAACGAGCCAACGGCTGCTTCTTTGGCTTACGGCTTGGACAAGCAGGCAAAAGAACAAAAGATTCTTGTCTTTGACCTTGGCGGTGGAACTCTGGACGTTACAATAATGGAATTCGGGAACGGAGTGTTTGAGGTAAAAAGCACTTCCGGCGACACGCAGCTTGGCGGAACAGACATGGACAGCATGCTGACAGACTATATTGTGCGCGAGTTCAAGAAACAGGAAGGCATTGATTTGTCAAAAGACAAAATGGCAATGCAGCGCGTGAAAGAAGCAGCGGAAAAGGCAAAAATAGAATTGAGCAACGTGCTGCAGACAGACCTTAATTTGCCCTATATTACTGCAACAAGCGATGGCCCGAAACATTTGGCAATGGCTATTACGCGCGCAAAGCTCGAAGAGATTGTCGAGCCAATCATAAAACGCTGCGAGCACCCGGTGCAGCAGGCGCTTGCAGACGCAAAATTGTCGCCGCAAGAAGTCGGAAAAATTATTTTGGTTGGCGGCCCAACCCGCATGCCGGTCGTGCAGAAATTTGTTGAAAAAGTAATTGGAAAAAAGGCGGAGCGCGGCGTTGACCCAATGGAGTGCGTTGCAATGGGCGCTTCAATACAAGCAGGCGTGTTAGCAGGAGAAGTGAAAGACATTCTTTTGCTTGACGTTACTCCATTGACGCTTGGAATTGAAACTTTGGGCGGCGTGTTTACAAAGCTCATTGACCGCAATACAACAATTCCAGTAAAAAAGAGCCAGGTTTTCAGCACTGCTGCAGACAACCAGCCAGCTGTTGACATTCACGTATTGCAGGGCGAAAGGCCAATGGCAACAGACAACAAAACGCTCGGCAGATTCCAGTTGGTTGGAATTCCTCCCGCCCCAAGAGGCATTCCGCAAATCGAAGTAACGTTTGACATTGACGCAAACGGAATAGTGCATGTGACTGCAAAAGATTTGGGCACTGGAAAAAGCCAGAGCATAAAGATTGTTGCATCGCAGAAACTCAACGATGCAGAGATTGAAAAAATGCGCAAAGAGGCAGAGGCCCACGCGGACGAAGACAAAAAGCACAGGGAAGAAATCGAAACAATCAATGCGGCAGACGCTTTGGTTTACAGCTCAAAGGATTTGCTCAAAGAAATGGAAGGCAAAGTCAGCCCGGAAAAAATACAAAAAATCGGCGCTGGCATTGAAGAGCTGAAAAAAATGCTAGAGCCAGAGAGAAAAGACGTTGCTGCAATAAAAGCAAAAATGGACGAGCTCAATGCGCTAATGCAAGAGGCAAGCAAAGAGCTTTATTCAAAAGCAGGGCAGCAAGGCCAGCAGGGTTCGCAGCAAGATGCCAGCGAAGAAGACAACAGCGGCAATGAAAATCCAGGCAAAAAAAACAAAGGCGAAAAAGTAGTCGACGCTGACTTCAAGGAAAAATAAACGCTTTCACCCATGAAAGGTCCCCTTGCAGGCTCTGCAGTGCACCAAAGGCATTGAACGCAAGCGTTTTTTCATATAAGATTAACTCTTGTTCAATGTCTTTGCAGGGCTTGCAAATATAATTCTTTTTCAACAATAAGGTTTGGTTAGCATGGCGGAAAAGCGGGATTATTATGATGTTCTTGGAATTTCTCGCAGCGCAAGCACTGATGACATAAAAGCAGCCTACAAACACCTGGCAAAACAATTTCATCCAGATGTAAGCAATGACCCAAAAGCAAAAGAAAAATTTCAGGAAGTGCTTGAAGCGTACAGCGTGCTGTCTGACGAGCAAAAGAGAAAAAACTATGACCAGTTTGGGCATGCCGCGGAACAATTCCAAGGATACCAGAATGCTGGTTTTTCCGGGTTCGGGCAGGGAATGGATTTTGATTTTTCTGATTTGTTTTCCGGCATGTCTGGCTTTGACGGCTTGTTCCGAGAATTTGGGTTTGGCGGGGCAGCAAGAAGCGCTAGAGCGCGTTCAAGGCGCGGAAACAATTTGCGGGTTGACTTGAACCTTGGCTTTGAGGAAGCTGTTTTTGGAGCGAAAAAAGAAATTGAAATAGAGCGATTGGAAAAATGCGATGCCTGTAATGGCACTGGTTCAAAAGACGGCGGAGAAACAAACTGCCCGGCTTGCAACGGCCACGGAGTAATTGAAAGAATGCAGCACACTCCTTTTGGATTGTTTTCAACGCGCAGCACTTGCCCCAAATGCAGGGGCGCTGGAAAAATAATAAAAAACCCTTGCGGAAAGTGCAATGGCAAAGGCACAGTAAGAAAAAGAATAAAAATTGAAGTTTCTATTCCCGCCGGCGTAAACACTGGAAACCATTTGCGCTTGCAGGGCATGGGTGATGCGGGAGAAAAAGGCGGGCAAGCCGGAGACTTGTTTGTTGTGTTGTTTGTTGAAAAACACGCGTTCTTCAAAAGGGACGGCAAGGACTTGTTTGTGGAAATTCCAATTAGCTTTGCAGAAGCAGTGCTTGGAGCGGAAATTGAAGCGCCAGTGCTAAAGGGAAGCGTAAAACTAAAAGTGCCTGCTGGAACGCAAAGCGGAACAATTTTTCGGCTGAAAGGAAAGGGAGTAAAAGATTTGGATTCCGGCAGGACGGGAGACGAGTTTGTCAAGGTTAATGTTGAGACTCCGCAGGGCATCTCCAAAGAGCAGAGGAAACTGTTTGAAGAGCTCTCAAAAAAAGAAAATATTGCGGAAAAAAGGAAAACGTTTTTCTAGCCGCAAAAAGCGCGCGCAAAAAAGCTGGTTTTAAATACTACTTTTTCCAAAGTAATAACTGATGAAAAGGCAATTGTTTTTGGTTGCGCTATTGTTTGGCTTTGTCGCGCTTAGCGGTTGCCTGCAGTTTGGCGGCAAGAATTTTTCCGATTTGAAGGCAGTGCTGGAAAAGCACGGCCTTGACGACATTCTTGCTCCGGGAACTATTGCGGAGCTGCGGGATTTTGAAAAAGACTTGCTTTCTTTGAAGGCGCAGGCAAGCGTTCAAAAAGGCAGGGAAACAGAGGCATTGCTTGCGGCAATAGAATTGCGGCTTGCAATAGTAAAAATGCAGCAAGCGCTATTGAACGCGCAAGAGGAATCAAAATTCATTGATTATTACAATCCGCTTTGCTCTTCTCCCACCAGCCTCAAAAAGACTATTGACAATCTGGATGTTGCGCTTGCACAAAGCGATTTGGCAATAGCGCTTGCAAACGGATTTTCCGGAAACTACAAGGATTTTGTCGCTGTTTCTGGGTTTGATGCAACGCAAACAGTCCGCGCGCTCAGCGAAACAAAGGCAACAATCACAGAAGAAAAAAACAAATACAAAACGTTTTGCATTTAAAACAATTGCAACAAATTTTTTTAATGCTGCAGGGCAAAATTTTGCGCAAAGGCGCGGAAGCAGAGCTATTGGAAACAGAATTCTTGGGCAGAAAGGCTTTGCTGAAAAGCAGAGTGCCAAAAGAATATCGCATAAAACAATTGGACGAAGCCATTAGGCGCGAGCGCACAAAACAAGAAGCAGTGTTATTGCACCGTGCAAAAGAGCTTGGGGTGCGCACGCCGGTAATTTTTGCAATTGGGAGAAACAATTGCGGAATAACAATGGAATTTGTCGATGGCGCGCGGTTGAAAGACGCATTGGACAAAAAAAATTTTGAACGGCATTGCAGCGCGCTTGGAGAAAAAATTGCTTTGCTGCACGATGCCGGAATAGTGCACGGAGATTTAACAACAAGCAATGCAATAGTGCAGAAAGAATCGCTTGTTTTTCTAGACTTTGGCTTGGGTTTCTTTTCTGAAAAAATCGAGGACAAGGCGGTTGATTTGCTTAACCTCAAGAAGACTTTTGAGGCAACCCACCATTCGCTGATGCCGGAAGCATGGCAGGCAATAACGCAGGCATATTGCGGGCAAAGCAAGAAAGGAAATGTAATTGTTGCGCAAATTGCGGAAATAGAAAAGCGCGCAAGGTATCTCTAAGAGTTTTATACATAATGTTAGGGATATTTAAACCTTTTTTTGCAGCAATTTATTAGTCGTTTTTTAACCACAAGCTGTTCCGTACCGTTTTGGGCGGAATGGTGCCAGAACAAAGGTTTTGGTTTTTTTTATGGCAAAAGAAAAGTCAGAGAAGACTGCAGAAGCAATAAATGCGGAAGGCGAAGAACAAGCCAGCGAAGCACTTGCTGAAAAACAGCCGGCGGCAGACGAGAAAGAACGGGACATTCAGCAGGATGTAGTGGAAAGCAAACTCGTGCATTCTAAAAAAAAGAAAAAGAATGCAAAGGAAAAGCCTGTTTGGGTGGAGTATAAGCCGCAGGAAATAATTGAAATGATTGTTGATTTGGCAAACCAGGGCCACAGCGCTTCTGAAATCGGCGCAATATTGCGCGACCAGCACGGCGTGCTTGACGTTAGGCAGGCAACAAAAAAGACTATTCTTGAAGTTTTGACTGGTGCGGGAATAAAGCAGGATGTGCCTGAAGATTTGCTTTCTTTGGTAAAACGTGCGGTTGCATTGGACGAGCATTTGAAGAAGAACAAGAAAGACGCTTCGGCAAAGCGCGGTTACGAATTGACTGTTTCAAAAATCCGAAGGCTGGTAAAGTATTACACGCGCACTAGCAGGCTGCCAAAAAGCTGGCGTTATGATATTGAAACAGCAAAACTGTTGGTAAAGTGATGGTGGTTGTATGCCCGCAATTGTTGAAAACCCGCAAGAAGAAAAAAAGCAAAAGGTTGTTTCAAAGAGGAAAACAGTCGACAAGTGGAAGAAAAAAAAGTGGTTCACTGTTTTTGCCCCTGAAGCCTTTGACAGGAAAGAATTGTGCGAAACAGTTTCTGAAAAGCCTGAATTGCTGGTAAACAGGACTGTTTCAGTCAATGCGGGAGATTTAACCAAGCAGATGAAGCTGAACCATATTTTTTTGCGCTTTAAGGTTGACAACGTGCAGGCGCAAAAGGCCTACACGCAGATTGTCGGCCATGAAATAAAAGATTCCTATTTGCGCAAGTTTGTACGCAGGCGCTCGAACAAGGTAATGACAGTTCAGGACATCCAGACAAGCGACGGAAAAAAAGTTCACATTAAGGCTGTTGCAATCACTGGCAAGCGCGCGTCAAAGCCGAAAGAAACAGCAATCCGCAAGCTGATGGCTGAAGAGATTGCAAAGGCAAACGGCAAAAAGGATTTCAACCAGTTAGTGCAGGAACTTATTTTTGGCAACACTGCCTCCAGAATTTTCAAGGCAATTTCTAAAGTTGCTGCAATAAAACGGGTTGAAATAACAAAATCCGCGCTCATAAAATAAAAGCTTTTATTAAGCAAAAAAGCTCTTTTTGAGAGATTGCATGCAGAGCACACTTGAAATTGCGGCAGTATTGTGCGCGCTTGTTTTTTTTTCGGTTGTTTCGCTGAAAAAAAAGTCTCTCGACAGGAAAGGCATTATAATAGCAAACATTGTCGGGCTGCTGATTTTTCTTTTAGGAAGCTTTTTTGATTTTGTCTTGATTGTCGTGTTTTTTGTTGTCTCAGAGCTCTGCACGAGATATGCACGAAATTTTCAGAAAGAAAAGCACGAGGTGCGCACTACCGGAAATATTTTGGGAAACAGCGGCGCGGCAGTAATCGCGCTCATTTTGCACTCTGAAATCGGCTTTTTTGGCGCTGTTTCCGCAGCGCTTGCAGACACTCTGTCAAGCGAAATAGGCTTGTTGTCGAAAAAAAAGCCAGTGCTGATTACTACGTTAAAGACTGTTCCAGCGGGAACTGATGGAGGCATAACGCTTTTGGGTTGCACTGCTGCTGTTATTGGCGCTGCAATAATCGGGGCAATGCATTATTTGGTGTTTGCAAACGCTTTGGCTGCCGGCACTCTGGTTGTTGCTGGATTGTTTGGGTCGCTGTCTGACAGCGTTGCGGGAGCATTGTTTGAGAGAAAAGGCGGATTGAACAATGCGGAAGTGAATTTCATTGGCAGTTCAACAGGCGGAATTATTGCATTTGTGCTTTCGAAATTATTGCGCTTTTAATCCCTGTTCGAAAGAAAGCATGGCTTTTTTGAATCCAAAGCCAAAAGAATAGCCTGCGCCGGAGAAAGCTTCAAGAATGCTTAATTGTTTTTTTGAAAAATCTTTTGTCTGCGGTTCTCCCTTTATGCCCGCTAGCTCTGCTGCCTTGAATATTGCGTCTTGTTTTGTGCCAAGCTTGTCAATTAATCCCGCGTCAAGAGCTTGCGTGCCTGACAAAATCCTGCCGTCAGCAATTTCCGCAAACCTTGCAGTATCAAGCCTGCCTGTGCGGTATTCTTGAATGTCGCGCTTGAAGTGCTGGAATGCCTCTGACAAAATCCCCTGCCAGATTTGCTTTTGCTCGTCAGTCATTTGCTCGAAAGGGTTTGCCATTGCCTTGTTTTTGCCTTCCTTGAAAACATTGACGTCAATGCCGATTTTTTCCAGCAAGCCGGAATAGTTCTCGACAATGCTTATTACTCCAATGCTGCCAGTGAGCGAGTCTTCGTCTGCAACAACGTATTTTGTGGATGCTGCAACATAGTATGCGCCGCTTGCGCCAATGTCATTAATGTAAGCAACAATTGGTTTTTTTGCCTGCCTGATTCTTGCAACAATGTTTTTTGTTGCAACAACGCTGCCGCCTGGGCTGTCAATGTCAAGCAGTATTGCCGCAACAGCGGAATCTTTTTCTGCCTCGCCTATCTTTTCGATTATTTCTCCCGAAGAAAGCACGGGATAAAACTGGTCTCGTGTCGCGCTGATTTCGCTGTTGATTGGAATTATTGCAACAGCATCGCGCAAAAATAAGCCGGAGCCTGAACTGCTGCCGAATGCAATGGCAAGCAATAAAGCAAAAGCCGCAATGGCAAGCAAAAGCGCTGCCCCGACTATTGCAAACAGCAAAAGTTTGTTCAAAAAAACCACTCTGAAAAATTCACAGTATGCAAGATTAACGCTAGCTAATCAATATATATTTTTCGGCATTAGTTGTTATTGCTTTGCAAATAATGCTTTTTTAGAAAGAGTGGTTGAATGGATTTTTTGCTCAGAATAATATTGTATATAACCCCATTGTATGTTGCAAATTCCAGTGCAATGCTCTTGGGCGGAAAAACCCCGCTGGATTTTGGCAACAATTTTTTTGACAAGAAAGAATTGTTCGGAAAAGGAAAAACATGGAAAGGCACTGTTTTTGGCACTCTTGCGGGAACAATTGTAGCGTTTTTGATTAATCTTTTTGTGCCAGAACAGACGGCAATGCTTGCAAGCAATTATGTTTTGCTGGGGTTTTTGCTGTCTGTAGGCGCAATTGCCGGCGACATTGCGGGCAGTTTTGTAAAGCGCAGGCTTTCAATCGGGCGCGGCACTCCTATTCTGCTGCTTGACCAGCTTGATTTTATTGCCGGCGGTTTATTGTTCGGCGCGGCAATTGCAATTCCAACGCTCAAAGAAATAGTTTTCATTGTTGCGCTCACGCTCATTGCGCACAGGATTTCCAATTACATTGCGTTCAAAGTAAAAATAAAAAAAGTGCCATGGTAAATGAAAACACAAGCAAAAAAATACGCGTTGTTTCTTGCAAAATTTTTTCTGGTTTTTCTAGTGCTGCAGGCGCTGCTTTTGGCGGCAAACCTGAATTTTATGGAGCGCGCGATTGCAAGCGTGGAAGCGCAAGCGCTCGGCGTGCAAAGCAACGGCAATATTGTGTTTATTGGAAATAACAGCTATTCAATTGACGCAAACTGCACTGGCTTGCTGTCAGGCGCGATTATTGCGGCAATTGTTTTTTCCTTCCGCAAGCCGGAAATAAAGCAAAAAATAGCCATTGCATTAAGCGCGGGCATGTTGTTGTTTTTGCTGAACATTCCGCGCGTTTTTGTTGTGCTTTGGACTGCAAAATATTTTGGCGCGCAGGCTGCTGAAACAGTCCATGTCACAACTTGGTTTAGCACTGCGGCATTCATACTCTTGTTTTGGTATTTCCTGACAAAAAAAATTACAAAAACAAGGGATTTCAGCAAGCTTCTGTAAACTGGCTTTGAAAGAAAAAGACCTTGCTGGAAAAAATCGGTTCTTTTATTTTTTTTCGAGCAGGAATTTTGCGACTTCGCCGTAAGCTGGCCGAGTGAGCAAAACTCCAACTAGCACGCCAACAACTGTTGTTATTGCAAAGCCAACCAGCTTGCCCAAGCCGGAGCCAAGGAAAAAGATTGGCAGCATTGTTACTATTGCAGTGGAAGCAGCAGCCATAATAATGAAGAAAGCGCGTTTTACGCGGTTTGAAAGCGAGCCAGTGACTGTTTCAGTGCCTCCTTTCAGCAGTTCGTCAGTAATAACTATTTGGTCGTTTACGCCTGTTCCAACTGCAGCAACTATTCCAGCAATTGAAGCAAGGTCAAGGTTCCAGCGGATTAGCGCTGCAAAGCCAACCACCATATATACCTCGAAAAGTGCAGTAAGAATTATTGGAATCACGAGCTTTAATTGCCTGTAGCGTACAAAAATTATCAGCGATACAACAACAAGCGCAACCAGCCCCATTAGCCCCGATTGGTAGAGGAATTCTTTTCCCAAGATAGGCGGAATTGTTTCCTTGCTGATGCTTTCAACGCCAATCGGCAGGCTGCCTGACTCAAGCAAAATCGTGAGGTCTTGCAGGCGCTTTTGCGCTTCTTTTACATCAGAGCCAAAGCCGCGAATGACAAGTTCTCCGTAAACTTTTGCGTCTTTTACGTCAGAAACATAGGGTTCCATGTTTGTTACGTCTTCGCTTAAAAAGATTATTTGCTTGGCTCCAACTGCAGTCCAGGTGAAGGGAATGCTTTTGTCTGCAGGAATTTGCTTTAGCTTGAATCCTAAGGCAGTGAGCTGTTGTGTTATTTCCGCGCTGGTTGAATCCGGCATTATTGCAATTGTTTTTTCTTTCTGCCGCTGTTGCTTCAATTGGTCGAGTTGTTCCGTTGAAAGGTTTGAGTCAAAAACAAAGTATGGCATTGAAGCGTTCTGCAATAGTTCCTCTATTTTTGTGTCCGCTGGAATGTCTTCGAGCCTGTTGCCGGCAATCAGCATGTCTTTTTCTTTTGCAAAAACATCCGTTGGAATAACCAAGACCGTGTCTGTTGGCCTGTCAATGAAAAAATATGTTTTGTCGCATTCGTATATTTTTGTGCCTTTGTTGTCAACTCCAGTGACAGAGCACTTGTGGAAAGTCATTTCAGTAAAGCGCTTTGCAGCATTGTTGTTCAGCATAAAGGGCAACAGCCAGCGGAAAGAAGTATCTTGCTTTGTAACGCCATAGCCTTTTGAAGGGTCTTTGGAAATATTTACGAGGTCTTCGCCGGTGAACAAAATATTGCCGTCAATCGTTGCCTCGAATTTTCCTTGTTTTTGCAATAATGATTCCAGGCGCGCAATGTTTTCAGGGTTTGTTTCAGCAATGTCTGCAACCAGCAAATCATTGTCAATCTTTGTGACGCGCGTGTCCTTTAACCCGGTCCAGTCCAGGCGCTGTTCAATAATATTGCGGACTGTTTCAAGCTCTTGCGAGTTTGACGCAGGCTTGACTAGCTTTATTTGGAAGCTTGTTCCGCCTTTGAAGTCAATGCCGTAGCTGAGATGGTTAAATGCAATAAAAACAGTTGAAAGCAGCAAGGCAACAATCAATATCAAAATGCGCCAGTTTTTCAGCAATTGCCTAACGTCAGACATAATGTTTCACTGTTTCAATGCCCCTGCATTTTCTTTTTTTCTTTTCTTTCAGCATACCACAAGAGAATTGGCGCGTTCCACAGCCAAGTTCCAATCAAGTCTCCAACCAATCCGCCAATCAATACTATTGCAATGTCAAAAATTACTGTCATCTGGTTCAGCATGGAAATCACCAGCATTACTATTGCAGCAGCCAGGGCTGTTGAAGTCATTGTAATTCCAGTAATCATTGAGTCTTTTGTGCGGTCTGCCGCTGTTCCCTCGCGCTTTTTGAGCACGCGCGTTGTCAGCAGAATGTCAGTGTCAATGCTGTAACCAATCAGCATCAGCAGAGATGCAATGGAAGAAAGCGAAACCGGAATTCCCAAAAAAGCCATTGTCGCCATGCCTGCAAGAATGTCAAAAAGCGCGCAAGTGATTATTGCAAGGCTTGGAATAACTTCCCTGAAAAAAATGAATATTACGAGAGTAATCAGAATGATTGCCGCAAGGATTACGTTCAGCGCTTGTTCCCAAAACCGTTTTCCAAGCGATGCACCAACCTCTTTCACCTGTATTGCGCTTGTTTTTGCGTCAAGCGAATAAGCTTGCGTTATGTCCTGTTGCAGGCTGTTGTTGAATGATTCTTTTGCTTTTGTCAGAGCGTCTGTTGCGGTTGCAATTGCTGCCTTTGTTCCGGAAAAATCCTGCGGCACGCTAACTAGGGGGGAAAGAATTTGCACTGCATTCTTCGCGTGCTCTATTGCAATAGCGTCTGTTGTTGCTGCTTCCGCAGCATCAGCCTCTGCCTTTGCCTTCAAGAGCAATGGGTGGCCGGCAAACTGTATGCGCAAGTTTGTTCCCGAAGCGCTTGCGCTCAAGTCAAGCAAATGATATTTTGAATCCAGAATGCTTGTTATTTTTGTTGCATCCATTGGTGTGTCAGAGTGAACAATAATCAGAGTGCCGCCTTTTAGTTCTAAGCCGCCTTGCAAGCCGGGGTTTACGAAAGCAACAAAAGCCAATACAAAATAGAGGATAATTGGCACTATCAACAATCTTTTATAGTTTCCCGAGTAAATATTCATTAAAAATGCACCAAATAACCATTAATCAGAACTTACATACTGGAAACAAAAAGTGTTTTAAAGCAAACTTTTTGCAAAGCAATAGGCAAAATAGCGTGGTTAAATGAAACTGAATCCTGTTCCAAGCTCAAAAGAACTGTTAGACATTGCCTTCAGAAAGGCAAGCAAGCAAATGCTGCCAAAAGTAAGGCAAAACAAAAAGCGCGAGCTAAAGCTGTTTGTAGTAAAAAAAATCAGCACTGCTGCAAACTCGCTTGACTCACGCCTGGAAGAAATAATAAAGCAGTTTCCAGACATTGACAATGCGGCGCCGTTTCTGAAAGAAATGATTTCAATCATTATTGACTTGAACGAATACAAGCGCTCGCTCGGCCACCTTCAAAGCAAGAAAAAATTATTGAAAATGGTTGAGCGGAAAAGCATTGGATTGGTGCACAAAAGCAGGAATCAAAAAGAAAGCGCACGGGCGGAAAAATCTTTTTTTGGCCGCGCAAGCTCGCTAATCCGCGAACTTACAACAGATTTGGAATTGTTAGAGAAAGCGCGCAAAGAGCTAAAAGAATTTCCGGACATTGATGCGGAAGCGCCGACAATAATCATTGCGGGTTTTCCAAACGCGGGAAAAACAACGCTGCTGAAGCGCCTTACCGGAAGCGAACCAGAAATTGCCGCTTATCCTTTTACAACAAAAGGATTGCAGATTGGGCATTTTGAAGAACGCTATTTGCGTTACCAGGCAATCGACACTCCCGGCTTGCTGGACAGGAAAATGAGCGAGCGCAATCCAATCGAACGAAAAGCAATCAGCGCGCTAAGGCATCTTGCTGGCATGATTGTTTTTGTCGTTGACGCAACGGAAACAAGCGGTTTTTCACTGCAAGAGCAAAAACACTTGCTGCAGGAAATACAGCAGGAATTCGGAAAAAAAACAATAGTGGTTTTGAACAAGGCTGACATTTCCAGCGCGGAGCAAATTGAAAAAGCAAAAAAAGAATTTCCCAGCGCAATAATTGAAGGAGAGGGAATTGAAAGCGAACTGAAAAAAACTATTGTCCGAGAGCTGAAGGATGCGGTTAAAAAAGAATAACGGCTATTTTGCGCTTGGTTTAAATGCTTTTTCTTGCAATTGTATTTTGTTTGGCTTGGATGGATTCTTAATTCAGTTTTCCGTCTGGAGCGCTTTTTTTGAGGGGTGTGGTTGCATGGCAGTTGACGCGAAAAAGGAAATTGCAAACGTTGCAAAACACATGGATGACGTAATGGCAGACAATAGCGTGCCGCGCAACATCCGTTCTGCTGTCGAGGACGCAAAAAACAAGGCAATGGAAAAATGCAAGGAAGAGGACAAAGGCGTTGCCATCGGCACTGCAATATACTTGCTTGACGACATCAGCAATGACATTAACATGCCGCAGCACACGCGCACTGAAATCTGGCAGATAATAAGCGAACTAGAAGCAATAAAGGAAAAACTGAAATAACCCCAAGCGCAAACACAAGGCAAAAAGAAGGGTTGTTTCTTGAACGAAAAGGCAAAGCCGAGGGAAAAAGAAATATTGGATTATGCCAGCCAAAAAAACCTTATTGTTAACAGCCAGGCATTAGGCATCCTATCGGAAAGAAGCGATTTGGATTACCGCGAACTATTGGACAAAATTGCGGAAGAAAACGTTTTCATTGTTGACGAGGCACTGCTAGAAAGAAAAGTTGTCCGCACAAAAATCCGGACCGAGCCGGAAATTGAAGTGAGGCACACTGCTTTCAGGCCGATTGCAAAAGAAATCAGCCCTGCTTTCAAAGAACTGTCTGAATTCAACATTACTCACCAAACAAGCTCTGAAGGAACAGTAAGCGATTTCATTAACCTGTTCAGGAACAAGTTTGAATTCATGGAAAAAGTATTGCGCACGCGCCAGGGCTTTAATCCAAAGCCGATTGCAAGAATCAATGAAGTCACAAAAGGCAGGGAATTTGATTTTGTCGGAATGGTGAGGGACAAATGGGTTTCAAAAAACGGCAACCTTGCATTCCGCTTTGAAGACATGGAAAACGACTGCATTGGCTTAGTGACAAAAAACAAGGCAGAATTATTGCAGCAGGCGGAAAGAATCCTTCTTGATGACGTAGTAGGCGTAAAAGCAAGCGCGGGAAACGGTGGATTGCTTTTCATTAACGAGGTTTTTCAGCCGGATATTCCACTCGCCCACCCTAAAATGGCTGAAGAGCAAGTAAGCCTGGCATTGATTTCAGACACTCACATTGGCAGCAAGCTGTTCCTGGAAAAATATTTCCAAAAATTTGTTGAATGGATTAACGGCAATGTTGACAGCGAAAAAGAGCGGCAGATAGTCGGCAGAATAAAATATTTGGTGATTGCGGGCGACAATGTTGATGGCATTGGAATTTATCCAAACCAGATAAATGAACTAATAATAAAAGACATTTTTGAGCAATATGCGGGATTTGAAAAGCTTGCCGAGCAAATTCCTGATTACATTGAAATAATGATTTGCCCGGGGCAGCACGATGCAGTGCGCTGGGCCGACCCGCAGCCTGCAATTCCGAAAGAATTTTTGCCAAAGCTCAGCGGAATGAAAAACGTTCACTTGCTCAGCAGCCCGGGATGGTTTGAAGTAGAGGGATTGCGGTGCATGCTTTATCACGGCGCGGCATTGCATGATTTGTACGAATCGCTTTCTTTTCTTGACGCGTCAAGACCACAGCTTGCAATGATGGAAGTGTTAAAGCGCAGGACTCTAATGGCGCCATATGGGCTGAAGCAGCCTTATGTTCCGGAAAAAAAAGATTTTCTTTTGCTGCGTGAAGTTCCTGATTTTTATTTTGGCGGCGACATGCACCACAACGGTTACGACACTTACAGGGGAACAACAGTAATGAACTCTGGCACCTGGCAAAGCCAGACAGAATACCAGCTGAAACAAGGGCATATTCCAACGCCCGGCATTGTTCCGGTTGTTGATTTGAGTTCAAGGCAGATTTTTGAAAAAAACTTCATGAAGGAATTCTGAATGGAACAAACGGAAATAATAACAAAAAAAGAGCTGAAGATTATTGCCGAGCCGCACATACTGAAATATTATGCTGGAATTCTCGAAAAAGTGAATTCGCAAATCGAAGCAGCAAAAGTTGCAAAACAAAAAGGGTTTGACATTGAAAAAGACATTGGAACAAAGCCCGCAGTAGACCTTGCGGACAGGACAGAAAACATTGTTGGGCCAAAAGGAATTGCAAAAAGATACAGGGAAGTATTGCAGGAAACAAAAGGAGACCGCCTAAAAGCAATCTTTCAAATCTTCCAAGAAATAATTGAAGAAAAATGGACAAACATTCCTGACCCGCAAAAGCGCTTAGAGCAAGCGATTCGCACTTCGCTGGTGCTGATTACTGAAGGCGTGGTTGTTGCACCGCTTGACGGGGTTCCAAGAATTTTAATCAGCGAAAACCCAGACGGCAGCAAATACGTTGACATTTATTATGCCGGCCCGATTCGCGCGGCCGGCGGAACAGCAACAGTATTTCCCCTGATTTTGGGAGACTTTGCCCGAAAGCTAATGCAATTGGACAGATACAAGCCGACAAACGATGAAATAGAACGCTATGTTGAAGAAACACAGATTTATGACGAAATAATTTCGCGCCAGTACAAGCTCAAGGAAGAGGAAGTGCGGAAAATAATTCAGGGTTGCCCGGTCTGCATTAACGGCGAACCAACTGAAGAAAGAGAAGTAGTGTTGCACAGGGATTTGGCGCGCATTGCAACAAACAGGATTCGGGGAGGAATGTGCCTTGTAATCAGCGAAGGCATTGCGCTAAAAGCAATGAAAATTCTGAACTATGCAAAAATTTTAGGATTAGACTGGAGTTGGCTGGAAGAAGTCACAAAGGTCACGAAAAAAACAGGAAAAGACCTGAAAATCGGCCCGAACGCAAAATTTTTGGAAGGAATTGCAGCAGGCAGGCCGATTTTTGCGTATCCCAGCAGATTCGGGGGATTTCGCTTGCGCTATGGCAGGACGCGAAACACTGGAATAATGGGAAAAGCAATTCACCCCGCAACAATGATTGCGCTGGACGAGTTTATTGCAGTTGGAACGCAAATGAAGGTTGAAAGGCCTGGAAAAGCAGCTGGAATGTTTCCATGCGACAGCATTGAAGGGCCAATAGTGAAGCTAGCAAACGAAAGCGTAGTGAAATTTAAGACGCTTGAAGAAGCACAAAGGATGAAAAGCCAAATCGAAAGAATACTGTTCCTGGGCGACTTGCTTGTCTCAATCGGAGACTTCAGGAAAACCGCGCATCCTCTTGTTCCAGTTGGATATTGCGAAGAATGGTGGCTGCTAGAATTGCAAAAAGCGTTAGATAGCGGAAAAAAGCCGGAAAAAGAAATTCGCGAACTTTCCGAAAAAATATTGAAAAAAGAAAAAAACCCGAATTACCAAGAGGCAAGGGAAATCTCAAGGCAACTTGAAATTCCATCGCATCCGCTGTTTTTGCATTATTACACTGCCTTGCAAAAGAATGAAATCATCGAGCTTGCAAAAAAAATCGGAAAAGCAGAAGCAAAAAAAACAGGCGCGGAAATTGCAGAATTGCTGTTAGAAAACAGCGCGGAAACAAAAAAAATGCTTGAAAGAATCGGTTTGCCGCACAAGCTCAGCGAGGACAAGGCAAAAATTGTCGTGGGCGAAGAGTTTGCGGAAAGCATTGCGGAAACATTCGGCCGCGGAAAAGAAATAAAAGAAACAGAACTGCTTGCAGAAGACAATGTGCTGAAAATTTTGTCAACGCTTTCAGGATTTGAAGTGCGCGACAAGGCGGGAACTTTCATTGGTGGCCGCATGGGAAGACCTGAAGCAGCAAAACCCAGGAAAATGATCGGAAACCCAAACCTGTTGTTTCCAATCGGCCTTGCAGGAGGCAATACGCGCAGCATAAACAAGGCAATTGCAAACGAGGAAGCGGGAGAAAAGATTGAAGTCGAATTTTCTATTTTTGAATGCCCGGAATGCAAAAAAATAGTGGAGTTTCCTTACTGTGAAAACTGCAATGCCCGCACTGTTCCGGTTTTTTACTGCAAAAACTGCAACACAATAGAAAAAACAGAATCCTGCAGAAGATGCAATACAAAAACCCAAAGATTTGGCCTGCACCCCATAGAGCTGAAAGAAATGGCAAAAAAAGCCTGCGCCAATCTCGGAGTAAAAATGCCAGAGCTGGTGAAAGGAGTAAAAGGAATAATCAACGACACAAAGGTTGCGGAACCGTTGGAAAAAGGAATCCTGCGAGCAATGTATGATTTGCATGTTTTCCGCGACGCAACAATACGCTATGAAATGCTGAATGCGCCCTTAACCCACTTCAAGCCAAGCGAAATCGGAACAAGCGTTGAAAAACTCCGCGAATTAGGGTATGAAAAAGACAGTTTGGGCAAAGAACTGGAAAACAACGAACAAATGCTTGAATTGTTCCCGCAGGACGTAATAATAAACGACGAGTCCGGAGACTTTTTTGTGCGTGCAACAAAATTCGTTGACGAACTGCTTTCAAGATACTACAAAACAAAAGAATACTACAAAATAAACTCGCGCCAAGAGCTGGTTGGAGAACTATTGCTCGGCTTGGCACCGCACACTAGCGCTGCAATAATCGGAAGAGTCATAGGGTATTCAAAAGCGCGCGTTGGCTTTGCCCACCCATACTTCCACTTGTGCAAGCGCAGAAACATTGACGGAGACCAAGACAGCATGCTATTGTTAATGGATGCCTTGCTGAATTTTTCACAGCAATATTTGCCTGGCAGCAGAGGAGGCAGAATGGATGCCCCGCTAGTTTTCACTATCGCATTGAATCCAGAAGAAATAGACGACGAAGCGTACGAAATGGAAATCTGTTCCCAGTATCCATTGGAATTATACGAGCGCTCGCAAAATACTGTTTTGCCGGAACTAGATTCAATAAAACGCGTCGGGCAAGTGCTCGGCAAAAAAGAACAATACTCCGGCTTGCAATACTCGCATGAAACAAGCTGCTTTGACGCTGGCCCCAAAAAATCAAGATATCTCCAATTCCAGACAATGGAAGAAAAAATCCACTCGCAGGCAAAACTGCAAACATCCATTGAAGCCGTTGACGCAAAAGATTCTTTAGAGCTAGTGCTGTTATCGCATTTTTTGCCGGACATTATCGGCAACGCGCGGGCGTTCTCCAGGCAAAATTTTCGCTGCACAAAATGCAACACAAAATACAGGCGCGTTCCGCTGGTGGGAAAATGCGTCAAATGCGGGGGCCACGTCATCCTAACAATTGCACAAGGCTCGGTAAGAAAATATTTGGAAATTGCAAAAGGCATGGTTAAGAAATACGCCTTGAGCGATTATTTGCGCCAGCGCCTTGAACTGGTAGAGCAGGAAATAAACTCTGTCTTCAAGCCGGAAAAACAACAGCAAAAAAACCTGTTTGAGTACGTTTAAGTGATGCATTTGGAAAAGAAAACACCAATAGTTTCAGTCGATTTGATTGTAACAAAAGGCAATAAAATTCTTCTTGGCAAGCTGGGCGAAAAATGGAGAGAAAACGGAAAATTTGAATGGGGGCTTCCCGGAAGAGAAATATTATTCGGAGACGATTTTGAAGAAACAGTAAAGAAAAACATGAAAGAAGAACTTGGCATTGAGCCAAAAAAATTCATTGTTCTCTGCGTTAACAACAACTTTGGCTTTGGCAACCATTACGTTGTAATTGGAATATTGGTTGAGGCAATTGGCGAGCCAAAAATAATGAAGCCAGAGGACTGGGCAAAGTGGAAATGGTTCGGCAAAAAAGACATTCCAGAAAAGCTTTTTCCTTCAGCCAAGCTGACCTTGCAATGTTTTCTGGAAGGCAAAACATTTACAAAATGAAACGCTAGATGTAGCCTGCTTCTTTCAGGGCAATCAGAATTAAAATGCAAATCAGAATTGAAACCTGAAATTGCCTGTTGGCAGTGATTTTTTCAACGAACCATTTCACTGGCGCAGAATTCCAAATCCACTTTGCAACATCAATTACAATTGAAACAGAATATTTTACCCAAGCAACAGGGTCTTTCAATTCAAAAATTGTTTCTTTCGTGAGTTCGCCAACGCCCTTGCCGCGCTCCGGCAGTTCTTCCAAGCCGACAAGCTCGCCGGAAACAGCGTTTGCTTCCAGCCTGTATTCTTGTCCGCCAACAGTTGCAGAGCCAATCCAGAACGGAACATAAACCAGCTCGAGCGCGGAAATAATCACATTGCCTTTTCCCAAAGACAATTGCGCGGCCATTTTTACCTGTGCAATCTGCCTTGCCTCTTCATCCTTCAAGCGCGTTTTTTGCAGTTCGAACGCGTATTCCTTTGGGGTTTTTTTTTCAAGATTCAGCTCTTCCTCTTCAAACAGCGCTGCAATTTCCTCGTCCAGCTCTGAATCGAAAGCGTTCAGCGCCATTCTGCCGTTTTGCGTTTCCGCAACAATCGGCGTTTCGCTTTCTTCTGTTTTGGATTCGGAAAACGCTTCATAATTAAATACAAAAAAAGGCACATACAACAAGGCAAAATCTGACAGCCCGATGTCTTCTTCCCGCCAGTTCTTTTCAAAAATCGCCTCTCTTATTTGCTCAAGCAATTCTTCTTTTTGCACGGAAATGGGCAAAGCGGGCTTGTCAAGTTTCATGAAATACAAAAAAAGCAAAGTGCTTTTAAACCAGATAACTGGCTTGCAAAAAAATAGAAAAAGAGAGAATAAATCTTTTTGATTTATTCCCTGCGCTTGATTATCTTTACTCGTGCCGGAGTAACCAAAACCCTGTCAGAACTTATGCGCGCAATGTCGCCGTTGACTGCCGTAGCTTCGTTCTTTATTGCACTGATATATTCTTTCAGCTTTGGCGGATTGCGTTTTGAAAGGTCTGCAATGTTCAACAGGACAATATTGCCCTGCTTCATTTCGTTGACAACCACCGGAACATCCTGGTCTCGCGACAATGTAATCGGCTTAACGAGCGCATCGGCATCCTCGTACATTGCCTCCTCTTCAACATCCAAATTGTTGAGGAACTCTTCCATATCGACGTTTTCGGGTTTGCTCATTATTTTTCCAAAGAAAGACAAACAATTCACCCCTCTTGCTCAGAAAACAAAGGGCAATGCAAATAACTGCGTTGCAAAAATGCACTGGCCCAAACCTGTTTGACTAACAAATATTAAGAACAGTATTTTAATTATATTGTTAAACGCGTTAAACATAACGCGGCGCAACTATTTTTGTTTTTCTTAAAAGGACAAAAGCCAAACAGGCACTGAAGCAATAATTGCAATGAAAAACGCTAAAACCAATGCTGCTTGCGTGCCCTCTAATGGAGAAAAAGCAAAAAAACAATAAAGAAAACAAAAAGCGGGGCAAAGATTTTTCCAAGGGAAGTAAAAAAAACCTTTTTCAAGCCCATAATAAGCCAAAGGCCCCTCGAAATTAATAAAATTATCAAAAAAACTGCGGTGAAAAATCCGAATCCGATTAGCGGAATTGGTTTGCTTCCACAACTCGAGCTTTTTTTAACGCAATTGCTGCAATTTCTTTCCGATGGAAAACATCTTCGAGCAAAAGTGGGAAAACAAAAAAACTATTTTTTTGGACAGGAATGCAATCAGCGCACACTATACTCCGAACAAGCTGCCTTTCCGCGAGAAGCAGATAAACGAAATCAGCGAATTGCTTGCCGGAACACTGCACGGAAAAAAAGCAGACAATCTTTTCATTTACGGCGCGACCGGAACTGGAAAAACAAGCGTCACGCGGCATGTTTTGCAGCAACTGACGGATTTTGCACAGGGAAAAAATGCTTCTGTGGACGGAACATACATTAATTGCAGGAATCACAACAGCAAATACAGGATAATGATAAAGATTGTCAAGGACATGTATCCCGAAGAAAATTTTTTGGGGTTTTCCGCTGCTTTTGTTTACGAAAAATTGTTGGAGAATGTTTCGAAAAACAAGAAACAGTTTGTCATTGTGCTTGACGAGGTTGACAAGACAAAGGACTTGGATGATTTGATTTATTCGCTCACGCGCTGCAATGACGAGTTGAATGCAGGTTCTATTTCCCTGATTGGAATTTCAAACAATTTGATGTTCAAAGACCGCTTGGACCCGCGGACAAAAAGCAGCCTGTGCGAACGTGAAATGGTTTTTTCGCCATACAATGCAACGGAATTAAAAGAAATTTTGAAAGAGCGCGCGGAAATCGCGTTCAAGAAAAATGCAGTGGAAGAAAGCGCAATAAACTTTGCGGCTGCAATTGCGGCGCAAGAATCAGGGGATGCTAGGAGGGCGGTTTTGCTTTTGTTGCGCGCAGGCGAGCTTGCGGAAAAACAGGGCACATTCAAAGTCACTGACGAGCTCGTCAAAAAAGCAAAGAAAAAAGTCGAAGAAGAAATAATCTTGAACATGGTTTCAACATTGCCGGAGCAGCAACAGCTTGTTTTGTACACTATTTCCTGCCTTGCGCTGACAAAAAAGCCGTTCACTACAATAACCGGCAGGCAAGAGGAAGGCCTGCTGTTTTCCGGGGAAGTTTACGAGGAATACTGCAAGATTGCAAAAAAATTCAAGAATGATGTTGTGAGCGCGAGATGGTACAGGGAATATGTTTCGGAATTGGAAATGTTTGGATTGATTTTAACAGCAAGCTCCGGGCAGGGCATCAGGGGAAACACGCGCCTGATAAAACCTGCGTTTGACGCAAAAAAAATAAAAGAAGCAATCGAATCAGAATTGGCAAAAGCAAAATAAAAGCAATATTGCGCGAATCTGCTATTATGGCGCGACTGTTGCTTCTATCGGGCAATACCAGCCGGAATCCTGCGGTATTAACGCGCTTTTGTCATAAATGTCGCCGGTGTCAGCAGTGCTTTCCAGCTTTCGCAGCATTGCCTGCGGATTCCACCAGAATTCTATTTTGTTTGAGTTTCCTGAAATGCAAACGTCTCCATCCCTATTCAAGACCAAGTCAAATACTTCTTCGAAAGAAGAGATTTCATTCGGCACTTTGTTTTGCATGTAATTCAGCGTTATTTGCGAGGCAGTGCTGGAGTTTATTGGAATAATGTCTGCCGGAGAAATAAACGCAGTGTTTGGTTTGCATGCTTTTTTCAGATAGTATGTTTCGCCTTTTGGGCCGTAGAATATTGTTTGCAAGAAAATCTTTTTTCCAATGCTGCTTTCCGGAATGTTTCTCCATGCAAAGCCTTGCGCATAGTTTCTGTCTTCGCAGGTTTCCGCAAAGCTGAACGCGTTCCGGTCTGGCGCATTGTAGAATAAAGCGTTGCCGCCGAAATCAGTGCAATCGCTGCTGCTTGAGCCCATTCCAGTCCAAACAGTGCCGTATTTTTCGAAAGGCACTGGAACAGTTGAATTCGGGCCTGTTTGCTTTTGTATCAAATAATAACCGCCGACATTCCTGTCAGTGCTGTCTATTTCCATCAGTATTGGCGTGGCATAGTTTGGAGAAAACTTGATTGTTTTGTTTGCCGCGTCTATTGAAAGCAATACGCCTCTTGGCGCGTCTGAATTCAATTCCTTAAAGCTTGCGCCTTCAGAAACAACAAAATTGGAGTTTGGAATAGTTGAGGCAATTGTTTTTGTGTCAACCTGGTTTGCATTGTTTGAAATATCGTAAGCCACGTGAATCTCTTTTCCGGAATAGCCTATTCCATAGCCTTGCCTTGAAGCAATCCCCTCAGTGGGCCTTGCATTGAACCCGATTTTTCCGTCAAACGGAATAGAATACAACGGGCTTGGCACTGCCGGTTCACTAATGCGAGTAAGCGTCACGCGGATTTTTGCTGTTGGGATTCCGCCAGAGAAGAAAGTCCATTGCGGCAGGCCGCCCCATTCAAAGGTCAAGTCAACCGCATACAAGCCAGGAGAGGCAAGCACGCCCTGGTTGAAGCTGCTCGAGTCAATCGTCAGCCTTTCATTGTCAGTAAAGTATTTCCATAATGCTTCGCTGGTGTCTGCGTTATAGAATGCCGGCGTGTCCATTGAAGAAACCTGCCTCATGTAATAGTCAAAGTCTTTCCTGAAGTCAGTGCTGTAACCGTCTTTTATCAGGTAAGAGTTAAAGTGCAGGAACGGCGCGATTTGTTCGCGATAGCGGGGGTCTTTTGCAAGCTCTTTTATTGAGTAAATCTTGTTCAAGAGCATCATGCTGAACTGTGTTGCATCACAATAAATGTAATTCGGATTGTTTTGGTCGCAAATTCCAATGCCGCGGTCAAGCGTGTTTCCGCTCCAGCTCCAATCAAGCCTGATGCGCGGCAGTGCAACATTGCCTGTTTTTCCATAAACATTGTTCGGCAAAACACAATTGCTTTGCTCTGCTGCCTTTAATTGCACGTGGAATCTTTCAGTGCTGCGCACAGAACTTGTGCCTGATTTTGTCCAGTCAGTTACTTCAACCAAAGCATAGTTGTCTTCGCCGACAAGCATGCGGTTTGCAACATTGAAGTCAATTATGCCTGCATTGTCAATGTCGCTTTGCGTGTCAAAGCCAAACACAATCTTTGGCCGCTTTAGTGCAAACGGCGCGTTTGAAGAGTAAAAAGAAAACGATTCAACAGAACTGCGCGGGAAATCGTTTGTGTCCAGAGTCGGAAGCAACTGTTCAGAAATAATGTAAATGCCGTTGTTTTGTTTTTTGTTCGGGTCTCCAGATGGCTTTTTCCAAAGGTTATAAATCTGCGTAATGTCTATTTCCCACCATCCGCCTTGCCCAACGCCTTTTCCGACAAAAGAAAGCTCTCCGATTTGCGCGCCAATGCTTGGCTTTGAACTCCAGGTTGTGCTTTCTCCCCAGCCCGAAGAAGCCTCAAACACCTTGTGGTGCATGCCTTGCACTTGTTCCGGGGTTTTTTCGGAGTAAAACAACAACCTGATTTTTTTCTGCTCTGTGGGCAGGCTGTACAAAAAGCCGTCGGAAAACTTGAACAATGAATAATTGCTCCAGATTGCGTCCTGGCAAGCTTGGTCAATGTTTCCCTTTTTTTGTTTCAATACAATCCTTTGTTTTGCATCAAGCAAATACATTCCATTGCCAAAATTCTGCTGCTTGTAATCAACCCGAACGGAATATTGATTACAATCATCAATGAAAACCTCTGAAACAAAAGTGTCCTCTGCAATGCCCTGCTGCGAATAACAATCAACAAGCTCTCCGCCCTGTTCTTCAGTGCAAGAATCCGGGAAAGAAAAAATTTCCTTTAGCTTGATTGAAGGAGGCTGTGGGAAAGGAAAATATCGCAATACAAAAGATGACGGTTCAACGCCAGCAGTAGTGTTTAGCGACGGCAGCATTTTGTCAACAACAAAATCATAGCATCTGTTTTGAATCAGCCCGTTGTCTTGATTGTGGCTGATGTCAAAAACAAACTTGTTGTCAACCAAAGAGCTAAGGTTTGGCAAAGTCGTTATATTTATGTCTTGGATGCTTGCGCTGTCAAGGCCGTTTGGATCGGAAAAAATATTGAATTTCAGCTTTACTTGCGATGCAGTCCGGGAAACATAATTCCTGTTCAATATTGGAATCCAGCTTGTGCCGTTGTCAAAAGATGCTTCTGCATTAATGCTTGTTCCAGCAGGCTTGTTTTCTTTCCAAGAGACTTTTTCAACAAGCACTTGAGGTCCCTGGGAAAAAGAAGCATAATTCTTTGTTGTGTATGTTCCGGAAGAGTAATACCTTGGAATAGTAACGCCCTGGGTTTCAAAATCAGCAATTGGCGAAGCGTAAGCAGTAAAATAAACGTGGTCAATGCCGACAGTAAAAAAAGAACTTAAAGTGGCAAACCCGGCAATGCTTGAACGGTAAGAAACTCCAGGCAAAGCAAACTCTTTTGCAGCAGCGCCTGCAGTAATTGGAACAATGAACGCCTTTCCTTTTGCATTGACTGCAAACGCAGTGGTAGCAGCGCCATCGACCCTATTGGATTGCACTGTTGAATAACTCTTTGTTCCAAGAGTGTCAAAGGAACGCGGGACATCGCTTTTTTGCCATACGTATGAAACATTGTTTCCCGCGGCAAAGAAATAATTATGGCTTACGGTAATGGAAGAGTTCAAGGGCAAATCGTGAATGTTTGCATTTTCAAAAGAGTATGTCTTCAGGTTGTTTAAATATCCCTGTGGATAATAAGTGTATGCTGAATAAATTTTGTTTGGGGCAAGCACTGCAAAGTAATGCTGGTTATAATAATATTCAGTAAAAGGCATTAGTGCCAGAGAAGAATTCGGCATTGTGCCAGGAGTATCAAAAGTCCTGAAAGCGTATCCTGCTGAATCTGCAGGAGCATAAACCTGGATGCCAGAGTATGTCTTGTCTTTTCCAACAGCAACAAAAGTCAAGCGCGCAACAGCCAAATTTGATTCTGGCATTAAGCCGTCCGCATCAAAAGCGCGCCAATAAGTCGCGTTGTCAGAGCCATAAAAAGTATACCAAGAATAAACCCTATTCTCTCCAACAGCATAGAAGAAACCAGCAGGGTCAGTAGTTGGGACAATATTTGACGCAGCAGTAATTCCAGGCATTGTGTGAATCACAAAGCTTGGCGCGCTATAATCTGCAACCATTGTGTATGCTTTTCCCTCATTCGCTACAGTGGAAAAATAAGTTTTTCCGAGTGTTGTTGCAACAAGCTTTGAAGTCGGCTTTGTGCCGAGCGTGAAAAAAGAACGAATCGGATTTGCTGATTCGTTTGTAATGTTGTTATAGTTCCAAACATAAGAATTGTCATCGCCAACAACCCCAATATAATCTCCTTCAGCAACAAGGCTTGAGGTTTCATTAATTCCACTAAGCGGGATAATGCTGAAATCCCGCTTTCCAGCTTCTGGAGTTGCATCCCAAACATAAACCCTTCCTTCCCCGCTAGTGCTGGCAGTAACAGCAAACAATCCTTTTGGGTCTTTGTTGACAAAAACAATGCTGGAATATGGTTTTGTTCCGGGAGTATTCTTGCTGATTAGTTTTGGCGGATTGACTGCCGAATCGTTGTAGAATCCTGACCAAACAATATCGTTTGAAACAACGCCGAAATAACCGTTTTTTGCAACAATGTTTGATTTTGGCGTTACGCCGGGAGTATTGAAAGCTTTTTTTGTGTTTAAAGTGTTGCGGTAGAAAACATACACTTTGTCTGTTGCGGGAACAGCAAACCAACTCGGAAAAATTTCCACAATCTTTGAGCCTTCTTCAATCTGCAGCATCAAGTCTCCTGGAACAGTGTCAAGGTCAAGCTTGTCAACAAGGCCTTGTGCAAAATCATCCCTGCTTGTTTCATTAATTACAGAAACTCCCGAAAGCGGCGTAGATTTGTTCATTGAAAAACAATTTCCAGAAGCAACATCGCAAGAATCACCGCTGACTGGCACAGAAACAGTTGTTGCATTGCAAGCGCCCTCGAAAATAATTTTTGGTCTCAAAGATGCATTGGCATTGCTTGGCGGGCTCCAAACAAAATGAGTATTGCAAGTGCCGGCAGCAGAAAGCTCCAAGCCATTGTTGTTGCCGAGTTTCCAATAATTTTTATAGTAGTTTGTTATGTCAATTGTCATCCACTCGCGCGCGTTGGCATAAGGCGAAGTGGCACAGTCTGCGCCTCGCGGCGAAACAGGCCTGTTAGTCAAATCCCATGGAGCATTGACATTGCAAAAAGTTACTGGGTTTGACGCTCCGCTTTCTGCATATGCTGAAAACAATACCCTTGAAGGGTTTTGCGGCAAGCCGTCAAGATTCTTTATTTTATAATAACCCCAATAATAGTCTCCGCCCCAGCCATTCCCAACCAAATCACAGCCGCTTTCAAATTTGTCCACTGGCAGCAATGATGCGCCCCAGAGCAGGTAATCATGAAAGCTTGTTATATCGGCTTGCGTTGAATCAAACTGGCAAACCAAATCGTTTCCCTGTACAAAACAAGAGGATGGAACAGTTTGGCATTGCGGTGGCACAACAACAGTGGAAAAAGACGCGCCGGGAACACAGTTTTCCGGAGTTAAAACAACCAATGCGACTCCGCGCAGCCTGCGGGAAAAATCATCAGCGGAAAACTTTGCATTAACATAAATTGGAATTTTTCCCAATGGCACAGTGCTTTGAGTATTAACTCTCACTCGCACGTCAGATTGTGTTTTTGCAAGCGAAACCGCTGGCACTCCGCCGGGATAAGTGAATGTCACGTCGCTTGCCAAATAGCTTGGAACACTCAAAGAAACAGTAGAGGGATACTGGCAATTGACTGACTTTAAGACTAACTCAACAGAGTTTCCGCGCTCCAATTGCACAACATTTTGGTCGCCGGCAGACAAAGCGTCAGCGTCAACCCTAATGCAGCCATAATTAAAATTTGAAACAAAATCAATATATTCTCCGGTTACAAAAACTTTTTTTGTTGCAATCGCATAGTTTGGCAATCGCACGCGGATAAAGGCAAAATCTTGGGGCAAAAACCCTGGTTCAAAATCAATATAGCAAGAACCGTTTTTGTCTGTTGTTTTTGCAGGCATTCTTGCTGTTCCAGCGCTAACAGCTTCGCTGTCAACAGCAACCTTCACTGCATTGCAATAGTTTCCAGCGCTGTCATTCAGCAAAGCGCCGGTTGCTGCATCCTTGATAATTATTTCCAGCCGCAATCCAATTGGATTCTTTGGCAAGGTTTTTGGATTAGTGTCAAGCAACAGGCTTGTTCCGGAAACAACCCTAAAAGGCAGCAATATTGGATTGCTGGAATAGTTTTGCGATGCAGGCGTTGTTGTAAGCAACAAATTCATGTCAGCAAAATCTGCTTCAGAAATTGTTTTGAAAGAAATTGGCACAATGCCGGTAAAATAAGAATGCGCGGGCAAAGAAATCGAAGCAATGCTGCTGTTAGTGAAAGAAAAAATAGTTGCCGCGTCTGTTTTTGCCTCGAGCGAGGCAGCGAAAGAAGAATCGCCCAAATTGAAAATGCGGTAAAAAATATTGTAATCGTAATCGCGCTTTAATTCTATCCTGTCGGAATTCGGGATAATTACAGTGCGGTTGGCATCGCGCCGCAATTCCAAAGCCCATTCGAAAGAATTCGGGCAGTTTTGCGTGCAAACCGGTTCGCCAATCTTAAAGCGCCTGAAGAAATCAGCGGTAGTGAAAATGCTTTCATTGACTTTTGCCTTTGCAAGGTAATGCAATTCAATCGGCGTGCCGTCAGCCAATCCTGGCTTTGTGGAAATTTTTGCAGTGATTTCAAGCGAGCCCTTCTCTAGCCTGCGCCAGCTAACGTTAACCTGTTTCGCGTTGGAATCGCTTGCCACAGTATTCTGGTCTGAAAAAGCGTTTGCTGGATTAAACTCTCTGGAAAAAATCGGTGATTCCGGCTGCAAAGGCGCAAAAATATTCTGCACGAGCGCACTGGAAGCTGCAGCTGCAAGCTGTGAATCCAGGCCAGCGCGCAAATGCATTGTTATATCCGAATAAATTGAATCAGTTGGCAGAATCAAATGGAATTTTGCATAATATGTTTGGCCCGCGGCAATTATCCCAATTGGCGCGCCGTTTGCATTAAACAATCCCAAAAAATTGAAAGAAATATCTTTGCTTGGGTCAATGTCGCTGGCGCGGTAAAGCAAAAAATTAACGTCGCGGTTATAGTCTTTCACAACATAGAATAGACTGCTTGTTTGCTGCAAAAAGCCAGTTGCGCTCGCGCGCAAAGAAACATTTTTCTTTGCCTTCAAAGGCCGTGAAACAAAAATTCCCAAGGCGTTTGTTGTTCCGGAATCAAGCACATTGCCGTCAAGAATGTTTTTTATTTCAATGGCAGCGCCTGAAACTGCAACCCCGGTTGAGTCAGTTACTTTTGCCTTGAAGCCGCCCCTGCCAAGAACAAGCAAGGCAATCAAAACAATTGTCCTGTTGTTGTCTGCAACAATCGGGTTTAGCTGGACTGCGGGAGAAAAGTCTTCTTCAAAACTGCCTTTTTTTGCGTACGCCTTGTAAGTGCCGGCAGGAAGGTTTTCAAACAAGACAAAACCATTGTTGTCTGCTGTTTTTACCTGGGCAAACAAAGGATTGGGATAAGCTTGCAAAAATAATGAAACAGAGGCAGCAGCAATCGCGTTGCTGTCCTCGTCCATTACAAAAACTTTTGCAGAACCATAATTCGAATGGTCCGGCGCAAGCTTGTCTAGCTCAATAACCTGCGGGTCTCTCACTGAATCATCCACTACAACCAAGCCGTCAAGAATCTTCAAAACATAAGACGGGTGCTTTACAACAGCAGTGAAACGCGTTACTGTGTCCTGCGGCGCAACATTTATTGAAACAAGGCCAGCCGAATTAGAGCGGGAAGTGTTCGGGTTGAAAACAGTGCCTACATAAAGCTCAACAAGCGCATCATTAATTGCCTCGCTTGAATTTGAATCAATAAGCTTCAAAAAAATCATTTTTTGTGGGCTTGGCTTTGGCGGCAACTCCAATTCAACAGTGACAGTGTCATTGGCTGAAACAGAAACGCTTTTTGTTGCCTGGCTGCCGTATTCTGCAGTTGCGGTTACATTGTAATCGCCCGGCTCAATGTCTTCAAAACTGCGCCTGCCTGAAGCATCTGTTACGTCATCAACAAGCTTTGTTCCGGCAGCATCAAAGATTGCAACAACAGCATTTGGCGCTGCATCCCCGTTCTCGTCCTTCACCAAAACATTTATTGTGCCAAGAGGCTCTGGCAGTTTTGACATGCTGACTGTCTGGTTTTCTTGCGAAACCAAAACACCGTTTTTTTGCTCGTAGCCTGCTGCACTGAATGTTGCGCGCAGTTCATTGCAGCCTTCGGGAGCACTCACAGTAAAAAAACCAGTGTCTTTTGTCATCTGCTGCGGCGGCAAAGCATCGCCGGAACAACTAAAACTCACAGTAACCTCAGTGTCAGTCAGCCTGTCGCCGGAAGAAGCATCAATCACTGAAATATTAAACGGGCCGGAAAAAGCAACAATCACTATTTTTTTGAGCTTTATTTTTGCAACAGAATCCTTTTCCAGCAAAACTCCCTTGTCAAAAGTTTCAAAACCACTGACTTCCACCAAGGCGCTTACCACACCAGGCTTTTTTGCAAGCTTCAAAGCAACCAAGCCATTTGAATCAGTCAAAAAGCCCTGTTTGTTGCCGTCAATAGTCAATTGCACTTCAACATTTGCAAGCGCGTTGTCAATGTCATCAACAACCAGGATTTTTGTGGAAAAACCAGTGTCAAAAAGGCTGGGCAAAAGCGGGGCAACAAAAACAGCGCCCGCAATTATTGCAGCCAAAACAATAATCGAAAGCAAAAAACTCGGAATCACGCGGTCAATTGGGTCAATTACCCTATAAATCGGAACAAGCTTGTTGACCTTGTCAAGCAAGTTGTAATAACCGTCCTCAAAAAAATAATACAGTTTCTTTATTGGGCTGACAACTGACAATCAAACCACGCTTTTCAATATATTATAGAGTTATAAAGGATTATTCAATAACGACTCCGTTATTTAAAAACCTTTAGCAGATTCCGCGGAAAATAAAAAAACCGCTAATCAAAATTCCGGCAATTGCTTTTGCGTTTGGGCAATGCTTTCAGCGCTTGCTTTGGCGGGCAAATCAACGCCCAACTGTTTTTTCAGCTTTATTGCAACATCAGTGCCCAATAGCTTTGCAAGCACTTCAAACGGAACATTCTTCAAGTCAGCAATGCTGCGAATATTCGAATGCCAAAGCCTTCTCGCCCTAACCCTTCCAACCCACTTGAGCTCGCACAATTGCAATAGTTCTTCTCGAACGCCTTTTTTCAGGCGCTTTCGCAAAACAAGCAAACGAGGCAAATTTTTTTCCAAACCCAACAACTTTGAAAGCTCAAAAGCGCCGTAAGCAAGCCAATCGCAAATCAACAATTTGCTGTGCAAAATTCCCGGCTGCACATTGAACTCTTTTGCAATAGCCTGTTCTGGCAATTCGTCAATCCAAGATTGCAACAGCAAGGCAGTGTTGAATTTTTTCAGCAAGTCAGAATCCAAAAACATTTCCTTCTGCAAATCCGCAGGCAAGTCGCCGGCAAAACCCTGGAGTTTTTCCCACAATTCTGCTTCTCTCTTTGCGGAAACAGAAATCAAGGGATACAATTCAAAAGTGCCTGCAAAAGCAAACAAAAAAGCAAAAGAATCCAACGCATTGCGCTTCAAAGCCAGAATCAAATTATGCGCGCTCAACGGGTCAAGATAAAGTTCTGAAACTCGTGCGCCCAAAACAGTTGCCTTAAAGCGCTTTTCATTGCCCTCAACAAAACCCAACTGCTGCAGTTCAGCGAGCAAAGAAGAAATTTTTTCAAACAGGCTCGACAAAGAGCCAAACTGGAAGGCATAAAAAGTTTTTCCAAAAAAATCTTCCATGCTCTGCCAGTCAAAAACAAAATTGTTCGCAATCGCAGCCAACAAATGCATTCGCAACACCGGTTCCAACGACAAGCGCGAACTAACATCCTCAATGTCGCCATTGACATAATTCTCCAATAAATCTTCTATTTCCAGCTCTGAACGGGCAACCAAAATTGATTCCCCGCTGGAGTCGAATTTGGGCCGACCTGCCCTGCCCGCCCATTGTTTATACTCTCGAACTGGGATTCGCTGTTGCCCCCAAGCAGTATAGCGATAGAGGCTTGGAATAATAACGCGGAAAGCAGGCAAATTTACGCCTGCAGCAAGGGTTGGAGTTGCAACAAGAACCTTCAAATGATTGCTCTTGAACAATTCTTCAATTATTGCGCGCTGTTTTTGCAGCAATCCAGCATTGTGAAAGGCAATTCCTTTTGCAACAAGCTTTGACAACAAAACGCATTGCTCTGTTGGCGCTTCTAGCGCTGAAAGCACGCGCTGCGAAGCCTTTTCCAAAGAACGCTTTTCCTTTTCAGACAATTTTTTTTCAGTGAGAGTAGAAAGCTTTTTTGCCAATCCCTCTGAATGCTTGCGCGTGTTGACAAAAACCAATGCCTGTTTTTGCTTCAAATTCAAAGTATCATTCACTAACGCGATGACTGGCTCTGCGGCGCCTTCAATTTTTTCTTTTTGCTTTGAAAAATGAATCTCGTCCTCAAACAAAACTCCTTCCCTCAATTGCACTGGCCGAAAATCGCTTTCAACAAGTTCAGCATTCAGCCATTTTGCAATCTCATTAGCATTCGGGATTGTTGCAGACAAAGCCAACAATTGCACTTTGGGATTCAAAAAACGCATTTTTGTAACCAAAATCTCCAAAGTTGGCCCGCGGTCAGAGTCCAACTCGTGAACTTCGTCCAAAACAAGCAAGCCAATTGCCGGCAGCCATTCCACACGATGCCGAATCAGGCTCTCGAGTTTTTCATAAGTAGTAAAAATAATGTCATTGTTCTGCAAGTATGCTGAGCTTGAATCAAAGTCTCCGGTGCTTAACGCAACCTTTACATTCAATGTGGTTGAATATTTTTTTTTGAAATCGTTAAAGTGCTCCGCAGCCAGCGCGCGCAATGGAGCAGTGTAAACAACCTTTTGCTTGCGCTCAATGACGGATTGCAAAGCGCATAATTCCGCAATAATTGTTTTTCCGCTTGCCGTGGGAGCACTAACAACAAGATTCCGCTTCCGCCAGTCCTTTTTGAGCACCGCAAGCTGCATTTCGTTAAAGGCAGAAAAGCCGTTTAATTCCCGGACTTTTTTTTCAATGTCCATGAAACAAAATCCGAAAGACCATTATAAAAAGAATTGCAGCCGCATTTCCCCTGAAATGCAAATCAATAGTTGAAGCGCCGCTCATAATCTTTATTATTGAATTGTCGGCAAAAGCAACGCGCAGAATTCTTTGGGGCGCTTGGCTTATTTTACAATCAAACCTTTCGACTTCAGTTTTTCGATTTCCGCAGGAGCCCAAATCCAAACAACCCGCTTGTCGGAGCCGACCAGGATTTTTCCGGAATATTCCAAATAGTCCAAAACAGTGCAATATGTTTGCCACATTACTTTTTTCGGCAGCTTTTGCCAAATCTGTCGCATGGAACTATCGCCCCTTGCCTTCCTGATTGCTTCCTCAATCGCCAAGACAGTGTCAAGCCGGGGATACCTTAAAACAGGCTTTTTGAAAATCTGAAGCATGGTTTGCACAAAAAACACCAATATATCAATTGATATATTCTGTTTTTAAGGTTGCCGCCGCAGGCACTGCTTCAGCGTCAGCAGAACGGTTTTCCAATCAATGCCGCAAGAGAATTCCTCTGCAGCAAAGGAATCGCAAAACCAGAATATCGCACTAAAACAAAAGGGTTCATTTTCTCAACCTCCAAAGATTGAATAGAGAGAAATAGTCTTGGCGGTTTATAAACGCAAGGAAGCCCGTCATTTCCCCTGAAAAACAAAAAAGCCACAGGCAAGAAGAGTTTTGGCAAGAGGCATTTATTTTCATTCACAAATAGGATTCTAGTTGCCACAAAGAAAGATTGGAAAAGAAAAGCCTGTTCAGACTAAAAAAAAGCCAATAACTAAATAGGTTAAACAAAAGAAATGTTTTGGCAGTAAGTTTTCATTTTGCCCATTTCATGAGTTGTTGGAGCATTGCGATTTCTGTTTCTGTTTCGTCCAAGCGCTTTTTTATTAGTTCTAATTCGTGGCTGGATTGTTGCATGCGAAAATCGCGCAATTGCTGTGCATAGCGCGCAAGCTTTCTGTCTTTGGCATAAACAATGCTCGTCAGCACTGTTTCAGTCAATTGCTTCCTGTAATCCAGGTCTTTGACAAACATTTCAATCATTGGCTTCCAGCGCTTTTCCACCAAAAGTTTTACCGGCAGCTTTACTGCATCAGCATCTTTGCGGTAATCCTTGTCGGAATAATATTTTGCCAAATGGCGCCAGAACAAAGGGTCTGCAAACTTTTTGATTTCGTCAGACAAATCCTGCCGCTTTGCCCTGTCAAACTGCCCTTGCCAATCACCCCTTTTGTCATTCCAGTGCCTGCGCTGTGCAGTTGCATCATTCAACAATTGTTTCAAGCGCTGCTGCGTGGGATAAACAATGTCCGGCCAAGTGCCGTCTGCTGGCAAAGAAGAAATGCTTATTACTCCGCCCGCAGAAAAATAACGCGATAAAGCGGCAAAGCGCTCGCTGGTTTTTTCCTTTTCCACTAATGCGGGAAACTTTTTTGAAAAATCATTAATGCTTGAAATAACGCTCAGCCTGTTGGCCATCAAAAAGAGAATGAATGGCAGGCTTAATAAACCTTAAAGCGCAAACAAGCAATGCTTTTTAAACGCCAAACAAAAAACAATATGTCATGGCGCGCGCAATCATCTTTGACATGACGCAAACACTGCAATTGTTTGACTTTGCGCGAATGCAAAAAGAATTCCAAAAAATAATAAAAGCAATCCCAAAAACGCGCAAAATTCAGGTAAAGCGGTTCATGCGCGCATACTTTCAGGCATATGACCATTACCAAATCGGAAAAATCCAGAATGATAAAGAATTCTGCAAAAAGATTTTTGAAAAGCTGAAAGTGGGCTTGAACGCAAAAGAAGAAGAGTTTTTTATCCGCGAGCACAGGCAACGGAGAAAAAAATTCATCCGCTTGGCGCCGCACTTGAAGGAAACTCTGCGCGCGCTAAAAAAATATGGTTTCAGGTTAGGCTTGCTGAGCAACGGGGTAAAAAACTGGGTTGGATTCGACTGGCGATTTTTGGGTTTTCAACCTGAAAAATTTTTTGAAGTGCAAATTTACTCTCAAACAGTGCGAGAGCTAAAGCCAAAAAAAAGCGCGTACAAAAGAATACTAAAAAAAATGAAGCTAAAGCCAAGCGATGCAGTTTCAGTGGGAGACAATTTCGAGCAGGATGTACTAGCGCCAAAAAGCATTGGCATGCGCACTGTCTGGCTGAACAAGGCAGGCAAACGAAAAAAAGCGGATTTTGCAATAAAAAAACTGCAAGAACTCTTGAGAATAAAAGAATTATTGCTGAAGAATCATTAATAGGTGGCAAATTTGAGGCTGGGAATTATCGGGCCAACGCACTGGCAAGAAAACTGCAAAATTTTGCATTTGAGCGAAAAAAAATGCCTGAAAGAAACAAAAAAAATTGCATCGCTTGCAAAAGCGCTTGGCTTTGAAATAGTGCTGGTGCCGCATTTTGGAAGCATTTCTCACGCGTTCGCGCTGGAATTCAAAAAGCTTGGCGGAAAAGTGATTGGAATTGTTCCAAAGCAGGACAGCGAATTCGGCATTGATTATTTGGACCAGAGCGCTTGCACTGAAACAATCGACTGCCGCAGCTGGCGCAACCAGCCGGAGTCATTCAATGAAAACTGCCAGGCAATGCTTTGCTTGGGATACAGCGCCGGAGCATTGAACGAAATAGCCTTCAGCAAATGGTTCGGATTGCAAAACAAAAAACCAAAAAAGATTTTTGTGGTGAAAGAGTTTGTTTCCGCGCGCTTGCCGACAGAAGCAACAAAAAGCCTTGACGTTGAATATGCCGCGCTGAAGCAATTGAAGGCAAAATTAAAGCAGGTGAACAAATGAAACCAAAAAAACCAAGAAAAATAGGAAAAACAGGATTGCCAAGAATGATGCCGGACAGAATGGCTGCGGCACGCGCGTTGGTATTGGCTCTGCGGGAGTTCAGGCAAGGCAGATTGTCAAAAGAACTGCGGCAATTTGCAAAAGATCTTTTGTTAGAACTGCCAGCGGACAGGCGGGAGTTTGCACGGCGGGCAATGACAAACGCGATAGCGCAAGGGAAAAAAACAATGCGGGGCAGCCAAGAAGATTAATTAAAAAAACATCGGCAATAGTTTTAGGATAGAGGGTGAGTTTGTGTTTCCGGGAATGGGAAAAATAAATCCAAAGCAAATGCAGTCAATGATGAAACAATTTGGCATCAAAACGGAAGAAATTGCCGCAAAGCGCGTTGTCTTTGAACTGCAGGACAAAAAAATAATTATTGACGCGCCAAACGTTACTGCAATGGTAATGTCCGGGCAAAAAACCTATACTGTAATGGGGCAAGAGCGAGAAGAAAGCGCTGGAGTTCCGGAAGAAGATGTAAAGATGGTTGCGGCGCAGGCGCATGTTTCAGAAGCACACGCAAAAAAAGCGCTGGAAGAAACTAACGGGGACATTGCTGAAGCAATTTTGAAGCTGAAAAAATAGTTTGCCTTTGTCAGCTGGTTCTGATTGGGTTTATTTCTTCGCGCGCGATTGCATTCACCAGCTTGCCGCGCTGCGAGCTGAACATTATGCTTGCAAAAATCTCGTCACCAATCGCATGGCCTGCAAACAGCAAAGCGTCAATGCTGTTTGAGTCAACCGAAAAGCGTTCATTGGTTTGCAGGTCAGTTAATGCTTCAGCTTTCAGGGTTCCAGGTTGGTAGATTTTTGCGCTGAATTTTTTTGAAAGCAATAATGCTTTCAGTGCTTCGGCAATCGGCTTTGCTTCAATTGTTTTCAAGCCAATGCTAGCGGAAACAGTCACTGTTGATTCAGTGAAAAAATAGTTTTGCTTTTCAATCTTCAATCCGGAAAGCGCTTGAGAAACATCATCCTTCAATTGCGTTATGTTTGCGTTCTCTGAAAAGGAAATGATTGCATTCAAATCGCTTGTACCGGGGACAAATTCAACGCTTGAAACGTTTTTGATTGTAGGAATTGCATTGTTTAGGTCCTGCAAAAGCGCGTTTGAATCCGCTGGATTGTTTATTGTCAGCAGCATTGCATTATAGACTGGCTCAAAGGAAAGCTCCACAGAGTTAATGTCTTGGATTGACAAAATGCTTTCCTTGAGCGAGTTTTCGTCAAGCTTGTTGCTGTAGTCTGCGTCAGCACTGAAGGAAAGCTTTGGCTCTAGCGATGCAAGGGGGAAAGAGAGCAGTGCTTCGTGCTGCCCGGTTTGGCTTGAATAGTTTGAAACCTCAAAGCGGCAAATCGGCTTGTCATAGCAAGCGCTCAAGCTTAACGGCTGTTCGCCGGAAAAAACAATCTCAAGGTATGCAACAATCTTGTCTCCTTTTATTGTGTCCGGCATTATTTGCGCGCTGAACAACGCGTCCTTTGGCTCGAATTCTTTTGAAATATTCAGGTCGGAGTTTTCCAAAACAAATTTTTTTGGCACCTCAATCAAAGCGTTTGGAAAAAAGCCTGTTTGATTAAAAAAAGACAGTGTTTTTTCGTTGATTTCTGAAGTCAGTTTTTGAAAGCTTGTTTTTTTTGCGTCAAAAGAAATGTCAGCAAAATAATTTACTGTGCCTTGCCCTGAATCGTTAAACATTGAATTTACTTGTGAAACCCCGTCAATCTGCAAAAGTGCAGAATCAATTTTTGCAATGTCAAACTCTTTTGTTTCCGCAATCATTTTGAAAGAAGGAAAAATTTCCAGGACGTTTGCGTCAACGCGCGCGGAAAAAGAAAGCTGCGCGCCAGGCGTGCCTGCCGAATTGTCTGTTGCTGCCGCCGGATTCTCGCTAAAGCTTGCGGACAAAACAAAGGCAACAGTGGAAAAACCCATGAAACCAATAATGAACAATGCAAACAATTGGGCGGTTTTCACAAAAAACACCTGAAATAAAAACAGCAAAAATGCGTTATTATCTTTTATAATAGCAAAAAAAAGGTTTAAATAACCAAGCGAAACCAAAGGCGCAAGGCTAATTCATTTAAATTCCTTTTCCTGCGAGAGATTGTTGTTAACAAGCTGTTTCTTGTCCTGGAAAAAAAGCAGTTTTTTTGTTTTTCATGGTGAAAAAGTTGGCGGAAAAAAAGAAAATAGTGCAATTAGATTATACTGCGCGCGAACAGGGCAGCGGAGCAATTTTTGACACTACGCTGAAAGAGGCCGCGGAAGAAGCGGGATTGAACGCAGACCCGCAAAGATTCAAGCCAGTGACAATAATTTTAGGCCAGGGAGAAATGCACAAGGCGCTAGAAGAAGAAATAGGAAAAATGGGCGTTGGCGAGCAAAAAAAAATAATGCTCGCGCCTGAGCAAGCGTTCGGAGAGCGCAAGGCGCAGAACATTGCAATAATGCCGTTGCAGAATTTCAAAGACAACAAAATGATGCCTTTTCCAGGCATGGTTTTTGAGGCAAACGGCCTGCAGGGAAAAGTCCAAAGCGTTTCAGGGGGAAGAGTGCGCGTTGATTTCAACCATCCGCTTGCGGGCAAAACACTGGAATATGAAATAAAATTGTTGAAAGAAATCACTGAAAAAAAAGAGGCAATTGCAGCACTATACGAAAAATTTTTGCCACTCGGCACCGCGGAAGACAGAAGATTTGAATTGAACGGCACAGAGCTGACGATGCACCTGCCAAAGCAATTAAACCTTAAGGATGCGGAACCGCTGAAAAAAGTCCTGGAAAAAATAATAATTGACAATGTTGAAGGAATAAAAAAAGTCAGTTTTATAGAGCACAAGGAAGAGGCAAAAATGGAAGCAACAGGGGAAACGCAAGGCAAAAAAGAGGCAGTGCAGGAAGCAAAGCTATTGGAAAAAACCAATGCAAAAACAACAGCAAAAACTGCCCAAAAGCCAAAGAAAAAGCAATAATGCAAAAAACACAAAAACCTGCTGAAACAGCCCTTCGCGGCCAGAGTGAAGGAGGAAGTAAGGTTTTAAAGCCTTTGGCTGGCAAAATATTTTGTAACAATTTCTTTGCTTTTATCAAATGATTTTTAGGTGTCTATTTGACAGAAAATAACTCAATGAAAACAGGCACGACGACAGTCGGCCTTGTTGCAAGAGACTGCGTTGTTTTGGCGGCAGACATGCGGGCTAGCATGGGCCATTTGGCGTATGACGAAGAAAGCCCAAAGTTATACAAAATAACAGACAACACTGCATTGACAAATGCCGGCAGCGTTGGAGACGGCTTGACACTGATAAGGTTTTTGCGCGCGCAAGCAAAATTATACGAAACAGAACGCGACACGAAAATCAGCGTAAAAGCAATTGCAACATTCTTGTCGAATGTCTTGAATTCCAGCAGGTATTACCCGTTTGGAGTGCAATTCATTATCGGCGGCATGAACAATGCCCCAGAATTGTTCGAGTTGGACGCATTGGGCGGCAGCCTTGAAAGAAAAAAATATGCTGTTTCAGGCTCTGGAACAGAACTCGCGATGACAACGCTTGACCAGAATTACAAGGACGGAATGCAGGAAGAAGAAGCAATAGCAGTCGCAGTAAAAGCAATACAGGCAGGAAAAAAACGCGATATTTTTTCAGGCGGAAAAAGCGTCAGTGTAATAGTAATAGGCAAAAGCGGAGTGCGCGAACTCGACCAAAAAACAATACTGAAATACGTAAAAGACGCAAAAGACAACGACCTAAACTGAAATTGTTATCCTTATCCTAACAGTTTTCACAAATGCAAATTTTCTTAGCACGGTTTATTTGCCTTTAGCCAAAAAACACAAAAACAACTTTTGAGGATTGAAATGATTCCACTACTTAAGGAAATCGAGGGCATAGTGCACAATACTTTGCCGAAAGAAGCAGAAATAACAAAAGTAGAATTAGAAGGGCCGGAGATTGCGATTTACACGCGCAACCCGAAAGCCTTTTTTGACAACGAAAACTTTGTCGCAAAAATAGCCTTCGAACTGAAAAAGCGCGTGAACATCCGCACAGACAAAACTTTATTGATGGTTGAAGAAGCGGAAGCAAGAAAAAAAATAATGGAAATAATCCCGCAAGGCGCAGACGTAAAAGACATTGCATTTAATCCCGCATTCAGCGAAGTGGTAATAGAGGCAATCAAGCCGGGTTTGGTAATCGGAAAAGGCGGGGAAACAAGCAAACGCATTATTCTCGAAACAGGCTGGACTCCAAACATTGTGCGCGCGCCAACAAGCAATAGCGAAATACTGAAAGGAATAAGGCACCACTTGAACAAATACAGCGCGGAACGCAAAACAATACTCAAAGAATTGTCAGAACGCATTTACAGAAAAATAGAAACAAAAGGCGACGAATGGATCCGCTTAACAGCATTGGGCGGCTTCAGGGAAGTCGGCAGAAGCTCAATACTATTGGAAACACCCAACACAAAAGTATTGCTGGATTGCGGGATTGACGTTGCAAACCCGGACAAGCCATACCCGTATCTTGACGCCCTAAGGTTTCCGTTAAACGAACTTGATGCAGTAATTATTTCACACGCGCACGTTGACCACAGCGGTTTCACGCCATACCTATTCAAAATGGGCTACAAAGGGCCTGTTTATTGCACGCAGCCAACGCGGGATTTGATGGCATTGCTGCATTTTGACTATATAGACATAATGGTAAAAGAAGGCAAAGAACCATTGTACGGCGAACGCGACGTAAAAGAAATGGTAAAATACTGCATACCTAGGGAATATAGGGAAGTCACTGACATTGCGCCAGACATGAGGCTAACTCTACATAACGCGGCGCATATTCTCGGCAGTGCCTCTGTCCACTTGCACATTGGAGAAGGAGCACACAATTTGGTTTACAGCGGAGACATAAAATACGGTTTCACTCGCCTATTCAACAACGTTGACATGAAATACCCGCGATTGGAAACACTGATTATTGAAAGCACTTATGGCTCTAGAGACGACATTCAGCCGGACAGAATGCAGTCTGAAGAACGATTGCTGCAAATAATCCGCGAGACAGCACGCAATGCAGGCTCAGTATTGATTCCAGTTTTTGCAGTGGGAAGAGCACAAGAAATAATGTTAGTGTTGGAAGACGCTTACAGGCGCGGAATGCTTGAAGCAAAGGTTTATGTTGACGGCCTGACAAAAGAAGCAAGCGCAGTGCACACGGCATACCCGGAATATTTGCGCAAGGGAGTGCAAAGGCGCGTTTTACAGAATGATTCCCCTTTCACTTCGGAAATTTTCCAGATTACTGACCCGACACAGCGAGACAAAACAGTAAACGAACCGGGCGCAGTAATATTGGCTTCCAGCGGCATGCTAACAGGAGGAGCAAGCCAGCAATACTTGTACAAAATGGCAGAAAACCCGGCAAACACTTTAATCTTTGTCGGATACCAGGGCGAAGGCTCACTTGGAAGAAAACTGCAAAGCGGAGTGCGAGAGATTCCGATTAATTTCAACGGAAAAACAAAAGCATTGAAAATAAACATGCGCGTTGAAACAGTCGAAGGGTTTTCCGGGCACAGCGACCGCATGCAACTAGTAAACTATGTGCGCAACCTGAAGCCAAAACCAAAACGCATTTTAGTTGACCACGGGGAAAGAAGCAAAACAGTAGAATTTGCAAAATACTTAAGCGCAAAATTCCGCATCAACAGCACTGCACCGCGCGACCTGGATTCAGTAAGATTACGCTAGCCAACATAAAATAAAAACAACAAACGCTGTTTTCGTTATCTGAACATTTTTCTCGGTTGAATGGGTTTTTTTCTTATCTGACGGCTGGCTCTTGCTCTAGCAGCCCTAACAAAACCTTCATTGATTGGAATCATCAAATTTGGAAATTTCACGTGGCCTTTTGTAGTGTCACGATAACGAATTGCCCTTGCTCTCGCCCAGTTTGGATCGCCAGCAAATCCCACTGCACCGTGAGGAGTGTAAAAAACCCTTGAATATGCTCTCGTTGCTCGAATTGAACGCGGATACTCCAGAGGCCATTTTCCGATTGGCTGGCCGATTATTCGTTCCACCATTTTTTTGCCCCCGGGATTGCTTGGGATAGTGCTGAGGTTTGCAATCCACATTCTTTTGAACCCAAGCTTTGCGCCCAAACTCAAAGCAGCAGAAACAAACCTATCACCAAGCCTATATTCTGCTTTCCGATAACTTGGCAAAGCAAAGAATTCATAAGACCTGACAGATTTATCCCGCGGGACAATATTCACAGTAGTATATCCTGCTATCTTGCCGTTTACCTTTGCAACAAAAATTTTCCAACTAGCTTTCTCGCCCAATTTTCTTTGCCTCTCAAACCACTCCAGTTCACTTTTCATAACCTCTGGCTCTTCTGGCTTTCCATAATCTAGCATTGACATGTCGTTGAAAAAACCAAGCCGCATCCTCGAAAGCAAATTAAATTCAGCTTCTGAAAGAGATTGCACTGGCAAAATTTCAACCTGCGGCATTCAATAAGCATAGTGCTTGAAAGCGCTTAAAAAAGCTTATTGCCAAATTATTTTATGCCAGCGATTAGACGCCCTACCCGAACAACAATTAAACAACAGCTGCTGTTTTTCCAGAACAATTTTTAACTTCTTAAACTGCTTATTTTATCACATGACAAAAAAGCAAACGCGCTACACAATAAACACTAGCCCGACGCAAACAAGAGAAATTGCTATCCGCGGCAGGAGAAAGCCAAGAAAAGCCCGCTTGGCGCTAATAAGAAGATTCAATGGATTGATAAAAAGCGGATTGTTGCCAGGGCCAAGGTTTGATGCAAAAGGCAATTTAATTGAAGGCGGCATGTGGAACAGAATACCAACGCAGGAAGAAATGGAAACAGTAAACACTATTGCCGCAATAATATCAGAACCGCATTCGCGCGCTAAAAGGCCAGGCTGGAAACCAGACCCAGCAACAAAATTTGCCAGAGCCATGCTGGAACACGAAAGGCACGGCCAGTTTAGATGGCTGCACCCGTCAATTGAAATATCTATTTTTCATGGCAAGGACACAATTGCAATGATTGACATGGCAGAAAGGATGAACAGGAAAAGATTGCCGGAGCTAAGGCAACGAGTGCAAGAATACCAGGACCGCAGAAAACTGGAAAAAAACATTCGGAACGAACTAAGATATTTTGAACAACTTTTGAAAGACAGAAAGCAAACAGAAATGACAATAGATTTTGAACACAGCCAGTGGGATGCAACACTGACAGTAGTAAGGCTGACAAAAGACGGAATTGAAAGGGAAACAGTCGGGACGGATTTTAGCTTGCCAGTGGAAAACGTGATGACAATAACTCTCAGCAGTAATGGAAAAATAACAGCAAGAGAAGTAATTCGGAAAAAAACAAACAAAAAAAGAAACTAAAAACAGCCAAAAAAACTACTTTTACATAACGCGATTTTTTTTGGTTTTTTAACACAAAAAAAAATACATAAAAAACGATAACTATACATAAGAAACGGGGCAATTTTAGGGCTTTTTTTGACTAACTGCGTTCAATTAATACGGTAATCAAAAAAAGGGGTTTTTTACTGCCTTTTCCAGCCGAAAAGTATTTAAATAACCTTGAACATGCTATTAGCAAGTGAAACACTTATGGAAAACGCGGGGACAAATAACGGGGTCAGCGATCGTGTAAAAGAACTTTGCAAAATGCTTGAGGAGGGGGGCATCAAATACTCTGACGAACTAATTGGTTTCTCCAAACCTGTTGGAAGACAAAAATCGTCAAAGGCTCTCTTATAGAGTATTGGGTGCTCCAAACCCTCATTTTAAAACGCGCTTTTTAACTATTTTTTCTAAGCAGATTTAAAGATGAGAATAATAATCACCGGCACCCCCGGCGTTGGAAAAACAACAATAGCGAAAGCATTGGCGCAAAAGCTGAAATGCAAATGCATTAACGAGCACGAGTTCTGCGAAAAAAACAAAATCGGAAAGCTTGACAAGCACTCTGGCGAGCTGGTTGTGCAACTACGCGCGCTGCAAAAATCCTTGAAAAGAGTATTAGAAAAGGAAAAAGATTTTGTCCTGGAAGGCCACTTGGTTTGTGAGGCGAGTTTGCCGGCAGATTTGGTTGTTGTTTTAACTTGCAAGGCTGCTGTGCTGGAGAAGCGGTTGAAGCGCAAAGGTTATTCAGACGAGAAAACATTTGACAATCTTTTCTGCGAGCAAACAGAATATTGCTACAAAATGGCAGTGAAAGTGTTTGGCAAAAAGCGCGTGCTGCGCGTGGAAAATAGCAAAGGAATAAAAAAAACACTCCCTAATATACTTAGAGCCTTAGAAAAATAGTCTTCCAAGGAAACGGGTGGTTTGGGTGAAAAGAATAGTTTTTGCAATCGCTTTTGTTTTGCTGCTGCAATCTGCTCTTGCGGCAATAGTGAATGAAAAAACAGTTTCCGATGCTGGCTATGCTGAGTTTGCCGTGCAAGGCGTGGACAAGAACGCTTGCACTGAAATAGCGTTTGCAAAAGACTTGAACCAAAACACTGCTGGCTTTTACACTGTTTTTTCTTTGCACGCTGAATTCTTGCCTGTTGTGAGCGGGGACGCAACAGCAAGTGTTTTCCTGAATGGGGATGAAAACGCCTTGGAAACAGCAAAAGCAACTGATTTTGAAAACAAGTGGCATCGTTTTATTTTGCCAAACCAAAACCTGAAGGAACAAAATGCGCTGAAGGTTTGCCTGCAAACCTCAAACACTGTTGTTGAAGCGCGCTTGCTTGCAGATTCAATAATTGGCACATATAAAATGCCGGAATTCAAGAAAGAACTGTTTGTGAAAAGCGTTGACAATCAAGCGCCGTTGATTGGGGAAGAGTTTGAAGTCACAATAAAACTAACCAACAGTGGCAGCGAGGCAACAGACGTTAATATTTTGCACAGAAAGCCAGAGGTTACCAGTGAATATACGCAGGTTTTGCGGGGGCAGTCAACATATTTCAACATAATAAAGCCTGGCGAGACAGTCACGCTAACATATTCCACAAAATCCAGAAAAGCGGGTCCTCTCGCATTGCCGGCAGCAGTGGCGTATTATACAAACGTGTTTGGGGAACAAAAGCGCATTGTTTCAAACTATCCCCTTTTGGAGATAAAAGTTCCGGAAATAAAAGTAAAGGCATTGTTTTTGCTGAAAGAAGCAGTCAAGAAAACAGGGGAAACAACAAGCGCTCGGCTTGCAATAAAGAACGAGGGCGAAAACACGCTTTACAACATAACGTCTTACCTGCAGTTTCCTGCAGGCATTAGCCTTGTCAACGGCAACTCTAGCGAAACAATCAGCACGCTGAAGCCAAAAGAAACAAAATTCTTCGACTTGAATATTTCCGCGGGAATTCCAGGGGATTATTCGCTAGGCTGCAAACTGGCATACATTGACTACAATGTCACTGAAACAGTTTGCGAGAACGCAAAAATCAGCTTTGAAGAAAACAAAATTCCCGCAGAAATAATTTTTGCAGCAGCAATAGTAGCGTTTGCAATGCTCGTATACGCGTTCTTCCACTTCAAGAAATGAATCCGCGGTTAAAGTTTATCATAAATGTTCTTTCTGTGGCCAATGCTTAACAGGGTTATCTGTTTTTTCAGCGGGTTTATTTGCGCAATCAACCGGTATTTTCCCAACCTAAGTTTGAATAATTCGTGCCCTTTCAGCCTTTCAAAAAACAGAAACGGGTCTTTTTGAGTTGCTTCGAGCTTTTTCTTAATTCTGATTTTCAGTTGGTCTTCCAGCTTATTAAGTTCCTTTGCAAAAGTCTCAGTCAAAAGAAGTTCAAACAAGGTTAGATGCCCCATTTTTTTTCGGCATCTTTCAAGGAAAGGACCCTGCCCCTTTTGATGTCCGCCAGAGAGCGCTCAATTTGGTTTATCTCCTCCGCTTCCAAGGTCTCATCGTCCTTTGCAATGTTAATCAGCCTTTTTATTATGTCAGAATAGCTTTCCTTCCCAAAATTCCTGAAACTTTCCAACTCGTTTTTGAGCTTGCTTTCAAGACGAACGGTTGTTGTAGTCATATGTATACAATAGTATACAAACATATATAAAAACTCCTTCTTCCTATGGGTTCCTCAACAGTTTTTGGAATCTCGGCTTTTCCCCTGTCTTTTTGTTTCTGTAACGCCGCACAAACAGGGCAACTGCAATAACCGCAACAAGCGGATAGATTGCGAGCGGAATGCCCGCGTCAGAAAAAGAAGCAAACGCTGTCACATCTGCAGAATCTGTTCCTTCAATGGATTTTGCAAGCGCGATTGCTTTCAGGAAATTTTCTTTTGCCAGCTCTTTTTCTGCAAGGGCAACTGTTTTTTCTGCCGCGGGATTTTTTGTTTTTTCGGCAATCGCTTTTGCGGCAGCAACAGAAACCGTTGCGTCCTCTTTCAAGCGCCGTATTGCATTTGCCAGGGCATCGTCCATTTGCTGCAGTTCGCCCAGCTTTAAATCGAGTTCCTGCGTGAAAGAATCCACCAGGTTGAAAGCGCCTACAATATCGCCTTTTTCCAGCAATTCTGAAAACCCTGAAAATTTTTTTTGCAGGCGCAAGGAATCAAACTCGCCGAGCTTGAAAGACTGTTTTTCAAGATAGCTGCGGGAAAACGGAAGGATATAGTTTGCCTGTTCCAAGTCTGAATCGCTTGCGCTTTGGAACAATTGTGACAGCTGCTGAATCTTTGAAGCAATGCCGTCTTTGGATAAAAGATGCTGGAATGAATCAATGCTTTTTTTTGCTTCGGAAACAGCGCGTGATGCTGCATTGTTTGCGGCCGCATTCAAATCGGCTGACTTTTTTTGCAATTGTTTCAGCAAAGACAGGGCATTGTTTGAATCGTTTTCGGAAAAAGATTTCAAGAACATGGCGTCGAGCAAATGGATGTCGCTTTGCAGGCTTGAAAAGTTTGCGTCTGAAGCAAAGGCAGAGGAAGAAAACTCCGCATTTTTCACAAGAGCGTCGCGGTTTTTCAAGAGCAAAGAATTCAACCCGTTGGTGTTTGGGGTGTCGGAAACAGCTTTTTTGGCATTATCAAGGCTTTTCAGCGCAGCGTCAAAATTCGCTGATTCGCCCTCGGAAACAGCGTTTGCAAAAAAGCGGTTGGCAGCGGAAAGCCGGGCAGACAAATCCGCTGCCTCCTTGAAAAGGTTCAGGTCGCTTACTGCCGCGAGCTCTGAATTTTTTTCCGCAAGCATTTTTTCGGTTTCTTCTTTTTTGAAAAAGAAGTCTTTTTCAAGCGCCGCAAGTTCCGCAGCGCTTGCAGAAAGCTCTGTTGTTTCTTTGTTGAGCAGTATCAGTTCGTTCAGTTTTGCGGAATCGTTCCCGTTAAAATTCTGCCCGAGAGAATCAACGGCTGAAAGCAATTGCTGTGCCGCTTCACTGACTGACGGAGTTTCCGAGAGAGTCAAGCCAAACGCGGTTTGCCTTGTTTGCTGCAAAAAAGACAGCCAATATTCTAAACTGTCTTTTATTTCCAGCGACAAAGAAAATTCTTGCTCTTGCTTTGGCAGGAGCTCTTCAACAGAAAAAAACAATTTTCCGGATTCTGCGCGCAGTTGCTTTTGCGTGCCCTTTGAATCAATCAATTTCGCGCCGGAAATGCTGCCGGAAGGCAATGGCAAAAAGAGCTTTGCGTTTTGTACGGGAAAAGACAGCTTGTTTTGCACAGTGGCAAGATAAGCATACTGCATGGTGTTTTTGTCTGCCTTTTTTGCTTCAAGCAGTTGCAGTGAAATTCCGATTGGCTCTTTCAAATCGTAAAAGACTTCTGCCCCCGAGCCATCTGAAACGTTTTCAAGCGAAAAAGAAACAGTGCTATCGCTGAGTGAAACCGGAGTTTCTTTTTCACGGAAAAAAGCAAATCCGTTGCTTGCAGAACAACAGGATTCGCGCGGCAGTTCTACAAAAAGCCTTTGCACTTCGAACGGCGAAAAAAAGCGCAACGAGCGCCTGATTGTTGCTTTTTGCGAGTCAAAAAACGCAATGCCCTGCTTTTGCTCTGCAAGCACAGTAAAGTTTGAATCTAGCTCCAAAAAGCTCTTGCCTGCAAGAATGCTAGCAAGGCTTACAAAGAGCCTGTTTGAATCAATGCGCGCGGACGAAACGTTTTTTGAGGAGTTTGAAAGCACTGCGCTTTGCAGTTCCATTGGCACGCTAAAGCTTAACGGAAAATCAAAGCTTGTTCCAAAGGGGTTTGAAAATTCAACCACTATCCGCACTGTTGCGGGTTTTCCAAGGAAAGCGTTTCCGATTGGGAATGCTTTTATTTCCGCAAAACGAGTGAAAAAAGCGACCAATGCGTTTCTGCTTTCCTCCACTGAATCCTGCAAAAGCGCGGAACTATTTTTTTCGAGTTCAGGCAAAAACTCTAGTGCGCGGTTAAATGCAAGCGTGTCGGAATCAAAAAATTCGGATATGCGGGCTGCTTTTGTTTTCAGCGAATCAACAGAAACATCATGGAATATTTCTGGGTAAAGGGTTTTCAAAGAATCAAGCGATTGTATCAGGCTTTGCGATTCCAAAAAATTTTTTGTTGTTTTTTTGCCAGCGTCGCTGCTTGACAATTGCAAAATAATGTCTGCTTTTAGTGTAGTGCAAGCGGTTTGTATTTCAACCGGGCTTGCGTTTGTTTCCCTGAATTTTTTTAGTTGCTCAAAACGCTGCAAAAAAGCGTAAAGCTCGCTTGAATCAGCTTCAAACAAGCGTTCGAGAAAAACAAGGCAGTCTTTTGCGCTTGCCTTCAACTGGAGTTCGTAGTTTTCAAGGCTTTCTTTTGCCAGCGAAAAGCTGTTGAATGCTTCGACTGCCTGCCTGCAATAAAAAAGCCTTTTTTCCTTTTCTTTTGCGGCAGAGAATTGTTCTAGATAATATTTTGTTTTGGCGGCAAGCTCAAGCAATTGCGTTTCGCTGTTTGCCGGCAGGATTGTTTGCCCGGCAATCAGTTCCGCGCGCGTGCTGCAAAGGTTTTCAAGCCCTGTTATTGTTTCTTCGCTGAAAAAATCAAGGTTTTCATTCAATGCCTGCAGTTCCGCAAGAATTTGCTTCAGGCCGCTGGTTTTTTTTCCCATAGAGAATTCGCCAAATGAGCCCTTCCTGCGCAATTCAAAAAATTTTGCTTCAAGCGCAGCCAATTGTCCGGCAGCGTCGCTTTTCATTGAAGAAACTTGCGCGAGCGAAAAACGCTGCGAAGCAATTTTGGTTTGCTGGCCCAGAAGCGAATAAAGTTCCGCAAGCAAATTCTGGTCAAACGAAGCAAAATTGTCTGAATCCAGTTCGTTAATCCTTTGCTTGCTTGCGGAAATGCTTTCAATAATTTTTTTCTCGATCTCACTGTTCGAGTTCTGCAATGCGCGCCCGTGCGAAGCGAATGTGCTTTGCATTGAGGCAAACTCGCTGGCAAGCGAGTTTTCCGCGCCAGCCATCTTTCCAAATAGAACGGAAAACTCGAAAGCGGGAAAGCTTTTGAGTGCATTCATGGAGCCTGAAAGCTTGAAAGAACTAATCAAAGAGTTTATGGCGGAGGAAACGCTGCTTGCAAGAAACGGCGCAAAGAAAGAGTTTCCGACAAACGGCTTTGCCAAGAACTCTGCCTTTGCCCCCAAAAAATCAAAGGTTTTTGACTCGCTGATTATTGTTTCCTGAAAACCGTATTTTTTTGCGAGCGCGTCAGACTCTGAAGCCAACGAAAGGTATTCTGCCGCAAAAGTGGTTGAATTGTTTTTTTGCGTTTTGCTTTGCAAATCATTTAGGTTGTTTGAAACCAGGATAAAATCGTCAAAAACGGCTTCTTCTTTTATCAGGGAAACATCCTGCTTTTGCAGTTCGCTCTGCTCGAGCAACATCAATGCGAAAGCGCTTTTGTTTGCGCTGTCGAGCGATTCAAATGCTTTTGAAAGGTTAAAATTTAACTCGTTGATTTGCTGCGGCAGGGCAAGATAATTGTCGTTCGCAAGGCAAATTTCGCGCACGCGCTTTATGTTGCGGAGCGCATTGTTGTAGAAAAACCATGAAAGCGCAAGGTTGTTTTTGTATTCGAACAATTGCTGCCTTTCGGAAAAAGAAAAAGCCGAATCGCCAAAAGCAAAAAGCGATTCATTAACCATTGAAAAGCACTGCTGCTGAGAGCCGCAAACTGGAACAGAAGCAAAACCCTGGCTTGAAAGTTCAAGGCAAAGCATGCGCTCCGCAATGGATTCTTTTGAATCCAGGCAGCCGGAAAAAAACACGACAAGCAGCAGGGCAAATGGCAATATTGCAAAATTGCGCATTATAGGAAAGTCAGAAAGACTGAATAAAAACTCGGAATTTTTTCGTCAAAGCGCGAATACGCAAAATGCCTCTTGTTTTTATTGATTTTGCACAAGTTGTCAAATATGCCAGACAATGAATTGCTTGACATCGTGGATGAAGATGACAAAGTGATTTCGCGGGACACGAAAGAAAACAAGTTTTTGAAAAGCCTGATTTCGCGTAATGTCGGCGTGTTTGCCAGGGATTCTGCGAGAAACTTTATTATTGTAAAGCGCGCACCTACCAAAAAGATTTTTCCGAACCGCTTGGATTTGTCAGCATGCGGAAACGTCCGCGCGGGCGAAAGCTATGAAAGCGCTGCATCAAGGGAATTGCTGGAAGAGTTAGGGATTTCAGCGCCAGTAAAATTTTTGAAAAAGATTTTCAACGAGCACGAAGAAAACGGGAAAAAACTGCGGTATTTTACTGCCTTGTTTTTGGCGGTTTGCGATGAAGAGCCAGAGCTGAATGACGAGCTATCGCACTTTGAAAAAATTGCCCTTGAAAAACTAAAGGAAAAAGCAAAAGAATCGCCGGAATTGTTCTGCCCGTTCTTTTTGAAGGATTTCAAGGCGGTTGAACGGCTGCTGGAATAATGCTGCGGGAAACAAACTTTTTTAATTGGTTCATTGCTCTTTTTTTCGATGATAAAGGAATTCACGATTATTGACGGGCAAAAGTTTGTTTCGCTCGCGCGGCGTTCAATTGAATATTTCACGGATTTTAACGCAATGCTGCTTGAACTGAGCCCGGACAAGCGGTATGAGGGAAAACGCGGAATGTTTGTAACGCTGCATTCTTTTCCTTCAATGGCGCTGCGGGGCTGCATTGGCCTGCCATATCCCACAACAATGCTCTGGCAGGCAATAATAGAAGCGGCAACAAGCGCTGCTTTTTCAGACCCCCGCTTTCCGCCGCTGGAAAAAAACGAGCTTGGAAGAATAATTGTTGAGATTTCCGTGCTTACAGAACCAATGGAAATTTCTTGGAAAAAATCCGCGGACGAATTGCTTGAAAAAATCACTATTGGAAAAGACGGGTTGATTGCAAAACAAAATTATCGCTCTGGCTTGCTTTTGCCGCAGGTTGCGCCGGAATACAAATGGAAACCGAAAGAGTTCCTTGAACAGGCTTGCTGCAAAGCGGGATTGGAAAAAAACGCGTGGAAAGACCGCGAAACAACAATCCAAAAATTCCAGGCGCAAATCTTCAAGGAAAAAACCCCGAACAGCAAGGAAATAACAGAAGAATAAGCGAACGCGGCACGAACTTGCCCCGTTCATTGGAAAAAGAGCAAAAATAAAAATTAGGGTGGGGTAAATGCCTAAAACAAAAATCGTTTATGATAGTTTGCCAAAGTTTGTTGTATTAGAAGAGTCAGCTAAATTGCCTGATGGCAAAAAAGTAAAGTTTACCTTTGTTAGGAGAAACCCAGCAACAGTAATAGTTGCACTAAAGGACAAAAAAATATTTTTATTGAGGGAATATAGAGTAGTATTAAAAAGTTGGATCTGGAACTTGCCTGGCGGGAAAATGGAAAAAGGCGAAACTCCCTTAATGGGGGCAAAAAGAGAGCTAAAAGAAGAAACAGGTTATTCTGCAAAATCAATTAATCCCATGTTTCATTCATCGCTTAACCCGTCTTATATAGACCAATCTCATTATTTTTTTGTTGCAAAATTAGATAAAAAATATAAGCAGGAATTGGACAAAGATGAAATGATAAATACAAAATTTGTGTCTATTTCGGAAGCATTAAAAATGATAAAAACTGGCAAGATAATTGATATTTTAACTATTGCTGGAATTTTATATTATATTAATTACACAAACCATTGACTTTAGGAGCAACCTTTACTTTTAGAGCAAAGCTATGCAGCACAACAGGTTTAAATATTTCAATTCACTTTTTCTTTCATGCTAAACATTTTTTCTGACCCGCAGCTTTTTTTGGAAGCAGTTAACCTTTGCCTTGCGGTCATTGGCGGCGGAATAACAATGGAATTCTTCAGGCGGAACCGCAAAAGCCTGAACAACGGTGCAATATTGATAATCTATTCGTTTTTCCTGCTGTTTGCTTTTGAAACAATAGAAGTCTATGACCTAATAAACAATGCAGACAATTCGTTTTTGAAGCTTGGCATAAAACTTTTCATGTTGGCGTTTATTATTGCAGGCGTGCTGCTTGAAACAAAGGCAATGTGGGTAGAGCCATATGACATAGTGGTTGAAAAGCAGGCAAATGCAGGCAGAATCTAAAAATTTTCACAAAACAGGTTTAAGGCAATTGAGCGTTCAAGTCTGAAAGCTTTTTGTAGCAGTTTTTTGCCTCTTGGTCCAACAGCTTGCTTGTTGTTTCGCAGGCTGCAAGATTTTTTGCACTGCCGTTCAAAATCGGTTCAAGGTACTGGTGCTCAATGAAAGCGCCGAGCAAAAAGCCAACAACCAAAAAAACAAGAAACAAGCGCGCGCCGCCAAAGGATTTTTTCCTTTTTTTTGGCGACTCACCTTCTTCCATAAAAACACCGAAAAAGTTTAGCAGAACTTCTGCTTTTTTTTGCCGCTGCCGAGCAAAACAATCCTGCTGTCCTTGGCTTGCGACAAAAAATTATATCCTAGTTCCTTATTAAGCTTTCGCGCAAATTCTGCAACCGCGGAATGCGATGGCATGTTTTCTTCTTTCATGCGCTTTCTGGAAAAACCCAAAAACATGTATCCTTTTACTTCAACAAAATCGGCGCGCAAGCGTTTAATCAGTTCGGCAAACCGCGGAACAAATTCTTCTTTGTCGTTGATGCCTTTAATGATTGTCAGCCGGCAAACCTTTCGAGTTTTTAGTTTTGCGGCAATCGCAAGCGATTTCAGCAAGCGCTGCCAAGCGTTTTTGTAGCGGGGTTTGTTTACGCGGGAAAACAATTCCTTGTTCGGCGCGTCAAGAGAAATATAAAGCTGTGAAGGCATCGCATCCTTGCGCTTGAGCAGGCGCTTGAAAAAAGCCGGCTCTTGCCCGTTTGAAACAAGAAAAATTGTTTTTGTTTCCCTGCGTTTTTTCAGCAAAGCCATTAGTTCAATCAGCTTTGGATAGAGCGTTGGTTCGCCGCTCAATGATATTGCCCAATGGCAGGGAACAAGGGAACTTTCGAAAATTTTTTTGCTTGTTCCCTTTCGGCCCCCGAAACCGCTCAAAAGCCTTTTGCGCTCGGAAATAACTCCCCCAATTATTTTTTGCGGGGAATCAATTTTTTTTGAATCAAATTTTTTGAACTTCATTAGCTCGTTTGGGCGCCAGCAGAAAACGCAGTTTTCCTGGCACCAAGCAACTGCGGGCGACATTTGCGCGCAACGCGAGCAATCAATGCCGTAAAAGCGCTGCTTGTAGCAGGCACCCTTGCCTTGCAGTGCTTTCTTGTTCCACAGGCAGATTTCAACGCCCGAGTGCTTGCCAACAATGCCGTAATGCTTTTTTCGCAACTCGGCAGTGAGGGCACCAGACAAAAAAACATCCACAGACAAAAAAACGCACCAAAAATATTAATTATACATAAACTATTAAAGTGCAGTATTTTTTAATTCTTTGCCAAAAGGAGCGGTTTTAGGGATTTTTTTACTTTATGTAGCGAAATTTTGGCGCAATATTTATAAACTTGTAATTACTTAAGAAATAAAGGTGAAAAAAGTGTACAAATACACTATTGCAAGGCAACTTGCGACAAAGAGAGTCATAACCAACAGGGGAGACGAGGTAGGAAAACTTACCGACTTGCTTGTGAACGAAGTGAGCGGTGAGATTGAAACTCTTTTGGTGGAAGTCGATAGGGATTCAAAAGTAATCCGCCGAATGAACCCAAAAGAGCGAGTAATTAGCATCCCTTATTCCGCAGTCACGGCAGTGAGCGACGTTTTCATCGTAGATGAGCGAGAACTTGTTGCAGCACCGCAGGAATAAAGGCTACAAGCAGTACTGTTTAGAGTTTTCCAGAATCCGGGTTTCTACTTGTCTGGCAAATCCAAAACCAATTTCTTGGTTTTTGGGTCGAAATCAACCAATAGCTTGGCGGATTGGTTACCCTTTTCGCCAGCAATTTTTATTTTATACATAATATCTTTTTTGTCTAGTTTCTTCCCAATTGCAGAGTTTATTGCTCCGACAAGCTCTTTTATTCCAACAAAATTTGCGTAAACCAACTCTGCCTTTTTTTTGTTTTCAACAGCGTCTTTTTCAAGGCGTTCTTTTGCCTTTAACTGTTCTTTTTGGCTGTACTGCAGCCTGGCTTTCTTTTTTTCCTGTTCGGAATTCACTTGTTTTTGGTCTTTGGACAGCAGCGCGCCAGCACTGTTTTCATCCAGTGCTTCGCTCAAAGAAAGAAATTTTTTTTCGCACGCGGCAGCAATTGTTTTGAAAGAAAACGGCAATAATTGCTGCGTGCCGTCTGCTGTTTCTGCAACAATAGGCGACTGCTTGATTGCAAGCGAATAAAGCTCTTTCAGCGCGGTGAAAATTTTTTCTATTTCCGCTTTGGAAAGCCCTGCGGATTTTTTTTCTTTTTTTATGTTTGCGAGGTCGCAAGCTTCTTCCGCCGCAATTGGCGCAACATTGAACGCAGTGACGATTGCGCGCACGCAATCCTGCGCGCTTGCATTCAATGTTTTTTCAAAATCCTGCGCGCTTGCCTCCAAAATGCTTGGTTTTGTTGCTGGAAACTTGTATTGCTCGTTTCTTGCAAGTTTCCTGTCTTTCCATTCTTCAGTGCGATAGCAGGAAATTATTTTTTCACTTTTGTCTTTCAGGATAATGTTGCCTTTTGCAAACAATTCAAAAACCAAATCGCATTCCGCAAAGCGCATTTCTATTATGCGGTCAAAGCCATGCTGTTCCAAAGAGAGAATGCGCTTATTATACAGGCGCTTTTTGAGGAATGCCGCGAAGCCGGTTTGCTGCATTTGCGCTTGCAGCTTGTAGCTTGTTTTGAATAGCGCGTTTGGAGTCGCAAGCAAGTCGATTGTGCCGTGCTCTTTCGAATGGACCTTTATTTTGAAAACCTGCTCGCTGGCCTGCTGCACGCTGTTCAGGAAAGCGCCTTCAACCAGTGGCTTCAATTCCGCAACCAGGTATGCTAACGATAGATTGCTTGTTTCCATGAATAAAAATCTGTTTTTTTGTTCTTTTAAAACCGCTTGTTTTAATAACCATGAAACCAATATTGGTTGGCGGTTGCGTGCGTTGCATGATTTGCAGTGCGGAAATGTTCCTGGAAGATACGCTGCTTGATGAAAACGAGCCGATTGCGGAATTCTGGCGCTGCCCAAAATGCCAAAGCGGTTTCAAGGTTGATTTGAAAACCCGCTGGGTTTTGCCGCCAAAATAATGGGCGCTGCTGTTTTTCAGCTTTGCAAGTATTTGCCCAAAATTGCAACAAGGCCAGGGCGCTTAATGAGTTTTTTTGCCAAAAAAGCCAGCTTGTCTTTTTTGTCAAGGTTGCCGTAGCCAATCATCAAAACATCGTCAAAGTCAAGCGATTCCGCAAGGTAATCAAAATCCGCGTCAGACAATTTTTCCAGCAGGATGCGCGCCTTCAATCTTTTTTTCAACTGGTTGCCGCGCGCTTCAAGCCACGCTGCAGTGTATTTTTGCAAAAAGTTTTTCGAAAAGTCTTTTTTCTTGAATGCCTCTGCTGCAATTCGCGATGCAATCTCTGCTGCTTCCATTGCAATGCCAATGCCGCCGCCGTGAATCGGGTCAACATGGTGTGCTGCGTCGCCGCAGGCAATCAGGTTGTCGGCAGTCATTTCTTCCAAGAAGCCGCCGACTGAGACGGCGCCCGCATTAATTTCAATTGGCACGCCTTTTGCAAGGCCCGGCTGTGAAGCAATGAATTTGTCCAAATAATATTTTGCGCTTTTTTCTTGTGCGCCGCCAATGCCAATGCCGACGTTTGCAGTGCCCTTTCGCTTTGGAAAAATCCAAACATAACCGCGTTTTGCCACTTCATTGCCAAAATACAAATGCAATAACTCTTCGTCGTATCCGGAAATGTTTGTCAGCTCGTATTGGTAGCCTGAGTCAATGTCGTTCAATTTGTTTGTTGTGTTCAAGCCGAGCATTCTGGAAACCCGCGAGTCAATGCCGTCAGCTGCAATAACCAAGGGGGCAAGGTATTGTTTTGTTTCCCCAGACTCGTTTGCTGTTAAAACAACTTTTTGGTTTTCACGCACGGCATTTTCAACGTTTGCCTTCACGCGAATTTTTGCGCCGGCTTTTGCAGCTTCGATTGCCAAATGCTTTTCAAAAATTTTGCGCTCCAAAATATAGCCCTCGAGCTTTTTTGACTTGAAAACAACCTTTTTCCCACTGGGAGAATAAAGCGCAGCGCCGTAAATCGGCTGAATGCACCATTCTTTGTTCGGCTTCAGCTTTAAGCGCTTGAACCAGCTCAAGCTCAATCCTTCCGCGCAGCGTTTTGGCGCGCCAATTTCCTGCTTTCTGTCAAGCAACAGAACAGCCAGTTTTGCTTTTGCGCAGTCGCGCGCTGCAACCAAGCCAGCAGGGCCAGCGCCGACAATAATAACGTCAAATTCTTCCATTTAATCACGCTTCATTTTTTTTGAAAGCAATTCTCCCTGAATTGCCCAATTCTCCAAGGGATAATCGTCTATCAATATTGTAACCCACTCGCGCGGAGTGTCATTTTCTTCGAAAGCCCTGAAGATTGATTCTATGAGTTTTTCTTTTTGCTTTTTTGTCCTGCCTTCCAGCAAATCGACTTTCACAAACGGCATTTTTTCACCTTTGGCTTTTCTCTTTCAACTCTCGCTCCAAAACAATTGCACCGACCGGGCAAATGCGGATGCAAGCCATGCAATTGATGCATTTTTCGTTGTCTGCAATCATGCGGGTTTCCTTTAGTTCCAGGCAGTTTGCCGGGCAAACCGCAGAGCAGCCGCCACAATAGCAGCATTTGTCCCTGTCAATTTTTACTCCCAAAAGACACCACAACCAGCCAATGAATGAAAAACAATACCATATAAAAACTTTTAAACCATGATTGTTCCGCAAAATCATTAAAAGCAATGCGTGGTAAAAATGTGCCTTGCAATCCCGGGAAAAGTCATTGAATTAAAGCAGCGCGGCAAAATTGCCATAGTCCAATACGGCAAGGAAACGCGCGAAGCAGCAAACGTGATAAAAGCGCGCGTTGGCGATTCCGTGTTAGTGCAGCACAAGGCAGTTGTGGAAAAAATCAAGGAATAGTTTTTGCCGAATTAACTGCGTGAATGTTTTGCAGCGTGAACTTTTTTAGGTTTTCGAGCTGGTGCTCTTCAAGCAATGCGATTGCATTGTTCCAGTGCACTGAAACAAAATCGCGTTTTTCAGCCTGCAGGCTGAAGGGGTTTTGCAGCAACTTGTTTTTTTCCCTCAATACAAACTCGTTGTTCTGTGAAAAAAGTTCGATGCCTTTTGCAATTATTCTGCCGTCAAACTTTTGCCCTTGAACTTGTGCCCATTGGATGAGGCAGTTTGAAAGGTTTTTTTCAATCGGGGCAAGCTTTTGGGTAATAAAATTCACGTGCAAAACATGCGCTGAATGCTGCGGCAGCAGGTTGCGGGGCAAGAAAACGGCTTTTTTTTCCGCAATATCGCGGGGCAAGCCAAAATTTTGCAAAGAAAGAATAGTGCGCTGGAACTCGCGATGGCGAATGTTTTCCAGCAAATTGTTGCCAAGCCAGTAGGCTTCCAGAACGTCAAAATCCAGCCAGTTTTTTTTGTTGCTTTCCGCAATCAATTGCAGGTAAGAGTGCAGGCCGAAAAAACTTGAAAGCAACTCGCAAACTTTCTCCTGTTTTTCTTTTTTGGGCGCCTGAATGTAATCCAAGAGTTCAGTGAAAGCGCCTGTTTTTCCGCAATAATCCAGCTTGTTTGTAATGAAACTGTATCTGCAGGCAAAGCCAATTGCATCCATTACAAAAAAAAGCATTAACGTGTTTTAAGGATATTCGGTTTGCCTGCTTTTGAAAAATTTGAAAAAGCGCTGAATCCAATAACCAAAACTGCGCCGCAGACAGTCAGCGTGATGCCGAGAGCGTCATTGAAGGAAAGCGCTCGGTTGAGAAAAAGCACTGACAACAGCACTGTAACTGGCTGGCCGAGCATTAACAGGGCAGTTGCCTTGTGCACTTGCAATCCCTTCAAACCAGAGAAATAAAAAACAACATACAAAAACAGCAATATTGCTGTAATGAAAAGCCATTGCAACTGTTGCGCTGTTTGTTCAAAGACAAAGGAAAACTGGTTTGTTGCAAGCAAAAAGGCAAGCATGAAAAAACTGCCGAAAAACATTCTGCCGAAAGCCACTGTTTTTCCGCTGATTTTTGGCTGCAAGAGCAATTGCCTTGCCAAAATGTTTTCAATTGCCCAAAGAAATACTGCCGCAACAATTAACAAGTCCGCGGGAGTAAATGCGGAAATTTTTGAGAAAAGCAAATAGTTGCCCGCTAGCAATAATATTGCTGCTGCAATAAACCAGCGGCTGATTTTTTCTTTTAGGAAAACAATTGCAAAAATTGTTGCAAAAACAAATATTGTTTTGTGGAGAAAGCCAGCGTTGATTGCGCTGGTTAACTGCAGGGCGTAAAAGTAAATGAGGAATGCGGTGCTGCCGCCAACAAGCCCTATTGTTGCAAGTTGCAGCCAGTTCCTTTTGCTTAGCCTGCGCAGTGCGCCAAATTCTTTCAGCAGGAAAAGCGCTGAAAGCAAAAAGACTGCAACAACAATGTTTTTCATTGCAGTGAAAACAAAAGGGTTTGTGCCTGCCACAGCAAACTTGTTCAAAAAAATTGAAAAACCGCTGACAAATGCTGTCAACAGCACCAGGATTATCGCGTTGCGCTCTGCCATGTTTTAATAATACCGAAGAAAAAATATAAACATGACGCACAAAAGAAGGCAACTGCGGGAAAAAATAATCTTTGTTTTGGGAAACCCATTGGTGGAAGAAGACAATATTGCGATAAAAACAGCAAAAAAGCTGCGGGAAATGTTCCCAAAATTGTCTTTTGAAATGGTTGAATCAGTTGATTCTATAACAGAGCTTCCAAAAAAGCTTGTTTTGCTTGATGCTGTTTCTGGCGTGAAAAATGCAGAATTAATCGCTGATTTGGATAGGCTGCAGGGCAGCGATGTTTTTTCCCTGCATGACTTGGATTCTGGTTTTCAGTTAAAGCTTTTCAAGAAAATGGGAAAAATAAAGCAGGCAAAAATAATTGCAGTACCTCAACAAATGGGCGAGGAAAATGCTGTTGAGGCAGTTGCGCTGCTGCTGAAGCAAAAAGAAAAAGAATTATTTTGAACTAGTTATTTTGAATGCTTTTGCTTGAGTTTTTGCTTGAGTTTTTTTTCCACGAGCGCTGGAACAAAGTCTGAAAGGCTTCCGTTGAAGCAAGCGAGCTCTTTGACAATCGTTGAATTGAGGTAAAAATATTTTTCGTCAGTGATAATTAGGACTGTTTCCAATCCTGGAGCGAGTTTTCTGTTCACTAACGCTTGCTGGAATTCCTGCTCGAAATCGCTTAGTTCGCGCAAGCCGCGCACCAGAACGCGGGCTTTTTTTTTGCGGGCAAACTCTACAAGCAATCCGGAAAAAGAACAAACCTCAGCAGTTCTGTTCCCTTTGAGGCAAGAGTTCAGCATTTCCACTCGCGCGCTTAAGGAAAAAAGCGGTTTCTTTCTCGGGTTGTCGCCAACTGCAACAATCAGCCTGCCAAAAAGCCTGCTCGCCCTATTTATTATGTCAAGGTGCCCGTTGGTTACCGGGTCAAATGTTCCAGCATAAATTGCAATAGCATCCATTCTTTTCACTCTTTTTTTTGCTTTATTTTTTTCAGGATTTTTTCAAGCTGTTTTTTTGTTTCTTTGACCGTGCCATTGTTGTCTATCACAAAGTCAGCGCGCCTGGTTTTTTCTTCCAATGGAATCTGCGCGTTAATCCTTTTAATTGCTTCCCCGCGCGAAAAATAGTCGCGCGGCATTATGCGCTTTATGCGGGTTTCCTTGCCGGCATTTACAACAACAAGAATGCCGGAAATTTTGTGCAAGCCGGCTTCAAGGAGCAATGGCGCGTCAAGAAAAACAATCTCTTTTTTTTTCTTCTTGAAAGCGCGAATTTGCTGTTTTATTTTTTTTATTATTTCCGGCAGCATTATTTTGTTTAATTGCCCCAGTGCTTTTTTGCTGTAAAACGCAGCAGTTCCAAGCGCTTGCCTGTCAATCTCCTTGTTTCTGCCAATGATGCGGGCGCCAAAAACTCTCACTAGCTTTCTCCACGCGATTGATTCTGGATTAATCAAGCTCCGTGCAATTGCATCGGCTTCAATAACATCAATGCCTTTTTGCTTTAGCATTTTTGCCACTGTGCTTGCGCCGCAGCCAATTCCGCCAGTCAATCCGACAATTTGCAACCAAACACCAACTAGTTCTTGTTCCATTTTACTTTCAAAAAATGCGTTGCACAGCTAATGCAGGGGTCATACGCGCGAATGAGCTTTTCAAGCTCGTGCTCGATATCGTGCTCGCTTTTTTTTCCAATAATTCCAGGCAAAAATGCTTCAATGTCTTTTTCGATGTTGCGCGTGTTCTGGCTAGTCGGCACAATAATGCTTGCGCCGGTCACAAACCCTTTTTCGTCAAACTCGTATTCGTGGTACAAAGTGCCTCGCGGAGCTTCAACAATTCCAATTCCCAATGCATTGCGCGGTTCTATTCCTGCAGGGGTTTCTTTCACTATTTTCAGGGAGTTTATTATTTGGATGCTTGATTCAATGCACTGCAGTATTTCAATCGCCTGCGCGAGATTGTTGTAATAGCGCGAATCGCTCGGAAAATTCAAGCCAAGCGATTTCATTTTTTCTTTTGCGTCGCCGCATAATTCGCATTGGTTTATGTTAATGCGCGCCAAAGCGCCAACAAGGTATTCTTTTCCCTCAAAACTCAACTGGTTGCTTGTGGAATAAGGAACAGCTTGTTCGGAAAAATACCGCAGGAATTCTTCTTCTTTGAAGGAAGCGCCAGTGCTTGATTTCAGCATGCCGCTGATGAGAGAATAATTTTTGCCAGCGAGCGCGGCATATGTTGTTTTGCGCTCGAAAACAAGCTTGTCCTTGAAACGAGCAAACAATTCGATTGTTTCTAGCGCGAGCTTTTTTGCATCGAGCAATTGCCTGTGAATGTGTTCCAGTTGCTTCTGGTTTGGCAAAAGCGCAAAGCCGCCAATGCTCAATCGCAAATCGTGGTAAGCGCGCCCGCCGATTGCTTCAACTAGTTCTGTTCCAGCCTTCTTCAGCGCAAGCGCTGTTTCAATGAATTTCAATTGTTTTTTGTCAAACTCCAAAGCAGAGCTTTTTCCAAGGTAGTCTGGCAAAGCCAAAAAAAACAAGTGCAGCGAATGGCTTTTGATTAGCTCTCCGTTCATCAATAGCTCCCGAAGCTGTTGTGTTTGCGCGCTAGGAAAAATGCCGAAAGCGTTTTCCGTTGCTTTTATGCAGGCAAGCATGTGCGAGGAACTGCAGAAGCCGCAAATCCTGCCGACAATTAGCGCAAGCTCTTTGTAGCTTTTGCCCAAAACAATTTGCTCGAAAAACCTGTTGTTTTCAGAAACCAGAAATTTTACGTTTGAAACTTTTCCGCCTTCCAAGTCAACCGAAAGGCTAGCGTGCCCCTCTATTTTTGAGATGTCGCGCAGTTCAAAATGATGGTGTGAAGCATTATGCATTATTGCTGCCCCCAGTGTTGTATATGCCAAGCAAATCATCCATTTCTTTTTCCGGAATGCCCCGCCTTCGCGCGCACTCTCGCAGTGCTGCAAGATTTGCATCCTTGTTGATGCCCCTGCAGGCAGTGCAATGGAAGCCCTGTGTTGTGCAGATTGCGTTGCAGCCCGCGGTTGCGATAGGCCCGAGGCAGGAAATATTTTTCAGCAAAAAGCAGGGGTTTTCGTTTGCCTTGCACTCAAAGCAAACGGGATAATCTGTTTGTTTTGGCTTTTGGCCGGAAAGCAACAGCTTCAAAACTTTTTCAACTTCTCTGTGCACTATCGGGCAGCCTTGCAGGAAATAATCCACCTTCACTATTTCCCCGATGCCGCAAACCTTTTCGCTGCCAATTTTTTTTGTTTTTTCTTCAATGCTTTTTTTTATTTCCGGCGAAAGATTGTTGCGCATTGCATTCACTCCGCCAAGGCAGGCGCAGGCGCCCAACGCAATCAAAAATTTTGCGTTTGCGCGGATTTTTTTAATTTTTTCCGCTTCGCTTTTTGAAACAATGCTGCCCTCGACAATCACAATGTCAAGCATTTGTTCGGTATTGCGTTCAAGCAGCATGCGGCTGTTGGCAAGCTTAGTGAATTGCAGCAATTGAAGGAATTTTTCGTCCAATTGCAATAATTCCAGCTGGCAGCCTTCGCAGCACGTGAAGGAAAAAATTCCCACGGTTGGCTTTGTTTTCATCAAATCGCCTCACAATGCACAGCAAACGAAAAGATTCCTGTTTTGGTTTTTGTTTTCATGCAATCACTCTTTTTTCCACGGCAAATGTTTTATGTCCTGCAGACAAAAAACTGGCCCGTCAATGCAAACATATTTGTGCCCAAAATTGCAGTGCGCGCATTTTCCCATGCCGCAGTGCATCAAGCGCTCCAAAGACAAAAACATTTGCTTTTCCTTAAAGCCTTTTTTCTTCAGGATTTCAACGGCAAACTCTGTCATTTTGCCCGGCCCGCAAAAAGCAACAACAGAATCTTTTGGATTCAAGCGCGCCTGCTTTATGAGTTCGGTGACAAAGCCAACAAAAAATTTGCCTTTTTTTCCCGAATCGACGGAAACCTGCACGTTTATTCTCTTTTTGCCCCAGCGCTGCAAATCCCGCTTGTAAACAACATCGCTTGCAGAGCGGGCACCATAGAACAAGTCAACATTGCCAAACTTGCTGCGCTGCAATTCGATTGTTTCCACGAGCGAGCGCAAGCCGGCAAAACCGCAGCCGCCGGCAACAATCACAATGTTTTTTCCAAAAAATTTTTGCAGTGGAAAGCCGTTGCCGTACGGGCCGCGCAATCCGACAACATCGCCTTTTTTCAGGCGATGCATTGCGCTTGAAACATTCCCAATATTGTTTACTGAAAGCAAAACAGAATCTTTTTTCAGGTGGCTCGAGGCAACGCTGATTGGCATTTCCCCAAAGCCGAAAACGCTGACTTCGACAAACCTGCCGGGCAAAAAAACAGGCCTTTTTTTTTGCGGGATTGCAAACCGCAATTCGAAAGACTTTATTGATTGCGATTCTCTGACAACGCTTTTTATTATCGCAAGGTCTGGCGACAACAGGTTTTCCAATTGTTTCATTTTTTCACCCCGCCTGCCGCAGCATTTAGAATTTCAGAAATGCTGATGTGCACCGGGCAAACTGAAATGCAGCGGCCGCAGCCGACACAGCCAAATACTTCATGCTCGCGCGGAATATAATTGAATTTGTGGTTCACGAATTGCTTCAAGCGCGCGTCCCTTGCCTCGCGGAAAACAATTCCGCCAGCAACCCTGCTGAATTGCAATAAAAAGCAGCTGTCGCGCTCGCGATAGCGTTCTGCGCTGCAAATTGAAAAATCCTTGAAAGAGTCTTCGACTGAAAAGCAAAAGCATGTCGGACAGATTTGCGTGCAAGAACTGCAGCACAGGCAGCGTTCTGCAGTTTGCTTCCAGACAGCGTGCTGCCATTGCTTTTGCAATAATGCTGGCCAGTTTTTTTTCGGAATGCTGTTTTGGCAAACTATTTTGTGCGAGGGCTTTTTTTTTCCGGTTTCCGGCAAAAATTTTGAAAAACGCTTTAGAATGCCTTTGCCTGCAGCACTGCCGCTTTCTGCAAAAAAACCGTTTTCTGATGGAGTCAGCAACAAATCAAAGCCTTTTGGCTTGTGCGTGCCGAGCGAAGTGCAAAAGCAGTTTTCTCCCGCCTTTGTGCATTGCAGCGCAATAAACAAAGAGTGGTCGCGGTTGTGCTTGTAAAACGCGTCGTCAATTCCTTTGCCGAAAAAAATCTTGTCGTTTGCCATGACAGCGTTCAAATCGCACGGGCGGATGCCGAAAACAATTTTTTTTTGGTAGGAAAGCACTTGCTCTGGCTTCAAGCGCTTGCCGTTTTTTTTGAAATCAATGATTTTTTCTTTTTGCGGCAGCAAAACTTTTTTTGGGCCGTAAAAAGTTTGCTCGTGCAAAAAAAGCATTTCGTTTCCGGTCCATTCGGAAAAACAGCTAATGCCTTTTTCGTTTTCTGTCGGCGCAAAAACCTTGAAGTCAGCATCCTTCAGCGCTGTTAGAAGGCTTTCCAGCTTTTCGCGAGGCAAAAAATTCATTTGCTCTCCTCCAAGGCAAGCAGGCCTGGCAATTTTTTCCCCGCAAGGTATTCGAGCGAGGCTTTTCCCGCTAATGAAACATGGCCAAACTGTTTTGCTTTGAAACCAAGCAATTTAACCGCTGTTTCAGTGTCCCCGCCGCCAATAACAGTGTATGCTTTGCTTGCAATCATTGCTTCAACAATAGCTCTTGTGCCTTTAATGAAAGGTTTTTCCTCATAAACCCCCATTGGGCCGTTCCAGATTACTGTTTTTGCATGCTTTAATTTTTCTAAAAAAAGTTCTGTTGTTTTGTCGCCAATGTCCTTGATCAAAAATTCTGATGGAAAATTTTCAACACCAATGCTCTTCCTGCCGCCGTTTGCATCAACCGCAAGGTCAACAGGCAAAAAAATTTTTTCTCCAAAATCCGCAAGCACTTTTTTTGCAGCACCAATTAAGTCAGTGAATTCAAGATAGCCCCTTTCGGAAATCCATTCGTCTGTCTTGCCAAATTCAATGCCTTTTGCTTTCAGGAAAAGCTCGCAGAGGAAACCGCCAACAAGAACAAGGTCAGCCTTGCCACTCTTCAAAAAATCCGGAATCAGCTTTACTGAATCTGCGTTTTTCATTCCGCCAAAAAGCAGCACTTTTGGGTTTCCAGAAGATTGCAATTTGTCAAGGCCGTTAATTTCTTTTTCCAAAGAAGGCCCTGCAAAAGACGGCAAAACAGCAGTAAAGCCAATTATTGAGCATTCGCTCCTGTGGCTCTGGGAAAGAGCATTGTTGCAGAAATAATCGCACAATGGAGCAATGCTCTTCACAAAATTTGTGTTTTTATAGTCTTCTGGTTTTTTCGCTTCTCCGTCAAAATTTTGGTCTGGATGCATTCTCACATTGTCAAGGAAAATAATATCCCCATTTTTCATTTGCTTTATGGCAAACGCAAAATCCTCATCCCACTTGAACTGCTTTATTTTTTTTCCAAGTTTTTTTGCAACTGCGGCAGCATGCTGGTCCAAATGCAAAAAATCTTTTTTTCCAGGCCTGCCCTGCCAGGTAAAAACAACTAGCTTTGCGCCTTTGCTGGAAAGTTGCTTTAAATCCTGCAAGTCAGCCTTGAACCTGCCGGAGGAAATGTCAATTTTTCCTTCAGTTACAGACAAGTCCATCATTGCATGAAACAAGATTGTCTTGCCTTTGATGTTTTGCTGGCTGATGAACCGAATTGCCATGTCAATCTGTAAAATAAGCTGCTTTTGGAAATTTAAAGCTATTTCAAAAACTTTTTCTTGTCCAGAAGCTGGACTAGGTCAACAAGCCTTCGGGAATAACCCATTTCGTTGTCATACCAGCCCAAAACCTTCAATAGATTGCCTTGCAGTACCATTGTGCTAAGCGAATCAAAAACACAGCTTGCAGTGTTGCCGACAATGTCGCTGCTGACTATTGGTTCATTGCAGTATTCCAGTATTCCTTTCATTGCACTGTCAGAAGCTTTTTTGAATGCAGCATTAATTTCTTCAACGCTTGTTTGTTTTTCCACTAGCGCGACAAAGTCAGTAATGCTGCCGTCTGCAACCGGCACTCGCAACGCCAAGCCGTCAAGCTTGCCGTTTAGCGCCGGCAATACTTCGCCGAGGGCTTTTGCAGCGCCTGTTGTAGTGGGAATAATGTTGCATGCTGCGGAACGCGCTCTCCTCAAGTCTTTGTGGGGAAAATCCAGAATGCGCTGGTCGTTGGTGTAAGCGTGCACTGTAGTCATATAACCTTTTTGGATTTTGAAATTGTCCTCGAGTATTTTTGCCATGGGGGCAAGGCAATTGGTTGTGCAGGAAGCCATTGAAATAACATTGTCTTCTTTTTTCAGCTTTTCTTCATTCACGCCGAGGACAATTGTCGGCATTTCTCCGCCTTTGCAGGGCGCGCTGACAATTACTTTTTTTGCCCCTGCTGCAAGGTGCTTGCTTGCGTCAGCCTTGTTTGTGAACAAGCCTGTTGATTCAATCACAACATCAATGTTCAACTGTTTCCACGGCAATGCAACCGGGTCTTTTTCCGCGAGAACGCTGAATTTTTTTCCGTCCACTGAAATTGAATTTGCCTCTGCCTTTATTTCTGCGTTCATTTTTCCGTGCGTGCTGTCGTATTTCAACAAATGCGCCAAAGTTTTTGCGTCAGTCAAGTCATTGACCGCGGCAATCTCAATTCCTTTTGCTTGCATTGATTGCCGGAAAAAATGCCTTCCAATCCTTCCGAAACCGTTTATTGCAACTCTAACCAACAACATCACCCGCCATGTTTGCAATTAAAATACGAAAAAACAGATTAAAAGCTTTCCCAAAAAAAAACATCAAAACCGCGGTTATTTGAAAACTTTCCGAAAAAAAGGCAGAAAACCGCCTGTTATCCGCAAGAACTGTTATTTTGCCTTGCAAAACGCAAAGTTTTTTGCATCATTTGCCGTGCAGTCAACGCCTGTCTCCCAGACTATTACTGTGCTGTCTGCCTTGTAGCCGGCACAATTGGGATCTGCTTTGCAGCTTGAACAGCCTGTTTTTGCAACGCATATTGCGCTTTCCCCGATAGTGTTGCCGCTGTTTTTTGCAATTCCAGTTACTGCAGCAATCACGATTACGGCAAGCAGTACAGAGCCGCCTACAAGCAATAAGTATTCAAGCGCGCCTTGCCCGCTTTTGCCAACATTTCTCCCTCGCATAATAGTCATGTATTCTCGCCCCTATAAAAGGCTGCTGCTTTTTCCGGCGGCATAACATTAATCACTATGCCTGTTTCAAATTCGAAGCCGGCAAAAATATTCAGGCGCGGGGCAATTGTTGCAAAAAAATGAAAATCCTCTTTCGGGGAATAAGTGAAATAAATGTTCAACGGAGCATACAATTCTTTCAGCTTCACCAGCACTTTGTGCAACAATTCTGCAAAATCTCGGATTTCTTTTTCCTTCAAATCCACTGGGCTTTTTTTGTGGCTTTTTGGAAAAATTGCGGCCTCAAAACTATAGCGCGATGCAAAAGGGGCAATCGCAACAGCGCCTTTGTTTTCCGCAATCAAGCGCTCGCTCTTGCTCTCCCGCTTTATTGTTTCGCAAACAGGGCAATGCTTCAACTGTTTTTTCTTTTTCTTGAAAGCCAACAAATATTCTTTTATGTCCTGCGGCAAATGGTTGATTGCAATGATTTGCGAATGGCAATGCTGCAAGCTCGCGCCGGCATCCCTGCCCTGGTTGTGAAAGACAACAACAAATTCAACGTAAGGCAAAACCTGGAGTGCCTTTATGCGCTGTTGGTACAATTTTATTGTCTGCACTATTTCTTCAACGCCCAAATCCCACAATTGTTCGCCGTGCTTTGGCGTTTGGACAATCACCTCGTGCGCGCCCAAAGCCTCTTGGGACTGCAACAAGCCTTTTTTTCGCACTATTGCGCCGTCAGTGCTCATTACTGCAGGAAACTTGTTTGGAAACACGCGCATTTTCCACGCTTTGGCAAAAGGAGGAATGCGCGCTACTTCCAACGGAGTCATTGCCTCGTTGCCAGGGCAAAAAGGGCAGGTTGCGCTTTCAATCACTTCCAAGCGCGAAGCAAACTCGTTCGGCCTTTTTCCCCTGCGCTCATTAATCAAAACCCAACGCTCCAACAAATAATCCTTACGCAATTCCGGCATTTCAACACCAATAAAAAAAACAATAAATGTTTAATAAAAGGCTTTGCATAACCAATAATTCCAGTTATTATGCCGGTTTACGAAAAAGGTCGCACGAAAAGAAAAAATCAGGAAGCCGATGTTTAACCGTTGTCCCAGTCTTTTCCGATTTCAGGAAATGCTGCAAGCTCTTTTCTGAAAAGCTTTTCTATTTCCGCCAGGCGCTTTTTTGTTTTTGCTTCAAAAACAAGCACTAGCACTGGCATGTTGGAAGAAGTGCGCACCAGCCCCCAGCCGTCCTTGAATACAACCCTTGCCCCGTCAATGTCAATTACATTGGAATATTTTTCTTTCAGCTTTTTAACGAGGCGCGCAACAACTTCTTTTTTCATTTCGTCTGCACAGGGCGCATGCCAGACCTGTGACGAAAAATATTTTGGAGTGCTGCCCATTATTTTTGACAGCGTTTTTTTTTCACTGCCCAGATATTCCAAAAGCTTTAATGCTGCAAAACAGGCATCGTCAAAACCATAATAACCCTCGCGATAAAAAATATGACCGCTTCTTTCGCCCGCAAGTGGAGCATTCAACTCATGCAACTTCTCCTTGATGAAAGAATGGCCGGTTTTCCACATTATCGGCTTGCCGCCGTGCTTTTCAATGTCCTCAGCCAAAGCTTGTGTGCACTTAACGTCAAAAATTATTGGAGAGCCTGGCTTTTCCTCCAGCACGCGCCTTGCAAGCAATAACAAAATTCTGTCAGGATAAATTACTTTTCCTTTTTCGTCAGTTATGCCAAGCCTGTCGCCGTCAGCGTCAAACGCAATCCCCAAATCCGCCTTTTGCTTTCTAACAAGCACGCCAAGCTCCAACATCATTTCATCAATGCTCGGATTTGAGATGCCGTGCGGGTAATCAAAATCAACGTTGCAGTATTGCTCTGCCACTTCAATACCCGCAGCACGCAAAACCAACGGATAAATTGGGCCTGCAATGCCGTTGCGCGCATTCACTACAACGCGGAATTTTTTTCCAATCTTCACGCGCTTTGACAATTCCGCAGCATAAGCCTGAACAACATCCAACTTTTGTTCTTTTCCGCTTCCTTGCGCAAAATCCTCTTTTTTTATTATTTCATACAGTTCAAGGATGTCTTTTGGCAAAAAGGTTGAAGAAAAACCATAACCTAGCTTTAGCCCGCTCCAGCCGTTAGGGTTGTGGGATGCAGTCAGCAAGGCAATGCCTTTTGCCTTCAAAAGATACTGGGAAAAATAACCGACTGGCGTTGTAACCATGCCAATATTTTTAACATTCACTCCAGTACCCAATAATCCAGAAATAAAGGCATTTGCGAGCCTTTCGCTATAGCTTCGCGCATCAAAACCAACAATACAATCAGCAATTCCCTTGCGACTCAGCATTGTGCCAAAGCCCCTGGCAATAAAACCCATGCTTTTTTCATTGAATTCTTTTTCATTTACGTTCCCGCGGATGTCATAATCGCGGAACATTGTCTTTTCCAATTCAACCATGCAAAAACCCTGCCAAAAAAAGGGGAAACAATATTAAAAAAGCAATTGGTGCAAGCGTCAAACCAAGCGCGATTGCGCGGCAAGCTTTTGGAAAGCAGCGTCAACAGTATGCGAATTAACATACCCCTTGTGGTGCCTGAAACCCCCGCCGAAAGAATGCGGAACATGCAATAACTCGTGAATAATTGTCTTTGTCTTTTCTTCCTCGCTCTGGCGCGAAAAACGCTCCATCAATAGCTCGATGACATAAAACGGTTTTTGCTGCATTCCCAACTGCATTACTTTTCCCATAGTATGAATGCGTGCAATCACTCTTCGCGATTTGCTTCCATAGCTTTCCACTACAGCAATTCTCTCCAACTCAATAAAATCAAGCCCTAATTTTTGCGCGGTTTCCCTTGCCCTTGCAGTCCAATGCCCGCTGAAAACATATTTCATTCCAATGCCTTGCACGGAAAAACAAAAAAAACCCTCTGCAAGCGCAAAAGCAGTTGCATGAAAGCAAAACTTATTATTTCACCAAAAACAACAAACTAATTACAATGAAAAAAAACAAAACCATACTGGCAATTCTGATTGCTTTTGCTGCATTACTCGTAATGCCAGGCGCGTTCGCTGCACCGACAGACTGGGACAATTGCACGACAGCAATGTCGTCTTGCTCGACACAGCAAGATGGATGCACAGCAAACTATGCGAGTTTTCCTTTTTCTTGGACTTACTATGGGGAAACAATCACATCAGGGAACACAGTAAAGGTAAGGACTGACGGATACATTACTGTTGACGGGTCAATTTACGAAACTTACCCTGGAAGCGAAGCAGCGCTCAAAAGCCACAAGCTTATTGCGCCGCTTTGGCTGGATTTGGTAACGCAATTATACGCTTGCAATTATGCGGACCATGTAACATTCAGATGGAATGGAAAAGAATACGGAACAACCAATCTGGAAGATTTTGAAGTAAAAATCTACAACGACAGCACAATATACTTTGTTTATAATGTCAGGACAGCGACTTCACCAAGCCGCCCTATTTTCACTGGCATTTCAAAAGGAGACAGCATAAACCCAAATTATCAAATATTCCAACAAGGCACTAGCACAGCCCCGCCGCCAAGCTACGGGCCAATTACGACAACAGTAACTTGCCCGAATGGAACATGCAGTGCGGGAGAGAATTGCCCCGCTGACATAATTGCCTGCCCAGACCAAGTATGTAAAATGCCGACTTGCATTGCTGGGTGCGGGTTAACCTCAATAACAAACACGACAGACCCCGGGCAATGCGATGCACTAAATATGGGGGGCGGTTGTGCAACACTGCCATGCCAGTGCAATAGTTCGGGCAACTGCGCTTCAGTCAATTATATTACAAAAAGCGGAAATTTGACAACGAGCGAAACATGGAGCGGAACTGTTTACATCAGCAGTGATTTGCACGTTACAGGCTACACAACAACACTAACAATAAATCCTGACACAGTAATAAAATTTGCCACAGGAAATGTGCGAATTTTCATCGAATCGGCAGCACAAATATACATTCAAGGAACTCTTGGCCACAATATAACCTTCACAAGCTGCAAAGACCAGACTGTTGGCGCAAACCTAAGCGCAATATGCGGCAGCTCACCCGCAGCCGGCGACTATACCGAAGCATTATATTTAGACACTACGGGCACAAACAACAGCACAGACTTAACATACCTCACAATAAAATATGCAAATCACGGAATTGGAATATCGCCGACAACAACAATTGGCTCTATCCTAAACAGCAATATAGTAAACAGCCTAACTTCGGGAATATTCTTAAACGGGGGGAACATAGGGGGAATAATCGCAGACAACACAATAAGCAACGTAAAACGCGCAATATATGTCTACAACGCCAATGCGGCAATCAACGGAGTAATGCGCAATACAATCACAACAAACAGCAGCAGCGACTACGCAATATACAAGGCATATGACGATGCAACAATATTGGAAATTCGCGACAACACAATAAGTCTTGGAAACTCTACGGCAGAACCAATCGACAATTGCAGCATCAACACTGAATACTATAACAATACTGTGACAAAATTGGGATTCACTTATCCGAAACAATACTGCGGCAAAATGAGAACCAACCAAACATTCACAACGGGAAACACATATTATATCTCCGGGCTAACAGTAACCGGGCCAATAACACTGACAATCCAACCCGGAGCAATAATAAAATATGCTTCCGGAAAGAACATAACGCTGCAAGGCGGCGCAGGCATAAACATTCAAACGGCAGCAGGCCAAACCACTTATTTTACCAGCTGCAAAGACCAAACAATCGGGCAAAACATTAACAGCATAACCGGGTGCAGTGGCGCACCAGCAGCTGGAAATTATTCAAATGCACTGTACTTTGACACAACAGGCACAAACAACAGCACTGAACTAAAGCAACTTAACATAAAATATGCCGCGAATGCACTATACATAAATAGCGGAACAATCGGCTCAATAGCAAACAGCAGCATTACCAATTGCACTCGCGGGATATACAACAATAGCGGAACAATCGGAACAGTTAATGGCAACAACATAAACTGCCCAAGTGGAACTGGATTATACACAGAAACCAGCAGTGCAATAGTAAGCGAAATAAAAAACAACGTGTTCGCAAACAGCTCTAACGGAATATATGTTAATTACGGGGCACTAAGCAATATTCGCGGCAACATATTCAGGCAAAACACTGACGGCATAGAACTAATAGGCAGCACAATAACGCCTGGGCCAATAGCCAACAACCTGTTCGAGCAAAATACAAACGGCTTACGCATTGGCGGGGATATTACTAACGAAATAACAAACAACAATTTTGTTTCAAATGCAAAAGGAATTTACACTACAGCAGGAACAATTTCAAGCATTCTAAACAATGTTTTTGCAAACAACACTACAAACGGCATTCACAGGCAAGCTGGAACAATCACCAGTGCTAATTACAATGCTTATTTTGGCAATGCTGCAGACTTACTCGGAATTGCAAAAGGCGCGGAAGATATTGATTCAAGCAAAGGCTTGACTGTTTCACCCTTCATAGGCGCAGGGGCAAAGCCATATTTGCTGAGCACTAGCGTGAATGGGGGAAAATTGTTGGTTGATGCAGGCAGCGATTTGTCCACTGTTTTTGGAATGGATGACATAACAACTGATTCCACTACAGAATGCAAAGATGCGGGCATTGTTGACATTGGCTATCATTATGCAACAACAAACAGCAGTTCGTGCATTACAAACGAGCCGCCAACAGCAACAATAACAAGCCCGGCAGACAGCACAACAATACCTGTTGACCAAAGCATAACTTTTACTGGAATAGCAACAGACACAGACGGAACAATAACAGAATACAAATGGGAATGCTCACCAAGTGCGGGAGCAAGCTGCCCAACCAGTTTTCCAATAGCAAGCCAAAACCCTGGCGCCATACAATTTGACTCCCCAGGAGAATACGCGATTAGCTTTGATGCAAAAGACGATTACGACCAGTGGAGCACGAGCCCGGCAACAAGAACAATAACAGTCACTAGCGGCGGGAACCAAGCACCAAACGCAACATTGCTTCCAACAGACCAAAGCGGGCAAGCACCGTTGGCTGTCAATTTCACTGCAACCTGCTTTGACCCGGAGGGGGAAATATATAGTTGTGTTTTGCGTTTTGGGGACGGAACAGCAGATTACCCTTTTCCAGTCTCGGCAGGCACCGGGGGCGGAACAACAAGCCATTCTTTTCCTGCGGGAACTTGGCGCCCAAAGCTTGTTGCAACAGACGCAGCAAGTTTGAGAGGAGAAGCAACCAGCACAATAACCGCAAACAAGCCGGAGGGAGCTGTTGTTTTGAGCGTTGTTTCTTTCAACTTGGAGCCGAATTCAGCAAAGGCAGGGACAACAAATGCTATTAGCGCTAGTGCAATAGTGAAAAACAATTCAAACAATACAGCAAACGCTACTGTTTCGCTTATTGTGAAAGACGAAAAAGGAAATGATTTCACTAGCGCAATTAATTTGGCTGAATCAAACCCTCAGGTTCAAACAATCAATTCAAAGCAAAACGCGACTTTTAGTTTTTCTTTTAATGCGGCAAGCTTGCCGGAAAACAAATATGTTGTTTCAGTGATTGTTTCAAAAGATTTAGTGCAACAGGGCGGGGAAAACCGAATGCTGGTTGTAGAAAAAAGCGGGACAACAACAGTACCAGTTCCGGAAACAAGCGTGCTATTTGTTCCGATTCTCGCGTTCCTTGTTTGCCTGGTTGTTTTGCTTTCGCGCGGAAAAAGAACAGGATAAGCGCACAAGAATTGCTTGCAAGCGCTGTTGCTTAAAAACATTAAAAAAGAAAACCACTCTTTTGTTATGCTCATTGAAAAAAACACAAGCCTGGAAAAATACAGAGTCTTTCTGGCAAGCAAAAAGGCTTTTTTTCACACTTTTGCTGATTTTGGCTTCAGAAACAAATGGACTGGATTTTGGGCTGGCAACAAAAAATGCGTTGAATATTTTGCATTAAAATGCTATAACGAATGGCTTTCCACTGCAAACGCAAAAAAAGTTTCTTACTTTGGCAGCCATTGCGTGCAAGAGTTTGAAACAAAATCTGGAACAGTAAAGCAGACTGTTTTCGTGCCGAAAGACAGTGCAATGCTTGCAGTGCAGGTTGAGGCAAAAAAAGAAGCATGGTTCGAGCTAGAGCTTGCAATAAACCTGCGCGAGCGCGAGGAAAACTGGCACGCGCGCGAATACAAGGCAATTGAAACAAAAAAAGCATTGCTTGTAACAAGCACAATGGGCACTGTTGCTTTTTCAGTGCAGAAAGGCGAGAAATCAATAAAGCCGGAAAGCAAATACAAAGACCATTGGCCTGCAAATGAACAACAAAGGTGCTTTTTGCCTGCAAAAATTTTTTTGAAAGGAAAAAAAATAATTTTTTTCATCAGCTTTTCAGAAAAAAAGCCGAAGGAAATAGAAAACCAGAATTTTGACAAACTGCTGAAAGAAAAAATCTCAGAATATGCAAACGAGATTGATGGCGCAATGCAGTGCAGCAACAGGCAATTGCAGCACGGTTTCAATTGGGCAACAATCGATTTGCTGTTGCTGGAAAACAATGAAGCGTATTTTGCTGGATTGCCCTGGTTTTTGCAGTCCTGGGGAAGGGACTTGTTCTGGAGCCTGCCCGCGCTGGTCGATTTGGGAAAGTTTGAAAAAGCAAAAAAAATATTGAAATTGTTTGCGGAAAACTCTAAAGCCGGGCAAATTCCAAATTTGCTTTACAACAGTGCAGCGTCTTTCAACGGGATAGATGCAACGCCGTTATGGATAATTGCTTTGGCACACTATTACAGGAGTTCGGGAGACAAAAAGTTTTTGCAAAAAATGGATTCGGAACTGCAAAAAGCACTGGGTTTTTTGCACTCGCGCGACACTGACAATGACGGATTGCTGGAGCACGATGAAAAAGAAAACGAAACCTGGATGGATTCTTTGAACAGGAAGGAAAACGCTGTTGAAGTGCAGGCGCTGTACATCAATGCAATGGAAGAAGCTGTTTTTCTGCAGCATGCGCTGCATAACGAAAAAGCCGTGAACGAACTCAACGCGCGGGTTTTTCATTCGCTTGATTCGTTCGAAAGATTTGTAGTGTTTGACGAATTTCTTGCAGACAGGCTGTTTGGAAAATTGCCAGTGGCAGAGCAAACCTGCAACTCGCTTGTTCCGGCAATGCTCGGGGTCTGCAAAAAGAGGAATGCGCGGCATGTTTTGATGGAAACAGAAAGCGATTTTTTTGACGCAAAAAAAGGCGTGCGCACTCTTTCGAGAATAGAGAAGCATTACCGCCCGGAAAACTATCACTCTGGTTCTGTCTGGTCGTTAAGCACTGCCTGGGCGAGCGCTGCTGAATTCAAATGGAAGCGCGCGGAAAAAGGCGAGCATTTTTTGCACAAGCTGGTTGAAGACCAGAATGAAAGCTCGCTCGGCTGCATTGGCGAATGCTGGAATGCAGAAACCAGCGAACTGACCGGCTGCGGCCTGCAATTGTGGGGCGCTGCTTTTGCCATAAGGATAATTGACGAATTCTTGCTGGGAATGCGCGTTGATGCTGCAAGGCAAGCGATTGAAGTTTCGCCTTGCCTGCCAAAAAGCATTGATTTCATAAAAAGGAAAAAACGCGTCGGAAACAATTGGACGGAAATAACAATAACGCGCAGCGGAGAAAAAATTGTTGCAAAAAGCTCGAACAAAAAGATAAAGATTTTGCTGCAAAAGAATTAACGCAGAAAAAGAAAAGAAAGTGAAAATAGTGGATGAAATAATTTTTATTTTCGCAAGCGTTGTGATAGTCAGCCTGATTTCGCTGGTTGGAATACTTGGCTTTCTTTTAAAGGAAAGCTTTTTGAAAAAAATTTTGATTTATTTGGTGAGCTTTTCCGCTGGCGCTTTAATGGGCGACGCGTTCATTCACCTGTTGCCGGAAGCAATAGAAAAAAACGGCGCAGGCCTGCAATTCAGCATTGGAATACTGGGCGGAATAATATTGTTCTTTGTTTTGGAAAAAATAATTCACTGGCGCCATTGCCACGACATCGAATGCGAACAGCACCCGAAACACGTTGGTTACATGAACCTCGTTGGGGATGTGGTGCACAATTTTTTGGACGGCGTGCTGATTGCAGGCAGCTATCTGTCAAGCGTGCCGCTTGGAATTGCAACAACAATTGCAGTATTGTTCCATGAAATCCCGCAAGAGATTGGCGACTTTGGGGTTTTATTGCACAGCGGTTTTTCAAAACAAAAAGCTTTACTGTTCAATTTGCTTTCCGCGCTTTTTGCAGTGCTCGGCGCAGCAGCAACAATTGCCGCGGGAACAATGATGCTGAATCTTTCTTCTTTTGTGGTTCCGCTTGCTGCCGGGGGGTTCATTTACATTGCCGGCAGCGATTTAATCCCGGAGCTGCACAAGGAAACAAAAACAAGCTCTTCAATACTACAGCTGGCGGCATTTATCTTCGGCGTAGTTGTAATGCTCGCGCTCTTGGCGCTTGGATGAAAGCGAAAAAGCAAAAAGGCAAACAATTTAAAGCACGAGAGCGCAATTCTTTAGGTGCACAAATGGCGCGCAATTTTGCGGTAATTGAGGTCAGCTGGGAGGCAGCCAACAAGGTTGGCGGAATTTACACAGTGCTTGTTAGCAAGACACAAAAAATGATGCAAAATTTTTCGGATTATATTGCAATCGGCTATTACAATCCCGAACAGGCGGGAATAAGGTTCGAGGCAGACAACGAGTTTGCAAAACAAATGCTGCCTGTAACGGAAATCGTCGAGAAAAGATTCGGCTTCAAGGTGCGCTGCGGCAAATGGCTAGTGAAAGGAAAAAAGCCGAAATGCATTCTAATTGACCCCGCGGTTTTCAGGAACAACGCGAACGAAATCAAAAAAGAAGTGTGGGAAAAGTTTGCTGTTGATTCCTTGAACAGCGATGCATGGTTCAACGAGCCGGTCATCTGGGCAAAGGCAGCCGGCTTGCTGATAGAAGAAATTCTGAAGCAAAAAATCCTGAAGCAAAGCGTTGTAGTGCATTGCCACGAATGGCTTGCAGGCACTGCCTTGTTGCACTTGAAACAAAAAAACGCGGATTGCGCAACAGTGTTCACAACGCACGCTACTACTCTTGGAAGAAGCATTGCGGAAAGCGACGCAGACCTGGTGGAAATGATTGAAACAGGATTGCAGCAAAAAAAGAGCGCGCCAAGCGAAATTGTTTACCAGTATGGCGTGCAGGCAAAGCACCTCTTGGAAAAAGCCTGCGCAGAGCAAGCTGACGCTTTTACCACTGTCAGCGAAGTGACTGCAAAAGAAGCCCAATGGGCCTTGGGAAAAAAACCTGATGCGTTGACTCCAAACGGGCTGGATTTGGCGGAGTTTCCTTTAATGGAAGACTTGAGCGACAAGCACATTCATTTGCGCAACCAGATAAGAAAATTTGTTTTGGATTATTTTGTGCCGTGCTATGACCTTGACGTGAAAAACACCCTGTTTTTTTTCATTTCCGGCAGGCACGAGTTCCACAACAAGGGAATCGATGTTTTCATTGACGCGCTTGGAAAGCTGAACAGGCAATTGAAGGCAAAAAAATCAGAAACAAAAACAATTGTCGCGTTCATTTTCATTCCAAACGGCGCGGCAACAAGAAATGTTGAAATGATAAAAAACCTCTCGCGCTTCCAAAAGATGGAGGATTTGATTGATGCAGAGATTCCGAAAATGAAGGAAAAAATTTTTGCTGCAATTTCCGAAGGCAAGCTGCCTGAACAAGCAGGAGTTTTTGACGAAGAATTCCTGTTCGAATTGAAAAAATTATTGTCAAAAATCCGCTCTTCAAAATGCAAAAACGCGCCGATTTCGCCTTTCGACCTGCAGGAAGAAAACGATATTACGTGGGCGCTGAAAAAAAACGATTTGCAGAATTCCGCGGACGACAAAGTGAAAGTCATTTATTATCCTGACTATTTGAGCAGCAGCGACGGCCTGCTTGGATTGAATTATTATGATGCAATCATCGGCGCGCATTTGGGGGTGTTTCCGTCATATTATGAACCCTGGGGCTACACTCCGCTGGAAACAGCAGCTTATGCAGTGCCTGCAATAACAACAGACCTCGCGGGCTTCGGGCAATTCATAAAGAAAAAGCTGGAAAAGTTTGAGGCGCCAGGAATTTTTGTTTTGGAGCGCGAAGGAAAAACAAAAGGCGAAATAACCGATGCGTTGTGCAAAATAATGATGGGCATTTACAGAATGACAAAACAGGAAAGAATGGCGCACAAAATCAGCGCAAAAGAATTGAGCGCGAGCGCGGACTGGGGAAACCTAATAGAAAACTACATAAAGGCATACGAGCTTGCCTTGAAAAAGAAATAAAAAAGCAATTGAACAAGGTTTAAGCAATGGACAAAAAAACAATCATAATCGGAATTGTTGCAATAGCAATAATAGTTGCAGCATTGCTTGTTTTCAACCCATTCAAAAAGCCGGAGCCAGTGCTGGAAGACGAAAATGACCCGAGCCTTGCAGGGCCTCTGGATGTTTTGACGCCGGAAGAGCTGCAAGCGCATGAAGAACAGATTGAAAGCAGTGATCCCGTGCGCTTTGAGGCAGTACAAAAAAAAGACCCAAACATTTGCAACCAGGAACCAAAAACTGAAGATGTTGGCTGGTGCAAGGCAGCTGTCGCGGAAGTGCTTGGCGATGAAAGCATTTGTTCAGCGCTGTCAGGGTTTGCACGCAACCAATGTTATAACGATGTTGCGCGTGCAAAAAACAATCCTGAATTGTGCAAGAGCATTGAGGATGCTGGCTACCGGGACGATTGCCTTTCAATTGTTGCAGCAAACGCGGGAAAGCTCGAATTGTGCTTTGAAGTAAAAAACATTGACAAGGGCGACAACTGCATTGCCCTGATTGCGTGGAACAGCCAGAACGCTGAAACTTGCAAGCAATTGCGCGATGCTGAATTCAAGGACGATTGCGTCCGGGAAATTGCGCGGGCAACTGCAAACCCGCAAACCTGCGCGGGAATGTCAGACACCGGCGCGGCAGATTATTGCATAAAGCAGATTGCGTTTGAGCAAGGCGACACAAGCATGTGCTCTGCAATCAAACAAGCCACAACACGGGAAGACTGCGTGCTAGACATTACGGGAGAATAACAACCCGCAACAGGCAAGCAAAAGCACGTAAAATATTGTTGGAAAAGGAAAAAGAGTTTTTCCGAGCTTTTTTTTATTTCAAGCGGCTCTTGAAATCAGTGAGAATGTTCATGTAGTTCAGATATGCATCGTATGGCGTGTTGTAGTGGTTGAAGTATTTGTGGACATCCCCGTCAGCAAACCATTTTGTGCACATGTAATAAAAGTGGTCGCTTATCTGCAGCTTGCGCCAGGCGTCCAAAAATCTTGAATTGGTTTTTTTCTTGATTTTTGGCTCCAATGACTTGATTTCTTCGAAAGCGTGCTTTTGCATGTCGTTTTCTAGCCACGCGCTCAAGTCGCGGTGAACATCAGCCCAGCTGCTGTAATAGGGAATGTCTATTTCCCCAACCGGGGCGTGCTTTTCAATTATTTGTGAAGGAGTCGAAAAAGACAAATGAGGATATTTCAGTGATTCAACCGGAAAGTTGTAAAGGAAGTCGAAAATGCCGGTGTCCTGCCAATGGTGCTCGCCGAATGTTTCAAAGTCCATGAACAAATTAATGCATTGCCCTTGGATTGCGGAAAGCCAGGCAGCATACTTGTCTGCAGTCAACGGCCATTCTTTCCAGTCGCGCGAAGAAAAGCGGAAAGCAATATCATCGGCAAGCTTGTAATTTCGCATTAGCACGCGCAGGTTGCTGTCCTTTGCCTTGTAAACAAAGTTTGGCGAACGCCAGCCCAGAATATGGTCAAGGCCTTCTGAAACCATTGCGGTATAGCCGAGCTTTTCAACGCTTTTTGCAATGTCGTTGCTGTACAATGCTTCAGTATTCCTGAACACGCGCGGCTTGGCGCCGAAAACTTCCTTGAATTTTTTCCTGTGCTGTTTCACCTGTTCTGCAAACTCTTTTTCAGAAATCAAAGAGGACAAGCTGTGATAATATGTTTCGTCAAACAATTCCACCAAGCCAGTGTCAACCAGCGCGCGAAAGCTTTCTAAAACATTTGGAAAAAATTTTTCAAACTGTTCAATTACAGTGCCAGTAATGCTGAAGGCAAACTTGAATTTTCCGTCGTGCTTTTGCAGGGAATCCAATAGCACTTTGTTTGCAGGAAGATAGCATTTGCGGGAAATTCTTTCCAAATAAAAAAGGTTTTTCTGGTCGTCAAAATAGTTCTCCTGCTTTCCGATGTCAAAAACAGTGTAATGGCTCAAACGGGTTGGCTGGTGAACGTGAAAATACAAACAAATGTCCGGCATTCAACCACCTATCCTGCTGCTCCCTGTGCTGCTGAATAAACCTTTAAAGTGTCATTTGCAATCTTTCCCCAATTGAGCCTGCTTGCTTCCAGCAGGGCGTTTTTAGCAATCTCTTTTTTCAGCGGCTCATATTTCAAAATGCCCAAGATTTGGTTTGCCATTTCCTGCGTGTCCCAAAAATCAACGACAAAACAATGCCTTGCAACCTCTTTGACGCCGGAATTGCTGGAGACAATTGCCGGAACATTGCTGCACATTGCTTCAAGGCAGCCAATGCCGAAAGGCTCACTGACAGAAGGCATTACGTAACAAGAGGCAAGCTTGTAATATGCTTCAATATTCTGCTGGAAACCCACAAAACTGACCTTGTCGGAAATTCCCAAAGCAATCGCCTTGTTAATGAGCTCTGGAAGCATATAACCACTGCCCACCAGCACAAAGCGGACTTTTTTGTTTTTCTTCAAAACCCTTGCGGCTGCTTCAAGAAAATAATCCGGGCCTTTTTGCACAGTAAGCCTGCCGGTAAACAAAACAATTTTTTCGTCCAAGCCAAACTGCTGCCCTTGCGCGTTCATGAACTGCGAAGCTTCAATCGCATTATAGACAACAAAAATCTTGTTGTTGGGCACGCCATAGCGCTCGTTCAGCTGGCGCTTCATGTAATTGCTGACAGTAATAACACTGTTTGCCTCAAACAAGCCCTGCCATTCAATGTCGCAAATCCATTTGTTTGGCGCAAGATTGCCAGTGCGGTCAAACTCTGTTGAATGCACTGAAACAACAAGCGGCTTGCCGGACATTTTTTTTATTTCAATGCCCGCAGGAAAAGTCATCCAGTCCTGCGCGTGAATAACGTCAAACTCCAATTCTTTTGCTGCTTCAACAGCGTCATGCGTGAAAGCACTAACCGCCTGGAAAAAATCATTGCCGTAAACATCGTCTGTTTTTTTGCCGCTTCCGACAGTGCTCGGGGCATAGGCGCCAAAGCGCGTGCGTGCCTTTCCAACCTGCACAACCTTAATAAAACCGGGATTAATTTCCATTCCAGTGAACGGCATCAAAAAAGTGACTTGCTCGCCTTTTTCCGCAAGCGCTTTTGTCAAGCCAAGGCAGTGAGTGCCCAAACCGCCGGACTTGAATGGCGGAAATTCCCACCCTAACATCAGAACGCGCATTGTTTTTCACCAGTAACCCAGGTGCGAAAAAGAAAACGAAAAAGGCAAGGAGGCAACAATTAGCTTTGTGGATGGACATGTTTTTAAGAGTGATTATTTTTTCAAAAAAAATTTTCCAAAGATGCTGGAAAAAACAAAAAAATATTAAGCAGCAAAAGCATTATTCTAGCATGAAAAAAGAATACTGTGTTTTGTGCATTGGAAACGCTGCAATGGACGCTTTTGTGGAAATCCCGAAGCAGCGCCTGCAAAACGGAAAACTGGTTATTAGGGCAGGAACAAAAATAGAAACAAAAAACTTGTCACTGTTCAGTGGTGGCGGGGCAACAAATGCTGCCGTTGGGTTTGCAAGGCGCGGCCTGAAAACAGCAATTCTCGCTTCAGTGGGAAAAGACTATTTCGGAAAAGAAATAAAAGCAGAGTTAAAGCTGGAAAAAATCGACACAAAATATTTGTTCGAAACTCCAAACTATCGAACTGCCTTCTCGGTAATACTGACTGGCTTCGGCGACAGGATTATCCTGGTTTACCGCGGGGCAACAAGGCACTTGACAGAGCCAAAAGCAATAAACTTCAATGCAATAAGACTGGCAAAATGGGTTTATTTGAGCAGCCTGCACGCGCAATCAGGCACGGCAAAAAAAATAATTTCCGCAGCAAAAAAAAGCAAAACAAGAATCGCTTTTAATCCAGGAAAAACAGAGCTGCAAAAGCGCTTGAAAGGCATCCACGGCGTGAACGTTTTGTTCTTGAACGAAGAAGAGGCAATGCAAGTGACTGGCAAAAAGAACACCAAGCAAAACCTCAAGCTGCTTTTCCGCATTGCAGTTGAGATTGTTGTAATAACAAAAGGCGCCAAAGGCGCGGAAGCATTCGATGGTGCACGCTATTATTCAATAAAATCAAAAAAAGTCAAGGTGCGCGACACAACCGGCGCCGGAGACGCTTTCAATTCAGGCTTCTTGTCGGAAATAATCAAAGGCCGCGGGATTAACGCGGCATTGCGCGCTGGAATAGAAAACAGCTGCTCTGTCATACAATACCTTGGCGCAAAAAACAAATTGCTGAAAACACGGGCTTAGTGGTTTTTTTGCCGCAAAGAAGGGGAAAAAGAGGAAGATTTGCCCCCATAACACAGCAAGAAAAAACAACAGCAATAACACAAGCAGGATACAAAATAACGCTAAAGCGCGTTTTGCCGCCGCGAAAATCTTTTATACAACCTGCTTTCTGTATTTATTGATTACCTTGAGCGAAATGCAAGAACCCATTGTCGAAGCAATGAAAATAATCAACGGCTGGCTGTTTGCCGCAAAAAAATTGCTCGCAAAAAACAACCACGCGGAATTAAAGCACTCGAGTGGCAGCGAATGCGCTTCAATATTGTTGCGCGAGGTAAAGCACCCGGACCACTATTTTTACCTGAAATCCGGACTTGCACTAAAAGGATTATGCGATTTGGAAGCAGTATTGCTGGAAATGAATGATGACGCGTTTGTGCACCACGTGAAAGAAGGAAAGAACGATTTTTCAGCATGGGTGCGCGAAACAATCGGCGACACAAAGCTGGCAGACAAGCTAGAACTGCTTGACACGCGCGAAGAAATGGCAAACGCAGTAAGCGTGCGCGTGGGCGCATTAAAGAGAAGAATCCAATGACAGCAAAACAGCTGCAGTTGGAAGCATTCGAAGAAAAAATTTTCCTGATTCTTTTAGGCGAAGGAAAAACAATCGAAGAAATGCACAAAGAAACAGGCATTGGCTATGCAAATCTTATTGAAAAAACAAACCGTTTATTGAAAGAGAAAAAAATAAAAAAGCTCGCGGGATTTCCAACGCGGTTCGCATTGGCGCAGGAAACAAAAAAAATCGCGAAAAAAATCCTTGCAAAACGCGATTTTTCCGACCTTGAAAAAATAACTTGCGATGCAAACCGAGTGGTTTGAATGAAAATCGGAATTCTGGATTACAACACGGAATCCTTTTCGCAGGACATAATGCAAAAGCTCAACGCGTTGGGCTATAACGCGGAATTTGTTTTGCTAAAGCAGCAAAAACTGCCAATAGAAAAAAAATACGATGCAATTCTCGACCGCGCTGGATTCCAATACGACTTTTTGCACGAGACAATGAAAGCAATGGCAATGCAAGGCAGCTACATAATAAACAATCCTTTTGCCTATACTTCCGCAAACAAAATCATTGACGCAATGCTCTGCGCAAAACTGCGCATTGCCACGCCAAAAACAATTCTCCTGCCGCAGATTGACGGAGAATGGGAACCCAATGACCCGATAGAACCGCCGGACTGGGAAGAAATACAAAAAGAAATTGCTTTTCCCGCAATAATGAAGGCTTTCAACGGCTTTGCCTGGGAAAATGTTTTCGAAGTGAAGAGCGCTGAAGATGCAAAGAAAAAATTCGAAGAACTGAAAAAAAATTTTACTATGCTCTTGCAGGAGAAAATAGAGTTCACTGACTATTACCGCGTGTTTTGCATCAACAAAAAGGATTTGCTTGTTGCCAAATGGAAGCCTGCCCCGTTGGGACAGGGCAAACTGCTGTTTGTGGAACCAGTGCAAGCGGAAAGCCTGAAAAAAAAGATTGAAAAACAAACAATCGAATTAAACAAAAGCCTTGATTTTGACATTAATGCCGTTGAATGGTGCATTGACAAAAAAACAGGGAAGCCTGTCGTCATTGATGCTTTCAACGAAGTGCCGGATTTTGACAAAACCACTATGCCGGAGCAATACTATTGGTGGGCAGTCGACAGGGTTATTGACTGCATCCGCGACAAGGCAGACAGGCACAGGAAAAACAAGGTTTTTTTCTAGCAACCGCAAAAACCCTGGAAAAACTCTTTTTCCTTTTCTAAAATGTTTTTCCGAGAGTTTTTGGTGCTTTTTTTGCAAATTTACGTTCTCTCTTTTGGATAGACAAGATAGTTTTTCTTGCGGGATTGAAAATCCCGCGGTTTTTCTTTTGGACAGACCGCGTAGCTTGCCTTTTCTTTCTTTGGCAAGACCGTAGACTTTCTTTCTTTTGGAAAAAGAAAGAAAGGCTTGGAATTAGAAAAACTGTTCGTATTCTTCCCTGTTGAATTTGTAGAGGAAGCGGCGGAGTTTTGCGCCTTCGAAAGAGTATTTTTCCAAAACTTTTTCTTTTTCTCCCGAGAAAGTGGCAACTGGTTTTTTTTGGCTTGGGTCAAAGAGAAAGAAGCGGTTTTTGAATTCGGTTATTACAAAAGCGTGTGTTGAGAGATTGTCGAGTTCTGCAATCACTACTGCTGCTTTTGAATCGCCCAATGCAAATAGTGCGGAGCAGAGGAAAACTGCCAAGTCTTCGTCGTCGGCAATTTTGTTTTCTATTACTTCTTTTGGGGAAAGCCAGAAGCTTATGTCAATGTCTGCTTTTGCGAAGTCTATTTCTTTGGCAGTAAAGTCATATGCTTTTTGCGCTGCTGACAAATAGTCTTTTTCAAAAGAATAATCTGCTGCCTTAAAGCGGGAAATGAGCGATTGGATTGTCATGTCGTCTTTGTCAACCAGGCCTTTTATTTCGCCAATAGTGCGCTTTTCCTTCTCGTTTATTGTTTCAAGGTATTTTTTCAGCAAAAGCCTGTACAAGCGCAACAGTTTTTGTTCTTGCCCTTCGAGCGCTCCAGTTTGGGCCATCTACAAAAGGAACCTGAAAATGCCTTTAAAAAGATGCCTTTCCTTTAATAAAAAGGCTAAAAAACAACCAATTTGGGTTTTTTTCATGAGAATTACTTTTTTTGGCGGCGCGCAGGAGGTTGGAAGAAGCTGCATTCTCCTTGAGGCGGAAAACAGGAGAATAATGATTGATGCCGGAATGAGCGTTGGCGCAAAGGGCGAGGACAGGTTTCCTGTTTTTCCATTGGAAGAAGCAAGCAGGATTGATGCAATAATTATCACGCACGCGCACATTGACCACATTGGCTGGCTGCCTTTTTTGGTGAATCGCGGCTTTTTGGGAAAAATTTTTGCAACAAAGCCCACGCGCGACATAATGCATTTGCTCTTGAGCGATGCTGCTGGAATCGCAAAAGAGAACAAGGAAAAGTTTTACGGCACAAAAGAAATCGAGCAAACAATGGAACTAGTGCAGGCGGTTGATTACGGCAAGGAAACGCAAATCACAAAAGAAATAAAGCTGGTTTTTTTGAAAAGCGGGCACATTTTGGGCAGCGCACAGGCATTATTGGAAATAAACGGAAAGAATTTTTTATACACTTCAGACCTGAACAACCGCGCTTCAAACCTGCTTGACCCGGCGGAATTGCCAAACAGGCAAATTGACTGGCTAGTGATGGAAAGCACGTATTCTGGAAAAAAAGACTTGTTGCCGAGCACTAAAAGCGCGAGCAAAGAGCTTGCTGACACAGTAAAAAAAACACTGAAGCGCGGCGGAAAAGTCTTGGTTCCGGTTTTTGCGGTGGGAAGGGGACAGGAAATAATGTTTGTTTTGGACAATTACATCCGCTCGGGCTATTTGCCCGAATTAAGCCTTTTTGTCGACGGCATGATTGGAAAGGCAAACAAAATTTGCAGGCACAATGTTACTTTTTTGCGCGAAGAGATTCCAAAACGCATTCTTTTGGCTGATGACGACCCATTCAAAAGCCCTTTCATCAAAACCCCGAAAACAAAAAACAAAAAAGACGTTTTTCAGCAGAAACTGGCGGTTGTTCTGGCGACAAGCGGCATGCTTTCCGGCGGACCGTCAGTATTCTATTTGCAGAAAATGATTGGCAACAAAAAAGACTGCATTATTCTTGTTGGGTATCAGGCGCCAGAAAGCCTTGGAAGAAAACTGTTGGAAGGCGCAAAAGAGATTGAAATAAAAAAGAAAAAATTCCGCGTGCTGGCAGAAATCAAAAACATTCATTTTTCCGGACACGCTGACTTCAACGGATTATTGCAGTTTGCGACAAGCGTCAACCCGGGGCAGATTCTGCTGGTGCACGGGGAAAAAAACAAGATTCCTGATTTGCAGCAGGCAATCGAAAAAAAACTGAAAAAACCAGTGCTTGTTCCAAAAGTGCGGGAAACAATCGAACTGCAATAACGCACTGCAAAAAGCTTGCTGAAAAAATTCTGCGATTTTAGCTTGTGATGTTTGAAATGCATTGTGCGGCAAACCCAGAGTCTTTTATTTTGTTGCAGTCGCCAGTGTTGTTCCTATCGTCCGCATAATAATAAATGCACCAGTTTGCGCTGGAATATGTTTCGAACGGAAAATCTGTTTTTGCCTGGTTGCAGACAGTATAATCGGTTGTTTTTATTGCAATGTTCGTAAAGCATTTTGCATAGTTTGAAACATTGTTGAAAATGTTTTTGCAAAGCGAAGTGTCAAGGTTTGCCTTGGCAATCACAGTATAGCAATTATTCCTTTCAGTAACACTGGAAACCCGGATGTTTGCGCAATATTCCGCCCTGCTTATTTTTATTGCTGTCCCGGAAAAACAAGCGTCCGCAGTGTTCATGTCTATAGAAACGCTTTTGCATCCGGTCAGGCAATTGGGATTTTTGTTTTGGTCGATTGTTTGCTTGCAATAGTTTGCGTCAAAGCTCATTGAAAAGGAAAAATAACAGTCCTCGCGGTGCTTTGCGTCTGGAAAGCTGTTGCATAAATCAATTGTGGGAATTTTTGAAACAAGATTGTTCTTGCACTCTGAAACCTGGTTTGCATCCTTTATGAGCGAGCAATAGCCTGCGTTTGAGGATTTTTCGGCAACAAATTTTATGCACGCTATTTGCGTGTTGGCACCCGCAATGTTCAAGCACAGGCTGGCTTCGTTTGAATCCCGAGCAACAAAATCAAAACAACCGTCATTTTTGTTTTTGTCGGAAATGAGCGGGCAAATTGCCCTGTTCTTTGTCAATTGCACTATCGTCCAATAACAATTGTCTTTTGCAGACCCTGCCGCTGTTGCGGAATAAAGATATTCACAGGGAGCATGGTTTTTTTGCGCAACAGCCACTTCTTCCAGGCAGTCATCGCGCATGACAATCAGCGCTTGTGTTGTAGTGGGAATGTCCTTGCAGGCATCAAGAATTTTTTCTGCTTTTCCGATTGTTGAAAGGCAATTAGCACGCAGTATTGCGGTAACAATGTTGTTGCAGAGAGAGTAAGCGTTAGTGTCTTCTGCAACGCTGCCATAACAACCGTCGGCAATATTTGAGTCTGTTATCCTTTGGCAGATGGTTTTGTCTTTCAGCGCAATGCCCGCGCGCGACAGGCAATCGTTTTTTGACAAGGTCACAAGCTTGTCGCAAAGAACAACATTCACGCTTGCAAGCGCTGCCTTGTCCCTAAAGCAAACATCCCTCTGCACTTCTGAAGGCTGGGCATTGCATTGCATCACTAGAGAAACCAGCGTTGAAGGCGCGTTATTGTCAGGCAGCACTGGCAACGGAATATTGCGGTCTGCATTCAGGTCTGGAACAGGCTGATTGTTGTCTGTTGGCGGCGCATTCTGGTCCTGTCCGGGCAATTTTGGCAATTGTTGCGCGCAACCGCTGAAAAAAACAAGAAGCAATATTGCCAAAGCAAAAACAACTTTTTTTGCAAGCATGCAAAAACAATGTTTTTGTTCTTTTTAATTATTGCTTTGCTGCAAACGGCAAAAAGCGCTGAAACAAAAAGCGGAAAAACAACCCTTTTATACTAGAAAACAAGTAATTTTAGAATGAGCGCGCAAAAGCAAAAAGCCCAGGCATCAGTAGAATACCTATTGTTGACTGCATTCATGCTCGTAATAATAGTCGCAATCTTTGCTGTTTCATTAATAACGTCTGACCAAAACATTAAGACAAGGCAAATTTCCGAAAGCCTCAACCAGCTAGTGCAGACAGCAGACTTGGTTTATGCAATGGGAAAAAACAATGTTTTGTTCACTGAAGTCATCTGGCCGGTTGAAGTGCAAAGCATCAGCGTATTGCACTTGTGCAAAACAAACGCAGAGTTATCAGGATGCAGCGGTCCCGCAACGCAAACAGCAGCATGCAATGCGTGCGCGCCAGCAGCAGGCGGCTGCGGCATGGATTCGGATTGCATAAAAGTCAGTGCAATAAAATTGACTTCAAGCACGCTCGGCGGCGCAGACGGCTTGATTTATCCTTCAAAAGCAAAGCTTTCCATTCTAGACCCTGCAAATTTTTTGGCAACAAACGCAAGGCATGCAGTAAAAGTCAGCTGGACTGACACTGGGCTAGTGCAATTGGAAAAATACAGTGGGTAAAAAATGAAACAAAATGCCCAAGCGGCACTGGAATTTTTAGTCGTTACTTTTGTCGTCATGCTGTTGCTGTTGCTCGGAGTAATGCTTTTCGCGCAATACAATTCAATAAGCGAACAGCTTGACAGTGCAAACTCAAGCCTAATAGAATGCAACAAGATTGCCGGCGCGATTTCACAAGTATACGCAAGCAGGGAACTCGCACAAAAAAGCGTTTTTGTTTCAAAGGCAGTGCAAATAAAAAGAACAGGCAATGCGCCAGGGCAAATAACTGTAGGAAACTATTATTGCAATTATTTTGGCAACGCAAAAACCAGCACAACAACAGACATCGTTGGCTTTCCGCTTACTGCCGGAACAAGATACACTCTGGCAAGGCAAGCAGACGGAACGGTTTTATTTTCATAGGGAAAAACATGAAAAAGACTTTTTCTGAAAAAGGGCAGGCTGTTTCAATAGACATCACTGTTTCCATAACGATTTTTTTGCTGGTTCTTGCAACTTTATTGACAATCTGGCAAAACCAAAACAGTTCGACGCAAGAGCAATTGATAACAATGGACATGCAGGCAAACGGAAAGCGGACACTGGACTTTTTGGTCAGAAGCGCAGGAGAAACAACAGCTGGGGCAACAACCTGGGAAACCGCAAGCTTTGGCAACTGCCCAAACATTGGCACAACAAAGTTTATCGGCCTGGCAAAAAGAGAAAACGTGATTGACAAAACAAAACTCGCAAACTTTGCCGAATGCGCTGATTTCACGCGAAGCGCAACAAACTATGGATTAACAATGGGCAAAATGCTCTTGACTTACGATTTTTATTTCAGGTTTTTGGACAGGGAAGGAAATGTAATAGAAGAGCCGGCAGGAACACAAATGGTTACTGGAAAAAACCCCGCAAGCCTCGGCGCAAACTACAAAATCATTATATTGAAGAGAATTGTTAATTATGAAGGCTCAAACTATAACGGTGAGGCAGTTGCGGAATTGCGTGTTTTCAGGCAAGAATAAAGGCTTTGCTATCTCGCTAGACGCGTTTTTTGCAATAATCCTACTAATCGCGCTTACGGCATACGTTGGCATTGGCTCGCAGCCAATAGAACAATCAACAATAAAAACAAGCACGCAAACAAACGCAAAACAACTGCTAGACGACGCGCTAATCGCAATAGACAACAATGGATTGCTGGGGCAAGTGCTGGTGGATGAAACAGGCGCAATAACAAACATTCAAGCCCAAGAAGTTTATGACCGCTTGCAGGCAATACTGCCAAGCAACATGGATGCAAAAGTAACAATCACGCAGTACGAACCAGTTGATGCTGCAGACATGCCAGACTGCAGAGCTGAAAAAACATTTGGAGATTGCTTCAAGCCAAACCCGACAATAATAACCGCAGGCTCAACAATTCCAACTGGAAAAGACACTTTTTATGGCAACCAATTGTTCATGAAAAAACAACCCTATTTGCGCGGCCAACAGCCAAACGCTTGCATATTGGAAAGCGAACTCAAAGAAAAGCCAACGCAAAACATTAAAGCATTAATGCAAGGCGCGTCAACAATCACAACAAAAGTAGAACTAAAGAACAGCATTGGCAATAATTTCACTGGCAACAGAATGCAATGCTATGAAACCGGCGCAAGCAATGATGAAATTGCCAAAATAACGCTGCTGGAAAAAAGCACTGAAAGAGACCCTGTTGCAGTAATGGCTGTTATTGACAAAAGCGGCAGCATGAGCAAACTCGACATGGTTTTAAAAAACAAGTCAGGCAATTTTGACAGCGGAAACTGTTCCCCAATCCCGCCCGGAACCTGCAGCACTGGAATACCAGCTTCAAACAATTGCAACAGTTTTTCCGGTTGGATAACAAATGTTGGGAGCTTTGAGCTAACACAAGCAACCAAAGACCTGCTTACTAGTTCTCCCACGACAGACAACCTTGCATTCTGGAACAGATACACTACAATACAATCAGGGATAGGCAATTATGCTTGCTCGAATGCAAAGATTCGCGTCAAAAACCCCGCTGGCACATATTGGTATTACGCAAACTCAACCAACGGCAACAATGCCACGACCTATGCATACGTAAATGATTCGGTTCCAGCAAACCTTGGGGTTGGAAGCTGGAGTATTGACTTGTGGGCAGACAAATCAACGCGCATTGACAGGCCAATTTGGGTTGGATTATACTTTGGCCTTAAAAATATAGCAATATTAAACCCGAGTCCACACGTTTCCAGCCAGATAACTTGCACGACGCCAAACGATAGCATTTGGACAAAAATCGGAGAATTTACAATAAGCGATGCCAGATTATACTGGACAAGGGCAAGGGTTTACCACAATTATAATTATTCCGAAGGAATTTGCGGGGTGGTGGCGAGAATAAAAAAACCCGACGGAACTTATTCTGCAATTACTAGTTCAAAAAGCAGCCCGTTATATCCTTATGTTGGAAACCTAGACAATCCGCTAGCAGCCAGCGCACCATTTGATGCGGTGCTATTGCCAACTGGCACTTATGAAATTGAAGCATGGTCAGATAGACCGGTTACAATAACAAGCCTGCAGTTTGAATATGAATTATTTTTATCAAAAATAAGCCCAATAACTATCGCCCCCAATACTTATCCCCCGAACGCGTTTCCCACCGGGTATTATAATAGTGGATTGTGCGGCAGTCCTGCTGTAACCTGCGTTGCCACGCCAGCAACTGGAAATACCTGTAGCACGCCGAGAACTTGGGCTTTTTTGGATTCTTTTAATGTTTCAAGAAACCTGCGCGGATTAAGAGTTGATATTACTGCGCAAAGCTATACTGGAGCATGCAGTTATCCGCGGTTTGGATTGAAGTCGCCGACTTTTGTTGACACAAACGCTACCGGCGGCAAGCCGACAACAAACACTTGCATAACAATAAACAGGAACACAACATATGACACTAACTCACAATATGGTTCAACGTCATGCGGATCAGGAACTGTTGCTTCCCCACTAACTAATGGCGATTGGAACATGTTCGGCTGGAGTGATGTTAGCATTCCGTACAGTTTGGCTTGGAGGCAACAGAGAATTGATGCGGCAATAGAAGCAGCTGGAACATTTGTGAACAATGCTAGCTGGCAAAGCACTGACAAAATGGGCTTGGTTTCTTATTCTGACAACTCAAACCTTGTTTCCGGGCTTGTTTCGCTTGACGCGGCAGGAAAAGCAACTCTCATAACAAACCTGAATACTCTGCCAAACTTTAACCCAATAGGGGAAACAAACAGTGGAGATTCAATAGAAACAGCAAAAAATACTTTGTCAAGCGTTTCCTACAAAAAATTTATTGTTTTGCTTTCAGACGGCCAGGCAAACAAGCCGGACCCGACCGCAACAGCAGTTGGTTATGCAATAAACAAAGCAAATGACGCAAGAACAGTTGGAATAACAATTTATACAATCGGCTTTGGCCGCGATGTGAATGCAGACAGCTTAAAAGACATTGCAAGAGACCCGTGCGATTCATATGCTGTGAACGGAAAATGCGTTGCCGGAAGCGTTAGGCTAAGCGGCGGCGTGACAAGGTTTGCGGACTGCTTTGTGAACAATGACCCAAGCACTTTGACAATAGACCCTGCAAAATACTGCGGAAGGTATTATTTTGCAGGAGACCCGCAAACTCTCCAGCAAATTTATGAAATGATTGCAATACAAATCGGCAGTGAAATACAAAACTCGCAAACCAAGGTAAATTCAATTCCTGGCATGGAATTATGCAGGTGCACGAGTGATTGCACTGGAGAATGCACGCCAGCATCTTTAGGTTGTACGGCAGACGCTGTAGACTGCTGGACAACAACCCAAATAGTGTTTCCAACAAGGTCAATACCAGCAGACCCTTATTTGTCGCAATCATTCAAGGCAAGGCTGCCATGCAATGGCGAATACTGCAACAGGCAAACAGCAGAATTTCCTCCAATCGGCGCATATCCAGAAGGGACAAGCATTACAAACACAAGCACTAATGAAGTTTTTGAATGGGGCAATGAAACAATCTGCGACTCTGACAACTGCACTGGCTGGTATGACGCTGCAAAATGCAGCCTTTTGCATTGCACTAAAACAATAGATTTTGATTCAAAAGACCTCGGAATAACGTTTACCGGGGGAACAATGAATGGAATGCAATCAACACTGAATTTTGAAGTAAAAAACAACGGTTCTTCATCAATTGCTGGAGCACCACTGGAAATAGGGTTCTTCAAAGACACAATCAGCACTGCAAACTGGCTGCAGACAAGCAGCCCAACTTGCAGCGGAGGAAGCTGTGTTATTGCAGGAGCGCCAGACAAAAATATTCACTGGACAGGAACAATAAACGGGGAACAAAAAATATCTTTTTCCAACACAGTAAACAACATTGGATACATCAACGCAATAATAAGCAATGCAAACGAATGCTCACAAAACAACATTGCAAAAATTTATTGCCTGCAAGAATCAAAAACTTTTTATTACAAGGTAGAATATTGGGCGTGGAATAAATGAACAAAAAAGGGGTTTTTTTTACTTTCATTGTTTTTTTGTTGGTTGCAGCAATAATTGTTTCCAGTTCTGCAACAAAACAAACCTTTTCAAAGCAAACGGAAACAACAATAGACGAAACAGCATTCAGCTCTGTGAATGCGCGCTTCCAAAACATTTACAACGAAGTCTTTGCGCTAAAAACAGGCTATCCCGGAAGAGTGCAGGGAAGAATATTGCCGTTTTATTACAAGTCCGGCAATGACGGGGAAAACGGATGGTTTGAAATAGAACAAAACGTGCCTCTTGAGGACACAAGCACTGAAATAACAGAAACATTTGACGCGCTAAACCTTTATTCAATTTTTATTTCTGAAAAAAGCAACAATATAGATGTCACTACTGTTTCAAATGCGGCAAAAAATTCCGCTTGGGGAGGCACTGATGAACTCATTTATTCTGTTTTGCCACAGTGCGTAAAATATGACCCGCAGCCAGATACAGAGACCCTTACCCCACCATACCCAATTGTTTTCCAAGACAAAACATCCGCAGAATGCACTGCTGCAAGTTTTGACCCAAATGACATAAAAAGAATAGACTTGGATATTGTGATAACAGACGAACTGAGAATAAAAAAACTTCAGGGAAACGGAAATCTTTCCGAAGAACCGGAAAACGCTTTCGATCCGGCAAGCCTTTTGCCATATTTAAGCATCCATGTCAGTGTGCCAAACTGCCTGTCAAAAAGCGGTGGCGAGCTTGTGCCGCCGGCAGAATGCGAAATTGACGGCGAAGAACAAACGATTTCAAACCACGTCAGTTTAACGGAAGACAACGGCTTTGAAATACAATTGCAAACAGGAAGCCCAATACAATTTTATGTTTTGAATTCAACACAATTGGCACTAGACCCAAAAGTTATTTTTTCCACAGACTATACTCCGAGCGTTGGGGGGTATAAACTGCAAACCACAACAAAAATAACCTTCAAAGACAGCATTGACGAGGTGCGATTCAGGGGCTTTGACTTTACTGTTTCAAAAACAAACTTTCCTGGCTTAGAGCGTGGCGCGGGATAGGCATAAAAAAAGATTAATGTTTAGTTGATTGCATGCCGGAAGAAAGAAGCATAATGCAGATAATCAGCGAGATGGTGCGCGAAGGCGAAACAGAGGACAAAATAGTTGAAACTTTGAGCAACCTTGGAATTACAGAAGCGGAAGCAAAGCGCCTGCTGTTGGTAGCGCAATCGCACACGTTTGAATTGTTGAAAAGCGAAATAGAAAAAATAGTGGAATCCCACATTTCCGAGCAAAAGCCGGAACTGAAGAATTACATTAAAAAACAGATTTCCAATGCTGCGGAAAAAAGGCTTGCCTTGCCAAAAGGAAAAAAGCGAATCGAAGAGCAAAAAGCGCGCGGTTTTATTGCAGGGCTGGTTGAAAAAATATTCGTGAAAAGCTCTCCGGCAGAAGCTGGCGCGGGAACGGGGCAGGAAAGCATTGAGGCTGTTGCAGAGCCAATGAGCATGGCGGAATCCCCGTTCATTGTGCCGGAGGCAGAGCCGGTTGAAATCATTGAACAAGAGCAAAAAAGGCTGGAGGAAGAAAAAGAACTCGAGCAAAAAGAACAAGCGTTTTCGCTGGAAAAAATCGCAAAAATCAGGAAGGAAAAGAAAAAACTCTCGCAGTTTTTGGCTTGGCGGGCAAGATACAAAAAAGAATTGTCAGAACTGCAAAAGCTCGAGAAATCGCTTGAGAAAAAAAGAAAATCTCTGCCGGAAAAGCAGGTTGAAAAAAAAGTATTGTTAAAGGAAAAAATCAGGGGCTACAAAAAGAAAATAAGCGAAACAAAAAAGAGAATACCGAAAAGAATTCCCAAGCTTGCCGCAAAAAGAAGGCAAGCCAAAAGGTCAGTTGCTTCTTTTGCTGCAACAACACTGCAGTTGCAGACAATGCGCGATTTGTCGCAGGCGGCAAAAACAATGATGCTTGCAGCGGAAAAAATCGTGCAATTGGCGCCAAAGCCAAAAATAGTGATTTCGGGAGAAGAAAACGTTTTAACGACAGACCAAGAAATCGAAAAAGTAAAGCGCCTGAAAAGATACCTGGAAATAGACTTTTACAAGCGCAGGATTTCACTGCAAGATTTCCAGACAAAAATGATTGAATACCAAAGCAGATTGTATGAATTGCAGGAAAAAAAACGCATTCTCGAAAAAACAAAATCGTTTTCAGCAAAGCGCGAGGAAAAAATTTCGCCAAAGCTGGAAAGGCTCTTGCAGGAAAAAATAGGCGGCAGGCTAAGCGACGACAGAATGCTTGAAATAGAAAACTATGCCATTGAACTGATGAAAAAATACAATGTTCCCGAACACACAATGGAAACAGAATTGCGGGGAATAGACATGGCTTCACTGCTTTCAAGCATGGAAAAGCTCGCGACACTAACGCAGCTTTCAATGGAAGCAAGGCAAGCGCTTGAAAAAGAAAAGGAATCAATGCCGGCAGAGGCAACAGCAAAGCAAACGCAGCAAATCCAAAAGCAACAGGCGGCAATGGCACAGCAAATGCCTGCACAATATTCTGCCCAAAGCATGGAGCAACAGCAAAAGGCAATGGAAACACTGGAAAAAATTTCCGAAAACCTGAAACAGGCAAGCACAATGGCAACAGTGCCACAGCAGGGCATGCCTGCACAAATAGTGCAGCAGCCAATGCAGCAAGCCAAAGGAAAAAAGGGAAAAAAACAGCAGCCAATGCAGACAATAAACATTGTTATTCCGGAACAAAAAACACAACAGGCAATCCAGCCAACAGCAGGCGGGCAGCCAATAAACATCGTAATGCCGGAACAAGCGCAGGCTCCAACACGGGTTATTGAACGGCAAACAGCAGAACAACCGCCGGTAAAAATAATTGAACGAGAAACAGAAAGAGTAATAATAAAGCCGATTGAACACAAGATTTACAAAACAGCGCCTGAAGACGAACCGAGAAAAATATTGGTCGAGCCGCAAAAAAACTGGTCTGAAGCGGAAATCCCGAGCTTTCCGACAACAGTAGACAAAAGAAAAAAAGAAAAGCCAAAATCTGAAATCAGGGAGATAACGCGGTTTGAAATCACAACAGACCTTGACAGCGTGCTGCAAAAAATAAAAGACGCTGGCTCAATAGGATTGCTGGAGCTGGAAAAAGAAACAGGCGTGGAAAAGCAAAGGCTGCAGGAACTAATCTTAATACTGGAAGAGCAAGATTTGGTCAAAGTCGACTACCCGGCATTCGGCGCAGTAAAAATAATGGCTGCAGGTTATCAGCCGCCGCCAAAAACTGAAAAACAAAAACCGCGGCAACAGCAAGCGCCAACGCAAGAGCCAGCAAAAAACCAGGGGGCACAACAACAGGCACAGCCGCAAGAAACACAGCAACAACCGCAAGCACGGCAAGGCGAAACGCCAAAGCAAAAAAAAGCAATGCAGCAGAAGAAGGAAGAAAAAAAGCAGGCTTAATAACCAGAATAACTTACAAACTAATAACCGCAAAAAAAAGCAAGTGGTTTGCAAATGAACGAATTGGACGGAAAAGTCAAGATATTGGAAACATACACAGTGCAAACCGGCGACATGAAAATAGAAACAAACATTCTCGAAAACCCGAAAGAATTCGTGCAATCGTATTACGTTAATTTTCCAAGTTATGGCGCGGGAACAAGCGCCTTGCTCGCTAACGTCAAAAAAAAGCTCGTTGAAGAAACAATGACGCTTGAAAGGCTTGACGCAAAAGCAGTCGAAAAAATGCGGCAAAAGTTTGAAGAGCGCGCGGGAAAAATTTTGACAAAAGAACTGCCGAAAATAACAGACGAAACAAGAAAAGCGCTCACTGGAATATTGCTCTATGACATGCTCGGCTTGGGCAAAATAGAATTATTGCTCTCCGATGGAAACCTTGAAGAAATAGTAATAAACAAAAGCCACGAGCCAATCTGGGTTTACCACAAAAAATACGGCTGGCTCAAAACAAACATTGAGATAGAAAGGGAAGAAGACACTGAAAACTATGCAAACATTATTGCACGGCGCATTGGAAAACAAATAACAATTTTGACGCCGTTGCTTGACGCGCACTTGATAACGGGAGACAGGGCAAACGCAACGCTTTTTCCGATTTCAACAAAAGGAAACACAATAACAATAAGGCGATTCCGCAGGGACCCTTGGACAGTGACTGATTTCATCAAAAGCAATACTGTCAGCTCTGACCTAATGGCGCTTGTCTGGGAAGCAATGGAATACGAACTAAACATAATAATCAGCGGCGGCACTGCATCGGGAAAAACAAGCCTGTTGAACGTTTGCCTGCCGTTCATACAGCCAAACCACCGAATTATTTCGATTGAAGACACCAGGGAATTAATGTTGCCCGATTTCCTGCACTGGGTGCCAATGACAACGCGCGAGCCAAACCCCGAAGGCAAAGGCGGAATATCAATGCTAGACTTGCTGGTAAACAGCCTGAGAATGAGGCCGGACAGAATCATTGTGGGAGAATCTAGGAGAAGGGAAGAAGCAGAAGTAATGTTTGAAGCAATGCACACTGGCCACAGTGTTTACACTACCCTGCACGCAAACACTGCAGAAGAAACAATCACGCGGTTAACAAACCCGCCATTGGAAATTCCGATTTCAATGCTTGACACAGTGCACTTAAACCTGGTAATGTTCAGAAACAGGCGCTTGGGAACAAGAAAAGTCTTGGAAGCAGCGGAATTAATTCCGGAAAAACGCGGCACACAATTGGACATAAAGCCAAACATTTTGTTCAGATGGCGCAGTTCTGATGACAAAATAGTGCCGCATAACGAAAGCATTAGGTTCATGGACGAATTGTCGCTGCACACTGGATTGAGCATTCCGGAAATAAAAGACGAAATGCTAAAAAAGCAAAGAGCGCTGGAATGGATGGTAAAATATGACGTTCACAACATCACTGACGTTGGAAGAATAATGGCGGAATACTACAAGGATTCCGACGAAGTGATGGAATTCGTTGAAAAAGACAAAAAACCCGATTTTGAAAAGCACGAAAGCGAGGGATAAAAAATGCAGATTCCCTTCAGCCCGCTTCCATTCAATGTTTTGAAAAAAGCTTCAACTCCCTTTATTCCAATCGGATGGAGATTCAACAATTTTTTTCCGCAATTGGAACTGCAACTGCGCCAGGCAGAAATGGACATTTCGCCAAGAGACTATCTCGCAATAATGTTTTTCCTCACAACATTCTATTTTGTTTTATTCGGCTTGCTGTTTCCCGCAATATTGTCAAAATTCACGCCAAACTTTTTGTTGATCGGCCTGACTGTCGCGATAATTGTTTCTTTCCTCGTGCTAGTGCAATTGTCAATGTATCCGACAATGCAAACCAGAAAAAAAGAAAGGCAAATAGAAAAAAACCTGATTTTTGCCTTGCGCACAATGTTAGTTGAAATAAAAGGCGGCGTTGGATTGTTTGGCGCAATGCAATTGATTGCAACAAGCAATTTTGGCTTGCTAAGCAAAGAATTCAAAAAAGCAGTTGACCGCATAAACACCGGTTCGACATACGATGCGGTATTGCAGGACATGGCAACAGAAAACACTAGCTTTTACATGCGAAAAGCATTATGGCAAATAATCGACGGCATGAAATCAGGCGCAGACGTTTCAGACATAATAACAGAAACAGTCAAAACAGCGGCAAGAGACCAGCGCATTGCAATAACAAGATATGGCGCGGAATTGCGCTTGTTATCGCTGGTTTACATGATGATTGGAGTCATTGTGCCAGCGCTTGGATTAACATTCTTGATAGTAATGGGAAGCTTTCCGCAAATAAAAATAACCGAATCAATCTTCTGGATTTTTTTGGCATCAATAGTAATAATGCAATTCATGTACATGGGAATAATAAAGTCGCGAAGGCCGACAATAATAAGCTGAAGTGAAAAAAAATGGGAATATATTCCAGAATCGGAGCGCTTGTTCCAAAGCCAATAGTGCAATCATTCAAAAAACAACTGGATTACGTTGGAATAAAAACACAAGAACAAACCCTTGTTGGATTTTTGCTTTCCTTCGGCCTGGCAATGAGCTTGGGCGTATCTCTCAATCTTTCTGTTCTCTTCAGGTTGCCCTTGTTTGCAACCTTTCCATTGTGCTTTGTATTATTCGGCATTGGAATTTTTGTCTGGCTGAACACTATTGCGGAAAACAAAGCAGCATTCGTGGAAAGAATACTGCCTGACGTATTGCAGCTTGTTGCCTCCAACCTGCGGGCAGGATTGACAACAGAAAGAGCATTATTGGCAAGCGCAAGACCGGAATTCGGAATGTTCAGCGAAGAACTAAAGTATGCAAGCGCCCGCGTATTGTCAGGCGAAAGATTGGATGAAGCATTGCGCGACATCTCCAAAAGAATAAAAAGCAACTCGTTAGAAAGAACAACCTGGTTAATGATTCAAGGCATAAAAAGCGGCGGCGAAATAGCGGGATTATTGTCACAATTATCCGACGACCTGCGCGACGAAAACACAATAAAAGAAGAAACAAAAGCAGAAGTAAGCATGTACATTCTATTGATTTTTGTTGCAGTAGTGTTAGGCTCGCCAATACTAATGAGCGTTTCTTCCTACATTGTTGGAGTATTGTCAAAACAAACGCAAAGCGTAAAAATAGACCCGGAATATTTGCAACAGATATCACAGAGAAGCCCGGTTGGAAGGTTTGTTGGACTGCCATCAATGTCAATTACTGAAGAATTTGCAACAAACTTTGCACTGCTTGCCTTGCTTACCAGCTGTATTTTTGGCGCACTGACAATCGGCATAATAAACAACGGCGAAGAACTCGCCGGAATAAAATTCATACCAATAATGCTAATAATAGCGCTGGCACTCTTTTACATAATGCGCATTCTGCTAAACACATTGCTAGCAAGCATCGGAACAATGGCATAAAAACACCACACGGCTTTCGCAAGGCAAAAACAACTGTTTCTTCAAACGCCCAACAGCCAAAACAAGCCAACGGCTAGGCCAATAAAAAAATAAAAGAAAAAAGAATCAGAAAAAATCAATGGTTTATTGTGCGGTTCCTTGGCAGGTTATTGTGACTGATTTTCCAGTATAGCCGTTTGGGTCAGTGTAAGTAATTGCTGCTGTTCCCGAAAAGGCATCGCCTGCTGTTGGAGCTGTAAACGCATTAAGCGTGACTGTCCCTCCACCCACAACAGTATCTGTATCTGGCGTGAAAACTTCTGTTCCTACAGCAAGACCTCCAGCGGCTGTGTTGGCAGTGGTTGTTATTGATCCGCCCGCACCATTAGAAATCACCACTTCGTTTGTTCCAGTAGTTGCTACGTTGTATCTAATTACTGGGAATTTTGTGGGGTCGCTTGACTGGCATTTAACGCCCGCGCTTGGAGAACTGACTAACAAGAACAGTATTCCTGCTACTATTACGATGATTACTAGTGCCCATCCGTAAGTCATTAAGTATTCTAACGCTGCTTGTCCCTTGGAATTCATCTTTCAACCTCCTTGTAGTTGAATTGTAAGTAATAGAACGCATAGGTGGTTTAAAAGGATTTCCATTTAGGATTCAAAAGCGGCAAGAAAACAGCTTGCTTTGCAAAAACTGCCTGTTTTTGCTGTTTGAATGTTTTTTTGGGCCGAAAACATTTTTTTTTGGATTGCCAAATATGTTTTTATTCTTGTTAATGCGTTAATTATTGAGGAAAAAATTATGGCCAGCACTAGAACATTGACTGGAGTAACTGGATTGGACGACATTCTGTTTGGCGGAATTCCAAAAAGCAGCCTGGTAGTGTTGTCGGGAGACCCGGGAAGCGGAAAAACCTGTTTGTGCCTGGAATTCTTGTATGCCGGAGCGACAAAATACAACGAGCATGGGATTTATGTTTCTTTGGAAGAATCCGAAGATGAAATATTGCGGACTGCAGATGGTTTTGGCTGGGATTTCAGAAAACTGATTTCCGAAGGAAAAATAGTCATTATTTCGATTGAATTGTATGATTTTGACAAGCTAAAAAACACTATTGAGGATGTTGTTTCGCGCAGTAATGCAAAGCGCGTGGTGATTGACCCGGGAGTTGTTTTTCGGTTGTATTTTGAGCGCGAGCTTGACGCAAGAAAGCGATTATTGAGCCTTGGAAGAATGCTAAAGCGCATTGGCTGCACTGCAATAATCACTAACGAAATTGCCTTGGACAAGACAACTTCCTTGTTTGGCTTGGAAGAATATGTTGCAGACGGAGTAATATTGTTGTATCATACGCAGTTGGAGCACAGGTTCGTCAGGAGCATTGGCGTGCTAAAAATGCGCGGCACAAAAATTTCCGAAAAACTGCATCCCATAAACATAACAAAAACCGGCATAAAGATTCTTGCAAAGCACGAATTGTTCGAAGAGGAATAAGGGCATGAAGAAAAGCAAGCCAAAAGAGAAAAAACAGGAAACAGCGAAAACCAGGGAACAACAAGAAATTTCCGACAGCGACAAAGAATTAATGAGCCTGCTGGGCCCCGGCAGGGCAATAGATTTAAGGATACAAAGAACATTCGAAGAAAAGCCGGAGTCTTTTGTGGCATTATTCGTGGAAAAGCCGGAAGAATATTCGCTTGTGAACGCGCACTTGGTGGATTTTTTTTGCAAAAAAAACGTTCCGGGAATTTATGTGAGCCTGAACAAGCCATTGGATTCCCTGATTTTGTTCCTGAAAAAACAGGGAATAGAATACAAGAATGTTTTTTTTGTTGACGCGGTGACAAAAATGACCAGCGGAAACCTGTTGAAGGGCGCGAATTTTTGTTACATTGATTCCCCCAAAAGCCTCATTGATTTGAGCGTTGCAATAGAATCGTTTATACAAAAAATTCCCGCGGAAAAAAGATTCATTTTGATTGATTCCTTGAGCACGCTGTTGGTTTACAACAGGGCAAGCGCAGTGGAAAAGTTTGTGCACTCTGTTTCCGGAAAAATGCGCGCGTGGAAAGTCCAAGGCGTATTCGCAATAGTGAAGAACGTGCAGGAAGAATTTGCAAAAACCGTCGCGCAATTCTGCGATGAAACAATAGAAATCTGAAGCGCAAAAAAAAGCAGTTATTTCAGTTCTATTTGGATTTCTTTTCCGGAAATTTTTGAAGCAATGTTTTCTAGCGCGGCTTTCAGTTTGCCTGCTGTTTCTTCCAGCGCGCTTTGCTTTTTTTTCATTGAATCGATTGCCTTGGTTTTTTCTTCAAGCTCTTTTTTTGCCGAAGCAATGCCCCGGGTTGCAAGCGCTTTTTGCTGCATTGACTTGTTGTGCAACAATTCTTTCTCTGTTTTTTGCAGTTCTACTTCCAGCTGGTTGGATTTCCAGAAAAAATTGCCGAAAAAATCAAAAGTGGAAAGATTGTCCAAAGCAAGCAGGCGTTTTTCTTTTTCCTTTTCGTCTTTTAAGGAAACAGCGCCATTGTCAATCGCGCTTTTGAGCAGTTTGAGGATTTTTTTCAAATCATCAGCTCTTGGATCCTGTTTTAGCGCAAGCAATGGGTCGCGCAAAAACAACCGCAAAAACTCTTTTTCTTGCACTGCAAGCGGAAAAGCGCCGGAAACAGCAAGAGATTCCAAGCGGCGCAACGGCTTGTCTATTGGAGCAAGCAAATCAACCAGTTCGGAACGCAGTTTTTCTTTTTGTTCCAAAAGGCTTTTTTTTGCGGTTTCGAGGCCTTCAAGCACGCGCGCTTCTTCAGAAGCCCCAAGCTCTAATAATTCTGTTTCAAGCAAAACAATCTTTTTTTTGACTGCTTGGAGTTCTGAGTTTGCCTCTTCAATTGACCCGGAAAGCGAAAGCTGTTCGGAAAACAATTCAGATAAGCGCAACTGCAGTTCCCTTGTTTCCCGGCTCAAGGCAAGCACTGGCTTTTCGGAAAGAAAACCGTGCAATGCTTTCAACACTGCCTGCAGTTCCTTAATGTTTGCCCCGACAGTGTGGACTTCTTCCTTCAGAATAATGCTCGTGTAGGCAATGTTTTTTCCGAAAGAGCCTATTTCTTTTTCAAGCAATGGCAAAGCGTTCGTGCAATAATCGCGCACTGTATCCGCTTGCGCGGTAACAGGGGGCTGGAGTTTTTCAAGCAATTGTTTCATGTGGGAAACAAAAGTCTTTTGGCTCGTGCCGACAATCTTTCGCAATCGCTTGTCTCCCTGTTCGGATTCAACGTTTTTTTCCAGCAAAGCGTCAAGCTCCGCGCGCGATTGCTTGAGCAAGTGCTTTATTTCCGCAAACTTTGGCAAGGCAAAATCAAGCAATTGCTTTTGCTCTTTCTCCAAATGCTTTGCGAGCCATGCGTCAAAGTCAGCAAACTTCATAGTGTGCCTTGCTGCAGGCTTTTCCTGTTTTTTTCCAAAAAACAGGCCAAACAACCATTCAACAAAACCCAAAACAATCCACCGAAAATAATTAGCTAAAAAAGCAATAAAAAACCCGCACAATAAGCAAGGGAAACAACGCTTGAAATTGCTTTAAAAGAACAATTTTGCCAGTTGTTTTCATGATTGGCTTTAATGCGATGATTGACAGGCACATTGAGCGAGAGCACAAGCCAAAAAAAATCGGCAGGTATTATCCAAGCGAAATTGGAGGCTGCCTGCGCAAATTATGGTACAGTTACAATTATCCGCAAAAGGTGAGCGCTGAATTATTGAAGATTTTTGAGGTCGGAAACATACTGCACGGTTTTGCTGTTGAAGTGCTCAAAAGCGAAAAAAACAAGGAAATTCAACTGTTAAAAAGCGAGTTTCCGTTTGAAGTAAAGCTTGCTGACTTCACTGTTTCCGGGCGCATTGACGATTTGGTGGAAATAAAAGAAAGCGGAAAAAACTATTTGGTTGAAGTCAAAAGCACGAAAAGCGTTGAAATGGTTGACAAGGCGCAAAAATCGCACGAAATGCAATTGTTGTTCTACATGCACGCGCTGGGAATCCACAACGGGATAGTATTGTACATTGACAAAAACAACCTTCAAAGCAAAGAATTTGAAATAGAATACGACAAAAAAAAAGCGGAAGAAATAGTATTGCGTTTCAATTCGCTGAATGAAGCGCTAACGCAAAAAAACTTGCCGTTGCCGGAGGCAAAAGAAAGCATTGAAAACAACTGGATGTGCCGCTACTGCGAATACAGCGAAAAATGCGAAAAAAACGAAAACTAAAATGCAGCGGGATTGCGGAGCAATCGCGCTTTTGCCGGCTTTAGTGAAAGCCGTGCGGATACAGCGAAAAATGCGAAAAAAACGAAAACTAAACAAACCAGCTTGTTATTTTTCCTATTGCTCGAGCAAAGCGTATTTTACTATTGTGCGGCCTTTGAAAAACAATATTGCGCCTGCACCCAGGCAAAACCAGGCAGCCAGATACAAGCCAACCGCAAAACCAAAGTCGCCCTTAATCTGCACTAGCACGCCCTGAATAATGCTTGCCAAAAAAATAGTTATCAAAAAAGCCGCAATAGTGAGAAACAAATACGCGCGGAATAAAACACTCCAGTTTGCCTTTTCAAGCGTCATATTTTACTCACTGCTTTTCTAATATTTAAGGGCTTGCTTTCTGAAGACTTTTCAAAGAAAAGAATGCAAGGCTATTTTTTTGCGTGATTTTAAATATTAGTTCGGCAGTACTATTTGATATGCGTAGAATTACTGGTCTTTTGAAGAAAATAAAACCAAAAAGTATTCTGGGTTTTGCGAGGAAAGGAAGATTTAACCCGCTAAACAGGAGAAACGAAAAAAGTTCTCAAAGCTTTGCTAGGCCAGATAACGCTGGAGTCATGTATGCCCAAAGAGGGCCCAACGGAGAAATAGTGAGTCTAAACGGCGAAAGAAGGGCTGGGCGAACAAAAGCAGTGCAAAAGGCAATGGCAAAAAGAGGCGTCAAAGTAGGCAATCGCGTAATTCCCCTTGTTAGGACTGGCAATTAGCTAACGCGGCAATGACTTTTTAGTGCGTTATGAAGCGCCAAAAATTGTTTGAACTAAGAAAATTTGATTCTTGCGCCTGCCTTCAAGTTTTAATCATAGCAGGCATTTCCGCAATAAAAGCATTAAAAATAAATACTGAAGCAACGAAGCTTTTGTCAGCGGGAAAATGAAAAAAAACCTTGTTTTGGCAGCAGTGCTTGCTTTTGCATTAATGTTCTACAGCACAAGCGCGCTTTCAATAGACCCAAGCGCGCCAATGGAAACTCTTTTTGAAAAATATTTTGGCAAGAACGGCAAACTCAGCAAAGACGGCAAAGCGCTTGTTGACGAACTCAACAATTATTCCGACAGAGTGCCTGATTACGCCAAAGCGCTTTTGGGGGACGAAAGAATGGAAGTCCGCCTGAAGCTGTCCAACGGGGAAGAAAAAACAGTCACAGTGGAAACAAAAAAAGGCGAAATAAAAAACATGGAGCTTGGAAATCAAAAAGGCACGACAATAATTGTTTTGGTTGGCGAAGCAACCGCAAGGCAAATCGCAACAGCCGCAAGCCCAATGCAAGAGCTGAACAAAGCGTTGAAAGACAAAAGAATCACGCTGAAACCGGTTGGTTTTGTTTCAAGCATAAAAACAACAATAATCACGACTGCCATGAACATTGGGAATTTTTTTGGAAAAATAACGGGAAAAATAATCCTGTTTACGCGGTTCGGGTGAAGAATTGGAAAAAAAAGGCATTGACGCTTTCTTAAAGGAAAACGCGCCTAAAATAGACAAGGAAATAGAAAAATTGTTTCCACGCGCAATTGACAAAAAATGGCTGGAGAACGCGCTCGGAAAAGCAATCTTTGCTTATGATGCGGAAACAGCGACAAAAAGCATTGCGGAACCAATCTGGGATTTTTTGGACAGGGGCGGAAAGCGCTGGCGCCCCGCACTAATGCTGTTGGCGTGCGATGCGGTCGGCGGAAACAGCAAAAAAATTTTTTCTTTTGTTTCAATGCCGGAGCTAATCCATGAGGGCACGATTATGGCTGATGACATCGAAGATTCTAGCGAGCAAAGGCGCGGAAAAAAATGCACTCACTTGCTTTACGGCATTGACCTTGCATTGAACGACGGCAACATCATGTATTTCATTCCCTTGATGCTGTTGTATAGAAACCCTTTGAAGCTTGACGCAAAAACACTGCTCAAAATTTACGATTTGTATGCTGAAGAAATGCTTCGGGTTTCCGTCGGGCAAGGAACAGATATTTACTGGCACAAGGGAAAAAAATTTGACATTACAGAAGAGCAGTATTTGCAAATGTGCGTCTGCAAAACTGGAGTGCTCGCGCGCTTTTCAACAAAACTCGGCGCAATTTTGGGAAAAGGCACGCAAAAACAGGTTGATGCGCTAGCGCACTTTGGGGAAAGCATTGGCGTGGCTTTCCAAATACAGGATGATGTCTTGAACCTTGTTGGAGAAGAGTTCCAAAAAGGAAAAGGCGTTGGCGAAGACATTCACGAGGGCAAGCGCACGCTGTTAGTGCTTTTTGCCTTGAAAAAAGCAAACGATGCAGACAAAGCGCGCTTGCAGGAAATACTGAACGCGCATCCAACAGACGCAGCAACAATTAATGAGGCAATTCAACTGATTCAAAAATACGGCGCGATTGATTACGCGCGCACAAAAGCAAAAATAATCGTGCGCGAGGCATGGCAAAACATTGACAAAGTGTTAAAGCCAAGCAAGGCAAAAGAACAATTGAACGCCTTTGCAGACTATTTGATTGAAAGGGAAATCTGATTGCAAGTCATTTGCGGACAGCGCTGCAAAGAAAGTCTCGAAAATGGTTTTTGAAAAATAAAAACAAAAGAATCAGAAAAAATAAAGGAAAAAAGAAAGCAGTTATTTTGCCTTCTTTTTTGTTTGCTTTGCACCAGCGGGTTTTTGTTTTACTTGTTCCTTTTTTTGCCAGCTTTTTTGGCAAAAAGCTGTTTTTCTTTTATTGCCGCTTGTGCTGCTGCCAATCGCGCTATTGGCACGCGGAATGGAGAGCAACTCACATTGCTTAATCCTATTCTGTGGCAAAACTCTACTGATGCTGGTTCTCCGCCGTGTTCGCCGCAAATGCCGATGTCCAAGTCTTTTTTGACAGAGCGGCCTTTTTCTACTGCCATTATCATTAGTTTGCCGACTCCGTTTTGGTCAATTGTTTGGAACGGGTCTTGTTCTAAAGCGCCGCGCTCAATGTAGATTGGAATGAATTTTCCTGCATCGTCCCGTGAGAAACCAAGCGTTGTTTGTGTTAGGTCGTTTGTTCCGAAGCTGAAGAAGTCTGCTTCTGCAGCAAGCGCGTCTGCAATAATGACGGCGCGCGGGAACTCTATCATTGTTCCAACCTTGTAATTGATTTTTTGGCTTGCGAGATTGAGTTCTTTTGCGACAGTGTCGACAATGTCTTTTATTAGCTTGAATTCTTTTACTGTGATAACGTTTGGCACTTCTATTTCCGGAATCGGCTTGAAGCCCTCGTTTTTTGCTTCAATTGCTGCTTCAAATACAGCGCGTGCCTGCATTTCGCTTATTTCCGGATACACTACTCCAAGCCTGCATCCCCTGAAGCCAAGCATTGGGTTGAATTCGTGCAACGAGCTAATGACTTGTTTTATTTTTTCAGCGCTCAATCCAAGCTCTTGCGCTAGCTCTTGAATGTCTTTTTCTTCTTTTGGCAAAAACTCGTGCAGTGGCGGGTCTAAAAAGCGGATAATGATTGGCATGCCGCTCATTACTTTGAACAATCCCTTGAAGTCTTCTTTTTGGTATGGCAATAGTTTTGCGAGAGCTTTTTTTCTGCCTTCAGTGTTTTCCGCTAAAATCATTTCTCTCATTGCTTTTATGCGGTCTCCTTCAAAAAACATGTGTTCTGTTCTGCACAATCCAATTCCTTCAGCGCCAAAGTTTTTTGCGACCTGCGCGTCCTTTGGAGTGTCAGCGTTTGTCCGAATTCCAATCTTACGAAAAGAGTCAGCCCAGTTCATTAAAATGCCGAAGTCTCCGCTCATGGCTGGTTCAACCAATGGCAATTGCTTTCCAAAGATTTCTCCAGCGCTTCCGTCAAGAGAAATCCAGTCAAGCTCTTTGAATGATTGCTCGCCGTCTTTTGTTTTTACTGTGAAAAATTTTTCATGCTCGTTAATGTTAATGTCAGAGCAGCCTGCAACGCAGCATTTTCCCATGCCTCTTGCCACGACTGCGGCGTGACTTGTCATTCCGCCTCGCGCTGTCAAAATTCCTTGTGCAACATGCATTCCTTCAATGTCTTCCGGGCTTGTTTCCAAGCGCACTAAGATTAGTTTTTCGTGCGCGTCAGCTTCAACCAGTTGCTGTGCGCGCTCTGCGGTAAAAACAATTTTTCCCACTGCTGCTCCCGGGCTTGCCGGCAAGCCTTTTGCTATTGGAGTTGCTACTTTTTTTGCAACAGGGTCAAGCTGCTTGTGCAACAATTGGTTTAATTGGTCCGGTTTGACCATTAGCACTGCCTGTTCTTTTGAAATCCTGCCTTCTTTCATCATGTCAACTGCAATCTTTACTGCGGCCTGCGCTGTCCGCTTTCCAGAGCGGGTTTGCAGCAGATAGAGCTTTCGGTCTTCAATAGTGAATTCAAAATCCTGCAAGTCCTTGTAGTGCTTTTCAAGCAGTTCGTAAACTTTCAGCAATTGCTTGTAAACATCTGGAAGCGCCTTGCCGAGTTCGTCAATTGGCTTTGGAGTGCGGATGCCTGCAACAACGTCTTCGCCTTGAGCGTTAAGCAGAAACTCGCCATAGTGTTCTTTTTTTCCTGTTGAGGGATTGCGCGTAAAGCTAACTCCGGTTCCGCTGGTATCGCCCATGTTTCCAAAGACCATGCTTTGGACAGTAACCCCGGTTCCTGCATCGCTGCGCAGCTTGTTGATGCGCCTGTAAGAAACAGCGCGGGAAGTGTTCCAAGAGCTGAAAACAGCGTCAATTCCCATTTTTAATTGCTCAAAGGGAGCGATAGGAAAAAGTTTTCCGGTTTCTTTTTTTACCATTGCCTTGTATTCTGCAATTACTTCCTGCAAGTCTTCAGTGGTTAAATCAGTGTCGTATTGCGCGCCTTTAGTGTCTTTTTTCCGATGCAATATTTCCTCGAATTTTGCGTGCTCAACGCCCATTACTACGTTTCCGAACATTTGGATGAAACGCCTGTAGCTGTCATAAGCGCCGCGGGGATTTTTTGTTTTTTTTGCAAAAGCAACAACTGTTTCATCGTTCATTCCAAGGTTTAGGACAGTGTCCATCATGCCAGGCATGCTTACATAAGAGCCGGAACGCACTGAAACAAACAATGGGTTTTTCAAATCCCCGAATTTTTTTCCGGTCTTTTTTTCCAAAGCTGCGAGTTTTTTCTTTATTTGCTCTTCCAATCCTGAAGGCCATTTTTTGCCGAGCGCGTAAAATTCGCGGCATGCCTCTGTTGAAACCTGGAAGCCGGCGGGCACAGGCAGGCCGATGGAAATCATTTCCGACAATTGCGCGCCCTTGTTTCCCAAAAGGAACTGCATTTCTTCAGTGTTTCCTTTTTTTATTTCATCGAACAAATAAACGAATTGTTTTGCCATTTAACCAGTCCTCCAATCTCTTTTTCGGTTTTCGACAAAAAATGTTAAATATTCCTAAAAACCAGCCAGAATTCGGTAAAAGAATTAATTAAAGAATTAATGCGATGGTTTTTTTAAGCTTGGTTCTGGCGCAAAAAAACACAGTAAGTTTATAAATTGGAAAATTTAATTTATTAGCGTCAAGCGATTATTGCGCGAGCGGGTGTTTGTTTTTGGGGATTGGAGAAATCTTGTTTGGCTTTAAGCAAAAAATAAAGGACGCTTATTTTGCAGTGGAAGACAAGTATTACGCGCTGCTTGACGCAATAAACGAAAAAATCCCTATTTACAAGATAATTGACCCGATTGACAGCGTGTTTCCGTCAATGATACTCTGGATAGTGCTGCTGGTTGGATTAACAGTAATGTTTTTCTTTTTGCAGGCTCCGCTGCTTGGCACAATAAAAGTGCTTGATTCTGAAAAAAACACTGCAATTAGCGGCGCAACACTAACAATCAATATTGACGGAAAAGACCTTTTGCTTTCAACCAATGATTCTGGAATTGCAAACATTGAGCTTGGCGCCAACGAAAAAAGCGTTAATGCGAGCGTCAAAAAAAAAGAGTATGCTGGCTGGAGCGGCCAGTTGTTGCTGAAGGCAAATTCAATCACTGAAATAAAGTTATTGAAGGCGATTGCGCGGTTTGAGGCAAAAATAAAAATAGTTGCTATTGACGCTGATTCGGGAGAAAAAATTGCCGGCAAAAAAGTGGCTGCGAGCTTCAGTTGCTCTACGCAGTCTGCTGCCCCTGCAAACGCTGAAACAGAAAACGGAGAGCTTGAAACAACTTATGCTGAGAGCTGCGGAACAATGTATGCTAGTGTTTCCGCACAGGGATACGGCAAAAAAACAAACCAAGCGCTTTCAGCAAAGCCGGAAGACCAGCCGAACCAAATAAGATTGAGCCCGCTTGACACAGCAGGAAAAATAAACGTGCAGGTGGAAGATTCGCAGGGAAACGCAGTGGGAAACACAAGGGTTTTTTTGTCCGATGAAGACGGGGCGGAACGCGATGCTTCGGTAACAGACGATTCTGGAACAGTGCAGTTCAGGAACGTTAGGCCTGGAACTTACACTGTGCGTGCAGTGCATGAGGACGGAAGGGCAAATGAAAAAAGCATTGGCCTTGGCCCAGCGGACACAGTGGACGTGAGAATAACTTTGGAAGATTTGGTGAATGCAAAAAAGATTTTGATTAAGCTGGTTGACAGCGAAACAAAAGAGGCAATTAATGACGCGGAAATTGCAATCTATTTGGAAACTGGATTTTTCAGCGGCGGGAGAACCGGCATTGACGGATTGTTTGAAGCAAACGCTGACGAAAGAAGCTATTTTGCGGTTGCCTCTCATCCAAGCTATGTTTCAAAAGTTTTCCGCGTGGAACTAAAAAACCCGGCAGACACAAACGAGCAGACAATTGAATTGGAAAAAGCAAGGATTGACGCGAGCAATTTCAGCATGGCAAATGTTTTCGTGACAGACTATGACACGCAAAAGCCTGTTGGAGACGCTGAAGTGCTGTTATACAATTCAGACTACAATTGGATTCCAATGGTTAGGCCGTCAAAATTGTCAAACAGCGACGGAAACACTGTTTTTGCAAACCTGCCCGCTGGCACGTATTTTGCAAGGGCAAAAAAAGACAATTCTGAAGGAATGAGCATTGCAAAGCCAATAGCGCTTGGGCAAACAGAAAATTTCAACGTTGTGCTGGTGCTTGGCTCGGGAGACTTTGAGTTAACCGCAATGGACCAGAACGGGTTTGCATTGAAGGATGCGAACGTTTGGTTTGTTGACGCAGCAAACGGAACAACGCTAGACTACGGCACTACAGACGCTGCGGGAAAAATCGGTTCTGCGCAAATAAAATCAGACCGCGTTGTTTACTTCAAGGTAAGAAAAGCGGGATATTTGAATTACAAATCAATGCAGCGGCAGGTTGTGCCAGATGCAACGCAAAAAGTGGAAGTGAGAATGATTGACTTGGCGTCTGTTGCAAACGAACGAGACCTTGCAATAAAATTCAAGGGATTTTACAAGGATGCTTCTTTGCTTGCTTCAAAAAAAGAAACAATATTGCAGTCCGGAACAAACGGCACAAAGTATTTCCTGCGCTTTGAAGTAATACTGCCGCGCAGTGCAACCTATGCGGAAACAAAAAAGCATTTCCGCGTTGGCAAAAACGCGCAGGCAACATTGCCGGACACAAACTATTTGATAAAAGCAACTGACGCGGAAGCAAGCCCAAACAGCAGCGCAACTTTGTCAAAATGCTTTGATGCCGGCAACATTTATTCAAATCCAGGCAATTGCAATGACACTTCAAAAGGCGCAAAACAGGCAAATATTGCATGGCAGGATGTGGAAGCGCAAAGCGTTTTCGAAGAGGTTGTTACAGCATTCATTGAACCAGGGCTCAAAAAAGGCACTGAAGTTAGGTTTTATTACCGCGGAAAAACAAAAATAAACAATACTGATTTTGAAACAGAAGAGTTTGTAAAAGTCTTCAAAGTTGGAGAAAGGGTTTGCGAAAGCGATTGCCCGCCGTTTCTCTGGAGTTTTTTGCTGCAAAAAAACAGCACAATGGAAGAACTAGACAATTTCCAGAAAAACAGGGAAAAACGGTTGCAGTTGAACGCTGATTATAACCTTCTTTTTGCAGTCATTAACACGCGCGACGTGGATTATGACGCGAACATTTCAATAGAAAACAAAAATCCAGCGGAAGTAATTTTGTTTCCCGGGCTTGGAACAGGGGCGGGGCAAAAAAGCCTGGCACGGTTCGGTTTCACTGGATTCACTGAAACAAGCAACGGTTCGCCAGTAAAAATGCGCACTGCAAAGGAAGCAAAATTCACTGAAATCGAACTAAAGGCAAACACTTTGCCCGCTGTTTCAGACAACAATATTTCGCTGTTTTTTTCCGTGTTTGCAGACGGCAATCTTGCAGCAACAGGATTGCAAAAAAACCTTGACCCGCGGATTCCGAACCAAAAGCTTTCCGGAAAGCTAATTGACGAAAACTCGCTGTTGCAGATTTCAAACGCGGTTTTCAGAATATTCAAAGACTTTTCACAACAGCCGGTATTCTTTGGGTTCACTAACGCAACAGGAGACTTCAATTACACTGTTGAAACAGCAGCAACAAACCAAGTGGCAATAGAGTTTGAAAAAAGCGGTTACAACATTCTGCGCGTTATTATTCCGGTTATTGATTCGAGTTATAACCCGAACTTTGAATGCATTACTGTTGACAAAAACCAGCTGGCGCTGAACCTGAAAGAAACAAAAAAAGCAAGAATAATTACAACAGGTTGCAGCGAGCAAGTTGAAATAAAAATAGCCAGCGAACTCCAGGCAAGCGCGGAAACAACAATATTGGGAAAAAATGCAGACACAAACATTTCAATAACAGCGGACAAAAAAACGCCAACTGCAAGCGAAATAGCAATCGGAGAATATGCTGTTTTCATTAAAGCAAGGTTTGCTTCAGACATTGAATTCGCAAACGCGAGAAAAATAACACTGCTTGTTTCAGACCCAAACAGCTGCTTTACTATTTCAAAAACAACATTCAGCTTTGCAAACCAGAACAAAGAACAGGCATTAATCAAAAACATTTGCCCCACAACGACAAAAAACGTTTTCAGGCCAAAGCTTGAAATAGACTCGGAAAAAGTTTCCGTTGGATTCAACCCGTTTGAAATTCCGGAAAACATTTCATTCAATTGGAACGCAAAAATAACAGGCAGCGAAAGATACCTTGAATCACAAGATGTCAACGTAACTGGGCAGAACTGGCGGCAAACAGCAATAGAAACAGGGCCGGCAAACGCCACTGCAGACTTTTCCGGAACAGTAACAACGCAAATAACTGACGCAAACCAGGCGACAACAGCACGGTTTGTTTCGCTGTTATTAGGGCAGTGCGTTGGAGACCCCGAAATAACAACAGCAAGCCTTGGAATTATTGCAGACACAAGGATTTCAATTACGACAAGCGCAGGAACAACGGAAATGAACATTCCATGCGGCGCCAATGGCTGCAATTGGGAGGAAAACACTTGCAGGACTCGCGCGGAAGAATGCTATGGCGTGGTGTCAAGATGCCAGCTTAGCTACATAGAATTCAACCTCGACCAAACACAAACAGTGAATTCAATAACGGCAAAAGTAAGCAATCCGGAAAACGCTTCATTGCTAATGTATGATATTTTTGCAACAAGGGCAATAAACGCTCCTGCTCCGACAAAAACGCAGACAGTGGAAGCAAGAGGCAGCACGCACGCGAGCACCATTGGCACGGAAGAAGGCAGGGCATATTATTTGGGAGAACTGGATGTTCTGTTAAGCAACCTTGAAAACAGCCTTGACTACAAGCAGGGATATTTCAGGGACGCAAACGTTGAAATAGAAAACGATTCAAACGGGCAAGTGGAAAGCTGGGTGCAAGGAACAGCAGTATTTGCGCGCTATCTTGGCAAGCCAAAAGAATTGAACGGAGACATAAACTTTTCGCTAAACAACATCAGCATTGACAATTCGGAATACGCAATAATTACAGTGCAGGATTACACGAACAAAAAGAGATGAAAAAAATGCAAAAGAAAAACATTTTGGCAATTGCAGCACTTTTCGCGTGCTTTGCTGCGGCAGCAAACGCAGCGCCGGCAGGGTTTATTACAGGCGATTTGACAATACAATTGGACAAGCAAGAATACAATGCGGGAGAAACATTCAATGCAAAAATCCGCGCTTTCAACGGAGAACAAACACCACTGGCAGAAGCATTTTTGGTTGTTGAAATAGCGCAAGGAAAAGAACAATATTATCCAAGCCAGGACAGCGACGCGGACAATGTTTTCTTTGAACAAAAAATTTCAGGCATAAATCTGAGACCCGCGGAATCAAAAGAAATAGTCTTCTCTTTCACCTTGCCGGGCAATCTTGCCGCAGGAGACTACAGGATTGACGTTTATTTCAAAAACAAAATCAGCAACATTGTCGGCATGCCGAATATTTTTGGCGGAGCGCGCAGCGCAAGGTTTACAGTCAAAGGCAATGGAAACTGGCCGAACCTGAAAATATTGCGGACAAAAACAATCTTTGAAGAAACAGCGGGGCCGATTGGGCCCCCGGTAGAGCCCGGCGCAACAGTAAAAGGAAAAGTTTTCATAAAAAACAATTCAGCACAGAAAGCAACGGGAAAAAAATTGTTAGTGAAAGTCTGCGAGTGGGATGACACGGCATGCTTGCAAACAGACTTCCTGAAGCCGGAAGAAAAAACAATTGAGGTTGGCGCAATAGAGGCAAACAGCGAAAAAGAAATTGAAGTTGAACTGATTGCGCCAAAACAGCCGAACGCCTACTCAATTCGGCTGGAATTGCTTGACGGAAACAAAACAGAATCATTGTACAGGAGCAGGATTATTGTAGTTGGGGCAACAGCAACAGTGCGAAAAATTTCATTAAACAATTATGATTTCAAGGAAAACGACAAAGTAAACATTACGCTGCTTCTCGGCCCTTCGCCAGACCACTACAATTATCCAGTGCTGAAAGATTTTGAAGCAAAAATTACAGTGCAAGAACTGGACAAAAACACAATAGTGTTTGCTTCATCGGAAGCAATCGGGGAAATAAGCAAGAGCTTTATCGAAAAAACCTTTTCTTTTGCTGCAAAAAAAGACTTGAATCATTTTTTGGCTTGCGCCACAGTGGAAAAAGCCGGCGCGACATTGGACAAGCAATGCTTTGAATTTGACGCAAACAAGTTTTCAAAGCCGCCCGCAGAACCAAAAATAACTGTTTCATGGAAATACGACCAAACAAAAAAAATGCTTTCCATTGACTTTTGCAACGAGCCAAAAGAAATCCCGCTGAACGGAGAATACTTCATGGTTGAAATGGAAAAAACAAGCACTGTGCCAATAATAAAAGGCACGCTGCAAGGCAGCGATTGCGTGCGCGAAACAATGCCCACCGGGCCAGCAAACTTTGAAATAAACCTTCTCGATTATAATTCAAAACGCCCGAGCAAAGTATTCATAACGCTGAAGGAAATGGAAAAAACAGATTATCTTTCAAAAACCTGTTCGGAATTGAAGGGGAAACAATGCGCTGCAAGCGAACAATGCACTAGCGCAGCGCAAAAAACAAAAGACATTGAAAACTGTTGCCTTGCAAATTGCACAAAAGCAGTTTCAATAGAACCCGGAAAAATACAATTGGACGGCTGGATGCTGGTTGCAGTCGCAATAATGGCAGTGTTATTGATTTTTGGTTATTGGGTGAAAAAAAATGAACAAAACTAAAGCCTTGCTTGCTGTTGCGCTTGCAATAGCGTTCCTTGCGCTTGCAGGCAATGCGCTCGCTGGCTGCATTATCTGGACTGTCGGGCCAAGAGACGTTGTTTACAACAAGGTTTTTACTAATGTTGGGCCAGACCAGCCAGTGGATGCAAACGGCAATCCGTCAGGCCACAAGTTTGTAATGGACGGAAACATGTATGTAATACCTTCAGACACTATTTTGACAATAGAACAGCCGATAACGCAGTTTGTAAACATTTGCGTTGACGGCTCGACTTCTTACGTAAATCCGCGCATTCGCGCTTACATTATTGACCCGATAACCCGGGAAACCATGCAGGACAACACTATTCGCTCGGCAGCCCATTCGTGCGAAGGCAATCCCATCTGTTTTGGACAATACGCATCGTTTTACGTTTATCATTTCATGAGGCCTGGATTATACACGCTGCGCATAGAACACTCTTTGGTGAACAGGTGCATTGAAGGATATTTTGTGCAGGACGAAGATTCTGTCGTGAGAGTAATAAACCCGCTGCTTTCAATAAACGGCTCTGCAAGCCAGGCAATAGCATTCAACGAGCAAAACGAAATGCAAACAACAATCTACTGGACAGTAAAAAACATTTCAGACATTGAAACCCAATTGTTTGATGCAAACATGCCCGGTTGCGACACAAACAAAATGACTTGCAATCTGCGGGGTTTTGTTAGCGGCATGAAATTGTTGCCAAACCAGAGCGTTGCAATACTGGAAGAAATAACAATAAAAAGCCCGGCAAGCGTTCCGCAAAACGAAAAACTCGGATTGGACATCAAATATGGCGATACAAACGCGTTGGTTGAAAGAAGGCAAAAAAGCCAGATGGTTGACTTGAACATCAGCTTTGAGCAAATACAAAGATTCAGCGTTAAATTGTTTGCAAAAAACCAGTTTGAATGCATTGGCGCAAACGACGAATTCGGGCAGACGGGAGCAGACGACGCGCCAAAAATATTGCTGTCCTGGGACTGGAGCCACATACAGCAAAACGGCTGTGACCAAAAAAAGAACGCGAGCGAAAGCTATATTTACTGCGACCCAGCGCAATTCAGCATTGAATTATTGAGAAAGCTCAGTGCAATAGAAGGAATGCTGAATGCAAAGAAGCGCCTGGTTGACAATGACATTAAAGCGCTCACTGACTTCAAGGCATACTTAATTGGCGACAATTACAGCGACGATTTCAGAAAAGACTTTGATTATTATTATTTGCGCGCTGGCTTTTTCAACGCGGAAAGCTTTTACACGCAGCGCGATTTCAACAAATATTTCACTAACTCGGCAAAGCTGGAATTCAAGCCAAAAAACATTGAAAGCGGATTATACAGCGTTCAGATTGACATAAACGCAGACATTAATGCAGCGCTTGAATCATTGTTTGCAGACAACCAGCCGGGGCCAAAAATAACAGTCAAGTTTACAAAAATAAAAGACCCGTTGCCAAAAAACCCGTTGTATTACCTTCCGTTCAACGGAGACATTGGAAAGTTTGGTGCTGATGCTGACGGGCAAGTGAGAAGAAAAGACTACGGCCTGGCGTTTTCAGGCGCAGCAATAGCGTTAGACAATGCGGGAACAATAAAAACAGAATCCAACACTGGCGCAAAAAGCGTGCAAACAATTTTTTCAAGCACTATTGCAAAAACAAACCTTGAAAACCGCGGCATGCTGTTAAAAGCATCAAAAAACTCCCTGGAGTTTGCGCCGAACAAGGCAACTCCAGTTCTTGCAAAAATCACTGCATCAAACCAGCGCGCGGAAATGTATTACATATTGAAAAAGCAAACAACGCCGACAAGCGCGGGAAAAGAATACTTGGGCTTTTGGACCGGAATAGCAAGCAGCATGGGCTGCCAAGACTTTTTTGGAAAAAACCTTTTCTACAACAGGCGCGATGCAAACGCTGACGAAACAAACTGCACACAGCGCAACGGCACGCAAAGAAACGCATTTGGCTTTGAATGGCCTGGTTCTCCAACAGAAAACGAAGGAAAGGAATTGTTCCTGCAAACAGTGTTCTTCACTCCAACGGATTCGACATACTTTTTGGAAAACGCCTGCACTGACGCAAACGCCTGGTTCTACGGGCCAAACAGCAGTGTTGCTGCCACTAGCATTGCTTTGGATTACCCGCAGGGAACAATAGAATCAGTGCAAAAAATAATTGACTTGGTGAAAACAAAAAAAGCCTGCATTGCAATAGCGGACAATGAAATGAAAATCTGGTGGAACATGGAAGAAATCAGCAAGGCGCTTGCAGCGGCAAAAGCACAAATACCGCAAACGCAAAAATGCAGCCGCAAGACATAACTAGCGAAATCAACTCTTTTTACAAACACAGGCCAAAAGCGCGGGAAAAACATTAAAATAACTTGGAATCACTATTTTCTAATGGCGCCTCGAAGAAGAAAGCCTAATGGCCAAGAAAGCCATGAAAAAAAATATTGGCAACAACAAGCCAGAGATTTCAAGCGAAAATTTCCCGCAGCAGCAAGAGAATCACGGGCAGTGGAAAGAATAGCAAGAGAGATTTCGCCAAAGCACAAGGCTTGGCTGCAGGCAAAAAGAATCGCGGCAGGCAGCTGGCTGGAAGTTGAAAACTATTTGTTCAGCGGAAAAGCCATGATGGCTGTTTTCAGCACAAAGCTGCAAAGCGCACAGAATGCAAGCAGGCAAGAAAAAAGAAATGCAGCGGATTTTTTCACTGCAAGGGCAAGAATAACAAGACGAGTTTTGAAAAAAACAGACTGGACTGCAAAAGACAAAGCTTCGGACTCGAAAGACGCGCTGAAGGAAATAGATGCGGAAATAACGCTTTTTGGAAGGCTGAAAGATGCTGCAAAAAGAGGCGTGCTGCAAGACTTCGCGCACCTGGTTTACAGGTTAGGGGCGGCAAAAGACAAGGGATATTTGCGCTGCAGGCAAAGAGTTACGCTGGCAAAACAAGGATTGGAAAACAGGGAAAAAGCGCACGAAGAAAAGATGGAAGAATTGAAAAAAAAATTTGCGGCAGGAAGAATAACCGGGCGTTTGTTGGCCCGCACTGTAACGATTGAAGAGATAATGGTGGCGCACCAGCATTATGAAATTTTTGCTGCAGAGGAAGCGCTTTACAGGCACATGATGCACTATTCAAAAGAGGCAGGGCTAACATTGTTCCTCGGCTCGCTAGCAGAGGAAAGCGCAAGGGCAAAAGCAAAATTCCTGGAAGACATGCGAAAAGGAGAAAGAACAATGCGAGAGCACGACTGGTGAGCAATTACGACATTCGTACGAATTGCAACTGTTTTTATTATTTTTCGTTGCCAGTTGTGTTAAATGCTAACAGTAATGAAATTCGGCGGCTCTGTATTGAGCACGCAAAAAGACCTGAAAAAAGCAGCGGAAATAATAAAGGCAAGAAATGAAGAAGAAAAAGTAATTGTTGTTTCCGCGCTGAAAGGCGTTACTGATTCTTTGATTGCAGCAAGCAAGTTTGCTTTATTGAAAGAGCACAGCATAAAGGAATACTGCGAAGAACTCAAAAAGCAGCATCTATTGCTGGTTGAAGGCATTGAAGGCAGCGCAATTAAGGCAAACGCGCGCGACTTGATAGAACAAAAAACACTGCAGATAGAAAAAACGCTTTTGGGAGTAAATTATCTCGGGGAAATGACGCCAAAGGCGTTTGACTTGATTCAAACGTTTGGCGAACGCTTGAGCGCAGTGCTGGTTGCAGCATATTTGAATGATGCGGGAGAAAAAAGCGTTGCAATGGAAGCGCATGAAGCGGGCTTGCAAACAAACGGCGCGTTTGGAAAAGCGCGCGCAACGGAAAAAGCAGAGGCAAAACTGAAAGAAAAACTTTTGCCGCTGCTGAAAGAAAAAACAACAATAGTAATGACAGGCTTTTTTGGCGCGGACGAACAAGGCAATATTTGCTGTTTTGGCAGGGGCGGAAGCGATTACAGCGCCGGCATTATTGCCGCAGCAGTAGAAGCAGGCAAACTGGAATTATGGAAAGACGTGCCGGGCTTTTATTCTGCAGACCCAAAGACAGTGAAAAACGCGGTTTTATTGAAAGAATTGAGCTATGACGAGGCGGAAGAAATAGGCTATTTTGGCGCAAAAATATTGCACCCGAAAACAATAGAACCAGTGCGAAAAAAGGGAATTCCAATCATAGTGAAAAACGTTTTGACCCCAGAGATTGACGGAACAATAGTTAACTCGCGCAACAAGCAGGCAAAAACAATAATCAAGGCAATCAGCAACAAAACGGGAATAATTGCAATCACAATAAAAAGCGCTGAAATGGTTTCAACCCCCGGAGTTCTGGCAAAAATATTCGACCCAATCGCAAAAGCGGGCATAGATGTTGATTTTGTGAGCACGAGCGAAACAAGCGTTTCCTTCACAATAGACAAAAAAGAAAAAGAGCGGGCAATAGCAGCATTGAACGGCCTGAATGCAGTCTTTGACAGGATAAGCATTGAAGAAGACATTGCATTGCTCGGAATAATTGGAGAAGGCATGAAGCAAAACATTGGAATTTCTGGAAAAATCTTTCACGCGCTCTCCCAAGCGGGAGTGAATGTTGAAATGATATCGCAAGGCGCAAGCGAAATAAACATTTCAGTAATAATAAAAGAAAGCGACTTAAACAAGGCAATCAATGCGATTCACGAAATAATACAATAACGGAAGCGGCAAAGAGGAAAAAAATGGCAAAAAAAATAAAAGCAGGAATTTTGGGCGCGACAGGGATGGTCGGGCAAATGTACCTAAAGCTATTGGAAAAACACCCTTGGTTTGAGGCAAGCTATGTTGCTGCTTCTCCGAATTCAGCAGGCAAAAAATACGCGGATGCAGTTGCGGGAAAATGGAGCATGGCAACAGATATTCCGGCAAGCGCAAAAGATTTGATTGTAGAAGACGCAAGCAATGTGGAAAAAGCAGTTGGAAAATGCGATTTTGTTTTTTCCGCATTGGAAATGGACAAAGAGGCAATAAAGGCGCTGGAAAACAATTATGCAGCGCACGATATTCCGGTTGTGTCAAACGCTTCAGCGCACCGCTGGACAGAAGACATGCCAATGCTGATACCGGAAATAAATCACGCGCATTTGGACATTATTCCAATCCAAAAGAAAAACCACGGATGGAAAAAAGGCTTTGTTGCAGTAAAGCCGAATTGCTCGCTGCAAAGCTATCTCACTCCAGTTTACGCACTGGAAAAAGCCGGATACAAAATAAAGAGAATGATTATTACTACAATGCAGGCTGTTTCTGGCGCGGGATACCCGGGCGTTGCTTCTTTGGACATTGTTGACAACCTGTTGCCGTTTATCAACGGGGAAGAGGAAAAGTCTGAAAAAGAACCGCAAAAAATATTGGGAAGAATAGAAAACGGAAAAATAGTGAACAATGATTCAATAAAAATTTCCGCGCACTGCAACCGCGTTCCAGTAATAGACGGGCATACAGCATGCGTGAGCGTGGAATTTGCAGAAAAAAAGCCAGCACGCGAGGAAATACTGAAAATCTGGCGCGATTTCAAATCAGTTCCGCAAGAATTAAAGCTGCCATTTGCGCCGGAACAAGCAATAATTTATAGGGAAGAAGAAAACAGGCCGCAGCCGCGCAAAGACAGGGATGCGGAAAAAGGAATGGCAGTAACAATCGGAAGATTGCGGCCATGCAATGTTTTTGATTACAGGTTTGTGGGGTTATCACACAATACTGTTCGCGGAGCAGCAGGCGGCGGAATACTAAACGCTGAATTATTGAAAGCAAAAGGATACTTGTAACCCAAAAAAACCACGCATTTTAACGTCATGTGCCGAAAAACAAGGTGTCGATTGTCGAAAGGTTTTTATAGGGTTTAAAGCAATAGTTCCTAGTTGTTAACCTTTTTTCTTTGTTTTTTCTTTGGTTTTTATGGACAGTGGAAAGAAAACTATTGGGATAGAAGAAAGAACGAAGGGCTTTGAAGAAATAGCTATTGCACTATCAAAAAACGAGGCAGTGGAAGAGGCAAACCGCTGTTTGCAGTGCAAGGACGCAAAATGCGTGCAAGGCTGCCCTGCAAGCGTTGACTGCAGGGAATTCATATGCCTAATAAAAGAAGGCAAGCTCGAAGAGGCAAAAAAAGAGATTCTGCTACATAATAATGCTCCTGGCATTACCGGCAGAGTTTGCCAAGCATACAAGCAATGCGAAAGCCAATGCATTCTGGCAAAAACAGAAAATGCAATCAATATTTCCGGATTGGAGCGCTTTGTTGCAGACAATGCAAAAGAACAAAAAGAGCGCTTGCCAGCGCTAAACGGAAAAAAAATTGCCGTTGTTGGTGCTGGGCCCGCTGGATTGACTGCTGCCGCGGAATTGAGAAAAAAAGGCTATTTTGCAGTAGTGATTGAATCAGAAAAAGAAATCGGCGGCTTGTTGGTGCACGCTATCCCAAAATACAGGCTGCCTGACCCGATAACAAAAAACTTTCTCAAAGAATTCAATATTGACGGAATAGAAATCCATAAAAACAAGCGCGTGGGAAAAGATTTCTCTCTGGAGGATTTGAGGAAAGAATATGACGCAGTGCTTGTTGCAAGCGGGGAAAAAATCGCAAAACAATTAAGCATCAATGGCAACTCGCTTGAAGGCGTTTGGTACTGGGACGATTTCCTGGAAGAATTCAACGGAAAAACAGGAAAGCTAAAAGGAAAAAAAGTCGTTGTAATCGGCGGCGGCGACACTGCAATTGACTGCTCGCGCGTTGCAATAAGGAACAAGGCGGATGTTACAATTGTTTACAGGAAAACAAGAGACTTCATGCCCGCGCAAAAAAAAGAGATTGAAGAAGCAATGGAAGAAGGAGTAAAGCTTTCTTTCCTGCTCAGCCCGCTGGAATTCACTGGCGACAAAAAACTGAAAGAAGCTGTTTTTGAAAAAGTCCAGGTGGACAAAGAGCATTTTTTAATGACTAGGCAGCAGGAAAGGTTGCAAGCTGATTTGGTTGTTGTTGCAGCCGGGCAACTGCAGGACGACGCAATATTGAACGGAACAGAGTTCGAAGGCCAGCCGTTAGACCCGCACGGCAGCCGCACAAAACTCGACAAGGTTTTTGTTGCAGGCGATTTGGTGAACAGGAACAAAACAGTCATTCACGCGATTCGAAGCGCAAAAGAAGCGGCAAAAGAAATAGACGATTTTTTAAACGGTCGCAGCATTATTCCGGAAGGAATGACAAAAATCTGAAAAAGGATGAAAACATTTCCGCATTATTGAGCAAAAGCGAAATAATGCATTTACATCGGACTGCGCCTACGAAATGGCGCAATGGCAAAGATCTGAAACAAAACGCAAAAAAGAAGAAAACAAAACTGAAAGAAAGGAAAAAAAATGGAAGAACAAAAAACAAGCGCGGTTTCTGAGTTCTACAAAAAAAGCCAGGAAGAGCGCCTGCAAATAATAAAAGAGTTTGCACAGCTTTCGGAAGAAGAAACTGGGCAATTAAAAAAATTTGCAGCGCTTGATTTCGAGCAGGCAAACAGAATGATAGAAAACGTAATTGGCACGCAGCAATTGCCAATGGGAATAGCAACAAACTTTTTAATCAACGGAAAGGATGTTTTGGTGCCAATGGCTTTGGAAGAACCGAGCGTTGTCGCAGCAGCATCAAAAGCAGCCGGGATTGCAAGGCAAAGCGGCGGCTTCACAACAAGCTCTGACGAACCAATAATGATCGGGCAAATTCAGGTAGTAAAAGCAAAAAAGCCGGAAGCGGCAGTGAAAAATATTCTAAAGGCAAAAAAAGAATTAATAAAAATTGCAAATGAAGCAGACCCGATGCTGGTAAAATTTGGCGGGGGCGCACGCGACCTGCAAGCGCGCGTGCTGAAAACAAAACGCGGAAAAATGATAATAGTGCACTTGCTGGTCAACTGCGGCGATGCCGCGGGAATGAATGCAGTAAACACAATGTGCGAAAAAATCTCTCCAAAAATAGAGGAAATTAGCGGGGGAAAAGTGCGGTTGAAAATAATCAGCAATCTTGCTGTCAACAGGCTTGCAAGGGCAAAGGCTGTTTTCAGCAAAAAAGCACTGGAAGAAAGCTTCAAAGACAACAAACTGAAAGGAGAAGAAATAGTTGAAGCAATCCTTGACGCTTTTGCTTTTGCGGAAGCAGACGCTTTCAGGTGCGTTACTCACAACAAGGGAATAATGAACGGAATTGATGCAGTTGTGATTGCAACGGGAAATGATTTCCGCGCGATTGAAGCTGGCGCACACGCGTATGCAAGCTGGAAAAACAAGGGAAAATACAAGCCGTTGACAAAATACTACAAAAACAAGCAAGGCGACTTGGTTGGAGAAATAGAATTGCCATGCGCTGTTGGATTGGTGGGCGGAGCAACAAAATCCCACCCGATAGCAAAAATTGCAGTAAAGATTCTCGGAGTAAAAACAGCCAGAGAGCTCGCTGAGATTATTGCCGCGGTTGGATTGGCGCAAAACCTTGCAGCATTGCGCGCTTTGGCAACAGAAGGAATTCAGCGCGGGCACATGAGATTGCATGCAAAAAACATTGCAGTGCTTGCGGGGGCGCAGGGAAAAGAAATCGACGCAGTTGCGGGGCAAATGATTGCGGAAAATTGCGTGCGCACAGACAAGGCAAAAGAATTGCTTGAAAAGATCAGGAGTGCAAAATAAAAAGTGACTCTGGAACAAGAAATTAAGTGATGTTTATGGCTGTAAAAAAGAAAGAAAAATATTACAAGGTCTTGATTGACTCAAAAGCAAAAGCCCCTGAACTCAGAATGAAAAAAATAAAACTCGAACAACTGGCTGCAAAACAAAAAACAGAATTTGAAGAAAGCAGCGCGGAAAACAATGGCAAAGCTGCATGGCTGATGCCAAGCGGGAGCATTTTTTGGGCAGCGCCGGCAATTGAGTTAAACAACGCAAAAAAAATAATCTTTAAGGCAGGCAGGGCAGCAAAAGCAAAAAAGCAGGCAAAAAAAACCAAGGCAAAACCAAAGGCAAGGGGAAAAGCAAAAAAGAAGAAGTGAAATTGAATGAAGCCGGGAAGAATTAGAGGAAGCTCAACGATGGAAAAAAAAGCAGCATCTCTGAGAACCAGGCTTGGCACAGCAATTGCGAAAGACAGAGCCAGTTTTTATTTGCTATTGAGAGGTTATTCGCCGAACAAAAAAATTAGCAAAGGATTGCGGGACGAATTGAAAGAAATTCCAGACAAAGAACTGCAAGAGCGCATAAACGGCCTGCCGAGAATTCAGCGAAAAAAACGAAAAAAAAGATAAAACGATTATTAATTGACGTGATGTTATGAACAAAACAGGAATTGTAGGATACGGCGTATATGTGCCAAAGCTGCGGATTACCGTTGAAGAAATAGCGCGCACTTGGAAAAAAGACGGAAAAAAAATTTCCGCTGGATTGGGATTGGCTGAAAAAGCAGTTGCTTCTTGGGATGAAGACAGTTGCACTATTGCGGTGGAGGCAGCGCGCAGGGCAGTGGAAACAGCGCGCATTAATGCGCAAAAAATCGGCGCTATTTACGTTGGATCAGAAAGCAAGCCATATGCAGTAAAGCCGACTGCTTCAATTGTTGCAGACGCAATAAATGCTGGACCAGACTTAATGGCTGCAGACTTGGAGTTTGCATGCAAAGCAGGAACAGCGGGCATTCAAGCGTGCATGGGATTAGTTGCAAGCGGAATGATAGAATACGGCATGAGCATTGGTTCAGACACTGCACAAGGAAGGCCAAATGACGCGTTGGAATTTACTGCGGGAAGCGGCGGAGCAGCAATAATTGTTGGTGCGCAAAAAGAAGAAATAATTGCAGAAATACTGGACACTTATTCTTTCACAACAGACACTCCTGATTTTTGGCGAAGGCAGCATGCTGAATTTCCAATGCATGCCGGGCGCTTTACTGGAGAGCCGGCATACTTCAAGCATGTTTTGAGCGCAGCGCGGGGAATAATGAAAAAAACCGAATTGCAGGCAAAAGACTTTGACTTTGCTGTCTTTCACCAGCCAAACGGAAAATTTCCAAAACAAGCGGCAAAACTGCTTGGCTTTGAAGACGAAAAAATAAGACAAGGATTGCTCACGCCATTCATCGGAAACACTTACTCAGGAGCAACAATGGTTGGGCTTGCAAGCATTCTTGATGTTGCAAAGCCGGGTGACAAAATTTTGGCAGTAAGCTATGGCAGCGGAGCAGGAAGCGATGCATTCGTGCTCGAAGCAACAAAAAACATTGAAAACAAGCGCGCAAAAGAAGCTGTTTTTGAAATGATAAAAGAAAAAACATACGTTACATACGCGGAATATGCAAAACACAGAAAAAAAATAAAGAGTTTGTGATGAAAATGAGAAGCGTTTCAATTGTCAGCGGGGCAATGACAAAATTCGGAGAGCACTGGGAAAAAAGCTTCCGCGACTTGATTGGAGAAGCAGGCTTGCGCGCGCTGGAAGAAAGCGGCTTGGAAGGAAAAGACATCCAGGCAATTTACGGCGGCAGCATGGCTTCCGGCAGAATGATTGGGCAAGAGCACATTGGCGCGCTAATAGCAGACCAATTGGGATTAAACCCGATTCCTTCAACGCGATTGGAAGCAGCATGCGCAAGCGGAGGAGTTGCTTTGCGCAACGCATATTTGGCTGTAGCGAGCGGAATGTATGATATTGTTGCTGTTGGCGGAGTAGAAAAAATGACTGAAATCAGCACTGAAGAAGTTGCAACAGCATTAGGCGGAGCGGGAGACCAGGAAACAGAATTATTCCACGGAGCAAGCTTTCCTGCATTATACGCTTTAATAGCGCGAAAGCACATGCAAGAGTTTGGCACAACAGAAGAGCAAATGGCAATGTGCAGCGTAAAAAACCACGCAAACGCGGTGCACAATCCTTTTGCACAATTCCAGAAAACAATTACAGTAGAAGACGTAATGAATTCCGGCTATGTTGCCTCGCCGTTAAAACTGCTTGATTGTTCTCCAATTACTGACGGAGCAGCCGCGCTCATTCTTGCTTCAACAGACAAAGCAAAAAAAATCTCCGACAAGGCAGTGGAAATAATTGCAAGCGCACAAACATCAGACTCTCTCGCGCTCATTGGAAGAAAAAAACTCACTGAAATGAACGCTACAATTGTTGCTGCAAAAGACGCTTTTGCACAAGCAAAGCTTTCAGTAAAAAACATTGATTTTGCCGAAGTGCACGATTGCTTTTCAATAGCGGAAATACTGGCAATAGAAGATTTGGGATTTTTCAAGAAAGGAGAAGGCGGAAAAGCAGTCGAAGCAGGAAAAACAAAACTAGAAGGAGAAATTCCCATTAATCCATCAGGTGGACTTAAGGCCGTTGGGCATCCAGTTGGCGCGACAGGAGTAAAACAGGCAGTGGAAACATTCTGGCAATTAAACGAAAGCGCTGGCAAGCGGCAAGTGAAAGGAGCAAAAATTGGTTTAACGCACAATGTTGGCGGCAGCGGAGCAACTGCAGTCGTGCACATCTTTCGGAGGGCTCAATAATGCATAATGCTTTGCCGTTGCAATGGCGCAGATATCCTGAACGGTATTTGTTGCGTGGGAACTATTGCGAAAACTGCAAAACTCCTTTTTTTCCGGCGCGAAAGTTTTGCCCGAACTGCAGGCGCAAGGGAAAGCTTGTAGAGCAAGACATGCCGCGCACTGGAAAAATAATCAGCTGGACAGAGGTTTTTGTCGCGCCAGCTGGATTTGAAAACGAAACACCGTATTTTTTGGCAATAATTGAACTGGAAAACGGGGCAAAGGTGCTTTCGCAGATTGTTGATTCTGAAAAAGAAAAAGTCCAGATTGGCGCAAAAGTTAAAAAGGTTTTCCGCAAGATTGCTGACCACGACGCAGAAGGCGCAATTGCCTACGGGTATAAGTTCAAGGTTAGTGACTGATGTTAGTTGGGAGCATGGTTTCAACAGAGCAAATTCGGGAAGTTGTTTTCAGGGCAATCAGCGGGGTTGAAGGCAAAAGCCTCAGGGAATCGAGCAATCCAAGAGTTCACAGATTGTTAAGGCCGTTTGACGGCGCGGATTTTCCCCTAAATAGAATACACGACTTTTCGCGGGTTCAGCGTGGTGCGCAAAAGCAGTGGGTTGACAAAAAACAAATAACAGAGATAATAAAATCCCTGCCGGAAGCCAAAGCTGCAAGAGTAAATTCCGGGGTGAGCGTAAAAGAATTTTTTAGGGTGCTTCCGAGAATTGTTGACGAGGCAATAGAATACCGCGGTTACCGCGCTTATGAAGAAGAATGGAAAAGCCAGAGTGAAACGCAAGTGCGCGAAGTAGTGAATGCTGCCAGCGGCTTGCCAAAAAAAGCCAACGAGCTAAACGCAGAGGAGACAGCAAAAATAGTGAAAAACAGGCTAAGAACGCAAGAAAGAGTGGCTGTTTTTGATGTTGGAACAGGCGGCGGGGGAACAATAATTCCAATGGTTCAAAAGCTGACTCCAGAAGAGAAAAAAAGAATTGATGTTTTTTGCCTGGACGTAATGCAGCACGGCTTAGACCGGGCAAAAAAAGCATTGCTTGGAAGAACTGTTGAAGAATTTGTTGCAGGAAAATGGCAAAAAGTAAGGTATTTGGAAAAGGGGCTCAAGCCAGAGCAAGTCGTGACAATAAATGCAAATTTTTATGACATTGCTCTTTTGCAAAAAGGAAGAAGAGCGCCGCCAAATTACAGTGGCACTGTTGAAAAAATCCGGCCGCTTGTTGGAAAAATAGACGTAGTAATAAGCGGTGCAGCAATACACCACAGCCCAAACACTCAGCCAGTATTTTCCGGATTGCATTTGCTGTTAAAGCCAAACGGCAGGATTCACATTTTTGACTGGGGGCACTATGCGCGGACAAAAAGAGAAATAGAATTGCACTCGAAAGGAATGAAACAAAGGGTTCCAGTCACAAAAGGCAATGCGCCAAAAAAAGCCGAAACAGTTTATGGAATGAACAGGGCATGGGCAAGCTTGTTTTGGACATACCCAAAAGTCGGGGAAAAACTAGAAAGAGACATGCGCGCGCACGAAGCAGGCAAAAAACCATTCGATTTCCAAAAATGGATAGTGGAAAACAGAAAACTAATAAAAAAATTAAAAGATGCTGAAAAATACAAAGCAGCAAAAAAAAGCGGGGCAATTCCGCCATGCTGCATGGAAGGCCACGAACCATTGCCGGAAAGAATAAGGGCAATGCGGCAAGCAGGATTCAAAGTACAAAAAGCGCACACTCCATTTTATGACGCAGCACAACCGCACGGAGTCGGCAGCTTGCTGTACCTAATAAAAGCAAGAAAAATTCACAGGAGATAACAATTTTGAAAAAAAATGAAGTGATTGAATGGCATCAAAAGGAATAGGCTACGGAAAAACAATTTTGTTCGGCGAACACTTTGTAGTGTATGGCTTGCCCGCGATTGCTGCTGCTTTAAGCAATTATACTGAAGCAAGAACCAGCAAAGGCTATAATGGATTGAAAATAATTGACAATCGACCTGCAACGCCAAAATACAAGGAAACAAAAAAAGATGAAATTGCAAGAGAAATCGAAGAACTGAAAAAATATTTCAAGATTGGCGAAGAAAAAGCGTTGAAAATCACTCTTTCCGGCAACCTTGTTTGCGCTTCCGGCATCGGGGCGAGCGCTGCGCTTGCAGCAAGCATTACACGCGCACTAAACGAAGAACTCGAATTAAAAATGACTGACGAACAAATAAACGCGGCAGCATTTGCCACAGAATGCGCTGGCTCTGGCCCGGCATCAGGCATAGACAACACTTGCGCAGTCTATGGCGGTTTCATTGGCTTTGAAAAAAACCTTTCCGGCGGGCAAAACAAAATAGAAACAATAAAAGTCAAAACGCCGGTTGAAATCGTCCTGGCAAACAGTGGAATAACACAGGAAACAAAAAACGTTGTGGCAGACGTAAAAGCGCTGAAAGAAAAAAATCCCGCAGAATTTGAAAAAATAGTTGCGGAATACAAAACGGTCTTTGCAGAAGCATTGGAAGCAATAAAAAAAAGCGACTGGGAGAAAGTCGGCGTGCTAATGAACAAAAACCACGCGCTATTGCAAAAGATTAGTGTTTCTTGCAAAGAGCTGGACGAAATGCAAAAAATTGCTCTGGAAGCAGGCGCTTTCGGGGCAAAACTGACTGGCACCGGAAGAGGGGGATTGCTGATAGCTTTAACACCCGGAACAGAATTGCAGGACAAGGTGGCAGCAGCGCTAAAAGCAAAAGGCTTTTCCTGCCAGAAAACAAAAATCGGCGTGTGAAAAAAATGAAAAAAATTATTGTTGCAATCTGCGGCGCATCAGGCGTACAGTACGGCATTGAAATACTGCGTGCGCTAAAAGAAGCAAAAGTGGAAACCCATTTGGTTTTGAGCGAATGGGCAGAAAGGCTGATTGAAGAAGAAACAGACTGCAAAATTGCGGAACTAAAAAAACTCGCGAGCAAGGTTTACGATTACAAAAACATGGCTGCTGCAATTTCCAGCAGCAGCTTTCTGGTTGACGGAATGATTGTTTGCCCAGCAACAGTGAAAACTGTTTCTGAAATAGCGCACGCTGACAGCAGCAACCTCATTTCAAGGGCAGCAGACAACATGCTGAAAACGCGCAAGCCGTTGATTGTTTGCATTCGCGAAACTCCCTTAAGCGGGCCTTGCCTGGAAAACCTTGCAAAAATCGCGCAATACGGCGGAATAATAATGCCGCTTTCGCCAGGATTTTACCACAAGCCAAAAAAACTGCAGGACTTGTTTGATTTCATCAGCGGAAAAGCGTTAGATTTATTTGGCATTTCAAACAAAAAATTCAAAAGGTGGGAATAATGCCAAAGCCAAAAAAATATTCCGCAAGAAAGCGCTGGCCGAGAAGAGCGGAAGTAATTGACAGGTATATGCGGGTTGTTTTCAAGCAGTTTGAAAGAAGCGGAGAGTTAAGCTCTGCGCACAATTTGGGGCATGTTTCCCGCGTCAGCTTTTACGCGCAAAAATATGCCGAACTAATGGGGGCAAGCAAGGCAGTGCAACAGCAAACAAGAATTGCTGGAAAGAGCCACGACAGAATTAGAGACAAGACAGAGCAATTCAGCCATGAAGAGCGTTCAGGCGCATTCATGCAGGAAAAATTTGCAAAACGTTATGGAAAACGCGCAACAGCAAGAATTGCAAGCGCAATAAAAAAACACGGCGAATTTCCGCCATTGAACAAAGTTGGAAAAAACATTGCGCGGGACGCGGTTGTTTTTGCAGACAAATTTTTTGAAGCAAACGGAGCGTACATTGCTTTCAGGCGCGCAATGTTTTTGGGAGAACGCGTTGACCGCAGAAGAGAAATGCAACAAAAAGCATTAACGCCAGAACAAGCTGCAATAGAATTCACTCTGGATGAAAGCGCAAAACGCATAAAAGCATTTTCTGACTTGAGCAAGATACCAGAACACCTGCGTCCCTTTGTAAAATACCAACTTGCTTGGCAAAAAAGGCTAGTGGAAGCATTGCAAGGAAGAGAACCAGGCATGACAAAACTAGTGCAGGAATTGTTCAAAGAAGGCCTGAAAGAAAAACCAATGCAATTGGACGAAGCAATTGCATCTTACGAGCCAATTTCCAAAGAAGATGCTGCTTTCAAGGCAGAAACAATGAGATACTTAAAAGGAGAATTGTGGAATACTTTTGCAAAACTAGTAAAAAAACCGCAATAAAAGGTGAAACAATGGGCTTCAGGGAATACTTGGAAAAACTGGAAAAACAAAAAAAACTGCAAACAATAAAAAAGCCTGTTTCAAAGCGATTGGAAGCATCAGGCATACTGAAAGCATTGGAACCGCAAGCGGTATTATTTGAAAAAATAAAAGAAAGCAAATTTGCTGTGGCTGGAAACATTTTTCCCACAAAAGATTCTGTTGCAGATTATTTAGGGTGCAAAACAAGCGAATTGATTCCACGCATCAGCAACGCAATTGCAAACATGAAAGCGCCGGAAGAAACAAAAAAAGCGGCTTGCCAGGAAGTTGTTGAAGAAAGCGTTGACTTGGATGAATTGCCAATGCTGTTTCACTGCGAGCGCGATGGAGGAAATTACATTAGCTCCGGAGTAGTTGCAGCGCGCGACAAAGAGTGGGGGCAAAACCTTGACTTTCACAGAATGATGCAGCTTGGAAAAGACAAATTGTCAGTGCGAATTGTAAGGGAAAGGCATTTTGACCAATACCTGAAAAAAAACGGGGAAATGGATATTGCTGTTTGCATTGGAAACGGCGCGAACATTCTTGTTGCAGCAGCAACCTCAATCGAACTCGGAAAAGACGAATTGGGAATAGCAAACGCATTAGAGCAATTGAATGTTGTCCGCGCAAAAACAGTTGATTTGATGATTCCGGCAGAAGCAGAGTTTGTGCTAGAGGGGCGCATTGTTCTTGCTGACAAGGCAAACGAAGGGCCGTTTGTTGATTTGACTGAAACTCTTGACGTTGTAAGGCAAGAACCAGTTTTTACTGTCAAAAAAATTACTCACAGAAAAGACGCAATCTGGCAAGCATTATTGCCTGGCGCTTTGGAACACAAAATATTAATGGGAATGCCTCGAGAACCAACAATGTTCAAAAAAGTGAATGAAGCGGGCGTAAAATGCCTTGACGTAAATGTTAACCCGGGAGGATGCAGCTGGCTGCACGCAATAGTGAAGATTGACAAGCAGAATGAAGACGACGGAAAAAAAGCAATTGCGGCAGCATTTGAAGGGCACAAAAGCTGCAAACACATTTACATTGTAGACAAAGACATTGACATTTACAATCCATTAGATGTTGAATGGGCAATGGCAACTCGCTTCCAGGCAAACAAGGACTTTGTAATGAAAGCACCGGAAAAAGGAAGCTCTCTAGACCCAAGCGCGGAACCGGAAACACATTTTACTACAAAATGCGGCTTTGACTGCACGCACCCGCTGATTGCAAAAGGAAAAAACTTTGAAAAAGAACCGTTCCCAAAAATAGATTTGAAAAAATATCTTGGTGAAAAAAAATGAAGCTTTCAAAAGAAGAAAAAGAAATGCTCGCTGGCAAGCAGGGAAATGCAGTAAAAAAAAGCATGGAAATCCTAGTGGCGCTTGGAGAAATATTTGGCGCAAAAAAACTAATTGACGTTGCAAGCGTTCAGGTAGCGGGAGTAAGCTATCACAATCTTGGAGACGCTGGCTTGGAGTTTTTGGAAGAACTTGCAAAAGACGGAAAAGTAAAAGTGCTCACAACATTAAACCCAGCAGGAATGGATTTAGAAAACTGGCAAAACTTAGGCATTTCCCCAGAATTTGCGGAAAAACAAAAAAAAGTAATTGAAGCTTTCGAAAAATTAGGAATCATTACAACTTGCACTTGCACGCCATATTTCATAGGCAATTTGCCGCATTTTCAAGAGCACATTGCCTGGAGCGAAAGCAGTGCAGTAGCGTTTTCAAACTCAGTTCTAGGGGCTTTCACTAACAAAGAAGGCGGGCCAAGCGCACTGGCAGCAGCATTGACTGGAAAAACTCCGGAATACGGATTGCACTTGGAAAAAAACAGGCAAGCGCAAGTGTTAGTGCACGTTGAAGCAAAACTAAATGGAACGAGAGATTTTGGCGCGCTTGGATGGGCAATTGGAAAAAAAATCGGGACAAAAATACCATTAATAACAGGAATAGAGAACGCAAGCATTGAAGAATTAAAAACCTTCAGCGCTAGCATTGCAACATACGGCGGAACAGGATTATACCACATCAAGGGAATAACCCCGGGAAAAACAAAAAAGCCAAAGGAAAAAATAATAATTGCCCAAGAACAAATCGAAGAAGCAAAAAAAAGCTTGAACGATGCGAGCGCGGGAGAAATAGATTTGGTCGCAGTCGGATGCCCGCACTGTTCAATAAAAGAACTGCAAAAGCTCGCGCAATTGCTTGAAGGAAAACGCGTAAAAAAAGAAACCTGGATTTGCGTTGCAAGGCCGATAAAAAGCATTGCGGACAAAATGGGATACAGCAAAACAATTGAAAGCGCAGGAGCAAAGTTTGCCTGCGATACCTGCATGGCAGTAGCGCCATTAAAAGGAAGATTCAAAGGATTGGCAACTGATTCAGCAAAAGGCTGTTTTTATGGCAGAGGCTCAAACAGCTTCAAGACAAAATTCTGCACGCTAGAAGAATGCATTGAAGAGGCGACAACATGACAACGCTAAAAGGCAGAAAAATTTGCGCCGGAAAAACAAGCGGAGAGGCAATTGTTTCAGCAATGGGAATTTCTTTTTACGGAGGAGTGGATCCGAACACCGGCATTGTTGTAGAGAAGGGGCATGATTTGGAAGGAAAAAGCATTGCAGGAAAAATATTGGTGTTTCCCCAAGGCAAAGGCAGCACAGTGGGAAGTTATACTCTTTACCGCCTGAAGAAGAACGGAGTTGCACCGGCAGCAATCATAAACAAAGAATGCGAAACAATCGTAGCTGTGGGGGCAATCATCAGTGGAATTCCCTGCATTGACAAAATCGAAATTGACAAGATAAAGAACGGCGCGATTGTTGAAGTTGACGCTGAAAAAGCAACAGTAACAATCAAATAATTTTTTTTACTGGTTTTTTTATGATTCGCGCTTTAATCTTTGACTATAACCAGGTTCTAGTGAACGACTCTGAAGCGCACGTCGAAGCATACGAACGGGCACTAAAAAAATTCGGAGTCAAAATGGAAAAAGAAGAACTGCGAAAAATAATGCCTTTAGGCCATGGCGGAAAGGCAAAATACATTGCGGAAAAGTTCGGGCTTTTTGGAAAGGAAGAGGAAATTTTTTCAGAAAAACGAAAAGAATTCGAAAAAATAGCAAAAGAAAAAGACTTAATGTTTCCCGGAGCACGGGAAGCAATAAAAAAACTCTCGGAAAGGTTTTTGCTGGGAATTTTCACTAGCACTCCAAAATCACAGGTTTTCCTGCCGAAAAAGACAATGAAACTTTTCAAAGCGCTTGTTAGCCACGAGGGCATAACAAAACCAAAGCCTGACCCGGAAGGCATAATAAAATGCGCCAAGCTGCTGCGGGTAACGCTAGAGAAAAGCGCTTACGTCGGAGACGCAACACAAGACATGCAAGCGGCAAAAGCAGCGGGCTGCAAGGCAATTGGCATTACAACAGGCATTTTCAACGCGGAACAATTAAAAAAAGCTGGAGCAGACATAATAATAGCAGAAATAAAAGAACTACAAAAAGAAAAACTTTAAGTGAAAAACATGCGAGAATTATACATAATGAAGGTTGGCGGCTCTGTCTGCACTGCAAAAACAGAAAACCGCTTCGAGGCGCGCACGGAAACAATAGAACGCATAGTGAATGAAATCAAGCTCGCGAGAGAGCGCAAAAAGTTTTCTTTGATTTTAGTGCACGGCGCGGGACCATTCGGGCACACTAATGTTGTGAACTATGGAATCAATAACGGCATTCATTCAGAACAGCACGTGCAAGGCTTCATTAAAACACACTTGGCAATGGCAGAACTCAACAGCCACTTTCTAAAAGCATTTGAAAAAACGGGAATTCCAGCAATAACAATTGACCCAACGGCGTGCATCATTCAAAGAAACAAAAAGATTTTGCGCTTTGACACGCGAATGTTTGACTTGCTGTTTGCAATGAATGAAAACATTGTTCCAATAATGCACGGCGACATGGTGCTAGATACAAAACTCAAAGGCAGCGTTGTTTCAGGCGACACGATTATTCCATATCTGGCAAAAAAGCTAAAAGCAAGCAAGGTTTTGCTTGGAAGCGATGTTGCGGGAATTTTCTCCGCAGACCCGAAAAAAAACCAAAAAGCAATCCAGATTCCTGCGATTGGCAAAAAAAACTTCAAGCAAATAATGAAAAGCGTTGGAGAAGCAAGCACTGTTGACGTAACGCGTGGAATGAAAGGAAAACTGGAAAAACTGAAAGGATTGAATGCTTTTATTTTTGACGCGAACCAGGCAAACAATACTTTCAAGGCGCTTGTTGGGGAAAAGCTTGAAGGAACTCACATAAAGCTATAGTGATTGAAATGAAAAAACAGACAGAAAACAGGAAACTCGAGCACATTCGCATTGCACTGAAGGAAAACGTGCAGTTCCGCGAGAAAAGCACTGGATTTGAAGACATTGCTTTCAAGGACATTGAGCTTGATTACCAGACAATGCCGGAAATAGACCAAAAAGAAATTAACGCAAGCACGGAATTTTTTGGAAAAAAGTTTAATGCCCCGATAATGGTTGCGGCAATAACGGGGGGAGTGCCTGAAGCGGAAAAAATCAACCGTGACATTGCAAAAGCCTGCGAAGAACTGGGAATTGGAATGGGTTTGGGTTCGCAGCGCGCAATGATGGAAAACCCAAACATGGCAAAAACATATTTTGTGCGAAACATTGCACCGCATATTTTTTTGGCAGGAAATTTGGGAATAACGCAGGCAAAAAAATATTCCAGCGTTGAAATAGACGAAGCATTGGATGACGTGGAAGCAGATGCATTGGCACTGCACACTAATGCAGCACAAGAGGCATTGCAGGCAGAAGGAACAACTGATTTCTCACTGGGGTTTGAAACAATAAAACGCCTGCAAAAAGAACTAAAGCACCCTTTTTTTGTAAAAGAAGTGGGCCACGGGGTTTCTGCAAACATTGCAAAACAACTGGAAAAATTGAAAGTGAAAGCGATTGACGTTGGAGGCGCCGGCGGAACAAGCTGGACCGGCATTGACTCTTTGCGCGGTGGAGCGGAAATGAAAGAAATTGGAAAAGCCTTCTGGGATTTTGGAATTCCAACAGCGGTTTCAGTAATTGAAACAAGGCGTGTTTTCAGCGGAAAAATAATTGCAACAGGCGGCATTCGCTCTGGCGCAGATATTGCAAAAGCGCTTGTTTTGGGCGCTGATTTGGCTGGAATAGCATTGCCAGTATTGCAGGCACAGGATTTTGGCGGAGCAGAAGCAGTAAAAAAATACTTGGAGCGCATTATTCACGAAACAAAAATCGCAATGTTTTTGGCGGGGGCAAAAAACATTCGCGAACTGAAAAAGAAAAAATTCATAACGCTCGGAAAAGTCAAGCAATGGACGGAACAAAAGAAAAAAAAGTGATTGCGTGATCCGACTGCTGCAGCCAAGAACGAGATAAGAAGTGAAACAATGAAAACGCAAAAAATTAGCCAAATTGGCTTCACAAAAGGCGGAATAACAAGCAAAATACTGTTCACTGAAAAAATAAACGTGACGCTTTTTGCTTTTGACAAAAGGCAGGAACTAAGTACGCACTCCAGTTCCTTTCCCGCAATGATTCAAGTGCTCGAAGGCAAACTGAAAATAACAATCGGCGGAAAAGCAAAAACGCTTGGGAAAAACGAGTTAGCATATCTGCCACCAAAAAAACCTCACGCAGTAAAAGCGCTGACAAAAGCAAAAATGCTCTTGTTTTTAGCAAAATAAACTAGTTCAGCAGTTTGCACAAGCATAAACTAATAAAGAATAACCAAGATATTACATAAAAACGAAGGGATTTTTTTGCGCGAAAAACAAATGAAAAGACCCACTATTCCCAGGATAAAAACAACAAGAACAGGATATCTTTTTCGGACAAGAAATATTCCAATATCCGCGGGCAAAGCCCCAGTGCTGATGGAACTGCCGCCCCGCACAAAATTCATTCCAGTTGGAACTTTTAGGATGCTAAGGCAACGCTTTGTCCACGGCGGCGCAGCAGAACAAAACAGAATTTTAGTGGAACTGGGAGCATTGCGACGTAGAGGGGTGAAATGGGTTGACCTTGGAGAAAAAGCCCCTGACAGAGAACACAAAGGAAAACCCCGCATGAAAAAAACATTAGTTTCAATCCGCGCGGCTGAAAACGCATTGAATCACGCAGCCGGCCTAATTTAACTGTTTATTTCAGTAGTCTTTGCACGCGCTCGACAGGCAAAGGCTGTTTTGAAAGCAAATCAAGCACGCGCTGTTTTTCTTTTCCCAAGCCTTTCCAATCCAAAACAATCATTTGGGACTTTTCAAGAGAAGCGGCAAGAGCCTTGTGCAACATTTCTTCGTTTAAGAAAGGCAAAGCGTGCTCGGGGCAAACGTGCGAAAAAGCAAATTGCTTTCGCAAAACAAGCTTGCTGAATTCACTGCAATAATGCGTTCCTCCCAAGCCAATTACTGGAACAATGTTGCTTCCACAATTCAGATTGGTTGCTTTCAGAATTGTTTGGGCGACAACCAAAGCAGCGTTTTCGTCTTTCCATTGCTGCTCGCTGCTTCCAACTTCGATGAAAACAGTTGGCTTTGATAAAAACGGGCCGTGATGCGAACACTCTAGCGTAACTTCAAAAGGCAAATTGTTCGCTGTTTTCTGTTGCTGCAATTCAAGCAAATAATTGCGCAATAAAAAAGCGCTTGTTGAAACAAGCTCGCGGTCTTTTCCGCCAAGCTCTGCCTTTCCCCAGTTGCCAATCGGATGGCAGGTTAAAGACGGCTTTCCGCTTGCAGCCCTGTGCCTGGAAGCGAAAATAAAAAAATCTTCTGGAAAATCGTTTACTTCGTCGGCAAAAACCTGTTCGCGCTCAATAAAATGCAATGCAAACTTTTGCCTGTCAAAGCCTGTTTCCTCTAGCTTTTTTGCAATAAGCAATCCGGCAATGTCAAGCTTTGAAACAATAATGCCAAAACGCAAGCAAATCACTCCAAAATTATTTCTTGTAGCTTTCCGACAATTTTTCAAGCACAAGTGAAACGTCCGCAAGCGCCTTGTTCAACGGCTCGGAAATGCTATAATTAAAGCCGGCAATTAAGTCGGTTGGCTCGGCTTTCGGCGCGGAACAAAAAGAATAACGCAGGCGCTTGCGCTGCAGCAAGCCCAAATCAATCAAGCGCTTCAAATGATAACGCAAAAGCTTTTCGGAAACCTCTTTTCCCTTTTCCTTCAAGTGTTGCCGCAGCTCTTCGGTTGACGGCGCGCTCTGGCGCGAAAGATTAAAATAAAACAAGGCATCAAGCACATCAAGAATCGTGCTGCGAGACTCCTTCTCAGACAGCAGGCCGAAAGAAAGAGCAAACCAACGGAGCAGCGAGCGCTTTGTGAGAGTGACATTCGGCGGCAAATCCATTTGCCGTATAGTAAAAGAACGCCGCACCAAATGAGATTCAGGATGCTCCACACAACCACTTTGCTACATAAATTATCTGGGAATAAAGTTTTTCCTTTTCCAATAGAATATTCTTTAAGTTGTATTTAATGCTTGCGCCGCCAAACGCTGTTTGGTTTTTAATAACAAAGCGCGCAATTTTGTTGCATGACAATACTGATTAGCACAAAGTTCACGCCGTTTAGAATGTCTTTGCACAGAAAAGAAACAATGCAATTGTTTGTGGAGCTTGCAAACAAGAGCAGGGAAGACAAAAAAATATTGTTCGAAATGCGGCTTGGCGTTGGCATTTCGTTGGACAAGTCAGGCTTGAAAACAAAAGAAGAAAAGCGGATTGAACCGCTTGCGTCCGGAGAAAAAAAGTTTTTTTATTTCCAGATTTTTCCAAAAGCAAACATCCGCAACGGAGAAATTCCAATAACAATTACAGTATTTGAGCCGCACGATGAAGCATACGAGTTTGTCAAAGCACGCTACACAAAACAAATCTCGCTGACAGTCGAAGACTAAAAGTGGCGACCATGCCAAACCCAAACCCGCAAAAAAGAAGAATATCACGCTGGGCAAGAGTCTTCCAGCATCTTGGTGCAAGGGCAAGCGAAGCAAAAAAGCTAAGGCGGGTAAGACGACAAGACAGGGAAGGCTATGCCACGCCAGCGACAGCAAAAGGGCTTTTGGACTATTACACGCACAGCGGAATAGCAAAATACAACCAAACATTCAACCGCGACCTTGTCCGCGATGTAGAAAACGCGCTCAGGACAACACAAAGAATCAACATGCTGGACATCGGCGCAGCAGAAGGAGTCTTCCTGAGGCAAATGAAAGCAATCTTTGGAGCCAGGGTAAGAACGGTTGCAACTAGCCTGACAAGGCCGCCGGAAAGAATAGGAATTGACGAATACTACGTTGGAAAAACAAGCTCGCCGAAAACACGGTTTGCAAAATCAGACGAAAAATATGACTTCATAATTTCCCACTCGGGAGAAACCCAAAGCATGCAACCAAAAGAACTAATAAGAATACTAAACAGGTTAACACGAAAAGGCGTTGCATTTGTAGACTTGGGAGCAATGCTTGAACCAATAATGGACGATTATCTTTTCGAACTGCAAAACGCAGGATTCAGGACAGAAATAACAAACGAATGGCAGCACGGCGGAAGCAAAATAGAAAAAGTAGTGCTGCTAAAAGTAAGCCGTGTCGGAGACATCAGAAGAGCAATAATCGCAAGCAGCAAAAGATGACCAAGAAAATAAAACAATATTAGCACATAATAATTTGTGTTAGCTTAGTGGCTTTAGCTTTTTGCTTTTGAGCAAGTGCGAAGGCCCAACACGCAACGGCGAAACCCCCGGCACAAGGTCAACGCCCGATTTTGCAAAAATGTCCGCAACAATACTAGTACAGGCGTAACCTTGCCTTTTGGGTTTTTTGATTTTTAACCCGGAAAACTCGCTGAAACGGATTATTGGGACAATGCTTCTGTTAAAGGGAGTTCCGATCATTGCAATGGAGTTTTGCACAACTGCCGCGCGCTGTTTTTCAGTTAATGCAGGACGGAAAAAAAATCCAGAAGAGCGTGCGTAAAGCCGCATTGCCGCATCCCGTGGAATAACCTTAAGGCCGCCAAGACGCATGTCAACAAAGCCTTTTTCGCCAACAAAAATCGCGGCATGGGAAAAAGGAGTCCCTGTCAACAAGCCCCGAGAGCGTTTGTGAGGGTTGGATTTGCCTTGCACAAAACAATGTCTCCAGCGCACAAATCTGCAAGCGCAATTGGCTTTGGCTTGCCCCAAAAACGCCTGCGCGCCCTGTAAACTCCAGCGGCAGCAGCGCGAAGAGTTTTCTCTGTTTTTTCCCTGACAAAGTTTCTAAGCCTGCCCTTTCGCATAAAGAAAATGAAGCGGAAAAGGAATAAATATTCTTCCAAACAACGTGTCTCTAGGCAAAAGTGAAAGAATGGTTTTCAAAAAGGTTTTCTTGACGTTTGACGACGGGCCAGGGCCAAAAAGCCAAGAGCTCGCAAAACTACTCAAAGACAACGGAGTAAAAGCAACCTTTTTCATGACGGGAGAAAACATTGAAAGATTCCCAAACGCAGTGAGATGGATTAAAACCTATGGCCACACAATCGGAGTGCACTCGTATTCTCACAAACCACTTGCAACATTAACGCTAAAAGACGCAATACGAGACATAAAAAAAACAGCACAATTAATTACAAGGTTAACTGGAAGAAAGCCAACGCTCTACCGCGCACCATTCGGCATACTAACACCGGAAATGCGCATAGTGCTGAAAAAACACGGATTAAAGCATGTTGACTGGAGTTATGACACGCTAGACTGGAAGAACGCAGAAATGAAACAAAAACTAAACCCGATCTTTATTTCACACAGAGTCAAAAGAGGAGACGTAGTGTTATTCCACGACGGAGCAGCAGGAAGGCAGCAAGCAGATGAAAAAAAACGCGGGGAAAACTTGTTGGAAGCAATGCCATTAATAATCTGGAATCTCAAGCAACGCGGCTTCAGCATCGAACCATTGAAAAAAAGCATTCAATTCGGGCAGCGCTTGAAATATTATGCGAGAATGCTGGAAAGGCACAGGCGCGCGCTCAAACCAATATTATACAAACTGCCAAAATTCGGAAGAAAAAGAAAAAACCAGTAAGCAAACAGAACAACTAAATAATGGTTCAAGGAAAATTCTTTAGATTCAATGGCAAAGCGCGTTTGGAAAAAAAAGCCCGATGTGCCAAAAAGTAGGGCAAGGGAATTATTTGGGAGAGCAGCAGCGCTCTTTAACGGCGCAAGGTTCACTAGCCCAAGTTATAGGACAGCAAAACCAGCAAACATAAACCGGTTTGGGACACAGTTTTTAGCAACTTTTAATCCAATAGAATTGAAAGCCAAAAAAGGGAAAAAGTTTGTTATAGCAAAAACCGAAGCAGACCTTGAATCGCCTGTCGCAATCGCACTGCTTGAAATTCCGGCCAATGCAGACTTTTCCAAAATGGATCCAATTAATGCACGTTACTCTGCGATTGCAAAATTAGCTTTGGGCTTCAAGAAAAATGCAGTAATTATAGAAATCATTCAAGGAGGCAGGCACCAAGTTTCACTCGAACGCTTCAGGGAAATGCACGGTGCGCCTTGGGCAAATTTTATATTACGGCAAGTGGAAAAGCACGCTGCCCGCAGTGGATTTAGAGCAGTGCAAATACGCACACCAGAAAGCCAAGTTTATTACCACAACCCGGAATTTTATCCGCATTGGAAAATAATCTCTGAGCCAAGCCGAAAAGAAATACGCGGAAAGATAGCTGAACTACAACAACGCATGCGCAATCTCTACTACGGAGTTGCAAATGCAGAAGGCTACAAGCGCAAGGGAATATTTTTTGTGAAACCAATGCCACAAACCAGCAAACTTTCTGCAGGCAGAGCAGCGCGACAAAAAAAATAAACAGAGCAACAAAACCACAAGCCATGTTGCTAATTAATGCAAAATTATTTCTTTTTGGACTGTGGCAAGAGCCCTTTTCGCTCTGCTTCTTTCATCAGCCTCAAAAGCAATCGCATCTGCTTCAAAATCCTTGCCTCTTGGGTTCGAGACATTGCAAAGCTCGGCAAAGCAGCAGCCCTTTCAGCCCAATACTTTTTAGAAATAGCGCCAGACAAACGAAACAATTTGGCAGGGTCGGATATCTTATTTTGCCTCAAAAAAGCAAGCAAAAGTTCCCTGGCTTTGGCAGAAAGCAAGTTTAATTGCGCTGCGCGAACATTGACCCCGAGGACAACAGTTACCTTCCGCAATCCAAGATAACGCTCTCTCCACTGGCTGCGCGCATGCCCCCGATTCAAAGCCATAAAAAAATAACACCAAACCATCCAAAAAAGCTTTCGGAAACAGAGCAGGAAAAACAGCAGCACAGCAAAACAAAATGAGACATTAAATACATAACCGTTTGTTTTGACTGGAAAACCCAGCTATTTTAAGGCTTTTTTCCAAGCGACTTTTTCTATTCTTGGCGCCCCACCAGAAGCAGGATAATAATGCCTTTCAACCAGCACAAAGGCACTGGGGCGTTTTTCATAAACAAAATCAACTTTCTGCCCGCCCTTCCTTTGGGTGGAGAAAACAGTGCGCGCGCCAATTGGTTTTGACCCGAATGCCCTGTCTAATTCTTCAAAAACAGGCGCGTCAGTGTTTGGGCGGCGTCTCCTCAGATTTCCGCCTAATAGCACCATTAGCTTGTGTTCTCCAACTGGGCCCCCGCATTCTACGCGAGCCCTATTTCTTTGCAGTTCAGAGCGAACTTTTTGCACGTTGTAAAATCTTTTTGGCATTACAAAAGTACGCCTGCAAAGCCTAAAAACCTGCTTGTTTTATACATAACCTTATTGCGCCTTAGCCATCTTTCTCGCTCCGTTCAAAGCCACTTTCAAGCCATTTTCGCGCGCGCCACAAAGCCATTTTTAGCCACCCAGAAACTCGATGTGATTTTTTGCGTTTTTTCAAAAGTTGCCTAGGGAGAAATGCGGTTTAATGGTGATTATGCCGCATATTGAGTGTTTTTCGCGCGATTTTATTCCTTCCAGGCAAGTTTTAGCGGAACAAAAGGGGTTGTTTTTGCCAATAGGCACGCTTTAACCCAGTTTAAGGCGAAAATGAGAGAGGGCTTAGATGCATCGCATCAGGTCCGCAGAAGAACATACAGAGGCGGAGCAGGTTATTATGTATAATTAATTCGTTTCATCGTTAACTTATTAAAAAACTGTCAAAAATAAACTATTTTTAACAAACCATAGCTGAATTGTTACTTTAACAAAGTGCAGAAACAAAAGTTTAAATAGAAGTTATAACGTATTATTACTGGTTGGAGGAACTAATATGGAACCAGAAAAAGAAAATATTGCTAAGCCGCCATATATTTCGCCGATATGGGTTGCGCGCTTTTTAGAGAAGGCGAGAAAAGTCAAAGTAACCACGCTCGATAGCGAGTTCATAAAAACATATGAAATTGCCCCCCCAGGCAACGAAGGGAAAGTTGTAACCGCCCTTAAATTTTTTGGAGTGGTACATTCTGACGGGAGTGTGGATCAGGACATTTTGACCGGATTGAGACTTGAAGGGGACGCCCATAAAGCCAAGTTAAAAGAAGTAATCGAAAAAGCTTACTCTAAGTTATTTAGTGAACTTGACGTAGCAAAGTGTGATTCCGCCACCTTACGAAACTATTTTATAGGACAGAAAATGACCCAGAGCATAGCAAAAGGAGCTGCAACATTGTTTGTGTTTTTATGCAATGAAGCAGGCATAGGCCTTTCAGAGGACTTAAAAAAGCGGGAAACTAAAGAGCCAAAAAAATCTGGCGAGTCAAAAAAAATGGAACCAATGCGAACACGTCGAAAGTTTGAAGAAAATAAAGCTGAAAAAGAATTGGAAAAAAACGAATCTAATGGCGGGGGCGGCACACATTACCATTATCATTTCCATTTTGATAAGGAAACGCCCAAAGAAATTGTTGAGGCTGCTGTCAAAGGCACCAAAGAAAAAAATCCGTAAGTGGTTACATGCCATACAATATACCGCGGATAGCCCCCGAAATGATTGTGCAAAGTATGGAGGGGCTTTCTTTCGCCAACGGAGGGCTAACAAAAAAAGAAATTGCAAACTATATTGGGAAATCTGAAGAATATGCCCGGCGCGCGCTACAGGTCGGCACAAGTTTCGGTTGGGTAAAAGAAGACGGCAAAAAATACTCTGCGGTCGGAGACTGCTTCAAATTTAGTAAAGCGGATCCAAAACAAAAACAAATTCTATTCAGGAAGGGAATTCAAACATTCTCTCCGTTTATCCTATTTGTAACATTGATTATCAAAGGTGACTTGCCAAAAGATGCTGCAAGAAAAACAAAGGTCATCTTTGATGTCAGCGAACCTTCTGAGGATATTTTGACAAGTCTTTTAGTTTGGGGGGAATACTCTGGTACATTAACAAAGAATTCTGACGGAACAGTCGTAACCGATGTCGGAATTAAAATTGACGAATTGTCTCAAGAGTACATACAACACTTGCTTGAGGCGCTCCAAAGCGACCTCAAAATGAGAGTGTATCTTACGAATAAACTGACACCTGAAGCGTTTGCTTTTTTGTCGTCTGGAGAGGTTGGACTTATAACAAACGCATTGTCAGCATATGCGCGGAATCCGACACACTCAGTTGAAGATGCGGGGAAAGCACTTGAAGACTTTTTAAGGTCCGTAGCAAAAGCATCTGATTTGGATGTCTCAAACAAAAGCGGCATTGTTGAAATAATTAATGAATTTAGGGGCAAAAAACCAGACCTTATATCCCCTAAACTATCCTCTGTTGCAGAAGGACTGGGAATGATCAGAACTATGGCGGCCCACAGCAAAGACAAAAAAACTGAAGTTCCCTGGACAATTAACCCCGATGCGGCACTGGAATATTGTCTGATTGTCGTGAGTGTAGTACGTGCAATTTATTTTTTTTTCACTAAAAAAATCCAGCAATTTTAGCTTTTGCAGTATTCACTTCTACTTTTCCATTTTCCACTCAGGCTTTTTGCCCACTGGCTTGCAATCTGCTATTTGGGGGTTATTGTGTCTTGTAATCATTTTGTTTTTTCTTTTGCCAGTTTTAGCAGACCAGCGGGAACCCATTTGTCAAAGGGGTGCAATTGGTCTATTAGCGTAAATTGCAATTTTCCTGTTTTGTCTTGACCGGTTACCAAAATGTTATCTTTTCCATGCAGGTCAGAGGAAAAGAAGTCGTATTTTCCCCCTTCCATTCGACGCAGATTCAAGTATAGCTCTGCCTTTGCAATACCTAGTTTCTCCGAAGTAATTCCTGGGTTTTTTTCCAGTATTTGCCTGCCAAGCTTCAGCCAGGGAAGCGTAGGATCCAAATCAGCATATTCTCCGCGGGCAATCTCTTGCAATGTTTCCAAGCCAATACCGGGCACTGTTTTCATTATTCCAACGCGCTTGTCTGCAAACAAATATTGCACAACCCGCAAGGAATAATGTTCTGCCAAAATTGCGCCCGCCTTTATTGCTTTTACGTGTGCTCTTCCAAGCAGCATAATGTTCAAGCGCGCCAAGTGTTCTCCGGAAGCAACTTTCACAGTGCGCTTTTTTCCGGCAATATTTGAATCAAAAATAGTGCCTCGAGAACTATCGCGCCTGAAAGTGCCACGGCGCATTGCACGTTTTGCGAGCTGCAAGGACTTTTTTGAGTTTAAAAAAAATCGTTTTATTTGCGCGCGCTTTCTTTTCGAAAAAGCTTTTGGCATAAAGTAAAAAGATCACGGACTTGTTTTAACTGTTTTCCTTGCAGTACAAATTCTTTGTTTTCCAGTTCCCAGTCAATGCTTTCGCCCATGGTCTGCAGTCAACACAAGCGTAACGGAGCGAGCAATCTTTGCGGCTGGCGCGTCATAGTTGGCCTATTGCTTGTAATAGTTTTTTGTGGCCTTTTACTAGCTTGTTGAATTCTTCTATTTCTTCCGAAACAATCTTGTAGCGCAAACTATCTTTTGAATTCCCGGATTTTTCCATTTTTTATCCACTCTGTTAGTAGTCATAAGTATTGTTTGTACCATTTTTCGTATTCTTTGTGGGTTCCGACAAAGTAGAATCGCACTTCTTTGTTTTCTTCAAAGATTCTGTACAGAATTCTATATTGATTGACTTCCCCAACAAAGAATCTTGCGCCTTTCTTCAAGTGGCGTTTTTCTGGAAACTCAAGAATTTTTTTAATTTTCTTTGCGACTCGTTCTTTTATCGCGTTGTCAAGTTTGCCAAAATAGCAAGGCCATTCCGCATCATAGCTTGCATTGTAAATGCCAATCACTTCGCAAACTTTGCATAGTCGCCAAGAGCGTCGCTAGCATTTAGCAATTTTCTTTTTCCTGTTTTGATTGCTAGGTCTATTGCATCTAGTTTTTTATTAACTAGCCCTGCCTCGTTTAAATGATGCTCTCCAAAATCCACAAGTGCTAATCTAATTGCTTCAGACTGGGAATTAGCATAACCTTCTTCAACAATGGTTTCTGCAATCTCCTTGGTTTTCCCCCTTAAAATAACATTCACACAAACCACCAATAAATAGTAATTAACCAATAATTTAAATATGCTTCTTTTATGCTTCAAACTGAATCACTGAATTACACGCGGATTTTCTGAACTGCTTTAACATCAGTGTCTTTCCGGAAATCAAGGTTTTTCATTTTTCCAAGCGCGTCAAAAACCCTTTGCATTTGCCCGCGACTTTTCATTTTGCCAGTAATTTTCCTTAGCCGGTTGCGCAGAGAGCGCGGAACAGGTTTTGACCTCATGAAAAAAATACTTGCACAACAGAATAAAAAATACTGGCTTTGCATTCAAGCAAAGCCATAGTTATGTAGCTTTTTTCTTTTTTGTTGTTGTTTATTATTTTTTTTGAAAGAAGTATTGGAAACACTTCACTTCAAGTGAAACCAGAAAGAATCAAAATGGCAATAACCGTATTATTGTTTGAATGCTTTTTGGATTTCTGTTTCGCCGAAGTAACGGTCACGCAGGTTTTGTGCAGTAAATTTTAATCGTTCGGCTAGTTCTTTTGCTGTTACTCCTGCCATTCTGTAATTGTGCGCTTGGAAACCGCATCCTCTTGACAGGAAATCTTCTTTTGTAAAGCCGATTTCTATTAATTCTCTTGGATTAAAATAATCCTGCAGAAAGCCGATTCCAAAATCAAGTCGTTTTAGGGCTTGAGCGCCGAGTTGTTTAACAAAAACAGTTTTTTCAGGGCCTTTTTTCCTAATGCTCTCCATTATTGCCCGTGTCCACATCATGCGCATTTTCTGTTTTGGGCTCAATTTTGGCTGGCCGGAACCAATAGGAAAGCGTTTCCCTGATGCTCTCTCAAGAAGAGCCTTTCTGTCAGTCAACCGAGGCATTTTGCGTTTAATTGGTTCTTTGGCGCGCATGAAACAAAAAAAGAAAAAACTTGATTTAAAACAAACTGTGGTTAAGCGAAGCTAGAATGAGCTAGTGTTTTCCGAATAGTGTTCCTTTTGGAACGCACAATAATCTTTTTTTTCTAACTTTTCCGCGGGTGATTGTTATTGTTGCTGCAACTTGCATGTCTTTTGGCTTTGAAGAAGCAACCGCTATTTTTGGCCTTTCTTTTTTGGGTTTTGTGTGGCGGGGTCAGTTTTTTATAGGAAAAGGAAGAAAGTTATTGTATGCGGAGAAAACCAGAAGAGCGCTTTTTCAGGAAGCCGAAAAAAATTGGGTCAAACTTATATCCAGCCATGGAAAGGGATTTTTGTTCAGTGAATGGAACAAAGCTGAGGATAGAGGGGCGGCAAGGAAAAAGGGCAATTTTAATGCTTCCGTCAGGAACCGCAACTGTTTTTGTGGTCAGGCGCACCAAAGACCATGCTGGCGCATTCAAGAATATTGTTAGAAGAGAGATTGTGCCAGACACTCCAAAAAAAGGAGGAACATTTGAGGCAGTCACGAGCGAAGAACTATTCATATTGCAGCAAGAATTCCCTGTTTTGAGGCAGTTTGGCTGGCCAATTTAGGCACTTCACAATTCTGCCAGTTCGTCGTAGAATTCTTTGTATTTTTTAAGTGTGCTTTGACAATGTGTTCTATGTCTTTCCATTCTGCCATTGTTAATGGGGCTCTTTTCCCTTTAATTTTAATGGTTTTCATTTGCATCTTTCTCAATCGCCCTAATCCTGTAAATTACAGAATTTGCCTGCTGACTCATTTGTAGCTTTTGTACCATTTTTCATATTCCTTGCGTGTTGAAAAGCAGCGAATAATGCTGATTGTTTCGTCTTCAATTTTGTAAACTATTCTTGCCTGGCGAGTTACTTCTTCAACGTTGAATGGCAAGCCAAATTTTAGGTGCCTGCGCGGCGGCATCGAAACAATTTTTTCAATGTGCTTGCCAAAAAGCATGTTTGTTGCTTTGTCGAGCTTTTCAAGCTCTTTTTCAGCAGATTCAAAAAAAATTATTTTCATTATACCAGTCTCAAAAATTACTGCTGCCTTTATTCACCAGTTAAATTTCTTTTTGATTTCGGCATAGCTCTTTGTTTTTATTCTGCCTGCCTTCATTTCTTGCATTTCCATTTCTATTGCCTTGTTTACCAGCCTGACCTCTTCTTCTTCAAGCTGCCTTTCGTAAGCCAAAAGCGCTTGCCTGATAACTTCAGTCTGGTTGCCGGCATAGCCTTTCTCAATAGCCTTGCTGACAATCGCTTCATAAGGCACGCCAAGATTAACATTCATTTGCAATCACCATAATCAATAAATGCGCATTAAAGTATATAAACAATGTGCATTAGATAAGCATCGCACTTGTGAGGTTAGAGCTTGAATGCCCATTTTACCCACGAGGCAATTAGCCTATCCTCCAGTTCTGCTTTTTTGTCCCGCTTTTTCCTGCGTGCCATGCGCCATTGCACATAGCGTTCAGGAAACCGCTCACGCTCTTCAAGTATTTGTTTTCGTTCTTCTTCTAGTTCTTCTAAATCTTTTTTTGTTAGCTTTAGCGGTTCTGCCACAAAATAAACAAAATTGCGTGGCTTTTAATAATAGCGCGATGCCGCGTTTCCTTTGGAGAGGTTGACGGAGCGCGCTTTTTTTCTACAAGCCAACCCAGGAGCAAGTAGTGTTTTGTTTGTTTTTGCGGCTGTTTTTTTGGCAATTATTTTTTTATCTCGTGGTAATTAGTCGTGCTTTTTCTTCCAGGATAATTCGCCATTCTTCCCTTGTTTTTTCTATTAGTGGGTATTTGTCAACAAAATACTGGCTTCTGGCAGCAGGGTCTGTCAGCCTGGAACTTCTTAGTGACAATGCGGTTTGGATTTTTTTTAGTTCCTTTTTTACTTTCTTGCGGTTTTCTGCTATTGCCAACCATTTTTCCGGTCCTTTTAATGCTGTTTTTGTTTGGTCTGCGCTCAAGAGTTTCTCCCGCAGCACTATTTTTCCCGCTGCTATTAAAGCAGTGTACCTACCTTACTATAAGCGCGTTTTTGGCTGATTGAAGGGTTTTACCGCAGGAAGAACGCGATTTTCTGCTTTTTTTTGTGAGACCCCAGAATCGCAACCCTTAATTATAATTTACGCCATATTTTTGTTATGCGCCCAAAACTATTGCAGCGCGAAATTGCACCACGACTGCAGCGGATTGTTTCCAAGCTTCAGCAAAGAGGCCAAATGGAACGTGCTTATCGCGCGCTTGGAAGAATGAAAAACATTGACTTGCGCACTGACACTGACCAAACCACAAAGCAGGATACTGTTCATTTTGGCGGCAGAGTCAGGCAGATGAATGTTTCGCGAAATTTCCCCGGCGCAAGAGTTGTAATAAAACGCACCCATGGCGGCATGAGTTGGCATCCTATCGAACAGCGCGCTGTGAATGTATCACGGAATGAGTCTGCTGCAAAAACCCTGTGGATTCTTGAAGAAAGAATAAAAAAACACGCCAAAAAAACAAGCCCGAAAGACAAATATGTTTTAGTAAAGCCAGAGGCGCGGCAGATTGGCAGCGATTTGGTTGTGATGCCAAAAATTAATGCCCCGACTATTGATGAAATATTGTATCATCCTACAGAACGCGGAAAAAAATTTTTTGACTCGTTGAGCAAGAGATACGGAGTAACCGGAGAAGGCCTCAAAGAAGCTGCAATGCAACTTTTAATGCGCGGAGATTTCCAGTTCGGCAATATTGTAGTGCTTGGCGTGAGAAAAGGAAAATTTATTTTGATGCCGCTGGTTGACATTTTCTAAATTTCTTAATGAAAAATAACTGTTACTTTTTTTCCTTGTTTTTTGCGCGGTTAAAACCAGTTCTTCTTTTTGTTTCCTGATCTTTTTTTTGATTTCCGCCTCGCGCTTCAGCGCTTGGCTTTTGCTTTTTTTTCTTTCAAAATAAACCAGTTTTATTGGCAAGCGAGAGCGAGTGTATTTTGCGCCTTTGCCTGCGTTGTGCTTTTCCAGGCGCGCTTTGATATCATTCGTGCAGCCACAATAAAGCGTTTTGTCCTTGCATTCGAGAAGGTAAACAAAATAGGGCATGAAAAATTTTCAACGGAAGTTTAATTTAACAGAGCGCAGTTTTCTCAGAAGCCGAGATACGGTTATGTAGTAATTTAAGCATTGGCCGCGCAGGCAAATCTGTTAAATCTTGCGGGCATAATTTTATTGTATGGGGCAAAAGCGTTTTAGGCCAAGCAGGGGCAAGCCTGCAATGCGTGCAATGGGGCCAAGCGATTACATTGCTCGCTGCACTGCTCTTTCTAGAAAACGCGCTTTTGCAACAAAAGCAATCCACAAACTTGCACTTTCAGACCCTGATACTGTTGCTGTTTTCAGGCAAATTGGCAGGCAGGTTTCTTTGACAAAAAAAGGCGATGCGGAAGTGCAAAAACAATTGGCGCTTACTGCCGCCCAGAACGAATTATGGCGGCAGGGAAAGACTCCCGATTTGAGAATGACAAAGTTGTCTTTTCCGGTTGAAACAGCTGAAAGCCAGGCAATAATTGAAATGAAGAGAGAAAAAGGAAAATGGCTCCTTTCAATCAGAGAGCTTGAAGGAAGAGAGTTAGTCTAATTCTCAATCGCATGGGATTCTTTCGGGGGAGAAGTTCTTAACTTTTAACATCCTCACTCTGCCTTTCTGGTGACTCTGCCTGTTTTTTCATCAACAAGATATTCTCCCTCGGGCCCGGGCGGATTGAAGCGTATGGACCATGACGAACCAACTTTAGTAGCAATGGGCTGCAATTCATACCCAACCGCCATAATGCGATTGTTGGTAGAATTAAGGAGATACTGCCATACCAATTCCTTGGCTTCATCCTCTGTCAATGGTTTAGCCTTATCTTTCATTTTGTCCCCCATAATAATAGATATTGCTAGTATAAGCAGAATACCGATAATCAAACCAAGCAAGATATTTCTCTTGTTATGGCCCTTTAATAAATCCGCTCTGATTTTCTGATTCATTATCTACCTTCTGGTTTCAGCTACGTAAAGCCGATACCGTAAATATTTCTTAGATTGCATGTTTATATATTTATCACAAAACTGGCGTTATAGATTAATTTAGCCTAATCTTAAAATCATCTCTTTTTTAGGGTGGTTTGTAAAATAATAGCTTTCTATGTTTTTTTTCAAAATACGCGGAGATTAAGCAACAAATGCCCACTGGCAAAATTGTTCAAGCAGGATTTTGCCAAGTTTTGAAGTGCAAAAAAGGCGTTGCCTAAACTTGTGAAAAATAAAAGAAAAAAACAAAGAATTAGAAATCGTTGGAATCGTGAAATTGACTAATTTGTTTAGAATTAGTAGTTTCTGTCTCTTCCGCGGAATGGCTTTTTGTGCTTTTGATAGCACTCTCGGCAATAAACTGGCCTTGTTCCGTCCGGTTTGAACGGTACTTCGGTTTCTTGTCCGCAGTCCGAACAAGTTACCTTGAACATTTGCCTGCCGAATTTATCTTCGCTCATTTTTATTTTCTCCTATTTTACTATATTCCCCGCTTGCTAGGCGTGAGTAAATAAAGTGAAATGCAAGTTATTAAAAAGAGGAAACCTCGGAAAAAAACAGCAAAAATTGCCTTGCTGCGCGTTTTATTACGCCATGTTTTGTGCGCGGATTGCCTCGTTTTCTATTCTGCGGATTTCTGCTTGCAAGCCGGAAATGTCAGAGCGTTTTTCGGAAATCTTGCCGCGCAATTCGTTTTCAATTTCCGGGTCCAACAATTTGTTGCGGCGCTTTACTTCAATAGTGCGCTCCAAGTTCTTAATGTCTAGTTCAACGCGTTTGATTTGATAGTTTAATTCTCGGATTCTCTCGCTGCTCATACTCAAAAAGCCCCCTAACGCTAATATATGGGGGCAAGTAAAATAAATAATTTCGCGTTTAGGGCAAGCAAAAGCGTTAATTTGGCTGTTTTTTGCAGGATTCTTGAATTGCGGCAATTATTTCCTCCATTGCCTTGCTCCGTTCGATTTTCTGCATTAGCGCAGGATTTTTCAAATGCTTGACAAATTGTATGGCGTGCAATTTTGTCCTTCCAAAGTTGCAACAATCAAACTGTTTTGCTAGTTCAAGATAACGAAAAAACGCTTCAATTCTGCCAATGCCTTGCTTGCCCTGCAATTCTGCAAAAATTCCAGGGTTGCCGATTGCTGCCCTGCCAATCATTACTGCATCAACCCCAGTGCACTCTAGCATTTCAAGCATTTTTTCTCTGCTGTTAATCCCGCCGTTTCCAATAACTGGAATTCCCAAAACCTGTTTTACTGCCTTTAGTGCCGCAAAATCTGGTTCGCCGGAATACATTTGCTTTATTGTGCGCGCATGCACAGTAAGCAAGGCTATGCCTGCGCGCTCGGCAATTTTTGCAATCTGCACTGCCTGTTTTAAGCTAGCGGGCAAACGAATCTTTGCACTCACTGGCCTGTCGGAAACAGCAACCATTGCCTTCAAAATTTCACTGACGCGCTTTGGCCGTGCCAGCAAAGCAGCGCCAGCCCCCTGTTGGCGAATATGCCTTACTGGGCAACCAAGATTAAAGTCAATCAATACTGCTGTTTTGTTTGCCTCGCAAATATGCTGCACTGCTTCAGCGCAAACATCCGGCTTTGCGCCAAAAATCTGTATGCCAACCGGCTTTTCTCGCTCGCTGGTTTCAATCAACCGAAAAGTGGCTTTGTTATTGCGCTTTATTGCCTCGCTGTTAGCCATTTCGCTAAACACCAATCCAACGCCCTGCTCCTTGCACAACACACGAAAGGCAAGGTCGGTCACCTTGTACATTGGCGCAAGGGCAAGCTTGTTTTTCGGCAAAAATTTTGCTTCAATCATGCTTTGCCGCCCCCTCTGCGCAAACAAAGATCGCAATGTTTTTGTTTTTGTTTAAATTGTCAAACCAGACAGAACAAAAATCTATTATGTAGTATTGCTTTTTCCCCGCCCATGGATCACAAAGGCTAATGCGCTTTTTTCCCACTGCCGCAACTACCGCAAAGTGGCTTTCCTGCTCTTTTTCCAGGAAATAATCCACTATTGCAAGATTGCCTTGCTTTAACCATGCGCGCAGCATGCCGGGCGAGGCTTTCTTTGCTTTTGCCTTAATGCAGAACAAGCCAAGCGCGCGCACTAGGTTTTTTGGCTTTGTACCGTGCTTTTTCGTGGTTTTTGCCATGGCAGCTAACTTTTTCTGTGAAACCCGCTTGCCAAAGCAGGCCAGAATCATCTGCAGGCAGGCTGGCCCGCAGTTGAATTGGGTCTCTTGCCTGGAAAGCATAATTTTTTGCATAAAAATACTTGCGCCAAAGGATTCAAAAAGCAGATTTTTACAGAGAGCATCCCGATAATTGTGATTTTTTGTCAGTTTAACAAAAAATCGCGGGAAAAACAATGAAAATTTTTTCCGAATTTTTTATTTAAACCAAGGTATAATAACCAAACGATTCTTTGCTTCAATGATAGGTAAAACATACCATTTTGCGATTTTTTGGCTTTTTTTTCGCTCCGTATGGGGGTTTGCAAGGCTAAAATGCAAAAAAACCCAATAGAAAAAAACAAAAACTATTTTTCCTAGAGAAAAAGGTTTTTAGCTAAAGTGTTATGTAGTTGCAATTACTGGCTTTGCTGGGCTGCTTGCTGTTTTGGCTTTACTGCAACAATGCGCCATGGCTTGTTTCCTTCTTGAAACTCTCTTTTTGCTTTTGGAGAGCCTTTTCTTTGCACTTCTTCTGGCTTGAGTTCCCTGCAAACCGCTATTCTGAATCCTTCCCCTGCAAGCAGCCTTGAAATTAATTTAGAGTTTGCCTCGTCAGTTGTTATTATGAACCTTCCGCCAAAAACAAGCGCGCGCCTTGCCAAACGCATATACTTTAACTCGTTCCTCTGGAGGGTGAAAGTTGGCATTTTTTCATCGCGGGCAGCGCGCTTGCCATACATTGAAAGCTGAAAGAAATAATCGTCGCTTATTCTTTTGACTGATTGCGGGCTTGCTCCTTCCAGAAAACCGATTGCTTCCCTTTGGACAAAAGCCATGTTTTGCGGCACTTCATAATTTGGTTTTACTAAATCAATTGCAATTATTCTGCCTTGCTTTTTTCTTGCAGCAAGCGCTTGCGCAATCCTAAATGCGTGGCTTTTTTCCGCGCCTTCGCCAAGCGCAAGCAGGCTGGTTCTGTTTTTTTGTTTTGCCTTTTGCGCTTTTGCAAATTGCCTTGCTCGTTCTCTTGCGTTCAATGCCATAAACCAGAATTGGTTGTTTGTGTTTATATTTTTGTTGCAAAAGCGCAGCAACTTTTATTAATTCCAGTTTGCATTGTATTTGCATGTTTTCCCCTGTTCCTGACGTTGAGCTTGTAATTAGGATTTTGCTTGCTGTTGGTTTGGGTGGCTTGATTGGGACAGAGAGAGAAGCGCACGACCGACCAGCCGGCTTGCGGACGCACATTCTTGTTTGCGTTGGCGCAACCTTGTTCACTATTGTTTCAATTTCTTTTACTGGCGCTGGAATTGACCCCACAAGGGTTGCCGCAGGCATTGTAACTGGCATTGGTTTTTTGGCTGCTGGCGCTATTTTCAAGGCGGAAAACCATGTTCACGGCCTTACAACCGCGGCAGACATTTGGGTTATTGCTGCAATCGGCTTGGCAATAGGAATCGGCTATTATTCCGCAGCAATACTCAGTGCAATAGTAGTGTTTTTGATAATCGTTGCCGGCAGGAAAATAAAAGAACGCCTTGGCAAAAAAGACCTGGGCTAATTCACTTGTTTTTCAGCAAATAGCCTGCCAGTAAGCCAATGAATAACGCTGCTGCAATCAGCAAACCAATCTCCAGCACAGGCAATTGCGCTGCAGCTATTGGAACGCATGCGGTACTGTTTGCTGCCCCAACAGCTTTGCCAGCCGTATCAGCTGCAAGCGCTGGCAAGCCCTTTTCTGCAGCGCTTGAAAATGGAAGGTTGCCTGCCCCAAAATCCCTGCTGAAGAAAAACAATAACAGCATTGCAACAAACGCGACTCCCAATATTGACAAAACAAGCATTATTTGGACTTCGCTCGGATTCAAAATGTTTTTGCCCTTGCGCGAAAGAGAAAAATATTTCCATTTGTGGCCGTCGTCTATTTCTTCAACCAAACCGGCTTTTTTCAGCAAGGAAAGATGCTCGTTCACTGTCGGCGCGCTCAAATGCAGTTTTGTTGCCAATTCGCTTTGGGTTTTGCGCCTTTCGTTTAATTCTTTCAGTATTTGCACGCGCGTTTCTCCCGCAAGCGCCTTGAAAGTCTCCCTGTCCAATAAAATCTGCGGCATAAATATACAAATTGCTTGCTTGTCTTTAATTAAAGTTTTTGGTTTTGTTAGTTTTTCCCCGAACGGCTTTTTGCGCTGCAAAAACCCTGGAAAAAAGTGCTTTGCACAAAAACGAAAAGTCAAGATTTCTCCAACACATAAATCCTGCGAACTATCCTGCTGCCTTTTTGTTCATACCGGAAAGGAAAAATTTTTTCCCCGGAAGGATTAATGCAGGCAAAACCCGCCTTTTGAAAAACGCTTTCACTTGCTGAAATTTTTTTGCTGTTTGTTGCAGGAATGCTCGGCAAAATAAACGCAATTCTTTGGCCTTTTTCCATTATCTTGCTGAGTTCTGCAAACACAGCAGAATAAAGCTGTTCAAGCGAGGCAATGTTTTTTTTCACTATTGCTTCCGGCAAAACCCTGAAAACAAGCTCACCCATAAAGGGCTCTGTTGCAACGCAGTCAAACTCTCCGCGCTTCAGCACGCGCGAAATCTTTGCAGAATCCGCGTTTAGAACGCGCCAGTTTGCCTGAATCTTGTTGCGCTGGCAAAACCATTCGAGATTGCGTTCTGCTGCGGCCGCTGTTGCGGGATCTAGCTCCAGGCCAATTGCGCTTGCTCCGTTTGCCAACGCCTCTTGCATTATTGTTCCAATGCCGCAAAACGTGTCAAGCACTGTCTTTCCTTTTTGCGCGCCCGCAAGATTTAGCATTATGCGCGCAAGGCGAATGGAAATCGCGTGTTTTGGCTTTTGTTCCGGCCGCAAAGCGTCGTGCTCTTTCAGCTCTCGAACGTCTGTTGCCGCAACTGTTTTGCAGAACAAAAACTTTTCAGCGTGAGGCAAAACCAATAATTCAAAACCAGCATCTAACAAGCGCCAAGTTTTGATTTCGCTCGGTGCCATTGTTGCAAGCGCGCGGTTTTTTGCCGGTTTCGGGTGCTTGAACATTGCCTTTACGCGTTGCGCCTTAAAACCCTGTTTTAACGCAGCGCGCAATTCGCCCGCGTACTCCTCTTGTTCCCGCGGCCCAGTCAAAGCGCCCGCGGAATAAAAAAACTTGCCGGAAAACTCTTCAAAAAAGCCCCGCGATTCCAGCGCGTTGGAGATTTCTTTTTCCAGCATTTTTTCAAGCGAAAAAAGCACTCGCGCAATCTTTGCTGTTCCGCCGAGCGCGCGCACCAGTTTTGTTTCGTCAACCTCACTATTGAAAGAAACAAGCGCAAGGTTTTCTGTTTTTTTTTCTATTGAATAATCAAACCCCTTGTCTTGCAGGAAAAAAAGCAGTTCTCCGAGAGAAAGCGCGGGATGCCTGCCAAAAAAAAACACCAGTTGTTTTGCCTCGCCCATACCAGAGAAACATGCGTTGAAGAATTAAATAATCTTTGCCCGGGCAAATTTTGCTTCAATGTTTGTTTTATTAAGCTTTCGTTCGAAAAAATTTTTCGATTAGTATGCCGCTTCGCACGAGGGCAAAGCCCGAAGGAAAAATTGAAAAAGCCGAAGACAAAGAATGGCGCCAATGGTATGACGGGTTGGGCAACAAAGAACACGAAAAAAAGCTCGCAATGCTCGGCCTTGACAAAGACGACATTGAGGAATGGGAACAACATTCTGTTTTCCAGGGCATAGAACAAGAAGTTGGCGCAGCTGGCGAAGAAAAAACACTCGAACTGAAAAAGAAACGCATAAAATAACGCAGGCTATTTTTGCCACGCGCCCAACAAACTGGCTGTTTTTTATTTTCCGGAAACAATAATCTTCCATGGATTATGCCGCAAATTCTCCTCTGGAACAAGAGCTTTCTCTGGAAAAAAAGCAGGTTTTGGAGCGCTTCCGGCAAGAACTTGTTGTCAGCGGCTACACGCAGCAAACACTCAAAACATATTTGACTTATGTGCGTGCTTTCCTGCGGCAGCTGAAAAAGCCTGTTGAAGAGGCAAAACGCGAGGACATTATTTCCTTTATTGCAAACAAAAAGGAAAAAGACGGAGCCTCGAACGCGACCCTCGCCCTGGTTTATTCTTCCCTGAAATTTTTTTTCCATACATTTCTTAGGAAAAAGATCTTGGATGATATTAAAATGCCAAAAAAGGCAAAAAAATTGCCTTCTGTTTTAACCACGGAAGAAGTTGCTTCTTTAATGGGGGCGGCAAAGCGCGGCAGAAACAAGCTGATTGTAGAGTTCCTCTACAGCAGCGGGGTCAGGGTCAGTGAGGCAACGCGGATAAAGCTTGATGACCTTGACTTGAATGAGCATATTGCGAGAGTGCGTGGCGGGAAAGGAAACAAGGATCGCATGATTATTCTTTCAAAACGCTGGATAAAAGACCTGAAAAAATACTTAAAGAGAAAGAAGATTCCGAGCGAATTCGTTTTTTCCAAGCGCACTAACGCAAAGCCGATTTCCTCCGATACAATACAGCGCATAATAATGCGCGCCGCCAGAAAGGCAGGGATAACAAAGCACGTCAGCCCGCACACCCTCAGACATTCGTTTGCGACTCACCTGCTGGAAAATGGAACTGACATAAGGGTTATCCAGGAACTGCTTGGACACAGTAATTTAAACACGACCCAAGTGTATGCCCATGTTTCAAGGAACCAGCTAAAAAAGGTAAAGAGCCCAATAGACAGTTGGAAGCAAAGTTAATAAATATGTTTGCCCTATATATTTTATGGGCATTACAAAAGACGAATTGGAAAATTTATATTATAAAGAAAAGAAGTCCACCAGAAAAATAGCAAAAATAAAAAATGTAGGCAAAACAACCGTAGAATACTATTTCAAAAAATTTGGCATAAAACTAAGGGGCCGCGAAGAAGCCGCAAAACTTTGTTCGAAGGAACACGCGTGGAGTAGCGGTTTAAGCAAAGAAACTGACAGAAGGGTAGAAAGGCTGGCGCGGGGGATAAAAAAAGCTTGCACAAAAAAGAGAAACGCAAAAATAAGAGGTATTGAAGCCAAATTTAAAAAACCCCTGAAAGAAATTCTTTCACAGCTATACGTGGATAAAAAATTCACCCAGGAGCAGGTAGCCGGTGAATTGGGGCTTAATAGAAGGCTAATTATAAGTTTTATGAAAGAATTTGGGATACCAAAACGCCCAAAATATCAATATGTTTCTTCGCTAAAGGGGGCGGCCCACTCCCAATTCGGAAAGTCGTGGGAATCTCGTTTTGGGCATGAAAAAGCCGCCGAACGAAAAAAAGAACATTCTGAAAGATTTAAAGCGATCACAGTCCGGATGATAGCGAATAACGAATTTCCTTTTTTTGACACTTCCATTGAAAAAACAATGGCGGAATCGTTGCTAAGAAAAAACATCCCATTCATAAAACAATTTAATATTGATGGAAAGTTCGTTTGCGATTTTGCAATCCCTTCATGTAAATTGATAATAGAATGTGACGGAGATTATTGGCACGCAAACCCAAAAATATACAAAAGAACGCTTACTTTTAGCCAGCAAAAGAACACAAAAAGAGACAAGGCTAAAAACGCTTATCTCAAAAAGAGAGGGTGGGCGGTTTTAAGATTTTTTGAATCGGAAATCAAATCTAATGCCCCCGGTTGCATAAACAAAGTAGAGGAAGAATTGAAAAAAGTCCAGAGCCCGCTTGACAGGCTAAAGTGAAAAAACTGGAAGGTTTTAAAAAGCAGCAAATGCAGAATATGTTATGGCTTCTTTAGTGCTTTTCCTCGCGGTTGTAGTTGCCGCGCTTGTCCTGATTGTAATATGGACATACTATTACAAAAAAACCTCGCGCGAGCTTTCCGGCTTGTCACAAAAGCTCGACGACGCAAACCAACAGCTGAGGATTGCAGAAGAAGGGTTTTATTCGCGAAAGATGAGCCAGCAAGTTTTTGAAAAAATATTGCATGATTACAAGGCGCAAACAATTGAACTGCAGTTGCAGATGAACAAGCTGAAGGGCAAAAGAAAAATAGACGTAAGCAAGAAAAAAGAGGCGCTGGAAGAAGGCATAAAAAACCCCACCCGCGCGCAATCGCACAGGCTAGAAAAGCTTCTTATTGAAGCAGAAACACTGCACCAAGACCTTGGTTTTTTACAAAACAAGCTGTTGAAGCGCGAAATCGACGAGGCGCTGTTCACACAGCTTTCAGAGGAAAAACAGAAACAGCTGATAAAAATACAGGCAAAAGTGAAAAAACTGACTACCGAGGCAAAGCAACAAGCTGAAACCCAAGGCGCAAAAGCGGAAAGCAAACCCCAATAGTTCCGCTATTCTTTGCAAAAACAAAAATTCTTTTTTTAAATTCTGAAAGCACGAAAAAAAGAAAATACGCAGTTATGTATATTTTTCTTTTTGGGGGGCGTCTGCGGCAAGAAAAAACAGTTTTTTTGCAAATTTTGGCAAAGATTTAAATAAAAAAACCGCGTTATTATCTTACAATTTTATTTGGAGGAACCAAGTATGACCGTGAGACTGTCAAAACTCTTCGGCATGGACATTTACACCACTGACGCAGAGTACAAGGGAAAGGTTTTCGACATAGTCGTGAACCTCGAAAAAGGAAAACTAGAAACAATAACAACAGAACCGCTGAAAGTGCGCTCAAAGCAAGAGGCAAAAAAAATAATCAGCGAAAAAAGCATTGCCTATAAGAACGTAAAAGCAGCAAAAGACATAATTTTAGTTGGCCGCGGCGCTGCTTCTGGCGAAGAAGAAACAGCAATTGCGGAAAGAAAACCCGCGCCAGCGCCGACGGGATATAGCTACAAGTATAGAAGGCACTAAAACAGCCTTCTCCTTTTTCTTTTTTTATTTTTTCCACGAATTTCACACTAAGTTTAAAACACTATTTATGTTTATAGACTATACATAAAAATGTTTTTTCATAGTAATTGATAATAATAGTGGAATAGAGGGGGTCGTTTGGGGGTAAGGGGATATTTTATCCAGTATAAGTTCTTGATTCCAGACGGAATAAAACACTCTTCCTACACTTACCAAAAACTCTTCCGGGCGCTTTATGGCTATACCCAAAACGTGACAAAATCGAGTGGAAAAACATACAAATACCACAGAAAAGGCATTCTGTCACAACACCCGTATATTCGGCCGGGAAAAAACTGCGTGATAATCCCCCCAATCGTATTTTCTGCACTGATTGAATTTTTCAAGACGGGCAAAAACCCTTCCCACAAATGGGGGGTTAAAGGAAACTGGCGCGCGGTATATTACATGAACGAAAAAGACGTTCAGTTGGCGGATGTAATTCCTGCTGCTGAAGATTTGCTTGACAGAACCTTTATTTTGTCCACTTCCAAAGAACACGAAAGGCTTTCTGCCGAGGTTGCATTGCTGGCAGAGCTAATTAAAAAAAGTGAAAAAATAGATCCGGTTTATAAAAAAATCCTGCTCGACGAATCACAACGGATTGTTTCGCTTGAATGGGTTGCCGCGGCAATTCAAAAATCAGAAAAAATCAAGCAGTTTGCCCAAAACCTCGCGGTGCTGAAATCAGTTTGACGCCTCTGCTTCTTTTTCGGCTATTTTTCCGGTTTTCTTTTCCCCCTTTAGTTTAAGCAGCAAAGCCTTCTTTTTCCACTTTCTTTTTCCCCCGATGTCTGTTGACTCAAAAAACCCGCAATCAACAAGCGTTTTGATATAAGGGTATAGGCTTCTGTCGTTTTTGTATTCCATGCCAAACAGCTCCTTTACGCGCCTTTTTATTTCAGGCATTTCTACCCATTCCTCAAATCCAACTACCGAAATCAGGTGTGCGGCTTGTGTGTTCTCTTTTGCGGCAACATAATCCCAAATAGATTGTATTTCAGCAGGCAATTGGGCAATTTTTTGCTCGGTGGGGCTTTTGGCTTCTGGCGTTTCTTCAGCCCAACTTTCCAGCCGTTTAACCATATTTATGAGCTTTCGCATTACTGTTTTTATTATCATCATAACTATAACGACCGTCATTACTTATAAATTTTACGGTAATTACTAGTAAATACTTTCTTTACTTTTGTAAGCCACTTTTTTATTGCTTGCCCCGCAAACTACGCCAACACCAACAGATTAACAGCTTCCCTGCGGGGTTTTTTGTTAATTTTGCAAAAATAAGTGCTTGTTTTTGGCGCTTCCTTGTTTTACTGTGTTTTAATGCCTTTTTGGCTCTTTTGGCAAAGGTGGCATTGCGGTAGTAATCGGCGGGTTTTGTGGTTTTTCTTTTTTCGGCCAGGGTAACTGTTTAACTGCCGCGCGGGTAATTGCGGCCTTGGCAGCATGCGTGCGGAGAAACAGCATATTTCGTTGTTTTTTGCAAAAGTGATGGCTTGTTTCTGTTGGTTTGCTGTAGTTTTTGATGAAATTTGGCAAAATTAGGTTATTTTTGGCAAAAGTTAGTGCCGGTATAGCGGGGGAAGGATTTGAACCTTCGACCTTCGGGTTATGAGCCCGACGGGCACTCCTGGCTGCCCTACCCCGCTATTGTTTAACATTTATTGTTCCAAAAGCCTTAAAAAACCAATTAAAAAAGCAAAAAAGCCCCTTTATTTTACTATTTATGCTTTTTTTTGGCTTATTTTTTGATTTAGTCTGTTTTTGTTCTTTATTTTTTCTTTTTGCCTCTGTTTCTGGCTTTAATTTTTTTATTTTCGCAGGTCATCCGTTGTCCTACTTTTTGTGTTTTTTCACTGGATTTTATCTATCTCGCGCACTTCTTCTGTCAGGGTTTTGATTTTTTTTGTTATTTCCCGCTTGTTTTTTTCTCCATCAATTGCTTCCATGTTGTTTCCACATTCCGGGCATTTGAATTGGTATTCTACTGCTACCTCGAACGGGATGTGGCTGCATTTGTTCTGGCAGGTGAATAAAGCATAGTTTTTTTCCCACTGTTTCTTTTTCTCAAGCTTCTGGATTTCCTCTGCGTATTGCTCCAAAACCAACTCTGCTATCCTGCCTGTTTTTATGTCCCACGTGTATGAATACCACCCGGTTTTTTGATTGCGGGTTTTGTTGTAGCAGGCAATGCCGCGGTAGTGCAGCCGGTTTAACACTGCGCGTATTTCTGTTATTTTTATCTTCAGCGATTTCCCAATTTCCTCGTCAGTAATGTGCTTGCCTTTTTTCTGGCAAACTTTTACTACGTCAAACCCATATTCGCCTGCCGAGGTTTTCAAAAAATCCTGTGCAATCTGAAAGGAAAGAATGTTGCGCTTCTTTGGCATATAATCACTTTTCCAGCATTCTCTTAAAAAAACATTCCTTGCGGTTTTTTTATTTTTTTCAGAGTTTCAATACTGTTTTTCCGCGCCCGCTTGGAACAATCTTTATTTTTGCCCCTCGAAATTTTTTTTCCAGTTCTTTTCCTTGGAATATTTCGTGCAGCAATATTGCTAGTGCGGCAACTTCGCTGTGCGGCTGGTTTGTCACTGCCACATTATAATCTGCAAGGCGGTAAATTTCTCCCGGCACCTTTTGTGAACCCACAACTATCGCTAGCTTGCTGTGTTTTTGCAGTTTTTTTATCTGCGATTGCAATGGCAGGCCGTACATTGTCGCGTGCACTATGGCAAAGCCTTTTCGCTTTGCTGCGGAGCACGCTGTGCGGGCAGACCGGTTATATGTTATGTAGAAAGAACCGCCCCAGTTTTTTGCTGTTTTTTTTACTCCGTCTATTAGTTTTTCATCCGAGTCTCCGCAAATTGTTATTGCCTTTGCGCCCAGGGCTCTTGCGACCAGCGCGCAGTGTGTTGTGACCCTGATGTCTCGGGCAATTCTGTGGCCTATCCTTATTACTTGCACTTCTTTTGTCATATGCCAATATTTTTATTTTGTTGTTTGGTATTTTATTTGGTTAAGTTTGGTGGTTTGTTGCTTGACATTAGGTTTGTGCGGGAAAATGCGGAGCTTGTTAGGAAGAGCCTTGAAAAGCGGCAGGAGCCGGAAAAAATTTCAATGCTTGACGAGCTGTTGCAAAAGGACTGCGAGTGGCGCAGGCTGTTGCAGGAAACAGAGTTGTTGCGCGCGCGCCGCAATGCAGTGAGCAAGGAAATCAATGAAGCAAAAAAAATAGGAAAGGATATCAATGCGCTGCTTGGCGAGGCAAAAAAAATTCCCGATACTGTAAGAGCCAACGAGCGGCGGCAGGAAGAATTGCAGAAGGACACGCGCTTTTTGCTGATGCGCCTGCCGAACATTTTGCACGATTCTGTTCCTTTTGGAAAAGACGATTCTGAAAACATTGTTGTTCGTTCTTGGGGCAAGCAGAGAAAGTTTGATTTTGAACCAAGGCACCACGGCGAGCTTGCTGTTGCTGTTGGCGGCGCTGACTTTGAGCGCGCCGTGAAAGTTGCTGGCACTGGTTTTTTTTATTTGAAAGGGGCACTTGCGTTATTGGATTTGGCTTTGCAGCGTTTTGCCGTTGATTCGCTTGTAAAGAAAGGTTTTGTTTTAGTTCAGGGCCCGCACATGCTCAAGCGCGAAGCCTATGAGGGCGTTGTTCCTCTCGATGACTTTGAGCAGGTAATGTACAAGATTGACGGCACTGACCAGTATTTGATTGCAACCGCGGAACATTATATTGGAACCATGTATAAAAACGACATTTTGGAAGAAAGCGAGCTTCCGCTAAAAATGGCTGGCATTTCCCCCTGTTACAGGAAAGAGATTGGAAAGCACGGGTTGGATGAGCGCGGTTTTTTTCGCGTGCACCAGTTCAACAAGATTGAACAATTTGTTTTCTGCAAGCCGGAAGACAGCTGGAAGCACATTGAAGAAATCCGGAGGAATTCAGAGGAATTCATGGAAAAGCTCGAGTTGCCTTACACTACTACAAACATTTGCACTGGCGACATCGGCATTATTGTCGCAAAGAAATATGACATCAACGGCTGGTCTCCGCGTGAAAAAAAATATTTCGAGCTGATGAGCTGCAGCAACTGCACTTCATACCAGGCAGTGCGCGCAAACATCAAATTCCGCAAGAAGGACGGCAGCAAGGAATATTTGCACACTTTAAACAACACAGCTATTGCTACAACGCGTATGCTCCGTTGCATTATTGAAAATTACCAAACAAAGCAAGGCACTATTATTGTTCCAAAAGCATTGCGCCCGTACATGCTTGGCATCAAGGAAATTGCCGCTCCGTCTGCAAAGCCAAAGGCGAAAAAGAAAGCAGTTCGCTCCGTCAAGCACAGCGCGAGGAAAGCCGCAAAGAAAGCCCGCAAGGAAAAATAGTTTTTCTTGCTTGAGCAGGTAGGAACGCTTTAAATGGTTTTCTTTGGTTATTTTTGTTTACGGGCCTGTAGCTCAGTCGGTAGAGCACCGGTCAAATTCGGGGCAAAATCTTTTTGTTTCCCGTTTTTGGGTGTACCTTTTAAGAGGGAAAAAAAACAATTTTTTTTCCGCTCGAGGCTGAGCCGGGTGTCGCGGGTTCGATCCCCGCCGGGCTCGCTCTGCTTTAGCTAAAGCAGTGCAAACGTGTGATTGCTTTGCAATCCCACTAGGCTAAAGCAAAAAATGCGGGCGCGTAGCTCAGTCGGTAGAGCACCTGACTCTTATCGTTTATTTTTTTTTGACGAAAGTCATCAGGTGGTCGAGGGTTCGATCCCCTCCGCGCTCGCTTTTATTTTTTTTGCCTTGTTTTTTATTCTAGTATTTGTTTTAACTGCTTTTGGTTTTTAATTTGATGGTGGTGGCATGGCAAGCGCTAAAAAGCCTGGGCAAAAGCAATTGTTGCATGTGAGGACGCCGCGCGTCAGGGAAGGATTAAGGAAAGGTTTTGCGGTTCTTCTTCATGATCCGAAAGCTGTTTCTATGTCGCTTGGGCTTCTCGGCGAGCTAGTAAAAAACAAACAAATTTCTCGCTCTGACTTGTTGAGAATTTTTGCTTCTGGCGTTTCCACTACTACTTTGCGGAGAAAACTGTGGGATTTTGTTGACGCAAAAGGTTCTCTTGAGGCGTTTCAGCGCCTGATGGATTTTGTTGAAAAAGCAGAGCTAAGAAAGGTTCCAAAAGAGCTTGTTGAAAAAGCATTGCATTGCCCACTGGGGGATTTGCAAAAGAGATTTTTTTGTTGTACCGCAGGTTTAGGCCGTCGACAGTGTTTGTTACAAACAATACTATTGCTCGCATGCGGTTCCTTGGGTATCCAGAAAGCCAGTTGAGACAAGCAGGGCATTTGAAGTGGGAAATTCACAATTTAACTCACGACATGTATGCTGCAGAGCGCGCGAAAGATTTTGCCAGAATGCGTGCAAAACGCGGAGCCATTCGCGCTCTTGAAAGAGACTTTTTAAACAGGTTTACAAAAAAGCTTTGATTGGAAAAAAGCCGTGCTTGCGGCGCAGATTTGGAAAAATGGCAAGCCTTTAAAACAGTTGACTTGAATAAATTTTATGTGAGGATGTAACTCAGCCTGATAAAGTAAAGATTTGTTCTTGCTTTAGGTTTTGGAGAGTACCCGGCTGAAGACCGGGTTGTCGGGGGTTCAAATCCCCCCATCCTCAATTTTCTTTTTTAAATGTTTTTGGTGAATGCTTTTTCTATGAAGGCAGGCGTTGATTTTCCGGGCGTTGGCGTTGGAGTAATGGTTCGCAATTCCAATGGAGATTTTTTGTTTGGCTTGCGTTCGCTTAATTCAAAGAACGAGCAGGGAAAATGGTGTTTTCCTGGCGGCGCAATTGATTTTGGAGAAAAATTGTTTGATTGCGCAAAGCGCGAAGCAAAAGAAGAGGCGGGAATTATTGTTGAGCCGTTTCGATTAGTGACAGTCATTGACCACATTATTGCTGGAGAGAAACAGCATTGGGTTAACCCGATAATAGAGGCAAAGCTTTTGAGTGGCGTTCCAAAGGTTCTTGAGCAACACAAGATGACTGAGTGGCGCTGGTTTTCTTTTGATGCTTTGCCTGCTCCGTTGACTTCAAACATGGTTTTTTTGTTCTCGGAAATCCGCGCCGGCAGAATAAAAATCTGATTTGTTTTATGCTTTTGGCAGGCTTGCCGCGGTTTTAACGTTTTCCGCAAACATTGCGAGCGCGCTGCTGGTTGCGCCGAAGACAATTACTAGTATCAATCCCGCGATTATTCCTGAAACAATTCCTAAGAGCAAATAGTCGAGTGTTTTTGCCGGCAGTTTGAGTTTCATTTTTTTCACCTTATTTTTTTGATAATTGTTCGAGTTTTTTTGTTATTTTTTCTTTTCCCAGCGCGATTATTAATTGGCCGAGTTTTGGCCCGCGGTCTTTTGCAATTATTGTTTGGTAAAATTCTTTAAATAGTTCTTGTGCGGGAATGTTTTTTTGCTTTCCGAGTTCGTAAATCGCCTGCTGTATTTCTTCCGCGTTGCTTGTTTTTTGCAGAATTTTCGCTGTTTCTGCAAATATTTGTTTCATGTTTTCTGTTGTTTGTTTTTCGGGCGTTTTTTCGGAAAAGGCAATTTTGCTTTCTTCCGGCGCATATTTTTTTTGCCATTCGCTTGCAAGCGTTATGCGTTCTTTCAGCGCGGCAATTTCTTCTTTTTTGCCTGTTTCAACTTGCCCCATTTCTTTGAGTTTTTCCAATACTGTTTCTTCAGGATAAATTCCCGAAAGGAAAGCACAGAGAGCATAATCTGCTTTCAGCGGCACTATTGTTCTGCCTTTTACTTTGGCAAAGTTTTCGTATTTTTTGTTTTTGAAGTGTTCTATTTCGTCCGCAGGGTTTTTTGATTGCGCGTCTTTTATTGTGCGGTCTAATTCTAGTTCCAACACTGGAATGTCTTTCCATTCAAAGCTCCGCGTTTTCATTAAGCGTTTCATGTACAAATATTTCAGTGTTTCGGGTTTGCTTACTTTTAACCAATCGCGAGGGTAAATTACGTTGCCTAGCGAGGCGCTCATTTTTACTCCGCCGACCATAATGTGTTCATAGAAAAAAGGTTCGGGACATGGGAAGTCCAGTATGCGCTCCGCTATTTCCGCATTAACCCAGAATGCAGAATTGCTGCTTTCGTATTCTTTTCCCGCGCCTTCAGCGCAAACTTGCCATCTTTTCCATTGTGCTGCCCATTCGCTTTTCCACACGAGCTTGCCGTTTGCTTTTTTCAGGTCTGCCGTGCCTTCATTGCCACAGCCTTTTGCAGTGAATTTTTCAAACGCGTAATCCTGGCACTTGTAGTATATTTTTGTGCCTTCGATTTTTGTTATTGCGGTGGTTTGCAGGTTTCCGCATTTGTCGCAGATTGGCTTCCAAGGGCTCCAGTTTTCGCTTACCTTGCTGCCTTGCACGCGCTCGATTATTTCTTTTACTTTTTCCGAGTTCTTTACTAACTCTATTGCGCTTTCTGTAAAATTTCCTTTTTTGTATTCTTCTCGCGTTGACTGCACTTCTGGCTCGAGAACGAAAAAATTCTTGAAAACATTCATGAATTCTTCAGTAAAGTGTGCCGCATAGCTTTTGTGGCAGCCCGCAGGATCTGGAATGTCGGAAACAGGAAAACCAATGTATTGCTCATAGTTTGCGGGAACCCCTTTGGGAATTTTGCGTAGTGGGTCCATGTCATCCATTACGTGAATAAATTTTGCTTTGAATCCCTGTTCTTGCAGTGCGCGAACTGCCGCTTCGTTGCGAATAATGTCTGATAACCTGCCAATATGTAGCACGCCTGAAAGCGAGGAGCCGCTTTTTACTGTCCAGTTTTTTATTTTTGGAATCTGTTTTTCAATCAGGTGGAATTTTTTTCTGTTGATTATTTTTTCCGCTATTTCATCCGCCCAGAATACCCATTTTGCCAATCGAGCCACCTTTATTGATTTGCTTGCAAAGCCTATTTAATTGTTGATTAAATTAGAAAAAGTTTTGGTTTGTCTTGCAGCGTCAGGCTTCGTTGTATTCTTCTTCGATTTTGTGCACTACTATTCCTTTTTCCGTTATTTCCATTGGGTGCAGGTCTTCGCTGTGTTTTGTTGCGCGCATTTTTCTGATGTGCATTGTCCTGTTGCTTTGGGTTCCAACCCCCATGTAGTGCATGACTATTACTCCGTCTACAACGTATTCTTCAACGCCGTATTTGCCGTATTGGTTTCCACCTTCGTCTATTTCAGATGTCAGCACGGATGTTACGCCGGTGCGCATTAGCATGTAGCTGATTTTCAGTATTGCTTTTCTCACGTCGTTTATGTTTTCAAAGTTGAACCCCAGCGCGGGAATGCTGTCTATTACGACTCTTTTTGCCCCGATTTTTTTGCAGACGCGCATTATTTCTAGCAACAGCCTGTCAAGGTCAAATCCTGTTACTGGCAGCGAGAATTCTTCTTCGCTTGGAATCCCGATTTTTGCAATGCTGCCGTCAATTATTTGAATCATGTTTTTGTCTTCCAGTTTTCGCAAGTCCCATCCAAAGCGCATTACATCTTGCCTGATTAAGTCCGGGCGTTCGTCAAGCGTTACATACACTCCGGGTTCGTTGAATTTTGATGCGCCCACGTAAATGTACTGCAGGCCAAAGATTGTTTTTCCTGTTCCGCAAGCCCCTGAAACCAGCATAGAGCGCCCTTGCGGAAATCCGCCTTCCATCAGTTCATCAAGCCCGTTTATTCCGCTTTTAACCCTATCCATCACACCACTCTTTTTTGTTCAATTTTGGTTGAATTAACTATATTAGTGTTGCTTGGTTAATATATTTTTTGTTTTGCCCCGCGAATTGTTTTTGCATTTCAGGGGGTTGTTTCCCTTTCAGCTTTTCTTACTCCTTTACTGCTTCTTGTTTTTTCAAGCAGTTTTTCGAGTTCTGAAATGTTTTTTATTTGGATGTTTAAGAGGCATGCCATTGTGTTGTTTGGCTGCAGTTTTGCGTTTGTCGAGTTTACTGTTATTCTGAATGAAGAAATCAGCGTCAGTATTTCCGGCAGCGCGCCAGGCCGGTTTTCCATTTCTATCCGCAGTATTACCTCGTGGCCGCCTTTTTCGAACAAGGAATCCGGCACTGCGGTTTTTTTGCTTTCCGGCAAGCCAATAATGTTTTTGCAGTCTGCGCGGTGAATCACTATTTTTCTTTTTGTTGTTTTTACCCCCGTTATTTTGTCGCCTGGCAGGGGATTGCAGCATTTTGCGGTGCGCGCGTTTTGTTTTGCTTTTTCCGAAAGCCCGACAATAGTTTTGATTGCCTGGATTATTCCTTTGGGCTTTGTTGCTGCGGGCAGCCCCAGTGCCTGCCTGATGCGGGTTTTGGCTTTTTCTGTTTTTACGAATGGCAGCCATTGTTGCTTTGGCGTTTGTTTTTCCGAGGTCATTATTTCCACTGTGTCGCCGTTTTCCAGCACATAGTTTAGCGGCACTATTTTTCCGTTGGCTTTTGCGCGCTCGCATTTCAAGCCAATGTTTGAATGCAATGCAAACGCAAAATCCACTGGCGTTGAGCCCTCGTCAAGTTCCATTATTTCGTTTTTTGGCGTGAAGACAAATACCTTGTTTCCTTCAAATTTCAGGTGCATGTTTTCAATGAGTTCGTTTGAGTCTTTTGCCGCATGTTGCCAGTCTGTCAATTGTTTTGCTATTGAGAGCCTTGCGTCAAACGTCCTGTCTTTTTTGTACTGCTTGTATTGCCAGTGTGCCGCAAGCCCGTCTTCAGCGTTTTTGTGCATTTCCCAGGTGCGGATTTGCACTTCCATCGGCATGTTGTTTATGAGGAAAACCGCATGCACGGATTGGTAGCCGTTGGGCTTTGGCTTTTTTATGTAATCGTTGAATTCGCTTTCTATTTGCTCGAATTTGTCCTGCAGTGCAGCGAGCGCTTCGTAACATTCGTTTTCCGTGTTGCAGATTACCCTGTATGCCAGCAGGTCGAATATTTCCGAAAATTTTTTGTTTTGGTCCGCCATTTTTTTGTTTACGCGGTAAAAGTTTTTTGCCCTTCCGAAAACTCGGCAGCCTATTCCCTTTTGTTTCAGGTAAGCTTCAAGAAATTTTGCTGTTTCTTCTGCCGTTTGTTCGCGCTCTTCCCGCGTTTGCTTTATTTCTTTTTTTATTTTTTCGTATTCTTCCCGGTTAAGAGCCCTCATTGCAAGGTCTTCGATTTCCCAGCGCATTTTGTGCAGGCCGAGCTTGTGGCAAATGGGAACGTAAACGTCCAGCGCGGTTTGTGCGGTTTCTTTTTGCTCTTCCTTTGGCAGGGAATCAAGCGCCCTCAGCGCGTCAAGCCTTGCCGCAAGCCGAATGAATATTATGCGGATGTCTTTTGCTGTTGCAAGCATTAGTTTGCTTGCAAGCTCCGGCTGCAGCCTTTCTTTTTTTCTGCTTTCAATAGTGTCTATTTTGTCAACGCCCTCAACCAGCGCTGTTATTTCTTTTCCGAACTCTGCTTCGAGCTGTTCTTTTGAAAACTTTTTTTCGCGCAGTGCGTGGTGAAGCAGGCTGGCAATTATTGTTTCTTCGTCCAAGCCTGATTCTGCAATAATGAATGCTGTTCCCAAAACGTGCGCTTCTTTTTTCCTGTTTGAGAATTCCGTAGTGCTTTCTTGCCCGATTTCCAGCGCTTTTTTTAGCCTTTGAATGTTTAGCCTTTTTCCGTTTTCTTCTATTTTCCTGACAAGCTCTTCGAGCGTCGGCTCTGTTGTTTTCATGTTCTTCCCTTTAAATAAAAAAAGAAAAAAGCGTTTAAAACCACGCCTCAGGGGAAAAAATAGACAAACGCCGAAGATTTGCGCTTTTTTTGGTTTTGGCGCTAGCGCGTGCAACTGCATGGCTTTATATTTTTTTTCCCGTTCAAGATTCCTTGTTGAGTCGAATGCCTTCGAAAAAACAGCGGCTTCCATTGATTGCCGCAAACTGGAAAATGAATTTTACTGAGTCGGAAGCAGTGGTTTTTGCAAAAAGATTCAAGCCGCTTGTTGCAAAGGTTTCCGGCGTTGATATGGCAATTTGTGCGCCTTTCACTTCTTTGCCTGCTTTGCACAAAATTTTTGCAGGCTCCAACGTAACGCTTGGCGCGCAAAATTTGTTTTTTGAAGAGGATGGCACTTTTACTGGCGAGGTTTCCGCCAGGATGATTTCTCCTTTTTGCAAATATGTTATTGTTGGGCATTCCGAGCGGAGAAAGTTTTTTTGCGAGTCCAACTCCGACGTGAATAAAAAAATAAAGAAGGCTTTGCAGTACGCAATTACTCCGATTGTTTGCATCGGCGAAGCGCTTGAAGAGCGGAATGCCGGCAGGACGAAAGAGGTTTTGGAGAAAATGTTTTTTGAGTGCTTTGAAGGAATTTCAAAAACAGGCGCCTTGAAAACAGTCATTGCTTATGAGCCTGTTTGGGCAATCAGCAGGGGAAAGGCAGACATTGCCAATAGCCAGGCTGCCGGGCCCGAGACAGCGCAGGAAGCGCATGCGTTCATTCGTTCTCTTGTTTCAGCGCGTTTTGGCAGTGATGCTGCAGATGCAATCAGGATAATTTACGGCGGCAGCATGAAGCCGGAAAACGCCAGGCAATTGATGGCGCAGAAAGACATTGATGGCGGCCTTGTCGGCGGGGCTTCTTTGGATCCGGATTCGCTGGCAAAGATAGTGGAGTATGGGGAGAATTGATTATGGCTGTTGAAGCAAAGGATTTGTTGAGCAATAATTTTGTGAGAGTGAACAGTTCTGCTTCTGTCAGTGAAATGCTTGGCGCGCTTTCAAAGGCAAGGCAGACGCACGCTGTTGTTTTTGGTTCCCAAGGCGATTATTTGGGAATCAGCTCCAAGCACGCAGTGTTGCGTAGGCATATTGATTTTTCGCGCGTAAGGGTGGAAAATATTGTTGAAAAAAAGCCAGTTATTGGCGAGAACACTGAATTGCAGAAGATTGCAGAATTAATGATTGGCTCTGATTCAAAAATTTTGCCTGTTTTTGGAAAAAAAGGAATTCTCGGTGTTGTTTTTGCTGCTGATGTAATAAAGCAAATAAAATCCATCAAGGAAATTGCCTCTTTGCCAGTGCGCGAGATTGCCTCTTTGAAGCCGGTTGTTTTGCCTTTTGAAAGCACTTTTGGAATGCTCTTGAATACCATGCGCGAACAGCACGTCAGCAAAATTCCCATTGTCGGAAAAAACAACGAATTGAAAGGAATAGTGAGTTTTTCTGATTTGATGGAATCCTATTTGCTTTCGGGAACGGAAAAAAAGCCGCGCGGTTTCAAGGGCAAGAAAGGCAGCGGGGTGCACAATTCTGAAAAGACTGATTTGCTTGCTTTGCCTGTTTCCGATTGGATAATCAGCGAGGTAAAAACAATTTCTCCAACAACAACTGTTTCAAAAACAATCGATTTGATGCTTGCCTCAAGCATTTCCGACGTTGTCCTGGCTGAAAGAAACAAGGTCGTGGGTTTTGTCACTCTGGCAGACTTGCTGGAGTGCTTTGTGCGCCTGAAGCGCGAGAGGAAAAACATCCAATTTGTCAATTTGCCGGAGCTTGACGAGATTGACGCGCAGTTTTTGAACACTGAAATTTCCGACTGCTTTGACAAGTTCAAAAAAGTTTTGAGAAACATAAACTATTTTGTAGTGCATTTCAAGTTCCATGAAAGCGAAGGCGCCAGGAGAAAAGCAACGGTTCATTTGCGGCTTTCAGTGCCGGGAAAATTGTTTATTGCGTCTGCAAGCGGCTGGATTTTGCTTGATACAGTGCATGATGCTGTTAAGATACTTGAACGCGAGGTTTTTGATTCAGTAAAGAAGTGATTGCGTGATTGTTTCTTTGCTTGTTTTTTTCGTTTCGCTGCTTTTTCTGGTTTTGGGCAGCAGGCTGGTAATCAATAATTCAATCAAGCTCTCGGAATACTATGGAATTTCACAGCTTTCAGTTGGCTTTATTTTTATTGCCTTGACTGTTTCTTTGCCTGACCTGCTGGTTTCAGTCATTGCTTCTGCAACAGGCAATCCCGCGTTAGGCATTGGAGACGCTTTGGGCAGCACTGTTGCAAACATTTGCCTTGTTTTGGGCATGGCGACTTTGATTCGCAGGATTAACGTTGAACGAAAGCATGTTTTGGACAGCACTGAATTGCTTTTGCTGATTGGCGCAGTGCCGGCAATTTTTCTTGCTTTGGGCGCGCTTGGCAGGGTTGAAGGCCTTGTTTTGCTTGTATTGTTTGTAATTTACTGCTTTTTCATAATGAAGGAAAGGTTTTCGCTGCAGCTAAAGGAAGGAGTTTCAAAAAGCCAGCTTGGCCAGATTGTTTTCTGGTTCTTTTTTTCCCTGTTGCTTGTCGTCATTAGCTCAAAGTTTGTCGTTAGCTCTGCGGAACAAATTGCAACAGGCTTGGGCCTTAGCATTGCGGTTTTGGGCTTGACTTTGGTTTCTTTCGGCACGACTTTGCCGGAGCTTGTCATTGATTTCACTGCAATTCGGCGCGGCCAAACTGCTTTGGCAATTGGAGACGTTCTCGGCAGCAGCGTGGTTAACCTTACTCTTGTTTTGGGCTCTGTCTTGGTCATTAACCCGGTGCGCACTGACCTTGCAGTATTCACTATCGCGATTTCTTTTGTCATTCTTTCAAACACTTTTTTGTTTTACTCGCTCGTAAAGCACGGGGGCATTGGAAAAAAGCAGGGAATTGTTTTCATTTTGATGTATGTCTTGTTTTTGCTTGCAAGCCTGGGTTCCAATGCAATTTCCTGAAGCAAAAACCAGGATTTTTTCCGAAAAGAATTTAAATAACAAAGAGCAAAATATTGCATAACTTTTTTTTTGGCTGGAAAAAAATCAGCAATAACGCGTGATGCAAAAAAATTGTTTTTTGGAAATTTTGTGCTGCAAACGCGCTTTTTGCTGCCAGCTATCTGGTTCTATTGATTAACCCCGCGCTAGGGTTGGTCAAAGCAAGCAAAGGCTTGTTTTAGTCTAAAGAGGAGTGAAAAAATGGCTTTGATTGGAGATGGATTGGAAAGCGTTGACTCAGAGGCAAGAAAGCTGCTGCTTTTTTGCTTGCGGAAACCCCGGAGCGCGGTTCGTTCTTTTTTTGGTTTTGCTGAAAAACAAAAAATTTCTTTCAGGAACAAGATAATGCGGTTGGAAGAAGAAGCGGATTTCCTTAACAAGCTCTGGCAGAAAAGAATCTGAACCGGCTTTTTGGAAAAATGCGGGCGTGCCCTAAAGTGGATTGTTTCACACCGGAGAAAAGTTGTTCCGGCTTGGTGCTCCGCTCCGTTTTTCCCAAAGCACGATTGGCTGCAACTACCGTTGCTTTCTTCCGAACCTCGCGGGGTTTGCTGCAACAAAACGCCTCTGGGGACAGAGTTTCTACGCCCCAAACCGGCTTTTTCCAACGCGAAAAACCGCCTTTAATGGCTTCGGCTCCAGCTAAAGCAGATTTCTGGTTACAGGTAACTGCTGCCTACCCAGCCTAGCCCGCAAATAACCATTGCAATAACACGTTTAAAAAAGAAAACCATTGGGCAAAAGCCAAAAAAATAGAAAATTGCCCCGGCATTATTTTGCTGCCGAGGCAGTTGTATAAACTGTTTTCAGTGCTACAACCAGCGCGGCCGGCGCAGCAAATACTGCAATGTTGAATGCTATTGTCTGCAGCATTGTTCCCAGCGCAAAGCCCATGCCGGTTGTCAATTGGTCGATTGACATTAGCCTTGCAGAGCCGGTTGCTGTTACAACCAATGCTATTGACGCTATTAGGAACGGTGCAGTATCTTCGTCCTTTATGTTCAGCAACCCTACAATTAGCCCAAGGATAACCAATGCCAGGCCAATTGACGGCCCAACAGTGTTAACATTAACTGCTCCTGGCACTAATGTTTGCAAGACTGCTGCTAAGATTGCTATTATTACGCCAGCAATCAAGGCGTATCCTCCAATCCGTTCAAGATTCATTTTTTCACCTTTTTTTTTGTTTAAGGGTTGTACCAATATTGTTTTTAAGGTATTTAAAGGAGTATTATTTACAAAGCGAGTTTTTTCTTTATGCTCCCTGGTTTTTTAAAATCCGCATTGGTTTTCTTGTTGTTTTTTCTTGTTTTTGAAGCTGGCTTTATTTCAAGCCAGTTTTTTTCAAAGCCCGCACAGCAAATTATTGAAAAGCCGACAGTTGTTTTTGACTCTTCTTTGCAAAAACTGCCAGAACAAAAGCTTTCTGCCGCAACAAACATTGTTGCAGTCGCAAGCAATGGAGAAGGCCAACTAAACTCTGCTGACGTTGAAATAATTCCTGACGGAAAAGGCCGCGTGCTCTTTAATACCAATCCTTTTGTCGAGCCTGACACGCAAAATAGCCTGGAAACCGCGGCGTTTGTTGCTTCTTCTTTTACAAAAAAAAGCCTTGCGGACAAAGACATTATTTATAGCATTTCCAACACTGACGCGCAGCTAGTCGGCGGTCCAAGTGCGGGAGCAGCGTTTACTGTTGCAACAATCGCGGCCATTGAAGGAAAACAAGTGCGGGCAGACGCTGCAATAACCGGCACAATAAACAAAGACGGAACCATTGGGCCAATTGGCAGCGTTGTGGAAAAAATGAATGCTTTGGCGCAAAAAGGCGGAAAATTATTTCTGGTTCCAAGGGGGCAAACCCGCCTGGTGCTTTACAGCATTGAAGTTGAAACCCGCAGGCAGGGCGCTTTCATTGTTCAAACGCAGCGCGTTGTCCCAAAACAGGTTGATTTGGTCGAGCTTGGAAAAGAAGCAGGCATTACTGTAATTGAAGTTTCAACCATTGAAGAAGCAGTGAAAGAGCTTATTATCTGATTTTTTTGCTTTTTTTTGCGTTCTCCTTTTATTATTTTTCCCGCTCTCTTGTTTTTGGTGATGCTTTTGGAGAAAAAGCCTGTTGGAAAAATAACACACTATTTTGACCACATTGGAGTTGGAGTACTGGAATTGTCAGATACTTTGCAAGAGGGAGACAAAATCAGCGTTGAATTAAGCGATGGCAGCAGTTTTGAACAAGTTGTTTCAAGCATGCAAATCAACAAACAGCCTGTCCGCAATGCAAAAAAAGGCGATGACGTTGGATTAAAGCTAGCGCAGCCCTGCCGCAACGCAACAGTATACAAAGTCGTTGGCTGAGTTTTGCAAAGCGCCAAAAATTATGGCAATGGCTCTTTGCTGGTTTGAATGGAAATCTTCTTGTTGGGAAAAATAGCCTTGTTGTTTGGCGTGCCAGCGCTTATTTTATTTTGTCCTTGATTTTTTCGAAAGAAATTTCCTTTATGTCCTTTCCTTCTTTTTCCAAGACTATGGAGAATTCTGTGCCGCCAAGTTTTTTCGTTCTGCTGTCAAGCGAAAAATCCTTTGTTGAAACAAAGACAGTTACAGTTGGCTTTGGAATTGTTTCATAATTCACAAGCTTAATATTTTGGCTGCTGTTGAAATCCTCTGTTATCAGGTAATCGTAAACATCAAAGTTTTGCAAGAACTGTTTTGCGCCCGCGGTAATTCTCAAGGAGTTTTTCTTTTGTTTTTCAATTCTGACTTCGTTTGAAAAATCCGCTTTCTTGACCTCAACAACTTCATAGCTGTTCAAGTCATCTGGATTGCCCTGCAATGTTATTTCAATTGTATTCGCGTAAACCGCCGCGGGAACTCCGGAAAAACTCGACAAAACTGAAGCAATGTGTTTTTCATTAACCAGCCCGAGATTGAACACCCAGCTTCTCATCATGTCGTTGTCAATTGGCCTATAGTTGCCCGTAACATATGAACAACCGTCAAAATAACCAACAGGCTTTCCGTCTGTTCCAGCCTGTCCGACAAGGCTCCCCCACCATTTTTGCGCTGTCGCAAGGTCTGGCGCACAGTTTGGCGTTGCCGGCCTGTCCCCTAAACCTGTTTCAACGTATTCGTCCCTAAGCGCCGGGAACTGGTGCTGGAATTCGTGGTCCGGCACAAAAGGCCAGCTGCCTGCGTAGCTTCCGGTTGCAGCAATATATGAATCGCCGCCAGAGTATGCGCAGCCTCTAAAGCTTGTGTAGCACAAATTCAATTTTCGTACATTTGCCAGCCCCTTGCAATAATTTAGGCTATCTGCGTTCCCGCATTGGGTGCAGCTGGTAATTTGCGGGAGCGGATAATTCTTGTTAACATACCAAAAATTGAATTTTGCCTTGTTGTCCCGATAAACAGGCAATTCCATTAGGCCAGGCCCCACCGAGGAAACATTCCCGTAGTAGTCAGTCACCGCCATTACCTGGTTAACAAAAACGTTAAAGTCCGGGTATCCCGAACCTACAAACACAATATTCGCCCTGTCCGCTGTTTTGTCATTTATGCCCGGGAACAATTCAGTGCATAATTCTACAAAGCAGTTTTCATCAACCAAGCCGTCACAGTCATTGTCAGCGCTATCACAAAATTCTTTTGCCCCGAGATAAATCGAATAGTTTTTATCATCGCAGTCTGTTCCCTGTGTTTTTGAGCAGCCGACGGGAACACAGTTGTATGTTGAACAGTTTCCGTCAATAATCTTGTTTATTGCCCCGTCTTTGTCATTGTCACAATAATAATTTGTAAAACAAATGTTTCCATTATCAATCAGGGAGTCGCAGTCATTGTCTTTTCCGTCGCACGCTTCTGTTGTTGGGTTGCAGCCTTCAATCAAACCGCTTTTGCTTAAACAATCGTTGTCACCCAAAATGCTTCCGTCATTGCAGTATGATGATCTTGTTTTGTAATCACAATATCCATCTTTGTCATTGTCAAGGTGGTCAGAGCATTGTGGGGGATTATTGCCCGTGCCTTTCAATGGAGCCAAGGCATCTGTCCTGTCAAAGCCAGTTTTAGTGCCCAAATAATAAAATACCATAAAGGCAGCAACTAAAACCAGGATTAGTCCCAAATACCAAACAAGCTTTTGGTTTCCCATCGCATAAAAAGAGCGTTTTGCCTTTTTAATGCTTATCCCAGTTTCAGGTTTTTTTCAAAAAAAATTGAAAAAAAATAGAAAACGTTTATTCTGCGTCTTCTATTCCGTTTTCTGATAGCGCGTAGATTGCTTCTCCGTCCGGCAGAGAGGGAGAGTCAACGAGTTTTGCCACGCGCTTGTTTTCTTTTGCTTTTCTGAGATACAAGCGGGTTTTGCTATTGTGTCCGACAATGTGCCCGCCGATTGGCGTTGTTGGATCGCCAAACAAAATATCCGGCCTGCTCATTACCTGGTTTGTGACTAGGACAGCAATGTTTTCCATTTCCGCAAGCTTCATTAGAGTGTGCATGTGCTTGTTTAGTTTTTGTTGCCTGTCTGCAAGCATGCCTCTGCCGAGGTATTCCGACCTGAATTGGCTGGTTAAGGAGTCAACAATCACTAGCTTGATGTTTTTTTCCCTGATTAATTCCACTGCTTTTTCCGCCAACAGCATTTGGTGGTCAGCGTTGTAAGCGCGCGCGACAAAAATGTTTTTGAGCGCACCATCTGTATCCAATCCCTGCGCTTTTGCGATTTGAATTATTCTTTCCGGGCGAAAACTGTTTTCAGAATCAATGTACAAAACGTTTCCATCCAGCCCGCCTTTTTCTTTTGGCAATTGTGTCATTACGCTTAATTGGAAAGCCCATTGGGTTTTGCCAGAAGCATATTGCCCGTAAACTTCAGTAATGCTTTGCGTTTCAATTCCACCGCCAATCAGAGCGTCAAGCTCTTTGCTTCCGGTGCGAATTCTGCCGATTGTTTTTCTGCGGTCTGCAATCTTGTCAGCGCTTTCAAACCCCATTTCCAATGATTCTCGCGCGGCAATAATTGCCTTGCTCGCAGTTGATTCTCCAAGCCCTGCTACTTCCACTAATTCCATTGGCGATGCAACAGCAATGCTTTCCAATGTTTTGTAGCCTGCCTGCATTAGTTTTTCCGCGCTTTGCGGTCCAACTCCGGGCAAATCCAAAACAGAATTAATCTTGCCCTTTTTTTCTGTTGTTTCTTTTTCTTCCGTTATTTCTTCGGTTTCGATTTTTTTTGCGCCCATGTTAATCTCCTGCAACTATTGGCGTTTGGCTGATGCAATGAGCCTCGCATGCAGTCTTGTCCCTGTTGCGCAAGAATAATGCTTCAGAGTTTTTAAAAGCTTTGCAGGCGTGGTTTCCCCTGAACCAAAAATTAGTCAAGCCCAATGCTTGTTTTTATTGCCTCATCAACTTTTTTCATTGTTTCATGCGTTAGCAACCCTATTTTTTTCAGAATGCGACCTTTGGTTGAAATCGTTCTGATTTGGTTGCAAAGTATTGTGCTTTGCTTTTTCAAGCCGGATTCTTCCCCGCTTATAATTACAATGTGCGGGTATTTTTTGTCAGGAACTGTTGAAGTTATTGGAACAACTATTGTGTTTGGGCTGAATTGGTTCAGGATATCATTTTGCACTATTAGGCAAGGCCTTATTTTGCCTTGTTCAGAGCCAAGCACTGGCTCCAAATTTGCAAGAACCAAGTCGCCCCTTTTAATATTCATCCAGCATCTCGTCCGCTTCTTTGCTGGCGTGCAGCCATTCTTCTGAGATTTTTTCGTCAAGCTTTCTGTATTTCTGGTAATACTCTTTCAGCAGGGCTTCCTTGTCTTTTTTTTCAAGCATTTTTTCCACCACTATTTTGCTGTCGTCAATTTTTACGATGACTCTCTCACCCGCACGTATTTTTTTAATTTCGCGGATGCTTTTTGGTATTGTTATTTGCCCGCGCTCGCCCACAACACTCACGCTTTCATACAACCGAAACCACCCCAATTCATACCTAATACATACTTTTTCGTACTGTAAGCATATTTATTGGTTTCGGTTTCAAATTAACGGTAGCGGTTTTGCTTTAAAGCATTGCAAGCCAGGTTTCCCCTGAATCAGGTTTCGATTGCTTTTGCCGAAAGTTCCGGCTCGTTGCTGATTTTGTTTCTTTTGACGTTGCCGAAAAGAGTTATTTTTTTTCCAACTAGCTTTAGTTTTAGTTCGTCGAGCACTTGTTCGCGGCTTTTTGCCTCTAGTTCTTGCTCCAGCTGAATGCCAGTCAATCCGCTTAACTGTTCAGCGAGTTCGCCGTAGAAAACCGCGTTAATTACTCCGCTGCTGTCGCTGACTATTGTGGAAAGCACCAAGCGCATTTCCGCGTTCTTCACTTCTCCGCAATCGTTGCAGATTAGCTTTCCTTCAAATCGTTCGGGTTTTTTTCCGCATTTTGGGCAAACCAAAAAATACAGTGAGGGATTCATTTCGATTATTTCCGCGCTGATTTGCTGCAATTCCGCGCCCTCTTGTAATGTGGCAATGCTTTTTTTCACTGCGCCTTGCTTTAGCAGTTGTGACAGTTCGGGAAAATCAATTTTCGGGTTTTTTATTATGCGCGCTCTGTTTCCAAGGTGAATTTCAATGCCTTTCATTCCCTGTTTTGTGTAAGCCCCGGTTATTTTTACTAAGTCTCCCGCGTCCAGCTTTTGCGCCTGCTTTACCAAGTCTCCCCATGCAATTGCGCGCATTGTTGCGCTGCCGTCGTTCAATATCAGCGTGCATAGTTCTCCTTTGCCGTCAACTTTTTCGAATTTTTTTGGTTCAAACACTTGCTGTACGCGCGCTATTGCGCTTGCATCATTGATTCCAGCAACCATTTCCTTTAGCTTTTTCATGCTTGATTCTTTTGTTCGCTCGAGCACTTCAAAACCGCCCTTGAAAGAAATGTTCAGTTGCTTTGCCCCGTTGTATTCCGAAACAAAACACTCTTTCAGCAGTAACACTGTGCCTTTTTCGACATTCAAATCATCAAGTTTTTTTACGTCCTTGTGCCAGAGCGTCAGAGTTATTTCTCCCGTGTCATCACTCACAACCAGCGAACATCGAGTCCCTTTTTTGCCGTTGCGCTCGAATTCTTTCGGCGGAAAAATCTGCTTGACTGTTGCACGCAAATCAATGCCCTGCATATTGTTTTCCAATTGCGCGATTTGAACAAACTCGGAAACGGTTTTTTCCAATTCAAAGCTGATTCCTGTTTCTTTTGCAATCAAAAACAACGCGCCTTCTTCAGTCAGCAATCCTGAAAACTTGTTTTGCTTTTCTTTCGCAAGCGCCTCTATTTCCTGCGCGCTTTTTCCGCTTTTTTGCCGAATAAGCTCCAGCATTTTTGTTTTGTCGTGCAATAAGTCTGGCATGAAAAAAGTTTTTGCTGAAGTTAATAAAAATCCCTCTTGCGGAAAAGTTTTTTGTTTTTAATTCCAGTGCTTTGGCATCAAGCTTTATTAGTTTCAACGCCTTTTTTTTTGCATGGCTTTCAAACAACAGCAAAAGCACGCAAAAAACCACGCGCGCGCACAATTGCAATTTTCAAGGCTGGATTTTGCCCTGTGCGCAATTGTTTTTTTGCTTGCGCTTTTTGCATATTCCCAGTTTTTTGGAATCCGATTGCTTGATTTTGATGCCGTGCAGAACGTGCTATCGCACAGCAAGCCGGGCATTGGCGAAATCATAAAAATTTTTACTGGGCCGGAACAGCATTATAACTCGAGCACAATAATGTACCGGCCAATCGAAAGCCTTATTTGGTGGGTTTTCTTCCAGGCATGGAACCTGAATTTTGTTCCCTATCATTTGTTCGTGTTTTTTTTGCACGCTTTGAACAGCGCGCTTGTTTTCCTGCTTGCAAGAAAACTGCTTTTTGGCAGGGCTTCCTCTTTTGCGGCAGCGGCTGTTTTTGCCTTGCACCCCCTGCAAGTGCAGGCTGTTGTTTTTGTTTCACGCTTGCCGGAATTGCTTGTCGCATTTTCCCTGCTTTCCTCACTCTTCTTTTTTGCGGAATATCTTGAACGCAAAAAAGCAAGATTCTTCCTTGCAGCACTGTTTTTTTGCGTGCTGGGCTTGTTTTCAAAGGAAAGCGGCGCGTTCATTCCCTTTGTGCTTTTCTTTTTCGCGTTAGTTTTTTCAAGCGAACGCAATTTAGCGCGCAAAGCCTTTTTCGCAGCAAAGTCCAGCGCCTTGTTTTTTGCGGCATTGCTTGTTTACATTCTTGCAATGCTTTTTGCGCTCGGAAGGCTTTCCAGCTATTCGCTTAACCAGCCATTGCAAGGTTCTGTTGTGTTGCTGCTGGTTCTGAAGTATTTGCTTTATCCAGTCAATTTTCTTCAAACAAGCTTTTTTTCCAGCGCTTTTGTTGCACTGCAAAAGGAACCATTGAACGCTTTCGTGCTTGCTGTTTTCTTGCTCTGTTCGGCAGTCATTTTTTTTGTTTTGCTTAAGCGCAAAAGCAAAACAATGCTTTTTCTTTTCTCCTGGTTTTTTGCAAGCTTGCTTGCATTCCTCGCATACGGAGATTTCCTCTGGTGGTACTCTTATTCTTTGATTATTCCGCTTGCTTTGCTGTGTTCCGCAGCATTGCATGAAAGCGCGAACGCGCTTGCAAAACAAAGCGCTTTGCTGAAGAAAGCCAGTGCGCTTGTTTTGTTTGCCGCTGTTTGCCTCTTGTTTTTTTCGCTGGTTGTTTTTTCCCCGCTTTTCGTGAAATATTCCGCGCCGGCTGTTGCAAGCAACGCAAGCCAAGAATTTTTTAATTCTGTTTCATCCGCTGTTGCAGTGTTGCCAAACAACAGCCTACTGCTGCTTGCCAATACTCCGGAATATCTTTCAATGCGCGACAACGGCCTTGATTATGCAATTAACATTGCAAACGAATCCTCTGTGCAGGCGTTTCTTGAATGGCGCTTTCCGGGCAAAAACTTTAGCGCATTTTCTGTTTCCAGCATGGCTCTTTTTGGGGCAATGGAAGAAATAAAACTGAAAAAGCAAAATTTTGACAATTGCACTGTCGTTGTTGAAAACCAAAATCTGGCGGCAAGCACAATTTATGTTCCCGTCCGCTCGCGCCCCTATAACGGGGAAACAAGCGGAATTGTTGCTGAGCCAGACTATGCAAACAATGCCGAAACAATTACGTTGCGTTTTCAGAAGAAGAACTTTGGCAATGCTTTTTTGCTCTGGTTTGACGGCAAGAGCGTGAAAACAATGCCTGTTTCCACTCTCTGCAGATGACTTTACAGTAATATTAATATATTTTAAAAGAATAATAGAGTATGTTTGTGAAATTGTTTTGTAATTAGCGCGCTGGGCGGGAAAGTGGCAATATGCGGAAACTTTTTTTTCTGTTGTTTTTTTTTCTGTTGTTTTTTTTGCTTTTGTTTTCTTTTGCTTTTGCCTTGGACTGCGCTGACTTGAATTTTGTTGACTCCACTTGTTACGGCGTGCCGCAGACTGGCGCTGGGCAGGCTCTTGGTGGCAATTGTGCAAAATATTGCGCGAAAGACTCTCGCAATACTGGTCCGATGGTTGTTTGCGGCAGCAATTTTACTGCAGCAAGCTGTACGCAACGGGAAAGTTGTTCTGCCGGCACTTGTTCTCCGGACAAGCCGGAAATTTTTGCGCAGAGAAACGCGCGCAGCTATACAACAATTTATTTTGACACTGCAAAGTATGATAACGGCCAGTGGGATGAAAACACTGATTATCCTGTTGATTTCAAAAGCGATAAAGTTCTTTTTTTGAACGGCCTGGATGATGGCCAGCGTGATGCAAACGGCAATGTTGTTAATGTTTTAGAGGACAGGTTTGGTTGCGAGATTGCAATAAAAGACAAGTGCCTTTTTTCCTTGTACGCTACAGTAAAGCTTGTTGACGAATACAATTATGTTTTGGAAGAGACAAACACGCTGGATTGCCTTCCGCACCCAAATTTTCCTTCCGGTTCCACTTGCACTGCCAGCTCTGACACTCCAAAAACTTGCCGTGCTTTTTTCTCAAAAGCAAATGTTATTACCAAGCTTTCTGCACAAAAAGGCGAAACTGCGGGAAAAAAAGCGCGTTGTGAAATAACTATCGGAAGAAAAGAGTTGAAATCAGACTATGTAAAACTGGTTTTTGACAACATTAAAGACACTTCACAATATGATTCACGGCAGGTTTTTTTGGCTTCGAATGATGATTGGCGTTTTGCCCTGTCAGCATTGCCTGTTGCCTTGTGGGAAACAGGCTACGGAGAATATTGCCCTGCCGGAAGCCCGGTTGTAACCCTTAATCCTTACCGTGTTAGCACAAAGTGTGGTTTTCCATTGTTTTATTATGACCCGAATGAAGAACTATTCAAATACCGCAATGAATCTTCCGATAGTGGAGAATCTGTTGGCTCTATTTCTGGAGTGGTTGATGATTATGCTCCTAGCAGGGTTATTAGTTTGGGTGGCGGGGAAAGCGCTTCTTTTGCTCAAAGCGTTCTTGCAAATTCTAGCGCAGCAAGCAAGGTTTTTGCCCCGGACATTTCGCTTTATAGTTATTGGAAGACTCGCGGGGTTTTTGTTGTTGTAAATCCCGATGATTATAAAGCCGGGCTTGTTGCTGCACAGCTTGCTTCTATTTTGAATGCTCCGCTTGTTTTTCCCGGCAATGACAATCGCGAGGAGTGGGAGGGACAGATTGCTCCAAAGTCCGGCGAGAGTTCTGCCAGTTATATTCCAAAAATGCTGATTGTTGTTGGCTCGCTGAATAATTCTGCAATTACTTCGAATAATCTTATGGTAAGCTATACTGCCACTGGCGCTAAGCCGTTAAAGTATTCTTCCAGTGCAAGCAGCACTTTTACTCTTTCAACCCTGCAGGATTTTGTGGACCGCTTGCTGAATGTGAAAGGCACTAGTGGAAGGAATGTTGTTGCCGTTAACCCAAGGGACATAGAGCTGGAATATTGCGATGATGAGAGCAAGGAATCATATTGCAAGATGTCTTTGCTTGCTTCGCTTTATGCTGCGGGCCTTGATTTTCGGATTGATTTTGTTAGTTCTGACTCTGCAGTTGGGATGAAAGAGATTGAATACTTTTGGGGTGAAGGAACGGAAGCAATAATTGCAAAGATTGAGAATATTGCAATAAGCCAAGTGTATCCTGCTGTTGGCCAGATTTTTTCTAAATGGTCTCCAACTTTCATTGTGTTTTTGGCTGCTCCAAAGGCAATTCCTATTGCAACCGCAGAAGAAACTGCTACTATTTCTTCGGATAAGCTTGACCCAAATCCTCTTTTCGAGTTTTTGAACAAGCCGTTGCATGCTTATTATGTTGACCGTGACTTGGACGCGGAAGCAGACATTGCTTTCGACTACTTATATTCAGAGTTTGTTTCTGGTTCTTCTGCAAAAATAAACAAACTGCTTTTTACTGGAACATACAGTTGCCCGTCAGTATCCGGGGGAAAGGTTAATGTTACTTCTTTGAGTGCAAAAGTAGCGTATCTTGCGGAACTGATTATTGATTACAGAAGAAAAAGCTTTCTTGGCATCACTCCCGCTCCAATTGAAGCATTCGATCAAATAAGCACAGTCAAGTATACTCCTGCTGATGCCGAAGCATATTTTGCAAAGAACCAGCCAACTTCTGTTTCTGGTGTTGACCCTGGAGAAATAAGCTGTTCGCTTGACAGAGCATACGCAACAATATTTTATCCCCCCGCTATGAGCGAACATGCAGTTCCGAACCCTGGGCATTACCAGGTGACTAGTTTTTCCGTCGGGGAACAGAGAGCTGCTGTTGCAGAATTTTACAACACAATAACTCGCTTTAAGGTTGCTTTGCTTGACGCAATGGAAAGCGTTCGCTCTATTGACAATCTTCTTGGCACTAGGAGCATAGATTCTGTTTCGATTGACCCGAAAGTGCATTCCTTGCTGCCTGATTTGCAAGAACGGCTTTCCACTCTACAGCAAGGCTTTGTGCCAGCAGATTCAGTAACGCTTCAAACGCTTGGCAAAGAAACAAAACTCGTTTATGATAATATCCAAAAACTAAAGCTGAAGAAAATCTACGACGAGTATTTTTATTGGAATGCCGTGCTTGAAGAAGTTTTTTACTTTGTGAAGACTTATCCCGCTTTGAACGACAGCAATTATGGCATGGAAGTCTGGTTTGATGTTCAACCGGCTGGCTGGATTACAATTGAAAGAGACAACACTTGGCTGAAAGCAAATGTCAATGCAGGCGGCTTAAACGGCTTGTTTGCGCTGGACGACAAAGACAGAATCAAAATGTGGATTGATGATCGTTGGGTTGATTGCCCGCATTGTGACCCGCGATTGAAGCAGGCAATAAAAAATCCAAACAGTTACAGGGTTTCTTTGCGGGACTGGGATGATGCCCATACTAGTTTCTCAACTGTTGCTACTCTTACTGTAAACAAAGAAGGAAGCTGGCTTGCAGCAAAACCGCCAAGCGTTTCTTCCGGCTTGTTGTCGTTATACTTTCAATCTCGATTTCCATTAAGTGCGTGCGGCACGGAAATCGTTGCGTGCAAAGCCCCTGGAACAACTACAGTGCCAAATGTTACAAAATATGCTTTGACAAAGGAAGGAAGCCTTGTTTATTATTCTTCTCAAGGAGAAGACCGTGGTGGCGGCAACGTAATTTGGGCACCAGGCTGGATTCCACTTACAGTGCTTCCTGTTTCCAATAGGGACCGAGGCAAACTGAACAACGCATATCATGATTCTGCCGCTGAAACAGACAGCAAAATTGCTTTAGAGATTGCAATGTTTCCTTGGATTGACGGGAGAGCATTCAACCAAGCATATAATCCTCCCGCTTTTCGCGATATGGAAGCTGCTTTGAGGGCGCAGTTTACTGAAAACCAAAGCGCATTGTTGGATTATCTTTCAATCACTGATGCTGATTCTGCGCAGGTTGCAATAAAATGCATGAGTGGTTTTACTGCCGATAATTCTCAAATAGATTCGAGAGATGCTTTCAAGCTTTGTGCGAATAAAGTCAGGGATGCTTTGTCTTCCAGTGCCCCGGTTTCTTTGTTGGATGAAGGCCCTATTGGTGTGCCAGACCATTTTAAAAAAGTCGAGTATAATTTCTTGCTGCAAAGCTCTGACCTTGCAAGAACATTTTATGGTTATAGAACTGAAGTAAATGAAGCAGTGGCAAACTTTGCAGTTAGTGCTGTGCTTACTGTTGTTTCTTTTGGTGCTGGGGCAGCAGCTTCTAATTTTATTTTTGCCTTGCAGTCGCTTAATTCTGCCGGAACATTAGCTAGCGTGAAAGGAATGCTTGGCATGGTTTCAATTGCAGCAGACTTGGGATATGCTGGGTATAGTACTGTTGAAGCCCACAAAATTTGTTCTGACATTACAAAAACTTGGGACAAGCCAATTGGGTTAAAAACAAGCTTTGCCGCTGCTAATGTTGGACCGACAGTTACAAGAAATTTCAAGGCTTGCCAGAGTGCCATGTTGATGGCAAGCCTTTCTTATGTTCCATTGCTTTCTGCATTTGGCACTGGTTGGACAAAAAGCCTGCCAAAAACAGCACCCGCAGACATAGATAGCGTGCTTTTAAGAAACAGGGTTGTTTCTCTAAGCGAAGGCTTGGATGGCAGTTCTGTTGCGCTTAGAGGAACAATGGCTGCTACTCCTACTGGCACTTCAGCCATGTTGAGGACAGTTGTAAAGCGGCTGACCAATACAAATAATCCGGTATCAGAATATGTATCTTCAAGGGTAGCTAGGGGGTTAGGAATAGATGTTCCACTGGTACAATTAAGACGTTTTGATCCGGAAGAGGTTGCGCAAATTGATATCAGCGAAATTGGCCACGGGTGGATTGATGACCTTGAATCTGGAGACCCAGTTTCAATTCAACCTTTTTGGAATGATTTTAAAGCAGCAGGACGCATGTCCGATAATGCCATAAATAAATTGTTGTTTTCAAAGAAAATGCAAGACCACCGGGCTATTTGGTTCTTATTGGGCGACATTGACAAATGGAAAGGCAATCTAGACAATTGGGGAATAAAAGCAAGCGGAGCGCCTGCTTCGATTGATTTTGGCCTGGCATTTCGACCGAACAACATGGCTAATTATACTATCCTTCAGGCAAACGGGATAGGCGGAGTATTCCACTGGTTGCGTATTCCAGATCCAGCCGGAGCCAATGCCGGGCTAAAAGCGCTGGCAAAGGCTTCTGTTCCATCAAAAAAATTGTATTTAAAGCTGAAACAAATGAATGATTCTAAAGTTGACGAGTTGCTTAGCCCGCTATCGGAAGCGGATAGCCACGTTAGTGCCCCTGCACAAAGAATAGCGGAGTTTAAGCTCAGGCGCGACTGGCTTATTCAAGCATACGAGAGCGCGCCCCCCCAAAAAAGCATACTGAAAACCGTCTTTGGCGGAGGAAGCTAACATGTTCGATAAAAAAATTGTTTTGTTTTTTGCAGTATTCTTGTTTTTTGTACAATTGGCGTTTGCGGATTCATTGTTTGCAGGCATACATTTTGAAACCTGTTTGGATGCGAATTGCTTGTTCCCGCAAACAATGTTTGAAAGAGCGGATAATATTGCGTATGTTGTTGCGTTTGATACTGAAGGCGCTGCGCTTTCCGGTGTTTTGACAAAGCCGGATAATTCAACAAGCGTTGTTTCTTTCGATGGCAATACCGCGCGAATTTCTTTAGGCAGCTTGAGCTTTGGCTCGTATTCTTTGGAAATAACAGCAACAAAAGCAGGCTATGAACCATATTCTGAAACAATTTCTTTTGAATTAGTGGATAAAAGGCGCAGTGTTTTTGACGGATTGTTTTTTGAAACTTGTTTGGATTCTAATTGTGCCCAACCGGAAAATGTTTTTGAGCCTGGCGAGCAAGCTTTCCTAAAAGCAATTTCCGGAACGCTTGGAGTTTTTGCTTCCGGCACAGTAAGCAAAGATGACGGAGCACAAGTTTCTTTTAGTTCAAAGGGCGCGTATTGTGATTCTTTTGACGGCACTGTTGCTGTGCGTGGTTCCGCCTGCGCAAGCGCGCAGTGTAGTGTTTTTGAAAAGTGGTGTTTTGGAGCAGACTTGGACAGGAGCGGCAGCGTTACTGCCACAGATTATGTCAACCTGAAGAGAGAGTTTGGCCGCACTGATTGTTATTATTCAAATAATTGGTGCAATGGGGCAGACATAACACAAGACAACAAAGTAGAGGTAGCAGACTTGCTTTTTCTGGAAAGAAACTGGAACACTGGCTGTGGCTTGCCAGAACAAAAACTCCTTGATTGTTTTTCAGTCAGTGATGTTGCAGAAATTCCATTGGATGGAATTGGCGAGTATACTTTAATCGCGACTGCTTCAAAGCAGGGTTTTTATGATTATAATGAATTGATTGTTTTTAGTGTTGTTGAAGACAGGAATGAGCCGCAAGCAGTGAATGATTTTAATGACCTTTATTTTATTGTCAGCGAATATCCTACTGCAACAACAGGCAATGCTTTCTTTAATTCTTCTTCTTCATCGCTTTTTGTCAAGGCGTTTAACACTGAAGGTGCAACATTGTCCGGAACATTGTTTTTTCCTTGGGGTTCAAGCCAGCCGTTGAGTTTTTCTTCAAACATTGCTTCAGTGCCTCGAAACGACCCTGGCACTTATACTGTTGATGTTATTGTTTCAAAGCCAGGTTATATTCCCGCGGAAAAAACTTTTTATTACACTGTTGTCTATGGTCTTTCCGGAGTAACAACGCTAATTCAAACATGCAACAACAACGGGGTTTGCGATTCCAGGGAAACTCATTATAATTGCTGGAAGGATTGCCCTGTTTCAACAGTTTTCCAAACTTGTTTGGCTGCTGATGTTGATGGCAGCGGCACTGTTGATAATTTGGATGTTTGGTATGTTGAAATGTCAAAAGGCCACTTTGATTATTGTGGTTATGAGGATGTTGATTCTGACAATGACACTGATGATGCTGACGTTGCTGCTGTTCGTGCTGCCTTGGGTTCTACGACTGGAGCGCTTTGCACGAGAAGAGTTTTGGATTGCCGCAATGACGTGAATGGTTTGCTTGCTTTTTACAAGTTTGAAGACGATTTTTCTTCAGGCAATCGCATTATTGACAGTTCTGGCAGGGGCAATCATGCTGTGCCAGTTGGCGGAGCGCATTTTCGTTTTGACGGTGTTTCCGGCAGAAGCGCTACTTTTGGTTCGACTGGAGCATCTATTGGAGTGCCATGGGTAGCTGGAATACTCGGGAAGCAAAATTTTACTTTTTCTACTTGGGTTAAATCTTCAAACCTTATTGGCTCTGTTGACCCTATTTATGCTGCGGATCTTGTTGGCACTGGAGTTTTTGACGGCAACCACTATTTTGGTTATATTGGTTTTTATAGTACTGTGCTTTCCCTTTGGTATAATCTTCCGGGATTCGATTCTGATGGAGGATACCCTGAGTGTTCTGTTTATGTGGCTGCGGATGCCAGTGCTTTGCCTGTTGCTGATGGAAACTGGCATCATTTTGCTGTTACTGACAGCAATGGTTCAGTAGCATTTTATTTTGATGGAACGCAATTGCCGCTTATTGGAGACTCTTACAAATATGGAGAATGTTATTATGACAAGGTTTCTAGTTTGCGCGTCAATATTGGCGGCCAATACCAGCCTTATTCGCCAAGTTTTCCCGGTTCGCTTGACGAGTTAATGTTGTTTGACCGTGCTTTGACTCCTTCAGAAATAACCGACATTGCACAGCAAAATCCTGGAGACCAGATTGTGGGCATTGTGCGTTCTTGCGGTGCTTTATTGAACGAGCCGGGCACTTATGTTTTGGAATCAGACATTACCGGTGAAGCTCTTGCTGGGCCTTGCATTACTATTGGCACACAATATGTTAGTTTAGATTGCCAGGGGTATTCAATTGCTAGCCAGAGTGCAGTGGCTGGAGTATATTCTGAACATCCATACTCTACAATAAGAAATTGTACAATCAGAATGGGCCCAGGCGGTTATTCTTCCGGTGCAGATGCAATTATTTTTTCCGGCGCTGACAATTCTGTTATTACGGACAATAATTTGAGCAACAATTATCGCGGAATAATGGTTTACAGCAGCAAAAAAGTTTTGATTTCTGGAAACATTGTGAACAATAACGCTACTGAAGGAATCAGTGCAATCGACCGAACAGGCGATAGCATTGAAGATTGCGCAGAGCTTTCCTTATTGAACAATTTTTTCAAGGGCAATGGTTATACCGGCATTTTGCTAAGCGATTGCCCGCGAACAGTATTGAAGGGAAATTTTGTCAGCAATGCTGGTCTTTATTCCGGCACAAATTTTAGTTCAAAAGACAGTGCAATTTTGAATAATATTTTTTATTCAAACAATCAGGACGGCTTGGCAATTGCAACAGGAAACACTAATGTTTGGGTTTCCGGAAACATTGCCTGCTCCAACAACCGCAAAGACATGGCTTGTTATGGCAGCGCGTTTGGTTCCCTGAATATTTTTTCGAGCACAGTGCCTTGCGGCGATTGGCCTGCTGCTTCCGACTTTACCGCATGCGATTCCAACGCTGTTTTGTTTATTTCAAATTATGGCAGGCGCAATTGTGGTGCTAATGCTTGCGATGGAACTGATTTGGATTTTGACGGGGATGTTGATGTTGACGACCTGGGTTTGTTTGTCCAGTATCCTGTTATTGGCCCGCGTGCTGGCGCGAGCGAGCTGGAAATTACGGGTTTGGCTGTTTCTCCGTCGTCAATTGTTGTGGGCAATGCTGACATTGGAACAATTGTGAGGTTGCAGAATAATACTGCGAGTGCTTTGAGTGTTGAAGTGGATTTTGTTGTTAGGAATTCTGGTGGTGGCGTATTGTTTTCCGATTCAAAGCTTGTTGATGTTGCCGCTAACAGTGCAAAGGTTCAAAACTTTTCTTTTGCTGTTGATGCCGGCTGGGGCCAGGGAACATATTCAGTGAATGCAGTTGGTGTTTCAGGCGCTTTGCGTGCAGAGAAAACAACAAACCTTGCCATTTTGGGCAGCGGCCTTTCCGTGCCAGAGATTGGATTGTTTTTGGTTCCATTGATTTTGCTCGCAGTGTTTTTTGTGTTGCTAACTGGCAAGTACGGCAAGGGAAAAAAAATCAGGGATCTTTTTTCTGGCTTCTTTCTGCCAAACAAAAAAAACAGGGGAAAAAAGCGCGCGCGCAAAAAGTGATTCCCCATTTTTTCGGCTTTTTTTCCGGTTGCACGCCTGAAAGCGCCAAATATAAATATGGCTTATGCGTTAATATGTTGGTTTTTATGCCAAACGGCTTTGACTGGAAAAAAAGAAAAAAAACAATTGCAATAGCAATTTTTGCGGGCCTTGTTGCAGCAGCGCTTTATTATGGCGCACTCCAACCCAAAGGCCCAATAGACAGACCGGACAGCCAATTGCAAATTCCGCCAGAAACTGAAAAGAAGCTTTCTACTGTTGCTTACATAAATCCAGGTTCTCCGTGCGCAACAGTCGAAGCCTGCACTGCAAAAGCAATTGCTGACTTGAATATTGCGTTCTGCAATTTCATTGTTCCGGTTTCAAATTATCCGAACGAGCTTTACGATTGCATAATGCAATTGGACGCTGCCCTTCGGCTTTCCGGAAAAGGAGGCAATAAAAAATGAAAAAAAGCCTTGTTCCAATGATTTTTCTCTTGCTTGTCGTGCTGCAGATTGCTGTTGCAAGCGCGCTTGAATACAGGTTTTCCGCAACTTTGGCATGGAGCGGCAACAAAGACTTTGACCTTTATACCAGAACCCCATCCGGAGCAGTAATGTATTATGGCAATCCCGGAGAACAAAGCGGCTTGAACTGGGGCGGGGATTCTTTTCCAAATTGCAACCCGAATACAGAAATTCCTGAATCTGTTTCCGGCACTTCAACCGTAACTGGAACCTATGATGTTTGGTATAATGTTTATTCAGACTGTGGTTTTGGCTCAATAACAGAAAAGGTTGTTACTGTTACTGCAATCACAAACCTCAAGATCAAAATAGTCAACGAAAGCGGTGCTGTTGCAGTGGACAAGGTTCTTGAAGCAGGGCAATCACAAGGCGCTTTTATTCCGCAAGACATGCATATTGGTTCGCACCCCGGGGGAACAGGCGTTCAAATAACTATTTCCGAAGCAGGCTGTGCTACTGACGCTGATTGCCAGACCCATCCGCAGCACTATTGCAAAAAATGGGTTTGCGAGCAGGCAACCAGCACTTGTGTGCTGCAAAACCTTCCAAAATGGGACAAGGACGAGGGAGATGCATTAAAAACCAGCATGCGCTATGGTCTTGACGTTTTCCCCCAGTCAAACAATTGCATGATTCGCGCCTGTGATGGCGATGGACAAGGCATTCCATACAATGCAGGAGTATACCCCGGCACAGTCTGGCCAACCGATTTTGCCGGAAAACCATACAAAATTTATGTGGCAGGCGGGATTCTTACTTGTGAACAACTTGATAATCAGAAACAGCCAGGAGATTGGTGGGACAATATGCAGGCAGTGGCTGGCGGATGTTGTGCTTATCCGGTTTGCCCCGAAAAAAACGTTGCCGGCTGGCTTGAAAACAAGAGAGTTGTTTATCATTATGGTTGCCAGGCAAATACTTGCACTGGAAAAAACCAAGAATACGTTCAGTATTCCGCAGACCGCTGCACAAACTCGGAAAAAGCAGGCCAGTATTGCTGCAAGACTGCAATAATTCCTGGCGGCAAAACAGATCCTCCACCTTTTCCGGGTGGAGGCGGCGACAATGGTGGTGGAACATATTGTTCTGCCGGAACTTGTGTTTTTGACCCGCTTGCTGTCGGCATTGGCTGCTTGGCTGATGCAGATTGTACTGGAAGCACGCACAACGAGTGCAGCAATAACTCTTGTGTTTCTGTTGATGGCCCCGGAAACAACCAATGCATGTTTGATGAAGACTGCCTTTTGAACCATACTGTTTGCCAAGGCGCTTCTTGTATTCCTATTGCGGGCGCAGGCTTGAATGAGTGTGCGCTTGATGGCGATTGCGGCGGCAGCTATTCTCAGTGCAGTGGCGGGCAGTGTGTTAGCGTTGATGGTGCTGGCGTGAGCAGTTGTTCTATAAATGAGGACTGTGCTGCTGGCCAGTACAAGGCCTGCAATGCCAATGGCAACTGTGTTTCCTTTCCAGGTTTCGGAACAAACTCTTGTTTATTTGATGCTGCTTGCCCGCAGCCAACTCACAGGGCTTGTGCTGGAGGCTCTTGCGAATTTGTTCCGGGTGCTGCTCTTCTTCCCGGTGAACAGGGTTGCTTGTTCGACATGGAATGCAATACTGCCTCGCCAAGGCATACTGTTTGCAGTCCTTCAGGCGGGTGTGTTGAGGAAGGTGGTTTTGGCGTTAGCGAGTGTGGAATAGATTCTGATTGCATCGGGCCTGTTGCTGATGCTGTTGTTGGAGACGCAAAAGTTTCTGGGGAGGATTATTTTCCCCGTGCAATAGAGGCTGTTTCTGGTTTTGTTGTTGTTTTGCATTCAGACCATGACAGCGATGATATTGACCTTGTGGCGTCGAATTCTCCAGTTTTTTGCCCTCTTGGCGATACCGGCGGTTGCTTGACTTATGAATGGAACAATGATTCGCCGGGTTGTCCTGCTTTGTCAAGTGCAACTGCAAAGAATCCTTCAATTGTTGTCGGAGATGTTGGTGAAGTTTGCCTTTATACTCTTGTTGTGCGTGACGAAAAAGGCAGGCCAAGCGAGCCAAAAACAGTTGCCATTACGTCTATTCTTCCGACTGGAAACTTTAAGATTATTGATTTTTATTTGCAGCCTTCTTTTGTCGTGCCAGTCGGGCAAGTAGAGGCAGTCATTGTGATTGAAAATATTGGCGCTGGTGCCGGCACTGCAACTATTAATCTTGGCGTTTTAGAGCCAAGCGCCGGCATGCAGCAAGCCGTTGCGGGAAACTTGCCAACTGCATTGCTTGTCGGCAGCATTGATGGCGAAAGCACTGTTGTATCTTTTGCCGGCACGACAAAGTTTTCCGGGTCAACCAGCGGAAACATACCTGCCGGAGAAACAGTCCCGTTCAGTATTATTTTTACTGTTGACAATTCTTGGGCGGGTGGAAACTATTTGGTGAACGCAAGCGTTTTTTCAGGGGCAACCAAAATGGATGAAAAAGTTCAGACTCTGACTGTCGGTTCTGTAATCCGCCCTGTGCCGGAATTCAACATTTTGTTATTGCCGGCATTGCTTGCGATTGTTTTCTTCATAGTGTTTTTCGGCACAAAGCGCGGCAAAAGCAGCCACTGATTGTTTCCTGTGCTTTTTTTAAGGCTTTTTTTCCAAAGATTATTTCATGCTTGCCCCAAGAAAAATAATTTTGGCGTCCAATTCCCCCAGGCGAAAGGAGTTGCTGCAAAAGCTCGGAGTTTTTTTTACTGTGCTTCCGAGCGATTTTGACGAAAGCATTGTAAAGCATGCTTTGCCGAAAGAGGTTGCGCGCTTGCGCGCTTTGGGCAAAGCACTGGACATTGCAATGCGCCTGCAGGACGGCATTGTTTTGGGTGCCGATACTGTTGTTGCATTGGAAAAAAAAACATATGGCAAGCCAAAAAATGCTGCGGATGCAAAGCGCATGCTAAAGCGCTTGAGCGGAAAAACGCATTCGGTTTTTACTGGCATTGCTTTGGTGAATGCAAAAACAAAAGAGCGTGCAAGTGCGGTAGAAGAATCAAAAGTCAAATTCAAAAAGCTCTCGGCGCAGCAGATTGAAGAATATGTTGCTTCCGGCGAATGCTTTGGAAAAGCAGGCTCTTATGCAATCCAGGGAAAGGCTGCAGCGCTGATTGAGGGATATGACGGCAGCATTTCAAACATTGTCGGCTTGCCGTTGGAAAAGCTAAAGCCAATGCTGGAAAGTTTCCTTTATTGCAAATAAGCTTGCAAGCGCTTGAATGCACGCTTCTTTGCCCCCTCGGCCCACCCAACGCATATTGGCACGCATTGGCTATTGTTGCAGTGCTAATGATTATTAATCTCCTTTTCCTTTTTTTTCCGTGGAACAAAACTATTATTCTCTTTCAAAAGACCAGGCTCTTTTGGCACTGCAGTCAAGCGAATTCGGCCTGTCGAGCGCAGAGGCAGCAGAGCGCTTGAAGCGTTATGGCTTGAACGAGTTTCCCGCAAGCAGAAAAAGGCATTTTTTGCATGTTTTTCTTTTGCAGTTCAAAAGCCCGTTTATTTTAATTCTGGTTGCTGCCGCAATAATGGCTTTTTTTCTGGGCGAACAAATAGATTCAATGATAATTTTGGGAATGATTTTTCTCACTTCCGCGCTGGGTTTTTTTCAGGAATTCAAAAGCGAAAAGGCTCTGCAGCAACTGCAAAGGCTTGTTTCTTTCAATGCAAAGGTTTTTCGCGACGGAAAAGAAACAGAAATAAACGTAAAGCAGTTGGTGCCGGGCGACATTGTTTTTTTGGAAATCGGCGACATTGTTCCTGCTGATGCGCGCCTGCTGAAAGCGGAAGAGTTCGCTTGCAACGAAGCAGCGCTCACGGGGGAATCTATGCCGTCGGAAAAAACCCTTGGTGCGGTTTCGCTGAAAAACCCTGCCTTGCCTGATTTGAAAAACACTGTTTTTATGGGAACAAGCGTTTCCAGCGGCAATGCCCTCGCGCTGATTACCGGCACTGGCTATAATACCGAATTTGGAAAAACAGCTTCTTTCCTAAAAAACCATGAAACAGAAACCTCTTTTGAAAAAAGCCTTTCGCGCTTTGGAAACTTTTTGATTTACATTATTATTGCAATGACTTTTTTTCTTTTTGCAATAAACTCTGTTTTGGGAAAAGACCCGTTGGAATCTTTTCTCTTTGCATTGGCGCTTGCGGTTGGCATTACTCCGGAAGCACTGCCAATAATAATTACCATCGGATTGTCGCACGGCGCAATGGAGCTCACAAAGAAAAAGGTTATTGTCAAAAAGCTTTCCGCGATAGAAAACCTCGGGAACATGGATGTTTTGTGCTCTGACAAAACCGGCACTCTGACAGAGAATAATTTTTCCCTGCATTCTTTTTTTGACGTCGCAGAAAGGCGGAACGAAAAACTGTTGCTTTTTTCTTTGCTCTGCAATTCCGCCGTAAGAACAAAGCGCGGCTTTGTCGGCAACAGGATTGACGTTGCGCTTTGGGAATTTGCAACAAAGCACTTTGACCTCAAAAAGCTGCAGCAGTTCAAGGCAATCGAAGAAATAGAGTTTGATTTTGAGCGCAGGCGCATGAGCGTAGTGCTGGAAAAAAACAATTCTTTCGGCCTGGTTTGCAAGGGCTCTTTTGACTCTGTGCTTGGCGCTTGCGGCACTGTCTGCATTCACGGCCACCATTTTCCGATTGCGTCAAAAAAAGCAGAGCTTGAAAAAAAGTTTTTTGAACTAAGCAGCAAGGGATACAGGGTCATTGCAATCGCGTCAAAAAAAATAGAAAAAAGGCAATCCTATTTTGCGGCTGACGAGAAACAGCTTTGTTTTTTGGGCTTTCTTTCTTTTTTTGACCCTCCCAAAAAGATTGCTGCTGAAGCAATCAAATCAATGCAAACCCTCGGGGTTTCATTGAAAGTAATCACTGGCGACAACGAGCCTGTAACGCGGGAGGTTTGCAGGCAGGTTGGCTTCAAAATTGTTGACGAAAGGATTATTGACGGTTCAACGCTTGCTTCAATGAACGCGCAGCAGGCAAGCGAGGCAATTGCGCGCTATAATGTTTTTGTCCGCATCAGCCCCGGGCAAAAACTGCAGATTGTCAGCGCATTAAAGCAGCAAGGGCACACAGTAGGCTTTCTGGGCGACGGGATAAATGACGTGCAGGCGCTGAAAGAAGCTGATGTTGGCATTACTGTTGACAGCGCTGTTGACATTGCAAGGGAAAGCGCGGACATTATCCTGCTGAAAAAATCATTGCTGGTTATTGATGATGGCATAAAAGAAGGCAGGCGCACTTTTGGAAACATGATAAAATACATCTTCAACACTATTTCCGCAAACTTTGGCAACATGTTTAGTCTGGCAATTTCCTCTGTTTTTTTGCCGTTTATTCCATTGCTGCCCACGCAAATTTTGCTGACCAATTTTTTGTCCGACGGGCCAATGATTACCATTTCCACTGACAAGGTTGATGCTGAATACCTGCACAAGCCGAGGCGCTGGAGCATTAAAACAATTTCGCGCTTTATGGTTTTCTTCGGCTTGCTGAGCTCGATTTTTGACTTGGTTACAATGGCATTTTTGCTGTTTGTTTTGCAGGCGAGCGCAGACATTTTCAGGACTGCCTGGTTTGTTGAATCAGTGTTGTCGGAAATAATAATTACTTTTGCAATCCGCACTAAACGCCCGTTCTGGAAAAGCAAGCCAAGCAAATGGCTTTTGGCATCATCAATAATCGTGATTCTTGTTTCAGTCGGCGTTATTTATTCTCCCGCAAACGTTTTGTTTTCTTTTGTTCCGCTGCCCGCGTGGTTTTTGCTGGTGGTTTTTTTCATCTTGATAGCGTATTTTTCGCTTGTTGAGTTTGCAAAAAAATATTTTTTCAGAAGGTTTGACATTTGAACAAAACCATTGAAGAAATAGTGCCGAACTGCTTTTGGCTGGTTCCGCAAGGGCAAAGCTGCAACTCTTTCCTGCTCAAGGGGGAAAAAAAGAATGTTTTGGTTGATTCCGGATTGCAGGCAGAGGCAAAGCAATTGCGCTTCAGCGTCATGGAAACAGGATTGAAAACAAAAGACATTGGTTTGATTCTGCACTCGCACTGCCATGCGGACCATTTTTCCTCTGATTTTTTGTTTGAAAGCGCGCGCGTGCGCATGCACAAGGCAGACGCAAAGCCAGTTGAAAAAAAAGACGCGCTTGCAACAGCAAGCAATTTGCTTTCCGCAAGCTTTTTTCCAAAAATTTTTTCTTTTTTCCGCAAGGGCGAAACCATTAACCTCGGAAACTTCAAGCTCAAAGTGCTCTTTACGCCCGGCCATACCGTGGGCAGCGTTTGTTTTCTCGAGCAAAAAAACAAGATTCTTTTCAGCGGCGACGCTTTGTTCAACAATGGCGTTGGCCGAACAGACTTGCCCGGCGGCAGCGCAAAACAATTGCTTGCTTCGCTGGAATTGCTCGAGAAAACAGATTTTGAAATCCTCTGCCCCGGGCACGGCAGCATCCTGAAGCGCAACCAAAAAGAAAACATTATTTTTGCCAAACAGGCTTTGCGGGGCAATTGAGCGGCATTTTTATTGCCAAATAGCAAGACTTTTTATCAGTTTTTTCACTATTTTTAGCGTGGTTTGCTTGGCAGAAACTCTTTCAGTCATTATTCCCGCTTTCAATGAAGAAAAAAGAATTTTATCTTTTTTAGTTGCATTGCTTGATTTCAAAAACAAAAACAGTTTTTTTGAAGAATTGATTGTAGTGAATGACGGCAGCACTGACAATACTGCCCGCGTGCTGCAAAGCTTTGGAAACAAAATAAAACTATTGGAGCACAGGCAGAACAAGGGCAAGGGCGCAGCAGTAAAAACAGGCGTGTTAGCCGCAAAAGGAAACTTTATTGTCTTTGCAGATGCGGATGGTGCAACTCCTGTTTCCCAGATTAAGCCAATGCTTTCCGCACTGAAAAAATTTGACCTCGTTGCCGGCGCAAGAAACCTAAAAGATTCAAAAATCACTAGAAAAAAGCCTGTTTTGCGCAGGGTTTTCAGCTGGCTCGCCAACCATTATGCAAACCTGCTTTTCAGCACTTCTTGCAGTGACGTTTTCTGCGGTTTCAAAGGCATGAAAAAAAACCTTGCAAAAAAGGTTTTTGCAAAAATGCTTTCCTCAGGCTGGGCTTTTGACGCTGAATTGCTTGCGCGCGCAAATGGCTTGCAAGCGACAATCGGGCAGATTCCAATCGAATGGCGTTTTGTAAAAGGCAGCAAACTGCGGCTTAACCAGAAACTTTTCAGCGCGTTCTTTTATCTGCTTGAACTGAAAAAAATTCTAAAAAAAGAGAGAGTTTTGCAATGAAACAGCACTCGCAAAAAAGCAAGCCGCAAACCATGCCGGGAGAAGAAGGCGCGAACAGCAAGCAAACTTTGCTCTTTGCAGGATGGATTTTTTTTATCGCACTTCTCGCCTACTCGCAGTTCTTTGGAGTAAGGATAATGGAGTTTGACGCTGTCAGCAAAATCATTTCGCACAGCGGAAAGGATGCGGCGGAAATATTCAGGATTTTTTCTTCTCCCGAAGAGCATTATCTTTTCTTCAGCAGCAACTATCGGCCGTTCGAAAGCCTTGTTTTATGGATTGCCTATTTGTTCAACGGGCTGGATTTTTTTATGCTCCACTTTCTGGGTTTTTTCCTGCACGCAGTCAACAGCGTGCTTGTTTTTTTCCTTGCAAGAAGGCTGCTGAAAGACAATTTCGGCTTTTTTTCTTTCCTTGCGGCAGCGCTTTTTGCCTTGCACCCCGTAAACATTAACACTGTTTTGTTTGTTTCCCGATTGCACGAACCGCTTGTTGCCTTTGGCTTGCTTGCCTCGCTGTTGTGCCTGGCAAGGTTTCTTGAAACAGGAAAAAAGCTTTTTTTTGCCTTTGCGTTTTTGTTCTGCGCCATTGGAACTTTCTCAAAAGAAACAGGCCTGTTGATTGCGCCAATGCTTTTCCTCTATTGCCTCGCGTTTTTGAAACAAAAAAACATTCTCGGCCGCTTGTTTGAAGCAGCAAGGCTGTGCATTCCGTTCTTTTTTCTTGCAGCAGCCTATGTTACACTGACCTTTTTGGCATTAGGCAGGTTTGGCGGCTACGCTACTGCAAGCCCAAGCTTGCGTTCGCAGCTTGTTGTTTCTTTTTTCAGGTATATCCTTTATCCCAACGATTTTTTGCAGAACAATTTTTTTCTTTCAGCGCGCACATTTTTCGGCCAGCAATTGCCAAACATTGTTTTTTTGGCGGTTTTTTCCGCGCTTGTTCTGGTTATTCTCTGGTTGTTTTCACGGCAAAAAGAAAAAAGGCAGGCATTATTTTTGCTCGCCTGGCTTTTTGGCTTTCTTTTTGCGTTCGTGGTTTTTGGTTTCATGTACCCTTGGTATACTTATATTCCTCTCATTGCATTTGCAATTCTTTTCGGATTCTTCCTGAAAAAATGCAATGCTTTTTTTCACAAGAGCAGGCTATCGCTATTGTGCGCGCTGCTGGTTATAGTGTTTTTTGCCTCTCCGCTCGCTTTTTCCCCGCTTTTTGTTTCTTACAAGCAGCCCTTGATTGCAAGCCAATTGTCACAAAAAATTTTCAGCCAAACATTGTCCGCGGTTTCAAGATTGCCTGATGAAAGCACTGTTTTTTTGGTAAACTATCCGCGTTATTTTTCTTTTAATGAAAACGGGTTTTCGCACACTATTTTTTTGGTTCACGGCGGTTCCATCCAGGCAATGCTCGATTATGCCATGCCGAAAAAAAAAGCCAGCATAATTGCCTTGACAAATTCTTCAATAACAGAAGCATCGCTTGCCAAAAACCAGTTTGGTTTTTTTGTTCGGGGCAATTGTTCTTTTGTTTTGGAGAACGCGCTGCCAAAGCTTGCGCACATTCGGCGCGATGCAATGGCAAGGCGCATTCCAGACATTGGTTTTGCAGGCAATTTTTCTCAGACTGAAATAATCGAAATGCAGTTCCCGGAAAAAGAATGCAAAACCGCAATATTCCTTTTTTTTGACGGGCAAAACATCCAACTGCTGAAAGCAACAGGCAACTTGCCAGCCAAAGCGCAAGTTAATTAATTTTGTTCGCTGCAAATTATGCTATATGTTTCGCGGAAAGCCGCCAAAGAACATTTTGAAAAGAAGCGTACAATATAGGGAGCGCCAGCCTCGCCCAGAAGCTGCGAGGCAAAGGAAGAGTAAAGTTAACCCTGCTTTCAGACGGTTTGTTAAAAGGCTGATTGCAGAAAATTCTGCTGAATTGCATGCCAGTGCTGAATCAATTGCCGATGCAATAGTCGGCAGGGCAACTTTTGGTTACGGCAATTCTGTTCCGCACGAGGCATTTATTTTGAACGCTTTGCCTGCAAACCTGTCTCCCGAAATCAGGAAAAAACTGGAAACGCAAATTATTTTTAGGTTGGGCAAGCAAGAGAAATCGCGCTCTGAGTGAACCGCTTTGCAGATAAAATAGCCGCAAAAAAAACGGAAGATTTGTTTATTTTGCCAAAAGGGCTAATCTTTAAAAACACTCCAATTCATAGAATAAATACGCTTTTTCGTCTTTTGACGAAAAAAGCTTCGTGGTTTGGTGGTTTGTTTTGGCTGAACATTTTGGCAAAACTTATTCAAAAATCCTTGATTTGATTAGTGAAAAAAAGGGCTTGGCTTTTTTGGTTATTGACCCGCCAAACCAGCCGGTTGAAACAGCAGGCAGAATTGCAAAGCTTGCAGAGCAAGCAGGCTTTGACGCAATTACAATCGGCGGCAGCGTTGGAGCACAGGGAGAATTATTGGACAAAACAATTATTGCAGCAAAAGAAAACTCTTCTTTGCCAGTAATATTGTTTCCAGGCAATATTGCAACTCTCTCAGACAAAGCAGACGCAGTATACTTTATGACTTTGCTTAATAGCAATGACCCGTATTATTTGAGCGGTGCGCAAACAGCGGCAAGCTTTCCGGTAAAGCGCATGGGCTTGGAATACATTCCAACCTCTTATATTGTTGCAGAGCCCGGAAGGGCAGTCGGCTTTATTGGCCGCGCGCAATTAATTCCCCGCAATTTGCCGTATTTGGCTGCAGCAACTGCTCTTGCTGGCCAAATGATGGGCTCGCACTTGGTAATTCTGGAAAGCGGCGGAGGAGCTTCAGAGCCAGCGCCAGTTGAAATGGTTTCCGCGACAAAAAAAGCGCTTGACATTCCCTTGATTGTTGCCGGCGGAGTCAAGACAGAACAATTTGCTTATCAGACAATAAAAGCAGGCGCAGACATTATCCATGTTGGCAGTGCACTGGAAAAAGCGCGCGGCAACCTTGACGAAGCCCGCAAGATAATGCAATCATTCATCAGTGGCGTGCGCAAAGGCGCAAAAGAAAAAAAATAAAAAAAACAATCTTTTTTTTATCTGCTTTCTTGTTTGATTGCCTCGATTGTTTCTTTCACTGCAATCTGCAATGGCGTTTTGCTTTGCCAGCCGTAAGCGTGGATTTTTGTCAAATCATACTCGCGGTTTCGCAATAGGCGCTCAATGTGCTCGTTTGAGAAAAAGAATTTTTTTCCCTGCAGCCTGTAAACTATTCCCATTATTGCAGCAAGCAATTTTCCCTGCCATATTGGAACTGTTTTTATTTCCCCGTTCACCTGCAACTCTTTTGCAATTAATTCTGCTAGCTCTTTCAGGCTTGGCGCTTCTTCCCCTGAAATAACAAATGTTTCGTTCTCTGTCTGCTCGCGCTCCAGCACGAAAACAATCGCGTTAACCAAATCTTTATAGTAAATGGTTTGCCATTTGTTTTTGCCATTGCCGATCAGTGGAAATCCTTTTTCAATCAGCTTGAAAATGCTTTTCCAATAAGCGTTTGGACCGAGCACTAAAGCTGAACGCAAGACAGTCACTGAAATTGCCTCTTGGCATTTCATCACTATCTTTTCTGCTTCCGCCTTGCTTTGTTCGTAAGCAGTAACTGGCATTATCTGGGTTTCTTCGCTTGCCTTGCCTTTAACGTTTCCCATTACTCCAACTGTTGACAAAAAAACAAACCTTGGAACGCGCTGCTGCATTGCAGCTTCAACCAGATTTTTTGTGCCTTGGACATTCACTTCAAACAGCCTTTGTTTTCCAGCGCTTTCTTCCAGCAAAGCAGCCAAATGCACTATTGCATGCACTCCTTTTGCTGCTTCATCGCAATGCTCTTTGTTCAGCAAATCCTTTCCAAGCGCCAAGTCAAACTCGCGCACTTCAACGCCTTTTTCCGCCAATCGCTTGCAGAGCTCTTTTCCCACCAAGCCGTTGCTGCCGGTTACTAATACTCGCATGATAAACTTTGGGCGATTGGAGTATTAAATATTTTCATTAATGCTTTTGTAGGTAAAAATGCAGGAATTCATTGAAATTGATGCTTCCGCGGGCGGGCAAGTGTTCCGCACTGCAATTGGACTGAGTGCTTTAACGCAAAAGCCAGTGCATTTGTCAAACATCCGTTCAGCGCGCCCAAATCCAGGATTGCAGGCACAGCACTTGACTGCATTGCAGGTTGTAGCGCGATTGTGCAACGCGCAATTGAAAGGCGCAAAAAAAAAGAGCACTGAATTGTTTTTCACTCCGCACGCTGTTGTTGGGGGAGCTTTTGCCGCAAACATTGGAACAGCAGGCAGCATTTCGCTTGTTTTGCAGTCAGCAATTTTTCCCTCGCTATTGAAAGAAACAAAGCTCCGCATCATCGGCGGAACCAATGTTCCGTTCAGCCCGCCAATAGAATTTTTGCAGGAATCATTGTTTCCAGTGCTAAAAAAAATGGGCTGCAATTTTGACGCCAACGTAAACAAGCGCGGTTATTTTCCCCGCGGAAACGGCATTGTTTCTTTTTCCAGCAAGCAGGCAAAACTGCATCTCTCCCCAATCTGCTTTAACGATTTGGGCGAACTGAAATTCATAACTGCTTTTTCCAACAGCGCGGGCTTGCCGAAAGAAGTCTGTGGCAACCAATTGCGCGGCGCAAAAAAAGAACTGGAATCATTGAATGTAGATTTTGTCGAATCGCTTGATTGCAAGGAAGAAAGCGATTCAACCGGCAGTTGCATTTCTTTGTTTGCGCATTTTTCTTCCGGCCGCGTGCTTGCTGCAAGCGCTTTAGGTGCAAAAGGAAAACAAGCGATTTTTGTTGGCAAAGAAGCAGCGGAAAAATTGAAAAAAGAAATTTCTGCCTGCAAGGCTGTTGACGCGCATTTGGCAGACCAGTTGCTGCCGTTCATGGCGTTAGCAGAAGGATATTCCACAATTGAAACAAGCTGCCTGACAGAACATGCCTTAAACAACATTAAAGTCTGCGAGCAATTGCTGGAATGCAAGTTTGAAACAAAAGGCAAATTAAACGAGCCAGCGGAAATTTTTGTTCAGGGAATTGGTTTTACAGGCGCAAAAAAAACAACCCAACAAGGTCTGGAAACATCATTGCAAAAACACTGCCAAGGAAAATGAATGGCGCAAACCTTGGCGCGTTCCTGTAAACCAGCACTTCGCTAATTTTTGCCTTTTTCAGCTTTTCAATTTCTTTTTCTCCAAGCACGCCCTTAAACTGCAAATCCAAGACTTCAAGGGTTTTTTTGTTCTCGAACTCTGTTGCAAGCAATTCGTCTTCTTCCAAATCCTTCAGCAAAACTTTTTTCAAAAAGAATTCTTTTCGGATGCCTTTTTCCAGCGCCAAAAAAACCAATCCAAAAGCCAATGGCACTGTTAATGTTGCGAGAGAAAAAGCAGAAAGAACCTTCAATTGCAATACAAGCCACAAATAAAGCAAAAGGAAAAATCCAAAGCTTGCCGCGGTAATAATGCCTTTTTTGTTTTCCTTGAAGCTTATTCCGCGCTTCAGCAAATAGCGCCCCGCAAAATAAATTGTGAAAACAATTATTGCAAGCATTGCGCTGAAAAACAAAACATTCAGCAAAAAAATTCCCTGTGCTTTTCCGAAAAACGGCAATGCCAAGGCAATTCCTGCAAACAATTTCACGTCTCCCCCGCCGATTTTTCCAGCGTAATAGAAAACATAGCCTCCCGCAAAAACAATTGCGCCCAAGAGCAAGCCAAGCCATTGCTGTTCCAGCAGATTCAGGATTATTCCAATGGCAATCAACGGATAAGTTATTTTGTCAAACACCAACCCTGTTTTCCAGTCGGTGTATGCGGAAATCGCGCTTGCAAGCAAAACAAGCGCTTGCCTCAACAACAAGAAATCCATTTTGCCACCTTGTTTAGCCCAATGCTATTAGTATTGTTCCAATGACTATTGCAATTGCGCCTAAGATTGTTTTGATTGAGATTTTTTCTCCCAAAAAAATAAACGCCAATGCGAGCGCGAACAAAACGCTTGTTCTGTCAATCGGAGCAACCTTGCTCACATTGCCAATTTTCAGGGCATAGAAATACGCCAACCAAGACAATGCACCAAACACGCCCGCAAGCGCAATGAAAGCCCAGTTTTTTGCGTCAATTCCCTGCAAATTTGTTTTATTCAGTGCAATTGCAAACCCGACAGTAAAGATTGCCATTATTACTGCTCGCGCTGCTGTCGCTGTCGTGCTGTCTATCCCCTGCAGGCCAAGCTTTCCAAAAAAAGCGACAAATGCAGCAAATATCGCGCTCAACAACGCAAAAATCAGCCATTCCATTCAGAATCACGTTTTCCTTCGATTGGTTTTTCATGCCCAAGCACTTGCCAACCTGTTGGAGTTTGCATTACTGCGACTCTTTTTCCCATACCCCGCAAAGTAAAACTAATTTTTAATGGTTGTTTTGCCCCGAGCCGGACCTCCATGGCTTCATGCATCTCAATCATTCTAGTCAATTTGTTTCCCAAGAGCCAAAACGCAGTGTATTCATCCAAACCAACTTGTATTAATTCTTTTTTCAGCAATTCAAACAATTGAACATATCGTTCGTCGCGGTTTTTCAATTTGCGCCTGACAACTATTTCCGCTGCTCTTTGAATTGCCTGGTCTGCTTTTTTTTCAGACGCCAAGCTATAGTGAGACAATTCTTTTGCTATTTTGCCTCGGTCTTCTTCCGATATTTTTCCAAGGCTTGCGATTGTGCCGTACGCTTTTGCAAGCATGGGATTATTTGTTTGTTCTGCAAGCCTTTTTGCAAGCGCTGGCCTGCCAAAGCAATCCAATAATGTTCGATTGACGATTCTTTTTGAAGCAATAAGAGAAGCTCCACCGGTTGCAAAGCCCATTTTTTTGAATACGCGCCGCGCTTTTTCCCTTCGTGCAAACGCGCTTAGCGCTCTTCTTGACCCAACAAGACCTTTTTTTTTACTGAACATTGTTTCAAACTCCTTCTGTTATTTATTGTATTACCAAGCATATTTCTTTTTTTTCTTTTTTCCGAACATTTGCGTGAGTTTTTGCATGTCAAAGCCGCCTTTTGCCAGTTTTTCCTCGTCAAGCTTTTTCAGTTGCTTGAAGGCTTTTTTCATGCGCTTGAAATTCTTCAATAGTTCTCGCACTTGCTCTTGGGTTTTTCCGCTGCCTTTTGCAATTCTCGCTATGCGGCTGCTGTTAATTATTTCCGGGTCGAGCTTTTCTTTTTTTGTCATGCTGTCCATTATTATTTTGAATCCGTCAAGCTTTTCCTCTCCCATTTCAGCCATTTCTTTCGGCAACTGCTGTTTCATTCCCATCATGTCCAAAACTTTTCCAAGCGGGCCGATTTTGCGCGCTGCCTTCAATTGCTCGTAAAACATCTGTAGAGTGAATTCTCCTTTCATTAATTGTTCCAAATCCACTGGCTCTTCTTCGTATGCCTCTTTTGCTTTTTCCAGCAAAGCCTGCAAATCTCCATAGCCCATTACCCTGCTTAAATAGCGCGTTGAATCAAACTCCTGCAAATCGTCGATTTTTTCTCCAACGCCAATGAAAAAAACAGGGCTTTTTGTCGCGTTGCATGCTGCGAGAGCCCCGCCGCCTTTTGCACTGCCGTCTAATCGCGTTATTATTACTCCATTGACTCCTACAGCTTCATGGAATGCAATTGCCTGTTTTTTTGCAACTTGCCCAACATCTGCCCCGATTACCAGCCATGTTTGTTCTGGCTTGAAAGCAGAAGTAATTTCCTTTATTTCCTTCACGAATTCTTTGTCCAGCGCGTTTCTTCCAGCACTGTCGCAAATAATTAAATCAAAGCCTTTTGCCTGTTTCAAAGAATCTTCAACAACCTTTTTTGCGCTTTTTTCTTTCTGATTGCCAAACAATGGCACTTTTATTTTCTCGCAAATCTGCTTCAACTGCTCGAAAGCAGCAGGCCTGAAAGTGTCAGCGCAAATAACGCCAACTTTTAACCCGCGCTTTTGGTAATAATGCGCAAGCTTTCCGATTGTTGTCGTTTTTCCCTGGCCAAACAATCCGACCATCAAAATGCGACTTGGCTTTTCCGGGGCTTTTTCCAGCGCGCTGCCAAGAAGCGATGCAAGCGCATCATGGGTTGTTTTGATTACGTGCTCTCTCCTGTTGATTCCTTCAGGCAGTTCTTTGAAAGCTTCTTGTTCTATTTTTTTGCTCAAATCCAAAACTAGCTGTATTTCAACATCCGCGCTAATGAGCGCGCGCTGCAGCTCTTTGATTGCCTCTTTGATTGTTTCCTTGTCAACGCCGCTAGTGCGCAATCTTTCCATTGCACCGCGCAATTGTTCGCCAAAACCCATTTTTTCACTTTAAATATTTGTTCTGGAAAAGCATTAAAACCGCGTTGTTTTTATTGCAGTGCCAGGGAGCAATAACAAGATGGTTTATCTCGGCAAAACTCGGCATGCCCTGGCTGGACAGCAACAAGCGCGTTCAAATCAGCGTCCAATAAAAAAGCAGCATTTGCGTTAAATTATTTTTTCCAGCACAAATTCCGGGTCGAAAGCCAGCAAATCTTTGTATTCCTGGCCAGTGCCGACAAACAAAACAGGCTTTTTTGTTTTGTATAACAGAGAGATTGTTGTGCCGCCTTTTGAATCGCAATCTATTTTTGTCAAAACAAAACCGTCAATTCCCAAAGCAGCATTAAACTCCAAAGCCTGCTGCAATAATGCCTGCCCGGTGAACGATTCGCCGACATAAATCTTCAAATCCGGTTTTGCAACTCGAACAATTTTTTTCAGTTCTTCCATGAGATTGCGGTTTGTTTCCTGCCTGCCCGCGCTGTCAATCAGCACAAAATCATTGCACGCTGCTTCTGCTGCTTTGACTGCGTCAAAGGCAACTGCCGCAGGGTCAGCTCCGTACTTGTGCTTTATCATTCGCACTTTGAGTTTTTCCGCGTGCTTTTCCAATTGCTCGATTGAAGCCGCGCGAAAAGTGTCTGCAGCAGCCCAGACAACGCTTTTTCCCCTGCCCTGCAGCAAAAAAGTCAGTTTTGCAATTGTTGTTGTCTTTCCCGCGCCATTCGGCCCCAAAAACAATATTACAAAAGGCTTCTTTTTTTCAGCCAGTGCCAGCAAGTCTTTTTTCTCGACAGCCATTGTTTTCTGCAATGCCTTTTTTATTTCCTCTTTGACAAGCTCGTTCAGGTTTTTTCCAGATGGAATCTTTTTTCCTACTAGCTCTTTTCTAATTTCCCTTGTGATTTCAGCCGCAGTGTCCTGTTCAACATCTGCCTCCAGCAAGGCAAGCTCCAATTCGTCCAATAATTCTGCAATGTCTTTTTCATTCAGTTCAACAAAGCCCCTGAAAACAGATTTTATTTTTCCCGCAATTCCGACCTTTGTTTTCAGCTCGCGCTTTTTTTCTTCTGTGCGAATAACGTCTTCTTGAACCTGCTCTGCCGGCTCTTCTTTTGCTTCCACTGCAACAAGCACGGGTTCTTCTTTTTCCGCCTGCTTTTTTTCCACCGCGGCTTTTTTTTCTTTGGCGCTTTTTTCGATTTTCTTGTCTGCTTCCTTTAATTCGCGCTCTATTTCCTGCTCTTCTTCAGTCAGTTCCTGCAGTTCTGCAGCCAGCCTTGTTTTTGGCTCTTCACGCTCTTCAGCTGCCCGCGCCTGCACTGCAGCTTTAGCTTGTTCTGTGGCTTCTGCTGTTTTTTCCTGTTCCGCTGGCTGCTGTGCAGCCCCTTTTTTTTCAATTGTTTTTTTGAGCTTTTCAGTGAATGAAGAAAGCTTTTTTTTCAGCAAGTCAAACAATTAACCACCGTAAAATATTGAGTTTTTTGCAGCAAACTGGTTAAAAAAGAAAAAGAAATTCATTTGGCTTGGGCTTGCTGTTGCTTTTTTTGCTCGATCATTGACAGCAATCTGCTGATGCTTTCGAGGTTTGCCGAGACTTTTTCCCACGCTTTTTGCATTTCCGCAAGCGAGTTTCCTGTTCCCTCTTTTCTTTCGGCAAGAATCTTTAATGCCTCGTCAATCGTCATGTTTGCCACTATTCCGCCCGCCATGCTGGCTTTTGCGTTCGCGTTGCTTTCCACCAGCGCATCAATATAAACACCCGCTCCCACTGGAACAATTATTTTTTCTTTTTCTTGGGATTTTTTTATTGCGTTCAGCGCATCTGTTGCAGCCGCAATTTCCAGCAATTGGCTTTGCGTCATTGCAATGTCAGACTGGATGTTTTCCAGTTTTCCGCGCTCTGAGGAAAAAATATTCATTAATTGCTGTTCCGACAATTTTACTTTTTTTTGGTCTTCAGCCATCAAATCACTTTTTTTCCTTCACTTCAGTTATTTGAATATTTCTTCTTTTAATCTTATTTTTTGACCCGAACTGCGTCATTGTGCGTTCCGCGGCGTTTGCAGTGTTGAACGCGCGCAGCTCTTTTGTGAATGCCTGTTCCCTGTCTTTGAGCAATAGCTTGCCCTGCACTGTGAAAACTTTCAATTCTTTCTTTTTTTGCTTTTTTTCCACAGAAACCACCTTTTTTTATTCTCCGCTTAATCCTTCGTCAATGCGCAACAGTTCGTGCTGAGTGGAATGCAATCCAACAAGCGCAGCGCGGTCGTTTGCAATAATGCTGTTTGCAATAAATGCGTCGCCATAGTTTGCGGTTGTTGTTTTTCCCTTCAGGCCAAACCATGCCTCTAATGCTTCAAGCTCTTTTTTTGTGGCTTTTGTTGTTGCAACAAATCCCTTGTTCGTTGTAACAATTGCCGCCCCCGCCAAATCGCTTGATGCAATCGCCATTTGCTTTACTTCCACCTTCAAAAAATTTTTTATTTCTTTTTGCGTTTCTTTTGCAAGCGTTTTGCCGCAAACCGCCTTTGTATCATTCAATGCTACCAGGTTTCCCAACGCGTTTGTCTCCCCGACTTTTTTTGCCCGCAATCCCAATTGTTCCAGTTGCTTTAGTTCGCGCTCTTCCGCTATTCCCGGCAATAATATGCCGTGCTTGTTTGCAATTGTCAATGCGCCAATCAAGGAACTGTTTGCAATGTTTGCGTGGATTATTTCAACGCCAAAAAAATCATTCAAGCCGTGCAATTCCTTTTTCTGCAATTGCATTGGCAACAGCACAAAGCGGTTTGTCGCTTTTGCAAACACTCCCACAAACGGGCTGCTTCTCATTGTGCCTTTTCGCAATTCCATTTTGCAATCACTGCCTCTTTATTTCCAGTGCCTCGCCGTATTTTTCCTTCAATTTTTTTTCTTCCAGCTTTTGCCCTTCAATCTTGTCCTTTTCCTCTGCCTCTTTCTTTTCTTCTTTTGTTTCCTTTGCTTCCGCTTTCCTTTTTTCCGCTTCTTTTTCCTCTTTCTTTTTCTGCGCGGCCTTTTTCTCTTCAATGAAAGTTTTCAATTCTTTTCCGCCTTTCAGGAAAACCCGCGCTTTTTCTTCCGCAAGCAAAACGTCAATGTCCAGCTTGTTCGGAATATTGCTGATTCCGCGCGCCCAAACAGAACGGTTAACCTCTGTGGACAACAGCACGCTTTCAACCGGAATGCGCGTGTGCTTTGTAACAAACCTTCGGATAAAAGTCATTGCGCGCTTTGCGCGTTTCTTTAACGGAAACCTTTTCGCGGGATTCAAGCAAACGCGGTATGATTTTGTCTCTGTTTTTTCATCGTTCTTTTTTTCTTTTTCCGCCATAAAGAATCACTTTTTGTTTTTGCCGCGTGTTTTTTGCCTTCTCAACTTGAGCCTTTGCTTTTTTTTCCGCTTTTCATAGTCCTTGCCGAGCGTTGTGCTGCGCCAGTGCCGCTTTGATTTCGGGTTCCAGACGCGTTCGCCTTTTTTCTGCACTACCCAAATCGGCGCATTGCTGACTCCGCTCGAGCTCTTCTTGCGGATTGCAATCAAAAAATCCTTCAATCCTTTTTCCTTATTGCTGCCCATTCTTTCACTCACTCTTATGTGCCTTTTCCTTTCCTTACAATCTTAAATTCCGGTTTTCTTCCGCTCAATCTTTCCAACAACAGTCTTGCTTCGTTGTCCTGGATTTTTCCCTGGAGTTTGCCGCTTTGGTAAAGATAAACAATTGCCTGCGTTGCCTTCAGGAAAAGCTCTTTGTTCACAATGCGCACGTTTCCCAACCGCGCTTTTGCTTCCGGCGACAAAACAGCCCTAAGAACATTATCCAATTGCATTTCTTGGTGTTCTGCGAGTTCTTCTGCTTTTTTTTGCGCCAAAAGCCTTTGCTTCAATTCCCCCATTTTTTTTTCTTTGAGTTCCGAGATTTCGTCTTCCATAAGAATTATTTCTGTTCTTTTTCCCTCTTTTCTTTTTTGTGCTCTTCGCCGGCTTTTTCCTTCTTGTCCCATTTCCTTTCGGCTTTCTTTAACTCTGTTTCTACTGCTTTTGCAGCAATAGCCTGTGCGCGCCTGTGCTTCTTTTCCGCCGTTATTTCAACAGCGCGCATTTGTTTGTCCTGCCAGACGGCTAATGCTTCCTTTGCCTTTACATTCAAAAACTTTTCGCCTTTGGCAGCAATTTCCCTGCCCTTTGGCTTTGCCTTTTTTATCAAGCCGTCTTTTTCCAGCGCCTGCAAGCAAGTGCGGATAACCTTTCCGCTTGCCTTGAAAAAATGATGCGGTTTTACTCCCCTGTTTCTTTTTCCGCCATAATAAGAACGCAATGATTCTGTTCCAACCGGCCCGTCTTTATACACGCGGTACAATATTGAAGCGCAGCGCATAAACCACCAGTCTTTGCGCTGTGGCGCTCTTTCCCTGTGCCTGCCGCTTTTTGCAAACAAAGTCCAGGCAGGCTCTTTATAATTGCCGCTCTTTTTTATGTCTGCCGCAACAGCCTCAATCAATTCCACTGCCGGAACATCAAAAATTCCCAATCTAATCCCTCGATTTAACGTTACAATGTTTAACTTGAAAATCTGTTTTCTTGCCTTGCGGCAAATTTGCTCAACCCGAAGGGAGCAAAAAACAGTAAAATATTTTATCCCCTAAAGCATTTAAAAATCATGCTGGTGCCGGTTTTAGCCAAAAAAACAAATCGGATTGGTTACCCTCTTGGCCTGTGCCCCGCGGGCTTTGGCAAATGGTGCGCTGGCTTTCTTGTTCCAGTCCTTTGTTTTAATTCCCGCTTTCTTAAAAGCAAGTGTTGGACGTCAATTTGCCTTATTGGATTTCCCGCATCAATAAACTGCCCGACAATTCTCTTTGGGGAAATGTGGGAAAAATGCTTTTCTACCAGCTTGCTTGCTTTTGCAAACATTCTTGCTTCTAAAGCCAAAACATTGCTTCTTGTCAAGCCATAGCGTTCCGGCTTGAAAGTAAAGCCGCCGCCGTTTATCATCATTATATCCTGCGTTCTTGGAACAACGAATGAAACAGAACCGAGAGGAACATGCGAATGCAAAATCTCTCCCCTAGGGCCTCTTGCCGGCTTTTTTGGCAATTCAAAAAACAGTATTTTTCCCTTGGCGCCACCGCTAGCATCTGTTGTATGCTGTATTTGAATTTCAAAATTATGCCCGCCAAACGACAAAGTTTCCTTCAAACAATCACCTTTGCTAAAACAAGGGGTTAGGTTTTTTTAACTCTTTCTTTTTTTGAAGGCAAAACCGCATTCCCTGCAATTGATTTCAATCCAGTTTTTTTCCATTTTCCACGCGGCATTTTTTCCTTTCACCAAGAACGCACAGCATTTTTTGCAAAACTTTCTTTTCAATTCCGCGGGCATGCGTGCGCGGTTGCGCGTGCTGATTTTGCGCGCCAATTCAACATACCTTTTGCTGCGCCCGGGATGCTTTTTGAATTCTTTTTCTGCCAGTTCAAACAATCGGAAAATCCGCTCCAAGGCAATCTGTTCAACTTTGTTTTTGTTAATTTTTTTTGCCAAATTTATTCACCAAATTCTTCTTCAGTAATACAATTTATGCCGTTCTGCTTCAAAAGCCTTGCGAAAACCCCGTTGCCTTCAACAAGCTTTCCGCTAAACGAACCGTCAAAAATCTTTCCAACCCCGCAAGATGGCGAGCGCGCTTTCAAAATTGCTTCAGTGCCGCCGGCGCTTTTTGCGATTTTCAAAGCAGCCATTGCCCCGCGTTCAAAAGCGGCACTAGCATCTGCTCCGTCTTTTGAAAAAACTTTTCCGTTTTTTATTTCCGCTGGCGCGCGCGGCGTTGGCAATCCAGCCAATTGTTCCGGGCAAACAGCAATCGCTTTTCCGCTTTTCACTAATTCAATTAGTTTTTTGTTCGGGCAAGCCTTGCCGTCATAGCGGCAATTGATTCCTGCAAGGCAGGCGCTTGTTATTATCATTAAAATTCCCTCATTGAAGAACCGCCAATGTCAATTATTGCCAACAAGAATTTTCTTTTTTCCGGAGAATAATCCAGAACAAGTATGTTTCCCGTATGTAAGTCAAATCCCATTTCGCTCGTCCTCGGGCGTATTTTATTCAATTCCTCTTTGGCTTTAACAGCGTCTTCCTTAATTTGTGGCTCTATCTCTTTCCATTTGCAGCCTTTTCGCTCCACGCGTTTGATAAAAGCAGGAAAATAAGTTGATTCGGGGAATGAAAATAAAAGGTCAGAAAGGCAGGGCCCACGGTAAACGCGCTCCAGCAATTTTCTGCCTTTTTGCCCAAAAAATTGCAATCTTTCCAATTCAAAACTTTGCGGTTTCGAATCAATTATTGCATCCTCAATTGCCTTTTGCCTTTGCTTATATTTCCTCATTTTTTCCCTGGAATAAAAACAGCGCATTGTCCCAAGGGTTGCTGAACCAACTTTCAGCGCTTGCCGCGGCTTGGTATTAAACAATTTTTTTCCATTCAATGTTCCCGCCTGATGGCCAGCCCAGAACCGCCTCATTGTTTTTCGAGAAACAGCCTTTTTTGCAACTTTCAAAAAAGCCATGAAGTGCGTCCGACGGGATTCGAACCCGTGTATTCACCTTGGAAGGGTGAAATCCTCAATGGGTCTTCCAGCTTTCAGCTGAAAAAAAGGCTAACCACTAGACTACGGACGCAGCCTTAACTAATGCTGGCGAACATTCTGCCTCTAAACCTTTGCTTGCAAAGGTTTGCGAAAACGAGGGCAAGCCCCCCTTCGCGAGGCAGGATTTGCCTTTCGGCAAAGCCGCTTGCCTTAGCATTAATCTATTGTTTCTGGTTAGTTATTTAACTGTTTTGTGTGGTTGTTTTTTTGATGGCTGGAAAGCTGATTGTTTTTGAAGGCATTGACTCGAGCGGAAAGGCAACACAGCAAAAACTCTTGATTGAAAGCTTGCTGGCAAAAGGATTGGACGTTGAAGCTTTGGATTTTCCGCGTTATTCTCTCTTTTTTGGTTCTCTAGTTGGAAGGTATTTGGCTGGAGAGTTTGGCGAAATTGACAAGCTGGCGCCAGAGTTTTCTTCCTTGCTTTATTCGCTTGACCGCTATCAAATAAAAAACGAAATCGCGCAAAAGCTTTCCGAAGGAAAAGTCTTGGTTGCAAACCGTTTTGTTTTTTCCAACATTGCCTTTCAGTCGGCAAAATTCCATTCTTCAAAAGAAAAAAAGAAATTCCTTGCTTGGATTGAGTGCGTTGAAAGCAGAATGCCGGCGCCAGCATTGGTGTTTTTTTTGGACATGCCAGTGCATTTTGCTGTTTCTTTGATGGCTGGTGCAGACAGGCAAAAAGACTATCGCAACGGAAAAGAGCGTGATTTGCACGAAAACGATTCAGCTTACTTGGAGCGCGTCCGAGCAAACTATTTGTCGCTTGCAAAAAATTACAAAAACTGGGAAATAATTTCCTGCGTTTCTTCCGGCTGCATTAAGCAAAAAGAAGAAATAGCAAAAGAAGTATTGAAAAAAGCAGGGCAAATCTTTTAGCGCGGGAAAACTGAAAATAATGTTTTTGCGACTGCCGGGAGTCGAACCCGGGTCACGACCTGATTGCAGCCAAAGTTATTGTTTTTTGCGAACCAAATAATTTCAGCAATAACTGCTCTGGCAAGGTCGAATCCTGGACCACTAGACTACAGTCGCAATACAAACTTCTTTTTGGGAAAAGGTTTTTTAATTGGCATTTTTCAGATGTTGCCTGGGCTTTGCTGTTGTTCCGCGTGCTCTATTGCGTGCATTGCCAGGTCTGCTATTGTTTTTAGCAGGAGAAAAAAGACCAGCACGAAATGCTGCAGCAATCCAAGGCTTAACAGCATGCCGCCGAAGATTATTGTCAAATGCATTGGAATAATGCGCGCGTAGGGAAAAATGAAAACCTTTCCAATGTTTTCTCGCGTGGTTTGCTTGTTCCTATAGTATAGGAAAGAGAACAAGTGGTTGAGGAAAAAGAGTGCTGCTGCAGTGAGAATGAATCCAAAGTCTATTGAGTTGGCAGTTGTTGAAAAAAACCCGCCCATGCTGAATGTTCCTAAAAAGAACGCGTAAATCAGGTGGAAGAAGCCGTAATGCACTGCAAAAAAGCCAGCCAAAAAAATTTTTAGTGTTCCGCTTGTTGCCATGAACTCTGGCGCTGTTTTCACTCCTTCTGTCGAAAAATCTTTTAATGTCAAAATCTTGAAAAAATTGAATATTCCGATTATTACGCTTTGGCACCAGTATATCCAGAGTATTGTCATTAGGCTAGTGTTTTCTGCTACCGCAAAAACCAATATTAACAGGTTTGAAATAACCAGCGAAATGCTTGTCGGGTCTTTCAAAGAGTTTGCCAAAACCGGCAATATTTTTTCAGGTTTCCAGCCTGCTGGCTTGAATGTCATTCCTGTTCCGATTCTGATTGCCATTAGAGCAAATTGGTTTTTTGTTATTAAAAATCTTCCCAATTTTGCGTTATGTTTGTTTTTAGCAAGGTTAATAAATTGTTTTTAGGGGGAATTTTGTTAATTCAAGGGCTTTTGCTTTTGAAGGGGACGGATGGGGGGTTTAAGATGGCACAATTTTGCCCAAAATGCTACGGAAAAAAATTCATGACGGTGCGCTTGCAGGAAAAAGGCAACGGAGAATATGTTTGCACGCAGGACGCAAGCCACAAGTTTGTGATTGACAAAGACGGTTTCCCGCGCTCAAAAAAAGACTAAACGATTTTTCTTGCTGCATTTTTTGCTTTGTGCAGCTCCAAACTTTTTTTCACATTGTCCTTCAACATGGAGTTTTTTGTTTCCAATAATTTTCTTGCATCAGCCGGCTTGTTGAATTCAACCGGCCTGAAAACCAATTCTCCCCCAAGCCCCTCCATCAATGTTTCAACAATAATCCCCTTTTTCTTCGGCATAAAAGAAATACTGTGATTGAAGAATAAAAACCAACTTGCTTAGCAGCTTTCTTCAATGAGCTTTTTCAAAACCAAAAGATTCTCTTTTGCCATTGGAGTAGCAAGTTTTTCATCTGTTTCAGAATAAGTAAGGCGAGTGCCTGACGGAATTGCGTCATATTTGTAAAAACAAGAATACGTTCCGCCAACTAGTTTTAATCCAAAGCGCTTGTTTTCTTCAAAAGCAAAAACAACGTATTCCGCGCTTCCGCCTAACAAAAGCTTTTGGCTGTAAATAGTGCCTTTTTTTATTTTTTGCCCGCCTGTTTTCTCTTCTGTTATTGAAGGAATCCATTTTGGAGTATTTTTCGGATCTACACTAAACCGAAAAACCGCATCAACTGGCTTTTTGATATCGATTGTTAGCGTGTTTTTTTTCCTGAAAGTGGGCCCGACCGGATTCGAACCGGCGATCTCATCGGTGTAAACGATGTGCCTTAGCCGCTAGGCCACGAGCCCAACCTTAACCAAGGTTGGCGAAAATACTGCCTCTTTCAGAGGCAGAATATTCGTCTTCGGCGAATAGTTAGCGTTGTGCCAACTAAGTATTCTTTTTCGAGGAAAACCTTTAAATACCTGTTAAGCGTTATTTTTGTTTAGGTGGTTGAACCTTGAGGAAAATGCTTTATTTCAAAATTGGCGGTGCTGAAGTGCACTTGATGAAGCTTTGCGGGGCATTGATTATTTTTGCTGCTGTTTTGGGCATTCTGAATGCAAGTGCCGTAATGTGGCAATCGTGGGGTGTTTTGCGCTCTGCAAAAGACTGCATTGGAAGCAATTCCGACCCTTTCAGCGCGCAAAAAAACGTTTGCGTTGAATCGGTTTACAAGATAACCGGCGCGTACATCGGGCCATACCAAGACCATATTGATACAACTCAATATTGGATTGCATTGTTGGGTCCCCTTATTATTTTAATCATCTGGGCTGCAGTGTTTGTTTTCGGCTGGATGGTGTATAACCTTGGGAAAACTTTTATTCCAATTGAAGAAGCCGAGAAAAAGCTTTCTGAAAAACTAAAGCACCATCGAAAGTAACGCGGCCAAAAAAAGTTGGAAACAATCCCAAAAAGGGATTGTTCTTTTTTGTTTTTTTATTGCGAGCTAATTACCAGTATCTTTGGCATTGCTTCAACTGGCAAAATTTTTCCTTTTTTGATGCCTACAATTGTTTTGACGCCTTTTTTTGCTGCCTCTTCAACAAGCCTGTTTGTGACAATGCCGTCGAAGACTATTCCGGAAACATTTGGAGTTTCAGCAACCTTTGCAACAAGCTCTCGCACGTCTGTTTCTGCAACTTCCTGCATGTTTGCGTCAAACAGTTTTGCTTTCAATGTTCCTTGCAATTGCTGCATTATTGGCTGGAATTGTTGCCTTTCTTGCGGGCTGATGAACGAGCCAGCGCTTTCTTCTTGTGCTTCGCCAAAAGAGCTTTCGCTTGAAGCATTGTCAAAACTGCTTCTTGGCGAAAATCTTGGGCTGCTGTTAAAGCCGCTTCTCATTGGTCGCCTGTCTCCAAAGCTGCTGCTTCTGCTGCTGAAAGAGCTTCGAGAACTGCTGTAAGGGCTTCTTGTTCCCCTTCCTCTTGCTGGAGAAAAGCTTCTTTCCCTGCTTCCAAACCCGCTGCCTCTGCTTCCAAACCTGCTTCTGCGCTGTGGCAATTGCCCTTCTTCAAAGCCTGCTGAAAACCCGTTGTTGCCGTTGGTTTCCATTGCTTCTTTTGCTATAAATGCTTCTGCAGGAATTTTTTTGCGGAGTGCCATTACTATTTCTTTTCGTGCCAGTTCCTCAACTTCCTTTCCGTCTGGAGCGCGCGCAACAAAATCGACTTTTGCCACTTGCGCCAGGCGCCTTGCATTCAGTATTCCGCCTCGGTCTCCGTCAATGAAAACAGTGGTTTCTTTTTTGTTGCACAATTCAATGATTGTTTGCGGGATTTTTGCCCCGTCCATTCCAATGACATTGTTTATTTGGTTTTTGAGCAAATTGATTACGTCAGCGCGGCCTTCGACAATAATAATGTCGTTTGCGCTGTCTATTTCCGGGCCAGCGGAAAGCTTGTCTGCTCCGTATTCAATTACATCTGAGGCTCTGACATCTTCCCGTATTTCCGAAGCAATCTCCATTGTTTGTGGAATCTGCTCTTTCATGAACTTTTTTAACAGTTCTTTTGCGCGGTCTGCTATTTCAGCGCGCTTTTGGTTGCGCGTGTCCTCTATTTTTTCCGTTGCAAACTTTGCAGTGTAAGGCCCAACCTTGTCAACAGCTTCAATTGCCGCTGCGAGCATGCTGGTTTGCACCATGTCCATGCTGCTTGGAACAATTAGCATGCCTGTTGTAAGGCCGCTGTGGCTTTCCGGCGTTATTTCAATTCTTCCGATTTTTCCGCCCTGCTGCAATTCGCGCAGGTCCATTTGTTCTCCCAATAGCCCCTCGCATTGCCCGAAAACAGCGCCAACAATATCGTGCTTGTCAACCAAGCCTTCTATTTCAAACTTTGAAATAATGTTGTATTTTACTGTGTTAATGTATGTTTTAGCCATTCAATCACTTCCTAAATTTTGGCTTTTTTTTTAGAACTAGGGCGATTTTTTCGCGCTTTTAATGGTTTTTTAGGGCAGCAAGCAGTTTTTGCATTGAATAGTTTTCAACCAAAATTTTTTTCTTGCTTGATTTTTTTCCCTGCACTATTATTACTTTTGTTTTAAGTATTTCTTGAAGTTTTTCAATCAATTCTTTGTTTGCTTTTCCTTTTTCCGGAGCGCTTTTAATTTTTATTTTGAGAGCATTGCCCCATATTTCATCAAAGCCAACTATTTTGAATTCATTTGAATTCGGCACTATCTTTGCTTCAAGCAAGGCGCCTTTTTCTTCAATCATGTTTACAACAGTTCAAAAAAAACAACGAACCAATAATTTAATGTTTTCAAAACCATTAAAGCGCTTTTCCGCGCCCTAATTCAATTATGATAGATAATATGTTTTTGGAAACCTTTAAAAAACAACGGGTTATGTTGAAGTCAAGGCGTTTTTGCCTTGTTTTCTGCGATTATTGTTTTTCCTTGCTGCCCTCTAGGCGCCCTATTTCTGCCAAAAAAGCCTGATAGCGCCTTATGTCATCCCGTAATCTCTGCCTGCGCTTTTCCATGCCTTCCGCTATTCTTGCTATGGCTTTTGACTGCACTGCCACAGGGTTTTTTGGCGGTTGTGACGCGCCTGCAAGCGCTTTTTTCAGTATTCTGATTCTGTCTGGCAGCATGAGTTTTGCCTTTCTTATTGCTTCTGCATTCGGCTTTCCTTCTTCCAGGCTTTCAATCGCGAGCCTTGCAAACTGCAATGAAATGTGCTCTCCGCTGCCGCGCAGCAAAAACTCTTCCAGCCTTGTTGTCCAATGCTTTTTTAGCAATGGATTCTGTGGCTTTTTCTTTCGCAGGCTCTTGAACGCGCTTTCACCTATTTATTTTTATGGGCTTCAGTGCTTTTAACTCTTAATATGACTCGCTATGCAAAGGGCGCGAATGCGGAGCGCGAACTGATTCATGAATTATTCAACAGGGGTTTTTCAGTTGTCCGCGTTGCAGGCTCTGGAAAAACCGCTTTGCCTGCGCCAGACATTATTGCCTTGTCGCAGCAAAAAAAGCTTGCTTTTGAGTGCAAGGCATGGAGCAGCAGTTCTGTTGCAATTCCACTGGAGCAAATGCGAGAGCTAGTGCAATGGTGCGAGCGCGCGGGCGTTGAGCCTTTTGTTGCCTGGAAGTTTCCGCGAGAGGGCTGGTTTTTTTTGAAGCCAGGACATTTCACTAAAACAGAAAAAGCGTATAATTGCACAAAGCGCAATGCCTTGAAGCAGCGCTTGAACCTTGACGTTATTGCCGGCAGGCAGGCAACGCTTAAAAATTAAAACTCTTCCGTGGATGTTATTTAGAGGCTGTTTTTGTGTATATTGAACTTGATTCTATTGTTGCTGATTTGAAGCGCCGATTGGAGAGCGAAAAAAGCCTCAAAAACCGCATTCTTTTGGAAAAAGCGCTTGACGCTCTTTCTGATTACCAGAAACAAATCGCGTTAAGGCACTAGTTTTCTTTCAAGAAAAGAGCTATTGTTTCTTTGTATCCTAGTTTTTTGTAGAGTTTTTTTGCCTGCTTGTTGCCATTAAGGACAAACAACTCTGTGCCGTCGAATTTTCCTTTTAACAGGTGTTCCGCTGTTCTAATCATTTTTGTTGCAATGCCTTGTTTTCTGTATTCTTTTTCAATGAAGACTTCGTTGATTTCAATCCATTTCTTTTTTTCAAATTTTTGCTGCCAATTGTCAATGCGCGTGTTGCAGAATCCGACTATTTTTCCCTGGCTTTCCGCAACAATCACTGCGTGCTGCGCAGAGCGGATTTTTTTCCTTAGCTGCCGCGCTTCTGCTTTTTCAAATCCTTTTCTGTAGGCTGCGATTTTGGCGATTCTTTTTTCGAATGCATTCAGTTTTTTGAGCAGCAGTATTATTTCCGGAATGTCTTTTGCAGCCGCTTTCCTTATTTTTGGGTTTTTTTGCATTCAAACCAGCGTGGAAACAAACAGCATTACTGTCCCGATTGTGGCTAGGACAACAGCCATTATCATTGTGTCAATAGTGAGCACGCCGCCGAATTCTACCAGCAAAAGATAGAAAGCGCCCGCACAGAACAAGATTCCAAAAATTACCAGCAGGATGTTTGCTATGCGGCTTTTTGGGCCCATTGAGCGCAATCTTATTTCGTCTGTTTCTATTTCTATTTCCCTGATGCGTTCGCCGAACTGCTTTATGACTTCATGGATTTTTGCATTGAGTTCGTTCACTTTTCTCACTGAATCGTTCATTTGCCCTTCGATTGTAGTGAACTGGTTGTCAATATACTTTTCTTGCTGTTTTATTGCGTCAGACATTTTTTCTTCAATGCGTTTTTCCGGCTCTTTTTGCTGTTCCATGCTTTTTTTCTCCGTTGCGTTTTGCTTTATTACTTTCAAGTGCTTTTTCCTTAAAATACGTTTTGGTTTTCGGTTTCCTAGTTTTCGGTTATTGCAATCGCGCGCTCCATTTCCTGGCTAATGTTTATTGCTTGCAGCTTGAAATATATTGTTGTTTCGCCAGCTTTTTTTGGCGTCAAGCGAAAATCAATCCTTCTGCATTCGCCTTCCGGCAAAGAGATTAGCTGAACTTTTGGCGCTTCTTCAAAAAAGTCAGCAATATGCACTTCTGCAATTTTGAGGTTGTCTATTGTTGCCGCATCATTGCAAACGCGCAGGCTTGCAGTGAATCCAGTGCCAACAGGCACGCTGTCTTTTAGTGTTACCTCGATGCGCAATTTTGCGCTCATGCTTCTTTCAATCGAAGCTTCCCTGCTGATTGTGACGTGGAAAGGCGCGCTTGCAATTATCTTTATCTGTTCTTTTTCAATGAACGGCATGTTTAGCTCTATTTTTTCTTTTGGGTTTAGCTCGGCAATCTGCACTAATGGTTGTGTTTCCCCGTTTGCCCTTTTGATTGAAACAAGCGAGTCCCGAATCAAGTGCATTGAATTATTCTGCAAAAAAAACTTTACCTGGTTTTCATTGGTTTCCATTGAAATTTCTAATCCCGCATTGAAAAAGGCCAGGTAAAAAAGCAATGCCGCAAAAACAGCAAAAATCAGGCAAAAAAAGGCAAGTGTTTTCTTTTTTTTTGCAAGCGACATGCTAGATACACGCTTTTTTCCTTTATAATTTTATGTTGCCCTTTTGCCATTCCTGAATCAAAAACATTGCTGCCGCGTTTGAATCTGCTTTTCCGCCGCGCGCAAGCTTTTTTTTTGCCACGCCGATTGCCTCCAGCAATTGCTCTGCATCCTTTCTCTTTGCGTTAATCCCGAACGATTGCCCTAACGCTTTTGGGTTTTGCTTTTGCAGCCATTCAATCAATTGCAGCGCGCATCCTTCAATGTCCTGCAACTGGTTAATGCTTTTTGCGCTCATTAGCATTAATTCGAATTCGCTTCTTTGTTCGAAAGGAATAATTCCCGGGCTGTCAATCAATAAAACGTTTTCAGCAATCCTGACAAACTGCATTCCGCGCGTGAATCCAGCTTGTGCTGAAGTTCTTGCCGCTTTTCTTCCTGCAATCGCGTTGATTACGCTGGATTTTCCAGTGTTCGGATAGCCAATGACTGCAACCTTTGCGGTTTTTTTTCCAGCCAGCTTCAATACTGCCTGGCGCAGGCGCTTTGTTCCCAATCGCTTTTGCGCTGCAACAAAATAACAAGGCGCAGTCTTTTGCAATTCTTTTTTTTCTTCAGTGGCTTTTTTTATTCCAATCAAATCGCTTTTGTTCAAAACAAAAACAAGCCTTTTTCTTTTTTCAAAAATCTTTCTCTCAATGTCAGAATTTCTCGTTTGCTTTGGAAACCGTGCATCCAAGATTTCCAAAACAATGTCTGCTTCCTTTACGGCATCAACAGCATGCTTGAACAATCCCATTTTTTCACTCTTACAACAGTTTTAGTTCTTTCGTGAACTTGTTTATTTTGCTTTCTTCCGCAGGGCCAATGCCCAAAGCTGTTATTGAACCGCTTTCGACTTGCGTCAATCCAGCATCCCTAATCAGCGCGCAAGGCAATTCGCGCTTTGCACCCATGAACAGCTCCAAAAGCTCTTTTTCAGAATTAACCTTCAAAACGACTTTTTTCATTCCCTGCGCTTTCCAGCCTGCAACAGTTTCATCGCCTGTTTTTCCCATTGCCTCAACGCTTGCATGCGCACTTTGCGCTGCAATTTTTCCTTTTCCCATTTTCAAGTCTGCTCGGATTATTATTGCCTGTTTTAGCTGCATCAGTGCTTCCCTCTAGTGATTTCCGCCAGTGTTCGCTCCACTTCAATGTTTGCTGCTTGCAATAAAAATGAGTTCTTTGCGTCAAGCATTCTTTGAATAAGGAGGGAAGAATAGCTCATAAAACCTTCTGCAAATTCCTCGTCAAAACGCACTCTGCCCCCCGGCGTGCTTTGAACCCGCGCTTTTTCAGCTTCAACTGCTTTTAGGGATTCTTGCATTTCCATTATTTGTTCTCTGTCAGGTTTTATTGTTTCGGTGTGCGCTATTTTTATTGCCTGTTCGAGTTCTTGGAGAATGCCGAGTGCTGTTTTTTTTGTTATTGAGCTAAAGGCTGCGCGAGTTGCAGCGCCCTGATAGTTTGCAAGGCGCTCGATAATCCTTTTTTTTGTTTTCGGCAAGTCAGTAAAGCTCAAAATATGCTTGTTTATTGTATAGCTTAGCATTTGCAGTGCAAGATGCGCCGGCAATTGCCTGCGCAAATCAGCATATTCAGAATGCATGAAATTTTGCAAATTCATTGCGGCAACCTGCTGCTCTACAAATTGCACGATTGATTTTTTTATTCGCCTGTTTTCGCGCCTTTTTGCAGCGCGCCTTCTAAACGCTTGCTCGTTTGTTTCAAGCAGGTGTTTTCCTAACGCAATCGAATATAATTTTGCTCGTGCTTGCGTGAAATCGCTTGGTCTTTGCCTTTTTGGTTTTGCCTTCATTCTATCTTCCCGTGTTTTCTTGCGCTGCTTGGACTATTTCTTTCATTGCCCTCGTATAAAATGCGTGGTTTTTTTCCCCGAGAATTCTCCTTAATTTGTAGTCGTAATAGCGTGCGATTATTTTTGCGGTTTCTTGGGTTATTGTTACTGTGTTGCTTCTTGCTTTAATAATTCCCGTTTTGAATCTTTCAAGTCTTTGAATATTTTCCTTGGCTTTTGCTATTTGCGCCTTGTCAGATTGCCTTGCTTCCGCAATAGAGGTTTTTTCCGCTTGAATAACGTCATCCATTATTCTTATTGCCTCTGCCTTTGGCAAAGGGAAAACAAATGAAATAGCAGCCCTAACGCTGCGCAAAAAGAATCTTCTTGCCATTATTTTTTTTGCTTCCGACAAGTCCATTGCGCCGAGAATTTTGTTGGCTGTTTCAATGCCAGCCAATGGCACTGTATGCCGCGCTTCAACAGTTCTGCCCACTTCAGCTATTTGGGTGTTTACAAAACCAGCAAGCTTCAGTGATGCGAGCGCTTGTTTTTCAAATTGCTCTCGCGCCTGCTTTTGTGCTAAAATGGCTTCTCTTTTTTTTTCCTTTCTTGTGCGCCTGTTTGACCTGTTTGGAAATAATGGTTTTCCAGTTTTGGTGCGCATTTTTATCCCCCGAATACTTCAGTTGCTTGCCTGTGTGCTTCTTCCAACAGCAAGAGGTTTTTTTGTCCAATAAATCTTTCTGCCTGGTTTGTTATTATTGCTGCTAATCTAACAGCGCCGGTGCCAAGAGTAACTGTTCCTTGCCCGTGCATCTTTCTTGTTTCGAGTTCTTGGCTTTTTAGCCAGTCGATGGTTTTTTTGTCTTGCTCCGTCATTTTTTCTGTTCTGGCAATTGCTTTCATTCTCTCCATTGTTTGTTCGACAATCCTTTGGAATGTTTTTGTTGGAATTTGCTCAAACATTCCTTTTATTATTGCGGTTTGGTCTGACAACAAGCGTATTAAAATCCTTTTTTTTGTTTCTGGCAAATCCATGAATTTTACTGCCTGCCGTTCTGCAATAAAGGAAGCCATTGCGCCTGCTTGCATTGGCGAACAAGTGCCCTGCAAATCAGCAAGTTCTTTTTTCATTATTTGCCGCAGGTTCATTGCTTGCAATTGCCTTTGGGCAAAAAGCTTGTCGGCTTCTTTTTGCATTGCTTTTTTCCCGCGTCTTGCGGTCATTCTTGCAAGCTTTGTTGGGCTTGTTTTTTGCAAGAGTTGCAGAAATTTTGCGTCAAATTTTTTTGCTTGCGCCCCGGAAAAATTGCTTGGTCGAATTCTCTTTGCGCGCATGAAAAAAGAATTAGTTAAAACAAGTTAATAATTGTTCTGCGGCGCGTTTTGCTTATTCTGCGCTTGCGCTTGTTTCCGCTTTTTTTATTTCGCCTTCGGCGCCAATGCCCCTGTAAAATACGCGTTTTGTTGTTCCGTTGTTTCCCCACAAGTGGCTGAATTGCACGCTTGCGCCGTTTTCAATCCACACTTGCCTGTTTTGCGGCTGTTCCCAGTTTTTCAAGGTGAACAATCGGTTGTATTGGATCAGTGCCCTGTCCGGCGTTGCTTTTATTACTGTAAATAATGCTTCCTTGTCTTTTTCGCTGACGCAGTCGAATTTTTCGCCTTCTTTTACGCAGTATTCTTTCACTGTTTTGTCTTTTTTGAACGGGGGTTCCCATTGCTGTGAAAGTTCTTCTACTTCAAAACAAAGCGCCATCAAATCACCAAAAAATATTCAATTTTTTTTTCAGACTAATTAATGCGCTTTAAATTTAAAAAACCGACTGTTCGCCTTTTGTTGTTTTTTAGGCAGTGGAAACACAGCGGAAAAGCCTTTAAAAACTCCCAAGCACTTTTCTAGTTGTGTGGCAGAATGGGATTTTTTGACGTAATAAACGATGCAGTGCAGGCAATAGAAGGCAACGAGAAAAAAAAGCTATTGCTAGTGCAACAGTTGGGCTTTTTGAGGAAAAAAAAATTTGCCCCTCTTTCTCCAAGCGTTTTGGAAGAAAATTTTGTTTTTCCTGTTCAGCAAAAAAAGTTGGATTGCAGCATTGCTGGCGTTGATTCTGGTTTTGTTGGAAAAAGCCTGCATTCTGTCGACATTGTTTTTATCCGCGCCGTCGGCGTAGTTTTCCACTACAAGGGCGGCGTTTTTGCAAAAGCGGATTATTTTCCAAATTTTTTTAGTTTTCCAGCGCCTTTTCTTACAAACCTTGCTTTGGATGCAGACGAGCTGAATTGCAGCAAGTCTCTTTTGCGCCTGCGGGAGGAAATCTCTACTGCAAAAAAAATCATTGAAAAATTTTCTCCCAATTATTGTTTTTTGGACGGCAGCATTGTTCCGCAGTATGCTGACAAGCCTCGCTCTGACAGCAAGGCTTTTTCGGAATACAAGGGAATAATTAAAGAATTCCAGTCATTGTTTGAAACAGCGCAAAAGAACAATTGCACGCTTGTTGCGTGCGTTGAAGACAGCAGGGGCAGCAGGTTCAAAAGCATTATTCAAGAAGAACTATTGCCTGCTTTTGGCGTCCAAGCGAGCGCCCAGTTTGACAACTATTTGGATTCTTCGCTGCTTGACAGCATTTTGCTGAAGGGCGAAAGGTGTTTTGCTTTTCCGTATACAAAAAAAATTGCAGAGCACCCGATTTTGAACGAGTTTGAAGAACGCTGGTCAAAAAGCGTTTTTGCTTTTTATTTGAAGCCGAGCGAGTTTGACAGGCCGTTGCGCGTGGAGTTCTTGTGCGAGCGCGCACCAGCGCTGACAAAAACTGCGGACGAAATCGCTTCCGTTGTTTTTGCATTAAGCTCCTTGCACCGCGAATACGCTTTTCCAAGCATTTTGATTGAAGCAGATTTGCGTGCCGGATTGAAGCCGGAAGAAATTGATTTGGTTTTCAACAAAATCCGCGACAAGCTAAGCAAAAAACTTAGCATGCAATTGCGCAGGAACAGCAGGCCGTTCTGAGGCAAAGAAATGACGCAAAAAAAATTCTCTTGCAATGCTGTTTTTTTTGACTTGTGGGACACTCTTGTCAGCGCGCGCGCAATTACCTGGGAAACCCAGCAAGAAATGGGCTTGGGAAATAATTCCTTTCGTTTTTTTATTCAGCGTTTTGAGCGTGCGGTAATGCTGAAGCGTTTTGTTTCTGTTGAATCGTTTGTCCGCGCCGGCTTTGCAGAATTTGGTTTGCATCCTGAAAAAGAAAAGGTAAAAAAGATTGCTTCAATGTGGCGCGCTCACATGAAGAGCACAAAATTGTTTCCCGAAACATTGCGTGTTTTGAAAGCGTTAAAGCAAAAGGGTTTTCTTTTGGCTTTGGTTTCAAACTGCCAGTTTTTTGGCACGCGCGCAATGCTAAAGCGCTTGAAGCTTTTGCGCTTGTTTGATTCAATCCAGTTGTCTTTTGAAAACGGCTTGTTAAAGCCAAACCCGCGGGTTTTTTCCCGCGCTTTGAAAGCATTGCGCTTGAAGCCAAAACAGGCAATAATGGTTGGGGATTCTCGAACTGACATTATTGGCGCTGCAAACGCAAAAATGCGCGGCATTATTGTCCAGAGGAAGCTGCGTTCCAAAAAATACTTTAAGGCTGTCGCTGCAATTGGTTCTCTGGAAGAATTGTTTTCTTTGCTGGAGCGTGGTTGAATGGCAATAATTGAAAAAAAATGTTGGCCAGAATTGTTTGAAAAAATCGTCAAGGGAGAAAAAAACATTGAATTCCGCCTTGCTGATTTTGCTTTGGCGCCCGGCGACATTATTTTGCTGAAAGAATTTGATCCAAGAACCAATGCATTCACTGGAAGGGAAACAAAAAAAGCCTGCAAGCACGTTGCAAAATTCAATCCGCTTGATTTTTACGCTGTCGAACAATTGAAAAAATTCGGCTGTTATTTGATAGAGTTTGAATAGTGATTGGATGAGGAAAAAAGGGGAAGGAGTTGAAGTGGAGGGTTTGCCTTGGCGGGGAGCAGTAACACGGTGGCTTTTTGTGGGTGAGAAAAAATTGCTTGTTGACGAATGCAACACAATCGGCGTTGGCGGCGCAAAGTTTTTTCGTTTTCGGTTTCCAGGCCAGGATGACAGCCTTGCTTTGCAAGAGTTCAGGCTTAAGGAAGGGCCCGCAAGAATTATTGTTTCGCATTCCGGAAAAGATTTTGTTGTTCACAGGGTAAACAAGGGTTCCGGAAATGTTTTTCAGCAGAATGGATTGATTGAATTATGGGGCGCAGTGAAGCAGCATTTGTTGCAGTCTAATCCCGGTGCGCGGCTTTGGATGGGAGTTCCGCCAAAACATTTTGGCAAGGGCACTTTGCTTTTTTTCCTTGCGGAATATAACTTACGTTGGGGGCGCCCTACGAGAGCAGTAATTGAAGCGCACAAAATGAAACAGGACAAGTTTGCGAGAAGCATAAAAGCAATGGCAAAGAGTGCCGGTTTTTCAAAGCGTGGCTTGCGCGACCCAAAACCGCCAAAACAACTTGCTTTGGTTGAGCCGGGCAATACTCCTTTTCTTTACCGTGCCGGAACAAGGCATTTGAGGATGTGATTTTTTGCAAGAAGAAATTGGAACTGTTGTCAGCACTCCATTGGGGCCTTCGCCAAGCCAATTGGATTTTGTTGTCACAAAAGGAATTGTTCACAAGGGAGCGTTTGTTGAAGTTGAATACAGCGAGGGAACAATGGTTTGCCTGATTACCAATGTGATTAAGACAAACCGTTATTTTGAACGCGCTGATTCAGTGAAAGAGTTTGAAGCAACTGGCGCAAAAATTTTCGAGCAGTTTCCGACAACAGAATGGGAATACTTGTTAGCGCAAACGCGCCCGCTCGGAGTGTTCCAAGAGGGAAAAATAAAGCGCGCTTCTTATCCTCCAAGCCCAGGAGCAAAAGTAAAAATTGCGACTGCAGACAATCTCAAAAAATTTTTGGGTTTTGACGAAGAAACCGGCTTGCTGTTGGGCGAAGTAGAATATCATTCGCTGCCAGTCAAATTGAACCTAACGCGCCTTTTTCGAAAGCATCTTGCTGTTCTTGCAATGTCTGGCGCTGGAAAAAGTTATTTGGTTTCAGTCATTCTGGAAGAATTATTGTCGCGCAAGAAAGAGCAGGGGCGCATTGCAACTATTTTGCTTGACGTGCACGGCGAATACAGCAGCTTTGCTGAAGCATTGCCGGCAAGCGACAAAAAGCATGTGGATTACAGCAAGCACGCAAAGATTGTTCGGGCGAGAGACATTCGAATTGGCGTGTCAAAACTAAGCGTTGGCATGCTTGCAGGAATTATTCCCGGCTTGAGTTCAACGCAAAAGCGCGATTTGGGAAAAATAATTTCAAAGCTGCAAAAAGAAATGCGCTCCGGCTTGGGGCCGTATGATTTGAATGCAATCCGCACCGAATTAATGGCTGACAATGACATAAAGGAAAACACGAAAATGGCTTTGTTTTCCTGGTTGTATGGATTGGAAGATTTGCATTTGTTTGACAAGACAGACGAGCCGAGCATCAGCGATTTGGTGAAGCCCGGCCAGCTTACTATTGTTGATTTGTCCGACATTGTCAACATGAAAAAAAAGCAGATTATTGTTTCTTATTTTGGCCAAAAGCTTTTCAACGAGCGCAGGCAAAAGCGCTTGCCGCCATTCGTAATGATTTTGGAGGAAGCGCACCAGTTTTGCCCGGAAAAAGCAAGCCAAGAAACAGCAATCAGCCGCAGCATTATCCGCACTATTGCAAGAGAAGGAAGAAAGTTTGGCGCAAGCATCTGCATTATTTCACAGCGCCCAGTGCACCTGGATACAACCACTTTGTCGCAATGCAACACGCACATTATTTTGCGCATTACAAATCCTTATGATTTGAAGCACATTGGAGAAAGCAGCGAAAGCCTTGACAGCAAAAGCATTGAAATGATTAATTCCTTGCGAGTAGGAGAAGCCCTATTGGTTGGGGAAGCAACAAACTATCCAGTCTTTTTTAAAGTCCGCGAGCGAAAAAGCTTGGAAAGCAGGCACGAAATGCCATTGGAACAAGCAGCAATAGAATTTGAAGAAGGAAAGGCAAAACAAGAAAAAGAAACAGAAGAATTTTTGTAACCTAATTTAGAATCCGAGTTCTTTTTTCACTTGTGCAAGAGTCTTGAACTTTCCTTGCTTTATCTCTTTACGCGACTTTTCAATGTCTTTTTTCGTTTCTTCCGAAAGCTCCGTTGTGTCCTCCAACAGGCCTCAAATGGGCTTTTTTATTTCTTCCATATCATGCCCTGTTTTTTTCTGTTTCAGAGGCCCATTTCTTTCAGGCGCTTATAGGGGTCTTCGTTAATGTATTCTTCCAAATATTTTTCGAGTTCTTGCTTGTTGGGCTTTTTGCTTTCGTTTTCTCCCGCGGCTTGCTTGCCGCTTTTTATTTCAGCCAATCGCTTGCGCAAGGCATCTCTCAAAGCTTCGCTGCGGGAAGCATAATGTCCTGCTTTGACTATCGAATCAAGCTCGGCAATGTCCTTTTTGGAAAAATGAATCAAAATAGGAACTGTTTTTCCCATGCCGCCACCGCATAATTATTGCCGAACAACTATAAAAACATGCCCCCCCACGGAATATATAACTGTTATTTATTATCTATATAAAAATTATATATTGCCTGTTGGCGCGTGGTTTTTCAGGGGAAATGACGGGCTTCCGCGTCTTTTTAAACGCCCGCGCACTGGTTTTTTCATGCTCCCGATTCAGAACACAGTTTTCTACTTGTCGAAAGTTTCCTATCTTGAGGAAAAGCGCTTGGTGGTTGTTGAGTTCTCCAACAACAGCTCTAAGCGCTCGGAAAGTTTTTTGTTTTTCCCGAGTGCGCTTGTTCCGAGCAGCAATTCGACAGAGCCAATCATCCGCCAGTTGTTGAATTCTTTTGACAGGAAAAAATTCAAGGTTGAAAAAAGAAACGATTGTACGCTTGCTGTTTTTGCCCGCAGTTTTTCTGATTTGAAGCGCTTTTGCACGCTTTTGGAGGCAACGTTGAAAACCCGAGCTTTGCTGGTTGAGCCAGAGCGGCAGTTTTTGTTGTCGCGCAATTGGAGTTTTTTTGACGCTTTTGATTTTTCTTGCGGCGCGCCGGAAAAGAAAGATTATTTTTCCCTGCCAAAATTGCGTTTTGACTGGATGAATGCAGTGCTGGAAAAAGAAATTGCAGTGTTGTTGAAAAGCGAGCGCGAGGTTGCGGAAAAAATCTTGGAATCAATCGTTTTGTCTAATGCGCTTTGCGTTCCTTTGAACGGGCTGCCGCAGCAACAGCCGTTGCTGGCGGAATTGTTTTTGGAAGCCGCGTGCTATAAAAACAGTTTTGTTTTCCCAAGGGAAACAGGCAATGTTTTTTCCGGCAACAGGTTTGGTTTTTTCAACGGCAACCAGGAAGATTTTGCAGAACTGGATTTTTCCAAAGTTTGGCCAACGCTCTTTGGTTTTCCGTTTTTTAATTTGAGTTTTGATACAATCGATTGCGATTGTTGCGTGCCGGAAACCGCTTTTGAGCAAAACATTTTGCCTTCAAGCAAGGTTGAAGTGCGCTTCAAAAAGAACGGATTGTTTTTTGAATCAAAAACAGAAAATTTTGCGCGGCAATTTCACGAAATCTGTGCGGGAAAAGAATCGCGCCTGCAAAGGCAAAAAGAATTCTTTTTGCAGTCTCCCCCGATCGGTCCGTTTGATGCTGGAGACAAAGCAGTTGTTCCTGTTTCTGACGCGCTCGAGCTTTGTTCCAGCGCTTCTGCTGAAATAACAAACAATGCTGCAGACTTGCATTGGTTTTGCAGAAAGCAGGACGGCTTGCTGTCAAAGGAATTCAGCGCGCTTGACAAAAAAATTGTTTCCGCTTCAGCAAGCTTGGAGGAAAAGCGCTTGCTTGCGTTGAAGCGGTTTGGCGTTTTTGCGGAAAACCATTTGTTTTGCAATGCCGAAGCAATGTTCCTGCACCAGGCAATTCAAGCGCTTTCTCGCCTGCTGGAAAGCATTCCCGTGCATTTGTTGTCTCCAAGCTCGCGTTTTTATTACAAGCAATTGGCAATGGCTTTTATTGCAATACAGTCGATTATGCTTAAAAACTTCAGGCAATTGGGCAATTCTCTTGGCGCAAAAGCAGTGCCTGTGGGAAGCGGCAAATGCCTTTTGAGCAGCAATCATGCTCTCTCTGTCAGCAAGGAATTCAGCAGAACGCAAAGATTGCCAGCGCCAGCCATTCGTTAAAAACCCAAAAAAGACCTTTTTGCTTGCCCTGCGATTGTTTTTAAATGCTTTTCCCTCAAATTTCTATCTACTGCTTATTGTAGCCTTTTAGAGTGCTAGTGGTTTTTATGGAAAAATTGACGCGTTTTGAAAAAGCAAGGTTGATTAGTGCGCGCGCACTGCAATTGAGCCTTGGCGCTCCGCCTTTGGTTGAAGTAAAAAAGACTGATTCAACCATTGACGTTGCAGAGCAGGAATTCAATGAAAAAGCGATTCCTTTGGTTGTTTTGCGCAGATATCCAAACGGCGAAACAAGGCGAATTGAGTTGGGCAATTGACTGATTAAAAAATTGGAAAGGTGTTGTTTTGGGAAAGGCTGTTCCGAAGGGAATAAAATCAAAGGCATTGTTGCTGCTGAAAGAGTTTCCTGAAAGGTTTAACGTTGATTTCGAGCACAACAAGGCTGGAATCGCTGATTTAAGCATTCCTTTTTCAAAAACCAACCGCAATCTTGTCGTGGGCTATGTTACGCGCAAGGTAAAGCAGCGCGAAGCCAGGGAAAAAGCCAAGGCCGCCGCGGCAAAGCGCTCTGAAGAAAGAAAAGCAGCTGCAAAGCCAACAGAAAAAGCACCAGCACAATAAAAGCCAGCTTGCAACCGATTTTTTTTATCCTGTTTCCGCGCATTTGTTTTGTTTGCATAAAAATTAGTTTGTCTCAAGCAGTGTCGGTTTTGTTATTCCGTCGTTGTTTTTGTCTCTTTCAAGCAGATAGAGCGAGGCGCTCGCCGCTTTTTCCATTTGCTTGTCGTGGGTTATCACAAAAATTTGTTCAACCAATTGTGGCAAATGCGAGCGCATCATTTCCGACAGCACTGCAACTGCTTGTGCGTCAAGATTGTGCGTCGGCTCGTCTAAAATTATCCAGGACAAATTCTGCGCGAGCACGAGCGAAAAAGCAATTCTGATGCAGATTGCCGCAGCGCTTCTTTCACCGCCGGAAAGAATGCCTTCAACGCGCGTCCATTTTCCCCCGCGGTCTAATACTGCAAGTTCATAGTCTCCTTTTTCGTCCACCATTATTTTTGCGCTTGAATAATCCTTGTAAGGGTAAACGTGCTCCCAGATGTCTGCCATTGCCTTGTTGACTGCTTCAATCAGTGTTTCGCGCAATTCGGATTGCGCTGATTTCAGGCAGTTTGTGAAAACAAATAGTTTTTCGTTCAGTGCTTCAATGTGCTTTATGCTTTCTGCATTCTCTTCCAGTTGTTTTTCCAGCCTCTTTGCTGTTTCGATTCTTTCCAGCAGTTCTTTTTCAATTTCCCTGCTGCTTTCGATTTCGCTTTTGAGCGCCCGCATTGTTGCTGCGGCATTTGCTTTTTGTTCGCGGAATTCTGCAAGCTCGCGCTCGTCAAAGCCGAGTTCTTTCAGTGCTTTTTCGGCTTTTTTTATTTCTTCCTTCAAAGAATCTGTTTCTTTCTGCATTTTTTCAGCCGCGTTGGCATCCTTCAAGAGGTTTTTCAGTTTGATTGCGTTTTCCCGAAGTTTTTCGCTTTCCTGATTGTTCTTTTTTGTTGCCTTTTCCAATGCTTCAATGCAATCGGAAAGCCTGTCTTTTTCCTTTTGCTGCTTTTGCTTTTCCTCTTGTGCCTCGCGAGTTTCTTTTTCGAATTCCAGCATTATTTGTTTTTTTGAATGCTCTTCCAATGGCTTGCGGCAAACCGGGCAATTGGCTTTTGTTTTTTCTAGTTCCGAAAGGTATTTTTGAATCTGCTTTAGCCTGTTTTCCACTGCGCCTTCAGCTTGCGAGAGTGCCGCCTGCTCGCTGCGCGCTTTTTTCAGTTCTTTTTCGCTTTCCGCATTCTGCGAGTCAAGCTCTTTTTCTTTTTTCTCCAGCTCTTGCAGTTCTGTTTCAATGCTTTTGCCTTTCCAGCAGTCAAGCTCTTTTTTTTTCTGCCGGAGTTCTGCTTCAAACGCTTCTGTTTTTCCAGTGCCTTTTGAAACAAGCTCTTTCAAAAACTTGTGTTGCGCTTCTTTCTCTGAAAGCGCCTTTATTTTTTCCGCCAGCGTTGTTTCTTCTTTTTGCGTTTCAATTGCCTTTTTTTCCAGCTCTTTTTGTTTTTGCCTTTTTTCTTCAGCGCGCTTTTCCAGCTCTTTTATGCTGGTTTCGCTGAGCCTTTGCCTTTGCTCTTTCAGAAAAGCCTGCTTGTCTGCTGCAATGCGCTTCAATTGGTTGGAAACATTCACTGCGTTTGCACGCGCTGTTTCATACTTGTTTATTTCCAACAGTTCGTCAAATTTTTGTTTTCTTTCTCCGGGAGAAAGCCGCAAGAAAAAGTCTATTTGGTTTTGTTCGCTGTAAACCGCGCGGCTGAACAAATCATAATTCACTTCCAGGATTTCTTCTATTTTTTCGTTTGCATTGTTTACTTTTGGGCCTGCAACCAAACGGCCTTCGCAATAAACCTTTGCCTCATTTACTTTTTTTCCCCGGTATACAATGCGTTCCACGGAATAATTTTTTTGTTTGTAGTCAAATTCCAAAACCAGTTTTGCCTGTTCCGCTGTCTCCGGCTTTGCCATTATCACTTCATCAAGCGCAACGCGTTTTGCCAATAGTCCGGGAAATGTTCCAAACAGGCTGAATGATATTGCGTCTGTTATTGCTGTTTTTCCGCTTCCCATTACGCCAACCAGTACGTTTGTGCCTTTGCCAAACTCCAGCACGCTGTGCTTGTGGGTTTTCCAGTTTTCCAGAACAATCTTTGAAATCATCCAAATGATTTTAAGCATAAACAGCTTTAATCTTTTTATGCCAAAACCAAGAAAGAGAATGTTTTCGCGCTTTTCCACGCGCAACCTATCGGGGGCAAGCGTTGACAGCATTACTATTGTAAAGCAAAGGAATGGTGCAAGAGTAAAGCACTTTGTCATAAAGCGTACGCATGAACATGTTTCGCTTGCAACAATCAAGGAATAGCAAAAAATTCATGCAAGGCTGCGCGCTTCGCATTCCGACCTTGCCCCGCTTCGAGTTTTTTAAAAAAAGCGGAAGGTCTTTTTTGAAGCAAAAAGATTTTTCAAAAACTAGAAGGTTTTTTTCCGATGCCCACATTACTTACAACTGGATTGATAAGCCTGGCACTGAATGTGCGCTTTTGGGAATAATCCGCGACATTGCTGTAATGCACAAGAACGGCTTGGCTTCTTCGCCTCACGAGAGGCCTTTTGCTCCGTGGGTTGTTTACCGAAAGCCAAACCGCAAGTTTGACCGTGCAATAATTGATTTTGGCTCAATCTATTTCCCGCATGATCCTGCTGAAGCAGCAAGGTCTTTTGCGGGAATTCTTTTGCCTCTTTTGCTGCACACAAAAGGCAGGGAGTTTGCAAGAAAAGCAGTGCAAAAATATCTGGCAATAAACCCAGTCAGCGGGCTGCAGGCTGCCGCCAACCACTTTTTGGCATAATGCCCGCAGTTGAATTGCATTATAACAGTGTCATTCCTTCCATTTCTGCCTCTTCCACCAATGGAAGCGCGCAGATTTCTTTTGTTGCGCCGTCAATGTCTTCTTTTTTTTCTTCGAACAATACAGCAGCCTTGATTATTTCAACGCCGAAGCCAATTGGAACTTTTTTTATGTCTTTTACAATGCCTTTTGTTATTCCTTTGATTTGCTCGATTGTTTCGTCAATCTTTTCCAGGTCTCTTGGCTTTATCTTGAAAATAACCAGTGTTTTTCCCACAAAAAGCACCTTAAAAAAATCAGTTATGGTCCCACAAAACCGCAGTCTGGGCATTTGTATGTTTTTACTGTTTTCCTGCAGTGCGAGCAGCGTGCAAGCTTTGCTTTTCCGCATGCGGGGCACTTGAATTCATTGTACTCTCTGGTTATTTCCTTGTTGCACGAAACACAAACCTTTACCATAAAAATCCTTCAATAAAATTCCAAATTATAAGTTTAAATAAACAGGGCAATATTATTAGATTGCCCTGCCATTGTTTTTTAAACATTGGTGCTTCGCAAAAAAGGGCCCATCAGCTAATGGATCGGCTTCAAGGCTTCGGAATATTGCAAATGAAGAAACCTTGCAATGGGGGTTCGATTCCCTCTGGGCCCGCTATGAAACCAGGAAAAATTGTTGAAAAATTTGCTGTTGCGGCGAAAGGCGGGAAACAAATAAGCGTTGTTTTTCGTTTTCCGCGAGTTTCAGACGCCAAGGCGGTGCTTTCTTTCATTAATCAAGTGCGCGGGGAAGCAGAGTTTCTTGGCCAGCGCCACAGGGAAACCCTTGCCTCGGAAAAAAAATTTTTGCGTGACGTTCTGAAAAAAATGCGTGCGCGCAAGAAGGTTTTGGTTTTTGCCAAAGCAAACGGAAAAATAATCGGTAATGCAACAATTTCCGCGGATGCCGCGGAAGCACGCTCTCACTTGGGAGAGTTTGGCATTGCATTGTTGGAACAGTTCACTGGCTTGGGAATTGGAACCCGCTTGGGAAAATGCGTTCTGGGGCTTGCAAAAACCGAACTGAAGCTAAAACTAATTACTTCTTTCTTTTTTTCCAAGAATGCGCGCAGCCGTGCGCTTCATGCGCGGTTGGGGTTCAAGCAATACGGAATTTTGCCCAAAGCAATGAAGCTGAAGCGCGGCGGTTTTGACGATGAAGTCTGCGTTTACAAGACAATCTGATTTTTCTTTTGCGCTTTTATTCTTCCCTTGGCAGTTCTTTCATTGCTTCGACAATGCCCGCAACGCGCTTGTTTAATTCGATTATTTCTTTTTTTGTTTCCGCGCTTTCTTTTGCAAGCTCGCTTGTTTTTTTCTTGTCGGGCGCAAAGGTTTTTTTTGCCGCGATGCTTTTTTTTGCCTCGCACGCCAAGTAACTTATTTCAAAAGACAATCGCGCGGTTTTCAGCAGCAAAACGTCTGATTTGCTTGACTGTCTTGACAATTCGCTTTGCTGTTCCTTTTCCAGGTGCAGGCCGAATTCGTTCAAATAAAAATGCAGCATGTTCCTGCTTGCCTTCAATAGCTTTTGCATTGCCTCGATTTCTTCCGGAAGCAAGCCAGCGTGCTTTGCAAGCAATGCTTCTGCTTTTTCGCAGGAATCTTCTTCTTTTTTTTCCACCATAAAAACACCCCTTTGCTAGTATGCCAAAAAGTCTTCTTCGCCTTTCAAGAATTTTGTAAGGAACAATTGAAATTCCTTGTTGCTTGCAAACAATTGCAGGATTTTTTTTCCTGCAAGGATTTTTGCGCTTTTTGCAGCAACGCGGATGCTTTTTTTTCCCTGGCGCTTTGCTTTTGCCAAGAATGTTTTCAGCAGTATTGAGGCGTGCGGAAATTCTCTTTTCACTTCAATTACCCATCGACCGTTCTCTATTTTTGGGCCGGAAACAGGGTTTTTGTGCTTTGAAAGAAAGCGCATGCTGCTTTCAAAATCGCTGACTTCCGGGCCAACGCGTTTCATTGCGTGGCTTAATTCCAATGCTTCAAGCTCGAAAACAACCGCCATTGTTTTTTTTTCGTCTGTCCATTCTTTGCCTTCAACCGCCTTGAAGCCGTTGCGTTCAAGCTCTTGCTGCATTTGCTGCCTGAGCTTTTTCAATTGCCCCCACATTATGTCGGGAATTATTTTTTTCGGGTATGCCAGTGAAACTGCAATTATTTCTTTTTTTTCTAGCGCGCTCGCTGTCTTTTGCCTGCTCCATGCTTTTTCTTTTTTGCCAAAAAAGAATGCGCGCGACGGTTTTTTTTTGAAAGCGCGCGCTGCGGCAATAAAGCGCGAGAACTGGTTTAACGAGAGCGCCGCGGCAACATTGCGCGTTGCATCAGTTGGGTCAATTACAATCAGCGGCGCTATATGAAATCTTTTTTTTGCTTCCTGTTCAGTCAAGTGCTTTTCAACGTCAATCACCTCCCCTTTTTCCCAAGTGGAAACAGCGTTGATTGTTTTTTCAAAACTGCCGTAATTCAGGATAAGCAATTCAGCAACATATCCCGGCACGCTGCTTGTTTTGATGTCTGCGCCATAGCTGCCGATGCCTTTCAAAAATTGGCGCAATAAGCGGACTTCGTCAAGCTGTTTTTGCAACAGCTTTTTTTTCAGGTAACTGTTGTGGAAAACGCTCCTGTCAACGCTGCTTTTCAAAAACTCTGTGCTTTTTATGCTATAGCTTGGCACTATTTCGACTTCAAATCCCTTGTAGTTTCCGCGAACGTAAGGGTGTTCGCTGTATGCTTCTTCCCATTCCCTGCCGCGAAAAACCATTTTTCCAATGCGCAGGCCTTCTTTTTCAAATTCTTCTCGCTTCAGGTGTTCGGGAAACAGCACAAAAATATCCAAGTCCCTGTCAGCGCGCAAATGCGTGTTCCTTGCAAGGCTTCCAACCAGCACTGCATGCACGTGCTTGCCTTCAATCGACAAAATTTTTTTGATTATTTCTTCCGCAATCTTGTGCTCTTTTTTCATTTCCGCTTGGGAAGGCTTGATTTTTGCCAATGCTTTTTGCAATAGCTTTTGCATGCAACCACTAACTTTAATATTATTGGGAGAGTAAATATATAGTTTCCTGTCTGGAAGGCGCGAGAATGCTGAGCAAAAACCTTGAGGAAAAGCGCGGAGAATTATTGTCAAGCTACGGCAACATAACGGTTTTCAGCGGGTTTCCACACAATTTTTACGAGATAAGCAAAAAGCAGCTGGCGCCGCAAGAGGAATCGCTTTGCCGTGCAATGCTCAATGCAATCAGCGGCAAGTCTTCCCTTGAGGAAATATCGCGTTCTTACCCGAAAGTGCCGAAGGCTTTCGTCGAGGGCTTCAACATCAAAATAGTGCAGGAAATAACAATGGCTGCGGCTTTGGACAGGTTTCCTTCAAAGCAATTGTTTGAAACTCTCTCCTCAAACCTCAAGCAATTATTGTTCCAGCATTTGCCGAGCGCAAAAAACCAGGAAGAAATAGTGAATGCTGTTTTGGACCACTCTGTTGGATACAGTTTTTTGGCGCCATTAATGCGTGACGCTGAATTGGAAGAAATAATGGTTAATTCGCCTCACGCGCCGGTTTTTGTTTTTCACAGGAAAAGCGGAATGTGCAAAACAAACCTTTCGCCCGAACGCGAGGACATAATGGAAAAACTAATACAAAAAATCGCGAACACCATAGAAAAAAAATTTGACGTGGAAAACCCTTTGCTGGATGCAAGATTGCCTGACGGCAGCAGGGTGAATGCTACTTCAAAAAGCGTTTCTCCCACCGGAATGAGCCTGACAATAAGAAAATTCACTGAAACGCCTTTTTCGATTATTGATTTGATTGAAAAAAACACTTTGACGAGCGAGCTTGCGGCTTTTCTCTGGACAATGGCCGAAGGCCTGAGCATTGAGCCAATGAACATGATTGTTACAGGAGGTTCAGGAAGCGGAAAAACAACTACCTTGAACGCGCTAGCAAACTTTGTCCGCTACAGCGACCGCGTTGTTTCCATTGAAGATACCTTGGAGCTGGATTTGGGTTCAAGGGAAAACATTGTTCGAATGGAAAGCAAGCCTGCAACAGGCAATTCCGCGGCTGTTTCAATGGACGAATTGCTGAAAAACTCTCTGCGCATGCGCCCAGACAGGATAATTGTTGGAGAAGTGCGCGGCGAAGAGGCGCAAACTCTTTTCGTTGCAATGGACACTGGCCACCAAGGCTGCATGGGCACTCTGCACAGCAATTCCGCGCGCGAAATGCTATTGCGCTTGCAGTCAAAGCCAATGAGCGTGCCGGAATCAATGCTCAACCTGCTTGATTTGATTATTGTGCAATACCGCATGTACAGCAAGGCAACCGGCCCAATGCGCAGAATAGTGCAGGTTGCAGAATTGTCGCGCATGGACGAAAAGGTTTTGCTGAGCAATGTTTTTGAATGGGACAGGAAAAAAGACCTTGTTGTGCGCACTGATGTTCCAAGCCACATCATTGAATATCTTGCGGAAAAAACAAGCATGGCAAAAAACGATTTGAAGCGCGAAATGCTAATCCGGCAGCGCATCCTGGAATGGATGCAGCGCAAGCAGATAAGGAAAACCAACGACGTTGAAAAAATAATCCAGCAATATTACCTTGACCCTAATTCAGTGCTGGAAGAAGTAATGAAAGGCGCCTGAAGCTATTGCTTCAGTTCAACGCAAAACAATTTTTCGTATTTTGGCCCGCGGGGCGACAAAACAGACTCCATGAAGTCTATTGTTTCAGCCTTGAATGATGCGGAATAGTTTTCGCTTTTCAGCGCGCCCAGCAATTCCTCCACTTCTCTCCCTGGCAAGGATTTATTTCTTGCAATAGTCAAGTGCGCTGCAAATTTTTCTCCGCGCGCACAAAGCAATTCCTGCAAGTTTGCAAAAATTTCTTTGAGTTCTTTTTCGCCTTTTGTCATGCCAATCCAGAAAACCCTGTTCTGGAAAGAGCCAATGCTGCCAAGCTCAACTTCAAACGCTTTTTGCTTTGAAAGAGAGCGCATTTTTTCTTTTGCAGCAACAATTTGTTGTTCTGTTTGGTTTCCCAAAAAAAGCAGCGTAATATGCAGGTTTTCCTGTTCAACAATTTTGCAAGCGCCTGTGGGAATCTTGCGCGACAGTTTTTCAAAAATTTCTTGTTTGGCGCTTGCAGGCAAGTTTAACGCAATAAAGCAGCGCTTTTGTTGGCTCATTTCGAATCAGCAATCATGGCTTTTGTTTTTTCGGAAGCAAAAACATTGCGAGGCCCAGCACAAAGAACATTATAGCAAAAGCAGTTAATGCGCCGGGATTAAAAGGAAGCAAGGTTTGCCGTTCTTTGAAAGCAAGCGATACCAAAAACATCAAGATTGCAACTACAATGAATTCCGCGCCGATTTTTTTCAGCATTTGTTCGCCCTAAGTTGTTTGTTTGAGTTCCTGCTTAATAATCCTTTCGAATTTTTTCAGCAAAGAGTAGTTTCTTTCAAGCTTTTTGTTTGCCTTTTCCAGCAAAAATTTCAGGAATTTTCTTTCAACAAGCAATTTGTTTTTTTTCTTTACCGGAAGGCTGAGCATTTGCGTGCCAATGAGCTCTACAATAAATTTTTCTTCTTCCGCAACCATTATGCCAGCGCGTTTTATGCCGGCCAATCGGCAGGATTTCAGGATTTTGTTAGCGTTCTCCAGGTTTCTTGCGCCCAAATGCAGAATGAACGGCTCTTGCTTGAACCAAAGCTCTTCAGCATCGGCTTTCTCTTTAAGGGCTTTTTCCAGTTCAGCAAGCTTTACCCTGCGGTGCCATTTTGCGTGAAAGCCAGCTTCGCGCTTGTTTTCAGCGCTGTCTGTTTTCAATAGCATTATTCTGCCAGCGCAACTGCTGCTGGAAAAAAAGTCTTGCAATCCATTGATGAAACTGCAGAGCGGAATGATTTGCCTGTCAGCATTTCCTTCTTTGGCTGCTTTTGCAAATTCTTCCCCGTTGTGCAACTTAATCATTTCAAACCGCGATTTTGCCATGGCATCACTCAAACAGGCGGATTTTTTCTATTTTTATTTTTCCGTCCAAGTCAACAATTGCTGCTTTGCCGTCTTTCAGCGCGCCAACATTAACGCTCAATGTTCTGCCGAACAATTCTTCGCCCGCGCTATCATGCGCATGGCCGCACAAATGCAGCAAAGGCTGTTTTTCTTCAATTATTTTTTTTACTGCCTTGCTGCCAATGTGCCTGTTTCCAGCAACATCCAAGCTTGTTCCAAAAGGAGGCAAGTGAGTAACAAGAATTGTTTTGCTGTTTTCCGCGGGAAGCAAATTTGAAAGGCTTTTTTCTATCACGCGCTCTGAAAAATGAATGTTTCCCGCATCGCCTTTCAGCGAACCGCCAAAACCGGCAATCAGGTATTCGCCAAAAACCACTGCCTTATTATGTATACTGGCTCCTTTGTTTTCCAGTGTCTCCGCAACTTTTTTTGTATCAAGGTTTCCCGGCAATGCAAAAACTTTGCCCATTGGCTTCAGCTCTTTCAGCATTTCTTCAGCAATTCCGCTGCTTCCGTGGCTCGTAAAATCCCCGCAGGCTATTACTGCATCGGTTGGAACAACGCCGACTTTTTCCCTCAACAGGGGAATATTTTGCCTTTGCATGTGGATATCTGAAACACAAACCAGCCTCATTTGCCTCAACACCGATTAAAATCATTTTAAATTTGTTTTTGTTGTAATAGCTATCATATGAACTGGTTTAAAACATTCCTTCCCGCGTTTTTATTGCTCTTGCTTGCGGCGCCTTTTGCCGCGGCAGACGTTTTTCTCGTCAGCCCTTTCGAAAAGCAGATTGCTGCAAACGACACAATAGAATTGGGCAGCGCTGCGCCAGGAGAAACAGTCGAACTGATTTTTTCCACAAAAAGCGGAAAAGATTTTGCCTGGAGCAAGGCTGAAATTGCAAGGCAATTGCCGGACAAATGGATTGTTTCGGATTCAGCTCCTTTTGCGGAAACCCTGATAGTGAAAATAACTGTTCCCGTGGACGAGCAGGAGACAGCGCAAAACATCAAAATAATCCTTTTGAATTTCAACGACGAAAAAAAGAACGAAAGCTTTAACGCATTGCTATTCGTGAAAAAAAACCTCATTAAAGCCTCTGTTTTTGCACTGCAAAAAGAAACAAAAGTCGGCGAGCCGGTTGAATTTGAAATGCAATTGTCAAACGATTCAATCGCAGACCATGTTGTGAATATTTCTTCAACGCTGCCAAAATTTTGGTTCGAGGACAAGCGCATTACCCTCAAGAAAAAAACCAGTGTGGACAGCATTCAGGAAATAAAGCTTGGCGTCCTGCCGCGCTCTTACGGCACAAGAGATTTTTCTTTCATTGTAAATTCTGCAACAAACGGAAAACAGCTTGACAAATTTGACGCGCGCTTGACAGTCAACCCAACGCTAAAAGGAAAATATGCCGTGGCATTGTACGGCTTCCCTGTTTTCACTCCAACATTGTTCCCGTATTATTTGGTGAATTCTTTCCTCAGCTTCCTGCGCTAAAAAAAAAACTGTTTTTATGACAAAAAAGCAAGCAAAAAACCCGTTCAAAAAATATTCGTTTGAAATAATCTCCAGCATTTCCCGCGGGGAAATAAATTCCGCGCGCGAATTGAACGCGGAAAAGCTCTCGCTTGCAAAAAAAATGCGCCTGCATGAACTGCCTACAAACCCCGACATTCTCGCGCTCGCAAAAACAAAAACAACAAAGCTTGTTTCCCTGCTCGGCGTGAAGCCAGTGCGCTCGCTTTCCGGAATTTCCGTTGTTGCAGTAATGAGCGCGCCCCACAAATGCCCCGGCAAATGCATTTATTGCCCCTCTGGATTGCAGGAGAGCACGCCAAAAAGCTACACTGGCTTTGAGCCGGCAACAATGCGAGCGCTCAATGCAAAGTTTGATTCTTTTGCGCAGGCGCACAACCGCCTGCAGCAATTGCAGCAAACCGGGCACAACACGGAAAAGACAGAATTAATAGTAATGGGCGGCACTTTCCTTTCCACTCCCCGTGCATACCAAAAAAAATTCATGTTGGGGTGTTTGCGGGCATTCTGCGGCAAAAAAGCAAAAACCTTGGCAACCGCAAAAAAACTCTGCGAAAAAGCAAGGCAGCGCATTACCGGCATTACTTTTGAAACTCGCCCGGATTTTTGCGGCAAGCGCGAAATCAACAGCATGCTTGATTTTGGCGGAACGCGCGTTGAACTCGGCGTGCAAAACATTGATGACGCAATTTACAAAAAAATAAACCGCGGCCACACTGTGGATGATGTTGTTAATGCAACAGCCTTGCTGAAAAACAGCGCTTTCAAGATTGCTTACCATTTCATGCCGGGCTTGCCCTGCAGCAGCGAAGAAAAAGACTTGAAAAATTTCAAGCGATTGTTTTCCGACGCGCGCTTTCGCCCGGACATGCTCAAGATTTACCCTTGCCTGGTGATTCGCGGGACAAAACTCTTTGACTTGTGGAAAAAAGGCGATTTTGAACCATTAAGCACTGGGCGCGCTGCAAAGCTTATTGCTCGCATGAAAAGCTTTGTTCCGCGATACGTGCGAATAATGCGCGTTCAGCGCGACATTCCCTCTACTGTTGTCAGCGCTGGCGTGCAATATACCAACCTGCGCCAGTTGGTTGCAAAAGAAATGAAAAAAATGCATTTGAATTGCAATTGCATCCGCTGCAGGGAGGCAGCATTGCAATCGCACGTTTCAGGAAAAATCCCGCGCTTGGAGAATGCAACGCTTATTGTTGAAGAATATGCAGCAAGCAAGGGCAAAGAATTTTTTGTTTCCCTTGAAGACAAGAAAGCGGATTTGTTGTTTGGATATTGCAGGCTGCGATTGCCTTTTGCGCCATTCAGGAAAGAGCTTGATGCCCAAACAGCGTTAGTGCGCGAACTGCGCGTGTTTTCAGATGTTGTTGGCGTTGGCGAAAAGCCATTGCTGGCACAATTGCAGCACAGGGGCATTGGAAAAACGCTTTTGGCAGAGGCAGAAAAAATTGCCCGCGAACAATTGGATGCACGCAAGCTTTCTGTTTTGTCCGGCATTGGCGTGAAAGAATATTATAGAAAGCTTGGCTTTTTTGATGACAGCGCGTTTGTTTCAAAGAAACTTTAGTTTGTTTTCTTCTGGTTTTAAAAAACAATCACAATTAATTAATTATATTATAATATATTGCAATTTTTTGCTTGGAAGTGTTTTTTTGGGAAAATCATTCATGGCTGTTTTGGGCGCAGGAAAAGGCACTTGGGGGCACGTTGCGCGCCTGATTGCTGAAGAGCAATGGGACAAAATAGTATTGATTTCCAACGATTGGGGCAAGGCAAACTTCAAGCCCGCAAAAGAATGCGATTGGATTCTTTTGAACAACCGTTCCGGCTTTGACATGCTGAAGGACATGATTAAAGAAAAACTGCCGGAAGGCAAGATTGCTGTTTCTTTGGTTTCCGGTTCTGGAAAAGAGCACATGGCTCTTGTTGCCGCGCTCAAAGAAGCAGGCAGGGAAATAGAGCTGGTTACTCTCACCGGCCAAGGAACAAAATACTATTAAAACAGGATTTTGCAAAAAGCCATGACAATAATTTATATTTGAAATGCAACAAGCTGTTTGCGTGCTCTGAATGGATTTTTTGTTTCCAGCGCTTTTGGCTGTTTTTCTGCTGTTGGCTGTTTTTTTGTATTATTTTTACAGGCGTTCTGCTTCTTTGGAACAGCAATTGCAGCAGTTGCGTTTTGACAAATCCAGCCAGAGCGTAAAATACGGCAAAACCTTCGAACAATGGCTTCCCTTTAGCGCGGAATTTCCTTTTTCAAAAAAAGACTTCAGATTTTTAGGCACCCCCATTGATGGTGTTGCTTTTGAGCAAGACAAAATTGTTTTTGTCGAATTCAAGGCAGCAAGCTCCCAGTTGTCTGAACGGCAAAAGCAAATAAAACAGCTCGTCCAGCAAAAAAAAGTCGGTTGGTTTGAATTAAACGCAAAATGATTTTTGTTTATTCGTAAGCGCGTTTTGTTGTTCCGTTGTGGAAGTCTTCTTTTGCTTTTTCCACAAGGCATTTTCCGAATTCGGTTGGGTAATTTCCATCAAGGCAGGCAGTGCACAGGTTGTTTTTTCCACCTTCGATTCCAATTCCTTTCACCAGGCAGTCAATTGTCTGGTATTTTAGCGAGTCAGCGCTTATTTCTTTTCCAATCGCTGTTTCTGTTTTTTCGCTTACATCTCCCTGCCCCGGAACAATTTCTTTCTCGAATTTTCTTGCAATCAGTTCGGAAAAAGTGCTCATGTCTATGCCATAAAAGCAGGGAAACATTATGGGGGGGCAAGAAACGCGCACATGCACTTCTTTTGCATTGCCTTCTTCTTTCAAATAGTTGACAACCGCCCTTGTTGTTGTTCCGCGAACTATGCTGTCTTCCACCAAAATTATTTTTTTTCCGGAAACAATTTTTTTGTTCAGGCAATATTTGTCTTTTGCCTTTTCATACCTGCCATTGCCTTCAATGAAAGTGCGGCCAACATACCTGTTTCTTAACAAGCCTTCCTGTGCTGGCACGCCGAGCGAAAAAGCCATTGCGTCTGCTGCAGGCCTTGCTGTGTCCGGCACTGACACTACAATAGTGTCTTTGTCGATTGCAAGGCTTTCTTTTTTTGCAAGCAGTTCGCCAAGCTTATAACGCGCTTCGTACACTGAAACCCCTTCCAGCGTTGAAGCCGGATTGCTAAAGTAAACCCATTCAAACATGCAGTGCGCGCGTTTTTCGCTTTTTGCAAAACGCTTTTTTTCAAATCGTGTTCCGTTTGCTATCAGCACGCAGCCGGGTTCAACGCTTTTTGTTTTGTCCAGTCCAATTCCATTCAATGCAGCATCCTCTGAAGCGGCAGCGCACAATTTTTCGTTGCTGCCAATGCTTAATGGCCGAATTCCAAAAGGGTCTCTTGCTATTGCAAGCTCGCCTTCAGCGTTCACATAAACAATGTTATATGCTCCGTCAAGCCTTGTGCCCAATTCTGCAAACAAGTCCTCTATTTTTGATGCGGAATCGCCGCGGTTTCCGTAAGCCAGAAAGTGCATCATTACTTCGGTGTCGCAATCCAAAACAAAATGGTACTCTTTTTTTTGGAGTTCTTTTTTCAGCGCAAGATAGTTTGCAATATTGCCGTTGAAAGCAAAACCGAACCATTTCCATCGCCTTCCATGGTGCCTTTCAAACGGCTGCGCATAGCTTCTCGAGTTTGCCCCGCAGGTTGCATACCTTACGTGCCCAATGCCTTTTGTGCCCGCATACCGCTTGAATATTGCCTTCATGCGGTGCTCGTCATTAATATGAAAAACATCATTTACTCTCCCATTGTCCTTGTGCGTGTCAATGAGCTGCGGCCTCATGCTATTGTATGTGGTAATGCCAGCGCTCAATTGCCCGCGATGCTGTTGCTGGAGCAACAGCTTGTACAAATAGTATGCCGCGCTGCCAAACGGATGGTTTTTTGACGGAGTGGAAATAGAAACAGCAGCAACCCCGCAGTTTTCTTTTGCTTCATCCATGTACTAAACACTTATTTGCAATCTCTTTTTTAATTCTTCAATTGAGTTTATAGCGCAGCATTGCAGCGATTCCGCCAATTCCTTTGAGTTTTTGGCCTGCCTCGTGCCCGGCGCTGATTAAATGTATTTTTGCTTTTTGGCTTTCGGCTTTTTTTATCAGCTCTGTGCTTTGCCCGCGGTTGTTGAGGAAAGTTTCCTCTTCAATCAAGAGTTCTGCAACAGCGCTTGCATCAAGCGCTTGCCCTGTTTCTTTTGCCCCGATGGCAACAGCGCCCTGTTTTGCAATCTCTACAAAAAGCTTTTCGACTTTTTTTGTTTCTTCCGCAGCATTTGCCTCTTCAAAAACCTTTTCCAGCGCTTCGCTCTTCAACAGCTCGTTCAATCCGGTTATGCCAATGGAGTTTGTTGAAGTAAAAAAAACATTGCCTGTTTCGCGCTTTTCGGCCAAAAACTTTTTGAAAGATTCTTTTGCAAACCCAGGCCCCGCGACAACCAAAGCGTCGAATTTTGCCTGCTTTATTGTGGCAAGCAATTCCGCAAAATATTTTTTTTCATTGCTCTCCGCCTTGAATTGTTTTCCGGATTTTCCGCTCTTTATTGTCGCCTTTTTTTCTATTCCCTGCGAGCGCAATTCCGCAAAGTCTGCCTGCTCGTCATCTAGCACCAAGAGCATTATTTTTGCCTTGAAGCTTTCCCTTTCGGCTTTTTTGAGCCCGTCGATTTCAAACTGGCTCAGCGATTTTTTTCTTATTCCGATTTTTTTGTTCGGCTCTATTTCAACCGTATGGTGCGCTTTCAATTGCACGAAAGCTTCCGGCTTGCCGGCAACAATTGTTCCAAGCACGCGCAATTGCCCGCTCGGCTTGTGAAATTCAACCCTTTCTGTTTCGATTTCCAAAAACACTGTTTCTTTTGTTGCTTTCATTCCCTCTTCTTTTGCCTTTACTTTCCGCTCTGAAGTCCCGGAAACAATGTCTCCCTCCTGTATTGCCTGCTGCAATTGCCACAAATCGTCAAGGCTCTGCGGAATCACTTCAAGAAAACAATTCTTTTTGTCAATCTTCAATATCCTCATGCAACCACTTTCTGGCTTTTTTCCATTCCATTCTAGTTTTTCTTTTTCTCATTCGTAATAATATTTTCCGCTTTGCTTTTGCTCGCGGTCAAGCACTGAATCAAGCTTGTTTACGCGCGGTCGTTTGGTATTTTTGTCCCTGCGGAGCGTTATTCCCAATTCTGAAAGCAGCATGTTCATTCCTTTTTCCATTTCAAACGGGCCTTTTGCAATGCCGTGCTTTGCTGGCTCGCCGCTGAACACTATCAGCCTGTCGGCAAGATAATCCAAAAACAACAAGTCGTGGTCAACAACAAGCGCTGAAATACCGCGGCTTTCGACAATGCTGCGGATTGTTTTTGCAGCATTCAGCCTTTGTTCTACATCAAGGTTTGCGCTTGGCTCGTCAAGCAAAATCAAATCGCTCTTGCGCGCTAGCGTTAACGCAATCGCCAGCCTCTGCAGTTCTCCGCCGGAAAGATTCCGAATGTTTTTTTCGAGCAATTGCTCCAAATCAAGCGGCTTAAAAACAGTGTTTTTTGTGTCGGTTGAAGCAGTGTCAATTCCCGCTTCCTGCAGTGTTTCAATCGCTGTTTTGTTGCCTTTGATTTCCAAATACTGCGGTTTGTATGCCACTGCCAATTGCAATTCAACCTTGCAATTGTCCGGCTTCAATGCGCCAGCAATCATTTTTACAAAAGTTGTTTTTCCGATTCCGTTTGGGCCTAAAATTCCAATTACTTCGCCGCGGTTTATTGAGTTTGCCTCTGCCTCCAAAGAAAAGCTGCCCAGCTTTTTTGCAAGCGCCGGCCAGCTTGCCAATGCCTTTGTTTTTTTTGACTCTCTTGCCGCCCTTGCAGTGAATTCTATCGCATGGTTGCGGAACCTGTAGTTTTCGTCCTTGCTGTAGCCGTCCAAATAAATGTTTATTCCTTCGCGCGTTGTCTTTATTTGCGAAATTACCCCAAACGCGCCGGGTTTTCCATACATCAAGTGAATGAAATCGCTCAAATAATCCAGCATTATCAAATCGTGCTCGACAATCAGAACCGCTTTTCCTTCCTCTGCAAGCGAGCGGATGAATTCCGCAACCCTTAAGCGCTCGCGGATGTCAAGGTAACTGCTTGGCTCGTCAAAAAAAAACAAGTCAGCATTTTTAATTCCAGTTGCGGCAATAGCTATCTTTTGCAGTTCTCCGCCGCTCAATTGCCCCAATTGCCTGTCAAAAATATCCCGTATTCCAAGCTTGCCAGCAATTTCTTCAATCTTTTTTTCTCCCGCAATTTTTTTCAGCAAATCAATTACTTTTCCTTTTGCAGCCAAGGGAATTTTTTCTATCTGCTGCGGCTTTACTGCCACTGTTATTTCTTTTTTTTCCAGTTTTTTGAAAAAAGCCTGCATTTCTTTTCCCTTGTAATAATCAATGACTTTTTGCCAGCTCGGCTTTTCCTCCAATGCGCCAAGGTTCGGCACAAGCTCGCCGGAAAGAATTTTTACTGCGGTTGTTTTTCCAATGCCGTTCCTTCCGACAATGCCCACGACATTGCTTTCTTTCGGCAACGGCAGCCGGTATAAGCTGAACTGGTTTTTTCCGAATTCGTGGATTGGCTCTTCCAATGCTATTGAAAGGTTGATTATTGAAATCGCCTCAAAAGGGCATTTTTTTTCGCAAATCAGGCAGCCAATGCACAATTCTTCCGAAATGTTCGGCTTTTCTTTAGCCTGGTGGATAATGCATTCTTTGCCAGCGCGATTCACCGGGCAAACCTGTTCGCAGAGCCAATTGCCGCATTTTTCCGGATTGCACAAGTCATAATCGATTACTGCAACCCGTTTTCTTGTTTCAGTCGCCATAACAAAAAGAACGCCTGAAAGGAATAAAAAGCAAAACTAAGTCCCCCCATCAAGTGCAATTTGAAAGGTCCAAGATAAAACCATTGCTTTGAAGCACTTCACACTGCCCGCTTTGCGTGTCATTCACCTGCACGACGCAAAACACCCCGTCTTTACTTGCATTTACCTGTTTGTTAAAAGTAATTGTTTTTGCATAGCTAACGCTGAATCTTGTCACTGGTGCTGGTGTTGCGCCATTAATTGATACAGACGCTTTTGTTACAAACATTTTTGTACACTTTAATTCAAAAGAAAAATCCACTCCATTTGAAACAACCAGAGTTGCGGGCGTTATTTCACACTGCATGCCAAAGTTTGCCTGTGCATTTGTTATTTGGTGTGCAAAATAAGAATTAACGTTTGACGAAAAATCAATCGGCGTGCTGCAGGTTGCGTAATCTGTTATTGCGTCAGCCATTGCGTCTGCTGTTGCCTTGTCAAGCACATATTGCATGGCCTGCATGCTGGCTTTCAGTTCAAAGATTGCGCGCTGGTAATCCTGTGATTGCCGGGTTTTTGCTTCATTTGCCTGCACAAAAAGCATTGCAATTATCAGCACTAGCACAATGCCTGCAATAAACGGCGCAAAAAATCCTTTTTTGTTCATCCAAAGCCCTCGCATTTTTGAATCATTAGCGTTGCGCCCTCTGCTGCCTCGTTGTTCGGATCATATCTTGGTATTTTTGTGCAATAATAATACTGGTTTGTTGCAACCGGAGAGTAAGTTAATTCTCTTTCCGGCGGAAAATAAAAATCCACGATTGCCTTGTCTCTGGCGCTTTGCGCGACTGCTTCAAACGCTTTTTCTTTTCCCTTGTCAGTATCTTGCATTGTGCCAAGCGCCAAAACCAGATAGCTTGCAATAGTCAATGCAAACACTGCCGAAACAACAAAAATAAATCCGCGATTCATGTTTTCCACGCCTTCAATTCAACGCTTGCATAAGCAAGTTCGCAGGCAGCCAAATTGCGGCTCATGCACTCATACAAATCATCTTTTGAAACATCTGGCGCTTGAGAAGTGTTGTTTAAAACTATTTTTCTTTCCGCGGCAAAAACATTTTTTGCGTCTGTTGCATCCCCAGTGCAATCGCCGCTTAAAACAACAGTGTCATTGATTTCTATCCTGCACGAGTAATTGTTCGGAATGCCAAGCATGCTTTTTGTTATTTTTGTTATTATTGTCGGCTGGTTTAGGCAGTTTGCAAGAGTGCCAATGGGCGTTGAAGCATTATCAACAAGGCTGCAGATTATTTCGTGATTGTTTACCAGCAATTCTGCCGCAGTGTTGCCAACGCGTTCCAGTTCCATTTGGTCAAAGCGTTCTTTTGCTTCTATTTGTTTTAATTCCAAGTATTGCATTGCAAGCCCAATTGCAACTATTACCAGCACTATTGAAAGCAGCAAATCAAGCGAAAAAATTTGTCCATTGTTTTTCATGCAATCACGTTGTTTTTGAAATTGTTATTGTTTCGCCGCATTCCGCGGTTGCCGGAACAGCAAAGCCAGCGGGCTTCAAAAAACTTGTTTTTGCTTCTGTCACCGTACCGTCTGTCTTTTCATAGCTTACTGTAATGTCGTTGTCGTTGATTGTTATCGTGCAAGTGTTCGGCGAGAATTCGCTGTATTCCATTATTTTTGGCGTTGTGTATTCAATGCTGAATTTTCCGTCGCTTAATGCTGCCGCACTGGTTATTATTGATGCAAGATTGTTGGCTATTTCTTTTTCCTGCATTGTAATGCTTATTTCTGTTGCAGAACTGTTTGTTTGTGCCCAGATTATTGACAATTGTTCGACAAAAAGCATTGCAAAGATTATTGTCAGGCACAAGTCCAAACTAAGCTGCCCAAAACCGCGCATGCAAAAAATAGGCAAACGGAATTAATAAAATTAGCGCTCGCCTCGCTATTTGGCGATTAAGCTTTCTCCCGTCATTTCTTTTGGCTTTTCCAATCCCATTAGTTCAAGCACTGTCGGCGCAACATCCTGCAAGCCCTTGTTTTTCAGCAGCTTTGCTTTTTTCAGTTCCGGCTCGCTTGAAACAACCACCAAAGGCACTGGGCTTATTGTGTGTGAAGTGCCCCATTTTTTGCTTTTATTTTCAAGGTTGCCGTGGTCTGCAAAAACAAGCAGCGTGTAGCCTTTTTCAAGCCCGGCGTCAACTATTTTTCCTACACAATCATCAACCGTTTCCGCAGCTTTTATGCAGGCATCCCAGACTCCGGTATGCCCTACCAGGTCGCCGTTGACAAGGTTTGTGACAATAAAACCGTATTTTTCTTTTTTTATTTCTTCAACCAGTTTTTCAGTTACTTCAAAAGCGTTCATTTCCGGCTTCAAATCGTATGTTGCGACTTTTGGCGACTGGATTAGTATTCTTTCTTCGCCCGCAAAAGGAGTTTCAATCTGCCCGTTGAAAAAGAAAGTCACATGCGCGTATTTTTCTGTTTCGGAAATCCTCAATTGTTTCAATCCAGCCTTGCTGACAATTTCGCCGAGCAGACTCTTTGTTTCAATGTCCTGAAACGCCACCAATGCATTCATTGGCTTGTAGTATGCTGTCATTGCAACATAGCAGACCTTGAGAGGCTTTCTCTCCCAGCCTTCAAAGTTTTCTTCAACAATCGCCTGCGTTAGTTGCCTCGGCCTGTCAGTGCGGAAATTATAGAAAATTATGGAATCGTTTTCTTTTATGCCCGCATAGTCTTTTGACTTTATTGGAGTAATGAATTCGTCTGTCTTGTTTTTTTTGTAATATTCCCCCATTGCTTTTTCTGCGTTCGAAAATTCCGCTTCGCATTCGCCTTTTACAATGCAATCATAAGCCTTTTTTGTCCGCTCCCATCTTTTGTCGCGGTCCATTGCAAAATACCGCCCCAAAAGCGTGGCTATTTTTCCAATTCCAAGCGCTTTCATTTTTTGTTTCAATTTCTTTATTCGCTTCACTCCGTCTGTTACTGGCGCGTCCCTGCCGTCTGTTATTGCATGAACCAGTACTTTGGAAAGTTTCTGCATTTTGCACAGTTTGAGCAACGCAAACAAGTGGCTTTCAAGGCTGTGCACGCCGACCGGCTGAAGCAGCCCAACCAAGTGCATTGTGGAATCATGCAGCTTGCAGTTTTCAATTGCCTTCAAAAAAGCAGGGTTATTGAAAAATTCGCCTGTTTTTATTGCGTGGTTAATGCGTTCCATTGGCTGGAAGATTATTCTTCCAGAGCCAATAGTCAAATGCCCGACTTCGCTGTTTCCTTGGAAGCCAGGGCTTAAGCCGACTGCTTCACCACTGCACTGTAAAAGCGTGTTTGGATATTTTTTCATCAGTTTGTCTGTGTTTGGCGTTTTTGCGGAAGCAATCGCATTGCTTTTTTTGCGCGGATTGTATCCCCACCCGTCCCGAATAACCAAAATAACCTTTTTCAAAAAATCACCAGAACACAAACAGCTAATGTAATTCAAATTTTATTTCTTTTCCTTTGAGGTCAAAAAGCCTTGCGTCGTTTATTCCAAATGGGTATGCAAGTATTAAATGGATTTCGCCAAAGCGCGGAAAGGCCTGCAGGTCGGCATCTGAAGGAAAATTGTTGCGCGATGGATGCGAATGCACGCTGCCCAAAATGCTTTTGTCCACTGGCTTGAGCCAGTCCTGCACCAGCGTGTGTGTTTTTCCAAAAACCGCGGGAATAACAACAAATTCTTCAATGCTTTTTTGCTTGCTGTTTCCGCCCAACAGGCAAAAAAACTCGTCGGGAAAAGTGTTTCGCGCAGCAAGCAATACTGCTTCAAGAATTTCTCGTTTTATTTTCCACACAAAAAATCATTGCAGGAATTGGTTTAAATAATAAGCCACGGTTGGCAGTATCAAAAAAGCCATGCAATTAGTGCGCTTTATTTTCGCGCTTAATGCAATCAAGCCAATGGAAGTTGATAGCGCCAGCAACAACAAGCCCTGCGCGCCCGCGAGAAAAAACACTAGCAAAACCATTATTGCGAGCACTAGCGCGTTTGTCTTGTTGTAATCAAACCTTTGCATTTCATTGATTGCCCTGCGTGAAACAAAATCAACCAAAAAAACGCTGAATCCCACTGCAATCAGGATTGCCGCAACAATTTGCAGCATTTGCCCCTGCTGCAAAACAAGAATGCTTTTTATTGCAACTGCAGTTCCGGTGCGCGCTTTTCCCAGCAAATACAATACAAAAAAAGAAAAAACGCTGCTTGCGGCGCTAATGCAGCCCAAAACAACCAAATATTTTTGCGTTCCAATTTTTCCGGAAAATTTTTTGACAACGAATGCCGCCTGGCTTGGGCCAATTGCGGGAAACAATGCAACAAGCGCGGAAGCAATTGTCCCGACAAGCGATGCCTTTATGGTTGAAATTGTTTCAAACGAGTTTTTTTGCACGCGCTGGTTTTTCATCGACTGTTTTTCTTTGAGGGAAAAAACCATTGTGCTTGTTCCAAAAAAACCAGTGACCAATGCAAAAAGCGTGTTGCCCGAACTTCCATAGTTTCCTGCAAGCGCGAGCAAGCCAAGCGCTCCGCTCAACGCAACAACTGCAACCGCGAATATTTTTTGCCTTGCTGTTTTTTCCGAAGCAACCACCAACAGCATTGAAGCAAGCAATAGCGCAGGAATGAGCTTGTAAAGAAAGCCGGCGGTTTTTATTACAAACAACGCGTAAAACGGCAATATTGCAAAAGATATTATTGTTCCAAGCACGCCGCCGGCAACAGTCAATTTTATTGCCCGAAAAGCCTTGCCCTGCAGCAGCATCCTGTGCCCCGGAAGCGCGGACAAAAAATTTTCTTCGTCAGGCGCTCCGAGCAATATGCTTGGAATAAAATCCAAAAAAGAGTGCGTAATTGTCATTGACACGACCATTAATGCAAAATTCAAATCGCCTTTTGCCGCAAGCGCGCCTGCAGCAAGCGCAATTGTGTTTACGTGGATTCCCGGTGCCAATCCGGAAAAAACCCCAAAAAAGCACCCTGTTATTATTGCTGCAAGCGCGTCAATCAATCTTTTTCACTTCTTTTGCAACAAAAAATTTTTTGTTGTTTTTTTCAGAAACGTTTCCAACAACGCTGACCGTGCTGTTTTTTTGCAGGATTGCTTTTTGCGCGCTGTTTGGATTGTAAATTATTGCGCTGATTTTGTTTCCGTCGTCCAGCTCGAACAGAATGCTTTTTCCGCTTTCTTTTGCCCAATTCACTTTTGCAGTGGCTGAAACAAGCAGGTTTGAATCAAAATCCAGCAGCCCGGAAATTGTTTTTTGTTCCGGCTGCAGTGAAAAGAAAAGCAACAGTACGCCAACTATTGCCATTGCCGTGCTGATTCTCGCGATTTTTTCGTCGGAAAGCATTCAAAAGTTGGAGAAAAAGGGCATAAAAACACTGCAAAAATTCGCTTTGCAACGAACACTTGCCTATATTTCAATCAGGATAATGCTGGCTATCCCGAGGCAAATCCCAATCTTGTTTGCAAGCGAAAGGTTTTCCCCGAAAATTATTATGCCGGCGAGCGCGACAACAACCAGGTTCAGCACTGTGAACACTGAAACGGCTTTTGAAAGAAACTCGAATTTCAGCGAGAACGCCCAAAAAATTGTCCCGGCAGAATACAGCGCCAGCCCAGCAAACAAAATAATGTTTTTGTTTTCAATGCTCCATTTTTTGAATAACACGTCAGCAACGACTTCCAAAGCCACCGCGCAAACTATCAGGAAAAAAAATATTGTTTTTGGCGGAACGTTTTGCAGCAATTGAAATCACTGTGTTTACTCGATTATTTCCACTGGCTTTCTGCCGAACAATCCCTGCTTCAGGCGCAACTCGACTTTTTTTCCTTCTTTAACTTTTTTTGTTGTTTTTACAACATGCCTGCCGGCATTTATCATTGCAAGCAAATCAAACTCTGTTTCGACTGTCGCGTGCCTGCTTTGGCTTGAAACCACTTTTCCAAAAACCGTTTTTTTTGTGAAAAAAAGCCTGAACAAGACAATGAAAACAAAGAACGCAGTAACCATTGAAAAGAAAATTTTTAACCGCAATTCGATTTCAGCCGCTGGAACCAGCTGGTTGAAAAAGTTTATTATTATCATGGCAAAAACAAAAAGGAAAAAGACAGCATATACCCTGAATTCTTGCCTGAACAATCTCCTTGTTTCCGAAAACAGCAGGAAAAGGAAAACAACCGCAAGCGCTGCTTCGATTGTTGCAAGCACTAAAAAGCTTGCCGCGCGAGAGAGCAGGCTAACCGCAAGCATTGCGATTGCCAATGCCTCTAGCTTTATTATTGCAAGCGATTTTTTGTTCATTGCATTGAAAATCAAGAACAATCACCGTTGTTGAATTTTATTTCCACGTCGGGATATTTTGTTTTGGCGGATATTTTTGCAATTATGCCTGGAAGCACGCTGGTTATTGCGGCACTGTCTTCCGGGTTTGTGACAAGCGGGCTTGTTTTGACGCTGAAGCAAAGCGTTTCTGTTTCAGTCAGCATTGGCTCGAGCGAAGAAACAATAACATATTTGCCCTGGAGCTTGTTCAGCTCGTTCAGCATTTCTGTTTTCAGGATTATTATTGCTGTCGTTTGCTGTGAAACATCGCTGAAATAATAAGTTGCAAGCAGGACGCTTGAAAAAACTATTACTGCCCCAGTAACAATGATTGCTTCAAAGCTTGTTTGGCCTTTTTGGTTAATTCGGAATAATGACAATTAAACCACTATCGCTTTTTTTTATGCTGACTTCTTTTGTCGTGGAAACATTTTGGTCCGGGTAGCCGATTGTTTCGAGGGGATTGCCTGCTGTGTCATTGCAGCCGAATGTTGAGATTGTTGGAAACGCTTTCAGGCAAGTGTACCAGTCTTCCTCGCCCAGTTCTTGAATGCTGCTGCAAGAAGGATGCTCCAGCAAGAGATTGAAGTTTTCCCTGACCAAGAAAAAAGTGAGTTTTATTGCATTGAAGCTGCCCGTGCTTTCGCAGCCTGCGGGATTGCTAATGTCTGTGCAATTAACGCATTCTATTGTTCCGCGTGCCGGAACAAAAAGCGTTATTGTTTGCTTTGCTTCGCCTGTTGCCGCGGCAACAGAATCAATCGCATTTGCGAGCTTTTCCGCGGCAATTTTTGTTTGCGCGAGCTGGATGGTGTCGTCTGCTGCTGTTTTTGAAACATCAAGTTCCGGCACAACCACGCTGGAAACATAAACCATTGCAATAATGACAATAAAGAGAAATTCTATTGTGGTTTGGCCGTTCATCTTAATATTATGTTCCAAATCAAGTCACCAAAAACATTCAATGCAACGTATGCAATCAATACTGCGGGCACGAAAGCAGTTGATTGCTTTGTTTCAATTTTGTCTTCCAGCAAGCCTTTTTTTACCAGCCCATTGAGCTCTTTTATTTCGCTTTCTTCCAATCCTGCCGCGCGCCTGTGCGAGCAAACAATTTTTCCGCTTGGCTGCAGCATTTCTTTTAGCGCTTGTAGATTATTGGTTTTCAGGTAATTAATAACTTTTCCTATTTGAATGCCTTGCAAGCGCTCGATTTTGCCTTTTTTTATTGCAATTGTTTCCGCAACAATTTCGCCTTCTTTCAATTCTGTTATTTTCTTTTGCTTGTTCAAAAGGCTTTTGCTTTCTGCCGCAAGCTTTATTATTGCAAAAAGCGCGAACAAGCCGGCAAACAATCCGATTGCTTCAATGAAAAAACCCAGTTGTTTTTTTGCAATTGAAAAAAAACCAACAAACACTATTGCTGGCACTCGGATTTGCTTTGGCACTATTCCCAAAACAACCAGAATCGGAATAACCAACAAAACATCCAATCCAAGCTGTTGCAGCAATATGCCAAAGCCGATTGTTGCAATGCTTAATTCAGCCAATTGCGCGGCTTTCTTTTTGAAGCCAGAGAGAATTTCTTTCCGCTTTTCTTTGTTTTTTGCGAGCGCGCGCAGTGCAAGCAGCACGCCATATGGCAGCATTGCAAAAACACTGAAAATAAACAACGACAATGGAAATAGAGGGAGCGTACTCGTTTTTAACAGTTCAATGCCAGTGAGTGAACCAAAAATGTTGGGGTTTAGTGGATTCATTGCTGCAAGCGCTGCAAACAGCTTTACGTCTCCTCCAGCCCAGACTCCAAGCTTCCATAACAGCAAACCAGCGCCAAAAGTGATTGCTGCAAGGCTAATTGATAAAATCAACGGGTTAGGACTGTTGCTTGTTATTGATTCTGCAGCGTGCAGCATTATTCCCAGCGCAAGCAAGCAGTAATTGATTTTGTCGGAAACAATGCGTTCTTTTAAGTCTGTGAGCGTGGCTATGGCAAGCGCTATTATTGAAAAAGAAAAATAGAGCAAAGCAAACAATTTGTTTCCCCTCGCTTTGAAATTGCAGCCAAGGTTTTTTATTCCTTGGTTCAATCAGCTTAGGAGAGAGCTTATTGTTTTGCTTCGCACGTCAAGCACTTGTGCCTGGGCTTTAGAGGCAACCGCTTGAATAGCTATTACTAATGCAGTGGCGATTATCACCAGCAATATGGTGAATCCCACCATCAATAGGTATTCAAGCGATACCTGTGCTCGTTGCTCCATCATGAAAAATCAACTGGATTACCTTGCTTTACAAAACCCAAAGGTCTGTGATTCTGGACCAGTACATGCTGTGCCTGAGGTCCATCCTACTATAGCTGTGCCGCCTGCACTGAATCCCATGCATCTTGAGTTTACTTTGCACATAGTACAGCCGGTTTGTGCTACGCAGTTTGCGTCTCCGCCTGCGCTGCCGCCGGTGTTGTTTGCTACTCCAGTGACCAATGCTATCACTATTATTGCGATTAGCACTGCTCCTCCGATTAGCAACAGGTATTCGAGTGCTCCTTGTCCTCTTTTTTCCATATCGTATTGCACCTCCTTTTGGTGATTAAACAATAATCTTTCTCCTTTTTTATTTTATGTTTTTTGCTGCGTTTTGCGTTGCATTTACTGCTTCATTGCTAGTGTTTGTTCCAATGCTTTTCAATGCTATTCCCACTGCCACTGCAACCAATATTGCCCCGCCAAGCAATAATAATAATTCTATTGAGGTTTGCGCTTTTTTTTCTTCAAGCAATTTCATCCCATGACCCCGATGATTTTTTGCGATGCAAATGTCGCAATCGTCATTGAAACAAACGCTAAGAATAATAAGATTGGCATATATATAAAGCTTTTGTTGGCTTTGCCTTCGTGCATCAAAGAAAGAATGATTGATGTTGCAATTGCTTCAATGAAAATGTATGCTTGCATTAGCAGTGTCATTGTGTCTTTTGTTTGGTTTGCCGCAATTATCTGTGCTGCATTGAGTGTTCCTGATGAAATTACTGTTTTTATCAAAAATTCGATTATTGTTGAAATGAACCCAAAAATCCCGGGCGCTACAATTGAGCCTGCAAAAATCAGGAACAAATAGCCCATCATTGTCCGCGCTTTTCTTTCAACTTGGATGTGGTGCAATTCGCGGATGTCGTCTGCAATTTCGTCCAGGACATCAGCGAGGCCTGCGCCTGCTTTTATTGAGTCAATGATTATTGTAACGCTCCTTTGCACCAACCGCGAGTCAACGTTTTCAGAAAGCGATTTGAGGCTGTTTTCAAAGTTTTCGCCTTCTTCGAGCTTTCGCAGTACGTTTTCTATTTCTTTTGAGAGCGCGCCGTAGGCTGCCATGCTTATTTCCCGCAGGGCATATTCGTAAGTGCCGCTTGCGCGCAAAATGTCAGCCATTTGTTTCAACACTTCCGGCATTGCTGATTCGATTTCGTCAATTCGGTTTTTTTCTTTTATGTATGGATAGCCAATCAATATGTCTGCCACTACAAACATTATTACAAAAGGAAAAACTATTGAAATGTTTAAGATTTTGAAGAGAATCAGCAAGTATACTATTGACCCTGCTGCCGCAACTATTGCAAGCGATGCAATTATCCAGATTTTTGGGTCTATTCTTGCAACGTTTTGCTGCAGGTATTTTCCGTATCTTTGCATGAATGTTGTTTTCATTCTTTTACACCCTTGGTTGTGATGCCCAAATGTAGAATATCAAGTATCCCAGCATTAGCGGCATGATTGCAAGATATATTACTGTAAGTACTGGCATGTCCAATGGAATGTTTATTGCGACCGGCAGCGGAGAGTTTTTTATGCTTCCGAGCACTGAAATCATTACCGGGACAACGATTGCAACGTAAATGAAAATTACTCCAAAAAAATTCATGCGCTCGGAAAAATCCCGGATTTTTTCGCGCATTTCAAAAGAAACCTCTCTTGCAATAGTGTTCATTATTTCGGAAAGATTGCCGCCGGTTTTCATTGCGCGGATAATGTGCAATATTGCGTTTTTCAGTGCTTTTGACTGCGTTCTCGCGGCAAGGTGCGCCAATGCCTCTTTTGCCTCGGTGCCTTCTTCTATTTCGTTTATTGTCCTTGCAAATTCTTCAGACAATACGCCATAGTCTGCGATTGCAACAGCCTGTATTGTGCGGTACAAGCCGATTCCCGCTTTTAATTCTGTTGCCATGTGCCTTAGTGCAAAGGGCAGTTCGTTGCTGATTGCATTGCCACGCGCTACTGCCTGGCTTCTCGGATAAAGCAGGCAAACAAGCAAGGCTACAATGAAAGCAAGCAATCCAAGCAAAATCGAAACAACAAACAACAATGCCAGGTTGAATTGCATTATCAGCATTACAATCCAGCCCAAGACCATTGCTGCAAAAAAAGAAATTACTGAAATCGATGTTGTTATTGCAAGGTATTGCTGCGGGGAATAATGCATGTTTGCGCTGTATAACCAAAAACCCAGGCGCTTTACCGGGGGCAGGCGCGACAGCATTTTTACCAATGGTTTTAGGGGGTTCTTGAGCGCCAAATAAAATCTTCCAATCTTTTGGATTATGGGCTGTTTGATGTCCCGCAGGTCTTCGACTGTCTGGACTTCCAGTTCTTTTTGCTTTCCTTCCGCAATAATTCCCCGCAGTTCCCCGAGGCCGCCTTCCACTTTTTCAAGCTCCAATCCCGAATCGGAATATTTTTGCTTCATCCGCGTGACTATTTTTTCCACTTGTTCCATGTCTACTGTTTCGGCTTCTTTCTGCTGTTGTTTTTCAGGCATGGTTTTTTTTTCTTCGAGGATTTTTTTCTTCAATTTGTCTTCAGCCATTTATTCCCCTCTTGTTCAAAAAATAGCCGGTTGCAGCCTTGCTTACATCCTGCATAATGTGCGTGTCTTTTCTCAACAATCGCTCCAAAAACATTTGCCTTTCAAACAATTCTTCTTCAACCTGCCTTTTGCTTAATGCAGTGAATCGCTCTATTTTTTTCAGATAATTGCTTGGAATGTTTGTCCTTTCAATGGTGTCGCGCATTGGGTCCCTGTCAAAGATTGTTTGCGTTTGGGCTTTTCCCTCCAGCACGCCGGTTAATTCCGCGATTTCCGTTATGCGCCTGATTGTCCCTTTTTTTCTGTCGTGGATCCTGTGCTCCATTACAATGAAATCCAGCCCGCTCAGCATTACTTCCGGCACGCGCATTGGGGGATTTGTAACGCGCACTATTGTTTCCCTGGGGCTGTTTGCGTGGATTGTTCCCATGCAGTTCGAAACAAGAATTCCGTTTGCAATATAATTGTGGTTATCTTCCACTGTCAAATCATAAACCATGCCTTCAAATTGTTCTTCCTCGACAGAAACTATTTTTTCAAACCTCGCTTCCGCGTGTGCGAGCATTTGCAGTTGTTTTGCGGTTTCGCTTTGGAGAATGCTGCAGATTTTTTCGAGTTGTTTTCTTGAAGGATTGCGCGCATTGGTTTCATATGCCAGAACGCTTGTGCCAGTTGTTGCCCCGAGCAGCAAGCCCAGTTCTTGTTGCGTTAATCCTGCTTCGAGCCTTGCTTTCTTCAAGAGACGCTGGCAATCCGGGAACAGGTCAAGGCTGCCTTTTGCTTTTTCGACAAGCGCTTCTGTTTTCTTCCTCTTGTTTTCGTGCAAGAAACCTATTTTTTCCGAGAATTTTCCTATGTTCTCTTTGCCGTGAATCAATACCCTGTAATACGGCCCCATGTTTCCTTTTCCGTCCTTGTTTTGCGCGTATGTGCTGGAAAATATTCCGAACCTCAGCAAAACAAGGGGAAGTTTTTTTGCAAGGTCATTGTTTGAAGTGCTGAATTCAATGCAGTTGGCATGAAGGTTCACGTGCGCTTCGCAGTCGAACAATCCGCGCAGCAATTCTGCAATGTCAGCGTCTTTCGCGGAAAGAGTGCTTTCGCAGAGCCTGAATGTTTTGGTTTTGTTTCCGATTGGCATGCAATATTTTTCGCTTATCATGCGGATTAGTTTTTTGTCGTACAATTGTATCCTTGAAAACCCGCCATAATCAAACCGCGAAATTTTGTTTTCTGTTATTGGGAGTATTTCCCTTTCAAACGCCAGCAATACAGATTCTTCCTTGTTTACAAATTGTATTGCCTCTTTTCCCAAATGCCCGTCGCCATAAATCAATCCCGCAAGATGCGGAGCCATTAGTTTTTTTTCCGCGGTTGTTTCAATGCTTGCGGGCACTGCAATAAAATTTCCCGCCTTTGCTTCGCCAGCGCTTATTTCTTGGAGGCCATTGTTTATCCTATAAATCGGGTGGTCTGCAGTCAAGAGCAGTTTTTTCCCGCCGGAAAGCCTTATTTTGAACAGTTTTCCTTTTGTTTTTTTCCTCCAAACCCGCGTTATTCTCTTGTTTTCAATTTTCAGGGTTTGCTTGTTAAGGCTTGGAACCAATTTGTTTTCGCTTATCGGCACAAACTCGAATTCCCCGTCAACAACAGCTTGGTTTTCTGAAAATACTTTTTCTGCAAAATCTCCTATCTCTGTAATGCTGCCGTCCGAAAAGCAAACTAGGGTGTCTCCGGACAGCGCTCCGTCGTGCCCCGTGTTCAGCGCAGTGAATAAAGTGAATGCTTCATCGTGCCTTACTTCTCCCACAATTATCCTGTCTGGGCGCATTCGCAACGCGTTCTTTGTCAAAATGTCCAAGGTTATTTCTCCTTTTCCTTCCAATCCAGGCGGCCTTGCTTCCATCCTAATCCAGTGCTTCAATGGTAAATTTAATTCTGCCGTGTCTTCAATGGAAATTACGCGTTCTCTTGGCGGAATAAACGAAGCAAGCACGTTCAAGGTTGTTGTTTTTCCGCTTCCTGTTCCCCCAGCAATCAGTATGTTTGCAGGCACTGTTCCCATTCCTTCGACTGCAAGCCAGAGGAAAGCAGCAACCTCGCTGGTCATTGTGTTCATGTTTATCAAGTCAATCATGCTGTAGGGTTCTGCCTTGAATTTTCTTATTGTCAGCGTGCTGCCGCTGACTGAAGCCGGAGGAATGGTTGCGTTTACCCTGCTGCCATCGGGCAATCTTGCATCCAATAATGGCGCTGAAATGTCAACGCGCCTTCCAACTTCCCTTGCAATCTTGTTTATCAAATCCTGGATTTCATTGTCAGTGTAAAATTCTATGTTTGTCGGCATCATTTCAAATTCGCGGTGGAAAACATAAACCGGCTGCATTGCGCCAATAACCATTATTTCTTCTAGCTTGTCATCCCGCACCAGCTGGTCAATCATTCCGTACCCAACCATTTCCCTCACAACAGCTTCAGCATAGAAACCCATGCGGTTTTCAGGAATTTTTAATTCGTTGCTTGCCTGCAATATTTCCATTATTTTTTGGTAGTAAACATTCCTGCGCTGCTGCGGGTCGCGGATTTTGTACGGCGCAATAGTAATCAAGCGCGTTGCAGCTTCCTTTATCGTATTGATTATTCCGCGCTCGGCAGACGTGGGCTTTGGCACCGGGACAAAATAATAATACATTGGCATGCCCTCGATTTTGTAAATCTGGACATCGCCATAAGCGGCAACAATTGTTTTTTTTGCGCCGTCAAGCTGGCTTTCAAAATCAGACTTTCTTTCTTGTTTTTCTTCTGCCCCTGGAACTGTTTTTTCTTCAGCCAGCGGTTTTTCTATTTTTTCCGACATTTTTTTGTCCAACAATTCTATTTTTTGCGCGATTTCAACAGTGTCCTGTTCTCTTGCTTCAGGCACTGCTGGTTCGCGGGCCACTGCGTTTTTTGCCTGCGCCATTTTTTTTTGCTTTGCTTTCTCAATCAAGTCTTTCAAGTAAGGCTGCATTTATTACACTGTTAAAAAAAGCCAAATTGTATTATTTAAACCTTTGTTGTGAACGGACTTTGTGTATTAAGTCCGTTCTGTGTAAAAAGAGAAAAAACGGTGTAAAAAGTCGCTAATTTTGGTTAGTTCTTACACAAAATCTTGTGAACGCCAAAATCAGTTGTCCAGCGTTTGCTCTGAGATTTCCTTGAGCGCTTGCTCAATGAACGCTTCAGCCTTCACGCCCGCACTGACTTTTCCCTTTCGCGTGCGCACTGTGACAGTATTGTCTTTTTCCTCTTTATCCCCCACTACCAGGATATAATTGGCTTTTTCGAGTTGCGCGTCGCGCACTTTTGCAGAAATAGTTTCTTGCCTTGCATCTGTCTCTGCGCGGATTTCCTTTTCAATCATTTTTTTTGCAAGTGCTTCCGCATAATTGTTGTGCCTGTCTGCAACAGTCAGTATTTTCACTTGCACGGGGGAAAGCCACAAGGGAAAATTGCCAGCAAAATGTTCTATCAAAATTCCAATGAATCTTTCCAATGACCCAAACGGCGCGCGGTGAATCATTACCGGCCTCGCTTTTTTGTCAGTGCTGTCAATGTAATTCAAATCAAACCGTTCCGGCAGATTGTAATCAACCTGTATTGTTCCCAATTGCCATTCCCTGCCCAGCGTGTCTTTCACCAAAAAATCCAGCTTTGGCCCGTAAAAAGCAGCTTCCCCTAATGCAATTTCATACGGTACTTTTTTTTCTTTTGCTGCAGCCTCAATGTCCTTCTGTGCTTGCGCCCACAGTTCTTTTGACCCCATAAATTTTTCGCTATTGTCCCGTGTTCCAAGCCTTGCCCGGTATTGCTTGAATCCAAGCACGCCAAAAATATACAGCACTACGTCAATAACGTTTTCAAATTCCTGCTTTAATTGTTCCTGCGTGCAAAAAATGTGCGAGTCGTCCTGCGTAAAGCCTCGCACTCTCACCAATCCAAAAAGTTCTCCTGATTTTTCATACCTGTAAACAGTTCCGAACTCTGCAATCCGCAATGGCAATTCGCGGTAAGAATGCCTTTTGTCCGCGTAAATCATTATGTGGTGCGGGCAATTCATTGGCTTCAAAATGTATTCTTCATCTTCCACTTTCATTGGCGAATACATCATTTCCTTATAGTGTTCAAGGTGCCCGGATTTTTTGTACAAGCCAATCTTTCCAATGTGCGGCGTTGTAACCATCTTGTAACCCCGCTTTATTTGTTCCTTGCGCAAAAATTGTATCAATTGCTCGCGGACAATGTGGCCTTTCGGAGTCCACAATATCAATCCGCTGCCCACGCTTTCGGAAATCAAAAACAAGTCCTGTTCCCTGCCGATTTTAATGTGCGACCTTTGTTCCGCCAGCTCGCGCGCTTTCAGCCAGTCATCAAGCAGTTCTTTTTTCGGAAAGCTTATTCCGTAAACGCGCTGCAATGTTTCCCTTTTTTCATTGCCTCTCCAGTATGCTGCGCTTGTCTTCAGCAGTTTTATTGCCTTTATTTCAGCGCTGTTTTCCAAGTGCGGTCCTTTGCACAAGTCAGTGAAATTTCCGTTCGAGAAAAGCGTTGCTTTTTCCTCTTCAAACTCGTTAATCAGTTCTGTTTTGAACTTGTTGTCTTTGAACAATTCGAACGCTTTTTTTTTGTCAACTGTTTTTTTCTCGAATTTTTGTTTTTTTTCCGCAATCTCAAACATTTTTTTTTCAATAATCTCCAAATCCGCGTTTGTAAAAGGGCGCTGCACGAAAAAATCGTAATAAAATCCCTCTTCTATTGCAGGCCCGATTGCCGTAAGCGCGCCGGGAAAAAGTTCTTTCACTGCCTGTGCCATTATGTGCGAGCTGCTGTGCCAAAACTTTTGCCTTTCTTCTTTTTTGTTCCAGTCAATTCCCACAAAAACACCGAATAACTATTCTATCAAAAAAGGGTTTATATTGCTTGCTTTTTTTTGGTTTTGCGCAACAGCCTGTTTTGCAGTCCAGGGGAAACGCGCTTTGCTTTGCCTTTTATTTGGTTTCTTCCACACAGTTATTGCATGATTTCGCCATCCTTGTGCGTGCGCTGCAAGGGAAAATTGTTGTGCGGCGCAAGCAAGTGCATTGTCTTGGAGCATTACAGCGGCTTGCGAAAGGCAACAGCGCAAATAAAGGGCAGGGAATTTTCCGGCAGTTCGCCGCCGAGCGTTTTTGTTTCCTGGAAGAATTACCCGAATGTTTCCATTGCGCCTTTGGCTCCCGCAATTGTTGACGAAAAAAACTATTTGCTGGACGCGCCAGAGCAATGGTACGGCTTTCATCCGGAACGCATTATTTCCATGCGCGAACAATTGATTCAGTCAAACGCGCGCACGAATGTTTTTGAAGCAGCCAACCCGAATTACGAGCTTCTTGACCTTCAAGAGATTGTCATGGCGGAAAAGCCGGTTGAGGTTGAAATAGAATTGCAGCACAAGCCGTTGCCACGGCTTTCGTTTCACGAAAGCGTTGCTCCTATTGGCCCCAGCGCTTCTTTGGAAAGCCTGCGGCTTGTTTCCAATCCGCGCATTCCAAAAAAAGTCGATTATTTGGTTTCAGACATTAATGCAAAAAGCCATGCCGCAATAATGGAATTATATGATTCCGGCTTTCCGGTTTCTTCTCTTTACAAGCTCTTGAGCGCCGGCACTCTCGGAGTGAAAAAAAACAGGAGGCTTGTCCCGACGCGCTGGAGCATTACCGCGGTTGATTCAAACGTTTCCAAAACTCTTGTTGAAGAAAAAGTAAAGGCATTCCAGCAGATTTCAGATTACCGCTTGTTCCGCAGCAATTATTTGGACAATGATTTTTGGGTATTGTTGTTTCCCGGCTCTTGGTGCTTTGAGCAATTGGAAACCTGGCTGCCCGGCGGCGTGTGGACTCAGAATGCTTCCAGTGCCCAAATAATGCACGACCACGAATTCTTTGCAGGCAGGAAAAATTACGCGGCCAATGTTGAAGGCGCGTATTATTCCTCGCGCCTTGCTGTTGCGGAATATTTGATGAAAGAAAAAAGGCAGGCAGGAGCAATTGTTTTCCGCGAGGTCGGAGAAGGATATTCAATTCCGCTCGGAGTATGGCAAATTCGCGAGAACGTGAGGCACGCGCTTGCCGAAAAACCCCTTGTTTTCTATTCCCTTGATTTGGTGTTAAGATTTTTGTCGCAAAAATTGCGCGTGCCAATGCTGCAGTACAAAAAAGAAAGCGCTTTGCTGGATGCAATAATCCACCAAAAGAAGCTCGTTGATTTCACTTGACTATTGCAGTTATTCCAAGCACTATTATTGCGAACAATATTGACAATCCAAAAAATATTGCCCAGCTGACTGCAATTGCCTTTAGCCATTTGAATTTTGCTTTTTCTTTTTGGGTCATTTGCGAGCGCATTGCAAAGACCGCAATCGCAAAGCAAATCATTGTCAAAAAGTTTGTTGCCGCCAGAATTGCGATTCTTTTCGTGCCCAAAAAATTTCCCAGCACCAGCTTGTTTGCCAGCCAAATTGCGGCAAAAGAAAGGCAAAAGAAAATGATTATTGCAAGCAATATCCAGATTGCATTGATTGCTTCCAATGCGCTTGCTGCAACTGATGCATTGTTGCTTATCCACAAATCCTGCACAAAGTATTTTGCCTGCGCATTGATGCTGATGCGCGTGAAGCGTAGTTGTTCCGGAATTTTTCCGTTGAAAACCTTTAATGCGCTTTCTTCTTCATTCAAGCCGTATTGCAGCCTGTTGTTGAAATAGTATTCCACGCGGGTTTCTTTTGAAATGTTTGAAAAAATTTCCGGGTCTTTGTAGCCAATCACATCGATTGTTGCTGGCACATAATCGTTTTCATAAATGCTTGTCATTTTCATTGGAAAATATAGCTTGTCTGTCGGAAAAGCTACAAACACGCCAATCGGCTCCTGGTTGTAATAGTCTGTGTTTTGCGTGCGGAATTCTTCCGGGTTGCTTACCCAGCTCACAATGAAAGAATAATCCTTTCCAATGTATTCCTGGATGCGTTTTTTTGCTTCGGGCTCGATGTTTGTTCCTCTCACTTCAAGGTAATGGTAAAATTTTTCGCTGTCCCAAGCAGTCATTACTTCTGTTGAAATCCCGTATTTTGTCACGTGCGCCCAAATGTCATAGCCCCTGTCAACTTCGTTCAGCCCAACTGCTTGCGCTTTATACATTTCCCCGCTTGATGATGCCACCCCAGTGAATAGCAATCCCAAAAAAACTATTCCTGCTGGCGGAAACCAGGCAACAAAGTTTGCCACTGCAAGAATGCCGAGATTGTCCCTGAATTGCTGTTTCAGTGAAGTGCCGTAAAGGTTTGGAAATCCTTTCAGGTTGTCAATGGAAATCTGCTCTGGCTTTGCGGGCACTGGAAAAATCCACAAAAATTTTTCTGTTTCAGGGTTTCCCTGGGTTTTTACGAAAAGCAAGAGGTTTTCATTGCCGTTTTCATAATTTATTATTGCGCGCTGTGCGCTTTCCCTGTGCGGGCACCATCTTGAAACCTCGCTAAGGCTTGCTGTTCCTTGTTTTTCCCCTGCTGGCGAAGCCATTTCCCCGGCATAGCATGGCCTGACAATCATTCCGTCTGCAAAAGCATTAGCGCTCAAAATCAGCAGCATGATTGCGATTATTGCAATTTTGTTCATGACAAATAACAATTGGCTTTTGGTGTTTTAAAAGGTTTTCTAATTGTTAGGCAAAACAATTGGCAAACCAAAAAAAACCAGCGCATTTTTTGCTTTTTTGCGCGCTTTTTTTCAGATAAAGTTAAATACTGCCCCGCGCTTTTTGTTTTATGGCGAAAAACGGCGCTTTGCTGGACATTGATTATGTTTTTGCGTTCGGAGTTTCGTTTTTTTTCACGCTTCTTATTTTGGGTGTCATAATGCGGTTTTTCGGAGACGTGGAAAAAAACGCGATTTATTACCTTGCGGTTGCGCTGATTGTTTATACTGTTGAATTGCTGATTGTGGCGTTCATTATCAGGCGCTCGGAAAAATTTGGCAGCGCCCTGGAGAAAACAAAAAAATAGTTTTGCACAATTATTTTTTGTATTTCATGAACTGTGCAAGCAATGCTTCCAATTGCACGCGCTCGTTTGCGCCTTCAACCATGCGGAAATCGTATTCCCCAATTTCCCCAATCAAGGCAATTTTTGTTTTGCTGTCGAGTTCCTCTTCTTTCATTGCCATTGTTTCCCTGAACAATTGCGTTATAACATCTTCCCCGCTCATGCCGTGCTCGAACATTAACGTGTCGAGTTTTTCCCTTGCTTCCAAAAATTTTCCGTTCAGTGCCGAGTGAACCATTTCTTTTATTTCTTCGGGGCGCGCGCGGCTGCTGACGTCAAAAATTGTTTTTTCGTCTATTTTTTTTGCCACTGAAGCAGCCGCCTGCAAAACATTCACTGCTTTTCTCATGTCGCCCTGGCAAACATAAATGACTGCCTTTGCAGCCTTTTCATCCAAGTGAATGTTTTCTTCTTTTGCAATGTGCTGCAATCGCTCTTCGATTTCTTTTGCCGTCAAAGGCCTGAACCGGAAAACAACGCACCTTGACTGAATCGGCTCTATTATCCTGCTTGAATAATTGCAGCTCAAGACAAAGCGGCAGGTTTTAGTGTATTTTTCCATTGTCCTTCTCAATGCCTGCTGGGCATCGTCAGTCAAAGCGTCGCTTTCGTCCAAAAAAATTATTTTGAAGTCAGCATCAAACGCCAAAGTGCGCGCAAAATCCTTTATGGTATTGCGCACGACATCAATGCCCCTTTCGTCCGAAGCGTTTAATTCCAAAAAATTGCGTTCAAAGCTGTTTCCAAACAATTCTTTTGCAAGCGCTACTGCAGAGCTTGTTTTTCCAGTGCCTGCGGGCCCGGAAAAAAGCGCGTTCGGCATGTTGTGCATTTCAACATAGCTTTTCAGGCGCTTGGTTATTTCGGTTTGCCCCACTACATCCGCAAGTTTTTGCGGGCGGTATTTTTCAACCCACGGCAATCCGGCATAGTTTTTTTCGCCCAAACCATTCACTTCTTTTTTCGCTTCAATTTTATTGCCTGCAAAAAAACATTTAAAGCTACTGAATGCTTGTATGAAGCATTTAAAAGAAAAATGCATAATTTATCAGTTTCATGCACTTAGCGCGCGGCAACCCTTTGTTTTAAATTAGATTGCGCGCAATTTGCTTTTAGCGTGAAAACATGAACAAGCAAAAGCTTGATTTGCAGGCAATTGGCAAGATTGCGGTTCTTTTTCTGATTAGCTATGGGCTGCTCTATCTTGTTTCTTTCCAGTTTTTCCAAAAGTGGGATTCTCCAATGTATTTTTTGCCGCCAATAGTTGGTTTTTTTGTTTTGTATTTTTTGCTTGACTGGGGCGACGAATTTTTTGAAACAGACGCTTTGCACCAATGGTATTTGCCAGTAATTCTCGTCTTGTTGGCGCTTCTCGCGGAATACATCACGCTTTTTTGGTATTACGGCAGCCTCGCAAGCATGAGCAGCAAGCCGTTTGACATAACCTTTGGAATAAACGACCCACAGGTTTTGAACGCGGACAAATTGTCAATTGGCTTTGTCAGCCAGTTCAAACTCTCTGCCTTTTTGCCGTTTTTTCTCGCTTGCCTGCTGGGCTGGCTCAGCCATTTAATCATCGACAAAACCCAGCCAACCAAGCAAAAATAATTTCTTTTTCCTGTTTCACGGCTTTCACTAAAGCCGGCAAAGGTACAACCTTCGGTTGTAGTTGCGCTTGACAGCGCATTGTGTTTGTTGGGTGGTTGTTTTGCCGAATGTTTTCATTGAAGGATACGGTTGTTCGCTGAACAAATCAGACACTCTGCAAATCCAGGGATTTTTGGAAAGCCACGGCTTTTCTTTTTCCGCGCTGGAAAAAGCGGATTTTGCGATCATTAACACCTGTGCGGTAAAGCAGGCGACTGAATTCAAGATGCTAAAGCGCATCCGCGGATTGTTTGCATTGTCAAAAAAATTCTGCTTCAAGCTTGTTGTTTTCGGCTGCTTACCCGCAATCAATGCAAAAGAAATCCAAAAAATCTCCCCAAGCATTGTCCAGATAGGCCCAAGCTTGGAGCAACTGGCGGAATTTTTTTCCTTGGAAAAAAAAGAATTTTCTCCGGGCATTCCGGATGCAAAATGCAAAAGCCTTGTTTCAATCCTGCCGATTTGCCGCGGTTGCCTTGGCGAATGCAATTTTTGCGCTGTCAGGCGCGCAAGAGGCAGCCTCAAAAGCTATTCTCTTGCATCGTTGAACAAAAAGTTTTCTGAATTGCTCGCGCGCTCAAAAGAAATCTGGCTGACAGCGCAGGACACTGGCTGTTATGGCAGGGACATTGGAACAAGCCTTTTCGAATTGCTGCGGCTTTTGCTGGAAAACAAGGGAAATTTCCGCGTGCGCATCGGCATGATGAACCCAACCCACTTGAAGGAATTGCTGCCAAAAATTATTGAATTGCTGAAAGACAAGCGGTTGTATCTTTTTTTGCACGTTCCGTTCCAGTCAGGCTCAAACAAAATACTGCGGGCAATGAACCGTAAATATGCAATTGAAGATTTTGTTTCAAGCATTAAAAAGCTGCGCAAAGAATTTCCAGACATTTCGCTTTCAACAGACATTATTGCCGGTTTTCCCGGGGAAACAGAAAAAGATTTTGAAAAAACGCTTTCTGTCCTGAAAAAGCTGGATTTTGACGTCGTGAATATTTCCCGCTATGGAAAAAGGCCTTTTACTCCTGCGGCAAAAATGCCAAAGCAGATTTTTGAGTGGGAAAAAAAACGCAGGTCGCGCATTGCAAGCAAGCTTTGCCGCGAGATTTCGCTCGCGCGCAACAAGCGCTTGTTGGGCAGAACGCTGGAACTTTTTGTCAATGAAACTGGAAAAGGCAATAGTTTTGTTGGGCGCTCGCAAAACTACAAGCCTGTTGCAATAAAGCAAAATTTCCTGGGAAAATTTGCCAAAGCCAAAATTATTGGCGCGTTTCCAACTTATTTGGCGGGAAAAGCCCTGAATTAGCAAGATATTTATTCCTTTATACAATCAATACTTAGCAATAGTTTGTTTGTTTGGGGAAACAGGGGGGCTTTTTATGGTTTTGCGGAGCGCGTGGCACGAATATCTGGCAAACGCAAAAGTCGCCCTTGCTTTTGCGCTCTTGGGGGCTTTTGTTTTTTTCTTCGTTCTTTTTGCCGACGGCTTCATTAGCTCTGGCTCGGTTTTTTTTGAATACTCGCTCTTAAAATCAGGCGCGGCAAACGCTGTTTTTGAGATTGTTGCCTTGCTTGTTTACCTGCTGTTCTTTTCGGTTTTTTTGTCTGTTTTGATTTTTGCAGTGCGCCACGATCTGAACGAGGTAAAAATGCAGCATTACCTGGTTGAAAAGCTGCCCAAATTCGTTTTAACGAATTTCAGCTTTCTGGCGGTTTTTTCGCTTGCTTTGATTGCGGCAGCAGCGCTATTGCTGCTCTTGGGCTTGCCTAACTTTGTGATTGCAATAATTTTGTTCTGCATTTCTGCTGTTTTCATGTTTGTCCCGCAGGCAATTGTGGTTGACGAGGAAAACACGTATAATGCCATGCTGAATGCAATGCAATTCTTTTTGTCAAACCTAAAAATGTCTGCATTCATTGTCCTTGTTGCATCAGTGCTAGTTTTTTTCATTCCCTTGATAGAAATCTTCTTTGACACGTTTTCTTTTTCCGGCAGGTTTGTTTCGCTGTTCATAATCCTGCTGTTCGTTCTGCCGTTCGTTGAAGTGCTGAAAACAGTGACTTACCTGACAAAATTCGAACTGATAAAATCGCACATTTGACGCTTGCATTACTGCTGTTTTTCCGGAAAGAATTTTATCATTTGGATGCCCGCATCAATGCTTTCTTCCAATTGCCTTTTTCCGTTGGCTGTTGAGTGCGTTGAAATCCCGCGCAAGGCAAATGCTTGCGTGTTTTCCGGCATTTCGGACTTATGCCTGAATTCTTTCTCGTTTGACAGCGCAAACCTCTTTTGCCCGCTAGCTTCAAAGCTGTCTGCAATCACCCATTCTGTGCCGAGTGCGTCCCGGATTTTTTTTATTGCCTTTTCCGCAAACTGGATTGTTTCCCTGTCTGATTCTTTTTTTTCAAGGAACAATGCTGCTGCTCCCAGCGGATTGAAGATGCCTAACGCGGGTTTCAGTCCTTCAAGCAAAATTCCATTTTCCTTGAGGTAATGCCTTTTTTGCAGTTCGCTTTTTTTCAATTCCATTATTTCTTTTGCCGCAGTGGTTTTTTCCAAGAGCTCTTGCTCGAAAGCGCTTTCTTTTCTCGCATTCTCCAAGGCAAACTTTTCCAGGTTTAATGCAACCATTCCGAGGATTCCTTTCGCGTTTGCTGCAGCAGTCTCGTTTCCCAGTGGAAACAATTCTTCTTTTGAACAATTAAGGAAAAGCAATTCTTTTTCAAAGCATTCTGATTCCAGTGCTTTTAGGCAAAACCTGCTGTCGACTGCTGCCAGCACTCGCAAGCCAGTTCCGGAGGCAATTGCCCGGTTCGCGATTTTTATTGCATTTTGTTTCACTGCCTGGCTTTTTTCAATGGAATCAGGCGCAAACAATGGCATTATTGCGTTGTGCTTTTCGCGGCAAAGCGCTGCGCCAAGGCAGCTGATTGCAAAAGCGCTTTTTTGCTTTGCTTTCTGTTCGCTCTCGTTTTCCAACGCAAAAGCAATCTGAAAATTCAGCGCTTCAATGTTCAATGGCAAGGAAAAAAAACTTTTTTTTGCATTGATTTGCTTCAGCAGCCCAGGAACAAGCTCTTCAACGGAATCATTCTGCACAACATTTGGCGCGAGCGTTGCCCCCAATGGCTTTGTGCAAAAATCCTCAATGCTGCAAACGTGCAGGTTTGCAAGAAAATGCTGTTCTCCCAGTTCCTTCGGCAACGCGATTGACAGGCTGTATTCCGTAAGTATTTGCTTGTTTTCAAACAATCCCGCGCTGATTTCTTTTTCAATGTCTGCAACCGGCAATCCCAATCTCGCATATTTGTTGCGGAGTTCTTCAAAACCGTATTCCAATAGTTTTGCGTTTGCCATTTCCCTGATGAGTGCGGTTGTCAAATGGCAGATTTTCAAATCCTTGATTCTGTCTTCCACTTCTGCGCCAATTTTTTCCGCAATCGCGCGGTTTGCGCGGGTTTCCTGAATAATCGATTTTACAATATTGCCTCTGTCAAACGGCTCGACCAATTGCTTGCTGTTGTGCACGTGCATTTTTGAAAAGCTTTCAAAAACCTTTGCTGCTTCAGGGTTCAGCGTGCGCAGCAATTGCAGTGCCTTTTGCCTTGGCTTTTGCGCGCCTGCTTTTTCTTCAGACTCAAGTTCTTTGATTATTTTGATTGCCTGCCATTTTGTTGCCCCTGCCTCTTCGCATTCGCGGGCAATCTTTTCAATCAGCGGCGTTATTGGCTCGGTTTCTCGCATCAAAAAAATTGTTTGTCAAACCTTGTTTTAATTGTGAGTGCGGAAAACAAAGGAAAAAAACAAGATTTTTCGAAAAATTAACTTTTTATACCTTTTGTGTTTGAATAATTAATGTTCTTTTTTTGGTGTTTTGATGCCTGTTGAACTCGACAAGATTGACCACAAGATTTTGCAGGTTTTGCTTGAAGATGGGAGAGCGTCTTTTTCCCAGATTGCGCGCGAGGTTAATCTCACTGACGTTGCAATAAAAAAGCGCGTTGAAGGCCTAAAGCGCCGCGGCATTATTGATTCTATTTCCGCAAACATTAATTTCAAAGTGCTTGGCTTTGAAAACCCTATTTTCTTGCAGATTCGCTCGGAAATTTCAAAAAACAAGGATTTGGTGAAAAAGCTCAACACTATTGATTCAATTGTCGAGCTGTCGCAGGTGCTTGGCGAATACAATTTGTTTGCAAAACTCATTGTTTCAGATCTGGAAAACGCAGAGCGCGTAATCAACCAAATAGGCTCTTTTGACGGCATCTTGGACGTAAAAACTTTTGTAGTATTGTCAGAACTGAAACGCAGCAACGCCTTGCCCAGCAGTTCCTTGCAAAAAAAACTTTGAACGATTTTTTTCTTCAATTGCTGGCTTGCCTGTTTTTATCCGCCAAGATATTTTTTTATTTCAGGCGCAATTCTGGCGTTAGCCATTTTTTTCATTGCCGATGCATAAATATTGAATGCTTGTTTTTCTTTGACGCCGGCCATTGCTGCAAACTGCTTGTTGCTTATGCCGACTATCTTTGCGAACACCGCGGCTTTTTCCTGCTGCAGCAGCCTTGCTTTCCACGATGCCTCCTCGAGCAAGTCAATTGTTTCCTGCGGGTCTTGCACAGTGGTTGAAGCTCTTTCCGGAATGTCAGCCATTGTTGTTTCCTCGCCCCTGCCATCCTTTGCGGCGAACCTCTGCACCAGCTGGGTTTTGTGCCTCGCTTTTCTTGCGGCTGTTTTTACAGTGTCAGATGCGAGGCGTGAAATATGGTATGAGATGTACCTGTCAAGTTTTTCTGCGGGCGGGGCTTTTTTCATTCTTGCGGGGTCGAATGTTTCAAGCTTCCAAACCAGGCTTTTCCGTATGTACTGTGCGATGTCTTCAGGGCCCATGCCTGTTGCCAGAAAAACCCTGCGGTTCTGCCAGAAAACGTACTTTGCCTTCCCAACTATTTGTGCTTCTTTTTTGGCAAGTATTCTCGGGATTTTTTCCCCGCTTATGGCCCCTGTCCTGCGTAACCGTGATTTCCGATAGCTGCCCGTATTTCTTTCCGGGATATTCTCGCCGTCCTCAAGCAACTTGTGGTATGCTTTGAAGACCCGGCCATTCTTAACGCCGTGGGCTACCGCAATATCTTTCTGCGTTTTTCCTGTTTCCCGCAGGTCGGCAAGAATGCCGTCCGCAGTTTTTTTAGGCAGCCCTTGCAGTATTGGCCGCGCCTTTTGCGGCACCTGTGGCAACGCTGCTTGGCCGAGAATTATTTTTTTCGCCAATGCTGTTATCCTGTCCGCTTTTTCGGGCGTAAATTTCCGCGCCATGTTTTCTCTCACAAGAAGCGCAAGCCTTCGGGCATTTTCCGGCTTAAGCCTGGCCGAAACGCCTACCACATCCCCCTGGGCGGATCTTTTTGAGAGCCCACGGTCTATCTCCGCCAGTTTTTTCCTTTCCAAGACGCCCCTCAGCAACCGCCACTGCCTGCGCCTAACTTCAGGCTTCGGCATGTGTTGCTTTGGTGCCATGCTAATAGCATTGTGTTTTGTTTTTTTTAATCGTTTGTTTTTCCACAATGCCTTTTGCTAGGCGTTTTTTTTCCTGTCGGTATTTGAAAGCCTTTTTATTTTTTCCGCTGGCATAACTAACTAGCAAGTTTTTTGGAGTTGCCATGATTATTATTATTGCGGAAAAAGCCATTGCTGGAGAGCGCATTGCCTCTATTCTGGCGGGAAAAAAGGTCCCGATAACTCTTGTGGACCGCGCGCAATTGTTAGAGTTTGAAAAAGCCGGCAAAGAATATGCTGTCATTCCTTTGCGCGGGCATATTGTTGAAGTGGATTTTCCAAAGCAGTTTGCGAGCTGGCTCGGCACTGATTTGAAGCAATTGGCTAACGCGCCAATAGAATACGTTGGCACTGAAAAAAACATTGTGCACTTGCTGGAAAAAAGCGGTGCAAGCGCTGACTCTGTTGTTATTGCTACTGATGCAGACCGCGAGGGAGAAAGCATTGGCGTTGAAGCATTGCGTTTTATCCAGAAAAAAAATCCGAAAGTAAAGGTCCAGCGCGCATATTTTTCCGCAATAACTCCAAAAGATTTGGAGGAAGCGTTTTCAAAGCTTGCAAAAGTGGATTTTGCTTTTGCTGACAGCGCTGACGCGCGCAGGGAAATAGATTTGATTTGGGGCGCTGTTCTAACCCGTTATCTTTCGCTTATTTCCGGGCGATTGGGAAAAGAATTTTTGTCTGTTGGGCGAGTGCAAACGCCCGTGCTTGCCCTGATTGTTGACAGGGAAAAAGAGCGCTTGGCTTTCAAGCAGGAAAAATACTGGGTTCTTGCCGCAGTGTTTGAAAAAGACAAGCAAAACTTCGAGGCAGAGCACAAGAGCGGGAGATTTTGGAAAAAAGAAGAAGCAGAGGCAATCCTTGCAAAAAAAGCCCCAACAGGAACAGTTACAAAGGTTGAAGGAAAAGAGCGCAGGCTTTCAAAGCCAGTGCCGTTCAACACCACAGAGTTTTTGCGCGCTGCAACAGTGCTTGGCTTTACTGCGGGAGAAGCAATGCAGCACGCCGAATCCTTGTATCAAATGGGTTATACTTCCTATCCGCGCACTGACAATTCTGTTTATCCCCCCACATTGAACCTGCGGGAAATATTGAACGAATTGCTTGTAGTGCCGGAATTCACTCCGTTGGTTGAAAAAATTTTTGCTTTGGGCAAGCTAGAGCCTTCGCGCGGCAAAGAATCGAAAGACCATCCGCCAGTGCATCCAGTTGCTGCAGCGCCAAAGCAAAAGCTTTCCGAAAGGCAGTGGAAGGTTTACGAGTTAATTTGCCGCAGGTTTTTTGCAACTCTCGCGGAAGAGGCAATAACATTCAACCAGACTGTTGAAATAGAATTAAACAAAGAGCCTTTTGTTGCCCGCGGCCAATTGATAAAACAAATGGGCTGGAAAGAATACTATCCTTATTCCACAATAAAAGAAGTGCATTTGCCGCATCTGGAAAAAGGCGATACAGTAAAATTGTTGTCATTAGACATGCTGGAAAAAGAAACTCAGCCGCCCGCGCGCTACAGCCAGGGCGCTTTAATAAAGCTCATGGAAGACTTGGGATTGGGAACAAAGAGCACGCGCCATGAAATAATCCAAAAGCTTTACGCGCGCCATTATATTTCCGGTTTGAAGGCAATAGAACCGAACAAAATCGCTTTTGCAGTAATTGATTCGCTTGAACAGCACTGCAAGACAGTGACAGAACCCAAAATGACTGCTGAACTTGAAAAAGAAATGGACGAAATTGCAGCCGGCAAAAAACAAAAAGATTCAGTCGTGCAGGGTTCACGGGGCATTTTGTCGGAAATCCTTGAAACGCTCTTGAAGGAAAAAAACGCTGTCGGCACTGACCTGCGCAAGGCGCTTGCAGCTGACTCGATTGTCGGGGCATGCACGCGCGCTGGCTGCACAGGGCAATTGATGATTCGAAAGGGAAAAACAGGAAAGCGTTTTTTGGGCTGCACAAAATATCCGGAATGCCATAATTCTTTTCCACTGCCGCAATTGGGAAGGATTGTCGTGCTGAACCGGCAATGCGCTGAATGCCAAGCGCCAATGATAAAGGTTTACAACAATCGCTCGAATTATGAAATGTGCATTAACCACAACTGCAAAACAAAAGAAGAATGGAAGAACAAGAAAGTAGCGGCACAAGCCGTGCAAGAAAAGCCAGTGGAAAAAGAAAACAAAAAATAGTTTATAGAACTAGAAAGCAGGGGGACCTAAAAAACCATTTTGGCCTGGTGAGCCTATCCCCCCGCTTTGTGTTTCGATTTCTTAGCTATTTAGCTAATCCCTCCTAGAGATTGTAATATGACTAACGCTGTCAAAGTATATAATAAATTCCAGCGTATTGATGTAAAAAAAAGCACACTATTTTAACTTTAAGTGCACTAATTATGCTATTATAAAATGTTTATTCGTCAATTGTACTAAAGTGCCATAAATGACGCAGCAAAAAAGGTCTGATGATGAGATTCGCATCAATATTCTTGATGCTTTGCTGAAAAAGCGGTCAGTAATCCCGAATATTAGCCAGATCCAGTCCTACACTGGCTACCATAAGGCGACAATAAAGAGTTCGCTTGATTTTTTGCTGAAAGAAGGCCTGTTGGAGGGCTTTGGCCCGAAAGTTAATTTCCGCAAATTCGGCTTCAAGCTCGAGCCAATGCTCATGCTGCAAGCCGATCTGAGCGAAAAGCACGCTTTTGAAGCGTTTGTCAAAGCGGCGCAGAACGACCCCTATCTTATTCGGTTGTCTGCAACAATCGGCTCCGGCAACTGGAACCTGATGGCGCAGTTTGTGCATAAGGATGTTGAAAGCTATCACCACGGTTATGCGGAAAACTACCAAAAGCTCGGGGGCTTTTTCAAGCTGATAAAGGATTCGCAGATTTTTTACACTACCGAGCCATATTACAAAAATGCCTCTCGCACAAAAACCCTCATAGAATTGGTTAAAAGAGAAAAGGGCTACAAGTAATTTTGGTAATTATGCGCGTTGAAATAGACCTGAAGAAAAGCGTTGAAGAAAACGCTTCGGCATATTTCGAGAAAAGCAAAAAGGCAAAGCAAAAGCTTATTGGCTTGGGAAAAGCGGTTGAACAGCTTAACCTGCAGCTTGCTGGATTGGAACAAAAAAAATCCGCGCGCGACGCAAAGGCCATTGCAATAAAAAAGCGCAAGCGCGCGTGGTTTGAACAATACCGCTGGTTTTTTTCAAGCGACGGCTTTTTGGTGATTGGAGGGAAAGACGCAAAACAGAACGATGAAATAGTGAAAAAGCGCTTGGAAGCAACGGACGTTTATTTTCACGCGGATGTTTTCGGCGCACTGCACTGCATTCTTAAAAGCGCGGACAATTCCGCGCCGGAAGCTTCAATGAAAGAGGCAGCGCAGTTTGCGGCTGCTTTCAGCCGCGCTTGGCAGTCAAATGCGGCACAGGCTGATGTTTATTCTGTTTTGCCTTCGCAGGTCAGCAAGGAAGCTCCCACTGGAGAAGCTTTGGGCAAAGGCGCTTTCATGATTTATGGCGAGCGAAAATGGTTCAAACGCACTGCGCTTTCTCTCGCGCTTGGCATTGAAAAAACAGAAGACAAAGCATTCCGCATTATTTCTGGCCCAGAAAGCGCAGTCAAAAAGCACGCGCTTGCTTTTGTTTCGCTGAAGCAAGGCGCCGACAAAAAGTCTGATGCCGCAAAAAAGATTCTTTCAATTTTTCAGAAAAAGCTGCCCGGCGCGCATTGTGTTGATTTGGACGAAATCCTGCAGATGCTGCCCGGCGACGGCATAAAGGTTATTGCCGAATGACTCTTTCGCTTTGCTGTGCACAGATTGCTTTTTTATTACTTCTGGGCAAGAGTATTTTTGATAATTATGGTTGCTTCAGCTGGCGGGGAAAAAAAGAAAGATATCTCTTTGAAGGTTCTTGACCCTGACCCGAGCCATGTCGGGAGAAACATTATTACTCTTGACCGCGAGACAAAAGACACTTTATGCGTTACCAGCGGCGACATTATTGAAATAGAAGGCACGAGAAAAACAGCAGCAGTAATCTGGCCTGCGCGCGCTGAAGACGAGGGCAAGCAGATTATCCGCATGGACAATTTTATCCGCCATAATGCCGGCGTTGGCCTGGGAGAAAAAATCTTTGTCAGAAAAGCGGATGTAAAAGAGGCAAAAAAAGTCGTGCTTGCGCCAACCCAAGAGATTCGCATTATTGCAAGCGGTTACGACCGCATTCTAAAAAAGAATTTTATAGGCCGCCCGCTTACCAGAGGAGACAATGTTTGGATTAGCGTTTTTGGAAGCGGTTTTGTTTACACTGTTGTTGAAACAAATCCCAGGGGCATTGTAAAAGTGAATGATTTCACTCAGTTTGTTTTGAAAGAACAGCCCGTAAAAGAAGCATTAGAAGGAGTGCCAAAGGTTGCTTATGAGGACATTGGCGGCCTGGAAGACCAAGTCCAAAAAGTCAGGGAAATGATTGAACTGCCAATGCGGCACCCCGAATTGTTCAGGCGCCTTGGAATTCAGCCTCCGAAAGGAGTTTTATTGCACGGTCCGCCTGGGTGTGGAAAGACGCTTTTGGCAAAAGCAGTTGCAAATGAAACAAACGCGCATTTTATTTCTGTTGCTGCTCCCGCATTAATGTCAAAATTTGTCGGGGAAGCTGAAGAGCGCATTAGGCAAGTGTTTAAGGAAGCAGAGGAGAACGCGCCGAGCATTATTTTCTTTGACGAAATTGACGCAATTGCCCCAAAAAGGGATGAAGTAATCGGGGAAGTCGAACGGCGCGTGGTTGCACAGCTTTTGGCTTCAATGGACGGAATGGAAGCCCGCGGGAATGTTATTGTAATTGCAGCAACAAACCGCGTGAATTCCATTGACGAGGCATTGCGCAGGCCAGGAAGGTTTGACAGGGAAATAGAGTTTCCAGTGCCAGACAAAGACGGAAGGAAAGAAGTCCTCCTAATCCATACCAGAGGAATGCCTTTGGCAATGGATGTTGATTTGGATTATTATGCTGGCATTGTTCATGGTTTTGTTGGCGCAGATCTTGCCGCTCTTGTAAAGGAAGCGGCGATGAAAGCATTGCGCAGGTATTTGCCAAGAATTAATCTGGATGAAGAGACAATCCCGCCGGAAGTTTTGGAAGATTTGATAGTAAAACGAGAAGATTTTGATAGTGCATTAAAGGAGGTACAACCAAGCGCATTAAGAGAGGTAACAATAGAAGTTCCAAATGTAAAATGGGATGACATTGGCGGATTAGAAACTGCTAAATACGAATTAAAACAAGCTGTTGAGTGGCCCCTCAAAAACGCTGGTTCATTTAAGCGTTTAGGAATTCGCCCACCCAGAGGAATCTTATTGTATGGTCCTCCCGGTTGCGGAAAAACCTTGCTTGTAAAAGCGGTTGCAACCGAAAGTGGCGCAAATTTTATTTCAGTGAAAGGTCCAGAGTTAGTTTCAATGTGGGTGGGAGAGTCGGAAAGAGCAATAAGAAAGATTTTCAAAAAAGCAAGGCAGGTTTCGCCTGTTGTTGTGTTCTTTGATGAAATAGACAGCATTGCTAGTTCAAGAGGGCATCACCAAGATACTGCCGGAACTAGCGATAAAATTGTTGATCAGCTTCTCACAGAATTGGATGGAATGGAATCACTCAAAGATGTTGTCGTAATAGCTGCTACAAACAGACCAGACCTGATTGATCCCGGGTTGATTAGGTTGGGGCGATTTGACAAACTTATAAAGATTGGAGTTCCTGATGAAGAATCAAGACTTTCAATATTAAAAGTTCATGCGATGCCCGTGCCACTTTTAGGTCCATCTTACAATGAAATGGAAAATCAGGTTAATCAAATAGATAAAGATATTTATTTGGAAGATATAGAAAAAACAGACAACCCTCTCGTTTTTGAAAGCAAAGTCTTGTTAGCACTCCAAGCAAAGCTAAAGATGTTTGCAAAAGAGTTGACATTGGAAGAAATCAAAAAAACCAAGGATTTAACTAAATTCAAAGATAAGATATCATTAGATTACGCCGTTCGAGATTTAGAAAAGATAAAAGAGTCTTTAACCGGTTGGGTTGACTTATTTAAAAAAGTGAAAAACGTTTTGAGTACTAGGGACACTTTATTGAAAGAATGTGCAAAAAAAACCGAAGGGTTTTCTGGCTCTGACATTGAAGGATTAATCCGCGAAGCGGCTATGATCGCTATGGGTGAATCAAACATGTCTGCCACAATCGTTAGCAAGAAAAATATAGATGACGCATTGCCGAAAATAAAACCATCGATTTCTCAAGAAATAGACGAAGCCTACGACGAATTTAGGGCTAATGCTGGAAAAGTAAAACCAACATATATTGAGTAAAATTAGCGTGCACTAATAAAAGAAAGCTTGCCGGCGCAGTTCTTTTGCATCCGGCTTTTTCTTTTCCCCAATTTCTTTAAATTTAAAGTGAAAGTTGCTATCTTCCCCGACAAAAAAATGAGCCGCGGGGGGCAAGTCCTGCTGCTTAAGTTCTAAACCATTAACGGTATCAATGAATTTGTTGAAAATATGAAACGAGCTAACAAAAATGAGATGGCTGAGAAAGTACTGTGCGAAACAAGGCATAAAGTTGACGGCTGGCTGGACAAAACCAACAGCGAAATTACCGCAGAGTTGAACGGGATTGCAGAATACTTGGAAAAAAAAGAAAGACCAAAAAACATTGTTGAAAAAATAAAAAAGTTATTCAAAAAACTTTGACTCTAAACACTCAGACGTTTTTTGTGAAGGTGCCTTCCGCGCAAAGGTCGGCACTTTCAAGCAATAACGCGGCACCCTCTGCCAAAAACACCTGCGAAACAATAATATACTACCTTGGGCAACATAATAAGTAAATGAAGATGGCGCTTTTGGTATTGTGCTTGGCATTGTTTGTTTCGTTAAGCGGTTGCATCCAAGAAAAACCAGGTGCTAACCTGGCTCCAGCGCCTCATCTTGACTTGGAAGCCACTGTTGTTTCTTTATCTCTATCTGATGTACAAGAAAATCCTGCCCTTCGCCCGACAGATACTGGGGTTATTAGAATTGATAAGATTAATTCAATAAGCACTGATTTTGATTGGGTTTCGGCGGGGATAAAAGAAGGGGCTGAAGTTAATGTTCAATTTTCCCACAGCGCAAGACCAGCCAAAATTAGAACTCTTCCTGATTTTGAACAACCAACATCTAATCTTCCAAACACCCTGGTTACTGGCGAGCCTGAGTCCTTCTCAATAGAAGATGGGTATTTTGTGTACGCCCAAAAGCAGCCTCAGATAACCAAAGAAACAGAAAAAATTCTCCCGGGCTTAGAAGTGGGTTCTAAATTTAAAGCAACTGGCTGGTACATAATTAACTCCATAAATATTAGCGAATATGAAATAACTTCTTAATTTTAGTTCACTTACCATGGAGGCAATAAAATAAAAATTAAAGTGCGCCCAATGGCACGCAAGTAATATACTAGTCCACACCCCCGAAACAATAAAATAATGGATTGCCGCATATATTGGCTTACTTATGATAGCGCTCACTGCCGAAATAAAGGCAAAAATGCGGCTGATGGCAAAGGTGCACGTGGCTCTTGCCGTTCTTTGCACACTGCTCCTGCTGGTTTCAATACAGCTCGCGAGGGAGCAGGGCGGCACCGCAGATTACTTGCAGGGATTGCCTTAAAGTCGGTTTGCCCAAAGAATTCTCCAAAATAAAGAAAAAAAAGATGCTGAAAAAATTTGTGGGCAAATGGGGCGAAGCCGGAAAGAGATAAAAATATTTTTTTGCGTTCTGAACTCTAGCCAAAAAAAGTGACTTAAATGGGAAACTGTGCTTTTTGCAGCGGAAAAACAGGCGCCCTCAAATGCAGGTTCTGCGGAAAAAACTTCTGCAATGAGCACCATGCGCCGGAAAAGCACTGCTGCAAAGGCATTGACGAATTCAGGTATTTAATGAACAAAAGGGGCGTTGAAAACTACGGTGCGTTCAGCACAAAAGAAAAAACACTCGGCACTTTCAAGCCGAGCTATATCGAATGAACTGTTTTTTTATAAAAAGAAGGCTATTGCAACCAGCGGAAAAAATAATGCCGCCCAAACTATTGGCTGCCAGGCAAAAACCTTGCTGCCGTCAAGCGGAAAAATCGGAATAAGGTTGAATGCCGCGAGCCAGATGTTAATGCTTGCTGCAACCGCGGCAATCATTCCAACAATGCTTTTTCCAAAAACAAAGGCAATTGCAAGAAAGATTATTGCCGTTAAAGTGTTTGTTGCAGGCCCAGCCAAAGAAATCAAGCCGTTTTGTTTTCTGTCAATGTTCCTGCCAAAAATATAAACAGCGCCAGGCGCGGCAAAAACAAATCCAGTCAAGAAAGCCAGCGCTAGCGCGAGAATTAAGCCGTTTTTCCAGGCAACATACCGCGCTTTTGCTCCAAAATGAATCGCAATAGTCCTGTGCGCGAGCTCGTGCAGTATGAATCCTGTTCCGACTGCAACCATTGCAACAACAAGCGCAAAAGCAAAGTCCATTGGAAAAGCCAGCATGCCCGCAAAAGATTTTTTCATGACCCAGCCAAACGCAACGCTAACGACGAGCCAACTGACAATAATGTCTTTTGCCTCGTGCCTGTCAATATTGAAAAAGCCCTTTGCCATAGAAAAATATTGCCTCGAAAACTTAAAAACCCTGCGCCTTCGTGTTTTGACGAAAAAATTATGTGTTTTTATTTGGTTTTTTGCAAGCTTTTTTAATGGCGCAAAATTTTTTTTCTGAAGAGCGCGCGCAAATTTCAGTTGAGCTCATTATCATTCTCGCGGCAGTTGTTGCAATAGTGCTCGTGCTTGTTTCGCAGCTGCAGGAAACCGGCACAAAAGGCTCGGAAAAAATAAAGCAAAAAACCGACGACATTTTCAGCGAAATCGACAAAATAAAGTGAACTGCTTGAAACAAATGGCACGCGGGCACGCTTGTAGGGCGCAATTGAGCCTGGAATATTTGCTTTTGCTTGCCGCATTTTTTTCTGTTTTGCTGCTGATGTTGCCGTTAATCCAGCGCGCTTACGCGCTTGCATTGTTTGGCTTTGACGCAAGGCAGGCCGAGTCTTTTTCCCGCGACTTTGCGCAAAAAGCCCGGCAGTTGAGCATTCTGTCGGAAAACAGCGTGCTTTCAATAGAAATCCAGCCGTTGCAAGAATGGCAGATTTCCGCTTCCGGCAAAAAGCTTGTTGTTTCATTTGGTTCAAAGCAATTGGGGAAAACAAAAACAATCGAAACAGAATTGTTTGCGGATTTTGCGCTTTTTGAAAAAACAGCCAGCGGAAAAACCGTGCTTGTTCTGGAAAAAAAAGGCGGGCTTTTAGTGGTAAACAGTAATGCTTAGTTCCGCAAGATTGCCGGAGCGCTGCAAAAAAAGCGCGCCTGAAGAAAGCCGTTCGCTTGCATTCTGGCTTGTTTTCTTTATCTCGGTTGTTTTGCCGTCAAATCGAATGCTTCCGGAAAATTCCGGAAAAACAAATTCAAAATCAGCAAGCATTTCTTCCTCGCGCAATTCTTTTTCCTGCAGCCAGGCTTTCAGCAAATCGTTTTCTTTCTGCAGCAAAAGCAGTTCTGACAGGTTTGTTTTTTGTGCCTGAACCGGGAATGCCGCGATTGTTGCGGCCAGCAAGAGCGCGAGAATTGCCTCGATTGTCAAAACAAAAGCAGTGTCATTCAACGCAAACAACCCCCTCTAGCAGCGCTTTTTCTCCCGTGGCTTTCACAAACCGGGAAATTCCAATGCAGTTTTTCACTGCAATAGGATAATCAAAAATTGTTTCGGTTCTTCCGCCTTTGAAGCTGAGCCAGAGCTTTTTCAGGAAAACTTTTTTTGTTATTTCGGGGTTTGCGCGCTTCAACAACTGCAAGTCAATGTTGTTTTCTTCCACGCGCATTTTTTCCCCGTTGAAGAAAGCGGCGCCCAACGCGGAGTTTTCATTGTTGTTGTTTTTCACGAGCGCGTCAAAAGCCATTATTGCGTTTTTTTCCGCCTCGAATTCTTCAAGCTGCTTGAGATTTGCCTGCATGCTAGTGTCAAGCAGCCGCATTGACAATAGCATTATCATGCACATTGCAATGAAAGAGCAAAGCGCGTCAAAAGAAAAAGCAAACCCTTTTTGCAAGCGCGTTTGCCGGTTTTTCTTGTCATTTGTAGTGCGCGTTTGCCTTCACCTCTAATGCTGTTGCAGTGTTCTGCGGGTTCAGCGAAATTTCCGGCGCGAGAACAATCGCCTTTGCTTCCTCGTTGCCGCTTTTTGAGCCAATGAAGTTTTTTTCTTTCTGGAAACAGTTTGCTGTTTCAATGTTTGGCAATGCGCCGGAATTTGCAAAAACAGAATCAATAATCAATGAGCATTTTTGCGCTTCCGCGCGCGCCTTGAAAGCGTCAACCGCGTTTTTTGCTTTTTGGTTTTGTTCTGCCGCAACGCTCCAAAACAACCCGAGAATGCAGAAAAAAGCCAGCAAGGATATTATTGCCTCAATGCTCATTTACTTTGCCACCAAAATTTTGTTTGAATAACCAATCGGCAGAATAAAAACTTGTTTTGCCGCGGCATTTTCAATCACTGCAAAAACAACCTTGTTTTTCTGCAGGCCACCGGTTATTGAATATTCAACCAAAAAAGCAGTGCCTTGCATTGACAGGGTTAGCACTTTTGAGTTTTCCTCTATTTCTTTTTTCTCCAGTGCCTCGCCTTTCAGGAAAGCAAGCTGTGCGTATTGTTCTGGCGTTGCATTTGCGGAAAAAAAGCTGGCGCCTGTTTCTTTTTCAAACACTTCCAAGAGCGCAGAGTCAGCGCTTTGTTTCAATTCAGCGGTTGAATCCTTTCCTTCTCGGATGCTTTTTTCAATCGCAAATTGTATTGCCTTGTCGGCATTTTGTTCTATTTCAAAGCGTTTCAAGCCGGCTTGTTCGACTGCAAAAGCAGCTGTTTTTGCCTCAGTTGTTTTTTCTTTTATGGCGCTTGCTGCGTCTGCAAGCAGGAAAGCCGAAAGCGCAAGCGCGAGCGAGAGCGAAAAGCAAAAAAAGCCAAGCGAGCGCATCTTTATCAAAAAATTGCTTGTGAAAAAGCGGTTTTTAACCCGGTTTTTTTTCGGCAGAAAGCGATGCGCGGGAAAAGATTAAATAATGAAACGGAAACAGTTTTGCCATGGGCACTCCTAAGTACTTTAGCAAGCCCGCGAGGCTGAAGAGAAAAGCCGCAAGAAGATTCAAGTGGGCAGTGAAAAAAGAAAAAAAAGCAATCGTGCTTGCCGCACGCGCTGCAGCGCTTAGAAAACTAAAAAAATTATCTGCTGCCGCAAAGAAAGAAAGAAACGCAGCAGCATTAACCGCCAGAGCCAAAAGATTGAAGCTCGAAGCCCGCGCTTTTTCAGACCAAGCGCTCCAGTTAACCTCTGGCGCGCAAAGAGTAACAGCCACATCACTCACAAGAAGAGCCACTGATACAAGGGCTGCTGCTGCACTTCAAGCGCTTTCCGGAAAACAAGCAGCTAAAGAGAATCCTAATCTGAAGCTTGCAGGTTTGTTGGGGCGCGTGAATGTCAGAAATGGCGATTTGGCAGCAGCATTGAAAATTCCAGAGTTTCGGCAAAGGCTTTTGAAAGCAATGGAAAAAGAAGGTTTAGGAGACCCGGAACGAGTAATGGCTAGTTTGGAAAAAACACTGGCGAGCGGACTTTCAATGCGGCAAATAATTGACGGCTTGAAAAAGCGCTGAACTATTTTTTTTCAAAAAAACTTTTCATCAGCAATGCGTCTTGTTCGAGGTTCGGGCTTTCGCAGATTATTGTGCCGGAGACATTAAACTCCTTGAGCGCTTCGAGCAATGGCTTGTAATCGAAATCGTTTGTTTTGTCCTGCAGGTTCAAATGGTTACGCTCGCCTTTTTCGCTGTAATTAATGCCAGAAACATGCATGTGCAAATGCTCCAGCAATTCAGCATTGAAATCGCGCGATTGCTTCAGCACTGCATCAAAATCTTTTTTTGTTTTCAGGCTTCCGTTTGTGCGCGCGTGCAAATGCGAAAAATCAATTGTCAATTCAACGCCTTTCACGCGCTTTGAGATTTCCAAGAGCTCGGAAAGGCTGCCGAACTGCGTGGGCTTTCCTGTCAATTCCGGAGCGAGCACTGCACTGATTTTTTCTTTTTTCAGTCTTTCGGCAATTTCTTCAATCGCGCCTGCGATTGCCCCGAATGTTTCTTTTGGCGTGCTTTTTCCAAAGAAGCCGGCATGGAAAACAATTTTTTTTGCGCCCGCTAGCGAACCGATGCGCGCGCTTTCAAAAATCCGCTGCTTTGAAGCCACAATTTTTGCCTTGTCCTCTGAATTAAGGTTGATGTAATACGGCGCGTGCACGCTCAAGGAAACATTGTTTGCTTCCGCGGCTTTTCGCGTTTGCTTTGCAGCTTCCTGTTTCATGTGCACGCCGTAAACAAACTCTAATTCCATTGCGCCCAAGCCAAGTTCGCGGATGCGCTCAATGCCGGAAATGCTGTCCCTTTCTTTTGCAGAATGCGGTGTTCCGCCTGTTCCAAATAAAATTCTTGCGGCCATTTACATATCCTTTTGGGAAATATTTTTTTAATCATTGCACAAAATACCTTTTTGGGTCTTTTGTTTGTTTTTTTGCTATTTTCCAAAGGAATTCAAAAACTTTCCTGTTGCTGTCAGCAATCTCCCTGTTTTCTATTAGAATTATGTAAAATGGCGGTGTTGCAATGAAAATTGCTGTTTTGTTTCCCCAAACAATATTCGAGCTCAATGAAATGAACTTTTTTGAAATAAGCTTTACTGTTTCGTTTTTTCCATAGCCAAATTCAGCATTCTCCCTTTCGAGAAGCCTTCCTTTTATTTTTGTTTTGGAAACCTTTTTCAAAAACTGTATTAGTTCCAAGTGAAATATTGCATCTATTTCTTGGCAGCCGCCGAACCAGATATAATCCTGTTCGTCATTGAGCATTAGGTTTGTTATTGTTTTCACGCCTTCTTTTCCTTTGAAAATATTGACGCTAGTCTCTTCCTTTTGGCTGTTTTCTATTTTTTCCAATTCTGGCAGAGTCTGCCTTATTTTTTCAGATTTTTCTTCAAGATAGTCAAGAATTCTTTTTGGCTTTGCCGCAGCGTATTGTTTGATGTTGTTCCTTAGCGAAACGCTCGCCAGCCCTTTTTCTTGCAGCTGGTCTAGCATGTCGTAGATATTTGAACGGTGCAGTCCGGTTTCTTTTGCTATTGTGCTTACGGGACACTGGCCTTTTCTGAGCAGGGCAATATAAATTTCAGATTCCCTTTTTGAAAGCCCAGCTTCGCTCAAAATCTTTGAATCCATCTTTAACTATTCCATGAACACATTTAAAAGCCTGTTTTTCTGGTGTCTGGAAATAGACACCAAGTCCATAAAAGTAAGCTCAGCACAAAGTATATTTGGTAAACTAAATAACCGGAAAGAGTTATGTGTGGTGTTTTTTTGAATTCGAGATTGTTTTTTGTTTTTTTTGTTGCCGTGATTATTGCCGCTTCGGCGGTTTTTTCATTTCTTTCTTTTCCAAGCGCGCGGGTTGTCCAGCAAGATTCAATTAAAATTGGTGCTATTCTAATGCTAAGCGGTGATTGGGCCAAAGTAGGCCGGGAAATGCAGAACGGGATTGTTCTTGCGGCAGAGGAAATAAACAATGCTGGGGGAATAAAGGGAAAAAGGATTGAAATAATTTTTGAAGATTCTGGTTTGATAGACAGGGCAAAGATTGTTACTGCTGCAAACAAGCTGATAACTATTGACAAGGTTGATGCTGTAATTATTGATACTGTTGATGCCGCAAAACCGGTTGCCCCGTTGTTCCAGAAAAGCAAGATTCCACTATTGGTTGTCTGGGACGATACAAAGTTTATTGACGGCAGCGGTGACTATATTGTTAGCATTGGTTTTTCCACTGAAAAGACTGGCGAAAAACTTGCGGAATTTGCTTCAAAGACTGCCGGAGTTAAAAAAATGGCTGTTGTTGCACAATCAATTGATTGGGCTGAAATAATTGTCCCGGCATTTTCAAAATCTTTTTCCGGAAACAGTGGAAAAATAGTGTTGCTCGAAAAGGTTTCAATTAATGAGAAAGATTTCCGGACAATTATTGAAAAGATAAAAAGCAATGGCGCTGACGGAGTCTTTTTGGCTTTTGCACCGTCGAATATTGACACTTTTCTAAAGCAAGCAAAAGAACAAGAGCTTGATTCAATGATTTTTACCGGTGACGGCTTTTCAGAAGACGCAATAAAATCAAGCGGCAATGCCGCAGAAGGTGTTTTTTTTGCAAACCTTTTTGTGACACAAAACCCTTTGCTGGAAAAACTGCAGAGCGAATATAGAAAAAAGTTTGGCTCTGAACCCGATTTATTGCTTTTCACTTCTTTGGCTTATGACGGAATGCTTGTTTTGAACGAGGCAATAAAAAAGGCAGAAACAGCTTCTCCGACGGAAATAAAGAATGCCTTATACAAAATCAGCAACTTTGACAGTTCCAGCGGAGAAAAAATTTCGATTGTTCCCGGGAAAGAAAGCAAGAGAATAGAAAAAGTATTCCAAATAAAAGACGGAATTGCAGTTTCCATCGATTGAAATTTAATCCTTTTCAGCCATTTTAGTTCAAGTGTAATTGAATGGCGGAAAACATTTTTGCAAAGGCAAAAAAACTTCACGAGTTGTTCAGGGACGAGCGCGCTTTGTATGCGGAATTTTTGCCGGAAAAGCTGCCGTGCAGGGAAAGGGAAATCAATGAAATTGTTTTTGCCCTGCAGCCAATAGCCAAGGGCGGAAAGCCAAACAATCTTTTTTTGTTCGGCGCGCCGGGCACTGGAAAAACTGTTGTAACAAAACACGTTCTTGGTCAGTTGCAGGAGTTCAGCAGCCGTGCAAAAGGAATTATTATAAACTGCTTTGAATTCAATTCCCGCCATGCCTTGCTGTCAGAAATCGCTTTTCGCCTTGGTTGTGCGATTCCCCGCAGGGGCATTTCGGTTGATGAAACTGTTTCTTCAATTATTGCGGAATTGCAGCTGAAAAAAATCTCGCCCGTAATCGTGCTTGACGAAGCAGACCAATTGCTTTCAGAAAAAGAAGGTTCAACGTTATTGTACGAATTGTTGCGATTGCCTGCGGAAAAAAGCATTTTGCTTGGAGTAATTATTGTTTCAAACAATGCCGGGCTAGTTGCAGGCTTGGACGAGCGCGTGCGGAGTTCTTTGAACGCGCAGCAATTGTTTTTTGAAAGATATTCGCCGCAGCAATTGAAGCAGATTCTTTCAGAACGCTGTGACATTGCTTTTTTGTCGGGCGCAGTGGAAAAAGACGCAATTGCGCTTGCTGCTGCACACGCTGCAAAATTGGGGGGAGACGCGCGCATTGCAATCGATGCAATGCTGCAAGCAGGCAGGCTTGCGGAAAAACAGAATTCCCAAAAAATCAAGCCGGAGCATTTGGAGGAAGTTTTTGAATCAGTGGACAGGGTTTCGCTGGAAAAGCGCTTGGCATATTTGAATGCAAGCGAAATTTCAGTAATAAAAACAATTGCAGAAGCTTCCGAACAGCAGTCAACGAGTGGTGCCTTGTATGAGGCATATTGCAGGAACAATGCCGCGCCATTAACACAGCGTCGCTTTAGGGACATTGTGAACAAGCTTGCAGAAATGCGCTTGGTTGAAGTGCAAGACACTTCAATTGAGGGAAAAGGAAAAACGCGCAGGGTATCCTTGCGTGTTTCGCGCGAGGCAGTGCAAAAGCAGGGGAAGAAAAACAATTGAATCAGAAGCGTTACCATGGGCAGGAACTCTTGTTGTTTTGCAATTGGAATAAAAATGTAATCCGGCACGATTTGTTTTGGTGACTCTTTTTTGCCTGCCAAAAAATCTGCTGAAGAAATGCTTGCCGCTGCAAGAAAATCAAAAAACAGGGAGGAAAAGCGCCTTGCCGGTGATATTACGCGGCTTTTCTCAAACGCTGATAGGATTTTTAAGCTCGAACAAAGCCTGCAGATTCCCAGGCCAAAAAGATTCCTGGGCCTTTTCTTAACCCGCCGTAGGGACATATTGGAAACAATTGAAGCCACTGGCAGGCTGCCGAGAAAAGGCGAATCAACTTTTGTGATGCAGAATTTTTGGAATGCCGTGAAAGATTTAAAGAAGCTTTCTGATTCCAGGTTGGAGTTTCTCGGCAGGCTAAAAAGGCAGAGGAAAGCGCTTGCAAAAGCAAAAAGGCAAAAAACTCCCCCGCGGGCAAGGCGGCGGTTCAAATGAAGGAATTATGGACTGAAAAGTTTTTTCCGAAAACATTGCAAGAGTTTTTGGGGAATTCAGAATTAGTGAAAGAGGTTGATAATTGGGCGAGAGACTGGGGCAAGAGGCAGAACGGAAAGCCTTTGCTTTTGTGGGGGCAAACCGGAACCGGAAAAACCGCGCTTGCGCATTTGATTGCGCGCATCAATGATTGGCAATTGTTTGAGCTAAATGCTTCTGATTTCCGCACCAAAGATATTATCGAGAGGATTGCTGGCGCTGCAATACAGAACGCGTCTTTTTCCGGCAAGCCCCGGTTGGTTTTGCTGGACGAAATTGACGGCTTGCAGGGCACTGCGGACAAGGGCGGTGCTGCAGCAGTCGCTTCAGTGTTAAAGGAAACAAAAAACCCCGTAATCCTAACTGCGAATGATATTTATGCGGGGCAAAAGCTTTCTGCGATTCGCGGCATTTGCAAGGTGCTGGAATTCAAGAAAATAAATTATTTGTCAATTGCAAAGTTTCTGGAAAGAATCTGCGAAGCAGAAGGCATTGATTATGACCAGGAATCATTGAAACTGCTTGCGAAGAACTGTGCCGGGGACTTGCGTTCCGCAATTTTGGATTTGCAGACTCTGTCAATGCACTCAAAAAAAATAAACCTGGAGGACGTGAATTCTTTGGGCTTTCGCGAGCGACAGGAAAAAATCTTTAACGTGCTCTATAAAATCTTCCGCGCAAAGACTGTTGACGAAGCAAGGAACGCGCGCAACTCGAGCGAGATTGACCATGAAATGCTCTTCCGCTGGATAGAGGAAAACATTCCTCGCGCTTATCCTGAATGCGGGGACACTGCAGCTGCTTTTGAGCGATTCAGCAAGGCCGATATTTTTAACGGCAGGATTCGGCGCAGGCAACACTACGGTTTTTTGAGATACAGTTTGGAACTGATGACTAGCGCTGTAGCGCTCAGCAGAAAAAACGATTACCACGACTGGGTGCAATACCAGTTTCCAAAGCTAGTGTCTTTCCTTGGAAAAACAAAGACAGTGCGTGCAATGAAAAAACAAATCGCTTTAAAAATCAGCGAGGAAATTCACAGTTCTGCGAGGGAAATAATTGCAACCGACTGGCCGTTTTTCCAGATGGTTTTCAGCAACAAGGAGCATGCTGCAGAATTTGCCGCAAGATTTGATTTTTCCGAAGAAGAAATCGCTTTTTTGCTGCAATCCAGCCCGAGCACAAAAAAAGTCCAGGAAATTTTTTCAAAGGCGCAAGAGCTAAAGCAAAAGCAGTTGAGCGAAAAAAGAAAGCCGCTTTCTGCCATGCAAGAAAATTCCCTTTCGCGGCATTTGGAATATGACGAAGAACTCACAGCACAAGCGGCGGAACAAGCAGCAGCAAAAAAGCCGGTCGATGAAGAAGCACACAAGCAAACAAAAATTTTCGGATTCTAGATTCCCTCTAGCTGCTTTAGTGGGTACTTTGTGCCATCAAAAGCTAAATTTTTCTTGCCAGATTTCCGCGCCGCGTTCAGATTTCAATCTCGAACAGCACTACGGGCGTTTCTATTCCGAATGATTGTAGCGTGCGCTTGTTGATTTCACCAATGATTCCTTTTGATTGCTTTCCATTGATTGCAATTGTTCCTTGTTTTCCGGATTCAAAAGCGGGATTATTTGCCTCGGAAATGCAATATTCGATGCCGAGATGCTTGCACACTGCTTCTAACACGGATTTTATTGAAGTGAAGTCAAGGTTTTTTCCCGCAACTGCAACGCATAATTTTGCCGGCTCGCGCACTCCGGTTTCACTGTTCGAATCAAGTTCCACGCATTTTCCTATTTCAAAAATCTTTTGCGGATAATGCGCGTTCTTGTTTTTTGCAAGGAACTCCAACAATTCTGGAAAAATCTGCTTTCGGAAAACACTCCAGTTTGCACTCACTGGATTTGCAATTTCCGCAAATTGTTCATCTTGCAATCCAACCATTTTTTCCTGTTTTTCCCGCGAAGTCAGCGTAAAGGTGAGCACTTCTTGCAGGCCCAAGCCAATGCAGGCCTCGCGCGCAACATCAATCACGCGGCTTTGTTTTGCCTCAGTGCCCCTGCAGGCAAGCTCTATGTTTTCCGGCTTGATGTTGTTATAGCCAATGCTCAGCAAAATGTCTTCTATTGCGTCAACCTCGTGCATTATGTCCTGCCTGTAAGCCGGAAAAAAAGCAATAATTTTTTTTGCTCCGCTTTGTTTTGCATCATAGCGCGCGTCTCGCAGCAAGGCAACGATTTGTTTTGCGTTCAGTTCCAAGCCAGTGAGCCTTTGCACCGAGTCAACATTCACTTCAATCTTTTTTGGAGAAAAATCCGGCGTTATAATGGCTTTGCCATTTGGATATTTTATTTTTACGGAGTAAATTTCCGCGCCGCGCTCTGCAAGCTGTGAAACCATGATTGTGAGAGCTGTGTTTACTGTTTCCTGCTTGTAGCCAGTTACTTCAATCAAAACCTCTTTTGTTTGCTCTGTTACTTTTCCGGTAAGCTGCGAGTTAATAATTGGCGGCATTGAAGCAACAACTTTTTTGTCGTCTTCCAGAATAGGATATTTGTCAAAGCCTTTGAGCAAGTGCGCGTATTCTTTTCCAGTTGGGTGCTCTAGCAGTATTTCTTCCAGATCCATTTCGACTTTGTATTCGAGTGGAATAAACTTTTTTTCGCGCGGCTTGTATGCTGTGTAGTGCATTGGCGCTTTTAGTTTTTGCCAGTCATAAATCCCGATTGCCGCTTCTTTGCGCTTGCGGCCGAAGGTTAAGCAGACTTTTTCCTGCAATTGTATCATTTGCCGCAAAAACTCGTCAGTGACTTTCAGTTTTTTTACTATTGCTGCAGCAATGCATGGCCGAATTTGCAAAACGCTTTTGTCAACAATCAGTTCAACGCCGCTTTTTTTTGCAATGTATTTTGGAATTCCCTTGTCTTTTGTGAAATGCGAGCGCAGTTCTCTTGCAATTCCTTCAGCGCTTAAAAGGTCCGGCCTGTTAGTGTCAGAGACAGCGCAAATTATTTTGTCGTCTTCCAGCGCGTCAAGCTCTGTTTTTGCAAACTCTAACGCTGTTGCCACGTCTTCCTTGCTTTTGAATTTTTTGCCGCAAAGGCTTTCCAAGTCCTTTTTGCTTAATTCTATTGTCGGCATTAATCCACCAAAACCATTTTTTGTTGCCTCAGCCAGTTCAAGTCTGTGGAGAACAATTGCCTGATATCATTGATGCCGAGCTTGAACATTGCAATCCTGTCAATTCCGATTCCCCAAGCGAGCACGGGTTGTTCAATTCCCAAAGGCTTTGTCAGTTCCGGCCTGAAGATTCCACTGCCGCCCAATTCAACCCAGCCGAGTTCCGGGTGCTTTGCGTTCAATTGGCAGCTTGGCTCGGTAAAAGGAAAATAGGATGGAACAAACTTTACTTCTTCAGCGCCAGCAAATTCTATTGCAAATTGTTTCAGCATTCCCAACAATTTGCGGAAATTCATTTGTTCGTCAATTATTATTCCTTCCATCTGGTTGAATTCAATCAGGTGAGTTGCGTCCATTACGTCCGGCCTGTAAACGCGCGCTACAGCAAAATATTTTCCCGGAACTTTAACTCCTTTCACTAATTGCCTTGCGCTGTGCGCAGTGCAGTGCGCTGCCGGCATCAATCGTTTTGCTATTTCTTCACTCCAGGAATATTGCCAGCCTTTGCTTCCAGTTTTTCCCCCGTTTTCGTGCGCTGCCTTCACGCGCGCAACAATCTCTTTTTGCGGCAATTTTCCGAACTTTGGCTGTTTCAGCTGGTAGCTGTCTGACCCGAAGCGCGCTGGATGGTCTTGTGGTTGAAAGAGCGCGTCAAAATTGTAAAACTCCTGCGTTATCAACGGGCTTTCCATTTCAATGAAACCCAACTCTGTCAGCTTGCGCCTCACTTGCAGCAAAAACTGCATGTACGGCTGTTTTTTTCCGATGAAAATTTCCGGGACTCTTCCTTCAATGTTGAACGCGCGCTGTTTCACTTCTGAAAGCATGCCCAACGCTTGCTTGCCTGTATCATTCAGCCTCGCGCTATAGATTGAGCGCTCGCTTTCTTCAACCAAGCCGCGCTTTTGCAGTTCGGCAAGAGCGCCTTTTTCTCCATCGGAAATTTGTTGTGCCGCGTTGATTTTTTTCAGCATTAATTCAAGGGGGTATTTTCCTTCAAGCAAATCTTTTTCCAAGCCAGTTAATTCCAGCGCTATGCCTGCCGCGTTCTTTTGGATGCTGACCCAGGCGTTGTGTTTTGCCAGGCCCATTGCCGCGTTAAGTTCGGGAGTGTTTAGTTCTGATTTTTTTTGCACTTCTTGCAGGCTTGCTTTGCCGCCCTTGTCCGCAATTGCCCGAATGAACATTCTTTCCGGCAATCCTTTTGACAGAGAGCTTTTTCCCATTTGGGAAAGCTTTAGCGCTTTTTCTTTTTGCTCGCGCGTTTCAATCAGTTTTTTTTCTGCCAGCCAGCCTAATGCCCTGCGTACTGAATCAATCTGCAAGCCGCTTTCTTTTGCAATCTGCTCGGGCGCCTTAAAGTCTTGCAGTTGCATGGCTTTCATTGCCTGTTTTTCAATGTCGCTCAGCGAGGAAACAATTGTTTTCAGTTCCATTTTTGCACCTGATTGGGTATTAAAGTCTTTTACCAATAAAACTATTCTGTAACGTATTTTAAATCTTGGGTGATTGTTTTGCCTGCTTTGATTTTGCTTGACAGTTCTGCAATACTGAACGATTACGGCTTCTGCTTTGACCCGAAGCGCAACTATGCTATGACATCAAGGATTGCCACAGAATTGAAAGATTTGCGGAGCAGAATGATGGTTGACAATGCGCTAATGCTGCGCTTGCTTTCAATTACAGACCCCTGCCCTTTGTCACTGCAGTGGATTAATGATTTTGTCGCAAAAAAAGGCTTTGAAAAGCTCAGTGCAGCAGACCTTTCGCTTTTGGCGCTAGCGCGCGAGTTGCGGGCAAACAAGGAAAAAATAGTGCTGGTAAGCGACGATTACAGCATTCAAAACATGTGCAAAGAGCTAAAGATTCCGTTCAAAAGCGTTATACAAGGCAGAATAAAAGAGACAATTGTTTTCAACAAGCGCTGCCCGGCCTGCGGAAAAAAATATGCCCGCAACTATAGGGGCAGGGAGTGCGAAAACTGCGGAACCCAGTTAAGGGTTGAAAGAAAGCCCGGCAAACGCCCCAAAAACAAAAAACAAGCATAAATTAACCCTTTTCCGTTAAATAATGACATTTATTTAAATACTTTTCTTGGGCCTATTTTATAGGCATGGTTTGGACAATGTTTGGCGAGTTTCTCGCTCGCGTAGCTCTGTTAGACGTGAGTTGGCTAGTGACCCTTGTCGCCAGCAATTGGGTCTATATTTTCATGTTTGTTGTCTTGGGCTTTTTCCTTTACGGGAAAAAAAACCTTGTTTTATCTTTTCTTTTTATGACCTTAATGGTCTGGCTCACTGTCGATTTGACCAGGCTTTTTGGCTGGGTTGTTTTGGCTCCAGCTTTCCTCTGCGCTCACTATCTTTCAAGGCTCGTCGTGCTGACTTTTTCGGAAGCGGATGAAAAGCTGAGCGAGCATTTCAATATTATTGCAATTGTGCAGTTTTGGGTAGTTTACATTATTTACAATGTTTTTATCGGGTGAAAAAATGAAGAATGTTTGGGCAAAAAGCATGTTGCAGGCAATTGTTTTCGTGACAATAATTTTCTTTGCGCTGTTCTTTTTGTCACTCTCGGGAATAAGGTATTTTTCGGAAGAAGTCTTTACGCTCGGCGGCTTCCTTGTTTTGGTGTTTTACGTTGCATCAAACGTTTTCGGCAACATTAACTGGAAGTGAAAAATTGGCTTACGCGCTCGTTTTGGACGCTGCAACGCAGCTTGCAAATTTGAACCTCCAATGGTTCGTGGATTTGATAGCCACCAATCTATTGTGGGTTTTTATTTTTGCGGCAGCAGTCTGGTTTTTGTTTGACGGAAAAAGATTCTGGCTTGCATTCTTTGTCACTGTTGTTTACATCTGGGCTTTTGTTGACATTAGTGGAATGACAGGCTGGATTTTTGGCGGCATGGCTTTGCTGGTTTCTTTCTTTGCCGCAAGCGTTTTTTTGAAAGCTCTTTCAAGAGACAGCGATTGGCTTTCAAAAAACTACGGCATTGCCTCTGGAATAATGTTCCTTGCATTTTGGCTGGGGTATTATTTTTTCTTCGGGTGAAAAAAATGGGCGAAAAACTCAATAAAACAGTCCGCGGAACAATCATTGCGGTTTTCGTTTTGTTCCTCGCGCTTTTTTCACAGGTTTTGCTTAGCGGCAGCGTTTTTCCAGCAGAATTCTTCTCTTTTGGCGGTTTTTTGGCTTTGGTTATTTTTTTAATCTTTTTCATGGCATTTAGCTTTATTGACTGAAAGTGTTTGAATGACTGAATTCAAGGTAAGCTATGACAAAAAAGAGGCAGAACGCTATTCCAAATTGGTTATTTCTTACGGCGTGCTGTTGGTTGGAATAATTGTTTTCATCGGAATGATGAACCTTACGAGCATTTCTTTTTTTGACGATTTTATTTATCCGATAATTGAATGGATTGCGTTAGCGCCAATATGGTATGCCCTTGGAGTTGCGGCACAAATAATCATTGAAAACTTCTGGCCGCTTTTGCTGGTTTATTACGGCGCCCAATGGGTTTTAAAATTTGAAAAGAAAACAGCAAAGGCATAGTGCCAAGCAGTGCTGCAAAAAGCAGCTGCATTCGCGACATTGGCAAAAGGATTATTCCAGCTCTTCCTCTTCCTTTGCCTGCTTTGTTTCAATGTTCGAATGCCCGACAATGTAATTTTCTATTTTTTTTCCAACTGCTTTGCGCTTCCAGTACACCAGGGCAAGCGCAAGGATTATTGCAATCGCAATAAAAGGCATTTCTTTGCTGTTTGCAATGTCCTGCAGGGCTTTTGAAATTCCGATTGTCGTGGCAATCTGTTTTTCAGTGGAATAATCCAGCACGAGCTTTCCGCTGATGTTCATTGGCCCGCTCCAGCCGACAATGTTTCCGGAAACAAACCCGCTCGGCGCAATAGTGCCTGTGTCAAGCAATGCGTTTTTTGGCAGCACTATGCTGATGTCAACATTGCCCGGAATAACATAAATGCTTCCCGATTCGAAAGAGTTGAAAACATCGTTGTTCAACTCCCAGCTTATTTTTCTCGACGACTCGTTTTTTTTCTGCATGACTTGGTCTAATGTTTCATATTCCAGAATCAAAAGTTTTTCGTTCTGCTTGTCCTCAAAAATAACGCGACCGGTTCCGCCTTTTATCGAATCAATGTGCGTTGAAATATTGCCGTCAAAAACGCTCCATGCCTCCATGCTTGAACCGTTTTGCAGTGCGATTCTCCGGAACTCCGCAAGCTCCGTTGACTGCCTGAACACAAGCGAAAATTTTTCCGTGACTTTTGCAGTGCCGTCTTCCGCAATATTCGCCTGAATCAAATGCTTGTCAATAACATACGCGTTTGCACCTGAAAAAAACAGCAATACTGCGGCAAAAAAAAAGATTTTTTTCATCATATGATTCTTTATGGCGGTCGCGTCTTAATAACTTTTCTTTTTTGAACGGCTTTTTTTGCGCCGGCAAGTGCTGTTTATATTTGTTCTGCAACACCAAATAATTAGGTGAGTCTTTTTCTTGTTGAGCATACAATATTTCGGGCACTCGTTTTTTCAGTTGTGTTTCGGGGAAAAAAAAGTGCTGATTGACCCTGTGATAGACTACAGCAACGACACGCAGGAATTCAAGCGCGTTATCCAGTGCCCCATAAAAGAAAAAGACCTGAAGGACATCGCGCTAATTTTGTTGTCGCACGAGCACTTCGACCACTTTGACAAAGAGCTCGTGAAGCGGGTTGCGGAAAAAAACAATTCTTGCGTTGTCAGCCACGAGTCAATATTGCAGCAGCTTGGCCTGCAAAAAAGGTTTTTGCACAGTATTGCAATCGGGGAAAGGGTTTCATTGCGCGGCCTGAACATAAAGTCTGTTATTGCACACCACCCGCAATCGTTTTACCCAATGGGCTTTGTCATTGAAGGAGACGGCAAAAGCGTTTACCACGCCGGCGACACTGACTTGATTGACGAGTTCTCTGAAATCAAGCCGAATGTCGCGATTTTGCCGATTGGCGGCAATTTTACAATGGACATTGTTGATGCGGTGCGCGCAACAAAAGCAATGAAGCCGGATTACGTGATTCCAATGCACTACAACACTTTCAAGCTCATTCAGGCAGACCCGCAAGAGTTCAAGCAAAAAATAGAAAAAAGCATTTTGAAAACCAAGCCAATAATCCTCAAGCCCGGCGACAGTTTCAAAGTAGATTGAACGCTGTTTTTTCTTGAAACCTTTTTATTTTTCGTTTTCCGCTTTTCGCAAATCCTGCAGCGAACCAATATCAATTGTTTTTCCCGCATATTTTACTGCAATTGCTTTGCCCTGTTTTGCAAGCAGCCGCATTGCATCAGTCAATTCAATCTCGTTGCGCGCGCTGGGCTTTATGCGCGCAATTGCTTCAAAAATTTTCGGGGAAAACTTATAGCATCCGACAATGACAAAATCAGATTTTGGCTTTGCTGGTTTTTCTTCAATTGAAACCACGCGATTGCCCTTCAATTCAACAACGCCAAACCTTTCCGCGTGCTTTTCCTTCCGCACAGCAATCACTGCATCCGCATTTTCTTCCGCCAACGCCTTCCAGATTTTTGCTTCAGGAATAACATCAGTGAACGCCAACAAAAAATCCTCGCGCAGCAATTGCCTTGCAAGCGCAATTGCATGCGCATTGCCAAGCTGTTGCTGTTGAATCACATACCCTAATCGCATTCCTTCAAAGCCTTGCCCGAAAGAATTCATTATTTTCTGGCTCAAATAGCCCACAACAATTATTGCCTCTTTCACTCCCGCTTTCTTCAAAGAAAGCAATACGTGCGCGAGCAACGGCTTTCCTTTCAATAGCACCATTGCTTTGGGCAAATTGTCAGTCAAGGGCTTTAACCGCACGCCTTTTCCTGCAGCCAAAACAAGCGCTTTCATTGCTCAATCCTCAGGCTTCTTGCTTCTTTGGCATATTTTGCGTATTCCTTGCCGGCGGAAGACAAAATCAGCTTAATCCATCTTTTTATCATCACAACATTATGCCTTGCCCTGTTTGGATATCTTTGTTCAAAAAACTCTGCAAGCATTTGATGCAATTTTTCAGGTTCAACCTCTTGCTCTGCTGCTGTTTCCACCAGCTTCATTAATTCTTCCGCGTGTTGCGGCATGCGCTGCCCCAGCAATCTTTCCATCTTGCGCTCTCTCATGCTCGCAATTTCTTCTTCCGGGCTGGGCGGACTGATAATTCCTTCTTCTCCCCTGTCACTGTGCGTTCTGCTGTTTTTTTCAAGTTCTCTTCCATACAAGCCATACAAGTGCTTGCCAGTGCCGTAAGCTTTTTTGCTAAAATCAAAAGCGCCTTTGCCCGCGCGGAAGCCGGCGCGCGCAGCGCCAAAAGCGCCGGCACCAACCCTTTGCGCCATTCCAATCGGTCTTCGCTTTCCTGTTGTTACTGGCATCACACATCAATCTCCAACAAGTCTTTTGCGACAATAGTGTTCTGGAATTCTTTTTTTGCCTCTTTTTCTATTTCACTTGCATTCCTGTAGCGCGAGCTAATGTGAGTTAAAACCAGTTTTTTTGCGCCTGTTTTTTTTGCTGTTAGCGCAGCGAGCAATGCAGTGCTGTGCAAGGTTTTTTTTGCAAACTCTGCCTCGCTGTCTGACAAGCTTGCCTCATGCACGAGCACGTCAGAATTTTTTATGTCAGAATGATAACTGTTGTTCGGCAGAGTATCCCAAACGATTGAAACTTTTCTTCCCCGCTTGGCTTTTGAAAAATCCATTACTTGTTCAGGCTTGAAAGTTTTTCCCTCAAATTTTATTGTTTCGCCTTTTTGCAATTTGCCCCATAACGGCCCTTCCGGAATTCCAAGCTCTAACGCTTTTTTGCGCTGGAATTCGCCTTCTTTTCCAATTTCCTGAAAAACAAACCCAAAACAAGGCGCTCCGTGCTTTAACGGAAAAGCGCTGAGCAAAAACTTTTTGTCTTCTAGCACAATGCCTTTTCTCAGTTCCTTGCAGACTATTTGAAAATTCACGCCAAAGTTTGCAGCATCAATCAGTTTTTGCACGCGTTCTTTCACTCCCCGCGGCCCGAAAACAAACAACGGTTCGTTCCTTTCCGCGAGCGCCATTGTTGCAATCAATCCCGGCAAGCCGAGCGTGTGGTCAGCGTGAAAGTGCGACAAAAAAATGTTTTTTATGCGCATGAACGGAAAGCTTGTCCGCATCATTTGCCTTTGCGTTCCTTCCGGGCAGTCAAACAGCAAGTTGTTTCCGTGAAACTGCAGGCCAATGCTTGACAAGTTGCGTTCTGCAGTCGGAGTGCTGCAGCTTGTTCCAAAAAAATAAATCTTCAATTGCTCCATGCAAATATCAACCAGTTAAATCATTAATAAAACAGGCGGTTTTTGCCATGGCAGTTTCCGCGCCGGCTTTCTGAAAACAAGAGCGCGATAGTTGTATCTCCATTTGGTTATTCCGTTTCTGCGCAAAACGGTGCAAAATTCTTCGTAGTATGTCGGGTTAATTTCAAGCATTGCAATGCCGCCGGGTTTCAGCCATTGCACTGTTCGTTCTATTGCCGTTGTTGGAAGGTTTGTGTGCCAGATTGCGCCGGCGTGCGAAAAAATAATATCGAAGTTTTCGTGCGGTTCAACCATTAAGATGTTTCCCACAAGCAACCGGTCTATGCCCGCATACTTTTCCCCCGGGGTTTTTTCCAGCACTAAGCCGACTGTCCGCATCTTGCTTCTAAATTTTCTTTTCAGTTCTGCCAAGGCAATGCCCGCACCGCAGCCTGCGTCAAAAATCTTCAAAGGGTTCTTTTCATTGTGCCTTGCAATCCTGGCTTTTGCTTCTGCCAAAAGGTCAAATCCAAGGTTTTTCCTTATGCCACGCAAGCCGGTCCGAAAGTCGCCCCAGTTTGCATGCCGATCCCTGTCTTTTCTTTGTCTTTCTTTTATTTTCTCAATTTCAGCGCGCTTTGGACGCCTTTCAATTTCATTTCTTGCAATTCGCTGCCAATACAAAAAGCGCTTTTTTATTAATTTTGCGCGCGCTTTCTTTTTTGCCCCTGGAACAGGCATTTTTTTTCCACCAGCGGATATTAGGGCGCGGCAATCTTATTTAGCTTGCGCTGTTTCGATTTTTGTCCAAATTTTTGCCTTTTCCTCTCAAAAACAATTGCTTTTTATTCTTTTCACGGCACATTTTCTTTAGAAACAGGGCTGATTCCGATGGCTGAACAGGAAAAAAAAACCGAATCGCAAGATGCCGCAAAACAAAAGCTCGGAGACTGGCGAACAACTGCTGAAGTGCCAGTGCCGACAAAACTCGTTGACCAGGTAATCGGACAAGAAAGCAGCGTGGAAATAGTCAAAAAGGCTGCAGCGCAAAAGAGAAACATTTTGTTAGTGGGATTGCCGGGAACCGGAAAAAGCATGCTTGCGCAGGCAATGGCGGAAATATTGCCAGTAAGCGAACTCCACGATGTTTTGGTTTATCCCAACAATGCAGACCCAAACAATCCCCGCGTTCGGATTGTAAAAACAGGCAAGGGAAAAGAAATAATAAAAAAAGCGCGCTTGGAATCAAAATCCGAAGAGGACAATTTGCGCATGATGGGCTTGATTCTTCCAATCGGCTGGTTTATTTTGTCTTACATCAGCTGGCAATTAAAGTGGATTCCTGATGTAGTGTATGCCGCGACAATAATCGGCGGTTTCTTTTTGGTTATTTCTTTCGCTTTGGGAAGCCAGATGCGCATGCGCTCTGAAAAAAAGACTCCAAAGCTATTGATTGACAATTTTGGAAAAAAAACTTCCCCTTTTTTTGAAGCAACCGGTGCTAGGGCGGGCAGCTTGCTTGGGGATGTTAGGCATGATCCGTTGCAAAGCGGGGGATTGGGAACTCCGCCGCACTTGCGAATTGAGCCCGGCATGATTCACCGCGCTTCCGGCGGCGTGCTATTTTTGGATGAAATTGCGACTCTTTCGCAAAAGGCACAGCAAGAGTTTCTTACTGCAATGCAGGAAAAAAAGTATTCCATTACCGGCCAAAGCGAAATGAGTTCCGGGGCAATGACTCGCACTGAGCCTGTTCCTTGCGATTTTGTTTTGGTTGCTGCCGGCAATTATGAGGACTTGCGAAAAGTGCATCCTGCTTTGCGTTCGCGCATCCGCGGTTATGGGTACGAGATTTATATGAATTTGGACATGCCTGACACTGAAGAAAACAGGCAAAAGATTGTCCAGTTTATTGCACAAGAAGTGAAAAAGGACGCAAAGATTCCAAATTTTTCCCGCGAGGCTGTTGAAGAAATAATTTTTGAAGCGCGGCGCAGGGCAGGCAGCAAAAACAAGCTTACTCTGAAATTGCGCGATTTGGGGGGCTTGGTGCGAGTAGCTGGCGACATTGCAAAAGAAAAAGGAAATTTGCTTGTTGAACGCCAGGATGTTTTTGAGGCAAAAATGAGCGCGCGTACTTTGGAGCAGCAGATGGTTGGAAAGATTTTGGATTTGAGGAAAGAGTATGACGTTTATTTGAGCAAGGGCAGTGCGATTGGCCGCGTGAACGGCCTGGCTGTTTCAGGCGACGGAGACGCTGGATTGATTTTGCCGATTGAAGCTGAAGTGGCGCCAGCGCAATCGAGCGCCGAGGGAAAAATTATTGCAACCGGAAAGCTTGGCTCGATTGCAAAAGAGGCAGTGCAGAATGTTTCCGCGCTCATTAAAAAAATCAGCGGAAAAGACATTAGCAAGTTTGACCTGCACATTCAGTTTTTGCAGTCTTACGAGGGCGTTGAGGGCGACAGCGCTTCGGTCAGCGTTGCAACCGCAGTCATTAGCGCGCTAGAGCGCATTCCAATAAAGCAATCGCTTGCAATGACAGGCTCTTTAAGCGTGCGTGGGGAGGTTTTGCCGGTCGGCGGAATTACTGCAAAAATCCAGGCGGCAATAGATGCCGGCTTTAAGGAAATAATTATTCCAACATCAAACCTCAGGGACATTGTTTTGTCTAAAGACGAGCTTGCAAAAATAAAGGTTATTTCGGTTTCTTCGCTTTCCGATGTTTTGGATTCTGCTTTTGAAAAATCTTCGCAAAAAATAAAGCTTTTGGCCGACTTGAAAAAATTGTTGAAAATCAGCCTGCCGAAAGTAATAAAAGAAACAGCAAAAAAACTGCCCGGGTGAATTTCAGCCAGTCAGTATTATTCTTCCGTCGCGCAACATGAATTCTTTCTTTTTTATTTTTGTTGTTTCTTTTGTGCGGATGTTCTGGAAGCTTGCGTTGCCTTTTTCTTCTTCAACCGAATCTATTTTTCCAACCCATCTTCCCTGCCTGTCATACACTGGCAAGCCCAAAAACAATTTTGTTATTTTCATTCTAATGTCAAAGATTTTTGACGCTTGGTATGCGAGCAATAGTGCAATAAAGCTGAATACAATGCTGCCCAAAAACCAGTTCAGGTCTGCTTGTTTCAAGAACACTTGGGTGCCGGCATCCAAAATGAACCATACCAGCGGAATTGATACGCCGTAAAAGAAATATTTTCGCAAAGCAAAGGCTTTCCTAAAGTGCACTACGTCAATGCTTTTTCCCAGCACAAAGCTGATTGCCCCGAGCGCAAAAAAGAAGTATGCTTGTTGCGCGCTTTGCACTGCATTCTGCACTAGTTCTATTTCCATGCTTGAAGAAAAAACAGTGTATGCCGTGACTGCGCCAAAAGCGGGAATAAAAATGCTTCCCAAATAGAACGGAAAGCTCAGGCGCTGTATTGAAAAGCTCGAGCTGAAATTTCTGGCGCCGGAAACAATCGGTTCTTCCAATCCAAAGCCTTTCAAGAGCAAATAGAATCCAATGACCAAAGCGACAATCTGCAGGCTGAGCGAACCGAAAAAGAAATACGCCAAAAAGATTACTGCCGGAATCAAAAGAAACCGAGAAACAGCGGGGTCTTTGAGGGCTTCCATGATTGTGTAATATGTGCTTTCAACCTCTTTTGCCTGCTTTATTATTACTATTTCTTTTGAAATCAGGCGCATTTTGTTTTGCAGTATTGGAATTACCTGGTCGTCTTCCGCGCCGTCTGTCACTAACACAAATCCTTCCGCTGGAAACTTGTCCAACACTGTGTCAAGCTGTTCGTTTATCTGCCTGTCTGATTTGAACGTGCCTTTGTCAACTCCGGTTAGCGCAACAACCTCGATTTCGTGAATTTCTTCTTTTATTTCGTCAAATTTTTTTATTGCGGCAAACATGCAGTTTGCGTCGCTTTCCTCTGGGTCTGCAACGGCAAGCTTTGCCGCAGCATTCAATACCGCGCGCCTGCCAATAACAGGGCCTTGAATGCCGGTTTTCCTTCCCAAATCATTGTCGCGGTCAACGCAAATTACGAGAAGGCTGTCAGTGTTTTTCATTCAATCACGCGCTTTGAAATCAAGTTTATATATACATTTAATCCATTATCAAATATAATTGTTATTGCGGAAGAGTGTTATTTATGGGCAAAAGGTTTGCCAACGTGGAAAGCTATAAGATAAAACAACTGGTTTTTTTATTCATTGCTGTTGTAGTGGCAGTGGCCGTTTATCTGTCGCTGACAAACTTTGATGCTGTTGTTCCATTAATTGTTTTGCTTGCCGGCTTTGCGCTTGTCGCCTTTTTGATAATGCAATACGATTTTTTGCTGACTCTGAAGGAATACGAGCGCGCAGTGATTTTTCGCTTTGGGCACGTGCGCAGGGTCGGGGGACCGGGATGGACACTGGTAATTCCATTGATTGAATCGTTCAAGATTGTTGATTTGCGCACTCACACTATTGACATTCCGGAGCAAGAGGTTATTACAAAGGACAAGATTGTTACAAAGGTTGACGCGATTGTTTATTTGTACGTAAAGTCAGACAAGGATTCTGTAATTAGCAGCGTGATAGAGATTGACGATTACACAAAGGCTGCCGAATTGTTTGTTTTGTCTTCAATCCGTGACGTTGGCGGAACAATGGGTTCGACGGAATTGATTTCAAACACTGCCGAATTGAACACTAGGGTAAAGCAAAAGCTGGCGCAGATTGCAGACAGCTGGGGCGTGTACATTGAGAGCGTTGAAATAAGCAGCATAAAATTGCCAGAGACTGTTGCAAGCGCAATGCACGAGCAAAAGGCTGCAGAGCAGAAGAAGCTTGCTCGCATGGAGTCTGCTTTGGCAAACCAGGCGGAAATAGACGCAGTGCGCACTGCTGCGGAACAATTGAGCGACAAGGCGCTTTCATATTATTATATTCGCGCGCTGGAAAAACTTGGCGAGGGAAGCAGCACAAAATTCATTTTTCCAATGGAATTGAGCGCTCTTGCAAAACAGCTTGCCGGCAGGGTTTCCGGGGCAACAGGGCAAACGCAGAATTCAGAGCTTGAAGAATTGTTTAAAAAATACGCTCCGGTTATTGAAAAGATTGTCGGAAAGGAAAAGAAAAAGAAAGGCAACAAGCGCTGAAAAAATATTTGGTTCAGCCGCCGAAATTCATCCGCCGATTATCAAATATGCTTCTATTATTGCTGCCGCAAACAATATTACGTATGCAGTGACGACTAGCACTGAAGCGTCTTTCAAAAGCGTTTCAAATTCTTTTGTTTTGTATTTCTTTTTTGTTATGCCGACGCTGATTATTCCTCCGGCAATTGCGCCAATGAAATAAGAAACAATTTCCGGTGCTCCGTGCGGCAGCAATCCGATTGCGCGCAATACTGCCTGTTCAAGGCTTGCGGACAGCATTTCTTTTCCAATCACCAAGCCGATTATTGAAGCGTTCCAGATTATCAGGAAAACAGCGCCAGCGCCATACAAAAGGCTGAACAATATTGCCCATCCAAGCACTGTTGCATTGTTGAAGAAAATGCAGTTTATTGCAAGCCGTGAAACATTAGTGCTTTTGCAGGCGGTTGCAATTTCACTCGGGCCAGTGGCGTTTGCACGCAGGTTGTTTATTTGCTGCCAGCTTGATTCCTGCAGCTTGAAAACAACGCTCCTTTGCGCTTCCGGCAGCATATAATACCAGAAAGCATATGTTAAAACCAATCCAATGAAGAACCAGCTGTAAACCATTATTATGTCAAAATGCCTTTCGAGAAAAGTCAATGCTGCGCCAGGCTTTTTTGCCTCTTCTTTTTCTTCTTTTACAAAAATCACATACAATACCGGCACTATGCCGATTGCAGTAAACGCTATTCCCAAAGCGCTTGCTGCAGAAGCATCTTGGGGGCTCGGAAAAAGGCTCAATCCCACAAAAATGCCGATTGTACCCAAAATAACAGCGTTTAACAGCATTGAAACAGGGTGTTTTCTCGCAAATCCTGCGCGAATCAATGATTCAAACACCATGCAGTCCACCAGTAGTTTTTATATTAGTTTCCTATTCTAATGAAATATAGAAAGAAGTATTTATACCTCTCTTTTTGCTTTTTTTTCAGGTGTTTTTATGGTCAAAAATGAAAAAGATTTTGTGTTTCCCGGAACAATTTTCGGGACAGAAGAAGAATACTCCGCGGGCAAGAATGCCAGCCTTGATGGCAAAGGAAACGTTATTGCTGTTGTTGCAGGCACGCCGGAAGTAAATGCGCGCTCGCACAGCATTGAAGTGAAAAAACCGGGCAAAAACGCTTTTCCTTTTGAAGTGGGGGACATTGTAATCGGCAGGGTTTCCCTGGTGAAAGAAAACAGCGCTATTCTGGAACTGGGAAGCGCCGAGCGCAACGGAGTGGAAAAAAAGATTTTGCGCGGCAATGCCGCAATAATGATCCGCATGGCGGACAGAATGTTTGTAAGGAAATTGTCTGACAAATTCCGCATTGGCGACATTGTAAGGGCAAGGATTGTTACCGCAGCGCCATTTGGAATTGACTGCAGCACTGACGCGCGCGAACTTGGAGTGTTGAAAGCCTTCTGCAGAAAATGCAGGCAGCCATTGCACTTGTTCGGCATGCAATTAAAGTGCCTTAGTTGCGGCAGTGTTGAAACCCGCAAGATTTCAAGCGATTATTTGTTGAAATAAAAAAATTTTTTTATTCGAGGTGTTGTTTGGTGGAACTGGAAATAACAAAAAACACGCAGAACCGCGTAGAGTTTGTATTGAAGGGCGAAAGGCACACTTTGCCAAACCTTCTGGCAAGCCGCCTGCAGAAGGACAGCAGCGTTCTTTTTGCGGCATGCAAGCTAAATCATCCGCTTGACAATGATTCTGTTTTCATTGTTGAAACAAAAGGCAAAACCGCAAAAAAAGCCCTGCAGGATGCTTGCAATGAAATAGATTCCGAGCTGGAAGATTTCCGCAAGGCAATGAAAAAAGCGTTAAAGTGAATGCAGTGCTTGTTCTAAAGCCATTAATGCGCGTGCTTGCTTTTGACGACGGATTTTTTGAACCAAAAAAGAAAGGCCGCGCGCTTCTTGTTGGCGTGCTTTCCCGCTTTGACAACCGCATTGAGGGAATTGTTTCAACGCAAATTGCCGTTGACGGATTTGACAGCACAAAAAAAATACTGCAATTGTTTGCAAATTCGCGCTTCGGCGAACAGGCGCAATTCATTTTCTTGAGCGGATTGAATTTTGCGGGCTTTAACATTGTTGACGTGCAATTGCTTTTCAAAAAAACAAAAAAGCCTGTCGTGGTTGTTTTTCGGAAAAAGCCAAACTTGGAAAAATTTTTTTCCGCAATAAAAAAAACGCGCAGTGCAGAAAAGCGTTTGCTATTGGCAAAAAAAGCCGGCAGGATTTTTTCCGCGGGAACCGTTTTTTTCCAGGCAATCGGCTTGGAAGAAAAGAGCGCGAGGGAATTAATAAAAAGGCTTTGCCGTCATTCTAACTTGCCGGAGCCATTGCGCTTGGCGCATTTGGTTGCAAGCGGCATTTCGCTCGGCGAAAGCACGCGGCCCTGAAAAAGAAGTGAAACAATGGGATTACGGGAAAAACTGAAATGGCTGGACCCTTTCACGTACGTTGACCTGTTGCTCGACAGGGTTAATCCAAAGCACAATCCCTGGATTGACTGGCCTGTTTATTTGGTCAGCGCGCTGTTTTTTGCGTGGATTGCTTTTATTTTTTTTGGCATATTGTTTGGCGCAAAAGTGCCATTTTGGATTGTCTTGAGCCCGAGCATGGAGCCGGTAATGTACCGCGGCGACGTTGTATTGCTGGCAGGCACTAGTGCAAGCAATATTAATGCGCAGACGGCAAAAATCGATTTTCCAATTGCGGGAAAAGCAGTTTGGGATTTTGCGTCAATTGCTTATGGCCTTGGCGACAACAACAGGCCGGAAGCAAAAAAGATTTTCTTTTCGGAACAGCAGTCTTTTGAACTAAACAAAAGCGGGGACATAATAATTTATTATTCGGCTTTCAGGCAAAGGCCAATAATTCACAGGGTAGCCCTAAAAATAATTGCTCCCGACGGAATTTTCTTTTTGACAAAAGGAGACAGCATTTACAATCCCACAATCGACCAGGATTGCGGGCGCATAGTAAACGGCAATCCGGAGCGCAACTGCATTACGCTTTATCCCGCGCAAGAAAAAGAAATTTGGGGAAGAATGTTCTTCAAGATTCCTTTGCTGGGCTATGGCAAGCTTTTGATTTTCGACGATTTGCCGAACCTGCCGAAAATTTTGTCAGGCAACTGCAATGAAAGCAACGACTGCTATTTTCCCTGACGCTCGGCAGAGCCATTCATTTAAAAATTTGTTGAAGGAAAAAACAATATCCGGTGAAATTGCTTTCGGTGAACTTTGTGGAACTTGTTTTGGAGAATGCCGCTGTTTTCAAGAAATGCATTGACGCAATTGCTGTTTTGATTGACGAGGCAGAATTCATTGTCGACAAGGATGCCTTGTGGCTGAAGGCAACAGACCCCAGCCAAATTTCAATGGTTGATTTCAAGCTTGACAAAAGCGCTTTCAAGCATTACAGGGTTGAAAACCTTGCAAAAGTCGGATTGGATTTGGACTACCTTGCGCAAATAATGTCGCGGGCAAAGCCAAGCGACGAATTAACGCTTGCGCTTGACGAAACAAAGTCGCGCTTAATGGTTTCTTTTAATGGAGCCTCAAAGCGCAGTTTTGCAGTGCCATTGATTGACGTTAATGCGGCGGAATTGCCGACTCCAAAAATAGAGTTTGATTCCACAGTCAAAATGCTCGCGGGCATTTTCCAGGACGGCTTGAAAGACGCGGAATTAATCAGCTCGCACATTACCGTTGGAGTGGGCGATGACAAGTTTTTTTTGAAGGCAAATTCGAGCAAGGGCAGCGTTGAAAACGAAACAAGCAACAAGGAAAAAGGCATTGTTGATTTCAAGGCAAAAAAAGACAGCACAAGCATGTTTCCATTAAGCTATCTCAACGACATGCTGAAAGTGCCTAGCGCTGACACTGAAATAACAGTCCAATTGAAAACAAACGCGCCAATAAAAATCTCCTATCCCATAGGAAAAGCAGAAATAACCTATTTCCTCGCACCGCGCATCGAAGGCGAATAAAAGCTTTTTTCCTTCCAATAGAATTATTTTTTTAAACCCAACGCGGTTTTTGTTTTGTGGCTTTTATGATTTGTTTCATCGCGCTTTTTGTTTTTGCAATACTTGCAATTTTTTCCGCGCGTTACCGCCCGTTTGCAAGGGACGCTTTTGACTGCGTTTTCCGCAGAATGACATTGCGCAAGTGCACAACAGGCTTTGACAAAAAAATGAAAATGCGCATCAGCACAAAGCTCGTGCAGAAAAACCCAAAGTTCGGCAGGCTTGTCAACAAGCATTTTGAATTGATTTCCTGGGCCTTGACTATTGCAATGGTCCTTAGTTTTGTTTACAGTGCAATCGGGATTTACAACTGGTGGGCTTTCGGAAACTGCAACGGCCCAAACAGCAGCGCAGCGTGCATTTTCAACGACTTAACCGGCAAAAAAGAGCCAATCGGCTGCGAATGCAATCTTGCAGGCTGCACACAGCAGGACATTGGCTATTGCAAGAGCGACTGCAACTGCCTTTCAAAAATATGCCCGCAGGCAAGCATAATGCAAGCGCAGTGACAAAAAACCTTTTCGCTTGGCAAAATGACGTTTTTGCCGGCAATAAGAAAGCTTTAAAAAAACAAATTCACAGACAATAAACAAAGCGACTTTTTGTTTTTGGTGAGCTGATGAAACCCTGGCAGTTTTTTTTGGTTTTGATTGCCGCCATTGCCGCGATTGCTTTTTTTTCTCTGCAAAGCCAGCCCCAAAAAGTGCCTTTTTCAAATGCAGAGCTTGCAGGCAACAGCATTGCAACAGGCCCTGCTGACGCAAAAGTAACAATAGTGGAATTTTCAGATTACCAGTGCCCGGCTTGCCTGACAGCGCACAATAACCTCAAGCAGGTTTTGCCGGAGTTTGAAGGGAAAGTCAGGTTTGTTTACAGAAATTTTCCGCTTTACACTATTCACCCAAACGCAATAATTGCAGCCGAGGCAGCGCTCGCGGCAGGAGAACAGGGAAAGTTCTTGGAAATGCACGACAAGCTATTTGAAAGCCAGGAAACAATAAAGAACAACGGCAAAACAGAATTGCTGCAGATTGCAAAAGACTTGGGCTTGGACACTGCAAAATTCAATGGCGCGCTTTCTTCGCGCAAGTTTGCGCCAATAGTGCTGAATGACATGAATGACGCGCAAAAATTCGGCGTTGAAGGCACGCCAACGTTTTTCATTAACGGGCAAAAATATTTTGGCGCGTTAAGCACTGCAAAACTCAAGGAGATAATCGGGGCAGAATTAAAAAAATGATGCGAAAAACATATTGTTGAATGTTTAAAATCACTTTTTAATGGGGGTTGATTTGATTGGAAAAAGAACACAAAAAAGAGCACGAGCACAAGCATGAGCACCATGCCGAGCCCGTAGCACACAAGAAAGCATGCTGTTCCAGCCCATTGCCAATAGCATTAGGCGGCATTGTTGTTGGAATAATAATCGGTGCACTGATTGTCGGGGCATTGGCAACGCCAGCGCAAAACCCAACACAGCCAACAGCGTTCGCACCATTGACAAAAGAGGCGGTTGGAGACAAGACAATAAAATATTTGAACGACAATTACTTGACAAAACAGGGAATGATAGCAAAGCTAACGAGTGTTTCGCAATACGGCAACGCGCTTTACTCTGTCTCTGTTGACGTTCTCAAGGGAACAGAAAGCCAGGGCACAAACGAGTTCATTGTCACGCAAGACGGCAATCTTTTGATTATTCCTGCAAACGTCCTAAATTTGAATGAGACAGTCATACCCAACCCTACACAACCGGCAGACAACACAGCGCAAACCTCTTCATACAAGGACGTGCAAAAATCAGACAGTGCAATGCTTGATGCATTTGTTGTTTCAAACTGTCCATTTGGATTGCAGATGCAGCGCATTCTCGCTCCGATTGCAACAGGATTGGCGGCAAACATCAAAGTGAGATACATTGGCGAAATAGTTGACGGAAAAATAACCGCAATGCACGGCGACGAGGAAGCGCAAGAAAACCTGCTCCAGATTTGCATCAGGGAAGAACAAGGAACAAAATACTGGCAATATGTGTCAGAATACATAAAGAAAGGAGATTCCACCGCAGCATTAACCGCAGCCAGCATTGACACTGCAAAGCTGAGCGCCTGCATTAGCGATTCAAAAAAGGGATTAAAATACGCGCAGGAAGACTTTAGCCTTGCAAGCGCAGGCCAAGTAGGAAGTTCCCCGACACTATTCCTGAACGGAACTGAAGCCAGCGAGTTTGAGTTCGCGCAAGACCACAATGTTTCACAGAATAACGCGCGCTCTGCAGACAACGTTAAAAACCTGCTTTGCTACGGGTTCAACAAAGCGCCAGCAGCATGCAATACTGCTCTGGCAAAAGACTCTGCAAACACTGGCTTGGCTGAAACATATTCCGGCGGGAGCACAAGTGGCGGAAACTGCGGCCCCTAAGCCAAAACAATTTAAGGTTTTTCCCCATACTTTTGGCATGGGGAAAATTTTCCTATTTTTTGCAATGCTTTTTCTGTTGGTTATTTTTTCGGGTTGCCTACTGCAAAGCGCGCCACTGCAGCGAGCGCAAAAAACTCCAACACAGTACTGCATTGAATTGTGCCAGGCGGAGAAAGTCAATGGCACTGATTTTAGCAACGGCCCGTGCATTGGCAATCCGATTGCACAAGTGCCAGATTGGGTTTGCGACATTGCGCACAATCCGCGCGTTGGCCTGGATGACCTAAAAGAAAACCAGTGCCTTGCTTTTCTGCAAGGGCGAGCGCAGCATTTTGTTGAATTGGACGAACAGTGCAATTTAATAAAAAAAGTTTAATCCCGTGTTTTTCTTTTTCCGAGTTTCTGTCGGGTTTAAATTCTTTTTTCCAGAATTTTTTTAGGTGGTTATTGATGATTGTTACTGTTTACTGCACGCAAACTTGCCCTTATTGCACAATGGCAAAGGATTTTTTGGCAGAACAAAAAATAAAATTCAAGGAAATCGACGTTGGAAAGGACAAAAAAGGCCTGCAGGAAATGCTGCAAAAAAGCGGCCAGAGCGGAGTACCGGTATTGGACGTTAATGGCAAAATAATCGTTGGATTTGACGAAGATGCAATAGTAAAAGCACTAAAAAACAAGGAATAACCCGTTTTTTTGTTTTTTGCCTCAAAACCCGCTTTTTTTAATTTTATTGTTTTTTAGTTATTTGAGGACAAAAATGGATTATGTAGCAAGTGACGTTTTGGGGTCTTCAAAATCCAAGTGCTTGCCAGGATTTTCCTGCCTGCAGATTTTGCCAGAGGTTATTGGCAAATCAACTGATCTTAGAAAAGCAAAAACAGAAACCGAAATCGGCGGCTTCAAGGCAAGGCTTCCGCTCTCTGTTTGTGCGCCCTCGAGCTTTTTGGCTTCAACTGATGCAGCAAAAGAGCTTGCTGCAGGAACAGCGCTTGCAGGCATTCCTTTTATTGTCGGAGAAAATTCGCTTGTTTTGTTTGGGGCAAAGGGCATTAAGGAAAAAACAAAGCCTTTTTTGGACAATTCCAAAAAATTTGGCGCGCTTGTTTTGCAGGCAAACGCGCTTGATTTGCAGTCGAAAGGATTTGAAAAATCTGTCTCTGACTGCGGTGCAACTGCAATCGAACTTGTTTTTGGCACTGGCGCAACAATGGGCATTGGCACTGAATTCTGCCTGTCTGACGCAAAAGAGGCAACAAGGCTGGAAAAAGCGGGTTATATTTTGAGGAAAGACAACGGCTCTTTCCATTGCAGTTCCATGCAGGCCGGGGTTTCAGAAGAAGAGCTGCTTGAGCAATTGCAAGCCTGCAGTGAACTAGAACTGCCTCTTTGGATTAGGATTTCTATTGGCGCGGGAATAACAAAGTTCATTCACATTCTGCAAAAAATAAAGCGCGAGCAAGATTTGCCGATTAAATGCCTTACTGTCGAGGGCTGCCATGGAAATCCCCAACGCATTCCCTTGTTTGAAGAATGCGGCTTGCCAAGCGCGGCATTATTCAGCGTTCTAGAAGACAAGCCGTCTTTTGATATTGTTTTGTCCGGAAATTTTTCCGGCAGCGCTGATGCAGCAAAAGCATTAATGCTCGGGGCAAAAGGAATTGAACTTTCCGATTGTTTTATTGCTGCTGCCAAAGCGCCGAAAGAAGGAAAGAAAAACAAGATTGAATGCCTGGCAAAATCGCTTGAACAGGAACTACAAATGGTTTGCGCAATGCAGCGCATTGAAACAATCGAAGAATTACAGCGCAAAAAGAAAAACCTTTTTGCCTTGAGCAAGGAAGCAGCAGACATTTTCGGCATTTCAAGCAACCCTAAAACAGCGTTATGATTTAGGCTGGTGAAAGGGCAACATATTGCCTTCGCAAAATGTTAGCAAATAGTTAAATCAATCCTTCTTTGATGTTTTTGCTCAATCGCACAATGTTTGTTTTCCCAAATTTTTCTATTTCAATTACACCCTTGTCTTTCATGCGCTGCAAAACGCGGTGCGATTTCAGTTTTCCAATTCCTTCAATGCGAGAAATTTCTGCCTGCAGGCACTTGCCGTTTTCTTCAACTAGCTTTTTCATTATTGCTTTTTCTTCCCTGCCCAAAAATTGCATTACTAGCTCTGATGTGCCGTGCAGGCTTTTTTGCTTTTCCATCAGCTGCTTTGACATGAACCAATAGATGCTTGCGCCAACCAAAACACCCAACCCGACAAAAAACGGAATGCTTTCAGTCACCATATTCAGGCGCGTTTCATGCTCGCAAACCCCGTTTACTGTACAAACCTGCGGGTTAAACAATCCAATCAAAGGAGGCAATCCAAACACTACTGCAACAAAACCAAGCAGCACTATTGCAATAAGAATAATTTTTTTCGGACCAAATTTTTGGCTTTCCATAGAATAACGTTATTGCATAACAAATAAAAAAAGCGCGTTTTGCAGACCGCCGCGTTTTTTATTATCTTTTGCTCTAAACCGAAACCACGGTTTCACTAACAGCTATATATGGTTTCAGCTGCTGTTATTGCAGAAGTTGTAGCCTTTCTATCTGCCGGCTGCAAAAGCCGCAGAAAGCACAATTGTTAATTTGTTTTGCAAAAAAAAGGAGAGTGGTTTTTTGTCAAAAACAGAGCATCATTCAGAGCACCAGGAACACGAAGGCTCTAATAAAAAGTCAGAAGAGTCAAACGCAATTTCAACCTTCTCGTATGTTTTGATTGGCGTCTTGATAGTGGTGATTTTGTTTAACCAAATGCAATTGAACGGAATTTCCACGGCACTTTCGTCAGCAAAAGGAACAGCCGCAACAAGCGGAAGCGCGCCATTGGTTGCAAATGCCGCTGGCAGCACTGGAAACAGTTCCGCTGGAACAGCGCTGTTTTCAGAGGTTATTCCAACAGGAGTCCCTGCAGTTTACGGCCCGGAACTTGGAATCGCCTATGACGATATCAGTACTGCAAATGAGGCAAAGGCAAACGATACAATAAGAAAACTGTCAGTATACGATAACGGAGTTTCGCTTTCGGGAGAAAAACTGCAGCGCTATATTGAGATTACGACCAATATTTCCTGCGAATATTGTTGCGGAGCACAGGCAATAACAGCCAGCAATGGAACTGCTGCCTGCGGTTGTGCACACTCTGCTGCAATGCGCGGCGTTGCAAAATACTTGCTTGACAAGCATGCGGGCGAGTTTACAAACGACCAGATTCTGGAAGAACTAGGAAAATGGAAAGTATTGTTCTTTCCGGACAATATGCTTGCAAAAGCAAGCGCTTTGAAATCACAAAATATTGAGCTGAACTACATTAACCTTGGATCAAACAAGTATAGGGGAATAGAAAAAGGTGCAACGGTTAATAGCAGCGGCGGCTCTCAAGTCGGAGGTTGTTGAAAGTGGAGAAAGAATTAATAATAGCAATAGTATTGGGCGTTCTTGTGCTTGTTGTTGTTGCACAAAGCCTGCAATTGAACGCTTTAAACGCCAGCCTTTCAAGTGTAAAGGCAGGGCAATTCGGTTCTGCCGCATTGCAATCCGGAAGCATCACAAGCGCAGCACAGCCAGTGCCTAGCGCCCAGCCAAGTGCTCCAAGGCAAGTCGGAGGCTGTTGATTGCTACTGCCAAAAAAGCAAAGGGCTATTTTTTAACCCCCCGCCCTTTGCTTTTTTTATTTCTTGGCATGGCAAAACAGGTTTTTTTATGTCGGCAGAAAAGCAAAAAGAAACAGAAAGAAAAATATTGTTTGGCCTTTTTTCAACGGCTTTTTCAGTTGTTTTATTAGGGCTTGTTTTGTACAATTCGCTTTCAATTTCAGCAATGCAGGAAACTGTTACGCAAGCAAAAGCAATTCTTAAGGAAAATGAACCGATAAAGATAGATTTGGTTACAATAACCCAGCCTGGCTGCAACCAGTGCTCCGGAACAAAAGATATTGTTTCATTAATAAAGTCTGCAAATGTTAATGTAACGAGCGAAAAAAACCTTGAATCCAGTTCTGAAGACGCAAAAGCGTTAATTCAAAAATACGGCATTAAAAAACTGCCAACAATAATTGTTTTTGGGGCTACTGACAAAACAGGATTGAAGGAAAATTGGTCAGAGCTTGGAACAATAGCTGTGAACACGCTTGTTTATACTAACGTAAAGCCGCCATTCTTTGACTTGGAATCAGGAAAACTGCTTGGAGCGGTTTCAATTGTTGCAATAAAAAAGGATTCTTGCGTCGGGTGTGCAAACATTGACCCGATGCTATCAGCGATTTCAAACATTGTTTACGTGGAATCAAACAAGACCTTGGATTATAATTCTGCAGAGGCAGAGGCATTAATCCAAAAATACGGCATCGGCAGGATTCCGGCAATAATACTTTCGTCAGGCGCAAAGGAATACCCGCAAATTGTCAGTGGCTGGCAATCAATCGGAGACATTACTGAAAGCGGAGATTTTGTCACCCGTTCTTTTCCAGTCCCATACTTTGACTTGGGAAGCAATGCTGTTTTTGGGCTAGTTGAAATGACAACCTTGACAGACGGCAATTGCTCTGACTGCCTTGACCTTTCAGACTTCAAAAAAGCAATTGAAGGGTTTGGAGTAAAGGTTGTCTGGGACAAAGTCTTTGATATTAATTCAAGCGAAGCAAAAAAACTTCTGAAAGACTACAACATTACTGCGGTTCCAACAGTGTTGCTTTCAAGCGAGGCAAACAAGTATCCTGGATTCGTAACTGCTTGGGAACAAGTTGGTTCTGTGGAGAAAGACGGAGTATTCATCCTGAGAGGCCTCGATGTATTGGGGGGAAAATACAAGCAAATAGGGCAGTGAATCGTATTTCCCTGCAATGCTGCTTTGCCCAATAATGCGCTTGCTGATAATAAAAAAAGAGCATTCACGCAGCAAAAACAATGAAGCAAGCGCACAAAAACACTCTGAAAGCAATGGCTGAATTTTGCAAAGAAATTCAGAAAAAAAAGGTGAAAAGATGAATAACGAAGAAGTTTTTTTGGTTGGACTGCTTGCGCTTGCATTGGTTGTGCTTGCCTGGAGCGTCTTAAGTTTCCAGCAGCCGGGATTGCAAAACACCCAGCAGAATTACCAGCAGTTTGTTTCCGCTGAGAACCCGAGCGATATTTGTGCAACTCCAGCGGGCTATACTGTCGAACAATGGAAAGACCACCTGTCACACCATCCGGACAGGTATGCGCAATGCTTGTGAAAGTGATTCTGGTGAAAAAAGCAATTATTCTTCCATTGTTGTTTTTCTTATTGTTTTCCACTGCTTCTGCAATGCAGCCGGCAGGAGAAAAAAAAGCAATAATTTACGAAAACGAGGCATGCGGGCACTGCGGCATGTATATCGCAAACCTGAAAAAAGTTCTCCTGGAGAAAGGCTATTCTTTTGAAGAAAAATACATAATGAGCGATTTGAGCGTAAGGCAGGAGCTTGCGCAATTGAACGCAAGCTTTAATGTTCCAGTGCAATTGCAGGGGCATCTTGCAGTAAAAATCGGAAATGTTCTGCTGCAGGGGCATGTTCCAGTGCGCATTGTAAGGGAACTATTTGATGCTTTTCCCGGCGGAGACTTTCCAAAGCTAATAATTTACCAGGACTTAATGGTTCCAGAAAGCGAATTGAAAAGCTTTTCAATAATGGAGGCAGACGGAAAAATAAAAGAACTGCCAATTACGGCATCTTTGGAGGATTCTCTTGAAATGCAAGGAAAAGCGCTTTCCCCGGTTTCCCTTGTTTCGCTTGTCCTTGCAACCGGCCTGATTGACGGAATTAATCCCTGTGCTTTTGGAGTCCTGTTGTTTTTCATAGCTTTTCTTTTTGCAATAAAAAGCACTCGCGCCCACATGCTAAAGATTGGTCTGGCATACATCTCAATGATTTTCCTCGCGTATTTTCTAATCGGCATTGGCTTAATGCAGGCGTTTGCCTCTGTTGGATTTCCCCACCTGATTTCAAAAATGGGGGCAGTTTTAGTTCTAATAGTCGGAATATTCAGCATAAAGGATTATTTCTTTCCGGGAGGATTCAGTCTCAAAATGCCTTCTTTCAGCGAGGACCTCCTAAAAAAATGGGTGTACAAGGCAACTCTTTCAGCAGCGCTTGTTTTAGGCTTTTTGGTTGGATTGTGCACTTTTCCATGCAGCGGAGGAATTTACGTTGCAATATTAAGCCTTCTAACAGCGCAAACAACATATCTTGAAGGATTATTTTACCTTGTGCTCTATAACATCATGTTTGTTTTGCCGCTGATAATTGTTTTGTTTTTGGCATCAAACAAAAAAACTCTTTCAAAAATGGAGAGCTGGGAAAAAACAAACAAAGCAAAAATGAAACTAGTGACCGGAATAATAATGCTTGTTTTGGGAATAATCCTCTGGCTTGTTGCAATGTAAGGTGCTTAATTGTTGCAATGCAAAAACTGCGGAAAAGAGATTGACAGGAACAAAAAAGGCTTTGGTTTCAAGCACGGCCATTTGTTCTGCAGCAAAAACTGCTTGAACGAGTTTGAAAAAAAGCACAATCTTCCGCATTCGGAAGAATGCGAATTTTGCTAGCATTGTGCATAAAGTGATATTTTGGAAAAAGAAAAGAAAAACACGATAGCATTGATGATTGCAGCGTTTGCTTTTTTTTTGGCAATTGCAGTGCTGGCTTTTTTCTTCGCAGGCTGGCGTTATGCATTGCTTGCAATCGTAATGGCTTTTCCAGTAATTCAGTTTGTTGCAATGCAGCAAGGCGAAGGATGCTGTGCACAGCAAGCGCAAAAAAGCGGGCAAAAAGAAAGAGAGGTTGTTTGATTGGATAAAACAAAAAATATTTGGGCAAAGCCTTTTGCTGTTGGAGCACTGGCTTCTCTTTCCCTTGCCATTGCATACTTTGCAATTCTTTCCCTGTTGAATTCTTTTCCCCACGCAGTGCAAACCTTCCTTCAATTATGGTATTTTATGCTGCTGCTGATTCTTGGGTTTGGATTGCAAATGGCTTTGCTCTCTTACATCCGCAACGCGCACAAAAACGGGTTGTGCCATTTTGCGGCAAAAGGGGCTGCAAGCACTGTTTCAACAGCAGCATCAGGCAGTGTTTCCACTGCTTCAATGGTTGCATGCTGCCTGCACCATGTTTCTGACGTTGCCCCGTTCCTTGGAGTTTCCGCGGCAGTTGTTTTCTTTGACAAGTTCCAGTCTTTCTTCATGCTGCTTGGAATATTCAGCAGCATTTTGGGAACTCTTTTCATGCTTCGGATTATTCAAAAAGACTCGCTTTTTTCAGAGAAACAATTGTTTGTTTCAAAAATAATGAAAAAAGACCTTGATACAATCCTAAAACTGTCTTTTGTTTTTTCAGCAGCAATATTATTGCTGGCTTTTTTATTGTCTTTGGAATAAAAGGAGGCGTGACAATGGAAAAAGGAAAAGGAAAAAAAAGCTGTTGCCACTAATGCTTCGCAAAAAACATTCTTCTCCGGTTTCAACAACCACTATATATGGTTTCAGCGGCTATTATTACAGGAAAAAGCAATGATTGAAAGGAAAGGCGGGGAACCCCATTATTATCCCTTGTTTTTCCGCATTGTTTTTTTCAGCATTTAACAGGATATTAGAACTGGAGCGTTTTTGTGGATTCGAATCAAACAAAAAAAACAATTATTTTATTCGGGGCAATATTCATTGCACTTGGAGCATATTTTTTGCTTGAAGGAGCATTCCCTGGCTACTTTCCGGAACTTAATTCCCAAACCTCCCTTGCACTAATTTTCATGCTTGGATTGTTTACCAGCCTGCATTGCGTTGCAATGTGCGGGGGCTTTGTGTTAAGCTACAGCGCAAAGCACAAGCAGGAAGAAAACGGGGAAAAAAAATTCAGGCTTCCTTCAAAAGCAACATTCCTTGAACACGTGCAATATTCCGCAGGAAAACTATTGTCATATTCTGTCATCGGAGCGCTTTTTGGCTTGCTTGGAAGCATTGTTGTTTTCACTCCGCAATTGCGCGGAATTGCGGCAGTAATTGCAGGATTCTTCCTGTTAATTTTCGGAGTGAACCAATTGGGATTTTTTAAGTCATTGCGGAAAATTTCATTGCCTGCCCCGAAATCCCTGACGCGTTTTGTTGTTTCAAACAAAAACCGCGGGCCTTTCTTTGTAGGGTTAATGAATGGCTTAATGATCGCATGCGGCCCATTACAGGCATTGTATATCTTTGCTGCTTCAACAGGAAGCGCAATCGCCGGAGCACAAATATTGTTTGTTTTCGGATTAGGAACATTGCCATTGATGATATTGTTTGGATTCTTTGTTTCAGTCATAAGCGGGCAGTTCACGCAAAAAATAATGCGGCTTTCCGGAGTGCTGGTAATAGCAATGGGATTGATGCTTTTTGCAAACGGTTTTGCATTGGCAGGAATAGACCTTTCTTTTCCAGGGCAAACCGCGCAAAACAACGGAAACAATAACGCAAACCTTCCAATTGTTGCACAAGAGATAAGAATGGAAATAAATTCAAAAGGATATTCCCCAAACAATTTTACAATAACGCGGGGGACTCCAGTAAAATGGATAATTAACGTAACAAAACTGACAAGCTGCAACAATGAACTCCTCGTTCCAGCCTTGGGAATACAAAAGAAGCTTGTTATTGGCAAACAAATAATTGAATTTACCCCGGCAAAACTTGGAACAATCCAATTCAGCTGCTGGATGGGAATGATCCGCGGTTCTTTCAAAGTAGTGCCTGCCGATGCAACAGCACAATCAAGCGCGGCAGCAACAAAGGAATATTATCCGGCACAGCAGGGAATGCCAAAAGGCTGCGGTTGCGGCGGTGGCGGAAGCGGTTCCTGCGGAGGATAAAAATCCCTTTGCAAACGGAGGATAAAACATGGAAAAAAAAATATTTTCGGTTTCTGGGATGCATTGCAATTCCTGCGCGCAATTGATTGAAATAGAATTGCAGGACTTGCCAGGAGTAAAAACAGCAAATGTTGATTATGCTTCTGAAAAGGCAATAGTGGAATTCGATGCAGCAAAGTTAACTGAACAAAAAATAATAGAAGCAATAAAAAAAAGCGGTTATTCTGCAAAACTGCTTGCATAGGATTGGGGAAAAAAAATGAAAGAAAAATTCAGCGGCAGGATGCGTTGAAAGGCCATTATCCTAAAACCCGCCTTTTTTTTGCAAGCAAGGCGGCAAATTGTAAAGAAAAACAACAGCAAGAACCAAAACAGAAATTGCCCCAAGAATCGGTCGCACTGGTTCAAAATAAGCCAATAATGCAGCGCTTCCGAACAATGCCACTAGCCATCCGACGCAAGTCGGGCAGCTCATTGAAAAAAAACCAAAAATGCTTCCAGCACCAGCCGCAGCGCAAGTTTTTTTTCCGTGTTTCTTGTAAAAATAAAGCGAAACATTTGCCCCGACCAAAAGCGAAACACTCACTAAAAACAAATAATCAAGCCAGCTTGGCGGAAGCATTCTCTTGTAAAACCCTGTCGGAATAAGCGCTGTTGGTATTCCAAAAAGAAAAATCGCGAGCACAGAAACAAAAAGCCAGATTCCAATATGTTTCAAAAAAGCTTTCATGGCCATTGCCAGCTTGTTTTTTTTGGTTATTTTGCGCTTAATCCTGTTTTGAATGCTTCAGCGCAGTGCTCGCAGCAAAAAACCAGTTTCTTTCCTTTTATTGTTTCAACGTGCCCGCCTTTGTAGATTTCACAGCTGCAATGGGCGCAAACGCGTATTTTTGACTCGATTGCCATTGCAACCATGCCGGAAAACTTTGAAACCATTTTTTTTTCAAAAACGCTTCCCTTTTTTGTGAGGTGGTAAACTTTTTTTTTCCTTGGGCCGGACTTTTTTTCTGCAACAAGCCCCTGCTTTTTCATTCTCGCAAGAAAGGGATAAATCTGCCCGGCGCTCACTTTTTTTCCAAGCTTTTTTCCGATTTCTTTTATCAGCTCGTAGCCATGCTTTGGCTTTTCTGCAAGCAAAAGCACTGCATAAAGCTTTGTAGTGTTGGAAATGTCGATTTCTTTCATAAAGAAACCAATTGCGCAAAACGTATTTAAACAGCATAATCTGCGTGGTATCAAAATATGACATATCCTGCCCAAATGCCAAAAACAGGCATTGCAATGGTTGGGCTGGAAGCCATGCGCTTTAGCCAGAAGCCATGATTTTGCACTCCCCAAGTGGTTTCACCAAGCAATATATATGGTTTCAGCAGCTGTTATTGCAGAGAACAATTGTCAAAAATTAGCGGAGGAATACAAAATGCAAAAAGAAATAATTATAGCGGGGGTTTTGGGAGTGCTCTTGCTTGTTGTTGTTGCACAAAGCCTGCAACTCAATTCCCTGAACGCAAACCTTGCCAGCCAGAAAACAGCGGGTCTTTCAGCAGCCGGCACAGGCGTGCTGGATACAAGCACCTGGACTGCAAACGAAAAAATGAATTATGAAATGCACGGAACAATTCCAGACCGCGCAAAAGGAAGCGTTTCAGCAAGCGCGGCAGCAGCACAATCAAGCGCTCCAAGGCAAGTTGGCGGATGCTAGTGAAAAACAGAAATAATACGCTGGTGTATTAAATGGGTTTTTCTGAAAGAATCAAGAAAGTCTGGCACAACCATTCCCTAATGATGGTTATCTGTTGTGCTGTGCCACTGGTTCTGATTGCGGGGCTTTATTTTCTTGGTTTTTCAAATTATGCCTTTTGGCTAGTGCTGCTGCTTTGCCCAATAATGCACTTGTTTATGATGAAAGACATGGGTCATTCCAAGCACAGCAACCAGCAAACCGATGGCATGGACAACCACGAGCAAGGCAGCCAGCAGGCAGAGGAAAGCAAAGGGGATGCAAAATGTCATTGAAAGATTTTGCAATGCTGCTGATTTTTGCACTGTTCTTGGTTGTTATGGTTTTAGTCATGCATCCGAAGTAGCGAGTGCAGTTTAAGCAATTTATTGGGGTTTGGGCGTGGCTGACTTTTGGCAAACATATTTCGCTGATTCAATAACAAAATTCAGCGGTTACAACATTGTCAACACTGTTGTTTATTTTGCAATACTTTTTGTTGCAGCATTTCTTGTTATTTTTCCGTTGCTGAACAAGCGCGGAATAAAATTTGATTTCCGGTTTGCCATTGCTGTCTTGGGATTTGTTTTTCTTGGCAGCAGCGCAAGAATACTCGAAGACTTGCGGTTGGTGCAGCGCTCTGCAAACCCATTGGAAATAGGCTTTTACGCCCTTAGCCCCGGAATTTACATTGCAATCGGATTATACGCTATTGCAGCATTATTTTTTTCACTCTGGGCAGCAAAACGATTCAGGGCCGATTTTACAACTGTTTTTGCTGCAATCGGTTATCTCAGCGCGCTGCCGTTTGTAATATTCGATTTTTTGCGTTTCACTGAACTTGCAGGATTTTTTTTAAGCTTGGGCTTTGCAACAGTGCTTTTGGCGGTTTGCTGGTTTTGCATCAGGTTATGGAAGCCAGAAATTGTAAAAAACAAGCTAAATCTCCTTGCGATCGCAGGCCAGGCTTTGGAGGGAAGCAGTATTTTCGTTGCAACGCAGTTTTACTCCTGCGGGCAATCCCATGGTTTTTCCAATATTATTCTCGGTACAGCGCCATTGCTTTTTCCAATGATAAAAGTAGCGCTGATGGCAGCAATAGTTTATTCTCTTGACACTGAAATCAAAAACGAAAACCTGCGCGGTTACATAAAGCTCGTGCTAATCATCCTGGGCTTCGCAATGGGAACGCGCAATGCACTCACTCTTGGCGCAGGAACTTGTTCTGCTTATTCAATGGCGGGGCATTGAAACGCGGGCAAAAGCATTTAAACCGCAAAAAGAATAATTTGCATGGAGTGGTGTTATGGAAATTGCAAAATCATTAAGCGTTAAGCTTGGGCTTTTCTTTGCAGCAGTGTCGCTTGCTTGCGGCATCTTGGTTTATGCTGCTCCCGGAGCACTGCAGGCGGCAATCAGCTACCTCATCCACAGCGAATTCAGCTTCACGCCAAAACCGTTCAGCGCGGCAAACCTCGTGGTTGGTGTCGTGCTGTGGTTTGCAATAGGCGCTGTCGCAGGCTTGGCGTGGACAAAGCTATGCGATTGCTGCAAAAAAGAAAAATAGTGCAATGGCGCTTCCGAAAACGTTTAAAAATCCTTGCAAAAACAATACATATATCATAATTTGATATATCGCTTGCGGACGGTTTTTTTAATGGCTATTGACCCGAATTGCGGAATGAAAGTGGATGAAGCGCAAGCGCGCGCAAAAGGCCTTGTTGCAAAAAAAGACGGAAAAGAATATTTTTTCTGCAGCAAAAATTGCTTAGGCGCATTTACTGGCAAAACAACACAGCAGATTCCTGTACCGGCAAGTGCAACGGAAACAAAAAAAACACAATTGTCCCTTGTAGGCATGCATTGTGCTAGCTGTGCCACAAACATTGAGAAGAAAATTAAAAAAGAAGCAGGAGTAATAAACACGAGTGTAAGCTATGCTGCAGGCAGGGCTTCTGTCGAGTATGATTCTAAAAAAACAGATGATAAAAAAATTATTGGAATAATAAACAAAATGGGATATAAGGCATTTTTCAGTGCCCAAGACTCGGGAGAACTTGCAACAGACCCTGTATGCGGCATGCGCGTAAGCAAGGCAAACTCGATAAAAAAACAGTTTGACGGAAGAATATATTATTTCTGCAGCGAAGAGTGCGTAAGAAAATTTGAATCCCCCGAAGAAGAGCTTAAGAGTATGAAACACAGGGTAACAATTGCCCTGTCAGGAGTGCTGCTGCTTGCAGCACTTCGTGTAATAGCTATGTTAACTCTTGCTGCAGGAGTTAGCCTGATATCATGGGCTCCCATACCATCGCTTCCATGGTTTACATGGGGCTATTGGCTGTTCTTGCTTACCACGCCCATCCAATTTATAGGGGGCTGGACTTTTTATGTTGGCGCATACAATGCGCTCAAAAACAGAAGCCTGAACATGGATTTTCTTATTGCAATGGGCACTTTGACGGCATGGGTATTTAGTTCGTTCGTGCTTTTCTTCCCGGGCGTCCTGCCTGTAAAAGAGAGGGACGTCTATTTTGAGGTTTCGGCAGTAATAATCGCCTTTGTGCTTCTTGGAAAATTTATGGAGGACTACATAAAAAAGCGCACATCTGCAGCAATAAGAAAGCTTCTTGACCTTCGCCCCAAAACAGCGCACGTGATGCGCGACGGGAAAGAGGTTGAGATACTTGCAGAGGAAATCATGGCAGGCGAAATTGTCGTTGTCCGGCCCGGAGAGAAAATTCCTGTTGACGGTATTGTTATGGAAGGCGAAAGCAGCGTTGACGAATCTATGATAACGGGAGAAAGCATCCCGGTAATGAAAAAGACAGGGAATGAAATAATCGGCGCGACAATGAACAAGCATGGCATGATAAAATTCAAGGCAACGAAAGTCGGCTCTGAAACCACGCTCATGCAGATAGTCAAGATGGTGGAGGAAGCACAGGCTTCAAGCGCACCCATACAGAGGATTGCAGACAGAGTAAGCAGCTATTTTGTCCCTGCAGTAATTGCAATCGCCCTGCTTTCTTTCGCGGGATGGTGGCTCATCGGCGGAAACTTCACGATGGCAATTCTGGCTTTCGTGGCTGTTCTTATAATATCATGCCCGTGCGCACTCGGAATTGCAACGCCCGCGGCACTGATGGTCGGCGTCGGCAAGGGAGCGGAAGCAGGCATACTGATACGCGGCGGGGAATATTTAGAACGCGCACACAAACTGCAGATCGTTGTTTTCGACAAAACAGGAACCCTTACAAAAGGGGAGCCAGAGGTTACGGACGTTGTTCCCGCAGGCAAATACCGCGAAGAGGATATTTTAATCCTTGCCGCTGCCGCTGAATCCGGTTCCGAGCACCCCCTTGCAGACGCAGTGATTCGCGAGGCAAAAAAAAGGCGGGTTGCAATTCGGAAAGTTTCATCCTTTGAAGCAGTAAGTGGAAAGGGCATAACTGCAAGGCTTGGAGAAAAAGCTATTTCTGTCGGAAACAGGAAGATGATGTCAGACCACATGGTAAAGATATCCGGGGATATTGAGGATAGAATAAAGTCTCTTGAATATGAAGGGAAAACCGTTGTGATTGTTTCAGTTGACTCAGTCCTTGCCGGGCTGATTGCAATAGCAGATTCTCTCAAGGAGCATTCTGTTGAGGCAGTAAAAGAGCTTGGCGCCATTGGAATAGAATCTGTGATGCTTACTGGAGATAACGAGCGAACCGCAAACGCGATTGCCTCGCAGGTTGGCATAAAGCGTGTGATGGCAAATGTTCTACCGCATGAGAAGCTTGAAGTCATAAAGAAGCTGCAGGCAGAGGGCAAGATTGTTGCAATGGTTGGCGATGGAATAAATGATGCCCCAGCACTTGCACAGGCAGACATAGGCATAGCAATTGGCTCTGGGACTGACGTGGCAAAGGAAACCGGCGGGATAATTTTGATAAAGGATGATTTGAGGGATGTCATCAAGGGAATAAAGCTTAGCAGGATGACAATGAAGAAAATAAAGCAGAATTTATTTTGGGCATTGGCATATAATACTGCAGCAATACCGTTGGCTGCATTCGGGTTCCTGAATCCGATAATAGCCGCGGCAGCAATGGCATTAAGCTCGCTTACTGTAGTTGTGAATTCGGCGTTGCTTAAAAAGATCAAAATTGATGACTAACCTCTCTGTTGCAGCAATGGCATTCAGCTCAGTAAGCGTTGTGGGAAACACCCTGCTGATGAAAAGATACAAGCCAAAAATCTAGTCAGCGCTTCCACGCTTCAGGAAGCTTGCCAGCTTCTTTCAATGCCGCGCAAATGTCTGTAATCATTTTTTCTGTTGCTTCTCTTGCCGCTTCAGCGAAAGAATACGGCAAAAACTGTTTTTCATACGCAAAAATTATGCCCCTTGAAGAATTAACAACAGCGCCATAGCCATCATCATTAAAACAATTGGTTAGGTCTTTTGCAGTGCCGCCTTGTGCACCATAACCAGGAACCAAAAAAATCGAGTTCGGCATTATTTTTCTCAATACTTTTGCCTGTTCTGGAAAAGTTGCGCCGACAACCGCCCCGATTTGCGAATAGCCTCGCTTTCCAATTTGTGACTGCGCATACTTGTTTACCTGCAAAGCAACCGCATTATACACTTGCGTTCCGCTGTTTTGCAGTCCAATGCCGAGATTTTCCAATTCTGTTTTTTCCTCTTGAGTTATTTTTACAATCCTGTCTTGCAGTTCGCCAGAGCTTGGATTACTTGTTTTAACCAGAATAAAAATTCCCTTTTCGTGCTTTTTGCAAACTTCAACAAACGGATTTAACCCGTCTGTTCCAAGATAGGGATTCACTGTCAGCAAATCCAGGTCCAAAGAGCTTTTTTCAGAAGACTTTGTTTTGACTGTTCCCAAATGCCCCTCTGCATAAGCTTGCGCAGTGCTGGAAATGTCCCCGCGCTTTCCATCCTCTATCACAATAAGCCCTTTTGAGTGCGCATAATCCACAGTGTCTTTGAACGCCTTCAATCCTTCCGCGCCATATTTTTCATAAAAAGCTATCTGCGGCTTGACGCAAGGGACAAGCGATGCAATCTCGTCAATTATGGCAAAATTAAATTCCCTGAAAGCGTCCGCAACATCCTGAAAAGAATCGCCGTTAACCAGCAATTCTGGAATTCTTTCAATTACTGGGTCAAGGCCAACAACACAAGGGTTCTGTTTCTCGTCAATTTTTTCCAAGAGTTTGTCAGCCATGTTCATGCAATTCTCCCCTGCTTACATACATTGCACTTTCAACGCTATATTTTTTTATGGTGGCGGACCACACCACACTATTTAATATTTTTGCTTTGGAGTTTGCTTATGCTCGAACAAACATTGCAGGAAACAGGCTTGTCTAAAAACGAGGCAAGGGTTTATCTCGCATTGCTTGAAGGGCCAATGCATATCGGGGAGATTTCCGCGAAAACAAAAATCCACCGCAGGAACATTTATGACTCTCTTGAAACCCTGAAAGGAAAAGGATTGATTTCTTCCACAGTCATAAACAATCGTAATCTTTTCGAGGCAGCCAACCCAAAGAGAATAATCGAACTGCTCGACGAAAAAAAGTATCGCATTGAAACAGAAATTCCTGTACTCTTGGCAAAGCAAAACAGAAAACCTTCTTCAGTCCGCGTCTTTTTTGGCTCGAGCGGAAGAAAGCTTGTTTTTGAAGACAAGCTGAATTATCCTTCGGAGCAACTCGTGCTTGGAGCGCACGAGCCGTCGCAAAAAACAGGGTCATTCATTGAAAAATATCACTTGCGCAGGGTAAAGAAAAAAATTCCCCTGAAAATGCTTTTTGCCTGCAACGAAAAAGACGCTGCAAAACGCCTCAGAAAATTCGGATTGATAAAAGCGAGGCTGTTGCCGGAAAGTTTTGATTCTCCAATCGCAATCAACATTTACGGCAACAAGGTTGCATTGCTGCTTGGCTCTGGCACAGTCGAGCCAATAACAATACTGATAGAAGACAAGTTTTTGTCACAGGATTTCAAAAACTATTTCAATCTTCTCTGGAAAATCAGTAAAAGCTTTTAGTCTTCAAACACAATCTGTTTCGGCTTAATGCTAACTCGCTTTTCTCCTTTGGAAACTTTTCCCAACTGCCAGCATTTGATGCCGAATTTTTTGCACGCTTTTTCAATCGCGCCAGCGCTTTCTTTTGGCGCTAAAGCAACATAGCCAACGCCCATGTTCCAAGTATAATACGCTTCGTTATCAGGCAGTCTTGTTTTTTCCTGCAGGAAACTGAAAATTTCGCTTGGTTCGGGAACAAAATCAATTTCATAAGATAAAGTTTTTTTTGCGCGCATTATTTTTTTCCAGCCGTGCCCGGTTATAGGCGAAAAATAGTGGATTTCTGTTTTTTTCAGCAATTCTCCAATCAATGGAGAATAAAGCGTGGTTGGCTTCAGCAATTCTTCTCCGAGAAGCTTGCGGCTTTCCTGCAATTCAGTAAAATAACCGTTTGGCAATTCTTCGGCAATTTTTCTGCACAAAGAAATCCCGTTGCTGTGCACTCCGCTGCTCTCCAAACCAAAAATTACATCGCCAGCTTTTAGCTTTTGGCCAACAGTCAAATTTTCTTTTGGCTTTATTACTCCAACAGAAGCACCAGCCAAATCAAGTGTTTCAGCGGCAACAATTCCTTTGAGCGTTGGAGTTTCGCCGCACGGAATCGCAATCTGCAATTCTTCGGCTGCCTTTCGATAGCCTTCGAGCAATGCTCGCGATTTTTCTTCCGAGAACCAGTTTGAATCCCCGCTGCTGATAATATCCCCGTATACTATGGGCATTGCGCCAATGCTGCTCAAATCATTCGTGCTCATTGCAACAGTGTCAATGCCAATGTTTTCATAATATGCCGCGCCTTTTCCGCGAGCATCTTTTGCCATTGCATCCGCAATCATGTTTTTTGTTCCAAGCCCTTCAACGTTGAACGCCAAGAAGAAATCGCCTTTTGCCAGTTCAATTGCAATCGCGCTTTCTCCAAGGGTTTCTGGGAGAATGCGGAAGCCAAGCTTTTTCGGGTTGTCAATAGTGCCTGCAAATTTTTCTATTGCAATCCTTTTTACCGGGTCAAGCTTGCTGTAATCCACGAATTCGAAATATTTCACGTTTCCACCTTACTCCAGTATCCTTTTTTTGGTTATGATTTCTCCGAGCTCTTTTATAACGAAATCCGGTTTTGCGTTTTTTAGCCTTTCTGTTGAATAAAGGCCGCCGATTATTGCAATTGTCTTTATCTCAAATCCCTTGCCTATTTCTATTTCTTCCGGCGAATCCCCGATTATTGCAATCTCCTTCTGCAAAAACGATTTGGACAGCAGATAATTTTTCAGCTTGCCCTGTTTTTTTGAAAAGTTCTTTGCGCTGATTGAAGCAACCTGGCTGTCCTTTCCCAAAACTTCTTCAAAAAATTGCCTGATTTGAAGCCTGTTTAATTGTTTAATTATTTTGTCAGTGGGGTGATTGCTCAAGATTATCATTGAAATTTTTTGTTTTGCCAAAAAACCCAACAGTTGCCTTGCGCTTTTCCTAAGGTGGCATTTGTCAGCCAGTGGCTCATAAACCTCGGTAAAAATCCGAGCGGCTTTTCCCGGATTGCGTTCAAGCTCTTCTTTGTCCGCACCATGTTGAATGTAAAAAGCGTCAGAAGGAATTATTGCGGTTTCCCTGTATGTTTTCAGGCCAACCGCCTTGCCACCAAAAGCAGTTGTTATTGCGTTGTCAGCAATGCGGTTTGCTTGGACATCAGACAATAAAACCCCGTTCCAGTCAAAAACAAAAAGCTTCAGCACCCAATCACTTGAAAAATTCCACGGCATTCCTGAAAATTTTCATTCCATCGCTTTCTTCCGGCAGCGATTTGCCATTGCGCTTCAACAATTCTTTCTGCAACTGCCAATCATCCTGCTGCGTGAAGAAAATGTTTCTTTCCGGGTGCGGCATTAATCCAAACACCCGGCCTGTTGAATCGCAAATTCCAGCAATGTCAAGCATTGCACCGTTTGGATTGAAAGGAAACTCTCCGTTCGCTTCTTTTTTGCCTTTTGTGTATTTGAAAACAATCTGGTCGCTTGCGTCAAGCGCTTCAAGAACTTTTTTGTCCGCAGTGAATTTTCCTTCTCCGTGCGCTACCGGCATTCTTATTTCTTTTATGCCGCTAGTGAAAACGCATTTTTTTGAAAAATTTTTCAAAGAAACCCAGCGGCATTCATAGCGCGCAGTGTCATTGCGCGCCAAGGCAACTGTTCGTTCGCCGTATTTTTTGTTTATGCCAGGCAATAAGCCGAGGTTTGTTATTACCTGGAACCCGTTGCATATTCCGATAACTAATTTTTTTTCGTCAATAAATTCCAATAATTTTTCCCACAAATTGTTGCGGATTTTGTTTGCCAACGCATTTCCAGAACCCGTGTCGTCTCCGTAAGAGAAGCCGCCGGGAAAAGCAAAAATCTCAAAGCTTTTCAGCATTGCGGGCTCTTTAATCAAATCATTTATGTGGACAATCTTTGCGCTTGCGCCCGCGCGCTCGAAAGCGAATGCTGTTTCTTCGTCGCAATTGATTCCGTATCCTGTCAATACCAAAGCGTTTGGTTTTGCCATTTTAATATTCCCTCAATGTTTTTCGGTATGCTTCGTTAATTTCCTGCAGTGTTGCTTTTGCAATTGTTTTCCCATTCAGGCCATTAATCACAATTGTTTTTCCACCAACAATCCCAATCTGCGCGAAAGCGTTTCCCTGCATTGTTTCTTCGAAAGCTTTTTTGTTTTCTTTTGCAACTGAAACAACAATCCTGCTCTGTGATTCGGAAAAAAGCAAATAATCGTTCCTTTTAACGTCGCTTGCGTGCGGGACTTTTTGCAAATCTATTTTTGCCCCAAGCGCGCCGGCAAGGCAGGTTTTTGCAATTGCGGTTCCCAAGCCGCCTAATCCAACTGGCTGTGCGGAAGCAACCAATCCTTTTTCAGTTGCTGCAGAAAGCGAATTGTACAAGCGGATTGCTTTTTCCGCGTCCACTTTCGGCACGCTGTTTCCAATTGCGCTATTGTGCGCAAAGTATTCGCTTGCCCCCAACTCGTTTTTTGTTTCTCCGAGCACAAAAAGCAAATCACCAGCAACCTTAATGTCCATTGAAATGCAATCTTCAGCGTTGTCAATTACTCCCAAAGAAGAAACAAGCAGCGTCGGAGGAACAGAAATCTTTACCGGATTGTTGTTTTCGTCAAAGCCCTTGAAATCGTTGAACATGCTGTCTTTTCCGGAAACAAACGGGGTTTCATATTTGACTGCAAAATCAAAGCACGCCTGCACGGCTTGCTTTAACTGCCCCAATCGCTCTTGCTCCAGAGAAGAGCACCAGCAAAAATTGTCGAGCAAAACAATGTTTTCCAGTTTTGTGCCTGCAGCAACCAAGTTTTTTATTGCAGAATCAATCGCGCAGCTCGCCATGTGGTAAGTGCTGATGTCTCCGTATCTTGGAAAAAGCGCTTGAGAGACAGAAATAGCTTTTTTGCTCTGCAAAACCGGCCGCAATACTGTTGTTTCAGCGTTTACTTTTCCTTTTCCCTGCAAGGGCTTTAGTACACTGCTGCCTTGCACTTCATGGTCGTATTGTGTGGAAACAAATTCTTTGCTGCAGATGTTTAAGCGCGAAAGCATTTCGAGCAATGTTTTTGAAATGTTTTTTTCTTCCTTGAAATTAGGTTCTGGAAATTTTTTCTCCGAAAGCACGCTTTTCAATATTTTTTTTGGCAATCCGTCGTGCAAGAACTTCAAGTCAATTTCCATTATTGTTTTTCCGTTGTTTTTTACAATGCATTTGCCTGAATCATTGAATTCTCCGATTATTGTTGCTTCCACTCCGCGCGATTGCATCAAATCCAAAAACTTTTGGGCTTTTTCTTTTGGGATTGCCAGAGTCATGCGCTCTTGTGATTCCGAAACCCAAGTTTTCCACGGCTGCATTCCAGGATATTTTAACGGAACTTTTTCCAATTCCACTGTGCAGCCGCCGCATTCTTTTGCCATTTCAGCAACGCTGCAGCTTAATCCTCCTGCTCCGTTGTCAGTAATGCTGTCAAACAATGCCAAATCTCGCGCTTCTTTTACAATTGCGTCGCTTAATTTTTTTTGCGTGATTGGGTCTCCAATCTGGACAGCTGTTGCCGGGCTGCCTGCAGTCAATGCTTCAGAGCTAAAGGTTGCACCATGTATTCCGTCCTGCCCTACTCTGTTTCCAACCATTACTATTGCATCGCCTGGCAAAGCTGTTTTTTCCGTTGAATCCTTTCCGTTAACTAGCTTTGGGATTAAGCCAATTGTTCCGACAAAAACCAACGGCTTTCCCTTGTATCTTTCGTCAAAATACATAAAGCCTTGCGGCGTTGGAATTCCAGAGCAATTGCCCCCAACATTCACTCCTTCAATCACCCCAAGCATTATTCTCTCCGGCAGCAAAATTGGGTTTTGTTTTTCTTTTGCGCGAAAAAGCAGCTTTGCATCTTTTGGGTCTGCAAAGCAAAAACCGTATCTGTTGACTATCGGCTTTGCGCTCATTCCAAAGCCAATGGCATCCCTGTTCACTCCAACAATGCCTGTTATTGCACCGCCGAACGGGTCTAACGCGCTAGGGCTGTTGTGTGTTTCAACCTTGTCTCCAACCAAAAAGTTTTCGTCAAAAACAATTGCGCCCGCATTATCCGAAAAAACAGAAACGCACAAGTCCTTTTCGCCCTTCTTTTTTCTCACGATTTCTGTTGCTTTCCTAATGCGTTCTTTGAACAATCCGCCTTTTATTTCATCCAAGTCTGCCGCAAAAATAGTATGCTTGCAGTGCTCGCTCCAGGTCTGCGCCAGGCTTTCCAATTCAATGTCTGTTGGTTTTCTTCCAAGAGAATCAAAATAATCCCTTATTACTTTCATGGATTCCAGGTCAAGAGCTAACGGTCCCCTGCGGGTTTTGTCTTTGTCCATTATTCCGTTTTTTCCGATTTCAACCAATTCAGAATCGCTGACATTCAAGTCAACTTCTTCTGCTTCCGGGCTTTGGTTCAAGCGAACTTTTGGAATGATTAAATCCATTCCATTGCCTTTCAAAAACTTTTCTTTGTTTTTGATGTGAATGCGCTGTATTAACGGGTTTGCAAAGCTTTCAGCAATCTCCTTTGCTTCCGCGCTGGAAATTTTTCCTTTCAAGAATATTATTTGTGAGCTATAAACAACAGTTTCATCGGCTTTTTTTCCAAAATTGTCTCGCACTGTTTCTGCAGCAGTATTGCCAATATTATCCATTACTCCTGGCAAAAAGCCGATTTCTATTGCAAAATCAAATTCTTTCGGCACAAAATGCTTTGCAACCAAAAATTCCTGCATTACCGGGTTTGACAACAGCGAACTGCATTTTTCAAAATCGCTGTTCTTTAGCTGTGGAGAAGAAACAGTGTAAACATCAGCCAGCTCAACTTTTTTGACTTGCCTATAGCCCATTGCGTGGATTTTTTTGAGCTTTATCAAAGCGCGCGCATCAGAATCCCGAGAAAAAACTTCTATCCTACAGTCCAAGCACACCAGTCCATCCAACTGCATTGGTTCACAAATCAAAAACAAGGAAATGCTTTTTAATTGTCCCTTGTTTGTTTTCCCGCGTTCCTTCTTGCTTTTTCTATTTCGAATTGCGCTCCCGGCGACAAAATAATAAGCGGGGCTTTTTTCTTTTTTCCAGCTTTTTTTTCCGCTCTTTTAAGCACATCCTCTGCAGCTTTCAGTTTCTCCCCATACACTTCTTCTATTTGCCTGTTCAGTTCCATCGCGTGCCGTTCTGCATTCGTAAATTCTTTTTTTGCGCGCATTCTTTGCCTGCTCTTGAAATAAAAATCGTATGCGTATTCGTCAACTTCTTTCTGGTTTATGCCATAGTGCCTGCACACCTGCTCGTAAAACCTTATTCTTTCGTTGTGGTTTGCCAAGCGCCTGATTGCTTTTGCCTGTATGCGAATCATTGCCTGAAAAGCAAATTTTTTCTCTGGTTTTTTTGCATGGTGCCGTTCTATTGCCGGAATGTCTTCAGAAAAAACACTTGTTGCAAATTGTAATCTTTCCAGGTCGCTTTGTTCAGTCAATGGATCTATTACTTCCCCAACCAAGCCGTATTTTAGTGCAGCCATTTTTTCCGGATTTTTGCTGGCGTTTAAGACAAACTCAAAATTTCCCAGCAAATCATTCCTGATTATGTGCCTGAAAAATTGCTTTCCGCTTTCCATTAGGTCCGAGCGATTTGGTTCTTGTTTGTAGCCAGTGCTTTGCTGTGCAAGCCTTCCGAATTCCTCAAAAATCGCGGGTTCTGCTTTTTTGTCAAAAATTGGCGATTGCCTTCTCAAATGGTTGTCATAAAGAAACCGTGCTGTCGCAAGAACAAGGGCATTGAACCTGTGCGGCTGCGCTTTTGGCCAAAGCCGAATGGCTTTCAGCACGTCACTGCGTTTCCTCCAAATATGGGGTTTTCCAGCAACAAAGCTTAGCACTGCATGCGCCACTGCCCCGCCAAATCCAATATTTGGCAAGTACAAGTCTCCGGGCTTGTTTCCTCTTCCAGTAACCTGTGCAATAGCCCTAGCGACTTTTGACCTTTTTAAAAAAATTGTGCTGCGGCCGTCGATATACCTTCCGGTTGCCATGAGTTTGTTCCAAGCCGCCTTGTGCGGGTTGCTAGCTGCATTTGCTTGTTTTTTTGGCATTCAATCACCAATAAGAGACAATTCTTTTTTCCAGTGCTCGCAGATTTTTTGTGTTTTTGCAGCAGCAATTCCCGTGTAATGCTTCGGGTCTTCGAGCAATTGTTTTTGTTTTGCAGAAAATTTCTCAAGGAATGGCGCTAGCTCTTTTTCTTGTTTTATTATTTCCTGCAATGGCTTTCCCTCTGCTTGTGCTTTTAGCGTTAGTTCGCGGACTGCTTCATGCGCGTTTGGATGGCCAAAAAAGGCAAGGAGGATATACAATGGTTCTGCAACAATCAAGCCGGAATTCTGTGAAAAGTTTTTTTGCATGTTTGCTTTGTCAACGCTCATTTTTTTCATTACCTTGTTCAGGCGAAAGGCGGAAGCGTACAATGCAACGCAGATTTCGTTCAAAAACCGCTGCGAGGCACTGTTCGTCAAATCCCTTTGATGCTCGGAAATCTGGTCAAGGTAAACAGTTATCATGCGCGGCAAAAATTCCTTGTAAAAGCTTTTTATGTTTTCAAAATTAATCGGGTTGCGTTTTTGCGGCATTGTGCTGCTTCCCACTTGTTTTGCTTCAAACGCCTCTCCAACTTCGCCGATTTCCGAGCGCTGCAAGTGCCTCAAGTCGTCAGCAATGTTTGCCAGAACGGAAAAAGTGGAAACAAACGCGTGCATCAAATCAGTTAAGGGTTCGGCTTCAACAATCTGCGTGCTTGAAACGCTTGGCTTCAAGCCAAGCTCTCCAAGCACTGCCTGCTCAAACTCTATCGGATTCTCAAAGAAAAGGCTGCTGGCATTGTATGCTCCGACTGCGCCGGAGAACTTTCCAACCAGATTGTTTTTTGCGTTCTCAATTGCCTTGATGCGGTTTCCCAATCTGCTCGCATATCCTGCGACAGCAAAGCCAAATGTTATTGGCTCTGCATGCTGGCCGTGCGTCCTGCCAATCTGCAAGGTTTCTTTTTCCCTCAATGCAATTTCAATCAGTGTTTTTTCCAGTTCCAATAGCACTGGCAGCATTGCTTGCTCTGTTGCTTCCTTGAAGCGCAGGGCGTTTGCGCTGTCAACAATGTCATAGCTTGTTGCGGAAAAATGCACGAATGGCCTTGCCTTTTCACTCACTTTCGAACGAATGCAGTTTGCGAGCGCGCGGATATCGTGCTTTATTTTGTCCTCTTCCGCGTAAACTTCTTCCGCGGAAACCTTTTTTGTCGCTTCTGTGATTTCAGAGGCGATTTCCGCAGTGCAAATTTCTTTTTTTGCAAGCGCTTTTACGAGCGCTGCTTCAACCTTTGCCTGGTATGCAACGCGCGAGTTTTCTGAAAAAAACTTTTTCAATGCCTCAAAGGTTTCTTTGTCCCTGCCATAATACCTGTAATCCAGCGGGGAAACATTGTCAAACAAATCCATTGTCGGCATTTTTTCACTTTAGTTTTTCTTTGTATTCGTTTAGTTCTTGCACTATTGTTTCTATTTTTGGTGCGTTCCAGACGTTCTTTCCAATCCATGCTTCGCAAACGCTTTTGTACATATTTGAGACAAGCTCAAGCAATTCGCTTGGCAGCTTTGGCGGCGCGCTTAGTGCATATGGAAGCCCGGCTTCTTTTTTTTCTATTGCTTCTGCCCAGACTGTTTTAACGTAATAATCCCGCAGTATTTGTTTGCTTAAGTGGGTTTTGCCGTAAAGGAACCTGTCTTCGTCCAGAGTTCCGAATGTGTCTACGAGCATCATTTTTCTTTTCGGGTCGAATGCCATTTCTATTTTTCCGTCAGCGTGTTCCAATCCAATTTGTTCAGCGCGGTTGTTTAGAAAATTGTTTACTTTTAGGGCAATTTCTTCCATTTCGCGCATTTCCTTGTCTGACAGCATTGCCAGTTCTTGCGCTTCATTGTTTTTCAAATGCCTGTCTGTCTCTTCGAGTTTTGTGGCATAATCAATTATTGGTTTTTCTAGTTTTTCTCCCTCTGCAGGCATTTTTTTCAGCCCGATTTCTTCCAGAGTAAGCGTGCCGTTTCTCAGCCTTTTTAGCATCGAACTGCCTGCTGGAAGCGAATTTCGGAAAACTATTTCCAGCGGAATAAGAAAGTTTGATGCTTCTTTTGTTATTTCTCCTTTTTGCGGGTAAAGAATCCGGACTATTTTCACTTCAAATTCTTTCGGGGACAACGATTTCAAGAAATGCGTTTTTATCCCTTGTTTTTCCAGTTCCAAAAAATTGTATGTGCTCATGCGGCACAAGCTTTCGCCTTTTGCAGGAATATCATCCGGCATTCTGCCGTAATCAAAAATCGAGTATTCGTCCCTGAACAAAAAACTTGCCACCCCTAGCTTGCCGGCAGTGGGCTCTTTTTTTATTGTTACTGTCTTTACTTTCCCGATTATTTGGTTTCCGAGAATTTTTGCCATCCAATTGCCTCTAACTTTTTCGCTTTTTCTATTACTTCCTCGGTTTGTTTTTTCCTGAATGCTTCAAGTTTTTCCAAAACCTTCTTGTCTTTGAGCGCTATTATTTCTGCTGCAAGAATGCCAGCGTTTGAAGCGTTCCCTATCGCGACTGTTGCTACTACAACTCCTTTTGGCATTTGCACTATTGAGTGCAATGAATCAATTCCGTTCAATGCTTCTGTTTTTATTGGAACTCCAATTACCGGCAATCTTGTAAGGGAAGCAACCATTCCCGGCAAGTGTGCTGCCCCCCCAGCGCCCGCAATTATTGCGTCAAATTCCTTTTCAGCGTTTTTTGCAAACTCAAACATTCTTTCCGGAGTCCTGTGAGCGGAAACAATAGTTAGCTTGTATTCTATTCCGAATTCTTCCAGTGTTTTTGCAGCGTCTTTCATTGTTTGCAAATCGTTTTCGCTGCCCATTATTATTGCTACTTTTGCCATCAAATACCCTCCATGCTGAGAATTTCTTTAATTCTTTTTGCTTTTTCGAGCGCTTTTTCCGCATTATCTTCTAGAATTGTAACGTGGCCCATTTTTCTCTTGTGTTTTGACTCGTGCTTTCCGTACAAGTGCAGGCTCGCGCCCTCGATTTCCATTAATTCTTTCACTCCGTTCAATTGGGCTTTTCCGCTTTTTCCTTTCCCCAAAATATTAACCATTACTGCATTGTGCAATAGTTTTGTGCTTCCCAAATGCCAGTCCATTATTGCGCGCAAGTGCTGTTCAAACTGGCTTGTCTTGCAGGCTTCAATCGTATAATGGCCCGAATTGTGCACGCGCGGCGCAATCTCGTTAATCAAGATGTTTCCGTTTTTTTCCAGGAACATTTCAATGCAGAAAACTCCCGCGCCTTTGAGGCATTGCATTGTTTCTTTTGCTATTTCCATTGCGTTTTCCGCGGCTTTTTCGCTTATTCTTGCAGGCACGATTGTCATGTCCAGAATGCTTTCCCTGTGAATGTTTTCCGAAATTGGATAAACAGCAACCTGCCCGCTCGGGTTGCGCGCGACAATTGCCGAAATTTCTTTTTCAAAATCAATCCATTCTTCCGCAAGCAATTCCCTGCCCTCGAACAATTTCATTGCGTTTTCCAAATCAGTTTCTCTTGTTATTTCAAGATTGCCCCTTCCGTCGTAAGAATCACTGCTTGCCTTTAGCATTGCATGGCCGTTGAATTCTTCCAATGCTTTTTTTAGTTCTGCCGCGTTTTTTGTTTCGCAAAACTTTGGCACCGGCAGCTTGTGCTCTTGCAAAAATTTTTTTTGCCTTAACTTGCTCTGTATTATGAAAAGAGTTTCAGGCTTCGGGTTTACAACACAGCCTTTTTCTTCAAGCTCTTTCAGCACTTTCGAGTCTGCCAGTTCTATTTCAAAAGTCAAAAAATCGCTTTTTGACGCAAGCTCGCGGATTGCCTTTTCGTCCTTGAAATCAGCCACAATCTGTTCGTCGCTTACTGAAGCAGCAGGGCATTCCGGCGTTGGGTCCAATACACTGACATGCAATCCCATTCTTTTTGCCGAAATGCAAAGCATTTTTCCCAGTTGGCCGCCGCCGACAATTCCAATGCGCGGAAATTCTTTTGAAATGCCATGCCTTGCCATATGGTTAAACAAGCCCCCAGAACTATTAAAAAAGGTTTTTTCCGCTGCTTTCGTTTAAATGCCTTTGCAGGATATTCTTTTCATGCAAAAAACAGCAACAGCATTCTTGCAATCCCTTGAAAGCAAGGGAATTGTTCTGGGCCTTTCGCGCACAAAACGCTTTTTGAAGTTGTTCGGAAACCCGCAGCAAAGCTTTGCCAGCATTCATATTGCGGGAAGCAAGGGTAAAGGCAGCACTTTGTTTTTTGTCACCGAAGAGCCGGACGGCGGCCCGATAGTTGCACAAAATGCAGTCGAGATTGCGGAAAACGAAACATTCGATTCCTTGAAAGAAAAAGTCCTGGCTGCCGAACAAGAAGTCATACTGAAAGCTATTAAATTGTTTCAGGCAGATAAATTAAAGGTAGTGGGAAACAAGGCAATGGTGGTTGAATGATTTTCATTTCTTTTCAAAGGGCAAGGCTTGTGCCAAAGAAAAAAAGCCGTGCGCTGCGAATATTTCCCCGTGCTGGAAAATATGTGCTGCGCAGGAAAGGCAGGGGCCTTGCAAAAAAGACTGCCTTGTTTGGTGAAAAGCTTTTGCCTTCTTTGGGCAAAGAGGCTGTTGGCATAAAAAAAAGATTTGACCATAGCAATGCTGCCAGAACAATGCTGCAGCAGATTTCCAGTGCAAGAAACGCTATTATGCAAATGGGTTCGGAAAAGCCGAAGGCTGGTTCTGATGCAATTAAACGCTGGCAGTCTTTTTATGGCAAGGCGCGCAAAAAACTCAAGGAACTGGTTTCCATTTATTGGGACGGTTTGATTAATTTTGCAATAATACAGGCGGAAGAAGAATCTGCTGGGAAAATAATAGCCGAGCTAAAGAAACAGAAAGAAGCAGAATTGCGCGGGTTATAATCGCTTGTTTAACATTCGAGCACGCGTTTTTCCGTTACTATTTTTTTCACGTTCTTATCATGTTGTTCTGCCGGAAGTTCTTTTTCCAAATGCTTTTTTCTGATGGCGTGTTTCATTCCACTCGCGTGGTTTTTTTGGCAAATAAACCATTTACGGCATATTCCTGTTTTTCAATCCTTTGTGAGCAGCTTTAAAGCAGTCACTTTTCTTTGCAGAATCAGAAGAATATATAATCCTTGTGTTCCAGTTTTTTTTGGTGATTGAAAGATGCCGAAAGAAAAACGCGATATTCTCACTTCTCCCAATGCGCGCGATGCTTATAAGATAATGCTGCTTGGCGCCGGAGAATTGGGGAAAGAGGTAATTATTGAGGCAAAGCGCCTTGGTTTTTTTGTGGTTGCGGTTGACCGTTACATGAATGCGCCAGGCCAGCAGGTTGCGGATGCTGCATATGTTGGCGACATGACGAAAGCTGGTTTTTTGCGCAGCATTGTGGAAAAAGAAAAGCCGGATTGCATTGTTCCGGAAATAGAGGCAATAAACCTAGACTTGCTGTTTGATTTGGAGAAGGAAGGCTGGAACATTATTCCGAATGCGCGCGCAACACATGCGGCAATGCAGCGAGAGCGCATCAGGGAATTGATTTCGAAAGAAGCGGGAGTGCGCACTTCAAAATACGGTTATGCTGAATCGCTTGGCGAATTGAAGTCCTTGGTGGAGAAAATCGGTTATCCTTGTTGGGTAAAGGCAATAATGTCTAGTTCGGGGCATGGTTCTACTTTTGTCCAGAGCGCAAAGGACATTGAGCGTGCATTCAAAGAAGCGACAGAGCATGGCAGGGTGGCAGGAAAAAAAATCATTGTCGAAGAGCACATTGATTTTGACATTGAAATAACAGAGCTTGCTGTAAGGCATTTTGACGAAAGCGGAAAAATCGTTACTTCTTTTCCAGCGCCGGTCGGGCATTATCAGATTGACGGAGATTATCATTCAAGCTGGCAGCCCGCTGAAATCAGCGAAAAGGCAGAGCTCGAAGTGTACAAGGCGGCAAAAAAAGTGACTGACACGCTTGGCGGCTTGGGCTTGTTTGGCTTTGAAATGTTTGTGAAAGGTGAAGAGGTTTGGGCAAACGAAATTTCTCCAAGGCCGCATGATACCGGCATGGTTACTTTTGCCACTCACCAAACCGGATTCAGCGAAGCGGGATTGCATGTGCGCGCAATAACAGGAATGCCGATTCATTCCGAAGAAATAAACGGTTACAGGCGCATTCCCATGCTTGCAAAAGCCGGGGCATCGCACGTGATAATTTCCCCGAGCGAGGGTTTTGACCCAAGGATTAGAAACATCTGGCCTGCTTTAAATGAAAAAGGCGTTAGCTTGTTTTTTTTCGGAAAACCGGAAGCGCATGCCGGAAGAAGAATGGGCCTGGTGCTAGCGACCGCGGATTCCGTGGAAAACGCAAAGGAAAAAGCCGAAAAGGCAGCGCACCTGATAGAATTTTCCACGCGGCAAGAGCCTGAATGGAAAAAGCAAGCAGAAAAAAGAAAGCATTTATTGCATTCTTGAACAATGTATTATTGCCTTTTCAGTGCGCGGTGCCCGATGTCCTGGCGGTAATGCATTTTTTCGAAAGAGATTTTTGAAACAGCGTTGTATGCAGCGACAATGCTTTCTCGAATGTTTGCGCCTGTTGCTGTTACTCCCAGCACTCGGCCGCCGCTTGACAAAACCCTTCCATTTTCCAGTTTTGTGCCAGCGTGAAATACTACTGTGTCTTTCAGCCTTGCCGCTTGCTCCAAGCCAAAAATTTCTTTGCCTTTTTCATAATTGTCGGGATATCCCCCCGAAGCAATTACAACGCAAGTGCAGGCGTCCTCGCTCCAGTTTATTTCCTGTTTTGCAAGCGTTCCATTAATGCAGGCAAGCATTATTTCCAGCAAATCGCTTTCCAAGCGAGGCAAAATTACCTGTGTTTCCGGGTCGCCGAAGCGGCAATTGAATTCCAATACTTTTGGCCCGCTTTTGTTTATCATTAATCCCGCATACAATACTCCGCGGTATTCTTTTCCTTCTTTTTTCATTGCGTTGATTGTCGGCTGCATTATTTTTTCCATTATTTCTTTTTCCAATTCTTTTGTTACGACCGGCGCAGGGCTGTAAGCTCCCATGCCGCCAGTGTTTGGCCCAGTGTCATTGTCAAAAGCGCGCTTGTGATCCTGCGAACTAACCATTGGCTTCACTGTTTTGCCGTCTGAAAAAGCAAGAAAAGACGCTTCTTCCCCGTCCAAAAATTCTTCCAGCATTAGCTTGTTTCCTGCTTCGCCAAAAGCCTTTTCAACCAGAATCTTGTTTATTGCTTCTTCCGCTTCTTTCACTGTCTGGCAAACTATTACTCCTTTTCCCGCAGCCAGGCCGTCTGCCTTTGCAACAATCGGCGCGCCTTTTTTTTGCAAATATTCTTTTGCTTTTGCAGCATCAGTGAAAACAGCGTATTCTGCCGAGGGAATATTGTATTTTTTCAGCAAATCACGAGTGAAAACCTTGCTTCCTTCAATAATTGCTGCTTTTTTGCTTGGCCCGAATGCTTTCAAGCCGTGCTTTTTGAATTCATCAACGATTCCTTTTACGAGCGGCGTTTCAGGGCCAATGACAGACAAGTCAATTTTTTCTTTTTTTGCAAAGTCAACTAGCGCCGCAATGTCCTCTGCGCTGATGGGAACATTTGTTGCAATTTCGCTTGTGCCGGCATTTCCGGGCGCGCAAAAAATTTCTGAAACTTTTTCGCTTTGCGCGAGCTTCCAACAGATTGCATGTTCCCTTGCTCCAGACCCAACAACCAATACTTTCATTCAATAATCACCTTGAATAAAAAAAAGCGCGAAAAATCTTTTTAATGCTTGCACGCATTGCTCTTAAATGAAGGCAATTGTCTTTGATTTGGACGGAATAATTGTTGATTCCCTGCAATTGAATTTTGAAGTAAAAAAAGCTATTTTCAAGCCGTTTGGAGTGCAGCCAACGCTCAAAGAGTTCAAGGAAATCTGGGTGTCGCCGCGCGACCACGCAAAATCCCGCATCGGCTATTTCATAAAGTCAAAGCATTTGCTGATTGACGAGAAAGAAGTGAGGAAAAAACAAGGAAAAATTTATGCGGAATATTACAGAAAAAAATCCGTTTTAATGCCAGGCATTTTGCGCCTGATTGGATTGTTCAAAAAGAAAGGCTTGCGCTTGGGAATTGTTTCTTCAAACGAAAAACGCAATGTAAACGTTGTTTTGAAAAAATTCCGCTTGGCAAAAAAATTTGATTTTGTCATTTGCGCCGAAGACTGTGAAAAGTCAAAGCCGCATCCAGAGCCGTATCTTTTGGCTGCCCGAAAGTTTGCGTTAAAGCCAAGTGAAATTGTTGTGTTTGAGGACACTGAAAGCGGCGTCAAAAGCGCAAAGCTTGCGGGGTGCAAGGTTGTTGCAGTGCCAAACAAATTCACTCGGCATGGAAATTTTTCAAAAGCAGATTTGGTTGCTGGCAGTTTGCGGGAAATAACTTTGTCTGGCTTGAAAAAACTCTGATTTTTTTATTTTCTGCCTTGAGTGCGATAATGGCAAGAGGGGCACTCGAATGTTGCGAATACTTTTTCTCCGACAACCTGCGCCAAATCAACTTGTTGCATCCGCATTTGGCATTTTGGGCAGTTCATGAAAGAAAATTTGGAGAATCAGGTTAAACAATTATGCTTTTTCAGCCACTTTAATGGCTTTTTTCGGGCAGCTTACTTCGCACGCCCTGCATTGAATGCATTCCTCTGGTTTTTTTACAACAGTCTTTCCCTTTTCGAGCACAAACACTCCGACGGGACAGCACTCAATGCAGTTTTTGCTAGTGTTGCATTTTTTGTAGTCAATCCAGGGTCTTTCAGCCAAGAAACCACTTCTTTTTTTGGTTTAAACAATCCCTTTTTTTGCCAAAAACCACCAGGCTTTTGCGTTTGGCAATTTTTGAAAAATAGTTATTGGGCAAAGCCCTATTTATTCCTTTGCTTTTTCGTTTTGTCAATTTCTTTTGCTTTTTTGTTTTCAATTGTGTGTTTTTTCTTGCCCTTGCCTTGACAGCACAAATAGGACAATGACAAGCAGTATTGGAATTATTGCCCATTGTGTTTCAGGCACTGGCACGTTTATTCTTTCCTCTACGTTAAAGTTCACTGTTTTTGTTCCAATCTTTGCGTCTGCCGCATCATAAACATCCGCTTTTAGCGTGTAGTTTCCCAATGGCAGGTTTTGTTCTTCGAGTTTTTCATTTCCTTCAGTGCCTTTAAAGTCAAAAGTGTTTGGCAATCCCAGTGTGCTTTCGTTTGGAATTCTCACTGTTTTGTAAACCTTGTTGTCAGCCCTTTTGACAATGCTAGCAACCACATACGCTTGCGCCGGCGCATCAAACCTTGCGATTTTTTGTTTTTGTTCTGCTGGCTGTGACAAGCTTCCCAAAAGGTTAACAAACGCTTCCGCGGTAGTAAATCGTGTTCCTTTCAGCAAAGGAATTGGAATCACAGCCAATTCAATAGTCAAGCCGCTTTTCAAAACATTTACTGCAACAAATGAAGAATTGCTTTGCTGTCCCGCGCCGTTAGTTACTATTAATTCAAACAAAAATGTTTTTCCCACATCTGTTTCTCCGACAGCGAATGTTGGGTTTTTGTCCAGAGTTCTTTTTGGATTGCTTGGGTATGTATTGCTCAATGCGGTTGGACAATCTTCGCTAATGCATTGCCAAGCATATTGGAGGCAACAATTCGGGTTGTTTGCCCAAGTGCCATAATCAAATGTTTCATTATTCGGGCAAGAAATTGTTTCGCCGTTTGCACAACTTAGCGGGTCAAACGAAGGCTTGCAATCAGCATCGACTCCATCCCTGTCACTGCGCAACACAACACTGCCCGGCCCAGTATCTATTGAACTTGGGAAAAACGCGTTCGGGCAACCAAGCCGCGTTGCAGTAATTTCGCCAACAGTCGCGTCCGCAACAGGCTCTATATTTGGAATTATCCAGCAATCAGCATCCCCCGTGCAGGTATTTGGTCCTGCGCCATCAACCTGGCTGCAAGTTTGCCCAGCACAAGCAAGATGTTTTGTTGGCGGAATCTGGCACTGTACATCTGAAGTGCACATGCTTGCTTGCGGTCCCGGATTGGCTAAATTGATTGTTTGTAGTACGCAACTTGTCCCACTGCAACCTAAAAAAACTGGCGGCACATCCGTGCCTCCGCCAATTGGAATTTGACCGTTTGCATAGCATTTGCAGTCATTGCCACAGTTTGGGAATAATGGGTTTTCTGTGCAGCCAATGCCTCTCTCGCATTGTTCGCCGCGTTCTGTTTCTTTGATTCCATTGCCGCAGCCTTTTGTGATTGACCTCTTGCAGCAATATCCAGTTTGCGAGCTGTTTGTGCAGCGTTCTTCCGCATACTGCAATGGAGTCCAGCCTTCATCACACAATACTGTACGGGGACCACTTCTGTGTGATTGCATGCACTTGTAAAGGCTAATGGTTGTTCCAAAATCTATTATTCCAGTGTCTCTTCTCACAAGGTTGCCAAGTGCGTCTCTCGTCATATCATTGCCTTCCGCATCACTAACTGGGCAAACTGGTTTTGCACAGCAAGCGGGACCCGCATCGCTTAGGCTTCGCGTTTCAATGTCTGCCCAGAGTTTTCCTTGTTTGGCGTTTTGCAAGCTGCTTACTCCTCCAAGGCATTGAACGTCCTTGTATCCTTGGCCTTGGTAATCCTTTGGAAATGCACCGCAATATCCTTGGACAAATCCAGTGCCTGGAGGAAAGCCCGCCAAATCCGGCAATTCCGGGGGTTCGCCAATGCACAAGTTTTTTTTGCAGACAGTGTCAGACTCGACATAAAAGGGATTTTCACAAGAAGGGTGTGGTGTTAATCTTGGAAGCAGTCTAGTTCCGTCACAGTTTCCCGCAGTGCCCTCTGTGGCAATATCTAATTGGGTGCCTCCGCCGCACACTTCTTGTTGGCATTCCTGTGGCGCTAAACCACTGCAGCTGTTCTGTGGTTCGCCTTGATTTATTCCTTGGTATCCATCTGAACAGTTTCCATAACCATCGCAAAGGTATTCTCTGCATTCCGCATCTTTAGTGCCATCTATGTTAGCTGGCGGCGGGCAACCGTTTGTGTTTGGTTCAGAATTGAAAATGCACGAGCCACTTTGGCAAACATAATCTCTGCAAAATGCATCCCGCGTGCCTTGAATATTTGGCGGGGTTGGGCAAGTTACGCCATCTGTTTTGTTTGTTTTCACACAAGCATTGCTTGCATTGCAAGTCCATTGTTGGCACTCTCCAGCCGGGTCTGTTGAGCCATATTTTGTAACGCAGTCATTGTCTGTTGTGCAGTCTCCGCCGCAAAGGTTGCCAGTGCATGTTTCTCCGGAAGCAAAACAAGACCCGGAAGAATTGAAACAAGGATAGTAACTGCTGCCGCCCATGTTTGAGCAATAGTTTCCGCAATTTGTTGCCGGGGCAAAAGTGCAATTGCCTATTTTTGTAAGGGTTGTGCAGTCCTGTGCTCCCAGCACTAACGGCAAAAGCAAAGAAATTAGGATTGGAATTGCTATTGCGCCCAGGAATAATATTGGTTTTTTGTTTTTTTGAGCCATCCAGCCAATATATTCTTGTTTTAGAATTTATATTTATCTTTTTTTGGCGTGCGTGAAATGCCTGGATTTGGTTTTTTTTCCGGCTTTGCATTCAATCATTTTTTGTGTTTTTTCAGATAGGGCAGTATTGTTCCTTTTTCTTCTGCTTCTTTTACCAGTTCTTTTGCATAAAGCACTCTTTGCATTGCTCCAATGCAAGCGATTATTGCAACCAACAACAATGCCGCCTGAATTGTGGGAATGCCAAAAACGCTTGGAAAAAAAGTTGCCGCGAGAGTTCCCGCAAGCAATATTGCGCCTTTGTCTCCGCGTTCGCCAATGCCCGGCCAATCCCGATTGTCAGTGATTATTACGAGTGCAACGCGCGGCTTTGCAAAGCTCGCCAAAAAAGAAAAGCCCAGCGCAAGCACTGTTGCAACAGGAAAAAGCAATGCGAATGATCCAATCAATATGAAATCCACTATTTTGTCGATTACGCCCTCAATATAGTTTCCAAAATTAGAGCATTTTTTCAGTTTTCTTGCAACCACGCCGTCAACAGCATCCATTAACAGCGCGAGAAATCCGAAAACAAAAGCTATTGGAAAGTTTTTTTGCCAGACAAAAAAACCAAACGCAAGCGCAAAAGGAATTGCCAAAAAAGAAACAATGTGCGGGTGAACGCGCGCTGCAACAAACGGCTTCGCAAGAAAACAAAAAAGCGGTTCTGCGGTTTTTCTCGCCCTGGAAATCAATTACACCAACTTCAAACATCCACAAAAAAATGAAAAACAATTTTTGCAATTTTTTCAATCAATCTTTTTTCCTTTCGGCTTTTTTGCGGGCTTTTTTTCTTCCACTGCCGCATTCATTTCTTCAACCATTTTTTTTATTTGCTTGTCTGAAAAGCCGTGCATTTTGCTGCCCTGCTCTATGCTTTCAAACAATGCCCCGTGGCAGCCAAGGCAATGCAAGCCGTTTTTTGCAATAACCTGTGCTGCTTGAGGATGCGCCTGCAAAACCTCTTGAAACGTCATATCCTTTGTGATTTTTGCCATTTGAACATTCTCCATTTTTTTTATTTTTTTTGAGAAGCGAGTATTTCAGAAAAAGCCCGTGAGAGGATTCTTGCTTCCATTTCGAGCGCTTGTTGTTCTGTTTCAATCTGATGCGAAACCATGTTTTCCGCAATTATGCTGTTGATTCTTTGCCGCACTTTCAGCCAATGCGGGTCTGTCGATTCAAACACCAATTTGTGCAATCTTTCAAAAGTATCCTGCGAGTCTTTTCCTTGGCTTTTGCAGACTCTTAAAAAGCCAGTTTCTTTTGTGACAATTGCCCCAATTTCTTTTTTGTCCGCAAGCCATTTTTTCTCCCGCGCTTCAGCGGCAGCGCGCATTTCAGCTTCTGGGAATGCTGGGATTTTCCTTTTTCCTGGATTTACAAAAACGCGTTCTTCCCCGGGCTGAAGCTTGTGCCTTTGCACTGCCCCGCCGGCTGGTGCAACGGGTTTTTCTTTTGGGGGCGTTGGTTTTCTTTTCCAAAAAGGCATAAAATTCAACTGTTCCAAACAATTTTTGCTTATACTGTTTTTTTAATCTTTGCCCGTGCTTTCAGCTTCGGATTTCTATCCTTTTAAACGACTTTTCCAGCAGCTTTGCAAGCTCTTTCAGCTCTGCAGTGGAATATTTTTTTTCTTTTGCAAACCTCGCGTCAATCAAATCCGCTTCCCCGCGGAACTGCTGGAGCACTATTTTTTTTGCGCCATGCAGCCATTTGCTGATTGCAAGCGCGTCTTCTTCTGAAAAAAACCTTGGCAGCACAGTGCATCTGAACTCGTAATCAGGCGCGAGCTTCATTATTAGCGAAGCGCTTTTTTTTATTTTTTGCAAGTCGACTTTGCAGCCAGCCGCTTTTTCGTAATTTTGCGGGCTGGTTTTTATGTCCATTGCGACAAAATCCAATAGCTTTTCCTCCAGCAATTGCCCCAAAAGTTCTGGATTGCTGCCGTTTGTGTCAAGCTTTACCAAAAAACCGAGGCTTTTTATTTTGCGCACAAAGACAGGCAAATCGCTTTGCAGCGTTGGTTCGCCGCCGGTTATTACTGCCGCTTCAAGCCAGTTTTTCCGCGATTCCAAGAAACCAAAAAATTCTTTTTCCGGAATGCTTTTTAGTTTTTCCGGCTCTTTCACCAATTGCCTGTTGAAGCAGAAGCCGCAGTTAAAGTTGCAGCCTGGCAAGAAAACAATGCACGCCAGCTTTTCGGGATAATCAATCAGCGTTGTCTTTTGCAGCCCTTTTATTTCCACAAAACCACGCAGCTTTATCTGCTGTTTTTTTTCAGGAATTCTTTTAATTCTTCCAAATCGAGCAAGCGCGCGATTTCTTTTTCGCTTTCGCCAAAAAAGATTATTGTCGGGGTTGCCATTACCTTGTATTTTCGCGCTTCTTCAAATCCAGAGTCTTCTGTCGCGTCAATTTCGTCGCCCGGAATGTCAACTGTTTTCAGGAATTCCCTGGCTCCGGGGCATTTTGTGCAGGACAATTGCGAAAAGAACAAATATCTCTTTATCATAAAAAAAACCTCTGCCTTTGTTGATTGTGCTGATAAAGTAATAAAAAAGAACTAGAAACAGCGATTGCAGTTCACTTGCCGCAATTGCAGCAATTATTTTGCTGTTGCAGTGCAAGCGCATTCTGCTTTTTTTGCAAGGTTCGGCATTTCTTTTTCCATTGCTTTTTTTTCGCTGAATTCAAAGCGCTCGCGGAATTCTTCGCGCTTGCCGTTGTTCCAGCTTTGCACTGGCCTAAAATAGCCTACTACCCTGCTGTATACCATGCATTCTTTTCCACAGATTTCTTCTTCCATTTTCCCACCCTTTGTTTTTTTACGCTTGCCTCATTTCCGCGACAGTTACTTCTTTGCCCTTTGGGCAGTTGAAGTGTTCGCCCGCAACATAACCGTGTTCCGGGCAAATGCTGAATGTTGGCGTAATCGTAAAATACGGAATGCGCGTGTTTAGCGCTATTTTTTTCACGAGTTTTTTTGCTGCTTCGCCGCTTGCCATGCGCTCTCCCAAAAACGCGTGCAGTACTGTTCCGCCAGTATAAAGCGGCTGTATGTCGTTCTGGTGCTCTATTACTTCAATCAAATCATCAGTTGCATCAACCGGAACGTGCGTGCTGTTTGTAAGATATGGCACTTGCTTTCCGGCTGTTATAATGTCAGGGTATTTTTCCTTGTCTGATTTTGCCAGCCTGTAGGAAGCGCCTTCTGCCGGAGTTGCTTCAAGGTTGTAAAGGTTGCCTGTTTCAATCTGGAAGCTGCGCGTCATTTCCCTCATCATTTCCAGTGTTTCAATCGCCAGTTGCTTTCCTTCTTCGCTTAAAATGTCTTTTCCAAGCAGGTTCAAGCAGGCTTCATTCATTCCGCACAATCCGATTGTTGAAAAGTGGTTTCGGAACGTGCCCAAATAAACCCTGGTGTATGGCATTAACCCGTTTTTGAGGTTGTTGTTGACGATTTTTCTTTTAACTTCCAAGGATTCTTTTGCAATAGTCATGTAATATTTGATTTTTCCAAAAAACTCTTCCTTGTTTTTTGCCTCATAGCCAAGCCTGTTAAGGTTCAATGTTACAACTCCAATGCTGCCTGTCGCATCGCCCATTGCAAAAGTATGCCCTGGCCTCTGTACAAGCTGGGTCAGGTCCATGTTCAATCTGCAACACATTGCGCGAATGCTGCGCGGATCCAAATTGCTGCCGAGGTAATTCTGGAAATATGGAGTGCCGTATTTTGCAGTCATTTCAAACAAAAGGTTGGCGTTTTCAGAATCCCAATTGAATTCTTTAGTCAAATTATAAGTTGGAATAGGAAAAGTGAAAATTGTCCCTTTTGCGTCTCCCTCCAGCATTACCTCGAGGAAACCGTGGTTAATCATGTCCATTTCTTTTTGGCAATCGCCGTAAGTGTAATCCTGTTCTTTTCCACCAATTATTGCTTTTTCGTTCTTCAGGTCTTCCGGCACAACCCAGTCAAAAGTCAAATTCGAAAATGGGTATTGCGATCCCCACCTGCTCGGAATGTTTAAGGAAAAAATGAGTTTCTGCATTTCCTGTTTTACTTCCTTGTAAGAAAGATTGTCTGCGCGCACGAACGGCGCTAACAATGTATCAACGCTGCTGAAAGCCTGTGCTCCCGCAAACTCCATTTGCAAACAGCCGATAAAATTCACCATTTGGTGCACTACGACGCCCAAGTGCTTTGACGGCTTTGCCTCTACCTTGTTTGTGACTCCGCCAAAGCCCTGCACCAACAATTTTTTGAGGCTCCAGCCAGCACAGTATCCTATTACTCCGTGGCTCAAATCATGAATGTGAATATAGCCTTTCTTGTGCGCTTCTGAAATGTCCGGAGTATAAATATTGTTCAGCATGTAGTTTGCGATTACTTTTCCGGCAGTGTACAATAACAATCCGGAAAAACTGTATTGCTCGTTGCTGTTTTCCTTTACTCTCCAGTCGCTCTGGTCCAAATAATCAGAAATAGTCGCTTCGATGTCAAGCGCAATGTTTTTCATGTCCCTTAGTTTTGCGCGCTGTTCCCTGTAGAGAATGTATGCTTTTGCTGTTTTTGCATGCCCCTCTTCAATCAGAGTCTTTTCAATCAAATCCTGCATTAGCTCAACAGAGGGAACTTGGCCTTCAAACTGCTTTTCGGCAAGCTTTACGACCTTTCCCGCAAGCACTTCCGCGGTTTTCCTGTTGTGCCCGCCGACTGAAACAGCAGCCTTGAAAATAGCGTTCGCTATTTTTTCCTTGTCAAAAGGCACAATCCTGCCGTCGCGCTTTTTTATCTCTTTTATTTCAGCCATGCCAGTTCACGCCAATTATGGATTATCCTAACTAAAAATATTTTAATTCTTCGGATTCTAAATTTTCAGGGAAAGAAACTACTGTTTACAACTATTTAAACCTTCTCCTGCGAAATTTCCTGTTCGGAAAGGAAAGAGAATCCGCAAAAAAAATTCGGTTTGCTTAAGGAACTTTTTTACGTGAAATGCGGAAAGTTAGTTTTTTGCATTGCCGCGATAAGGTGCGCGGTTAGGAATCTTTCAATGCTTTTTTTTGGGCGCTTGCTTTTTTCTGCCAAACAACGCCATTTTTAAACCATTATATGAAACATGTTTCATATGAAACGCAATTCAGCGCCTTTCCACCTTTGTTTCGAGACATTGTCGAATCTATTGCGCATCCGCATCATTCAATCTCTTGAGAAAAAGCCCAAAACAGTCGGCGATTTGGCCAAGGAACTCGGAGAAGAGCAAAGCACGCTCAGCCACTCGCTTGCAGTATTGCGCGACTGCAACTTTGTAGCCTCGCACACAAGGGGCAAGAGCCGCGTATATTCGCTTTCCGAAAGTTTTGTTGCAGAACTTCCAAAGGCAAAGGATATTTTTTCGGTTCTGGAATCGCATTTTGCCGCGCACTGCAAAAAATGCTCAAAGGAGAAATAAAATGAAGCGCATTTACCTTGACAACGCGGCCACAACGCAAGTTGACGCGCGAGTGCTGCGCGCCATGCTGCCGTTCTTTTCAAAAAAATTCGGCAACCCGAGCAGCTTTCACGCGCTCGGCCTTGAAGCGAAAAACGCGATGGATTCTGCGCGAAAAAAAATCGCGCGCCTGCTAAACTGCTCTCAAAAAGAAATTGTTTTCACTGGCTCCGGCACTGAATCCTGCAATCTTGCAATCAAAGGCATTGCTTTTGCAAACCGCAAGAAAGGCAGGCACATTATTACCAGCAAAATAGAGCATCATGCAGTGCTGAACGCCTGCGAATGGCTCGAAAAAGAAATGGGATTTGAAATAACCTATTTGGGCGTTGACAAATCTGGCTTGGTTAATCCAATGGATGTTGAAAAAGCAATCCGCAAAGACACTATTCTTGTTTCAATAATGTATGCAAACAACGAAATCGGAACAATCGAACCAATAAAAAAAATCGCGCGCATTTGCAGCAAAAAAAAAGTTTTATTCCACACTGACGCCTGCCAGGCAGCCGGTTTTCTTGACATTGACACAAAACGCTTGGGCATTGACTTGATGACGATTAACGGCAGCAAAATTTACGCGCCAAAAGGCACGGGCTTGTTGTTCGTGAAGAAAGGCACTGCAATTGCGCCATTGATTCACGGCGGCGCGCACGAATTCGGATTGCGCGCCGGAACTGAAAACGTTGCAGGCATTGTTAGCCTGGCGAAAGCGCTTGAAATTTCACAGCGCTCGCGAAAAAGCGAGGCAAAACGCCTTTCCGCATTGCGCGATTTTTTCATCCGCGAATTGCTCAAGCGCATTCCAAATTCTTTCCTTAACGGGCACAAGAAAAAGCGCTTGCCGAACAACGTGAATGTTTCTTTTTTGGACGTTGAAGGAGAAAGCATTCTGCTGATGCTCGACAGGCTCGGCGTGTGCGCTAGCACCGGAAGCGCTTGCTCCAGCCAGTCGCTTGACCCAAGCCACGTTATTCTTGCAACGCATCTGCCCTACGAGGCAGCGCACGGCAGCATCCGCTTTTCGCTTGGAAGGCACACGAAAAAAAGCGATATTGGTTTTGTGCTGCGCATTTTTCCAGGCATAATTGAAAGGCTGCGGTTAATCAGCCCGGTCCACTTAAAAAAGAAAGAGGTAATGTAAAAATGAAAAATACAGCGGACGTTGTTGGCGCGGGACAGGAATGGTTTTATTCGGAAAAAGTCAAAGAGCATTTTTTTCATCCGCGAAACATTTTCAAGTCAAACGAAGAAGCCGCGCGCTTCAAGGCAGACGGCATTGGAACAGTGGGTTCGCCCGCCTGCGGAGATGTTATGGAAGTTCGCATCATTGTTGACAAAAAAAAGGACCGTATCAAGCAATGCAGATGGCGTACTTTTGGGTGTGCCTCAGCAATCGCTTCCACTTCAATGCTTTCAGTGATGGTTACAGAGCGCGGCGGAATGAAGCTTGACAAAGCGCTGAAAATTACGCCACAAGACATCATTAAGCGTTTGGGCGGTTTGCCGGACAGAAAAGTGCATTGCAGTGTTTTGGGTGACAAAGCATTGCGCGCTGCCATAAGCAATTATTTTGAGCGCAGCAAGCAGTTTTCGCGCATGATTGAAGAAGGCACGTGCGTCATTGACAAGGATGCCGGAGTTTCAAACCGCGACATTGAAGATGCAGTATTGCACGGGGCGCACTCTTTTGAGGATTTGCAAAAAATGACAAAAATCGGCATTAGAGACAAGAGCATAAAGCAAGAGGCAGAACGCTTGCTTGCATATTACGCAAAAAAACATTTCGGCACAAAATTTAAATGAATTGCAGCAAGTTAATTGCAGCGGGTTTTTTTTCATGCCTGACGGAATGACGGAAAAAATAAAATCGCGCGTTGCGCGGCTGATTGACGCTGGCACTCACCAGAGTGTTGAAGGCATTGCGGAAGCAATAGTGAAGCAGTTCGGCTTGAGCGACCGCTTAGTGCATTACACGCATGTTGAAATCCGCAATAAGCTCAACGAGTTTGCTTTCAAAAAAGTGCCGTTCAGCGAGCGCGTTTTGTTTTTGCCGCATTGCCTGCGCAATTCAAAAGACTGCAAGGCATCTTACAACGATGAAGGCCTGCGGTGCGCAATGTGCGGAAAATGCAGCATAAAATCTTTAACTGAATTGGCGCGCGAGCGCGAGTATAAAGGCGTTTTTGTTGTTCCGGGCGGCAGCCTGATTGTAAAGCTGGTTAGAAAATACAATCCAAATGCAGTAATCGGGGTCGCGTGCAACGATGAAATAAACCTTGGCCTGGACAATCTGCGCGCCGCGGGAATTCCCGCGCAGGCAGTGTTGCTGTTGCGCGATGGCTGCCACGATACCATTGCAAACATTGACGAAGTCAAAGAAAAAATGGATTTGATTGCAAAATAGCCCTTTAATTCTTTTTATGAAAAAACCAATAGCTAAAATAATTGCCGCAATGAAACAGCACGTTGGCAAAACAACAGCAGTTGTTTTTTACCGCTCGCCTTTTCTGGTTTTGGTTTCAACTGTCTTAAGCCAGCGCACAAAGGACGCAAACACTGCAAAGGCTTCGGCACAATTGTTTTCAAAATTAAAAACTCCAGCGCAAATTGCAACAGCTCCCATAAAAAAAATTGAATCTTTGATAAAGCCAAGCGGCTTTTACAGAGTGAAAGCGCGGCACATCAAAGAGCTGTCAAAACAGCTTGTTGAACAATTCCATGGAAGAGTTCCGCAATCGCTTGAAGAATTGCTTTCCCTGAAAGGAGTGGGAAGAAAAACAGCAAACTGCGTTTTGGTTTTTGCTTTCCGCAAGCCTGCCGTGCCAGTGGATACTCATGTTCACCGCATTTCAAACAGGATTGGCCTGGTTAAAACCAAGTTGCCCGAGCAAACCGAAACAGCATTGATGAAAACAGTGCCAAAGCATTACTGGATTGAATTGAACGAACTAATGGTAAAATTCGGCCAGCGCGTTTGCCTGCCGCGCAATCCCCGCTGCGGAATCTGCAAAGTTTCGCCAAACTGCGATTATTTCAAGCGCGCGCAAAAAATCTTTAAATAACTATTGCTGTTCTTTTATTCTGGTTCTGATGGCAATTGAGTTAAAGAAGTGCGAACAGCTGCAAAAAGCGATTGGCGCGATTTCGACTTTTATCACTGAAGGCAATTTTCGCTTCAACAAGCACGGGATTTCCTTCAAGGCAATTGACCCCAGCCAAATTGTTTTGGTTTCTTATTTCATTGAAAAAAAATGCTTTGACAAGTTTGACATTGAGCCAAACTTCATCGGAATTGATTTGGTTGAATTGAACAAGATAATGCAGCGCGTTCTGCCGAACGACAGGCTGTCGCTTGACGTGACTGACTCGGAATTGCTGGTAAAGCTCGATGGCGAACTGGCGCGCGCATTCCATTTGCCCTTGCTGGATGTTGCCGAAGAGGAAATCAACATGCCGCAGACAAAGTTTGACGCGACAATACAGCTTAACGCGCGCACAATCAAGGAGGCATTGAAAGACGCTTCATTGTTTGGCAGCAGCGTTGTATTGCGCGCAAAAAACAACGAGCTTGTCATTGAAGCGCGCGGCTCGCAAGGAAATTTGAAGACAGTGATTAAGGAATCAAAAAACGTTTCAATCAAGGCAGGCGCTGAAGTAGTGAGCAAATACAGCCTGAATTTTTTGCAGAACCTTGTAAAGGAAGCCGATTCTGAAAAAAAGATTCTTGTTGAAATGAAAAGCGATGCGCCAATGCGAGTTTCCTATCCCATCGGCGAAGGCCAAATAGTCTACCACCTTGCACACATGATTTTGTGAGTTCCAATGGAAGCGCGGCTTGCGCTTGTTTTTTAATTCTTTTAACCCAAAGATCTTTTTGATGTTTTCTGCAGAAGAATTGCGCTTTGCGCAAAAATACCCTTTTTCTTCCACAGCCAGGAGAATAGTTAAAGAGCATTCTTTTTCCTTGGAAAATGTGCCTGAGCACGTGCAACGCCAGGCAGCCTTCATTATTTCTGTTGCGTGGCAGGGCAAGCCGGCGAGCGCAAAGCAGGCGTTTTCCGATGCCGATTTGATGCTTGCGGAAGTTCAGGCGTTTCCTTTGGCAAAAATTTTGCTTTCCTTGATGAAGCGCCCTGAATTGTTTTCGCGCTTTTCCGCGCTTATTGGAAAAAACACTTTTTTTCACTTGGAAAACGAGAAAAAAAAGAATGACGTGCTGTTTTCCCTTGCGGAAGATTTTGGAATAAAGTTTTCCCTGCCAGAAAGGAACGATGCGCTTGCCGAAATTTCACTGGTTGATTTTTTGAAAGCAGGGTTTAACGAACAGTTTATGAAGCTCTGCAACCAAAAGGTTTCAAAAGGAAAAGTTTTTTTGAACCAGAATGATTTTGCCCGCTTTTTGGCTGCCTTTGCGCAAAAAAAAGTTTTTGAATCTTTGCCTGTTGATGCGGGCGGCGCGCCAAAGCAATTAAAGCAGCTTGCTTCTGAATTGTCGGCAAAGCTTGCGGCGCGCCAGTTCAAGGAATTCGATGCAATTATTTCAAAAACAGTCACTCCCGCCGCATTTCCTGAATGCATTGCAATAATGTACAACGATTTGCTTGCTGGAAAAAACCTGCCGCACCTTGCGCGCTTTGACATTGCGGTTTTTTTGGGTTCAATCGGCATGCCAAAAGAACAAATAGTGAACTCTTTCAGAAAAGCCGCGAACTTTAACGAAAAAATCACCCGCTATCAGGTCGAAATGATTCTGCAAAAGAAATACAAGCCTGTCAGTTGCGCAAAAATGCGCGAGCACGGCATTGCGTGTGCGGCAGACTGCGGCTACAAGCATCCCTTGCAGTATTACCGCTCGCGCTTGAAGCGCGCGCAACAAAGCGAACAGGGAAAAGCGCCGGAACAAAAAAAGGTGGCTGCATGAACACAGCCTTGGCTAAGGCTGGTGAACAGCCTTTTGGGAAAAGGCCGGCGAAAAAACGCTTTCGCGAATGCGCGATTGCCATTGCAATCTCGCAAAACAAAAGAAGGGCAGCATATGAACACTGAACAATTTTTGCTGGGGCGTTTCCGCGGGTATTACCAGAATACTTTTGTTTCCGAACCCCCTGTTGTTGAAAGGCGCGAATTTGGCATTGGCACTTTTGGCAAAAAAATTTCCAACCGGCATTTGGCTTTCAAAGACAGCAAGGATTTCAACATGTTTTTGCGCGAGCAAACCCCGTTTTTTGTTTCATATTCCGCAGCATATTATGAAGAGCCGTGGGTTTCTCCCATGGGCGAAAAAGGCTTTTTGGGCAGCGATTTGGTTTACGAATTCGATGCTGATGATATAAAGACAGACTGCAAAAAAGAGCATGATTCCTGGCAATGCGCTTGCGGTGCACAGGGAAAAGGAGCAATCGAAAATTGCACTGCTTGCGGAAAGCCGGTGAGAGTAGAGCAATGGGTTTGCCCCAAATGCCTGGATGCAGTAAAGCAACAGGTTTTCCGCTTGTTGGATTTTTTGCAGAATGATTTTGGCTTCAATGACGGAATAGAAATTAATTTTTCCGGTTCAAAAGGCTATCACATTCACGTTCGCAGCGAGGCAGTGCGCGCGTTTTCCCGGGGCGCGCGAGCAGAGCTCATTGATTACCTTATGGGCACTGGCTTGATTATGGAAAACCTTGGTTTTTTTGAGCAAAACAAAATGCTTTTTTGCCCGAAGCCGAACGCTTTGGGCTGGGCAAAGCGCCTGCGGCAAGCGCTCTTTGAATTTGTTTCAACCGCAGACTCTGAGCGCTTTGCGGTTGCAGCTTCCACTACCCACAAGTTTGCGGAAAAAGTTTTGTTGGAGCGTAAAAAACTGCTCGATGCAATCGAAAAAGGATTTTTGCTGCAGGTGCGCAGTGCAAAAAACAGGGAATTCTGGCAAAGCATTCTCGCTTTCCTGCTGGAACAGCAAAAGCTAGACATTGACAGGCAAACCTCGATTGACTTGTACAAGATTATTCGCGTGCCGGAAACACTGCACGGGAGCACCGGATTGCTGGCAAAAAAATTATCCTTTAATAACCTTTCCAGCTTTAATCCATTGGCAGAAGCAATTGCGTTTTCAGAAAAGCCAGTGAAGCTGCGGGTGAAAAAAGCTCCGCGGTTCTTTTTGAAAAACTCTTGGTTCGGGCCGTTCGAAAACGAAACTCTCGAATTGCCGGAGTTTGCGGCTGTTTTCTTGCTTGCAAGGAATGCCGCGGAGTTAATTTAAAGTCAGCCTGGTGTAATGCATGGAATTGTCATACGATGAAATTCGCAGGATTTACCGCCTGGAAAAAAACACTTCGCGCCTGGTTGAAGTCGGCGAAAGCTTTTACAACAAGCTCAATGATTTTGTGAAACAGGAAAAAGAAAACTACATCAAGTCGCTGAAAGAGTTTTCGCTCGAGGAAGCGCGCGATTTTGCAAATTTGAAAAAAATGATTGAAGAAATTTTTTCCATCCGCGAAAAAAAAATTCTCACGCTTGCTCTTGTTGCTTCGCGCACCAACGAGCACAACAGCGAGCATATGGCAGTGCAGGAAAAGCAAATGTTCACTGAAATCCTCGCAGTATTGCAGAGGCAGCGCAGGCTTTTGGCGGAAATTTTTGCGGCAAACGGAAATTCGCACACTGAAAAAAAAGAAAAAGAGCTCGAGTGGATGAAAATCCGCGTGCTCAAAGAAGTGCCTGCTTTTATCGGCACTGACATGAAGGAATACGGGCCGTTTTCAAAAGACCAGGAAGTCGAATTGCCCTACAAGATTGCAAACTTGTTCCTTGAAAGAAAGCTCGGCGAAACAGAAGAATAAGCAAGCTTTCGCGGCTTTTTGCGGTTGTTATCCATTTAAAAAAACAAGCAGCAAAAGAATCTTTTTTGGCAAGTAATTTTGAGCGTGAAAAAATGCAAAGCGAAATGCCGGAAATCGGCGAAATTGTTGTCGTAAAAATCAACAGAGTTTTAGATTACGGAGTGTTTGCAGAGCTATTGGAATATGAGGAATTAACTGGATTTGTTCATGTTTCAGAGATTGCAAGCAGATGGGTAAAGAACATCCGCAACCACGTGAAGGAGAACCAGATTCGCGCGGCAAAAGTCCTTGCAATCCGGCGCGACAGGAACCAGATTGACCTTTCGCTGACAAAAGTGGGAGAAAGCGTCCAGCGCGTGAAGATTGACGATTACAAAAAAACAAAGCGCGCGCAAAAGCTCGTTGAACTGATTGCGGAAAAGCAAAAAAAGCCTTTTGAAGAAGCATGGCAGAACGTTGCCGAACCATTGCTGGAAAACTATGAAACTCTTTATGATGCATTGCAGCAACTGTCTTTGTACGGAAAAGAAGCAGCAAAAGGCGTTGCCGCAAACTGGGTTGACGTTGCGGTTGATGTTGCGCAGAGCAGCATTGAAGTGCCAAAACGCGAACTCAAAGGAGTGCTGTCGCTTTCTTCATTGGCTCCAAACGGCGTAGAATTAATAAAAAAAGCGCTTGCTGAAGCAAAGGGAAAATCTAACGACATTGAAATTTTTTACACCGGCTCTGGAAAATATGCAGTGCATGCCAAAGCCTATGATTTCAAGCAGGCGGAAAAACTTTTGCGCGAAGCAGCCGACAGGGCAATAGAATCCATAAAAGCAAGTGCGGGCACCGGCTCTTTTGAAAAAACAGAAACAAAATAATTGGTGATGGAATGGCAACAAAAATAAGGTTTTTGAAAAAACCAGTGCTTAACGAACCCGTATTGCTAACGGGATTGCCAGGCATTGGCTTGGTAGGAAAAATTTCCGTTGATTATTTGCTCAAGCAATTCAAGGGAGAAAAGATTGCAGAACTCACTTCGGATTCTTTTCCGCCAAGCGTGCACACTTTTGACGCACAAATAGAACTCATTAAAGACGAACTGCATTATTGCAAAATCGGAAAAAAAGATTTTCTCTTTCTTGCGGGGCCAGTGCAGCCGAGCCTGGATTTTCACGCGGGCTCTGCACAAGAGCATTACGAGTTTGCACAGGCAATAGTTGATGCTGTTGCACCGCTTGGCGTCAAGCAAATTTTTACGCTTGCGGGCATTAACATTGGCGAACAGCGCATGGTGAAAGAGCCCGAGATTGTTGCCGCGGCAACAAGCAAAAAACTCTTGGCTGATTTGAAGAAAATCGGGGCAACAACGCAAAAACAGGACGGCCTGATTTCGGGAGCCGCAGGATTGATTCTGGGGATTGCAAAAGACAAGGGCATTGAAGGCGCCTGCTTAATGGGCGAAACAAACGCTTCTTTGGTTTACGGAGACCACGGGGCAGCAAAAAAACTCATAGAGTTTTTGGTAAAGCTCTTCGGCTTCTCGGTAAAAATGGAAGAAATAGAAAAAGAAAGCAAAAACATAGAGCGCGCTTTCACGCAATTGGCAAAGCAATTCGAACAGGAAGAGGACAAGCCGCCGGAGTCGGGCTTGAGCTATGTAAGATAAAATGGAGTGGTTTGATGCCAGATTTTAAGGTAAAAGATTTAAAGCCCCAATTAGCGGACGTGAGCATTGAGCTTACTGTTGTTTCAATGGGCGAACCGCGCACGTTCAACAGCTTCAAAGGGCAGGGAACAGTAACAAACGCGGCAGTAAAAGACGAAACAGGGGAAATTTCTTTGACGCTCTGGGGCGAACAATACAAGCAAGTGCACAACGGCGACACAATAAAAATAGAAAAAGGCTATGTTTCAGAATACCAGGGAAAACTGCAAATCAGCACTGGAAAATTCGGCACTCTCACTGTCACCAAACAAGGCGAAGAAAAAGAAGAAGAATAACGCCCTTTTCCGGCAAATGCTTATATATCTTTTTGATAACTATTTGATAGGTGGTTCTTTTGAGTGAAACTCTTGTAAGGCTTGAGGGCGCGCAGGAACTTGTAGTTGACAAACTGACAAAGCTCGGGATTTTTAAGACTAAAAGTGAAGTCATCCGCGCTGGCATTATCGAACTTGGAAAAGAATATGGCTTTATCGGGAATATTCGGCAAATTGAAGAAGAACTGGCAATAAAGAAAATGAAAAAAATAAGTGAACAGATAAAAAAAGGCAAAATAAAGCTTTTGACTGAAGAACAGGTAAAGAAAAAATACGGTTTCAAGTGATTGCTTGTTTGGGGTAATGTTTAAACCCGGCTGGGACAAGCACTATGCAAAGTTCAATTCTTCGGAAAAAGAAAGAGTCTGGAAAAAAATCCAACAGTTAAAATTCTTGTCCCGCCCCAGGCACCTGAAGCACGGCTTGCCGTTTTTTGTCGCCGAAGCAGGGCAATTTAGGGTTTGCTTTGAAGAAGTGCAAAAATCGCGCACGATTGTTTTTGTTGGCACGCACAAGCAATACGAACAGTGGTACAAGAGCCAATAGTGCCTATTGCAAGTCAGGGCTTCTTTCCGTATTTAAGCAAAATCTTGTCCAGTTCTTTTACCAGCCATTTTCTCCAATCATGTTCTAGTTGGGTTCTGATTAGTTTGACTAAAAATTTTTCTTCCTTGTTCAAATCCCGCTTTTCAAGCTGTTTGACTTTGGATAAGATTTCATAATCTTCGTCGGTTGACAATACATATTTTTTTTCCTCTGCTTTTGTCAGAGAAGCTTTTTTTGTCAATTTTTTCTTTTTTTCATTGAGCAATCCAAGATAATCCTTGTCTTTTAAAAGAATTTTTCGCAATTCATTCCCTTCATACCCTTGATTTTGGTAAAAGTCCTCAATTCTTTGCAGTGAATCGTTCTTCATAATAGGTTCCTTCCCATCAGAATTCTCCGAGGGTTTTTTGTTTTTTTGTTCCGCCCGCGGCTTTTAGTTTTCTTTCAACTTCACGCTCGGCACCCAGCAATTCTTCTTTTGTCTTGCAAATCAATGGTATTCCATATTGCCCGCCGCCGCCGGGAATGTATTGCACGAAACCCTTGCGGAAAGCATCAATATTTGCGGCTGTTTCAGCATGCACTTCTTGCAATTCCACAATTTGCACATCAACCAAAGCGGCAATTTCGTTCCCGAATTTTTCAACAAATTTTTTCCACAATAGCTGCACTGCCTCGTCTTCAATTTTTTTTGCCTTCAAAGTAATCTGGATTATTTCCGCCAAGGAAAGCAGGTGCAAATAAGGCGGCCTGAACGCAGGATGCTTTTCTTCTTTTAAAGTAGCAAGCATTTCTATCCTGTCGCGCACGCCGCGTTTTATTGTTCCGTCGCATTTTGCGCACTTCCAGCGCAATCGCTCTGCTTCTTCAATGGAATATTTTTCATAGCAGGCATTGCATGCAGTCAAATGGTATTTGCCTTCGCGCGGGTCAAGCCCGGCATTTAACGTGACAAGCTTTTCATCTTTTTCTTCCAGCGCTTTCTTTAACGCCTTAAAGCTAGGCTCTTTCATTTTGATGCGCGTGAATTCTCTTCCAATGCGGTGAGGCCAGGGAGAATGCGAATCAGAACAAGTCAAAAACTGGTAATTGTGGTTGTCTGCAATCAAATCTGCAAAATAACTGTCAGCGCTCAATCCCAATTCCATGAACCGAATGTTTTTTGCCTGTGATTTATAACAGGAGGCAATTGAATCAAAATGCGCGTAAACCGAATAATACGGAGTGAAAGCATGCGCGGGCCCGATAATGCCATTGCACTCTTGCACTTTTTCTGCAAGCATTTCAGAACTCAGCCTTAGCCTTGGCCTGCCGCAACCCCAAGAATCCAGAATTCCAAACGATTTGAGTTTTTCCCGCAAATTCTGCGCTTCAGCCAAATCAGGCAAATAAACCAAGTTGTGCACGCGGTCACTGCATTGTATTTCAGTTCCAACAATAAAATTCACTTCAGCATTTTTTGCTTTGAAGCAGCCGTTGCTTTCTTCCGCAATGCTTTCTTTAACGTGCGCAAACCATTTTGCGTGCGTAATGTCTGCGGTGGAGCAAACATGCAATCCCTTTAGCACAGCGTTTTCCGCTATCACCGGCAACAGCATGTTCTTGCTTACTCCCCCGCTGTACAAGCCGTGATAATGCAAATCGCAATTGAATTCTTTCATGGGTTTTTACCTTCTCCAAGCATCATGTCAATTGCTTTTATGCTTTGTTCCAATATTTTTGCTTCCGGCTCCAAACTTTCCACAATCCTTTTTTTGAGCGCTCTTTCAACTTCTATTGGCACTGTCCGAAAAACGCTTTTCAGTTCTGCAATTATTTTGCGGGTATTTCCAAGATTTACTTTCAAGGCAGCCCGAATTCTCAATAGCTCTTGCCTGTTTGGCTTGCCAAGCGCGCGAAGACGCTTGAATTCTCGCAAGTTTCTTTCAGCCCCCGCTTTTAGGCGCCCGGATTGCTCTAAAATTGCACTTATTTTTTCTGTTGCTTTTTCTATCCGCCGTATTCGCCTTTCAATTGAGTGCTCAAACAAGCCTGTCAAAGCAAGCCTTGCTTTTTGTTCAAGAGTTTTGTTTGCAAAATACTTTTGCCTTAACAGCGCTTCTTGTTCTGGCCTTGCCCTAATCAAATCCGCAGCCATTCTGCCCGCGCTTCTCCGCAACGCTCTTTCGCCTTTTTGGCCTGTTCGCAAGATTTTCTTTCCCATGCAATCCTCTTTTTTTATTACTAATATACATTATATTATAAAAATCAATTAAATAAGGTTTTTTTGTGAAAGAGGCAATATTCTACAAAAAGCTCAAAGAAAACAAAGTGCAATGCACTGCCTGCAACAGATATTGCGTGATTGAAGATGGAAAGATTGGCAATTGCGGAGTGCGCAAAAACATTGGCGGAAAACTGCAATCGTTGGTTTACAACCGCACTCTCACATTGACTGTTGACCCTGTGGAAAAAAAACCCTTATTTCATTTTCGCCCCGGAACACATTGCCTGGGCATTAGCACTTTCGGATGCAATTTTCACTGCCTGCATTGCCAGAACTCTGACATCAGCCAAGAGTTTTCAGAAAGCAAAATAGGCGATATTCCGCAAACAACGCCAAAAGAAATTGTCGAGCGCACGCTTGAAGCTCACGCTGAAGGTATTGCCTACACTTACACAGAACCAACAGTCTTTGCAGAATACGCTTTAGACACAATGAAACTGGCAAGCAAAAAAGGATTGTACAATGTCTGGGTTTCAAACGGTTACATGACTCGCAGCGTTATTGACGCAATCTCGCCATATTTGGATGCAATAAACATTGACTTGAAAGGCAACGCGCGGTTTTACAAAGAGGTTTGCGGCAATGTTTCTGCAGAAAAAGTAATGGAAAACATCCGCTATCTTCACGAAAAAAAAATCCACGACGAAATAACCTATCTAATAATTCCCGGCTATAACGACAATGATTCCGACATTCAAAAGGCAGTTGATTTTGTTGCCACGGTAGACAAAGGCATGCCATTGCATTTTTCCCGCTTTTTTCCACAATACAAAATGAATGCTGTTTCTCCTACTCCCAACGCAATATTGCAGCGCGCTCGCGAGATTGCAAAAAAAGCCGGTTTGCAGCATGTTTATTTGGGCAATGTTGGGGAAGAGGAAAATACTTTTTGCCAGAAATGCAATGCCTTGCTGGTGCGCCGCATTGGCTATTCTGTTTCAATCGAAGGTTTGAAGGCAAATGGCGCGTGCAAAAACTGCGGAACAAAAACAGGAATTGTTTTATAATGTTTTGAACAAGATTTTGTTTATGGCAAAAGCAGCAAATCCAAGAAAGAAAATGCATGCCGTGCTGAAAAGCACTTTGATTGGCGCTGGCCTTGGCGCTCTTGCAACAGCAGGCGCTTTGCACGACGCAAGAATCAGGAGAGGGCATGCTGATTTGGCAGAAGGGAGTATTCACGTCATAAAAGAAGAGATTAGGAAGCGGGACCTTGCGCCTCCAAATGTGCGGCGTACTATAGAAGAAAACAGGATTTTATTTAAGCAAAAGCCACTTGAAGCCGAGCTTGCGCAAGCAGAGAGAACAGACGGCAAATATGCAAAGCAAGAGAGGGCGCGCGAGGCAAAAATGCTTTCTTTTGCAAAATACCCTATTCTTGCGGGCGCTGCAGTTGGCTTTGGCGTTGGCGCTTTAATGCACAGGCGCAAAAAAAAACTCTTGCGGCGAACCCAGCACAGGCGCTAAATTATAGTTTGGTGATAATGATTGGCAAGCGTAGTGATAAGCAGGTTTCTGAAGCAGAGAATAAACAAGCACAGAAAAGCAGCAGGCATTGCCAGAAGAAGCCACAAGCAGGCAGAATTTCTTTTTGAATCAACCCGGTCTGGTCATTGGGACGCGATTGCGAGCATAAGCAAGACTAATGAAGGATGGCACAAAAAAAGACTGAAGCGTTTGCAGGTTTTGCGCAGGCTCATAACAAAAAACCCGCGCAAAAGCGCACGCAAAGGAAAATAATCTGGTTTTTATGGAAAAACCTGTTTTGAAGGAATACAGAGGAAATTTTACAGTAACCTTCGGGCCTTACAGAACGCGAGTTATTTTTGGAAAACCAACCAGCGGCATTGCTTCTTTTAATGCAAACATTTTTTTGGGAAAAAAAAGCATGGCTTGGCTTGAAGGTTGCACTGTTGCAGACGGAACAATTGCAAGGCTGAATAATATTTACGCGGAAGAAGGAATCAGCAGAACCCAAGGATTGCGCGCAATTGGAGCAATGCTGCATTGCTTTGAGCCAGTGTTAAGGAAGAAGGGAGTCAAAAAAGCCATGGCGCGAACGCACGGAACTTTTTCTAGATTCATGGCACGGTTTGGTTACAAAGAAACTGCTCGCGCACAAACAGCAAGAGACGTAGAAAAACAGCCCTCCCGAAAAGCAATTGTTCCGCGCTTTTTGCAGTGAGCCTGCAAGAAAAATGCAATGAAAACTCGCAGAAGAAGATGATTCAACCAGCTTCTTTTCAAAACAATCCAAGAAACTTTAATGCAAGCATTACTCCAATGCCGGCCAAGCCAAAGATTACTGAAACAATTAGCGAGGCCCAAAACGGAAGGCTAATGCCAAAAACATATTTTACTATTGCCCAAACAACAATCCCCAAAACAGAATTAATGATTATTCGCTTTAGCAATAAAACAAGCAATATTGCAGCAACAATCAGCACTATTGCCCCGCCCAAAACCCAAGGGTTTCCAACAATAGAAAGCGCGTTTGTTGCCTGTGCGCTTGTTGCCTGCCCAAGCGAACCAAGAATGCTATCCGGCAAACCCATAATTATCCTATAATAAATAGCGCGGATTATGCTTTAAAACCAAGCCTTTTTCTTTCTTTAAAAAAGAAAGAAAAAGTCTACGGTCTTGCCAAAAAGAAAGAAAACTAAAAGGCATTGCCTACCCACTGAAAAAAAGGCAACGAAAAGCCTTGCTGAATTTGCGCGGGTTATGTTTTAAAACTCTTGCAGCAATGGCTTGTTAATGCAAAAGTTTTCTGAAGAACAAAAAAGAATTGCGCTTCGCTTGGTGGCCGGCGCAAAGACTGTTGAAGAGCTCGCAAAAGAACTAAAGCTCCCATACGACACGCTGAACGACCAGCTAAAAGAAATGTTAACCCTAAAGCTGGTTACAAAAGACGGTTTTCCGACAAAGTTTTCCCTAAAGCCAGAGATTGTTGAAGAGCTGGAAAGGCGCAAAAAAATAGAGGAAACAGACAAAAACCACATTCGCGTAAAGGCAATAATAGAACTGCTTGCTTTAGAGCCGCAATTGCTAAAAAAAACAACAGACACGCTGATTGAAAACCTCAAAAAAGAGCAAACTTTCACTGTTTATGCAATAAAAACCAGTCCAGTTCTGAAAGACGGGGAAAACTACAGCAGTTTCCTGGATTTGAATTTTTCAGCAAAAGACTTCCGTTCAATAGTGAGATTCATGTATTTTTACGGTCCCATTTCTGTTGAAATAATAAAGCCCGCAAAAATAGAGCTAAAAACCCAGGATTTCCAGGACGGCTTAATGGACATGGCGGAAATGATTCAAGCATACGTCCAATACATTACAAAACTAATGAACAGGGAAGAATTAGAAAACCTGCACCACAGAATCATAACCGGAAAATAAAGCAAAAAAACTTCGGCAATCGCCAAAAAACTCGCTAATATCCATTAACTTTGACGAAAAAAAATCCTTCGGCAATGGGCGAACCACCATTCACCAAAAGACGGAAATTTTGCCTTGTTGGCAAAAAGAAGCCCAAATTAAGCTCTGTTTATAGCGAAAACTATTTAAATAGAGGGTGGCAATAGTTAGTAGAGCCAATAGTTCGAAAGAACTATTCTTACACATTGTTTTCTTGTCGTAAGACAGGACTATATGGCTTTAATTCCTTTATTGAATTCATGAGGTGAAAAAAAACATGAAAGGATTCAACATAAAAAAGCTAGTAACTATAGCTGTTGGCGCAGCATTAGTAGGCTCAGCTGTAGCTCCGATTGCGGCGGCGGCTTTCACTGATTTAACAAAGTCCGACGTTGTTGACGCAAGCGGATCGCCAGTAGTAGACATAGTTGTTGGCTCACGCGCAGCAGTAAGCGATGTTGTATGGGCAGGAAACATAGCAGCAAAATTAGCCCAACTCGCTACTAAAACAACAGCAGTAACAGGAGGAGCAGGTGCTGCTTCACCGACAGTCTCAGACATTAGCGTGACTGTAGCAGTCGGCGGAACAACAACAGTAACCGGCGGAAAAACCTTCTTCACCAGTTCAGGCAGCACAAGCGACTTCAACTCTGCATCCTTGGCTTCCTCGGAACCAAACTTCACAGACCAGAACGTTACAAATTCAAACGTTCCAGCCTTGAAGTACTACGGAAGCAAGGCATACACCTTGAACAACACAAGCTACACTACAACCATGCAGGAAAAACTCAACTTCACAGTGACCGCATTATACGACTCTTCGACAAACAAAGCGATTGTCGCAAAAGTCCTGCAAGGAAAACTAAAATATCTTGTAGACTTGGGTTCAGGAGTGCCGGCAGTCGAAGCAATCGGCGGAGGCGCCAACTTTGCTGACGACAAGAACGACAACGTTCTAATCCCGTTCTTCGGCAAAGACTATCTTGTAAAATCAGTCTCAAAGAGCTCTGGCTTGATCGAATTAGTCGAAACAAGCGGAGACAAAGACTACAAAGAAGGAGACAAGATAGAAAGCCTGACAGACGCAAACGGCAACACGTATTACGTCAAAGTCGGACCAGGCGGAGTAGACGGCACAACAAACAAAGTAAAATTAGACATATATGACAGCGCTGACAACAGGATTGACGGCGGCTATTACAGCACAGGAGACGTAACGTTCTACAAGAACGGACAAGCCTTCTTGGCAACCAGCCTCAACATCAGCGCAATCCTAAAAGCATCAGTGTCACAGTCAGATGTCTTCACTGCAACAATCTACGTCGGAACATCAAGACTATTGCTGTACGACTCAAAAGGATATCCATACGACTCCTCAAAAGCAGCAGACGACTATGACTACACTACTGCCCTAACTTGGAGTGCAGACAACAACTACCTGACTACAATCGCAATAGTGAACAGTTCCAGAAAAGTCTGGAATGCTTCAACAGCATTGAAAGTCGGTGCTTCAGTGAACTATCCAAACAACGTTGGTTCATTGAAGATTGTCGGGTTCCAGTTGCCGGGCGGAAGCGCAAGCAAGTCTGAAAGAACAACAGTCGTAACAATCGGTAGCACTATGCTAGAGTACAAGGACACAACGTACGAAGCAAACCACAAAATACCGTTCTACAAGTACGTTGGAGAATTGTCAGATGCAGGCACATCAACCTTCACAGTGGACGGAAAAACATTCTGGACAAAGCTCTCGCTAACCGATGTGAACGTCTGGGCTTCAGACGCAACAGGTGGAAGAGTAAATGTTCCGGACCAGAACAAATGTATCGGCGACGGAAACTACATCAACGGACAAAGGTTGAATGTAAACACACTAAGCGCCTCAGGCGGTACAGCAAAGTTCGGCCCCGGAAACACAACCAAGAACATTGGCGACGTTATAGACATCAACGGAATGCAGCTAAAGTTCTCTGGAATGAGCCTGGCAAGCTCCTGTATATACCTGACAGCTGACGGAAACGTAACCATAAAAAAGGACAGTTCCACGGGAACACTAGTCCAAGAAATATGGTATGCGGACGAAAACGCTGCAACAACCGCAAAGGTTGCATTGGCAGGAGCAAGCGACGTTACAGCAAGCTTTACGCCAATGGTAGACGAAAGAACAGACGTTGCAAGAGTCTGGCTGTTCATGAGCGACCAGAACTTCACCACACAATACAACAAGAAAGTCGGACTGACTTTCACAGACACGGCAGAAAACTATGGCGCATCAGTTCCATATTATCTGCCAAACAGCACAGACCTGCCATCAGACCTCAACGGCGGAGCCAGCTACAATGTGAACAACTATCACATTGCAGAGTTCAAAATAGACGAACAAGACGGCTCTGAAACAGGAGTAAACCTGGCAGACTACAACGTCTTCATTGACACGAGCACGGGTGGCGCAGTAGCTTTGCCAAACGCACAGCTATCCTACTACGGCAACGAGATCAACTACAACCCGGATGGAAAGGCTGACAGCAGCAATCCGAACTGGAAAGTCAGCGAGAATACCTCGCAGTCTTATCCAACGACAGCATACTCTGACTACGGCACGTATGTTGTGTTGTCAAACCACATAGCGACCTTCACACTGCCTGAAAACAAGCCGCAATTCGAATTGCTGATAAGCGGCACAGGCACAACGACAACAACAACAGGCGGAGAAGAGCTCACAATAGCAAAAGGAACGACAAAGAGCACTACCTCAGGCACAACAATCGAAGTAAAGGACATAAACTATACTGCGACTTGTGCGGCAGGATCAGGCTCATGCGCTCCAAGCTCTTTCGAGCAGGTTGTGCCAGTGGGCAAGTTGGTCTATACAGACGACAGCCCGCCAGCGGGAAAAGTAATCGTTGTCGGAGGGCACTTAGTGAACGCTCTTGCAAAGGGCATCACTGAGGATACGCTCGCAGCAGCAGGCGACCAGATGGCTGAAAAACTTGCAAACGGCGACATTGTCGTTGCAGGATTTACAGCAGCAGATACGGCCGCGGCAGCACAAGAGCTAATCAACGCACTCGACGCCTTGACACAATAAAACCATTGGATAGAAAAAATTAGGCCAAAAGCCTAATTTTTTTCTTTTCTTTTTTTTTCAAAACCCGGCAATAAAAATTTTGTTTTTGCGGTTTGAATCTGTTTAAATTTGTTTTGCTCGGAATTGGTTTTTATGGACAAAAAAACAAAAACTTTTTCTCTCCTGCTTGTTGCGGCAATACTCATTGTTGGCGCTTTTGTTTTGCTCAATGGCCTGGGCGCTTTCGCGTTCGAGTTTGAAAAAGAAAAGGTTTTGTTTGTTTCAAACGAGGCAAAGCCGCTTGAATTAATGCAAAGCTTTAACCTCAACGACAAGGTTTTTGTTTCTCCCGCGCTTTTTGAAGCCGGAAAGGAAAACGCTTCAATGAGCGCTGCTTTTAACATCCTGCAGGCGGTTTTCGTCGGCAATGACAAGAACACTGTCAGCCTCTGGCGCGTTTTCGGAAACAATGCAGAATTGCTTTCCTGCCGCACAAACAACGGCAATTTCCAAAACGACATCGAGCTTTCCGCAGAGGATTGCTTTCGTTTGCTGGAAGACAAGAACAATGCAATAGTGCTTGTTTCAATGCCGCAAAAAAACCAAAGCGGAAAAAGCATTATTGTTTTTTCGAGCAACCGCATTGAAATAACCCCGGACACTGCAGACCGCGCCGCAAAAGTTTCCTTTGTTTTCCTCAAAACAATGTACGACAACGCAGAGTTAATAATCAACCAAACAAACCAACTTACCGGCTTGGTGAAATAACCCCAACAAAAACGGTTATGGTTAAATGCATTTGAAAGCACGCACTGTCTTTGCTTTTCTTGCGCTTTTTTTACTGGCTTTTTTGGTTGTAAGGCTCGAGTTCTTTTTGTGGGTTTTTCTTTTATTGTCGATTGTTTTTTTGTTTGTCGGCTGCGTAATGCTCGCCGGCTATCTGCGTTTTACAATGGAAAAAAAGAAAAAATCCAGCGAGTTTCCGAGCGTTTCTGTTCTGATTCCCTGCTATAACCGCGCAAATTCCATTGAAAAATGCCTTGCGGCAGTAAAGGCAATGAAATACCCAAAAAAAGTCGAAATAGTAGTGGTTGACGATGCAAGCAAAGATGCGTCTTTCAAAATTCTTGGAAAAATTTCCGGCATAAGGCTGTTTCGCAATCAAAAAAACAGCGGCAAGGCAGCGTCCTTGAACCGGGCAATGAAAATCGCAAAAGGCGAAATTGTTGCTTGCATTGACGCCGACACGTATCCCGCGCCAGACGCACTGGAAAAAATGGTTGCAAACTTTTACAATGAAAAAGTCGGCGCTGTTTCCGCCTTAATAAAGCCGGTTGAAACAAAAAACATTCTGCAAAAAGCCCAAGAGATAGAATACCTCATCGGCTTTGGGTTTTCACAAAGCGCAATGTCTTCAATGAACAGCATTATAGTAACTCCGGGCCCAATGGCGCTTTACCGCAGGCAATTATTGATTGACATTGGCGGCTATGACGAAAAAAACATTACTGAAGACATGGAAATAGCATTGCGCATAAGGAAAAACCGTTTTGACATTGTAGCTTGCCCCGAAGCAAAGGTTTTTACTGAAACTCCCGACAACTGGAAAGACTGGTTCAGGCAAAGGCAACGCTGGTATCGCGGAAAGATTTTCAACACTTACAAATACAGGGACATGATTTTCAACCTAAAATACGGCGAGGTAGCGCACTTTGGCTTGCCGTTGACTTTCATGCTAGAAATGTCCTCTGTTTTCATGATTTTTTTGATTATTGCAAACTTTGCGGACGCACTGATTTTTGGCGTGAAAGTTCTTGCAGCATCAATACACACCGGCTTTTTTCCGTTGGAAGTTCCCGCAATTGCAATGAACTCCGTAAGCGTTTTTGTTAATGCAGTGATTTTGGCAAATTTTGGCGTCGGAGTATCGCTATCGCACCAGGTTGCAAAAGAAAAAATCAGCCTTGCAAAACTCCCGGGAATAGTTTTCATTATTTTCTTTTACAGCCTTTTTGTTTCGCTTGTCTGGCTGGTTTGCCTCTTCAAAGAAATAAATAAAAGCAGTTCACAATGGTAGTGTGTCTATGAAAACAGAATACTTGTTAGGGCTGTCAATAGCCTGCCTTTTTGTTTCAGCCGCCTTCTTTTTTTTGGCACGCATGGAAACAGAAAGCGTCAACAGGCTGCGCATCAACCTTGAAAACGCTTCGATTGAATCAGAAAGCGCAAGGATTTCATTGCTTTTGGCACAGAGCTTTGGCGAACAAGACAAATACTGCCTTGCAATAAACCAGCGCATCAGCTCGCAATTGGCAAGAAACTTTTCCCTTGTTTCACAGATTGATACAGCAAACAAGGAAACATTCACTTCAGACATAACACAGCTAAAGCAAAAATACTTTCTCTCAAATGCAGAATTATATTATTACCTGAAACAGTCAAAGCAAACCTGCGGCCAGAACACTGTGCTAGTGCTTTACTTTTACCTTGATGCAGTGCCGTGCGCTGACTGCTACCTGCAAGGCAAAATTTTGGATTCAATAAGGGCAAAGTGCGCAAACTTCAAGGTGTTTTCTTTTCCCGTTGACGTTGACGTGGAAACAACAAGCTTCTTCAAATCTTTTTTCGGCATAACCAGCGCGCCCGCAATAGTAATCGACAGCAAGGTTTTGCCCGGCCTGCAAAGCGAAGCGCAAATATTGCGGGAATTCAAGTGCGAGCAATAAAAAAGCAAAAATTACGCATTGCGGGTTTTCATCAGCTCTTCAAGCACTGTCGTCGCATAATTTCCTTTTTCCAGAGAAAACCTCACAATTGCCTTCAGCTTGCCATCGTTGAATTCGTCCTCGCAAATTTCCAGCAATTCCGGCTCAAGCAAAGCCAAAACAATCTTTTTTCTGCTGCCCTTGCTTGAAAGCTCTGGCATCTGCTTTACGAAAAAATCTTTCAATTCAGTTCCTTCTTCCCCGAGCACTTTTTTTTCAATTTCTCCGGCTTTTCCATCAGCCAAAACAGATTCAAAGCCAAACAATGCTGCTGCGGGAATCCCATCCTCCAGCACATCCCCGTCAATCTGTTTCAAGCCAAAACCCAGCTTCAAGCGCTCTTCAATAATGCGGTTGAACAAATGGCTTTGGTACGCGTGCGTGAACAAAAACCTGATTGATTTTGGCAAATTGCCAAACGCGTTCACAAAATCCTTCGGATGCTTGCACAAATGATGAATAATCGCTCGCTCAAACCTGTATTCATTCGGAAACTCGTTGACAGCGCGCGAAAAATCCCGCGTTTCCGCAAGATTCTTTCTCGCTGCCTTCACTGCCTCTTCTTCTTTCTCCGCAGGCGCAGTCAAATACAACATTACTGCCTCTTCCATATTCCCTTTCACAAATTCCTTTCCTACTCTGTGAGTTATTTGCCTTATGCCGCCAAATCGCTGTTCGCCAAAAAAATTTGCAATCCCGTCCTTTTTTGCTTCGGCAAAAAAATCTTTTATTCTTTCTTCAATCTCTTTTTTCTCCAGCTCTAGCGCGCGGATTGTTATTGTAAACCTGTTTCCTTTCAGCGAACCTATTTCAATCCGCTCGTTGCTCCATTCAGCATTCCGCAAGTCCATTAATTTGCTGCTGAATTGCTCCAAGCGTTCAGCCGGCGGCTGAAAGAGAGAAATGCGCTGGCAAGTGATTGCCCGCTTGTCTTTCAAGCCAGCATAGCCAATGCGCTTCTGGCTCAACTGCAAATAACGCGTCAAGCGCTTTATGCAGAAAGAAACATCGGAATTGAATTTCTCCAAGTCAAAATGAAGAAAATCTTTTTTTTCAGGATTCTCCGGAACAATTATTTTTGTAGGATTGTCCAAAGCGCCTTCTTCCAGGAATCGCTCCACGCGCGCAATCCTGCCATCCCGCGCTATTTCTTCCACAATGAAATCAGAATAACGCAGCTTTATTTTTCCGCCAATTCCCAAGCAAGAAGTAGAACAAACCATGCAAATGCACGCTTTCTATTTTGACCTGAAATAATAAAGATAAAGCATAAACACAGAGGTTGCAATGTTCAAAGAAAATAATGCATTGTTATAAAGGTTTTTTACTTCAACAACGTTGTAAAACAGCATTGCGCTATTGCCAATAACCCAGCACCAAACCATTGCCGCGCTCAAGCCCTTGCGGGCTTTTGTTTTGATTTGCGTGTAAATCTGTGGCAATACTGAGAGAACAATTATGGCATTCCCTATTATTGCAATAATCTCGAGCATTCTGTGCTTCACCTGTATCGCAGCATTGCGCCAATTCCGCCAAAGCCTTTGAAAAACTGCTCTCCTTCTGTTGTTTCAGTGCTGATGACTTTTGCCTCCGCGCTAGTGCTGTGCGCTTTTTCTATCATCCAGTCAATGTAATCAATTTCTTCAACAAGCTCTGCTTCAGTATTGCATTTTGGGCAGCGTTCTGAATTAGCATTGTAATTTGCCGGCTCTTTTACTACTCTTTCAAAGCTTTCATTGCAGTGCTCGCAAGTGAACTTGAAAACCTCCCATTCTATTGCTTCTGACAACAGCAGCACTGAAACCTTTCCGATTGCCAGTGTTTCTTCAACCTCTTTTTGGCCGTATGTTGCAAGATTGCCTTTCACTACTTCTTCCAAAAATTTTGTTATTGTAACGCGCTCTCGCATTAATTCGGTGTCATGCAATATTTCTTCGCTGCGCTGCATTATTTCCCGAATGCCTGATTCGTCAGTATAACTAATGTCAAGAATGCCGATAATTTTTCCTTTTAGCCTGTAATCTAACAGCCCTTTGTTCAAAAAATAGTTTTTTGTTGCTCCCGGGCCTCCGACAATAACACCTTTTATTTTGTCCTGGTGCTCTGCAAACAATGCATTGACTTTTTCGCTTATTCGCTTGTAAAAATCCTGTGCTGCCTCTTCCCTCAAATGTTCAAAGCGTTTTGCACTTTGCCCGCCTGCCCTGAATTTTCCTGAAACCCCGCTGGTATAATGCGCGATAACATCAAATTTTTTTCCCAATAGTATTGCAATTGTTGCCTCTCTCTTGTCCATAGTAATCAAAACATAAATGTCACTCGGCTTCACCATTTCTTCTAATGGGTCCAAATGGAATTGTGAATCGCACCAATACAGCTTCACTTTCAACCGCTTCGGCGGCTTTATTGTAAACAGGCGGATATCGCTTCTTCCCTCTCGCTCTGAAACGTTTCCGCAGAAAACAACCAAACCATTCGGCGGAATCTTAAAGTTAATGGTTTTCAAAAAATTGCTTATTTTTCTCAATGCGCCCTGCACGTTTTTTCGCGTTTGCGGGCTCTTTATGTTGGAACTTTGCGACATTTCTTCTGTCAATTGGCCCATTACAGAGCCTCGGTCAGCATCAGCCGGAACGTATTGGCTAATCAATTCTGTTCCCTTTCCGCTGAATTCCTTCAGCTTTCTGATGCGCTTTTTGAATACCGCAACCTCTGCTTCATCAACTTGTTCTATTGCCTGTGCCATTTTTGCACTTCCATTAGCTTATTAAATCATTTAGAAATTAAATCTATTAAACCATTTTGGTGTTTTGTTTGAATAATATTTTTGTTGTTTCAATCGGCGGAAGTTCAATAATCCGCGAAAAGCCCGAGGCAGAACTAATCCAGAAAATCTGCAACTCGATAGAAAAACTGTCCAGTGAAGGGTATAAATTCGCTTTGGTGGTTGGCGGCGGAAAAACAGCCGGAGACTATGTCAATGCTGCCCGCGAACTGGGAGCAAACAATTTTGTTCTTGATGAAATCGGCATTCATGTAACGCGCTTGAACGCGCGCCTGGTTATTCAATCGCTTGAACGCGCGCACCGCGAAGTCCTGACAGAACTAAAGCACTCGCGCGAAATAATTGCCGAAGGAAAGATTCCTGTTTTTGGCGGAATGATTCCCGGCTACACGACAGATTCGGTTTCTGCATTGCTTGCCGAATACTTGCACGCCACTTTCATTAATTTGTCAAACGTCAAAGGGGTTTTCACTGCTGACCCGAAGCTTGATTCAAAAGCAAAGTTTTTGGAAAAAACAAGCTATGACGAAATTCTTTCAATTCTTTCAAAAACAGAAAACAAGCCTCGCCAGCACAAAATATTGGACATTCCTGCAGCGCTGATATTGAAACGCTCAAAGATAAAGTCCGTTATTTTGGATGCAAAAGACCTGCTTAATTTTGAAAATTCAGTCCGCGGAAAAAAGTTTGAAGGAACAACAATCGAAGCCTAAACGCGCAGGCAAGAAGAATTCTGGCAAGAAATATTCTTTTCCATCCACAAATGAAATATTTATATGATTTGCCCAGCTAGTTATGATTGATGGCGCAAATTATTGATTTATCGCTTTCACTGAACAATTCCACGCCGATTTATCCTGGTGACCCAAAAGTGGAAATAAAAACAGAATTGGGTTTCTGGAACCAGTCAATAGCAAATATTAGCGTTCATGCAGGCACGCATGTTGATGCACCGTTCCACAAGTTCAAGAACGGAAAAATGCTTTCAGAGTTTCCACTCGGGCAGTTTTTCTTAAGAGCTTTCAAAATCGTTTTGGAAAAAGACAGCGGGGAAATATTGGAATCTGAAATATTGCGTTTTGCAAAAAATATTGAAAAAGCAGAAGCAATAGTTTTGCAGACAGGATATGGCAAAAAAATGCTTGAAGGAAAAATTGACAAAGACTATCCCGCGCTTTCAAAAAAAGCGGCAGAGTTTTTGGCAGGGTTTCCAAACCTAAAACTTGTTGGAATTGATGCGCCAAGCATTGACTGCTACAAAAAGAGTGGTGCGCACGAACAACTTCTTGGCAAGAATATCCTTGTGCTGGAAAGCTTGCTAAATCTGGAAAAAGCGCCACAAGAATTCACGCTTGCATGCTTTCCAATAAAGTTCGAAAAAGACGCCGCGCCCTGCAGAGCAGTTGCAATAATTGAATAACAAGCAACACAAATATTTCAAAAGAGAATGAAAGTAAAGTTCTGGCAAGAGCTTCTTTTTGCTAAAACATTTCGTCAATCTTGAAATCTTGCAGCTTTTTTTCTCCGAGGGCAATCAGCAATTCTGTCGGGTTCAGGAATGGTTTTGTGAATCGTGCAAAATCGTCAATTGCAATCCTTGGACATGCAGTATTTACCAGCGCGTCAACATTGATTCCAAGCAAGTATTCCGGTTCGAACAAGTCCATGGCCAACAAAAAAGCGCGCCTGCCGTTTTCCTCGATTTTTTGTTTCAATTCAAGCGCTTTTTCTTTTCTGCACTGACCTTTTTTTGTGCTGATTAAAACCCCAAAGCTTTTTGCTTCAGCTGCTTTAGAAATCAGCGCATACCTCTGCCGCAAGAATTTGTCTTTTTCCACAGAAAAATCTTTCACTGTTTCTTCCAATGGGTTCAAAGCAAACACTTTGTTTTTTACTGCAAAAGCAATTCCCAGCGCGTGGAACAATCCGTCGCCGAAAAAAACAATTGCCCGTGTTTTTTTTTCCAGCGCGCGCGCATTGCTGTAACTGCATCCCAGCACTTGCCCGCTTGCTTCAACCAAAGCAATAATGCCGTTTTTTTCGAGTTCTTTTTGCAGGCTTTCAAGCGCCGGCAAATATTGGATTGTTGCAACCAATCCGATTTTTGAGATTTTTTCTTTTTTTAGCGCTTCGGCAAGCAGTTCTGCCAGGCCTTGGATTTTGTTGTTGTTTAGTTCGCTTTCAACCGCAATAAAAACGCTTTGCGTGCTAGAATCAACGAGCTTGCTGTGCCCCAGGTGGACAATTAGGTCTGCGTTCAGTTGTTTTGCCTTCAAGTCAGGGATGTCACAGGCTCCAAAGCAGGGTTCTGCCAAAGCAACGCACTTTGCATTGGTTTTTTGTTCGATTTCTTCAATCAGCGAGAGCGTTTGGGTTTTCAATCCTTCCGGCAACTGCAGCAAAACAAGCCTTGCTTTTTTCTTCTTGATTTCCGCAATTGCTTCAGATAAATCAATATTTGTCATTAGAAGAAATGATGTGGAAACGCATTTAAAGCGAATTATTCCGCCTTATTTCTTGTGCATTTTTTCCAGAATGAGTTTTTTTTCCTCGAGCAAAACAGTGTGCCGTATTTTTTCTACTGCATCAATATTCGCTGAAACGCTGTCAATGCCAAAGCGCACGAGTTTCTTCACCATTTCCGGATTGCTGCCTGCCTGCCCGCAAATGCTTGTTTTTACGCCGGCTTTTTTGCAAGCGTTAATAACGTGCTCTATGCTGCGCAATACCGCGGGATGCTGTTCAGTGAACCATTTTTGAATTCGCTCGTTGTTCCTGTCAATGCCCAAAGTCATTTGCGTCAAATCGTTTGTTCCAAAAGAAATAAAGTCAATGTTTTCCGCAATCAGCTCTTCAATTATCCAGACTGCCGCGGGAACTTCAACCATTATTCCAAAATCCAAATCCTTGTCGTCTGGATTCAAGCCGGTTTCTTTTGCAACCTGTCTTGCCTTTCGCACTTCTTCAACGCTCTGCACAAACGGCAGCATTATTCCCACGTTCTTTAATCCCTCGGAGCGCAATTGCTTTATTGCTTCAAACTGTGCCTTCAATAGTTCCGGCTCGTCCAAGTCCCTGCGGATGCCGTGCCAGCCAATCATTGGATTGTCTTCGTGCGGTTCCATTTCTCCGCCTTGCAAATGCCTGAATTCGTCTGTTCGCGCGTCAAACGTCCTATACCAAACAGGCTTTCCCTTGAATTTTTCTGCAACCGCCTTTATTCCTTTTTTTATCACTTTGACCAGCTCGTCTTTTTTGCCCTCGCGAATGAATTCCGCTGGATGTTTTCCGCTTTCAGTAATCATGTGTTCTGCGCGCAATAATCCAACGCCGTCTGCGCCTGTTTTTGCCGCGTCTGTTGCCGCTTCGGGCAAGGCAACATTGACTTTTACTTTTGCAGCGACTTTCCTCAAAAAGCCAATCAGCAATTCTTCTTCTTCTAACACTTCGTTTTTTGTCATTTCTTCTTCTTTTTTTTTGCCGAATTCCCCGAAAATCTCGTCGGCAATTTTTTTGCTTTCCAGCGGCAACTCGCCTTCTTCTTCCTTTTCTTCAATTGCCTCTTCCAGCGCGTCAAGCTCTTTTTCTTCAACGATTTCCATTTGTTCTTCTTCTGTTTTTTTTGGCGCCTGCAATTCAACTTTTCCTTCAAACACTTCGCCCGTAAAACCGTCAACCGTAATTGTCGAACCGTCTTTTATCACTGACAAAGCGTTTTCCGTTCCGACAATGCAAGGAATCCCCAACTCGCGCGATACTATTGCAGCATGGCAGGTTAACCCGCCTTCGTCTGTAACTATTGCGCGGCTCTTGCGCATTATTGGAACCCAATCGGGGGAAGTCATTTTTGTGATTAGAATCTCTCCCTTGCGGACTTTGTCTATTTCTTCAATGCCTGGCACAATGCGCGCAATCCCAATTTCAATTCCCGGAGAGGCAGGCAATCCTTTTGTCAGCAAGCGGTTTTTTGAAGTTATTTCCCTTGCAGCGCCAGCCATTTTTTCTTTCAAGCCAAGAGTAGTAATTGCCCTGCTCTGGACAATGTACAATTTTTCGTGCTCTGTTGCCCATTCAATGTCCTGCGGGTGAGAATAATGCGCTTCAATATGCTTGCCAATTTCCGCCAATTCCATAATATGCGCGTCAGACAATTTTTGTTTTCCGCCATCTTTTTTGTTCAATTCTTCGCGCTTGTTTCCGCGCGCTGCCCTTGAAAGCTTGAACGGTTGTTCGGCAAGAATTTTTTCAATTATTTCGCCAGTTTCCTTGTTGACAACATAATGGTCTGGAGTGACTGTCCCTCCCACTACAACTTCTCCCAAGCCGAATGCTGCTTCAATTATTATCTTGTTCAAATCGCCAGTGCTCGGGTCTGCAGTAAACATTACTCCAGCTGTTTCACTGTTCACCATCTTTTGAACAACAACAGCAATTCCCACTTTGTCTGTCGGAAATCCCTGCTTGCGCCTGTAATATGTTGCGCGCGCAGTGAACAAAGAAGCCCAGCATTGTTTTACATGGTCAACCAAGTCTTCTCCGCCTTTGATATTCAAGTATGTTTCCTGTTGCCCTGCAAAGCTCGCTTCGGGCAAATCCTCTGCAGTCGCACTGCTGCGGACAGCAACATATTCTTCGTCAGTGCTAGTGAGCCACGCGATATTCTTTTCGCAGAGTTTTTTGTATGCCTTTATTATTTCCAGTTTGAGCGCTTCGCTCATTTTTGTTCCAAGAACCAGTTTTCTAATCTGCTCGGTGTTTTTTTCCAGTTGCTCTGTGTTTTCAACATCAATAGTGTCAGCCATTTTGACTATTTTGTTTTTTATGCCTGCTTCTTGCAGCCAGGCAAAATACGCCTGCGCTGTTAACACAAAACCAGGCGGAATTTGAAAATCAGCGTTCGCCATTTCTCCCAAATTTGCGCCCTTGCCGCCGACAGTGCCAACGTCATTCTTTCCAATGTCCCTAAACCACAAAATGTTTGCCATGAAACCAGAAAGAATAAGGCAAAACTTGTTTAATAAGTTTTTGGCTTCAACAAGCCAGAAAGCGTACTTAAAAAATAGTGAATTGAAGAAAAGCAGAGCACTTTGCCTTACTTTTTCTTTTCTTCTTTTTTTGCTGCTTCCGGCTTTGCGCCTGCAGCTTGCTTGCCTGCTTCTGCTTTTCCGGTTTCTGCTTTTGCTGCTTCTCCTGCAGCCGGAGCAGCTTTTCCCGCTTCCGCTTTTGGAACTTCTTTTCCTTGTTTTGCAGCCGCTTTTTCTTTTGTTGCGGCTTCTTGTGCCTGCAATTCTTCTGCAGTAATTTCTTTTACTTCTTTTGGCTTTGTGCCAATTGAAGCGACATCAGTATGAACATTCAAGCTGATAAATATTCCAAGCCTTGGGCCTGCCCTGTGCAGCGCTTTTTTGACTATTTCTATTCCTTCTTGGTCGCATAAAACGCTGATGATTTTTTCTCCAACGCGCGTTCTGATTGCTCGGCCAATCGGCTTTCCGAAAGGGTGAGACATTCCTTTTTGTATTCTGTCTGCTCCCGCGCCCTGCGCTTGCTTGTTCTCGCGCAAGATTTGATGCGGGTAAACTCGGATTTTCATGAAATAAGCGTCTTTCAAATGCCTGTTCAAAAACCTGTTAATTGCAATGCGCGCGCTTTCCATTGCATTATCGCGAACTTGCACTGCTTCTTCGCAATGCAAATCAACAACAAATTTGAATTCTTTTATTGGGTTTCCCATGTTAAACTGCCTAATTCTCATGCCAGGCGCAGCACCAATGTAGTTCTTGCGCGGGACTACAACGGCTAGCCTTGTCCAAGCCCTGTCTTTTTTTGTCTTATAACACTTTGCCGGCCTTAAACCCATAAAAACCACTAACGTTTAAAATTCAAAAATTTGCTCCAAATTCAATCAAACAAATCAGGCAAATTATACCAATTCTTTCCAAAAAAACCTTTAAAAACCCTTCCCCCGCTTTCCGGCACGCGGCTATCGGTCGGGATTATGGAATTCTTTTGACCGAAAGCCCTCTGTTTCGGGATCGAGTGGCCTACCTGTTATTTTTTCCGCAACCTGAAACGCCGCGAGCCCGGCGTGCGGCGAACTGCCTGTTTTCTGGTGCGCAATTAAAACCAAATCATGCCTTAACTTTTCCCTTTGCCCTTCAAACAAGCCTGCCTTTTTCCATTGCTCGCCAATTTCCCCAATCCTGCTTAATGCTTCTATTGCAACATCATAGTCGCTTGCGCGCGCTGCAAAAACAAGCAATGCCCTAACCGGCATGAAACTTCTCTTTTTTATTGCCTCTCCAACAAGCCTGTTTATTTCCGGCCTTGCATTTTCAATTGTAATATGCTCTATCTGCCTCATTTTTTGCCTGCCGGGCAAATGCCTTCCGGCATGAACAAACTTAAAATGCCGAAAAAAAGTCGGAGTACCAGCAGGCACTTTTCGCGGTTTTCCATTTCTTGCAGGCAGATTCATACAGTATTCCCTCAACAAACCGAAATATAGAAACCAATAAAGCTGGGAGTGGGAATCGAACCCACGATCTTCGGCTGACCGCCAACCAAAAAAGATTCACGTTTTCTCTTTTGGCAAGCCCGTAGGCTTTTCTCTTTTTTGAAAAGAGAAAAGGCTTGGCTGCAGGCCGATGCATAGCCGCTCTGCCACCCCAGCGGCCTTGACTAAGGCCGGCGAAAATCCGACTTTCAGTCGGATATTCCCTTGCGGGAATAGTGTCGGCTAACTATTTTTGTTTGGGCAGTTTTTTTAAACCCTTTCAAAGCAAGCTTTGTTGTGGATTTGATGAATGGAGAGCGCGTTTTGCTGCTAAAAACAGCTGCAGAGATTCACCTGAAAAGTTCTTATGTGGAAAACTATTTTTTGAAAAAACTGCATGAGAACATCCGCACTGCGCTCAAAAACAACAAACTGAATGACGGCATTGCGCTAAAGCGATTGCGCGGCCGCATTGTAATCAGCGGAAAAAACTTGGAAAAAATAGAAAAAATTGTTTCAAAGATTTTTGGCGTGCATTCAATCATTCAAGCGCAGCGCTTTGAAGGCGCGCAGCAGGAAAGCATTGTTGCCTGCTCCGTGCAATTTGCAACAGCCTTTTGCAAGCAAAAGCCTGAGGAAAAACAGGCTTCGCCAAAAGGCTTTTTGTCGCGCGGGAACAGTTTTGCAGTGCGTGCGCGCGTTTCCGGCAACCAGAATTTTTCTTCTCGCGATTTGAACGTGCAAATAGGCGCAGAAATACAAAAAGCAATTCCCGGGCTAATTGTTAATCTTGACGAACCGGAGAAAGAATTGTTTGTTGAAGTACAGCAGAAAGAGTTTTTTCTTTACCGCGGGGAAACAGTCGGACCAAGGGGCTTGCCTTTAGGCGTTGAAGGCAATGTAGCTTTTTTCTTTTCCGGAAAAAAAAAGGATTTGCTTGCAGCCTGGCTGTTGATGAAGCGCGGCTGCAGCATTTTTCCCGTCTTGAAAAGCAAAAAGGCAGAAAGCTTGCTGAAAAAGCTTGTTCCATGGAATTCTTGGCGAGATTTTGCGCCAGTGCAAGAAAAAGATTTGCCTTTTTTGATTAAAGAGCGTGGTATTTTGGCGCTCGCAACTGCAGATGCCGGTGTTTCAAAAAAAGATTTTGTTTTCTACAAACAGTTTGACGAAAAGTTTGATTTGCCTGTTTTGCGCCCGCTGTTGCTGTTGCCGGAAAAAGAGATTTTTTTGCCGAAATTTTAGCTTTGTTTCTTTGCAGCAATGCCTTTTGCAATCATTATGCGCTGCACTGCGGAAATATTCGCAAGAATTGCAAGCGCGGCAATAATGTACGTTAAATAAATTGGGTTTATTTGCGCGAGCAGTATTCCGACAAACAGGATTATGAGCCTTTCAGCGCGTTCGAGCAAGCCGCCTTTGAGTTCTTTTCCTTCTTCAATTATTTCTTTTTCTTTTGCGGCCGCTTTTGCATAAGTTGTCATCATTGCGCCGAAAAAGTATGCGATAATCCATGTTGCTTTTGGAAAAATAAAATCAGGAATGCTTGCAAACAACAGGCCGAAAACAATCACTGCCTCGACATACCTGTCAACAATAGTGTCCAAATATGCGCCGAGCTTTGAAACGGTTTTTGTCACGCGCGCGACGCTACCGTCAACCAAATCCAAAAAAGCCGAGGCAATAAAAAGCAGTGCTGCCGCAAGAAACATGTCTTTTGCCAAAAAAAAAGATGCAATTATTGCCGGAATTATTGACAGTATAGTCCACTGGTTTGCAGTGAGCGGAATTTTGCTGAAAATTATTCCGATTTTTATTGAGAGTTTTGAAAATCGCTCGCGTTGTTTGTATAACGTCATGCAATCAATTAGCTGCTTTGTGTTTTAATTATCTTTCTCTTTTTGCTGCAATGAATTCTTCCAGCATCTTGTGGGCTTCTTCGTCGCTGAACTGCTGCGGCGGGTGCTTCATCAAATATGCCGGCGCTGCAATTAATGCCCCTGAAATTCCGCGGTCCATTGCAATCTTGCAAGCGCGCAGCGCATCAATGGCAACTCCGGCGCTGTTTGGCGAGTCTTCAACGCTTAGCCTTGCCTCAATGTTCATTGGAACTTCCCCGAACAGCAATCCTTCCAACCTCAAAAAGCAAAGCTTTTGGTCGTTCAGCCACGGCACGTAATCGCTCGGGCCAACATGGATTCTTTCCCATTCCAACGGCACTGGCAATTGCGATTGCACTGATTCTGTTTTAGAAATTTTTTTGCTTGTTAACCGAGCGGCGTCTTTCATGTTCAAAAAGTCAGTGTTTCCGCCGACATTCAACTGGTATGTGCCGGTGATTTTGACTCCGCGGTCGTGGAACAACTTTGTGAGCACGCGATGGCTGATTGTTGCCCCCAATTGTGCTTTGATATCGTCTCCTACGACAGGCAGTTTTGCTTTTTCAAATTTTGCTGCCCATTCGGGGTTGCTTGCAATGAAAACAGGCATGCAGTTTATGAAACCGCATCTTGCTTCAATTGCAGACTGTGCATAATGCTTTACTGCTTCTTCAGAACCCACAGGCAAATAATTAATCAAAACGTCTGCTTTTGCTTTTTTCAGTTCTGCTTCAACGTCAACTGGCTTTTGCTTTTCATCCACGCGAAAGCCTCGTTCTTCGGGAAAGTCTGCAAAGTGCTTTGCAACTCCGTCAAGCACTGGGCCTTTTTGCACAAGCACGTTTTGCTTTGGCACGTCCTTGCAGAAAACCTTTGTGCAGTTTGGCTTTTCCCAAATTGCTTCGCCGAGGTCTTTGCCGACTTTTCTTTTGTCAACGTCAAAAGCGGCAACAAACTCTATGTCAGACAGCTTATAGCCGTCCATTACGTTGTGCATTAATCCCGGGATTGTTTCCCCGTTGGAGTCAACATCCTTGTAAAAATAAATTCCCTGAATGAGCGAACTGAAACAGTTTCCGATTCCGGAAACAGCGACCCGAATCTTTTTTGCCAAGCAAACCACCTCTATTTTATGGCTGTAAAATACACGTATTTTATTAATATAAAGCTTTTGGTTCTTTTGCTTGTTATGCCTGATTTGCAGTCCAGCAGGGAAATGCTGCGCTTAAAGCGCAAGCTTTCCGTCGAGCTTCTTTGGATTTACCTTCTTTCAATCTTGAAAGAAAAGCCATTGCACGCTTACGCATTGCGAAAAAGCGTTTCGGAACAATTTGGCTTTTTGCCCGGCAACGTGAGCGCGTACGTTGTTCTCTATAATCTTGAAAGCCGCGGCTTTGTTTCAACGCGCAAGGATGAGAACAGGGTTGTTTACACTATTACTGAAAAAGGCCGTTCGCTGCTTTTGGCTGCGGAAAAAGAACTGCGCGGAATGATTGGAAAGCTTTTTTGAGTTTTATATTCTTCGCTTTATTTTAACCCGTTTTATTGTTTGTGCTTTTGGGGCCGGATATCTTCCCCTGATTCTGCCCATTGCCCCTTTAATGCTTCTTTTGCGGGCCAGTGCTTGAACATCTTTGCTTATTCTTATTGCAATTGCTTTTCCAAATTCTTCGGGGGTCAAGCCCGCTTGCAAAGTCTGCCTGTGGGAAGTTGTACTCTCCAAATACCTTTTTTTGCTGCTTTCGTCAATTTTGCGGGAGTATTTTTTTATGTGCCGCAATGCCCTTTCCGGGATTTTTTTGTATTGTGCCTTGATTTCCACGACCATTAATTGAATTCCTTTCCATTCTAAATGCGGCACAATAGTGTAGTCTGCGTTTGTCTGTTTCCAATGGATATTTTCCGCGGGAGTGCAATGAAAATTATAAACAACAGCGGGTTTTTTTTCCTCAATTAGTTTTTTTGCCCTTTCTTTTGGCCTGATTTGCGTCCACTGAAAGCTAGTTTCTTTTCCAAGAGGCTTGCCTCTAATAACTCTGCCGAGCAGTGTTTCTTCCGCTGGCACCTTTACCCAAATTAGCTCTTGTCCGGCTGCCTTTAGCTGTTCGGCAGTTCTTTTTGCAACAGTAATTGCAAACGCTTCATTCGGGTGGTCATTCACAATAAACAATATTCTCGCCATTTTCCCCAATAATTAAAATAACGATTCTCCAATAAATCCTTTTGGTTCTGCATGAAGATTGCTATTCTTTCCGATTTTCACTTGGGCTTTGCTGCTCGCACTGAGAGAGAGCAAGACGCGTTTTTGCAGGCAAAGCAAGCGCTAGAGCTTGCCTTGAAAGAAAAGCCGGATTTTTTGCTTGTTCCGGGCGATATTTTCAACGAGGATTCTCCGATGCCGGAAGCAATGCACGATTTTTTTGAAATTTTTTCCCAAATAAAGAAAGTTGCCCCTACTGTTGAAGTTGAGGTTGTTGAAAGAAACAATGCCCGCGAAAAGCTTTCTTTGCAGCACTTGCCTGTTTTTGCAATCCACGGCACTCACGAGTTTCGGGGAAAAGACCACAAAAACATTTTGTCTGCCTGCAAGGCGTCAGGTGCTTGCGTTTATTTGCACGCTGAAAAAGCGCTTGTAAAAAAAGGCAAGGAAACAGTTGCAGTGCATGGCTTGGGCGGAGTGCCGGAAAAAATTGCTCTCGCGGCATTGCAGCAATGGGCTCCGGTGCCGGAAAAAGGCGCGTTCAACATTCTTGTATTGCACCAGTCGCTGAAAGAGTTTTTGCCGACTGATGATGAAATGAATGCAACAATTTCTTTGGATGATTTGCCGCAAGGCTTTGACTTGGTGGTTGACGGGCATTTGCACTGGAGCAATGAAAAGCAATTGCGCAACTCTTTGCTGCTGTTGCCCGGGAGCACTGTAACAACGCAAATGAAACAGTTGGAATCAACAAAGCCAAAAGGATTTTTTTTGTTTGACACTGAAACAAAAAAAGCGCGCTTCATTGAGATTCAGGAACAGCGCAAGCTTTATTACGAAAAAATAAAATTCGAAAACGCGACCGCGGAAGAAGTGAAAAAAAAAGCAGTTGAAGTTCTTTCTGCAATCGCAGCCAGCGAACACGCGTTAAAGCCAATGGTGCGCCTGAAGCTTGTCGGCTCGCTTGCAAAAGGATATGCTGTGGCAGATTGCCCGCTTGCCGCAATAGAAAAAGAATTCTCGCAAAAAATGATTCTGTCACTTGACCACGATTTTAACGTTGCTTCGCTGAAGAAAAAAATTGAAGAATTGCGCGCACTGCAAAAAAACAAGGCTTCAATCGGTTCGATGGGCTTGGAAATATTGGAAAAAAATTTGGCGGAAACAAATTTTGGCAATGCTTTTGACGTCCGCCGCGTGTTTGCCTTGCTTGCAGAAGGCGAAACAGAAAAGGTTGTTGAACTGCTTTCACAGCGGGACAAAAAAGAAAAAGAATAATTATTTCTTGTTTTTTCTGAGCCAGGCAGCATAATCGCCTAGTGCTTTCAGCGAACGCGCTGCAGTTTCCGGATACTTGAATGTAACAATTCCTCCTTGCTCCAACTCTTTCTTGCGTTGTTCGGTATATTGGGAGCCAATGCTCAATACCACCAACGGCTTTGCGGAATTTTTCTTTAATTCACAAAGGGTTTTCACTAACTCTTTGTCAATTGCTGGCAGAGTGAATAAAACCAATACAATTATCATGTCAACATTTTTGTCAGCAAGCGCTTTTTCAACTGCAACCCTATAGCGTTCTTTGTCCGCGTCTCCAACCAAATCCATTGGATTGCTAACGCTGACAGTTGAAGGCAGTGCCTTTTTTAGTTCGCGGATGTTTTTTTCTTCCATTTTTGCTAAAGCCAAGCCGTTCTTCACGACCTGGTCTGCAGTGATTATTCCATAGCCTCCGCCGTTTGTAATGATTTGAACGCGGTTTCCTTTCGGCAACGGTTCGCTTGCAAGAGTTTTTGCAAAATAAAACAATTCCATTAAATTCTGCGCCTGCACAATGCCGGTTTGCTTGAACAATGCCTCATATACTATTGCACTGCCGGCAAGAGAACCGGTGTGAGAGGCAGTTGCCTTGTGTGTTTCCTCAAACATTCCGCCTTTGAGAACAACAACAGGCTTTTTTAATGAAGCCTGCTTTGCGATTTTCAAAAGCTTTTTTCCCTCTTTCACGCCTTCAATGTAAACAGCAATTACTTTCGAGCAATCGTCTTCCTTCAAATAATCCAGCAAATCAGCTTCGTCCAAATCCATTGCATTTCCATAAGAGATAAATTTGCAGATGCCGAATTCCTGCGTGCTTGCCCAATCCAGCACAGCAACTCCCAATGCCCCAGACTGGCTCATAAAAGAAACAGTGCCTGCCTTTGGCATTTTCATTTTTTGCTTTTCGGAAAAAGTAGTGTCCAAGCCGTTTTCTCCAACATAAACCCCGAAGCAGTTTGGCCCCAAAACACGCGTTTTGCGCTTGTTTTTGTCAATAATTCTCTGCAATTCCGCAGCCAATTTCTTGTTGCCTATTTCCGCAAAGCCAGCGGAAATAATTATTACTGCCTTGACTTTTTTTTTGATGCATTCCAACAGCACCTTTGGCACTGTTTGCGCTGGCACTATTACTATTGCCAAATCCAAGTCAACAGGAACATCAAGCACGCTTGCATAGCTCTTTGCCCCCAAAACTGTTTCATGGTTTGGATTGACCGCAAAAACATTCTGGCAAAAGTTTTTGTCGCTCGGAATGCAAAACCTTCCTTTCAAAAAGTTTTCAAAAATCGCTCGCCCAATGCTTTCCGGATGCTCGCTCGCGCCAACAACTGCAACGTTTCCAGGAGAGAAAAAATAATCCAATTGCTTTTTTTTCTTTGCGCTCACGGAGTTTCACTCTCAACCCATTTTTCAAATTCTGCGTTTGCGCGCTCCGCTTGCCAGAATTCAATGCAAGGCACTTCATACCCGTGAATGCGCTTCACTTCTTTGATTATTTCTTCAATCCACTTGTGCTGGGTTTTCACAATCAACAGGGATTCTTTTTGCTTTCGGATTTTGCCTTTCCACCAGAACATTGACGAAATGCGCGGCACAATGTTAGCGCACGCAATGTAACGTTTTGCCAACAATGCTGTTGCAATGCGCTTGCTGTCTTTCTCGCTTGCTGTGGTAATATAACCAATTGTTACCGGCATTCAGGCACCGTAAAGAAATGGAAAATTCTGTTAATAATCCTTACTGCGCTGCTGCTGTGGGGCAATTATTAAATTCCTGTTTTGCCTTGTTTTAATCATGTGGACTTTAAAGATGAAGTTCTGGCACGAGGGCAGCACAATAATACCTTTTGCAAAAAAGTATTCCCTCACTGGATTGTCTTTTCCGATGAACCGTTTTGAAAAAGACGGCATGATACATCTCACAACCGCACACATAATCCTGGGAAAAAAAGAAAACCTAGAAGCATATTTTGAGGAAATAAAAAAAGACAAGCGCTTGCACAACATTGAGATTGAAGGAAACCTTGTTGTTTATTCCATTATTGCAAAAAAAGGCGCTTCGCACCTTCAAATGTATTTGAGCCCGGAACTGATTTTTGTCAAGCCGATAATAATAAAGCCCGACGGCTTTGAATATTTGGAGGTTGCGGCACTGAGAAAAAGCGTTTTGACGGATTTTTTGAAAATAGCGCAAAAATGGGTGCACATAGAACTGCAAAGAATAACAAACGAAAAAATTCGCGACTTTTACATTCCGCATTTGATGCCAGACATTACTGAAAAGCAGAAAGAGGCAATAAAGCTGGCATACAAGAACGGCTATTATTCTTTTCCAAAGCACACAGACATACAGCGCCTGGCAAAAATCGCGGGAATGAGCCCAAGCACGTTCCAAGAGCACTTAAGAAAAGCCGAACAAAAGCTGATTCCCTTCTTCCTTGAAAACATAATACACGAAGGCTAATTGACCCGTTGTACAACGGGTAAAAGTATTAAAGCGCCGGCGGACACTATTATATTAACGGGACAGAGTGAATGATATGGCGATTATGCCCAGCAAGATGGTTTATGGTGACCAGATTCAGATCAGGCTTGATCCTGCCCAGCTTGAGGCAAAGAACAGGAAACAATGGGGCGATTTGTATTTAGCCAACCAGGCGGAAAAAGCAAGGCTGTTTGTTTCTGCTTCGAGCTATTCTGCCGCGGCAATTGTTTCTTCGGTTGCTGCAGTAAATGTTTCCAGCGCTTTTGCTTTTGTAGCAATAGTGCTTGTTGTGTTGTCCTCGAAAGCGTTTTTTGATTTCGGTTACAAGAAGGGAATCCTTGACGACTGGGAAAGCAAGACAATGGTGAGGATGGACAAGTAGGTGGCAATATGGAAGAAGAATTGGTTTTCATTTCTGTATTGTTCCTTCTTTTCTTTATTTACAAGATTTTTTTCAGCAAGAAAGGAATAATTGCCTTTGACTTGGGCGGAGTCTTCACCAAGGGAGACTATTTCACTGAGAATGTTTCAGAACGCGAGGGAATGCGCGGGCTGATAAAAGAACTAAAGCGCGATTACAAGGTTGTTTTGCTTAGCAACCAGAACAGCGAAGCACACAGGGTTTTTGAAAAAAAATTCGGCTTGCCCGGCCTTTTTGACGAGCAAATAGTAAGCGGAAGGATTGGAGTAAAAAAACCGGATTCCCGCATTTTCCAGGTTTTGCTGGCGCGTTTTAATGCAAAGCCGCGCGAAGTCGCTTTCGTTGACGATGATATTGCAAACGTCGAAGCTGCAAAAAAACTCGGAATCAAGGCAATCCAGTTTGTTTCTTTGCCACAGCTCCTTACTGACTTTAAAAGGCTTGGGATATTGGTGTAAAGTATGGCGAAAAAAGAATGGTTTGTTTGGGAAAAAATAAGGAGAATTCATCCGTTGCAAATCGCGGATGTTTTTCTTTTTATGAGCAATATGCCTTCTCCGGCATTGCCGATGAGCGTCGGGGCGAAGTGTGAAAAAAAAAACATTGAACTTGTCGGGATTGAAGAAGAGCTTGTTGCCTGTGGAAAAAGCATTGCAAAAAAAGCCTCCGGCGACCCGCAATGGCTGAACAATCTGCTTGATGAAATGGAAGAAACCACAAAAAAATATTTTTCTGTTTCAAGGGCTGTTTTGAAAACCCCGCTAGAAAAAATGACTACTGGCGAGCTGTCTGAAACATTTAAAATGCTTCATAATGCATATTTTGACTCCCATAAATGTGCCGCTTGGTTTGTCCCAACCGACTTAGTAAACGATTTTATTGCGCAGGATTTAAAGAAATGGCTAGAGGAAAAAATAAAGCAAAAAAAACTCGAATTAAGCCCCGGAGTCGCTTTTTCAATACTGAGCCAGCCGAAAAAAGAAAGCGCTTTATTCGAGGAAAAAAAAGGATTTCTTTTGCTGTTGGACAAACTGCTTTCCGACAAAAAGCTTTCAGCATTCTTCAGGGAAAAAAGCATTTTGGAAATAGAAAAGGAATTGCCGGAAAAATTTTCTTCCTTTGACAAATTGCTTGTTTCGCACTGGAAAAAATTTGAATGGATTTTTTTCATGTATGAAGGACCGTTGCTGGAAAAAAGCTTTTTTATCGGAGAACTCAAAAAGAATCTTGACAAGGGGATGTATATTGCAATGGAAATAGAGGAATCGAAAAAAATCCTCAAAGAACAGGAAAAGCTGGTTGAAACAATTGCGACAAGTGAACTGGATAGAATGATTTTGTCTTTTCCAAAAAGGCTTATTGAGACAAAAGCAATCAGGAAGGACGCAATGTATTTTGGAAGCGTTGCGATTGAAAAAGTTTGCAAGGAGATAGCAAAGCGCCTTGGAATCGGCTTTGACCAGGTAAGATATATGATGCAGTCTGAAGTTCTTGCATCGCTTGAAGGAAAAATAACTGATTTCAAGGTGTTTGAAGACAGAATTGAATTTTGTGTTTTTCTTTTGTTAAAGGGAAAATGCGTTTCTCTGGTTGGAAAAGAGGCAAAAGAATGGTACGAGGAAAACATGAAACAATTTTCCTCAAAAGAAGTCAGTACGCTTATTGGAACTCCTGTATTCAGCGGTTTTGTAAAAGGAAGAGTACGCCTAATAAACCATCCGAATGAAATGCTGAAAATGAATCCAAATGATATTCTTGTTTCACATGCAACAAACCCTAATTTATTGCCTGCAATGGCAAAGGCCGCAGCAATAATTACTGATATGGGTGGAATAACTTGCCATGCTGCTATTGTTAGCAGAGAGTTTAGGATTCCCTGCGTTGTTGGGACAAAAATTGCAACACAGGTTCTCAAAGACGGCGACCTTGTGGAAGTTGACGCTGAAAAAGGAACAATAAAAATTCTGGAAAAGAATAAGTGATTTTGTGGAAAAAGAATGGTTTGTTTGGGAAAAAATCAGGAGAATTTATCCGATACAGACTCTTGATTTTTTGACTTATATTAGTGTTTTGCCAGCTCCGGCCACCCATATTCCTGCCGGAGTTAAATTTGACAGTAAGGATGTTGAACTTCTTTGCAGGGAAAAAGATTTCAACGCGTCCGGGAAAAAGATTGCAAACGCAACAGTAGAAAACCCTGCCTGGTTTGGCAAGTCACTGGATGCGATTGAGGAAAAAGCCTCGGCTTATTTTAATGCAGCGCAAGAGGTTATTGATTCTGACCTGCGCGGCAAAACAAAAGCAGAACTGAAAGAAATATTCAACAAGGTTTACGATGCTTATCTGGAATCGCATTTTGCAGGGATGCATTCATTAATGGCTGAATGTGCGGACGAAAAAATTTCAAAAAAGATCAGGGGATTATTGAAAAAGAACATTGCAAAAAAGAAAATAAGGATTGTTCCGGAAAAAGCGTTTGCAATACTGTGCCAGACAAAAAAAGAAAGCAGCCTCTCTGCTGAAAGAAAGGAAATAATAAGGCTAATTGAAACGGTTGTTTCCGAAAAACCACTATCAGATCTTTTTGATAGTGCCAGTGTAGAGCAGATTCAGCAAGTTCTTTCGGAGAAATTTCCAGAATTTGACGCATTGCTTACTGCACACTGGAAAAAATTTGAATGGATTTTTTTCATGTACGAAGGGCCAGTGCTCGGGAAAGATTATTTTATCAAAGAGATAATGGAAAACAAGGGCGCTCTTGAGGCAATGAAAAAAGAATTCTCCCTGAACGAAAGGCTGCTGGTCTTGCAGCAAAAACTGCTAAAGAGACTGGGCAGCACTGAAAACGAAAAAATTATTTTTTCTTTTCCCCGAAGGCTTGTTGAAACAAAAGCAATCAGGAAGGACGCAATGTACTTTGGCTGTTTTGCAATGGAAAAGCTTTTCGCCGAAATCGCAAAACTCCTCGGGATTTCGCTCGACGAAGTGCGTTACATGCAAAGGCAGGAATTGCTTGATGCCCTTGACGGAAAATTTTCAGATTTTTTTATCCTGAAAAAAAGAATAGAATATTCTGTTTTTTTTGCAATTGAAGGAAAAAGGACTTTTCTTGTCGGTTCTGAAGCAAAAAAATGGGTTTCTGAAAACCTAAAGACAGTTGAGTCAAAAGCGGTAAGCAAGCTAAACGGAACTCCGGCATTCCATGGCTTTGCAAGAGGCAGGGTAAAAATAATTAACCACCCCAACGAAGTTTTCAAGATGAACAAGGGGGACATTCTTGTTTCCCACACTACAAACCCAAACTTGTTGCCTGCAATGACAATGGCTGCCGCAATTGTCACTGACATTGGCGGCCTGACTTGCCATGCTGCTATTGTCAGCAGGGAATTCCGCATTCCCTGCGTTGTTGGGACAAAGTTTGCAACACAGGTTCTTCAAGACGGCGACCTTGTGGAAGTTGACGCTGAAAAAGGAACAATTAAAATAATAAAAAAGTGATTTTTTTGCAGATTTCTTCAGACTTGGAAATATTGCTCAAAAAAATTGAGTGGGACAAATATGCCGTCAGGCCGTATCCTTTTTTTGTATGGAGTTTCTTATTGGAAAGCTACCATTCTTATGAGAACTGGCTAGGAAGCAAGTTTGACTTCCTGATGGTTTTTGATGCTGCTTTCGAAAAAATCTATTACAGGCAAAGCAGCAAAAGCAAAGAAATGGAGCAATTCATTGCTGAAAGGATTAACGATGTTTCTTTTTGGGAAAAACACGTTGACCGCGGCGACCAAGAATTGGACAGGATTTTTGAAGAATTCTCGCGCTATTCGGAAAAAGACTTGTCGAATTACAACGATTCCGAACTATTGCAAAAATTCAGGGGCTTTTGCTCTGACAGCGCTGACTTTATCGGCTTGCTTAGCTCTTTGAATCTTGTAGTTCCAGCCCTGACGGATAAACTGCAAAAAGACTCAGTACAGCCGAAGCTTGCAAAACTGGGAAAAGAAAACGAACTGAACCAGATAATGGGCCTTTTTTCACAGAGCCTCGGGCTGAGCGTTTACATTGAAGAAGAAACAGAACTGTTAGAAGTTGCTGAAAAAAAGAACTCTCCCGAATTTGAAGTTGCACTCGGCAGCCACGTGAAAAAATGGGAAAAAATGGCTTTTGGCTCTGGGCACAAGCTCTTGACGCGCGAGCAATTTCTTGAAAGAATAACCGAGGCAAAAGAGCCGGAAAAACTGCTGCCAGAACTAAAGCAAAAAAGCATTTTGATTGAGCGGGAAATACAGAACGCTGTAAGCTTGCTTGGATTTGATGAAAAAGAAAAGCTTTTGCTGAAAGTTATCAGAAGATTGCTTTTCCAAAAGACGCGCGAAGACTTTATTTTGTCATTGCTCGAATTCATTATCCTGACTTTTTTCAAAGAAATATCAAAAAGAAAAAACATTTCTTTGGACCAGGCAAAAATGCTGACTATAGACGAGGCAATTGCAGTTCTTGGGGGGAAAAGAATAAATGAAGCCGAATTGGCTGAAAGAAAAAAAGCAGCGCTAATTATTCAGTTCAAGAACAAACAGTTTGTTGTCAGCGGAGAAGAGGCAAAAAAACTCCACAAAAGGCTGATAAAAGATGTTGCGCCAACAAAATTTAACGGCATTTTGAAAGGATTAACCGGTTGCCCGGGCTTTGCCACTGGAAAAGTAAGGCTGATACAGCATCTTACTCATCTAGAACAGTTGAAGCAAGGAGAGATTCTTGTAACTGCCTCGACAAATCCTGCTTTTGTAATTGCGATGAAAAGAGCAGCAGCAATAGTAACAGATGAAGGGGGCATTACAAGCCATGCTGCTATTGTCAGCAGGGAATTCCGCATTCCCTGCGTTGTTGGGACAAAGTTTGCAACCCAATCACTCCAAACCGGCGACTTTGTTGAAGTAGACGCAAATAACGGAATAGTCAAGTTAATTAAAAGCGCAGAATAATTTTACTTTATTTGCGACTTCTTTTTTTCTGGCTTTAATTATTCTGCCGCTGCAACAGTTCCGCTGCTTATTTTTTTTATTTCAAACGGCACTATCACGTCACCGTTTTTGTCAAAGCTGATTGCTGCGGAAACCCCATTGTATCCTTGCGTATTGTATAATTGCTGTTTTATGCAGTCTGAATTGTCGCTGCCGCACGCCTTGATTGCTTTGAATAACAGCATTATTCCGTCATAGCCAATGTTTGCCAAAAAATCTTGCTCTTTGCCAAACTTTTCCTTAAACTTGTTGCCAAATTCTTCATTCACTGATTGCTTCGCCTGGGCAAAAAAGACTCCTTCTGCAGTGCTGCCGGCATTGCTCAAAGTATCTGTGGCTTGTATTGCCGGGCCGTTGGCAAGAATTGTCGCATTTATTCCAAGCTCTTTTATCTGCTTTAAAATAACTGGCGCTTCTTTTGGGTTTGAAGCAAAGAAAATCGCATCAATGCCACTGGCTTTTATTTTTTCCAGTTGAGTGCGGAAATCTTTCGCATTAACTTCAAAGGACTCAGCGCTTTTTATTTTTCCCCCGTTTGATTCAAACTCTTTGGCAAAAGCATCCCGCAATCCAACGCCATAATCATTGTTAATGTATAATATTCCAATGTTTTTTGCTGAAAGTTTTTTTGCCGCAAACCGCGCTATTTCTGCGCCCTCAAAACTGTCAGACGGCCAGATCCTAAAAATATATTCTCCCGCGCTTGTTATTGCCGGATTGCTTGCCCCGAGCGATAAGTGAATTACTTTGTTTTTTTCAAAGACTGGCGCTGCCGCAAGAACAACAGAAGAGCAAACAGTGCCGGTTGTTATTTTTGCGTTGTCAACATTGATTACCTTGTTTACCGCGCTCAATCCTGTTTTTGCATCGCATTTGTCATCCTCAAAAACCAGCTTTAATTGTTTGCCGTTTATTTTCTCATTGTTTATTTCATCGAAAGCAAGCTCAGCGCCCGCCTTTACTCCTTCGCCCCACGGTGCAGCATCGCCGGTAAAAGCGCTCAGGAAACCGATTGTTATTGTTCCTTCTTCCAGATTGCCTGCTGTTGCAAGCCCTGTTTTAGAATTGCCCTGCCACTGGAAAAACAAAATCGCGGCAACAGCAACTATCGCCGCCAAAGCCAATATTTTTTTTAACGCCATAACCAGATTGCGTTAAATCAACTTAATTAAAACAAACCGCAATATTTTTTATCAAACAGGAAGATTTTTATTGTTTTTTGCCTTTTTGTTAAATATGCTTGATTTGGACTTGAAAGACTGGGGGATTTTGTTCGCTCTTGACCTGGATTCGCGGCAGAGCTTCCAGTCTATCGGGAAGAAAGTCGGCCTGAGCAAGGAGGTAGTTAATTACCGCGTCAAAAAGCTTTTGGACAACGGGGCAATAAAAAATTTTTTTGTAAGGATTGATTCTTCACGCTTGGGAATTGTTGTTTTCCGCACTTTTCTGCGATTGTACAATCTTTCCCCGGAAAAAGAAAAAGAGCTTGTCGATTTCATTGTTTCAAACGAAAAGGTTGGCTGGTGTGTTTGTGTTGACGGAAACTGGGACCTGAATTTTATTTATTGGGCCGATGACATTAATGAATTCTCCGGCTTTTGGCGCGGTTTTCTTTCCAAGTACGGCGACTTTGTGGAGGACAAGTGGATTTCTGTTTTTGACCGGTATATTGAATTTCCAAAGCTTTTTTTGCTCCGCGGGAAAAAAGCCGAAAAGATTCCTTCTTTTGCTTCCGGCAGAAACAAGAAAACAGAGCCGGACCAAAAAGATTTGCTGGTTCTTTCTGCTCTTTCCAATAATGCAAGAACGCCAACTTTGGATATTGCAAAGAAAACAGGGCTTTCAGCAAAGGCTGTTGCAGTAAGAATAAAAAAATTGAAGAAAGACGGCGTAATTTTGGGTTTTGGCATTGGCTTGGGATTGGAAAAAATCGGTTTCGAATACTTCAAGCTTCACTTGCGCTTCAAGCGCTTTGACAGAAAGCGCTTTCATGAACTCCTGGAATTCGCAAAATTCCATCCAAACATTATTTTCACTAACGAGCTTATTGGCGGTGATGACTTGGAGTTTGACATTTACATTGAAAACACTGAAAAATACCACGCGTTATTGAATGAGATAAGATACAAGTTTTCCGATTTAATAAAGGACTTTGAGTCATTCAAATACTTCAAAGAACTAAAGCACAACATGTTCCCGCGCAAAGCCGCCTGAGACAGGAGCATCAAGCCAAAACCGAAAAAGAACAACTCAACAAAAATCCAAAACAGGGCGATGCTCTCAAAGAAACAGAAGCATTGCTTTTTTTCCATTTGCCTGATGGCAAAACAATTCTTTCTTTCCGCGGAAGAAAATTTGATGTTACAAAGGTGTTGAGCAAAATAGTTTCCGTAAAATAAAACCGGCTTTTTTTATTTCTCTGGCCGCGCTCTTTTTTGTTGTTTTGGATCCATTTTTCTCAGCGTTGCATAACCGTGCACGCTTTTTATTCTTCCGTTTGTAACTGCTTCGTAGCGGTAGTTTTCCGGCTTTCTCCTGTTAACGCTGCCCCTCCTTTCTATGGCGCCCCTTCTTTCAGTAATGCAGAGAAAACCGCCCTCAACAGGAAGGTAATTAATAATTTTTCTTCTTTCCAGCGCGCCACTGGGATAACGGATTCTATAGCATTCGCGGTCATCGTCCCAGACTGGTTCTGTTTTTGAAACCCATTGCGTTCTATGCTCGCTGCGGATGCGCCTATCTTTGCCAGAGCGCCGCTCGCTTTTTCTCTTTTCTGGCATTTCTCCAATAAATATTTCTGGATAATGATTTGTTTTGTAAACGCGCACGCGCGGGCCTTTTGGTTCTTCAACAGCAAGCGTTTTCTTTGGCTTTTTTGGAACAAGCAATATTCTTTTGCCCAGCGCGCGATTTCTTACCAAGCGCAATGCTGCAGCCAATTCGCTTCTCTTTGCCCTGTTAAACGGCATTTTTGGCATGAAATAATTAGTGTGCTTGCTTTTAAAAAAAGCTTTGCTTGCACACTCAAAGCAAGAAGTTTTTGGTTTTGATTTTTTGTGGCAGTTTTAAAAGCAGGTTAAGCGTCCTTTGTTTATGCGCATTGTTTTTTCCAAGCATGTTAGGGAAAGGATGCTCCAGCGCGGCATTAATGAAGAAACAGTAAAGTCAATATTGGGGTGCCCGGACTATTTGCGCGCTTCTTTTGGCGGGAGAAAAGTTGCAACAAAACGCTTGGAAAAAATTTGGCATGTTATTTTTGCAGAAAAAGGTGGAACGATTTTTGTAATCAGCGTTTACTTTGATTAGCATTTTGCCACTTCAAGCAACTGCTTTTTTGCAATGTTCTTTGAAGCTTCAAGAATTTCTATGCCTATTATTTTTTTGTTCTCGTCAAAGTCTATTATTATGTCTTCATTGAGTGAAATTGTTTGCTTTGCGCTTTTCGGCCTTATTTCCTCCAGCGCAATATAAACAGCATCCACTTCCTTGTCATATGTTGCTTTCATTCAAACCAACATATTATTGTGTTTGAAGGTATAAAAAACATTGTGGTTGGCGCGTTTACGGCAAAAAATCCTTGGTTTTGATTTTTTGCGGCAAATATTCTTCGGTAATGAAACGGATTCCTTTTTTGCTTAATGCTTCCAACTCTAGCTTGATTGCCTTGTCTTTCATCAATTGGAATTCTTCCTGCCATGGCTTGTTCTTGAACCATTCATAGTTTTTCATTTCATTCAAGCGCTTTACATCCAAATGGTTCAGCTTGATCGTAACCTCTTTCGGAATCTTGAATGTTTCAACGTCTTTTACTGTCAAGCCAATGTATTTGGTGTCAGGGGTTGCAAGCTTTTCCTCGCTGTACGACAAAGAAATGCTGCCTTGTTTTATTACGCTGTAAATATACATTCCCCAAGGGTCTGCATCCATTAGCGCATAAACCGGCAAATCAAATTCGTTGTTCAATCTCTGCACCAATCGCCTTTCAGCCCTGCTTGGTTGGCCTCTTCCTGTAATGATTATGCATTTGTTTTTTCTCCAGAACTGGTCTTCGTTAAAGCGCTTCCAGACCGCGTCTTTTTCTATGAACAAAACATATTCTGCATCAAGGTCTTTTATTTCAATTTTGTCTGGCTCTACGTTGCTCGGCACTCCCCATCCGCCAGAACCCATTTTTTTCAAGTCAATTTTGTCTTTTCCGTCCTTTATTACCATGTCTCCAACAATAACGCCCTTGCTGCTTGCAGCCAAATGCAATTCTTCGCGCAGCAAGTTTAGCGAGGATTCGATGTCTTCTATTACCGGGTCTGATTCCCCCTGTTCTTCAAAAGTGTTTTCGTTCGTGTCCGCAATAGTGTGCTTTAACGCGTAATACAAATCACGAATGCTGACAGTGGCTTTTTCATGAATGACTTTTTTTATTTCCGCTGCAACAAGCATTGTCTGCATGAATTTGCGCGTGTGCGCAATGTTCAAAAACTGCCTGTCGCTCGTCTTATCGCCCAGTTTGATTGTGCGGGATTTTTGGTCAAAATAAATGTTATTCAACGACCTTACTGGAAGAGTGTAAGATGGACTGTTGCCCTTGTTTATTTGTTTCAGCACGTCTTCGCCGGCGCCTTCGAGCTTTTTTATTACGTCACTGTCTTTCATTCTTCATCCCCCCCTTCCGCGAACTCTGCCTTTTTCTTCTTCTTTTTTTCTTTCGCTTCTTTTGCAGCCTGCTTTTCTAATTCAGCGTCGCTCATTTCGTCCGCGAGTTCTTTTTCCTTTTTTTCTTCCAGCTTCAAGCGCTTCAAGACAATCTCGTGCAGTTTTGCCTCGATGGTTTTTACTGGCTTTTCCGTCAAAACATTGAGCGCGATTGCCACTTCGGTCGCATACTTCAAAAAGATTTTTTTCTTTGCCTGTTTTTCCGCTTCCCTGCGCTTGCCCGCAACATAATGATAAATTTTTCTGCCGGTATCCATTATTGCAAGCCTGAGTTCTTCCATTACCGCGTCATCATCAGCAACTGCCTGCTTGCCGGCGCCAGTGTAGGGAATATGCACTGACAAAATATGCACAAAAACAGTCAACGGCGCATTGTTCAAATCCTTTATTCCATAACGCTTCCAGTCAACGCTTTGCACTGCCTTTGTCAAAGCGCAGCCTCCGCCGTCAAACAATAATGGAACGCGGTTTGCAAACCGCATTATTTCAATGCGCTTTACTTCCTGTTTTATTCCGTCAATGCTTTCAATCACTTCTCCGCTTCCCCTGCCGGCGTTTCCGCCAAAGCCTACTGCAACTTCCACCTGAAAGGCAATTCCTTCGGCATACACTTGCGGCTTGCGTTCCACAACACTCAAAAATTCCGGCTGCACTATTTCTTTCAACGATGCTTCAACGCGTTCTTCGCCAATCGGCCGCAAGGCATCAGTGCGCGGGGCAATAAACTGTATTCCTTTTATAGCTTTTACTATTTCTTCTGCTTCAGCCCACTCGAGTTTGCGGGGGTCTTTGTTCATGTCAAAGTGAACCTGTTTTGTTATTTCTTCAACCGCCTTGTCTCCCATGCGGTCAAAATCGTTTTTCAGGAAAGAGCTTGTTTTGCGCGCTTCAGTAGCTTTTGACATTGTAAGTATTTCGTCAACAGTTGTTCCTTTCGGGTGCGGTTTTACTTCAAAGCTGCGTTCCGGAATTGCTTTTGAAGTGCGTGGAAAAACAGTTTTTGTGCCGTCGGGCTCAACAAAAGTTATTGTCGCGTGCGGGTTTGCGATTGCAGTCCTGCGCAAATATTCAAACGCGCCTTGTTCGCTGCGCTGGTATTTTACGTCTTTGAATTTTGCCTTTACTGCAGTGCCGCTGAATTCTTTTTTGATTTCCTCCATTTTGATTATTTTTGGCTCGTTTCTTTTCGGGTCAATTGTGAGTTCAGCCATCAATGTTTTTTTGCTGTTGCCGGTAATCACCTGAATTGGCTTTCCGGTTGTCATCAAAGAAAGCATTGTGCATCCAGCAGCCCCAATTCCTTGTTGTCCTCTGCTTTGCATCAAGCGGTGAAACTTTGTTCCCGCAAGCAATTGTGCAAATGCTTTTCCGATTGTTTGCTCTGTTAATCCCGGGCCGTTGTCGCGCACCATTACTTCATAATATTCTTCCCCCAATTCTGAAACTTTTACTTCAATGTCCGGCAATACTTTTGCCTCTTCGCAAGCGTCAAGAGAGTTTGTAACATATTCGTGCACTATTGTAGTGAGCGTGCGGATTTTTCCAGTCAGGCCGAGCATTTGCTTGTTCTTTTTAAAAAATTCCGCAACAGAGTGCTCGCGGAACTCCTTCGCAAGCTGGTCTGCAGTCAATCCAACGCCGTTTGTTTCCGTGTTTTCCTGTGCCGGTTTCTTTTCTGTTTTTTCCTCTGGCATTTTACCACTCTTTTCTTTTTTCCCGCTTTTTGTTTTGTGCTTCATATTTCAAATTCTTCCGTGTGCATTTCGCTTTTTCTTAAATATCGCAGTACTGTTTCGTGCGTTGCACCGCCAATCAGCAGTCGCACTGCCTTTCTCGCAATCGCCATCTTCTCAATTTCCCCGATGATTGCAATTGTTTTGCCCTGCACGGAAACAAAGCATTCAGTGCTTTCTTCAATCTCTTTGCGCATTCTGCCTTTTGTTCCAATGACCCTGCCGCTCCTTTGCATTATGCGCTTTTTTGACTTTCCGAATTCCTCTCGCATGTCAATGATTTCAAGGTAATAATTGTCATCGAACAGCAAAAAGGCGCGCTCTGGGCTAAAGCCCCTGGCAATTGCCTTGATAATATTCAGTGCGGAATAAAAACCTAATCCCGCCTCTTCCTTGCCTTCAACCTCGACTATTTGTTCGCTGCTGTCAATGCTGATTTTTGTCTTTGTTTTTTTTTCTATTTCTTTCTTTGTTTCGCCTTTTTTGCCGATTAGCACGGCAATCCTGCGCGCCGGCACTTTTAGTGTTTCAAATTGCATTTATGGCTCACCGAAAAAAATTGCTTTGGCTTGTTTTTGCAAAAAGGCTGAAAAAACAATCCACCAATATATTATAATATATAATAATATATTAAGCTTTCCCCGCGCTATTCTGGGTTTTTTCTTTTTTTGCCTTTATGTCCGCATGAATCTCTTCAGGGCTTTTTTCCAGGCCTTTTTTTGTAAAAAAAGCGCTTAGATTCTTCAAATCCCGCTCAAAAAACTTTTTTGCTTTCGGATGGTCCATTAACACTGCCTGGCCAACGTCAATGATTACCGGCTCGCTGCCCTGCATTAAAATATTGTATTCCGAAAGGTCTGAATGCACGAGCTTGGCGCGAAAAACCATTTTTGCCACGCCGTCAATTATCTTTTCATATAACTCCTGCAGTTCCAATCCTGCAATTCCGCGGTCTTTTAGTGTTGGAGAGGCAATCCCGTTTTGCCCAATAAACTCCATTACCAGCACGTTGTTTTTGAATGCGCGCGGCAACGGCACTCTTGCTCCGGCACGGCTTGCAAGCTCCAAATTTTTGAATTCTTTTTTTGTCCAAGCAAGCACTATGTCGCGCTTGTTTTTCCTTATTCCCTTAAACCTGCGGTCTCCCTCCAAATACTCCTGCATGTTTTTGAAATCGCTTGTTTCCACGCGATAAATCTTTACTGCGCGATAATTGCCTGAAACGTCAACCGCGCGAAAAACGTGCGCTTCTTTTCCAGTGCTAACCACATACTCCAGCAGATTAAACTGGCCTTTTTGCGCGAGCGAATGCACTGTCTGCACTGTTGACTCGTCAAACACTTTTGCAAAAATCCTTCGCGCTTTCTCTTCCGGAACTAGCTGTTGCAGCGCGCGAGATGTTTCGCCGCCGGTCTGCGATTTTCCTTGAAAGTTTTCAGTCATAAAATAAGATTGCTTCGCGCAGTTTAAATTGGTTTTGTGCGGCGCAATCCTATGCGCAGCGCGCCAAATCAAAATCAATCGCATACAAGCGCGGCTTGCCTTCATGCATTTCAACGCAATAATCGCTGTTATGTTCAAAATGTTGGTTTACTATGCCGAGAGAGCGCATTACCTGCTTGATTTTTTCTTTTTGCCTTGCCAGCATTTTTGCGGATTTTTTTCCTTTTTCGCCCAGCAAAAAATCTTCAAGGTTTGTCTGGAGCACTCCGGCAATTACTCTGTATTCCCCGCTTTTTGTTTTTTTTGCGCGCAATATCGGCTCTACAGGCACATAATCAAACCCGGCTTTTTGCCAAATGTCTTTTGCCTCAAACGCTTTTTTCCATGCCATAAACCCATTTCTCGGAACAATCCTTGCAATCGCTTTCCCCGCAAGGCTGCCGCCGAGCAGAACTGTCCTTGAATGCGTTTTTTCAAAAGGCTGCCGCGGCACTTCTGCCAAGCTCCCCCTTGTCCTTCTCATAAAAAACCATTGCTTGGCGCCAACATACAGCCGATGTGATCTTAATTGCTTTTCCCGTTCCTTCCAGATTTTCCGTGACAGTGTAGCCAGTTTTTTCATGTCCACAGTTGGAATTTTTTTCGGCATTAAAAGAATTAGGCTTTTTGTTATTTAATCAAATCGGCAGGTTTTTTAACAGACCTTTTCTTTTGATGTGTTCTGCTTGTGTTCCCAAAAATCGCCAGACAATGTCTGCTTTTATTGGCTGAAAGCTCCATAGCCTTATTATCAGCAGGTCTCCTTGCCTAATCCAGACTTTTTTTTTCATTTTTCCCGGAATTCTGCATTGCCTTTCAGTGCCGTCTTCGCACTTTGCTTTTACCTGGTCTGTTCCCATTAATTGCGTTGCAATCGCAAACATTTCCAGCTCTTCCCTGTTCGGATACCGTATTCTTGAAATAAGCATTTGTTCTTTTGCCTGTTGTTCTTCTTGTATCCGGTTTCCCACTTTTTCCACCTTTTTCTAAACTTTGAATATTTGCACGTGCGGAACTTTTCCGATTTTTATTACGCTTTTTTCGCCAACGATTCCGCTTTTTTTTGCGGCATCAATTGTTTTTTTTCCGACCAAATTAATGTTTTCAAATTCGTTCAATAAAGCAAGCAGTTGTTCTTCTGTTACTGGCTCGCCTTTGTAAAACCTTTCGCTGACGTGAAAGCTTAGTTTTCCTTTTTTGATTTTTTTTCCAACGAGCTCTTTATCACAGCATGCCAGAATTATTGCTTCGGTATTCTCGTGGATTTTTGCAAGAATTTGCATCACCTTTAAACTCCTTTTACCGGGTGAAGCGCGCCGCATGCTTCGCAGTGGAGTATTTTCACTCCCTGCCTGTCAATTATTTTTGTGTCTGGCCTGTTGCACTCCCTGCACAAAACAAATGTTTTGATGTATGCTTCAAATGCTTGCTGCAATTGCGGTTGTGAAAACTTTCCGTTCAGCACCAAGCGGTTTTCTTCTGTCGAAGCCGGCGCTGCAAGTTCTTTTGTCAAATATTTCAGCAAATGCTTTTCATCCCGCCTTATTGCTTTCAATATTGCGGAAAAATTCTTTACGACAGTCTTTTGCCCCTGGTTGAAAGAGTCAACAACAGGCATTTCAAACCTTTCTTTTGAAAGCGATTTGCTCGGCAAGGACAAATGCAACCGTTCCAGCATCTTTTCGTATTCCATTCTTTTCACCATTGCGCGAAGCGCTTTTTTTTCCCAGGTTTCGCAGTCTGGCAAAGCCAAATTGCGCTCATTTTTGCCAGAGGGCAAAAATCGGGTTGCTTTGCAAAAAGCCGCTTTTAGTATTCCCTTGGCTCGCAGTGATTCCAATTATACTCTTGCACTGTAACGCTTATTAATAAAATGGTCTTTTTTTTGGCGCTGAATCCTCTGCGTTTTTGGGGCAAAATTGGGAAAGTTATTTATTTATTCAGCCCCTTGATTTATCATGGTTTTTGACTGGCAGATTTTTTTTCAGGGGCTCTTTGCGTCTTACGGCCTGGTTGGAATGTTTTTTGCCTCGCTTATTGCGAGCGCGACAATTATTTTTCCAGTGCCGTTCTATTTGTTTGTTTTTTTGTTAAGCGGTTTCATGGATTCCTTGCAGTTTGCAATCGCGCTCGGCATTGTAACGGGAGTGGGGGCAGGCATTGGAGAAATGTCCGGTTATATCCTTGGCAGGCTTGGCTTGAAAGCAGTTGAAAAAACCGGAAAGATTGATTTGGGAAAGGTTTTTGATTTGGAAGAGCGCCTGGAAAAACAGGGCGCTTGGGCAATTTTTTTCCTTGCAATTGTTCCGGTGCCGTTTGATTTCATTGGCATTGCAGCGGGATTGCTTTGTTTTGACTTCAAGTCTTTTTTTGCCGCCACTGTCGCGGGAAAAACAGTTCGTTATGTCCTGATTTCCCTCGGCGGATATTTTGGCATAGAGCTAGTAAAAAGAATTTTCACCAGCTGATTTTTTGAGAGACTAAAGAAGCATTTAAATACGAGTTTTGCCCAACAGTAGTTTTAATGGAACCCGATAATGAAACATCTTTGGTGTTGTCTGTTGCCTTGACTCTTTTTATTGTGATTGTGTCCGCTGGCTTGATTCTGGGTGCAGTTGCCCCGATTCTGGAAAAAAATTCTTGGACTGGTTTCTTTGGATTAGACGGCTTTGTTAGTGCCCCCGGTCTTTCCGGAATACTCAAAAAACCCGCGCCCCCTGCAAAGACTGCCGTGCCTGCAGTTACCGTGGGAAACAATTGGTGTGATGGCGCGGACATTACGCGTGATGGAAAAGTCAACCAAATAGATTATATTGCGCTGAAATCAAAGATGGGTGTAACCGGCTGCCGCCAATCTAATGATTATTGTGGCAAGGCAGACATAAACCGCGATGGAAAAGTAGACTCAGCAGACCTGCAAATTTTAACCGGCAATCTTTCCAGAACAGATTGCACTGAACGCTATATTGCTATTTCAAATTGCCTGCAATTGCAGCAGATTGCCTTGGACCTTGCGGGAAACTACAAGCTTGTGCAGGACATTGATTGCTTTGCCACTAGAACATGGAATGCAGGCCAAGGGTTTGAACCAATCGGGGCATTTGACGCATTCGACACGCTTGGATTCAAAGGGACATTAGACGGCCAAGGGCACAAAATAACAGGGTTGTACATTAAGCGGCTTGCACGGGATTATGTAGGAATTTTTGGCTCTGTTTCCGGTGCGGGGCGCGTCAAAAAAATTGTTTTGGATGCGCCTGTTGTTTCAGGCAGGAACAACGTTGGAGCCTTGTCTGGATACAATAGCGGGATTATTGAAAATTGTTCAGTCAACAATGGGCTAGTGCGCGGAACACAACAAGTCGGAGGACTGGTTGGCGGAACAGCCTTTTGGACACCACCGTATTCTACTCATTCAACAATAAAAAACTGCAATGTTTCCGCTGAAGTTTCTGGGGGCACTTCTGTGGGAGGGCTGGTTGGATATAATAATGGGCTCTTGGAATTTTCTTCCGCTGAAGGAAAAGTTATCGGTACCAATCTAGTGGGCGGTTTGATTGGCCATAATCCTTGCGGCGGAGAAATAAGAAACTCCCATGCTTCCGGAACAGTTGAAGGAAAAAAAGAGGTTGGCGGACTGGTGGGCTTGGACACTGGAATATTGAAAAGGTCTTTTGCAACCGGTGCAGTTAGCGGAGAAGAAAGCGTTGGCGGTTTAGTTGGAAAAAAACAAGAGAATGCAATTGATTGTTTTGCTACCGGCAATGTTTCCGGCATTACCAATGTCGGCGGATTAATCGGCTACAACTGGGACAGGGGCATTCCAGAAAACTGTTTTGCCACAGGCAATGTTTCCGGCACAACAAACGTTGGCGGACTAATCGGACTCAACGACCCTTACGCGCGGGATATAACAAATAGCTTTTCTACCGGCTCTGTTTCCGGAACAAATTATGTCGGAGGATTAATCGGTTATTTTTCCAATAATTCGCTTGGCTATACAATAGTAAACAGTTACTTTAACCATCATTCCGGCAATCCAAGCAATTGTGTTGGTTTTGGAACAGCAGACTGCAATGCAATTCAAGACAATGAACCGTATTTTTATAACATAAACAATGCTCCATTGGCTGACTGGAATTACCCGCCATGGAACAATGCGTTAAACGGCCAAGCTTTTCCAACACTGATAATGGATTATTCTCCCGAATAGACTAGCAAAAAAAAACTGATTTCTTGCAAGTTTGCTTGCCGAGTTAGAACCCGAATATTTTTATTATTGCAAACGCAAGCACCATGAAAGCTGTTTGCAATGGCAAGGCAGGCAATGCTGTTCCCACGCGCCTTGAAACATAATCAATTGTTAACAGCAATCCGGCAAGCGAAGCAGCAAGAACAACAATGCTCGGCAAAAAAACAACCGGATACTGCAATGTTTTTGCGCTTTCCCCTAACACCGCAACGGCAAAAGCCAACGGAATAACCATGTCTCCCGCGCCCAACTCAAACTTGTGCTCTTTCGTCGGCAAAGCAAAAGTAAATGCAAGGTTTTTTTTCGTGAGCGCTTTTGCAAGAGTAACCATGTGCTTTGTCTTGAAAACCGCAATATAATCGTACACTGCGAGCAGCACCATGAAAACCAGTGCAGGCAATACTCCAAGCATTATCCCGACAAAAGCCCCGGCGCCAGCTGTTGCCAGAATTGTCGAAACATTCCGCAGCATCAAATTTTGCGAAAAAACATTTTTGCACACTATGAGTAATATTGCCAAAAGCAATGCTATTGGATCGCCAATTGCAATGCTGAAAACAATCCAAGAAGCAAAAAAAACCGCTGTTGCTTCCAACAGCCGAAACAATACTCCCAACAATTTTCCTTTGAAATATTTTATTGCAACCAGCATTATTGCGGTTGAAAACAGTATCCAAACAATCAGCGCGATGCTGTTTGAAACATCCTCCGGGTTTTTTGAAATAATTCCCGGCCTTTCTTCCGGTTTTTCCTGAAAATATTGCACTAAAAACCATCCAGTGCCCAAGCCAATGGTTTGCGTGACCAGAAACAGCACTGTCAATTGTGCCAAAAGCGTTTTGTTCATGAAAAAAGAATTGTGCAAGCGGTTTTTTATTGGTTTGCGCTTTGCTTTTTACCCTTTTTGCGTTGGCAATACAAAGCCGTGGCCCGGCTCGTAAATGTCGCCTTTCTTTCTGAGTTTTGAAATCAAGTCTCTTACTTCTTCCGCGCTCACGCCGTCTGTTGCCATTTCTTCAATTACTTCCTGCACCGGCACTTTGTCCAACTCGTTTGCCTTTGAGCTGATTATTTGCAGTACTTTTCTCATTTTGTTTGTCTGGCTTTGCGTTTGCCCTGTCGTAATCAAATCAATGTCGATTTTTCCTGTTTCTTTGTCTGTTACAAGCTCTTGCAGTGAAGTGCGCACGAGCCTGATTGCTAGTTCAGTGTCCTGCACTTCGACAACATCGCTTAGCCTGATGCGAGCGCTTGCCTCGCTCAATCTTACCAGTCCTTCTAACTGCCTGTGTGTTGCAGTGTATGTTCCTTCTTTTTTTCCTTGTTCGCGCAGGTTAACGTAATAATCCGAAATTGTCTGAATGGCTTCTTTTGTCAGCACCGGGAAAACGTTTTGCCTTGCATAACTAATGTATTTTTTTATTGTTTCTCCGGGAATCACTGGCGCAACCAATTCTTCTATTTCTTCGGCTTCTCTCTTTTTGAATGCTTTTCCTTTCAGTTTTTCCTGCAATAGGATTTCACCCGCTTGGTGTGTTTTTAATATGTGGTTTGCGATTTCCGTGTCTTTTTTCCTGTCCAGTACGTCTCTAATCATGAAGAACAAGTCAAACCTGCTGATGAGCGAGCTTGGCAAATCAATTTGTTCCAAAAAATTCGTGTATTGGTCAAAGCGCGAAAACTTTGGGTTTGCTGCAGCCAAAATGCTGGTGTCTGTTCTGAAGCGAGTGACAATGCCCGCTTTTGCAACTGAAATCATTCCTTGTTCCATGCTTTCGTGCAGTGCGCTCCTGTCTTCCGATTCCATTTTGTCCATTTCGTCGACCATGCACATTCCGCCGCTTGCAAGAACCAAAGCGCCCGCTTTCAATGTCCAACCGCCTTCTCCGAATTCGTCTTTTACTGCCGTTGCGGAAATTCCCGCGCTAGTGCTTGTTTTTCCCGCAATGTAAATTGATTTTGGCGCAATGTTGTTGACTGCCTGCAATAGCATTGATTTTGCAACACCCGGGTCTCCGACAAGCAAAACATGCATGTTGCCGCGAATGTGTGAACTGTTTGGCAGTTCTTTCCGCACGCCACCGAACAATTGCAAAATTATTGCCTCTTTCACCAGCTCGTGCCCATAGATGTTTTGCGCGAGGCTTGCTGTCAGCAGTTCGTAAATTTTTGGGTTTGCCGCAAGATTTTTTATTTCAGCTTCCTCTTCTTTTGAAATTTCTATTTCGTTGAATTCTTTTGCTGTCTCTTCAATGTGCACTGCATCCAGATATCGTTCGAAAATCGCGCCTTGTTCTTTTGGCTTTATCAAGCGCATTATGCCGCAAACGCGCGTCCTGTCGCCAGGCATTGCCGTGTTCACTATGTCGTCAGTCAAATATATTTTGATGTTTGTTGCCTGTTCGCTGCCCTTAATCTGCTCCAAGGGTTCCTGAATTTCGAGCTTTTGGTAGTCAACAAAAACGCTTTGGTCTTCCGCCAGCAAAAAATCCTTGTGCTTGCATTCGCAAATCATCGGTTGTTTTATTTTGTGGCTGTCCTGCTCTATTTTGTAAACATTCCCGCAGCGCCTGCACTGCCACGAGGCAATCTTTAGTTTTGGCAATACATCGCTCATCATTCGCACAATGCCTTCAACGCTGATGAATTTTCCAATATGCTCGCTGCCAATGTTGCGCAATAACGGCATTCTGTCTTTTGGCAAATTAAAAAATCTGACATGCGGCTTGAATTCTTCGGCTTCCAGCATTGGCAATTCAATGTTTTGTGCTGCCATTTCTGCTGCCTCAATCAAAACAGTGGGATTTTCCAATAGTTCGTCCGCCAATTGGAAATCATAGTGCTCCAATTCCTTGAAATCAATCGGCAAGGATTTTTTTTGCGGGTATTCTGCAGCAAGCTTTTCTATCTGCTTCATGCTCTGGGTCTCAAAAAAAGCCTGGAATTTTGCGACAAAAGGGTTTTCCGCATTGCTGCCTTTTGTTATTTCCTCAAAATCCATTGTTTCCATTCAAATCCCCATAAAAGATATTTTTTCTTTTTTTAATGCTCTTTGAACCGTGTTTCCCCTGACCGCGCCTTTTTCTTTGACTGTTTTTGGGAGAAATAGTATTGGGTTAGTTGGAATTTTTTTCTGCTTTAACTATTATAATATTGTTGATAATATTCTTTTCCGGTTTTGAAAGCAAACCGCGCACGCATGCAAGCGGTTGGTTAAGCAAACCGCAAATCGTCTTTTTGGGGCAAGTTATTTATTGCCAAATTCTCTTTCTACTATCTGACACGCATGCGCGCTTCCGAGTTTGAAGTGGTTTTTGTTTTCATTGCGGCTTTTTTGGCCGGCTGCTTTGCAATATTGCCAGCGCTCGTGCTCGAGACTGTTGTTGCGCTTTTCCAGCCGGATGTTTTGCAGTCTGTTTTTTTAAACGCTCTCACAGAAGAACTCTTGAAACTCCTGGCTTTTTTTGCAATATTGTTCGTTTGCAACGATTTGAGCAAGGAAGAAACTGTTTTCACTGCAGCGCTTATTGGTTTTGGATTTGGCTTCAGCGAAAACATTTTGTTCAGCGTTCTAGTGCCAGCATCAAGCGCACTCGAGTTTATTTCTTTCCGCATTGTTGCGCCCTTGCCCATGCACGTTATTTCAACAGCGCTTGTCGGCTTTGGCTTTTCTCAAAGCAAAAAAAACCCGCTTAATCTGATTCTGTTCTTTGCCCTGGCTGTCGCACTGCACTTTGCTTTCAATAGCTTTTTCCTCTTTTTCTAAAGCACCGCGACAGCTTTCAATTTTTTTCTTTTTTTTAAATTGGCAATTTGTTTTTTCCGGGGTGTTTTTTCTTTCGGCGCCGGTTACTTGTGTTTTTCGCGAGCGTGCTTTTTTTCGTGCTCTTTTTGCGCACGGCTTTTGTTTTCACTGCCAAGCTCTTTCATTTCTTTTTTTATTTCGTGCTTTATTTCTTCGCTGATTTCGCTTGACAGCTCTTGCTCCAATTCTTTCTGCAAATCGTCTTTCAACCGCGAAATAACGCTTGTTTTCATTCCGTCTTCCATTTTTCCCAGCAATTGCTTTGCGCGCTCTGTTTCCTTCATTGCCTTTTCAACTGCCTTTTTTTCGCTGCCTTTCAATTTTTCCGCCGCAAGCGCTTTCAAAACATCCTGCATTACGCTGTTCATTATGTTTGTCTTCAGTTCGCGCACCATTTCCTCGTTTATTTCCTTCAGGCTTTCGGCTTTCAGTTTTTCCTCCACCACTTCTTCTTCAGCGTCTTTTTCTTCAATGCCGCGGTTGAGCTTTATGAGCTCTTTCAATATTGTTGTTTGCACCATTGTGCTGACATCCGCTTCTTTTTTGTGCAGCATGTTCATTTTCCAAATCAAATAAATCGCGCCAAGCAAGACAAACACCCCCATCAGCACTATGAGAATGATGCCCCAGGTGCTGCTCACTTGCCCTCCAAGGATTGTCATGCCCAAGGCGTTCAAGCCACTGCTTTGCGTTGAAAGGCTTGCCAATTGCACGTAATCGTTTTCAATCGACTGCATTAACGGCAAAGCTTCTTCGTACGCGCTTACCAGCGCTTCAGGCGATTTTGCCTTGCCGTACAATTCGCGGATTTTTGCCAGTTTTTCCATCACGTCATTTTTCAGCACTATTGCCTGCGAATAATAAGCAGTGCCTTCGAGGCTCTTGACAAACTCGCTGATTTGCCCAGAAAGCAATTTGTTGTTTGCCCCCGCGGCAGCAAAGTTCAATTGCGTTCCCATTCCCTGCCTGCCCTCTGTTTCAATTACTTTCTCAAACTCTTTTTTCCAAACGTTTTCCACTATCAGATTGAATTTTGCTGTTTCCCGTGCCCCTAAAGAAATTTCCTTTGAAGCAATCCATTTTCCGCTAACCTTTGCAATTTCCGTTTCCCCGTCAAAAACCACATTGTCGATTGTCAAAGGGTTTGGCAGTCCAACGCTAAAACGCCCAGTCAGATTCGAATCGTTCGGGTTGAAAACAATTAGCTGCAATTGCACGTTATTGTTCGGCAGCGAATAATATTTGATGCTTGTTTCAAGGCCGCGCGAAAGTGCCTGCACTTTCTGCACAATATTGCTTGTTATTGTTTCTGTTTTCTTTTCCAAACTGGAAATGCTTGCCGCCTGCGCTTTCTGCAATAAGGCAATCACTTCAGTCAATGTTGTTGCACTGTCTGCCAGCTTTTGTTTTATGAATTCCCTGTCTGCAACAGTCAATCCTCCGCTTCCACCGCTCCCGCTAGCATTCACACTATACGGGTAATTCCTTACTTTCTGATAGATTGAGTTAAGGTCAACCAAAACATTGCTGTCAATGCGCGACAGAATAGTGTTAATGTTTGAAACATTCAAATCGTCAATCTTGCCGCTGACAGTGTTTATTGCGCCATAATTTGTCGCAATGTCCTTTATCACGTGCGCCAAATTATAGTCGACAAAATTATTGTCTAGCCTGTAAGCAATCCTGTTGATGTCATTCACAATGTTTGTCAGCGCGCCAATCGCGCTGTTAATGTCATTGACATACATATACAATGTTTTTCCCGCGCCCTGAAAGCTTGCAACACCAATTACATCGGAAATTGTTTTCACTTGCGCGTTAATGTCTTTAGTTGTCCTGTTAATGTCATTCAAATAGTTCAGCGAGCCGGTTTGATTGTAGTCAGTGAGCGTGCGAGTGCCATTGCCCCAGATATCAGCAACACTGACATACGTTTTTCCATTAACATCTATTACTGTCGCATTAATGTCGCGCAAATACTGCCACATTGTTGCTTGATTGTAATCCGTTAGCGTGCGCGAAACATAATTCCAGACAGCAAAAGCATTAATGTCAGCAGTAGTCAATTCGCGAGTCGGATTTCTCCAGATGTAAGCAGGCAAAGTTGACATGTTGTAATCCGTTAGCGTGCGCGAAACATAAGCCCAAACGTCTGCCGCGCTAATCCAAGTGTGCCCGTTGATGTCTTTTGTTGTTGCGTTCACGTCGCGTAAATAATTGAACATTAGTGTTTGGTTGTAGTCTGTTAATGCGCGTGTTGCATAATTCCACATTGCCCAGGCATTAATGTCTGCCGTTGTCAGTTCGCGAGTGCTTGCCCCGCGCCAAATCCAATCCGGCAAAGTAGTGAAATTATAGTCGCTTAGCGTTCTTGTCGCATTGCCCCAAACGTCTGCTGCGCTTATCCATGTGTGCCCGTTGATGTCTTTTGTTGTTGCGTTCACGTCGCGCAAGTAACTAAACATCAATGTTTGGTTGTAGTCTGTTAGTGCGCGTGTTGTATAATTCCATGTTGCCCATGCGTTTATGTCTGCTGTTGTCAGTTCGCGAGTGCTTGCTCCGCGCCAAATCCAATTCGGCAAAGTAGTGAAATTATAGTCTGTTAGTCCCCTGTTTGAATAAACCCATAAGTATGCTGGCAGGTTTGCCATGTTGTAGTCTGTTAGTGCGCGTGTCGCATAGTTCCATACTGCGAAAGCGTTTATGTCTGTTGTTGTTAGTTCTCTTGTTGGGTTTGTCCAGACATATGCTGGTAGTGTTTGCATGTTGTAATCCGTCAGCCTTCTAGTGTCATAACCCCAAATGTATGCCGGCAGGTTTGCCATGTTGTAATCAGTGAGTGAGCGGGTTGCGTATGCCCAGATGTTTGCCGCTGTTGTTCCGCCAACTCCAGTGTTCATGTCTTTTAGGTAGTTGAACATTAGTGTTTGGTTGTAGTCTGTTAGGCTTCTGTTTGCGTAAATCCAGATATAAGCCGGCAGTGTTGCCATGTTGTAGTCTGTTAGTGCGCGTGTCGCATAGTTCCATACTGCGAAAGCGTTTATGTCTGTTGTTGTTAGTTCTCTTGTTGGGTTTCTCCAGATGTATGCTGGTAGTGTGTTCATGTTGTAGTCTGTTAGTGAGCGAGTGCTGTATGCCCACATATAATCCGGCATTGTTGCCATATTATAATCTGTTAATGTTCTTGTCGGGTTTGCCCAAACATATGCTGGCAGTGTTGACATATTGTAGTCTGTTAATGTTCTGACTGGTGCGCCTTGCCATAGCCATGCCGGCAGTGTTGTAAAATTGTAGTCCGTTAGAGAGCGGTTTGTTGCTAGCCAGATGTATGCTGGCAATGTTTGCATGTTATAATCCGTAAGGTTTCTTGTTGCATAGTTCCATATTGCCCAAGCATTAATGTCAGCAGTGGTTAATTCTCGAGTCGGATTTCTCCATACGTATGCTGGCAGTGTGTTCATGTTGTAGTCTGTTAGTGTGCGCGTATTGTATACCCAAATGTAGTCCGGCAAGTTTGCCATGTTGTAGTCTGTCAGCGTGCGAGTGCTGTTGCGCCAGATGTATGCTGGCAAAGTGTTCATGTTGTAGTCTGTTAGTGTTCGTTGTGTGTAGTTCCATATTGCCCAAGCATTGATGTCTGTTGTTGTTAGTTCTCTTGTCGGGTTTCTCCAGATGTATGCTGGCAGTGTCGCCATGTTGTAATCGCTTAGTGTGCGTGTTGCATAAACCCAAACGTCTGCCGCGCTAATCCAGCTTTTGCCGTTTATGTCGCGGACTGTTGTATTAATATCTCGCAAATAACTTAAGGTTCCTGCCTGATTATAGTCTGTCAATGTTCTTGTTGAATAAACCCACAAATATGCCGGCAATGTACTCATGTTGTAGTCTGTTAGTGCGCGTGTGGCATAGTTCCAGACAGCAAACGCGTTTATGTCTGTTGTTGTTATTTCGCGAGTTGGGTTTGTCCAGACATATGCTGGCAGTGTTTGCATGTTGTAATCCGTCAGCCTTCTAGTGTCATAACCCCAAATGTATGCCGGCAGGTTTGCCATGTTGTAATCAGTGAGTGAGCGGGTTGCGTATGCCCAGATGTTTGCTGCTGTTGTTCCGCCAACTCCAGTGTTCATGTCTTTTAGGTAGTTGAACATTAGTGTTTGGTTGTAGTCTGTTAGGCTTCTGTTTGCGTAAATCCAGATATAAGCCGGCAGTGTTGCCATGTTGTAGTCTGTTAGTGCGCGTGTCGCATAGTTCCATACTGCGAAAGCGTTTATGTCTGTTGTTGTTAGTTCTCTTGTTGGGTTTCTCCAGATGTATGCTGGTAGTGTGTTCATGTTGTAGTCTGTTAGTGAGCGAGTGCTGTATGCCCACATATAATCCGGCATTGTTGCCATATTATAATCTGTTAATGTTCTTGTCGGGTTTGCCCAAACATATGCTGGCAGTGTTGACATATTGTAGTCTGTTAATGTTCTGACTGGTGCGCCTTGCCATAGCCATGCCGGCAGTGTTGTAAAATTGTAGTCCGTTAGAGAGCGGTTTGTTGCTAGCCAGATGTATGCTGGCAATGTTTGCATGTTATAATCCGTAAGGTTTCTTGTTGCATAGTTCCATATTGCCCAAGCATTAATGTCAGCAGTGGTTAATTCTCGAGTCGGATTTCTCCATACGTATGCTGGCAGTGTGTTCATGTTGTAGTCTGTTAGTGTGCGCGTATTGTATACCCAAATGTAGTCCGGCAAGTTTGCCATGTTGTAGTCAGTGAGCGTGCGAGTGCTGTTGCGCCAGATGTATGCTGGCAAAGTGTTCATGTTGTAGTCTGTTAGTGTTCGTTGTGTGTAGTTCCATATTGCCCAAGCATTGATGTCTGTTGTTGTTAGTTCTCTTGTTGGGTTTCTCCATACGTATGCTGGTAGTGTTGCCATGTTGTAATCGCTTAGCGTGCGTGTCGCGTATGCCCAAACACCCGCAGCACTAACCCAATTGTTTTGGTTTATGTCTTTTACTGTCAAATTTATGTCATTCAAATAACTGTAAATCAATGCTTGGTTGTAGTCTGTCAGTGTTCTGCTGCTTGAGCCGCGCCATAGCCAGTTTGGCAGTGTTGCCATGTTGTAGTCTGTCAGCGAACGGTTGGAATAAATCCAAATGTAATCCGGCAGGTTTGCCATGTTGTAGTCGCTTAGTGTGCGTGTGGCATTGCTCCAAATCCAAGCGGGCAAAGTTGCCATGTTATAATCGCTCAAAGTTTTTGTCGGATTGCTCCAGACGTATGCCGGCAGTGTTGCCATGTTGTAATCGCTTAGTGTTCGAGTATTGTACACCCACATCCATGCCGGTAATGTTGCCATGTTGTAGTCTGTTAGTGTGCGTGTTGCATTGCTCCAAATCCAAGCGGGCAAAGTGTTCATGTTGTAGTCTGTCAGGTTGCGAGTGCTGTTGCTCCATACCCAGGCAGGCAAAGTCTGCATGTTGTAATCAGTGAGTATGCGGGTTGTGCTTGCCCAAACATCTGCAGCGCTAATCCAGCTTCTGCCGTTGATGTCCATTATTGTCCTGTTTATGTCGCGAATCATTGCATTGATGTCATTGATTTGGTTTGCCCAGTGTGCAACGTGAAAAGAGTGAACGTCAAAAGAACTGTATGCTCCGGAAGCGCATCTTGCCCTAGTGGAATAAATTCCTTCTGTTGCAGGCACCGTATCGCTGTATCTGTAAATTCCAGTGCCTGCAATTTCTGTTGCGCTTTGGCTTGTTGCGAATGCAGTGCCGTTTGGATAATAAATGTTGACGTCGCATGTTGCACCGCTTACCGGCACTTCGTCAGCGTCTTCTGCAAAAACAACAACCTGCAATGTTTCTCCAGTTTGGTATTCTGTTGCGCCAACAATGCTGATTTTGATTGGCCAAACATAATGGCCTTGCTTGAATAATGTTGTGTCTGCCCCGTTGCTTTTCCAAGTGTTGCCAGCCGCTTTTATGGCCATTCTTGTTGTTGCAACGTCTGTTGCTTTAGAGCCCCTGTCTGCTTTTGCAACAATGTTCCAATTGCAGTCAGTGTTTGCTTCAAACCCTTGCAATTCAGCAAAATAATTTAATGTGTCGACATTGCTGCCGCTCATTCCAATCCTGATACAGCGTACGTTTTGTGCGGGAAAATAAAAATCCACTCCCGCGTATGTCGTTGGGAGCGCATTTCTGTCTGTTCCTCCGGGCGCAGCATTAAAGATTGGCGTTAATCCTGTCGTGCAATCGCTGTTGTTTGTTATCAAAATGTTTAGGTCATCATACACCCTGATTGCTTGAGAAGTGTAATAGTTCCATAGTTTTATTTTTCCGAGTTTTTTTGAACCGCTTAACAATAAGCGCATCCATTGGAATTTTCCGGAATCCATGGTGAAGGAATCCGTGGTTAGGGCCGCATATGTCGGCATGTAATACGTGCTTATTATGCTGTCAGTGAGCCTTGCACTGCTTGTAATCGTAGTGTTTTCGTCATCCTGCACATTTGTGTCTCCCGCAAGCAGGTTTTGTTCTTTTATGCAATAGCCGGTGCGATTGTTGAAATACAGTTCTCGGTCTTTTTTGAGGATATTTGCGTCAACTGATTGCGTGAAAACATTTGTGTCAACGCTTGCAGTGTAACTGTTCACGTCCCTTGAATCAAGCTCTACAAAGTGCCCATCATAGCAATTTACAAAAATCTCGTCATCGCCGTCATTGTCCATGTCCCCCCCTTGTTGGCCCAAGCCCAGAGTATAAATGCCATTGGTAGACGGCTGAAACTGGTTGCAAAAGCCGTTTTTTTCATAAAGCCTGTAAAAAGAGTTTCCGTCATATTTTAGCACTCTAAAGTCTCCCAATTGTGTGCCGCCGTAAAATACTTCCTGGAATCCATCCCCGTCAATGTCTCCCAAGCCCACAGAAGCAGATATTGAATTATTAAGGTCTGACGTGTCCATTTTTGTTAATCTATAAGTGGCAGCGGCTGAATCATACTCAAACATGTATGGGCCGTCAGTTTGTGAAGCTATTACTATGTCTGGAACTCCATTCTTGTTTAAGTCTGCCAGGATTGGATGCGAACCATAATAAAAACTTCCAATGTCAGCAAGCGTTACTTCTGTTGTTAGCGTGTTCGGGCCATTGTTGAAATGATAAATTTTTACTTGGGCACCGCCTGGCGGGGCAAAGATTTCTTTGTTTCCATCCATGTCAAAATCACCAATTATTCCCTTGCTAAGAAACGTTCCGAGCCCAGTAACATTAAAATCCTGCATTATTCTTCCAGCTCGGAACCTGAAAAGAGTCATTGTTCCGGCGTGCTCGAAAACAGCAACATCATCGTCTCCGTCATTGTCCCAGTCGCCACAGGCAGCGCCTTCATCATACCAGAAAGTGCCAAGGTCCGGGCTGATATAATTCTGGTCAAAGGTATTTGTTGCAGAATTCCATTTGTAGATATAAAGGAGCCCGCTGTATTCGGGTGCAATTATTGCATAATTGCCATCATTGAAAATATTGCAAATCGTTGCTCTTCCCCCATAAAAAGTTCCAAGGTCAGCGCTTTGGAAAATAAAATTAAGCGAAGTGCCAGTCCAGTCAAAAACATTGATTCGTCCGCTATTTTCAAGCAGGACAATCTCTTGTATTCCGTCGTTATTGAAATCAAACACAGTGGGTGTCGTAGAAGAATAATAGTCTCCCCTGTCTGTTGCATCAACTCCTTCCGGAAGCCAGCCGCCGTCAATCCTGTTCTGGTCGACAATCCTTATTTTTCCTTCAGAGTATGCGTGCAAAACACCCTCATTCACGCCGTCATTGTCAACGTCGCTAACAACAACTGCGGAAGCAGCATAAGCCCAATCAGTGCTGAAAGCGCGAATATAAACTTCTTTTGCAGGGTGTGACTGTGAAACGTTTGCAGTGTAAGTAAAGGCATTCTCCAACCCCGCCCTTGCGGGCGCGCTTTCAATAAAAGCCATTTTTCCAACATTGAAATCCTTTGTGCCGCCGGTGTTTGCGTCAACTCTCCACTGGCCATTAATGTCTGCTGCCAAAAAAGAATACTTGCATTGGGCATAATTTCTGTCGTTGAATTTTGTCGGGCAATTGAAAACATTGTTTCCGTTCGGGTCCCAAAATCGAATGTTGACATCTTTGTTATTCCAGTTAGTGTCATAAAAAACAGCAAAAACATAGTTTGGAGAAAAATTTATTTGCGGAACTTTTGGATTGACATAAATCGGAGTTTCATAAGCAATGTTTGCGTCATAAAACCGCGCATACTGCCCTTTGTCAGTGCCACTGCCTCTTACCGCATTCCAGTTTTGCCTGTTGGTGTCAAAATTCACGCGGTATTGAAAATAACGGTCGGGAAGCGTGGAAAGCGAATTGTTTGCACCGCCGCGCAATGCAGGCTTCCAAAAATCACGAACACAATTTGCATCATCACAGCTTCTGTAATCAACGCTGATTGAATTGTTCCCGTCCCTTGTTTCATTCCAGCGGATTGCCCTCCAATCCACAACACGGTTTGCGTCAAAAATCCTGCTATAATAGCTCGCGTGCATCCAACTGTTATAATCCGCCTGTATTTCATTGGCAGCCAAAGCCCTATTGTATGCCTTTAGCTCGTCAACATAGCCATCCAAAAACCAACTGCCTCTCGCGCCAACCAGTGCTGTTGCACCAGAGGTTGAGGAAGGGCAGCCACCAGTGGTTGTTGTGTTTGCAAGAGCTCCATTCAAATAAATAGAAAAACTCCCTGTTCCGCTGTTTGTTGCAGTAACCTGATACCAAGTGTTTAAGTTGACTGCTGCAGTAGCAACAGAACTATCGGTAGCGCATGGCTGAAAATTAAAAGTCTTGCTGCTGGCAGTTAAAAAAAGCCAGGGATTGCTGGCTTTCCCTGTAGGCAACATGTTGTAAAAAATCGTGGGATAATTTGAACCATAGGATTTCAAATAAACCCATGCAGAAATAGTGTAAGCACTTCCTTTGTGGTTCATGTCAGCCAAGCCAGAAGTGGAAGGATAAGTTATCGAACCATAATCGTTCACGCCATCCAAAAACAATGCATTTGTATCCCACAAGCCCCAAGCATTTATGTCAGAACCGCTGAGCATTCCGCCATCATTGTGCTGGTTTGTATCGTCAAAAAAATTTCCGTCACTGTTTTTGTCGTTGAACTTGTAATATGCGACAAGATTAATGTCATACGCGCTGGCATTGCTGCCAGCAGGATTAATTGCAGGATAGCCTTTCCAAACATTGAAGTCTAGCTCGCCGGTTGGAATAACATTTGAATCAGACAGTACCTTTGTATAATTGAAATCAAAAGTTGGCCCGTTATTGTAATCGTTTGCAGTGCTGCCAACCCAATTGAAAAGCGCAGATGTTCCCCGGCCCAAAAAAAACAGCAAAACTAATCCTGCAAGGAACAATGCAACAGAATGTTTTGTGACTTTGCTTGCGTGATTTGTGCGCATCACAAAACACCCCCGGCTTTTGCAATCAAATGGATTTCTTCCGGGTGAATCTCCGCAAGTTCGTGCGCCTTCTCTATGCTGATTTTTTTTTCCTTCAACAGCTTGATTACAGCAATCTTTTTTGCCAGCGCAACAACATCCTCATACATTTCCTCAAACGACTTTTTTCGCTCCACAGGGCGTTTTTTTGCATGGTCCGGAATAATGGCTTTTTTTTCCCGCATTTCTCCCAGCTTTTCCTTCAGCCTTGCCTCAATCAGCGCATCAATCTCTTTTGCCAAAGCGTCTTTTGTTTCAGCAGTAATTATCTGCGCGCTTTTTTTCCTGCCGTAAAGCTTTGACATTCCAACCTGGCGGCATTCAATGATGCCTTTTGCTTCAAGAGTTGCCAAATGCTTTGAGGCAGTCACGCGGCTGATGCCAACGCTCTTTGCAATCTTGTCAATGTGCATTGCTTCGCGCGTTTTCGAAAAAAAATCCAATAGCCTTTCCTCTGTCTTTGCAAGTTCAGCTTCTTCCATGAAATCAGCCAATGCAAGAAAGAAGTCGCAGGATATATAAAAGTTTTTTCAACAATGGTTAACAATATTGCATAGTTTTTGCGTTTTTGTGCTGTATTGTGATTTCACATCACGTGGCTTTTCAATGTTGGCAACCAGCATTTTTAGCGCGAAAGCCTGTAAGTAGTGTTTTTTCCGCTGCCTTCGCGCACCAATAATCCTTTCTCCACAATCTCATTGAGCTTTCTTGAAACGGTTTCCCTGCGCAATCCCAGTATTTCAACCACTTGCTTTGTTGAAGCATTGCCTTTTTCTTCCAAAAACCTGATTATCTTTTCCTCGTCGCTCAAAACTCCCTTGACTGCGTCTTCAACCTTTTGCATCTTATACTTGCGGATCTTGTTCAACTGCACTGCCTGCAGCAATACAACCAGATTGTCCTGGATTTCCCTGTTTTTTTCCTGCTCTCGCTGCAGCGCCTGCAATAAATCGTTGAGGTTTTTTTCCTTCATTTTCATTATGTCGTTCTGGTCCTTTATTGTATCAAGCAACTGTGTGGTTTTTTGTTCAACCAGGGAAAGATTGTGGTCACGCTTGCCAAAAAACAGTGAAAATAAGCCTTTCATTCGTGATTTCCCCTTGCTTTCAAATCACACAAATATCACAATAAACACGTATTTAAAGATATTGGAAAAGCTGCCAGCGGCAGGGGAAATGCTGCTTAAAAGCGGATATATAATGGAACCGCGAAGTTCTTTTGGCGAAAAAGTGAAACAAGATATTTCTAAGGAAGAACTTGAGCGATTGTATATTGTAAAAGGGCTTTCAACTTACAAGATAGCGAAACTTTACAATTGTTGGGCAACAACAATACAAGACAAACTTGAAAAAGCAAGAATAGAAAAAAGATACCCAAAGAAGAAAAAGACTTTTTCAAGAGCGCTTCTCGAGGACTTGTACCTTAACAAGAAATTTTCTGTAAGCAAAGCTGCAAGAGAGTTGGGCCGTGGTCACGCGACGATTTGGAACTTGCTTAAAGAACACAAAATCCAAACAAGAAAAATGAAAAGATACAAAGTGGAAAAACAAGAACTAGCTGAACTTTATTTGAATAACAAAGAATCTCAAGGGGAAATTGCAAAAAAGTTCGGATGTTCCCAATGGGTCATATCTAATAAATTGGCAAGATTTGGCTTGCCAAAAAGAAACGCCTCTGAGGCAAACCTAATTTATGAAAGAAAAGATTTCTCTGGAGACTTGGCTGAAAAGGCTTATCTGATTGGTTTTAGGCTTGGAGACTTGCATGTGCGGAGAAAGTGTGGATATTCCATCCGTATAGGATCAAATACCACCAAACAAGCCCAATTAGATTTAATGTGTTCAATCTTCAGAAAATACTCTCATGTGCAAACGTCTTGTTCGAAAGGAGTTTTTTCTTTCTCTTGCGGGCTGAATAATTCATTCTCTTTTCTTGAGCCAAAAGAGGACAAGATTGAAGATTGGATTCTGGAAAATAACGAATTATTTTTTTCTTTCTTGGCAGGATACTCTGATGCTGAGGGCAATATTGGAGTGTATGATGGTAGAGCAAGATTCAGATTAGGCACTTATGGCAAAAACATTCTTTCACAAATCCACTCCAAGCTGAACTCCTTTGGAATAAAAACAAAAATCAGATTGGAATCGCCGGCTGGTTACATTCATGGGGGCGTAAGAAATAACTGCGATTTTTGGAGGATAAGCGTAAATTATAAAGACTCTCTGCTTCTTTTATTTAACAAATTGGGACCTAATCTAAAACATGCTAAGCGACTAACTGACTTGGAACTCGCTAGAGAAAATGTTTTGAAAAGGTTAAACTGAGCGGGAGGCGAAGCGGCTTATGGCAAAAAAAACATTCTTTGTTACTACTGCAATTGATTACCCCAACAGTAAGCCCCATATTCGGGCACGCTTACGAAAAAATTGTTTCTGATGTCCAAGCGCGCTGGCATCGCTTGCTGGGAGAAGAAGTATTCTTCCTCACTGGAACAGACGAGCATGGCCAGAAAATACAGAGGGCTGCAGAAACAGCAGGAAAAAAACCGCAAGAATTTGTTGACTCGCAGGTTGTTTTTTTCAAAGAATTGTGCAAGCTCTTGGACATTTCGCTTGACCACTTTATTCGCACGACCGATCCAAACCACTTAAAGATTTGCGAAGAGCTCTTTGCCGGCTCGAACAAAAATAACGACATTTACCTTGGAACTTACGAAGGATTGTATTGCACTAGCTGCGAAAACTATTACACGGAAAAAGAGCTTGTTGCCAGCTGTTGCCCGGTGCACAACAAGCCAGTCGAAATAATGCGCGAACAAACCTATTTTTTCCGCATGGGCAAATACCAGCAGCAGATTGTTGAACACATACAAAAAAACCCAAAATTCATCCAGCCAGAGGGCAAGCGGCAAGAGATTTTAAATCGGCTGAAAGAACCATTGAGGGATTTGAGCGTCAGCAGAACAAGCTTCAACTGGGGAATTCCAGTGCCATTCGACAAAAAGCACGTTATTTACGTCTGGTTTGACGCACTCATCAATTATTACAGCGCCACTCGCGCAAAAGGAAAAGAAAAATTTTGGCCCGCAAACATCCACAACATTGGAAAAGACATTCTCTGGTTCCATTCAGTCATTTGGCCCGCAATTTTGTTGAGCAACAAGAAATCCTTGCCGGAACAAGTCTTTGTGCATGGCTTTATTAACACTGCAAGCGGAGAAAAAATGTCAAAAACAGTAGGCAACATCATTGACCCTTTTGCATTGGCGGGCAAATATGGCGCCGACACTCTGCGTTATTTCCTGCTGCGTGAAATTCCTATGGGCTATGACGGTTTTTTCTCTGACGATTTGCTGAAAACGCGCGTTAACAACGAGCTTGCCAACGAATTAGGCAATCTTGTTAACCGTACGTTAGTAATGCTCGAAAAATACTGCCAAGGCAAAATTCCAAAGGCAAAAACCAGCGAAGAGCTCGCAAAGCAATTGGGCAAGAAAAAGATTTTTGATTGCATGGAAAAATTGGAGTTTCACAATGCGCTTTCAGAAATCTTTTCTTTCATCAGCGCTTGCAACAAGTTCATTAACGACAAAGCGCCCTGGAAAGAAACAAGCGAGGCAAAAAGAAACGAAATTCTTTATTCTCTTACTGACAGCATCCGCATTATTTCAATACTGCTTTCGGCTTTTATCCCCGGAACAAGCAAAAAAATCAACTTGCAATTCGGCTTCAAAGAAGCATTGCTGGACGAGTGCGAGTTCAATTTGCTGAAAGCAGGAACAAAAACAAAAAAAGGCGAAATTCTCTTCAAAAAAATCGAGTGAAAAAATAATTTTTACTGGTTTCCGCCGGTTTTTCTTATTACCCTGTAATTGTCTGCCCATTTGATGAATTCCACTTCGTCGCCCTGTTTCAAGCCAGCAACGTCTTTTGGCATTGGAACGTCGCGGGTTTCATAGTTTTTCATATCCATCATTGAAAGAGTGTTTCCAACAATTGCAACAATCTGCGCGTTTCCGCGTTCAATGATTGGCACTTCGTGGTCGTCGCCAGTGCCTTTCAACAATTGCCTTTTTGAATCGTCAAAAACTCCAATTGCAGTAATGCGCGCTTTTGCGGCACCGTGCTTGCCTGGCTTGCTTTTTTCAGCGCTTTTCACTTGGCAGACAAAACCGTCAATCAGAATATAGCTGCCTTCCTTGAAGTGCCCAACTTGCACGAACTTTTTTTCTCCCTCAGCCAAAACATCACCCAATCATTTCGCTTTTTTGAATTGTAATATGCTTGTTTTTAAATAACTTTTCCCTTTTGTTTTATCATGTCTGTAATAGATAAAGTTAGAAAGCGATTTTTGAAGAAAAAGGAAAAAACCCATAATCTGGCTGTTTTTGTCGACGGGCCAAACATTCTGCGCCGCGAGTTCAGCGTTGACCTGCTGGAAATAAAAAAAATGCTGAAAGAATTCGGCAGCATGAAAATTGCAAAAGTTTTTTTGAACCAGTTTGCAAGCCAGAAGCTCGTGGAAGCGGTTGTCAACCAGGGTTTTGAGCCCGTTGTAACAGTCGGGGATGTTGACGTTGCAATGATTGCAGAAGCAGTCGAAGCAGTCTATAATCCCGCAATCAATTCGATTGCCTTTGTAACGCGCGATTCCGACTTCTTGCCTGCTGTCATCAAGGCAAAGCGCGCTGGAAAAGAAACAATAGTAATGCTTTCCGAAGAAGCAAGCGCAGCAGCATTGAAGAACACGGCAGACCATGTTTTGATTCTGCCAAAAAAATGAATATTTCCTGCCAAAACAATTAGTTTTGGTGGCAAAAAGAATTTTTGTTTTTTGCTTGTTTATACTATTTCCATCATTGACAATTTTCCCGTGTCTTCATTTACAAAGATTATAATGTTTCCTTTATTTTTCAGAGAGTAATTTATTATGCCAACATTTTTGCCCTCTTTGTAATTCTGGAAATAAAGCGTATGGTCCTTTCCACAGTTATGGTTGTCTTCTTTAACTACTCTAAGGCCATTGACTTGTTTGAGGAAATATCCCGGATTTATAGGATTGTCTTTTTTTTTCAATAATCCTGTTTTTAGGTCAATCCAGTTGCCTCCTCCAAAATATTCCCCTGTCTCGAGAGTTTTTAGCCCTAAAACCAAAAGTTTCCTTTCTTCTTCATTGAGTTTTCTTGCCATTGCATCACTGTTAATATCTCGCTTTTTTGTTTTTTTCACAATGGTTCTGGCTGCTTCTAAGAGGTTTTTTGCAGTAAAATCCGGCTTTTTTTTGTAGTGGCCGTCTTTTCCGGCGTGGCCGGTTTGCACCAAGATTGTTTTGCAGCCAGCATTTTTTCCCATTTGAATGTCTCTGCTATCATCCCCCACAACAAAGCTTTCAGCAAAATCAATCCCGAAGCGCTTTTTTGCTTTTTTTAGCATTCCGATTTTTGGTTTTCGGCAATCGCAATCTTTTTCAAACTTTTTAAGTTTCACTTTTGCATCTTTTGGATGGTGCGGGCAATAATACAACGCGTCAACGCGCGCTCCTTTTTGCGCTAGCTCTTTCAATAGTTTTTTGTTTGTGTCTTTGACGCGCTTTTCGCTTACTAATCCGTAAGCAATGCGCGCCTGGTTTGTTACAATTATTATTTTGTAGCCGGCATTGTTCAGCATTCTTATTGCTTTTGCGCTGAACCAGTAAAGCGGTGCAACGTGAAACTTTCGGCTTTTTTCCTGGTTTTTGTTGACAGTGCCGTCTCTGTCCAAAAAAACTGCTTTGTTTTGCTGCTTCGCCATTAAAGTTTATTAATAAGGCGGATTATTTTAATACTAATTGTATTTTGAATTTTGGGTGTTTTTTGTGGTTTTAAATTTGCCTGTTGGAACAGTATTGCACCAGCTTGTGGCATTAAAGACAATTGATTTCAAAAAATTTGTTTTGGAATTAATGGACACTGCTTTTACCGGCTATGTTGTTGTTACTGCGGAAGGATATGTGGGCATTGAAGAGGGCGTTTTTATTTTCAAGGGTGGCGCTTTGAGCGGGGCAATTTACGAATACACTAATTTTGATATTCCTTTGTTTGGAGATACTGCTTTGCAACAGTGCTTTAATGCAGCGGCAGCAGAGTTTGCAGTAATGGATGTTTGCGAGCTGTCCAAACAGCAGGTTGAATTGATTATTGCGTTTAACGAGAGAATCCTGCTGCCGCAGAAGATTTTGCAGCAGGAGGCAGCAAAATTATTCAAAAAATCTTATGATTTCCACTTTGCGGAAAAGGCACTGAAAGAGCTTGTGAAGAAAGAAGAGTCAAAATATGACGTTTTTAAGAAGATTGGATTACCAGATATATCAAAGTAAAAGATAGCCTGGTGTTTTTTGGTGGGTGTTAGAAAGAGCATTTCACGCGCGTTGCGCAATCTTGTCAACCTAGTGCTTGATTTGGACACTACTGAAGTGCCGCAGGAACAAATCAACGCGCTCAACGACATTCTTGCCAGGCACCGCTTTAACGCGAACGCAAAAAGCCTCGAAGAACTCGTGCACATTCTCAAAAAAAAACATTTGGTTGACGAAATCTGCGTCACGCAAAAAAACGGTTCATTGCTTGTTTCAACCTCAAGCAACGGAGTCAGCCAGGCAATAACCGCAAGCGCCTTGTTCAATTACATCCAGGCCGAACTGCCGAAATCCGAAGTAATCTTAATAAAAAACCACGATTGGAACATGCTTTTTTCTTTCGGCGGAAAAATTTATGTTGTAAAAGCCCCGGCTTCCCTTACAACAATAGAACTCAAGGCAATTTCAAAAGAAATCGAAAACTTCCTGGAAAAAAAAACGCGGGAAAACGCTTCGCAAAGCGCGATAGCGCATGAATCCGCGGATAATCTTTTAATAAAATAACGCAGTATTATCTAAAACAAGAGTTAAACATCGAATTTGTGGTTTTGTGGGTAGAATAATTGCTTTTGCTTCCGGAAAAGGAGGCGTGGGAAAAACCAGCGTTACCGCGAACATTGGCATTGCGCTCGCGCGAAGGGGAAAAAGCGTTTGCCTTGTTGACGGCGATGTTGCAATGGCAAACCTTTCTTTGCTGTTGGGCATGCAAAGCTCTCCAATTACACTGCATGATGTGTTGTTGGGAGAAGCAACAATACACGACGCTATTTACGACGGGCCGGTCGGAATAAAATTTGTTCCAAGCGGCTTGAGCCTGGAAAACTATCGGCGCGTTGACCCAGAACGCTTGGAATCAGTCGTTGCATTGCTCAAAGACGAGTTTGATTATATTTTAATTGACACTCCGCCCGGAATCGAAAGGAGCGTTTTAGCCTGCCTGTCTGCCGCGGAAGAAGTTTTTTTGCTAACCACTCCGACCAGCCCGAGCATTGCCGATGTATTAAAAACAAAAATTGTTACCGAACGATTGGGCAGCAAGCCAATCGGAGTAATAGTCAATTTTGTTTTCGGCGACAAGGGCGAGGTTTCCGCAGACGACATAATGAAAATGCTCGAATTGCCATGTTACGGCAGCATTCCCTATGATGATGAAATGCGCAAGAGCTTCATGCAGGAAAAAGTCGCGCCAGTAATGTTGCGCGTGCCAAACTCTCCAAGCGCAAAAGCAATCGAAAGAATTGCAGCAAAAATAGCTGGCTTGCCAACCGAAGCGGAACAGGCAGCCAAGCCGCGCACCGGAATAGCAAGCATTTTTAAGTCGTTGTTTGCTATATTTAGCAAGAAAAAATGATTCCCGTTATTTTTGGGTGATTTTATGGGGGAAGAACACATGACAAACAGACCATTCGACTTGCTGAACGACAGCCTTGGAAAAGAAGTGCTGGTTGTTTTGAAAGGCGAAGTTTCAATGCGCGGCAAGCTGACAGCATTTGACGTTCACATGAACATAGTGCTGGAAAACGCAGAAGAACTCGAAAAAGGCAAATTGAAAACAAAATACGGCAAACTCATTCTCCGCGGCGACAGCGTCCTGCTAATCAGCCCGTAGTTTTCCATCCGCTGTAAAGCGCTCATCCGACTGAAAGTCGGATTTTTGCCAGCTTTAGTAAAGCTGGGGGGCAGCGTCCTGCTAATCAGCCCGTAATTTTCAACGCGCTAGAAATGGCAAACGGTTTGCTGCTTTTTAATAAACTTTGCCACAGTCATAACTATTTATGGAAGTCGAAGTCAAGGCAAGGCTGAAAAGCCTGGAAGAAATAAAGAAAAAGCTCGAATCCTTGGGCGCAAAATTTTTAGCGCCGGTTGAACAACGCGACGCATACTTTAAGCCAAAAGGCTTTGACGAAAAAAAACAAGGCCCGGGAGACTGGGTATTGCGCATTCGCTCGAGCAACGGAAAAAGCATTCTAACGCTAAAAATTCTCACTGAAATCCTCGGCGCTTGGCACGAGTATGAAACAGGAATTGAAAAAGAAGAACAGGCAAAAAAAATCCTTGCTGCAATGGGCTTGGTGAATGTTTTCACTTTGAACAAAACCCGTGCTTACGGCGCGCTTGAAGGCTTTGAATTGTGCCTTGACAACGTGAAAGAACTCGGTTATTATTTGGAGGTTGCGCTTGAATCAGAGGAAAAAGAAGGCTCCAGGAACAAAATAATAAGTTTTTTGAAAAAAATTGGCATTGCCGAACAAGACATTGAAAAGCGCGGTTACGGCGAAATAATCGGAGAAAAATTAGGACACAAATTCAGCGGAATGAGGTGAACAAAAACAAAAAAACAGTTGGGCCCTTAGTCGAATGGCAAGACTCACCCATGGCACACAGCTTTTTTCGGAGAAACCCGATTTTTGCCTTTTGGCAAAAATGGGCGCATTTTAGCTTTTGCTAAAATCGCGAAACCTGGAAAAAAAGGTTTTTTTTCCGGCAGTCTTGTTTGGGTGGAGTGCGGGTTCGATTCCCGCAGGGTCCAATCCATTGTTTCCATTTATCTTATGTAAAAAATTTTTTTAAAAGGGAATTTGTTAAAAAACAGTTTATTTTTTTTGGAGTTAACGATTGAAGGCTCTATTCCTTGTGACAATTTCGGGCATACTTCAAGGCCGATGTCATTTTTTAAATTTGCGGAATAAACCCCTTTTGCGTTAAGTTCTGCATATTGCACTTCTATTTTGTGATGCCCTTTTGTTGTTTCAACGATAGTTTGTAGTGGCCTATGTCCTGTCGAGTCGGCGTGTGTTTTTTTGAATCTTTTTTTTCCATCTACAAAAACAGTAAAAGTGTTTTTGTTTGGCGTGTCTTCGTCCAAAAAAACATACTCGAGCTTTAACCTGATTTTTATTTTTTGTTTATTATTTCTGCCAGTTTTTTTTGCCATAGGCTATTTGACCCTGCGAAAGATATAAATTTTGATCCAATTCCAGTTCATTATTTGCATTGGAAAGCGCTTTTTCACAAAGAGCCTTTTTTCCAAAAAGGCTTTTATACTAATTAACCGCTATTATTTCTTGTTATGAACCGCAAGCAGTTGTTGCTGGATTCAGTCAAAAAGCTCTTGGCTTTGAATGTTTCCGACGACGAAATAATCCTCAATCTGAAGGACGTGGGCATTAATGAAGCGCAGGCGCGCCAGTTGCTTGACGAAGCGCGCGGCAAGCAAGCAATGGAGCCGCAGGAAGATTTGCCTGCGGAAGCATTGGAAGAAGAAGTTCCCGGCTTGCAAGAGCAGGATTTGGAGGCAGAGCCAATTCCTGCAAAAAAACAAAAAAAAGAAGAAACTGTTTTTTCCCCGCGCAGTGAAGAGGAAGCAGCTGAAACCGTTACCGAAGCGCTTGACGAAATCTCGGAAAAAGAGGAAAAAAAAGAGCACGAGAAAATCAGGGAGCGTGCCGCAGAGCGTGCAGTGGAAAAGCACGCGCTGAAGGAAACGCACGATGATTTGAGCAAGTTGTGGGAAAAAGGCATTTTGCTTACAGTGAACGAAGCATTGCAGGAAATGAAAAAAATCCGTTTGGATTTGAACAAGGTTTTGGACGAAAAAATCCGCATTGAAACAGAGAAAGAATTGAAAAAAGTCAAGGCATTGCAGGAATCACAGCAGGTTTTGATAATGCACAAGATGGATGCTGCCTTGCAAAAAAAATCTGACGAAGTCAACGAGCTCATTGACGAAAAAATAAAGTTTTTGGCAAAATCAAGCAAGGACATCCAGGCACAAACGGAAAAACTGGAAGCAAAAAGGCAGGTGGAAAAAAGCCTTTTCGAGCAATTGTCGGCACAGCTTGCCGACTTGAAGAAAAACAAGGATTACGTTGTTTCGGAATTTAATTCCGAACTAATCAAAGCGCGATCTGCAGTGCAGGAAATGCTTGATGATGCGGAAAAAAAGATTGAAGAAATTGACGCGCGCGCAAACAAAACTCTGGAGCTTGAAAGCACTATTGCGGAAGGGCTTGTGAAAGATGCACGGCTGAAGATTGAAACAATTTCAGTCGAAAAATCCGGTGAATTGGAGCGCACGCTCAAAAAAGAAATCGCGGAAATAGAAAAAATCAAATCAGTGGTAAAAATGGACGAGCTTCAGCCAAAGCTCAACGAGCTGAAAAAATCAATTGCAGACCTTGACTTGTTCAAGCAACAGTTTGCAAGAGTAATTGAAACAAACGTGGAAAAATTCAACAAGCAAGCCAAAATAATCAACGATACGCTGGTGAAGTTTGAGGAACAGCAGAATTCGCGCATAAAGGCAATTGACGCAAAAATAAAAGAATTGGACGAGTTCGAAAAAAAGTTTTCCCAAGAAATGGCGGGCATCCTAGACAAAAACTAATAAAAAAAGCGATTGGGCCCACCCGGAATCGAACCGAACTCTACTGCACGTCAAGCAGTCGTCCTACCGATAGACTATGGGCCCGTGCGTTCATCCGCACACGCTGAATACGTCGCAGGATTTCACTTTGTTCAATCCTGCATAAGTATTCCGCCGCACACACGTTATCCGTCGCGGGATTTGCAATCCCGCAAAAGGATTTTCGCAGGCGCACAACGGTGTTTCGTTGAAGAAATTCTGGCAGATTAGTTTTTTTAATGCTTTGCAGCCGTTAGCTATTGAGCTTTTTCAGTTGTTCGCATGCAACGCATTTCTCCCCCGGCAATGGAGCGCCGCACTGCTTGCAATAACCCGCAATTTGTTTTTTTGCAAATTCCGCAATTCGCGGCTTTAGTTGCTTGAAAGACTGCAAGATTTTGTATTTTGTTCCCGGAAATTCTGCTTCCGCATCATTCAGCATTTTTCTGAACCAGTTGCGTTTTGCCTGCCATTTGAAGGGGCAACAGCTTTCGCGCGAAAAATGCTTCAAATGGTTGAAGTCTGCGAAAGCAATTATTTCAGCTTCGGGGGTTTCATACAACGGTTTAATGCGCGGGACAAAGTTTTTTTCGTCAAACGATACAATTGCGCCAAGCCGAGCCATTCGCGATAGGTCAGCGTCAAACAAGTTCATTGCAATGCTTTGGCACTCGTCGTCAAGATTGTGGCCGGTCGCAATTTTTCCAGCACCGATTGCTTTTGCTGTTTCGTTTAACAATCGCCTGCGAAAGACTCCGCAAAAAGAGCAAGTGCTTCCAATGCGTTTTGCTTCTCCGGTTTTTTTCATTACTTCTGTCATTCGAAAGCCAAAGCGCTCTTGAAAAGAAACAATGTGAAAAGGAATTTTCCAGCGCTTGCAGTTTTGCACTGCTGTTTTGATTGCCTTTTCGCGATAGTTTGGAATTCCTTCGTCAATGATTATTGCTTCAATTTTGTTAGTGTGCTTGAAAATCTTGTTCAGCAAGAACAGCACTGTTGTTGAGTCTTTTCCGCCGGAAAGCCCAATGGCAATTTTTTCTCCTTTTTTTATCAGTTTGTTTGTGCGAATCGTGCGGCGCACGCGCTTTTCAAAAAAGTGCAGAAAATGGTCTTGGCAGAATGCATGCGGCCCGTAGCCGCAGAATACTTTTGCCTGTTTCCCACAGCGGTCGCATTTTGCCATAAAAATCGCTTTTTTTCATTTAACAGTTTGGTTTAAATTCCTTGCTTTGTGTTAAGTAATTATTGCTTAATCTATTTTAAAGCGATTTTTTGGTGTTTTGTTTATAGTGATTTTATGAGTTTTGCGCAGCGTTTTGCGGAAACAATGCAGAAAGAGCATTCCGGAGAGAAAACCAAGGATGCTGATTTTGGCTTGATTCAGCGCCAGCGCTTGATTGGTTTCAGGAAGGCAGGTGAATCCATTGTGCGCTTGGAAAAGCCGAGCAATTTGCCTCGCGCCCACTCTTTGGGCTACAAGGCAAAAAAAGGTTTTGTTGTTGTTAGAGTGCGCGTGAGAAAAGGCCATGGCACGCGCCATCGCCCAAGCAAAGGTAGAAGGCCAAAGCGCATGGGCCAAAACAAGATAACAAGAGGAATTTCCATTCGCTGGATTGCTGAACAGCGTGCCTCAAAAAAGTTTCCTAATTGTGAAATCTTGAATTCTTATTGGGTTGGCGAAGACGGCAAGCACAAGTATTTTGAAGTCATTCTAGTCGATACTTCAGCGCCGGAAATTTTGGCTGACAAGGAAGTTGGCTGGATTTGCGAGCCACAGCATACTGGCAGGGCAGAAAGAGGCTTAACTTCTGCTGCAAGAAAAAGCCGTGGTTTGCGCGGCAAGGGCAAGGGCTTTGAAAAAACCCGGCCAAGCTTAAGGGCGCATAATCGGACAGCAAAGTAATTGCTTTGCTTTGGGCTGCAAGAACAGAAATCTTTTATACTCTTTCACACTAGTTAGTTATTATGGCAGTTAAAGTGCAAAAGCCAAAGGCGTTAAAGCAGAGCAAGCAGACAAGCCCATTGTTGTTGAGCTTGGGCGCTTTCAGGGTTGGATTGCGATTGCCACAAATTCCTGCTTCTGAAAGAGCATATCATTTGAGGAAAAGGATAGGTTTCTTGCAGGAAAGAAAGAAGTTTTTGCAGCCGATAGAGCAAGCCAATGCGGAAAAAGAAATCAGAAAACTCCAGAGGCGAATTCCCCGAGTGCTGGCAAAAGCGCAGAAAGCAAGCAAGCAGCAGAAGAAAAAGGCTGCGTAATCCGAAATTCTTTTTAGTGGTTTTTTTGTTTGATAATGACCTTGTTTTTTTTTCTGATTTGAAGCAGATTGCTGAAACAGCAAAAAAACTAAAGCAAAAAGAAATAATTCTTGCAAGGCATTTTGAAAGCGAAAAAGAGCTTGCGGAACTAAAGCAAAGCGCGAAGCGGGAAAAGCTTGCCGTCAAATTTTGCCATTTGTTGGAAACGCAAAATGAAAAAGAACTGGTGGATTTTGAAGGCAAGGCGGATTTTTTTGCATTGCGCGGCGGAACAATTGCCTTGAACAGGCTCGGCGCCAGCTCAAAAAGAATTGATTTTTTGCTGCAGCCAGCTGGCAACCAACGATTGGAGTTTGACAGCGCGCTTGCAAACACTGCGCGCGAAAACAATGTTGCTGTCTGCGCTTTGTTTTCCTGTTTTTTGAACGCAAACAATTATGACTTGGTTTCATTGTTTCGGAATTATTTTTTGCTCGCAAAAATCTGCAAAAAGGCAAAAGCGCAATTGAATGTTTTTTCCGGTGCAGCGCGCGCGGAAGAAATGCGTTCTGCCGCTGACTTGCAAAGCTTTTTAGAATTGTTGAAGCAGGCTGATGTTGATGAAGAAACAGATTGAGTTGGGGCAATTGCCGAATTTTTTTCCAGCACCGGTTGTTTTGGTTACGGCAAAAAGCGGAGAAAAAGAGAGCGTGATTACTATTGCATGGTGCGGAATTGTCTGTTCAAAGCCAGCAATGCTGTCAATTGCAGTCAGGCCGAGCAGGTTTTCCAGCGAAATCATAAAGCAGAGCGGCGAGTTTGTTGTCAATGTTCCGAACGAGAAATTGTTGTGGGAAATAGACAAAATCGGAAATGTTTCCGGAAAAGAGGTGGACAAGTTTGAATTGTTAAAGCTTTCCAGGGCAAAAGCCGAAAAAGTCCAGGCCCCTATTTTGGAAAATTGCCTTGTTGCTTTCGAGTGCAAAATAAAAGAAACGCTTTCTTTGGGAACGCATGATTGTTTTATTGCGGAAATTGTTTCGGCGCAAGCGGAAGAAAAAATTGTTTCCAACGGAAAAATTGATTTTTTCAAATTAAAGCCGATTGTTTTGCTCGGTTCGGAATACTGGGCATTGGGCGAAAGAATAGAAGAATACGGGTTTTCCAACAAAACAAAATGAGGTGAATGGAGTGAAGAGTTCAATGCAAAAACTTTCATTAAAGCCCCTGAAGCCCACGATGCGCGGAAAAAAACGCTACGTGCTATTCAAGCTTTTTGCTGAAAAAAATTTTGATTCGCGCAGCATTGAGCGCGGAATTTTCAGCGTTTTTTTGTCGCTTTTCGGCAGTTCGGGAGTGGCAAAGCAAAATTTGCGCCTGATACAATTCAACAACGGCACAAACATTGGAATTTTGCGCTGTTCTTTGCCTTGCCTGAATGAAGTCAAAACAGGCTTGCTGTTCTTGAAAACCATTAACGGCATTGCAGTTATACCAAAAATTGCGAGCGTGAGCGGTTCGATAAAGAAGCTCAGGAAAAAGCGCTGAGTGGCATGGGAAGGCTTTTTATTGCTTACTGTTTAATCATTATTATGTAATATATAAGGGATTTTTTCCTGTTTTAGTGAGGTTTTTTTGTGTATCCGGTTTCACCAAAATCTGCAGCTTATGATCGCGCGGCAACAATGTTCAGCCCTGACGGTCGCTTGTACCAGGTGGAATATGCTTCAAAGATTGTCGAGCAGGGAACTTTGGGTTGCGCTATGATTTACAACAATGGAATTGTTTTTGGCGCGGATAAAAAGATTTCGAGCAGGTTGATTTTGCCTGACTCAATAGAAAAATTGTTTGCAATTGACGACCATGTAATGGCTGTTTCCAGCGGTTTGGTTGGAGACGCGCGAAGGCTGGTACAGTTTGCCCGCCAGGAAGCCCAGGAAAACCAGATGTATTATGACGAGCCAATCCAAATAGAAACTCTTGTAAAAAGAGTCAGCGGAGTGGCACAATATTTTACGCAGTATGGCGGCGTTAGGCCGTTTGGCGTGTCTTTTATTATTGGCGGAACAGACAATACTGGATTGCGGTTGTTTGAAACAGAGCCGAGCGGTGCTCTTGCGGAATACAAGGCAATTGCGATTGGCAATGGCAAAAAGCCTGCAATGGAATTGTTCGAAAAAGAATATGCAGACAACCTGTCGTATGAAGACGGGGTTGTTTTGTTGCTTAAGGCCCTGAAAAGGGGCTTGACTGAAAAGGAAAGGCTGGAAGCAAACAGATTAGATTTTGCTTTCATTGAAAAAGGCAAGCAGATAAAGCATATTTCGCGCGATGAAATAAAATCCTTTTTGGCCAAGAACAAGCTGGCATAAAAAAACAGTTTTTTCTTAAGACCAGAGATTTAAATGGTAAAGGTTGATGAAGCTGTAATAGCGCGCCTTGAGAAAGACGGGCAAAAATTCGAAGTGCTTGTCGACCCTGACTTGGCTTTGGAGCTGAAAAAGGGAAAACCGGTTAACTTTAATGATTTGCTTGCAATCGATTCTGTTTTCAAGGACGCAAACAAGGGAGAAGCACAAAGCGATTCCAGCGTGCAGAAAGCCTTCGGCACAACTAGGCCTGAAGAAGTCGCAAAGCAAATAATTTTGCACGGCTCAGTGCAATTGACAACAGAGCAAAGAAGAAGAATGCTGGAGCAAAGGAGGAAAGAAATAATTTCGTTTATTGCATTGAATGCAATCAATCCGCAAACCAACACGCCGCATCCGCCGCAGCGCATTGAAAACGCGATGGAAGAGGCAAAATGCAGCATTGAAGCATTCAAGCCCGCCGAGGAACAAGCGCAAGAAATAATAAAGCAAATAAAGCGCCTGATTCCGATTTCACTGGAAAAAATGCGGATTGCAGTAAAAATTCCCGTTGAATTTGCTGGAAAGGCAAACGCAATATTGCACAAGTTTGAGCTGAAACAAAGCGAATGGCAAAAAGACGGTTCTCTTGTTGCGGTCGTTGAATTGCCCGCCGGAATGAGAAATGATTTGTTCAACGAACTAAGCCATTTGACGCACGGCAATTTTGAAAGCAAAATATTGGAAAACAAATAACTGAAAAAAATAATCAGAAAATTTTTTTTGAAAACAAAGAGGGATTTTATGGAAAAAAGAATTGTTATTCCGGGAGAGCTGGTAATTGAAGAGCGCAGGCGCTTGGGCGACCACGTTTACTTGAAGGATGGAAAAATTTACAGCGACGTTTTGGGGATTGCTGAAACAGACGAGCAAACGGCAAGCGTTATTCCATTGCAGGGCAAATACATGCCGCGCGCGGGCGATTTGATTGTGGGATTAATCTCCCGCGACGTGTACAGCGGATACATTGTTGACATTAATTCGTTTTACGCTGCCTTTATTTCAAAAAAAGAACTGCGGGAAACCTTGAAAGTTGGCACGGTTGTTTCAGCAAAAATAGAGGAAGTAAACGAGGTTAACGATGTTGATTTGTCAAACATTCGGGTTTTTTACGGCGGAGAAATCTTGAGCGTTTCGCCGGTAAAAGTTCCAAGAATGATTGGAAAAAACGGTTCAATGCTCGAAGTATTGAAAAAAGGCACTGCCTGCAATTTGCTGATTGGCAGGAACGGCAGGATTTGGATAAAAGGCGGCAATTATGATTTGCTTGTCAAGGCGATTGCAAAAATTGAAGCCGAAGCGCACTTGAGCAATTTGACAAACAAGATTACGCAGTATTTGGAAGAAGAGAACGCGAAAGAAAAAGAAACAAAGGAAGCAAAATGAATTTTTGAAAAGGTGAATATGGATGACGAAAAAAAAAGAAACAGAAGAAATAGTTTACGTTGACAAAAAAGGCAAGCGCTTGGACGGCAGGGCAATAGAAGAAACCCGGCCAATAAAAATAGAAGTCGGAGTTGTTCCAAGGGCAGACGGCAGCGCCCGCATTGAATGGGGGCAAAACAAAGTAATTGCCGCGGTTTACGGGCCAAAAGAGGCATTGCCAAAACACACTGCAAACCCCTACAAGGCTGTCGTGAATTATTATTACCGCATGGCATCGTTTTCAGTGCCGGAGCGAAAAAACCCGAAGCCGGGGCGAAGGGAAATTGAAATAAGCAAGGTTTCAGGAGAAGCGCTCGCGAGAGCAATTTTTTTGGAAAAGTTTCCAAACACCAGCATTGACGTGCACGTTGAAGTATTGGACAGCAATGCAGGCACTCGCATTGCAGCATTAACAGCTGCCGCGGTTGCTTTGGTTGACGCGGGAATTCCAATGCGCGATTTGGTTTCCGGAATTACTGTCGGAAAAGCAGGCGGAAACATAATTGTTGATTTGACAAAAGACGAAGAGGATGCGCCTGACGCTGTAGACATTCCACTGGCAATATTGCCAAACAGCGAAGAAATAGTTTTGCTGCAAATGGACGGATTGCTGACAGTGGAAGAATGGCAAAAAGCATCAAGAATGGCGTTGGAAGGCTGCAAAAAAATTTGCGAACTCCAAAAAGCAGCATTGAAGAAAAAATACGAGAACATGGAAACGCAGGAAGCGCACGTGAAAGAAAAAACAATCGAAGAACCCGCACTCAATGAATCAGGCGCTCCGCAAACGGAGGGAATGGAATGAGCAATGTTGAAATAATCTGGGAATTAACATCCGAAAGGGTCGCAAGCGTCCTGAAAGAAGGCAAGCGCCTGGACAATAGGGCTTTTGACGAATACAGAAAAATAGAAATAACAAATGGCATCAGCAAGAACGCTGACGGTTCTGCGCGCGTCAAATTGGGCGAAACAGAGGTAATCTGCGGAATAAAATCAGACATTGGCGAACCCTATCCCGACAGCCCTGGCGAGGGCTCAATCAGCGTTGGCATGGAATTATTGCCGATTGCTTCGCCAAGCTTTGAATCAGGCCCGCCAAGCGAGGAAAGCATTGAAATTTCACGCGTTGTAGACCGCGGCATCCGCGAAAGCAAAGCGCTTGATTTCAAAAAATTGTGCATTCGGGAAGGCGAAAAAGTCTGGATTGTTTTCATTGACTTGTATGCCATCAATGATGACGGCAATTTGTTTGACGCAAGCAGCATTGCGGCTCTTTCAGCACTGCTTGACGCTCGCACTCCAAAAATCGAGGACGACAAAATAGTCAAAGGCGAATATGCCGGCAAGTTCAAGCTGGAAAGAAAGCCATTGCTTTCGACTTTTGCAAAAATCGGAAATTCTATTGTATTGGACCCGAACCTTGCGGAAGAAAAAGCATTGCAAGGAAGGTTCAGCGTTGCAACAACAGAAGACGATTATTTGAGTGCGTTCCAGAAAGGCTACGGTGGAGGCTTTTCCGTAACGGAAATAGACAACTGCCTCAGCATCGCATTGAAAAAATCAAAAGAAATCAGAAAATTGCTATAGGTGGTTTTTTGGGTTCGACAAAAAAAGTCAAGAGCGCGGGAAAATTCGGGGCAAAGTTTGGTGTCTCAATTCGCGCGCGCTGGCTAAAGGTTGCGGAAAAGCAAAAAAAGCGTTTTGATTGCCCGAACTGCGGCTTCAAAAAAGTCAAGCGCAGGGCAACAGGCATTTTTGAGTGCGGAAAATGCGGCAACAAGTTTGCCGGTGGAGCATACTTTCCAACAACGCTTACTGGCGCAATAGTAAACAAGATGATTGTGCAAAAGCAATTCCTGCCTGCAATGACAGAATTGGTTGCTGTAACAGAAAAAGCAAAAGGCCTTGTTGAAACAGAAACAGAAAAGCAAGGCGAAAAAGAAACCCGGGAAAAACCGAAAAGGCAAAAAAAAGAAAAAAAAGAAAAAAAAGAAAAAGATGCAATGGAAGAAAATTCTGTTGCTGAAGCAGAATGAACGGAGGACTGCACATGTACAAATGCGGAAAATGCGGCAAATTGATTGAAAAAACCCCCGAAGAAAACGTGCGCTGTCCTGTCTGCGCATACAAAGTGCTTTACAAGGTCAGGCAGCCAGTGACAAAAACAACACGCGCGGTCTGAATGGGCGAAGGAATTTTTTTAGAAACGCGTTTTTGCTTTTCTTCGGAAAAAAAAGCCGAAAACGCTTTCAAGGCAATTGAACCGGAATTTGGCGGAAAGCACGAAAAGCGCGCAAAAACAACTGCAAGCATTAAAAAAAACGTATTAACATTTCTGGTTATTGCCTCTGACTTGCAGGCATTAAAAACATCAATGAATTCCATTGCAAAGTCTATTGCATTGATAAAAGAACTGGCTGGAGGTTAGTGCCATGGCAAATGAAGAACAACTCAAAAACGATGTTGAAGAATTTGAAAAGACAAGGCAGCAATTGATGGGAGTGTCGTCACAAAAACAGCAATTGCAGTTCCAGGCAACAGCAATGGGAAAATCGCTTGAGGCACTGGAAAAAACAAAAGAAAAGAAAGTTTACAAGGCAGTCGGAAACATATTGATTCTCTCCGACACTGCTGACGTGCAGAACGAACTGAAAGACCAGAAAGAGGTTGCAGACCTGCGCTTAAAAAGCCTGCAAAAGCAAGAGGACTCAATAGTGCAAAAGCTCAACAAGCTCAAGGCAAAAATCGAAGGAACAGCAGCACCCGAAACAGGGCAAACTGAAGAGCAGCAGAAAGCAAACAGCAAGAAAAAGTGACCGGGGATATTGCTTGCCACAAAAAATTTTCGGCAAAATAAAAAAAAATTCACGCATTCTCATTCTCACGCACACGGGCTGTGACGTTGACGCTTTCGCAAGCGCGGGAGCAATCTATTTTTCTCTGAAACACCGCTTTAGGATAACAATCGGAGTGCCAGACCATCTGAATGTTTACGCCAAAGCGCTCGCGCAAAAACTCCAAATTCCCTTCACAATAAACCCGCGCAGCATGGAAAATTTTGATTGCCTTCTTTTGGTTGATTTTAATTCCTACAAAATGCTTGGTTCAATGGAGCAAAGCGTGCGCGAATGCAAAAAAAACATTTTTTTGATTGACCACCATTCAAAAAGCGCAGACAAAATAACAAAAAACTCAATAATATTGCCGGAAGCAGTCGCAAGCGCGGAAATAGTTTTTGAACTGCTTGAAAAAGAAAAAATAAAAATTCCCCCAAAAGCGGCAGCCTGCATTGCCGCGGGCATTACTGCTGACTCCGCGGGTTTCATGGTTGCAGACCATGAAACATTTGCCCTAATGGCAAAAGCAATGCGGGCAGCAAAAAAACCTTTCAGCGAAATAAACTCGCTGTTCCAGGTAGAAGAGGGTTTTTCTGAAAAAGTTGCCAAGCTCAAGGCGGCAAAGCGCGTGCGCATCTTCAAAGTCAATAATTTCATTGTTGCAACAACCCGCGTCGGCTGCTTTGAAGCGGATGCCGCAACAGCTCTTGCACGGCTGGGCGCTGATATTGCTTTCGCGGGCGATTTGGAAGAGCACAACCTGAAAATAAGCGGGCGCGCGCGCTCTGAATTTGTCAGGCAAAACGGCTTTGACCTGGCAAAACACGTTTTCGAGCCACTGGAAAAATATTTTTCCGGTTCGGGCGGAGGCCACGCTGGCGCAGCAGCATTTACAGGCACTGCGGATTCCATTGAGGCAGTGCTGCAAAAATGCCTGGAGCTAACGCAAGAGTTTGCAAAATCAAAATTCGGCAATGCAGACACAAAAGAATACGAATAAGCCGCAAACGCGCCCGGTTATATACTTTTATATAAAAATTATATATTGTGTTTTGGCTGCCTGGCACCCTGTTTTTTGCCTGCTTGCACTGCTGTTTTTTCAGAATCAGTTATGGCCCGCTGCTTGGCGGAATGCCTTTTACTTCCCGATAGCATGCCTCGCAGATAAACTTGCCGCGGAATTTTATTCCGGTCTCCTTAAAGTTCGAGCACAAAGCGCAGAGCTTGCCTGTTTCTTCCGCCGTGCTTTCGTCAGCCCAAAGCTTTAACAGTTCCCAGGAAAGCCAGCGTGGCAAAACAATCTCCTGCAGCACGCTTTTATCGTTTTTCCGGATTCTCTGGATTTGCGTTGGCATTATTCTCTTTCCAAGGCTTTGCAATACCTTTGCCTTGCCAATGTCGCCGCGGCGCAAAAAATCGTTCATTTTTTTTTCAAAAACGCTTTCCGGCAGTGCACTCACCGTTTCTTTTTCCTTTTTGCCATTGGCTTTGCCCTTGCCCTCGCTGGCTTTTTGGCTTTCTGCCTTGGCTTTGTGCGCGCCCTGGATTTCTTTTTCAGCGCCTTTGCTTTTTTTTGCCTTCTGGGTTTTTCCAGCAAAAGCTTGTTGTCAAAATCCCTTTCTTCCTCTATGAATTCCCGCTTTTCCTTCTTTTTCCTAATGCCAATGTTGGCATACTTGCGGTATTTCTGCACTGTCCATGCCTGCGGCTGCTTTTTCCTGAGCTTGAACTCCTCCTGGAGCAGCTTTAGCCTGAGTTTTTCGCTTATCTGCAAAACATCACCTTTCAACGATTTTTAACCTTCGAAAAAAGAAAGAGTAAAGTAGTATAATAACATTTTGTGCAAAAAAACAAAAAGCCCAGTTGTTGCCGCCAGCCCGGTTATGTATACGCCGCATTTGTTTTTTTGCCTGTTTTTACTTCAAATAAAGCGTTTTGTTCCCGTCTTTGATTTTTCCCCTGTCTGCATACTTTATGAGATAATGCACTGTGCTTTTCGGCACTCCGCTTGCTTTTTCTATTTCGCGCAGGCTGCGCTTGTCATGCACCATTTCCAATATCAACTGCATTTTTTTTAGGTCAATCTGCAATGGCTTGCCAGCGCGCTTCTCTATCTGCAGGGAAATACCGTGAGCCTGCAGCAACTCCATGTGTTTTTTCTTAAACCGCCTTGCAGTGCTTTCACTGCAGGAAACGCTTTCAATGCCGCGCTTTTCCAAAATCTTTGCCAGTTTTTTTGCAGCAATCGGCCTTGCCAAGTGCACTGCGTTTGTTTCCAATGGCAATTGCTTCCAATCAGTGCTGGCATAAACTATTGATTTCATAAAAACAAAAAAGGCAGCGAAAACCTTAAATGCCTCTTTGCACTTATTGCAATAATGCACAAACTGGTTTGCAAGATTGCTTCCGCGCTTGCCGGCGCGATTGTTGCGGGCGCAATTGCAATTGGCGCAGCAACTCTCTTGCAGGATTTTCCCGGAATAGACTGGCTGGGCATTGTTGCCGGCATTGTTGCCGGCGCGATTGTCGCATTGTTTTCCTACAAAAAACTCCGCTGTGCCAAAACTAGCCCTTCTTGATTTTTTCCGCGATTGTTTTCCCAATGTTTCTGGGATTTATTTTTTTTGCCGTCGCATAACCAATGCCGCTGAAAATCTCTCCCCGCCTTAAAGGCGAAGAAATTTTTTCCAATTTTCCAGGCGCTGTTTCAACAACAAACGGCCCGCTCCAGACAATCCTCTCTTTCTCCAGCAAAAGCGACAAAACTTTTTCCGGGTTCTGCCAATCTTCGTTAACTTTCAGAATCAAAATGCCAGAGCCAATCCTGTCAGGGCTGTGCGCATCGCTGCCGGCAGTCACAAACCTTGCGTGCTTTCCCAGTTCGATGGCATACGCGTTTCTCGTTACAATTTCCCAGGTTTTTGTCGACAATTTTTTTTTTGCTTTTGCGCCCAAAACGCTTAGCCGAATTTTCCGCGAAACAGAGTTTCTTTCCAAAAAATCAAAAAAATTAATCGGTTTCCGAATCCAATCGCTGCTGTAAACAAACTCGCCCAACTGCCAAATCATTCCGTTAAAAACCTCTACTCCGGCGCCATGCTCGCGGATTGTTTTAGTAAGCTTTTTCAATCCGAGCTTGTAATACGCGCTGTCATGGCTGAAACCCCAAGGGTGTGCAAAACTAACCAAAAAATCATTCTGTTTTGAAAGCTCCAGCACGCGCTTTATGTGAATGCCTTTTTTCAACAATTCGCTGATTCCAAAAATGCTTTCGTCTTTTCCATAAGCAAGCACGTGGCCAGCGCTAGTGTTCAATTCCATGCCCGGAATCAGCACAACATCATCAGGCTTTGTTGCAAGCAGTTTTTCAAAAGCGCTTTTCGGCTTGCACTCGACATGCTCTGTAATCGCAACAGCATTCAACCCCTTTTCCAGCACTGCAGTCCAATAATGCTTTGGCTTAATCCTGCGCTCGTTCAAATGCGTGTGCAAATCAACAGAAATCTTTTCAACAGCCATAACAAACTAACTGAACAAATCCTTAATATAAATGTCTTCAACCTCCACAGCACGCCATAATTCTGGCATGCCAGATAATAATAGAAACATTTAAATACGTCTTTCTTTCTTTCTCGTCTGGATGCGCTTTATTGATTCTGTCATGCCAGATAGGAAGTTTTCTTGTAAGCTTTCCGAGACAGAGGAACGGGTTCTTTTTTTTGTTTCCGAGCACTGGCCGTGCTCTGCGCTGGAGCTTGCAGTGCATTTCAATGCCGATGTTTCTTCTCTTGATGCAAAACGCAGGGCTTCCAGCAAATACTCTTATTATTTGAAAAAACTTGTTGACAGGCGCTTGGTTCTTTCAAAGCGCTTTGGCCACGCTCTCGTTGTCTGGCCTTTGCATGCCGAAAAATTGCGGGTAGTGCACGACATTTTGAAGGAGAAATCTTTTTAGGAGAACTTTATGGTTCATGTTTTTTGCGACACTTTTTATTTGCCTTTTTTGCTTTCGCGAAAGCTGAGAAGCATTAATTTTTCTTGTGCGGAGCGTGGTTCCGCTTGATTAATTCTTTTTACGACAAATTTATTTTCACTAATTCTGTTTTTTGGCGCAACAACAATTTTTTCTTAATGGACATTCCTTTCGTAATGCTTCCCACAGACATTATTACCGGATTGATTTCTGAAAACAACCACGATTTCAACAAAAAAATTTATTCCATTGTCCGGAATTCTGTCAAAAAAAACCTTGTTAAGGAATTCCGCCTAGATTTCAAGGCCGACGGCACGCGTGCCGTTGAAGTCGTTGAAAAATATTTTTCTTTCAGCGGCTGGGGCAATATTGAAAACGTGCAGATTGACGCTCCAAACGCCCGCGCGCTAGTGAATGTTTCAAACAATCCTTTTGCCAACGCGCTTCTTGGAAAAGCAAAAGAGCCCGTTGACCACGTTTTCCGCGGGATTTTTGCTGGATTGTTCAGCGCGGCTTTCGAGAAAGAGCTTGACTGCGTTGAAACACACTGCCTTGCGCTTGGCGAAAAGCAATGCGAGTTTGTCATAAAACAACAGCACGAGTTTGACGTTTCAAAAAAAGAAACACAAAACCAATTGGAACTGCAAACCTAAAACGCAAGGATTATCATGGACAAAGTTTTTTTGATTGAAAAAGGTTTTTTTAACGGCATTGAAACAGCCTTCAACCACCTAGATTTCAAAAAGCGTTTTGCCGGAAAGCGCGTTGCAATAAAACTCCATTTTGGCGAGCGCGGAAACCTGAATTACCTTCGCCCCGGCCTAGTGAGCAAAATTGTTGAATTGCTGAAAGATGTTGGAGCAAAACCTTTCTTGTTTGACTCCGTGACAAAATATCACGCCAAGCGCTTCACAATTGAAGACCATTTGAACACTGCCCGCTTGAATGGTTTTTCGCCAGAAACAATGGGTTGTCCGATTATAATTGGCGATTCCGGCAAAACAGTTCAAGGAAAAATCATTCCGATTGAAGTCTGCAAGGAAATTGCAGAAGCAGATGCCCTTCTTGTTTTGTCGCACTGCAAAGGCCATGCTTTTTCCGCTTTGGGCGGAGCAATCAAAAATTTGGGCATGGGCGGGGTTTCGCGCAACACCAAAACATTGGAACATGACAGCGCACAAGCAATCGTGAACACTGAATCTTGCATTGGCTGCAAAAGCTGCGAACCGGTTTGCCCTGTTGGCGCAATTCGCGTGCAAAACAAAAAAGCAGTTGTGGATTTTGATGAATGCTGGGGTTGCGGCAAATGCCTGAAAGCCTGCGACCAAAAAGCAATTTCTCCGCGCCTTGCACTTTCTGACCACTTGCTTGCTTCTGCAGCGCTTGAAGTTCTGAACCAATTCAAGCCGGAAAATTTGTTGTTTGTGAACGCGCTTTTCAGCATTTCTGCCGAATGCGATTGCCATTCAAACAAAGCCGGTGCAATCATGCGCGACATTGGCTTGCTTGTTTCAGACAATATTTGTGCAATTGATGCTGCAAGCATTGACCTGATTAATCAAAATTTTGGCAAAGATTTTTTTGACGCTTTGGGTTATCGTTCTCCGTTCTTGCAGATTGAGTGGCTTGAACAACACGGTTTTGGCAAGCGCGATTATTCTTTGGTTCCAGTGCCGTAATTTTTTTCGTTTCCGCGCTTATAATTTTGTAAAACTCTTTGTTGCCAATTTTTTTCCCGTAGCCTTATTAAAAACTTGTTCAGTTTTTCGGTTGTTTTGGTAGCTTGGTTGTTTTGTAGCTTTCGTCAAGCTGGATAAATCGCTTGTTTATTGCCCTTTCAACTTTTTCTTGTTCTTTTGTTTCCTGTTTCTCTCTTATTTTCTCTCCAATCAAGCGGTCAACTTCAGGAATTTTGAAGTATTCATTGCAACAAAACACTCCGCTCTCTCGCACACTTCCGCAGACAACTCTGGCGGTTCGACCGCCAGTACAACAACTGGCGAAAACAAGAAGCACTTGGCTGGCAAACGCCAGCCAGCGTTTATTTCAACAAAAAGTTTTTTAACAAGAAACAATTATGTATTCAAAAGCGGACAAATGTTCGGCTAACAAAACGGACAAAACTCTGACTACTCTACAATTACACTAATTGGCTGAGTGGCACATTAACTGCGCTCGCTCCAGGTTCAGATTCTACTTTCCAATAATAGTATCCTTCTAGTTCATCCTCTGAAACTGGCTCATTTTTCAGGAAGCCAACAATGTCTATTTCAAAACCCCCCTTAAAAATTGGGATGTGCCCTACACCAGTTCCATCTTTGTCATAACCCAAAACCAACCCACCCAAACTGTCAGCTTTTGGTACTGAATAGTATTTATTATTGTAGGTTCGAACACTAAATATTTCGCCGTCTGGCGATTTGTCAATCCGCAGTATCTTTAGTACGCCATACGTTCCGTCATCGTTCCTAAAACTATACAAATCGCCTTCTTTATAATCAAACTTGTTTAGAATAGGATATTGCTTCAAGAAACCGTCCGAAGATACACAACCTGTAAGTGTTACTGCGATAAAGAATGCCAAGACCAAACAAACTATTTTTTTACCTGTTATAGTAGCCACCCCCTGCAACGCATGCCTCGCAATTTTACTTTTTCTTTTTATCTTTCAATCGTGATTGCAGCATAAACATTTACACGCGATACATTTTTCATTCTTTCTGGGCGGCTTGCATATTCGTACAAAATTTGGTTCTCTATATTTTGTTTTGGAACATTTGACCCTTTATCCAGTTTGATTACAACTGTATTGTCTTTACCAAAAGCACCGTCAAATTTGGCGGCTTTTGTTTCTAAGGACTCCATTATTGGGGTTGTTGAGCTCAGCTTTTCTGTTATTCCAGTAGATTCTACAAAGTATTGTTTATTCCCTACATTGAAAAGACCATCTGCACTTTGACCGCTAGGCAAAGGCGCCTCCTTCGTGAACCCTTTTCATCGGTTTCCCCCCAAATACACGCGGTTACAGCGATTAATATAACTGCGGTTGAAAAAAATTCAACCAAAAGGTTGATTGCCTCGGCTTTTTTTTGGGTTTTTGCCTGTTTGATGGTAACATTTTTCAACCGGCTGTTGGGGGTAATATTGCTTGTTTTTTGCGCCAAAAAGCTGTTATTGTCTTTTTCCCGTTAGTTTTTTATATGCCTTTTGTGTTATTATTAGCGGTTAGTTTCTTTTTTGGGATTTTGCAATGGTTGAAAAGGTTAAAACCGGCATTGACGGCTTGGACAAAGCGCTTTTTGGCGGGATTCCGAAAGGCAGTCTTGTTTTGGTTGCGGGTGGCGCTGGAACAGGAAAAAGCTCTTTAAGCATGCAGTATCTCATCAATGGCGCCAAAATGGGCGAAAAAGGCTTGTACATTAGCACGGAACAAAACCGCGACGAATTAATAAAACAAGCCAGAGAATTTGGCTGGTCTGTTGAAGACCTTGAAAAAAAAGGCTTGTTGCAGATTTCTTTTTTGGATATTCCAAGGCAGGATAATTTTTTTGCCTGGATAAAACGCACTATTTCCGCTTTTGTACCAAAGCGCATTGTTGTTGACAGCATGAGCACTCTTGCAGACACAATGATGATTCATGAAATGAAAAGCAAAGGCTCTTTTACACTCGTTCAAGTAATTGAAGACGTTTTTCCCACTACTCTTACTGAAAAGCTTATTACCAAGCACTTGATGTATGTTTTGATTACTGACATAAAGGCGTTCGGCGCAACCTGCTTATTAACAAGCGAATTGCCCGAACAATCAGAATATTTGAGCGCTGACAAGCTCAGCGAATTCATCTGCGACGGCGTCATCAAGCTTGAATACTTGGGTGTTGGGGCATCTGTTTTCCGCACGCTCCGTATCAGAAAAATGCGCTACACTGACCACGAAAAAGGCTCGCTGTCATACGAAATGACTGCCGGAAAAGGCATAGACATCAAAAAGCAGGAATTAGGGTTTTGACACTGAATTTTTATGTTTGTCATTCCTTTCCAGGAAATAATTTTTGCAAATCTCACCACTACATGGGTTTTTTTTGTTTCAGCTTTTGCAATTCTCGGCGGCGGAATAAAATACATTGATGATGCTTTTGACGAAAACACTTTTTCCAAGCTAAAAGCAATGCTATTGGCACCGGTTTTGGGCGTGTTTTGGGCTTACACAATGAGCTTGAATCCAGCAGCAGCAACAATCCTTGCGGCAGTTGTTCTGGATGTTTTTTTCAGTGGGAAGATTGATACTCTTGCTTTCATGATTGGAACAATAACAATTTTTTCCGCTCTCTTTTTGGGCGGACTGATAAACTTTTTATGGATTCCCCTAATCTTGATTACGCTTGCGGGAATTATTGACGAAAAAGGAAACGATTTTGTAGACAAGCACCCATCCATCAATCGGTTTGTCAGATTGTTTTTTGAATACCGTTTCGTAATGAAAATTGCTGTTGGCGTGTTTGCCTATTTGGGTTATTATGCTTGGGTTTATTTTGCGGCATTTTTGGCTTTTGACATTGCTTACGCCATAATAATGCTTTACAGCAAAAAGCGTGCCCAAGCAGGAAAGTTTTATTATAACCCTGCCAAGAATAATAAATACTGGGGTTTAAATGGGCAAAAGAGAAGAAATTCTTCAAATTCTTAACGACCTGCTGCGCATGGAAGATGTTTTAGCTTGCATGCTGGCAAAAAAAGGCTTGGAAGGAATTGTCCCGCAAAACATGAAAATCCGCGACGTCAACCTCTGGCAACTAATCAGCAAAACAACTGAACAAATCTTTAACCTCATTGAACGCTTTTATGTTTACAAGCTCGAACGCTTCTACTTTGAACTAGGAGAACACACAATCATAATTGCTCCGGTTTCCCAAGAATTCTCCTTAATCGTTGTCATTCCAAGCCTTGCAAACATGGGCTTGCTCGACGTAGAAATCGAGAACTCAAAAAGGAAGATAAAAGGAATAATTGACAGGAAAGAGCAAAACGTATAGTGTTTTTTATTCATTTTGCAAGAATGATTATTTTTATGTTGAAGCCTTATTCGCTTTCTGCTTTGGGGCTGGGTTCGACCAAAGCTCTGATTATCAGTATCTTAAGTGAAGAACATCCGCTATCTGCCAAACAGCTTTTTGAAAGAGTAAAAAAAGAAACCGACTCGCAAATAACTTATCAGGCAGTCCATAAAACACTTGCAGCAATGGCTAAAGAAAGCATTCTTACCAAATCACGGACTGGCTTTGAAATTGACGAAAAATGGATAAACAACATCAAGCGCTTTGGCGAATCAATTAGCCAAACATGTGGTAAAGGCAAAACTGTTGAACAACCCGAAAGGCCCGAAGTTGCAACTTTTGACTCCTTCTTGGAATTAGCGCGGTTTATTTTGAACGAGTTTTTTATTGAATATCCAAACCCTGAAAAGAAAGCACATATTTGTTATTGTTACCATAATTATGGCCCTTTCGGGCTTTCCGAAAAAGAAAATGAGAACTATCGGAAGATTGTTTCTGGAGCAACTTTCCATTTGGGCATTACCAAGGGAAATACTTATTTTGACCACTGGGTCGCAAAATATTTGACTGGATTGGGAAAAAAATGTGTTACTGGCGTTGACTTTGCCATTAATGAAGAAACCTATATTAACGGCGATTATGTTTGCCAGGTTTTCTTGCCTTTGGAATTCAAGCAAGGAATCGATGCCTTGTATAACCAGATTACCTCAATTGAAAACATTGACATGCAAAAGATGTTCTCAGAATTGTTGGCAAAAAAAGTAAATATAATTGCAGTCATAACAAAAAACAAAATTCTTGCAGACCGGCTCCGCGCAGACGGAATTGCGATTTACGAAAAAAACAAAAAAAAGGGAAAATAATGGCAATATCCTGCGATGTATTGGTCGTAGGGGCTGGGCCTGCTGGTCTTAGTGCATCAATCGCTGCCGCTACTGCTGGAGCAAAAGTCATTTGTGTTGATAAAAAAAATGAAGTTGGGTCAAATATTAAATGTGCGGAAGGGGTTGCTGCTCATCTTTTGTCTCTCGCCCCTTTCAAGCTACCCAAATCAGTGTTGACTTGGCCGATCGCAGGGATACAATTTTGTGTAGAGGACTTTATCCTTGATAGAGTTGGCGGCTTATGGAATGGATACACCATTAATAGGTGCAACTTCGAAAAATGGTTAGCGAATAAAGCAACTAACTCGGGGGCTAGAATAATTACTTCTTCAGAATTAGTAGAGATTGATGTTAACAACGATCTTATTGCTAATGCTTGTAAAATTAAAAAAGGGAACAGTTTTTTTGAAGTATTACCTAAAACAATTATTGCTTGTGATGGGGCAGAGTCGAGAACATTAGATCTGCTGGGCGTGGACAAGAGCCAAGAAGTTATTGCAAACGTTGTTTCTTGGGAAATGAAAAATGTATCCCTTTCCACTTACAAAATGGAACAAATCTTTTATGGTCCTTTTTCGCCGTATGGGTATGGCTATATCTTTCCAAAATCTAAATCTTCCGCGAATGTTGGAGTAGGGACCTGCTTTCCAAATAGACGGCTTGAAGATTACTTCTATGAATTTATTGAAACTCCTCGGGTGAAAAAGCAACTTGCGAGTGCAACAAAAGTCATTGAGAAGAGTGGAACTGCAATTATAAATCGAGAACCGCACTTAGAAATAGGGAATATTATTTTTGCGGGGGATTCTGCAAATAGGAACTTAAAGCCATTTGTGGAAGGAATTTTGCCAGCAGTTATTAGCGGATTTCTTGCTGGTAAAATCGCGCCCACTTTTATACCCAATATAGAAATGTACAAGCGAGAATCGATTTCAACCCTAAAGTCTTTTTATGATGTTTCTGAAAAAGTCAACGAAGCAATGTTTGAAATATTTAAGCTAGACCAAGACAAAAGAGCTTTATTACTTTTTGGGTTTGAATCTGAATGGTTTGATCTTTCCCAACTTTTGAATCTTAAAAATAAAACTTCTGATGAATTACGCACTTTTTTAAGCACGCACAAAAAGTCAATTTAGTGCAAAACCAATGAATTTACGCTATAATTAATATGTCGCGCGCCCTGTTCTTTTGAAAATGTGTCCTCTCCCCCCAGATACAATGTAAGAAATGGCGAGTCCCCGAAGTATCCTTTTAATGCATCATTTATAGAATTCGTTTTTCTACCGAACGTCTCTAGTATTGACGCACAAGCTACAATAAATCCAAAATGCGGTTTTTTTTCATGGAAGTTCGTTATGTGCTCTTCAATCCCCTTCATTATTTGTTTGCCACTGGCAGTTAAAACTGATGCCTCTTTTGATTCAAGGTTGTATCCAACCCAGATATTACTTCCGTAAAATGCCCCAATGACTTCAGGGTATAATATATTTTCTCTCTCAAAGCCAATTGTATAGTGGAATGTTTTGCGGTAGAGCCTTTCATCAAGGAACCCTAACGGCCATTTAACGGTTTCTAAAAAAGATTCTGTAGCCGGCTTTCCGTTTATTTTCTTTATTATTCTTTTATTTTTGTTGAAAAATTCTATACTTAATTTTTGCGGGTTTTTTTGCAAGCCGTAAGTAGTTTTTATGTCAACTTCCTTCTGAGTTGCAATTGCGATTAACACAATAGCATTAGTTACTGTTTCCTTGTAAAAGAATTGATAGTTTGCTGCTAATTCGTTGTTATCTAATGTTGACCCCCCAATTATTTTGTAACTTGGAAGATTGTTAGATAAAGTATACAATATTTCTTCTTCTCTTCCAACCCCGTTCTGGAAAAGCTCAAGTGATAAATTTGCAACACTCGCTAATAGGTCTCCAAAGATTTTGTTTTTGATTATTTTTTTTCGTTTCAAGATTGAAAATTGTGGGACTGTCGGACCTGAGATGAAGTCGATTAAAACTTTGTTAACCCTCACCCCGTTTTCCCATTTCTTCAATTTGCTAATTATATTTTCCGCAGCTCTTCTTGGATTTTTTTTTGTTCCAGCTTCCTTGATTGCTATTATATCTATCTCGTCTGAAAAAACTGCAAATGCACAAAGTCCCATTGTAAAAACTCCCGCGTTAGTTGCGAATCCTGGCACTGTTCCTCCAACAACGGCTGTTTTTTCAGGAATTATTTTGTAAATAGCTTCCAATATTCTATTGAATCCATTATTTTTTTTATGGTGGATTGTGCTAAAAAGCATGACAAAAGTAGGTGCCATGCTCAAACTTTTTAGCGCATTTTTTGTGGCTTCTTCTGCAGCTATTTCTGGATTCCAACACTGGCTAGTTCCGATACCCACTTCAAAAACCATAGTTACCTGCAAAATAAAGAGCAAGGGAGTATAAAAGCTTGATTTTTTCAATGTTGTTTTTAATTTTGTGCACTATCTTTTACTTTATGACTGTTAATATCACTGTTCCCGATATGGCTAGTGCTGGCAAGAAAGTTAATACAAAAGATCTGATAATTGGCGCATTAATCGAAGAATGGCCATTGACTGCTAAGCAACTTTTTAATAGGGTTTCAGAAAATCTCAATAACGGAGTTACATATCTAGCAGTACACAAAACGATAAAACAATTATTCGAAGCAGATATTATTGAAAGAGACGGTGTTAAATATAAGTTAAGCAAAAACTGGGTTGATAATGTTAAAAAGTTTGGAGATGCGCTAGGCACAATATATTCAACCCACGGAAAAATACCATTTAACTATTCTTTCGAGAAACCGCTTTTTCTTACTTTCACTAATTTTTCAGATGTGGGACGATTTGTAATTCATGAATTTCATGGATCGGTAAGTTATCCAATTACAAAAGAAACTCTTTGCTTTTGGACACACCACTGGCCTGTAATTGGTTTTAGCAATAAAGAGTACGAGTTTGTTTCTAAGTTGTTCGCCAGCGGAAAGAGTTATTCTGCTACTAGGGGAAAAACGGCACTGGACAGACTATTTGACGGGATTTTTTCTAAGTTAGGAAAAAAAACAAAGATTGGAGTAAATTTTAGCGCACAACAAGATACATTTGTTCATGATGATTTAGTTTTGCAAGTTTTCTTCCCGTCAGAATTGATTGAGGAACTGGATAAAATATATTCATCCATAAAAACGATAAACATTGAAACTCTAAATAACTTATTTAGTGAGTTGCTCTCAAAAGAAACAAAAATAAACATAATTATATTTAAAAGCCCTGAACTTGCAGACATACTTAGATCGGAAATGCTAACAATTTTTTTTAGGTCAAAGAAAAAGTGATTTTGTGGTTCGTTTTTCTTCTTCCCCTGTTTCTGTTGAGGATTTTGTTTTTTTGGTCTTGAGTCGGCGTCCTGATTTGAGTGCCAAGTCTGTTTTTGCCGAACTGGGGCGTTTGGGTGTTTCCGTTACTTACCAGGCAGTTCATAAGAAGCTAAAGGCTTTGGAGAAGGAGCATGTTTTGGTTTTTGACAGCCAGAAGTATGCTATTAATCGTGACTGGATTATGAATTCTAAGGCTTTTTTGGAAAACTTGGATTTGGATTTAGTTAGGTCTGCCAAAAAGGCAGAGAAAAAGGAAGCTGTTTGCTTGTCTTTTGACTCTTACTCTGATTTTGCAAGCCATATGCTGAGAGAATTTGTAAAAGAAAGGGAAATAGAGCCTGGCGGAATCTGCACTACTTGCCAAAAGCACTTTTATTGGATTTTCAGCATAAGCAAAACAGATTATGATTTGCTGAAAAAGCTTGGCAGTGGCGGCAAAAGCTATATTGTCTGCGAAGGCAAATCACTTATGGACAAGTTATTGACGCCAATATACAAAAAATTCGGCTGGAAAATCGTTACTGGCGTAAGATACTCGGAAAACTATGACTTGATTGTGTACCGGGATTGGATACACCAAATATTTTTCTCAAAAGAACAAAAAAGCTTCGTCGAAAAAGCATGCAAGAAAATAAAAAAGCTGGAAGAATTAACAGCGGATTTTCACAAAAAATACTTCGAAAACAAAGGAAAAATAAAAGTAATAATCTTCAAAGACAAAGAACTAGCACGCCAACTAAGGGCGGATGCGCTAAAATACTTCAAGGAAAAATCTTAACGTGACAATTATGGTCTCATCAATTTTGAACATTGCTTCTCCAAAGTCTCCAAAAGAGCAGGTTATTGGTATTTTGGGTTCTAATTGCCCTCTTTCTGTGAAAGAGATTCATAATCGGTTGGTCAAGCAGTTTTCTTATGGTGCAACTTACCAGGCAACACACAAGGTTGTTCAGGAAATGGTGTGTGAGAATATCCTTGTCAAGCAGGATAAAAAATACTTGCTGAATGCGTTCAAGATAACCGAAACAAGAAAGGCGCTTGAAGAACTCGAAGACAGAATAAAAACAATCAAACCATCCGGCGATAGCGATTCAAAAGTTTATTTTTTCGGCTCGTTCAAGGAATGGGGAAACAAGACCTTGCCACTTCTAGTTGAAAACACAAATCCTGCAAGTGGGGAAAAATGGTACATTTACCAGGATTTCACTGTTTCTTTGTTAACAATGTCCAAAGAAGAATATGACTGGTTCAGCCAAGTTTCGTCTTGTGGGGGATACATTATTTACAAAGGCAATACCCTGATGGACAAGCTGATTAATGGCCTTTGGGAAAAAACCGGATTCAAAACAAAAAACGTTAAAAACTATAATCGCCCGTACGCTTTTTTTGTTTATGGTGATTTGGTATACCAAACGGTTTTTCCTGCAGAACTTAAAAACAGATTCAAGAAAATTTACAAAAAAACAAAAAAAATCGAAGAAATAAACACTGACGAATACTACCAAGCATATTATGGTCCTGCGGCAATACAATTGACAATAATAAAGAACAAAGAGCTGGCGGAAAAGCTCCGGAAGGAAATTAAAAAGTTTTTTGGGGAAGAAAATGCCTTTTCTTGACAAGTGTGGTTCGACGCGGGAACTGGTTATTTCTTTGCTTTCCGAGGAATGGCCTTTGTCTGCAAAGGAAATTTTTGAGCGCGTGAAAAGGGAAGGAGACGCTATTTCTTATCAAGCAGTGCATAAGGCAATCCAGCAGCTGGAAGAAGATTCTATTGTTTCCAAAAGCGGAAAGGATTACCAGTTAAATCCGTTATGGATTTCACGGCAAAAGGATTTTTTCTCCGGTTTAAACGAGAAAGTCTGCCAAGGAAAATCAAAATACGAAATAAAACCGAATTTTACAGGAACGCAAACACTGTACTTTAGTGATTATAGCGTTTATTGTGTAGCAATGGCGGAAATTTTATCCAGTAAAGTTCTTATTGGAAAAGGCCCGAACATTGCTCTTGGCATTGGCCGGCATTTCATATGGACATTGAGATTTAATTTTACTGATTTTGACCTGTTCAGGAAAATGACAAAAAATATAGACGAATGCTATTATCTTTCAAAGTATAACACGCCATTAGACAAGTGGCTGCAAAAAATCTGGGAAAAAGGAGGTTTTCCAAACGTAAAATTAGGAGTGCAATTTGAAGGAGACCAGGATATAGCAGCCCAGGGTGACAGCGTACTAGAAATAAACTATTCAGAAGAAACAAAGAAAATTATTGACAAAATTTACAATCGGACTAGCGGATTAAGCGGATTATTCAGGGAATACTTTACTAAGCCGGAGAGCCTAAAACAAACGAGGATAGAACTAAAAATAACAAAAAACCCGCAACTGGCAGAATTGGTCAGGAAACAAGTGATGTCTTATTTCATTGAGCCGGGCAAGCACGGGCTTGAAAAGGTGAAATAAATGGATAAAAAAATGACAAAAAATAACACAATCCTAATCGATGTAGATGGAGTGCTACTGCTGGAAGACAAAGCAATAGACGGAGCATCAAACGCAATCGACTACTTGAACCAGAACAAAATCAACTATTTAATCGTAACAAACATGACGCGACTGTCAAAACAACAATTATTTGAACGCTTGCAAAATGCAGGGTTAAAAATCCCAATTGAAAAACTTTTTACCCCAGTAATTGCAGTTATTGACTATGTTAAGACCATTAAACAAAACCCAAAGTTTTTCTTAATTGGTCCGGAAGCATTAGCTGGAGAGTTCAAAACTGCTGGAATAAGTATTACTCGGGAAGAGGAACCGGTTGATTTTGTAGTAATTGGTTTTGACCCAGAAACAAACTATTCAATGTTAAACAAAGCATTTCACCTAATAAAAGAAGGAACACCATTCATAGGACTGCACACTTACCGGCAACATGCTTCAAAAGACAAACCAGTAATGAGCATAGGCTGCTTTGTAAAAGGGTTAGAATATTGCACCAAGAAAAAAGCAATGGTCATTGGAAAACCAAGCAAAAACTTCTTCAAACTAGCAATGCAAGTCACAAAATCAACCAAACAAAAAACAGTAATGGTTGGAGATGACTTGGAGGGGGATATCCTCTGTGCAAAAGAAGCCGGACTAAAAACAATAATGGTAAAAACCGGCAGCTACAACGAAAAAGATGTAAAGAAGTCAAAACAAAAACCAGAATATGTAATAGAGTCAATTAAAGGCTTGCTTGAATTGTTCAAAATAACAAAGTGAAAAAATGATTTCCGCCAAGGATGCTATTGTTTCTGTTTTGTCTGTGCGTTTTCCGTTGAGTGCGAAGCAGTTGGGTTTGTTGCTGCAGCGCGAGAAAGGCTTGAGTGTGAGTTATCAGGCTGTCCATAAGGCTCTGAAGCAATTGCTGAAAGAGGGCGTTCTGGAGAAAGCGGGCAACAAGTACCAGTTGGATGCTGTGTGGATTCGAAAGAGGAAAAACGAGTTTGATGTAATAGAAGCAAAATATTTCAGGAAAGAACCCAATTTGGCTTTGCCACAGCAAACACTGTTTTTTGATTCCTTGTTTGAAGTTGACAAGTTTTTGATTGGCTCTTTTGTATCCATTGCCTCCAAAATAGAAAAAAAGCCTGTTTTGTGCCTGCGCTGGAATCATTTCTGGATTCCATTGTTCTTGTCAAAAAAAGAGTATTCCCAGCTCGCAGAATTTGCTCACAAAGTAAAAGCTTATTGCGTTTCAAAAGGAAATACTGCAATCGACAAATGGTGCGGTGCTTTCTGGAAAAAGCACGGCTGGAAACACAAATGCGGCCTGGATGTTGCTGCTGCATCAGACATAGTGATTTTTGGGGATTTTGTGATTCAAGTATTTTATCCGCGGGAGATTAGAAAACTGTTGGATTCGGTTTATTCAAAAACAAAAAATGTTTCCAGACTGGATGTTGACTATTTTTTTAACAGGGTTTTTGAAAAAAAGACAAAAATCCCGATAGTAATAATCAAAAACCTTGATTTGGCGGAACAATTGAGAAAACAGACAATCGAGTATTTTTAGTGATTTGGTCTTTTTTCTATTGGCTTGCTATTGTGAATGCTTTTGGGGTCGTGTAAGCGTATTGCCCGTTTTTCCATGCCAATAGGCGCCAATATAAGATTTTGTCGTTGTCTGCAAGTGAAAGGCTTTGGATTGTTGGCCAGTAGCGTTCAAGCGTTGTATTGTTTGTTGAAAGCCAGCTGCCGATTGAAACAGGGAATGCAAAGTTTGAGTCTTTTGAAACCTGGACTAAAGCATACGTGTAATCATTCTTGTTCCAGTTGAAAACAGTTGTTTTTGTTATTGTTGCGTTGTTTTCCGGTGCAATTATTGTTGGCAGCAATGGCTGGATTGTTTTGAACGCGCAGACAGTGCTATAAACCCGCTTGTAGTTTTTGTTCATGCCAGTCAATCGCGCATACAATTGCCCGTTTTGTGCCCTATTATTGTAATATGCCAAGTAGTATGAGCTTGCGATTGTCGGGCTTTTTGTGGCGTATTGTTGTGTAAAAGTTCCCGGCAAAAAGTTTGCGTCAAACCCAATCTGCAAAAAAATGCTTGAAAGGTTTTTTGCCTGCCATTCAAAACCATGGTTTTTTGGAATTTCTTGCGTTGGGCAGTTCAATATTGGCGCTTGTGGCTGTGTTAGCCAATAGAGCGCATTTGAAACAAGCGTGTTTTGCGAGTTTTCGTCCAATGCATTTAGTGCAAAAGAAGCAAAAATTGTTCTGGAATAATTTTGGTTTGCGTCTTCAGCAGCAACAATAATGCTTTCTCCTTCGGCAAAACCCAAGATTGAAACCGCGTTGTTTGCCGGCATTATTGCGTCTGCAAAAGGCGCTTTTGCGGAATCAAGGGAAACATTGCCAAGGTTTGCTGTCAATGGGTGGCTTTTTTGCGTTAATGCGATTGTCTCGTTATTGTTTTTTTCTTCTTCAAAGCTTGCGTGCGCAACATTCTCCATGAAACCGTCAAGCGCGTGCTCTGAAGCAATATCACTGCCTTCCAAAAACAATTTTCCTCCGCTTGCAATAAAGGGCTGCAATAGGTTTGCGTCGTTTGCGTCAATGCCATAACCAAACCTGTTTCCTGTTGCCCAAACGACAGCATCAAACGCTTTCAAAAAAGCGAGTGACGGCGAACCGTTTTGCGAGGTTTTCCATGCAGTTGTGCAATAGCCAAGCTCTTTTATTTTTTGTGTCCAGGCAAACTCGTCTGTTGTGGTATTGTTGTCTGTGCGCGTGCAGTTTTCAGTGCTTGTTCCTTTTGCATAAATTTCTTTTATTTGCCTTGCGTTTAATGGCTGCTTGAATACTTGGAATTCGTCCATTTTTCCTTTTATAAAGTTTGTTCCACCGCCATTAAGGCAACCGCCGCCGATTTCGAGCCTGTTGTCGGAATAAGTGTAATCGCTTTCCGGCAAAACAGTTGCCGGAGAATAATACTGTGTTACTATAGTGGTTTTTGTGTCAATACTGTTGCCGTCAACCCATAATTGGCAGGTGTTTCCGTCAAAAACATGGTTTAAATCCCAGGTTAGAGTAATGTTGTGCCATTTGTTGTCTACTGCATTCCAGGCGTTTTCGCTTCCGCAGATTATTTGTTCTTGGCAACCGCCTTGTGCTGCTGGCAAGCATGGGCTCACGCTGAATTGCAAACTGTTTTGCTGGTTGTAATACTTGTATACTGTGAGGGAGTTTGCTGAAACTCCGCAGACACTGGTGCGGAGATACGTTTCATAGCTTGTAATGTTTGCTATTGGGTCTCTCTGGAACCAGAACGAAACAGTGCCGTGTGAAATGTTTAAGTCTGACTGGTTTTCGTTTGCATAATCCAATCCGGAATTTCCGTTGAAATAAACCGCGTTTTGAATCAATCCTTGTGAATATTGCGAGGCAATGGAATAGTTTCTTTCAACTGGATTTTTGCCGCTTTGCGAGGCATTATTGTCATTAAAGTGCAATCCAAAAGAAAGGCTTGCGTCAGAATCGCTGAATTCTCTTGCCTGAACAACGGAACAATTCGTGTTGGAATAGTTTCCCAAAGAAAAAGCGTCATCGTCAATTATTGCCAAAACGTTTTTGCCCGTGCAATTGTAAGGCATTGTGCGCGCGTAATAATAATATCTTGGCGTGCTCTGGCAATTGTTGAATGCGTCACACACAGTTGCAATGAAAAAATAATATCCCGGAAAGTCTTGTTCTATTGCATAGCCAAAAACAGTGTTTGAATCGTTTTCCTGCAGCAAACGCATTTGTTTCGTGAAGGCAAAGCCGTTTGGCTTTCTGACCCAAATGCTTGCGCTTGCAATTTTGCTTGAATCGCGCACTGCCAGTTCGACAAAAGTATAGTTTGCCCGTGTTGTGCTTGCCGCAAACTTTGTTGCCAAAACTATTGGCCTTGCTGCGTCAAAAACAAAAAAGCTTGTTGTTTTTGTTTCAGTGTTGCTGTTGTATTTTATTGTTGCAACAAGCAAAAAAGTTTTTCCCGCAGCAAGCTTTGCAGGAAAACTTGCTGCAAAATCTTTTGATTGTTGTGCTCGTATTTCTTCTCCGCCGAGCAAAATACTGTATTTCAATTCGTTTTCGTCAAAAACGTCAAGCAAAACAACAGGCGCAATGCTGATTGTTCCATTGTTTGAAACTCTTAATTGAACCGCAATGTTTTGGTCAACTGGCACGCTTGCCGGAACGCTCAAAAAAGAAATGCTTGCAATGCGAGGCATTGTTATTGCAATATTTTTTGTTGCTTCAATGTTCTGGTCTTCAAAATGTAATATTGCTTTTGTTGAATAGTTTCCGTCCGGAACAATAATTGTTTTTTCTAGCAAAAATTCCGTTGTTTTTCCAGCATTCAAATCCCTGCTTTCACTGCTTGCAATATCCAAAGTGTTTCCGAGCGCGTCAACAAACTGTATTTCAAAAAAACCGTTCAAATTAATGCTGCCAGAGTTTTTTGCCTGCACGCTAAAGCCCTGGCTTGTTCCAATCCCTGCAGTTTCTGGCGCATTGAATTCTTCAATCGAAACAATGTTTGGCACTATTACGCGGAATGTTTTTTCTATTGCAGTTGCATTCAATTCCGCGTTCTTCAATGCGTCAGCCTGAATCCCGCTTTCAAAAACGCTTGCTTCAATTGAATATGTTCCAACGTCCGTTGAACTCCATTGCAAGTCAAAGCTTTCGTTTGAAGCCGGAGACAATTCTTTTGGTCCAACGAATTCTCTTGAAACAATGAACCCAAATTTGTCTTTTATGACAAATTCCACAATAGTATCAGTGAATTCTTCTCCCGATTGCGCTGCAAGGCCGCTTGCCGCAAGCTTTTTCATTGAAAAACTGCCTTCCTGGTTTTTTTCCAAGGCTTCCGGTGCAACCAAACTGAAAGCAAATTGCATTCCATTTACATCAAACAAAACATTTTCATCACGCCAGTTTGTATTGTTTTGGTCAGTATTGTTTGTGTCAAAGCCCGCAACATTCAAATCAGCCAGATTCAGCAAGCCAAAGCCAAAATCAACGTCTTTTCCCTGCACGCCCAAATCAGTTGATTTTTCTTCCAAAAATTGTTTTATTTGGGCAGGCAAAAGCATTGGATATGCGCCAAGAACGATTGCTGCTGCCCCGGAAACAAAAGGCGCTGCCATTGAAGTGCCAGTCTTTTTTGCAAAACCATTTGGAACGCTTGACAAAATGCCAACGCCCGGAGCAACAATGTCAGGCTTTATTCCAACACCAGAAATGTTTTCTCCGCTGGAAAAACAAGCGTGCAAATTCTGTGCGTCAACTGCGCCGACAGTAATTGCTTCCGGACTGTTGCCAGGCGTTGTTATTCCACTATATCCCCCGCAAGCGCTTGAACCGCATTGTCCGCAGTTTCCCGCGGAAACAACCACAACAACTCCCAGTGCAACAGCATCACTTATTGCCATATTCAATGGAGAATTTATGTCAGAGTATGCTCCGCCCAAGCTCAAATTAATGACTTGCGCGCCCTGCTCCACTGCCCAATTAATGCCTGCGATTACGCTTGACAAGCTGCCAGCTCCACTGTCATTCAAAACCTTTGCATTCAACAACACTGCCTCCGGCGCAATTCCCAAGATTGTTCCATTTCCTGCAATTATGCCTGCCACGTGCGTTCCATGGCCAAACAAATCGCTTGTAGTTTGCGAGTCAGAAAAGTTTGCGCTTGCAACAACCTTATTGCGCAGCAGTTCGTGCGATTCATCAATTCCAGTATCCACAACAGCAACTTTTATTCCTTCCCCCATAAAGCCGGAATTCCATGCAATCTGCGCGTTCACCTGCGGAACGCCCTGCAGCAAATCCGCTTTAACCTCCCTGTCAGGCCAAACCGCAACAATTTCATTGCCTTCCGCAATTTCTTCTATCTTGTCCGCTGGAATCTCTGCAACAATTGTTTTTCCCAGCGCGAATTTTGCTTTTATGTTTCCCGCTTTGCCCAAAACTTTTCCAGCAACAGCATCCAATTTTTCTTTTTTGTTTACAGTCAACAATACCTTTACTTTTTTTGCTGTCCCCAACGCAGGTACTTGCCTTCCAACTCCAATTGGCACGATTTGCCCAGCCCGCGCACTCTCTGCCTTTGCTTTTGAAATTTCCACAGAAAGCAAAGGATGAATCTTCTTCAAAGCATTGGCGTTTGCTGTTGCTCCATCTGAAACAGCTGCAAAGGCAATGCTAGAAAGCAAGATTGCGAAAAGCAAAACAGTAAGCCCTATTAAAATATTCTTATTTTGCATTTTTTTCACCCAATGTTCATTTTGATTTTTAGGTTATTTTTTAGTTTTATAATATTTTTTACTGGCTCAAATTCCAGGGTTTTTTTGTTTATTCTCTTTAAAGTTTTAATGAATTCTTCTGCGAATCTTATTGTTTCTTTTATAAGTTCGCTCCTTGTTGTTTCACCAATTTTCTTTTTCTCAGAACGCCTATCTTCTATTATTATCTCAAGTACGTTGTCTTTTGAAGGTATAAAAAGATAGTTTACGGGGTCATCTGCTCCGTGAAAGTCAATTATTTCTTTTTCTGTTTTGTTATTTAATTGTTCCAAAAAATCAGGAATGCTCAGAAAAATGTAGTCAAGTCGTCTTCCAAATTTATTATGGTTTATTCTTAGGTTAATGCCCGTTTCCAAAAAATGTAAGTCCTCATCTTTTTTTGCCTCTTTTATGTAATTAACAAAGTCTGTGTTTGCGACGAAATCTATACTGATTTTTTGTTTATCCCCATTCACAATATTCACCTCAATCTATGACAGATATAACATTAGCTCCTTTTGTAGGGTAGCTGGTAAAGATACTACCGTAATTTTCTGGCAATTTAGAGATTCTTGTTATCATCTCACTTATGCCATATTTATTCAGGTTATATCCTATTTCAAAATAAGTTAACGTTTCATTTGTTATGCGCCCGTATTTGGTACTTTCCAATATTAAGTCATCTACCTGTGCCTTCGTCATTGCGTTAGGTGTAATAACCCCTGGTCTGACCTCAATGCCAACTGGAAAAAAGCTTGTTGTGCCATTACCTTTTATTGTTCCAGTTACATGTCTGCCGTCAATGTGAATGTTACCTGTATCTAACTTTCCTTTTTGTATTGTTGTGATTCCGTTAAAAGTTTCATTATTTATTTTTAAAGCAGTATTTGGTGATTCGCCAACTTTGTATATGTCGTTTATTATTGTTTTGAATTCTCTTGTTTCAGCAATCTTTGCGAGTTTTGCTTCTGTTTGGGTTTTGCCTAAGATTGCTTCTAGTTTTGCTGCAAACGAGTCGGTTTTTTTTGCGAGTGTTTTTGCTGTGTCATCCGTCATTTCTGCAAAATAGTTGTCGAATTTTGTTGTGTCGTTTCCGAACGCTTTCATTAGTCGTGCCGCGCCGTCTGCTGTTTCGTCGAGAGTTATGGCTTGGGTATTTCCAGAAAATATAATGAAAATTATCAATGCAAAAACTCCCTTTTTACAGTTCATTTTAGCGCCTCTGGTTTTATTTCTTTGAGTCTGTCTAGCCAGTACCCTTTTTCTTTATCATAATCCAACCAATAACTGAATATTTTTCCATTGTCAAGGGCAAAGATTCCAGATTCTGTGTCATAGTATTTGCCGTCTTTGCCAACTTTGCTCCCCTCAGGGACTCGTTCTAAGAACAATAACTTTTGGGTTGCATCTTTGTTTTTTTGGTTAAACAATTCGATGACTGTTTTTGCCAAGTCCAATTTATATGACTGATAGTATTCATCTTCACCAATAAGATATTTTGGTTCAGCTTTATAGGAAAGTATCTCCCCAATTATGGGTACATTGTCAAATTTCACCTGCACTATTTTTTCCGTTTTCCCTTGAGTGTTTATGGTTTTGTTTTTTATCCCGCCTTTTGAATCTCCTCTAAAAAATTTGTATCTCCCCGGCACATAAAACAAAGTCCACTTCATACAAACCTTACCCCCATACTTAAATTTCTAGCATATTCTATGCCTTCTGTAGGGCGAAATATACTAATAATTTCGCCGTCTTTATTCGCAAATGCTATTATATTGCGGCTGCTATCGTATAACGCGTATTTCGTACTCTCAGCCACGCGTTTTTCACTTTGGGCGGCTGTGGCTATATCCTTGCCAAGGAGCGTATATTGCTCTTTCGAGTTTATTCCAAGTTCTACAAACTCGGCTTTATGTTTTACCCAATGGTTATCTAAGACACTATCATCAACCCAATTCGTAAATTTTTTTTGGTTGAATGTTTCAACCATATCGCTATATCTCTCAGTTATGGCAAAACCGCCTTTCCCTTCTTTTTCAAAAGGGGACAACGCGTCGTCTCCATATTTTTCCACAAAACTGGATGCCTTTTTGAGCGTTTTTTCTCCGTATTTTCCAAATCCGTCATCTACCAAATCAATGCCCTGGCTATCCACAATTTTCATTAAGCCGTTTTGTGTGTTATTTTCCCATTTTAAGAATAATTTGCCAAGCCTTTCATCTTTCGTTGTTAATTGTTCGAATACTTCGGAAAGATTTCCGCAACCTCCCCTGCAAGGGATTTTTTCTAGCCTTAATGCCGTTATTTCCCAACGCTCTGCTATTTCTTTCGCTGTTTGTTGTGTCATTCCGCCAAAGAATTTTTCTACTTCGTTTGGGTTGTTTTTGAGTGCTTTTGTTATCCTTGCTAATCCATTTTTTTGTGCTTCCGTGCCAGTTCGCAAGATATTGTCTATCCAATTTAAGTGTTTTATTTGTTCTATTGCGTTTGCTGTTTCGGGACCGAACCTTGTGTCTTTTGATATTCTTGCCAGGGTTGCGGTAACTTGGTCGATTGTTTTGTATGTTTTTGTGGCAATGTTTATTCCTTTTACTGCTTCGCCGATTTTTGATATGGCAAAGCCAATCAAAACCACTTGTTCTGCAATGTATCCTGCAACATATCCTTGCAGGAAGCCTGTTTGGAATGCCGCATAATCAAGTTTTTCTGCTTCAGTTGATGGGTTTTTTATTGGGTTTATTGTTGCAGCAAGCTTTAGAATGCCAATTATGATATCACGAAATTCCTGCGAAATTACTCCGCCAGAGTTCCAAATCATTTCTGGCAAGCTTATCATGAATTCCCACACGCTGGACAAAACTGGAACAATTTTGCTTGCGTGAGTAGTGTAAAACCAAATTCCGTTTAAAACTCCTGCTGCAACGTCTATTATTCCGCCAATGCCTGTTGCGTCATCGTTTAAGCCGTTTCCCGCGCCATACAATAACCCGATTAGGAATCCAGTGCAATTTGCTCCAATGGTTGCAATGCTTGTTGTTTTTGTTTCTTTGTCGTACAAGACAAAAACAACAATGGCTCCTTTGCTGAATTGCTTTGTTTCATCCGCAGACTCGAAAAGGCTCTGCAATGATGCTTGTCTTTTTTCTGGCAGGGCGCCAGCAAAAACGCTTTCAAGCGCTTGCGCTGCCTGTTGTTGTTTTGCGGGTTCTGCAAGCGATTCCAATTGTGCGGAATCCAATTTTTTTAACGATTCAAATGCTTGTTCGCGTTGCGTTGAATCCAATCCGACCAATATCCAGCTTAATGGATTGTTGCAGGAAGCCATTGAGCTAAAAAGAAGCAGGCTTCCAAGGTTTGACTGTGCGTTTAATGGTTCGCTGCCGATTAGTTGTTCGTCCTTGTCGCTAATGCCGTCTCCGTCAGAATCAGACAAAACGCTGTATTCTATTTGTATTGTTGGAATTTTTTTTATTGAGTCAAAACCGCCTTTTGCGATTGAAAACTCAAACCTGAAAAAACCGGCTTTTTTTGCAAGCGCAGAATATGCCGCTTGCCCGGAAGAATCCGTTTGTTTTGTGGCAATTGTGTTGTCTTGCGGGTCTAATATTCCAATGCTTGCATTGCCTATTGCATTGCCGCTTTGGTCTCTCACTGTAATGTTGAATTCTATTGTTTCTCCGACAATAAATGCGGTTTTGTTTGTTGAGATTGTTGCATAGAGCGTGTTGTTTGTGTTGTTGCAGGAAAAGAGTGTTTCGTCTTTGTCTGTTTCAAAGTTGATGATTGTGGTTTTTGTTCCACAGTCTGTTCCGGTTGCGGTTTTGACGTTGATTGAATAGGTTTTTCCGGAATCGCCCGGCAGTGTTTGGAAGTAGAGCGTTCCGCTTGCGTCAGTGTTGCCTTTTAGTGTGCTATTGGCAAAAACGCTTGCGTTGTTTATTGGGTTGTTCCATTTGTCTGTTGCTTTTACTCCAATGCTGCCAATGCATGTTCCGTTGTTGCAGCCGTATTGGCAGGCAATTGTTTCTAGTGTGGTTGTTGGATTGGAAAAACAAGCGTTGTTGGAACAGCCTTTGTTGTTGCAGGTTTTGTCTCGCACTGTATTATTGCCTTGGCAATAGTATTCTCCAAAAGAACAACTGGAATCTCCGCAGTCTTGTTTTATTTCTTGTATTTGCCCGCAAGAGTCTTTCCAGAAAACATCATTGTTTTGGCATGCTTGTGAAGCATGGCTTGTGCAGTTGATGCATGTTCCGTTGTTGCAGCCGTTGGAACAATTTGAATAAACTTTTTCCAGGCAATTGTCGTTGTCGTTTGCTTCGCCGCATTGCCATTTTTGCGTTCCAACACACCCTGTTTCTCCTGCATTGCATTCGTTGGCGCATGCATCGCCAATCGTGATTGTAGTGGATAAAGAGCCAGTGTTGTCTGCAAACCCGGAACCATCATCGTTAAATGCAAAATAGAGCGTGCCTGTTGCATTTGCTGTTCCGGAATAATTGCTTCCAACAAAGAACGGCGCGTTGCTTGCAATTTTTGCTACCAGTGCTGCAACGCGCAAGTCCGGAGCAACAAAGCCGGATGGAGCAAGGCTGGTGTATCCGTCCGGGGAATTATAGTTTGAACCGTTGCCGGACCAGTTTCCTGTTGCAGTGATTGAAAGCATTTTTCCGCTTGTAATGTTTAATCCGCTTGAGAACCATTTGATGTTTGCTGGAACATTAATGTTTGTTGTGGTGCTGTTTCCTGTTGGGTCGCAGGTTGAATTGGAACAGTTTGAAACACAGTCTTGTTTTATTTCTTGCCTGTTTCCGCAGGAGTCAAACCAGTATAAGTCGTTGTTGTAGCATTCGCTGCGAGCGTGAGAATCGCAGCTGTTGCATGCGTTTGTGCTAGAGTTGCAGCCGCTTGGGCAAAGAGTGTTTCCGGAGCCGCTGATTGAAGTTGGCCATTCAAGGCAGTCAGTGTCATAGTTTCCGCATGTTTGTTGGTATGAGCCGTTGCAGCGTGATTGGCCTTGAGAACATTCGTTAGAGCAACTAGTGTTGCTGATGCATTGACCGTAAGAGCAATTGTTTGTGCATGTTTCAATGAATTGGTCGTTGTTGTTCGTTGTGCTGACATAGCATTGCACTGGTCCGCAGGCAAAGAAATAATAAAAACTGGAATTGTATTTTGTTGTGCTAGAGATGCTTGGGCAGACTGTTTGCATGGATCCGCTTGCGTTATAGCTGCTGCATTGTGCGTAAGTGCAGGTTGTGCCGCATTGTGTGTTGCGTTGTTGTTTGAATGAACAAGAGTTTTGCATGTTTACTATTGGCCAAATGCAAAAATTGTCTGGAAAACTCATGTTTTGGAGGCAATGCCATGCGCCAGTGCCCATGTTTGTGCAGAATGCGTAACCGTAATTGTTCTGGTTTGTCTGGTTGTTTGTCCGGTTGTAGGATTCTTGCGGCGCAAACCATGCTTCACAGTTGCTTTGGCTGGATTTGTATGTTGCATCATTGGGAATTGCCATTGCGTTGATTGTGGCAATAGTGTTTGTTATTCCTCCAGATTGCCAATTCAGAATGTAATTGTTTTCGTCAGTCCAGGAAATGCTGTATTCTGTTGTTCCGGTTATTGCAAAAAAATCGTTTTCTGTTGGCTGAAGCCAATTAATGTTTTCTGCATTGAAGTCTGCGGCGTAAATTCCAGCGGCAGTTGCTTCTGGCAGCGTTAGGTTTGCAAAATCTTCAAAAAAAACAGTTTTTGCGTTTTGTTGCAAGAGTGCAGGGTATGCGAGTGCTTGCCCGAATAGAAACACTAAAAGCGCTGCAAAAGCAATTGCCAAAGTTTTTTTCCCCAAGTTTTGCCCTCGTTGCCAGTGCGGCAAGCTTGCCGCTGCTGTTTCCTATACTGACTGCTGTGTTGGCGATTAATATAACTGTGGTTGAAAAAAGTTCAACCAAAAGGTTGATTGCTTCCCTGTTTTGAGTATGCTTTTTTTGTTTTTGCGCTGAAGTCAGCGAGCTTGCCGACCCATTTTTGGTTCAGTGAATACTGCCTGTCCTTTTTTGAGAGAACGTTTTGTTCGACGAGTTTTTGCAGGCTTTTGTGGGTTGCCTGCGGCGAAACATCTTTTTTGTAGTCTTTTGTTATTGCATTGTGGATTTCCACGAAGGATAACGGCCATTTTTTGCTGAGAATGAATATTGCCAGTTCTGAAACAGCATTGCTTTTTTTTGCCGGCAGGCGGATTGTCTTTTCCATTTTTTTTCCTTCAGATTATCATTTTGTTTATTGCCTGGAGTTTTCTGTTTATTGCGAATTTTCCGTTTGCTTGCTTTAGGATGCGCTGTTTCACTAGCCTTTTGACTATTGGCAGCATTATGCTGTGGTCTAGTTCTGTTATTTCCGTGATTTCGTCGAGCGACAATTGGGTGAATTCAGTGAGCGCGGAAAAAGCGCGCACGGGAAATTCGAGTGCTTTGTCGTTGTTTTTTTCGTTCAAAACGCGGAGCAAACAAAGCTCCACTAGGTTAACCATTGCAATCGCCTTTTGGGTGCGAGTGCACAACCGGGCGCTACGCAAGCGTATTTTCTTGCAAGCCTTTTTGCGGGATTGCAAAAGCAACAGCGAAGAGCTTTTTGCTCTTTGCTGCATTCGGAACATTGTTCCGAATTGTCGCGCTTTCGCCAGCCTTGGAAAGGCTGTTGGCCAAGCGGTCGTGCACAAGCCATGGGAAACTTCAAAGCTTTGTTTTTTCCAATAACAATCGCTGTTCCAGCGATTAATAATTGTGCGGTTGAAAAAAAAGCAACCAAAAGGTTGAGAATTGGGGGGGGTGACGGCAAGAAAGAATTAGTTGTTCTGTTTTTATAGTTCGTATAATTCTTTTGTTTTTTGTTTTACTTGTTGTAGTTTTTGTTTTGTTGCCTTGGCGATTTTTGCTTCAATCATCCCTTTGAATAATGTAACTGGGTTGTCGACCATTATTTTGCTTTCGGTTTTTATTTTTCCTTCGGAAAGGTCTTCTTGGGTGAGTGGAATGTCAAATTCTGTCATTTTTTCTTTTGAACTGATTTTCAGCACTATCAAATCGTCGGATTTTTTGTTGAAGCTAGAACTGCTGATTACGATTGCAGGGCGCCTTTTTACTCCTATTTGTTCGGAGAAAAGCAGTTGGGCAACAATAATATCTCCCTGTTCAAAGCTCGAATAATTCTTCTGCATCAGTGCCCTCTTCAACCCATTTTTTGTAAGCATAGCGCTTCAAAGGGTCTTTTTCGGCTTCAAGCAGTTTTGCTTTTTTTTCTATTGCCTGCCTTGCAATTTCAGCCCATCGGATTTCCGGGTGCCGCTTCATTGCAGTATGCAGCTTTTCAGGAATTGCCATAGTCATATTAACCACAAGACCACCTTAAATAAGTATAATAAGTAACAGCGTATTTAAAGCAGCGCGATATTAAGCCTTTTCCGGCATTGCGCTTAATAATCCGCTTTTTTTTCGGCAGGCAATTAAAGCGTTTTTCACCTTGTTCATTTATGGCTCTTGTTTCTGGTGACGTTCGCGCTTTGTACGAGCGTTTTCCTTATCCTTCGCGCTCGCGATTGACAAAGAAAAGCTTGCAAAAGTATTTGTTTTGGGTTTTGCCTGCTTTTGGAGAAAAGGATTTGTCTTTTTTTGAGGGAAAGCGCGTATTGGATGTTGGCTGTGGCACTGGGGAGTTTTCTTGCGCGCTGGCACTGCACGGGGCAAGCGTTTTGGGAATTGATTTTTCTCAAGCTTCAATAAAAAAAGCGCGGCAGAATGCAAGGTTGTTGAAGGCAAAGAATGTTGAGTTTGAGTGTGCTGATTTGTTTGAGTCTGTGCCGGAGGAAAAGTTTGCTGTTGTTTTTTCTTTGGGCGTGTTGCATCACACGCATGATGCAAAAAAAGCGTTTCATCAAGTTGTTTCTTTTTGTGCGCGTGATGGTTTTGTTTGCGTTGGATTGTACAACAAGATTGGCAGGGCAAGGCACAGGCTAAAGCGCGTGCTGTTGAAGGTCTTGGCTGGCAACAATGTGGAAAAGCGCATGGCTTTGGCAAAAAAATTGTTTCTTGGAGAAAAAGATTTTGATGATGCGCGTTTGGCTGACAAGTTTGGGCAATTGCATGAGAGTTATCATTCTGTTGGAGAAGTGCTAAAATGGTTTAAACGAAATAATTTGGTTTTTGTTGGCGCGCGCCCAAAGCTAAAGGGAAATTTTTTGGTTCAGCAGGCAAAATGGCTGTTGCAAAAGAGGGGCGCGTTTTTTGTTTTGGCGGGAAAAAAGCAGTGAGTTTTAAACTTGGTATCCTTTTCTTTTCAGGGCGAATGCCACAAATTTTTCCTTGACTTGTTGCCTTCTTGCAACTTCTTGGATTATGCCCCTGTTTATTCTTCCGCCTGGCCTTGCGCTGGAGAGTTTTATTGCTGTTTCTGCTGCTGTGCGAATTCTGTGCAGTGTCTTAAAGCTGACTTTTGGCACGCCCTTTGGCTTTGGCACTTTTTTTGATGGTATTTTTGGTTGATATTTAGCCGTCATGAATTCACTTTGTTTTCTTGTCTTTTTATTTGTTTCATTTTTCTTTGAAGATTTTGCTTGGTTCCGGGCATTGTTGTTTCAAATATTTTGAGCCGGCGCGCTTGTTGTAGGGTTTTTCGCTTTCAGAGCTTAATTCTTCAAAAGACAGTTTGCAGACTTTCATTCCCGGCCACAAGCAGACCGGAATGTTTGCAATATTGCTGATTTCGAGTGTGAGCTTGCCTTCCCATCCCGGATCAACTGTTCCTGCCGTGGAGTGAATTACTATTCCTAATCTTCCCAAACTGCTTCTTCCGTCCAATCGCGCAGCAATGTCTGCAGGCAATTTTACGCTTTCTTTTGTAATGCCCAAGACAAATTCTTTGGAGTGGATAATAAACGGCTTGTTTTCTGGAATTGTTATTTGTTCCATTAGTTCGCAATTGTTTGTGTTTTTTGTGTCAATGTGAGTTAATTCAGTGTGCTTGAAAACGCAGAAAGTGTTTCCCAGGCGCAAATCAATGCTGGCGCACGAAACGTTTTCTTCGACAAAATCAGTAATGCCAATCTTGCCCTGCTTGACTGCTTTTTTTATGTCCCTGTCGCTTAGTACTGCCATATTGCAGATAATGATTGGTTGGTTTTTTAATTGTTTTTCGCATCGTTGTCTTTATGCTTTTGGGCATTTCGACTGGTTGTTTTTTCAAGTTGGATTTTTCTCGAATTGAAATGCTGCGGTTTTGCAGGCAATTTGATGCCGACGCAATAGAATTGACTTTTGCTTTTCCGCAGGATGTTTTTGATTTCTCGCCATCGCAAGAGGACATTGCTTTTTTGCGCTCGAAAAAATACGTTTCTTTGCACGCTCCGTTCAAGGGAGTTGCTTATGGAAACGATTCTGAAACAAAAAGGCTTTTGTCTGCTTTGAATTCGCTTTCTTTGGCTGTTGGCGCAAAAAACATTGTTTTTCACGATAACGTGATAAATGACTTTTCACATTTTAGCGGGCTGGATTTTACTCCGCTGATTGAAAACCTCGGAGTAAAAAGCACTACCAGCAAAACAATTTCCGCAAAGCAAGTTTCGGAATTTTTGTCTGCACACAAGGATTTTGATTTTTGTTTTGATGTTTGCTATGTTTTTTCCCACAGCGCTGAACCGAAAGACTTTCTGGTTTTCGGGAAAAGATTAAAGCAAGTGCACTTGCATTTTCCGCACGCCAGCAATTTGGAATTTTCAAAGCATTCTTTGCCTTCGAAAGCGGAAAAAACATTGTTGGAAAAAACCAAGCCGGTTTTTTCTTTGAATGTTCCGTTGATTCTGGAAGCGTATAATTTTGATTCTAACGATGCCGATTCAATTGTAATTGAGGTAAAAAAAGAGCTGGATTTTTTGCGTTCGCTTGGCTAGCGTGGCGGCAAAAACTCTTTCATGCTGCCAATCAGCAGCATTATTGCCTCAAACTTTTTCTTCTTCAGGCGTTTTGCTGCGGGCAGTATAAGTTTTTTGTTCCAGTCGCGCAGCATTTTTGCTTCTATCAGGGGCAGGACTTCTTCAGTCGAATCATGGTATTCCAAGAAAAACTTGAACAAGTCCAAGAAAGTGTCAAAGTGTGCCATTGCGTCAGCGCAGGCAATAATTTTTGCTTCAAGCGTTTTCGGTTCCGGCCCTGCCCTTCCACGGTGAGATATAATGCAATGGCAAACTGCTTCAATGAAATCTTTATCATAGCCGAGGCGATTGAGGATTTTTTTTGTTTTTGCAGCGCCTGTAATGTGGTGCAAATTTTGTGCCTTGTAGCCTTTTCGTGCTCTTCCCGTGCCAATGTCGTGCAAGAATGCTGCTGTTTCAACAATTTCTTTGTTGGCGTGGAGCTTTTTTGCCAAAAGCAAAGCATTTTTGACAACTGGCAAAATGTGGTAATTGTAGTCTGCGGGAGAATAGTTTGCCTTTGCAATCTGCTTTATTTGTTTTTTCATTCTGCCACTTTATTTTATTTCTTTCAGGTTTCCGTTTATTACTTTTGTCAGCATTGCCAGTATCTCCTGCTTGTAGGAACTTTCTGGCACTGGGTTTAAGAGGAAAACTTTTTTGTCGTTAACATGCGCAAAGCCGATTTCCATTAAAGTGTTTCCGCCGACATAGTTTTTTATCCCGTTTTTGTCAAAATTCAGCACCAAGATTGCGTCGCTGTTTGCTATTGCATTGTAATACCATTTGATGAAACCGTGCTGTTTTTTTGCTTCTGAATGGTTTGAATCGATTTTCTTTTGCAGTTCTGGATTCTTTCCTTCTGCGAGTTCTATTATCATCGGGTGAATAATTGCATGGTGCCCCAAATCGTTTAGCTTTTCGCTGTATTCTACCATTTCTTTGCGAAAAGCAACGCTGCCACAAATAACAATCTTCAAAAAATCCACTCTTTATTTTATCACGCGCGCGTCAACAGCAACAATCTTGTTTCCAAAACAGAACAATGGATTGATATCCAGCTCGAGGATTTTTTCTTTCAGCATCAGCGCGTTGGTTTTCAGCAGAATGTCTTCGAGCGCTTTAAAGTTTATTGGTTTTTCTCCTCGCGCTCCGCGCAGGATTGCGTACCCTTTGATTTCCGCAATCATTTCTTTTGCGTCTGCGCGCGTGATGGGGCAAATGCGGACGCTGATGTCTTTGAAGATTTCTACGAAAATTCCGCCTAAGCCAAAGAGTATTGTTTGCCCGAATTGTTCGTCGTGTTTTCCACCGATTATTATTTGCCTGCCGGAAAGCATTTCTTGCACGCTTGCTCCTTTGAATCCTGGAAGTTTTTTTAGTTGTGCAAAGGCTTTCAGCGCGTCTTTTTTGCTGCAAATGTTGAGTTTTATTCCGCCAGCGTCTGTTTTGTGCAAAATGCGCGGGGAAACTATTTTCATTGCAAGCGGAAAACCGATTTTTTTTGCTGCGGCAAGCAATTGTTTTTCGTTCTTGCACAACGCGTTTTTTGCCGTTGGAATCTTGTATTTTTGCAATAGTTTGAAGCTGTCTTCCAGTGAAAGCGCGCGCATGCAAAACTTGTGTTTTATTGTTTTAAAAACATTGCCTTTCACTCTTTTTTTATGCCTCATAAACAGATTTCTTTTACTGCTTTGGGTGGCGCGCAAGAGGTTGGAAGGAGCGCTTTTTTGATTGATTCCGGCGACAAGTTTTTGCTGGAATACGGCGTAAAATTGTCTCCGAAAGAGACAGAGTATCCTTTGCCAGTGAAAACAAACATTAATGCTGCAATCATCAGCCACGCGCATTTGGATCACAGCGGAAACTTGCCGCATTTGTTTTTGAATTCCCACATAATGACTTTTTTGACTCCTCCCACTTTGGATTTGTCAAAATTGTTGTGGTTTGATTCTTTGAAGATTGCCGGCATGGAGGGAATGGATGCAAAATTTTCAAAAGAAGAAATTGCGCGCACTGAACGATACAGTTTTCCTATTGGCTACAAAAAAAATTTGCCAGTAACGCAGAACGCTAGCTTGGAGTTTTTTGATGCTGGGCACATTTGCGGTTCCGCATTGACAAAATTGTCAATGCATGGAAAGAACTTGCTTTATACCGGAGATTTTAGAGTTGACGAAACTCGCTTGCATGCCGGCGCTGACTTGGATGTTGGAAAGGTTGATTATTGCGTGATTGAAGGAACTTACGGCAACCGCCTGCATCCAGAGCGAAAGCATTCTGAAAAGCATTTTGTTGAAAGCGTCCAGGAGATTGTTGATGCCGGCGGTTGGGCTTTGGTGCCGGCGTTTGCTGTCGGCAGAAGCCAAGAGGTCGTGGATATTTTGAACGAGTACAAGCTAAGCGTGCCGGTTTATTTGGACGGAATGTGCCAGACTGCCGCAAAAGTTTTGATGAAATACCCGGAATATTTGAAGAACCCGAAGTTTTTGAAAAAAGCTTTGGACAAGGTTGAGTGGATTCGCAACGATAAAATGCGCGCAAAGGCATTAAAGCAGCCGAGCGTGATTGTCACTACTAGCGGCATGCTAACCGGCGGGCCAATAATGCAGTATTTGAAGCGATTGTACAAGGACAAGGACAGCAAGGTTTTTTTGACGGGTTACCAGGTTGAAGAAACTCCGGGAAGAAGGCTTTTGGATACCGGAAAGCTGCAGTTGAATGATGTGGTTGTTGATGCTGAATTGCAGGTGGAAAAGTTTGATTTCAGCGCGCACGCTGACCAGAAAGAAATGCTTTTTGCATTGAAAAAATGGAATCCGGAAAAAGTGATTATTGTGCACGGCGACAAAAAAGTGATTGAAGAATTCAGGCAAAAGCTTTACGAAGAGGGATTTGACGCTGTTGCTGCAGAAACAGGAAAAACAATAAAACTGCACTAACATTTGCGTGGTTTTTTTTGGAAGAAAAAATTAAAATAGTGAAGCTTTCTGCATTGTCGGGAGAACAAAAGCAACAGCTTGCTGTTTTGGAGCGCGCATTTTTTAAGGAAAGGCTTAACAAAAACATTGCCTTGGAACGCGCCTTTTGGAACCAAGCGCGGTTTGATTATTTTGTCGCGCTATCCAATGGCAAGCCGGTTGGTTTTGTTGCCGGAGGCTTTTCAAAAGAAAAGGACAGGTTTACTCTTGGAAAAATTTTTGTCGCACTGGAAGCTCGGAGGAAAGGCTTGTCGAAACGTTTGGTAGTGCGCTGCATTGCTGTTGCAAGGCAGCACAGGGCGCCTGTTGAAATTGTTATGCCAAATGATTTGGCATGGCAATCATATCTTTCCGTTGGAAAAACATATTATGAAAAGTATGCGTCCAGAAAGCGCGGCGGCAAGCCAAAACTGTCTTTTAATCCGGTGGCAGTGCCGAAGATTAGCTTTGTGCAGGGAAAAAAAAGAAAGTGATTTTTATGGTTGTGGAACAATTTTGCCCAAAGTGCGGCACTACAAAATGCGTTTTCATTAAGGGTTTTTGCCAGAATTGCTTTTTGGAAGACAACAAAATAATTGTCTTGCCGCAAAAAATCCCGGTGGAGCACTGCAAAAAATGCGGAAAAATCCGCGTGAAAGGAAAATGGCTGGAGCAAAGCGAACAAAACATTAAGCGCATTGTAGAGTCTGCTTTGAAGCTAAAGCAAATTTCTTTGCCAGTTGTTTCCATTGAACTAAAACCGCTCGAAGACGGAACAACAATTGCAAGCGTGGCAGTTGAGGGCAAGATTGGCGGGGAAAAAATTTTGCTGGAAACAGAATCTTTGTTAGTGCAAAAGGAAATCACTTGCAACGACTGCACGCTTTTGGGCGCAAACTATTACGAGGCAGTTTTGCAATTGCGCTTCGGGGAAAAAAAGAGCGAAGAAGAAATGCAAAAAACAATCATAGAGCTTGATTCTCTAGCGCGCGCGCTCGAAAAAAAGGATTCTCTTGCAAAAATAACCAGCATCCAAAAGGCTCACGGCGGTTTTGACGCTTTGGTTGGCTCAAAGCGCGCTGCAAAAAAAATCGTTGAGCATTTTGAAAAAAGGCACAAGGCGCAGACAAAAAGCTCTTTCACTCTTGCCGGCGTGAACTCCAGCGGAAAAGTAAAAAAACGGTTTACTTTCCTGATAAAGATGTGAAATTTAAATCCTTTGCAGAAACTTGCATTTATGCCGCTGCAACCTAGTGCTTTTAAGCCGCGCAAGAGCTGGGCAAAGCGCCCGCAAGAAAAAAAGAAAAAAATTTTGGGAAGGTTTTTGGTTTGGAGCGCGCGAAAGCGCGGCGAAAGGGTCTTGCCCGCGCATTCTTTTTCCCACCAATTGAACACTGCCCAGACAGCGCGCTGGTATTTGAAGGCAATCGGCAGCAAGGCAAGAGAGCAGAATTTGGGCGAGCTTGCAAGCATTGGGCACGATTTGGTGCGCTTGGGGCAGGGTCATGGATTGTCTTCCGCAAAAGCAATGGGAAAATTGCTTGCAAAACGCGTTGGAAGAAAGCCATTGGCGCGAATGACAAACGCAATGTTCAGGCATGGAATTCCCGCGGTTAAGAACGGCAAGCGCATAAAGTCTGACCCGGTTAGCGATTCTGTTTTTTTTGCAGACCGAATGGAAACAATGGGAGCCTATGGCGCTTTCCGCTTGCCTGTTTCTGACGGCGAAATGCCGCGCTTCCAGCAAATGTTTGAAGAAGCAATCAGGCAAAGGGTTAGCCAAATGGAAATGCCGGTTCTCCAAAGAAAACGACAAGAGTATATGGAAATAATCCGGCAGGACGCAATGATTGACGTGATTTTGCTTGATGCGCGCGAGTGCATAATGTACACTACCCGCCCGGGTTTTTACAAGGACGGAAAAGAAATTGATGCAGTGCCAATGGAAAAATATTATCCGAAAAAAGTTTTGCCCACAATTGAAAAATACGTTGGAGAATTAAGAAATTTTTCCAATGCGCTTGCAATGCGCAAGCCTTGGGCTTTGGAAATAGCGACTGTTTTTTTCGGGCACGGTCAAACAAGCACAAAACAATTGAATGATTTGATTTTAGAATTCAAGCCGCACACTGAAAAAGCAAGAGAATTCAGGCAGCGCGCCCTGAATTATATTGCTGGAAAAATAGAAGAAGGTTAAGCGGTTTTTGCTAGATTTTTTTGTGGAATCTTGCGGTTTTTGTTAGTTGTTGCGGCAAAAGTTTTCGTTTTTCTGCAACTTTTTTTAGTTGGCTGAAGGGAATTTTTTTGTATCCCGCTTTTCTTGCTGTTTTCCGCATTGCAAGATTGCTGTACGCTGTCCTGATCAAGAAAGAATCATAGCCTTGTTGTTTCAATTGTTTTTCGAGTTCGCTTATTGCAAAAGCCATTAAGCCCAACCCGCGGAATTTTTTCCTTACCACAATGTTTCCGATTTCAACTGTGTTTTCCGGCAAGCCAATGTCCTGCAGCCATTCTTTTCCGTTTTTTTGGTTTTGCACTTCTCCCCAAGCAAGCATGCCGATTGAAGCGCGGTTTTCGTTTATTACCTTGCAATAGTTTCCCAACGGATAAGCGCCTGTTCGGCCGGTCATTTTGTAGTATGCTTCGCCGACAATGCTTTTTTCGGGAAAAATCGGCTTTGCAACAGTCATTCTTTCTCCGTTGTCCGCAACAGCGTCTCGCCACATTTGGAAAAACACTCTTGCTGCAGCGCGCAACGGCATGCTGTTTACTGGCACTAGCTTGTAATTTAGTTTGTCAACTGAAGGCATAATTAATAAGTTGTGCCGGCTTTTAAATCTGTTTTGGTTCAACTTTCGTATTTCTTTAGCGCTTCAATGATTTGTTCCAACGGCAGTTTTGTTGCAAGCAATGGGATTTTTTCGCTTTCCGCAATTTTTATTGCCAAAGGGTCAACCTTGTCCACTCCATGCAATACCACAATGCCTGGCTTCATGTCAGTGCTAAACCTGCCGATTTTTACTGCAATCATTGGGCTTCTGCCGTTCTCTACGCCCTGAAAAACCAGTGCCCTGTCGGGAGTTTTGCCGTACAAGTGCATGTATTCGTGCACTGGCACGTCCAAAATCACTTTCAAAGAATCAATTACAGTATAACCGTAAACCTGCGTTTCAGCCAGGCGCGCATTGTTTGCCAAAACAGTTGCCTGGATTTTTTCCGCAAAATCAGTTCCTTTTACTGCAGCAAAAAACTCGTGGGTGTCAAACAATTCTTCTTTTGGCTTGAAGTCTTTTTCCAACTGCTTTCGGATTTTTCCGCCGCTCTGGTTGTCAATTGCAATCAATGCATCAACCAAGCGCGCAACAACCCCAATGCCAGGGCTTTGCCTGCGTCCGCCTTCATAATCAGAGATTGTCGAACTGCTGACTTTCATGTATTCTGCCAACTCTGTTTGCGAGACTCCAAAGATTTCACGCCATTTTTTCATGCTGCCGCCAGGCTCTTTGCTGAGGCTAATTTCACCGGCCATTGTTACTGCAAGCTTATCCATAATGAAAAAACTTTGCAAAAAAGCCTTTAAAAACACTTCGTCAATCGCCTAAAAAGACGCCTTTTTTTTGCGTTAAATGTCGAAAAAAACCATTTTTTTGCTGTTGTTTTTAAAGCAAAGCGCATGGGCATAACTATCTTAAATTATTTGTTATTACACTATTGGGTGCGCAATATGGGAAACGGATACAACGACAAAACAAAAAAGAAGTAACAACCCTTAAAGGGTAACAAAATAAAATTCAGCAAAGGAATACAAAAACCCGAAAGTTTTTCCTAGTTCTAATTAGAGTTTTTTCGTTCTATTTTCTTCGCAATCGCCTTGGAGGCTTCCATTCTTTTTGGTATGGGTCTTTTCTTGCTATTCCGCGCTTTTGCAGCCGCAAATTAATAATGCGCAAACCTGCTTTTACTTTTTTTTCAAAGACAGCCATTTCATGTACAACGCGCCTTTTCTCCGGAGAATCTTGCACTAGTGCCAAGTCTTCAAACCTCATGCCCAGCAATGTTTTTGTTGCAAGCAATTGCCTTTGCAAAGCAGCCAATTGCCTTGGCGTTCTGGCTTTCTTCAGGTCTTCTGCAATTGTTGTTTGTTTTTTCTTTGCCATAACTTGTCGGCCATGCTTTTGCAATCATTTGTGGGATTGCACAGCAATCGCACTTTCGCCTGCCTTAGTGAAGGCCGTAGCGGACCCGGAGGGATTTGAACCCTCGACCCCCGCCTATCACCAACTTCTCAAAGCCAATGTTTTTTTCAGTTCGCCGTAGGCGATTGTACGACTGAAAGTCGTACTTTTGCAGGCTTTAGTTAAAGCCTTAGGAGTGCGGTGCCCTATCCAAGCTAGGCTACGGGTCCTTGAATTATTCTTGGCTGGCGGGTTTTAAAATGTTATTTGTGCGAATTAAACCTGGCTTTTGAGTTTCTCAAGTTTTTTGGAAAGTTCAGAGTATAACTCGATTCTTTTTTTTTGGTTCAGCCTGAAAAGTTTTTTTGCAATTGCTTTTTGGGTTATTGTGAAAATATAGTTGGTTTTTATTACGCTGTCTTTTATTGCCCCGTCTTCTTTTGCCAGTTTTATGCCTGCCATTTCCGTGTTGCTGGTTATTCCCGCGACTATTACATTGGAAAACTCTTCAAAAAGCACAACCGAGGGCCTTTTTTTTACCTCAAAGCTGTCGGTAAACTGCACCTGTGCCAAAACAACATCGCCGGCTTCAAGCATTTTCCCATTCCTCGTCTTCCTTGTTGTCCCAGAGTTCAGCCATTTTTTGCTGCTGTATCTTGTGCAAGAATTCGTCATACTGGTTTTTGCGCGATTTGCATTCTTTCAGCATTGCTTGTATCAGTTCGGAATAGGTCTGCCGGGGATATGCTTTTGACTTTTTTAGCTCATAAAGCACTTTCTTTTCCAGTTGTATCGTGGTGACATTTGCCATATAACTCACTATAGAAGATATATAGTAAACCAATAAAAAGGTTTCTTTTTTTCGTCAAATCAGGAATGTGAGCGCTGTTGCCGCAACAAGCGGGATGGAAACATTGTCGTCTGTTGGCAGGTATTCCGCGAGCATTGCGGCAATTGCAGTGAGTATTGCCTGGCCTGGCAAGAGAAACAATGCTAACATGAAAAAGTTTGCCATCATTCCCGCAAGGCTGCCTTCGATTGTGCGCTCGCCGATGATTTTTGTTTTGCCGAATAGTTTTCCAACGATTGTTGAAACAACATCCCCGTAAGTCAGTGCAATCAATGCTGCCAGCGCAATTGTTTTGTCAGGAAACAGGAACAATGTTATTGTCATTCCTGCAAACAGCATGAACGCGCCTTTGCCCGGCAGGCGGGATTCCCCGTCTCTTTCAACCAACAATATTATTTCTTTTGCGGGATGCTTTGCTTTTTTCACAAGTTGGGTGGATAATGCAAAGCCGGCAATCAATAGAATGAAAGAAACCGAAAACGCAAACTTTGTTCCAAACAGCATCAATAATGCGATAATAGCGTTTCCCGCAAAATAGTGGATTGCCTGGCGATAAAACTCTTTTTTCATCCTAAAAGATAGGGGCTTCTTGTTTTTAAATTTTATCTGCCTTGCCTATTTTTTCCTGCAAAGCACCAAAGCATGGTCTTTCTCAAACGGCGCAAGAGGCACTATTTGCAAAATCTCGAACTCTTGCTTGAGCACGCGGGTTTCTTCTTCAACAATTTCCGCTGTTTTTTTGTGCTGGTTAATGCTTTTTGCCTTTATTACCAGCATTCCAATTGCCCCTTTTTTCAAAAAAGCCACTGCGTTTTTGCAAAAAATCTCTGCCTGGTTCTTTTGAGAAATATCCTGGAACAGCACTTCAATCACAAAGCCTTCAAGCTGCTTTTTGTATTCTTCCGGCTTGTTTGCATCAGCCAGAATCGGAACAATGTTTTCCCGCTGTTCTGCCAACTGAATGAATTCTGACATGCTGCGCGCGCTGACATCCACTCCAAACAAAAATCCTTTTTCGCCAATAATGTCGCTGATGTGGCTGACTGTTGTTCCTTCCGCACAGCCAAGATAAAGAACATTTGCGCCTGGTTTGATGGGCATTTCGCGCAAGCCGTTTTTTATTGCTGCGCCAAGCTTGCTGCGCCACGGAATCCATTCCCTGAATTCTTTTCCGTTTTCTGAAAGCAATCGCTCGCCGTAAACAGAAACTCCCTGCACTGCGTTCAGAGTGAAAATCTTGTTATTTCCGGAGAAAACTTGGGGAAAAAGTTGTTGCATCAAAACACTTTCATTAAGCGCTTTTTTTGAGTTCTTCAAAGCGCGCGAGCAGTTCTTTTTGCAGTTGCGCTGCAATGTTTGTTTTGCCTTTGCCGAAAAAATCCGCTTTTGCAGCAATGCTTAATTTTCCTGCAATTGTGCGCGCCATTTTTCCTTTCTTTTTTGGCGGCAATTGCCTTACAAGAGCGTGCGCAAACAATATTCCGTGTTTTGGCCCGCGGATTTTCTTTTTGCTTTTAAGGTGCCGGAATAATGCTTTTTCCGCGCCAAGCACTTGAATGGTGCTCGCGGGCATCAAAGCAAGCGCTTTCAAAGAGCCGGCGTGGCTCAAAAAGCGCGCTGCAAGCATGCTGCCTGCTAATTCCGCAAAGTTTGGAGCGATTGCCATTGTTTCGCTTTCAATGAATTTTTCCAAAAATAAGCGTTCTTCTTTCAAATTTAGGGCGTTCAATGCCAAGAGTTTTATTTCGTCCAGGCGTTTGTCTTCTATTTCCGCGCCCATTGAATTGTGCGCTGTTTCAGCAATTTCTTTTGCAATTGCCTTGTCTTCGACTGTTTCAGCAACTTTGCTTTCCACAAAGTTTTTTCTGTTTCCGAGCGCGTGCACTAGCTTCAAGTAAGTGAAAGAGTCTTTTGTCAAATTGTCCAGTTCTGGAAAGTGCGTGCCGTACCATTCCCTCGTTTGTTCCGACAAGAGGTTGAATGCTGCGTCCAAATCGTCAGAGACATTCACTGCTTTTATGGCGTGGATTTCTTTTTCCCCGAATGCCTGTGAAACTTCTTCTTTTGCTTTTTTTATCAGTTGCTTGCGCATTGCCTGCAAATCTTTTTGCTGCATTTAAATCTTTTAGCCAGCATTCCTTTAAAAACAATTAAGCCATCTATTTTTCTAGTGGTTTTTGTGGCAAGTTCAGAGGATTTGGTTAATTTGGCGTTGCGCCGTTCCTTGTTTTATCCAGCGGCAGAGATTTATTCCGGCAGCCCTTCTGGCTTTTGGGAATTCGGCCCAGTCGGGGAAAAAGTGCGCAGAAAGATTGTTGATTTGTGGCGCAAGGATTTTGTGGAAAAAGAGGGTTTTTTTGAAATTTTTGGCGCGCAAATTTTGCCCGAAGCTGTTTTCAAGGCTTCAGGGCACCTTGCTTCTTTTTCCGATCCAATTGTCCAGTGCAAAAAATGCAATTCTCTGCATCGCGCGGACCAGTTGGTTGCTGAAAAAATTAAGGGAATTGTTCCGGAAAGCATGGCGATTGAAGAGCTTTCAGCGCTAATAAAAAAGCATGCTGCCGAGTGCCCAAAGTGCAAGGCAAAGGATTTCAGCGAAGTGAAAAAGTTTAACATGATGATGAAGGTTGATATTGGAGCAACAGGAAACCAGCCGTGCTATCTGCGCCCTGAAACTTGCCAGAGCATTTTTTTGGATTTTTCGCGCTTGTTCAAAACAATGCGAGTTTCCCTGCCTCTTGGAATAGCGCAGGCTGGAAGCAGTTTCCGCAATGAAATTGCCCCCCGAAATACTTTGCTGCGGGCGAGAGAATTTGGGCAAATGGAAATAGAAATTTTTTTCAATCCCAAAAAAATCAACGATATTCCGCGGTTTGCAGAAGTCGAAAATTATAAATTAAACCTGCAGGCTTTGAAGGACAAGGCGCCAAAAGCAATTAGCTGCAAAGAGGCTGTTGAAAAAAAAATTATTTCCGCAAAACTGATTGCGTATTTTTTGGCGCGCGCCCAGCAATGCTGGAGCAAGTTTGGCATTCCTGTTGAAAAAATGCGCTTTAGGCAGCTTGCTGATGACGAAAAAGCTTTTTATTCCAAAGAAAGCTGGGATTTTGAAGTGGAAACAGACTTGGGCTGGATAGAGTTGATTGCGTGCAATTACCGCACTGATTATGATTTGGCAGGGCATGCAAAAGAAAGCAAAGCGGATTTGAAAGTCAAAGAAGAAGGCAATAATGAAGCTTTCGTTCCGCATGTTTTCGAGCTTTCGGCAGGAATCGACAGGACTTTTTTTGTTTCCTTGGTGTTAGCGTACAATAAGGAAAAGCGCGGTCCGGAAGAACGCGTGTTCTTGAAATTGCCTGCAAAAATCGCGCCTTTTTTGGTTGGAGTTTTTCCTTTGGTAAAAAAAGACGGTTTGCTGGAAAAAGGTTTGGAGATTGAGGCCGAATTGAATTCTTTTGGCTTTGATGTTTTTTTTGACGAGGCTGGAAGCATTGGAAAGCGGTATGCGCGCATTGACGAAATTGGAGTGTTGTTTGCAATTACTGTTGATTATGACACAATGAAGGACAATACTGTCACGTTGCGCGAGCGCGATGCAATGAAACAAAAGCGCGTTGCAATAAAAGAATTGCCGGAATTATTGTGGAAGCTATTGCTTGGAAAAACGAGTTTTTGAAGCGCGCATAAACCGTTTTTTAAAATCGTTTGCTATTTCATTTTTGTGTGCCGCAGTGGCGCAACGGTAGCGCACCTGTTTCGTATGTTCCAGAATAAACAGGTGGTTGAGGGTTCAAATCCCTTCTGCGGCTTTTTTGAGAAATAGTTTGCTTTTATGGTTTTGGCACTAGAAACAGGTTTATTACTTGTTGCCTTTTTTCTCCCGAGAGCGGGTCGTCATAGTCTACTGTCAGTTGGCAGCTTAGTGCAAGGTTTTCTGTTGCAGTTGGAGGAGCTGTAATGCGCAGTGACACTTCTTTTGTCGTGCCTTTTGAAACTTTGTCAACGTGCTTGCCTTGCGGGAAAGTAATCCAGCTGTCCCTGCAAGCAACATCTGCTTCAACATCAATGTTTTCTATGTCCACAACTCCCTTGTTTTGCAGTTTTATGTATTCGCCGATTAGTTCGCGGTAACCAGTGCCAGCACTGTCTTTGGGAATATTTATTGTGTCTTTTGAGGGCGTGGCAATGAAGTCGAGCTTTGCGGCTTTTATTGTCAAGCCTGTCGTAACTATTTCTTGTGCGCCAGAAGTGCTTGCAATAATGTTTGGCGTGACTGTTTCCGGGTTTGTCCCAATCGGCACTACTGCCCAGACTGTTATTTGGGCTGTTTCTTTTGGTTCAAGCGAGGGAATTGTTGAATACGGCTCGAAACTGAACCAGTTTTTTATTGTGTCATCGTCAATGCTGAGGGAAATGTTTTTTATGGGAAAACTTGTTTTGTTTTTCACGCTGATTGTTGTCAAGTTTGTTTTCTGGCTGTCGGCGTTTATTGTTTTGGTTATTTTTTTTGGCGACAGTTCAAAAACCGGCTTGGCATAAAGCTTGTATTCTTTTGCCTCGCTTTTTGCGTTGGTGTATTTTACCCTCACAATTGCTTTTTTGTTGTCGCCGTCCTTGGTGTTTTTTACCGCAATGTTTTCCGGAACAGACAATCTTATTGTTGCTGTCGTAGTGTTGTTTCCCAGCAAGGTTATTGTTTTTGGCTCTGAAGAAATAGCGCTTTTGAATTCTTTCAAGTCTCCTTCAAAAACCAGTTCTATGTTTTCTGTTTTTTCACTGTTGTTTGTAACCGAAACGCTTGCAGTGGCATCTTGCCCCGAATACAATTCGCTCGGGAAATCGAATGTTCCGATTTCCAAATCCATGTCTTTTTCAATCTTGATTTCTATTGGCGTTCCAGCGTTTGCCTCTATTGTTTTGTTGAACGGCTTGTAGCTTGAGCCGCCGCTTGCTTCAACGCGGTAAGAGCCTGGTTTCATTGAAACAGAATAGCTTGCCTGTGCGCTCGAAGAAAAGAATGATTTTGCGCTGTCGCCGCTGTAAATGCTGATGGTGTTTGTCAGAATCGGGTTGCCTTCAGTGTCAGTAACGGTTATCGTGAATGGCTTTTGGCTTAAAACCAAAAAATCAAGCAGAAGATAAATTACAACAATCGCGGCTATTCCGATGACTATTTTTTTTGCATTTTGTTTTATTGCCGGAGTGAATTCGTTTAGCTTGTCCAATGGCCCCGGCTGCTCGTAAACCATGTCGCCAGCATTTGGGCTGTCATAGCGCGCAAACCTGTCGTCACTTTCCCCAACCACTTAACCACGCTTTGTTTTTTATTTAATAACTGAGAAACCCCTATATTAATATTGGTGTTGAAACAATTATCTGAAAGTGATGCTGCTTGGGCAATGCGGAAACAGGCGATGAAACAAATTCGTATTTTGATTTTTTGCTGGTTGGCCTGATTGTTTGCGTTTGCGCTTTGCTGCTTTGGAGTTTTTTTGGCGCGAAGCCACAGAATTATTCCATGATTTATTTTTCCCAGCCAAGCCTGCCTTCAAACGCAAAGACCGGCGAACAGCTTTCCTTCGGCTTTTTTGTCGAAAACCACGAGGGCAAGACAATAACCTATTCTTATTCTGTTTCTGCCGAAGGCGGGGACAAAACAACAAAAAACCTTGAATTGAAAGACGGAGAAAAAAAGCTTGTTGAAGAAAAAATAGTGCTTTCAAAGCCAAGCATTGAAAAGCAAAAGGTTTCAGTCAAACTCTCTAAGCCAGAAAGCAAGGATTCTTATTTGATTTTCTTCTGGCTCAATGTTTCGCAATAGTTAGAGGTCTTTTATAAAATACTCTCCTTCCCGCTTGTAGTTCATTGCATCCGCTACTTTTTGGAACAGGTTTTCCATTCTTTTTCTAATTTTTTCTGCTTCTTCCAGTGTCGCATATCGCCCCGCAACAGAAGGCGTTTGGTAATAGTGCAAGCTTTCCGGCGTTCTTATTTTAACTTGCCTAAAACCAGTTTTGCGGGCGTGCTCTTCGATTTGTTTTATCAAAAAATTTGCCCAAGGAAGCCCGGTTGACTGGTGGAATCTATCCAACTGGGGTTGGGTTCCTTTTCTTCCTTGTGGAAAGATTATGACTGCTTTTTTTTCAAACGACAAGCGCACTTCCGCTACAACAAAGTGTTTCAATAGATTTTCCGGCAAACCCTTCTTGTTTGTTGCAATTAATGCTATTGATACTGGTGATTCGTACTGTGCTGGAACAGCAGAAACAATAAAACTTGTCCGTTTTTTTCCTTTTAATGCGGTTTCTGGAAAAGTTGTTAGGAATAATTTTCCATATTTAACCATTTTTGGACCGGTTGGCTTGCAATGGTTTTCGTCTTCGTCCATTGAACCGAACGCTTTGGCATTGTCTCTTAACTGTCTGAATCTTTTTGTGCGCCATCTTGCGGCGGCAACAGCTTTGCGAAAAAACAAAGGGGTTTTTGGCATAAACAGCAATTATTCTTCTGCGTTCGTGCTTTGTTTTGCGCGCGCCTTGAAAGCCTTTTTTACTATGTCATGCTTTTCTTTTGCTTTCAGCAATAGGCGCAGCTTTTGGTTTTTTTCTTCCAGTTCTTTTGCGCGCGCTTCAGTGTTCTGCAGCATGCTTTGCAATTGTTCCGTCAGATTGTGCTGTTGTGCTGTTTCTTTTTCGAGCTTTTTTATGCGTTCAATGAATCTTTCTTCTGCCTCGCGCTTTGCGGCAATTTTTGCTTCTTCAAGCGACAAGAGTTCTTTACTGTATGCACTGCGTAATTGCAGTGTTTCGTGCTCTATGTCCAAAACAATTCTTTTTGCGTAATCCCGCTCTTTTTTCAGCAGTGTTATCAGCTCAAAGTTTTTTGACAAATAGTTTTCCAGCAATTGCTGTTGCTCGCGCACTTCTTTTCTCAAAAGCAGGTTGCCGCGCTGCATTTCTTCCAGGCCTTTTTTGCTTTCAAAATACGCTTTTTCCAGATTGTTCTGCTGCACCCCGAGCTTTCGCGCCAACGAGTTCATTTCGTTTTCAATGCCTGCGGAATCTTCCAGCAGTGCCATGCCGGTGAGCGCGTGCTTTCTCGCGTCCTCATATTTGAATTTGAGGCTTTCGATTTCGCTTTCTTTTTGCTTTAACAATTCCAGCAAATTGCGCGCAGTGCTTTTTTCCTGCAACGGCAAGCTTGCGTGTTTTTTTGCTTGCAATTGCATTCGCTCTAGCAAATACCGCGTGCGCAACAGCGTTGACGAAATTTTTTGTTCTATCCACGCGTATTGCTCGTTTGAAGCAATCGGCTTGAGAAAATCATCGGCAAGCGGGGTTTTCTTTTTTTCCAAGTCAAGGTTGCGCTTGAATACTGCAATTTCTTTTTCCATTTCAGCCAAATGGCTTTTTATGCTAGCGCTTGCATCTTCCCCGAGTTCTTTTTCTATTTTTTTCAGCAAATCTTTCAAATCCGCAAGCAATCCAATGCTTTGCTCTAACGCACTGACAAAGCCTTCGCGCGAGTGCTCGCTCCAGGCTTTTTGCCGCAGCAAATTGTTCAATTCGTTGACCTTTTGCAAGGCAGCATCGTTTGCTTCAATGGCAGATTCAGTCATGTATACTTTTAGGCTTCTTTTATTTAAAATTCTTCACTTCCCCCCGCTTTTTTGTGTGTTTATTTTTGGCTGCAAGGATAGTTTTTAATTGAAGGTTGTTGGTTTTGTTTGTGATGAGGATTCTTGAAAACAAAGGTTATTTTTTGGATGCGAGCGAACGGCTTGTCATTGACCCTGTCAACGGAAACAATGCCTCGCGCACTGCAATTGTCACGCACGCGCACTCCGACCATGTTTCGTTAAAGCAAAGCGCGTACATTTTGTCAAAGCAAACAAGGCAATTGGTTGAATCGCGTTTTGCAAAGCTTAAAAGCTACAAAGAGTTTGACTTCAAGCGCAAGTTTTCTTTTGACGATTTGGATATTTCCCTGCATAATTCCGGGCATATTTTGGGAAGCAGTCAGGTTGCAGTGCAGGCCGACAAAAACATTGTTTTCACTTCGGATTTTAAGCTGCAGGAATCTTTGGTGACAAAGCCGGCGGAAATACTCAAGTCTGACGTTTTGGTTGTTGAAAGCACTTTTGGCTTGCCGCGTTATGTTTTTCCGGAACGCGAAAAGGTTTATGCCGAAATGCAGCAGTGGGTGAAACAAAACATTGCAAAAAAAAATTTTGTTGTTTTGGCCGGGTATTCGCTTGGAAAAGCCCAGGAATTAACTGCGTTCTGCAACCATTATTGCAATGAAATTCCTTTGGTGCATGAAACTATTTTTGAAAACAACAAAGTTTACGAGCAGAATGGCATAAAGCTCGGAAAATATTTTAAATTGGACAACAACCTGAAAGACGCAAATGTTTTGATTATGCCTCCAAGCGCTTTGAAAGAACCTGTTTTGCAGGCGCTTTCTTTCTCCCTCAAAAAAAAGCTTGCGAGCGCGATTGCAACTGGCTGGCAATACAATTCTTTTTTTGACCGCGCTTTTCCCCTAAGCGACCACGCTGACTTTAACCAATTGCTACAGTATGTAAAGGAATCGAATCCAAAGCTTGTTCTGACAGCGCACGGCTTTTCCAAAGAATTCGCACATTCTGTGCAGCGCAAATTAAAGATTCCCGCGCGCGAGCTTGCCGACGGCAGCCAGAGCGCCTTGTGCGAATTCAGCTGAACAAAACAAACACAACGAATTTTCTTATTCGCCCAATTCTTTCCATGTTTCGACAAAGTTGTCAACCAGCGAGTCCAAAAAAGTTTTTTTATAGCTCACCAGCAATTGTGCTGTTTCATTTGGGTTTGAAACAAAAAACAATTTTTGCCTTGCGCTGCGTTTTTCCGAAACAATGCCTGTTTCGACTAACTTTGACAGGTGCCAGGAAACCGTTGAAGCAGACAATTGCACTGCGTTCGCTATGTCAAAATTGTTTGCCTCTTTTTTTTGCAATAAAAACATTATTATTTTTCGCGCGCTTTGCTGGCGCAATAAAGACATTGTTAATTCGCTTGTTCCCAGTTGTGCGCCGCGCACTGAAAAATACCTGTTGAACCTGCCCTGCTTTTCCACTCGAACCAAATGGTTTTTTTGCAGTGTATCCAAATGGTATTGCACTGCTCCCACTGCCATGCCGGAGCGCCTTTGCAGTTCGCGAAAGTGCAAGCCCGGGCTTTCTTCTATTATTTTGTAAACGCGGTTGCGTGTCTCAAGCGCGAGGGCTGCAGGAGCGTCTTCCATAAAAAACCCCTATTTCCAGAACAATGCAATAAACAGCGAGAACAAAATTACTAGTTCAAAAATATCCTGTGCTGCAAAAGAAAAGAACGTGCCAGGGCTTACAAAAACATCGAGAGTTTTCAGCAGCCATTTTGCCGCAAAAAAGAGAAACGCTATTGAAACGAACAAAAAGCGCTTTGACTTGTTTTTGTTGTAAGCCAAAACAGAGATTACAAACAATATTATTGAAATTATCAAGACAATCGGCTTTAAATAATTGTCAAAATAAACAGCCAAAAAATCCAAATTTCTTAACGGGTCCCAAACTGCCATGCAAAAACCTCCATAAAAAAACTTTTCAAGCGAAAGATAGAAAAAGAGCCTTGCTAAGGCTCGCGAATGCGCAACCTTTTGTTGGGCTTTCAACTTGCTGTTCTGCAATAATTTGTTTCATGAAAGGATTCAAGAAAATCAGGGGCAAACAATTGCCCTTTGATAGAGCAACTGTTGCCGGGTGATTCATGGGGTGTTTAATCAACTATAATACATTCTGTCCGGGCTTTATAAAGCAATTTTGGTACAAAAACCAAAAAACAAAGGTACAACAATCGAAAACAGCGTTCTGCGGAATTGCTTTAGCCAAAGGCTTTTTTTGCAAGCCTTTTTTGAAAAGGCTTTGGCAATCTGCCTCCAAAGGAGGCAGTTTTTTCGCCAGCCTTAGTTAAGGCTGAAAGCAAGCGTTTTTTAAGCAAAAACTCCTTTTTTATTTCATGCAAAAAACTTTGCCTTTTGCGCTGCTATTGATTGTTTTTTTTTCGGGCTGCGTTGGATACGCCGGCACTGATTGGCGCGGCATTTTTGAAAAAAACCAGGGAGAAAAAATAGAGATTATTGGCTATATTGGCGGCGCATTGCCTTATCCAACGCAAATTTTCAAAGAAGGAGAGCTTCAGGGTTATTTGCTGGATGCTCCTTTTGGAAAGCAAAAAACAGGCATTCCTTTGGTTTTGCAACAGCCAATTACCTGCGAATCAAAACACGTGAAAGTGCGCGGAGAAATAATAAAGCGCGGCGTCCAGCCAATCGGCAGTGACTTTATCGAACTGCTTGACTGGCAATTATTAAAAGTTGAAAGCGCGGAATGCATTCCGTGAAAAAGTGTCGTATTATGGATAAAGAAGATATTGACTGGCGTTTTAATGTTCGGCGAAGGTTTTCTTGGTTTGTCGAATATTTTCAGATAACTGGCACAAACAAGAGTGTTTTTCAAAAAGTGCTTGGAATAGATTTTTCTTTTTCCAACATGAAAAAAGACGCTGACTACAACGAGTTTGTTGATGGCGCAGAGGAAGCTGCTGCTTTGGAAATGATAAAAGACAAAACAAAAAAAGGCAACAATTTTTTGCACGAGCTCGCAAAAAAAAGTTATGAAAAAAGCAGCATTTTGGTTTCAACGGCAAAGAAGGTTGCGCGAGCAGATTATTCTTTGCTTTCCCCCTGGGAATTAAAAGTTCTTTTTGACGGCCTTGCATTGCAATTGCTTGAATACCAGCCAGTGATTTTTCTTGTTTTTCCGGTTGAAAAGTATTTGGAAGAAAGGCTTCAAGAGGAAATTTCTCGCATTGCGGGGCAAGAAAGCCTTGGAGAAAAAACCAGCGAGTATCTTTCGGTTTTTTCAATGCCGAAAGAAGAGCTGCTTGTTGTGCGCGAGGAAAAATCCTTGCTCGCCATTGCAATCTTGGTCAACAAGCCAGTTTCAGTCAAGGTGCCAATGCAAAAGCACCTTGAAAATTTTGCCTGGATTCCAACAGACGATCCAAGCGGCAAACCTTGGACAATAATAGACTTGCAAACTAGGATAAACGAGCTGGCAAAATCAGAACCGGAAAAAAAGCTGGAGAAAATAATTAATGGCGAAAAACAGCGCGAGCAAAAACTGAAGGATTACATAAACGAATTAGACCTCGGGCAAGAAACAATCGAGCTTATTCAACTGGTGCGTGACTTTGTTTTTTTGAGAAACTATCGCGTTGAATGCTGGGTGCAAGCGCAATATCTTGCGCGCGAATTTTTGGAGTTTATTGCCGCAAAAGCAAATCTTTCTTTTGAAGAGCTAATGGCATTAAGCCATGAAGAAATCCGCGTTTTTTTGGAAAGCGGAAAAATCCCGCCAAAACAAGAAATCAAAAAAAGATTGCAAGCGTACGCTTACATCAAAACTAATGAAAAATTTGAAGTGTTTTTTGGCAATGCTGCAGAAAAAATGGGGCACTTCAAAGAGCCAGCGCTTCAGGGGAAAATTCCCGGGGAAATTCGTGGCAATATTGCAAACAGGGGAATAGCAATCGGCACTGTAAAAATCGTGCGCGAACTTTCAGATTTGCCAAAGGTGCAAAAGGGCGACATTTTGGTTGCTTCAATGACTGTTCCGCAATACATTCCTGCAATGGAAAAAGCTGCTGGCTTTATTACCGACGAAGGCGGAATCACTTGCCATGCTGCAATAATTGCGCGCGAACTTGACGTGCCTTGCATTGTCGGAACAAAAAACGCAACACGGTTGTTGAAAGACGGCGACAAAATAGAACTAGACGCAAACAAAGGAATTGCAAGAAGATTGTAATAAAAAAATCACTTTTTCTTTGCTTTTTCTTCAATCAGCTTTTGCACTGTCCTTGGTTCCGCTTTTCCTTTTGTTTGCCGCATTACCAAGCCCACCAAAAAATTCAGGCTTTTTGCATTGCCTGTTTTAAGTTCGTCAAATGCCTTGGAGTTTTCAAAAAGCACTTTTTCAACAATCTTTTCCAATTCGCCTTGGTTTATGTCAATCAGCAGATTGTTTTTTTGCAAATAATCAATCGGCAGGATTTTTTCGTTTGCATATTTTATCATTGCCTCTTTTGCATTCTTCTCGCTTACTTTTCCCTCTGCAACCAGTTTTAGCAGTCCTGCAATTGCTTCTGCTTCCAATCCAAGCGAAGCCAAATCAAGATTGTTGTAATTGATTATTGCCAATAGTTCGCGCGACAAAAACCGTGCCGCCAGTTCTGGTTTTGTTTTTTGTGCGGTTTCCTCGAACAATTTTGCAAGGATAATGTTGCCGCACAGTACGCGCGCATCTGTTGCTTGAATGCGGAATTCTTTTTCAAATCGCTTTGCTTTTTGTTCCGGCAATTCTGGCAATTGCTTTTTCAATTGTGCAAGCCATTCTTTGCCAACAATTATTTTTGGCAAATCAGGCTCAAAGATATAACCGTAATCGTCTTCGCTTTCTTTCGAGCGCAAGGAAACAGTTGTTCCGTTTTCCGCGACAAAACCGCGGGTTTCCCTTGCAATGCGCTCGCCGCGTGCAATCGCTGCCTTTTGCCGCGCAGCCTCAAATTCCAATGCTGTTTCAATGTCCTTGAAGCCGGAAATGTTTTTCACTTCCGCCCTTTCGTTGCCTTTGATTGAAATGTTCGCATCAGACTTCATTACTCCAACGCCCTGCTCGAACACGCCCAAGTAGTTTAAGATATTCAACAGAGCGTCCATGTACTCGCGCGCTTCTTTCGGGCTATCCAAATCCGGCTCTGAAACAATTTCTACAAGCGGAATTCCGCTGCGGTTGTAGTCCACCAGGCAATAATTGCTTGATTGCATGCCTTGCTCGTGCACTAATGCTGCGGGGTCTTCTTCCAAATGCACGCGCCTAATGCGCACGCGCTTGCCTGACTGCAATTGCAAAAAGCCGTTTATGCCGACGGGAATTTCATACTGTGAAATCTGATAGTCTTTCGCCATGTCGGGATAAAAGTATGTTTTGCGCGAAAAAAAGAATTCCTCGTTCACTTTGCAGTTGAGCGCTAGCGCCACCAGAATCGCGGAATCAATCGCTTTTTTGTTCACTGCCGGCTTGCTGCCGGGCATTCCCAGGCAAACAACGCATGTTGCAGAATTTGGTTCTTCTGCCGTTGTTGGGCAGCCGCAGAATAATTTGCTTTCGGTGTTCAATTGCACGTGGGTTTCCATTCCAATAATTACTTTTTTTTCTGCCATCAAATATCAATCTCCAACAGGTCGCGGGCAAGGATTATTTCTCCGCTGAAGTTTTTGGCAGCAAGCGGTATTAAGTCTGCGTCTTCTGCCGTGGGGTCAAAATGCGTTAACAGCAATCGTTTGGCATTTGCTTTTTTTGCAATCTCTCCGCATTCCGCGGGATTCAAATGCCCCTCGTGCTTTGCAGTTCCGGGAAAAGTGCATTCAAGCACAAGCAAATCTGAATTTTGCCCCAAATCAACAATCTCATCGCACATTTCGGTGTCGCCGCTGTAAGCCAAAATTTTTCCTTCCGCTTCAATGCGGAAACCGATTGAATCGCGCGAGTGCTTTACTGGCTTTGATTTTATTGTGAAGCCAAAAAATTTTTTTGCCGAATATTTCATCTCTTCCGCCCAAACCGGAAAATTGAGTTCTGCAAATCCCGGAAACAATTCTAAAATCTTTTTTACAAACGTTTCAATTCCCGTTGGCCCGAAAATATTCAATTGCTTTGCTTCATTGGGGTTTACCCTGCAGAATAGCCTTCTGTTGCCAATAAAACCAACCAGGTCTGCAACATGGTCAAAATGGTCGAAATGAGAAATGAAAATAGCGCTGATTTCCTTCGGGTGGATAACAGTTTCAAGGTTTTTGAAAGCGCCTGTTCCCAAATCAACAACAATATGTTGTCCTTGAGATTCAATCAAATAGCCAGAACAAGCGCGCTCTGCGCTGGACAATGGCACGCCGGAACCCAGAACAGTCAGCTTCACGCCAAAGCCCCCTCAATTGCACTTGCCGCATCAATCAATTTTTTTTCCTGCAAATGCGCTGCGGTCAACATCAAGCCGACAGGCATTTTTTCTTTTTCCGAAAATCCAGCATTAATGGAAACGTGCGGCAATCCTGCCAAATTTGCTGGAACAGTGCACAAATCGCTAGCATACTGCTGCAACAGGCTCATCCTGCCAATCTCTGGAAACAACGGTGCAACAAACGGCATTGTCGGGTTTGCAATCACGTCAACTTTTGCAAACGCTTTTTTGAATTCCTCTATTAGTGCGCTCCGTGCCTTTGCAGCGCGCAAATAATATGCATCGCGAAAGCCGGACATGCGTGCAAAAGTGCCCAAAATAATTCTGCGTTTGGCTTCTGCGCCAAACCACTTGCTGCGCACTGTGCTAAAGTATTCGTCAAATGTTCCTTCGAGCTTTTCGTGCGCTCCGTATCTCATGCCGCAAAATTTTGCAAGGTTTGTGCTTGCCTCTGTTGTTGCAAGCAAATAATATGCCGCAACAGCAAATTCTGAATTTTGCGGCAGGCAGATTTCTTTTATTTCCGCGCCGGATTTTTCCATTTTGCCGAGCGCTTGCCTGCAAGTTTTTGCCAAGCTTGCATCAATTCCTTTTCCAAAAAACTCTTTCACAATGCCAATGCAAATCTTTTTTTGCCCTGCGGTTTTGCAGTATTCTTCAATTGGTTTGTTGATTGAAGTGCTGTCTTTTTCGTCGTGCCCAGAAATTGCTTCCAGCAATATTGCTGCATCTGAAACGCTTTTTCCCATTGTTCCGATTTTGTCCAAACTGCTTGCATAATCCATTAAGCCATATCGTGAAACCAAACCGTAAGTTGGCGTTAATCCTGTTATGCCACAGAATGCTGCCGGGCACGCAATGCTGCCGCCAGTGCTTTCCGCAATCGAAACATGCGTGAACTGTGTTAATGCAGTATAGCCAGCGCTTCCTCCTGAACTGCCTCCGCAGCTTCTCTGCTCGTCAATCGGATTCAATGGTTTTTCAAACCCAATTCCGGTGTTCACGCTGAAAGTGCCGAAACCGAATTCGTCCTGCACTGTTTTTCCGATTATTATTGCGCCTTCACTTTTTGCTTTTTCAACTGCAGTCGCGTCAAACAACGGCTTGTAACCGTTTAGTATTGCGCTTCCCGCGCGGCTTTCAATTCCTTTCACGCACAAATTGTCTTTCACGCTGACTGGCACGCCGAACAATTTGCCGCGAGCTTTTCCGGTTTTTTGCTGCTTTTCCAGTTCTCGCGCTTGCTGCATTGCATCTTTTTCCGCAATAACCAAAAAATGATGATAGCGTGAATTTGTTTTTTTTGCTTCTTCCAGAATGCGTGCTGTGTGCTCTGTGATTGATATTTCTCCGCTGACAGCGCGTGCAACAAATTCTTTCACTGGCAATGCTTGCGCCATTATACCACTCTCGGCCCCTTGAAATAAGCGCCTTTCTTGTGCTGCGTCAAAGAAAGAGCTTCTTCGTTTGAAAGGCATTTTTCTGTCTTGTCCGCGCGCCAAATGTTTTGCACTGGCAATGGCTGGAAGGATGCTTTTTGTTTTGAAACATTGAGCTTGTCCAGTTTGGAAAACGCTTTCAGAATGCCCTGCAGTTGCGGCAAGAATTCTGCAATTTCTTTTTCCGATAGCTTTAAGCGCGCGTTTTTTGCAACGCGCAAAAGCAATTCCCTGTCAATGCTTGTTTTTGCCATTTGAAACAAATAGGGAAAAAAGGGTTAAAAAGCCTGCTAACCAGCACAGCTTTATTGTTTTTTTGCCTGTGCTTGCTCGATGTCAAGCTTCAAGTGCAGTTCTTTCAATTGTTTTTCGCTGACTTCGCTTGGAGTGTCGTCCATTAGCGCAACAGCAGCCTTGTTTTTCGGAAAAGCAATAACATCCCTAATGCTATCGCTGTTTGTCAATATTGCACAAACTCTGTCCAATCCGAGCGCTAAGCCGCCGTGCGGCGGCGCGCCATATTTGAATGCTCCAAGCAAAAACCCGAATTTTTTTTCCGCTTCCTGCGGCGAAATTCCAAGCGCGGAAAAAATGCGCTGTTGCAGCTCTCTTTCATGAATCCTGATGCTTCCGCCGCCGATTTCAGAGCCGTTCAGCACAATGTCGTATGCCATTGCCTTTACTTTCAAGGGTTCTTTTTCAATCAATTGCAAGTATTCGTTTTTTGGGTGGGTGAATGGATGGTGGCAGGCAACTAACTTTTGCTCTTCTTCGCTGTATTCAAACATTGGAAAATCAACAACCCACAAAAAATCAAGCATTTCCTTGTCAATCAAATTCTTTTTTTCCGCGACTTTTAACCGCACTGCTCCAAGCGCAGTGCAGCAAGTGCGCCATTCGTCTGCAACCAGCAAAAGCAAATCGCTTTCTTTTGCGCTTGTTGCCTTTAACAGTGCTTTTGTTTGCTCTGGCTTCAAAAATTTTGCAATGTGAGAGTCAATCCCGTCTTTTGTTACTATTGCAGTCACCAGGCCTTTTGCACCGTAAACTTTTGCAGTGTCAGTCAAATCGTTCAAATCGCCTTTTGAAAAATTTCCACAGCCTTGCGCGTTGATTGCCTTTATGAAACCGCCTTTTTGCAAAACTGAATTAAAAACATTGAATTCAGTGCCATTCAGTTCTGCGCTGGCATCAACAATCTGCATTCCAACCCTTCTGTCCGGCTTGTCCGAACCGAAAGAATTCATTGCTTCAGCGTAAGTAATGCGTTCCAGTGGCAGCTTTACTTTTTTGTTAATTGCTTTTTGCATCATGAAGGCAATCGACCGCTCAGTAACATCCATGACATCGTTTTCTTCAACAAAACTCATTTCCAAATCCACTTGCGTGAACTCGGGCTGCCTGTCCGCGCGCAAATCTTCATCCCGCATGCAGCGAGCAATCTGAACGTATTTTTCAAATCCCGCAACCATTAATATCTGCTTGAACAATTGCGGGCTCTGCGGCAAAGCATAAAATTTTCCCGGCTGAACCCTGCTCGGAACAAGATAATCCCGCGAGCCTTCCGGCGTGCTTTTTGCAAGAATCGGGGTTTCTATTTCAAAAAATCCTTCTGAATCAAAAAAATCCCTGAATGCCTTTGTTATTTTGTGGCGCAAAATTATTTTTTGCTGCAATTCCGGCCTGCGCAAATCCAAATAACGGTATTTCAAGCGCGTGTCCTCGTTTGCCAAAACCCTTCCCTCTATTTCTATTGGCAAGGGTTGTTCCGCAGAATTGATTATTTGCAGCGCTGTTGCTTCAACTTCCACTTGGCCGGTTTTCAAAGATTTGTTTTCAGTTCCTTTCGGCCGCTTTGAAACCTTTCCTTCCAAGTGCACTACAAATTCTTTTCCCAATTGTTTTGCTTTTTCGTGCGCTTCTTTTGAAACGCTTGGATTGAAAACAGCCTGCGTGATTCCCTCTCTGTCTCTCAAGTCAATAAAAGTCAGGTTTCCGTGGTCTCTGCGGTTGTGAACCCAGCCGCGCAACGCGACTTTTTTTCCAACCTGTTTTTCCGTTAGTTCTCCGCAAGAATGCGAGCGTTCAAACAACCAAAACCACCAAAAAAATCGTTAATTATTGTATTATTCAATTGCGGAAAAAAGGTATTTAAACCGATTCATTGGCTACGAAAAGCGCAATCTAGTTTCAGGCAACAATTTTCACAAGCAGGCTTTTTTTTGCAGTTTTCCTTGCATTGCCTTACAATGAGCGCGTGAAACTCATTAAACAAGCGCGCATCTTTCTGCAGTGCGCCGTCAAAGAACTCTTGCAAAGAATCATAATCAAACTTGCCATGCAGTTTTAATCTTTCTGCCAAGCGCTTGGTGTAAGCGTCAACCACAAAAACCGGCTTACCCGCTGCAAAAAGAATAATGCTGTCCGCTGTTTCTTTTCCAACGCCATTCAGCGAGAGCAATTCTTTCCGCAATTCCGCAAGCGGTTTTGCAAGCAGTTTTTCAATGCTGCAATTGTAGTTTTTTTCCAAATATTTTGAAAAGTTTTTCAATCGTAATGCTTTTTGGTTGTAATAGCCAGAACTGCGAATCAGCACGGCAAGTTTTTTGTGCTTTGCTTTTGCTATTGCGCGGCAGGAAAGCATTCTGCTTTTGTTCAATTGCTCTAGCGCTTTGCTCACATTTGTCCAAGCAGTGTTTTGTGTTAGAATCGCGCCAACGCAGATTTCAAACTTTTGCTGCCCCGTCAAGCGCTTGCGCTGCTTGTAGGTTGGTGTAATGCTGTCGGTGTCGGTTACTGGCCACCACTTTTGCGCGCCGAATTCGGAAAAAAGTTTTTCAAAAAGCATTTCTGGCCGAATTTGCTGCATGAAGTTTTTGCGTTGCAAACCTAATAAAACAGTTATTTTACTGCCTGTTTCTCATTTATTTCAAAATCTGGCTAAAAATGCGAATATGCTTCCTTTTTCTACTCCTTGAACTATAATATATCTAGTTGGTGGTTTAATGAAAAAAACAATAGTTCTTTTTGCTGACAAGGCAAAGAACAAAAAACAGCTTGCGGCTGCAAGAAAATTTGTCAAAAAGAAAACAAAAGCAGGCAAGTGGAAAAAACAAAAGGCATTGCGCACAATCAGAATCAAAAGCAAAAAACTGTATGACGTAGCTGCTTCTGCCGACTGGCTGTTAGTAAAAATCTCTAAATAATCCAAAGTTCTGGCGCGGTTTCAGAAAATACGCAAATTCTCTAGCATTGCTTCCAAAATTTTGTAACACTAATTAGAAAAATAAAATAGCCCCAAGGAAATTGTGCCAACTTTTTGTATGGCCCTATTACACAACAAATATTGTTTAACCACCGGATTCATTAATGCTTCACCTGTGGAGCGAGGGGGCTTTCAGGGCTCTGCACGATAATAACAAAAAAGAAGTAATCCCGAAATTAATGCTTTTTTTCAGCAAATTTTTACAGTTGCCAAAAAACTTAATAACTGCGTGCAGGCATTTATTTAATTGATGTGGCGGAACGCGTTTTTTTTGTTTTTTGTTTTTTTGCTGATTTTTCTCTTAGGCTGTATTGCAAAGCCTGAAAAGGAAACCGAGCAGCGTTCGCTTGAACAGCTAAAATATCTTTTTGGGGCGTGCGAGAGCGAATATAACAGTTTGTTGAAGATTGTTGATGATGAATCAAAAACCCCATTAGAAAAAGCGGAAGAATGCAAAAACAAGGGCAAGAGTATTGAAATCTGTCTGGAGAAAATGTTTGATTTTGAAGAAGAATCACTCTCCGCAGAGGCAAGCGATTATTTTGAAAACGTTAAATATGACCTCCTTAATCTGGGGCTTCCAATCAGCAATGCCTGCGCTTGTGCGGAAACAGCAAAATACTATGATTCAAAAATTTGGAATGAACAATATCTTTCTGGAAAACAGCTTTTACGAATTGAAAAACTCTGCAGAATGCGCGAGGAATGCAAAAATACCATTGAAGAAAACGGGTTATCGGAAGCAGCCGCAAACAGCGTTAGAGGATTGAAAGACTTTGCAAAAGAAACACCACTCAATTTCCACATTAAAAGCATAACAAAAGACTTTGTTGATTATTGCACGGCCTTGGTTGAAGAAGCAGAAGCCGAAATGACAAATGCATCCGGCGAGGAAAAAGAGGCATTGGAGATCAAATGGGCAGAAAAGGTATTGTACTGCAATGGGAAAGCGAATTTTGGGGGTTTTTTTGAGGAAAACACTCCAGAATGGCTGATTATTTTGGGCAGAGGAAAAAACCAGGATGCGGCAAATGCAATTGAAAAATACGCGGAAAAATACGAAATAACTTTTTCGGGCGATGAATTCAATTGCCCGAGCACGCCTTTTAAGCTGGGTTTGCGAAAAAAAACAGGCATAGGAAAAACAGACAGCAAGGCAAACTGTAGCCGTGCTGCTCTTGATTCTTGCGCTGCCGGCGGGGGAACAATGGACGCTAGTTGCGAGTGCAAGAAAACCGAACCTGTAAACTGCACACAATTTTGTTCCGCGCTTGGAAGAGAGGCTATTGATTCTGAAAAGGCAAATCTGGTTGATTCATGCAAAAAAGAGGGTAATGTTCCAAAATTATGCCCGCTGCTTCCAATAATGGCTGGAAAATCATTCAATATAAGCGTCTTCATTGACAAAGAAGCAGGCTGTTGCTGCAAGCTTGTTTCTTCTGCCTACAGTTCGTCAAACGAGGGCTGCTGGGAGATAGGCAGCCCAAGCCAGCACTCGGATTCAACGACAACAGAGTACTGGACCTTTTCCTATTCTTCACTGCCATGCAATGTTGCTGAACAAAAAATAGTGTTGGCAGACTGTAATAACTGATTTTTAAGAATCATATCATGGTTTCTTTTTGGGAGTTTTTGGACTTCCTTAATGTTGTGCTTTAATCGCTTTTCAAAGCCGTGAATGTCTTGTTCTTTTTCTGTTGGCGCCATAATATAGCCCGCACCAGCTCGCATATTTAATGCTGCGTGAGGGCTATACTATTTCTACTAATAGCCCCAATGATATTTGCAACCAGCTTTTTCTTGGAAAGAAAAATCCTGGAAAAGATTAGTTCGTTCCAATTGGAGTGAATGTTTCTTCTTTCTCATTTGGTTCGTATTTTAACTTTGGGCCGTTTTTTGCTATTTTAGCCAGCGCGTTTGCTAAAGCATCAATGTCTTTTTTTGTGTTATGAATGCCTATGCTGGCACGCACTATGCCGTAAGACGCCAGGCGGTTGCCGTTTTTTATCTCTTTTTCTATAGTTGCCTGCTTTTCATTGCTAACGTTAAACCAGCGGCGCACCAGTTTGTGGTTGCAGATTGCTCCGGCGCGGGTTTCAATTCCGAATTCGTGTTCTAGGATTGCCGAAAGCAAAGCATGGTGAAAACCTTTCAGCGCGAAAGGGAATGTTCCGATTCTGTCCTCTTTCAAGTATTTTTCCGCTAGCACAAAGAGTGTTAATCCCGGAACATTTGCCAAGCGTTTTACTGCATAAGATATTAGCTCTTTTTCGTGCTTGATTATTCTCTTCCAACCGATGCAATTGAGTATTTTGCAGCTTTCTGCCAGTGCAATAATTCCTGCAATATTCCATGTTCCTGTCTGGTGCCGCTCTTCTAGAGTTGCCCAAATAATATTCTTTTCGCTAATCATGTCAATTGAGCCGCCGCCGGGGTCTGCTGGAATAATATCCAACAATTTTTTTGGCAGAACCAGAACCCCCAAGCCAAACGGCGCATAAAGCTTGTGCGCTGAAAAAGCCAAAGCGTCAATTCCTTGTTTTTTCATATTAATTTGCCTGTGCGGGGCTAACTGGGCGGCATCAATGAATAACAACGTGCCGTTTGCATGGGCTATTGCAGCCAGTTTTTTGATGTCTGGAATATGCCCCGTTTGGTTTGATGCCCCGGTGAAAGCAATTAGTTTCAAATTCTCTTTATTTTGCATTGCTTTTTTTTCCAGGTCGGTAAGGTCAATATCCCCGTCTTCAAAAGCATTCACTTCAACAACTCTTGCCATTGTGTTGTATCGCCACGGCAAGTTGTTTGAAGTGTGTTCTATTGATGACGTCAGGACAACATCGTTTTGTTTAAGCGACAGCATGCGCGAAAAAAGATTAATGGCAGTGCTGGTGTTTTGTGTAAAAAGCATCGCGTGCCCGCTGCGCAAGCCAAAAAACTTTCTGATTGTTTTTATTGCATTCTGGGTTTTTTCGAATGTTATGCTGGCATGCGGTCCAGCGCCCCTGTGCATTGCCCCGTATGTTTGCATTAGTTCGTTGACTGCATTCAATGTTTGTTTGAAAGGAGGCGTTGTTGCTGCATTGTTCAAAAGAATCACTCTTGCTTTCGCGCCAGTAGCTAAAGTCACAATATGGCTTGTTGCAAGAACTTTCGGAAATGCTTTTTTACTTGTCATGCGGGTCGCTTCTTTTTGCGGCAAATAACTAATGCAGTGTTGAATTTCTGGAACATGACACTATTCTCAAACCCGATTTGCTTCAACCAGCCCAATTGGTCTTCAAGCGGGGCAGGATTGTTCAAAAACTTGTGGTGAAAAGCCCATTCTGCCAAAGACTTTTTGCTTTTGGCATTCTCAACAAGTGCGTGAAAATGCAGCGCCTCATTCAGTGCAGCGGTTTTTCTATTGCGAAAAGAGACAAGGTCTCCGAAGATAAAAATTCCTTTTGGCGCCAGTGCAGCAAAAATTTTTTTGAATAATGCTTTCTTGTCTTTGTCTGTCTTTTGATGGTGAACTCCAATGACCGAAACAATCAAATCGTTGTTTTTTGGAAAATCTTTTATTGCATAGTCTCCCAAGATTAACGTTGGCCTGTACTTAGATAGCTTTTTCCTTGCTCCGTCAAGCATTTGCCTGGAAAAATCAATTCCGGCATACTCTGCCTTTGGAAAGTGTTTCAAAATGCTTTTGGCAGTCAAACCAGTGCCAATGCCGAGTTCAAGCACCTTTATGCTCCTGCTGTCAAATTCTGCTTTCAAAACCTGCCCAATTTTTTTGTGCAATTCCTTGTGCCCCGGAATCGAACGGGCAATGTCTTGGTCATACTTTCGTGTGCTGTAATGGCTATAGTTTAAGTCTTCGGGGCGAACGTTTGTAGTCACTTAAAACCACCAGATTCAGCCGTTATTGACCGCATAAATAACACGCGGCCAACCCGGAATATATTAATAGTTTTCCCCTAGGGGGGTTACTGTGGAAAGGTTTAAATGTTGCTTTGGCGGGATATTATTGCATGGATGAAACGCTTTTCAGAAATCTTGGTTTGACTGACGGAGAAATTAAGACGTATCTTGCCTTGGTGCGGCTGGGAGAAACCACCACTGGCGCCATCAGCCGCGGTAGCAAAGTTTCAAAGTCAAAGACTTATGAGATTTTGGACAAGTTGATTGACAAAGGGCTTGTTGGTTATATTGTCCGGAACAATGTCAAGTATTTTTTGGCAAATGACTCAAAAACTATTTTGGAGTACATTCAACGCAAGCAAGAGAAGCTTGCTGAAACAAAAGAACAAATTGAACTTTTGCTGCCTGGGTTGGAGTTGCAGCGTAAAAGTGCTGCAAAAAGCAGGTTTGCTGAAATCTATGAAGGTTTTCAGGGCTTGAAAACAATTCGTGAAGAATTACTGCAAACCCTGAACCCAGGCGATACTTTTCTGGTTCTTGGCGCGCCGAGAGCCGCAAACGAGAAATGGGAGGGATGGTTTTTGCGTTTTCACAAGCACAGGGAGTCTCGCGGGGTAAAAATGAAAATTATTTACAACAGTAATGCGCGCGAATACGGCGTGAAGCGAAAACGTTTCAAGCTGACTGAAGTGAAATATTTGCCTAGTGCCCTGATCAGCCCCAACTGGATTGATGTTTACAATGACGCGATTCTGATTGGCTTTGCTGCAAAAGAAACAGTTGCCCTTGTCATTAGAGACAAAGAACTCGCAAACAGCTTCAAATCCTATTTCGACTTGATGTGGAAGATTTCAGTGAAATAAATAATAGCCCCAAGCAGATCAGCTTTTTTTCTTCAAAAAAAACCCGGGAAAAAGAATTTAATTAGCCCCAAGGAGATTCGAACTCCTGTCCCAGGGTTCAAAGCCCTGTATCCTTGGCCACTAGACTATGGGGCTGTTCATTCATTCGCACATACTGTATTCGTCGAACAGTCTTTGATTGTTCATAAATATTTTGACTGCTTTTTATTAAAAAAGAGCTGTTTTAAAATGTTGTCAGTTAGAAATAATTATTGCCTAAGAAAGGCTTTTATGGCTTGTTTTGCCTGTTTTTATTGTCTTGGGGGTGTAGCTTAGCCTGGTTGAGCACGCGACTGATAATCGCGCGGTCGTGAGTTCAAATCTCACCATCCCCACTTTTTTACTGCCGCTGTCAAAAGAGCATTCTTTTCTTGGCCTTGATATTTTTTGCTTTTTCTTGAAACCTTTACTCCGTCAATAAATCCGCCGAGCCTGTAAAAATTGTAAATGCTTTTTGAGTCATATATTCTCACTCCGCAAACCCCCTCTTTTGCTTTTTTCAACTTTGCAAGATGCCCGTTGATTCTAAATTGTTTCAGGAATGTTGTCCATTCTTCGCTGAGGCTTTTGTTGTAGCATGACAGGTTTATTTCCGGTTTTCCATTTTTTGGCAAGCTAATGCAACCATCAGTTGTGAATGCAAACCTTGTTGCCCAGACTCTTGTCTGAAGGTTTTTTCCGTCAAGAAATCTTATTGTCGGTTGGTTGTTTTTGTCTATTGCAAAAGTCCTGTATTCTGGGCTAAGTTCCAGCAGTTTTTTGCCCAACTCGCTGTCGCTCACAACCACATTTTTTCCAGATCTGCCCCCGTTATAAACAGTTGGGTTGAATTCCCCTAGTTTTTCAAGAATTGCAACCATGAACTTTATTAGTATTTCATCTGAAGAAGAAAATGCGATTCTGTATTCCCTTCCGTGGTTTGTCAGACTGCCGTCGGTTTGGATACAGATTGCCAGAATAGAAAGTAAATCAACGCCTTCCTCAACAAGCCGGTTTAGCAGGCAATTGTCAATATTGGGTTTTTCTGTCGATTTTTGCTGTCGCTTATAAGTTATGAAAGATCTCACCCTTTCCAAATAGCGGGGCAAATCATTTATTTGTGCAATTCGTGATTTTCCCCCCTTTGACCTGCCCCAATTAATTGGCAGTTTCTCTTGGATGAACTCTGAGAACTGCAAGTAGGAGGGATGGCTTTCAGTTATTTTATCAAACACGCTTTTTGGGATATTGCCCTTTTCTTTAAGCCACCCTCGAACTGTGGTGCCCTCAACGCCAATAAATTTTGCGAAAGCAATTTGGGAACCGAATTCGTTGAGGATAACTCTTTCCAAGAGTTCCTTTTGCTTTCCCTCCGTGAACTTTAGCCTGAAATCTTGCATGACATTATTGCGGGTTTGCTCTTTATATCTGCTCTGAAGCGGTGCGTTTCCCCTGTTCATGAAAGTACGCCTTCTTTCAGGTTTTTTGACAGTTCGGCTAGAGTAAATCCTTCTCCGAAAGGATTTCCTCTTGTTTCTGTTATTTTGTTTGAAATCATTCTCTCATCACCTCCAATTGTTAGAGAATTTTTTCGTGGACGTCTTGCGAATTTTGGAGGCATTAGATCCTTTGCCCAGAGCCGCGCGACGGCAAAGGTTTAAGCCGAAAAAATTCGAGCCCAAAGAAAAAATTCGAAAAAGGAGGTGATGAGGTTCAAACAAGACTTACTTGCTTTAAAAACAATTTCTGTTCACTGCTATTATTGGCAGAATTATGAAACCAAACCCAACTTTTTTTCTTGCAATAGTCTGCATCGTTGCTTTTGCGGCAAACCTGTTTTTTTTGTCGCGTTTTCCGCTTGTTCTGGGGCATGATGCAGCGTATTATTTGAGCCGCACGGAACAGTTCAAGAGCGGTGCGTTGAATGACTCAATTACGAGCACTCCCCCGGTTTTTTTTGCTATTGCGGCTTTTTTTTCCAATTTTTTTGAATTGAATTTTTCAATAAATTTGGTTGCTGTTTTGTTTTCCGCTTTGTTGGGAATAAGCGTTTTTTTGCTTGCGCGATTGCTATTGAAAGACAATTGGATTGCATTGGCAATTGCCATGTTTGTCTTGTTCTCTCGCCAGGAAATAATTTTGCTCACCGAGCTGAAAAAAAACGTTGCTGGATTGTTTTTTGTACCGCTTTTCTTTTATTTTTTCTTCAAGGCTAGTGAAAACAAAAAGTTTTTGCTTGGCGCGATTGTTATCTTGCTGTTGGGTTTTTTGACGCACAAGACTGCGGTTGGCATTCCATTATTGGTTTTGCTTGCTTTTGTTCCGATGCAGCTTGCTTTCGGGAGAAAGCAGACCAAAGAAACAAAAAACTTTGCAATTCTCGCGCTTGCGGGCATTATTGCTTTTCTTTTGCTTTTTTTGTCCAGCGAAACAACAGCAGCAAGCATTATTGGCGAGGCAAACAATTGGCTGAATGAAATCCGCGATGCAAAATTTAGCGTGAATCTTTCCGGTTATCACTTGCTTTTTTTTGCTGCAATTGCGGGATTGTTTTATTGTTTTGCGCGCGCAAAAAAACAGCACTTGTTTTTTGCCGCGTGGTTTCTGGTTGGCTTATGGGCGAGCTTTCCTTTTGTTTCCGGCGCTGAAAGCTGGCGTTTTGTATTACTGTTACTCCTGCCAATCGCTTTTCTTTCAGGGGTTTTGCTGCAGGAAATAAAGCAAAAATTCGGCAAACAAAAAGCGATTGCTGCGTTTGCAATATTGTTTTTGTTTTCCGCAATCTTTTGGCTTGGCGCTCAAAACGAAACAGTCGCTGTTTTTACCCCACAGGATTATTCCGCGCTTGTAGAGCTAAACGCAAAGCTTGCATTGCAAAAGCCCTGTGTTGTTTTTGCCGCAGGCACGACTTTTTATTGGGCGGAATACTTGCTGAAAAACTGCCAAATAAGAACAAGCGCGCTTCCGGATGTGTTCAATGGCGCGCTTTCCGGGCCAAATGCTTTTGTGCTTGCGGATGCAAAGCCGGAAAAGCGCGAACTGGAATTGTTTGACAAAAACCATTTTGTGGAATTTGCGCGCGCTGGAAACCGAATATTGTTCAAGCCAATAAAAATTGGGGGAATGCCTGTAGCGCAGCAATTCCAGCAGCAAGGATACAATTTTGACAAGCTATTGAATCCGTTCGCGCTGTTGTTTTTTCCGACAGAATTGCCATTGCTTTCCAATGTTCCGTTTGCATTGCCATTGCGGGTTTTCTTTGGCATTCCGGTTAGCTTTGCGGTTTTTGGAATAATCCTTTTCCTTTTAAAAAGAAGGTTTTTCATAAGCGGAAAAGGTTAAGCAAGGGTGCTTTTTTGCTTTTCCGAGATTTTTTTCCTTGACGACGCCTTTTTAATTCCGCATAGCAATGCGCTTTCGCTAATGCCTGCAGCATTGGCAATAAACTCCAGGATTCCTTTTGTTTTTGTTTCAAGGCAATTTTCTTCAATGCTTTTTTTTGGCGTGTTTCTTGACAAAGATACTGCGCCAGCCTTTCCGGTTTCCAGAAGCAGTGATACTGTTGCCTGGAATGCCGCCATTGCCTGGTTTAAGGCAATCAATTCTTCCCAAAAAAACAAAGCGGTTTTTTTATTGTTCCCGGCAATTCTTTCTTTTTTTGCGGAAAAGCCGATGCAGTTGTCGCTTATTGCGCATTCTTTTCCGCTTTGGGATAATGGCCAATACTTGCAAACCATTGGCCTGTTCTTGTAAATGAGGCATTCTTTTCCAGAACTAAACTGGCAATTTTTTCCAAGCATTTTCCATTGTACAACAATCCACGTTTTGCTCTTTAAATCAAAAAAAGAACGCAATGGTACAATTTCAATTTTTTTTCCTTTTTCTTTTGCCTGCGATTCAATTTCTTTTTTTTCGGAATCCGGCAAAGGAATCCCGCTTTTTGTTGCCCCACAGAAAAGAGTCCCAAAGCCATATTCAATTGCCGAATCTTTTTCGTCAATTGCAATGTCTTGGTTGCAGCATTTTCCACACTTATTGCAGACAAACTTTTCCGGCATGCATTCATCAAGCGAGAAAAGGCTTTATTATTAATTGCCCCGGTACTAAGTGGCAACTGGTTTTTTAATATTTGGCAAGCATTTTTTTAACATGGGCTTGTTTGATGCTTTCAAAAAAAAAGAAGAAACTCCAGCTGATTCCGCTGGACAAAAAAAACCGAAAGAAAAGCAGGAGAAAGAAGAAGACGAACCGCAGGGAAAATATGATGAAACCTGTTCCGCCTGCGGAAAAGCAGGCACTGAAAAAAAATGGATGGGCCAATACTGGCACAAAAAATGTCTTAGGTCTAGCCGTCGTGCTGCTAAGGGCATGATTTAAATTATTTTTTTTGCATTGCAAGCAATGCCGCCCCGGTTGCGCCAGCAAAATAACCTGCTTTTGCGCTGCAAACTTTTACGTGTTCAGCATTCTGCCTGAACGCTAGCTGTTTCATTTTTTTGGTTGCAACAGGAAAAATGGTTTTTGCCCTCGCAATTCCTCCTGACAAGACAATCAAATCCGGATTGAAAATATTGCAAATGTTTGCCAAGCCAATTCCAAGGTTTTCCGCAAACTCTTTGTAAGCAAGCTTTGCAACAGCGTCGCCTTTTTCCGCAGCCAATTGGATTGAAAGCGCGTCAAATCTTTTCAGCGGGCTTTTTTTTCCCTTTGCAATCAGTTCTTTTGCCTTGCGCTCCAAAAAGCGCGCGTTTGCCATTGCTTCAAGGCAGCCAAAATTGCCGCACTTGCATTTGTAACCGCGAGAGTCAATTATTGTGTGCCCGAATTCTGCCGCGGAATGCGTTGCTCCCGTAAATAGTTTTCCGCCGATTATTATTCCACAGCCCATGCCTGTGCCAAGCGTTAACAGCACCAGGATTTTTGATTTCTTTCCGCAGCCGATTTGGCTTTCAGCAAATGCCGCGGCATTTGCGTCGTTTTCCACAACAGTAGGAACGCGGAATCTTTTTTGCAGAATCCGTTTTATTGGAAATTTTTCGAATTCGCGCAGGTTTGGCGCGTCAACAAGCATTCCTTTTTCCGCGTTGACTGCGCCTGCCAGTGCAATGCCGATTGCGGAAACTTTTTTTCCAGCCGCCACTATTGTTGCCGCACGGAGAATGTTTTTTGCAATTGCCTTTTTTCCGCTGTTTGCCTGGGTTGGCAGAGTGACAGAGCGGGTTTGTTTTTTCTTTTCGTCCAGCAATACTGCCTTTATGTTTGTTCCGCCGACGTCAATGCCTACAAAGTTTTTCATCAGTTCAGCCTTTTTTTTCTTTTATTGCGCTTTTCAAGAAGGAAATTGACGGAATCTTCATGGGGTCTTCGCGGTTCAATAATGCAAGATAGTATGCTGCAAGGCTTTCGAGCCAGACTGCAAACAGCATTCTTGCAAGCAGCGAATTGCCTTCGACAAAAGTCTCAACCACTTTGAATTTTTTTTTGCCCCAGATTTGTTTTGAAACTTCAAAGCGTTCAGCGATTTTTTTTCTTTCTTTTTTGTCGCGCAACAATACCAGCATTGTTTTGCCTGCTTCGTGCGTTGCGTTGATTTCGTTGTGGTTCATTTCCGGGACAAACTGCCAGTGGCAGAATTGTTTTGCGTGTTCGTTCACTTCAGTGCAAAAGCGGTATGCGATTGTTGAAAATTCGGCTTGCGAATAAACCACGGGAATTTTTCCTTTCATTGCCAGTGCGAGGCGCATTGCTTCTGTTTCGATTTTGTGCCTGTGCTTTTCAAGCGAGTGAATTGCTAAATTTAGTTCTTTTTCTTTTTTTTCAATCAGGCCCATTTTTCCGAACAATATTAGCAGTGGAGTGAACAAATAAGAAAAAGCCAGGCGCGGCTGGGGAAACGCTTTCGGAATAACAAAACAGTACGGATGGCTTTTCCATTTTTTTGCAATCATTCCGCCCGTTGTCAGCGCTATTGTAGTCGCTTTTTTTCTTTTTGCTTCTGCAAAGCAAGAGACTGCTTCTTCAGTGTTTCCGCTGTAGCTTACTGCCACTACAAGCGTTTTGTTGTTTACAAAAGCGGGCAATTCGTAATCGTTGACTATTTCGATTGGCACGCGGATTTCTTTTTTTACGAGATTTTTCAATACCGCGCCGCCGATTCCGGAACCGCCCATTCCGCAGATGGCAATGTTTGCAAATTTTTTGTTTTTTGGCACATTGAAGCTTTTGCCGATCATTGCGCCTTCAATAATGTTTTTTGGAAAAGAGCGCAGATAGCGAAGCATTCCTTGCTTGTCGTATTTTTGCGCCAGTTTGTTCCAGTCCATTTTTTTCACTTACTTATTGCCATTTTGTCCTTAAAAAGCCTTTTAGTGCAATAGTCAAAATTGCCAGGATTGCTGCAATTATTCCCGCAGCCAAAAAGGAGGGAATTAACCCGAAAATGTCTGCAAATGCGCCGAAAAACAGTGGGCTGACTGCCGCCCCGAAATAATATGCAGAGTTTACTATGCCGGTTATTTCCCCCGATTCGTTTTTTGGTGTAATGTCTGTTATCAGCCCGTTTAGCGACGGCCCAATTATTGCCAGGGAAAGGCCGAAAAATAAGCTGAATGTTATGAACAGAACAAGGTTTTGTGGGAACAAGAAAACCAGAAGGAGGGAAACGCTGGATAGCGCCAAGCCTACGGTTATTATTTTTGTTTTTCCCAGTTTGTCCGCAACCTCCGAGAAAAGAAAACCAAGCAAAAATGGCACGTGCATTAGTGCATAAAGCAATAATATTTCGCTGGTGCTCATGCTGATGTATTTTGCGGTCAAGGGAATGAAAATCAGCAATATTTGGTAAAAGAATCCCCCGAAGAATGTCAACAGCACGCAGTACCATGCGGGAACTCCTGTTTCAAAAAAGCCAATAATTTCCTTTGTGCCTAAGCCGTCTTTTTCAAGCACTTTTTCCATGGCGCGTATTATTGTTTCGTCTTTTTCTTCAGCTTTTTTTTCCTCGGCTTTTATTTTCAGGGTTATCAGGAATGCGATTATTGGAATCGGAAACAACAATAGGAACAGTTCGCGTATTTCGAAAAACAGCACCAAGAACGCCCCTATTATTGCGCCTGAAAAAAGCGCGAGATTTGTTGCCGTTGTGTAAAATCCAAATGTTTCGGCACTCTTGTTTTTTGGGGACTCCTTCCGGATGAAGGATTCTCCCGATACCCAGACAAGCGTTGCCCCTAATCCATTTATCAAACGCGTTACATTCAGGCTGATTAAGCTGGTAGCGCTGAAATAAAAAGCGCCGATTGCAGGATATAACAATAGTCCGAGCGAAACAAGTTTTTTTGGCGGCACTCTGTCTGCCAGTGCCCCCGCAGGAATCGAGGAAAAAAGCAGCATGATGTTGAACAACGAAAAAATTATCCCAAGTTCAAAATATTGTTCCACAAAAGAAGAGAAATAAATCACTTGCAATGGTTCAAGAACGCCCCACGCCAGCGTGTAAACAAACAGCGCAAAAACAATAATCTTTATCCTTGGGGGAATGCTGACGAAGTCTTTTTTGACAATGTCCATGATGCTGTAAAAATACCTTGGAGTACCCTTCAATTACAGCGCCCTCATTCCTTCAAAATTTCTTCCTTCAAAATCCTGCTGATTTGTTCGCCCGAAGCCTTGCCGCGCAATTCTTTCATCAAATCCCCCATCAGCGCGGAAATTGCCCCGAGTTTTTTCTCTGAAACCAATTGCCTGTTCGCTTCAATCGCTTTTTTCACTGCATTGCGGACTTCTTCTTCGCTTGCCTTGCTTACTCCCAAGCCCGCAAGAACATCGGAAAACTTTTTTTCGGGCGCCTTGCTCCAAGCCAAAAGCAAGTCAAGCACAATGTCTTTTGAAATCTCTTTGCGCTTGAGCGCAAACACAATGCTTTCAACCATTCCGTCAGAAATTTTTTCAACCGCAACGCCATTGCGCTTTAATTGCACTATTGCCTCAAGCAACAGCCATGCTGTTGTTGTAGCGTCAGCGCCTTTTTCCGCAAGCTTTTCAAAAAACAACGCGTTGTTGTCAAGCTTCATTTTTTCCGCCAATTGTTCCGACAAGCCGAATTTCTTGATGTACAATTGCTTTCTCTGTTCAGGCCACAAAGGCAAATTTTTCTCCAGCTTTTTTACCAAAGCAGCGCCAACGCTTATTTCAGCCAAATCTGTTTCAGGATACATTCGCGCTGCGCCCGCCAGAGGGCGTTGGTACTCAGTATTGCAACTTTCAAGTGCGCCCCTTGTTTCTTCCGGCACGCCTTTTAATGCTTGCCTGCAACGTTCAAGAACCACTTTAAGTGCTTCAATGGCTTTTTGCTTTTCCGCGCAAACCAAAACAAAAGCATCCTGCGCCTGCAAACCAAGCAATTCCGAAACAGATTTTTTTTCTGCTTCAGAAACCCCGAAAGCAGGCAATTCGTCGCTGTGCAGAATGCCCTGCAAGTGCGTTCTTACTTTCACGCAGGACGCAAGCTCTGTGCCAAAACGCCTTTCCGGCTGAATCTCTTTTCCAACAATGCCAGCAAAGCCCTTGAGTTTTAATCCAAAAACTTTTTTTGCACGCAAAAACTTGCATTCTGTTTTCTCAAAAATGCGGCTTGCATCAACTGGCTCTTCAGCCAAATCTTTTTCCTGCACGCCGCGCGCCAGCAATTCTTTTTTTATTTCAACAAGCGCAAGCTGCCTCTGGGCTTCCCGTTTCACAACCTCGTCAATTGTTTCAAGCTCTTGCACTCCTTTTATTTCCACTCGCGCCCCCTCTCGGACTGAAATATTGACGTCTTGCCTGATTGTTCCAAGGCCACGCTTTGCCTTTCCAGTAATGCGGAACATTGTTCCAATTGCCAAAGCGGCTTTTTTAACTTCTTCCGGAGAAAACAATTCCGGCGCTGTCGCAAGCTCTATCAAAGGAATTCCCAACCTGTCAAGGCGGTAAACTATTTGCTTTTCGCTTTTGCTCATTGGCCTCGCGGCATCCTCTTCCAAAGCAATTGACTGAATTCCAATTTTTTTGCCGCCAATGTCAAGCTTTCCTCCAACCCCAACCAATGCAGTGCGCTGAAAAGCAGAAGTGTTCGAACCGTCAATCACTGCTTTCCGCATTACGACAATAGTGTCAATTGGCTTTGCGCCTGCAAGCAGGCAAACAGTCAAAGTTGCCTCAAACGCTTCATTGTTGATTGGCTTTGGAGGTTCTTCGTCCAGTTCAACCAGGCAGTTTACGTCATTGAAGGCTTCGTAAGCAAACGACAAGCCCTTTTGAAAAGCTTCCAATGCAGCAACATCAAACTCTCCCAATTCTGAAGCAACTGGCCGCAGCCGTCTTTCAACAACAAAATCCGGCTTTGAATCTTTCAAATTGCCTGGGCACCTGCAAAAAAGTTTTCCGGTATCCAACTGCTGGTGGCACTCCAAGCCAGCCTTCAAACCAATCTGCTTCCAGTCAAAATCCATTTCCAACACCAAACAAAAAAGCGACTAAACCAATTTAATCACTTTGTTGCGCCCCCAAAACTCGCACTGCACTGACTCCTTCAAATGCCTTGCCAAATACCTGCTCACAGTACTTTTGTCCAAGCGCGCTTTTCTCGCAAGCTCTCGAACCCACAAGCCATCAGGATGCTCCTTCAGAACACGGAGCAAGGCTTTCAGCTTTTTGTCGTCCCCTGATTTTTCGCGCGGCATAAAATAAAATGAGACATTTGTCTTAATTAATCTTTTGCATGCTGCGTTATTTTCGCCAGTCTTTTTTTCTAACCCTTAGGGGGGTTATGGCAAGTTGTCAATTGATTTTTTTAGCATTGATAATGCTCTTTCAAATATTGCTTTTGCTTTATCTTCTGTGATTCTCAGTGCCTTTGCTGCTTCGCTAATGCTTTTTGGTTCTTCAAAAAAACCAAAAACAAGCTGTATTAACGGCCTTTCCGGTGATGGCAAGTCCAGAACAGCGTCTCTCACGGCTGCTGGAGTAATTTTTCTGGTTTTTTTTATTGACAAAACCCTTTTACTTTTGCCCCCGCGTGTGTTTTGCCAAACAGTAAAAAAACCCCTTTCCCTAAAAGCATTTATTAGCCCATCTTTTATTCCGTTCCGATAATTGGTGAGTGCTGCAGAAATTTTTTCCCTTGTTTGTTGGCTTCTGTGTTTTCCAAAATTCGGGTTTTTTTTTCCCGACATTGCAAGTGAAATTTTTTCTTTTTGTGCTTTTGTCAATCGCACGCCTTTTCTGCCGCCTTTTCCTTTCCTGTTTTGCCTCATTAGTTGTTTGGATTGTTCGGAATGCTTTTTTCCTTTCATCGGATGGTGTGTTCTAAAATAATAAGACATGTTTCCCCTTGTTTCAACAGAATGCGTTTTTCCAGTGAAACCGCTTGGCTTGCCGGAAAGCGCACGAGCAATTTTTTGCCTTGTCGCAGTAGAAAGCGCTTGCCCGATTTTTTTTTCCCCGCTTTTTCTTTTTGCTTCTGCAGTGTGTGTTTTTCCAAACATCGGGTTTTTTGGCCCCAATAAAGAAGCAGCAATTTTTTTCCTTATTGCAATTGGCATTGCTTTGCCTTTTGGCCATGGGCTCATAGATAAAAAACAGCATTGAAAAATAAAAGCATATTGCTATCTTTGAAGCGGCTATCTTGCTTTGGCTTGTTGCCTTTGTTTGCGTTCCCTTCTTAAGTCCGCCCTAAGCACTCGAAGCATTCTCAAAAAATTTTGTGCCCTTTTGAGTTCATCTTGGAGTGAGGGTAATGCTTTTCCAGTTTCTCTGGCAACTCTTTCTTCAAGTTTTTTTATGATTTTTTTATACCGCATCATTGCTGCTTTGACAAGCCAATAGCTCCTTTCGGCTTCTTTCGGACCAAGTCTCCCGGGCATTTTGGATATTGCTTGCCCTTGTTTTTTCCTGTCTAATTGCAGGAAATTTTTTGGCAATACTTTCCCAGAAGAAAAAGTTGCTGTGCTTCTTGTCCTTTTTGGCGGTTCTAATTGGGCAGGCCTGGCGGCTGTTGTTTTCCTTTGCTTTGCCGGTGGTTTTAATTGGGCAGGTTTTTCTTCCCTTATAATTCTTGCAACAATTGCTTTGCTTAATCCAGTGATTCTTGCTAATTCTTCGATGGAAACTTTTTCAAGCGGCACTGCAACTCTTGTTCCTTGTCTGGCATGCGCTCTTACAAAAGATTCTCTTAAATTGCCTGCCGCTTTTTTGAAAGTTTCATTGCTGGCAATTGGCGCTATTTTTTTTCTTGCCCCAGTTGGTTCTTCTACTATCCTTCTGGCTTTTCTTGGCGTTAATCCTGAAATTTTGGCAATCTCTGTTGGAGACAAGTCTCTGAAAGGAACAACTACCCCAGTTCTTCTTCTGAGCCATTCCCTTAACGTATTTTGTCTTACCCTGTCAAGGCTTTTTTTGAATCCGCGATTTTTCAGCATGATAAAAACACTAGCGTTGCAAATTTTAAAGAGGCAGGTGTCTTGAAAAACCAGGTCGTGTTTCAGCTCCATGGCCAGACTGTGTTTGTTTGTTCCTCGCCTTTTTTTTCTGCTGTCTTTTTTTCCCTTTGCTTGTGTTTCTTTTTTATTGGCTTTTTGCTTCCGCGAGGAAAGAATTCGTCGTCCCAGCCCCTTAATGGCGCTTCGCTGCTTTTGTTGCCGCGCAGAATGGAAATGACTGCAACGATTGCCCAAACTATTGCAACTGCCATTGCAACTTTGGCGTTTTCAAAGAAAAATGCGATTGCAAACAATGCTGCTGCAAGAAAATTTAGCGCGCGGAATGCTTTTTCGTTTCCCCAGTCGAGTTCTTTCACTAAAAATGCGACAAAAGCCAGTACTGTTGCTATTGCAATTATCAATCCAGTTTCAATTATCATGCAGCTCGCGTATAAATTGTGTTTTTCCTTTTTTAAATCTTTTGCAGTTTTATTGGTTGCATGTCGTTTCCTCTTAGGGCATTGTTGCTTGGCGCAGCCTTGAGCATTGTTGTCGCAATGTATTCAGCTTTTGCCGGCCTGAAGATTGGCGGGGTTTATTGGCCCGCTGTTACTGTAACAGTAATTTCAATGGCTTTGCTGAATTTGCTTGGCAAAACAAACAAGCACGAAATCAATATTGCGCAAACAGCTGCTTCCGCAGGCGGCTTGCTTGCCGCGGGATTGATTTTTACTATTCCCGCAATTTGGCTGTTGGGCTTGCAGGTTGGCTTGCTGGAAATATTTTTTGTTTCAGTGGTTGGCGGCATTGCAGGAATAATTTTTTCCGTTCCTCTGCGCAGGGAAATGATTGAAAAAGAAAAACTGCCTTATCCCGAAGGTACTGCTGTTGCAGCAATCATTGAAGCAGGCGACAAAGGCAGCGGCAAGGCAAAGCTGGTTTTTTTCACTATCGGAATTGGCGCATTGTTTTCGCTCTTGCGCGATTATTTTGCTGTCCTGCCAGGCTTGCTGAGCATTGATGCCTTGAAAACAAGCCTTTCAAAATTTTTTTCTTTCGGCACTAGCGTTTCACTGATTCCTTTTGCGGGAGGTTATTTGATTGGCCCGTTGTTCACTGGAATTTGGTTTGCGGGCGCAGTGTTGTCAAACTTTTTTCTGATTCCTTATCTGGTTTCAACGAATGCTTTTGCAGACAAGGCAACTGCTGCCGGAGCATTTGCAGCGCCATTGGGCATTGGCATTGTGATTGGCGCAAGCATTGCATATTTTTTCATTAAAGCATTGCCCCGTTTTAAGACAATCATTGCAGACTATCATGCCGCTGGAAAACAAAGCGCGCGCTTGTACGGCATTGCAATAATTTTTCTCACTGCATTGCTCACTGTCGCGCTGCAGCTTAATGTAATTGTCAGCGTGCTCGCTATTTTCGGCGCGTTTGTCATGGCATACGTTGGAGCCAGAGTTACTGGGGAAATGAATGTTGACCCAATGGAATTGTTTGCAATGATTGTATTGATTTTTGCAAAACTGGTTTTTGGAGTCAATGCTGTTTTGCTTGTTTTGCTTGCCGCGGTTGTCTGCATTTCCGCTGGCATTGCTGGAGATTTAATGCAAGACCTCAAGGCGGGATTCTTGTTGGGCACTAAGCCGCGAGACCAATTGCTAGCGCAAATAATCGGAGTGCTTTCCGCATCAATAATAATCGGAGTGGTATTGTTTGCCTTGAACAGCTCTTACACTATTGGTTCAGTTGATTTGCCTGCCCCGCAGGCAGTCGCATTAAGCGCTGTAGTAAAAGCAAGTTTTCTTTCTTTGCCGTTAATAATGGGAATAATAGTCGGCATTGTTGCTGCAATTATTGTCAGTTTTTTCTCGAGCGCTATTGCCGTTGTTGCATTCGGCATTGGAATTTATGTCCCGATTTTTTTGTCTTTCCCGCTTTTTGTCGGGGGATTGCTGCGATTGCTTGCGGACAAAAAGAAATTCACTGAAAAAGGCCGCTTGCTGGCGGCAGGCTGCATTGCGGGAGAAGGAATAATCGGGGTAATATTGGCTTTAATTGGCTTTGTTAAAACATTCCTGTAATCTTTTATGATTCTCTCTGTTGACTTTGGCGCGAGCACTACTGACGCTGTTTTGCTCGGCGGAAAAAAAATAATAAAAACCGCCAGCACCCCAAAACTGCTGCGCACAAAAAAAGAGATAGAAGATTTTCTCAAAAAAAACAATTTTTCCAAGCGCGGGATTGACACTGTCGCAATTACGGGCGGCAAAAGCTCTTTTTTCAGGCAAAAAATTTTTGGCTTTCAGCCAAAGCACGTTAACGAAATCGAGGCAATCGGCAACGGCGCTGCTTTTCTTGCAAAAAAAAAGCGCTGCCTTGCTGTTTCAATGGGCACCGGCACCTGCCTTGTTTTCTTCAACAATGGAAAAAGCAAACATGTCATTGGCAGCGGCGTTGGCGGCGGAACAGTCTTGGGATTGAGCCATTTGCTTCTGAAGCAAAAAAAAATTGCTGCATTGGATGCTCTTGCAAGAAAAGGAAAATTGTCCCGCGTTGATTTGAGCGTCCGCGATATTGTCGGGAAAAGCATTGGCATTGTTGCTGCAAATGCAACCGCATCTAACTTTGCAAAGCTTAAAAATTTTTCAAAAGCAGACATTGCGGCAGCAATTCAGAATTTGGTTGCGGAATCAGTTGCAGTGCTTGCTGTTTCAGCTTCAAACTCTTGCAATTGTGATTTGATTGTTTTTTGCGGGAAAACAGCAAAATTTTCTTTTGTCAGAAAGCGCTTGAATGTTGCCGCGCGGTTGTTTGGAAAGCGCTTTTTGTTTCCCGCGCGCTTTGATTTTGCGACTGCTGTTGGCGCTGCGCTTGCTGCAAAAAAACAGGAATAATCCTAATTATAGTCTGGGGTCGTTGAATCCAGCGGCGTTCTTTCGTTTATTTCCCCGCGCAAATTGGTTTGGAATAATCGCTTGATTTCTTCTTTGTTTTTGTAGTTGCCCAAGAGCCAGGCAAGCTTGACGAAAGCCGTTTCTGGAAGCATGTCTTTTCCCGGCAGCACGCCAATGTTCACTAAGTCAACTGCATTTGCATAAATGTGCATTTGCACTGCGCCGAAAATGCATTGGCTTGTCATTGCAATAATGCAGCCTGATTTTGCAAGCAATGCCATTTCTTTCATTATTTTTTTGTTTTCCCCGCAGAGCGAGTTTGGCGTTCCTACCGGCGCTTGCCCCAAGCCAGTGCCCTCAATCACAACGCCTTTGAACTTGTTTTTGCGGAAGAATTCTATTTGTTTTGCAAAAAAATTCGGGTAAACTTTCACGAGCGCGGTTTTTTCTTCAATGTTGCCGAGCAACTCCAGTTTTTTTGCAGGGTCTTTTTTCCTGTAGTCCTTCAGGAAGTCGATTTTTTTTGTTTCAAAATTTATGCGCGCGATTGCAGTGTCGTTCACTGGCTTGAACGCGTCTCTCCTGCTCGTGTGCATTTTGCGCGTTTTGCACGGCGGCAATATTGCACCGCATTTGTCCTCGCTGGTTTCATGCATGCAAATGCCAACGCCGACAAAATCCGTTTTGGTAATGAATTCGAACGCGCAGATGAGGTTCATTATTGCGTCCGTGGAACCGCGGTCAGTGCTGCGCTGCGCGCCGACAAGAATTACTGGGATTTGGATGTCCTTCAGCATGAATTCCAGTGCTGCTGCAGTGTAAGTCATTGTGTCAGTGCCGTGAGGCAATACGATTCCTTTGATGTCTTTTTTTGCCTCTTTTTCTATTTCTTTTGCAATAACCTTGTAGTGTGCAAACCTCATGTCTTCCGAAAACATGTTGCTGACTAGCCTTGATTCAATGTTTGCCATTTGGCCGAGTTCTGGAACAAGCGCAATCAAATCTTCCGGCTCGTAGTTAACGAAAACAGCGCCTGTTCGGTAGTCAACGCGCGCGGCAATTGTTCCGCCGATTTGCAGTATTGAAACAGTCGGCAATCCTGGTTTTTTTTCAAGCTTTGCCGGCTTCGGCTTTCCAACGCCTTTTCCTTCGGAAATTTTTTTTGCAGAAGTTTTGCCGTCAAGCTTTATGTTAATGTTATACCCTGAATTGAGTTTTAGCGCGAGCATGCTCTGGTCTTTCGACGGCACTATTGTGCCGGTGAATGCCGTGCCGTCTTTTTTCGCCTCGACAATGTCGCCTTCTTTGAACGAGTTTTTTTTGAGAAATTGTCCAATCTTCATTCAAACCAATTATTTTTATTGGGAAAACGCTTTTTAATCCTGCACTTCTTCAAGCACAATCATTGTCTGGGTTTTTTCTACCCCATCGATGTTTCTGATCTCTTTTGTGACAAAATTGTTCAGTTCTTCAATGTTGTGCAGGCGGGCTTTCACGAGAATGTCAGAGATTCCGGTTATCATGCTTGCCTCTTCAATGAATGGCAGTCTGCGGATTTTTTCCGCAAGCGCAAACTGCGTGATTTTCCTTTCTTTCAACAGCTTGTAATCCACTGTAATTGCAACATATGCTGCAATTTCCTTGCCGAGCTTTTTGTTGTCCACTTTGATTGTATAGCGTATGATTACCTTGTCCTTGCAGAGTTTTTTTATGCGGTTGTGCACAGTAGTTCCGGGCAACCCGGTTTCCTTTGAAATCTGCAGTATTGATGCTTTTGCGTCTTTTTTCAGCGCATCAATAATCAAAAGGTCCTTCTTGTCAACCATGATGGAATGTGTATTCCATTAGTATTTAAAACAAATGGTTTTTTTTGGAAAATTTTACCATTTTTAAGAAATTAATTTAATATATGCGAAGAAACAAGTATATTATACTGGATTTTTAGCAAAATTAGTTTTTTTTTGCAGGTGCGTTCCCGAGTGCGCTAACCAAGCAGAAACGCACCTGACTGGCTCGCTAACGAGATTATTCATTCTATTGTTCAAACTGGTTTTAAACTATGCCTCAAAATTGCGTTTTTCGTCCAAAAAACCGCTAGGAATTTATTCTGCAAACCCCCAATAAAAGATGGGTTGGTTAGATGGTTTTGGTTTCTGCTGCTGTTTTGCTGAAAAAAGCCCAGAATGAAGGCTTTGCAGTGCCTGCTTTTAATTCAATGAACCTTGAAACTGCACAGGCTATTGTTGCTGCTGCTGAAGCGCAAAAAGCGCCAGTTATTCTGCAGCTTACGCACAAGACAATGGATTATGCCGGTCTTGAGAACAGCGCGCATTTTTTGGTTCCATTGCTGCGCGCCGCAAAAGCGCCGATGGCATTGCATTTGGACCATGGAAAGGATTTTGAAGCCGTAAAGCACTGCATTGCCGCTGGTTTTTCCAGCGTTATGATTGACGGTTCTCGCTTTCCTTTGGAAGAAAACATTGCATTGACTTCAAGGGTTGTTGCTTTGGCGCAAAGGTTTGATGTTTCTGTCGAGGCTGAAGTTGGGGCGCTTGGGGAAAGCAGCTTTACAAACCCTACTGACGCTTTGGTTTTTTGTTCGAGCGCGCGTGTGAATGCGCTTGCTGTTGCAGTTGGAACAAGCCACGGGGCACACAAGTTTTCCGGCAAGCCAATGCTAAACCTTCCTTTGCTTGAGCGGATTGCTTCTTTGGTGAAAGTGCCTTTGGTTTTGCACGGGGCTTCTTCTGTTGAGGCAAGCATAATAAAAAAAGCAAAAAAATTTGGCTTGCACTTGCAGAAAACAAGCGGAGTTCCAATGCAGCAAATAAAAAAAGCAATAAAGCTTGGCGTTTGCAAGATAAACATTGACACTGACTTGCGCTTGAGTTTTAATATTGCACTGAGGGAATACCTTTCAAAAAACAAGGCTGATTTTGACGCGCGCAATGCTTTTGCCTTTGCGCGCTCAGAAATGCAAAAAACCTGCGAGAAAAAAATAATTGATTTTGGCGCAAAAGGAAAAGCAAAATAACTTTGCGCGATTGTCACTGGCAGTTGCCGTTTACTGGCTGTGAAATTACTATTGCGTGCTGCGCATCTGTTTCTTCAAACATTGTTTGCGCTTCTTTTTTTTGCCATGCTTGCTTGCATTCGAACGCGTAATTGCAGTTGCTGCATAAATAGCTTGTTTCGCATTGCCCGCTTGTGCTGTCTAACAGCGTGCTGCCTTTGCTTGTTGCGCTGCAGAATGAAGCAATTTCTCCTGTTGCCTTGAATTCAAAGCTGTTTTCGTCAAAGCCAGCGCTTTCGCCTTGCACGCGCACTTCAACCAAATAGTTTCCTTTTATTGGAATTTCAAAGTCAATCGGAATCATTTTTGTTTCGCCTGCCCTGAGTTCTATTTCGGGAGTTATTTTTTCTGAGGACAATTCTTTTTCTCCGCCGGATTTTAGCTGGAACAGTTTTGCTTTTGCAAAAACGCTCGGCGCAAAAACCTGCCCTGCATTTTTTGCTATTACATCAATGGAATATGGGTTTGTTTTTGCCAAGTTTATTTCTTCCAGCCGTTCTATTGCAATGATTTCAAGTTGTGCTGGCTTTTGCCCGACATAGACGGTGCAAGCGAACACGTTGTATTCCGCACGGCATCTTGCAAACGTTTTGATTGCTTTTTTTTGTTTCGACACCAGCCTGTTAAAGTCCCATTCTATTGCGTCATTGCAGGCGTTTCCCTTGATGCAGCACGTTCCGGACAAATTGCATTCGAAATTCACTTCCATTTGCTTTTCCCTGAATGATTCCGATGAAAATCCTGTTCCCGCGTCAAAAATTGTTTCTTCCGCCCCCATTGCTTTTCCTGGATTAATGCTTGCCAAGTACAATGATTCCCGAATTTGCTTTTGCAAATTCTTTGGCCAAATATAATACGGCGCAAAATAAGCAAAAAAAACATAAATCAGCGCAATTGCGACTATTGCAATTACTACTGTTTTGACTGCGTCAGCCATTAATGCCGCCTTCTTGGTTTTATGCCCGCTTCAATCCTGAAAACCAGGCGCAACAGCCACCGCAGAACATAGCCAATGCCCAGCACAAAAGCCATTAGCAATACCAGCTCTTCCCATTTTCCCGTTTTGAAAAAAAATTCTTTGAAGGGATCGCTCCATTGCGTTAATGCTATTGTTGCAAACGCGACAATCACAAAAGCCATCAGGAATATCCCCGCTTTTTCCAAAAACAATATTACTCTTTCTCCAATCATGCAATCCATAAAGAAAAGCTTGTTTGACTATAAAAGAGTTTTTGCCTTATTCGGCGCAATTGCAAGGAAAGGCTTAAAAATCTGGCCAAACACTTTTTATTTATGATTGAAATTATTGTTGTTTTGATTGTTCTTCTTTTTATTGTTCTTGCTTCAATCAGGATTCTGTCTGAATGGGAGCGCGGAGTAGTTTTGTCTTTCGGCAGGCTTACTGGCGTGTTAAACCCAGGATTGAATTTTATTATCCCGATTTACCAGCAAGTGATTACTGTCGACATGCGCATTAATACGATTGACATTCCAAAGCAAGAGGTAATTACAAAGGATAACATTACTCTGTTGGTTAACGCTGTTGTTTATTTCAAGGTTGAAAATCCCTCTGATGCCGTTACAAAAATAACCAATTACAGTTATGCCTTGCGCCAGTACACGCAGGGCGCGCTGCGCGATGTCATCGGCAACAACGAGATGGACAATGTTTTGACTGCGCGAGAGGCAATCAGCGACGAAATAAAAAAAATTGTTGATGCGGAAACAAACGGTTGGGGCGTTGACGTTAATTCTGTAAAGATTCAGGAAATCGAGTTGCCCGCGGAAATGAAGCGCGCGATGGCAAAACAGGCTGAAGCAGAAAGGGAAAAGCGCGCGTCAATTATTATTGCAGAGGGCGAACTCGCCGCATCAAAAAACCTTGCGCAGGCAGCAGAGAACCTTGGAAAAAGCAAGGGCGCATTGCATTTGCGCACTTTGCGGACAATCCGCGAAATTTCCGCTGACCCGAGCGAAAAGATTGTCGTGTTTTTGCCGAGCGAAACAGAAGGCATGCTCAAGCGGCTCATTGGAAAAAAATAATTCCTGCTTATGTTCAACTTAGCAACAGACAAGCGATACCTGCAAATTGCATTCAACAACGATATGAAAATGGTTGACAGGCTGCTGCCAAAAATTCCTTTCAGCGAAAGAATTCTGATTGAAGCCGGAACTCCGTTCATCAAAAAATACGGCCTGGAAGGCATTCGCAGGATAAAAAGCATTTGGCCCGGCATGGTTGTTGCAGACATCAAAACAGTCGACGGCGCAGAACAGGAAGTCGAAGAAGCTTTTGCCGCGGGAGCTTCTGCAGCAACAGTCATTGGAAACGCTTCAAGGGAAACAATCGATTTGTTCATTGCAAAATGCAACGAACTCAAAATGGATTCAATGATTGACATGATAAACGTTGAAAAAGTAATGAGCATTCTTTGGCGCCTAAAAAAACCGCCGTCAGTCGTTGTGATTCACAGGGGCAGGGATGAAGAAAACAGTTTCGGTGCGCTAATAGAATACAAGCAATTAGTAAAGGTCAAAGGAAAATACGACGTGCTTGTTTCCGCGGCTGGCGGAGTCGACTTAAGAGAAGCCGCAAGCGCGGTTTTCAACGGCGCAGATATTGTCGTAGTAAACCTTGTAACGCCGGATGACCCCTGGAAAGGCATTTCTATTGATGAAAACATTTCTGAAATAGCAAACCAGTTTTTGCAAACAATAGAATAAAGGGGGAGATTTTTTTTGGGAATATTTTCAAACGTTTTCGGCGGAAAAAAACTGGAAACCGGCTTGGAGAACGCGCCTGCAACAGGCACTGGCAATTCCAGCGGAACATTCCAAGTAGTCGATGTTTTTGAAATAACTGGCGTTGGAGTTGTTCCGGTGGGCATTGTTTTAAGCGGCACGCTCAAGCCAGGGCAAACCGCGTTGGTCAATGGAAAAAAAGCAGTAATAAAAACAATGGAAATGCGCCACCAGCAATTGCAAGAAGCACAAGCAGGGGCAAACATTGGAATTAACCTCGTGGGAGTCAGCAAAGGCGATTTGCAAAAAGGAATGGTGCTTGGATTCGGCTGACCCAACAAAAGCCCAAATCTTACTGCTCTTCTGCTGTTGAAACTTTTCTCTGGTTTTCAAACATGCGGATTATTTCCTGCACGCTTGTTGCTTCTTCCGCTTTCTTGTCATCGCGCAGTTTTATCATGCGCGGAAAGCGCAAAGCATAACCCTCTTCACTGCCTCTTTCTTTTCCAGCAGTATGAATAGGGCTTTTTGTTATTTCGTCAGCGCGCACTTCAATCACATATTTTGGCTCGCACCAAACATCTGCTTCAATTTCAGAATCAACGCGCGCCGGCTTGCCCGCGCGCTTTATTTTTCCAAGCATTGCCTCCAAATCCTTTAATGTTTGTTCGCTCATTCCTGTTCCGATTTTTGCAACACTCTTGAACAAATCCTCTTTCTCGTCATAAACCGCAGTCAACAATGCGCCCAAGCCGAATTCTGTTCTCTGCCCGCGCCCCCTGAAAAAACCGATTATTACAGCATCAATGCTGTCGGACAATTCGCCCTTGTAAGAACGCTTTAGCTTTATCCAAGCAAACTTTCTCGCGCCCGCAATGTATTTTGCATTCAAATCCTTTGCAATAATCCCTTCCAATCCCTTTGAAACATTGTCCTCGAAAAACTTGTTCATTTCTTTTGCAGAATCAGTAACAATGCTTTTTGTCGGCTCTATGACCGGACCTTTTTTTATTATTTTTTCCAGCGAGCTTCTTCGCTCCCTGAACGCGTGGTTCATCAAATTTTTTCCGTTCAAAAACATCAAGTCAAAAACAAACAATTTGAGCGGGAATTCTGCCGCTTTTTCTTCAATGTCATACTTGCGCTTCCGCTTGATAGTTACTTGGAACGGGAGATATTCTCCAGTGCTTTCGTTTACTGCAAGCGCTTCTCCCTCAAAAATCGCCTGTTTTGCGTTGATTTGTCTTTTCACGGCTTCAACTATTTCCGGAAACATGTGCGTCATGCGTTCCATGCGCCGGCTGAAAATTTCCACCTTTTCGTTCTGCTTGTGCAATTGCAGCCTGAAGCCATCGTATTTTGCTTCGACGGCGCATTTGCCTAACTTTTCAATTATTTCTTCGGCGCTCGGCAAGCGCTCCGCAAGCGTCGGCCGAATCGGAATGCCCGGCATTATTTCAATTTTTTCCAATCCTTTCAATCCGTTTTCTTTCAGCATTCTTGCAATTGCGCCCAAATCAGAATGAATATTGTATTTTTCTTCTATTATTTCCCGCAACCTTATCTTTACCCGCAAGTCAAACTCTTTCTTGCGCTTGTCGTCCTTTTTTTCCTTCAAATTTGCTTCAATCTCTTTCACTATTTTAGGGTTCTTTTCAGCAAATTCTTTTGAATAAATCATTGCAAGCGAGTCCATTATTGTGGGGTCTCCAATGCCCAGGCGCAGGTTTTCCATTACAATGCGCGCAATATACCTTGCTTCCAACGGCGTAGCGCTGTTTAACAATTCTGACAACAATTTTATTTTTGATTCCTGGCTTCCAGCGCCAGCAGACTTTGCTATTTTTTGGAGGTTTTCAAAAACTTTTTTTAGCGTCAATTGCTCTGAAAACAATGCGCGCTGCTTTTTCTTTTGCAGCAATTCTTCCGCTACTCCGCCCAAATCGCCTTTCTGCTTGTATGCTTTTTCCACTTCTGCTTTAGTGTATCCGCTTGTTCGCGCGATTGCCTCTTCAACATGGTTTTCTCCCATTCCAATGTTCACGCCCTCAAACTGCGGTGCAAGCAATCCCTGTGCCAGATAAATAAACCTGCCAATTTCTTCAGCGCGCACTTGCCTGAGAAATTCGGCAAGGTAATCAGTCATTTCCAGCCTTGCGCTTGCCTTTTCAATGCGTTCGAACAATTCAGCAATCTTTTCAAAATTCACGCAAACCAATAAAATAACGCAGTGCGGCTTAAAAAAGAAATAGCTTTTCTCCGAACAAAAAACAATGCTTTTAAACAACAAAAATCCAATATTATCTCATGCAGAAAATTATGGCACTCTTGCCAATCTTTTTTGTTTCAGCAATCCTGCTTTTGAGCGGTTGCACGCAGCCACCGCAAGCCGGCTCTTTGCAAATTGTCCTTGATAAAGAAAAAGCATTGCAGGGCGAAACACTGAATTTTTCAATTAAAAACAATTTTTCAGAGCCAGTTTTTTTGCCTGGCTGCAACGAGTTCGGTGTTGAATCACTCGATGGCAGCAATTGGCAAGAATTGCCTGCTTTAAAGCAATGCGTTTGGGAAGGCAATGCTGTTGAAATAAAGCCGGGAGAAACAAAACAATTTTCCTTCCTGTTGGCTGAGTCTGCCTTTACTTTGGGGCGATTTAGGGTTTCAGTCAGCGCAAGCACCGGATGCACTCCTGGTTTTCCGTTATCCTCTGCAAACTGCAAAAGCTCGCTCACAATAAAATCACATGAATTTACTGTCAGCGTGCCAAGCGTGGAAAAAATGCAGTCCTGCACTTCAGATTCCGACTGCATTTTGGTTGACGCTGACTGCTGTGGCTGCAACCAGGGCGGAGAGCGCACTGCAATAAACAAGGCGTTTGAATCAGAATGGAGAAAATATCTTTCGTGCGAAACAAAAGACATTGCCTGCATTCAAGTAATAAGCAACGATCCAAGCTGCAATGAAAACAACCAAGCAATTTGCACTGCGGGAAAATGCGAAATCGGGTATCCCTTGTAATTATTGAATAATTCTTACTTTGCCTTCGTTTGCATTGACTTCAACCTGTTTAGCATCAGGACGCTTATCTGGCGCTGCACTATCTTCTGCCAGTTCGTTGCCAAAGCGGTTTCAAGAACAGCAAAAACCATAAAATAGTGGTGCCGGGAAAACCTATTTAAACCTTCTATGGCAAGCCATTATTATGCAACTGCAAAGAAGGCGGTGTCCCCCAATTCGGGCATGCTTTTTCCAGAATAGTCACTAATTTAATTGTTCTTTGCAAAAAAATATTTAACAAATTTTTTTGGGGATGTAGTATAGCTTGGTCCAGTATTCTCGCTTTGGGCCGCGGCTTTTCTTGGAAAGAAAACCTGGGAAAAGAACGGTTTTTGCCTTTTGGCAAAAACAATTGTCTGTGCAAAAGAGCGAGTGACCCCGGTTCAAATCCGGGCATCCCCAATTCTTTTTTTTCAAAAGAAAAAAACAGGGGCTGTAGTCTAGTCTGGTAGGATTCTAGCATGGGGTATGTTTGTGTGTCCAGAATGCTAGCGACCCGAGTTCAAATCTTGGCAGCCCCATTTTCAATTAATTTATTAAACAGGTTTGGCGCAAGGTGATTAAATGGCAGAAGAAAAGACAGAGAAAAAGCTTGGAATTACTGCAAAAAAAGAAGAAGATTTTTCCGAGTGGTATAACCAAGTTATTGCAAACGCAGAGCTTGCTGATTATGCGCCAGTGCACGGTTTTATGGTAATCCGGCCAAACGGTTATGCCATCTGGCAAAAAATAATGGATTTTTTCAATGTTGCCTTGGAAAAGCGCGGCGTGCGAAACGCATATTTTCCCTTGCTGATTCCAGAATCTTTTTTCAAAAAAGAGGCAGAGCATGCCGAGGGTTTTGCCCCGGAAGTTGCATGGATTGCGCAAAAAGACGAGGCTGGAGAGCGCTTGGCTATTCGCCCAACAAGCGAGACAATAATGTATGATTCTTACGGCAAATGGATTCGCTCGTGGCGCGATTTGCCTTTGCGCATCAACCAATGGTGCAATGTAGTGCGCTGGGAAATAAAAATGACAAAATTGTTTTTGCGCACTAGAGAATTCTTGTGGCAAGAAGGGCATTGCGTTTACGAAACAAAAGAAGAGTGCGACAAGGAAGTAAGGCTGTTTTTGGAAGAATACAAAAAAGTTTCCGAAGAATTGCTTGCAATTCCGGTTATTACCGGAGTAAAGTCAGAAAAGGAAAAGTTTGCTGGCGCGTTGTACACTACAACGCTTGAAGCATTGATGCCTGACGGGCGCGCTTTGCAAATGGGCACTTCGCACAATTTGGGGCAGGGTTTTGCAAAAGGCTTTGGAGTAAGCTTTTTGGGAAAAACAGGAAAGCAGGAATTGCCATGGCAGAGCAGCTGGGGATTCAGCACGCGCTTGATTGGCGCATTAATAATGGTGCATTCAGACAACAAGGGATTGGTGCTGCCTCCGAATGTTGCGGAGCATAAGCTTGTTATCGTCCCGATTATTTTTGACAAAGAAAAGCAAAAAGTATTGAAAAAAGCTTCAGAGTTAAAGCAAAAGCTTTCTGCTTTCAACCCGATTCTGGATGACAGGGAAGAATACACTGCTGGATACAAGTTTAATGATTGGGAAGCAAAAGGCATTCCGCTTAGGGTTGAAGTTGGGCCAAAGGATTTGGCAAAAAAACAGGTTGTGCTAGTGCAAAGGCATTCCGGCAAAAAAGAATTCGTGAAAGAAAAAGAGCTTGCAAAAAAAATTCCAAAGCTATTGGAAAAAATGCAGGAAGAAATGTTCGAGAAAGCGCGCGCTTTCCTGAAAGCTAGCACGATTGAAGCAAAAACCTACGACGAACTAAAAAAAGGAATTGAAAGCAAAAAAATTGTGATGGCGCCGTTCTGCGGCACTGTCGAATGCGAGGATTTCATAAAAGCCGAAACAACAGCAAGCTCTCGCTGTTTTCCCTTCGACCAAAAAGAAAGCAAATTGAAATGCATCCGCTGCGGAAAAGACGCGGCAAAAAAAGCGTTTTTTGCAAAAAGTTATTGAGCTGAAAAAACATGCGCATCTTGGTTACTGGCGGAACAGGTTTTATTGGTTCAAACATTGCGCTTGAGCTTTTGGGGCAAGGGCATGACGTAATAATAACTGGCACTCGCACTGGCGAGCAGCAATTGCCGGAATTTGAAGGCAAAATAATCGAAGGGCATTTGAATGACATTGATTGGAAGCAGTGCGGGAAAATTGATTTGGTTTTTCACGAGGCTGCAATCAACGACACAACATTCTCTGATGAAAAAGAAATGTTCCGTGCGAACGTTGAACCTGCAAAAAAGCTTTTTCCTTTCGCGTTGAATGCCGGCTGCAAGGAAATTGTTTTTGCCACTTCAACTGCTGTTTATGGCAATGCGAAAGCGCCGTTCAAAGAAAACGGCCCTGTTGCCCCGCTGAATGCCTATGCGCGCTCCAAGCTTGCTTTGGAAAAATTTGCAATGGATTTTGCTTCGCAGCACCCCCAAATAAAAATTGTCGGTTTGCGCTATTGCAATGTTTACGGTCCGAGAGAGAACCATAAGGGAAAGCGCGCTACAATGATTTTCCAGTTGGCACAGCAAATGAGAAAAGGCAATCCGAAATTGTTCAAGTTTGGAGAGCAAAAGCGCGATTATATTTACGTGAAGGATGTTGTGCAGGCAAACCTGCTTGCTTCAAAATCCGGAAAAAACGGTATTTTCAATTGCGGTTTTGGAAAAGCCGTTTCTTTCAACCGCCTGGTTGAATTGCTGAACAAAGCGCTTGGCACCAGCCGCGTGCCGGAATACATTGAAAATCCTTTCACTGCCGCCTATCAGGATTACACTGAATGCGACATGGCGCTTGCAAAACGCGAACTCGGTTTTATTCCGCGGTTTGGCATTGAAAAAGGCATTGAGGATTATTTCAAATCAGGATTTATCTGAATGCTTTTGGATTGAATTTTTGCCTAATGTTCTCTCAGTTCTTTTTCCCATTTTTCGTCTTCTTCGCTGTGCCCGTTTGCTGCGGTTCTTGCGGGCTTTTTGTAATTCATTCCATAAAGTATTCCGAATACTAGCCCGCCCAAGTGTGCCGCGCTGCCAATGCCCGAGTTAGCGTTAAAAGAACCCAAGAATTCTATTATTATCCAGAATACTGCTGCCGCGCGGATTGGCATTGGGACAAAAAAAGTGTAAACAATTGTTTCAGGCGCTACAACAGCAAGCATGCCCAAAATTCCATAGATTGCTCCGCTTGCGCCCAACGCGGGCATTGGGGGAATTATTCCGATTAGTATTGTTGCAAGGTAAATGCAGTTGCCGATTATTCCAGCCAGCAAAAAAACCTTAAAAAAGTTTTTTTCCCCGATTTTGTTTTCCAGGAACGGGCCAAAAATCAGCAGTGCGAAGCCGTTGAATAGCAAGTGAGTTAAGCTGCCGTGCAAAAAAATGCTCGAAACAAACATCCAAGCATTCAGCGCGGCGGGATTGAAATAAAACAGCTCGGTAAATCCCGGCACGAACAACTGCAGGATGAAAACAAAAACAATAAAAACCAAGATTTTTATTGAAACATTCATTGAGACACCATTATTTTTTCTTCTTTAGGAGTCTTTTGAATTGTTTTGCCCGCCGCATGTTACGCGTGAATTGTTCCCCGACCCTTTTTTTTATTGGTTTTCTGAACCTGTCAAAAGCAAATCTTTTTGGCATATCAATCCTCTATGGTTTTTACCATTTCTTCAACTGTTTCTCCGTCGATTTTGTTGGCTAAAGTTTTTGTTTTTCTGAAGCCTGCGAGCGAATAAATTTTTTTTGCTGTTTCGTTGCTTTGCTTTACCAGCAGAACTATTTTGCCGCATGCTTGTTTTTTGAAAAAATCAATTGCAAACTCCACGAGCTTTTTTCCGATTTTTTTTCCCCTGTATTGTGCGAGCACGCTCATTGCGGTAATTCTGCCTGTTTGCTCGTCCAGAAACTCCAAGTCAATGAAGCCAGCGAGTTTTTTTCCTTCTAAAATCTTGAAGATGAAAACGCTTGGCTGCAATGCCCGCTCGTGAAACCTTTCAATGCCAATTTCCTTGTATGGAAATTCTTTTTTTATTATTTCCAATATTTCCGGAACGTCTTTCGGTTCAATCAAATCGATTTTTTGCAATCTCATTACCTTTGGCTTTTCAAAAAATCCTCTATTTCCTGTTCGCTTACCGCGCACCCAGAGTATTTCATTGCGTACAACGCTGCTTCCAGCGCTTGTTTTGTTTGCCCTAACTCATCGGCAAACAATCCTTTTTCCCAGGCAAGCGCAATGATTTCGCTCGACCTTACAATCCCGATGCCGGAAAGCATTTTTTTCAGCTCTGAAAGCTTTCGCTCGTCTGCAACAATTCTTTTGTCTATTCCTCTTTCCAGGCGCTGCTTTAATCGCATCGGGTCTTCCAATAGCATTCGCGCTGTTCTTTCGTCAATCACTATTGCTTTTGCCCCGAGCTTTTTTGCCAGTGCGAATGCTTCTGCTTCCCCATCTTGGATTAGCGTAATCGGCTTGTCGCCGGTGAAAAAAACAGTGTTTGCTGTTTCCAAGATTTTTTTCATTTGCCTTGCTGTTTCCTCGTCGCGTTCCATTACCTTCAGCCAGGCGTTGTCCACTGCTTTTTTTATTCTGATTGCGTTTAATTCAAAGCGCTTGATTTGCATGGGGTGCTCTACAATCTCATAATACACGGAGCGTGGAATCACGAATTCTGTTTTTGTTCCGCGCGCTAACTGTTCCAGGATTTCAATGAAGCATTTTTCCGAAACAGAAATTATTGCGCTTGAATCGAAAACAATCGCGCTCATTCTTCCAGCACCTTTTTTAGTTGTTTTAATCTTGCGCCAATTCCGCGCGCTTCTTTCACTTCGTCGTGCATTTTTGTTATGCCAATGTAGTTCAATAATTGTTTTTTGTCTGCGCCGGTAAGCATTGCTGCCTGGCTTAAGCTCAAGCCTAAGCCGTATGCGCTGCTTGCCATTTTTACTCTTGCCGTTTCATAAATGTTTGCCGCATAGTTTCCCAATTCAGAGTCTGTTTCAATCACTCGCTTGCTTAGTTCCTGCAGTTCTGCTTCAAACTGCTGAATGTCTTTTTCTTCAAGCGCTTCAATCGCGTTGTCAAGCGATTGCAGTATTGTTGCCTTTACCTTGCTCCAGCGCGGATTCTGCGTAATGTGTGTTTTGATTGACATTTTGTGCAGCGAGTATGCAATCAGCGATATTTCAGCAAGCAGCTTGTCGGAGCGGAATGCCGCGTTGTTTATTGCGCGGTTGCTTTGCGTGCGCAATTCCATTACATTGCCTTGGGCAAAAGCGTCTTTTATTTCCCGCATTTGTTGCGTGATTTCTGAAAGCATGAAAGATTAACGCGCTTGGTTTTATTAATTGTTTTTGCTGCTTTTGACGCACTGGGTTATTTATTATTTTGCCCGTTATTTTATTTGTGGTCTTTTTTGTCCATTGTTAAGCGCATTTTCAGCCGCCCTAAAAAGAGGGTTGTTTTTGGCGGTCCTGACCAAGAACTTGCAATAAGCAGGTCGCGCTGGAACAGGCATTATCGTGCCGCAATTAAAGCCGGGTTTGAAAAGGGCAGTGCGGAAGAACTTGCACGCCTTTTGAATTTGGGTGGCGATTTTCCCCGTTCTGCTGGTGGTGTGCAAACAAAGAAACAAATTCTTTCTGTTGGTCGTTTAAGGGCAAAAGCCGCTGCAAAAAAAGCAAAAGAAAGGGGAAAAAGAAAAAATTGATTCTGGGTTTTTTTTTAATCGCATTTTGCGGTTTGCTTTTTTTTGCCTGGCTTTAGCCAGATTCCTGATTTGAATATTGCTGTCACTGCAATTAGTTCGAGTGCTGCTGCCGCGGTTATTCCAATCCAGATGCCTTGCAGGCCCATTGTTTTTGACAGCATTGCCGCAATGCCTACTGCAACAGCCCAGTATGCTATGTTTGTTGCGAGCACTAGCATTGTTTTTCCAGTGCCTTGGAATGCGCCGCTGAAGGGAAAATAAAAACCGTAAAAAATGTAAGCGAAGGAAACAATTGACAAATAGTTTTTTCCCATGCTGATTACTGAAGCGTCTTTAGTGAAAACTCTGACTATTTGTTCCGGAAACAGTATTGTTATTGCTGCCAGCAAGATGCTTAGTGCGAGGCTTGCTTTTGCGGCAAACCAGCCGACTTGTTTTGCCCTTGAAAAGCTTTTTGCGCCAACGTTTTGCCCAACAAAGCTTGCCACTGCGGATTCTATTCCGACAATCGGCAGAATTATTACTGAGGTTATTCTCATTCCTATGCCGTATGCTGCAATTGCATAGCTGCCGAATGTTCCAACTAATCCAATGAGGATTGTGAATCCTGCAGCGCTTAATGCTTGCGAGATTGATGCCGGCAAGCCGATGGAAATCATGCTTTTCATGCAGGCCAGATTCGGCTTGAATGCTTTCAGCGAGAGATTTATCTTCGAGTTTTTGCTGTAAATGTAACGGAAATTCAGCAGTGCAGAGAGCATGTCTGCGAATACCGTGACTATTGCTGCGCCGAACAAGCCCCAGCGCGGAAAAGGCCCGATGCCAAAAATAAAAAACGGGTCCAAGACTGCGTTTAGTGCCACTGCAATTGCAAGGTTTACCATTGGAGTGCGGCTGTTTCCCTGTGCGCGCAATATTGCGTCTGAAACAAACCACAAGAAAGTGAAAACAACCCCTGCAAAAATCGGCACAGCATATTGCATTGAATATTCCAGCACTTGCTTGTCAGCGCCCATTAATGCGAATAATGCCGGCGCAAAGATTATTCCCAGCGCGCCAGTTGCAATCCCGAATATTACCGCGAGGATTATTGCGTGTTCTGCAAAATTGTTTGCTGCTTTAAGGTTTTTTTCCCCCACTGCTTGGGAAATCAGGGCATTTGCACCAATGCCCAAGCCGCTTGAAATTGCAATGAAGACAAAAAAAATCGGGAAAGTCAATGATATTGCGGCAAGCTCTAAGGGACCTAGCATTCCGATGAAAAAAGTGTCAACCAGGTTGAATGCTGTCTGCAAGAGCATTCCGGCAACTATTGGCGCTGCAAAAACCAATAGTGTTTTTCCGATTTTTCCCTGCGTTAAGTCTTGTGCCATAAAATACTTGTTTTGTAAATGTTTTTTAACCAGTTCAGCATTTTGCAGGCTGGCTGTTTTGCGAGTGTTTTTTTATTGCCTAAAAAAGCTTTTTATACTCCAAGGCTTTAATTAATTAGATGTTCAAGAGATTGCTTGTTTTTGTTTTGCTTGCTGCATTTTTGCTGCCATTCGGCAGTGCTGTTATCAGCAGCCAGCGGGCAATGGATTTTGTCACAAAAGAAAACTATTTCCTTTACGAGAACGAAAGCGGGCAGGTTTTTCCCACTGTTAAAATCAAGCACGCAAAGGATTATTATTGGCTGGTCGCTGTTTCTAGCGGCGAAGCGCCGGGAGCTTATGTTCCTGTTTTGGACAAAAAGGAAATCAGCGTGCCTGACAATACCGCAGTGCAGCGCGCGTTGTTCAAGACAGCGGACGTAATATGGTTTGTTTCAAAATTCAAGGAACGCGTTTCAAGCCAGGACCAATGGTTTTTCAGCACGAGCAATTCAAGCTTTTTCTCAAACCTTTCCCTCGTGTTAAAGAACGAGCCCTTTGAGCTGGAATCAATCAAAACAGATTTGAAGGACTCAAAGGCAAATGCAGAAATAGCTTCAATGAATTCCTCGATTATTCTGATGAGCCAGGATTCGCAAGACCTTGCAACAAAAATCAACAATGCTATTTCAGTGGAACAGGCTTTTTTCAATGACCCTGACACTGCAAGCCTGGATAATTTGCGCGCGGCTTACGACGATGCTTTTTCGCTTGCAACAGGCATTAGCGGGGAAATAATCGCATACAATGCCAGCGTGACAAAAATAAAAAAAATAATTTCAGAATCAAGCATTGACGCCGGCAAAAAAAACCAGTTGTTGTCGTTTGCAAACCCGCCGCAGGAATTGCTGCAGGTTTCCGGCAAAGTTGTCATTGCAAACAGCGTCAAGCAGGCAATTGATTCAGCGTTCAATTCTTCCCTCTCGCGTTCAAAAGATTTGGTTGACAATATTGCCCTTAGACTGAAGCGCAACAAGGCAGCGTTTGCATTAAAAATTACTGACGCGGATTTCAAGGAAAAAACAAAGGGAAAATTTGATTCCCTCGAGCAGGCTGCCGCGGCAATTCTCTCCAGCGACTATTATTCTTTTTGGAAAAACCAGGAAAAAGCCTCGGAATTTTCGGAAAACTATTCGCGCGCAAAATCGCTTTTTGAAAAAGGCGATTATGATTTGTCAATCAGTTTTTCCGCAAAGGCAAAAAGCAATGCAATAATTGTTTTGCAGGACGGTTTTCAGGAAACAGAGCCACAGGGCATTGACTGGACAATCTGGATTTATGTTGCCGCAGTCATAGTGGTTCTTTTTGCAATAATTTATTTTTTGAGAAACAGGCGAAAGCTCTCATCACTCATACAGCAACAGGGCAGTTCTGAAGAGGAAGTGAAGATTCATGGCTGGGAACGCAGGCCATAAGGCACTTTTTTTCTTTGCGTTATTTTTCCTGCCGTTCTTTGGCAGCGCAACAGACATTGCCTTGACTATTGAACCAAGAGACGCCAATGCTGTTTCAGCAATCTACAAGGATGAGCTTGTTCCCTATCAAATAAAAATAATTAATTTTGGCGCTGAAAAAGCAACCGGTCTGTACATTGAACTCAACGCGGAAAAAGAGCTTGCAATCATTGACAATGCCGCGGAAAAACAGGTCCGCAGCTTTCTCATAGAGCAAATAAAGCCCGCTGAAATCGCGGTCATTGACGTTCTCCTGAAAGCAAAAGCCGATAGCTCTGAAAAGGCGATTGTTTCTGCAAACTATGGCTTTGAAACATTCACAAACGCGACAGTCGCTTTCCTGAAGATTGTTCCAAGCAAGATTGACGTTTCAGTGAAGGCAAAAAACCCTTATTTTGCGCCAGTCGAAGAAAACAAGCTGCTTCTTTCAATCAAAAACAATTCCGGAAAAACAATCTCTAGCGTCAGCGCGGAACTAGTCTTGCCCGCTGACTTTGAATCAGACACAAACGAGCTTGTCTTTGATAGCATTGCCCCTGGCCAGAAAATAGAAAATGCAGAGTTTGGTTTCCGCGCAAAAGAACTCGCGCAGGGAAAACGCAGGCTTGCAGTATTGGTTTCTTTCACTGACGAAAGCGGAAAGCACACGCTTGACAAGGCAATTGACGTTGAAGTAAAAAGCCAAACAACAACAATCTTCATAATCCTGCTCATTGTTGTTGCAATTGCAGCAATCGCACTGGTTTTCGGAAAAAAAGGCGAGCCAGTAGCACCCTCAAAAAAAGCGGTTGCCGCGGTTCTTCAAAAAACCCCAAAGCCTGAACAAAAGCCAGCGCTCGCTGCAAAAAAAGAACAGCCAGCACAAAAAAGCGAACCTGCCCCTTGAACCAGCGTTCGCGAATATCATTCACGAATATATTTCAATTATGTCAAACGCCTGCAATGCGTAATCTTTTGAAACCCGCTGGCCCTCGAATTTTGTCGAACCCCAGACTTTTACATATTTCAGGTTTCTTGCAAAATCCTTGTGCAGCATTCCCGCAACAGCCTCAACAGTAGTGCCTTTTGCAAGCACAAGCGGCTCGTTGAAATCGGCTTCGCTTCCCGGCTTTTTTGTATAAATTATTATCTTGCCAAGCAACCCGAAAAGTTTTTCTTTCAGGTATTCTGTTTGCCCCTGCTCAAAAATAATTGAATTGAATTTTATTTCCTGCACCTGCGCGCCGACTTTTTTCTTGTTTAATATTGCAACCGCGCGCTTGTAAACAATGCCGTCGTCAAGCACCTGCAGTATTTTGTCAGCGCTCTTGAGTTCCTCGTTCAGCACTACGCTTGCCTTGTGAAAGCCAAGCGATTTCAGCAATTGCTCGAGCTTGTCAACAGGCATCTTCAAAAAATTTTTTCCCGCAATGCTGATGCCCTTTTGCTCGCCCTGTTCAATGCGAATCTCTGGTTTTTTTTCATTCAGCCTTATTTTTGCCTTCAACAATTCGCTTTTCAGCACCACAAATTCTGCCTCTATGTTCTCTGCATCAAGAACTAGCGCAACAGCATCCGCATTCCTTACAACCGACAAAAACTGCGTGCCGTTTGCCTTTCCTTCAGCGCTTCCTTCAATGATTGCAGGCACTTCCACCAACTGCACTAATGCGCCTTTATAGTTCATCATTCCAATTTCCGGCTTTGTCGTGGTGAATTCATACGGCGCAATTTCCACTGATATTCCAGTCAATGCTTTCAATATTGTGCTTTTTCCGCTGTTTGGCAATCCAATCAGCACTATTTGCCCGGCGCCTTCTTTTTTTACGTTGAAAGAAATTCCCGCGCCTTTTTTTGCCTGCTGTTCCTTCTGCTTTTCTATTTCCCTGCGCAAATTCGCTATTTTTTTGCTGATTTCCGCGCGCAGGTTTTCGCTGCCCTTGTGCTTTGGCGCAGCGCTCTGCATTTCCAAGAGCGCGGCAAGCTTTGCCTCAGGGCTAGCTGCCTGCTCGTATTTTATGCGCGCGCGTTCATACTCAAAGCCAGCGTTTATCGGCATGAAACAAAAACATGGGAAAATGTTTTTATAGCCGACGAGCCGCATGCTATTGTTTCTTTTCAGCCCTGAAAACAACCAGTTCCTCGAAAAACAAGCGCTTTTGTGCAACAACCTCAAACTCGAATCCAGCTTCTTTCAGGATTTTTTTTGTTTTTTGTTCGCCGTTCAGGCTGCTCTGCACGAAAAACAACAAGCCGTTTTTGCCCAAATGTTTTTTAGCCTGCTTCAGGAACGCATCGAGCACTTCCCTGCCTTTTTTTCCACCGTCAGTGTCAAGCCATTTTTTTTGCACACCAGAATCAACATATGGCGGATTGAAAACAATCAAGTCAAAGCGCTTGCCTTTCAGTGCGGAAAACAAATTGGTTTTCTTGAAGCTTGCAATCTTTGAAAAACCAAGCGCTTTTGCGTTTTGCCTTGCGTTTGCCACTGCGTTACCGTCAATGTCGGCAAAAAAAACTTTTTTTGCGCCAAGCAAGAACGCATTGATTCCCTGCAGCCCGGAACCGCAACCCATGTCCAGCGCAATTTTTCCTTTTGCATCGCTTTTTTTGAGGCAGTCCGCCAAAAGCAGCGAGTCTTCGCTGGGTTCAAAAACCCCTTGCAATACCGCAAGTTCAATGTTTTTGTAAAAGAATTTAGTGTGCATTTTTGCGCTTCTGTTGTTTCAGCTTTTGCACGCGTTGAAATCTGCAGGGTGTATTGAGCAGATTTGTTGTTTCAGGTCGTCTGTTTCAATCGTAGCGTAAATGCAGTCAATCACAACGCTCGGAACAGTGAAGAACTTGTATTGTTTTGCCGCAAGCAGGTCTTTTTCAACTGTTGCAATGCTTTCGTTTTTTTCCAAGCACTGGTTGAATGCCGGCAAGTCAGGAATGTTTTGCTCCGCGGCAATTTTTTCTAGCTCGTTTTTGTCAGAAATATCCCGCCCTTGGTCAAAGAAAGCAGTGAACAACGCTTTTTTGAATTCTTCCAGCTTGTTTTGCTGCCGCGCGCACTCTGTAGCAATTGCAGCTGTTCCGGACTGGTTTGCCAAGGGAAACGAACGATAATGGTATTCAAGGTTCGCATTGAAGTCTTTTTTTATTCCATCCATTACGCTTTGCATTTCTTTTGCATAATCGCTGAAATAATCCCCAAACTCGTCAATCCTCACAGTGCCTTTCTTCACGCCGCACAATTCCCCAAATTGCGGGTCCATGAAAATTATTGGCGCAAACGCCTGCATTTCCTTAATCAAATCGGCTTCGGGAATCACAAAATAGTCTCCGTTTGTTTCAAACAATTGGTTGAGGTCCTTGAACAGTTTTGGGTTTGCAACCTTTAATTGTTTCCAGTTCAGCAAGCTTGACGGAAAGCTCGACATGCCATAATTGCCGGCAAGCACTCCGTTTTCCACTGCTTTCATATCCAAGTATTCCGCTGCAAATTTTGTTTTCTGCTGCTGCAGCAATGTTTCAATATTGCTTTGCCTGTAACAAATATTGCAGTCAGAATTGTAAATTGTCTTCAGTTCAACCTTTATTTCCTCGAATGTTCCCTTGTTTGCAGCGCCATCAGGCAATTGTGCCGGTTTTTGCAAAAAATACTGGTTTATTGCAATGCCAGCAACAATGCCGAACACAACCAAAAGTATTGCAAGCTCCACGGGAAAACCAGTGGTTTTTTTTCCTTGTTTTGCTTGCTCTGCCATTGTGCTTTCCTTTTGGGAGTTTTCCATAAATACCACGTTTTCCAAAAAACAGGCTCTTTGTTTACAAAGAAATGGCTGCAAAGATTTTAAAAAACCTCCCGCAGACTCTAGTATTATTGCCTTTTTGTTTGGCAAGGGGAAAGACCATGTGGACTTTTTTTTTGGCAATTCTTGTCGTTTTGCTGTTTTTTGGAAACGCTTTGCTTTCACTGACAAAGCCGAAAAAACAAAAAGCGGTTTTCGAGCAATTGGGCACGTTTTCCGCGCAGCCAAAAAAAGTTCTTGTTGAAGACCTGAATTACAGCATTGGCAGCATTGCAGAACGGCAATTGCTGATTGATGCAAGGCTAAACGCGCTTGACACAAAGGTTTTGATGGCGCACGAAAGATTGCAAAACATTGAGAGCATTGTTTCAAAAAATCCGGGGCAAAGCAGCGGGGAACAGCCCGCAAACCAGTTTGGGGTTGATGTTCTTGCGCTGAAAGGAAAGGTCGACCGATTGCTTGACTTCAAGGCAAATGCCGAAATAGAGCTTGCCGCAATAAAGGACGCGCTGCGCGAAAAAGGAATTCTCAAGCCGCTTGAAAAACCAAAAGCATCAAACCAGGCCGAGACTGAATTCGACCAGAAAGCGCGCGCGATTGTTTTTCAGGCAGCAACAAGAAAAAATTTCTAATTTAAGCTGAAATTGTATCTTGGGGAACCAGGTTTTTTTCCTATTCTCGCACACATAACCAATAATAATTCACTTTATGACTCTGCTGATGTCAAATTTTTTCAAATTTGAGGCGTATGTCTCGCGGTAGGTATATTCCTCATTTCCTTTTGATGCTTTATATTCGGCAGTGAATCCGTCTTCCATTTCTCCCTCGATCCTGTCATCAGATATTTCCAGGCTATTTTTCATTTCATCAAATTCTTCTTTTGTCACTTCTTCATGTTCTATGCTATATTTTACTTCTCGATTATCTGCCATTTTTATGCCCTCCTGTGGCAATACGCATCCATGCAAAAATATTGAAATCAAAATAAATAATACTATTGATACTGCCTTCATAACCAATAGATTAACAGAATTTATTTAAAAGGCTTTTTGAAAACTTGGATGTGCTTTTTTGTGCGGTTTGTAGCGGGTAAGATTTTGTATAATTGTTTAGCTTGGTGTTGGGCAAAGAAACTTGACTGCCGTTTTGATCTTTTCTTCAAATCTCTCGCGCATATTTTTTGGTGTAGCCATAAAACCTAATTTTGCCGCTGCGGGTTCATTTTGTTTTCCAGGTTCTTCTCTTTTCCTTGTCCTTGCTTGCATCGCGCGTTGCCTTTGCCAGCACCGAAGCAGCGCCGACAACCGGATTCAAGTCATCAGCCTTCGGCAAAAACTCTATGCCTTTTTCGCTCGTAGGCAAGGCATTGCCGTCAACAACAATCCTGAACCCCGAATGAGTTTTTTTTGCAGCAGCAACAATATTGTCAATTATTTCTGCCTCAATCTGGTTCAGGTTTTTTCCTTCAGTGCGCATTTCATCGATTGCCTGTGCGCTCACTGAAACAACAAAACTCGTAATGCTGTTTTTCAGCACTGTTTCTTTTTTTTCCCGGATGTTCCGCGTTTTTTTGCTGTCGCGCAGTTCGCGCAGTTTGTTGATTTGGCCAAGCACGCCTGCAACAACCATTGGCCCGAAGGATTCTCCGCGGCCCGCCTCGTCAATTCCCAGAACAAGTGTGTCTTCCAGGTCCAGTTCTGCAAGAATTTTTTCCTTCACGCTTTCCGCACTGTTGCCCTGAATAAGCAATTTGCCGCTCGAATAAAGCGTTACGGTGCAATCGCATAGTTTTGCGTGCAATTCTTCGAATTTGCTTTTTTTTTCCAGTTGTTCAAGGCGCTTGAGAAACTCTGCGACTTTATTTTTTTCTGCAATGGAAAAATTCAATACTGCCTGCATGCTATCAACAAGGGCGCGTTTTGCTTTTATTCTTTTGTTCGTGCAATCTGCTCCAGCAAACGGTTTAGTTCCGCAAGCGTGTTTTTTACTTTTGTTTCGTCTTTTTTTGTTGTTTTTCCCTTGGACTTCAGCAAAAGGAAAAGCATTATGTTCTGCTGTGCCTCAAAAAATTCCTTTCTCAATTGTTTTGCTTTTGAAAACAGTTCAAGCATTTTTTCCGGAGACGGAGTTTCGTTTGGCAGGATTTTCCTGAACATTTTGTGTATGCTTTCAACCATCGGCTTTACCAGCCTCTGCTGTCTTTTCAGCTCGGCAATGCCTTTTTTTGTAATGCAATAATCTTTTTTCTTCCGCCCTTTTTTTTCAGCGCATTTTGAACTGACAAGATTTTCTTTTTGCATTTGCGCCAGCATTGGGTACAGGCTTCCTGTTGTCGGCTTCCAGATGCCAGTGCTTTCTTCAATGCGCTTGATTATTGCATAGCCATGCAATGGCTCTTTTTCAAGTACTTTGAGTATTGCAAACTTCAAATGCCCTTTGAGGAATTCTCCAGGAGGCAATGCATCATTACCCATACCTTAACGCCTCCACTGGGTCAAGCATTGCAGCGCGCCGCGCCGGAATAATCCCGGAAACAATCCCGACCCCGAGAGAAAAAGCAAGTGCGACAATTATTGCCAATAGGCTCACTTCCGCCGGCAATGGCACTCCGGCAAACTCTGAAACTATTGAAACAGCCTGTGAAATCAAAATTCCCAGTATTATTCCGATGATTCCGCCAACCAAGCCAATGAGCGCTGCTTCCGCCAAAAAAATCGATAGCACGCGGTTGTTTGTTGCGCCGATTGCTTTCATTACTCCAATCTCGCGAGTGCGTTCCATTACTGCCATTATCATTGTGTTCATTATTCCAATGCCTCCCACGAGCAGCGAGATTGCTGCTATTCCAATCAGCACCAGTTCAATCATTCCAAGCACTGAATCAGCAACCCCGGTAATCTGCTGCATGCTGATAACCTGGAAATCCTTTTTTTTTCCGTGTGCCTTGTACAAATTGTCATAAATCCTCTGGCTTACTTCTTCAATGTTCTGGTCGGGCAGCACTTTAACTATTATTCTGAACGGCGTGATTTTTTCTATTGACAATTCTTTGAGCGTTTCGCTGTTCATTATTATTGCGCTGTTGAACATTGCGCCAAAGCCGTGCGTTGCTTTTTCATTGATGCCGACAACACGCAGCTTGTTTTCTCCCATTATTAGGTTTTGTTTCAAGTCGATTGTTTTTTTGAAAGTCTTGTTTGCAAACCTGTCGCCAATGATTACGCCAAACTTGTCCTGCGGCGTCAATAACCTGCCTTGGGCAATATTAACCATTTTCACTAATCCTAGTTTTTCAACTTTTTTTGGGTCAATGCCAAAAATTATTGATGTCTTTTTTTCTCCCTCAAATTCTATCTGCTTGGTTGCAACAAAGATTTCCACTGCAAAATCAACGCCTCTTGTTGCCTCGATTTTGTCAATGTCATCGTCTTTCAGTTTTGCAAAAACGCTTTCTGCGAAACCGCTGCCGGGCAAAACCATTAACGTGTCTGTTCCCAATGCCTCAAACTGGCTTTTTACTGATTCCTTCAAGCCTGTCCCCACTCCAACCAAAGAAACAATTGCAGCAATTCCAATGATTATTCCAAGCAGCGTCAAAAAGCTCCTGAATTTTTGCGAGCGCAGGTTTTTGAAAGCCACAACAAGCAATTGCAAATCAAGCATTTTCAGCAAGTCATTCATATCGCAGCGCCTCTACCGGATCAAGCATTGCAGCTCGCCTGGCAGGCAAAGCCCCGGAAACCATGCCGACTATCATTGCAAAACCAAGCGCCCCGATTATTGTCAAAGGGTTTATTGCAAGTGGCAATCCAAACCCAGCCAATTGGCTTACCATTGAAACTCCAAATGCAATAAAAAAACCCAATAGCACTCCGCCAATGCCGCCAACCAATCCAATGACTCCCGCTTCAAAAAGAAACAGCGACAATACGCGCGCATTTGTTGCGCCGATTGCTTTCATTACTCCAATCTCGCGAGTGCGTTCCATTACTGCCATTAACATTGTGTTCATTATTCCAATGCCTCCAACAAGCAAAGAAATTGCAGCCAAGCCGACTAGCACTATTTGCACAATCAATAGAACGCTGCCGGCTTGCTGGATAATGTTTTCAGTGCTCATTACCTGGAAGTTTTTTTCGCCGTGCGCGCGCTCAAGTTTTTGCTCTATTCTTTCGACAACATCGTTGACCTTGTCCTTGCTAACTACTTTTACAATCAATTCAGTTGGCTGGTTTTCGTCAAAAAAACTCTTTACAGTGTCCTTGTTCATCCAAACCATGTTTGAAACTCCAAAACCGCTAAAAGCCACATCGCTTTGCTTTGTTATTCCGATTATTTTGAAATCCTGGCCGTTGATTTCAATCCTTTCTTTCAAGGCAATCGGCTCTTCAAAAGCGTCTTTTGCAAAAGCATCGCTCACTATTATGCCAAACTTGTCATTGCTTTCAAGCAAACGGCCTTTTGCAAGGCTCAAATAACCGGTTTTTTCCAAATACTGCTGCTTGTCAGTGTCAATGCCAATAATAAAAACTCCCGCCGTCTTGTTCTTGAATGTTGCAGTGGAACTTGTTTCAAAAAACTCGATTACTGCTTCAACGCCTGGAATCGGTTCAATCAGCTTTGCGTCATTCTTTTGCATCTTTGAAAATGCACTTGACATTATGTTTCCACTGCTGCCCGGCTCGACAAAAACATTATCCAAGCCAATGCTCTCAAATTGGTTTACAACAAAAGCATTCACGCTCTCGCCAATGCTTACCAATGCAACAATTGCCGCAATTCCAATGACTATTCCAAGCAATGTGAGATAGCTTCTGGTGCCCTGGTGGCGAAGATTATCTGCAGCCATTTTTATTATTTCAAAATCAAAAAAATTCCGCACGCTCGCACCCAAAAAAAAAGAAAAGAAAAAAAGGCAAACAAGCCTTTCTTCATTTCCTGAACCTTTTTTTCAGCTTGTTGTAAAGCCATTTTGCAACAACAAACAAGCCAACCAATTGCAAGAGCAACCCGATTATTCCAAACACTGCATTGCCAGCCTGGCCGCTTGCAGCTTGGGCTTCTCCAGCACTGACTATTTTTATTGGCAGGCTCTTCTGGATTGTCTGCATTTTGTTGTTTTCATCCTTAAAACTCAGTTTTAATTCAAGGTTGTATGTGCCAGGAGTTATTTTGTCGCCGATTTTTGCCTTTGTCTTGAAAGAATCAAAATCGTCAGGTTCGAGAGTTCCGATAAAAATCTTGTTTTCCGAAAACTCTGCTCCTTCCATGCTTAATTCAGCAACAACATAGCTTGCGCTTCCCGCGCCAATGTTGAAAACATCAATGCCTATTTCGCTTGTTCCGCCGGGAAACCCAAGCGGCGAAACACTGTTTATTACTGCATCAAGCTCCGGGCTTGAAACAACATTCAATCCAATATAGCCAGTGCTTGAAAACTGCGTGCCATTCTCATCATAATATTCCACCGTGACAGTCAGCGGATAATTTTTGAGCTTTGCCTCTTTGTTAATCCCCAAAAGCAGTTCTACTATTGCTTCTTCATTGGGATTAAGGTCCTGTGCCAATGCAGCTGACGCGCCCAACGGAACTATTTCCCTTTCTACCACAATTCCGGTTGTTGTAACAGTCCTGTCTTCTTTTATTTTTACCACTACATTCTTTGCCTTTTGGCCGCCAATGTTCTTGACAGTCAGCTTCAAAGGCAATTCCTGCCCCGGAAACGCGCTTGTTTCCGAACTCTTGATTAATTCAACCCGCGGATTGTTTGCGGAAACAATAATGTTAATCGGCTTGACTCTTATTCCTTCAGTATTGTCCTTCATCCTGAATTCCAGTTCGTATGTTCCTTTTGGCGCGCTTGGCGCAACAAGCAGTTTGAAAGACAGCAAACTTGACTGGTATGGCGTTAATGTTCCAACTTCAACAATTTCTTTTTCCCCCGGAAGCAAAGAAAACGGGTATTTTGGAATAATCTCAACAGAGACATTCTCTGCAATATAATTCGTAGTGTTTTTTATGTTCACCCACACAGTCAATTCTTTTCCAGCCTGCGCCGGCACCGGGTCATAAGTGAAGTTATTAACGTCAGTGCTTGCAGCACTTGCAGTTACCGGCAGCAAAAACAACGCCAACAAAACCAACAACGCCCATTTTCTCATATGATTCCTCCTAATGTTTTACTTTTCTTAAAATCTTTTCTCCCACGATTTTTCCGTCAAGGAGATTAATCATGCGTTCAGCCATTGCGCCGACATTTTGGTCGTGCGTTACCATCAAAATAGTCTTGTTTTGCTCTTCATGCAACTTTTGGATTATTTCCAAAACATTTTTTCCAGCCTTGCTGTCAAGATTGCCTGTCGGCTCGTCAGCAACAATAATGTCAGGGTCAACAGCGAGAGCGCGCGCAATCGCAACCCTTTGCTTTTCCCCGCCAGACAATTCGTTTGGATGGTGCCCAACACGCTGTGCCAATCCGACTGTTTCAAGCTTTTGCATTGCAATCTCGTTCCTCTCTGCTTCTGGAATTCCCTGAAACCACAACGGCAAGGCAACATTCTCCAAAGCAGTCATCCTTCCAATCAAATTAAACGTCTGGAAAACAAAGCCAATTGTTTTTCCCCGCACTAGCGCCAATTCGCTGTCATTCATTTTTGAAATGGGCTTTCCATTAATGAAAACTTCCCCGCTGGTTGGCCTTGACAAACAACTCAATAAATCCAACAACGTTGTTTTTCCGCTGCCGCTTGGCCCCATTATTGAAACAAACTCGCCCTGCTTTATGTCCAAGTTTGCCCCGCAAACCGCACGCACCTCGACTTCGCCCATCTTGTAAGTCTTGCAGACTTCTTCCGCGCGCAAAACAACCTTTCCCAAAACAGCCACCTTAAAGCAATATGTTGGAACCAACATATTAAAGGCTTTTCGCCGCCAAAACAGGATTATTCTTCTATTTCAATAAATGACAGTTTTATTTGCAGGTCTTGCGCTGCCTTGCCTTTTACGAAGGTTGCAGTCAAAGGGTTTTTTCCCGCTGTTGTAACGTGCATGCTGCCAAATAATTCGTCAAAACTTAGCTTGTAGTTTCCGCTTGCTTTTATTATTTTCTGGTTTTGCAGGTTTTTTGCCTTATACTGTGAACCTTCCATGTAAGAAACAACGCCTTCTTTTACCGTGCCCTGCATGTCATCCACTCTCGCTTCTTTCAGCCCGTGCTGTTTCAAGCCCTGCTTTATTGAAGCAAGAACATCATCGTTCTCGTCCAGAATAAGCGTCAAAGTTTTTCTTTTTCCCTTTTTGTTAAAAATTATTGTATCAATCTGCGGCACGTTTTTTCACTCCAAATTTAGCTAATATTATTCTTCACCAATAACGTTTTTTTAAACCAATTCCCGCTCTTCTTTAATAATGCCAAAACCAAACAAATTCGGTTCAATCAATTCCGGCTCGCTGCCCAAAGGCTGCCTACTTTGCATGCAGGGCAAAAAAACAGTAGTTTTTGCCACTGGCAAATGCCCAAAGCAATGCTTTTTTTGCCCAATCAGCACTGCACTCAAAGGAAAAGACATTATCAAGGCAAACGAGCGCCGCGTGCGCAAGCTAAAAGACATTTTGATTGAGGCAAAAGAAATGCGCGCTTGCGGCGCAGGCATTACTGGCGGCGAACCATTGGTTGCAATCAAACGCGTCTGCAGAATTATTAAACTGCTGAAGAAAGAATTCGGCAAGCGCTTTCACATTCACTTATACACCGAAGGCTCTCTCGCAACACAAAAAAACATTCGCTTGCTAGAGCGCGCGGGCTTGGACGAAATCCGCTTCCACTTGTTCAAAGAAAACGGTTCTTTCAACCGCATTCTGCCCGCTTTGGATTCGCGCATGCAGGTGACTGTTGAAGTTCCGGCAATTCCCACTCCAGCAAAAGAACGCGAGCTTATAGAAATGGTTGATTTCATGAAAGCGCACGGCATCAAATACCTCAATTTGAACGAGTTTGAATTCTCAGACAGCAACTTTAACCGCATGAAATCCACTGGATTTCAGCAAGTGCATGATTTCACTTATGCAGTGCGCGGCAGCAAAGAACTAGCGCTTCGTCTCTTACAGTATGCGCGCCCGGAAATAAACGTGCATTTTTGTCCGACTTTTATTAAGTCCGGTTTGCAGTTGCGCGAGCGCTTAAAGCGGCGCGCTCTGACAATTCGCAAGCCGTTTGAGCGCGTGAATAGCGACGGCTTCCTGGAAAAGGCAGTGCTGGAAAAAGTTTCTCCCGCGCTTGCAAAAAAAATCTTCAAGCGCTTTGGAAAGAAAAAATTGTTTTTCAACAAAAAAAAGCTGCGCATTGAGTGCAGCGAGGCGCTTGCAATGGCAATTGCAAAACAATTCGGCTTGGGCGCTTTCTGGCTTGTTGAATACCCTTGTGCTGAACCATGGGATTTTGAAAAAGTGCCGATTAATTAAGAACGTTTTTTATCTGAATCTTGGTCTTCTGTGTTTTCGTATCGGGTCTATTGTATGCTGCCTGTTTGAACGCAATCTTTGGTTTTTTGACCTTCCAAGCCCGCGTTTTTGCAATCCAAGATTTACATATAGTTTGGCTGCTGTTCCGGTAATACTTCTGCCGTGCGCCATTGCTCCCGCAACGCTCGGCTGCAAGCGCCGTCTTTCTCTGAATGTTTTTCCCGCGTTTGGCTCGGATTGTGGTATTGCCTGCCTCGTGCGCACTCCGGAAACCCGATAAACAATGCCCAAGTTCCTTTCTTTCATAATAAAAAAAGGATTTTTATTGTATAAAAGAGTTTCTTTTTCAAAGCAGTCTGGAATAGGGTTATTTAGTCATCATTGCGTTATCGGGCGTTTTTTATTTTTCAAGCACGCCGATAAAGAAACCGCCAAGCATGTTTCTTGCTGTCTTTTGCAATTTCTTCCGAAGAAAAAACCGCGGTGGAATCTTGCGGCTGCTGTTGCGCGCAGCCGGAAAAAAGAAACAAAACAGGCAGTAAAACAGCAAGAAAAATTTTTTTCCAAAAAAAAAACGCCTTTTTTTTTATTCAGAATGCGCTTCCAAAAACAATGAATGCCAATGCGGTGTGCAGCAAGACTGATATTGCAAAAAACCACCAATAATAGCAATGGTAGTTGTAGAATCGGTTGAACCATTTTTTTGACAGCAATCCTGAAAAAGAACCAATTCCTCCAACGCAGCGGCAAGAGAAAAAAATCAGCAAAAAACCAATAATATTTGTTATTCCAAGCAAATAAACCAGTTTTACTCCCAAAGCAGGGTCAATGATAGCCATATTGCTTCTACTCCACTGTAATGCTGCCGAACATTGTCGGATTCAAATGGTTGTGATAACGCCAGGTTCCTTTCACATCAAACTTGAAAGAGAAACTTTCTCCTTGTTCCAAGCCCTTGCAAGAGTCAAACTTGCTTCCAATGCAACCGCCAGGTTCAGGGTATTCGTTGTGCGTTGGATGCAGTGCGGAAGCAGGCCAATGCAATGCTGAATCTTTGTTTACAAAAGTAACAGTGTCGCCTGCTTTGACAACAAGGCTTTGTGGGGAAAAACCGGTTGCTGTTATTTCAACAGTGTTTCCTCTTTGCCCGTTGCCAGCAGGAGGCGCTTGAGTGCAACCGCTAAAGAACAAAACAACCGCAAGCAAACCAACTGCTAAAAAAGTCTTCATGATAAAACATGCTTTGCCGGACTATTTAAACTTTATCAAAAAAAAATCTTTTAAAGTGAAAAAAATTTTGAAAAAAACAGCCAGAAAAAGGAATTTTTTACGCTGCCAGGAAAAAATGTAAAAAAACACTGAAAACACCCGTGAAAAATTTGCCCCGGTCTTTCGTTCTTCTTTTTTGGTTAGATTCAAATATTGGCTATGGGTTATTTTCCCGCGCACTTTTTGAATTCGTTTTTTTCGTAGGGAAAAACGATCCAATCGTTGCTGTTTTTTGCAAAAAAATCCGGTTCAATACGGCCAGTGGTTTTTTTTATCAACACTGCTGTTTTGATACTGTTCACTTTTTTTGTTTTCTTCAAAAAGTTTGAAACAAGCGCCATTGTTTTTCCGCTGTCTGCAACGTCATCCACGAGCAATATGTTGCCGTGCAATTCTTCAATTAAAGAAACTTTTTTGTCGAGAATAATTTCTTTTGCCTGTTTTAGCGTGCAGTTTTTGTATGCGCGCACGCTGATTACTCCAAGCGGCTTGTTCAGCCTGTCTGAAAGAATCCTTCCGAGCACTAATCCTCCTCTGCTGATGCAAACAATCACATCAATCTTGCTGCTGCGGATTTTTTTTGCCAGAGAATCAGAAAGCGATTCAAACTCGCTCCAGCTTATTTTTTTCAATTTCATTTTTCCACCTGAAAGCTAAAAGTGGCTCAGAGTTGAGTTATTTCCTCATTCCTTTCGGTCGGCAGGTGTTAACTTCATCATCGCCTACTGTAATGTATAGAGATTATTGCTTAAAATTAATGGTTTTCTGCTAATTATTCATATTCCGTCAGGTAGTCGGTTTAAGGCGTCTTTAAATTGCTCTTTTTTTATAATGAGCAAATTTTGTGTACTGTATGAAGGTTTCTCTACCGATTGCAAAAAATTGAAGTAATACAGTAATCTGAAGAATGTCCGGTAACATGCTTCATTGTACGGTATGACAATACCTATCCTTCCAAGAGACGAGGCATTTACTAAATCCCCTAATGCGTGCTTTTTTGATCCACGATTCTCAACTTCAATGGTCATAAAGCACCTGGCATTTTTATTGGCTGCATTACGACCGAAATTCCCTTCAGTTATATTTTCCACATTCATTGAAAAAGGCGGGCTATTAATAGGTTTTCATAGAGAAACTATAACATTTGCTTTTGTTGGTTTCAGAACCTTTGCCTCATCGGCAATTAGTACGCATATCTGCGCAGGCATTCTCAAGGCATAAACTGTAATAATGCTGACAAGTAGTATAATTTGGGCCATTGTAATTGTAAGCGCTCTGTCCTTCCTGACAATTACTGCAACTCGTGAAATAATTGCTTGGATTCGTTCCACCATTAGTTCCGGATGAGATACATGCAGCTCCGCCGCAAATTCCTGTTGAACCCCAATTGCATCTTGAACCGCTTGGACAATAATAGCACTCTCCGCGGTGCTCTATTTGATTACTTGTATATTCACACTGACCGCAAAGAACCTGGCCAGATTTACTTGGGCAAGACTGCGGATGATCAAACTGCACTTTGCAATCTACTCTATTAAACATGGCGACCGGTTTGTAATAATTTCTATATTGGCAGAGCGTTGAACCATTCTGACCAAAAACCGGCTGATCGTAGAGTGAACTCGTTGAATCATTGTTATTACTTGTTCCACAAGGATCAACTCCTTGAGTTATCGGGTGATCCCCCCCAGAAGTGTCTGGTTCTGAACCTGGAGGGCAACCATAACATCCTGGAAGAACATCTCCTTCAAAACTAAGCATAATGGCGCCAGTTTCACTAGTGCCGCCAGGTAAAGTTGCAGTAATCATAACTGTGCAGTCCTTGCGATCACTCATCAAACACCAAGCATATTTTTCTCCATTAGCTTCCAGAAAACGAGTGCGCGAATCATAAGTCACGCTAGCCCCCATCTCAGCTAAATTTCCCTCCAGCTCTTTTGGAAAAGGAACCGTTAAGACCAGCATATCACCCAGCATACGAACAGCCACAGTAGGCAATGTACTGCAAACAACATTCTCAAATTGAGTTTCGGGGCCCGGAATGATTACAGCGAGCTCTGTAAGCGGTTCATCTATTACTTCTGAATTATCATCGCCAATTACATCCGCATTTTCATCACTAGGCAAAACAGAAACAAGATTGCCATTATTATCAATCCCATTAGTGGTAGAAACTTTTCCTTTTTTGAATGCACAAACAACTTTTCTGGATTCATCAACATATGCAAAAGCATTCAAACTGGAATTAACATCCGTCACTTTTACAAGGTAATACTGTGCAGGCAGCATGTTTGGGCACTCAATTGAACAGCAGGTGCCCGTATTATCAAACACATCTTGCATCATTGATTCCGATAACAGCTGAACACTTACTTCTGCATTTGGATAATCCTCTAAAAAAGCTTTGATTGTTGGGGAAGATTTTGCTGCTTCCAGCGGATTAATACAGCCAGATAAAAGCAAACTCGCAGCAACGCATAGCGCCAACAGGAAAACAAACCCGGGCTTATACATATATCAGAGCATGATTTTTGTTGAATAAAAGGTTTTTGTTTTGATGTTTTTGCCAAACTAGGCAACTCCCCTAAAAGAGCCCCAAGAAACTTTAATAAGTTAAAAAACCTTTATACAGGCATGAAATCTACTGGAAAAGAAACAAGAAAATGGGTTTTCGCCTTAATTGGAATTTTAATATTAGCCACAGTGCTTCTAGCACTCGGAATTGGACTGCAAAATACTGACGACCCTCTACAAAATTCAGCGGATTCAATTATTCTAAAAATCCCAGTAACTCAAATTGATAATCCTTCGGATCTCTCAGCCGATCACACAATTTTGGGCTACAATGACAAAGCTGTGGCACTGGGCGAAGAGTTTGCCATTGATCCTTCAAATATTGATTTCGGGGAGTGCGCACCAGAAATTGTTTTCAGGCTTGATGGGGTCCAAGAAAACTCAATCGCACTTTCGATTTCAGAAATGCAATTTATGAATGGAGAAACTCATTCGCAGGGAAACTATGAAGAATTCAATATTAGCGATGGAAACTGCATAGGCGTATCGCCAATGTGCACTGACGTGGCGATTTATTACTGTTTTGAACTAAAAAAAGATGTGCAAGGAAATATTGAAGCGTATTACTCAGTGGATCTAAGAGGAATAATGCCTTACCCAATAAATTGAGTTATATAAACCCCTATAAGCACTATAGGTCTTTACTTCATCATCGCCTGCTGAAATGTATAGAGATTATTGCTTAAAGCATAAGTTGTGTGAATCAATTTCGGTTTTGTAAAACAATATTTAAACATGACCTAAATAATAGTTTATGAGCACTATGAAAGAGATTAACTTGAAACCCATTGGCGTTGTGAAAAATAGTGTTAAAGAGCCAAGATTCGGAAATTTTGCTGATGAAATCTCTGAAATAGTAGTGAATGAGAAATTTACTGAAGCATTAAATGGCATAGATGACTATTCCCATATAATTGTCGTTTACTGGATGGACAAGGTTAAAAAGTCGGTTATAACCCACAGGCCACAAGGCAATCCAAATGTGCCAATCGTTGGTATTTTTTCCTGCCGTTGCCCCCAAAGACCAAATCCAATTGCAATTACTACTGTAAAACTAATAGGACATGAAGGAAATAAGATAAAAGTAAAAGGTTTGGATATTTTAGACGGCACCCCAATAATTGACATCAAACCGTATTGGCCACAGTACGATAAAATTGAGAATGCAAAAATACCTAGTTGGGTTAATGAATTAGACTTGTGAATATGCCTTGTTGGTTTTTGACTTCATCATCGCCAAAAATCTTATGGTGACAATCAGTTAAAAATGGTTGCTTGTTTACCATTGGGAACTCAATTCAACGTGCTCAAAATGTTCCTCGACGGCTTTTGCTGTCGCTAATTTTTTTTCTTCTAAGCCTCTTTTTGAACCGATAATTTTCCTGATTCTTTGAGCAAGTCCGTGTGCGACAGGCTGGCTTTCCACTTTTCCCAGCAATGCGGGCCATTTGCCCTCTCTTGCAAGCTGGATTGTTTCAGCAGCGTATCTTCTATATGCTCCACCCATGATTGAAACAAAAGGCTTTCTTGCCGCTTTCTTTGCTTTTGCCTGCGCCTGTTCGGCTTTAGTGCCTCCAGCTACTAGGATTGCAGAATTAACCAGAGGGTAGTATAATTTTGTTCCTGTTTCCCTGCTGTCTTCTGGAAAAATTAGCTGTATTTTAACTCCAAACTTTCTCTGAAAACCAGTAGCCATTCTTTCCGCTGCTCTTTTGTTAGTTGCTCCGCTGACAAGCAGGTCAATGTCTGAATTAGGATTTGCAACAAGGTTTGCAGCGCTTCCAGTGATGGAAACCTTTCTGGCAATTCCCTTTTGAACCATTATTTTGCCAATCTGCCTTGCAAGAATTTCCCTAGTAATAGAAGGATGCCTTGCAAGCCCTTTTCGAATAATGGCAGTTCTATTTGCAATTCGCTTTGCTCTTTGCCTTCGTGGCATAACAAATAATTATTCATGAAATGATTATTAATAATCTTCTTTATTCTACTGGCAGTTTTCGTGGTCAGCAGAATACTTCATTACTGCAAAGATATTTGTGCTTGCAATAGTAAAAAGCGTTATGGTTTTGCAACGTGGTCCCACAGGTATTTGAAATAGCGCTTGTAGTTTGCGGAAAGCTCGTTGCTCTGGATCATGAACCCGAATGCTTGTGTGCCGTAAATATAATTGACTACTTTTGGCCCGTGGATTCCAATGACGGTAGGGTTGCCGCTGAATTCTTTGGGCAGGAACCGCGTTTTTTCAAGTTCCCAGGGCTCCTTTATTTCTTTCCGCATTTCATCGCGCAAAAGATTCATCAAGCGGATTCCCAATTTGACGCGCTTGCGGTTCCAGTTGTTAAACCAAGCGGGAATAGCTTTTGGGATATATCTTCCGGCGCCAATCCAATAAATCGTGTCGTAATTCAGCGAGTCTTCCCAGATTGCCTTAATGCCTTCATAACCGCGGTAAATTTCAGAATAAATTTCCGGAACGCGCAAATCGAATTGCTTTGAAAGCCCTGGCAAATCCTTCATTATTTCATCTTCGGTTTTGTCCAAATCGCTTTTTTTTTCTTCAATATAATCAATGATTTTCTTGGGATTGCTGACCTGGAACAATCGCTTTTTGTTTTCAATAATGTAAGTAACCAGGCCGCGTTCAATGAGCTTGTTCAAAATATCATAAATGTTCCTGCGTTCTATCCCGGTTTTTTCATGAATCTTGTTGACAGAGCCAGCACCGGAATTAAGAAGCACGGAATAAACCCGTATTTCGCCTTCCGAGAGGCCGATTTTCCTCAGCACTTCAATAGCCATGACAAAAGAATGCCGCAAACAATTTAAAAGTGGTGTTGTTACAACACCACAAAAGTATATTAGCTCTCAAAGCAGCATATTAATCAGGGGGAGTTAAAAAATGAACCAAAAATTTGCCTTGGCTGTTGCTGGAGTCATTGTTGCAGTTTTACTTGTGCTTATTTTCAATAACCAATCGTTAACCGGAAAGGCAACGCTTTCTGATTCACAGCAGCCATTGCGCGTCGGATGGATGATCAGCTGGTATGACCCAGGCCTGTTGGCAGAGGCACTGAAAAATACTGATATTCTTTCAAGGAATAACGCTAGCGCGGAAATGGTTTCTTTCAGTTACGGCTCACCGATTGTGGAAGCAGCCTTGGCAAACAAGCTTGATGCAACATTTTTGGGAATAGTGCCTTCAGCCGTATTGCTTTCAAAATCAAACGACTGGCTTGTTGTTGCAAGAATGATAAAATTCCAGGAAGTCCTAATAGTCAGGAACGACTCTGGAATTTTTTCCGTGGCTGATTTGAAGGGAAAAAAGATTGGCGTGCCATTTGCCACAGGGCCTCATCCACCAGTTGTTAAGGCACTGGAGCAAGCGGGCTTGGTGCCGGGAAAAGACGTTGAATTGATTAATATTAAGCCTGCAGATTTGCCTTTGGCTTTGGAAACAAAACAGGTTGACGCTGGCGCCTGGAGCAACACTCTGAAGCTTGCTCTTGAAGAAAAAGGGCTTGGAAGACAGCTTGCGGTCTTCGATGACTGGGGAGTAATAATGGTCTCAAAAAAATACGCGCAAGATCACCCGCTGCAGCTCAAGAATTTTTTGCTGGCAGTGAAAGAGGCAAACTTTTTTGTTGCACAGAACAAAAAACAGGCTTTTGAATGGTATGCAAAAGATTCCAGCTTTAGCCTGCAGTACATTGAATCTTTGCCATTGACAGAGCCAAACTACAATGCAAAAAACATTAATGAAGTTGACTTGTCGCTTCCTACCGCGCTTGTTGCCCAGTTGCAGGATACAGTTGACTACATGCAAAAAATCGGGATTATTGACAAGCGCGTTGACATTGCAAAAACAATTGACTCAAGCTATCTGAACTGACGTGGAGAGTTATGCAGTTGAAACAGCAAGCCTACTGGATAGTGTCGATTGCAATCTTTGCAATTGTGTGGGAAGCATTGCATTTGCTGCTGCAAAGCTTTATTCTTCCTTCTCCTTTTGAAGTGGCAGCAGTAATGCTGAATCTTGTTCTCAGCGGAGAAATTTTTCCTCACGCTCTTGCCAGCATAAAGCGTACGCTCGTTGGATTTTTTTTCGGATTGGTTGCTGGAAGCATTTTTGGCGTTTGCCTTGGCCTGAACGTTTTTTTGCAGAAAACAATCGGCCCAATAATAGAATTATTGAGGTCGATTCCGCCGATTGCCTGGATTCCATTGGCAATCCTCTGGTTTGGCATCGGAGACAATGCGGCATTCTTCATTATTTTCATTGCCTCTTTTTATCCAGTGTTTACTAATGTTTTTTTTGGCTTGCGTTCTTTGCCATTGATTTTCAAGCAGGTGAAAGAAAACTATCACCTCGGCACAAAACAATATTTGCAGCACATTATTGCACCGTTCACAACGCCATTTTTGCTTTCTGGCGCAAAGACATCAATCGGTTTTTCCTGGATGTGCGTTATTGCAGCGGAAATGGTTTCCGCAAACCAGGGGCTGGGTTATTTTATTGAAATCAACCGCGTGCTATTGAAACCAGAATTCGTTATTGCAACAATGCTGGTAATCGGCATTATTGGATATTGCTTGCATTTGATTGTCCTGAGAATAGAAAAAAAAGCAACTGCCTGGAGAAGCACTGCATATGGCTGAAGCAAACAATTTCAGTGTCAAAATCAAAAACTTGGTTTTTGCTTATCCGAACAAGCCGGAGAGCAAGATTTTAGACAATGCCTCCTTGGCAATAAAAAAAAGCGAAATCGTTTGCTTGGTCGGGGAAAACGGCTGCGGCAAAACCACGCTAATTAGCCTAATCGCAGGATTCCTGCCCCCGAACAGCGGCACGATTAGTTTTGGGGGCAAAAGAAGCTTTGCAACAGTGGTTTTCCAGCAACTTGGCTTGCTGGAATGGAAAACAGCACAGCAAAACATTGAACTGGCATTGTTGTCTAGCAGCATGCGAGCAAGCAAGAAAGAAAAAATCGTGCAAGATTGCCTGCGCGTTTGCAAGCTAGAAAAAGAAAAAGACAAATTGCCAAAGGAATTGTCGGGCGGAATGAAACAGCGGGTTGCGATTGCAAGGGCTCTTTGCGCCCAGCCCGCTTTGCTTTTGCTTGACGAACCATTCAGTTCGCTAGATTCCGAAACGCGGAAAGAACTGCAAGAAGACATTTTTAGGATTGCGAGGAAAACAAAAACAAGCATTATTCTTGTAACGCACCATTTGAACGAAGTGCTAAAACAGGCAGACCGCACTTTGGTGCTGGAAAACGGAAAAATTTATAGTGCCCAAAAAAAAGGCAAAATTTTTATCCGGCGCCAGGAATGAATTCTTTGCACTTGCCCTCTTTCACTGCTTTTTTTAACGCTTCAACGCTCAAATTGTCAAGCAGGCAGTTGCTTGCAAGATTTCTTAATGCATCAGTGTTGTGCGCGTCAGAATCAAACACTTTTGGCACATTTGGCAGCAAATCGCAAACATAATTTTTGCTTTCTTTGCCGCGCTGATGGCACTCAACAGCATCAACCTGCAGTTTTTTTATTTCAGTTACATCTAGGCCGTTCCAGCCGGTTTTGCCTGTCTTTTTTGATTCGGGATGCGCGGGAATAGCCAAACCGTCTTGCCTGTGAATGCGGTTAATTGTTTCTTCCGGACTCAATCCGGCGGGAATCTCCGTCACTATTCCAATTGCCAGCAAATGACCTTTTGTTGTTGAAATTTCTTCGCCAATAACACAAAGCAATCTTTTTTCTTCCAGGCATTTCGCGCGAGTGTCGTTTCCTATTTGCTGATGGTCTGTTATTACAAGAAAATCAAGCCCGAGCGCTTTTGCTGCTTCAATCATTTCATCATAAGTGTTTTTTCCGTCGCTTGTTGTAGTGTGCGAGTGAAAGTTTCCGACAAAAAAAGCCGCGTTTGAATCAACATGCTGTGCTGGGCTGTTTTGCTGCAGCAATAGAACAATTGACAGCACCAATAGCAAAGCAATGTCCAGCGCCCCAAGCGCAAAAAAAATTTTCTTCACGTTAATACTAATAATCCAGAATATTTATGCTTTTGCCCGCGCAAAGTAGGGAAAGCGGCTGGTTATTATTTTTTTCCAGCCATTGTTTTTCTTTGTTATAGTTATCCCTGAAACAATGAAAAGGAGTGGTTTTTTTTGCCAAAAACAGAAGAAAATTTGAAAGAAGCTTTTGCCGGAGAAAGCCAGGCGCGCAACAAATACGCTTTTTTTGCAAGCGTTGCACGCAAAGAAGGATTAGAGCAAATCGCGGCAATCTTTGAAGAGACAGCAGACAACGAAAAAGAGCACGCAAAACTTCACGCAAAATTGCTCGGATTAATCGGAGACACAAAGGCAAACCTGCGCGCTGCAATTGAAGGCGAAGGCTACGAGTCCACAAAAATGTATCCGGAATTCGAAAAACAAGCACGGCAAGAAGGAAACACTGAAGCAGCAACAATATTCAAAGAACTGGGCGAAATTGAAGAACAGCACCACAAGCGCTTTTCCGCGCTCTTGAAAAATCTTGAAGAAGGCAAGGTTTTCAAAAAAGATAAAATAGTAATCTGGAAATGCAGAAACTGTGGTTATATTCACATTGCAAAAGAAGCTCCAATAATCTGCCCTGCTTGCAAGCACCCGCAGGCATTTTTCGAAATAAAAGCGAAAAACTACTGACCCGCAATACAAACAAAAACAGATTAAATAGTTTCCCCTGCACTGTTTTATTATTGCGCGGGAGTCCGATAGCGGTCAATTCGACCAGGTTTAGGCCCTGGTGGCTTAGTGCCTTCGGAGGTCCGAATCCTCCCTCCCGCATTATGAAATACAACAAGCTTGTCCGCGATAGGATTCCGGAAATAATCCAGCGGAACGGGCAAACTCCAATTACTCGCATTGCTTCTGATGCTGAATATTTTGAAAAGCTGAAAGAAAAGCTCAAAGAAGAATTTTGCGAATTTTCAGAGAACCCAGCGGAAGAAGAGCTTGCGGACATTCTTGAAATTGTTTTTGCTATCTGTGATTTCAAAAGAATCAACAGAAAAAAGCTTGATGCTTTGCGAAAAAAGAAAGCCAAAGAACGCGGAGCATTCAAAAAAAGAATAATCCTCGAAGAGACCAAACCATAAAAAGAGATGCTTTGATGGAATGCAGAAAATCTTTCAACGAACAAAACTGCCCCTGCACTGACACTGGCTGCAAAAGGCACGGCGTTTGCTGTGATTGCGTGCGCTACCACAAGTCAACAATGTCACTGCCAAAATGCCTGCGATAAATATTATGCTGTGGGCGCGCCAAGCAAGATGCCGATTGCATAGCCTGCCAATGCGGAAATAGTTCCGATTGCCGCAAGTTCCAAGCCAGAGCGCTTCCAGCCAATGACAGTGAATTTTGATTTTATTGCCCCCGTAATGAACAGGATAATTGCGGAAAAAACAACTGCTGCAATCAGGGCGGTTTTAACCGGGAATAAAAAGAACGGCAACAAGGGCAATATCGAACCGACAATCGCGGAACCGCCGACGACAATCGCATTTCGCACCGGGTTTGCTTTCGGCTTTTCGAGCTTTAATTCTTCTTCCATCATTACGTCAAGCCAGGTTTGCTTGTTTGCACAGATTTTGTCAACAATGAACTCCAAATCTTTTCCCGCAAAGCCCTTGCGGGAATAAATGTCACGAATTTCTTGCCTTTCAACGTCAGGCACTGTTTCCATTTCGTGAATCTCGCGCTGGCGCTCTTTTTCATAGTACTCGGCAGCTGCCTTGCTGGAAGTGTATGCCACGGCAGCCATTGAAATGCTTTCTGCAAAAGTTGCCGACAATCCTGCTAACAGCACTATTTTGAAGTCGTTTGTTGCAACTCCCACGCCCAATAGAATGCCCAAAACATTCACTAACCCGTCTTGGCCGCCGAGAATAATGTCGCGCAATAGTTTTCCGCTTTCAGCATGCGGCTCGTTTTTGAAAATAATTTTGTTTGCCTCTGGCAATTGCATGCTAATATAATAGAACCAGAAAACTTAAGCTTTTGCCAGAAAAAGAAAAAGCGGAAGGGGGGGTTATTTTCCGCTTTTTTTATTGTTCCAAAAGCTTGAAGTCAATTACAGTGCCTTTTTCTATTATTTCGTTTTCAAGGCCTTTTACTGTCAAGCCAATGCTCATTCCCTTTTTTGCCTTGCCCGCATCGCCGTATTTCGAGTCAAGCTCGATTATTTCAAATTCCTTGCCATTGACTGTTCCGCGCATTCTTTCACAGACAGCGCCGGAAATAATATTGCCGACAATGTACGGCTCGTTTGTCTTGAAGAAAAAACAGCACTTTACTACTTCGATTTTGTTTTCCGCGTTAGGGTCAATCTTTATGCAATCCGAAGGCCGGATTATCTGGATTGCGATTCCAGTGTTAGTAAAATTATTTCTTTTTTCTCCGAAAGTTAATGAAACCAAACTCACAAATACCACCCCGAATTTTCAATCAATAAAAGGCAATTAATAAGACGGCAAGCGCGTTTAAACGCTTTAATGCTGCCAAAAACAAACCGTTTTTTTAAAAAAAATTAGCTTTCCTAATAAAAAGCCTTGTTTTCCGCTCTTTTTGGCTCAAAAAAGTTAGTTTTCTTGCAAAAGGCATTGTTATGTATGTTTGTGTTTTTTTGCCAAAATTTTTTTGGCAGGCATTGCCGTGCGGTTTTTTTCGCCCCCCCCCAAAAAACAGTGTTTCTTGCATGTTTCGCAGGAACAACTTGCGCGTGAAAAAAAGCCTTGTGGCTATTGTTTTGGAATAAGAATATAAAAAAGAATTAGGTTCCTAAAGAATTATTCTTCGTCACTGTCGGCGCCTTCTTCGTCGCTGTCCCAGTCTTCATCATCGTCTGAGTCTTCGTTGCTATCCCAGTCTTCTTCGTCGTCCTCAAAAGTGAACTGTTTTTCCATTAAGAGACCTCCAAAAATTAAGTATAATAGCATGCGCACATAAAATATTTAAATGGTGCTGTTAAACCCAAAACCAGGTTTTTTTGCCATTAGAAGCCTTTTAAAGCATTCTTGCAATTCTTTCTAATATATTCACGGGCGAGTGGTCTATCGGTATGACGTCGCCTTCACAGAGCCTTGCTAAGGCTCGCGAACAGCCTTTTGTGAAAAGGCTGGCAAAAAAATGCTTCCGCGAATGCGCGATGTTTTGCAATCCCGCTTTTGCAAATTTTTTTTGTGTGCCTTGGCTGGTTTGGGACCGGCGGAGGTAGAGAGTTCAATTCTCTCCTCGCCCACTATTTCTGTTTGATTTTTAAGCGCTTTGCCGCAAGCTTGCATTATGGCAGCAAAACAGGAAGACCCAAGGCTGTTGCGCGCTTTGACGGATTTTGAAAAAGAACTCGTTAAGGCAAACAATTTTTTGAAGCAAAATTCTGATTCTTTCAGGCAATCTCTTGTTGTTTTGGGCGAAAAAGCCAGTGCCATTGAACAACTTGCTGCTGCAAACCCGGAAAACTCTAAAACAATCCAGCGCGCGCTAGAAGAAAAAAACCTTTTTGGCTTTTACAACCAGCTTTCTTCCGCGCTCAAAGAATTGAAAAAAACAGTTGATTCTTTTGAAGAACAAAGCCTCAAAACCGAACTATTGCTGGAATCTTTCAGGCGGGAGCGCGCGTATTCTTTCAAGGACAGGCAACAATTATTGGGTTTTGTCGAACAGCTTTCATCTTTATATGCCATAAACAAGTTTGCGTTTCGTCCGGAATTCCTTGGCCTGATTGACTTGAACGAAGTTGCTTCCGAACTGCACTTGGAAAAAGCCCGGCAACAGCTTTCAATTGATGCTTCAAAGCTTTCAAAGCTATTCGAGTTTTTGGAAAAAAAGAATGCTGCCCGCAATTTTCACTTGGACAGCGCTGAAATAAAGCTTTTGGTGAAAAACCTGTTGCACTTGAAGCTTGAAGCGGAAAACGCGACCATAAAACGCGCTGACAGGTTGGCAAAAGAAACAGGCGCGCAATTGGATTAATGGTGTTTTTCTTGCCAGTGCAAAAACTGATTCAGAGAAAACAAAAAACAAGAATTATTGCACCGCCAAGAATAATGCCCAAGCTGGCGCGCACAGTGAGAAAGAAAAAAATTGTCTTCTTATGCATTACAGGGAGAAAAAAAATCAGCTGGTCTGACGCCATGGTTAAAAAATTCGAAGTTTTTCTTCAGAATCAGGGATTGCGCGGGCTTTTTGAAGTGCGCTCTGCGGGATTTCTTGATCCGAATAATGTGGTGTTATTGTCAGGTGCGGATATTGTAGCATCTCCGTTTTTTAGCTTGCGGGGCAGGGACGAGCTAAATGCCTTTTGCATTAAAGCCGTCAAGAAATATTCCCCAAAAGCAAAAAGATATTATTTTTCTCTAAAACCGTTAAGTTCTGACTTTGTGCCAATGTTTAAAACAATCGTCAAACGCGCACTTAGTCAGTGAACGCGCTTGCTGTTACTCCGCCGTCCCAAGAGAAGCGCGGGCGGATTTTTACCATCCAAAGCTTTTCAGTGTTGTCGTCTAGAATCAGCGCGTAGCCTTTGCCGCGCGGCATTTCCATATAATACTTGTCAAAATCCTGATGCAAATAACTAGGGCGCAATTGCGAAACAGCTTCAATATCCGGTTGTGAAGTCATTCTGTGCGAAATAAACAAATCGCATTGTGAAATGCAGTCAGCATGCAATTTGTTCGGGCGTTGTGTTGCAAGCACCAGGCTTAATCCAGGCTGCCTTCCAACCCTCACCCACTCAAGCAAAACCCATAACGCCAGATTGTCTTCGTCTTTCGGCATGAACATATGCGCCTCATCAATCAAGAGCCAAACCAACGGCATTGCGCTTTCTTTTTTTTCTCCTTTCACTAGCTTTATTTCCTCTTCTTTTCTGAAAAGCATTCGTTCTTCAAACAATTTTTTTCCCACTAATGCAACAATAATGTCGCGCGTGCCATCCATTCCAATTGCCTGCCGATAAGCGGAAACATCAATTATTGTGATTTGCCCGGGCCTTGCAATGTCGCGGATTTTTGTGCCTTCTTTTTCCAATAATCCCCAGCTTTTTGTCGCGCGCAGCCTGTTCACTAGCGCCTGGCGAGTGATTTTTTCAGATTCAGTGTCATTGTTCACTGCCTTGATTATATCGTCAATTCCAAAATAGCTTCCCATGCGCTCTTTCATTGTTTCAATAATGCGGGTTATTAATACTCCTTCGGCATCCTTCCAAGTCAGCTTGAACAATGCCATCCATTCAACAGCATCAAGCTCTGACGCTTTAATCGTAAAAGCGTCATCGAAAGGAATTTCTTTTTCTTTGTAAAAACCAACCTTTCCTTTTGGAATCAAGACTTTGACGTTTGTTGACTGCGGCTTCAAATCCCACTCTTCCAGCTCTGCCTCTTCCGGCTTGTTCGGAATCTTCATTGTCCAAAAAATTCCAACCGTGTCAATTGCTATCACGCTGATTCTGCTGCGAATCTCAGCAGGCTGCCTCGCAAGCTCTTCCAGCAAAACAGCTAACGAGTACGACTTTCCCCCACCGCGTTTTCCGCAAATCAATACAACATGCGGTTCGGCAATATCCATTACTATTTTTCTGCCGAGCACTGGGTTTTCTCCGGAACTCATTACTACTTTTCCCAAGTATGCTGTTCCGCGGTCTCCGTATTTTTCAATGCCGTGCTCGCTTCTGCCAATAATGCTCTTGTCTTCCACTGCTGTTGCCATGCTTTAGAATTAGGATTGAAGAGATTATTAAATTCGAGTTTTTAAACCGAAAAATAGAAATCGCATTGCAGCTTTTCTTGCTGCAATGCGGGATTCTCTTAAGGCAAAGGAGGGGTCTGGAAAAAAACCAAACCCTTTTTGTTAAACTTTTTTTGTGGGAGTTAAGGTGGCAATGGCAACAACGCCATTGCCGTTAAGCGTCAAAATTTTGGCAAATAAAACACTCTTTTGCCAGCCTGTTTTTTCACCAAGCGGCCTTCTTTGAACAGCTTGTTCAAGCGCTGGCAAGCCGCATTCAAACCCTTGTAATTCATTGCTTCTTTGACAGTGCGGGCATCAACACTGCCTTTCTCCTCGGCAATCTTCATTATTGCCTCATCCTGTTCCGGCAAAACCTCGAACTTTCCACGCGAGGTTTCCGGAATAATTGCCCCCTGAATGCCCGGTTGTTCAACCTGCTTTGTCTTCACTAAAAACATTATCTCGTCATACTTTTTGTCAATGCTTTCAAGAATCTTGTTCTGTTTTTCAATCATCTGGGAGTATTTAAACAACAAGGCAGCAACAAACAAAGGATTATTGCTCTGTTTCATTACCTCTTGCAAGTCCAGCGTTAACTCGTTGAACTCTGGAGAAATCTTTTTAATTAGTTCCTCGCTCTTGAGTAACTGCCTGATTGCATCACTATTGCTATCATGATCCTGCATAATATATCATGATACAATCATGATATTTAAAAGCTTTTTGGTTCGCGGAGCTTTGCACAAGAACGGTATCTACTTAGGAATCCGAACTACCGTTTTTAGGCAGGAAAGCTGTTTGCACATAAACGGTAGCAGGCTTTAAAAAGGAGTTTTTGCCTTATTTTGCTAAATGGGCAAAGCTATTGACATAAGGCAGAAACTTAGGCCGGGAACAATCTATTCTGATCTGGCAAAGCAGTTGGACCCATTTAAGAAAAGGAAAGTAGGGGCAGTTACCTTCCTTGTTGATTCAAGCCCTAACGGAAAAGTGAAGGTTTTCATAAATTACCCTGGCCGTAAGGTCTTGAATAGGAACATTAAGAAGCCCAGGGTCAATTCGGTTCATTGGGATTGCTTGTACGACTTCTTGGTAATCCCTTCCTTTAATGGGAAGAAATTAGACCAAAAAGACTTGACTTATAGGAAAATCCTTGTTGACTTTGAGAGCCATAAAAAGCAGAGTGCTCCCTTTTGGAAAGCAGTTTTACTGGTGCTTGAAAATAACAAAGTCCCAGTTCAGACTTTCTCAACACTTAAAGGAATTAATCCAGTCCTATTTTTGTATACCTTAAAATGGTTGTGGCTTCAAGAAGATTTCAATTACCGATTGAATCATAATGACTTTGAGTGCCCAACAAGATATCGCTTACCAACAGGCAAGAGCCTTGGGAGAAAGAAGTTTTTTGCAAGCTTATTGCTCGTGCGAACACCATATTACACAGCAAAAGAGTGCTTTAAACTTTTTAGTTAAAGTACATAGGCAGTTATGTATATCGTATTTAAACTGTGTACTCGTTTAAATATTTAAAAGTTTAAAAGAATATTGCCTTACAAAATGTAGTGTAAAAAGCAACAACAATTAAGTTAGACGTGTAGTGCAAAAACAACAACAGTACAATAGGTAATGTTAAACAAGGTAAAGTTAAGTGTTAGGTATGGCTAAACCAATAAGAGCAACTCCCACCCTTGTTGGTGAGGAAGCATTAAAATTCATTATCAAAATGAAAAAAAGAGATTCTGAAAATAGGATTAGCCAACGGGATAAAGTTCTAATCGAGATAATGCACCGCAACGAGAAGTTGTTTAGAGTCTAAATCTTTTTTGACTCTTCCTTGATGATATCTATTAAATCCTTATACATAGGTATAACTTTTGTCTTTTTCTTTGTTTTCAATGTCTCGAATCCATTTTGTCTATAGAACCTTAGTGGTTTATCCTCTTCTGGTATTTGTTCATCATTTTTTGCGTCTACCGTTATAAATTTACAAGCCGCTATTTTGTGTAAAGTTAGTGCCCTCTTTATCACAAAAGTTAACATTTTTGTGCCTATCCCCCTATGCCTAAACTCTTGGTTAACCCCCATACGCCCTATTTTCAATGCAGGCAATGATTTGTATGATATCCCCCTTCGTATCATCTCATCTTTTTGTATTCTATCAATGTTTATTGCATCGCAACAAATCGTTACATATCCAATTATTTTCTTTTGGCTTCTTGACATCCACAAGTAAGTTTTGTTTATTCCTTCTTTCATTTGGTTCAATGCATCTTCCTTTAGAAACTTTTCTATTTCTGAAATGCATGATTTGAATTCAGCAATAAATGCACTTGTTGAGTCCCCAAGTTCTATAATCTCAATATCATCTTCTGGGAACGGATCCTTTTTCGGTTCTCCAGCCATTCTCTCACTTCAAAAAATTTGCCAGTGGTTCTGGGATATTCTTTATTCTCTCGTTTATTATTTCACAATATTTCTTGTCTATTTCACAGCCAAGATAGTTCCTTCTAAGTTTCTTAGCAACAGCTGCAACTGTGCCAGACCCCATAAATGGGTCAAAAACTAAGTCTCCTTTGTTGCTGCTTGCTTTGATAAAAATTTCAATTAGTTTTTCCGGCAATTGGCAAACATGTTCTGTCTTTTCTTTGCTAACGTTTTTTACAAGGTTGAATTGGAATACGTCATATGGTGCCCTGCCTTTTTTCCCATTTGCAATTAGTTCTTTTATTCTTTTGTCAGTTGGATTTTTGTAAGGCTCTACTATGGTATCTTTATTGAAAACTGTGTTCTTTGTTTTTGTATAAAATAAAATGCTGTGCTGAGTCCTGGTATAATTGGTTGGTGACATTCCAGTGTTTGTTGGGTAGTGCCAAGTCATCCAGCGTTTGAAAACCATTTTCTTATCAAGGAATGGCATAAGGTAAGCATTGTTTTCTGGATAATTGAAAACGTACAAGCTTCCAGTTGGTTTTAGAATTCTGATACATTCTGCAAGCCATGTCTCACACCATTTTATGTAATCCTCTTTTTTCATGTTGTCGTTGTATGAATTGTACTTTTTTCCTATGTTAAACGGCGGGTCGGTTATGACTAGGTCTACAAAGTTGTCCGGTACTTTTGGCATGGCTTTCAGACAATCATCGCCATAAACTTTGTTTATTTCGATTTTCATAACAATCTTAAACTCATTTTACTTTTTCTAACTTTCGAAGCGTCTTTTCCTGTGAAGCTTTGCTATCCAAAATCTGATAGCCTCCTGTTCTTTTCCCCGTACATTTTCACTATTTTGCGCCTGCGAGGTACTATGCCTAGTATTCCTAGTTCTATGCCTTCTTTTAAGTATTCCAAGAATAATTGATGGAATAGTCGATAGTGCCCGTGTTCCACCCTGATAAGAATTCCAGTACTAACTAATTCTCCAATGTATGGTGAAACTCTGTTCGGGGTTTTGTTTAAAGTGCCTGTTATTGATGAAAGTTCTACATCTAATTCGTTAAGTTTTGCAATCGCGATCAAAATTTCTTTTCCCGCTCTGGATGAACGATAAAATAAATTATCAAAGAACTCTTTCGAAATAAATTTGTGTATTTCCACTTTGCAGGCATTGTAATGCTCACTGTTTATTGTGTTTTTTTCTTCTGGTAACTTTTGGAATAGCACATACAAGTAGAGAACAAGGATGTATGGGTGACCTTTGGTTTCCAGGTATAATTGCTTTTTTGCTTCGTCGGTTATAGTTATTTTACTGGTCTCTGTCTTGATTTTAATAAACTCATCCATCTCTAATTCGGAAAGATTACCCAATGTTTCAGTGTGGAAAAAACGCATTATTGGGGATGCCAATTCGGTTGCCTTTCTAGGAAAAGTCATTTTCCCTGATAGCGCCAACATATATTTAGCCTTAAGAGTTTCAATCCTTATGAATGTCTCCCGCAAAAAATCTAGCCCATTGGGTATTGTTTCGATTCTTTCTGCTTCATCAATCATTATTAAAATACAGGAAAAACTTTTAGAAAGACTTTGCCATATTCTGGTTGTCGCATCTACAAAAAAAGGAGTTTCTACTTGTTTTGGTTTTCCAAATTCTCCACTGCGTTTTAGGTTCTCTTCTATTGCTTTTTTGGCTTCGACCGCTACAGTGGTTTTGATAATGCCTAATCTTGATTGTGTTTCGATTTCAGTATACATTTCTAAAAGGATAGTTCGACAAAGTTCGCTTGTAGTTGCTATTTTCCCAGTTGGGTTGCTAGATGTACTAAATATTCTTACAAAAGCGCCCTTTTTTTTTGCTATTTCAGCACACTTTTCAAGTAAGGATGATTTTCCAATCCCCCTTGGGCCATTGATAAGGTAGTTCTTTGGTGCACCGTCAATGGTGTTCTGTACAAAGTTCTCGAATATTGAAAGCTCGCTTTGTCTTCCAACGAATTCTGGCGGCTGCGCTGGCAGGTTAAAATTAAACGGATTTATTCTTGCCATGAAGTATTAGAGAAACGAAAGTATTATATTTATTGCATACAGATAATAGTATTATAAAAAACAAATACTATTGCTGGAAAAAAATAATGCGGCGGTAGGTTAACGGTAGACCGTGGGTCCCCAAAACTTGAGGTCTGGGTTCGAATCCCGGCCGCCGCAGTTAATTTTACAGATGATGTATGTATGCTTTCTTTTTTAAATTATTCCCGTTTTTTCAGCCATTGGCGCATTAAATCCTCAAGAACGTCAGTGTATTTCTTATTCTCATCGATGCAGCGTTTTCGAAATTCTTTCCATGTTGCATCGTTAAAGCTTAACGAAGTTTTGACTTTCCCCATATTGATATACCGAAATACCGTTATATTTAAAAAGCTTTGTCCCCCAATACCTTTATACCGTTATACCGTGATATGACATGTTAAAGAATGTTTCTTGTATTTGGTGTGGTTCTTTTGCCGTTCGTAAAATGGGTAAGCGCAAGACTCGTTTAGGAATAAAGCAGATGTTCTGGTGTAATGAGTGCCAAAGCAAGTTTACTGACGGCAAGATTATTGCGCCTGCTGTTGAACTGGAAATCCACGAGCCAATGCCTCGCTTTACATATTCTCAAAATTGGGTTGCTTACAACCAGGCTCAAACTGAAGAAGGCAGAATGTTCCGGCAGATTTTGTTTGAGTTGTGCACGGCTATTGTTCAGAAGCGTTGTAGGTTTGGCAGACCACGAGCCGACTTGAAGGACTTGGTTTTTTCTATTTGTGACAAGGTTTACACCGGCTTTTCATCAAGGCGTTTGATTTCTGACTTGGAATATGCTAATGCTTTGGATTACATTTCACACGTTCCGCATTTCAACACGTTATTGAATGCAATGCAATCGGAAGAGATTGAACCAATATTGCAGGAACTGGTTAAGGTTTCAAGCAGGCCAATGAAATTCCTGGAGGATACTTACGCTGCTGATTCAACTGGATTTTCAACAGGCATATTCTCTCGCTGGCTGGAAAAAAAATACGGCAAGGACGAAGAGCAGAAAGAACGAGTTTGGGTAAAGGCTCATGCTATGATTGGTACTCGAACAAACGCAATCGCAAGCATTGAAATTACTGAAGGAAACAAAGGCGATTCACCAATGTTTATTCCATTGCTAAATAAAGCGAAGGAGGGCGCCAAGATGCTTGATGTTTGCGCCGACAAAGCATATTCAAGCAAGGCAAACCTTGAAGCAGTTACAAAGCTCGGCGCAATTCCATATATCCCGTTCAAGGATAACACTACTGGAAAGGCTGGCGGCAGCAGGGTGTGGAAAACAATCTACAATTACTTTATCCTACACAAAGACGAGTTCATGGACCACTACCACCAACGTTCTAACGTGGAAAGCACTTTTTCAATGATTAAAAGAAAATTCGGAAACAACGTTCGAAGCAAGACATTTCAAGGAATGAAAAACGAAATACTCGCAAAGGCGGTCGTTCACAACATTTGCTGCCTGATAGCAAGCACATTCGAATTCGGCATCTCACCAGAATTAATTTGGGGAAAGCCAAAAGAACCACAAATTGAAAGCAATGTTTTTAACTTGCAGAGAGGATAATTTTGATATGGGAGAAGATGATAATGGGTTTAAGAAATACAAAACGTTAGACGAACTTTATCGGCATTATGGAAAGAGAATGATGACTTTTCGTGATAATAAAGAAAATTGGGAAGGCAAACCCCCACGCCCATTATCTGGTCCCTTCTTTATTCCAGTTATAAAACCAAAAGTTAAGGTTTTGGTGGTTGGGCACGAGACTTTTGGAGGGTGGGGTTACCCCAAACAAATAAAACGTCGTATAGCGCTCCTTAAATCTGATTATAAAGAAGTTTTTCAAATTTGCCTTGAGAAAGAATTTAAGGAGAACAAAGAAGGGATTGAATCAAAGACTCATGGTTCTCAATTTTGGAAAGCATTTAGGCATTTAAATAGTAAATTTAGGTATAAAAGAAACGAGTGCATTGCTTGGTCTAATCTAAACAGGTTTGATAACGATAAAGATAGAAAAGATAAGTCACTAAAATCCAACAGGTGTGAAAATGAGGAGTATATGGTTAAATGTTTTCCATTATTGCCGTATGAAATTCACATATTAAGGCCAAGCATTGTTATTATTTTTACACAAGACAATACCGATTTGCTTGCTTTGGCTTATGAGAAAATTGGCAAACCACTCAAGAATAATGCTGTTGGGTGTTTGACTCCAAATATGCAGTGGTTAAGAATAAGTTTGCCCGGTTTCAAAGGCAAAGCATACAAGATGTTTCACCCAGAACATATTCGTTGGTCAGGGGGCAAGCTTAAAAGTGCAGAAAAAATTATTGATGCAATAGTAAAAAATTCTAAAATAAAATAGGTAGTAAAAAAACCCTTGAACAAGTTAACCCGTTATTATGCAACTCGCTATCGAATTTGTGCAAGTTTTTTTTGTAGCGACTTTTTGTGCAAAGCTGGTTCGCGGAGCTTTGCACGAATAAGGGTTATAATTTGGATTCCAAACTCCCTTTATTGTGCAGAATGGCTTCTTGCATATTTAGGGGTTTTTTCTGGTTTTTTTGGCTGTTTGTTGGCTTATTAATGAGAATGGCGTAATATTATCGTATGGATAACAAGATTTATTTTACAAGGCACAATAAGGAAAAAGAGGCAAATACTGATGATATTAGGCGGTTTGAAAAGTCTGCGATTGCGGATATTTGCAGGGGAAAAGAGGTTTTCATTATTGAGAAATATCCAAAAAAGTTTTTTCAGCTTGCAACAAGAATCAGGATTGAAAAAGCTGTTGAAACGGTGGCTTCTTTGTCTGCAACCTCCAACGCGCGCTTGTTCAAGGTTATTCTAACCGGCAGCATCTACGGTTAGGTTTTTTATCTTTTTCAGGGCTTTTTGCTTGACTAATTTTGTTGTAACCGCTAGCGAGAGAATTGACTAAGTAAAATTAGAAAAAAGAAAAGTTAGTTCCAGCCGGCTATTTTATGAGCTTGATTTCTATTGCTGAAACTTTTAGTGGATTGCCTTCTTCTGTGGTTATTTGTTCTGTTGAAATGTTTATGCCGTTGATTTTGATGTCTGTGGCAAACTTGTTTTTGACTATTTCAGCAACGTCAACTGCCCTGCTGATTGCTTTTCCCCTTGCTTTTATTGTGACTTCTTTTGCGCCTTGGTTCATTTGCGTGACAACCGCCAGCACATAGGCCATTGTGCCTTTTTTGCCAACAAAAATAGTGTTTTCTTCCGCCATGATTGTTCCTCCTGTTGGTGACGTTTTTCTGTTTTAATTGTCGAAAAAAGAGTATTTAAAAGAATATGAAAAGCCTGAATATTCAAGCCGTTAATTGAAAGAAAAAGATAAAAAAAGAAAAAGAAAGGCTTTTCGATTTTACCTTAGGTATTCCAGGGTGTTCTCGAAAATGCCTTTTGTTTTGCCAGGGTCATAGTTAAAGTAAATTACTTTTCCTATTCCGAACCAGGTTTTTTCAACTATTCCCGGATAGTAAGCGTTGTTTGTCATGTTTTGAATATAGGCTATTTGGTTGCCTGTGGGAGTAACATTGAATGTTTGCAGGAATAACGCCATGTCTGGTTCTGCGGGTGCAATTTCAATGCCTTCCATTATTCTGTGTTTCCAGTCCAAGCGGTAAATTTTTCCGGTTACGTGAACTGGCCTTGTGCAACTTGCAACCATGTCTTTGTCGTAATCGCAGCTCACTGGCATTAGGTCGCCAAAGGTTGCTTGCCAGCCGATTACGTCAACTGCTCCTTGCCTGTAAATGCCAGAGTCTTGCACTACAATCAATTTTCCGCCTTGTTTTACCCATTCTTGGATTGCTTCTCCAAGAGAGCGCGAAACAGTTTTGTCAGCCAAGGTTGATTGGTTTAGCATTACTATTTTGTATTGTGCCAACTGGTCTTTTGGAGCAACACGCATTGAATCAGCTGCCCTCACGCTGTATCTTATTAGGTCGCGGTCTTCGTCCATTATTCTTTTCAAATCGTGGCTCATGTCTCCAATTACTAGCATGCGGATTGGTTCTTTTCCGCCAAAAAACGGAATGTTCCAAAATCCGATTTTGTGGCCAGCATATGCGACAATTATCAAAATGAGAATTAATGGGATTAAGCCTTCAAGGTTTGCAGTCAATCTTGATTTTATGCTTGGCTCTGGATAATATTCTGGTGCTGCCGGTGCTTGTTCTCCTTCAGGATACATTCTTTCACCATCTCCAATTAATTTGTTAACCAATATATTTTCTGTTGCTTTTGTTTAAAAGCCTTTGGTTAATCCTGCAACTATTAATCCTCTTTTATATTTAAATGTTTTGTAAGCTTTTTGGTTTTTTCATCTGAGCATGCCGTAGTAAAGGTTTTCTATTATAGTGAAATATTTGTCTTTGAGTTCCGGGTTAACGAATTGTTCCGGCGGCACTGCATAATATGCCACGCGTTCTCCGTATCCTGATGTTACTATTATTGGGAATGTTGTTCCGTAATCGCGCGTTGGCGCATACTTGTCTTTGTCTGTCGAGCCAGTAGGATAGTTTTCTATTGCATAATTTTTGTTTGCGTCATAATCGCTGATTGCTTTGGTATAATCAGTTCCGCTTGTTCCAATCAAATTGCTGCCCCAGTCAAGCGACAACACGCGCGTGCTTACTGCATCCCCGACTTCTTTTACTATTGCAAAGTCTCCTCGCAATGACAACCCTTGCCTTATTCCATAAACCAATGGGTGTTCTCTTCCAGGGTCTGTAACCAAAATCCCTTGCCAGGGAATTCCAGTGCATCTTTTTACCATGCAAAAGTTTGTAACGTATTGGACTGAAAGGAATTCGTCAAACCTGACTTGGTCGTCTCCTGACCTCCTTGCCCAAGGCCCAAAGGCAGTGTGTTTTTCCCCTTCTGTCACCTCATCTGCATACAACAGCCTGTCTCCTTCTGCCAGTTCTGTTCCAGCGTCTCCAGTCCAAACCAGCCTGCCGCCTTGATTGACATAATCCATGAAAACTTTTAGTTTTCCAGTGCTGATTTTTCTTGCTTTTTCAACTATTATCAGGTCATAGTTTTTCAGGTTTCCCAAATTAATCAAATCAATATTCTGTATTTGTGCCTGCACGTGCACATAGTTTGGGTCTGCAAGCGCGCTTTTCAATAGGTCCGGGTCTCCCATGCCATTATTGCCTGTGACAATCAGAATGCGCGGTTGGCCGCCTTTTGTGACAGACCAATAAACATCGCACCATCCCGGCACAACGCGGCATTTTATGACGCCAGTCCAGGTCAACAAAAACAACAATACTACAATCAGCCCGAGGAAGATTAGCACGTGAGTTGCGTCTTTTGCCCAGTCTCTTTGTACTTGTGCCATAAAAAACAGCTTTACTGTTGTATTTATATTTTTTAACAAATATAAATAGTTTAGCAATCTTTTAACAATAATCGGTTTTTTTGGTGGTTTTGAATGGTTAAATTGACTCAAGGCCCTTCAATCAGCGGGCCAAGCAGCAGCATTGGAATAATGCGGTTTTTTGACGTTGACACAAAAGGCCCAAAATTAACGCCGGAATTCGTTGTCGGCTTGGCGATTGCAGTCATAGTGCTTGTTTTTATAGTAAAATTCATGTTCTTCAGCGGCTGAAAAAAAGACAGTTGTTTAAAATAATTTCTTTTCTTTCAGCACTGCTGCAATGATTGGAAACGCGATTGTAGCGTCACAATTCACATTTGCTGTTTTTCCTGTTTCTGAAATTTTTCCCCAGCTTTTTGCCTCGTGCGTTTGCGCGCCAGAAAGCGAACCGTCAAATTCTGCGGCAGTATTAACATAAACAGCAAAATCCAGGCCGTCGCGCAAAATGTTCAGTCCAATAGTGTGGTGCTTGCTTATTCCCCCGCCCAAAATTATTGCGCCTGTTTTTTCCGCGTTCAGCACTAAGTCTGCGGCGCGTTTCATGTCTGCGGTAACGTCAATGCAAAAGTCTTTTTTGTTTTGCTTGAAAAAATAAAACTGCAATCCTATTGCCCCGTCAGTAATTCCCGGGCAAAAAACAGGAATATTGTTTTTCGCGCACCAATAGAGAAAACTGTTTTTGTCCAGTTTGCTTCCGATAAATTCGTTGAATTCGCTTGGAGAAACGCATTTTTTTTCCGCATACAATTCTTCCAGCCATGGCTTTAGTTTTTTTTCCAGCAAAACGTATCGCTTTGTCGGCACCAGAATGTTGCCCAAGCGGTTTATTCCTTTTTTGTGCAGTTCAGTGTCGTCTTCAAAAAAACTTCCCTGAAAATATGGTTCAAAATTTTTTATTATGTCGTGGTCAATGCTGCCCGCTGTCGTAATTATTGCGTCAATGAATTTTTTTTCGCATAGTTCTTTGATTATTCCGCGCAATCCGCTTGCCATCAGGTTTGCAGTGAAAGAAAAAAACACGGTGGCTTTTTCTTTTTTCATTTGTTCAATTATTGAAACTGCTTGTGCTAAGTGTGTTGCCTGGAAGCCTGTTGAGGCAAATTGTTCCATTAGTCCGCTTGCGGAGTTTTTTTCGCCCAGCTTGATATCTTTGATTTCCTGCATAAGAACCAGTTTTTTGCTTAAAGGAACTCGAAATTGTCTGATTTTTTTCCTTTGAGGCTTTTTAGGCGCTCGTCCGGAACATAATCGATTTTTTTCTTGTCGCTGTTTTCCTTTAATGCGCTTTCTTTTATTGCGTTCATTGAAGAAGCGTCTTTTTTTTCCGGCGCTGGTTTTCCTTGTATTGCCTGTGCGTTTGTCAGCGGATTAATTCCGGATTTGATGCGCCGCACTAGCGCGTTTGCTTCCGCCGCAGTTCCTTCTTTTGGTTCGCCCACAAAGTTGCAGCGAGAGCATTTTTGCAAGCCAGCATGCGGTTGCATTGTGCTTATTCCGCCACAGTTTGGGCAAAACTTAAATTGCATTGCTTTTCGCCACCTTTAGTTCGATATAAAATTCCCTGTCCAAAAGCTTTTCCATCTTTCCCTTTGCTTGCTGAATGCGGGTATTTGTTTCGCTTTCAATCTGTTTTTTGAATTTGCGCAGGAATTTTGCGTCATTGCAGTCAATCAACAGAATTGCTTTTTGTTCCGGCCGCAGCTTTGCTTCTTTTCTTTTTTCCTGCACTCTGCGCCGCAGTTCCTGGAATTCCCACTCGTTTTTCAGTGCCGCGTCTGCTTCAACGTTCAGGCAGATTGTTGTGCCATCAAATTCTTTTTCCGCAAACCCTGTTGCTTTTGGTTTTCTTGTTGCCTCGCTTGCTTTTTTCACGTTTGCAGTTGTTTTGATTATTGGCAAAACTTTTTTGAATTCTTTTCCTGTTTTTGTCACTAAAACAAGTTCTTTGAGAGTCCAGCGCAGTTTCTTTTTCTGCTCTTCGCGCAGCGCGAGTATTGCTTGCGATAGCGCTTTTGCTTTTTCCATTTCTTTTTCGAGTTCCGCGTCAATCCTTTTTTTGTTTGGTGCTGGCAATTGCATCAAGTGTATGCTTTCCGGCATGCGCGCGGAGCGCAAGTGCTGGAAAAAGTATTCTGTAATGTGCGGAGTAATCGGCGCAAGCAGCTTTAACAGCGAGTCAATTGCAATCGAGAGAGTTGAAGCAACGTTTTTTTCTGTTTTTGTTCCAATCCTGCTCCTAATGAGCTTGATGTAAGTGCGGCTCAGTTCTTCCATTACAAAATATTCGATTGCTGCAAGCGCTTTGAAGAACTCGTAATCGTTGTACGCTTTGAGCACTGCTTCCGTGAGAGAATTTGTTTTGCTTAACAGCCAGGCATCTTCCACCTGCAGTTTTGCTGTTTTTGGCTTTTGCGCTTTTTGCAAATCCAATTGCAAATACATGTTTGCGTAATTAATGCTGTTCCAAAGCGTGTTGAAAAACTTGTGAATGTCCTTGAAAGCGCTTTCATCAAAAGCCAGATCGCTGCCGCGCGAATTTTGTATTAAGTAATAACGCAGATAGTCGCGGTTGTATTTTGCAATAATGTCTTTTGGCGAAACAATGTTTCCCTGGCTTTTGCTCATCTTTTTTTTGCCCATGTCCAGCACCATGCCGTGGACTGCAATTGCCTTGAATGGCTTTTCGTCAAAACAAATGACTGACTGGATGAGCTGGGCGTTCCACCATCCGCGCACTTGCTCTGTTGCTTCAATGTTCAAGTCTGCCGGCCAGAATTTTTTGAATAGTTTTTCTGTTGCTGGATATTGCAATGCTGCCCAGCTGCTTGCTCCAGCGTCAAACCAGACATCCAGCACTTCGGGAGTGCGTTTCATTGTTTCCCCGCAATCGCACGGCAAAGTTATTTCGTCTATTTCCGGCTTGTGCAATTCTTTGACTTTTTGCCCGGACAATTTTTCCAATTCCGCAGCGCTTCCAATTACTTTGCGTGCACTGCATTTTTCGCAAACCCAAATCGGCAAAGCAGTGCCCCAATATCTTGCGCGCGAAACAGGCCAGTCGCTTAAAGAATCAATCCAGTTTTTCATTCGCGCTTTCATCCAGTCTGGAACCCAATTGACTGTTTCGTTCAGTTCCAAGAGGCGCGGTTGTATTGCTGAAACCTTTATGAACCATTGCGGCACTGACATCATTAGCAATGGCTGCTTGCAGCGCCAGCAAATCGGGTAATCGTGCGAGTAAGCGTGCTTGTAAACCAACGCGCCGCTTTCCTGCAAATCATTCATTATTTCTTCGTCAACCACGCGCGCTTTTTTTTCAGCATATTTTCCCGCTTCTTTTGTCAATAATCCATTCATTCCGATTGGGGAAATAATCGGCAGTTTTGCTTTTGAGCCTGCATCAAAGTCTTCTTTTCCGTGCCCCGGCGCAGTGTGCACTAATCCAGTTCCGTCTTCTAGATTCACATAGCGTTCGCTCAAAATCACGCGGTAACCGTTCTGCAATTCTTCTTTTGGAATTGAAAGGTTTGGCGACAATGGGTTTTCATATTGCATGCCCTCTAATTCTTTTCCCTTGAATTCTCGTTCGATTGTGAATGCTGCTTCGAGCACCGTCATTAATTGCTGCAATCTGTCTTTTGCAACAATCCAGATTTCTCCATTGCTTAAGCGCGCTTCAGCATAATCAAATTCCGGATGCACCATTACTCCGGTATTGCCTGGCAATGTCCAGGGAGTTGTTGTCCAGATTATCAAATATTTGTTGTTTGTGCCTTTCACTTTGAATTTTACGTAAACGCTCGTGTCAGTCTGTTTTGTGTATTCTATTTCATTGAAAGAAACAGCTGTTTCGCAGTGCGCGCAAACATGCACTGGATATTTTCCCAAATACAACAAGCCTTTTTCGTCAGCTTTTTTGAAAGTCCACCAGGTTGCATTAATGTAATCGTCGCTCAGCGTCAAGTACGGGTCGTCATAATCCAGCCAGGCGCCCAAATCAAAAAATTCTTGGTTTTGAATGCCAATAAATTGCGTTGCAAACTTTCTGCATTCTTCAACAAAATTTTTTACGCCAAAATTTTCAATATCCTGTTTTGTGCGAAAGCCAAGTTTTTGTTCCACCTTGCTTTCAATCGGCACGCCATGCGTGTCATAGCCCGCGCGGTCAAAAACATCGCATGCCTGCATGCGCTTTGAACGGATTGAAACATCCTTCAAAATCTTGTTCAATGCAGTCCCCATGTGAATATAGCCTGTCGCATACGGCGGGCCGTCCATGAAATAGAACGTGCGCTTGTTTTTTGCGCCAGCCTTTTTTGCTTTTTGGTAGATTTTTTTTTCTATCCAAAACTGCTTGACAGCATCTTCTTTTTGCTTATTGTATTCTTCCAAAACCTTTTCTGTCATGATAACCAGTTTGAGTGCATTATCTTTTCAATTTTGTGGGATTGCTTTAGCAATCGCACTTTTGCACCGCCTTAGTTAAAGCGGATGGGCATGGGGAGATTTGAACTCCCGACCGATGGCTCACTTCCGGCTTTTTTCGGAGAAAAAACCCGGGAAAAAAAGGTTTTTTGCTTTGCAAAAAACAATCCCTCGTTTCTCCGAAAAGCGCGGTTATAAGACCATTGCTCCAACCAGACTAAGCTACACGCCCAGCGCGGTTTCGCCCGCGCATGACGAAATACGTCGAGCCATTTTCAATGGCTTATAAGTATGCATGCACGGGGATTTACCGTTAATATATTGAAATAGGGTATTTTTTAAAAAGCGCTTGTTTTGCTGCTTGGCGGCTGTGCTTGAAAATAAAAGAAAAAGAAAGAAAATTAGGATTCAACGATTTTGTGGAACTGCGTTAGCAGTTGCACTTTTGCCGGCTTTAGTGAAAGCCGTTAATCCACTTCGTCGCCGCTTGAGTCGCCCGCGTCGTCGTCAGAGCCAGAGTTGCTGTCTGAGTCTCCGCCGTCAGAGTCACCGCTGGATTCGTTGTTGTTTCTGCGTTGGTATCCGCCGCGATTGAATCCGCCTCTGCGTCCGCCGCCGCCAAATTGGCCTCCGCCGCCGAATCCGCGCTGTTGCTGGAACTCTTTTTCGCTCAAATTGTTTTCCTGGTTGACTTCTGTTATTTCGGCTTCTGCGTCAGCCAAAGTTCCGTATCTGCCAACGTTCAGGCGAAGCGAGTTTTTGAACAGGGAAGTGTAGGCGTTTCCGATTTTGTAGGATTTTCCTATTTCTACTTTGTCTATTCCGTCATCCCACAGCGTCAATAATATTGTGCCTGAAGCGTCTCCAACGAGTGCTTCTGTCACTTTGTGCGTGCTGTTGTCAAGTTTTGAGTTGACCTCTCGGACTTCGTTTTTTTCCAAGACTTTTATTGTTAAATCGACCTTCTTGGAGAAAGGCCTTAGTTCTGAAATCTGCATGAATTCTTTCCTCCGAATGATTGTGATTAGTTGTTTCGGTAAAACAGTGCTTGTTTCGAAGAAACAGGCTAATCCGCCAAAGCGTTTTATCTTTGCCTTGGCTAAAATATTCCTTGGGAAAAGCATATTTAAAGCTATCTCCCGCTCGGGTTTTGCACGTTAATTCTGGGTTGGCACGTAAATTAACCAACGTGCACATAAAATTTCCGCGAAGCAGCAAAGTGCTCCGTTGGGTTGTTTATTCTTTGATTTCAGTGACTTTGCGCGTTTTTTCATTAACAACAAACTTGCCCTGTGGCCCTGGAGGACTGAAGTAAACAATCCACGTGTTGCCATTTCTGTCTGCATTTGCAACAGCTACTGGGTCATAGCCTACCGCCCTAAATGCTGGGTTTTTTTCAATTAAATATTCTATGGTGAGATTGATTGCGTCATCTTTAGTCATTGCTTTTGCTGCCACATTATCCACCTTATTATTATCAGTTGGAGGGGTAACTTTTATATTGGCGTCTTTTATAGTGTCCTTGTTGCTTGTATATGATGTGCAACCAAATAAAAGAATTGAAAACAAAACTAGCGCTCCCAACACCACAACAGATTTTTTCATCATAAAGACCACTCTTTGCAATAGCAGTCAAATTGTTTGTTCAGGCTTCTAGCTTTCTTACTTTTAGCCCGTGGTCTGTTATTTCTACTGGGTGCAAATCTTCTGAGTGTGCTGTTCCGCGCATTTTTATTATGCTTAGCACTCGTTGGAAGCTGACTGCTTTTCTCATGCGCCCCATTAAAATCAGCCCGTCGAACAGGAAGTCTTCCGAGTTGAATTCAATGTTGTCAAAGTCTGTTTTTGTTTTTTCGGCTGTAACAAGCAGCGTTGAGTCTTCGCGCGTCAGTGTTTCAATGAGAGTTAATAATTTTACTTTGAATTCTTTCTGGTCAGTTGTTAAGTATTCCAATGGAGTTATTGAATCTATTGTTATTCTTTTCACGTTGCTTTTTTTGACCATTCTCAATAATTCTTCAGGCGCCATTTCGTAGCCGCGGGCAATCGGCATTTTCATTAATGTTACTAAACCTTTTTTTTCCAAGGGCTCAAAATCCATTCCAAGGCTTTTTGCAATGCTTCGCACTTTTTCAACGCTTTGTTCCGAGGTAACGTATACTCCGCTTTCCCCGAAAAGTTTTGCGCCGTTGTAAATGAATTGCATTGCGAGAATGCTTTTTCCAGCTCCAGGCTCTCCGCTGACTAAAATGCTGCTTCTTGAGGGCAGGCCTTTTATTGCGAATAACTCGTCCAGTCCTTCTGTTCCGCTTTTTGTTGTTTCCATAGCCATTTTTTTATCACATAGATTTAGCGCTTTTTTAGTTTAAATTTCTTTTGGAGAAATCCTGCCTGCGGCTGTGTTTTTTGAAAAGAAAAAGAAAAAAGAAAGAATCAGGATGTATTATTTTTCGGTTTCTCTTTTTATTTCCGCCACTATCTGTTTTGCGTCTTTGAGGAATGCGAGGCCGAATGCTATTCCGAAGATTATTGCTGCTCCCAGCACTACTGCCGTGAAAGCAATTTTGAATACGTCTTCTAGAACGCTAACGTTTATTCCGACTGTGCGCAAGGCCATTATTGCAGCAATGTAGATTATTACTACTTCTACTATTACTGCCACTGTTTTCTTGTATCTGTGCTGCAATGCTTCAATCATGTTCCTTGCGAATCTCGCAATCAGCAATCCGCCAATGAATATTACCAGTGCGCCCAGAACAAGCGGAATATAGTAGACAAGCATTTCGGCAAAGCCCTTGAGCACCTTCATGTTTATGAGGTCAACGGCCTGCGCCAAAAACAGCACTATTACGTACCATTTGATGAAGCTGCCGATGATTACTGAAAGGTGCATGTTTCCAATGGCTGCTTTGAGCTTGTGCTCTTCAACCCATTCGTCTAGTTTTGCGCCCTGTAGTACGCGGACTACTATCTCTTTGACGATTCTTCCGATAATGACGCCGACCAGAATAATGATTAACGCGCCAACAATGCCCGGAATAACCCTTACGGTTTCGTCCCAGATTTTCATTGCCGCATTAACCAATGCGTTTCCTGTTCCAGTAAGCAAGTCGCCCATTAAAGAATCACCGCAAAAAATAGGAAATCGTGGTTTATAAACCTTTCTGGCTTGTTTCCATTATGGCAATGGTTGCTCTGGTTGGAATGAGCGGCGCGGGCAAAACAGAAGCCGCAAGGTTTTTTCTGAAAGCGGGATTTGAAGAGGTTTATTTTGGCGGCATTGTTCTGGATGAAGTGAAAAAGCGCGGCTTGCCATTGAAAGAAGAATTTGAGCGCCCCGTGAGGGAAGAGCTAAGGAAAAAGCACGGCATGGCTGCAATGGCATTGTTGAGCATTCCAAAAATAGAAAAATTGCTTGCGCAAAAAAAGAATGTTTTGATTGAAGACTTGTACAGCTGGCAGGAATTGCTTGTTTTGCGCGAGCGCTTTCCGGAAATAAAACTGATTGCTGTTTTTGCTTCTCCCGCTGTCCGCTACAAGCGCGTGGCAAAACGCCCTGTGCGCCCTCTGGCTGAAAAAGAAGCGCGAGAGCGCGACAAAGAGGAAATTGAAAAGCTTGACAAAGGCGGGCCAATTGCTGTTGCAGATTATACAATAATAAACGAAGGCACAAAAAAAGAGCTTGAAGCAGCAGTAAAAAAAATACTGAAAAAAATCTGAACTAATTTTTATTTTCTCACTCTGTCTCCAACGTGGGATTTTTTGTAAGGGTAATCCGGCAATTGTTCCAGCTCTTCAACAAAAAAATCCGCGTTTTTTCTTCCTTCTTTTGTAACATAAATTGCAGCGATTTTTACTACCGCGCCGTGCGCTTCAAAAATTTTTTTGATTAATGCCGGCCCTTTTCCGGTTGGCAAATCGTCTTCGAGAATCAGCACGCGCTTTCCCGCAATGTTGCCTTGCACGTCATAAGCTAGCCTTCGCTCTTCTCCAATTCGCTCAATGTCAATCGGCCTCACATCATTCAAGCCAAGCGCTTTTGCAATGATTGCTGCCGGAATCAAGCCGCCAACCATGCACGGGGCAAGCACTTCTGGCTTCCAAGCAGAAACTTTTTCAGACAGTTTTTTAATGTCGGAATGCAATTGTTCCCAAGATTTTGAAGGCATGACAAAATAAGTATGGAAAAGCAGAAAAAATGCAAGGTTTAAATATTGTATTACTTGTATTACTTGTAAGATTGGTGGTTTTTTTGTCTTTTGTCGGCATTCGCACTTCAACTATTACTTCGAAAGGCCAGATTGTAATTCCTAGTGACGTGCGCAAATGCGACGGTTTCAAAAGCGGCCAGAAGGTCACTATTTTTGCTTTTGACGATAAGATTGAAATAGTGCCTTTGGGGAACATTGACTGGGAAGCTGAGCGCAAAAAAAATAGGGTTATCTTGCAGAAGGTTGTTGACAAATACGGTTTGCGTGGAAAAAAAATCCGCGAGCTAACGCATGAAGAGCGGGACAAGCTGGCTATGGATTACTTTGAACAAGCTCGGAAGGCGAGTAACAAGGAATAATCTTGTTGGCTTTTTCAAAGTCTTTTTTGTTCCAAGTGATTATTCCATTGCACCCGTTTTTTACTGCTGTTGCAACATGTTCTGCATCAGACAAGTGAATGCCGGTTTGCGTTGCAATATTTCTTGCTTTTGTTTCTTCTGCATTTTCGCAAACATTAAGTAGAACACCAAAAGAGGCAAGGATTTCCTTTACTGCTTCTTTCTCAAGGCAAGCAGCTAATTTTACCTCGTCAAAAAACAGTTCTGAAACAACGAGTTCTGCCCTGCATTCGCGGCAGCATGCAAAAAAGGTTTCAGCATCTTTGAACCGTAAATTGAATGCTCCATCTATCTCGCTGCGGACAAAAGAAATGAAAACATTAGAATCCAGATATAGGCGCATTAAAACAAAAGAAATAGGACAAAAATAAAAACGCGAGAAAATTTCGTCGATTGCAGAATAAAAAAGAAAGGTTGAACACGGATTTTAATCCATGTCCATTCCGCCGCCCATTCCTGGCGGCATTCCGCCTGGTGGCATGCCTGCGCCGCTGGATTTGCTGCTTCCCGCGATTATGTCGTCAATGCGGAGAATCATTTCCGAGACTTCCGAAGCAGATGTTATTGCCTGTGTTTTTACTGCAAGCGGTTCAATGACTTTTTTCAGCTTCATGTTCCAGACTTTTGATTCTATTACGTCAACGCCAAAGTATTTTCCGTCTTTTCCGTTGTGCTTGCTGCGCAGTTCAACTAGAGTGTCAATAGGGTCCATTCCCGCTGTTTCTGCCAGCGTGCGTGGAATTACTTCGAGCACATCAGCGAATGCTTCGACTGCAAGTTGTTCGCGGCCGCCGATTGTTTTTGCAAAGTCGCGCAGTTTCAAAGCAACTTCTATTTCAGCGCTTCCGCCGCCTGTTACTATTTTTCCTACGCGTATTGCTGCGGCGCATGCGCCGGTTGCGTCTTTTACTGCTCTTTCTGCTTCGTCAATGACGTGGTCGCTTCCGCCGCGGATGAGCAAAGAAACCGCCTTTGGGTTTTTGCAGCCTTCAATGAAAGTCATGCTGTCGCCCGCAATCTTCTTTTCTTGCACGAGCGCTGCAGTGCCCAAATCGCTTGCTGACAAGTCTTCGAGCCTGCTCACGAGTTTTGCGCCTGTTGCTTTTGCCAGGGAATCAATGTCGCTTTTTTTTACTCTTCGCACTGCCGCAATGCCTTCTTTTGCAAGGAAATGCTGTGCCATGTCGTCAATGCCTTTTTGGCAGACCAGAACGTTTGCACCGCTTTTCTTTACTATTTCAACCATTCTTTTGAGCATTGTTTCTTCTTGGTCAAGGAAAGCCTGCAATTGGTCAGGGCTGGTAATTTCGATTTTTGCATCTGTTTCTGTTTCTTTGATTTCCAAAGCAGCATCAACCAGCGCGATTTTTGCGTTGTTGATTTTTTTTGGCATGCCGGAGTGAACGATTTCCTTGTCAATTACAATGCCTTTCACCAGCTGGCTGTCGCCGAGGGATGCGCCGGTTTTCTTTTCGACTTTTATTTGGTCAAGGTCAATGATTGTTTTTCCGTTTTCTTCAATTGCCACTTGCCTTACCGCATCAACAACTAGGTCTACAAGCTCTTCAGCCGCTTCGGCACTCTTGCCTGTCATTGAAGTGAGCGCGATTTCGCGCAGCATTTCAACGTCCTTGAAGCTAATTGCGTCCGCTGTTTCGTCATAGAATTCTTTTGCTTTTTTTGCTGCCATTCTGTATCCTTTAATTATAACGCTGGGGTGGATTTCGTCATCCAGCAATTTTTCTGCCTTGTCAAGCAAATTGCCCGCAATAATTACTGCGGTTGTTGTTCCGTCGCCGACTTCGCTGTCCTGTGTCTTTGCAACTTCGACCATCATTTTTCCTATTGGGTGGTCAATGCTCATTTCTTCCAGTATTGTTGCGCCGTCGTTGCTAATCGTAACATCTCCGAGCTCGTCGACAATCATTTTGTCCATGCCTTTTGGGCCAAGCGTGCTTTTTATTGCGTTTGCGACTGCTTTTGCAATCAGGATGTTTATTCGTTGCGCATCGCGCCCGCGCGTGCGTTTTGTTCCGTCACTCAAAAAAACCACTGGTTGTTGTGTTGCTTCAGACATTCAAAATCACTCCTTTTAAAATCAAAAAACTGGCTATAATAAATAGGATTAATTAAGATTTTTGATGGGCAAATAGTTTAAAAAGCTATTGCGTTTTTGGCTGGATATGCGCGTGAAAAAGAGCATTAAAAATTCCTTTCGTCCAAATCTAAAGCATGGCTCTTTCTGATTTTCTTGAAGCGCGCGGCCTTGCGCTCGTGCAAAAGATTTCCAAAGGATACAGCGCGGACGTGTTCCTCGTGCGGAATGCCTCCGGCGAAAGCTTTGCCTTGAAAGCCGAGAAGGCAAAGTCACGCCGCATTGATATGGTTAAAAAAGAGGCTGAAAACCTGTGCCTTGCAAACTCTGTCGGCGTCGGGCCAAAGCTGGTTGGTTTTGATTTGCGGGCAAAATGCATTTTGATGGAGTTTATTGACGGCAAGCCGTTTTTCAAATGGCTGTTTGAAGACTCGCCAAGCAAAAAGCAGCTGGCTGTTTTTTTGGACGATTTGCTTTTGCAGGCAAAAAAGCTTGATGCGCTTGGCTTGAGCCACAGCCAGCTTGCTGGAAAAGGCGCAAACATTCTTGTGCGCAATGGCTTGCCTGTAATTGTTGATTTTGAAAAGGCAAGCGCAAACCGCAAGGCAAAGAATGTTTCGCAGTTGAATGGCTTTTTGTTCCAGAATCCGCACGGCAAGATTGCAAAGCGCGTTGGAGAAATTTTGCGCGATTAAATTGCCTGTGCTTTAGCTTTAAAATATGCTTTCTTCATTTTTTGGTGCGGATGATAACCGCTTTTTTCAGCTTGTTTAACCGTTTTTTTCGCAGCAGCGCCCGCGAGATTGTGGTTCCGAAAAAAAAGCCCGGAAAAAAAAGGATTGTTTTCATAAACCATGAGGAGTCATTAACGGGCGCGCCGCGGGTTCTTTTTGAGATTGCAAGCAGCATGAAAAAAGATTTTGATGTTGTTGTTGTTTCGCTTTCGCGCGGGCAAATGCACGAAGATTTTGCCAAAACATTTCCAGTGATAATTTACCCCGGCGAATCATTATGCGGCATTAATGGGCGCGAGCAGAAGGCAATTGCAGTTCTTTCCGCGGCAAAGCCTGATTTGGTTTACGCGAACACTGTTTGTGCTTTTCCCTATGCCTCTGAGGCAAAGAAAATGGGAATCCCGGTAATCTTTCACGTGCATGAGCTTGAAGGGGTTTTCAGGTCTGTTTTGGGAAAGCAACAGATAAATTCTTTCCGTAATTCTGCGGACTTTTTTATCGCTGTTTCAGACGCAATGCGCGATTTTTTGGTTGATTGCTGCAAATGCAAGCCATCCCGCGTTGTGGTTGCTAATGCGTTTATTTCTTGTGCGGATGTTTTGCAAAAATCCAGAGAGTTGCCGGGCAAGGTTGTTGACAGCGAGATTAAAAGGCAGCCTGGCGAAACTCTTGTTCTTGCGCTTGGCACTGCAGAAGAAAGAAAAGGCACTGATTTTTTTGTTGCAGCCCACAAGCTTCTCGCGGAAAAAGGCAAAGGGCATTTCAGGTTTGTTTGGGTTGGAGACACTTCCCGTGCTTCCCCTGAAATAAAGAAAGCCATAAACAGCAGATTGCCAGGCTGTGTTTTTTTAGGCGAGCGCAAAAACCCGTTTCCATTCGTAAAACGCGCAGATATTTTTGTTCTGCCTTCAAGAGAAGACCCTTTTCCGCTGGTGGTTTTGGAGGCAATGGCTCTTGAAAAGCCAGTGATTGCCTTTAAAAATTCCGGTTGCGCGCCAGTAATTGAAAAGCACGATTGCGGCATTGTTCCATCTGAAATCAGTGCTATTGCATTGGCAAAAGCGGTTGCGGCTTTGTCCAGCAATAAAAAACTGCTGAAAAGATTTTTTGGAAATTGCAGGAAAGTTTCGAAAAAATACGATGCCGGCGTTATTTTGCCAAAAATACGCCGCATTGTCAAGAAAGCTCTTTCTAAAAAAACAAGGTGATTTTATACCTTGAATTTTCGCTCTATTTCGCTTATGAGAACGTCGCATGAAAGCTTTATTGCTTCCAGTTGCTTGATAATGCGGATTTTTTCTATTTCAATGTCTCCCACGTTTTCGTATGTTTCTATTGCCTCTCGGAACATGCCGCCGTCAATGTAAGAGTACGGGTGCGCGTCCATTTTTTTTGCAATGCGCTGAATCAGCTTGCCTAACCAGATGTTCAGCCCTTGTTTTACCGGCCCTTTAATCTGCTTGCCTGAATCCAGGTGCTTTCGCAAGGCGCGCGTTATTGTTGCTTTTGGAAAAGGCGGTTCTTCGCCTTCCAGGGAAATAGTCTTGACTTTTTTCTTTGATGTTTCGTCAATGAAATTGATTATTGAATCGCAATTGTCCTTGACCGCGTTGAGTTTTTGGACCATTTCATTTTTTTCCTCGTCAATGTTCTGTATGAACTCGTAGGGTGCAATGGATTCTTTCAGCATTTCATAGCTTGCGAAAGTATATGGTTGCGCGTTCATTTTTGCGCCTAATCTTTCAATCATTTTTGCGAGCCAGAGGTTTAGTTCGTCTTTTACTTGGCCCTTGATTTGCTTGCCTTTGGAGAGGTTTTTGCGCAGCATGTTCACTATTGTCGCGCGCGGAAAAGGCAGTTTGCTTTCAGGCAATTCTCCGTTGCTTTCTTCAATTGCCTCTATTTCTTGCCCTGTTGCCTGCTTGCTTTGAACATCTTCCAAAGCAGGCTCTTCGGCATCTTCTTCTTCGGTTTCGTCCGCTGCCTCTGTTTTCTCTGTTATTTCTTTTGCTTTCTTCAAAAAAACGCCCCCAAAAATCATTATGTTGCAATAAAGAATCCGACAGAAATAGTGTGCGGCATTCATTTTTTAAAGCCTACTATGGCAAAAAAACACTTGCTTTAAAAAGGCTGGAATTTCAGCCAAATCCAGCTTTTTTGGCAAGAATCCATAGGCCAATCTGGGGATATTGGCTTTTTGCAACCGGCATTGTGGAACAAAGCATCCAGCAATTGCCGCATTTTTCCGCGAGCTTTTTTGCCTTTTTGCAGTCAATTTTTTTTCCCAGTTCCCCGATTTTTTCTTTCAGCACATTGCAGGCAAAAATTTTGCCCGCTGCATCAATAAAACAGCTGTCGCGCGCCGCACTGCAGGGAACAGCGCGCTTGCCTGTTATTGCAAAATCCGCGCAGGCGTTTTCATACCACGCGCGGAACAATTGCCTCGCGCTTTTTGTTTGCAATTGTGCGGCAATCACTTTTTCCAGTTCGCTTTCAAGCAGCCCGGTGTTTTTTATTTTCGGGTTTTTTTTGCGGAAATAAAAATCAGAGCTTTGCGCCAGAACAAAACTGTAATCCCACCCATTCTTTTTTGCCAGTTCAAACACCGCAAAGATTTCGTGCAAGTTTTTTTCCTGCGCAGTGAAGGCAATTCCCAAATCCCGCACTCCGATTTTTTCCAGCGCGCGCAGTGTTGCAATCGCTTTTTTGAAAGCGCCTTTTACCCCCCTAATCCTGTCGTGGGTTTTTTGCGTGCCATCAATTGACACGCGCACTGCCGCTTTTGGAAAAAGCTTTTTTATTTTGCGCATGTCGGAAACAATTTTTTTTGTCAATAATCCGTTCGTGGAAAAAACAAGTTTTGCTTTTGGGCATGCCTTTTTGATGTTTTCCACTATTTCCGGCAAATCCTTTCGCAGGAAGGGCTCGCCGCCGCTGACGTTTATTTCTTTCAGCGTGCGCGGTAGTTCTGCAAACTCGCTTGCCTGCAATTCTTTTTCACGATTGCTTTTGCTGTAGCGCCAGATGTTGCACATTGCGCAGCGAGAATTGCACCTGCTTGTTATTGCCAAAACAGCGTTTGCCAGTGCCATTTTTTTCACTTGTATTCTTTCCTTAGTTTTTCCAGCGTTCCTTGTTTTATTGCTTCGCGGGCTTTTCTGATGAGGTTTTGCGTGAAGAAAAGATTGTGCAATGTCAAATATTTTTGGCTGTTTTCCTCGCGCGTGCGAACCAAATGGTGCAAATAGCTGCGCGTGTGCTGCCTGCAGACAACGCATCCGCAATCTTTGTCCAAGGGCTTTGTGTCAAGCCGGAAGGCAGAGTTTTTCAAATGCAGGTTGCCTTTTTTTGTTATTGCAGTTCCGTGCCTTGCAATGCGCGCGGGAAAACAACTGTCAAAAATGTCAATGCCCGCGGCAATGCAGTCCAATAATTCTTTTGCAGAGCCAACGCCCATGAGATATCTTGGAAGCTGTTCCGGCGCTGCTTTTTCCGCAACGCGGACTGTTTCAAGCATGAGTTTTTCGCTTTCTCCAACGCATAATCCGCCGAAGGCAATTCCGTCAAAGCCAATTTCTGAAATTTTGCGCGTGCTTTGTGTGCGCAATTTTTTGCTTGTTCCGCCCTGCGAAATTCCGAACAATAATTGTTTTTTGTTTTTGTGCGCCTGCCTGCAGCGTTCCGCCCATCTGCTTGTGTGCGCAGCGCTTTCCTGCAGCCTTTTTGTGTTGCTTCCGTAATGCGGAACGTCGTCAAGGCACATTGCAACATCGCTGCCCAAAGCGTTTTGTATTTCAATGCTTTTTTCCGGAGTGAACAACTGCACTTTTCCGTTGTATGGGTTGCGGAAGTGCACGCCTTTTTCTTCCAATTTTATGCAGAATTCTTTTGACAATACCTGGAAGCCGCCGCTGTCAGTGAAAATTCCTTTTTGCCAGTTGATGAAGCCGTGCAATCCAGAGTGCTTTTTTATTACTTGCAATCCCGGCTTTAGCCAGAGCACAAACGCATTGCTGATAATGCATTCTGTGCCGGTTGCTTCCAATTCTGTCTGCGTGAGCCATTTTGCACTGCCTTTTGTTGCAACAGGCATGAAAAAAGGCGTTTCAATTTCTCCGTGCGCTGTTTTTAGCGCTCCGTTGCGCGCCCTGCCGCTTGTTGCATTGATTTTGAATTGCATTATTAAAACACTCATAATCGCCTTTTTAACGCTATTTTTGCTGTTTTTTTGGGTTTGTTTTTTAAAGGCTTTTGGCTGGAATCCTATTAAATTTTTCAATTTGGAGGTTGTGTTATGGCTGAAGTTTTGGTTGTTGCATCAAAAGTAAAAGACGCTGTGAAAAGCGCAGGCATGAACTGCGGCGGAGACTTCGTTGACGAATTGAGCAAGAATGTTGCAGAAATGATTAAAAAAGCCGCTCACAGGTCAAAAGAAAACGGAAGAAAAACAGTCCGCGCTTGCGACTTGTAATTCGGCTTTTCTTGGAAAGACCAGATTTTTGCATTTGGCAAAAATGGGCACAATTTGTTTGCCAAACTGCGAAACCAGGGAAAAGAAAGGTTTTTGCTTTGCAAAAACATTTTTCTTTTCTATTTCTTTCAGTATCCTTCTACTCCGAGTTTTTTCCAGCTTCTTTTGAAAAGATATGCTGCAATGAATTGGAGAATCATTGCAAAACCCAAAACATATGCCAACGGCAATAATTCTATTGTGCCGTTTACCCAGAGAGTCCTGACCAAATCCAGTGCCTGGAATACCGGGTTTATTTCCGCAATCAGCCTGAGGTTTATCAAGCCGGCAAAATCAGTCGGGAATATTGTCAGCGGATAGTAAAAGCACGAGAAAAGATTCCAGCCCATGTTTGCGTATGCAAAAAAGTTTGAGAATCCTTCTTTTGAAAGGAAAATGCTCCCCCAAATCAGGCCAAACGCCAGGCAGATGGCATAAACCATCAGCATTATTGCAATGACTGCAACGAACGCCGGCAGGCTGATTGGCTTTACAATAAAGGTTATTGCAAGGAACAGCAATATTGCCGGAAGGTTTCTTATTATTTCACTCAGGCCAATGCCGATAACGTAAGAAAAAATGTTTGTGGGCGAAATGAACAATGCGTCGATTGTTTTCCAGTATTTTTCAGCACCGAATCTGCTGACAAAGCTAATGCATCCCATGCTGAAGACAGTGAATACAAACATTCCCGCGCTCAAAAAAACAATGTATGTTTCTTGTGTTATTTCCCCGAATTGTTCCGCGCCAGCAAAGTTCCAAAAGCCGTAATAAATCAAAAAAATCGGGATTATTCTAGAAAGAGGGCCGACAAAGCTTTCCAGGAGAAAGCCTATTTTGAACCGTGTCATCAGCGCGATTTCTTTTTCGTTGAATGCAAGAATGTCTGCAAAGAATTTAATCAATCAGCCCACCTTTTGGAAAATATTTTTCTAGCTTGTCGCTTGAATCGATTCCTACAAGCTTTCCTTCTTTCAAAATAGCGATTTTTTCGCAGGTTTCCTTCAGGTCGAGGAAAGAATGGCTCGATAACACTATTGTTTTGTCCATTTCGCTGATTTTTTCCCTGATTTGCTTTGAAACCCAAGGGTCGAGGCCCTGCGTTGGCTCGTCCAAAAAAAGTATTTCGGGGTCATGCACCAGCGCGCGGGCAAGCGCGAGCTTTGTTTTCATTCCAAGCGAATAGTGTTCAACGTAATCGTACAGCCATTCTTCTTTGAGGTCAACTAGCCTTGCAAGCTCTTTTATCCGCTTGTCAATGTTTTTTACTCCGTATAATTTTGCAAAATATTTCAGGTTTGCATAGCCAGTCATGCGGAAATAAATCATGGAACTGCTTAACATCACTCCAATTTTTTGTAGCTCTTCTTCCGTTTTTTTTCCGTTAATCAGCACGCTGCCTGTTGTTGGCTGCAATAGGCCGCACAATAATTTTATGAGCGTGGTTTTTCCCGAGCCGTTCGGACCGAGCAAGCCGAGTGTTTTGCCTTTTTCGACTGCTATTGAAACATCATCAATTGCGCGGATTTTTTTGTATTTCTGCAAAACAAAATTTAACAAAAACCTTCCTTTCTTCATTGACTTGAATTCTTTCGTGAGGCTAATTCCCTCTATTGTGGCTACCACAAAAAAACCTTTCTTTGAGAAAACAAAAATTATGGCACCAGCCGTTTCATTTCGTAATAGTTTATTTCGTCCTCGCTGTCGACAATTGACAGTATTGCAGTTGTTTTGAGGTTTTGCGCTAGGCGCACCATTCTGCTCAACTGCTGCATTGACAGCTTTTCGCTTTGCGTGTTCACTTCAATTACCCACTGCGAATGCTCTTCGCCGGGCTTTTTGCCTCGCGGATAAACCCGAAAATCAAATCCAAACTTCAACCCTGTTTTTACGCAGTAACCCCGCTCGCGCAAATCGCAAAAAACCAAAAACTTGCTGTAAAATTTTTTGTCTGCTTTTTCCCCGAGCGAAAGCAGCTTTTCCTTCTTCAATTTTTTTCCTTTTGCATCCTTGACGCTCAGCTTGTTTTTTTCAACCAAAAAAATCGCTTCAAACAAATCAAGCACTAGTTCTCGCTCTTTCCTCTCGCCAAAGCCCTTTTGAATCAATTGGTCCCGCAGCCTTTGCTCTGAAACAATAACCTTGTTCTCAACCAACAAAACCATTCAATCACCTTTTGTGCAACAATTCAATCGGGCAAAAACAATAAAACACTTCACTTGCGCTCATTCGTTGTACCATACCGCATTGACAATCCAAACCATCAAGGCAAAAACGTCCAAGCCAATGAGCGTCCAGCCGGCAACGCTCAACGCAATATTCGTGAAAAAGCCCGAAACAATGTTTGTTGCGGCAAACAGCAAGCCATAGCCTGCCGCAAAAACCGCTGAAAACTTTGCAATAAAACTGACGAACCCCATGTCATATAATTAAAAATCCTAGGTGATTTATTAAGGTATTGCAAAAACTAGTCCTTCAAAAGATACTTATCAAGCTTTGACCTCGCCTTTTCTCTTTCTTCCTGGTGCCTTTTCAGAAATGCATTGATTTTTTCTATCAGAATTTGTTTTAATTCAGAAGTCAAAAGTTTTCCAGACTTATAATCATCATGTATTTGCTGGAGTTTTTTGTCATCCGGCTCAAAAAACAGCCTTAAGTATTGATATGACACATCCACGTCGGGATTTCCTCCCTTCTTCCTATGCTCTTCAATTGTTGCCTGTCCTCCGGAAAAAGCGTATTTTTTTATTTTCCTTTCAACCACTTCGGGGGAATCAGTAGTATAAATTGTGCTTTCCGGAACTGAAGCAGACATTTTTGCATCAGGCCCTAAAAGCGAAGGCACCATTATATTATGGATGACCGCGGGCTTATATTTTCCAATCTTTGGAGCAATATCCCGCGTAATCCTAAAATGCGGGTCTTGGTCAACACCAAGCGGAATCAGGCAGGGCTTGTTTTCAAGAAAACAAGGAGCCGACTGGATGCTGGTGTAAAAAATCAGTCCCACATTTGTTTCGGGAGTAAAACCAAAAACTGCTTTTGTAGTAGAAAAATTCAGTTTCTTTGCAATTTCTAGCGCAAGGGGATAAAGCCGCTTGATGTTTTCAGTGTCAATAATTATTTTTGTTTTTTCCGGGTCAAAACCAAGTGCAATTACATCCAATGCATTCTCAACGGCAAGCTTCTTTGTTTTTTCCTGCGAAAGATCCTTTTTCAAAAGAAACTTTTCATCATCAGTCAACTGAAAATACAGTCTTGCGCCAAACTTGTCCTGCAACCACTTGCAAAAAACCCACGGCACAAGATGCCCAATGTGCACGCTTTCACTCGGTCCCCTGCCAGTGTAAAGAAAAAACTTGTTTCCTTTTTCAAATTCATCAAGTATCCAATTAAGATCCCTGTGCGAAAAGAAGATTCCACGGCGGAGCATGAAATGCAAATCGCCAGCGTGCTTTTCTATCCTGGACAATAACCTTGGATTAATTCGCTCAGTGCCAAATTCTTTCACAAGCTTGTCATAATCAATTTTGCCGCTGACTTCGTACGGAGTAACTTTAAAATCTTTCATGATTCTATAAAAAGAAAGAATGTTTTTAAATACCGATTTCCCGGATAAATCAGAAAAACCGTTAGAAAATAAAAGGTTTGCTAAGCATATGCCAATATAGTGGAACTATGGCAGAAAACAAAGATTGCATTTTTTGCAAGATTGCAAATGGCAACATTCCTGCGGCAAAAATCTGGGAAGACAAAGAGTTCCTTGCAATTCTGGACATTAACCCGAACATGAAAGGCATGGCTTTGGTTTTGCCAAAAAAGCATTTTGATTCCTATGTTTTTGACATGCCAAAAAAGCATTTTGATGCTTTTATGGATGCAACGCGCGCGGTTGCGCGCCTGCTCGAAAAAGCCTTTGGCACTCCGCGGGTTGCAATGGTAATGGAAGGCATGGGCGTGAACCATGCGCACATAAAGCTTTATCCCCTGCACGGCGTGAAGGAAAAGTTTGTTGAAACCTGGGCAAAAGAAAAAGTTTTTTTTGAAAAATACGAGGGCTATTTGACCACGCAACTCGGGCCAAAAGCAGATGTTGCAGAACTAAAACTGCTTGCCGAAGAAATCCGAAAGAAAGCCCAATAATCGCTTTTTTGTTTTTTAACGCGCGCGCAGTTTGAGCAGTTCTCTCAAGGACAGGCTGATTTTTGTGGTTATTTTTGCGTCTATTTCAGCAAACAGTTTTCTGAACCGCCTCTGTGTTTTGTATGCCCACAATCCCTGCGATTTCCCAGGCTTTTTTGCACGCGGCCTTTTTTCCAAATCAATTTTGCCGGCTTTTTTAAGGTTTTTTTTCCATTCGCCGTGGAAATAATTGCCGCTTGTCCACGGTTCATTCCCGCACGCTGAAAACATGTGCAAAACCGCGCTGTGCTCCGGCAAGTCCAAGCCGGACTCCAGCACAACAGTGTAAGCATTGTATTTGCAAGGCAATTTTTTCCATTTTTTGTAAAAGAAAAGGTTGAGTGCTGTTTGGTCCGCGTTTTGGTGTATTTTCCAGTATTTTGCAAACATTTTTTTTATTCCCGCAAAAGTGTTGTTTTTTATTATGCCAGTGCTGAATGCCAAAACCCCGGTGTTGAACGACACTGTTTTGAAGTCGTATTTTTTGGCGGTTTTTTTTAACAATTCCTTTTCTTCTTTTGTTTTTGGTTCTGTAAATTCTCCCGCCAGCGGCTTGTTAAAAATGTCCGGGACAGCAGCCAATCCTTTGGCTTTCGCGAGTTTTTCCAGCGAGCCCCTTACAATGATGTCGCTGTCTAGAAACACCACGTTGCCCCATCTTTTGAATTGCTTTGAAAACAAATAAAACTTGCTGAGCAACACATTCGGGCGCTTTCTGATTTTCTTAAACACTGGCTTGCACGGCATTATCAAAATGTTTTTTTTCCTGAACCAGCCCAATTCGCTTTCCGGAATTTCGTGCGCCAGCAATAAGTAATCGCCTTTCCAGCCGGAATTGAAATAAACGCTGGAAAAAAGCTGTTTTGCCTGTGCCACAAATTTTTCGTTTGCCAGAGTAACCAGCACTGCCCCGCGCATAATTTCCAGTCTCCATTTTCTCCAGAACCCGAGAGAAGCAATCCGCCTTGTTCAGGCTTTTCCAATGCCAAAATTTTCTTCCTTTGCTGGCTTTTGTTCCGCTGCCGCGAATGTTTCAACCTTGTTTGCAAGGCTTTTTTTCAGGCACTTTACAAGGCTTTTGAAATACTCGTTGTCCTGTTCTAACAAAAAAACCTTGTCGGCTTTCTGCAGGATTGCAATGTGCTCTATTTTTGTTTCAGTGTCGCCCCATTCCACTATCTCTTTTGCGCGCTTGCCGTGCTCAACCAAAAATTTTTTAATCTGTTCAATCAATGCAGTGCCCTGCATTATTTCGCTTGCTGCAAACCCGAACTGGCCGACCATTTCTTTCTTGTCAATTACCAGCAGCAGGGTTATTTCTTTTGCGCCTTCTGTTGCTTTCTGCAAAAACAATTCGTTGTTTTCCTTTTTTGAAACGAGCGGAATCAAAACCCGCAATTCCTTCATCAAACCACTTTTTGCTTCAGTCAATGTAACAAACCATTTCTTTTTTTTTCTCAAACGCTGTGCCGTCTTCCTTCAAAAACTCGCACGCTATTCTCACTGGCGTCAGGCCGATGCCTAACGCTTTAGCTATTTCCTGCATTGAGCAATTCTTTTTTTGCGCAAGGAACGCGGAAACTTTCTCTTTCAGGGATTCAAGCAAGCCTGTTTCAATAATGTAAAAGCTCCCGTCAAAGCTCTTTATGCCTTTTATTTCCCCGCTCTTTATGCGCTCTTCCAGTTCCTCGCTAATGCGCTTTGCGCGCTCTTCGTTTCTAACAACCAAAAAACCATTGCTTGCCAGATTGTAATCCTCTATGTTCTGCTTGTCCACGAGTTCTTTTGCAGGCTGTTTTTTCTTTGACTGGTCTTCGGGCAGTTTGTAAACAGCTTTTTTGTAGCTAGGGTCCAGCTTGAACCTGACAATCCTGCCCTGTTTTAACAACTGCTCGAATTTTTCCAGCTCTTTTTCATCCAGGCTTTTTTCAAAAACCCCTTCAACGCGCTCTTTCAGGCTTTTCTTTTTCAACAAGCCAAAAATCTTTTGCGCTGTTTCATCAATCTGCAGCAATTGCTTCTCGTTTTCCTTTTCCGACAAAATCCAAATTCCGTTTTTTATTTTCAACAATTCGAATTCTTTTGCAGCATCAATTCCCAATGCTTTCAATTCCGAGTCGCCCAATGCTGCCGCAAAAGATTTTCCTTTTATTATAGCCAAAGCCACACCAAAAGGATTGTCTAAAAAAAGGATTAAAAATAGGATTCAATTTGGCACAGTAAAACAGGGAATTGCCGGAAAAGCCCTGCTGTTTAGAAAAAACTAAAAAGCAAGTTCTGCTTTTTGCCTTTGCGTTATTTCTTTGCAGGCCATTTAGGGGCCTGCTGCACGACAGTTGTTTCTTTTTTGCCAGCAAACGCGCCAAGCAAAGTGTTCCAAAACCCCTTGCCGGTTGCCTTTGTTGTTTCAGCAACAGCCTCTGCCTGCTCTTCCGCAGGCGCAATAATGCTCACATTCGGCCTTTGAATCGAAGCATAATATTTGTCTTCCATTCTTGACTTGTAAACATCGCGCCGCTTTGCCGGATAAGGCACAAAACTCTGTTCTTTCCTATATCTTCCCCAAAATGTCATGAAAGGTCACCACTATAAAGTTGCAGCCAAGAACTTTTAACTGTTGCGTTGTTTAAAAGCGTTAAACATAACAAGGAAATGCTGCTGTTTGCCGTAAAAAACAAATGTTTAAGTATGGTTACCTATAGCATACTATAGGTAATTATGACTATTCGCACTACGACAATTCAGGTTCCTGTCAAGCTTAAAAAAGAGCTTGATGCTTTCAAAGACCATAAAAACGAGCCTTATGCTGACGTAATAAGCAAGCTCATTTGCATTGTCAGAGAAGACGAGGAATCCAAGCTTGAACTTTCTGGGGAAACCCTTGCAGGTATCAGAGAGGCCAGAGAGGACATGAAGGCAGGCAGGGTATTTTCTTCCAAACAAATAAAAGAAGAGCTGGGCTTGTGAATGCCTTTCGAAGTAATCTGGACAGCAAGGGCTAAAAAGGACTTGAAACTTGTTGACAAGCCAATTGCAGGAAGAATCCTCAGGAAAGTTGACTCTCTTGGAGAACTAGATGTTGTTTTTCTTGAAAAGGTTGTCGGAAAAGATTTCTACAAGTTTCGGATTGGCTCTTACAGAGTATTAATTGACAAATTTTCTGCAACCGGCAAGCTTCTCATTTTGCGGGTAAAGCACAGGAGAAACGCTTACAAAAACATCTAAGCTTTCCACGCTTATTTTATATTCTTCACAAAATTATACGCGTTCACGCCGGCAATTGCGCCCTGGCCTGCTGCAACAACTGTTTGCGCCAAATTGCCAATAATGTCGCCAGCGGCAAACACTCCTGGAACACTGGTTTCGCAATTTTCATTAACGACAATATAGCCTTTTTCATTCAGCTTCATGCCAAAAGATTTTGCCAGCTCGTTTTGGGGGGATAATCCAACGTAAATGAAAACCCCGTCCACAGAAAGCGTTTCTTCTTTTCCGCTTGCGCGGTTCTTTATGCGAATGCCGGTAACGTTTTCTTTTCCCAAAATTTCCTTTACTTCAGTATTTGTGATTGTTTTGATTTTTGTTTTTTTCAATTGTTCTTTGTAAATTTCGTCGCAATTCAATTGCGGCAAAAACTCTATCAAAAAAGTTTCTGCGGCAATTTCGTCAAAATATTGCGCTATTGTCACTCCGGAATTTCCTCCCCCAACCACTGCCACGCGCTGTTTGCGAAAAAACGGCCCGTCGCAGGTTGCACAATACGAAACGCCTTTTCCGTACAATTCTCTCTCTCCGGGAACATTCAGCATTTTGTATTTTGTGCCAGTTGCCAAAATTATTGCTTTTGACTGGATTGTTTCGTTGTCTGTTTTTGTTTCAAAACCGCTTGCTGTTTTTTTTATTTCCTGCACGTGCGTGGCTTCTTTTATCTGCACGCCAAAGCTTTCCGCCTGCGCGCGCATCAATTGCATTAATTCTTTTCCTTTCACTTTTCCGAAGCCTGGATAGTTTTCCATGCAAATAGAGTTTGCCGTCTGGCCACCCGCGCTGCCTTTCTCCAAAACAATTGCTTTCAGGTTCTTGCGCGCGGCATAAATTGCTGCAGTCAATCCTGCAGCTCCAGCGCCAATGATGCAGATGTCGAAGGAGTTTTTTTCCATTTTTTGTGCCTCGCTTAAAGCAGTTCTTTGAATTGTTCCGGTGTCAGTTCTATTGTTTTGAGTATTTGGTGCAATGTTCCTTTTTTCAATGTTTTGTGCAGTGGAATTATTAGGAGTTTTTCTCCTTTTGTGAGGATTAGGTGGCTTCCTTTTTGGCGCTTGAACTCAAAACCGATTTTTAACGCGACTTTCAGGCAATCGTTGCCGGAAGCAACTGGCATTTTCATGAAACCACTGATTCAATAACACTGACTCTTGCAATTGCTTTTTGGGCTTTTTTCTTTCCCAACTCTTCCAAATAAAGCTCCTTAGCCTCTTCAATGTTCTTTAGAGATTCGGCCTTTGTTTCTCCTTGGGAAACACAGCCAGGCAATTCCGGAATATAAACAGTATAACCTCCCTCTTTTTGCTTTTCCAAAACAATATGCAACTTCAATCCAACCACCAAACAAATATTAGCCAAACAACAATAAAAAGCTTTTCAAAATCCGGCAAAATGCGCAGCAGTCAATCCCGCTGCTCCAGCGCCAATGATGCAGATGTCTGTTTCTTTCATAAAACCAGAATTGCACGGAAACCTTTAAAAATGACAAAGAATTAATAAATACAATTAAACAGAATTAATTAAAGAAAGTTAAGACGGGATTCTATGCAAAAAAAAATTATTTTGATTTTTGCGTTTTTTCTAGTTTTTTTTATTAGCGTTTATGCCAATTCTACTGTTACTGACTTTAAGGTTCTGCTTGGAACATATGACCCGGACACTAAAACGCTTGCCCCTACTGGCGGAAAAGGTTTCCACTTGGATGAATGGTATAATAAAGATTCAACTTTTCTTTTAAGGATACTTGACACTAAAACAAGAAAGCAAATAACTATTGGAAAAGTAGTAGTTACCAGCAATACTACTCTGGAAGTATTTGAAGCAGCATATAAAGGAAGCCGAGAACCAACTTATCCTGAAGGGACAACAATTATGAACAACCACACTGTCTGGAATATGTGGAGTTATGCTGATTCGAAGATTGACGCAATAGTGGATATAGAGACAGAAGCTGGGGATAGCACTCCAGAAGCAATGAACATTTTCAATATTAGGATAACTGCCGGCAAGGATGCTGTTGTAAAAAAAATTCTTGAAAGTTATTATGCTTCGCCAGACTCTGGTGGCACTACTCCTCCTGACGGCACTGTGCCGCCTGGTGGAAAGACTGGGTATTATTCTTTTGGATTTTCTGATGATGCAATTAAGACATTGAAATCAAAAGGAATAAATGCGGATTATGAGTATATTTTCAATAATAATATGACTGTAACTGCCCAGCCTTTGGCAATGCCTGCTAGTTTTGAAGACTTTAAAAAAACAACGAATGGTGTCGCTGTTTATCTTGCTAAAGATTCAAGCGGGAAAATAAACGGTTACAAGTTGGGGACTATTAAGCCTGGAAAATATTATTTCACTTTTTGGTTCAAGGGGTTTAAGCCGTTGACTCCTACTTTGACACTTGAGGCGGGGGATATTAAATATGAATAAATTTTTTCTCTTGGTGGTTTTTTTCACATTGTGTTTTGCTTTGTTTGCTCTTGCGGCAAAATGGGAAGGCCTTGAAGACTTCAAAACATTGGTGCCAGATACTCCTCCGGCTGTAACAACACCCCCTGCTGTTACCCCTCCACCGGTTGTTATTCCTCCCAAGGCAACTGGCGGCATTGACAGGATAGACCCTTTTTCCGGAAAGCTTGTTTCAGAAAAGTGTGATACAATCTTTGATTGCATGGCAAGCATTGACAAGGAAATGCTGAAGATTTTCAAGTAGTTCTCTGATTCTCTTTTTTTGCGCGCAAAAGCTATAAATAGGGGTTTCTTTCTATTTTTCTGCAAGCTGTTGTTTGAGGTGAGTGGCTAGTGGCTGTTTTGTTGCCTTTGTTAAGGCAAGCGGGATTGAACGAGTATGAGAGCAAGGCATACGCCTGCCTGTTGGAAAACGGTTCTGCGACAGCTGCTGATGTGAGCAGGCGTGCTGCAATTCCGAGAGCGCGTGTTTATGATGTGCTTGCGGGCTTGGAAAAAAAAGGTTTTTTGGCGCAAGAGCCTAGCAGGCCGGTAAGATTCAAAGCATTTCATCCGGAAACAGCGTTGGGCAATCTGGAGAAAACAAAAAGAAAAGACCTGGATTCCGAGCTTTCGACACTGCAAGAGCTAAAGGCTGCGTTGGGAAAGCACGCGGATACAATGAAAAAAAAAGAGGAAGAAGGCACTGAATCCGCTTTTTTGCTGTCCGGAAGGCAGAATATTGAGGCAAAGTTTGAAGAATTGTTGAAAGGCGCAAGGGAAGAGGCAATAATCTGTTCAAATGATGCGACTGCAGTGAGAAAAGCATGTTTGTTGAACAAAATAATCGGGGAAAATGCGTTGAAAGCACGGGTGAGTTTTTACAGCCCGATTCCAGAGTCATTAAGGCAAAAAAAAGAGTTTTCAAAGCTCAATGCTGTTGAATTTTTGGCAGCGGAAAACCAGGCGCGTTTTGCATTGTTTGACAACAAAAGCGTCTTGTTGTTTCTGAACCACGAGCCAAAAGAAAACGAAAAAGCTTTGCTGGTTGAAAGCCCGAGCATTGCGCGCTATTTGAAAGAAACAATCAAATGAGTTATACTAAAAGTATAACTTTAAATAGTGGTTCGTCCATTTATATTCTGGTGGTTTTTTTTGGTTCGTACTGATGCGACTGTAAAACGCTGGGGCAATTCACTCGGCATTATTATTCCAAAAGAGGCAGCAAGGAAGCTTGGCTTGAAAGAGGGCGAGCGGATAGACGTGGATTTTTTGCCAAAAAAGCGCATTGATGGTTTTGGAATGTCTAAAGGAATTGGGCCTTTCGAGCGAGACCATGATGACCACGAGTTCTAGGCGGTCCAATGAGATACCTTGTAGATAGTTATGCTTGGATTGAATATTTTGACGGCTCGAAGAAAGGCAGATTCTTGAAGAAAGCAATTGATGATGAAAAAAATGAATTGTTTACGTTGGGCTGTTGCCTTGCAGAAATAAAGCTCTGGACTCTGCAGAAAAACTACGATTTTCTAAAGCATTATCCCGTGATTAGGGCGAATTCAACAATTGTTGAGGCTTCAACTGCCGACTGGATTAAGGCAGCCGAGCAAAAATATGAGAAGGCGAAAAAAATCCCCCATTTCGGCTTGATTGACGCGCTTCTTTTGGTGAAACAAAAGGAGCTAAACTGCAAAATAATTACTGGAGACCAGCACTTTAAAGGTCAAAAGGATATTGAATTTTTGGAATAGTTTCATCTGCGTTTCTTTTTCTTGCGCTTTGGTTTTGCCTTTATTTGCTCTTCAAGGCTTTCAATGCCTGTTTCTGTTTCCTCGCTTTCTTCGCTTGTTTCAGTGCTTTCTTCTTCAGTGCCGGTTTTTTTGCTTTTTCCAAGCAGGTAAACTAGCGCTGCAATCAGCACAACCAGAATAACGATTGTCAGAATATTTCTTGGCTTGAACAAAGAAGCCAAGCCGATTGGCAGTGTTTGTGTTGCAGCATTCTGGTCTGTTGCACGCCTTGGGTTCAGGTCAATCAGAATAAACCTGTCAAACATGCCTTGTTCTGTGAAAATATTCAACGGCACGCTAAAGCGGTTTTCGTCAAAGCCTTTTGCAAGCCTTATTGTAATGTCAGCGGGATTGCTTTCGTTCGGCAAAATTTTGTTGTTTTTCAAGACATATGACACGGAAAATTTTTGGGAATTAATGTCTTTTACTGTAACTGAAACATTGCTGTCGTTTTTCAGGCTGACTGTGACAATGATTTCTTTTGTTGTTGCTGTTTCGATTATTTTTTGGTCGCGCAGCAAAATGTCTGCTTTGCCCAATTGTGTTCCGCCGAAAATTTTCAGGTCAATGCCTTTTGTTGCGGCATATTTGTCGCTGCGCGCAATTATTTCGGCTTTTTGCGTTGAGTCTTCGCTGTAATACGGCGGGCTAACGAAAACATAAACTTCTTTTTTCTCTCCGGGCGCCATGGAAAATTCTTTCGGCTGGAATAATATCCATTCTTTTCCGCGCACTGAAACCTTGACGTTTTCTGTTGTTAGCGTATTGTTTAATACTGTAATGCGCGTGATTGCGCCAACGCTCGCGTTGACGTCAACAATGTTTTTTTCCGGCATTATTTCCAGCGAGCATTTTACCAGTTCTATTGCGTTTTTGCTGCTTGCAGTGAAATAATTGCTTGTTGCTTCAAGCACCAGCTCTTTTTTGCCGGCTTGCTCTGTTGAAGCGTCAATCGTTGCCTTGACTGTTGCGCTTTGCCCCGGCTCTAATGAAACGCTTGTTTTGTCTGGTCTTGCGTTAACTCCGCTTGTTTTGAGGCTAAGCGTGATTGTTTTTGCCTTGTTGTTTTGCAGCCTAAATTCGAACTCCGGCTTGTCTGTAAGGCAGGCTTTTTCCGCGCCGGAAACTTTTTCTATTTGCGCGTTATAACAATCACTCAAATTTACAGTTATTGTTTTTGCTGCGCTGTTTTCGAATTTTGTTGATTTTGCTGTTATTTCCACAGCGTATTCTTTTTCTTCAGCGCTTGTTTTTCCGACAACAAGCTCTGTTGTCCTGCTTTCTCCCGCGGGAATTGAAAGGGTTTTCTTTGAAAGCGTTATCCAGCTTGCTGCATTGATTGACAGTTCTATTTCATCAGCCAAGCGGCCGTTGTTAGTGACTTTTATTGTTTCGCTTGTTTCCTGCTCTTTGCAAGAATTAATTGTGTTTCCGCCTTCAATGTCCAGGATTGAAATGCCTTGCTTGTTTTCTATTGACAGCGAAAGCTTTTGTGTTGCAGAAACATTTGCGCGCGCGCTGCCTGCTGTTGCCTCAAAATCGTATTTTCCTAGGGCTTGGCTGCATGGCGCTTGCACGCTTGCATTGACTGTTTTTTTTGCGCCTTGGTTGAGAATGAAGTCTGTTTCCTGCATTGAAACCCATTCGCTGGGAATTTCCGAAACTTGCAGTGAAATTTCTTCAGTAAAATTTCCAGTGTTTGAAACAGTTAACGCGAATGTTTTTGCCTCGCATTGGCCAACAGTTGCGCTTTCCGGCACTGCGCTGATGCCAAGCGTGTGGCATTGCTGTGCAGTGACAGTAAAAGCCCCGATTTTGCCGTTGCCTGACAAAACATCAATCAAATAAGTTCCCGGTGTTGCAAAGGCTTTTGCCTTGCTGAAAAAATAGATTTCTCTTTGCGCGTTGCCTGCAATCGAAAACTCGCTTGGCGCGGTGCAGAGCACAATGTCCTGCGAGCTAGCGCAGAATCCTTGGATTGTTTCTTTTGTCGGGGTTACATAGCTCCAAGGCGTTTTTGTTCCTTGGATGTCTAAAGAAAAAGTCTTTGCGCCTGCGTCAGTGTTTTTGAAAATCATTGTTTTTTCGATTGGCGCGTCCTGGCAATAGCTTATTGAAAAATCTCCGGTTAGTGTTTCCGCTTTAACAGAAATAGAAATCAATAAAATTGCTGCCAAACCGAAAATAATTTTTTTCGCAAGCACCCCAGATTACCCCCTGCTTTTTGTCCCTGTTTAGTGGCAATAATTATTATATGATTTTTCTGCAAAACCATTAAAAACCCTGCATAATTTGCCGCAAAAGTTTTTGGCTTTTTAATTGCTTGTTTCAGCGCGCCATCCGCCGAAAGAGTCCTGGTGTGCTTTGGCTTTGCCAGCTGTTTTTATGCTTGCCAGGGCTGTTTTTTTGCTTTGGAGCTGCTGCCGATTGCTGCAACAATCAGTACAATTAGTGCTAATGCAATCAATCCGAGCAGCACGCTGGAGCCAAGCGCAAACAAGCCCGTAAGGCCGCCTGTTGTTCCGCCGTCTGTTGTTGTTTCAACAGTTGCAGTGAACAGTGCAATTGTCTTGTAATCATTGTTCTTTATTTCAAATGCGGCTTCATAATTTCCAATTTGCACGTTTTGCGTGAATTCTATTGTGCCGCGCACTTTTTGTGTTTCGTGCGGATTCAGCACTATTCCTGCTGCCGCAGTCGCATTTGCGCCAGCAGGCAATCCGGAAACAATTGCATTCAAGTCCACAATCCTGTCTTCCGTTGGATTTTCTATTGTAAGTTCAAATTCTTTTTTTGTTCCAGGCACTGCAACAATCTTCAGCGGATATTCAAGCACTTTTATTACGTTTAGCTTTTGCGCTGTTTTTTCCTTTACGACAGTGAAATTTATTTTTTTTGTTATTGTTCCATTGCTCGTGCCAAATCTCGCTGTTATTTCCCTGTCCCCAAGGTCTGCGTCAAACTGCGGCGAAACAACAACAAACACTGTTTCAACAGCGCCGCTTGCTACTGTCACGCTGCTTTTTGATGTTGTCACGCTGATTTTTGCGTAAGAGTTTGAGACTGAAACAGAAACGCTTTCGGAAAAGTCGCCGTTGTTTTTCACGTTGAAAGCAATTATTTCCGCTTCGTCCCTTGGAATTTCAAGGTTGTTGTTCAATTGCCCTATTTCAATCGCGTGGTTTTTTCCCACTTCAATGCAAACGTCAGCGCCAGTCCTTTCGGTTTCGCTCCAAACCCAGATTGTCAGCGTGCGCTTTCCGCTTTTTGCGTTTGCTGCCGCTGAAACATTCATGTCAACAAACACTGAAGAGTCTGGCTCGATTACCGCGCTGCCCTTTGACAATGTTGCCTGTAAATCGCTTGTTTCCGCGATTGAAACATTCTGCAGTTCATCGCCAATGTTTTTTATGCGCGCAGAAACATTAACGCTTTTTCCTTTTTCCAGTGAAATGCAGCCGCTTGGCACAATAATGTCAAGGCTTGTTTCCCGTGCAGGCTCGCAGGTTATTACGCTGAATGATGCGAGCGATTGAATGCTTGCTTCGCTTGTTCTTGCAATAATCGGAATGCTGTAATTTCCAGTGGCAGTTGTTTTGTTTACGTTCAGCTTTAGCTCGACATATTCCTGGTCGCCAGCGTCCAGCACTATTTGCTCCGGCTCAAAAGAGGGAATGAACAATTCAGATTCTGCTTTCAATTCGATTGTCCGGGTTTCGCCTGAATTGTTGCTGACCAAAACGCTTGCCGTTTGGTTGAATTTGTTTTTGCAAATGTTTTTCTTGAAGGCAAGCAAGTCAATGCTTTTTTCGTCCTCGTTCACTTCAACATCAATGCTTTTTTTCAGGCTGTCTTTGCTGTCGCTGGCTGTAAGGCTTGCTGCATAATCGTCATTGTCTGCATCGTTGAAAGCGCGCACTGAAAAATTGAATGCCGTGCGCTCGTCGGCATTCAGGCAAATTGAATTCATTCCTTCCGGCAATCTTGCTTCAATGTTGTTTCGGCTTGAAACGCTTGCCTGCAGCGAATAACAATTGCGCTCTGTTGAATTGTTTTTCAGCGAAACAATTGTTGCCGCGCTCTGGCCTTGCTCTAGAATAATGCTGTTTTTGTCAAAACTGAAATCAAAGCCGTAATCTTCTACAAAAATATTCAATTGTTCCGAATCTGTTGCTCCGTCCGGGTCGTGCACTTGCACTGTGGCAATGCTTAACCCTATTGCGTTTCTTGCGGGCGCGCTGCAGCTAACATATCTGTTGTTGTCAATGAAACAGTTGATGAGTGCAGCGTGGGTTTGGTTTGTTATTGTGAATGCCAATTGGTCTTTGTTGTTGTCTGCATCGCTCGCGAACTGCCACAAATCAATTATGCGGCTTGTTGAAGAAGAATTTTTTTTCAAGTGCGGGTCTGGCAGGCTTGCGAGTTGCGGTTTTGCGCTCGAAACAATAACATTGAAATTGCGTTCTGAGCCCAAGCCAAAGCTGTCGCTTATTCTCGCCCTGACAATGTTTGTTCCAACAGCATTTGCTGCCGGCGCATTGCAGTCGACAAAGTGGTTTGAGTCAATATAACAATTTATTAATGCGGAATTGCTTTGAGAAACAATTGCATAATTCAAACTAGAATTTTCTTGTTCTGCGTCAAAACTGTAGTTGAGCAAGTCTGGCAGTTTGCGCACTGCCGGGCTGTTTTTTCTCACTTGCTGGTCTGGAATTGCAAAAATTACTGGCGCGTGGTTCAAAACGCTTACCCTGAAAACCTCGCTTGCTGTATTGCCGCGCGCATTTTTTGCCTGGACGTTTATGTCGCTGTAGCCCATGCTGTTTGTTGCGGGCGCGTTGCAGGCAATGAATTTGTTTGATTCAACGTTGCAGTCAATAAGCGCAGTGTTTGTTTCAGAAACAATAGTGTATTCCAACTGGCTTGGAGAAAAAGCAGAATCGCTTGCATATAGCCACAAATTTGCTATTGTGGTTTGTGTTTTTTTGTTTGCAGCAATTTCAAAGTCCGGAATTCCGGAAAGCGCCAGTTGTGATGCAATGAATCCAATCATTCTTTCTTCGCTTTGCCTTGCATAGCCTGTCCTGCCATCGCTGCTTTTTGGCGTGACCTCGCACTTCCATGTTTCAAGCCTTTTTGCTGTTCCCGGGGCAAGAGTTATTCCCAAGTATGGCGTTAATGCACCGTTTTTGTACCATTTGATTTCTGTTGCACCCTCGCTTTTTCCAAGAGCGTCAAAATACGCGTAAGAGCAATAAACAGTCTCGTTTTCTTTCGGATAATTCGGGAAGATTGCAACGTTTAGCGCCTGTGGCAACGGAACATTTGTCACCGGATTAATTATTGGAGTCACTGGGTGCGCGTGATGGTCATCATCATCGTCGTGGAACAAGTCGTGGAAAAAATCAGTAAAACCGCTGGCGTTTGCAGAAGCCGCGAAGAATAAAATGAAAACCAGAATCAATGCTGTTTTTTTGTCCATTCATTCACCCTTTAACCCTGTTCACTATTCTTGCGATGAAAGCAACCAAAAGTATGGCTGCAACAATTATCAGGATAATGTCCAAGGCAAGCTCGACTTTCGGCCTTGAAAGAAAAGAAACCAACGCAGTGAAATTCAGGCCGTTTGCATTTGAATCTTTTTTTGCGTTCTGGTCCTTGATTGCATTTGAATCTGCAGGGACAATTGTTTGCGGTTTTTCAGCTGCTGTGTGGAAGAACAAGCGGACTCGTTTTCTTGTTTCATCGCTGCCAACTCGCACCACTAAAGTGCTTTCATAATTCTGGCCGGTTAATTCTTTTTTTGGCGAAAGAATGAGGGAAACATTTGCTGTTTTTTTTGCCTCGATGTTCGCGGGTTTTTCAATTGTGGTTTCAACCGGTGCAAAAAATTCAATAGAAACCCTTTGCGTTGTGCTCGCTGGGTTTGAAACACTAAAAGTTATTTTTTGCGGTTCTTCAAAAAAGTCAATAGTGCTTGGGAATCTTTCAACTGCAGCAAAAGCGCTGCCTGAAAGCAACAGAATTGCAGCAATTGCCAAAAAAAGCAAAAAAACACGCATATTATTAACTCTTTAACATTAAGAAGATGCTACTAGTATTTGGGGACAAAAAAGTATTTAAAGAGTGGGTTTTGCCTGTCTTTTTGCAAGAAAAAGATGTTTTTTGGGCTTTTACTTCAGCTTTAGCTCTTTTATACTATGCATGCGCTGCAATGCCGGGGCAATTGGCTTGAATTTTTTTTCCGCCTCGAAGCTTTCGATTTCAGTATTCAGCGCTTTGCCTTGTTCTTTTTTTGCCTGCCAGATTTTTCCGTTCAGTTCAATCAGCTCTGCTGTTGTAAATGGCAGTTTTGCATTCTGCTTTTTTTCTGCTTGTGGGAATTCCTGCAAGTGAATTTCTTTTCCCTTGTTTATTGCCCTGAATAACTTTTGCGTGATAAACGGAATTACCGGCGCCCATAACAGCAAGACTTTTTCCAGGCAATAATATAGCGTCCAGACTGCTGCTTCTTGCGTTGCTTTCTTGAATTTTTTGTCCTTGTTGTACGCGCGGCATTTTACCATTTCCAAATAGTGCGAGGCAAAGGTTTCCCACAAAAAGTGCCGGATTTTTTCGCTTGGCCCGTGGAAATTGTAATTATCATATTCTTTTATTGAATACTCTATTATTGAATTGAGTTCGCTGATAATCCACTTGTCCTCTTGTTCGAGTCTTGGTTTTTTTGTTTTCGGCTTTTGGAACTGGCTGATGTATCTTGCAACATTCCAGAGTTTTGTCAATGTTTTTCCGTGGCTTTCAATGCGCTCGAAACTGCAGCGGAAATCTGTTTTTTCCAAATTTCCTTCCAATGCGCTCCATAACCTGAAGGGTTCTGCGCCAAACTTTCCAAGTATGTCGTGCGGGTCTGTCACATTGCCCTTGCTTTTGCTCATCTTGTAGCCTTTCTCGTCAATAATGTGGTAATTTATCCAGGCATCGCGAAAAATTATTTTTTCAGTTAGCAAATAGCACTTCAATAGCGTGTAATACAGCCAGGTGCGTATGATTTCTTTTCCCTGCGGGCGCAAAGTGCAGGGAAAATTCTGCTTGAAAAATTTTTCATTGCGGCTCCATTTCAAAATATACAACGGCGTTATGCTTGAGTCAAACCATGTGTCAAAAACCCTTTCATCCCCGCGGAATTCAGAGTTGCCGCATTTTGGGCATTTTTTTATCGGGGGATTAGTGAGCCAGGGCTGGTAATACCTGCCTTTTTCCGGCACATAAACAAAATTGCATTTTGTGCAATACCACAACGGCACTTCCGTCGCGTAATATCTGCGGCGCGTCAATGGCCAGTCAATGCTTATGCTGTCAATCCAGTCCAGCAAAATCTGCCTGCTTTCCGGCGCAAAAAAATTCACTTTGTTTGCGATTTCCTTCATTTTTTCTTTTTGGTCAAGCTGCTTCAAATAATACTCCGTCATTTCAATGAATTCTATTGCGTCCTTGCTGCGCTCGCAAATAGGAGTCCTGTGAACAACTTGCGTTTGCTTTACCAGCAAGCTTCGGTTCTGCAATTCTTCAATAATGCGCTTGCGCGCTTCCTTTACCTGCAGGCCTTTCAAAAAACCGGCGTTTGCATTCATCCTGCCATCCTTGTCAATCGCAATAACTAACGGCAAATTCTTTTCCCTGAAAAAGCGAATATCGCTTAGGTCTCCAGCGGAGCACATCATTACCAAGCCAGTGCCTTTTTCTATTTCCGCCATTGGGTGCGCGCGAATGGGAACTTCCCTTTCAAAAATCGGTGTTACTGCAGTCAGTCCGTCCAATCGCTTGTATCTTTCGTCCGCCGGATTGAATATTACCATGCCGCAGGTGCAAATCAGTTCCGGCCTTGTTGTGCCAATGACTATTTCTTCGCCTGTTTCTTTTACCTTGAATTTTACGTCGTTAAAAAAAGTATTCAATTCAGCATACTCTACTTCAGCATCCGCCAATGTTGTCTGGCAGCCCGGGCAATAATTGTTAATGCGCTTGTCTTCGTAAACCAGGCCCTTGCTGTACAATTCAATGAAAGTGCTCTGTGTCAGCGACCTGTAATCGCGGGAATCAGTCAAGTATATTTCTCCAATGCCAGTTCCAACATTCCACGAATTGAAGCTGATGCCCAGTTTTTGGAAAGAATCAATGCTTTCAAGGCTTGCTTCCTGCAATACTTTTTCGCACATTTTTAGGAATTCTTCCCTGCTTGTTTCAAAAAGTTTTTTTCCGTAGCGCTTTTCTGCAGCCATTTCTATCGGCAAGCCGTTCCTGTCCAACCCGAGGGGAAACAAAACATTATAGCCTTGCATGCGCTTGTAGCGCGCAAAAAAATCCATTATTGCATATGTTGTCGCATGACCAATGTGAATCGGAGTGTTAACATACGGCGGAGGAGTGTCGATTGAAAAGCTCTTTTTTCCTTTTTGCTCGCGCCACGCAAAAGGGCTTTTCTTCAACTGTTCTACCATTGGCTTTTCTAATTCCTTGCTCCACGTTTTTTCCGCAATCATAACAAACAATTCTTCTCACATTGTGCAAAAAATTTTCGATTCTGCAGGCTGTTTAAAAAAAACAGAACAAACCCTTCAAACTTGCTGCAGGACGATGCAAACACCTTTTGCAATAAACAATGCCTAAACCCCTTTAAAAACCTTTTTCACTCTTTTTCCGCATTGGCTTTTTTCATTTTCTTCTTTGCCTGCCCCGCTGGAATAATGTTCCTATTTCCCTTTTCAGGCGCTTGTTGTTTACAATGCTTTGCGGTGACATCTGCCTTATGTCAACCAGCGTATGCGGGTCGGAAAGCACCAAACAACGGTAAGCAATGCGTTTTCTCTGGCTGCCTGTTTCCATTTCCGTTCTGGGATGGTTGTCAAGCAGAAACTTGTTCAGGTTCCAGAAAGGAATTGTTTTGCCATTGACTTTAACGCCCTCGCCTGAAACAGCAAGCGCGTGCCTTTCCCCGAAGCCGGTTGCCTTTGCCGCCTCCAAAAAAGCAGCGATTGCCATTTGCTGCCTGCGCGCATAAAACGCGCTGGAATACAAAACTTCGCGGAATTTTTTTTCCTTGCCGAGCCTAATCTTTTCGTCATATCTTTTCAGGAATTCTTTTTTCAAGCGTTCTATTTCACTTTTCGCTATTTTGTCTCTTCCGATTGCGCGCCCAAGAATTTCTTCAGGAAACCTGTGCATTAATCCCCAATTGTACCCTAAAACAGGAGTGTTGTCGCGCCAGCTGATTTTGCCGGGAATTTCGTGCAATTCGACAGTTGCCTTGCTTTTCTGGAATGTTTCCATTGCTTGCCTGTTTAGCGCTTTGCCTGCATCAGCAACCAAAAAGTGCGCCCTTAACAAGCAGCCTTTTCTGCGCAAAACCCGCTCTATGTCCTCAAGGTTTGCGCTTGTGACAAAACCAACTCTTGATTCGTCAACATAGTAAACAACAGCATTCTTTGGAATTGCTTCAAGCGCGTCGGAAATTATTTTTCTCGCATGCTCCGGCCTTGGAAAGTTTTCCCTGCTCAATGGAACCCTTACAATGCCGTAAGGCCGTCTTCCTTTCACAAGCTTTGCCGTTGCATAATTTATCCCGTCAACTATCGGAGTTGCGCCGCGCGGCATGTGAACCAAAAAAACCTTGTTCTTTTTTGCGCTAGAAACTATTTCCTGCGCAATGTCCCAGACAGCAACTGCCTCGTGGCTAGCGCCTGCTGCTGACACAGTTTCCTTTTCACGAAAACGCCTTGCCATTTTTTTTCTTCTCCAGAACTATCTTTTTTTCAGCACTGCTTTCAGCAAATCAGCTTTAGTGATAATTCCTTTTATTTTTCCTTTTTCCGAAACCAAAACAGCAGAACTGTGCTCTAAAATGCTTTGCACTACCTTGAACGGCGCGCCAAGCTGAATAGTGGGCACTGCATCGCCCATTATTTCTTTCACTTGCGCTTTTGAAACATCAACCATGCTTTCTCCCTTGCTGATTTTTTGGAGAATGCTCGCTTCAGTGATTGTTCCAACGCACCTGATGCTTGCGTCAAGCACTGGCAATTGTGAAACAGCGTATTTTTCCATCAAAGAGACAGCTTTTTTCATGGAATCTGTTTCGCGCACAAAAAAAACGTGCTTTTGCATCATGTCTTTTGCGACAGTCTGGTTCTGCTCATGCAGTTTTTCCAGCGCGTCAATAATGCGCTTTGCGTTGTCATAACTGGGAACAACAATTCCCGCTTCAATTTTTGCAATCAGCGATTGCGATACGTTTGCGAGCCGCGCCAAGTCTGCCTGCGTGAGGTTGAACTGCTTGCGGTGCATTTTTATTTCAGAAAGCTCAGGAAGCATGAAAGCAATCTGCGCCGAAGGGTTTAAATCCTTTATTCTTAAAGGAATTTTTAATAAAAAAAATATTCCTTTGTTCTCGGAGAATTTATGGCGCGGCAAAATCTTGGTGCGATTGTTGTTTTTGGTCTGCCGGCAAGCGGCAAAGGCACTTATTCAAAAATGATCAGCTCGCAATACGGGCTTCCGCGGATTGTTATAAGCTCGCTGCTTGCAGGCGCTGCGAAAAACGACAAAAAGCTTGCCGCAAAAATTGCTTCTTTTTCTGCCGCGGGAAAGCTTGTTCCGGATTCGTTTGTTTTTCCCTTGCTTTTGAAAAGAATTTCCCGCGCTGACTGCCGCAAGGGTTTTGTTCTGGACGGATTTCCCCGCACGCTGAGTCAGGCACAGCAGCTTGAGCGAACGCTTTCAACCGCGGGAAAAAAAATTTCTCACGCGGTTTTCCTCAGCCTGCCTGTCTCTGCCGCAGCAAAGCGATTGTCTGACAGGCTATCGTGCCCAAAATGCAATTTGACTTTTTCGCTTGGCGATTTTCCCCCAAAAAAGCCGGGAGTTTGCGACAATTGCAGCGCTCCCCTTGTCAGGCGGCGGGATGATGCGCCAAGCGTTGTGAAAAAACGCCTTGAAAGCGAGGCACTGCGCCTGAGACCACTGAAAACTTTTTTTGCGCGCAAGAGAGTTTTGCGCGCGTTTTCCGCAAAAGGCAAGCGTGCCGCAGTGCAGAGAAATTTTGCCGGAATCAGGCGCATTATCGGCTGATTCCCTTGTGTGGCAGCGCGCCTGTTTTTTTTCTCGCAAGCTGCGCGCTTATTGCTTCTTCGCAAGCGGTTGGATTCAGCGGCTTGCCGCAATCGTGGAAATCGTTGCCAGTGGTGACAAGCAGGCAATGCTTTGCCGCAAGCTCGATGATTTTGTTTTCTTCCTCTTTTGTTGTTTTGTTGAATGCTTCAACAGCATTTATGCCGAAGCCTGACAATTCCGAAAGAGTTTCATCCAATGCTTCCAGCGGAATCCTGCGCGTAGGATGCGCTAGGCAGGCAATGCCGCCGAGCATGGAAATTTTTTTTGCAAGCGTTTCTATCCAATAGCATTGCCAGCCTTCTTTTGCTGAAACGTAAAATTCTGGTGACTGTTTCAGCATTTGCCGTGCTTCTTCAAATCCCAGGCTTGTTTTTCTTGAAAGAACTTTGGCAATGTCAATTATGTCAAGCATTGTGACTGATGCTTCTCTTGCGCTTCTCAAGGCAGCCTGCTGCAAAACCTCGCTGATGCTGATGTCAAACCCTGCTTTCCGGAGTTTTTTTACTTGAATTTTGCGCCTTTCGTTTATTCCCGCAGCAGCATTCCTACAAACGCGCTGCATGGGCGAGATTATTTCAAAGGTATCGCACAATGTTTCATCCTGCTTTCCTGGAAAATACGCGCAAACGTGCAATACTGTTTCTTTTCCCCGTGTTCTGTTGAAATGCTTGCAGGAAATTTCAGTGCCGATTGTTATTCCGACATTTCCTTTTGGCGCAAACAATATTTCCTCGTATGCGTCCAGCGAGTTGTGGTCAGTAATGCTCAATAGCTTCAAGCCGCTGGAGTTTCCCAGCGCCAGCAGTTCTATTGGCGAAAGCAAACCGTCGGAAAAGCTTGAGTGCACGTGAAGGTTCGTGTTCTGCTGCAAAAAATCCCCTGAAGAATACTCCTTCGTGCTTTTAATAATCCTTCTTGAAAAAAATATTCAAAAAAGAATTATTCCTTTTGGAATATTTTCGTCAAATAAAATTACTTATTAAATCTTTCCCGCCTATTTTTGTTGAACTTTTTTGTATTTTTTTTGTTTTGGAGGTTTTTTGATGAGAAAATGCGGAAAATATTTGTTCACTTCCGAGTCAGTCACTGAGGGGCATCCCGACAAGCTTTGCGACCAGGTTTCCGACGGAATTTTGGATGCTTGCTATGCGCAGGACCCTTACAGCAGGGTTGCAATTGAAACTTTGGTGACAACAGGCACTTGCATTATGGCCGGAGAAGTTACAACCAAGGCAGACATTGATTTTGGCAAGGTTGCGCGTGACACAATAAAAAAAATAGGTTATGACGACCCAAAAAAGGGTTTTGACTGGGAATCCTGCGGAATTCATGTTATTATTCACGAGCAGAGCCCGGACATTAGCCAAGGCGTAACTGAAACCGCTTCGCACGAGCAGGGCGCCGGCGACCAGGGATTAATGTTTGGCTATGCTACAAACGAGACTCCAGAATTAATGCCGTTGCCGATTATTCTGGCGAACAAATTAACAAAGCGCCTGGCTGAAGTGAGAAAAAACGGCACGTTGCCTTACATTGGGCCTGACGGAAAAAGCCAAGTGACTGTTGAATATTGCGATGGCGTGCCAAAGCGCCTGGAGGCAGTTGTTATTGCCGCACAGCACAGGGCCGATGTTTCAACGGAAAAAATCCGCGCTGACATCAAGAAGCATGTCATTGAGCCAGTCTGCGAAAAATTCCTTGACAAGGACACCAAACTCCACATTAATGCTACCGGGCGGTTTGTGCTTGGCGGTCCTGCAGGAGACACTGGAGTTACGGGAAGAAAAATAATTTGCGACACCTATGGCGGCCACGGTTCGCACGGCGGCGGGGCTTTTTCCGGAAAAGACCCAAGCAAGGTTGACCGCAGCGCGGCATACATGGCGCGATATGTTGCAAAAAACATTGTTGCCGCCGGCTTGGCTGACAAGTGCGAGGTGCAGCTTGCTTACTCCATTGGAGTTGCAGAGCCCGTTTCTGTGCTAGTGCATACTTTTGACACGAACAAGATTCCGGAAGAAAAAATCGAAGAGCTCGTGAAAAAAAACTTTTCCCTGAAGCCAGCTTCAATAATCAAGGACCTGGATTTGCGCAGGCCAATCTACCAAAAGACTGCAGCTTACGGCCACTTTGGCAGGGATGATCCTGACTTCACTTGGGAGCGCACTGACAAGACAGAGCTCTTGAGGAAAGAAGCTGGAAAAATCCACAAGCCATTCTTGACTGGCGCAAAAGTTCCATTGGACGGCAAGTGATTCTGCCGTCATTTTTCTTTTTTTCTATTTCTTTCTTTTTTTTGTTCTTTGTGCTGGTTTTTTATACTTCTTTGTGCGTTCTTTTTCCTATGGATTATGAGGGTGTTGTAAGGTTTGCCTTTGACTGGCTCAAGGAAAAAGAGTCGCTGAAATATCTTGTTCCGTATTGCGTGCTGCTGATAATTTCTTCTGCAATCAGCTTTCTTTTGACTGGTGTTAATGCAACTGTCTTTGTGCCTGCAACAACACAGGTTCCTCCGTTGAATCAAGTGTTGAACTTTGTTCTGGGAATTTTGTTTTCCCTGATTTTCCTGTATATTTCAGGCCTTGTTTTGGTCTTTGCATTAAAGAGAAAAAACCGCAATCCTCCCAAGTTTGATTTTTCAAAATACATTGGCATGATTAAAGTGATTATTGTTTCCGCTGTTTTCGCTTTGCTCTGGTGCGGGAACAAAAAATTACGCATAGTGCAACTGGCTTGCTTTGTGGTTTCCGCCATTTCGCTTTTGGCAGCCATAATTCTTATGCTGGGCAACACTGGCTCTTTTTTTCCCAGTCTATTGTTTTTCCTGGTTCTTGCATTCGCAATAATTGTTTACATTCCAGTGCTAATTTACACTTCAGTCCGCTACAGCATGTCCCTGGTTGTTTTTCTTGACGCTGGCCTTGGGGCAGTTGATTCCGCAAACAAAAGCTGGGAACTGACCAGGGGCGCGGTTTTGGAAATGATAATTGCTTCACTCCTTGCGGGCATTGTGGTCGCAATTGCCGCCGGCGTGGTTTCGCTTGTTGTTGCATTTTTTGCTTCAATCATTGGATTGCCATTCGGAATTTTTGGCGCGTTTTTTGCTTTCTTAATGGTTTTCAGCATGGCATTCCAAACGTTGGCTTTTATTCCGCAGCAGTTCATTGAAGTTGCAATATACGACAATCTTTTGAACCGCGGCAGGGCCTAAACAACAAGTTTTTAACTTCTTTTTTTTACGATTTTTTTTGATGCCAATGCTGCCTGTTTTTATCGAATCAAACAATCTTGCCGCAAAAATAATCAATTGCAGGCAACAAGTCAATACCGTAAAGCAAGCTTGCGATGAAATGCATTGCACGCCGGAAGAAATAATCAAGTCGATTGTTTTTCTTGACGAAAAAAAGAACTGTTTTTTGGCAATTGTTCTGGGTAGCGACAGAATCAGCGTTGCAAAGCTCGAAAAGGCAGTGGAAACAAAAAACTTGAAGATTGCCAGTGAGAAAGAAATTTTTGAAATAACCGGTTATGAAGCCGGCGGAATTCCCCCAATCGGAATTTTCGGCGTGCGCACAATCATTGACAAAAAAGTCATGCTGAAAGAATCAGTCATCGGTGGCGGAGGAGACAACTTTCATTTGCTGCAGATTTCGACAAAAGAACTGTTAGCCAACGCCTTCGAAGCAAGCGTTGAAGAAATTGCGGAATGACTATTTTTTTTGTTTGCTTGAACAGGGCATTTTTATTTTCAGTATGCAACGGCTTTCCGGAATGAGCTGCGTCATTTCGCCCTTTTTCAGTCCGTAAAACTTTGCCAAATCTGTTGGAATTGTTATGGCTAGGCTTCCGCCGGTTGAAACAATCGGGCGCGTAACTGAAAATGAGTTAATCTGTTTCTCTGTTTCCCGCATTTGTCCGCTGGTAACAAACTCCCTTTCACAGCCTGGACACTTGTAATAAGGCTGTTCTTTTAGAACCATTTTTCCGCCAAGCAATTCTATCGTCTCAAAGTTCAACTTGGCAGTGCCATTGCAAAAAACACATTTCATGCTTTCCTTTTCCATAGTTCGGCCTCTTTTTCATTTGCTTCCCACATGCTTATGATGTTAATGTATTTTTTCGTTTCTTCCTTTATTATTGTAAAATGCTGCCCTAGAATTTTGAATATTGTTTTAATTTTTCCATCTTTTTGTTTTTCTTTTACCTTTTGGGCTTTTACATTCTGCTCTACTTCGGCAGTTGTTGTGCCGTGCTTCAGCGAGCGCTCGAAAAAGCGCTCCCTCGCGTGTCTTGTCCAAACGATCTCCATATGTTGATCTGGCAGAAAACAGTATTTAAACATTTCACTATTTCGTCACTATTTTTTAACTACTTAAAGAATCAGCCGAAAGCGCCAACTATTTTTTTTAAGGTTTCAACAAAAACATCGATTTCTTCTTTCGTGTTGTAAATATAGAATGAAGCGCGCGCCAAGCCTTTGGGATTAATGCTTGAAACAATCGGCTCTGCGCAATGCATGCCGCTGCGGATTGCAATGTTTTCAGCTTCGTCCAAAGCCAAGGCCAAATCGTGCGCTTCAATTTTTGCATTGTCAAACAAAACAATCCCGCACTGTTTCTCTGAGTCATGCGGGCAATGCGTTTTGATTTGCGGCATTTCCTGCAGGCGCTTGAACGCATGCTTCAATAATTCTTTTTCGTGCTCTCGCACGTTCTGCATGCCGATTTTCTGCAAATAATCCACTGCGGCGCCAAAGCCGATTGCGCCTGCGATGTGCGGAGTGCCGGCCTCAAACTTGTCTGGCAGTTTTGCCCAAGAGCTATTGTGCCAGGAAACATTTTGTATCATGCTGCCGCCATACAAAAACGGCTGCATTTTCTCCAATACTTCTTTTCTCCCGTACAATGCGCCAATTCCTGTTGGCCCAAGCATTTTGTGGCCAGAAAAAGCAATGAAGTCAGCATTAATTTTTTTTGCATCCAATTCCAGATGCGGCGCGCTCTGTGCAGCGTCAACCAAAAACAACGAGCCATTTTCCTTGGCTTTTTTTCCAATCTCTTTCACTGGGTTGATTGTTGCAACAGTGTTGCTCGCGTGCGCGATTGCCACTATTTTTGTTTTCCGGCTTATCTTGCTTTCGAAGTCTTTCATGTTCAGCGTGAAATCTTTGTTCAGTTCAACAAATTTTAATTCCGCGCCTGTCTTTTGCGAAACAAATTGCCAAGGCACAAGATTGCTGTGGTGCTCGAGCCTGCTAACCAAAATTTCGTCGCCTTTTTTGAAAAAACCGTCGCAAAGCAGCGAGTATGCAACAAGGTTTATGCTTTCCGTAGTGTTGCGCGTGAAAACAGTTTCATCACTCTTCGCGCCAATAAAGCGCGCAACCTTTTCATGCGCTTGCTCGAACAATTGTGATGCCTCTTCGCTCAAGGCATGCAGGCCGCGGTGAACATTGGCCGGGCATTCGCGGTAATAGTAATTCACTGCGTCAATCACTTGCACTGGCTTTAATGCTGTGGCAGCATTGTCAAAATAGATTATTGGCTTTCCGTTGCGCTTTTCGTGCAAAATGGGAAAATCCTTGCGAATGTGCTCGATGTTCATGCTTTATCCTATTATATAAAAGTAGTAATATTAAATAATTCCGCGCTTTTGCAAGGCTTATTGTTTTGCCTGCTCCAGTACTTCCCGCATGCTAGAAGCTTCTTGGTTAGTTGTTTAAAAAGATTCTCCCGTTTTGTTTTGTTATGCTATTGGATTTGCATTGCCACAGCAAATACAGCAAAGACGCAGTCACTTCGCCAAAGCATATTGCGGAGATCGCAAAGCAAAAAGGCATTGTTGTCGCTTTGACAGACCACAACAATGCGCTTAGTCATAAAGCATATGCTGATGCGTGCAAGCAGTTGAAAATTCCTTTTGTGCTCGGGCAAGAGCAAAAAGTTTATTGGGGCAACAAGTTTGCGGGCGAACTGCTTTTCTATTTCCTCAATGAAGAAATAAAATCTCGCGGCGTGCTGGAAGCAATTGACGAGGCGCGCTCGCAAGGCGCTTTGGTTTCTGTTGCACATCCGTTTGATCCTTTTCGGGGATTGTTAAACGGAAAATTCAAAAACATAGAAAAAATTTCCGGAAAAGTCGATGCAGTCGAGGCATTTAACTCCCGTTGCTTTACCCGCGCGCCAAACAATGCGGCAAAAAAATTTGCTTTGAAGCACTCGCTTGGAATGACGGCAGGCAGTGATGCGCATTTTCCAAGCGAAATCGGAAACGCGCTTGTTGAAGTGCCAGCAGCTTCCTTGGAAGAAGCGCGCGCTTTGATTGCAGCGGGAAAAGTAAAAATTCACGGAAAAGTTTCTGGCCCGTTAGTGCACCTTGCAACCTGGCTTGCAAGAAGCGGCTTGCTCAAAAAAGAAAGCGATTAAATCCTTTCCACGCAAATTTCTTCAGGTGGTTTTTGTTGGTTTCTTTTGAAGAATTCAAAAAGCTTGATTTGCGCATAGCAAAAATTCTTGCCGTTGACGATGTGCCGGGCAAAGACAAGTTGCTGAAACTGGAAATTGATTTGGGTTCAGAAAAGCGCACGATTGTTGCAGGCATTAAGCCATTTTACCAAAAAGAAAAATTGCCAGGCAAGCAGATTGTTGTTGTTGCAAACCTTGACCCGCGCCCCATTGCTGGTTTGGTAAGCAATGGCATGCTTCTCGCGGTCTTGGACAAGAACAACAAGTTTTCCTTGTTGACAACAGACAGCGATGTTGCTGCGGGAACGCGCGTGGAGTGAAGCAAATGGAATTCATTATTTTGGGTTCCGGCGGTGCAATTTCAACGCCGCGGCCTTTTTGCCAGTGCGCTGTTTGCAAGCGCGCGCGCAAAGGAAAAGGCAAGCGCAACCACTGCGTTGCTTTTTTGCCGGAAGCAAACGCGCTGTTTGATTGCGGCGAGGACGTGAAGGAATCGCTGAACGCACAGGACATCAAAAGGGTTGATTCTGTTTTTTTGTCGCATTGGCATCCCGACCATGTGCTTGGGTTGCGGGACGTTGTCGAGCCAAATTATGATTTTTATTCAAAAAAACCAAGGCACCCGATAAGAATTTTTCTTTCAAAGCGCACTTTTGAGAGATTGTCAAAAAGTTTTGCAATGATTGATTTTTTTGCAAATGTGCGCGCAGGCGGAGGTTTTGTTGTTTTTGAGCACGGCAAAAAAATAAGAATAAAAAATTCCACAATTACGCCGATCGGCTTTCAAGGCAAGGGCTCGGAAACCTTTGGCTTCTTGGTTGAAGCGAAAGGAAAGCGCTTGTTTTATTCGCCGTGCGATACAATCAGCTTGCGCGAGGAATTTATTCCCCGGAATTTGGATGTTTGGGCGACTGAATGCGGAATGTTTTCAGGATACAAAACAGAAATCTCGTTTACTGCCTTGCTAGAGCGCATAAGAAAAGCCAAGCCGAAAAGAACAGTTCTCACGCACATTGAAGAAATTGAAGTGCAGAAGGCGGGTTTCAGCGTGCTGAAAAAGCTTGAAAAAGAAAATAAAAAACTGAATTTGCATTTTGCTTTTGACGGCATGCGGATAAAATTCTGATTTTTGCGTCAGTGCAGCATTGCCGCTAGTGCGGGAAAAGCAATTACTACTCCGATAGCGCTGCCAATGTTAGTGAGAGCTGCAACAAGCAGAATGCGCGTTGCCTTGTTGCGCGTGAAATCCCCTATTGAATTCAATTGGTTGAGAGATTCAAAGTCCCTTACTGTCGGAGGATTGTATTTTGCCTCTGCTGCTGCGGCAAACCAGCCGCTCGCAAGCGCGGGATGAAGAGTAGTGAATGGGGCGGCGACAAAAGCAGTAAGGATAGATATTGGGTGCGCGCGTGCGGCAAGCGCGCCAAGCGCGGAGCAAATTCCTGTAATTAAAAACCAGTAAGCGAAAAAAGAAATTCCAGTGGAAATTCCTTTGGACAGGAGAACCCAAACAAGAAAAACAGCAAATGCTGCGGGAATCGCAAATTTCAGTATTGTGCCGGCAATGCTTTTTTTTTGCGGCACCTCAAGCAAGCGCGAGACATTTGTCTCACTGAATAATTTTTCTTTGATGCCAAAAACATGCCCCGCTCCGATTACCGCGACAATTTTTTTTGCACTGCTTTTTTTTATTTGCTCTGCCATATAGGCATCGCGCTCGTCCACCAGAACTTTTTTTACTGTCGGCGCCTTTTGCCCGAGTTCTTCCAGCACTTTTGACAGCACGTCTTTTTTCTTTAGCTCTTCGACAAGTTCTGGCGTGATTTTTTTTTCTTCGCCGAACATTCCCGCAATCAGCGTGAAAATTATGGAAATTTTTTCGCGCAAAGGCATGAGGGCAAAGGCGCGCTTCAGCGTTATTTGTATGTTGCGGTCTAGCAATAGCACTGGAATTCCGTTTGCTTCCGCGGTTTTTTTTGCCTCTATCATTTCGGCGCCGGGTTTTGTTTTTATCATGTCTCCGAGTTTGCGCTGCATGTTTGCAAGAAAAAGGTTTAATAGCAGCAGGTATGCTCTGCCTTCTTTGATTACTTCAAGGATGTTCATTTGTTTCCATTTTTGCTCTTGCTCTAACTGCTGCAGGCGCTGTTCGCACAATTCTATTCCCACTGCATCCGGCTTTTCCTGCAATATTGCCTGTTTTGCCTCTTCCGCGCTTTCGCTGCTGATGTGTGCTGTTCCGACGAGGATTATTTCTTTTTCATGCAGAAAAACGCGTTCAATCAGACAAAACACCGTTTATATCCGTTTATATAATTTTTATATACTGGGGGCAAAGCTTTTTATAGTGGTTTTGCGCAATAATTGCTTGCGCTTATTTTTTTGCTGCATTTGTGGTTTTATGCCTTTTGGTTTGCGTTTCAAACAATCTGGAAAAAAACAACCCGTGCTTGGCGGTTTGGGCAAAACCGGGGAAGTGGTAAAGATTTTTTCCGAGGCAGCGGAAAAGTTTGACGAGCCTGTTGCTGAAGAGACGGAGCAAGCTGCAAAGCCAGTGCCTTCCGAGAAGCCTTTGAAGGAAACTTTGCTTGCCAAAAAGCAGGTTGAGGAAAAAAAGCCATTGCTTGGAGCAGAGGAGCTTGAAAGCGCTGTTGAAGAATCCGAGCTTTCCACTATGACGCACGAGTTTTTGCCGATTCGCGTTTCTTCTTTTGATGATTTGATTGAAAGGCACGGCGTGGAGCGCGGTTCGACTATTCTTATTTCTGGCGGTTGTGGAACGGGAAAATCAACCTTTTGCATTCAGTCGCTTTATAACGGAATACTGAACGGCGAAAAGGCTGTTTACCTTACTTTTGAAGAAACCCCGGAAAAAATAAAGCGCCATATGAAAGCCAATTATGGCTGGGATTTGGACAAGCTTGAGCAGGAAAAAAGGCTTGCTATTCTCAAGCTTAATCCTTTTAAGATTGCTAGGAGCGTTGAAGCATCTCTCGCACAGCAGCGCAAGGCTTTGCTGATAAAGGTAGAGCAAATTACTTTGCCTTTCATGCCAGACTGGATTGTTGTTGATTCCTTGTCTGCGCTTTCTCTTGCTTTCATGGGCAATATTGAAAACTATCGTTATTATGTCAGGCACATGTTTGAAATCTTGGACCATTACAACAGCGTGAATTTTGTCATCAGCGAAACAGAACAGGACCCTGGAATTTATTCTCGCACTGGCATTGAAGAATTTTTGGCTGACGGCGTTGTTGTTTTGTACAATATCAAGGTTGGAAGGACGCGCGAGCGCGCTTTGGAAATCCTCAAGCTGCGCTGCAGCAACCACGTGAAAGAGCTCATTCCCTACCAGATTACTCCGAAAGGAATAATGATTTTCCGCGGCACAGAACTTGAACGCTTGCTCCAGACCGAATCGCCCTTTGATTCTTTTGAGCAAAAGAAAAAAGATTCGCTCGGCAATTCTTCCAAATCAGGAAAGAAGGGTTGATCTGATGAAAAAAATTTTTTTCCTGGTTTTTTTTTCCCTGTTTTTTCCGCTTGCTTTTGCGGCTATCTGCGGCGACCTGAGTTGTGATGCTTCCGGCGGGGAAAACAAGTGCACTTGCCCAACCGATTGCGGCGCTTGTGCTGGAAGCGTGGCCGGAAAGCTCTGCATGTATTACTCGTGCGACCCAACCAGTTCTTTTTGCCAGACTTTGACGCAGTATCCCTGCTGCGGCAACAATATTTGCGAGGTTGGCGAGAACTTTGCAAACTGTTCGTGGGATTGCGCGCCAAAAGCCCTGACTGTTGCAATCTGGGACTTTGACGAAACAAAGCATTTTTTGCGCGGCGACAAAGTTGTTTTCAAGGCTTTTGTAACCGGTGACGGAGTGCCAGTGAAAGAAGGCAGCATTGCTGCCACCGGGCCTTTCAGCCAGATGAAACTGTACGATGACGGCAATCACGCGGACAACAAAAAAAGCGACGGAGTTTATGCCAATACTCTTTCAATTGACAGGAGCATTGCCAAAGGCACGCATTCTGTCATAGTGAACGCGGAAAAGCTCGGCGTCAGCGCTTCCAAAACAATAAAACTTATTGTTGACCCAGTGCTTGATTTTCCTGTTTCCGCAAGCAAAAGCCAGATGGTTTTGGGCGATATTATTTCCTTCAGCGGTAGCGCGAAGAGGCGCGGCAAGCCGGTGCTGCAGCAGATTTCTTTTTCTGCTGCAGATGAAAACAGCAATCCAATTGCGGGTTTTTCACAAAGCATTGTTCCGGATGAAAACGGAAACTTTTCCTTTGACTATCACACGAGCATGATTGAACCAATCGGAGAATGGGCTGTTAGTGCAGAGGTTTCCGACGAGTTTGGAAACATTGGCAGCTTTCAGAAAAAAATAAAGGTTGCAGCGCCAGGAACAGCAATGTTTCTCGACTTGGAGTTTTTGTTTCCGCCAGAGGACCAGGACTCTGTTTTTGAGCGCGGCGACGAAGTAAAGCTTCTCGCAGGCCTTGTTTTTGAAGGCGAACCGCTTTCAGAGGCAAAAGTCACTGCAGTGTTTGCGGATTCTTACAGCGTTGAATTGTCAGAGTCGGCTCCTGGAAAATACACCGGCAAGTTTGAGATTCCTTTCGATTTTCCCACTGGCATTGTTGAATTGCGCGGCATTGCATCCAAAGAAATTGAAAGGACAAACTACAATGGCGCCGCGCTTGCAAGGCTGATTATAAAAGAAGCGCAAATAAAGATAGCCGTTGTTGAACCCTCTGTCAATGTTTTTGCCGTCGGGGAAACAATAAATTTTTCTTTGTCGCTGAAATACTCTTCCGGTGCTGCCGCAACAGGCACTGCGTTTACAGCAATTGCCTCTGACGGCAGGGAAATCGCTTTAAAGGAAACAAGGCCCGGAAATTTCGAGGGCACTGTCAGCATTATTGCCAGTGATTTAAACGGTTTCGGGGTTTCTTTCAATGCTGTTGACAGTTTTGGAAACAAGGGCGCAAAAAGCATTCCTTTTGAAATAATGGAGTCAAGGTCATTGTTTTTTTATTTTTTGACTGACCCGTTGCTGGTTGTTTTTATTCTGCTCGGCATTATTATTTTGGTTGTTTTGCTTTTTTTTGTTTTTCGCCTGAGAAAGCGCCTCAGTGCACTGGAAAAAAGGCGGGCGGAACTGGCAAAACTTCGCGAAGAACTGCAGGAAAACTATTTTTCCCGCGGAGTAATCGACAAGGCAGAATATTATAATCTGATGAGCCAATATACCAACGAACTGGAAAGAATAAATGCAACAATCGATTCAATGAAAAGAGCCAGGGAAACACCACAACCTCAGGAAGAAAAACAGGATTCGCTTTCAGCCGGCGCAATATCCAGAGTGGAGGAAACAAAGCCGGTTGAAACAAACGCCAGCGATTATTCGCTGGACTTATTCAGCGTAAAGCCGATTGAGGAAAAAAAAGAACCGGAAAAGCAAAAAGGGGTTTTTGGCTTTTTGAAGAAAAAAAAAGGTGGCGAAAATGGCGCTTAATGCAAAAATTTTTTTCTTTTTGTTTTTCTTTTCGTTTGCCCTGTTGCTTGCCGCCAATGCAGCGGCTCTTTCGGCAAGCCTTGACAAAACTGTTTTTTTAAAAGGCGAAATGCTGGAAATTTCCGGCACTGCAAAAGGCACGCTGAAAATAACCGCGCTAAGCAACAACAAAAACCTTGTTTTCAGCGAAAAAGTTCCTTTGGATGAAAACAACAATTTTGCTTTCTCTCAAGAAATCTCTTTTTCAGACCCCAAGGGAAGCTGGACTCTTGCACTTGCGGATTCCAACGAGAGCATTTCGCGCGAAATAACAGTCAATCCCGTGCGGGAATCAGAATTTTTTGCAATCTCTTTCTTGAGCCCTGCTTCAACCGCCTTCAAGCGCCTTGAACGGCTTGAATTGTCAGTGAAAATCACTGATGCCGGAAGGCCAGTGAACGGCGCTTGGGTCGAATACTGGGACATGTCGGGAAAAAGGCAAAGGCTGAAAACAACCGGTGACGGCATGTACGGCGAGTTCATTGAATTGCCGATTGATACAGAGCTGAAAGACCGCGTTATTCCAATAACCGCTTTCAGGCAGATCGGGGGAAAAAAATACGGCGGCGAAACTTCGTTGAAACTGAAAATTTTGCCCGCGGCAATTTCCCTTGATGTCCTGGAGCCGCGCGTGAACGAGTATGTCATTGGAAAGCCAATAACGCTGAAGCTGCTTGCAAAATATGATTCCGGCGAGCCGCTATTGAACCAAAAGCTCGCAAAAGTTTTCATTGACAACCAGGAAAAAGACCTGAACGTAATCGGCAACGGCTTGTTTTTCTTTTCCTTTGACCCGCTTGCCGGAAAAAAAGAAGCAAAGCAAGTCGAACTAAAAGTCACTGTGGAAGATTCTTTCGGAAACACTGCAAGCAAAAAGCTTTCCTTCCGGCCGATTGGCGAGCTTTTCTGGTTCATCAAAAGCAATGCCTTGGGCTACCTTATTCCAATACTGTTTTTTGTTTACATTATTTTCCTTTCCGCAAGGGAAGCATTATTGCACCTGAAAATAAACAGCATGCGGAAAAGAAAAAAAATGCTGGTCGAGCTCAAAAAAAAGCTGCAGCAGGATTATTTTGTTGAAAACATAATATCCAAAGACGATTATGGCAAAAGCGAGCAAAAATACGATGCGGAACTGAATGATTTGGAACTAAAGCTCAAAAGCCTTGAGCAAAAAAAAGAGCTCATATAACTCGGCTTTTTTTGCAAAAAGCTTTAAATATATGAACAATCATAAAACAATGTATTAAGTGAAAAACATGCGCTTCAACAAGTTTTTGGCATTGTTATTTTTGCTTGCGGTTTTCACACTGTTTTTTTCAAGTGCTTCTGCACTGATAATCACAAAGCCGACAGAAAGCGTGCCTGCAGTTGCAACAGGCGGAGAAACAATCGAAGCAGAATTTGTCTGCACTTCCGCGGTTTGCCTGAATTATACTATTACTGTTTTTCCCACTGGCAACCCGAACAAAATAATTACTACTGTAACCGGCGGGCCAATGCAACAGGTTATTATTGAAAGGCCGGTTTACTCGTCAGAAATAAAGCGGGTTGTCGGACCAAACAAAGCCACGGAAGCCATTGCACTTCCAGTCGGCATTGATCTGGGAAATCACAGCATTAAAGTGGCGCTTACTGTAATGAATGTTGTTGCACCCTACAGCAGCGAGCTTGCAAGCACTGATTCGGCAACAGAACAGAATGCAATTATTGTTCCAGAGCCAGTTCACTGCGGTGACGGAAAATGCCAAGAAGAAAAAGGCGAAACAGAAGAAAGCTGCCCACAGGATTGCCAAAAAGAAAAGCCAATAACCTGTGGAAACAATGTCTGCGATGCCAATGAAAATTCCGCAAACTGCCCAGTTGACTGCAAGAATGAAAAGCCAATAACCTGCGGCAATGCTGTTTGCGAGCCAAAAAAAGGCGAGACAACTGCAAACTGCAGCGAGGACTGCATTGTCCCTGCAGACCCAAACGCTGATTCAGACAATGATGCACTGACTGATGCGGAAGAAATCGAATTGGGCACTAACGCGAACGATATTGACACTGACAATGACAATGTTCCGGACGGCGAGGAAGCAAAAATCAAAACAAGCATGCTGAAAGACACTTCAAAGCCAATTTCTCCAACAGACCCGCTTGACCCAAAAAGCAACAATTTGCAGACTATTGTAAAAGAAAAAGAAATGGGCGTTGGGGGAACACAGCAAATTTCTGTCTGGCACCCCGAACTAAATTCTGAAACCCAGAAAAATTATCCTTTGTGGGTTTCCGGTACAGTGAAGGGCGCGCAAACCAAAGTAAACCTGGTTTCTTTGGACACGGGGCAAAGCCAAGAATTCTCTTCTTCTTCTGACGGAATTGTTTCAATTCCGGTTACCGAAGGGCAATTTTATGCGATTGTTTACAACAAAAAATACGCCAGTTCCGCAGAATTTGCGGCATTAAGCACTGTGACAGTAATGAGAAACGTAATTATTGACAGGGGAAAAGTTTTCTTTGGCCCCGCGATTGTTGACTACCCGCTATTCTTGATTTTGCTGCTTGTTGCAGCAGCGCTTGTAGCCATTTTAGCTTATTCCAAGGCGCCTAGTGCTTTCAGGGCACTGAATGTTTTTGCCGCAAAGAATTCCCTGCAAAAGCTGGCAAGCGTCCTGCTAGCGCTGGTTTTCTTTGTTATCCCGGTTCTTGTCAACAAGTTTTCAAAGGTTTATTTCGGCTTGGGAATAATAGTTATAGAAATCCTGCTAATCCTGCTTTTGGTTTATTGGGAAAAGGCAAAAAAACAGATTGAAGAAACCAAGCCAATGCAAGTCAACCGCTGATTCAATCGCTTACCCTGAAGATAAAAAATCCCTGCTTGTCAAAAACCCTGTTCAAAAAATCACAGTCCAATTCCACTGTCGTGGCAACAGCGTTTGCCTTTAATTCTTCAACAATTGTTTTTCTTTGCTTGCAGTTCTCTGAAAAAAAAGCATTCGCCTTTTGGTTAGCGATTGCTTCCGCAAGCCGTTCCTGCGGGTCAAGCTTCATTTTTACTGTCGGCTTTATTGCAGCCCTTGCCGGTGTTAATGCTGCAATTGCACTCGAATGCCAGGGCAATGCAACCACAATGTCTTGCTTTGACGCGTTTTGCTCGAGCCAATAAACAACAGGCACGTTTTCGCGCTCGAAAGTCTTGTAAAAAGTCTTTTGGAATTCAAACGGCTGGGTCGCAATTTCAAAAACCAAAAAAACCAGCACAAAAAAAACAAGTGCTTTTGTTGCCGCGGCAGTTGTTTTGCTTCCGACAAACCCCATTGCCCTTGAAAACAACACGATTATCGAAAAAATTCCGATTCCGGCAAGAACAAGCAACGCATAATACATTGCCATAAAAAATCTTTCATAGGGCAACAGGAAAACGCTGCCAGTCAAATTAAACTGCATATAGAACGGCAGCAACGCAATGAAAAAAAAACAAAGCAAAACAATCTGCGGGTTCTTGAACAAAAATCCAAACGTTTCCCGGAATTTTTTTGAAATGCGCATCAATGCTGCTGAACAAACCAGCCCCAACCCGAACAAAGACGCAATGAACAAAGGCTCTTTCAGGAACTCAACAAAAAAAAGCTGGGATTTCCATTCCTGAATGCTTGTCCAACTAAGCTTTGTTCCAATCGCGTCAAAAATTTCCTGAAAATTTTGTGGCGAATACGACAAAGACTTTATTTCCAAAAAACGCTGTGCAAAAAAAGGCAATAATACAAAAAGCAAAATTATTGCAATAACCACTTTCACCTGGTTGCGCAGCAATATCCTGAAATTAACAACAAGAAACACCGCAAAAACAACCAACAGCATCAAGGAATAAGCCGGATGAATGAGCGTTTGCTGCACAAGCAAAACAGCAAGCAGCAAAGCGTGCTTTTTCGAATCAATTCCCTTGGCAAAAAACCACAAGCTTGCAGGCAATAATGCGATGCCCAATGCCATTGGCACCAAAAACATTGGCCCCAACACGCCAACAGTTGAAGACATTGCAAGAGAGAGAACAGCGCTCAATAGCGCCGCAAGATTGCTTTTTGCCAGCGATTTCACCAGCACAAAAGTCAGCAGTGCCATCAAAAAACCAGAAAACACGGGAAAAACAAGCCCCAATTGCAGTGCGCTTAACCCGGTAATTGTCAAAAGCAAAGACAAAAGCAAATGATAACCCAATTCCCAATCGTCGCCAACTAAAGCCGAAACGCTTTTTTCAGCAGCAATCTGTTCCGCATAAAAAAGATGCTCCATTGAATCAATATGGAACGGCAGCGCATAATCAAAATGCGCGGAAAAAACAGCAAAAACAGCAAGCAACAAAAAAAGCGCCAGAACCAAAACAGTTCTCCGTGAATTGTCCATTCAATAAACAAGGCATTTCTTGTTTAAAAAACTTTTTCCACGAGCCAAAAAAAACTGTTTAAAAACACTTTCCGCCATCCAATTACAAGTGATGCCATGACAAAAGACATTTTGCCAAAAGAACTTCTCGATGTTTTGTGTTGCCCCGCGTGCAAAAGCGATTTAACCTACAAACAAAAAGAAAACAAGCTAGCATGCAAAAACAAAAAATGTTCGTTGGTTTACCGTATTGAAGGCGGCATTCCAATAATGCTCATCGAAGAAGCAAAAAAAAGCAAATGACCCTGATTGTTTTTTCCAGCGCCCTACTACCAATTATACGCTTTTTGGTTTAGAATATTTTTAATGAAAAAGCGGAAACCATTTGTCCCGAGGCAAAAGCAGCCAGTGCAATTTGGCATTCCTGCAACAAGGCGCGAATATCAGAGAATAACAAAAGGCAGAGCAATGTTAGCAAGAGCTTTTCAGCGCATTGCAGATTCTGTTGGGCCAGGAGCTCTTCCGCCAGACAGGCCTGTTTCAGGCGACCTGTCAGCAGCTGCTTTCACTAGGGAAAACCTCAAACGTTTCGGAGTTGGATTCTCTTTGCACGGCCAAAAGCAACTTAGCTTTGAAGAAAGTGCCAGGCTTGCAATAACTGGCTTGCATCTTTTCAGTTTCAGAAATTATGGTTTCAAAAAAGAATGGGCTCCCCTTGGCCTAAGTTCGCTTTTGATAAGGCTAATAAGGCAAAACCCCCAAAAGTTCGGTCAGCTTCTGGGAAAAAGAGCAGGCTTTTTTGTAAAAGATATTGGGTTTGATGCAGTAGATTTTCTTTTTCACTTGGGGCCGGAAGTTGAGCCTTTCCTTGCCGGCTTGGGACCGCACGTAAAAGAACTTGCCGAAGGAATGCGCGATTGCATTGTGCCGCAATTTGGTTGGTCTGGCAGAAATAAGGAAGAGTTTGCAAGAGGGCTTGGCAAAAACGCTGGATACTTTGCCGAAGGCCTTGGCCCAAAAGCAAAATATTTTGCATCCCATGCTGCACATGAATCTTTTGCCGACAATGCTGCCTCTCGCCCATTTTTAAGAGGCCTTGGGCAAAATTGCAAGCAATTTGCAGCAGGATTGGGAAAAAACGCAGACTCTGTCGCAGACACATTAAAAGCAGAAGGCATTGACACTGAAACCATCAAGATGTTAACGGGAAAAATACGCTGACTTATTCTTATTCCGAGGCAAACTCGCGTTTCGCGTCACTTTCCACGCGCGCACTGTTAGCGTCTCTTTTTCTCTTTTCCGCCAGGTACCTTATGACTGCAAGCCTTCCCTTTGCAATGCGCTTTTTTTCCTCTTCAGTCAAACGCCTTGTTCTTGAAACAAGATCTAACGCGATTGCATCAACAATTGGTTCCCTTGCACGCATTTTCAACAATCCTTGAACGCTTAATCCCGTAAACCGCGCAAGCTCGTTCTGGCTTTGTGGTTTCTTGAAAGAAGCAGCAACAACTTTTTCAATGCTTTTTCTTCTTTTCGAAGCAGCGCCCTGGCTCTGCCCCGCCCTATGCCTTGCAGAAGCATTACGCATTTCTTCCGGCAAAAACCGCCAAAGCCTGCGCCTTTTCATTGTGCTGTCAACAATATCGCGCTTTAGCCCTGCTTTTCTTGCAATTCCCTTCACTGTCTTTTGCCCTGTATGGATTGCCTGCATTATTCTTGCCTCCAGCAAAGCATCAATCCTTTCTCTCGCAATCTTGCGCAACCGTGGATTTTTTTTCAGAATGCTGTCCACTGCCCAAAATTTAAGGCCAGTTGCTGCTGCAAGTTTTTCTTCCAACTGCTGTTTTCCTAAAAGAGCAGCACTGCCTTGTATTGTGGTTTCAATTGCTCTGACATTTGCAGCTATCTGCCTGGCACGCATTGTGTTTGCGCCAATCCTGTATCCTTTCGCCATCAAGAATAATTAGTTTTCTTTTCTTTAAAAGGCTATTTTTGTTTGCCGGCGCTTTTTTTGCAGAATTCCAAAAAAATTTCGTCTGCATGCAACGGCCTGCTAGTGAATTCCGGATGAAACTGCGTTGCCATAAAAAAACAGTGCTTTGGAAGCTCCAAAATTTGCATTATTGGATGCAGTGGAGCCTTTCCGGAAAAAACAATTCCCGCTTTTTCAAATTCTTCAATGAACATAGGATTGCATTCAAACCTGTGCCTGAACCTGCGCCGGATTGTTTTCTTTTTTCCGTGAATCTCAAAAGCAATTGTTCCTGGTTTTAGTTCAACGTCTTTTCCGCCCAACCGCATGTTTCCCCCAAGCCCTTCAATCTTTTTTTGCTCTGGCAAAATGTCAATTACCGGGCATTCGCATTCTGGTTTCCATTCAGTGCTGTTTGCATCGCTTTTTTTCAATACGTTTCTTGCAAACTCCACCAATGCAAGCTGGAAACCATAACACAATCCCAAAAACGGAATATTTTTTTCCCTGCAATGCCTTATGCAGGCAATTTTTCCTTCTACTCCCCGCACTCCAAACCCGCCGGGCACAATCAAGCCGTCAATTCCCTCAAACGCTTCCTCGACTGTTTTCTTTCCTGTTTCTATTTCTGTTGCCTCAATCCATTTAACTTCAATTTTCCTGTTGACAGCAAAAGAACAATGCTCTAATGCTTTCAAAATGCTGATGTAAGTGTCCGCGCTTCCAGTATACTTGCCTGCAATCCCAATCACCAATAGCTTTTCATTGCCAGAAACAATTGTTTTGTCAGTCCACTGTTTCAATTCTTTTTCTCCCTTTTTTTTGTATTTGCCGTTCAATTCCAAAACATCAAGAACAATCTCGTCAAAGCAAGCATCGCTCAAAGAAAGCGGCAAATGGTAAATATTGCTGACATCATGCACGCCAATGACGTGCTCCATTGGCACATTGCTGTTGAGCGAAATTTTTTCCTTTATCTTTGAATTAATCGGAGTTTCGCTCCTGCAAACAATAACATTCGGCTGCAATCCCAACTCCATGAGCTTTCGGATTCCCAACTGCGCTGCCTTGCTCTTGTGCTCGCCCAAAGACTTTGGTTGCATTATATAAGTGATATTAATAATGCAAACATTCCCATAACCTTCTTCATATTTTAATTCTCGGATTGCTTCCATTGCAAACAAGTTTTCATAGTCTCCAACTGTTCCCCCGATTTCTATTACAACAACATCAGCATTTTTGTCCACTGCAAGCTCTCGCAACACTTTTTTTATTTCGCCGGTAACATGCGGAATAAACTGTACATCTCTTCCTAAATATTTTCCCGCGCGCTCGTTCTCAATAATAGTCTGGTAAATCTTTCCGCTGGTGACAAAATTTTCTTTGCTCAAATTCTTGTCGAGCATGCGCTCGTAAGTTCCCAGGTCCAAGTCTGTTTCAGTGCCATCGTCCAAAACAAAAACTTCCCCGTGCCTGAAAGGATTCAAAGTGCCTGCATCAACATTCAAATAAGCCTCCAGCTTTATGGGCTCAACATTCAATCCCCTGTACTTCAACAAATGGCACAAGCTGCTGGAAATAGTGCCTTTTCCAATCCCGCTCATAACGCTGCCGGTAATGACAACATATTTTGTTTTTCCGGGCGTGTAACCCTGCGGAATCGGGGTATAAAACTCGTCGCCGGAAGTAGCGATAATCTTCTCCAAAATATTGTTTATTTTTCCCTCTGCCAAAAACAATCACGCCAAAAAAGAATCTGAATTTTTTTTCAACAAAATAAAGCCAGCACTGTTTTAAAAATCTTGCTTTGTTGCCGCAGTATTGGGGCATGGAGGATTTGAACCCCCGTCGCAAGGTCCCGAACCTTGAATCCTGACCAGACTAGACTAACGCCCCGCAATACTAATTCATTCAAACTGTTTTTTTAAATCTTGGCGCTTCATGGCTTTGACATTTTCCACAGCGCATCAAAGTATGCCTTGAAGCTGCTTGCTGCATCTTCGCTTTCCAACAAAAAGCCGACAGGGTTTTTTGTAACGTCCATTATGAACGTTTTGTTTTTGTAAAAGACAATCATCAGGCTCGTCAGGATGCTTTTTGGCAAATAGCGTATTTCAGAAAACAGTTTTGTCGGCGTTACTAGATTGTCGCGTTCGTCAAAGTTTGCAAGCATTTTGACAAAAATCTTTTTTTTTGCCCGCTTTGAATGGTATTGGAAAAAGAAATCGCGCATTCCAAACCATACTGTTGCACGCTTGTAGCCTGCGCCAATTACATAATACTTGTCGCCGGCTTTCAATTCAGTCAGGATGCTTTTGTAGAAATTCTCAATTCCGCGGAACCCTTCAAAAATTGCAGCGTTTTTCTTGTCAAAAGAATTCAACTGCCTGTTTTCAAGCTCTGGCAGCATTTCCTCGACCTGCTTTTTTTTGTTTTCCAATTCTTTTTCTTTTTCTTCAATGTAATCAAGAATCCTTCGCGGGCTTGCTGCAGTAAAATGCTTTACTTCTCCCTTCAAAACATGCCCAACCAGCCCTTTTTTTTCCAGCCTTGCAAGGATTTTGTAAACTTTTGAGCTTGAAACACCAGCAGCCAGCGCAAGCGCGCCTGTTTTTGTCATTCCGAGCTTTAGCAATGCAAAATAAACCTTCACTTCGCCCTCTGTCAGGCCAATATCCAACAGCAGCTTTTCGTCCATGACAAAAAAAATGCCCCGATGCCATTAAAATACTTTCACTTTTACGACCCCCTAGGGTGACAATAATTTATATAAGTGCAGAAGGCAGAAGGTATTTAATTAATCTCATTTAGTTAAGGGGTGAAATAATGGTTTTGTTAGATAAAAAAACATTGTTGGTTGTTCTTGGAGTTTTGGTTATTGCGTTAGTTGGGTTTTTGGTTTTTTCCAGTGCACCGCAGAAGGCAGAGACAACAAAGGTTCGCATTGGAGATTGGCCGGCTGCAAACGCTTTGCCATTTTATCTTGCTATTGAAAAAGGATATTTTTCGGAAGCTGGTCTGGAGGTTGAGAGAGTAAAGTTTGAAACCCCTAGCCAGTTTATTGACGCTTTATTGCAGGGAAGCGTTGGTTTTGGCGCCGACACTGCGATGGCGATTACTGCAATTGTTGAGCAAAAAAACCCAGGAAAATTAAAGGTCTTTGCTGTAAACGGTGGAACTGACCAAATAACCAACGATTCGCTCATCGTGCCGATTGACAGTAGTATTTCTTCTTTTGCAGACCTTAAGGGAAAAAAATTGGGAATTCCTGCTGGAACAATCCAGTGGAGGACAATTGCACGCGAACTGCTTGCTATGGACGGATTGAACATGGACACTGACTTGCAAATAGTGGAGCTTGTTCCAAGCCTGCAAGTGCAGGCGCTTGCTTCAAAACAGGTTGATGCCGTGCTTGCTTTGGAGCCTATTCCAACAATTGCCGTGGACAAAGGCGTTGCAAAAATCGCAATCCTTAGCCCTGCAGAAAAATCAATTGCAAACCCGTTTTATCCCGGGGCCGGGGTAGTGAATGCTGATTTTGCGAAAAAAAACCCAGAGACAACAAGAAAGGTATTGGCTGTTTTTGACAGGGCAATGAAGGAAATAATGCAAAATCCTGACGAGGCAAGAAAATACCTCGTTGGTTACACTGCATTAACTAGTGACATTGCAGGCAAAGTTCCGGTTCAAACCTTCAAATCCTGCGGCGAGCTTGATACAAAAGACTTGGAAGCGATTGGAAAGTTTTACGCCATATATTCCAAGCACAAAGTTGTAGACAAGCCGTTGGACTTTGGCAGCCTTTCGTACTGCAACAGCTAAAACAGCGCAGCATCCGAAAACTACAATAATTTGGCTAGTGATACGAATGAAAACAATAGCAATTTCCGCAATAGGCTTGAAGAAACGGTTCGGTCAGCATGAAGTGCTGGAGGATGTTTCCTTTAGTGCAAACGCTGGAGACATTGTTGCAATCTTTGGCCCGAACGGCTGCGGAAAAACAACGCTAATGAACATTCTTTCCGGATTGGCTGAACACGACGGCGGGGAATTCAAGGTGGAAAAAAACAATCCCACTGAATTCAGCTATGTTTTCCAGAATTACAGGGATTCATTGTTGCCTTGGAGAAACAATTTTGACAACCTTGCTTTTCCGCTAGAACTGCACAGCGAAACAAAGCAGGAAATTGAAAACAAGATTTTTGACATTACAAAAACATGCGATTTTAATATTGACCTGCAAAAATACCCTTACGAACTAAGCGGCGGGCAACAGCAAATGCTGACTTTTGTCCGCGCGCTCGTAAACAAGCCAAAAGTATTGTTCATTGACGAACCGTTTTCCGCACTGGACTATGAAAACAACTTGAAGTTTCGCGAGCACTTGCAAAAATATTATCTGAAATTCAAGCCGACTGTTTTGGTAATAACCCACAACATTGAGGAAGCAGTGCATTTGGCAAAAAAAATAATTGTTTTGTCAAAATCCCCGACAAAAATAGTAGACATTATTGAAAACCCAGAACCTTTTCCCAGAAGCATTGATTTTTTGAAAACAAAAGAGTTCAACGAAGTAAAAGACAAAGTTTTGTCAGCATTCCAAAAGGGGGCAAACCTGTGAACCTGAAAAAAAACCTTTTGGTCGGGCCGATTTTGCTGCTATTGCTTTGGCTGGCGGTTTCAGAATTAAAGATAATTGACCCGTTCTTTCTGCCAAGCCCTATTGAAATAGGGATTGAATTATTCAACCTGTTTGCAAGCGGCTCGATTCTGCCAGACACTGCCTTCTCGCTCGGCCGCGTTTTATTGTCTTTTGCAATTGCACTCGCTATTGGACTGCCGCTTGGCCTGCTTCTTGGCTCGAGCAAAAAAGTTTACGAAAGATTTGAATTCGTAATTGATTTTTTCCGTTCAATTCCAGCGCTGGCATTATTCCCATTATTCATGCTTCTTTTTGGCATTGGAGACGAGTCAAAAATAACAGTTGCTGCTTTTTCCGCCGCATTGGTTGTTTTGTTTAACACAGCATATGGCGTAATGTACTCAAAAAAAGCCCGCGTACTTGCAGCAAAACTAATGGGCGCAACAAAAATGCAAATCTTTGGATTCATTTCTTTTTGGGAAAGCCTGCCGCAAACATTTGTCGGAATCAGAATAGCAATTGCATATTGCATGATAGTGGTTGTTGCAACAGAAATGTTTGCCGGAACATACCTTGGATTGGGTCGAAGGATTATTGACGCGCAAATGGTTTACAACGTAAAAGAAATGTATGCTGCAATCTTCCTGACCGGCCTGATTGGATACCTGCTGAACATGGTTATTGTTCTTGCTGAAAAGAGATTGATTCACTGGGCTGAAAGTCGTTGATTGCAAATGTGCACATTCAATTATGGTGGAATATCTCAATGAAATTAGCATTGGTAAATGTAAAAGGATTGTCAAACTCAACAGAAACAAGGCATCTTGCGCCAAATGGAGCGCTTTCAATAACAGCTTATGTCAAAGCGATATTGCCGGATATTTCTGTTGAAGTGCATGATGAAAATCAAGGGTCATTAGATTTTGAAGCAATAGCCAAAAATGACTATATTGGCTTTTCTACATTTTCATTTAATGATTCCCAAACCAAGAAAATGGCAGAGCTAATTAAAGGAATTAATCCGAATGGAATCGTTGTTCTTGGCGGCCCAAACACGCAAGACCTTGGGCCGCAAATTCTCAAAAATAAGCCATATATTGATTACATAATAATAGGGGAAGGCGAAAAACCAATTGTGCAATTGTTACAAGGTAAACCATTAGACAGTATTCCTGGCCTTGTTTACCGTGATGGGCAATCAATTATCTCAAACAAACCTGAGTATAACCTTGAACTTAATGATATCCCGCCAATTTCTCCAAGCCATTTATCAAAAAAATATGTTTGGGATAAATTTGACCCTTTCTTGACAATACACAATTTTTTTCCAATATCAAAAAACAGGGGCTGCTTTCGAACACATAGGTGCGCCATGTGCGCTATTAACACTGTTGCAAAAGGAGTGCCGGGAAAAGAATATTGGGCTGAAATACAACAATTGTATGAAAGATATGGAATAGACCATTTTTTTGATACTGCTGATTCTTTTCCGACCCAAAAACTCGATGAATATCTGGATTCAAAGCCAGACGGCCTAAATGTTTTCTTTCGAAGTTATCTTTTTCCTGAATTAATGACTGAAAAAGTGGCCAAAAAAATGAAGCAAATGGGTTTTCTCAATGCTTTTATCGGCCCGGAAAGTTGGCGATATTTTGCTGATGCTGGACAACAACGCATGATTCCTTTCAAATTTTCAGAATATTTCTCTGTTAAAAAACTGATTGAAGGCATTAAGACCTTTGGAAAATACGGAATAGAAGTAACTCCTTCTTTTGTTTTAGGGGAACCCGGGGAAACAGAAGAAAGCCTTACGCAAACTATGAAAATGATTCGAGAAGTCGCGTTCATAGAAAATGTCCGAGAGATAGAATTAAATCGCATAAAAGTTATGCCGGGAAACGAGTATTTTAGACAATCAAAGGCGGATACAAAAATCGTAGAAAGATACGAGCAAGAAACCGGCGATAACCTTCTTACGACAGATGAAATCGACTATGGCTTGCTGTCAACAATATTTATTAATAACAGAACCCAAGTTGGAAAAGAACGAATCCTTGAAGCCCAAAAAGAACTTTACAGAGAGCTTGCCTACCACTCCAGCATATTCTCTTACGACAATCTAAAAGGGGATTAAACTGCTTAGGATTTTTACCCATGTTTACTTTTTGAGCATGGTTGTGCTCTTGCAGAAAAACGATTGGTCCACTGGGCAGGAAAATAGTTTTTTTAGCCACAGAGTTCGGCAATCACCAAAATTTTGCGGCTTAGTTAAATCCTTGCTTTCAGCAGCTTTTAATGGCACGGCGAGTTTTGGTTGATTCAAACATTTTTCTTGACTATTATCTTGACCGCAGGGACAATGTGCTGCCGTTGGGCGAGTTTGCGTTCCAGTTCGTGCAGCGCGCTTTAAAGTGTGAATTTTTTGTTTTGGTTTGTGATTTGGCTCTGAGGGAAATCGAAAAGATAGCAGGCATCAGCCAAGAACATATTTGGGGCGTTATTCTTTCCGAGCTGAAGAAAAAACAAAAAGTGCTGGTTGTGTGGGGCAATGCTGAACTGGCAATAAAAGCAGCAAAAATTTCTGCAGAGAGAAACTTGCCGTTAAATGACTGCGTTTTTGCACTAATAGCCAAGGAAAACAATGCAATTGTTGTTTCAAGAGACAAGCACTTTCAATACTTGCATGATATTGTTGAAACAAAAAAGCCGGAAGAATTATAGCAAGCCGTGCTTTCGCAGGAACTCTTTCCCAACGTCTTCCCTGATTTTTTCAAACTCTTCTGGTGTCGGCTCTTTTATGCCCAAGCGCTTGCCTTCGCCAAAATGTTTTCTCAGGTTCTTTATTGCCTGCTCCGTCTGGAAATCGTCAATGGCTTTTCTCAGGGCGGATTTGATGAATTCTGTCCTGTTGCCAAAAGTGCTTTCGCGCACTGCAGAATCCACTTCCTTCAATAGCTTTGCGTCCAAGCGCAAATTAACAAGCTTGTTTGCCATACATCAATTGTATATACAAATGCTTTATAATGTTTTCTGTTTTGGTTTGAAACTCATTTTACTGGCTTGAAACTTCCGTCAGCTTCCATCACAAACATTTCTTCCCTCACTGTCCTGACAATATTGTCCTGGCTCATTGAAAGCGTGCCGGTCAGGCCTGGCAGGTTTTTTATTTTTTTCAGTTCTTTTTTCACGCAATCTGTATCCTCTGAGTTCTCGCAGTTTTTCATTGCTGCTGAAAGCATTTTCATTGAATCATAGCCTGTTGCCGTGAAAAGAATCTGCTCCGGCTCTTTCCCAAACTCTTTTTTAAAGTTTCCAAGGAATTGCTTGCTCAGCGTTGATTCGTCAGGCTTCCAGAAGGTAAAATAGCTTCCAGCAGCAGCATTCCCCGCGTTTTTGAAAAAAGCTTGGCTGCTGAAAAGGTCTGACCCAAGTAAGGTTGCACTAATCCCCATTTCCCTTGCCTGCTTCAAGATAAAGCCGCTTTCGTCATATCCAAGAATGACTAATACTTCCGGATTCTGCGCATGAATCTTCAGCAGCGTGCTCCTGAAATCCGAGGGGTATCCGTTGTAAGATTCAACTGCCTTTACTTTGCCTCCAAGCTCTTCAAATCTTTTCACAAACCCATTTTTGACAAAAACAATGAATGCCTCGTCGTTCTTGAAGATTATTGCGGCTGTTTGCACCCTTAGCTTGTTTGCAGCAAATTCAGCAAGTGTTTGGCCAATTCCTTCGTCGTAAATTCCGATTGCAAATGCGTTTTTGCTGATTCAGAAAGGGGAAGAAAGCCGCGCCATCTGCCAAAATTTTTGGCGCTGCTTTTTGCTTTCCAAAACCCCTTTATATAAGTTTAATCCCCTATGAATGAATGGATTCAAAAGGGCAGGGCGGTCTTGAGTATCTTTTGATGGTCGGCGGTGCTATCTTTGTCAGCACTATTATCATCGGCATTATAGTTTCGACTGTCGGAAACCTCTCTGTTGGTGCCGGCATAAAGTGCAAATTCAACACGACTTTTGGTTCTTGCAATTCCATTGAAGGTTGCCTTCCGCTGACAAGAGAATTCCTGCCTGCTTTCGGTCCCTTGGATTTCTTTATTTGCAGTGAAGGTTCTGGCGTGCCACAGTCATCGGTTTTTTTCATCCCTGTTGGTTTTGCGCCGAACGTTGAATCAACAACATTGAGCCTTTCTTTTTCCGAGTCCTCGGATGTCACTGCAATCAGAAAGCCGCTCGCTTCGATTGCGGTTTCCGGCTACTTTGTTCTTAACAGCTTTTCCTCTTACGCTAGGGTTATTGCGGAAACAGAGAGCGGTGACGAGCTGCTTGTTTTCGGTTCTGATAATATTTTCTTCAGCACGGGAAAGTTCGATTTTTCCGGCAAGTGCGATGAGACTTGCTTCCTTGAGGATGTTTCAATAAAGAAAATCAAGGTTGAGGTTGAAGGCGCGACTGTTTTTATTGAAAAATTAGAATCTGTTGAATCCGGGAACGTCAGCCAAGCGACCAAGAACACGCTAAAAGCCGGAAAAGCCCGCGCTTTTGCCGCGCAGATTTCAGAGAAGATAAGCAAAATCAGCGAGAACATCCGTAATAAAGACCTCGCTTGGACTGCGGGTGAAACCACTGTTTCCAAAATGACCTTTGCCGAGAAGAAAAAACTTTTCGGAGGAAAACTCCCGAACTTGCAGGGGTTCGAGGCTTATACTGGCGGGGTGTTCGCGCTGGCAGAAATCTCCGGCGAAGCGACTGGCGCTTCCGCAGGCGGCGCGTTCCCAGCATCCTTTGACTGGAGAAACAGGCACGGCGAGAACTGGATGACGCCTGTAAGAGACCAGAGCAACTGTGGCAGCTGCTGGGCATTCGGCACGGTAGGGGCAACCGAAGGCACAATCAATGTATATTACAACCAGCACCTGAACCTTAATCTTTCAGAGCAGGACCTTGTTTCCTGCTGTGATGCCTGTTCTCTGGATTTGGGCTGCAGTGGAGGCTGGCCTGACATTGCTTTGGACTGGATAAGCAGCACTGGAACTCCGGACGAAGCGTGCTTCCCATACACTGGGACAAACAATAACTGCGCGAATAAGTGCTCGGATTGGCAGAGCAGGGTCTGGAGGATTGGAGGCAAAACAATAGTTTCTCCTTCAATAAACGTGCTGAAGGAGGCGTTTATAGAGCACGGATCACTTTCTATGACTAATTGGCCTTGGCTCCACGTGATTACTGCCGTTGGTTATGGCACTGATGCAAACACTGGCAAATTTTATGTTATTTTCAAGAACAGCTGGGGAACTGGCTGGGGCGAGAGCGGCTACGGCAATACTTACATTACTGAAGATTCTCTCGCAGATAAAACCTATGAGTTTTACGCTGTTGACCCGTTTTTCACTCCGCCTGCTGGAACAACAGTTAATGTTCTCTGCGTTGACAGGGACAACGACAATTACTGCAACTGGGGCATTGGACCAAGGCCGGATTCCTGCCCAGAGGCTTGCGTTGCTGCTGAAGATTTTGACGATTCCGACCCAAGCATAACGGAAGTCGTGTCGCCATCAGAAGTTTGCAATAACGGAACGGACGACGACTATGACAGCCTGGTTGATTGTGCTGATGCTTCCGACTGCATTGAAGGGGCTTATTGTGATGCCGCTGGCAAAATGGTTTGCAGTTCTGACGGTTGTATCCTAAAGGGCATTGACCTTAATGGTTGCTCGGCCCTTGACCAGAATGGCAAGGAATACTGGCTTACGGCGGATATCATTGGCGCGAATCCCGCTGGTTCCTGCATTACAATCATAGCCCCGGGAGTGACCTTGAACTGCAAAGGGCACAAGATCTACGTCAGCAGCGGAAGAAAGATATCAAGAAACAACCACAATCTTGGGATGGTTGGAGTATATTCTGACCAGCCTTACACAACCGTGAAAGGCTGCAATTTTGTTTCAAGTCCCACAGCACATGGTGGTGGCGGGCTGGTTCTGGATTATGCTACTGATTCCAATGTGTATGGCAACACTTTTACCGGTCTTTTATCTGCTTTGAGGGCTTATGCCTTTTTCAGCTCATCAGCAACTATCCAGTCCAATGAGTTTTATTCAAACGAAAAAGCCGTTATTTTTAGCAATGCCAATGATAACAATGTTTTCGGCAACTTTTTTTACGACAATAATAACAGTGTGGTTCTTCTTGATTCCAAGAGAAACAGCATTTCAAGAAATATAATTGAACAGAGCAACGACCGCGCTATTGTAATCACAAGCTATTCCCGCGACAACGAAATTGTCGACAACAGTATTGCCGCGTCCGACAGCGCGCGGCAGTATTTCATGGGCATTGTCCTAAGCCAGTATGCTTCTGGAAATAAGGTAACGAATAACACCCTGAACGGATTCCCTTGGGGCATTAGGATTGACACTGAAAGCACTGGCAATGAGATAGTGGGCAATACTGTTATCGGCGATACGGATTTAGTTGAAGTAGGCATCGCAGTCGGGTCGCGGAACAACATTCTTAGGTCCAACACGCTGCTAGATAATTGGGAAGGGATTAGCATTGCAGCTAATTCTACGATTGTAGAGGATAATAACTCTTGCGGGAGCAAAGATGTGGACCTTGAATGCACTGATTCCCCGTTAGACAAGTTTTATGGCACAACCGGTTCCGGAAACCGTTTTACAAAGGTTGATGCCTGCATAGACGGCTGGCCAACAATGGCGAACTACTCTGATTGCAATGCGCCTGCGTTCGAGGAAATCTCAATCGGAAACAACGCAATAAAGTACACTGATGGTGACGGCGTGGTAAGAAAAATCCCGTTTGCTATAAACTTGCCAACGGCTCCTGGTTCAACCATAACCGAGCAGACTTTTGCTGTTGACAACCAGATTTTCTACGCGAGATGCATCAAGCCAGCAAGCGGCTTGCTTGTAAACACAAAAGCTAATGACCTGCTGAATGGCAACTCAGTGTACATATACGATGGTTCGAAACTACGGACTGATAGAGGCGACGTTGACCTTAGCACTTTGAGTCCAGGAGAAAAGCTGTATTTGAATGCAATGCAATTTGATTTCCAGAGCGCTTACAGTATCGGCATAAACGACTTCAATATAAGCCTGTGGGTTGACGGCTACTGTGAATTCAGCAGGCAGTCCTTTTCGGCTACGCCCGATCATCTTACGATTAATGACAAGCCCTACCTAAATAACAAGCTCTACTTCGATGACGATTATGCCGCAAGAGGGCCCCTTTGGTATCCGCTTGATGTGAAAAACAGTTCAATGAAGGATACCTACAAGTATAGAGTGCATTTAGGCCTTAACAGCGGAAAGATTTATCTCGTGCTAAGTTATGCCTTTAGACATAAGACTTATAATGGAAACGGCATTAACGTGTGGGGAACCGACACAACGGAAAATGGTTACGCTGACGTGCCATATTACATGCCCGACACAACAGATTTTGTCGGCGGCAATGCTTCTGACTACACTTACTTTGTTGCCATGTTTGCTTTAGACGAAGACGGAAACTATCAGTCAGTGAAGCCGTTCATTGACACGGCAACGGGAAAAACAATCGCTCTGCCGAACAGCCGATTAAGCTACTACAACGGCTGCGTTTACTATAGAACAAAAACAGGCGCCACAGAAATACTCGCCTGCAACGCAAACTCGAACAGCGCGACAACAGGCCATGGAAGCAAAATAACAGTCAGAGGCGGCATAGCAAAAACACTGGTGCCGATTACGAAGACAACGGCGTGACTAACCGCATTCGCTTTGACGCAAACGGCGACTTAATCGGCGGAAAAACAATAATAAAAAAAGTAGAGGGCGGAAAATTTGTTTTGTATCAATAACTGTTAGCCTTGCGTCAAATAAGTGTATTTGAATTCTTCTTTTACTGTAAGGATTTCAATGTTTTTTATTATGTCTCCGAATTTGTTTCTGAGTTCTGTAACCAGCTTGTCGAGATTTGTGTCTTGTATTTCTATTTCCAGCACCAGGTCGTAAGCGCCAATCATTTTAATCCAAAAAATAATATTTGGGTGCTGCAATGCAAAATCGTGCAATGCTTTTTCCCTTGCTTTGGAAATATTTTTCAAATTTAGGATGACGTTGTAATACCCCAAACCGATTTTTTTTAGATTGAATAACACGCCGTGGCCGAGAATGAGTTTTTCTTCTTCGAGTTTTTTTATCCTGTTTCTTATTGTGTCCGGCGACACGCCAAATTTTTTTCCCATTTCAATCATTGTCAGCCTGCTGTTTGTAGAAAGCTGTTCCAAAATTTTTTGGTCTGTTTCGTCGATTTGTTTTTTTCTGAATTTTCCGTCATATTCCAGCATTTCTTTTGGTTCGCCTCCGTAAATGTGCGTGCGGTTAAAATCAATCATTTCAAGATAGCTGACTATTTCTTTTTCCTGGATGAAATCCTCAAATCCGGAGATTATTTCTCCAAACAAAGCCATGAAATGGTGCGGGTCATTGGCAAAAATTGTTATTATCATGTCCCATCTGCCCCGGCAGGAAACAACCCAATTTGAGAATTTGCATTCTATTGCGCGCTTTGCAAGAAGGTTTTCTTTTTCAGCGGAAAGATTCTGAAAACGCAAAAATGCGCGATAGCCAACGGGAAACAAAGCGCCCCTGTTGACAATGCAATAAATCTTTTTGATTATTCCTTCCTGGAAAAGCCGTTGAATCCTGTAAGCAGCAACGTGCTCATTTACTCCGGCTTTTTTTGCAATTGCCTTTGCAGGCATGCGGCTGTCTGTTTCAAGCGCAGCAATTATTTTCTTGTCTGTTTTGTCCAGATTAAAAATCTTCTCAGGCACATGCATAAAAACGACTAAAATAGTTAAAAATCTATGTTTTATAGAAAAAAAATAAAAAAGATATTATAAATCAGAATGGCCGCATTTTGTTTATTCGTTCACCTAAAAAGTTGAATTTTGGGTTTGGAGTTGAGTCTCATGAAAAATCTTGCCATTTTGGTTGTTTTGGTTGCTGTAATCGCCTTGGTTGCGTTTTTTGGTTTTAGGCAATCCGGTTTTTTCGGCTTGCCTGCAAATGCATCTGGGCAGGATTCTGTCAAGATTGGCGTTATGCTTGCATTGACTGGCGATGCAGCGATTTATGGCGAGAGCGTTGGCAATCCATTGGAGCTTGCGCGAGAAGAAATTAACGCTCAAGGCGGAATTTTGGGAAAAAAAATTGAGTTTGTTGTGGAAGACAGCGCTTGCAATGCAAATGCCGGAGTAAAGGCAATGAACAGCCTTGTTAATTTGAAGGGAATGAAGATTGTTATTTCCGGCGATTGTTCTGGGCCAACGCTTGCAGCTGCCCCGATTGCTGAACAACAAAAAGTGCTTTTTCTTGTTGCTGTTGCAAGCAATCCAGACATTAAGAATGCTGGAGAATACGCTTTCCGCGTTATGCCAAGCGATGCCCTGCAAGGAAAAGACCTTGCAATGCTGCTTTTCAAAAAAGGTTTTTCCCGCCCCGCAATTTTGTTTATGGATAATGCTTATGGCAAAGGGATAGAGATTGTTTTTTCAGAAGAGTTTGCAAAGCTGAATGGCACTATTGCTGAAAAGCAGATGGTTAACCAGGCTGATGCTGACTTTCGTACTCCATTGTTGAAGATAAAAGAATCAAATCCGGATTCTTTGCTTATTGTCGGTTATCCTCAAATGTATCAGATTGCAATAAAGCAATTTTTCGAAGTTGGCTTGAATGTGCAAATTTTTGCCAGCGAGACTTTCAAAGACTCTGAATTATTGAAAGCATTGGGAGAAAAAGCAAACGGAATAATTTTTACAAACCCAGCAGAAAGCAATTCCGCAAATTTCCTGCAATTCAAAGAAAACTATAAGAAAAAATTCGGAAAAGACATTGGGCCGTATGGTGATTTTGGCTATGACGCTCTTTTTGTTCTGAAAGCAGGCATTGAACAGGCAAAAAGCTTTGACCCGGAAGTCTTGAAAAAATCGTTTTATGGCCTTGATTACAATGGCGTCACTGGTGAAACAAAATTCGATTCCTTTGGAGAAGTTGACAAGCCATATGGCGTAATGGCAGTGAATGACTTGCAATTTGTGAAATACAATGGCTAATGTTTGCCATAATATTATTTTGGTTTCAGTATTCTTTGGACTCTTTTTCGCACGGATTCGGGTCGTGCAAATACAATCTCTGCGGCTTTCTGAAGCAAACATTATTTTGCTGGGAAAAATCCCTGGCAATTCTGAAAAATAGCAAAATAGCGGGGTTAATTTATTAACTCTTTTTTGCCTCTTTTTTTTATGGTCTTTGAACAGTTGTTTGTCAACGGAATCATTGCCGGCAGCGAATACGCGTTGTTGGCAATCGGCTTGACGCTTATCTTTGGAATACTGCGGTTGATTCATTTTGCCCATGGCGAGGTTGCAATGGTTGGCGCTTACGCTGCGTTTGTCGTCAGCGTTATTTTTGGCTGGCCGTTGATTGCAGGTTTTTTTGTTGCAATTGCCATTGGCGCTTTGTTGGGTTTGGCGATTGACCGCATTGCTTTCAGGCCATTGCGCAAGCAGCATCCATTAATGCCATTGATTACTGCAATTGCTGTTTCTATTTTGCTGCAAAATATTATTGCATTGTTTTTTGGCAATGAAATCAAAACCTATAATCTCGGTACTATTGAAAAAGGAATGGAGATTGCTGGGTTTATTATTACTAAAACCCAGGTGCTGATTATTTTCACTGCTGTTGTTTTCATGGTGTTTGCATGGCTGTTCATTAACAAAACAAAAATCGGAAACCAAATGCTTGCTGTTGCAGACAACAGGCAGCTTGCGGAAAGCATTGGAATTGACAGCGAAAAAGTGATTGCAAGCACTTTTGCCTTTGGTTCTGCTTTGGCAGCAGCAGGCGGCGTGTTATTGGCAATGGAAACAAATTTAGAGCCAATGATGGGCTTGATGCCAAACATAAAGGCTTTTGCTGCAGTAATTGTCGGCGGAGTTGGAAGCGTGCCGGGAGCAATTTTGGGTTCTTATTTTATTGGCTTGGTTGAAAACATTGGCATTTGGTTCTTGCCATCCGGCTACAAGGATGCAATTGCTTTTTTTGTTTTGGTTGTTTTTTTGTTGCTTAAGCCGCAGGGAATTCTTGGAAAAAAGAAAGAAGGAATTGAACAATGATTGAAGCATATCTTCTCCATCTCTTGATTCTGATTTGCATTTATGCAATTTTGGCAATGAGCCTTAATTTGATTACTGGTTACACTGGCTTGTTGAATTTGGGGCATGCTGCTTTTTTTGGAATTGGAGCATATGCTAGCACATTGTTGGTAATGGCTGGTTATCCTTTTTGGGTTGGTTTTTTGGCTGCCGGGGCAATTGCCGGCTTTTTTGGTTTTTTGTTGAGCATTCCTGCCTTGCGCCTGCGCGGCGACTTCCTTGCAATTGCAACTTTGGCTTTCGGAGAAATAATCCGCAGCATTCTGCTGAATTGGACTGACTTAACGCGCGGGCCGCTTGGAATTCCAGGCATTCCAAAACCGGAATTGTTTGGCTTTGAATTTGACTCATTGTTTTCTTTCTTTTTGCTGTCGCTTGGAGTTTTGATTGCAAGCTATTTGATTCTAAAGCGCCTGCTGAATTCTGATTTCGGGCTTTCCTTGAAGGCATTGAGAGAAAATGAGAATATTGCTGAAAGCTTGGGAAAAAACGTTTCTTTGCTGAAAACTCTTGCCTTGATTATTGGCGCTGCTTTTGCTGGATTTGCCGGCAGCTTGTTTGCGCATTATATTTCTTTCATTGACCCGAGCAGTTTTGTTTTGGGAGAAACAATTCTCATGCTGTTAATGGTTGTTTTGGGCGGCATGGGCTCGCTGGAAGGCAGCATTGTTGGGGCAATAATTCTCATTCTTTTGCCGGAACCATTGCGGTTCATTGGATTGCCTAGCGCAATGGTTGGGCAGTTGAGGCAGATTATTTATGCCTGTTTGCTCATTGCATTAATAGTAAAGAGGCCGAAGGGAATTCTCGGCGAGAAATGGTTTGGCGGGATTGTGAATGAAAGCTAAATTTGTTTTGTTGCTTGTGCTTTTAGTAATTTTTTTTGGCGGTTGTCTGCAACCGCAAGGGCAAAGCCCGAAAAAGATTGGTATAATTCTTCCTTTGAGTGGAGCGGCAGCAAACCTCGGCGACTGGGTGCTTCGGGGCGCAGAAATTGCAAAAGAGGAGATAAATTCTGCTGGCGGTATTGGTGGGAAGCCGTTAGAGTTTGTTGTTGAAGATGACCAATGCACCGGCAGTGCGGCAATAACTGCTTTTGAGAAACTGGTTTCCGTGGCAGGCGTTCCAGTGGTTATCGGGCCATTGTGCAATGCAGCTTCGCTTCCTGTTGCAACACCTGCAAGAACGAAAAAGATTCCGTTCATTGCAACAGGCGTTACTACAGCGTCGGTTAGAAATTCAGGAGAATTCACTTTTACCGTTCTGCCGCCAATAGAGGCGCAGACAAAAAGGCTTGCGAACTTTGCAGTTAAAGATTTGCGGTTGGGAAATGTTTCAATAATTTTCGTCGAGGACGAGTATGGAAAGGAAAACGAATCAACTTTTAGGGAGGCTCTTCAGCTAGAGGGAACAGAAGCTATTTCTTCATATTCTTTTGCCAGAGATGAAACAGATTTTAGGTCAATTCTGGCGAAGATTGGGAATGAAGAAACAGCCGCTATTTTACTCGTTGGCTATAGCCCAAACTTTGTAAACATTCTAAAGCAACTCAAGGAACTTGGGATAGAAAAAACGATTTTGAGCGTTTCAAACATTCAGGACCCAAAAATAATTGAAAGTGTGCCCGCCGAGATTGAGGGCATTTATTACACGTATCCAGAGCTTTTCAGCGAAGATGCGCAAAAACTAACGCAGGCATATGGCAACTTGTATGGTGAAGAAGAAAACTTGCCGATGTACATTGTTGCTGGGTACAGCGCTGTAAAAAAGGCTGCAGCAGCCATCGCCAAATGTGATAGAGACTCTGTGTGCATTCAAGGAGAATTAGGAAGTTCGTTAAAAGAGCTGCCGTTTGAGATAGTAATTAAAACCGTAAAGAACGGCAGGTTTGTAAAATATAATGGAGATTGAAATGACGGTTCTTGAACTGCGCAATGTGAGCAAGCATTTTGACGGAGTTGTTGCGCTTGACGGGGTTTCGTTCAAGCTGCAGCAAGGCAAAACTTTGGGCCTTGTTGGCGGAAACGGCTGCGGAAAAACCACTTTGTTGAATGCAATAACAAAAATGGTTGTGCCAACCAAAGGAGAAATTTTTTTCAAGGAAAACCGCATTGACAAACTGCAAGCGCACGAAATCGCAAAGCTTGGAATTGGCAGGATTTTTCAGAGCGGTGGGGTTTTCAAAAACATGACTGTTCTAGAAAACCTTTTGGTTGCAGTTGAAGGCGCTGACAAAGGCAAAGCGGAGGAAATTTTGCGCGAGCTTGGCTTGCACGCAAAACTGCACCACAAGGCAGCAACCTTGAGCGGTGGGCAGCAGCGCTTGCTGGAATTCGGACGCGCAATGTTGAGAAACGACGAATTGATTTTGCTTGACGAGCCGTTTGCCGGCGTCAGCAAAGAAAACTCTAAAAAAATCGAGGAAATAGTCCAAAAGCTCCAGGGTGAGGGCAAAACAATTATTTTGATAGAGCACGATGCAGCGCGCATAAAGCGCTTGTGCAATGAACTGATTGAATTGGACAAGGGAAAAATAATCAAAAGCCACGCACTATAATTTCTAAAGCGGATTCAAATTGCGCGGAATTAGCTGTTTCTCTTGGAAAAACCAAATGATTAAATATCTGGTTGCGTGTGTTTTTGTTAAGGTGGTTTTCTTTGGTTAGTTTAAAGTTTGTCGGCGGAACAATTGTTTTGATTGCTATTGTTATTTCTTTGCTTGTTGTATTGCAGTTTTTTCCAGCAGCAACCCTGCCAGCGCAAGGCGGAAAGAGAGTTGATGTTTCCAACATTAACATAAAGGACGTTGCGTACATTGTTTCTTCGGAAAAGCCAAAGGCAATGCTTGCAAGCTTTGCTTCAGAAACAGCAACCGATACAAAGCAGGGCACTGAACTTACTGTTTACAACCAAAACTTTGCCTTGGTAAAAGAAATAAGGAATCTTTTCCTCAAAGAAGGAACTAACCTTGTTGAATACAGGGATGTTGCTTCACAGATTGACCCAACATCTGTTTTTTTCCGCGACATGCAGTATCCAGACACTTTTGTTGTAGAGCAAAATTACGAGTATGATTTGGTTTCCAATGCAAAACTCTTGGAAAAATACATTGACCAAACCCTGACTGTTGCAGTAAAAGAAGGCGACAAAATGGTTGAATACACTGGAAAATTATTGAGTTATTCAGACAGAATTTTGCTTCAGACTGACAAAGGCATTGTTTCCCTGCAGCCAGACAAAATTGTTTTTCCAAAATTGCCGGAAAATTTGCGGACAAAGCCAACACTGGTTTGGAAATTGTTCAGCTCAAAAGCAGGCGAAAGGCAAACCCAAACGTCTTATTTGACTGACGATATTTCCTGGCACGCGGAATACATTGCAAAAGTAAATCCCGATGACACAAAAATGGATTTCAAAGGCTGGGTCAGCATTGACAACAAAAGCGGAACAGCATATCCCGACACAATGCTAAAGCTTGTTGCAGGAGATGTGCACAGAGTGCAGGACTATAGATACAATGAAGCGTATGATTATGCAAAATCCAGTGCCGGTGCCACACCGCAACAGTTCGGCGAAGAATCCTTGTTCGAATACTACATGTACACTTTGAACAGGAAAACAGACGTTTTAAACAACCAAACAAAACAAATTTCCCTGCTTGCTTCGGAAGAAGTGCCGGTAAAAAAGATTTTTTATTACGACGGCAGGGCAAACGGCACAAAGGTGCAAACCAAACTGAATTTCAAGAACAGCGAGGCCCAAGGCCTTGGCTTGCCATTGCCAAAAGGAAAAGTGCGCGTCTATAAAGAAGACAGCCAGGGGCAATTGCAGTTTGTCGGCGAAGACATGATTGACCACACGCCAAAAGACGAAGAAGCAAACCTCTATCTTGGCGACGCTTTCGACATTGTCGGGGAATGGAAACAAACAGATTCAACAACCATTGCAGCAGGCTATTACAGGCAAAGCTATGAAATAACACTGCGCAACCACAAAGACACTGAAGTGGAAATAGTAGTGCACGAATACGCTGGCTCTAGCTGGGAAATAACAAAAAAGAGCGACCCGTTTGAAAAGAAAACCAGCAATGCGGTCGAGTTTACTGTGAAGGTTCCTGCAAACGGCAGCAAAACAATAACATACACAATAGAGCACAGGTATTACTGGTAAAAGCAATTAATGCCCGTGCTGTTTTTCCTTTTTTTTGTTTTTCGCTGCTCGGTTTATTCTCCGCCCCTGATAAGCAAGAGCAATCCCACAACCAGGAAAATTATCCAGATATACTGGTTCAATAAGTCCAAAGGCGCGGGAAAATTCGGGATTATTTTTCCTATTGCAATGCCAAGCAACAGCATTCCGATTTCCTTGTTTGCCATTAAAAACCACTCCAATAAAATTGCAGACTAATAATGGTTTTTTTTGTTTTTAATTGTTTTGCTGTGCCCTTCAGCCTATCCTGTTTGTAATAGTGAATGTTTCTGTTGAAAGCACGTGGCTTGTTCCACGCACTACATCGATTGCCTTGTTGAGTTCCCTTGCCTCGTTAGCGTGCGCCATGCAGACAATGTCAAACCTGCCCGTGACTTCAAAAACGGGAAAAACTTTTTCCGAAAACTTTGCCAGCGCGTCAAGCACTTCTTTTGTTTTCTTTGCTTCTGCCTTGATGCAAATGATTGCCTCTATCGGAGCTTTCAGGTCAAGGTTTGCAGTGAAGCCTTTTATTATTCCCGCTTCAGTCAATTGCTTCACGCGTTTTCTCACTAATCCTTCGGAACAGCCAAGTTTTTTTGCAATCTCCAAAAAAGGCATTCTTGCATTCGCGCGCAATTGCTTCAGGATAAATTTGTCTTTTTCGTCCAGGACAAAAATCATAAAAATAATCTATTACGAAATAATTAAAAAACAGCCATTAATAATACGTTTTTCGAAAACGTGTTCATCTGTCTGCCGCCGCCGCCAGCCTTGTGCGGGCTTTGTAAAACAATGCTATTTTAAAAACATTGTTTTGTATATTTTGTTAATGGAAAATGATACTTTTTCTGAACAAGAAAAGACTATTTTTGACATTCTGCGCACAAATCCCTCTATTTCCATTACAGAGCTTGCCAAAAAGTGCCATAAAACTCGCCAAACTGTCTATAACGAGCTAAAAAAAATGCGCAGGCTGTATAACCTGCAGCTTACAGCGACAGTCATGCCTGAAGCGGTTGGAAAAAAAATCGGGGTTATTTTCCAGCTGAACATTAAGTTTCACAGGAAGGCCTATTTGCGCGACCAGCTTGTTTCTGATTTTCGCAATGACCCGAAGATTGTTTTTTTTACTGCAGCGCGCGGGGAAAGCGATGTTTTTTTCATTGCGTTTTATGAGTCCATGAACGAGTTTATGGAGCACGAAAAGCGCGTCCGCGAAAAATTCAGCGAGGTAATTTATAACCTCAAATACAGTTTTTTTGAAACAGGCCACATCGAAGTTTTCAAGAATTTCAGCACAAAACAGACAACAATCGGAAAAATCAAGGGCCAGAAATCAATTTCACAGCAAGTTGCTGGAGACGAAAACGGTAACTGACTGGACTGCTTGTTTTATAGTATTCTGTACCCGTTTTTTGTTTTTCTTTCCGGCTGCAGCAAAACAACCTCGTTGTTTTCCAGCACAACGCCAAGCACCAGAACTTCCGACAAAAAGTTTCCGATTTGCTTTGGCGGAAAATTTGTCACCGCAATCACCTGCTTGCTGGGCAAATCCTCTTTTTTGTACAATTTTGTCAGTTGAGCGCTGGTTTTTTTTATGCCAAAGTCGCCAAAATCTATCTTTAGCTTGAATGCCGGCTTTTTTGCTTCCGGAAAATCCTCTGCTTCTATCACTGTGCCTACTCGCATTTCTATTTTTTCAAAATCCTGCCAGGAAATCATGGAACAAAACAATGCGGAAGAGAATAAAAAATAATGGTTATTTTTATTGCGCGCCTTTCTTGTTAGTTTAGCTTTTGGAATCAGTATGCTGCGTGTTTTGTGTTTATTGGTCAGATTGACAAAAGGGCAAGTATGCCGATTGTGTTTAGGCAAAAGCTTACGGCCGCCAAATGGACTGGCTTTATTTTTGTAAGCCCAGCCAGCAATATTATTCCCGCTTCATCAGGCAAAGGGGATGCAATTAGGAAGCCTGCCAAAACATAGGTTAAATATGCTTTGATTCTCCCCCCAAAAGTGTGGGTTATGATTGAATTTATTTGTTTTGCAAATCGTGTTCTTTCAAATTGCTCGAACTCATCACTGAAAGAAAATCTTATAAAACCAAAAATGAACATGTCGGAAACCATTGCTCCAAAGCCGCCAATCAAGCCGGCAAGCCAAATGTTTTGCGGATTGATTGTTATAAACAAGCCCGCAGCAAAAGGCGCAGTGAAGCCATAAGAAAATATCATGCCGCCTATAAAAACTCCGAAGTAGCTCAAGTCTCCCAACCCAGAAAATAAAGCGGTTATTAGTGGTTGGCTAAACACAAAGTATGCTGCAGCAAGCGCAATGCAAAAGATTGCGAGTTTTGGGTAATGGAATTTCATAAGCATTATTTATTTTTGTTCAAAGGAAAACTGCCGGGCAATAAAAACACTGGAAGAACAACCAAGTTTTATTCGAGCCAGTTTGCCGGTGCAAGAACAAGTTTTACGTCCCGTGGAGTGAATTTTTTTCCAACAGTTGTTTTTACGGGCTTTTCCCCGTTCACGTCGCCCAGGTCAAGGCTTTGCACTGTCTCTTCAACGGCTGCAATGAAACTGTCAGAAAATTCAATCTTAAGCTTTTTTCCTTGCTCTTCAAAGCTAACAACGCAGGTTAAATCTGGTTTGTAAGAAAAAGAAACCTCGGCAAACCGCTTAACACAATTGCTTGAAACAGCTTTCCTATTGGATGCAGCATATGCTTTTTCTCCCCCAACCTTGTTTTTCATCAGGGTTTGCAATGCGTGCAACAACCCGCCGTAAAACTCTTTGTTTTCAGGCGCAAAATAATACCGCCCAAGCCTGTTCTTGAATGCTGCCGCCGAGAAATGAAAGTCCTTGTAAAAAAAATCCGTTCCAGATTTTGTTTCCATAATTCTATTGTGGGCTCAAAAGAATTTAAATATGCTGCCGTACATTTCATTTTTGAATTGAAATGAATATTTCCCGCCAAAATATGCTATTGCGCGCTGAATTCTTTGGATGGACAACTTTTACTTGCTTGAAATCAGTTATTGTTCCTCGTACCATTTTTCGTATTGCTTGTGGTTTCCGACAAAGTAAATTGTTTTTGTTTTTTCGGCTTCTTTTTGTATAAAGGCAATCCTGTTCTGTCCAACTTCTTCTACTTGATATCTGCTTGACTGAAGCCCCCTAGCGGTCAATGGTTGTTTCATTTGCTCCAATTTTTTTAGAATTCTCTTTTGAGTTTCCTTGTCAAATTTTGTAAAGTGATTGTCCCACCCAGGATTGAAAACCAGTTCCCATTGTTCTAGTTTCACTTTTTCACCTGTACTTTGAAAGGGCTTCTTCTTCAGTCAAAAAGCGGACACCTTTTCTTTTGGCTTCTGCTTCCTCTTTTTTTAGTTTTCTCGCAACTAATTCCATTTCAATGTCTTTCACTAGTTTGTATTCTCTGTTTAGTGCGAGCGCCCCAAGCCGCAGGGCATCAGTCTTTGAACGAGCCAACCCAAGTTCAACGGCTTTTTCAAGAATAACTTCGATAGTGCCACCAAAAGCAAGAGTAGTACGCAAAATAATCACCTCAATCAATGCATCAATTATGCACTATTTTATGCATCAATTAGTATATAAACTTATTTTTCCGGTACGGGGTTGGCTGGAAGATTTTCAGCAAGGCTGATGAATATTTCCTGCCAAAACACTTCCTTCAATTCACAAAAAGAATTTTTGTATTGTTCGTTTAGAGTTATCTTATACAACCGAACACTTGCCTGGGAGATTTCTCTTTACCGGAAAGCATTTCCTTCTCAATTTTGATAATGGCATCAAATTCTTTTACTGGAATTTTTTCTTCCAAAATTTTCATAAATGCTGCATCGCCTATTTTTTTCAAGTCAATTTTGCGAGTTCTTCTCTTGAAATTTGCAGGTCTTGCTTCATTATTTTGTTTAACAATCCTGGCGGAATTGGCTTGTTTGAGTGGAACGGTATTGTGAGTTTTCTCCCGTCAGGATGAGAAAAAGTTTTATGAGAGCCTTTCTGCCTCATTTCTGTAAAACCGAGTTTCAAGACTGCTTTAATCAGGTCTTTTGGATAAACAACCGGCAGCTTCATGTGCATGCGACCGCTATTTTCACTATCCCGACAACGCGGTTTTCTGCTTTTTTCTGCCCTTGTTTTTTCAGGGCGCACAAGTGCAATTCAATTGCTTCCTTGATGTTCTTTAGCAGCTCTTCGATAGTGTCCGCGTATGAATAACAGCCTGGCAATGACGGGACAGACGCATAAACTTGCCCGGTCTTGTCTTTTTCAATTACAATGTCAAAGTCTTGCATACAAAATCAATATTATTTATTGTTTAGGACTCTATAAAAAGCTTGTTATTTTTCGTTGTCCGATTGACTGCTCTCTGCCAGAGATATGAATATTTCCTGCCAAAATTCTTCTTGCCAGAGGTTGAGTTTTCCTTTGTTTGCGAGGAAGAGCAGGGGGATAAATGTTTGGATTGTTGTTGTTGCATTTCTGTTTCCGTTCAATAATTGTGAGAACAAGACAATGCCTTGCGAGTCGGCGCGCTGTTGAACGAGAGCGAGGACTTCTTCCATTTTTTCCGTAATGTTGAAATCAGTGTATGGTATGGTAAACTTGATTTCTTCGAACATTTTGTCAAAACGATTTTTGCTTTTGCTTTTGTTCAAGATTGTTTCGATGTTTTGCACTAGCTCATCCAGAGTCAGCCGCGCTTCGCGTGCTTGCCTTTGCCCGCGCAGTTCTGGAATGCTTGCTTCAAGCAATTTGCGTTCTTCTTCAGTCATGCTGTCCAGCACTGTTTTTTCTACTTCGTCAAGCGAGCTTATTCTGAGTGCTTTGGATTTTGTTTTCAACAGTATGGCAGATGCTAGTATTGCGTTTGCCGGCACGCGCAGGTTTGCGTGTTCTAACAGATTTATTTTTTGCAGGTATTTGTCTGCCAGTGCGCAGATGTCAATGTTCCAAGGGTCCATTTTTTCGCTTTTAACCAAATCAAGCAGGATGGTTTTCCATGCGGGCTGGTCAATTAAGTCAATGAGGTTAATGTTTTCTTGGCTTGCTTGTGCAATTGCATCATTGGATTCAGTGTCTTTTTCAGGCATATTTTAATCAGCTTTTTTGGAACACAAAAGGCAGGATAATAACCTTAATATATGTGGTGTTTTATTTATTTAAGAGATTGTTTTTAGTGGGAATCATGGGGAAAAAAATAAAGCCAAGGCTAAAGAAAAGGCTTTTTTCCGTGGTTAGCCGGAGAGCAATGAAAAAACCGCTTTCCATAGAAAAAGCGCCGGATTTGAACATTCACTTGATTGATTTGGCTTTTGACTTAAAGCCGTTGCTTTCCAGTGCAGTGCAGGACCTTGGCGCAAGCTATGGCGTACTGGTTTTGTCAAAATCAAAGAATTATTCGAGCATTGTCCGCGCGTTTGTCGACCTTCTAGTGAACGACAACGGCTTGTCAGGCATTTATGTTTCTGCGGACAAGCCTTATGACAAGATGCTTGGTTTTTTGAAGAAAGAAATCCGCATTGACGAAAAAAAACTGTATTTTATTGACTGCATCAGCAGCAAGACAGAGGACGCGGAGCGCGCGATTGCAGTTCCGCCAAACGATTTGTCCAATTTGAACACTGCTTTGGGCGATGCTTTGTCAGAGCACCCTCGAACGGGTTTTGTTATTATTGAATCTTTGAGCACTTTGTTCATTTACAACGAGGAAAAAGCCATCGAGCGGTTTGTTTTGCTTTTGATAGAAAAAATGAACCAGCGCAAGCTAAGGCTGGTTGTCATTGCAACAAAAACAAGAACCAACGAATCAGCCTTGGAAACAATTTCCGCTTTGTTTGACAAAGTCGTGCAGATTGACGGCGATTAATTCTCTTGAATTTATCGTGGAAAATGATTATTACTTGTTTTTTACCGCCAAGCGGATGTCTGAAGCCACAACGGTTTTTCTGTTTGCGTGCGCTGCTAATTGTGCTGCCTGTTGTGCTATTTCAATTCCTTTTTCTTCAAGCACTTGCGCTAGTTCTGCTGCTGCTTCTTCTGAAACCCTGCCTGCTCCGGCTTTTCGGATAATGCGGTCAACTGCCGCAATTGGCAATTCGCTCAAAAAACCACCTTTTTAACAACTAAAATGCCAAAAAGCCTTTAAATCTTTCCCAAAAAACGAAAAAAAGCCAGAAAAAAGCTGGATTTTTGTTTTTGGTTTTTTTCAGGGGAAATGTAGCGTGGGAATGTTTTAAAACGAGTTTTTTGCAAGAGTTTTTCATGCCTGATTTTATCTCGAGCCCATTGATTAAGGAAAACCTTGTTGAAGCGCGATTATACCAGGAAATTTTGGCGGCAAATATTCTGGAGAAAGGCAATTCTTTGGTTGTTGCCCCGACTGCTTTGGGAAAGACTGTTGTTGCGGCTCTTGTTGCGGCAGAATTGTTGAACAAAAACCCAAATGCAAAGGTTTTGTTTTTGGCTCCAACAAAGCCTTTGGCTGCCCAGCACCAGAAAAGCCTGCAGAAGATTTTGAAGATTGAGCCGGAAAAGATTGAACTATTCACTGGCTCGAAAAAGCCAAGCGAGCGCGAGCAACAATGGCAAAGCTCCACTATTATTGCCGCGACTCCGCAGGCAATTGAAAACGATTTGGTTTCCGGAAGAATTGATTTTGCAGACATTGCGTTATTGATTTTTGACGAAGCACACCGCGCTGTGGGAGATTATGCGTATGTTTTCATTGCCCAGCGTTATATCAAGCAGGCAAAAGCGCCTTTGATTCTTGCTTTGACTGCAAGCCCTGGAGGAAACGCGGAAAAAATCCAGGATGTTTGCAAAAACTTGTTCATAAAAAATCTGGAGATAAAGACGCATGCAGATGCCGACGTTGCGCCGTATGTTCATGAAATAAAGCTCGAGTGGCAGACTGTTGACTTGCCCCAGGATTTTTTTGAAATAAAGCAATTGTTCCAGGAATTCATGAAAGACCAATTGTTGTTTTTGAAAAAGCTTGGTTATGCAAAAAACATTTTCCCAAATTTTATGAAAAAAAAAGATTTGATTGCCTTGCAGGTGCGCATTCGTGCTGATTTTTCCACGCGAGCAAAAACAAATCCCGCGATTTATCATGCAGCGTCAAAGCTTGCCGCATTATTGAAGGTTAGCCATGCCGAATTGTTGCTTGAAACCCAAGGCATTAATGTTTTGCAGGCATACTTGGAAAAAATGAAGTCTGCTTCCACGCAGCAGGGAAGCCCAAAGGCACTGAAAACAATTCTTGCTGACGAGCGCGTGCAAAAAGCAATGAACATGTCACAGCAATTGTTTGACAAGCATGTCTTGCATCCAAAGCAAGAGTTGTTGAAAGAAATTTTGTTGAAACAGTTTTTGGAAAACCCGCAAAGCCGCGTGATTGTTTTCAACCATTATAGGGAATCAGTCCGCACTCTAACTGATTTTCTGAAACAGTTTCCGCAAATTAAGCCGTTGCGTTTTGTTGGTCAGGCAACAAAAGAAACAGACAAGGGCATGAACCAAAAAGAGCAGGTTGAAAGCATAAAGCGGTTTGCGGAGGGAGAGTTCAATGTTATGGTTGCTAGCAGTGTTGCGGAAGAAGGATTGGACATCCCGACAGTTGACCTCGTAATTTTCTTCGAGCCAGTGCCGAGTGCAATCCGCGCAATACAGCGCAGGGGCCGTACGGGCAGATTGTCAAAAGGCAGGGTAATTGTCTTAATGGCAAAGCGCACTCGCGATGAAGCTTTTTATTGGGCGTCTGTTTCAAAAGAAAGAAAAATGCATTCCACCTTGCGAGCAATGAAAAAAATTGGAATTGCCTCCCAGCCAAAACAAGCGGAAAACGCGGCACTGCCAAAGCAAACAACATTGTTGAAGTTTGCGGAGAATGCAAAAGACAAGGTTGTAATCTATGCCGACACGCGCGAGCAAGCATCAGGCGTTGTTCGAGAGCTTTCGGAAAAAGAAGTTTTGCTGAAAGTAAAGCAATTGGAAATCGGGGATTTTGTTTTGAGCGATGACATTATTGTAGAGCGCAAAACAACAGAGGATTTTTTGCAGAGCATGATTGACGGGCGATTGTTCCACCAGCTCATTAAAATGAATGAAAACTACAAAATGCCATTGATGATTATTGAAGGAAACCAGGAAGAATTGTTCACGCTGCGGAACATTCACCGCAACGCTATTTTGGGCGCGATTACTTCAATAATGTTGAATTACAGAACGCCAATCATTTTCACGAAAGATGCGAAGGAAACAGCGGAATTGCTTTTTGTTACTGCCAAGCGCGAGCAATTGGCAAAAGACAAAGACATCCGTCTCAGAACCGGCAGAAAGGGATTGACTTTGACAGAGACACAGCAGTTTGTTGTCGAATCATTGCCAATGGTTGGCCCGACAATGGCAAAATCATTGCTGAAAAAATTCAAAAGCGTCAGAAACATAATCAATGCTTCGCGCGAAGACCTGATGAAGGTTGAAAACCTTGGGGAAAAAAAAGCCAGCAGAATTCGCAGGCTTGCAACCGCGCGCTATAACCCAAACAGAAAACCGAAAGCAGAGAAAGCAAAGCCAGCGGAAAAAACCGAGGATTCAACAGAAAAAATTGAAGCAGTTGCTGAAAATTCCGAAGAAACTAGTTGATTATCTTCTTCTGATTGTCCGCGGAATCGTTCGCGGAATTTCTCCGCGTTTTTTTCTTTGCATTCTTGCCTGCCGTGCTGGCAGTTTTGCTCTTGCGCCGGAAATTGCGCCGAATGCTTCCAGCCTGAACAATATTGCTTTTGCCAGCCTTCCAGTTTCCCCTGTTACTCCCCAGAATGCTTTCATGCTTTTTGCCGCGGCTTTTCCCTTGTATAATCCTCTTTTTCCGATTGGCTCGTATGCGTCATCAATCGCCAATGCGCGATTGCTTAACCCTTCTTTTCCCGTGACAAAGCCGCGGGCAGTCATTATTTTTCTGATATTGCATTCTGGAAATTTTGCTTTTAATGCATCGCGTATTTCGGGATTTACTGCAAACACATAATCTGCTTTTTCAACGAGTTCTGGAGTAACCAATTTTACCCTGTGAGCTTCAATCTCTCTCACGCCTCTTGCTAGCATTGCTTTTTTTGCCATTGGCTGTGCCCCCATTATTATGTGTTCCGGCACTTTTCCGCTTGCCGCAAGTTGCTGGAATTCCAAAATGCTTTTTTCCGAAATTCCCGCAGAATCAACTTCCAGTCCTTTAATGCCGGCTTGCTGAATCTGGTGCTTTAAGTGCGCTGCCATTGAGGCGCTTCTGCCTTTGTTTGCGCTGCAGACAATCAATAGCTTCACACTAGCATAATGTTTTTTATTATTTAAAAAACAATCTCATTGCATGGCTTTCAAAAGAATGTGGGAAGGAAACGATTTCTCTGTCTCCGGCGCCGAAGATTCCCTTAAATCAAACGCAGCCAACCTAAAACACTACCTTGGCTATAGCTATGAAAACGCTTTTTTTGCCATAAAAGAACACAGGGTAGAATGCTATTATGATGAAAGCCAGTTGGAAAAAGAATCCGATTTTGGATACCGATTGTTTGCTGACAAAAAGAGGCTCGCGCGGCTATTCAAAGAAGAAAAAAAGCAAATAGCCAAGGCAAAAGAGCTTGCCGAAAGATTTTTTCTTTCTGGCCTTTGCAAAATGTCAAACCGCGAAATTTTTAATGCTGCAAGAGTTGCGGAGGAACAATACATGGCGGTTTATGCTTTGTTCCATGTTTCACAGCCGCAGTGCTTTGAAAAATTCAATGCGGAAATAAAAAAAGAATTGCAAGCGCTTGTTTCAGACACGCTGGAGGTTTTTTTGGAGCTTTCCACTCCGACAGAGCCGAGCATTATTGTGAGGGAACAATTGGGCAAACAAAAACTGTTCATTGAATTCCTCAAGGGAAAAGAAAAAGGCAAACTGGCTGAAAAGCACCTGAAACAATACCGCTTTCTTTATTCCATGGACGGTTTTAAGCCAGCAACAGAACAAAAGATTCTCGCAGAATTTGATGGAAATAAAAAAACAATTGCCTGGCTGGAAAAAGAAATAAAAGAAACTCTCGAAGCGTATGCCCGGCTGAAAAAGAAACAGGAAGAAACAATAAAATCAAACAAGCTGCCCGCGAAATTGGTTTCAAAGTTAAAGCTGTTGCAGCACTTTGGCAATTCGCGCCTGGAACTGCGGGATGCGTGGGCTTCGCTTGTTTTTGCAATGCGCAGATTTTCCGGAGAATTGTGCTCTCGCTTTGGCTTGCCAAAAGGCGGATTGCGTGATTATCTTTTTGAAGAAGAACTGCATTTGATTGAAACCGGCGAGCGCGTGCCGGAAGAAATCCTGAAACAGCGACTGGAATTTTGCATTGTAGCGCTAAAGGAAGGAAAAATAATTGTATTGACTGGCAAAGATGCAAAGGATTTTTTTGAAAAAAACGTTCCAAAAGAAGAGCAGGCGGATTTTGTAAAAGGAATGGTTGCAAACAAGGGCAAGGCGCAAGGGATTGCAAAAGTGCTCTTGTTTGATGAAAACCTCGTTGAAGAAATGCAGCGCATGAAAAAAGGCCAGATTCTTGTTGTTGGGCAAACGCGCCCAATGCTTGTTCCCGCGCTGAAAAAAGCTGCGGCAATTGTTACTGATGAAGGCGGCATAACAAGCCATGCGGCAATAGTGAGCAGGGAGTTTGGAATTCCTTGCATTGTCGGAACTCACAATGCAACGCGGGTTTTCAAAGACGGCGACTTGATTTTGGTGGATGCTGACAACGGAATTGCAAAAAAAATAAAATAGGTTTTGCAGCATTATTTTTGGTGGTATTTTGAAGGCAAAGGTTTTGGACGGTTTTGCGCACGGTTCGGGCTTAAGGGGCGTTATTGCAAAAGGAGAGAAAAGATTTGGCGCAAGGCAAAGAAAACTGCAAAAAGCGGTTCGGAAAAAAAAACCTTTTTTGGATTGGATTGCACAACAGAAAGAAAAAGCTGCCGGAGAACTAAAAACGCCTTTTCGCAAAAAACCAAGCGCGGAACAACTGGACAGGAAAAGATTCCTCAAAAACAGGCTTCTGATGCTTCAGCGGTTGCGGACAAAAATTTTGCAAAAGTCTGCCCGGCAGGCAAAAGGATTCGGCTTGGCAGAACTCGAACGAAGGCAGTAATCCTTTTTGGTCAGTTGAAAGAAAAAACTCTCGCGCTGTTTGCGTCAAGCACGCGGTTTGCAAAACCACAATCGCCATAGTCCACAAAGAGAGTTTCGTGGTCGGAAAAGAAATAATTGATTTTGTATTTTGAAACAATTGATTGTATGAACCTGCAGTTTCCCGAGCCAATCATTGCTACAATGTCGTTGAAGCGCGCGCCAACGCCTGGATTGTATTCAAAATGCCCGTCAATGACAACGGCGCGGTTTGTTATTCCCTGAATCGGGTCTCCGAAATCCCATTGCGAGGCAATGTTTGCATCGCTCGCGGCATTTTCGTTAAGCCAGAGAATTCCGGCTTTTTCTTCCGCGCGCAAATAGTTGCCGGCATTCCAGATTTCCGGAAACACTGTCAGCGCGGCTAAAACAAAAAGCATTGCAAAAAAAACCTTTGAATATTCTTTTGTCCTTTCTTCAAACTCTTTCAAGCCAAAGCCGCTGAAAATCGCTGCAGGCATTGCCAAAAACAATGCGAGGCGAACCATTGCCATGCCGACAAGCACGCAAAAAACGCTCCAGGTTCTCAAAAACCATTGCTTTTTTGCCACAAAAAAGCCGAAAGCAAAAAAAAGCCAGCTGAATTTCAAGGTTGCAACAAGCCATGCAAAATCAGTTTTCTGCAGTTCCATTGCGTTTGCGGCAACAGGCGAAAAATAATATTCAAAGCCGAAAGGAAAATGCTGCATCCATAAAAAGTAAACAACCAAAGAAGCAATTGAAATTACGCAGGCTTCGATAAAAAAATCTTGTTCTTTTTTTATTTTCAAAACAAGCGATGCCGCAAAGGCTATTGCAATCAGCACAACGCTGCTCGGCACGGGATTTGCAAAAGCAACCGCGACCGCAAAAAAAATCGCGGTTTTGTTTTTCCTGAAAAACAATGCAAAAAAGCAGCAGAGCAGAAACAGCATTGCCATTGCGTCCGGCCTTGCAACCCCGGAAGTTCGGACAAGGCTTAACGGCATTATTGCAAGCGAGAAAGCGGCAAACAATGCAGCGCGCTCGCCGAAAAGCCTGTGCGCAAACAGGAAAACAAACAAGGACAATAGCACGCCGAAAAGCGCTGGAAAAAACAAGAGCAAAACGCGCGCAGAAAAGCCAGTGATAATTGAAAAAACAGCGAACACGTCGTGAAAAAGCGGAAAATTAGTGTAATATCTGCCCTGTTGCGAAACAATGTCGAAAAAGAAAGCCTGCTGTGTTGAGACAATTGTCTCAATATTTCGTTCGTGAAAATAAGTGTCCGGGTCAGCATAGCCGGAAAAATGAATTGGCTGGAACCGCAGGAGAAAAGCAAGCAGCAGAATCAAAAACAGCGTTCGTGCTTTTGCCAATTGTTTCCCCTTTTTACTGGTTGAGCGAGTTCAGCGCTATTTTTTCTATTATTGCGCTTTCGAGCGCTTTTTCTTCGCCCAGGTCTGCAAGCGTGGCAAGCTCTTTTTCCGTTATGCCAAACGCTTTCAGCAAGAATGCCCTGTTTTTTTTGCATGTGCCTTGCGGCAGTTCCGGTTCTGCCTTGAAGAAAATTTCTTTTTTGAGTTGCTGTGCCGCGCTTTCCAGCTCTTTTTCGTTTTCTGAAATTCCGACAATTGCAATGTCTTTTGTTGCATTGCTTATTCCGGCAATTTCTAGCGCTTTTCCAATTTGTCTTGTTGCAGTGGCGCGCAATAACAGTTCTATTTCCATGCGATTTGAGAACCCAGTGCCTTCTTTTGTTGCTGTAATCGCGTGTTTTGCCGCAAAAAGCGCTTGTTCTTCCCCGCAAATTGCTTCCGCGCGCAATGCCTGCAAAAAAACGCCTTTTTTTGCTGTTTCAGAAAGCTTTTTAATAACACTTTCTGCATCTTTTATATCGGCTTTGCCTGATTCGATTAACACAAAAAAAGAATCAATTTTTTTCATATATTATATACGATTGTTGGTTGTTTTTTAAGAGCACGGTTTTAGGGGGAAGGTTAATGGTTCAATGGAGCAAGAAGTCAAAAAGAAAGCCAACTGGCGGCATTCGCAGGAGCACGCTGGCGCGCGACAAAAAGCTCTATGAAAAAGGCGGCGTGGCTGCAGAAACAAAGATTGGCTCTGAGAAAAAGAAGAGTGCTCGGGGAATGGGCAGCCGCGTAAAGGTCAAGCTTTTGCAGTCCAAGCAGGCGAATATTGTTGATGAGAAAGGCAGGATGTTGAAGGCAGAAATAGTTACTGTGAAAGAGAACCTTGCAAACAAGCTGTTTGTTCGAAGGAATATTATGACAAAAGGCGCAATAATTGAGGTAAAAGCCGGCGCAGAAAACAGGCTTGCACGTGTTACAAACAGGCCTGGGCAAACTGGCACAATTGAGGCTGTTTTATTGCCGATTGAGGCAGCAAAACAGTTTGAAAAAACGCGCGTTGCAAAAGAGCCTAAAGCAGTCCAAAAGGCAGAGGAAACGCAAAATAAGCTAAAAGAGGCATGAAACAAACAACATTTTTTATGTATAAAAAAAACAGATAGGTTTAAATATCTCCGCTGCAGCAATTTATATATATTCCCTCCAAATCCTTTTTTCTAAAAAATCCCAATTTTTTCATTGCTTTTTGGCGTTGATTTAAGGTTTGGCAAAAAAATTTGTGCAAAAAAGAAGGTGAAACTTTAATGACAAGCACTAAGTGCCCGGAATGCGGCAAAAATCGCGTCTTTAGGGATGCGGAACGCGGCGAACTAGTCTGCCAGGATTGTGGCCTTGTTATCAGCGACGACATGGTTGACCTTGGCAAAGAATGGCGCTCTTTCAATTCAGGCCAGTTTGACGAGGTTGCAAGGACAGGCAGCCCCATGAAATACGTCAAGCTAAACAAGGGGCTAGTGACAATGATTGACCGCAGAGGAACAGACCTTCGCGGCAACAAGCTGTCAACAAAATCCCGCTCTCAAATGTATAGGTTGATTAAATGGCATAAGCGCGCTAGCATTAGCTCTAGCATGCAACGCAATCTTTCAATCGCTTTAACAGAGCTCAGGAGAGTTGCTTCTTACCTTAACATTCCTGAATCTTTGGTTGAGGCAGCAGCGCTCTTGTACCGAAAAACAGTCAAGAAAGGCCTTATCAGGGGCAGGCTGATTGAAGCTGTTGTTGCGGCAGTATTGTACACTGTTTGCCGCACTTACAACGTGCCCCGCACTTTGAACGAAATGGCTGAAGCAAGCGGTTTGACAAAAAAAGAAATCGGCCGCACCTACAGATTCCTTGTAAGGGAATTAAAACTGGAAGTGCCATTAACTAACCCGATTCATTACATTCCCCGCTTTGCTTCAGAGCTAAACCTGAGCGGTGAAGTGCAGGAAGAAGGCCGCAAAATCCTTGAAAAAGCGATTAGCAATGGCCTGATTTCCGGCAGAGGTCCAACAGGAGTCGCAGCAGCAGCTGTCTATATTGCCGGCTTGCTGAAGGGCGAAAGGCGCACACAGAAAGAGGTTGCGAATGTTGCCGGCGTTACAGAGGTAACAATCCGAAACCGCTACCGCGAACTGAAAAAAAGGCTTAACATAGAAGTTGTTGCATAACACCGTTCATTCGGTGGGACTGTAAACTACCTCCTTCGGAGGTAGATTGCTCCGCAACAACTTTTTTTCTATTTTTTTCTCTCAATCCTTTAGCACTTCTTCCACAAATTCCACGTTGAAGCGCGCACCATAAAACAAAACAGCAAAATCCCGCTTGATAATTGTTTCAACTTCTTTCTTGAATGATTCTGGAATTGACTTATTTTTCACCAGGGGGCAAATTAGGTCGGAATAATGCGAATCAGAATAGAACAGTTTCACTATTTTATTGTCAAAATCAATTGATTCCCAATCTACCGCAAACGGATATATTTTGCAGTCAATCGGTCGTGGGTCAATGTCCTTGTTCAAGGAATGTGTCAAAAACTTGCATCTTTTTCCGTCTGAACAGTTTTTGAATCTCACTCTGTCGCCGCAAAACTCTATTTTTATCCCGCAAGAAAGCAAGTGGTCTTTAATTCTTTCGTGAAAAGCAAAGTATTCATTCGTCCACTCTTCTATTCTATTGTCGTCGCAGCATGTCTCCGCGCAAGAATCCTTTTTGCAGCCTTCGAGGCTGCCTTCAACAAACTGTTCTTTCATCAAAAAGACAAATCGTAGCGATATCTATTTAATTCCTTAATCCAGAATTATATTTCATGGCTATTCCGAATATTGCTAGCATGCGCAGAATGTGCTTGTTGTGCAGCACTTATCGCCTTTCGAGGCCAGGGGACAATGAGCGAAAGCTGCAGGTGATTTCTGATTTGAACGAGTTGGTTTATGCTTACAACCAGCAATACAACGAATTTCGCAGGGCTGACGCGCCTGTTTCCGCAATTACAAAGGCAAAGGAAAACAAAACTCTTTTTCTTGACTCAATGAGCGAGTGCAAAGCCTGCGACAAGGAAACAGACCTGGTAAACCGCAAGCTGATGAATTTCCGCTGATTTTTTTCAGAAAGCCTTTTTTATTCGACTGCACTATTTCTTATTGGTTGTTTGCATGCTTATTGCTGGAATTGACGAAGCGGGAAGAGGACCTTGCCTTGGGCCAATGGTGCTTGCTGTTGCAAGCATTGAAAAAAAAGAAGAGGAGCGCTTGCTTGAAATCGGCGTGAAGGATTCAAAGCTGTTGTCGCCAAAGCAGCGTTTGGAGCAATTTGGGCAAATTTTGGGCGCGCTGAAAGAATTTGCAACAGTGCACATTGAGCCGAACGAGCTTGATGCCTTGATGGATTGGCGCAGCCTGAATGAGATTGAGGCAATGAAAATCGGTCACCTGCTTAACAACCTCAAGGAAAAGCCAGAGATTGTTTTTGTTGACGCGCCTGACGTGATTGAGGGAAATTTTTCCAAGCGCATCAGAAAATACATTGATTTTGACGTTACGCTGCGTTCTGAGCACAAGGCGGATTTTAATTATCCTATTGTCAGCAGTGCGTCAATTATTGCAAAGGTAGAGCGCGACAGGCGCATTGACGAGCTGGCAAAAGAATTTGGCTGCATTGGTTCTGGTTATCCCCATGACCCGCTTACAATCGCCTTTGTCAAGAACTGGATGAAAACCCACAAAGAGTTGCCGCATTTTGCGCGCAAGGCGTGGGGCACAAACAAGCGTATCGAAGCAGAGGCTTTCCAAAAAAAATTGTTTTGAGTTGGAGTGATTTTGTGGAAGAGAATTTTCAAAAAAAGAAAAAGATTGGCGATTTTGTTTTTGATTTTGACCAGCTTGATGCGCTGGTTGAAAAAATAATGAAGCAAATGGCGCCTGAACTGCCGCGGAATCTTGACAAGCCTGTTGTTTTCGGTTTTTCCATGCGCTTGGACAGCAACGGCAACCCAATAATAGAGAATTTTGAGGCGGGCGAAAAAAACAAGCCAACGGCAGCATTGCCGAAAGCACTGGAGCCTCTTGTTGACGTGCAGGGCACTGAAAAAACAGTTTTGGTTACAGTGGAATTGCCGGGCATTGAAAAAAAAGACCTTGGCCTGAATGTTCTGGACGAGCACACTCTGGAAATTATTGTTGCCGGGCAGAATCCTTTTTACAAGCGCATTATTATTCCGGATTCAATCAAAAACCAGAAAGCGAAAGCGGAATTCAAGAACGGCATTTTGGAAATCAATCTTGAAAAGTCAGCGCAAAAAGGCAAGGCGGTAAAAATAAAGTGATTTATTCGCCTTCGGGCATTTGCTCTACCGGCTGCTTGAAATAATCCGTGCCGAATTGTTCCAAAAATTTTTTGGTTGTTTTCAGTATGAATGTGCGCCCGCTCGGGTATTTTGCAACAAGCCCTTTTTCTACAAGCGCCTTGACGTGGTCATAGCCTTTCACGTTGCGCAGCTTTATGACAAGCGATTGCTTTATGGGTTGCTTGAATGCAATCAATGCAAGCGTTTTTTGCGTGCTTTTGTTGAATTCTGATTCTGAAGCAAACTGTTTCACGTTCTGTTCGAATTCCTTTCTCACGCACATTTGATAGTTGTTTTCCGCCCGGATTATTTCCAGTGCGGAGTCGCGAGCGTTGAATTCCCGCACAACAGCATCAATTGTTTCTTTTGCGCTTAATGGCCCCAAACTTATTGTTTTTGCAAGCTCTTCCAGTGCAATTGCCTTTGGGCTCATGAACAATGCTGCTTCAATTATTTTTTTTTGGTCCATGCCAATCAGTTCTGTTCTAATAATTGTTTTTTTTGGTTAAATTGTTTTCGGTACTAGCGCCGGCACTTTCTTTTTGTATCCCTCAAATTCTTTGCCAAATTCTTCGGATAGCACTTCTTCCTCAATTTTTATCCTGTAGAATGTCCACGGCAGGATGGCGAGCAACAGCATTATTGAACAGGCAATGCTGTTTGCAACCAGCGTCATGCCGGCATAAATCAGGAAAGCGCTGGCGTATGCCGGGTGCCTTACGACCCCAAAAGGCCCTTTTATTACCAGTTTGTGTTTTGCCTTTATTTCCACATCAATGGAAAAGAATTCCGCCAAAAATAAAATGCTTCTGGCGTAAAAAAAGGCGCCGATTATTGCAATCGCAATGCCTGCCGCTGAAACGAAAACGTTTATTTTTTGCGTGAACAGGTCGAAAAAGAAAAACAAAAGAAAAACAAAAAAAACAGGCGTCATTATCTTTCTTGAAAAAGTTTCCCTGCTTATTGTTTTCAGCGACACTGCACTTGTTTGCGCTACCGAATAATAAAAAATTATTGCACAGGCCACTGCCGCAAAAATGCTTTTAGAGTAAGGGTTTGGGTCAAACCGCATTGAAATGAAAACAACCAGCGCGGTCACAACAACAAATACTGCAAGGTTCCGCATGCCTATTTTCATGGTTTTCGATAAAGAGTTTCCACAAAGAGTTATTAAATTCTTTCGTGCTTTTTTGTTTTTATGGCTGAAAACTCGTTCGACCTTGTGATTATTGGCGCTGGCGCAGCAGGCTTGACTGCGGCAATTTATGCGCTGCGTGCCGGCTTGGCTGTTGCGTGCATTGAAAAAGCAATTCCCGGCGGCCACGCGGCATTGATTGAAAAAATAGAGAACTATCCCGGTTTTTCCGCTGTTTCCGGAATGGAATTAATGAAAAAATTTGAGGCGCAGGCAAAAGGTTACGGCCTGAAAATAGTTCGGGACGAGGTTCTTTCCGTTGAAGGCAATGGCGCTGCAATTGCAGTGAAAGCAAAAAAGCAGGTTTTTGCCGCAAAGGCAGTCATTGTTGCTTCCGGTTCAGTGCATAAAGCGCTTGGCGTGCCAGGCGAAAAAGAGCTTGTCGGCAAGGGCGTGCACTATTGCGCTTTATGCGATGGCCCGGTGTATTCGGGAAAAAAGATTGTTGTTGTCGGCGGCGGCAACAGCGCTGTTGAAGAGGCAATTTTTTTGTCGCGCATTGCGTCTAAAGTTGTTTTGGTGCACCGCAGGAGCGAATTGCGCGCGGAAAAAATTTTGCAGGAGCGCGCCAGAAACATTAAAAACATTGAATGGCTGCTTGACACTGAAATAAAAGGGCTTGTTGGAAAAAACAAGCTCGAAAAAATTGTTCTTGAAAGCAACAAGACTGGGAAGCGCCAAGAGCTTGCTGCTGACGCGCTTTTTGTTTACATTGGAAGGAAGCCAAACACTGATTTTGCTGGCGTGAAAAAAAACTCGCAGGGAATGATTATTGTTGACAAGAATATGCAGACAAGCGTGCGGGGAATTTTTGCAGCCGGAGACTGCATTGAAAAAAGCGTCTGGCAGATTGCCACTTGCGTTGCAGAAGGCGCGATTGCTGCAGTGAGCGCTGCAAAATACATTGAATCTTTGGAATAACGCTTTTTTTGCAGCTTGTTTAATTGCATTATCAAAGATTCAAGTGTTCAGGTACAATTGCTTGCCGTTTTTGTGCTTGAATAATTCGCTGATGCTTTTTCCGGTGTGAATGCGTTTTATTGCTTCCGCAAGCAGCGGGGCAATTGAGAGTACTGTTATTTTTTTTGGTGCTCCTTCGGCAAGCGGAATAGAATCTGTCGTTATTACTTCGTTTATTTCTGATTCTTCGAGCCTTTTGAAGGCTTCGCCGCTGAATACTCCGTGCGTCGCGCATGCGAAAACTTTTTTTGCGCCGTTTTCTTTTAGTGTGCTGGCTGCAACGCATAATGTTCCTGCCGTGTCAATCATGTCGTCTACTAGCACGCAGTTTTTTCCCTTTACGTTTCCAAGCACTCCCATTGTTTCAGCAACATTTTCGCGCGGCCTGAACTTGTTTATTACCGCCAAATCTGTTTCCAGTATTTCGGCGAATTTTTTTGCGCGTTTTACTCCGCCTGCGTCCGGCGAAACCGCAATCAGGTTTTCAATGCTTTTTTTCTGGAAGTGTTCTGCCAGCAGGTTCATTGCGCTCAAGTTGTCAGCTGGAATGTCAAAGAAGCCCTGTATTGCTCCAGAGTGCAAATCAACGCAAACAACCCTGTCGGCGCCAGCTGTTTCAATCAGGTTTGCAACTAATTTTGCGCTGATTGGTTCGCGCGCGTATTGCTTTTTGTCCTGCCGCGCATAGCCATAATACGGAATTACAGCGGTAATGCGTTCCGATGACGCTCGCTTTAACGCGTCAATGAAAACCAGCAATTCCATTATTGTTTCGTTGCTTGGTCTGCAGGTTGGCTGCACTATGAAAACATCGTCTCCCCTTACGCTTTCGTTTATTTTTACGAGCGTGTCGCCGTCGCTGAATTTGCGCAATTCCGCGTTTCCAAGTTCAATGCTAAGGTGCCTTGCAATTTCTTCTGCCAGCGTCCTGTTTGCGTTGCCGCTGAAAACTAGCAATGGTGAATTCATTAGAATAATCGACAGCAACAATTCTTTTAAACGCTTTGTTCTGCTCTCCTTTAATGAAAACAATTGGCGGCATAAACCCGAAAAATTTGAAGATAAAGTGCATTGCGCTCGATTTTGATGACATTATTGCAAGCGGTGCAATTAACCCGCGGGTAAAGCGCGGGAAAGCGCTTGAACTCCTGCAAAAGCTATCTGAAATAGAAAAACATAGTGGTGGCTTTGTTTTGGCGCTTGTTTCTGGCTACAGCAGAGTGCTGGGGCAGAAAAAGCTCGAGGAAAGCGGTTTTGCTGTTTTTTTCAAGCCAGAGAATGTTTTCTTTGCAGGGCAGGATTATCTTGATTCAATGGCTGAAGTCGACAGGCAAAGGCACAATGCGAATGTTGCAAAGAATGCTTTTTTTCAGGACGATTATTTCAAGCAGAAAGCGCTTGAAAAACTGCTTGAAAGGGAAAGCCTTGACAAATCGCGGGTTTTTTTTGTTGCCCACGATTTGCTGACAGACGCTTATTATTCGCAGCGTTTCTCGCGCGTGCAAGTTGCTTTAGTGAAAGGCGCGTTGTCCTTGCGCCATGTTCCAATAACGCACGTTGTCAAAGGCTTGGTTTATGTAAATCTTGACTGGAAGGATTTCCGAAAGCTTTTGCTTGGCAGGTTTCCTGAAGAAGATTTTTCTTTCCTCAGGCGCTTTGTTGAAAATTATTTGGCGCGAGAGCTTGTCGGCAGAACACAGCTTGCTGCGGGCTTGCTTGGAAAAGCAAGGCTTGCCGAGAAAAAAAAACAAAGCAGTTGAAGTTATTGTGCGGTTTTTTTTAGGAAGCAATTTAATCAAGTTGCTTCTTTTTTTCTTTCATGCTTTTTATTTCTTTCAACAAAAGGGAGTATCGCAGGGCGCTTTATGCCGAAAAAGGAATCCCTAAAAAAAAGTTTGAACGAATTGAAGCCATGCGAACCGCACAATTTTCACGGCTTGCGCGTGAGTTTGAAGGCAGCGCAATGGGAAAACTGCTTCTTCGCCGCATTTCAAATATAGAACATTCTTTTGTTTCCGTTGCAAAAAGGAGAAACCCCGCAAGGCAGCAGAAAAACATTGATGCTGCGCTTGCTTTGCTGCAAAAAGGCCTTGCTGTGGCAAGAATTAATTATCTTGAGGCATTGCATGGTTTTGCCGTAAAACGCAAAGCATTTCAGTCTGTTGTTGGCGAAATTTCTGCCAAGCTCAAGGCTGCACGGCAAGCATAGCGTTTTCTTGGAAAATGATTATTGTTTTTTCTTTTATCTGGTATTGAGGAAGTAATTTAAATTTTCTCTTGGTTAATCTAATCAAAAACCAGGCAAAAAGTTTCTTCTAGAGAGGTTGGTTTCAAATGACAGGCAAAATAAACTCGGTTCATGCACGGCAGATTCTGGACAGCAGGGGCAATCCGACTGTTGAGGCAGAGGTTGTTACGGAAAAAGGAGTTTTTATCGGAATGGCGCCCAGCGGTGCAAGCACTGGCACGCATGAGGTTCTGGAACTAAGGGATGGAGGCCATGCTTTTGACGGTGTCGGCGTTACAAAGGCTGTTTCAAATGCAAATTTAATAATTGCGCCAAAACTGGTTGGGAAAGACTGCACCGAGCAGGAACAATTGGATAATTTGATGATTGCGCTTGACGGGACAAAGAACAAGGCAAAGCTTGGCGCAAACGCGATTGTTCCCATTTCAATTGCTATTGCAAAAGCCGGTGCAGCATCAATGCAAATGCCGCTGTATGAATATTTAGGCAAGCTGTCGGGAAACAAAAAATTCGTTTTGCCTGTTCCCCAATTGAACGTAATAAACGGCGGCAAGCACGCAAGGCGAGAAAACGACATTCAGGAAACAATGATTATGCCTGCAAAAGCAAAAACATTCAGCGAAGCAATGCAGGTTAGCATTGAGGTTTATCATGTGCTGAAAAAGCTTTTGCGCCACAAGTTTGGCGCACAGGGCACGCTTGTTGGCGACGAGGGCGGCTTTGTGCCAAATGTTGGCATAGAAGAAAAACTCGGCTTTGTAATTAAGGCGGTTGAAGATGCTGGGCATGCCGACAAGGTTTCTTTGGCACTGGATTCTGCAGCAAGCGAGTTTTACCATCACGAGCACGGTTTTTATGCCCTGGAAGACAAAAAGTTTTTCCCCCAGGAACTGGTTGACTATTATGCAAAACTTTGCGAAACATACAAGATTATTTCTTTGGAAGACGCAATGTATGAGGAAGACTGGGACGGCTGGAGCAAGCTGACTGCAAAACTCGGAAAAAAGATTCAAATAGTCGGCGACGACCTTTTAGTGACAAATGTTGAAAGAATAAAAAAAGCGGTTCAACTAAAGGCATGCAATTCCCTCCTTTTGAAAGTAAACCAAATCGGCACAGTGACAGAATCAATAAAGGCAGCACAGCTTGCAAAGCAAAGCGGCTGGACTGTTGTCGTTTCGCACAGGAGCGGGGAAACAGAAGACACTTTCATTGCAGACTTGGCTGTCGGCCTTGGCGCGGGGCAATGCAAATTCGGCGGGCCATGCAGGAGCGAAAGAACAGCAAAATACAACCAATTATTGCGCATTGAAGAAGCACTGGGCAAAAAAGCCGTTTACGGCAACACGCAATAATTATTTGGAACAATCGCATGCAAGCGCGCAACCGCTTGCCATTCTCTTTTTGGTTAATGTTTTTTAAACAGAATGATTATTATTTTTTATTGAAAAGTTTTTCCGAGTTTTTTTGCCTGGTTTTTTGTTGGAGGATTTTAAAATGTTGAACGTGGTTCCAAAAAAGGTTTTTTTCACCAAGGGAGTTGGCGTGCACAAGGAAAAGCTCACGAGCTTTGAAATGGCGCTGCGCGATGCCGGCATCCAGCAGTTTAACATTGTAAAGATTTCGAGCATTTTTCCGCCTGGTTGCGAGATTGTTTCCAAGGTAAAAGGCCTGGCTGAACTGAACGCGGGGCAGATTGTTTTTTGCGTCATGAGCGAGAACAACAGCAACGAGCCAAACCGGTTAATGGCTGCAAGCGTTGGCTTGGCGCTTCCCGCAGACAAGCAGGCTTATGGTTATTTGTCAGAGCACCATTCTTTCGGCCAGACTGACGAGGATGCGGGAGATTATGCCGAGGACCTTGCAGCAAGCATGCTTGCGAGCACGCTTGGTTTGGAATTGCCGCCGGATAGCATGGGTTGGGATGAAAAAGAGCAGGTTTACAAAATTTCTGGAAAAATAGTCAAAACCTGCAACGTTACCCAAAGCTATGTCGGCACAAAAGGCCCAAATTGGGTTACTGTACTTGCTGCCGCTGTTTTTGTTCCATAAACCAGCGCTTTTCTTTTATGTTGTGTATGTCGGAGTGTCTTTTTCCATCTGCTGCATTTGCTGCTGGTGCTCTTTCATGGACTGCATGAATTTTGTCAGCTCGTCCTCTGCAGTTTTTGCTTCTTTCATTAATGGTACAATATCAATGTTCAATCCCAAAACGTCATTTAGTTTTTTTATCAGCACTGCGGCTGCCTTGTAGTCTGCGGGCAATTTTATTGGCGCAAGCAAGGAAATCGCCTCAATGCCGTAAGTCTTTAACTCCAACAGCATTGCCGCACTAATGCCAGTCGTTATTCCTTCCTTGACTATTTCAACTTTTGACTGCTGCAATAATCCAATGCTCTTGTCGTTGCTCGCAATCCCGTAAACTGTTTCCGGCTTGTCTGCTGATTGAATGCCGTTCAGGGAAATAACGCGCCGGAATTTTTTTTGCTTTATCCAGTCAACTATTTTTTCAGCAAAATCATTAATGTTGTTGTTCGGAATCACCTGCTCTGAAATAATTACAACGAGCTTTTTTTCCTTGCCAAAAAAAATTCTGCTGGGGTAAACCGGCTTGCCGTCGCGCACGCGAATTAACGGCACAAAAATATCGCTGTGAATATAACCAAGCTTTTTCATATGCAGTTTTTCTATCAAGTATTTTGCCGCGATTGTTCCAACCAAGCCCATGCCGGGAAAGCCCTCTATCAAAACATAATTCCGCAAATCCGCCTTCTGGAACTCCCTGATTTCAACCCGTGCCTTAGCATGAACCAAACCATCACCACTCTAATAAAAACAAAAAGTAGTATTTAAACTCATCGGCACGGTTTGTCAGAAAAACCTGTCGATTGTTGCCTGTTTTTTTTGCAATCCCTTGATTTTTGCTTTCGGGTTGCCTATTTCAAAATCAATGTGAAAAAACTCCAAACCGTATCTTTCCAGCAGTTCGTGCGCGTTTTTTCCTATTTCCGGGGCAATCAGTATTCCGCGGGTTTCAATTCCCTTCAAATTTTTTACTTGGTCCATGTATCGCTTTAATTGCTGCACTGCATTGTAATCCGCCTGCCTTCTTTTCAGTTCTATCACAACTAGCCTGCCTTTTGCATCCTCTGCCAAAATATCTACAAGGCCTTTTCGCAAAACTTCTTCCTGGTTCAATGGCTTTAAGCCAGGTTCCAGAAACGAAAGGTCCTGCATTAGCTCGTCGCTTAATTGTTTTTCGCTGCCAAACAAGCTGATGTCAGCGTCTTCGTTCATTTCATAGCTTTGAATATCATCAATGCCATAAAAAATCGCTTTGATTGTTTCTTTTGGCTTGTTTTTTTTTGCAGTAATGGTAAGCGAGTTGTCAACCAGTTCACAGGAAATGCTTGCATCCATCATGTAATTAGTCGGCCGCAACAAGCGGTTCTGGTGGATTGCAAAGCTGTTGTCCCCTTTAATCATCAGCATTCTTTTTCCTTTCGAAAGCTTGCTTGCAGCGCGCCCCCAGTATTCGACATAGCATTCCCCGACAACAGTAAGCAAGTGCTTTTTTGAAATCGCTTCCTCTATCTGCTTTTTTGCTGCTTGCAGTTCCATGGAAACAAATAGGACTCAAAAGGTTTTAAGACTATTTTTTTGTTAACGCACTCTTCATTAGAATCCGTACCTGTTTTGAGGGTTGCGCATTTTTCCAGATTATTTTAAAGTATTCCCTGAAGGAATCTGCGATTTCTTTGCTTTTGATTATGACTCCCATTGGTTCTTCAGCCGATGCTATAATTCCCACATAGTCTTTGTAAATGTTTATGCTTGCTGGGTTGTATTCTTGGACATATCTGACTTCTGTGGATTTTATTTTTTCCCTTAACTGTGCATATTCCCAATTGGCAAGGCAGTGAACTATTTTTGTTTTCACTCCTTTTTCGGCTCTTTTTTTATGGAAGTCCAGCAAGAAGCCTTCCAGTTTTAGGTTCAGTGCTCTTCCTGCTAGAACAAGGTATTCGCTGTCTGGTTGCATCTCTCTGAGAAAATTTCGGAAGATTGTTTTGATTCCCTCGATTTTTTCATAGGCATAAATGCCCTGTTTTAGTGGTTGTTGTGTTTTAAATTTCTTTAGTTCGGTTACAGAATCTCTTAGTTTTTTTTCTTTTTCCTCGGTTTTTTCGATGAGAATTTCCGGATCAAGTGCAAAAAAAATTTTCATTTTTCCTCTTATTTGATAGCTTGCCAATCCTTTGGTAACCAGGCTGTGCAGAGCCTCGTGCGATTTTGAATTGTGAATTTGGGCTTCCTTGGCAACGTCTCCGGTTGTGGCCATGTTTAGTTTCGTTAATGCCAGATATGACTTGGCTTCGTTTGCCGATAACCCAAAATCATGGAGTGCATCCAAGATTTGTCTCATTTCCATATTGTAACTCTCCGCAAAAATTATTATAAACCTACCCCTTTAGGGGTGAGAAAATAATTAAAGGATCTTAGGGCGCGTATGATCTAAGAGTAACTAGTTTTTTCGGGGTGGGTTTTTGAATAATCGCAGAATTCTTTTAGCAGCAACATGCGCTTTGGTAGTGGTATTTCTTGTTTTTGTTATTTTTTCCAGCAATCAAAGTTTATTCGCACAAAGAAGCGCCAAAATAATAGTTGGTGTTTCAATAAGTCCGCTGAATGCACCACTAATTATTGCCAGTGAAAAAGGCTTTTTTTCGCAGAATGGACTGAAAGTGGAGCTTGTCAAGTTCAGTTCTGGAAAGGAGGCTGTAACAGCACTCTTATCTGGAAATTTGGACGTGGCTTCAGCAGCTGATCCGCCAGTAGCGCTTTCTATTCTAAAAGGCGAAAAAATAGTTTTGCTTGGCGGTTTAGTCAGGGAAAGCAATAGCGTCAAGTTTATTGGAAAAAAAGACAGGATTCAAAATCCAAAAGACATTGAAGGCAAAACAATTGCGGTTTTTTTGGCGACTGGCGCGGAGTACTTTATGGATAGGTTCTTTGAAGAAAATGATGTTGATAGGAGCAAAGTGGAAATAATTAATTTGAAGCCAGGAGAAATGCCAATTGCTCTTTTGAGGGGCGACATAGACGGCTATTTTATTTGGGAACCAAATATATTGAGCGCCCAAAAAGAGTTGAAGGAAAACGCGGTTATTTTCCAAAACAAGGAATATAATGAAAGCTTTTACTTAATTGCAAAAACTGATGTGGTGTTGCAAAAGAGGGATAAGTACGCTCGCTTTAAAAATGCAATAATGAATGCAATGGAATTCATAGCAAAAGACAGGAATGAATCCATAAAGATTGTTTCAGGCTATTATTCAATGGATTACCTCGATTTGGATGCGATTTGGGACTCTTACAACTTTGATTCAAACATAAACAAGGACTGGTTGAAAAAGCTTGATTTGGTTATTGAATGGTCAAAACAAAAGAGTGATATAAAGGGCGAATTCAGGGCTGAAGATTATGTTCTGGAGTGAATTTTGTGCGCCCAAACCACAATTTGATTCTCTCAGTTGCTGCAATAATTCTGTTCTGGCATTTTATCTCAGCGAGTGGGGTATTTAACAAAACTGTTTTTCCCTCCCCGTTTGGAGTGGCTCTGGCTTTGCTGAATAGTGCCAAAAGCTTTGAGCTGTTTGACAATGCGCTAGCTAGTTTAATTAGAGTAGTCATTGGCCTAGTAATTGGTGTTTTTTTGGGAATTGTGGTTGCTTTCATTACTGCAAACTTTAAGTTGTTTTATGACGGCTTCGGAAGAATAATAAACTTCATTAGAAGCATTCCTACAATTGCAATGGTGCCATTGTCGATTGTTTGGTTTGGTATTGGGGAACCAAGCAAGATTTTCATAATATCCCTGGCAGTTTTTTTTCCTGTTTGGGTAAGTTCCTATTCTGGTTTTTTGAGAGTTGACAGCGACCTCTTAAGAGCCGCAGAGATTTACAGCCGTAACAAACTTGACTTGTTAAAAGTAAAATTTTATGCTGCAATGCCATTAATTCTCACCGGCATCAGAATTAGCATTGCTTATGCCTTCATTGTTGTTGTCGTTGCAGAAATGGCAGGCTCTATAAAAGGCATTGGGCTAATGATAGAAACTTACCGGTTGTTCCTGCAAACAGACAAAATGGTTGCCTACATGCTAATGCTTGGCATTCTTGGTTATGTAAGCGACAGGCTGTTCATTAGCCTTTCCAAAAAGTTTTTTCCTTACGCCAGGATAGAAGGTTAACATGATAAAAATTGCAAATCTTGGCTTCAAGTACGGCAACGGGCTTGAAGTAATAAGAAACCTGCACCTGAATGTGGATAAAGGCGAGTTTTTGTGTATCCTTGGTCCGAACGGCTGCGGCAAGACAACCCTTCTCGATATAATAGCGGGTTTTCACAAATTTGACGGCACAATGAGCCTAGGCTCAAAAAACATTGCTTATGTTTTCCAAAAGAGCACGCTGTTCCCGTGGTTAAACATCAGGCAAAACATCTTATTCGGGATGGATTGCTCTGCAGTTGAAACAGGAAAAGTACAAAACCTTCTGGAAAAATTTGACCTGGCAGATTTTGGCAACAAGCATCCATTTGAACTAAGTGGCGGGATGCAGAAAAAAGTCGAGGTTTTGAGGGCTTTGGCAAGAAAGCCTGAAATAATGCTCATGGACGAGCCATTCAGTGCGCTGGATGCCCAAACAAGAATGTTAATGCAGGAATTTTTGAAAGACATTCATGAAAACACCCGGATGACCACTGTTTTTGTCACTCACGACATTGACGAGGCGTTAACTCTTGCTGACCGTACTGTTCTACTGAAACAAAGACCAGCAAACATACAGAAAGAAATAAAAAAAGTCGAACCAAAAAATTATCTAAAAACCAAAAACAACCTATTCCAAATACTAAAAAACGAGAATTAAAGTCACGATTTTTTTTGCATTCGTAGTATTTACTGCCAAAAATACAGCCATATATTATTACCAAATGGTAAAATATTCACCATAGCAGTTTCCAATGACAGTCAGCAAGTGTTTTTTTGAAACAGAGCATTCAATCAGTTTTTTTGCCTCTTCCAATCGCATGAAAGAAACTTGTGCAAACTTTTTTTATTACTGCTTGCGCTTTTGCCAGCCAGCCAGGGTTTGCCAGGTTTTTTGCTTTCTCAGCGAGTTTCTTGTCCAAAACAGCCACTGTGTCCTCACTGTCTTCAGAAGCAATGGTGTACTTTTTACTTTCAAGCAGCCTGATGCAGGCTTTCTTGTCTTTTTCTGACAGGTGCTTGTGCTCATACCGTATTATTTGAGGCTTGACTGCGCTGAAATCAATGGATTTTATTATTTCAAAATCATATCCTTCAGTGTCAATCAGCAGCAAGTCTATTTTTTTTACGTTGTGTTTCTTCAATAAGCAATCAAAAGTAATGCAGTCGACTTTCTTTGCAATAATGTAATCGTCCATGTCTGCTTTTGCGGGGGCTTTTTTGTATTCCTGGCTTTCTTTCCACTCTTTTGCCAAGATTTCCTTGATTAAGCTTGGCACGAGGGTTGAGTTTTCGGTTGTGAACTTTGGCAGGAAAAGTTTTGCAGTGCCGCTTTTTCGAGCTATTGCAGCATTTTCAAATGCTAAGCCGTTTATGTTTTTGTAGTTTTGCTTGAGTTTTTTGAAAACCTTTTTTTGCGGCTCGACAAGAATGCCTTTCCATTTGTATTTTTTGGCAAAATTATAAATTGGGTCGCGTTCAATCCCGTCGTTTGCGCCAATCTCTACAAAAAAGAAATCTGGCGAGTTTTTTGCATAATCCAGAATAATGCCTTCAAAAACACTGGCAATTGCGCTTTTGTCCATTTCGTAACCCGCATTATTCTTTCGGAATTTCTTTCCTTTCAGGAAGCCTGCCGTTGTCGTGCAAATATTGCCTTGCAAATTCCTGTTGCCGGAAAGTCCTGATATAATCCGTCAATGCGCGCATTTCCAGCCATAGCCTGTTTTTTTTCATTTCATTGATTGCTTTTTCCAGATTGCTGCCGGGTTTTATTTCGTTGAAACCGCGCCACTCTTGGCCTTGCCCCCACTCCCAAAAAGGGTCAGCCAAATATTTTTTTCCCTCAAACGAAATCAAAACTAGCGAGTGCGGCGAAAGAGAGGATTTTCCTTCCATTGCACCGTGAGTTGCCAAAACAAACCGCGCATCCAAGCCTTTAGACCTTAATGCCGCAATGAGCGTGTGGCAGCAGTCATTGCAGCCAAAATACGGCAAGCCGTGTGCCTGCGAACTGTTCGGCAACATTACTCTTGTTGCAATCTTTCTTGTTGAAACAACGTCATGTGCAGTTATCTTTCCAAAAACATCAACAATGTGCTGTGGCACATTCACTTTTTCAAACCGTGAAATAGCGCGAACCATTCCTTTGATTCCATCCAGCGTGTCGGGAAATTGTTTTTCAAAACGCCGCACCGCACTAGTAACTGCAGTCATGCCTCTTTTTTTCATCCTGAGCTTTGGCGTTTTCCTTTCCGTTTGCTGTTGCCAGCGTGTTTTCGGCGTTCTTTGCTGCGCAAAAAACTGGTTGGCGTGCTGCGGAACATGCGGCATGAAAAAGAATTGTGTAAAAAGCCATTTAAACAATTTGCCTCAAGCTTAAATCATGGCACAGGCAATATTTGCAGTCGCAGGCAACAAGCGCAAGCCGCTTGCCAAAAAGCACGCTCGCAAAACAATGCGCTTCCTGCAGAAGCAAAAAATCCCTTTTATTGTTGATTCCGGTTTCTTGAAAACAAAAAATTCAATTCCTTTGAAGAAAATCCTTGCGGATTTTTTCTTGATTTTTGGCGGTGACGGCACTCTGCTGCATGTCATTCGGGAAATGCCAGGGCAAAAGCCAGTGCTTGGCATCAATTGCGGAAAGCACGGCAAACTCATGCTGCTTTCGCCAACAAAAACAGAGTCCGCAATAAAAAAGATTCTGGAGGGAAAGTTTTCGATTGAAAAGCGCGCACGCCTGCAAATAACCGCGGACGGAAAACGCTTGCCAAGCGCTTTGAATGAAGTAATTGTCGCGCCAACGCAGTCTTTTGTGCTTTCGGAATTCAAGCTAAAGATTAATGCGGCTGTTTCAAGCCTGTCTGCTGATGCAATCTGCATTTCCACCCCGACTGGCTCCACTGCTTTTGCTTTTTCCGCCGGCGGAAAAAAAATCTCTGCCCACAAAAGGCTTTTTGAACTGCTTCCGGTTAATGCCTTCAGCGGCCAAAAAAAGCCTCTGTTGGTTTCTGACAACAAAACTGTTTCTGTTTTTCCCTTAGAGCATGTTCCGCACGAGGTTATTATTGACGGCCAGCGCAGGATTGCCCTGAAAAAAAAGCTTGTCGTGAAGAAAAGCAATGAGCCGGCGCTTTTTGTGCGGTTGCGCTAGACCCGCATTATTTGTTGTTTTGAATATCTGATTTGGTCGGTTTTTTTAGAATTAAGTGGCAAACAAAGTGCTTGTGTTTTTTAATTAGGTGACTGTGTGTTATTGTTTCTTTTTTTTCTTTTAGCGTTTCCCAACCTGAATAAAACTGCTTGATTAATGTTGTTTCTTTTGGATAATAGCAACCTTTTTTCATTAGCGTGCCTTTTTTTGGAAGGAAAAAAGTAAGATAATGTATTCCCCCGGGTTTTGTGCTTGCTTTTGCACGTTCAATAATTCTTTTTGCGCTCTTTGCTCCGATTTCGTGCAGAGTACTTGTGCAGACAACCAGGTCAAAACTTTCATCTGGCGTGAATTTTTTCAGGTCTGCTTTAATCAGGCACACGTTTTTTTTGTATGGCTTATTCTTCAGGGCTTTTCGGATTTTATCCAGTCCGACTGCTGATTTGTCGACTGCAAACACTTTGTTGTTTTTTGATGCGAGAAAAATAGTGTGCCTGCCGTCTCCGCAACCGAGGTCAAGCACCATCAATTCTTTTGTGCCAACTTGCCGCCAAATCTTTTTCAGTTCTTTTTCAGGCTTGCCAAAAGGCTGTTCAACATTTTCGTAAATTTTGTCGTAAAATTGCGCCATAACTCTCAGTTAGATTCTGATTAGTTCTTTCTGCGGCTTTGACAAAAAGCGAAAGCCTTCATTTGTTATTGCAATGTCGTCTTCGAGGCGGATGCCGCCAAATTTTCCGTAAATGCCGGGCTCAATCGTTAAAACCATTTTTGGCGCAAGCACTGTTTTTGATTTTGGCCTGAATCCGTCTGGAAAATCGTGGGTTTCAATTCCCAGGCCGTGCCCCAAACCGTGCTGCAGCCTGAAGCCTTTTTTTGTAAGGAAGCCCGCGGCTTTTTCAAATATTTCGGAGCCTTTTGTTTCTGGCTTTATTGCAGATTCTGCAATTTTTTTTGCCTCAAGCAATGTTTCAAAGAGGGTTTGCTGTTTTTCGGTTGGCTTTCCACTGCAGAACATGCGCGTCAAGTCTGCGCAGTAGCAGTTTGCCCTTGCGCCAAAGTCAACAAGCACGAGTTCGCCTTCTTTTATTTTTTTGTTTGACGGCTCGTGGTGTATTGTTGCGGCGTTTTTTCCGCTTGCGACAATGGTTGGGAATGCAAGCGCTTCAGCGCCGCTCTTGAAGAGCAATTGGTTTATTTCCAGTGCCGCGGCTTTTTCAGTTTTGCCCTGGCGCAGTATCTTTGGGAACTGTTCCTGGGCTTCCTCGCTGATACTCACAGAGTTTTTTATTTTTTTTATCTCTCCGCTTGTTTTTGTTGCGCGCAATTTTTCCAAGCGCACGGAAATATCAAAGAATTTCTTGTGGTTGAAAGTTTTTTTCAGCCTTTTTAGCGAGTTCACTGGATAAATCGAAAGATTTAACCCGATTTTTTTTTCCCGCATTTGTTGCTTGAGTATTTTCACTAATTGTTTTTCGCGTTCAAAGCCCTTAACGCCTTTCAGGCAGCTGAACTTGAGTTTTGCGTTTTTTGCCTCGAAGTGCGAGGCAACAAGCAAAGGTTTTTGCCCCGCATGCAACAGCAGGAAAGCGTTTGGATAAAGTTCTGCCAGCAGCCCGGAAAAGTATTCAAAATTTGGGTCATTTGCGTTGTTGAAATTGCGCAGCATTATTGTGTTGTTTTTTGTTTTTTCAAACAATTCGTTTATTTTTTGCTGCATTTCGTGCATTAAACCACGAATTTTCCTTTTTTTATTATCCAGTGCTCGCGCCCTTTTTCGTCAATTCCGAAAATGTTTGTTTTTTGCCTTGGATTGTTGATTACTATGTCGCAATGGTATGTTGTTTCCCTGCCTGGCTCGTATCCCGACCCCAATGCAATGTGAATCATTCTTGCGAGCTTTTCTGTTTCAATCAAGTATCTTGAAAGCCTTGCTTTGGGGTTTGTGTTCACTGCAAACTCTCCCACCCTCTTGAAATTGCGCTTGTAGGATGCAATTTCGCTTTTTGGCATTGCCCCAGTTTTTTCCAGTTCTAGGATCATTTTCCATGCTTCTTTTTTCCTGCATTTGAACGCCTGCAGTATTTTTTTTGGCCCTGAAATAATTTTGTACGAGCCGTTTTTTACTGAAACCACAAGCGGATTTTTTTCTCCGATGATATAGCTCTGGTCAATTGCGATTACTACGTCGCCGACAAACACGCCGTCCATTTTGTGTGGCGTCAGGAATACTTCCCCGCCCGGGAAGTTGCCGTAGCGCCCTGCTTTTACCTTGAAAATGTGCGCTGCTTCTCCCGGTGTTATTGGGTTGACTTCAATGTCGCTTGTGAGAATCGGGCTTTTTCCATCATGCGTGTGCCGTAAGTCAAGCGTTAGGTTTGTTTGCCCGCCTTTTACCGGCTTGCCGCGCACGAATAATTTCACGCATTTTTTCATTGTGTCGCGGATTTTTTCGTCGCGTTTTCTCATTGCAAAATAGTCAATGTTACAAGTGGCAATGAAGTTTTCGATTGGCAGTGTTTCTGTTATTGCATGCCTGCGCTTTGCTGGTCTATTGTCGAGCTTTGTTTGCGTGTACCACCACGGCTTGAGGAACATTTGCCCCGGTGCTTGCCATCTGCTTTGCATGTTTGGCGTTGGATAGCCTATCTTGCTTCCGAAAAAGTGTTTTCCTCCGTATCCTTTTCCGTGCACTCCAAAACTCACGTCCGCTGTTTTTAGCGTGTTTACTTTGAATTCTTTTGAAACTTTTTTGAATGCCTTAAACCACGGCTCTGGAATGTTTTTTTCGTATTCGCATCCCACGATTGTTGCAGCAAGGTCGTCAATTTTTACCATTGGTTTGAGCTGTGACATGCGGTTTGTGCCCGCGCCTGCAAACGCCTCTTTTGCGAGTTGTTTTGCTTTTGTTGCCATTGCATAAGCAATGGCATAACTGTCGAGATAATCCTGTAATGGCAAATCCAGGTCTTTTGGCTTTGGCATTAATTCGAATGCAATTGAAACGCGTTCGCTTTTTTTCAAGCCGTATCCCTGCACCCAGATTTTTTTTGCAGTTTTAAGCAATTGTTTCCATTTGAAGCGCTTGAACCATTCCGGTTTGTATTTGGCAAGGAAGCCTTCTGCGCTGAATCCATTTTTTCCCGCTTTTGCCCACACGGCAGGCCTTTCAAACAGCTTGCCAAACTCTTTTGATTTTGTTTTTTTGTTGACTGTTTCGATGAACCCCTGCAAGGCCATGGTTTCCTTGTTTTCCGCGCCTTTTTTTAATTCTTCAAAAGCAGAAAAAATTTTTTCCAATACTTTCAGGGTCTTGCTTTCTCCCCTGCCGCAAACAAAAACGCTCATGTCCGCACCGAGTTCGTGGACCGCCCTGCTTAATGGCGCGATAGAAAAAAACGCTTTTTCGTTTGCCAGTGGCATTTCAACAAGCACAGTATTGCCTTTTTTTATTCTGCCTTTCAGTGCCAGCTTGTAATACCGAACCGCTTTGTCAAATTTTTTTGAATCGTATCTCATCCAATCAGCCCTTTCCAGTTCATTTCTTTTTCAGCATCGGCAATCCTGTGCTGCTGTTTTCGGTTATTTCAAAGCCGGCAGGCAATTCTGCGGCATTATCTTTTTTTTCTTTTGAAAAATAAAGCAGCTTGCCTTTCTGGTGCAAAAAGTATTTTTTTCCGTTTTTGTTCGTGTATTCAAATGGCATTTTTTTCCCTTGCAATTTTTGTTTTTTTCAATAGATTTTGGGCGTTTGGCTTATTAAAATTAACGCAATCTTTTTTTTGTAATGAAAGCCAAAAAGACCCTGGAATTCTCTGATTTTTTTTACAAAATGAAAAAAACAGAGCGGATTGCTGTTTTGTACCACCGCGACGCGGACGGTTTTTGTTCGGCCCTGGTTGTTGCAAAAGCAATTGAAAGGCTGCGCGGCAAAAAGCCGGATTTTTTTTCCAGCCACGGTTATGAAATTATTGATGCCAAAGCGCCTTTTTTTTCCGCGCTGAAAAAGAAAAAAGTCAGCAAAACCATTATTGTTGATTTGAGTGTTGACCAAAATCCAGGCATCATTAAAGAACTCGAAACGTTTTCAGACGTTCTGCTTATTGACCATCACAAGCTCTACAATGACTTGTCAGGCAAAAAAACTGTTTTCATCAAGGCACAGTTTTTGAGCAATATTGACCCAAGCAGATATCCAGCAAGCAAATTGTGCTTTGACCTGTTCAATGAGATTGTAGACTTGCGGGATTTGGCGTGGATTGCCTGCATTGGAATTCTTGGGGACTTTGGCTATCACAATTGGGCGGATTTTTTTGACAAAACAATGGAAAAAAACAAGACAAGCCTGCCAGAGCTAAAAAAGCTCAAAGAGCTAGTGGAAGCAGTCAGCGTTGTCTCTTTGGAAAAAACAGGCTTGTTGTTTGAGGATTTTTTGGCAGCACGGAATCCGCAGGACTTGCTTGCGAACAAGCACTGGAAGGCAATTGAAGAGCTGAATGCAGAAGTCGATTGCTGGTTTGACTCGATAAAAGAGCGGGCAGAGTTTTTTCCAGAGCTCGAGCTAGTGTGGCTTGAAATAAAATCCAAGCGCTCAATAAAATCTTCCCTCATTAACAGGTTAAGCTCTGAATTGTTTCCCAACCAAACAGTAATTGTGGTTGAAGACCGTGCAAAGCCATTGTTGTTTTTCAGTGCGCGCAGGCAGGATTTCAAGGTAAAAATGAACGATTTGCTGGAAACAGCAGTCAATGGAATTAATGGCGCGAGCGCTGGCGGGCATATTCCAGCAGCAGCGGGAAAAGTGCCGCGCGCTTCATTGAAAAAATTCAAGCAAAACATCTTGAACTTGCTGAAAGCCAAAAAATGAGAAAAACTATCTTCTTTTTCCGTGAGTATTTATCCTGTCTTGCAATTGCCTGGCTTTTTCCGGCATTTCCAGTTCTGTTGCGATTCTTTGCGCGTCCATGAAGCAAAAAAGCCCCTGCTGCCACAAAACATCATCAGTTTTGCCTGCCCGTGCTTTTTTCAAAAACTCAATGCCCAATTTTTCATAGCCAAACAGCACAAGTTTTTTTTCTTCCCTGTTTTTTGAATGCGCTTCAAACCTTTTCAGGCTGTTTCTCGCTGCATCCAAATCACCGCTTTTTATCAATAAAGAAACAGCATCAACAAAATTGTTTCCGGAAGCGCCTGTTGCTGGCATTCTTCTGCGCGCGCAGTGTTTTTCCCTTTGCCTCTGCCTTGCGGCTTTTTTTCCCACTCCAAGGATTGCATCGCGTTGCATCATTATGTGCCTCAAAACATTCGCGTTCTGCGTTCTGCCCGCTATTCCGTTCAATGCAACCGCCAATTTTCCAGGGTCTCTGAAAAAACTGTGCGCTGCGTGAATTTCCCTGTCTGCCTGTGCAACGCTATTAATTTGGCCAATTGGTTTTCTTGGTTTTGGCATGCTTTCCGAAAACAAAAGGGCTGTTAGGGTATTAAAAGATTTTTGTGCCCTTTCTGTTTCAAAGCCTTTTGAGGTGGTTTGTTGTTTCATGTTGGAAAAGTATTGCATTTGTTCAAGCCTGGCATAAAGGAAATAATTTCCTCGGATTCAAGCGTCCAGGCAACACTGTTAATGTGGGACGAAAACATGCTGACTGTCCATGTTGACTCCCTGATTGCGGAAAAAATAAAGGAAAATGACGTCGTTCTTGTTGATTATTCGCCAATGTACAGCACTATTCCGGTGCCAAAACAACTAATAGTTAAAATCATTCGCGGCGAGCTAGCAAAAAAAACCTGGAAACAATACGAAGACTATCACTGCCTTAAAAAAGCTGAAGCCGAACCACCAATGATGCCCAGCCAGAACGTACGCTAACCCAAAACAACCACGGGCAAACATTTTTATTCACTTAGCGCAATTATTATTTCATGCATCCACGAAAACCAGGAAAGCGGCCTATTGGCCCTCGAGGACCAAAAAGGCCAAGAAAACGAGTTGTTGCGCCAACGCCAGTTGTTGCGCCAAAGCTTCTTAAGCGAGGGCGGGTTGGAAAAAGTTCGTCATACCGGAGAATCAAGGAACAGTTAAAATCTGCTACCGCAGATCAAATTAGGGGGGTTGTTTCTGAAGCCGCACGTTCGGCTAACCCTGCAAAGGCTCTGCTTGCAAAAGGCCTGACTAGAAAAGGACTTGAAGTGCACAGGATTACTCTTTCGGAATTGAAGGGTCTGAATTTCAGCCCGAAAAACTTGAGACTGTTTGGTTTTTCTCCAATCGAGTTAAGGAAGGCGGGTTTTCTTGATGCTGATGTTGCGCAAGCGGGTTATGATATTTCAACAATGAAAAAACATTATGGTCCGCGAATCCTCAAAGATATGGGTTATCCGCTAAAACAAATTGCCACTGCTTTTCACCTTACTGCCCCCCGTTTGCATGAAGTGTTCCCTCATATAAGCCTTGAGGAGTTAAGGGATGCTGGGTTTACTGATTCATCTGTAACCAAAGCGAGCCGAAACGCCGTTGAAATGAGGGAAGCGAGGATGGCAATAAGAGACGCAGCAAAACGTTTTCATCCTGCTGAGTTATTGAAAGCAGGTTACACTATCCAAGAACTGGCGAGCATTGGAATAACCGCAAGATATTGGGCGCAAAGAAACCCCAATCTCGAAGCCATATTAAACATGGGTTATACCGTCGCGGATTTGGAAAAAGCAGGAATAACTGCCCAGTTTTGGCTCAACCGCAAGCACACTCCCGGAGACTTATTGAAGTTGGGGTATACCCAGCAACAAATTACTGCTGCTTTCAGAGCCAGGTAATGCTTCAGTATAACACGTCAAAGCTTTTTTTTCCTTCAATGCCTGACAAGAAATCATATCGTTCGTCAACGTATTTTTGGATTTGTTCAATCTCGTTTTCAGACAAATGCTTAAAGCGCCCCTGGGTTTGCAAATATTCTTTTACCGGCTTTGCGTTTTCCTTTTCAACCTTCTGGTTGAATTTTAGCACTCCGTTTTCTATCTCGTACAATGGGAAGACTCTTGTCGCCAGAGCTAGTTTTGCTATTTCTATTGTCTGGCTCGGGTCGTGATACCATCCAACCGGGCAAGGATTGTAAACGTGCAAAAAGCTCGGTCCTTCAACAGCAAGAGCTTTTTTTACTTTTGCGTGCAAATCAAACAAGTTTGCCACTGAAGCAGTTGCAACGTATCTTATGCCGTGTGCTGCAACAATCAACGGCAAGGGTTTTTTTGGCTCTAGTTTTCCGTGAACTTTTGTTCCTGCCGGGCTTGTTGTAGTGTTTGTCAGGAACGGAGTTGCACTGCTGCGTTGCACGCCCGTATTCATGTAAGCCTCGTTATCTGTTGCAATATAAGTGAATTTGTGCCCTCGTTCCAATGCTCCTGAAAGCGCGGCAAAGCCTATGTCAAAGGAGTTGCCGTTTAAGGAAATTTTGCCGTTTCTTTCTATTATCAGGGTGTGGTTTTTTTGGAGTTCTGGGCAATGGACCATTCCAAAGTAGTCTTCTTCAATGACCTGTGGTTTGTTTTTAGTAAATTTTCTGGTTGAATATAACTCATTATTCAGATGCTTTTCTTGCACCCCTATTCTTGCAACTTTGTTTGCCCCATATCCAATATGGCAATTTTTTCCTAGTTTTAAACACAATTCGACAAAATCGTTTATCAAAAATTCTGATTTTGTAAAAAATGTTGTTCTCGGGTTGGTCCTTCCTTTGCTTAGGCTTATGCATCCATCTCCTGCAATCATTGAATAGAATAAGCGGTGTAGTAGTTTGGGTGATAACTGCAAAAATTCTTTTGGAATCCTTTTGTTATAAAAATAATCTCCGCAATTGTTCTTTAAGTATGTGAATAATTGTTTTGATGAAATATCAACAGAGCGATAACATTCATTTGCATGTAACCCCATTCGGTTAGCGAGCATTAGTATTTTTTTGCGCTTTTCTTTGTTGGATTGATATATCCTAACTAGATAGCCGCTGTCACTTTTATAGCAACACCCTTCTGTGACATACCATCCGATGAACTCTAACCAGTCCGCCATTTTGAAAGTTGAATATTCTTTTTGGCTGGTTTTTTTTTCTATTTTTGGAAGAACAAATTCTTTTTGCCCAGAACCATTCCACTTAAAGCTCCTTGGCAACAATGTTTTATAACGCTTTAAAAGTTCTTCCGCCTTTATAAATCGCATCTTTTTGGATTCCCTAAATTGGGTCGGGATATTGTGATTTGGGGTGACCAAAAAATCAATGTAGCGGGTGTTAGCTCTTATCATTTTGCCTTCGTAGAAAAAAGAATGTAGCTTATTTACTGTTTGAAGTTCGAGCTTAAGATTGCTGGGATTAACACTCCAAACCTTATCACTGGTCTCTATTTCACCAACCCATTTGAAACCAGATTCAGTTAAAATCTTTGTATCGGGGGAGTAACATGCTCCGTCACCGCCTACTGCAATCAAATTTATTCCATCGCGTTTTTTCATTGCGCGCAATGCCGCGTCAATTCCCGAAACAACTGCAGGGGCATTTTGGAATGCAACGTGAATCCATGGCAAGCGCCAGGCGGTTTGCGGAAAGGGGGTGGAAACAACTTCCATGCAGCCTGTTGCCATTGCCACAATTGTTTTTTCTCCCGCTGCCTTCAAAATGTGCCGCACTGCAAGCGCTTCTCCGCAGCCGGCGCAAGCGCGATGCCCTGAAGCAAAGAATTCTTTTTCAGTCATTCCAGCAATCATGACAACCACGAACCGTTTTTTTTGTTTTTCAAATCCATAATTGCTTTTTCCAGATGCTTTAGCGTAATGTCTCTTCCCCCCAAGCCGGCAATATAACCTGAGATTCTGATTTTGGAATCGCAGAGTGCCGAGCGTGTGTCGCTTGCCAGTGGTCCTTCAAATCCTAAAGAAACGTGCCTGTCAATCACTGCAATTGCCTCGAGCTTTTTTGCTGCCTTCTGCAAATCTTTTGTTGGAAACGGCCTTAAAGAGCGGATTCTGATTAATCCTGCTTTTATTCCCTGCTTGCGCAGGTTGTCAATTGCAACTCGCGCAGTGCTGCATAATGTTCCCATTCCAACCAAGGCAAATTTTGCATCGTTCATTTTGTATGTTTCAATCAAGCCGTTTCCGTATGCCCTGCCAAACATTTTTTTGAATTCCGAATTTGTTTTCTCTATTGCCACAAGAGCGTTTTCCATTGCGTTTTGCTGCATTTGCTTGAATTCCATGAAAGTGTCGGGAAAGGCTATTGGGCCGAAGGTTTTCGGCTTGCTTGCATCCAAAATGTTTTCCGGCGCAAATTCCGGCAAAAACTTGTCGACTGTTTTTTGTTCCAGCTCATCGATTGGTTCGAAAACATGTGATAACGTAAAGCCGTCAAGATTCACTATTACTGGCAACTGGATTTTTTTGTTTTCCGCAATCTTAAAAGCCTGAATTACAGTGTCAAGCGCTTCTTGCGAGCTTTCAACCCATAATTGTATCCATCCCTGGTCTCTCGCGCTGACTGAATCCGAATGGTCATTCCAAATGTTAATCGGTGCTGAAAGTGCGCGGTTTGCGACAGCCATTACCATTGGCAAGCGCATTCCTGAAGCAATAGGCAAAACTTCAAACATGTACGCTAATCCCTGTGAGCTTGTTGCAGTAAAAGTGCGCGCGCCCGCGGCAACAGCGCCGATTGCCGCACTGAGCGCTGAATGTTCTGATTCAACGTTAACCATTACTGCATCAATTTCTCCGTTGGAAACGTATTCCGCAATCTTTTCAGGAATGTGGGTTGACGGAGTAATGGGATACATTGGGAAAACTTTGGCTCTTGACAATTTTGCCGCCAAGGCAACTGCTTCAGAGGTTTCCATGATTTTTTTCATTTGGTTTCAACCTCTCTCACAATCGCTTTTACCGGGCAGTCTTTCACGCAAATCAGGCAGCCTTTGCAATAATCATAATCAATATAGAATGTTCCGTCTTCTTTTTGTTTTATTGCGGCATCAGGGCAATTGCGCCAGCATATCGCGCATTTTGTGCATTTTGCGCTGTCTAGCACTGGCCGGAAAGCGCGCCAAGTTCCAGTGTGGTATTTTTCCGTGCTGCCGGGCTCTGAAATTACTGCGCCAACCGGCAATTTTTTCGCTTTTTGTTTTTCTTTTGCCATTAAACCACTTTTTATTTCTCTTTCTGGGCTTCGTTGAAAACTTTTTCAACCGCCTTTTGGTTAAGCTCCACAACAGCCGGCTTGGCTGACATTTTTTCCGCAACAGCTTTTTTCAATGCGCCCAGGCTGACTTGCCCGGTCAGTGCTGCAAACGCGCCGAGCGATGCAATGTTCACAAAAGGCTTTCCGATTGCCTCGAGCGCAATTTTTGTCACGTTAATGCATTTGATTCTGAATTTTCCTTTCACGCCCAAATCGTTCTGGCTTTTGTCAGTGTTCACTATCAGCAAGCCGTTTGGCTTCAGGCCTTTTGCGACTTCAATTCCCTGCAGGACCAGCGTTGGGTCAAGAACAATCACTACATTCGGCTCGTAAACATGCGAGCGCAAAAAAATTTTTTCGGTGTCAATGCGCACAAAGCTTTCAACTGGCGCTCCTGTTCTTTCAACGCCAAAATTTGGAAAAGCCTGCGATTGCTTGCCGTCGAAGAACGCTGCAATTGCAAGCACTTGCGAGCTGGTTACTGCGCCTTGTCCGCCGCGGCCGTGAATCCTGATTTCCATCATGCAAAAACTTTAAGTTGTTCTGCAATTAAAAAGCTTTCCCCAACCTTGAAAAAAACGACAATCGCCGAACAGTAATGATTTGAATAAAAGCAGTTTTGTTTTATTTTCCTTTGAATGAAACAAAAAACAAAAAAAATCAAGACAATGCACGGGATTGTTGCGGTTGTTTTCCGCGAGCGCGCCGGCAAAAAAGAGTTTTTGCTTTTGCACCGCGTCCTAAACTGGACCGGCTGGGAAGTGCCAAAAGGCAGCATTGATGAAAAAGAGGATTTTGAAGATGCCGCAAAGCGCGAGATTTTTGAAGAAACAGGCATAAAAAAAATTCTTGCAATAAAAAACCTGCGTGCAATTTATCGGTTTTTTGACCCGGTTCGCAAGTGCAATCGCGAAATGCACGGTTTTTTGGTTAAAGTTGATTCAGCCGCGAAAGTTTCTTTTGAATACAATGATGCTGCAGAGCACGATGCTTTCGAGTGGGCTGGCGCGCAAACAGCATTGCAAAAACTGACTTATGCGGCGCAAAAAAGTTTTTTCAAGAAAGCGCTCGCTGCTTTTGAAAAAGTGATTTGATGAAAAAGCGCTTGCACGCGGTTGTTTTTGGCATGGTTCAAGGAGTCAGCTTTCGTTATTTTGCCTGGTCGCACGCCCAATCGCTCGGAATTTCAGGTTTTGTCAGGAACACTGAAGACAGTTCGCTGGAAGTTGTTGCAGAAGGCGAACAAAAGCAATTGGAAGAGCTTCTTGAATTGCTGAAGCAGGGTCCGAGTTTTGCCGTCGTGAAAAAAGTTTCCGCAAACTGGCATGAAGCAACAAACGAATTTTCTTCTTTCAGCATCGAACACTGAATTTTTTTTTGCAAAAATCGTTCTATTGTTTTTTTTATTGATTTTTTTCCTGCAAGCGTTCTTTTTTTAAATCATAATCACTTATTTCTATTGGTTCAAATGGCTGGGCTTGATGTTGTTGGTTTTTTGCCTTTTTCTTCTTCTGCTTGGATTGGAAAAAAGAGCGCAGTTGTTTTTGTTCCCGGCTGCAATTTTTTGTGCGGTTATTGCCACAGTTATCCTTTGGTGCTTTATCCGAACAAGCTGCCGCGCATAGAGCTTGAAAAGGTTTTTTCCGAGATTGTTTCCGAAAGGCAGCGCGCTGGCATTGAAGGAATTGTTGTTTCCGGCGGCGAACCAACCTTGCACGGGACAAAGCTTACTGCTTTTTTGGAAAAAATAAAAGATTTTGGCTTTGAGGCAAAGATTGACACTAACGGCAGCAATCCTTTCATGATCCGCACGCTGGTTGACAACAATCTTGTTGATTTTGTTTCGCTTGACATTAAAGCGCCTTATCTTCCCGCAAAATATTTTTCAGTTACGAAAAAAAAAGCCGTTTTGTCGAAAATAATGAAATCCATTGATTTGGTGATTAGTTCGGGCATTGATTACGAGTTTACAATGACTTTTGTCCCAAGCCTGCATTCTCCGCGCGATGTTTTTGCAATCGCGCGCTATTTGAAGGGCGCAAAGCGCTTTGTTTTGCAGCAATTCCGAGCTGAAAACGGCGTGATGGACGATGCCTTTGAGTCTGTCGCAACGCCTTCTTATGATTCGCTTGTTGAAATCGCGCAAAAAATCCGCAATATTTCCGAAGTGCGCGTCCGCACGCTGCAAGGCGACCAGATTGTCAGTGCCACACAGCGCATTGAAGCAGTAAAATAATTAATCTCTCGGCATTCCGTATTCTTCAGAATAGGGCACGATTGGCTTTCTTAGTTCTTGCCTTGTTGTTTTGCGCAAAACAGCCTTTTTTCCCTCTGCATTTTTTATGTGGAGGACAATCGAATTTTTTGTTGGTTCAACTATTCTTGTTTGAAATCCGTCTTGATTCAGTTTTTCAACGATTTTTTGAACCAAAGCGGTTTCTTTTCTTCCCACTTTTGTGAATGGGCTTTCTTTTCCCCCAATGTGCAAAAAAGCTTCTCCCCCCTTTTCCAAAGAATTGCATGCGTTCTGGACAGCCATTGAAGTGTTCAACGCATACTGCAAGCTGTGGTTTGAAACAATGATATCGAATTTCCCAGCAAACCTGGCTGTTTCAAAAAGGCCAACATGCATTTTGTCTATTTTAGGATTTTTTGGGTTTTGAATAGAAAGCCCGTGGGTTTCAACTTTTTCTCCGAAAATCCTCTTCAATTGTGCAAGAAAACGCCCGCTTCCGCAACCCAAGTCAAGAATCCTGCATTTTCCTTTTTCTTTTATTATTGCCGCAACTTTTCTTGTTGTTGGAACACCGAGTTCTTCCCGGTAATGCTTTATTCTTCCTGCATTTGCCCATTTTCTTTCCCTGTCCAAATAGCGCATTTGCCTTATGTGTTCCGAAGCTTTTTTCCTTTGCTTCAGATTGAGTTTTTCTGTAAATTTTCGCTGCCTTTTTGCATTAAAATCCGCGGGTTCGCGATGGCGGGGCAAAAGCATTCCTTCAGCCGGTTTTTATTTTCAGCAAAACTGTTTCCCTGAATCTTTCGCCGTTCATTACCGCAAAAACATTAATAGAATAAGTTCCGGATAGCACTGTTTTGCCCGGGTTTGGCCTGACAATGAATTCAGTAGTGCGCTCGTTGCCTTTTTCAATCAAACCCAAATCAGCCTGCTTTGGCGAAACAATTATTGCTTCAGAATCCTCTGGCAAAACTTCAACCACTACAACCGGAGCGTTTTTTGCAGTAGTGTTAGTGATTGTCACTGTAAGCTTTGTGAAAGAATCCTTTGCAGTGTCAAGCGGGTTGTCTGACAAGCTGGCTGAAATTGTTTTCGGCTTTGCCATTTCCGTAATAGTGCTTAACAGCAAAAAAACGCCAATTATTACTATTATTGCCAGAACAAAAGGAAAAGCCTTTTTTGTCAGGCTTGCAAAATCAAAGCTTATTTTGTTGTCATAAATCCCCACAAAAACACCCAGTAAAACAATATGGCTTTTCGGTTTTAAAATTGTTTCTCCGCCCGCGCGCTTTTTGGCAGCGTAAACAGCTTGTCGTCGCCCTGTGCGTCAAACAAGCCAGCGCGAACGCCAGCGTCAAGCCAGGCATGCGCGTAAGAAAAAGCAGCAAGCGCGGTCGCAAAATCTTTTTTTTGCTCGAAATGCTTTGCGTCAGAAAAATAATTGTTTGCCATTTCCAAAAAATCCAGCGCAATCGTTTTTTCCTTCTCCTGCAAATTTTTTTTCAAAAAAACCTTTTTGAGCGCTGCTTCTGTCAGCTTGTGATAGTGCGCAACTTTCTCTTTCAACCGCGGTTCTGCTTTAGCCATTGAGTTTCGCCAGCGCTTCTTTTTCTTTTTCATTCAGCTTGCCGCAAATGATTAGCGACTGCGGAAAGCCCGCAAAGCTTGACAATTTCAATTCCCGCAATGTCGCGGCTTTTATTTTTTGTTGTGCGGAACCCAAGCCGTACAATCCAACCAGTTGCGTGTCATTCAGCAAACCGCTATGCCGCGCGTTAGCGATTTTTTCCAGCACTTGCAATGCCTCGCTCACTGTCATGAAATAGTTTTTTTCGCTTTCAATGTCCAGCAGGCAAAGCGAATGCAATCCCGCAGCATAATTTTGCTCTATTTGGTCAAAGAATGATTCGGGCGCAAAGTTTTCGCGCGGCTTTACTATTGTTACTATTCTGCCGAACTTGTATGCATCCAATCCTGTTTCCGGCAGCAGGTTTTGCACTGAAATTCCCTGTACAACGCGCGTTTGCACTGCATGCTGTTTTGCATCAAGCAATAGCTGAACGTGTGTTGTTGCTGTCAATGCGTTGCCAAAAACCAGCAAAGAAATGTTTTTGCTTTTTGCCTCTCGCAGGAAAAGAGCGAATCCTTCTTCCACTCCTTTGCGTTCCAACCTGGCAATTTTTTTTCCGCAGATTTGTTCCAGTTCTTGCACGCTTCCTTCGCAATATTTGCTGGTGTAACTGTCCAAGAAAACAGAATCGCTTTGTTTTATTGCTTCCATTGCTTCTAATGTCAAGTGCTTTGGCTTCAAGCCAATGCCAATGAGATAAAACATTACATATCGTTTGAGGAAAAACTATTTAAATGATTCAAAAGAAGACTGTGGAAATTTCTAATTGCCTTGAAATACTTTGCGTTGAATGGCTTTGCTAATTTCTTTTTTGCCTGCCAATTTTCCATCCTTGGCTTGCCTTAGCAAATCTTTTGCTCCTTTTGCATTCAAGCCGCTAAAACTGTGTCTTCCCCTTCCTTTTGCAACTATAACTGTATCAGGGTCGTTTAGTTCGCCAGAAACATCAATTTCCCTTCTCCATTCCCTGAGCAGCATGGCTCTTTGTTCCCGGGGGGTTTTAGGGTCTGCAATTCTTTGCAATGCTGTCCTTAGGTGCTTTAACAAAAGAATTTTGTCCGCGGCATTTCTAGGCCGCAGCACATTAAATCCTTCAAATGGCAAGCGCAGTCTATTTCTGTTTACTGCCAATGGCCGTGCTCTTCTCCTCGGCTTAAGAAGCCCGATGGCTTTTGCAAACCTGCTTTGTCTCAATGCCTTTGCCATATAATAAATAAGCCAGTAAGCGTATTTAAATTTTTCTGGCTTGTTTTGTAAAACAGTGTTTTACAGGCAAGTGCCGACTGCAACAGTCAGCAAATCTCTTGTGCCTGTTGCAAAGCCGAGGATTGCAATGACTATTTTGACGAAGCCGGAAAGATTCGGGTTTTTGATTTCCTTGTCGACATATTTCAAAATGAGCAGCGTGATCGCAAGCTTTACTATTACAAAGCTCCATGCGCCAATGTTTTGAATCAAAAAAGCGGGAACAAAATGTTGTTCAGAGCAGGCGTAGAATTGCAAGGCAGTGAATGTTGCGCTCGCGTCAAGCATTTGCGAAAACAAAGCGAGCAAATTCAGCTTGCTTTCCAACAGTTTGTTTTTCAGTTTTTTGAAGGCAAAAAAAACAATTGTTGTTATTGCTGCTGCAAGCAGGAGAATGAATGCGAATCCTGAAAGCACGCTGAAATGCAGCAGGCCAATCAGCAAAAACGGCAGTGCTGCAATTGCGCCAATGATTCCAAAAACCAAAAGCGAATCTTTTTTGGTTTTTTTTGCAATCGCTAAAGAAAAAACCAATGCCGCGATAGTGAATAATCCGATTGCAATGTAAATTCCCGGGCTGATTGTGTAAAACGCCCAATCCAACGGATTGCAGCTGCGGGGAAAAATCTTCAGGTCTTCCAAAATGCGCATGCTGCTGCCTAAAATAATGTATGGCAGCACTGCAAGCAAGAAGCGCGCGTTAAACTTGATGCCGCGCTTGTCAAAAAAAGGAAAAACAATGAAGAAAGCTACTACAATCAGTATTGCAGCGTAAGCAAAAGTGTTTATTGGATTGTAGCCCGCGTATGTTTCAATCGGCTTGCAGAAGAAATCCATCAGGATATTGGCAGGCATGCTATTTATTTGGATGGAAAAATATAATAAGGTTTAAATTATCCGCAATCCCAATATTAATAACAATGAAAAAATTCCTTTTTGCCTGCCTTTTTTTTGCGTTGCTTTCTGCTAGCGCGAGCGCCGCAACAATCAATGCGCCCGCAGAATTGCCTGGCAACCTTAATTGGAGTTTTTCAGTTGATTTGGACTCAAGCGAGGCTTTTTCCGAAACACGCGTTTTGTTTGACGAAAAAAATCTTTTGTCTGCGTATTCCAATGGCATTGTTTCAATTGACGCTTACAATGGCCAGTTTGTCTTGAAAGCGTTTGTTATTGACACTGACCCGAATTCTAACGCTGGACTGAAATTGTTTGTTTCAATGATTGGCCTTGAAAAGGGAGACCACAAGATTGCCGCAAATGTTCTGGCGGGCAGTGAATCAAAGGCCTTTGTGGAAAAGCCGATTGTTGCGTTTGCTCCATTGTCGGAAAATTATTCTTCAACAGTGAAATCTTCACTGGACAATATTTCTTTGCAGGTTGAAAGCGTGAAAGCTTCAATCGAAGAGGTAAAGAACAGCCAGAAAAGCGTTGGCGATTCAAGCAATGCTGCTTTGAAAGACAGTGAGGAAAAAATCCGCGTTCTGCAGGCGCTTGTGGAAGAACTGCAAAAGCAGCAGGAAAAACAGCAGGCGCAATTGGAGCAAATTGAAACAAGCAAGCAAAAATCAGGCATTCAAATTCCTTTTCTTTCCCAAAGCGCAACACAAGCCCAAGGAAATTCCGGGAACGGAATTGCACCGCCAACCAGCTTTTTTTCGCTTTCAAACGCTCCGTTGTTCGGTTTGGTTGTTTTGGTGATTATTGTTGCTGTTTTGGCTTTCTTTTTCCTGCGCAACCGCAGGGAAGAAATAAGCCTGGACGATTTGAAGCAAAACATTGAAAACAATGGCAAAGACCTGCGTAGTTTTCAGGCACCGGAAGAAAAAGAATTGCCAAAGATTCCATTAGGCAAGCTGATTAGGCGAAGGGACGACTGAATAAATACTGCTAAAAAATCTTCCCTGTTTTTTCTGTTTATGCAGCAAGAACAACCGCAAAACCTCAAGCAAGCGCTTGCAGGCAAGCTTTCAAAAAGAGAGTCTGAAAAGTTGCGTGCGTCTTTTGACACGCTCGGCAACATTGCAATAATAGAAATTCCAAAAGAGCTGGAAAAAAAGCAGAAAATAATCGGAAACGCGCTGTTGCGGCTGAACAAAAACATCAAGACTGTTTGTAAAAAAACAGGTGCGCATAAGGGCAAATACAGAATAGAGCCAGTCAAAATAATTGCAGGCGAAAAAAACTTGCTCGCAACTTACAGGGAAAGCGCCTGCACTTTTCAAATCCCACTCGGAAAAGTCTTTTTTTCTCCGCGTTTGGGCACAGAGCGCTTGCGCATTGCCCGCGAGATTAAGAGCGGGGAAGTGGTTGGCGCGTTTTTTGCCGGCGTTGGTCCTTTTCCGATTGTCTTTGCCCGCAATTCGCCAATGAAGAAAGCAATTGCGATTGAATTAAATCCAACGGCAGTCAAATGGATGCAAAAAAACATTATTTTAAACAAAGTTTCTGGCAGAGTCGAAGCAGTCAAGGGTGACGTAAAAAAAATCGTTCCCAGAAAGTTCAAGGGCGCGTTTGACAGGGTTGTCATGCCATTGCCAAAAGGCGCTGAATCTTTCTTGAGGGAAGCAATTCTTTCCATCCGCCCGCAAGGCGGAATAGTGCACTTTTACGCTTTTGTTCCAGCAAGCGACCCTTTTTCAGAACCAATAAAAAAAATTAGTGCTGCCGCAAAAAAACTGAAAAAAAAAGTTAAGGTTTTGTTCAAGAGGCAAGTGAGAACATTCAGCAAGGAAACAATACAGGTAGTAATTGATTTTTGGGTGAAATGATTCGCTTTAAAAAAACTCTGTTGTTTTGTTTCTTCAATTTGATTGCTTTTTTTGTTTTGTTTTTGAGGTGAGTTAATGAATTTGGTTTTCATGGGAAAACAGGGCGTCGGAAAAGGAACTTATTCGCAGCGGGTTTCGCAAAAATACAATATTCCACAGGTTTCCACTGGAGATTTGCTGCGCGCGGAAAAAGAAAGCGGCAGCGCTTTGGGAAAAAAGTTTGCGGAAATAATGAAAACCGGCGGCTTGGTGCCTGATGAAGATGTTTTGGTTTTGCTGGACAAGCGCTTGCGGGAAGCAGATGCGGAAAACGGTTTTATTTTGGATGGTTTTCCCCGCACTGTAAAGCAAGCGGAATTATTGGACGGCTTGTTTAAAAAGCTTGGAAAAAATATTGATTTGGCAATGAATTTTGTCGCTTCAGACAAAGTATTATTGCAGCGGTTGACTGGCAGAAGGCAATGCACAAAATGCGGAAAAATCTATCACATCACTAACATTCCGCCAAAAGTTCAGGGCATTTGCGATTTGGATGGCGCGCCATTGTTCCAGCGCGAGGATGACAAGGAAGAAACAACAAAAAAACGCTGGAAAATTTACGAAGAGCACACCAAGCCTGTGATTGCATATTACAAGAAGCAGAAAAAGCTTGTTGAGGTTGACGCTAGCAAAGAGGTTGTTGAAATAATGCCACGCGTTTTGGAAATCCTTGAAAAGCTGGAAAAGTGATTTTTTTGGCAAAGCCGAATGTTTTGGTTGCTGGTTCAATAGGCATTGACACAGTGCGCACTCCGTTCGGCGCTGTTGAAAAAGAAATCGGAGGTTCCGCAACTTTTGCCTCGCTTGCCTGCGGCATTTTTTGCAAGCCAGCGTTGTTCAGCATTATTGGAAATGATTTTCCGCGAGAAAAACTGAAAGTGCTTGAACAGCACGGAATTAATTTGAGCGCTTTGCAGGAAAGCAAAAAGCCAAACATGCGCTGGACAGCGCACTACGATTTTGACATTAATACTGCGCACACTGATTCTTTTTCCGCAAACGCGTTGGCAGATTTGAACCCAAAAGTGCCAGAACAATTGCGCAATATTGAATTCGCTTTGCTGGGAAATTTTGACCCGGAAATGCAGATGCAATTGCTTTCTTCTTTTCGAAAAAAACCATTGCTTTCTGTTTCAGACACAATGAATTATTACATCAACAGCAAGCGCGAAAAAGTATTGGAAATGGTGAAAGCAGCAAGCATTGCCTTGATGAATGATGCTGAAGCGCGGCAATTGTTCAACACTGCAAGCCTCGTGAAAGCAGCAAACGAAATTTTGAAGCTTGATTCGGATTTTGCAGTAATAAAAAAAGGAGAGCACGGCTGCGTTTTGTTTTCAAGAAAAAGCCATTTTTCTTGCCCGGGTTATCCTCTTGAAAACGTTAAAGACCCGACTGGCTGTGGCGATTCTTTTGCCGGCGCTTTGACTGGCTATCTGGCAAAAACAAAAGATTTTTCTGAAAAAAACATGCGAAAGGCAATTGTCATTGCAAGCGCTGTCGCTTCTTTCAATGCAGAATCATTCTCATTCTATCGCTTGGCAGAACTGACAAAAAAAGACATTGCACAGCGCGTGAAAGAATTCAAAGAATTCGCAAAGTTTTGAGCAGCTATTTTCTTGAATGAACTTTGAAATGTAATTGCCTGCTGACTGCAACCGCTTGCATCAGTTTTATGCGTTTTAATTTTTTTAGTGCAGCAATATATTCCTTATTTCTTCCGCGCCCGTAAATCCTGCTTCTTTCCATAATTTGGGGCGTTTCAATAACTTTTGAAGAAACTCTAAATGTGTTTCGCAAAGCTGCAATTCAGTGACTGTTGCTTCTTTTTCTTGTTTTTTCGCTTCAACAGGCTTTTTGCCTTTTTTAGCGCGCAAAGCCAAACTTCTCTCTGACAAACGCCGCTCTTTCAGAATATTCACTGATTCAAAATAATCCTCAAAACTGGGGTGCGCTGGAAAATCTGGGGAAATTATTCTTCTGCCAGCGGGTTTTCCGCGTCTTTGCGGGGGCAAAGCTGGAACCGTGAATTTTATTGTTCTTCTCATGCTGGTCAAATCGCATAATTGACTTTTTTTTATTGTTTCGGCTTGCGCACCCGAAATTTCATTTGCTCTTCAATTTGCGCTATTTGTTTTTCTTTTTCTTCAATCTGCTTTTGCAGTTCTCCGATTTCTCTTGCCGCTTGTTCTTCGGAAAAAACGCCTACTTCGCGCCACATTTCCTTGTGTGCTGCAAAAAATTTCAGCATTTCAACGCGCTTTTGCAATAATTGCTTTTCCGCTAATCGAACGGATTTTTCTGCTGACAATGCTATTTTTGGGCTTTTTTCCCGCCTTGCTAAAACAAGCTTTGATTTTTGTGCAACTACGCTGTCTCCGAGCGCTCTTATTTCTCTAGTGAATTTTGCCAACGCTTTTGCTTTTGCTGTTGCCTGAAGGCTAATTGTTGCATGCCTTTGCCTTCTCCTGAATGGGACTGGTGCTGTCCGTGGCTTTTTTCTTTGTCTGCCACTGCTGCCGGGAAATTTTATTACCTTTGTCATATAACGACTCTGTTGCTGATTTGGTTTAAAAAACCTTTTATGCTAGTTCAAATATTAAAAATAACAATTCTTTTTTTTGGAGTTGGTTTTGTGGCGTTTGAAGTCAAAGACATCAAATTGGCTGAACAGGGTGCAATGAACATTGAGTATGCGGAATCCCAAATGGGCGCTTTGTTGGAAATAAAAAAGCGTTTTGCAAAAGAAAAGCCGTTGAAGGGCGTGCGCGTTGGAATGGCATTGCACGTTACAAAAGAAACAGCAGTTTTAGTTCAAACCCTGATTGCTGGGGGGGCAGAGGTTGCGATTACTGGCTGCAATCCCTTGAGCACGCAGGACGATGTTGCCGCTGCGCTCGCAAAAGAAGGAGTGCAGGTTTGGGCATACAAGGGAGAAAGCAAAGAGGATTATTACAAGTATTTGGAAAAAGTCATTGAAACAAAGCCGCAGATTACTATTGACGACGGCTGCGATTTGGTTTCAGAAATCCACAAAAAGCACGCTGAACTGATTCCGCAAATTATTGGCGGGTGTGAAGAAACAACAACCGGCATTATTCGCTTAAAGGCAATGAAAAGAGACAATGCCTTGAAATATCCCATAATTGCAGTGAATGACAATAACACAAAGCACTTGTTAGACAATTATTTTGGAACGGGCCAGTCTAGCTGGGATGGAATCTTGCGAGCTTCAAATGTTCTGGTTGCAGGAAAAACAGTTGTTATTGCTGGTTATGGAGACTGCGGAAAAGGCGCTGCTCTAAGGGCAAAAGGCTTGGGAGCAAACGTTATTGTTACTGAAGTATTGCCTTTCCGGGCTTTGCAGGCAAAGCTTGATGGTTTCAGCGTAATGCCAATGGACCAAGCAGCCCCCACAGGGGATATTTTTATTACTCTCACTGGAGACAAGGATGTTATTGTTGACAGGCACTTCAAATTAATGAAGACCGGTGCAATAATGTGCAATTCCGGGCACTTTGACAACGAAATAAACGTGCGGCAATTGGAAAAGCTTGCGACAAAAAAGCGCAGGATTCGCCCGTATTTTGACGAATTCACTGTTGGAAAAAACAAATTGTTTTTGGCTGGAGAAGGCAGGCTGGTTAACCTTGCGTGCGCTGAAGGACACCCTAGCGCAGTAATGAGCACTAGCTTTTGCGGTCAAGCGCTTTCCTGCGAATTCTTAGTGAAAAACAAGGGCAAGCTGAAAGCAGATGTCATTCAGTTGCCAAAAGAACTGGACGACCACATTGCAGAACTGCAATTAAAAGACTTGGGCGTAACAATTGACGTTTTGACTGAAGAGCAAAAAAAATATTTGTCGAGCTGGGAAGAAGGCACTTAAATTTGAGATTTTCTTTATTTTGCCCCATTCAGTTTTTTTGCCAGGGCGCATACTTTCTTCTTTATTTTTTTTATTATTTTCTCTTTTTCTTCTTTGCCTGTTGATTTCGCGTCTGGTATTTTCCATGCAATCAGCGGCTTTCCGTATTTTTTATTCTCGAAAATGCCTTGCGGCACGTCATCGGCAGCAATCACAATCATATCCTGCCACATTAACAGTTCGCTGCTTAGCCCTCTCGGTTGTCCGATAATGCTGATGCCATTTTCTTTTGCTGCAGAAATAATATTTTTTCCGATGCGGCCGCCTTTTATCAAGCCAGCGCTTTTTACCTTTATCGTTTTGTTTTTGTTTATTTTCTTGAAAAATGCTTCCGCTACTTTGCTTCTGAACCTGTTGTATTTGCAGACGAAAAGCAAGTTCATTTCGGTTAACTCTCTTATTTTATTGAGTCCCACAGGATTTCGTCTTTTGCCCGCACGCTCAAGCCGAATTTTGTTATTTCTAACGGGTGAATTGTTTTGCTGTGGTTTGTTCCCCGCATTTTTTTGATAAAAATGCTCCTGTTCGGCGGAGTAAAATAAAGCACTACTACGCCGTCAACAATGAATTCTTCGACCCCAAAAGCACTGTAGTCTGTTTTTCCGCCTTTTGTTTCCGCAACGAGCAAGGTAGTGCAGCCCATTTCTTTTAGGCCGTCGCAGAATTTGAATAATGTGTTTCTCAGTTGGCCTTCGTCTTTTATCCAAATGCCAAAAGAAGTTGTTGAGTCAATTACCAACCGCTTGGCTTTCATTTCTTTTACGAGAGATGCAATAAAGCTTAATTGCGTTGAGATTTGCGCGTCAATGTCGCGCTGCGTGTCAAACTGCAGCCTGTAAATGCGGAGCATGTTTTTGTCCTGCAGTTGTTTCAAGTCCCAGCCAAAGCTTTCAATGTTCCAGGTAATGTTTTTGATGCTTGCTTCAATAGTGACATAAATTCCTGGTTCGGCATATTGTTTTGCGCCAGCATACAAATATTGCAGGCCAAGGATTGTTTTGCATGTTCCGCTGCCTCCGGAAACCAAAACGCTCGCACTAATCGGAATGCCTCCATCCAATAATTCATCCAATCCGGGAATCCCGGTTTTTACTCTTTCCATCCAACAATCACCCTTTTAAGCAAAAAAATTTCCTATAAAAAAAGGCTTTTTTGTTTAATAAACTTTGCCTGCTGGAGCCGCACAAAACTATTTTTTTGCCTGCTTTTTCCCAAAAACTGCTTTTTCAATTGCTGTTTTTGCTTTTTCAAACACGCCTTGCTCGTCCAAATCGTCAGTTTCAATCACGCAATCAAAAACCATCAAATCTTTTCCCCAGTCAAAACCATAAATCTTTTTGTATATTGCGGCAGTGTTTTTTTCTTTTTCTTTTGCGCTTGCAGCAACCTCTTCAACGCTTTTATTGTTGCGCAATGCAAGCCTCTCAAACCTCACTTTGTCGCTTGCAGTCAGCCAAATCTTGAATCCTTTTTTGCTCAGCCAGGGCATTGTCCAACTGTCCAAAACAACATTGCCTTTGCCAATCAGCCTCAATAATTCTTTGTCAAGTTTTTTGTCAAATTTTGGGTTCTTTGTGCGTTCAGCCATAAATTGCTTGCCTTCCGCGCTTTCCCAAAAGCCAGTGTTTTTTGCGGCATCAATGTTTTGCTTTTTCAATTCTTTTTCAATCAGCTTTCGCAGAACTCCGCTCGTAGGAACATATTCCAATCCAAAATGCGCGGCAATTTTTTCGCACAAGACGCTTTTGCCGCTGCCAGCGGTTCCGCAAACCAAAACAACCAATTTGCTTTTTGCCATGTTGAACATTGAAAACCAAAAAGTTAATAATACTGTTTTGCTGTTTGTTCTTGCATGCCATACCAAGAAGCATATTTTGATTTTGGCTACAGGCCCACAAAAAAAGATTTGGTTGCCGAATACTATCTGGAGCCTGCGCAGGGAGTATCGCTCGAGCTTGCTGCGGAAGAAATTGCGGGAGAAAGCAGCATTGGCACTTGGACTGAAGTGAGCACGCTAACAAAAGACATTATCAAGCGCTTGGCGCCAACAATTTTTAGTTTGGACAAGCACACTGGCTTGGTTAGAATTGCTTATCCGCTTGAACTGTTTGAAGAAGGAAATGTTCCGCAGCTAATGAGCGCTGTTGCGGGAAATATTTTTGGCATGTCTTCTGTCAAAAACTTGCGCTTGTTTGACTTAGAATTTCCCGAACCATATCTAAAGCACTTTCCCGGGCCTGCGTTTGGAATTTTCGGCATTAGAAAGCTGTTGAAAGTGAAAGAGCGCCCATTGCTTGGAACAATTGTCAAGCCAAAAGTCGGCTTGGACGAAAAAGGCCATGCAAAATGCGCTTACAATGCATGGTTAGGCGGTTGTGACATAGTGAAAGACGATGAAAACCTCACGAGCATGCGTTTTAATAATTTTGAAAAACGCTTGAAAGAAACAATCAACCTGCGCGACAAGTGCGAGAAAGAAACAGGCGAAAAAAAAATTTACATGCCGAACGTTACCGCTCCATTCAAAGAAATGCTGCATCGCGCGGAATTCGTGAAAAAACATGGTTGCGAGTACGCAATGGTTGACGTTATTACTGTCGGCTGGAGCGGAGTGCAAGAATTGAGAAACTCTGGATTGAATTTAGTGCTGCACGGCCACAGGGCAGGGCATGCTGCTTTCACGCGCAATCCAAAACACGGGATTTCAATGCTGGTAATTGCAAAATTGTGCAGGATGATTGGCTTGGACCAATTGCATGTTGGTGCAATTGTCGGAAAAATGGTTGGCGCAGAAAAAGAAGTGCAAGAAATCGGAGAAGAAATCGAAGAAAAAATAATTCATGGCAATAGGCATTTGTTAGAGCAAGACTGGCTGCACTTAAAACCAATGCTTGCTGTTTGCTCTGGCGGATTGCATCCAGGCAAGGTGCCAGCGCTCATGCAGGCAATGGGCAAAAACATTGCCATTCAAATGGGCGGCGGCATTCATGGGCACCCCAAGGGAACTGTTTTTGGCGCAAAGGCAGCAAGGCAGGCAGTTGAAGCAACAATGCAAGGCGTTAGCTTGAAGGATTTCGCACAAAGGCACAAAGAACTAGCGCAAGCGCTTGAACAATGGAAATAACAATTTTCTGAAAATCAAGAAAACTTTTTTTTGCCTTTATCAAGCCGTCTTAACTTTTTTTTTGGCAGTTTCTTTGCAATTCCAATTGGTACTGTTCCTGTTCTGTCAAAAAACCCTTCGAGCCCAAGGCGGTTTGACCTCGGGTTTGGTCCCCTGTTTATTTTTCTTGGCATAACAAAAAAAAGCATTATTTGTTAATTTATTACTTTCGGTTGGGCAAGATATTCATTCCGTTTTGTTTTAATCTGATTTGGAAAACCGGGAAAAATAGGTTTTTGCCGATGCTGTTTTTTATTCTATTTCTGCCGGAATAATAGTATGGTTGCGCGTTTTGTTTCTGGCAGGCAAAGGCACTGGAAAAAGCCAGGGCAGGTTGCGCGGATTGTTTTTGAGCCGCGCGGGAACATTATTGGTTCTGGCGCATATGGGGCTGTTTTTGTCGGAAGAATGCGCTTTGCGGGAAAAAACAGCAAGTGGAAGCGTGTTGCAATAAAAAAATTCGAGCACCCGCTGAACGACAAGACCGCTGCACAATACCAGCGCATAATATGCGATTTGAGAAAAGGTGGCGTGCGCTTGCCGAAAATGGCAATGGTGAAACTGCCCAATGGAGAGTGGGTTCAGGTTTCGCAATTGTTTGGCTCGACAAAAAAAATGTCAAAGCTCGCTAAGTTTGTTGAGGCTGAATCAACACAGCACGGCAGAATGGAAGCAGCAATAGAACTTACGAAGGTTGCCAATGCAGGCTATGCGCCTTATGCGGATTTGCTTGCAATGTTAAAGAAGCACCCGAAAGGCGCTGTTCCAATAGACATTGACAGCATTTGCATTCACCAGTATCATTTTGGGAGTGCTTCTGCAGTCTCACGCGCCCGCTATCTCGCGCAGGCAATAGAACATGTTGCAGAGCAGGCAACCAACGCGGAATACAAGGAAATTTGCGATGCAGCAATAAAAGCAGCTTCTCCAGCAATGAAAAAAGAGCTTGCAAGCGCCTTGCCATATTTCCCCAGAACAAAATAGCCGGCGGCAAAGTGCGCTTTTCGCAAACAAAGAATGCTTTTTTAATGGTTTTCGCGCAGTCTTTCTTGATTGAAATGCGCATTGCCCTGATTGGCTATGGAAAAATGGGAAAAACAATTCACGCGCTTGCAAAACAAAAAGGCATTGAAGTTACAGCAATAATTGACCCTTTTGCGCCAGAGGCAACTGCAAAAGAAATAACCGCTGACTCCCTGAAAGGCGCTGATGTTTGCATTGATTTTACGCAGCCCGATGCCTTGTTGGAAAACCTCAAAAAAATTGCTGCACTGAAAAAAAACATTGTGGTCGGCACTACCGGCTGGTATGCAAATCAAGAAGAGGCAAAAAAGATAGTGCAACAGGCAAAAATTGGCTTGATTTTTGCAAGCAATTTTTCTATTGGAGTGAATGTTTTTTACCGTATTGTAAAGAGTGCCGCGCGATTGTTCAATAATTTTTCTGATTATGACGCTTTTGTGTTTGAATTGCATCATAACAAGAAAAAAGACAGTCCTAGTGGCACGGCAAAAAGCATTGCGGAAATCATTCTGCAGGAGCTAAAGCGCAAAAAAAGTTTGGTGTTTGAAAAGCTTGACCGCGCGCCGGAAACAAGCGAATTGCATGTTGCAAGCGTGCGCGCGGGCAATATTCCCGGCACGCATGTTGTCGGCTTTGACAGCAACGCAGACTGCATTGAATTAAAGCATGAGGCGCGGAACAGGGAAGGCTTTGCTGCAGGCGCCTTGCTTGCTGCAGAATGGATAAACGGAAAAAATGGTTTTTTTACGATTGACGATTTAATGGATGGTTTAATAAAAGAACGATAATTGAATAATTTTGGTGGTTGTTTGGTGAAAAAAAACATTTCCGGTTGTTTTCCCGCTTTGGTTACTGCAATGAAAGAAGACGGCAATCGCTTAAACCACGAAATAAATTTTGGCGCAATGAAAAAACTAGTTGATTATTTGGTGAAAGGCAAGGTTACTGGCTTGGTGCCGGGCGGTTGCACTGGCCACGCTGCTTCTTTGACAACCGAAGAGCAAATAAAACTGATTTCTTTTGTGCGCGAAAATGCTCCTGGAAAAATGCAAGTGATTGCCGGCGACGGGAGCAATTGCACGCGCGAGGCAATTGATTTGGCAAAAAAGATTGAAGACATTGGAATAACAACGCACCTGCAGATTTCTCCCTATCAAAACAAGCCGACACAGCCGGGTTTGTTCGAGCATTATGCTGCAATCGCAAACGCAATTCCCGGAGAAATAATTATTTACAATGTTCCGGGGCGCACGGGAAAAAACATTGAGGCTGAAACAACAATAAAGCTCGCAAAAGAGTTTTCAAACATTATTGGCATAAAGGAAGCCTCCGGCAATTTGGAGCAGATAAAAAAGATTATTGACGGAACAAGGGATTTGCCTTTCAGCGTGATTTCCGGCGACGATGGCTTGACATTGGAAATAATCAAGGCGGGGGGAACCGGCTGCATTAGCGTTGCCGCAAACGTTGTGCCGAAAGAAACCAGCAAATACATTGATTTGGCGTTAAGGGGAAAGGTTGAAGAAGCAGGAAAAATTGACTCGCAATTGAAAGAATTGTTCAATGTTTTGTTCATTGAAACAAACCCTTGCCCTTGCCATTATGCTTTGCGCAAAATTGGCATTCCTGTTGGAGTGCCCCGATTGCCATTGGTTGATGTCACACAGGACAGTGCCAGGCAGATTGACGCTGTTTTGAGTCAACTGAAACTAATTTAAATGCTTTTTTCGCCATTTGATAGTGGTAAAATATGTCTCAGTCGTTTAAGGCGGTTTTGAATCCAAACCTGGAAAAAATTCTGTCACAGCCATATCCTTTCGATGTTGTTGATGCTAACAAGAAAAAGGCAATCGAAAGATTCGGCAATGATTTCATTATTGATTTTGGCATTGGCGACCCGACTGACGCTACTCCGGATGCAATCCGCACTGTTTGCAAGTCTGCTGTTGATGCGCGCAAGGCTTCCGGTTATCCAACAACAAACGGCCACGCGGAATTCAAACAGGCTGTTTGCGACTGGATGAAAAAACGCTCTAATGTTTCTCTGCTGCCGGAAGAAGTCACTGCAACCTACGGTGCAAAGCACGCCTGTTTTTTGCTTCCGACTTTTTTCCTAAAGCCAGGCAAGGGCGAGCTAGTGCTCATTCCAAACCCGGGTTATCCGCCATACACTGACGGCACTCTTTTGGCAGGCGGAATTCCGCATTATTTGAATCTTTTGCCGGAAAACAATTTTTCCCCAAACATTGGGGTAATTGACAAAAAAGCCGCAAAAAAAGCGCGCTTGTTTTTTTTGAATTCCCCGCATTCTCCCACTGGCGCTGTTTACGGCAAGCAAAAACTCAAGGAAATAGTTGATTTTTGCAACGACAACAATATTGTGCTTGTTTCCGACGAATGCTATAACGAGCTTTTTTTTGGAGAAAGGCCCGCAAGCATTCTTGAAATTCCGGGAGCGGAAAACTGCAGCATTGTTTTGAACAGCCTGTCAAAGCGCAGCATGATGACCGGCTATGCCGTCGGCTTTCTTGCTTCAAAAAACCCGGGTTTGTTCAAGCCGATTGCCTCAGTGCTGAGAAAAAGCATCCAGGGCCTTGCAACCTTCATTCAGGATGCCGCTGTCTGCGCGTGGAAAGATGAAGCGCACACAGAGCAAATGAGAAAAATTTACGCACAGCGCATGGATTCTTTTGTTCCGGCTTTGCAAAAAACAGGCTGTGACATAAAAAAGCCCTTTGGGACTTTTTATTTGTGGGCGCGCGTGCCAAAAGGATTTTCTTCGTTTTCTTTTTCTGAAAAGCTATTGCTGGAATTCGGCATTAACAGTGTTCCCGGCGATTTGGTCAGCAAGGCTTTTGGCGGCGTGAATCCAGGAAACAATTTTGTGCGCTTTGCAATGGTCGCGCCGCTGGAAAAAACCCAGGAAGCAGCAAAGAGGCTAGAAAAATGGAAATAAATTTTTCAAAAATCCACGGTTTGGGAAACGACTTTATTGTAATCAACGAGCTGAAAAAAGAAATAGTGAAGGGCAAAGCAGCTTTTGCCAAGCGATATTGCGACAGGCATTCTGGCGTTGGAGCAGACGGCGTGCTGTTTCTCTCAAAAAGCAACATTGCTGACTTGCACATGCGCATTTTTAATTCGGACGGCAGCGAAGCAGAAAACTGCGTCAACGGCTTGCGCTGCACTGCACTCCAAAAATTCCTGCTTGGAAAAAAAAAGAAAAAAAAGTTTTCGATTGAAACACTCGCGGGTTTGGTGAATGCAAAAATTGTTTCTTTCAAGAAAAACCTTGCGCTGGTTGAAATAGAGTTTTTGGGCAGGAAGCAATTCAAGGGCAAGTTTTACATTGACCTTGAAGGCAAGGCATTTGAATACTACTCTGTTGACGTTGGCAACCCGCACGCCGTTGTTTTTTTGAAGGATTCAGTTGAAGATTTTCCTGTTGAGGCATTGGGGCACAAGTTTGAATACCACAAACAGTTTGCGCCAGCGCGCACCAACACAGAATTTGTAAATGTTGTTTCTCCCACTGACGTTAAAATGCGCGTGCACGAGCGCGGCGCATGCGAAACACAAGCCTGCGGCTCTGGCAGCATTGCTATTGTTATTGCCGGCATCAAGGCAGGCTTGCTGGATTCAGGAAAATGGGTGAAAGTGCAGCAGCCCGGCGGCACGCTGGAAATACATTTTTCCGGTGAAAAGCTTTTTTTGCGCGGAAACGCGGAAATTGTTTTTGAAGGAAAACTGGAGGCTTGAAAATGTTCTGGTGGGAAAAAAAAGGCCATTTGGAAGTAATGCACAACCAATTGTATGTTGCCGGCTTGCAGGCAACTGCCTTGGCAAAAGAATTTGGCACGCCCTTGTTTGTTTACAACGGCAACCGCATTGTTGAAAATTTTTCGCGCCTGAAAAGCGCTTTTGACAATTGCAAGGACAGGAACGTGCGCATACACTACGCAGTCAAAGCCTGCCCAAACCTTACAATACTAAAAATGCTTCGCGGCGAGGGCGCTTGGGTTGACTGCGTTTCGCCAAACGAAGTAAAACTTGCGCTAAAAGCCGGCTTTGAAAAGGAAAAAATTTTGTTCACTGGCACGAGCGTTTCAAATTCTGATTTGAAAGAGCTCGCTGAATTTGGTTGTACAATAAACATTGATTCTTTTTCCCAATTGCAGCGCTTGGCTGAAATGCGTTTTTCCGGAAAATGCAGCATTCGCTGGAATCCCGGAGAGGGCGCCGGATTGCACGGGCACACTATTACTGCGGGAAAGTTCATAAAATTCGGTATTCCAGAAGGCAAGATTGAAGAGGCTTTCAGGCAAGCAAAAGAAGCAAGATTGAATATTGTGGCATTGCACCAGCACATTGGCTCTGGCTGGCTGGGACAGGACGTTAAAATCTTTTTGTCGACTGTCGACAAAACAATTGCTGTTGCAAAAAAAGCCGAAGAAATTTTGGGCAAGCAGCTAGAGTTTGTTGATTTTGGCGGCGGTCCCGGCATTCGCTACAAGCGTGAACACAAGGATTTTCCAATTGAAGCTTATGCCCAGGGAATTTGCAGCAAAATGAAACAAAGCGGCTTGAAGGCAGAAATCGCGATTGAGCCCGGCAGATATATTGTTGGAGACAGTGCTGTTTTGCTGTGCGAAATCAATACTGTCGAGGACAAAAATGTTCCAGTCATTGGAGTGAACGCCGGCTTTAATTGCCTCATTCGCCCGGCGTTTTACGGCGCGCACCATGAAATGATTATTGCCGACAATGTCGGCGGAATTTCAAAGAAAAAATTTTTGGTTGCGGGAAACTTGTGCGAGTCAGGCGATGTTTTTAACGAGAACAGAGAAGAATTGCGCGAATTGCCTGTTCCAAAAGAAGGCAATATTCTTGCTTTGCTGAATGCCGGGGCATACGGTTATGCAATGGCAAGCAATTATAATTTGCGAGCGCGCCCGACAGAATTGCTTGTTTTGAACAAGCACGCGCGAGTGATTTCCAAAAGGGAAAGCTTTGACGAGCTGATTCAGCAGCAAAAAGAATAATTGCGGTTATGGCTCTTTTTCAAGAAAAAGTCTGGGCTTTGCTGAAGCAAATTCCGCGCGGCAAAATAACTACTTATGCTGCAATTGCGCGCGCGCTTGGAAATCCGAAAGCAGCGCGTGCTGTTGGAAACTCATGCAACAAAAACCCTTTTTCTCCCTGCATTCCATGCCACAGGGTTGTTTGCAGCAATGGCACAATCGGCGGTTATGCAAAAGGCGCACAAAAAAAAATTGCTTTGCTTGGGCGCGAAGGCATAAGGATTAAAAAAAGCAAAGTCCTTGATTTTAACGAGAAACTATTCAAGTTTTGAGGTGTTTGTTCAATGGGCCGAAAATGGGGCGCGACAGCAGCAAGAAAAGCAATAAGAAACATAGCTCGGACAAAACGCATTCCACAGGGCAAGGTAACTGTTGAAATGATTAGCGGAAGGGTTTCAAGCAGGCAGAGGCAATTGGGAAAAGCGGCTCCCGGCCAGAAAGTAACTGCTCGTTATTTTGATTCGGTTAATCCAATGGGCGTCGAGCAAATGCTCAAAAAAATGAAGAGATTGTCAAAGGACAGAATGCCGCGCGGTTTCACACGCCGCGGGCACTGAAAGCGCGAGGCAAGGGGGCAAGGAAAAACCTTTTAAAGCGATTTTTTGGCTTTTGGTTAATAAACATTTCTTTGCGAGGAATACTTACTCACTATTTTTTGGTGATAAAAATATGAAATTAATTCTAGCCAGGCATGGCGAAACCATTTGGAACAAGGAACGAAGGCTGCAAGGGCACCAGGACAGTCCGTTGACTGAAGATGGAAAAAAACAGATTGCTTTTATTGCAGAAGCTTTGAAGGACGAGAAGATTGATATTGCTTATTGCAGCGATTTGGGCAGGGCAATTGATTCTTCAAAGGGCATTTTACAGTCTCACAATTTGAAGGCAGTCCAGCGCAGGGAATTGAGAGAGCGCTCGCACGGCATTGTACAGGGAATGACTCAAAAACAGGCTGACCGCGAATATCAAGACTTGCAGGAACAGAGAAAGAACAGCAAGTACAATTTCCACAATCCGAAAGGAGAAAGCTATGCTGACGCCGACTTGCGGGTTAAGCCTTTTGTTGAAGAAATAAAGCAAAAGCATTCCGTGCAAACTGTTTTGCTTGTCACTCACGGCGGAATAAACCGCATTATTCTGGGCCAGATTTTGAAATTGCCACAGGAAGAAATGCTGAATATTGACCAGCCGCACGAGTGCATTTACTTTATTGAAAATGCAGAGATTAATCCGCTGGTTTCCTATATTAATGGCGCGGAAAAAGGCACTGGCTTTTTGAAAAGGCAAATCTAAGCAACAGCTATTGCATTGTTTTTGTTTGCAGGTATTCCTGCCAACAGGCTATTTCCAGGTCTTCTATTTTTTCTTTGGCGATTGCCTGAATCAAGAGTTTTGCAATCTGCCTGTTTGTAATCAACGGCACTGAAAAATCAATAGTGCTCCTGCGCAATTCATATTGCGCGTCAAGCGCGCTTTTGTCAAACTCGCTCGGAATCGCAATCACCAAATCCAGCTTGCCCGCGCGAAGATAATCCAAAATGTTTGGTGATTCTTTCTCCTGGGCTTTGAACAGCATTGCGCTTTTTGTCCCATTGTTTTCTAAAAATTTTTGCGTGTGCTCTGTTCCAAACAGCGTAAAACCCGCTTTTTCGAGTGTTTTTATTTCCGGCAATAATTCGAAGCGGTTTTCATCCCCGCTGATGCTCAATAAAATGTTTTTTTCAGGCAGCTTGAAGCCAGTGGCAATCATTGATTTCAGGAATGCTTCTTCAATGTTTTTTCCAATGCATGCCACTTCGCCGGTGCTTGACATTTCCACCCCAAGCAAAGGGTCTGCGCCTTTCAGCCTGCTGAAGGAAAACTGGGGGGCTTTTACGCCCACGTAATCCAAATCCAAAACAGAATTTTCTTGTTTGATGTTTTTTTCTTCCATTATTGCCCGTGTTGCAAGCGCAATAAAGTTTGTTCCCGAGATTTTTGAAACAAACGGAAAACTGCGCGAGGCACGCAGGTTTAATTCTATTACTTTTATTTGGTTGTCTTTTGCAATAAACTGCATGTTGAATGGCCCGGTAATGTCCAGTTGTTTTGCAAGGCTGAAGGCAACTTCTTTTATCCTTCGCACTGTTTCCAAATAGGTTTTTTGCGGCGGAAACACCATTGTTGCATCGCCAGAATGCACGCCCGCGTTTTCCACGTGCTCGCTGATTGCGTAAATTATTATGTTTCCTTTTTGTGCAACCGCGTCAATTTCTATTTCGCGCGCGTTTGTAATGAACTTGCTGATTACAACCGGATGCTCTGGAGACAAGGATGTTGCTTTGTCAAGATAACTGTCAAGGTCTTTTTCGTTGAATGCAACGCTCATTGCCGCGCCGCTGAGCACATAACTGGGACGCACGAGCACTGGAAATCCCGTTTTTTTTGCAAAATCAATTGCTTCTTTTTTTTGCGTTAGTTCTTTCCATTCCGGCTGGTCGATTGAAAGAGCATCGCACAATTGCGAGAACTTGTGCCTGTTTTCCGCTTTGTCAATGCTTTCCGGGGAAGTGCCGAGGATTTTCGCGCCTGCTTTGTGCAGTTTTAATGCAAGGTTGTTTGGAATCTGTCCGCCCATACTGACAATTATTCCAAGCGGCCGCTCTTTCTCATAGATGTCGAGCACGCGCTCCACTGACAATTCTTCAAAATACAGGCGGTCGCAAACATCATAATCAGTGCTGACTGTTTCCGGATTAAAGTTTACCATTATTGTTTCAAAACCGCTTTTTTTTAGCGTGTTGTTTGCGGTTACTCCACACCAGTCAAATTCAACGCTGCTGCCAATGCTGTAAGCCCCGCTGCCCAATATCATTGCTTGTTTTTTGCCTGCAAAATCAACATCGTCTTCCGCCGCATTGTATGTCGTGTACAAATAGTTTGTTTTTGCGGGAAATTCCGCGGCAAGCGTGTCAATCTGCCGCATCTTTGGCAAAATGCCTAGGCGTTTCCTTTTCTCGCGCACTTTCAGCTCGTCGGTTTCGTTCAGGATTATTGCGATTTGCTTGTCTGAAAAACCCGCTTTTTTTGCCTCCAGAATCAATTCTCCCGGCAGGCTTTCCAACGAGTGCTTTGAAATAGTTTGCTCTATTTCCACAACGTTTTTCAGCTTTGCCAAAAACCATTTGTCAATATTGCTGAGCTTGTTTATTTTTTCCAGAGAATAATCTTTTTTTATTGCCTCAATGATTGCAAAAATCCGCTTGTCTGTGGGATGCTCAATGTCTTCCGCAATTTTTTCAATGAAAAACTTGTTTCCAACCAGGCCGTACATGCCAATGTTGAGCATGCGGATTGCCTTTTGTATTGCCTCTTCGAACGTGCGGCCGATTGCCATTACTTCTCCCACGCTTTTCATTTCAGTGCCAATCCTGTAAGATACTTTCTGGAATTTTTGGAAATCCCAGCGTGGAATTTTCACAACGCAATAATCCAGCGCTGGCTCAAAGCACGACATTGTTTTTTTTGTTATCTTGTTTTCCAGTTCTGCCAGCGAATATCCCAAAGAAAGCTTTGCGGCAATGAAAGCCAAGGGATAACCCGTGGCTTTTGAAGCCAATGCGCTGCTCCTGCTCAGGCGCGCGTTAACTTCAATCACGCGGTAATCGTCAGAGCGCGGGTCAAGCGCATACTGAATGTTGCATTCTCCCACTATTTTCAAATGCCTTATTACCTTGATGGAAATTTCCCTTAGCTTGTGGTACTCGTGATCTGATAATGTTTGGCTTGGCGCAACAACAATGCTTTCTCCAGTGTGAATGCCCAAAGGGTCAAAGTTTTCCATGTTGCAGACAGTAATGCAGTTGTCAAAATTGTCCCTGACAACTTCATATTCTATTTCTTTCCAGCCGTTCAAATATTCTTCAACTAAAATCTGCCTGCTGTGCTTGAAAACTTGTTCGGTTATTTCTTCCAGCTGTTTGCTGTTGAATGCCACGCCAGAGCCTTTTCCGCCCAATGCAAAAGCCGCGCGGACAATTATTGGATAACCGATTTTTTCCGCTGCTTCCAATGCCGCGTTTTCGTTTGTTACCGCAATGCTTTTTGGCACTTTAACGCTGATTTCCGCCAGGCGCTCTTTGAATAGTTCGCGGTCTTCAGTGTCTTCAATTGCTTTTATGGGCGTGCCAAGCACTTCAACATTGTGCTTTTCGAAAACCTTTTTTTGTGCAAGCTCTATGCCGCAATTTAAGGCGGTTTGCCCGCCAAAACCCAACAAAATTCCTTGCGGTTTTTCTTTTTCAATCACTTTTTCCACAAACTGCGCGTTTACCGGCAAAAAATATGTCTTGTCTGCAAAGCCTTCGCTTGTCTGTATTGTCGCAATGTTCGGATTTACAAGCACTACTTCCTTGCCTTCTTCCTTCAGCGCCTTGATGCACTGGCTTCCGGAATAATCAAATTCCCCAGCCTCCCCGATTTTGAGTGCGCCAGAACCGAGCACTAATATTTTTTTTATTTCTTTTTTCATTTTTTTGCCTCAACTTTTTTCAAGAATTCGTCAAACAAGAATGCAGTGTCTGTTGGTCCGGGAGTTGCTTCCGGATGGAATTGCACGGAAAAAAACTTGCCGCTTTTGTGCATTATGCCCTCGTTTGTACTGTCATTAAGGTTTTTGAACCACGGTTTCCAATCTTCTGGCAGGCTTTTTTCGTCAACAGCAAAACCGTGGTTTTGTGAAGTAATATAACATTTTTTTGTTCCTTCTAGAAGCGCTGGCTGGTTTTGCCCGCGATGCCCGTATTTTAATTTGAAAGTGTCTGCGCCTGCGGCAAGCGCCAGCAACTGGTTTCCCAGGCAAATGCCAAAAGTCGTTATTTTTTTTTCGAGCGCTTTTTTTATTGTTTCAATTGTTTCTTTGCATTGCTTCGGGTCTCCGGGGCCATTGCTAACGAAAAGCGCGTCAAACGTGAATTCTCCGTTGAAAATATCATAATCCCAAGGAAACCTGATGACAGTGCAATCGCGCTTCAGCAAACTGCGCATAATGTTGTTTTTTACGCCGCAATCCAGCAAAGCAATTATTTTTTTTCCGTTTCCAAAAATTTCTGGTTTCTTGCACGAAACCTCTGCAACCAAGTTTTTTTTGTTTGGGTCGGCAAAAGCAATCTTTTCTTTTTCAAACTCTATTTTTCCAAGCATTACTCCTTTTTCCCGCAATTTTTTTGTCAAAGCGCGCGTGTCAATTCCAGTCAGCGCTGGCACGCCTTCTCTTTCAAGCCATTGCGCCAGTGCCTCTATTGCCTGCCAATGGCTGTATTCTTTGCTATAGTCAGCAACAATCAATCCCGAAACCTGGATTTTTTCTGATTCAAAATTTTTTTCTATTCCGAATGCGTCTTTTTCTTTTGCCGGCACGCCATAGTTTCCAATCAAGGGATATGTTAGAACAAGGATTTGCCCTTTGTAGCTCGGGTCAGTGAGGCTTTCCGGATAGCCAACCATGCCAGTATTGAAAACTACTTCTCCGGCAACGCTTTTTTTTGCGCCAAAAGAAATTCCTTCCATTGCTGTTCCGTCTTCCAGCTCGAGCATTGCTTTCAATTTTTCACCCAACAAAAACGCCCCCATCGAAGAAGCAGAAAAAACTGTTTTTTTTCAATAAAGAAGGCATTCTAAAAAAAGAAATATTTCAGAATCAGTTTAAAAACATAACCATGCCGCTGCAATTTGCTTGTGGTTTTTTTTAGCTGCAGCCAGTGTAGCTTACTATGTCGCCGCCGCATTGCTGCACTGTTCCGAACGTGTTTCCTGTTCCCGTGTTTCCCGCTGTTGCCATGTAAAAACACCAATAATCTTTATTGACAACGGGATTCCATCTTGCGTTATTGCATGCCCTGTTGTTGTTGATTACGCTAGTGGTTGAGTCTAGCAGATGTATTCCGTCAAATCCGTTTCCGTTAACTGTATTGTTTGTTATTGTGCCTCTTACTAACGAGGCAACATATATTCCATTGTAAAAATTGTTGCTAATGTTGTTGTCCAAAATGCTGTTGTTGAATATTTTGCTTTGCCAGCCGCTGTTTGGAATAATCCTTATTCCTTCAGAATAATTGTTTGCCATAGTGTTTTTTTGTATTGTTGCAAAAGACACGCCAGTCATGCTTATGCCCCTGTCTTGGCCGTTTAGAACATTGTTGAATATGTATGCGTTGTTTGCGTCAACAAGCGAGATTCCGTCAGAAGCACTGCTCAAGGAGATTGTACAGTTTTTTATTGTTGTGAATTTCTGGTTTGAATATATCCCGTCGTTTGAGCTGTAGCCTGTTATGCTGTGCCCTTGGCAGTCTATTGTTACGTTTGGCGCAGCAATTGTTATGCATGGGTTCATCCAGTCAGTTGCAAAAATGTTTGAGTCCAGAGTATAGGTTCCTGCCTGGCTTAAGGTTATTACACATCTTGATATTACCGGGCATGGCGCATATGTTACGTTTATGTCAGTGCATTGTTCTACTGTTCCGAACGTGTTTCCGCTGCCAGTGTTTCCAGTGCCATTGAGGTAGCACTGGTAGTCTTCTGAGTTTGGCATCCAGATTGTGTTATTGCATGCTTTGTTGTTGTTTATTGTGCTGTTTTTTGTGGCAAATAGATATATTCCATCAAAGCCATTGCGGTTTATTGTGTTGTTTGTTATTGTTGTGTTTAACCCTTCCTCGAGCCACAAACCCGCATATAGATTGTTGCTAATATTGTTGTCCTTGATTGTATTGTTTACCAATGGGTTTCTAGTAATGTCAACTAGCCTGAGCCCTTCTTGATAGTTGTTTGTTATTGTGTTTTTTTCTATTGTCGCGTTTGAGGTCGCTTCAATGTTTATTCCTCTTCCCTGGTTGGTAATAATGTTGTTGTATATTAGCGAGTTGTTTGCATCAATAAGATCAATTCCGTTCCCGCTCATTACGCTTATTGTGCAGTTTTTTATTGTTGTGAATTTCTGGTTTGAATATATTCCTCCCATTGCAAGGCCTGTCATTTGGTGCCCTTGGCAGTCTATTGTTACGTTTTGTGCAGCAATTGTTATGCAGGCAGACCCGCTATTTGTTCCAACAATGTTTGAACCTAAAAAGTAGTTTCCGCCTTGGTTTATTGTTATTCCGCAGGTTGTTATTTCGCCAGGTTCTGTTTGGCAGGGCAAGTAATTTACGTTTGTGCCCGGGCATTGCTGCACTGTTCCAAACCTGTTTCCGCTTCCGTCAGTTCCGGGAGAATCGACACAATAATAGTCTTTGTAAAACACATCAAATGTTCCATTGTTGCAGACAGTGTTTCCGCTAATATTGTTGTTAAATGTTGAAAGTAGTTGGATGCCATGAAGCGTGTGCCCGTTTATTGTGTTGTTTGTTATGCTTGTGTTTTCTGCGTTTAAGCTTGATATTCCCATGTAACCGTTGTTGCTAATGTTGTTGTCGTTTATTACGTTGTCATTGCTTGGCTTGAGCGCAGGCGCTATTGCTGAGAGTGTTAGTCCTTCTGCTGTGTTGTTTGTTATTGTGTTTTTTTCTATTGTTGCGTTTGAGGTTGAATCAATGCGCAATCCTCTGTATTGGTTGCTTAGGTTGTTGTTGTATATTGTTGAATTGTCTGCGTCAACGAGTGAGATTCCGTCTCCGACTGGCCCCATGTTTATTGTGCAGTTTTTTATTGTTGTTAAAGGCTGGTCTGAGAATATTCCTGTGACTATTCCTGCTGGCGGCAAGTTGTTTGTTATTTTGTGTTCTTGGCAGTCCAAGATTATGTTTTGTGCTGCTATTGTTATGCATGGCGTTGTGGCAGAAACAGCATTAATGTCCAAATCCAAAACGTAATTGCTTGGCACGTCAAGCGTTATTCCACAGTTTTTTATGTGCATCCATGGTTCTGGTGTTTCTGCAGGGCAATCAGTGATACAAGTAGTGCTCTCGTTTTCCGAACAGATTCCATTGCCGCAGAGTATTACTACAAAAGTTCCGTCTCCATTGTCTATTGGCGTGTATCCGTTGCACCAAGTGTCTGTGTCAGTATCGCCTGTTTCGCCTTCTATTTTGCATGTTCGCTCGCAATTTAAGTTTGCAGTGTTGAGATTTAGGTTTGTTTCTATTCCTGTGTTTTCTATTCTTATTTTGCCTGTTAGTTCGTCGTAGGGAATGATTGTGTTTATTAGTGCCTCATCCAGTTCTATTTGTGTTTCGCCTTCCATGACAAACCTTGCAGAGTTTACGGCAAAGTTGCTGAGCAAGTTGTTGCCGCAGTCTATTGTTTTTAGTACATAATCGCTTCCAATCCCTGGGTTAAAAATATTAACCCGCCCAGCGAATAATCCGAAGACTCCTTTTGCGTTTAAGAGTGAGAATTCGATTTCGCCGCTTTCTCTCTTTGTTTCAATAATGTTTAGGTCTATGTAGCATTTTTCTTCTCCGGAAAAATTAGCCAAGCCTATTGGCGGCTGCAACGGGCTGCATGTTTCTGTCAGGTTTCCGTTGTTGTTTGTTGGTTGTCCGGTGGAACTGCAGTGGCTGAAGTTTGCTGCCTCGCAGGATTCAATGGTGCTGCCGTCTGCGCTTATTGGAATGCAGCCATTGGCAGTGTCGCTTATGCAGTCTTCACAGTTTAGGTGGCCTTGGCATTTTAGTCCTGCGATTGCACTGCCTGGCCCGCTGGACACTGACATAACGTTCAGCAATGCCATAATGATTATTATTACGAGAAAAGCGCCTGCAAAGGTAATTAGCACGTATTCTAATGCGTCTCCCTTCTGGTTCATAAACTCAGCCATTTTTTACAGAATTAGATATGATTGTGTTTTTCTGTTTATATTTTTATTTACAAAACAACACATTTTCGGCACAAAAAAGCCCTGAAAGAGAAACTTGTTTTTGCCTCTGGCTTTTTGCCATTCCCGCAGGCATGCTGCTTTTTTCATTAAAATGTACTGTTCTTTTTTTGCATTAAAACCCTTGCGGCTTTTTCATTGAACCAAAGTTCAGCATTTTTTCAGTTGCCTTTATTGCCGCGGCAAGCTGGTCGGAATCAACGCCGGTTGTTCTGAATTCAAAACCGTTCTTTTTCCAGTGGATTGTTGTTTCAACAAGCGCGTCAGTCTTTCCGCCAGGCGGAATCCTGACTTTGTAGTCAACTAGTTCCGCAAGCGCAAACCCTGCTTGTTTCGAGATTTTTTCCAGTGCTTTCATGAAAGCATCATACCCGCCATCCCCGGAAGCACTTTCAAAAAAAACTTTGTTGTTTGCTTTGATTGAAACAGTCGCGCTCGGCTGCTTTGCCTTTTCCGTCTCCACGCGAAAATAAGCAATCTTGATTTTTTCCTTTGCGCCGTTCTGCAAAACGTCTTCCAAAATAAACGGCAAGTCAGCAGCACTTACCAATTGCTTTTTATCCCCGAGCTCAACAACCTTTTTCACGACTTTCGCCAACTGTTCTTTCTGCAATTCAATCCCCAACTGCCTGAGATTCATTTCAATTGACGCTTTTCCAGACAGTTTTCCCAAAGCATATTCCCTTTGCCTGGCAAATCTTTCCGGCAACAGCGCGCTAGCATACAATTGCGCTTTCTTGTCGCCGTCGGCATGAATGCCCGCAGTCTGCACGAAAACATTCTCTCCGCAAATGGGCTTGTTTGCTGCAATCCTCTGCCCGGAAAAAGTTTCAACTATCTGAGAAATCATTGACAATTGCTTTTCATCAACCCCTGTCTTGAAGCCAGCGTGGTCATGCAGTGCAATTATTGTTTCATCAAGCGCAGCATTGCCAGCGCGCTCGCCCAGGCCGTTCACTGTAACGTGCAAGCCTGCAGCCCCTGCTTCTGCTGCCGAAAGAGCGTTCGCTGTCGCCAGGCCGTAATCATTGTGCGCATGAAACTCAAAAACGGCTTTCGGAAAACCGCCAGCCATTTCTCTTACTAATTCAAAAGTTTTTTTCGGGGGCAATATTCCAAGCGTGTCCGCCAAAAAAATTCTTTTCACTTTGCTTTCACCCAGCAATTTTGCGAGCCTGAAAACATATTGTTTTGATTGCTGCGCACCGTTGCTCCAGTCTTCCAAATACGCGTTTACCGCAAAACCCTCTTCTTGCGCAATCAAAATTGCCTGCTTGATGTCCGCAAAATGCTCTTCGGGTTTCTTGCAAAGCTGTTTTATGCAGTGCAGTTCGCTGCCCTTGCAAAGCAAATTGATTGTTTTGCATCCCGCTTGTTTTATCCATTCAACAGATTTGCCCGCATCAACAAACCCAAGCACTTCAATCCTATCAAGGAAACCGCTTTGTTTTGCCCATGTACAAATTTTTTTTGCTGTTTCAAATTCGCCGGGAGAAGCGCGCGCAGAAGCAATTTCAATCCTGTCAACCTTTGCCGATTCAAGAAGCAGTTTTGCAATTGCGAGCTTTTCTTCAGCAACAAAACTCACTGCATTTGTCTGTTCCCCATCCCGCAAAGTAGTGTCGAGAATTTCAATTTTTTTGTTTCTATTGTAAAAAAGCTCGGTTTCGCTATCAAAATCAGAATCTGCACGGTCGTAGGATTTCTAAATCCCTTCTTGAAGCCATACAAATCATTCTTTACGTTGTTTTTTTAAATCTTGTTTCTGTTTTGCTTCTGCAAACACTTTTTCCCAAGCGCTTGCAACAGCGGGCATTGAATGCTCTGCAGCTGTTTTTTTTGCGTTTGCGCTGAATTCCGCAAGCAGTCTTTTCGAGCCGGCCAATTCCAATACTTTCTCTGCGCATTCTTTTTCGTCGAAAGCCTTGAACAAAAAGCCGTTATAATTGTCTTTCACTGCTTCTGGAATTGCAAGATAGTTTGCGGCAACAGCAGGCTTGCCGCAAGCCATTGCCTCGAGGATTGCGAGGCCTTGCGTTTCAATAGTGCTTGCACTGGCAAAAACATCCGCGGCATTCACTGCAGCAACAAGCGCCTCATCCCTCAAAGTGCCGGAAAAAAAAACATTTTCCGCCTGATTCAATTCCGCGGCAAGCTTTTTCAGCGCTTCAGCTGCAGGCCCGGAGCCAACCAAAAGCAGAACGAACAATTGCTTTTTTTTCGCGTTCAAAATAGCGAGCGCTTTTATCAGAACGTCAATGTTTTTTTCAAAGCTAATGCGTCCTAAAAAAATCAGTTTTGTTGCCTTTTCCGGAATATTGTTTTTTTGCAAAAATTCTTTCACTCCGTTTTGCGTTTGCTTGAACAATTGCAGGTCAATGCCGTTGCTTATTGCGTGAACATCAGCAACCAATCCGTTTTTTTCCAGTTCTGCCTTCATTGCTTCGCTCGGCGTGCTCACTATGCTGCAGCGCTCGTAAAAATTGTTTGTGAAAGCCCAAGCAATTTTTTTTGTGATAGGCAAGTTTTTTATGATTGGCAAAGGCAAATAAACCAAAAAGTCTGGAATGAGCGTGTGATAGGTTCCAACGCACGGAACTCGCAGCTTTTTTGCAATTTTTTGTCCAAGCCTTCCCACTGTGAACGGTGTTTCGCAGTAAACAATATCCGGCTTGAATTCTTCAATCACTTTCATTGCTTTTTGAAATGCAAACAGCACTATTCTGTATTCTTTGTAGCTTGGCAGGCTGAAGGAAGAAAAATAAACAGTTTCAATTCCCTCAATTGTCTGCCTGCTGTCCTTGTTGTTTGGGCTTGGCGCAAAAACAAGCACTTTGTGGTTTCGCTTCATTAATTCGTGCGAGAGGTTTTTGATGCTGAAGCAAACCCCGTTTATTTGCGGAAAAAAAGTGTCGGAAAAAATTGCAATGTTCATGGTTTCGCCGCCAGCACTCCGTTTTCCCAAAAGCCCCTGCATTTTTTTACTACTTTGAAGCCGGCGCGTTCTGTTTCTTCTTCCAGTTCCGCCATTGTCATTGGCTCTTCAAAGCCAAAGCACCACAAGCCGCAGAATTTCATTGCTGGAAAAATGCTTTCATACTTCCATGATTTTCGCGGCGCAAAAATAACAGCATAACCGCCTTTTTTTGCCAGGTGAAAGTGTTTTTTCAGTATTTTTTTCCTTTCTTTGCCGGAAAAATGTTCTATCAGGCCGTCGCTGAAGACAAAGTCAAACTGCATTTCCCCATTCAGTTTTTTTATATCCTTAACGAAATATTTCAGGTTTTTGTTTTGCCCCGCACGCGATTGCCTGAACATTTCAAACGCCTGCGGCGAGTTGTCAAACAGCGCGCCGCGCGCATTGAACCTTTTTTGTATCAAATCGCTTATAGAGCCGCTTCCCGCGCCCAATTCCGCAAACTCGAATTCTTTTATGTTCGCGTGCTTTATGAGCTGTTCATATTCCTTAAAGTGCTCTTTCTGCAAAAAATCGTATATTTCTTTCAGGGAATCAAGCTTTTTCCAGTATTCGTTCCAGCCCATTGCAACGCACCGCCTTATCGCACGTCTTCGTATTTTTCGTGCGCTTTTCCAGTCAAATAGTATTTGAATGCATTTGAAACATGGAACAAAACATACTTTAAATAACCCCATTTTTTTATGCGCCTGCTTGACACGCGAACTATTGCTTTTTTTGCATAAACAAATTTTCCCTGCCCGCGGATTCTCTTGCCAAAATCCAAATCTTCTGAGGTTTTCATGCCGATGTTAAAGCCGCCTGTTTTTTCCAGAACGATTTTTCTCACGGCAAGATTAGAGCCGATCGGCGAAGGCATGCCAAGCAATGCCATTACGCGCAAATACAACGGCAAAATTATTTCAACCATTTTTTTTTCCCACACGCTTCCGTCGTGATAAAAAACCGGGCCGTATGCTCCGGCAACTTTTTCGTCTTTAAAGCAGTTCCAAATTTCCTGAAGCCAATTCACGTCAACAATCGAGTCGGCATCAGTGAAAACAATTATTTCCGCGCTTGCCATTAAAGCGCCCCTCTGCCTTTCCGCAGCAATGCTCCTCACTTTTTCCTGCACGACATTGTCGGCATAACGCTTTGCTATTTCAACAGTATGGTCTTCGCTCATGCCGTCGCCAACGATTATTTCTACAGTGCCGGAAAACTTTTGCGCGCGAATAGAGCGAAGGCAGGCTTCAATCCGCTTTTCCTCGTTCAGTGTAGGAATAACAACAGTAATGTCAGGCTGTTTCGCCAATCTTGCCACTCTCCTCTGCAGCTTTTTCCTTCAAATATGCAAAAAATTCTTCCTTCAAGCGGTTGCTTTCTTCCAGCTTTCCTGTTTCCAAAAAATTGCACACTAGTTTTAGGCAATAATTTCCGCCAAGCACCTGCGGCATGACAACAAAATCAGCGCCGCTTTCGTACAATTCCAGCGCTTCGCTGAAATAATGCGCGCGCGCAACAACAACTATTTTTTCGTTCAACTGCCGCGCTTTTTTTGCCAATAACGCCGCGGTTTTTATTTCCGGAATAGTAATAATCAATACGCGCGCTTGCTGCAAGCCAATTTTTTTCCAGACATTGTCGTCAGAGCGCTCGGCATAAACCGCGGGAATTCCGCGCCTTGAAAACCTTGCAAGCACTTCGGGGTTATGGTCTACTATTACAATCTGCTGGGTTTTTGCAAGAGTTTCCGCAATCTCGGCGCCAAAAACCCCGCAGCCCGCAATAACCAAATGCTGTTTTTTTTCATGCTCTTTCGGCTCGCGCTCGACTTCCCTAATGCGCCGTTCAAAATAATCAATGCTTTTTTTCCTAAAGAACGGCTTTATTCTTGAAACAAGCCTGTAAACGCGCTCATTGCTCTGCATCATTGCGGGAGTTGCAAGCAAAGAAACCAGTATTACAAAAATCAGTATGCCAAAATTTTGCTGCGAAATCTGCCCTAATTTTAGCCCTTGGCTTGCGAGGACAAAGCTGAATTCGCTTGCCTGTGCCAAAGCAAGGCCAATGAACAATGAAGTTCTGCCTCCAAATCCTGCGTAAAGGTTTATCAATGAAAAGATTACCGGGTTTAAAATGAAAATTATTGCAAGCAATGCTATTACCAACGGCAGGGCTGTTGTGGAAATCATTGTGAACTGCATTCCCAATGATACGAAAAAAATTGTTGCAAACAGGTCGCGGAGCGAACGGATTATTGCAAGCGCATCAGTATTCAATGGGCTTTTTGCCATTGCGATTCCAGCCAAAAAGCCCCCGACCGCAATGGAAAAGCCCAGTTGCTGTGACAGAAAAATGAACGCAAAACAGCTGGACAATGTCGTCAAATAAAAAATTTCCTGTGATTTTGCAGAATGCTTTAGCACGCGCGGCAAAATTATTTTGCTTATCAACAGAGCGAGCAAAAACAAGACAATCATTCTGAGAAAAAAATCAACAAATATTGCCGCTTGCGTTATTGCCTCCGGCTTTGCAAGAAAAGGCAAGACTATTACAGCAATAATGTCTTGCACCAGCAAATACCCTATGACAAGTTTTCCTTCAAGAGAATTCAACCTGTTTGCGCTGGACAAAAGCTTTACAACGATTACAGTGCTGCTGAAAGCCAGAATGAAGCCAATGTAAACCGATTCGATTGCACTCATTGAAAAAAACTGCATTATGCCGGCAACAATTGCCGTTGTAGCAATCACCTGCAGAGTGCCACCCAAAAAAATTATTTTTTTGTATTCAAACATTTTTCCAAAATCAAGTTCCATGCCGACCGCAAACAGCAAGAAAGCAACCCCCAATTCTGCAAGCGCTGCAATTGTCCCGTAATCGCTCACCAATTGCAATCCAATTGGGCCAATGATTATTCCGGCAATAATATATGCGACAATCAGCGGTTGCTTTAGCCAGCGTGCAACATAAGCCAAAAGCGTGCCCGCAATTATTATTGCCGCCAAATCAAACAAAATTACTTCAGCCATAGTTCTTCAATAACATTTTTCACTATAAAAAACAAAATTCTTTTATAAAAGACTTCCTATATTTGGTGCATGAACAAGCTTTTGCTGATTGTTCCAATCATTGCAATAGTGGCATTCTTGTTCCTGTTTTCTTACAACGAATTCAGGAAAGAAAACAGCAAACACTCAAAAAAACACTAACTGGTTTTTTTCCACTTGACTCCATCCGGAGCATCCAACAATTCAATTCCCTTCTCGCGCAATTGTGTTCTGATTGCGTCTGCTTCAGCAAACCTTTTTTGCTTTCGCAATTCTTCGCGCTTTTCAACCAGCGCCCGCAATTCAGCAGGCAATGCTTCTTCTTTCTTCTGCTTGAAGTTCATTACGCCAAAAACAGAGTCAATGCGCGAAAGCGCAGCAAGCATTTTTTCCGCATCTTTTTTTCCAAGCGCGCGCTTGTCAAACAAGGCATTTGCCTTTTTGACAAAGCCAAACAAGGCAGCCATTGCCTTTGGAACATTCAAATCAGAATCCATTGCTTTTTCAAAGCCAGCCAACAATTTTTCAGCTTCTTTTTCCGCAATCTTGCTTGCCGTTTTATTTTCTTTAATCTCCGTTAGTTTTGCAATCACTTCGTTCAGGCGCTCGATTTTCTTTTGCGCATCACCAAGTGTTTTTATGGAAAAATCTAGTTGTTTCCTGTAATGCGTTGAAAGCAGCACCAAGCGGAGTGCAAGAGGATTGTATTGCTGCAAATCGTGCAGCGTGAAAAAATTGCCCAGGCTTTTGCTCATCTTTTTTCCTTCAACAATCAAGTGCTTGCAGTGCAGCCAGTGCTTTACAAACTGCTTGCCAGTTGCTGCCTCGCTTTGCGCAATCTCGTTTTCATGGTGGGGAAACATGTTGTCAATTCCGCCAGTGTGCACGTCAAAGCTTTCCCCGAGGTATTTCGTGCTCATTGCACTGCATTCAATGTGCCAGCCCGGCCTGCCTTTTCCCAATTCTGTTTCCCAAAAAACATTGCCGTCATTTTCGTCCCAGGCTTTCCACAAGGCAAAATCGCCCAATTGCTTTTTCTCATACTCATCCTGGTTCACTCGCGCACCAGCAATCAGCTTTTTGATTTTGAAATGGCTTAATTTGCCGTATGGCTTGAATTTTGAAATGCTGTAATAAATTGTTCCGTCGTCTCCGCGATAAGCAAAGCCTTTTTCCAGCAATTTTTTTATGAGCGCAACCATTTCTGGAATATGGTCTGTTGCTGCGGGATAGTGTTCTGCTTTTTCCACGTTTAGTTTTGCAAGGTCTTCAAAAAAAGCCTTTTTGTATTTTTGCGTGAATTCCGCTAACGAAACTCCTTCCGCCCTGCTGCCTTTAATCGTTTTGTCGTCAACGTCAGTCAAATTCATTACTTGCGTTACCTTGTAACCTTTGAACTTGAAATAGCGGCGCAACAAGTCTTCCCAGACGTATGAACGAAAATTTCCAATGTGCGCAAAGTTGTATACTGTTGGTCCGCAGGTGTACATGCGCACTGTGCTTGCCTGCAGCGGCTTGAATGTTTCAATCTTCCTGCTTAACGTGTTGAATAATTTTAGTGCCATTTGCATCCGTTAAAAGTTGGGGGGCAATAGTTTTAAAGGCTTTTTTCGGCTGCATGTTCTGCTGTTGTGCAAAAACATGAGTGAATTTAAAAAATAATGTTTGTTGGTTATTAACTGTGGTTTTTTGCACAGCGAAACCAAATCAACGATTTTTCATAATAAAATTGCGGAAAGCTATGAGGCGCAATACAATAGCAACTATTGGAGACTGTATTTTGACATAACTTTTGCCAGCATGAAAAAATTTTTGCCAAAAAAAGGTTCCCGAATTCTTGATGCTGGCGGCGGAACTGGCTTTTGGTCAAGAAAGCTGGCAAAACTTGGTTACAAAATGGTTTGCACGGATATAGCAGAAAAAATGCTTCTTGTTGGCGCAAAGCTGGCAAAAAGGGAAAGGCTTGGAAACCTGATTGAGTTCAGGGAGGCAGACATAATGCGGATGGATTGCTTTGAAGATAATTCTTTTGACATGGTGCTTTCCGAGGGCGATGCTGTTGGCTATTGTGGCAATCCAAACAAAGCAATAAAGGAATTATGCCGTGTTGCAAAGAAAGGCGCTTTTGTTGTTGTTTCTGTGGACAGTTTTTTTTCCAGGCTTAATAGGTTGATTTTGAAAAATGATTTGGATTCCATAAAAATCCTGGAAAAAAGCCATAAAACAAAATTCCCAGAAGGAAACTTTTTTGAGCGCGATTTTACTGTGCCAGAGCTGAAAGAACTATTTGAGAAAAACAGGCTCAGCGTGGTTGAAATAATTGGGAAGCCAATCTTTGCCAAATCAATTCCGAAAGAAAACATTGAGCGAATGTTGTCGAACAAGAAAGCCTACCGCAAGATACTTGAATTGGAATTGAAATACTGTAATGAGCAGTCAATAGCGGGTTTTGGCAGCCACCTTCAGATAATTGGGAAAAAGATTTGACTGCGTGCGCAAGGTTTAAATCCCTTTTTCAGCATGCTTGTTTTGGAAGGATTTTTATTGCTCGCGTGAAAACACAAACTGTTTTTTTTCCTGTTTTTTTTGAGCCAAAGCTTTCACTGCCTTTGAGACTTTTGCTTGGCTTGCTGCTCTTGTTTTAAAGCCTTTTTGAAAAAAAGTGTTTGTTATGGCGATTGATTTTGAAAAAATAGAACAAAAATGGCAAAAAGCCTGGGAAAAACAAAAAGCCTTTGCTTCGAAGGAATCCAAAAGCAAAAAGAAGTACTATGTTCTGGAAATGTTTCCCTATCCAAGCGGAAAACTTCACATGGGCCACGTTCGAAATTATGCTATTGGAGATGCAACAGCGCGCTTCAAGAGAATGCAAGGCTATAATGTATTGTATCCAATGGGCTACGATGCTCTCGGCTTGCCCGCGGAAAACGCTGCAATAAAAAATAGCGTGCACCCAAAAAAATGGACTGGGGACCGCATTAATGAAATGCGCGAACAGCAAAAGCGCTTGGGCTTCAGTTATGACTGGAGCAAAACGCTTGCAACCTGCGAACCAGAATATTACCGCTGGAACCAATGGTTTTTTTTGCAATTGTTCAAAAAAGGCTTGGCTTACAAGGGAAAGGCAAAAAGCAACTGGTGCCCGCACTGCGGCACTGTTCTTGCAAACGAGCAGGTTGTTGATGCAAAATGCTGGCGCTGCAGCACTATTGTTGAAGAAAAAGAATTCGAGCAATGGTTCTTCAAAATAACAGCCTATGCTGACGAGCTATTGCAAGATTTGGAAAAACTCCTGCACTGGCCGCAAAAAGTCCGCACAATGCAAAAAAACTGGATTGGAAAAAAGAACGGTTATGAGCAGTACTACAAGGTAAACGGCACCGATATAACTCTTTCAACTTTTACAACCCACCACCACACTTCTTTCGCTGAAATTTTTATCGCTGTCGCACCAGAGCATCCAATAGGGCTTGAACTTGTGAAAGGTACAGAATATGAAAAGGGCGCGCTTGAATTCATAGAAAACGTAAAGAAAAACAAAGCCGGCAAAAAGTTCACGTCTGAGTCTGCAAAAGAGGGCTATTTTACTGGAAAATACGCAAAAGACTTCTGCAGTGGAAGGGATTTGCCGATTTACATCGCGGATTTTGCATTAATGGAATTCGGAACGGGAATAGTCAAGGCGTCGGCGCATGACCAAAGGGACTTTGATTTTGCAAAAGCACACGGAATACCACTTGTTGAAGTGCTTTTCCCGAACAGGCTTGTGGAAAAGTCAAAACTCGATTCGAGAATAGACTATGATGTAATTCACCCAGGAATTGACGACGTAACAATGGAAGATTATTCTTACAGCGGAAAGTATTGCGAAAGAACTATTGGTTCTGCTACTGTTGATTTTGCTGAGAATAGGGCAAAAATTTATTTGAGGATAAACGAAGGAACTAACAAAAAACATTTGCAGGAATCTGCAGTAATCCGACAACTTGCTTATACTTTGCTCTATGATAAGGGAATTGGGTCAATAATATTGCTAAATGCTGATGAGCTTTCACTTTCGCCATCAGAAATCTCAGAACTGGGCTTTGCCAAGAACGATGCACGAGAATTCGAATTGAAGAAGGGAGACGAAAAAGTCCCTTTCAGTTACGATGGGCAAGGATACATGTTCCGCTCTGAACAATTTTCTGGAATTTCAGTGCCTGAAGCAAAGGAGAAAATGGGCACATGGATGGAAGAGAATGGTTACGCAAAAAAGACAGTGATTTATAGTATAAGGGACTGGCTGATTTCTCGGCAGCGTTATTGGGGAACTCCAATTCCAATCATTTACTGCGAGCATTGCGGAATTGTTCCTGTTCTGGAAAAAGACTTGCCAATAAAATTGCCGGAAAACGCGCCGTTTACCGGCCAAGGAAACCCATTGGACAAAGTTGAAAGCTTTGTTAATGCAAAATGCCCGAAGTGCGGGGGAAAAGCGCGCAGGGAAACAGACACAATGGATACTTTTGTCGACAGCAGCTGGTATTTTTTGCGCTATTGCAATCCTCATTTTGGCAGTGCCATGTTCGACAAAAAAAGCGTTTCTTACTGGATGCCTGTTGACCAATACATTGGAGGAATAGAGCACGCAATAATGCATTTGCTTTACGCGCGGTTTTTCATCAAAGCGCTTAGAGACATTGGAATGCTGCGTTTTGACGAACCGTTCAAGCGCTTGCTTACGCAGGGAATGGTTTTGAAAGACGGAAAAGTAATGAGCAAAAGCGCGGGAAACGTTGTTGACCCAGGAACAATAATAGAAAAATTCGGCGCAGACACAGCACGCACTTTTATTCTCAGTGTTTCTTTGCCGACAAAAGAATTAGAGTGGAGCGACAAGGGCACAGAAGCAACATTCAGGTTTTTGAACAAGTTCTTTGAATTTGTTTTGCAAAACAAGGGCCTAGGCAAAAACAAAAAAAGCAATCCAAAAAAACTTTCTTCAAAAGACCGTTTGCTATTAAGCAAGGCGCATAGGACAATACTGCTTGTTTCAAAGCAAATGGAATCCTTTGAATTCAATTTTGCATTAAGCAATATCTCCAGCCTGTTTGAATTGCTGCAGAAAACAGAAAAGCCGGACAAGGCAGTTGCAGGCTTTGCAATTAAAACATTGGTGCAATTGCTTGCGCCTTTTGCGCCGCACTTGTGCGAAGAATTATGGCAAAAGCTCGGGCAAAAAGGCTTTGTCTGCGCGAGCAAATGGCCTGTGGCAGACAAAAAAATGATTGACGAAAAAGCAGAGCAAGCAGCAGAATTCCTTGAAACAATAATCGAGGACGTGCAGCACATTAAAGAGCTTGCAAAAATAGAAAAACCAAAAAAAATTGTTCTTTTTACTGCTCCCGAATGGAAATGGCGCGCGCTTCCGCTTGTTGCAAAAGCCTGCGAACAAAAGCCTGATTTTGGCGCAACAATGAAAGCGCTAATGCAGGATGCTGAAACAAAAAAACACAGTGCAGAAATTGAAGGGTTTACAAAGGCAATTGTTCCAAAAATAATGGAACTCAAAACAAAGCAAAAAATAAGAGAGTTTGCAGTATTGCTGGAAGCAAAGCCAGATTTGGAAAAGCTTTTTGCCTGCAAGCTAGAAATAGAAAAAGCAGAAAGCTCGTTACACCAGAAAGCGCGCAACGCTTTGCCATTAAAGCCAGCGATTTTTATTGACTGAAAAAAATCTGGCTCTGTGGCAATAGGAAAAACTCTTGCCGGTTGGATGCTTTATTCTTTGAGGTATTCTTTTTTGCAGTCAATGCTGCAAAAGCGCCTGCTGTACAAATCGCATGCTTCAAAGATTTCGCTGCCGCAGTTCATGCATCGCCAGCTTTTCTTGAGAGCAAAATTCGGGACTCTTTTTGTTAGCGTAATATATGCCATATTTACACCAAAAAACTTGTGCCTGGCAACGAATAAAAAGCGTTCTCTTGCCTTAACCAAGCAAAATTAACCAGTTATCTTTCGGCGTTTGTCTAAAAGCAAAAAAATTGCCTTTAAACGCCAATAGTGGAAGTAAATCCTGAAATAATTATCCATGCCACTATAAAAATAATTGTTATTGCAATTTGTTTTCCAGTGCTTTTTGGGCTCATTTCCCTGGCAATCAAAAAAACCAATACAACTAATGCAACTAATGCTATTACAAATGCTGCAAACAAACCGATAATCAGCAAGCTTGATGATTCTGCCGAAGCATTAATTAATTCTGCTATCTTGCCATAGTCTTCGCTTGTGCTTATTTGCCTACTTTGCAATGCATTAAGCTCTTGCATTATTCCTGGCGGCATTGAAAAAAAAACAATCATTTCAACAATAAGTAGTATTGCTGGAACAATCCATAACAGGGAAAGCGCTGCAAAAATTCCCTGCAATCTGCCTTTCAGCGAATTGCCTTCAATCACAAAGCCAATAAGATACAGCACTATGCCCAGAACAATCCAGCTAACCACGCTGACTATGGCGGAAATAATTATTGATACAGCATTCACTTTCAGGCTGAAAACAATTATTCCGATTATTGAAACAATTGTCGGCAACAATACAAACAAAAAAGCCAAGCCCAAATTCGGGTGGTCGAAAGAGCGCTCTATTGCGCGCACCGGGTTCAAACTGCTTTTTGCCACAAAAATCCCTTGCAATAAAAAACAGTCTTTTCGTATTTAAAGCTATCGCGGCAATTTAATTTTATGGTTTCCACGCGCAAGTTTTTGGGCAGATTGCCAGAACAAAGGGCAATGTCTTTTGTCCTCGGCGGAAAAGGAAATCGCATAACGCACAAGGGATTGAAAACCCGGATTGGAAAACGTGTTATTTTGGATGCAAACAATGCCACTGCAAGAAACGCAGCACACGCCGAAAAACTAGAGCAAGCAGTGCGAGAATTTGACGCTTTTATTGCAAGAGAATCTGCAAGAAGGCAATCGCCAAAAATACTTGAAAGAATAATGCGGGCAAGAAAATTCCAATCACTACTGCGTTCGCTTGGAGAAAAAAAAGTTACTGCCTTCCAGTTGGCTGCAATTCTTGCTTTCCAGCACGGCCTGGAAAAAGAACAATTGAAACCTGCAATTGGCCCGCTTGATTCCCTGCAAGTGAATCACCCTAAAAGAGTTTTTTGGGAAGGCAGAATGACACAAATATCGCAGGCAGTGAACAAAAACCTTCCAGCGAGGCTGGAAAAATTGCTTGTTGGAACAAAAAGAATAATGGACAGCAAAGAAATTGCAAGAGCGCTTGCATTGCCATGGAACAAACAAACATTGACGCTAGTGAACACTTCAATGCAATTGCTGGACCAAATGGGAATAGCAGAAAAGCATTTTCCCGCAGCATCAGCAACAGGCGGGCCGGTTGCAACATTTTCTCACAAAATGCACGGCGCATTGCCGGTGAGGCACGAGAACGCAATGCTTGAAATATTGCGTGCCGCGCATTCCCGCGGGCAGACAGGAGCCACGGCAGAATCCTTGTATAAGCCAAAGCCATTCAAGGGGAAACTTGTCGGAAACCCGAACGCAAGATTTATTGGGAGCAGCATTCACCGCGCTGCAGCCAAACTGAAAGCGCTTGGCTTGCTGGAAATAAAAAAACAACACGGCGGTTTTTCTTATTTTTTGTCGCCTGAAGGAAAAAAACTAATGGATAATTTTGTGCGGCGCGGAGAAAAAAGCTATCGGCCACTGAACGCATATTTGCTTGGAGAAAAATAGTTTTTTTTCTATCGCGTTATTTCAAAACTGTTAACCTGTTCTAACAGTTCTTTTGCCTTTCCTTTTTCAAAATGCTTTCTCGTCGGCTCCAGCAATTCGTTAATGCAAAAAGAAACGCTTTTTTTCAAATCCATCGGGTGTAAGCTGCCTGCAACAAAAGCTTTTTCCAGCTCTTGATAGCTTGAAAAAACAACATCGCCCCCAAACTTGCTTGCCCGCTCGATTTTCATTTTTGAAAATTTTTCAAAAACAATGTATTTGCAATATTCCAGTATTGGATTCAAGTCAGCTTGCTTTTCCTGGCAATACGCTTTTGCGATTTTTCTTTCGACTTCCTGCCTTGAATCAGTCATGAAGATTGCGCTGTCTGGAATGCTTTTACTCATTTTCATTTCAATTGCGCGTTCAACGTCCTGCGTGTTCATTTTTTGTTGCTGCAATCCCATAAGCATGTGGTGCGATACAACAACAGGCTTCCAATAACCCAATTTTTCCCCGATTTCTCGCGCCAAAACATTTACTTTTCTCTGGTCCATTCCCAATTGGGTAATGTCTGCCCCTAAATGAAAAATGTCCGCTGCCTGCATGCAGGGATAAAAAATCTGCGCCCCGCTCAGGCTGTCTGATTCTTCCCTTCCCATTATTTGCGCGCATCTTTTTATCCGCGCCACGCTATTCGCTTTTCCGATTTGGATGACTTTTTTCCAATAGTTTTCGTTGTGCATTGCTTCTTTTGCCCAGACAAACTCAACGTTTTTCAGTTCCATTCCGCTTGCTTTCCATGTTTCAATCATGTAATTTCCGGTAGTCTGGATTTTTTCCATGTCTCCGCCCATTTTGTTGTTCATCCATGCAAACCAGTCTGCAACCCACATTTTGAATTTGCATCCCGCCTTTGTCATTTTGTTAACATTAATCGCGCGCAAAATTCCCTGTGCAATGTGAATCTTTCCGCTCGGCTCAAAACCATCATAAGCAATCGGATGCGGTTTTTTTTCCAAGAGCTCTCGCAGCTCTTCAACAGTAAGTATTTCCTCTCCAACCTGCCGAATCAATTCCAGTTTTTGTTCTGTGGTCATGGCTATTATTAATAAAAACAAACCCATTTATTAATGTTTTATGGCACGGCTGCGCAAACCAAAAATAAAAGTTTCACAATTGCCTCGTCGTTTGCGCCGGCAGCACGAATTTTATCCGCGGCCTTTGCGATTTAAGGCAGAATTCAAGGGCGGAGTATTAACGGCTTTTTCCGAAAAAAATCCCGACCAGAACATTTGGGGGGTTCTGCGACCGGGCAATTTAGTTTTTATCCAACGCATCAATACTATCCTTGAGCGGCAAGGCTTTGGAACAAACATGGTTAAATATTTTCTGGCAAAATGCAAAGAGCAGGGAATCGAAAGCGCGGTTGTTGAAGCATACACTGAACAAGTCGCTTTCTGGAAAAAACTCGGGTTTCTTGAATCACCTCGGCACGGTCCGCTAACAACTATAATGACATTAACGCTGGGGGCAGAAAAAAAATGAAACCAATGCGCGTTTTGGCTTTCGGCACTTTTGATTTGCTCCATGCGGGGCACTTGAATTATCTTTCGCAGGCTAAAAAGCTTGGCAGCGAACTTATTGTTGTTGTTGCGCGCGATGCAACAGTGCGAAAGGTGAAAGGCAAAGCGCCGGTGCATGACGAAAAGCACCGTTTGGCTTTGGTTGCCGGATTGAAGCCAGTGGACAAGGCAATTTTGGGGAGCGCGCACAAAAAAATGTTTGAAACAGTTGCCGCATTGAAGCCAAACATTGTTGCTTTGGGTTATGACCAAAAACCCAGCATTGGGAAAGTCAAGCAAGAGCTTGCGCGCCTGGATTGCTTTCCAAAAATCGTTAGACTGAAGCCTTTTAATGCGCGCGAGCACAAAACCAGCAGGATAAAAGAGCGCATCAAGCATGCCTGAACGCTTTTGGGAAATTGATGCAACACGCGGTTTGGCACTATTGTTGATGGTTGTTTCAAACTTTGTAACAGACCTTTTTTTCTTCCGCGTGTGGGCTGTTGATATTTTTTCCGGCTTCTGGTTTTTTTTTGCAAGAATTGTTGCCACGATCTTTGTTTTTCTTGTTGGGGTTTCGCTCGCAATCAGTTATGCAAAAGCAAAAAAGCATTTGCAAGGCAACGCGCTTTTTGCAAAATTCTTGAAGCGTGGATTGATGATTTCTTGTTGGGGTTTGGCAATAACTTTGTTCACTTGGTTTTTTTTGCGTTCTGGCTTTGTTGTTTTCGGCGTGCTGCATTTTGTTGGAGTTTCAATTATTCTTGCTTTTCCTTTCTTGAAATACAAGCGGTTAAACCTGTTTTTTGGAATTTTTCTAATCCTGCTTGGCTTGTTGCTGCAAAATCTTGTTTTTGGTTTTCCCTGGCTTTTGTGGCTGGGGTTTGTTCCAAAAGGATTTTTTTCCGTGGATTTTTTTCCTTTGTTGCCTTGGTTTGGAATTGTTTTGCTTGGATTGTTTTTTGGCAGCGCGCTTTATCCGCGCGGAAAACGGGCATTCAAAATTGCTGATTTGCAGGGTTTTTTTGTTGCAAGATTTTTTTGTTTTTTAGGCAGGCATTCGCTTTTGATTTATTTGCTGCACCAGCCGGTGATTGTTGGTTCTATGGTTTTGTTTGGCGTTGTTAAATTGCCTTTTTTTTGAGTGAGCCAAAAATCAGGTTTTTAAATGCATTCCGACAAAATCGGGTATGGAAGAACGAATCGGCTTGACTTTTGACGACATTCTGCTTGTTCCTGCTTTTTCTCAAACCTTGCCGAAAGAGGTTGAACTGCAAACCTATTTTACCAAAAAGATTAGGATTAATATTCCGCTTGTTAGTGCTGCCATGGACACTGTTACAGAAAGTAGGACTGCGATTGCTTTGGCACAACAGGGTGGAATTGGCGTTATTCACCGCAATTGTTCTATTGAAAGGCAAAGCGCGGAAGTAGAAAAAGTCAAGCACTTTGAATTCTGGATAATCAACAATCCGGTGACAATAAAGCCAAGCGACCGCCTTTCGACTATTTGGAATCTTGCTGCAGAGCATGATTTGCATTCTTTTCCTGTTGTTGAAGGCAAAAAGCTAATTGGAATTGTCACTTCTCGCGATTTGATGTTTGAAGAAAACTCTGAAAAAACCGCGCAAGAAATAATGACAAAAAAGCTTGTTACTATTGACCACGAGCCTAGTGTTGAAGAAGCAAAAAAAATATTGCACGAGAACCGCATTGAAAAACTGCCGATTGTCGACAAAAGCAACAATCTTGTGGGCTTGGTTACAATTACTGACATTGAGAACAAGCAGCGTTTTCCCTTTGCCCTCAAAGACAAAAACGGCAGGCTAATGGTTGCTGCGGCAATTGGCCCAAAGGATTTGGTGCGCGCAAAAGCGCTTGTTGAAGCCGAGGTTGATGCGATTGTTATTGACACTGCGCACGGCCACAGCAAAAATGTTTTAGATGCAGTAAAGCGAATCAAAAAAGATTTTTCCGTTGAAGTTATTGCAGGCAATATTGCGACAAAACAGGCTGCTGCTGATTTGATTGCTGCAGGAGCAGATGCGGTAAAGGTTGGTGTTGGCCCGGGAGCAATTTGCACTACGCGCGTTATTGCGGGAGTTGGAGTGCCGCAGTTTTCCGCTATTTTGGATTGTTCAGAGGAAGCCGCAAAGCAAAATGTTCCTGTTATTGCAGACGGCGGCATTCGCTACAGCGGCGATATTACAAAGGCAATTGCTGCTGGCGCTAGCAGCGTAATGATCGGCTCTTTGTTTGCAGGCTGTGAAGAAACTCCCGGCAGGACTGTTTTCATGCGGAACAGAAAATTCAAGCAATTCCGCGGCATGGGTTCGCTTGGTGCAATGCGTGAAGGCCAAAGCAAAGACAGATACGGGCAGGAAAGCGTTCGCGAGGAATCAAAGCTTGTTCCGGAAGGCATTGAGGCAGTTGTTCCTTACAATGGCTGGCTGGAAGAAGTAACGCATCAATTGCTCGGCGGCCTGCGTTCCGGCATGGGTTATGTTGGCGCAAAAAACATTCAAGAATTGCGAACCAAAACAAAATGGATAAAAATCACTGCTGCCGGCATTAAAGAATCGCATCCGCACGATGTTTTCATTACTGATGAAGCCCCGAATTATCCGCGCGGCGGAGCACTGAATATTTAACTTCTAGCGAAAAACTGTTGAACCATTAAAAATTTTGCATTATTGCTATTTTAGCCTTCTAATCATCTTCAGGCAGGATTCAACAGCTCTTTTTGCATATTCGTCAATTCGTTCTACTGATTCAGCCCTCGAAATTTTTGGGCCAGTTATCCCCAGCGCCACTGGCTTTCCGTATTCCACTGAAAGGTCAGCAATTTTTCTTGCAGCATTCTGTGCAACTATCGTATCATGGTCAGTGTCTCCCTCTATTACTGTTCCAATAGTCACTACGCCGTCAATTTCCTTGTTTTCCAGCAGCTTTTTTATTGCCAGAGGCATGTCGAACGAACCAGGAACGTTAATAACTTTTTCCACTTTTGCGCCAAGGAACACAACGTGCTCTTCTGCAATCTGCTGCATCAGCCTAGTAATGTCAGCATTGAAATCTGATGAAACAATACCAATTTTTTCATTCACCATTTTTTATTCCTCCTTTAATCGTCAATTGGGCCGGCGTTTTCCTTTCCCTGTCTGATTCCCTTGCCGGCATTTTTGCTTAGTTCTTCCTTTCCTTTAAGCAGTGCAAGAGCATTTTTTGTATGGTCATAAGTGCGGTTTTTTGCAATTTTAAAAAGTTCTTTTTCATCTTTTCCCTCGTCAAGATGCACAAAAACCTCTAGCACGTGTTTTTTTGCCAGCAATTGGCACTGTATTATGCCCTGTGATGCTTCATGTGCGCAAACCTTGTCGATTTCCTTTTCGCCAGGCATTCCAAGAGCAATGCAGATATTGCAACCGTAATCCTCTAACAGTATTTTGCACGCAACAGGAAGGTCTTTCACACCGGGAACAGTGTATCTCTCAATCTTCACTGCCTCCATTGAATCTGTTATTGCTCTTTTCGCTATCTTAAACATGTCAACGCGAGCAAACATAGTGTCAGCAATCCCGATTTTTTTTGCCATTTCAACCCTCTATTTTCACAACGCTTTTATCCTTTAGCTTCAGCTTTTTCCTCAAGTTAAACTCCGAAATAATCTCCATAATATCCTTCGGATGCGATGTTCGTTCTGGAACAATTATTGCAATCCGAATGTTCCTGATTTTTGCATTGTATGCTGCTATAGTGCCAAACGCCCTGTTCCCCTTCACAAAACCGCTGATTTCTGCCTTCTCTTTCGGCCCAAGAAACTTTGATAATTCATCACAATTTACTTTTACGTTCAATGTTCCCGGAAAAGGAGAAAACCCGAGCTTTTCCTTGAATTGGGATTCATATCCCTTCAATGACATGTAATATTTCCCTTCCATTAGCCCAGAAGTGACAGAGCCAGACAGCGAAAGACCGCCCTTCCCAAAAACTTTTTCCAGCAAAAGATACATTGCCTTCAGCTCAAGAATGCCTTTTTCGCTTATTCTTATTCCAATGCCTCTTGTTGTCGGTTTCCTCTGAAGCAGCCCATGTTCCTCTAGCAGCAATAGGTTCCTGCTTATTGTCTGCTGCGAATTGCCGAGCGCCTTCGCAAGTTCTGTAGTGGAAGTGCTTAATTCACGGAATGCCGCACCGCTTTCTGCAAGCTTCAGCAGCAGTTCTGTTTTCTCCATGAATAAGCTAGGCTGCCAACCTACTTAAAAACATTATGCTACCCGAATACGAGTAATTAATTGCTTTTTAGTAGCGTGAGCAAATGTCAAGTGCGGGAAGAATATTTATCGGGGCGGAAGAGGCGATAAAACTGCTGGGAAAAGGAAAAATGCTGATTATTGCAGACGATGAATCGCGCGAGAACGAAGGAGACCTGCTTTTCGCAGGCGAATTTGCCGCTGCTGAAAAAATAAACTTCATGGCAAAATTTGCAAGGGGGATTATCTGTGCCCCGCTTGATTCCGGGACAGCAACGCGCTTAAAGCTCGGCAATATGTGTGATGCGCCAAACGCCAAGCAATCCACCGCATTCACTGTTTCAGTTGATGCAACTGACGGCACAACAACAGGAATCTCGGCATCAGACCGCGCAAAAACAATTTCAGTTCTTTCAAATCCAAATTCAAAGCCAGAAGAATTATGCCGGCCAGGGCACATTTTTCCATTGGTCGCAAAAGATGCAGGGGTATTGCAGCGAGCAGGGCATACCGAAGCTTCAATTGACTTGTGCAGGCTTGCCGGCTTGCAGCCATGCGCAGTAATCTGCGAAATAATGAACGAAGACGGCAGCATGGCACGAATGCCAGCGCTCTTGCAGTTTGCAAAAACCCACGGCTTAAAAATTTTGACAGTGAAAGACCTGATTGAATACCGCAGGAAAAAAGAAAAGCTTGTCGAATGCGTTGCAACAGCAAAACTCCCAAGCAAATTTGGAGAATTCAATTTGCTTGCTTACCAGGACAAGATTGAAAAAGGAACATACGTTGCTTTGGTCAAAGGAAACGTTTCCGGGCAGAAAGACGTGTTAGTGCGCGTGCATTCCGCTTGCTTAACAGGCGATGTTTTCGGTTCTCTGCGATGTGATTGCGGCGAACAGCTTGGCGCGGCAATGAAACTAGTGCAAAAAGAAGGCAAAGGCGTTATTTTATACATCTCTCACCACGAAGGCCGCGGAATCGGCTTGGTAAACAAGATTTTGGCATACAATCTTCAGGAAAAAGGCTTGGATACTGTGGAAGCAAACAAAGCGCTTGGCTTTAATGAAGACTTGCGGGATTATGGTTTTGGCGCCCAAGTGCTGGCAGACCTTGGATTGAACAGCATTCGCCTGATAACCAACAACCCAAAAAAAATCATTGCATTGCAAGGCCACGGCCTTGTTGTTTCCGGCAGAGTGCAATTGCCAATCAAGCCAAATTCCTTTAACAAAAAATATTTGAAAACAAAAAAGAAAAAAATGGGCCACCTGCTCTGATGATTGCATGAATGCATCGCAAATAATTGCAAAGCTCAAAGCAATGCGCAATGAAAAAAACATTAAAGGCATGGCGCGCTTCGGCATCAATACAAACTGCACTATTGGTGTTCCGATTCCTTTCTTGGTTGACATTGCAAGGAGCGAGAAAAAAAACCATTCGCTTGCTTTGGAGCTTTGGGATTCCGGCATTCACGAAGCGAAAATACTTGCTGCTTTGATTGACGACCCTGAAAAAGTTTCTGAAAAGCAAATGGAAAAGTGGGTTAAGGATTTTGATTCGTGGGACGTTTGCGACCAGGTTTGCATGAGGCTTTTTGACAAAAAGCCTTTCTCTTACAGAAAAGCAGTTGAATGGAGCGCGCGAAAAGAAGAATTTGTCAAGCGCGCGGGATTTGCTTTAATCGCAACACTTTCCGTTCACGACAAAAAAGCCACCGACAAGGATTTTGAAAAATTCTTTCCAATAATAAAGCGCGAAGCAACAGACGAGCGCAATTTTGTGCGCAAGGCAGTTAATTGGGCTTTGCGCCAGATTGGCAAGCGAAACAAGCGCCTGAACAAGCGCGCGATTGCTGTTGCAAAACAAATTCTGAAAGAGAACGCGCAAAGCAAAAGCGCGCGCTGGATTGCAAAAGACGCCTTGCGAGAGCTTGAAGAAAAGAGGAAAAAGCTGTTTGCATAATTATTTTTGCATGATTGCAGCGAAGCAAAGCCTTCTCTTGCACCAATAAAAGCTTTTATTCGCCAGAGGCCAAACCAATGGCAAAAACTGAAGGTATTGTTGCGGACTGGCAACAGACCCTCGGCAAACCCGCGCTTTGATTCTTCTTAAATCCGATTGTCCCCGAAACTCTTTGAAAGCAGCACTAACCGTAAGCGCCGTCAATCAGGAGCGTGCTGCCACTGACATAGCTTGCGTCATCCGAAGCAAGGAACAAAATTGCTTTTGCTATTTCTTCTGGTTTTGCAAATCGTTTCAAGCCGATTTTTTTTGTTTCCCGTTCAATCAGTTCTTTTGGCAGCTCTTTGTTCAAGTCTGTGTCAACCCAGCCCGGGGCAACACAGTTAACCCTGCCAAATGGAGCTAGTTTTCTTGAAAAATCCCTGGTTAAAGTTATTATTCCTGCTTTTGTCGCGTTATAATCCATTTCTTCCCCGGCACCAAAGCTATTGAGGGCGTTGTTTGAAGAGACATTCACTATTGCGCCACTGTTTTGCTTTTTCATTATCAGCATCGCATGCTTTGAACACAAAAAAGTCCCAAGCAAGTTGACATCCATTGTGCGTTTCCATTGCGCAATGGTTTTTTCCTCTATCGGCAAATCAAAAACAATCCCGGCATTGTTTACCAGAACGTCGATTTTTCCGAATTTTTTTATTGCTGTTTCAAACATTTTTTTTACTTGCTCTTCTTCCGAAACATCGCATTTTATTGCAATTGCGTCCGAACCAATCTTTTTTATTTCTTGCACGAGCTCGTTCGCTTCTTTTTCCGACTTTGAATAATTAACAATCAATTTCGCGCCTTCTTTTGCAAATAACAATGCGGTTGCTTTTCCAATCCCGCGCGCAGCACCAGTAACCAAAACAACTTTATTTTCAAACTTCATTCAATTACCACTTTTTTTGCAGGAGGGCGGGCTCGAACCGCCGAAGACACTAAGTCACGGGATCTTGAGTCCCGCGGGTTTGACCACTCCCCAACCCCTGCGTTTCTTTTGCATTGGTTTTTCGCCAGCCTTTTCTTAAAAGGCTGCTACCCAACCCCTGCATTGCAAAAAAAGATTGTTTGAATTGGTTAAAAAAGCATTTGGTTGCTTTGCCCAATTACTTCTGCTTGAATTCTAACATTTTTCCTGCTTTGAAAGTCAGGCCTTTTGCCTTGTTGAAAAAGATTGCTCCAGTTTGCCCTTGCAGCAAATGTGGAACGCTTCTGCCTTCAAACTGCAAATCCTTTATTTTGAATTTTTTCTTTGCAACCGCAAGCACCATTCCTTTTTGTATTTTGCCTGATGCAACGCGGCCTTTCAGCATTAAAGTGTCAATTACTGCAAAAATTCCTTCAACCATAAAGCGCGGCTTTTCGTCAGTGAACCATGGCAATTCTTCTTCTTTCTTTTGCTCCAACAGTTCCTGTTTTTTTTCCTCTTGCTTTTGCTGGATTGCTTCGTTTTCTATTATTTTCTTTCTTGCTTCCGGAATGCAGACTTTTGGCTCGCTTTCTTCCGCCAATATTGCTGCTTCTGGCTTTTTTTCTTCAGTTTTCTCCCTGCTTAAAATCTTGTCCAAAAAACCCATTTTTTCGCCTATAATATACTCTGTTGCCTGTGGGATTAAAAAAATTGCTGCAAAAAGCGCGTTCTTGACGCAAACCGGCAATTTTTTGTTTTTTTACATTGCAATTCAAGGCAACGCGGTTTTCAGTGCATTTGAATCAAAAAAACGAAAACCGCACAGCAAAAAGAAGACTTTTTGGCTATTGCTTTAGACAAACAAGCGTTCTTTTCATGCCGGAAGCTTTTTTATAACTGTTCGCCGTTTGAATCCTTAAAGAAAAGCGCTTGGCCCGAATCTTGCCTGGTGCTTCTTGGCACTGGAGGTGTTAAATTGAGAAGATTCTATTTGTTCGCAATAGCAGCAATCTTCATGGTATCTATTTTTGGCGCGCAAGCGTTTGCAGCCAGCAGCCCTTGGATAAAAAAAATTCCTTTGGGCGGGGAAAAATATCTGTTTGTGAGGGGAGTTGACAGGCCCCACAGTTTTCAAAACTTCAAGTCCTGGCCGGGCTATGACAGCTTTGTCCACAGCAATTGCTATCACGTGCACGGCGAATACAAAAAAATCAGCTCCAACACAGGCAGGGAATATTCTTCCTCAAAAGTCTCAATTCCATTGTACTGCAAAGGCCTGACAAAATACATTGGAAAAGCCTTCAAGGGAGCTGCGGGAGAACTCGGATTGAGCACTTGGAAATTCCTCAAAGTCGGCGGAGTCCTGGTGACACTGATAATGGAGATTCCGACGGTTGGCGGCGGGGGAACAACAGTCTGCAACCAGAATGCAACAACAAACTCAACCTCTTGTTATTGGGTGGAATACTAGCTTTTTCACCACTGGCGCGCTGGAAAAAAAAGCGCGCCGTCTTTGTTTTTTTCGTCCAAAACCAGTGCTTTGAGTTTTTTTTACTTCATTAGGATATTCTTTTGTTTTTTACTTGAGTTATGAACGTTTGGCAACAAAACTTTACAAAGTATTTTTCGTTTTTTGTTTCAACCGATTTTATTAATGCTTCAAAATATTCAGAAGTGTTTCTTGAGATGTTTAGGACGGGGTAATTGTTTTCTTGGAGCACTTTGTTGAATAATAGCCTGCAAATCCTTTTGTTCCCATCTTTAAACGGGTGGATTAAATAGATTTTCAAGTGAACTAAAGATGCCAGTTCCAACGGGTGAATGTCTTTGTTTTGTTTATACCATTCAAAGAATTTTTTGAACTCTTTTTTTGCCTGTGCTGGCTCTGGCGGCCGATAACTGATTTCTTCGCTTTGCATGGTTTTTGGATTAAACCTTGCAATTATTCTCTGGTCGCCTCTTATTTGTCCTGGGCTTTTGCTTTCAAAAGAAGACATTATTATCCCATGTAACCGTAAAATGCCATTTTCAGTTATTTCTATTTTTGGAAGAAAATTAAAACCAGTTATCATTGCACTGGAAATAATTACTTTTTTATCAAAAGTGAATTCTCCTTTTTCCTTCTTAAGAATAGTGTAAGCGGTTTCAACATCAGAAAACCCTACATCCACGCCTTCAGTTCTCAAAGTAGTATAAACAAAATTCAACAATTGATTCTTGTTAAATGCATCCTTTTTTTTCTCGCTTAATTTGTTGAACCTATATAAAAAATTATCCCTGATTCTTTCAACTTCAACCAGTTCCTCTTTAGAAAGAAAAGAAAACCTGAAATTACCCAGCCTTTCGTCATACAACCCGCTTAACGCCTTTCTTGCTTTTTCTTCCAACTCCCTTTTCTTTTTTCCCAGCTCTTTAACAAGGGGCTTTTTCTTGCCCAAATAAATAGAAACCCGTTTCCACTTGTCTTTTCCAATCTTGATGTTCTTTTCAAGATAAAAATAAGTCTTTCCCCGTATCTTCCTTTCAATCAAATTAGCCATAATAATTATCTTCACCAAAAGTATTAAAAAAGGTGGTGATAAACTTATAACCACCTTAAAAAAACTAATAGGTGAAGATAATGCGCAGAGGGGGTAAGGTGATATAACCAGTTCAAATATTCAACCTTTATTTCATTCTTCCTGAAAATGTATTAAAAAACTAACAGAACTGTTAAAATTCCCTAAAGGGGACCCAATGTTTAAATATAAAAAACTCATCTTAGTATATGCATTCAAAATTCTCGGCTTTGCTTTTTTTGTTTGCCTTGTTTTTTTCTTTAATTGTGGGTGCCGAGGATATTCAGGTTCCTGCAGGTTGCCAAAAAACAGAGTCCGTAACAGGAATCGAACAGGTTAACTGTGATTTTTCCCAGTCTGAACAAGAGTTCAAAGAGTTTTCTGTCAAGCAACAGTTTGAGCAATGCGACGGCAGGTTTGAAATGGTTAATGGCGCACCCGTTTGCATAAAAGAAGGCACTGCGGGCTTTAATGGAATTGTTTGCCCCGCACAGGCAGAACTGGATGCTGCAAAAGCAAATTGCGAGCAAAAAATAGAAACATATTCAGACCCCAACGGGTGCAGTGCGGTCCGCTGTGTTAATGAAGAGTTTGCGCAAAAATTCGAGCAAAAGGTAGAGGAAAAATTTTCAGGCGTGCAAGCTGACGCTATTTTGTGCGAAAAAACCGGGGGGGAACTTGTTATTGTTGACAATAATCCGCTTTGTGTCGGAAAACCAACACAGGGTCTTTCGATAAAAGAAAATCTTTCACAAATGAATGAGCCTGAAATTAATGCGACAGCAAACAAAATAGAAAAAATAGAAACCTTGCTGGAGTCAGCAAGCCAAAAGCTCGATTCACTGGAGAATGATGCCAATCAGCAGCAAAATTCTGAATTGATTGATGAAACAAAGAAAACAATAGAATCCTTAAAGGAAAAGCTTGACGCTGCAAAAACAACGCTTGATGTTTCAATAGAAATGACTCCGGCACAAAAGGTTGAACTGATTTCCGATTTGCATTCAATAAAAAAAGAATTATCACAAGCAACCTTTGGCATTGCAAAAGGAGAAATAATTACTGATGCTTTTGAGTTAAAGAAAAAGTTTGAATTATACCAGGAATATTATGGCCGGCCATTCACTAAGGAACAGTTTGAGGCCGGAGTTGAACAGGAAAAAAGCGCTCAGGAAAAAATCCGCACCTGCGATTCTTACCAGCAGGGAACTTCTTTTGTTCCTCCAGACCCTGATGGAATGGTTGTAAACCTCGAGCTAAAGCCCGTTAACGGAAAATGTGAAATCACACTGACTACAAAAATGGGTAAAACAGCAAAATATTCCGTTGAAAAAAAAGATTATTCTGTTTTCACTGGCCCGGAAACAATTGTGAACAGCAACAGCTGCCAGGGCGAAGCCTGTGATTTCATAAAGCAACTGGTAACGCAACCGCATGGAACAACCCCGGAACAGGTTTGCACTGAAAAATGCATTGTGAAAGATTGTTCTTTGGGAATGTATGCCTGCATGCAAAAAAATCTTACCCGCTGCGAGGTAGAATGCGGCTTGAAAAAACAAAACGAAGGCCCGTATGATTCAAAGGGACAGTTTGATCCAATGCAAGCATGCGTAATGATGTGCACTGGAGACGAATCAATGCAGTGCAAGCCTGGCGGTACAAACGCAACTTGCAATGCCTGCGAAACAAAATGCATCAAAGCCTATGGGCCCGGGCACGATTATGAAAAATGTGTTACAGAAGAAAAGCTTGAAGCGCAAAAATCCGAATGCTTTGCACAAGACCAGTATGCAGAGCCTGTTGAAGAACAGGTAATGGAAAAAACCTGCATTACCGGGGTAATTTGCAGGGCGTATCCCGAAAAAACAGAAGATTCCGGAACTGGGCCAGACAGCGCAGAACCGGGGCACGGCATTGGAGAAGAATTAGGTCCACTGGTTGCCACTGGGGGAGTTACATTTTATGATGGTTTTATTGAATTCATTGCAAGGCTGGTGAGCGGAAAATGAAAAAAACAATTATTTTCCTAGCAATTGTTTTGTTTTTGCTTGGTTGTGTTTCCAATCCGCTAGGCGACTCAAACAATCAAAACCTAGTTGACCAGAACAATCCGCTACTCGGGAGCGACAAGGACTCGTACGGTTGCATTCCAAGCGCTGGTTATTCTTGGTGCGAGGCAAAACAAAAATGCTTGCGCTCTTGGGAAGAAGCTTGCGTTGCTGGTGCTTCAGGCACTGATAAAAACCAGCCTGCAAACGAACTAAAGAAAGCGCCGGCAACAATGCAGACTGTCTTAAGCGACCTCACAACTGCCCTAAACGAAATGGAAAACCTTAACAAAGAACTGCAAAAATAAGTTTGAACTGATTATCCAAGCGCAGAGGGGGAGATTTGAACTCCCGAGTGCTTTCGCACAAGAGGTTTTTGCCAATTGTTTTTTGCGAAGCAAAAAACCCTTTTTTCCCGGGTTTTTTCTCCGAAAAAAGCCGTTAGCAACCTCTCGCCGTAACCAGGCTGGGCCACCCCTGCTTGTTAAATATTTTTTTTGGGTTGTTTTTTTAAAGCAAGCGCTGTTGTCCTAGTGCCTGAAGAAAAGCTCGTAAATCCAGAGGGCAATGAACAATATTTCCAATATTACCAGTATTACTTCAAACCGTGCGCTGCGCCTGTCCTGTTGCCTGTCGTTGATTTTGCTGTAAACGTCTTCAATAGTGCTGATTTTTTCTTCGACCGAATGCTTCCACTGGGGAACATTGAATTCTTTCAATGCGAGGTTGTATGCTTTCACCAAGTATATTTCTCCGAATAGCTTCATTGCGTTTTCAGTTTTGTCGATGAGCTCGTTAACGCTAAGCTTGAGTGCGGAAGTTTTTCTCAATATTTTGTGGTAGTCTTTTTCCCGGATTTTTTCCAGCTCATCGTATATTGTTTCAAGTTCTTTGTCAAGCAGAGAGTCAAAATACCGCAACTCCAATAGCTGAATGCGCGCTAGTTCTATTACGTCAAGAATGTCTTTTGGCTCGTGCTTGTCGATGATGAATGCCGCGTTGAAGTCTATTATTGCAAGGTCGTTGGAGTAATAGCTTTGGCAGTTTTCAAGGTTTGCGTTTGCCTGTTGTTCGCTCAGGCTTGCTGTTTCAAGCGACAGCAGTTCTGCAATGTCTTTTTTGTTTTCTTCAAGGAATTTTTTTGATTCAAACGCGCTTTCAACAATCGAATAAAAAATAACGTATTTTTCAACAAACTGTGCTGGATTGCGCTGGGTAGCAAGCGCTGACGATATTTTTTTTAACAGTTCTTCAAGCAAAGCGCTTGCTTTTTTTTCCAGCAAATCTTTTGAAAAAATCTCGGAACTAATTGCATTTAACGCGTTCAGGCTTGCTTGTGTTTCCGTGCGCGCGCGGATTGAAACAACGCCAAAATCAAATATTTTTGCGCGAAACTCAAAATCAAATTGTTTGCCCTGTGCTTCAATCTTTCTCGCACCAAGGCTTATTGACAAGGGCGGAACAGCATATTTGATGTATTCGGGCGTCGAGCGCCTGTAGGGAAATTCCTCTTCGGAAATTTTTTTTGTCTTGAACAAAGACTCTATTTTTGAGAGGTTGATTTCTTCAGAAACATCAAACAAAAAGTAATGGTTTATCGCGTATTTTTCCGGCAAAAAAACACCTTTTCTTCCAGGCAATAAACCTTGCAGCAAACTTATATTTAAAGCATTAAAGTTTTTATTAAATACAAGTTTGAATAATGTAATAGTTCATTGGTGATTATTTTTGCGTGTTTCTGAAAAAAAAGCGTTCCATGTGATTATTGCTGTTTGCGCAGTAATTGTTTTGGTTACTGTTATTGCTATTTTGATTCAACCGCCTCCTGCAAATCCATTGCCGCTAACAGACGAAAATTCATCGCCAGTGCAGCCGACAGACGGAAACCAAGAAATTCCCGGGCTTTCGCAGTTAGCGCTGGACATGGTACAATTTGCAAAAGCAGTTGCTGACTTAAACCCTGAAGAATGCGCGAGCATAGTTGATTCCGGAACAAAAGACTCTTGCTTGATGCGGATTATTTCTGATTCAACGGATTCAATCGTTTGCCAAAGCATGCCCGACAGCTTGACAAAAGAAACCTGTTATTTGCGCATTGCTGATGCAACAAAAAACCCGCAAAACTGCGAAGGCATTCCAGAACAACAAACAAAAGACAATTGTTATTCAAAAATTGCCTTGCTGACAAGCAATTCTGAATTGTGCAAAAAGATTTCAGACACAAAACAAAAAGAAGACTGCTTAAGCTACCTGCAAACTTAAACAATTTATTTGAAAAACAGTTTTTCTTTTAGCCACATCTAACTGAACTTACTGTTGCATAACCATTAGTTGGTACTGTGGCTGCATCTGAAATAAAGCGGAACCTTGTTCTTTGTTGGCTGCCTGGCATATTATATGTTGTTGAAGCACTGCCGCTATTTGAAGTTGCCTGGCTGCCGTCTGCTCTGTCAATATAAAAGAAATCGTGCCCTGATTCAGTGTTAATGCTGTAACTTACTGTTTTTACTTCTTTGCCCATTGGGCAACTGAAATATCCCGAAGTAATTGACTGCGAGTTAAAGTATGGTTGCCTTGTTTTCCAACAAACAGAATTTTCTCCGTTTCCATTGCCCAATGTAATATCGCGGCTGCAGCGGCCCGACCATTGGTCTTCCGCATCAACATAGCCGTCATAATCATTGTCCATGATATCACAACAGCTTCCGAAAGTGTTTTGGTCTTCATTTGATGGCGTGTTGCAAGTAATGCTGCTTATCTTGAAGTAATTGCCTGAATAACTGTCGCTGCCATCAGTAGTGTATCCAAAGCGAAGGCCGGTTTGCGCCGTGAAACCAGTTGCAGTCCTAAAACTTGTGCAGCCTCCAACATCACTGGAACCATTATCCTGGCTAATGGTGCCGTATGGTTTGCAAGAGCTAATGAAACTCATTGTGCCACTTGTTGGGTAAAGGAAAAACAAGCTATCTGTTCCAGTGCAAGGCGAGCAGCCTGGCCTGCGGTCTGTTTGAATTTCATAACTCACGCTGGAAATCAGATTGCCTGATGAACAAGAAAATAATCCGCTGCTGTCATTGCGCCATACGTTGTACGGGTTTTTGCTTTGCCAGCAGGGGGAAACAGTTCCAGAAATATTCGTCTGGCTTTGGCTGCTGCAATTAGAGGTTACAGTATTGTCTTCCGCATCAACATAGGCATCCCAGTCATTGTCACTGTTGTCGCAACACATTTCTGATGGCGGCATTCCACACATGATTGAATTAATATTAGCAATCTGTCCAGTAAAACCAGGACAATCTTTTGCACTGAAAGATATTTTGCTTGAATGAATTTCTGACCCAGATAAACTATGCGACCCTGAACTTGTTAACAATGGTATTTCTGTCCCATACTCATCAAATGCTTTGAAATAACCTCCCCCTGTGCTTAGGCAAGATTGTGCGCCCGCGGAAACAGTATAACTCGCACTGGAAACTTTGTAGCCTGCCGTTGTACAACTGAATTGCCCTGAAGAATATATTGTTGAATCATTGTTTGAATAAGCTGCCCAGCAAACAGGGTCCATGCTTAGGTCTCTGCTGGCATTGCAGCCCATGTCTGCTCCGTCGAAAGAATTATCGCTATCATCATCAGTGCTGTTGCAGCAACTGCCAATAGTCATTTTGTCTTCTGTTCCACCCGGTCCGCAAGTGATATTATTTACTTTTCCAATTAGTCCCTGATATGTTGGTCCAGTGCAATCATTAGCCCAAAAAATTATTTTATTTCCATTTACTTGGGCTGCCGTTAGTGTTTGGTTAGTGCCACTCATCAATGGTATTTCTGCCCAAGCTGAATTATACGCTTTGAAGTTTGGTGCTCCGCAAGTGTGCAGCCAATCATAATTTGCACTGGTTATTTTTTGGCCAGTTGGACAAGTATAAACAGGAGAATAATGAATCTGGCCAGAATTGTTATTCTGGTAATAATTCCAACAAGTGGTAGTGGTTGTGTTGCCAGCAATTGGGTTTGGGTCAATATAACAACCACCGTCTTGCCCGTCAAAGAATGTATCGCTATCGTCGTCAAGGCCGGTGGCGCCAATGCTGTTGCAACAACTGCCTGGGGCTGTTAAATTTTCAGTACCGCCGCCAGTGCAGTTTGTTGTGTCAAAAGTCAAGCAGTTAGGACTGCAAATAAGTGGTGTGCCGCCACTAAAACCCAACATTGTGCAAATTTTTTCGTCTAAGTTTAGTCCATCGCAAACTTCTGCCCCTTCTATTGTTCCATTGCCGCAATTATAGCATTGGCTCGCGTCAAAAGTGCAATTTGTTGGGCTGCATGAGCCTGAGCCTTGAGGCAATAAGCCCCCTGTTTGTGCAGTACAATTGCTGGCTGGCAATCCAGGTTCACCGCATTGCTCTCCTGGGTCAATATCTCCATCGCCACAAGTTGGCGGAAGGCTGCCGCCAGAGCCGCCTGGTTTGCATTGGGTAAAGCTTTGTGCTTCTGTTGTAGTGCAGTCCGGGGCACCGGTTGCTCCAGAGAATAATGGAATTCCATTTGCGCTAAAGCCGGAACAAGCAGGGTTTTGTTTGCATGTGCTGCAGCCAATTATTGAAGCGCATTCTGCCCCGCTAGAAATTGAACCGCCGGCATTATTTCCAATGCTGGTTATTGTGGCAATTACTGTTATTGCAATTAGGATTGCACCGCCAATCAGCAATAATGTTTCCAGCGCGCCCTGGCCTTTCAGAAAATTTTTCTTTTGCATTAATATTCCTATAGTTTAAGCAATTTTCTTATATTTAAATATTATTATACTATTGCTGTCGGAAAGCAAAAAAAAGCCAAGTGGCGGCAAAAATTAGGAATGTTTCCCGTCCTAACCCAAAAAATATAAAAACAATGGTAGAAAAACCTGTGCAGACTATCGAAATGGCTCAGAATGGAGAACATATGGTCAAAAAGATAAAAATAGTTCAGAACATGTCGTTGTGGGTTTCCACACGCCCAAAAATCAAAACACTGCTAACAATAGTCATAACTATTATTGGTTTTAGTTTATTTGAGTTGCATTTTGGGTTGATAAATATTGAGAAAATAAACATTATACTTTCTCAAACTAACACTCAAATACAAGATACAAACGCTATGCGGCCTTGGATCACAACCCACAATATTCAAAGTATTTTTGAATACCAGTCTGATAAAAATCAAGTTTTAATGTTTATCACTAATGCAGGTAACAAACCCGCGACATTTTATGTTGAAAAAAGTATTACAACATATGACGGAAATCGGGAGTATGTTTTAACTTCTGCTAACAAACAAGATATTTACCCGAACGAGTTTTTATCTTTACTTGTTGGAGAAGACATAAGCTCCCAGCCACTTTCTATCTCAGAGAAAATTTACATACGATACCAATCAAAAGATGGAAATCTGGACTTTCCATATTACTATGCCGAAAAAATTATTTGTGCCGACGCAACAAACTTGAATAACTGTACAATGATCCCTATCTAGGCCATCAGCTAACTCCTCTTTTTTCGAATATAAAAAGAGGAGGAACTCACAAAAGTAGAAATGCGCCCGAGGGAGGCTTACTTCTCGAAATCAATAGCCCAAACAATTGGTTTGGTTGAAATTTTTATACAGAGAAACTATAGTATAAAGTACTTAATTAATTTTTCTTTTTAAATGTCATTAACTGCTAAACCGCGGGATTGTTTCGGAAAAGCCGGGTTATTCTCTATTTTTTTAAATTGCTTTAAAAAGATTTCTGAAGCAATTTAAGTATTCTACATTACTTTTGGGGGCTAATTGTTTTATGGCAGCAGCTGATTCAAAGAAAGAACCTGAAAAAGAGCCAGAAAAGGTAATTGTTAAAGAAAAGAAAGGGAAGAAGGTTGTTTTGAAAGAAAAAAAGCCGAAACAGTTTTTTCTTCATGCCTTGGCTATTGCTGTTTCTATTATAATAGTGATATTAATAGTTTTTTTGTCTGCCACTGCCGAAAAACAGAAAGTGTTTTTTTTGGATTTGGGCACTGCAAATGATACTAGTGGAAAGTTTTTTCTTGAACCAAAAATGGTTCCCGATATGGTTTCTACTAATTATACTGTTGGTGAAGCGACTTTTCGCGAGCTTGTTTCAACAAAACAGGCTTATTTTCGCATTGTTTCTCCAGCGGATGCTAACAATAGCTTGATCGTGAAACTGCGTTTTAAGTCTGATTCAGAACTAAAAGTCGGAACAACAGACAAAAACAAAACGAATGCCAAATCTGCGTATTTGCCAAAAATGCACAATTTTGTTTTAGCCCAAGAAGTGGGCGATGTTGGTGTTTATGCTGCAAAAAACAAAAAATTTGAGTATTCTACAAAACTAGTTGATTGGCTTGAAAAAAACGCTTGGCAAGGAGCAAAAATATCTTCAATAGACTATTCTTTGCCAAAAAACCTTTCTTTTGCCAAAATAGATGAATGCAAAGGAAACATTGACTTAAACGGAACATTTTATTCGCCGCTAACAGTTTACACTTACGCAAAAAAAGACTTGAACATTAATATTGTTTCACAAGAACTAAACAAAAGAATTGGAAAAGATGATTTAAACGTTTCAATCTTTGACTTGTTCGACAACCAGATTGGAGAACAAATAATTCCAGACGACGGAATAGACAATAACTCTGGAACAAAAACTGATCCAGTTTCAACAAATATTGCAATTGCAGGACTAAAAGAAGCACCATACAAAATAGCCATTACAGCAGCATCTACAGACATTCAAATAACAAAACTAAAAATAAACTCTTGCAAAATGGTTTTAGACAAAAACTTTTTTGTTGTCAGCCCAACAACGTTTTATTTCAATAATGCAAAACAGGGCAAAATTTCTTTCAGTACGACAAGCAAAAGTGCGTTCCAAAAGGTTTCTGTCAAAGGAGACAAATCTTTCGAACAAAACGTGAATGAAACTGGAAAAGTCTTTGAGAAAACAATTGATGCCAGCAAAGACTATTACTCCTTAATAATCCCAAACGGAAACATCAAAATAGCCTCAAACAATCTTTTTGCACCAACAAAAGAGGCTCTCTTTGAACCATTTAGCTATGCAATCGTGCCGTTTGACCAAAACCCAGACTTTGTAATAACCACGGGAAAAACTTCGATTAGTTCGTCTGGTGGCTGGGTTGAATCAGAATTAATAATTGACAAAAAAGACATCATAAAAACCGGCAATGACATTATTCTTGCGGTTTCAAAGACTGACAGTAGTAAAAAAGTCCAACTGGATTCTATAACAGTTACTGTTAATTGATTTTCATAGTTTTTGTTTAATTTTATTATTTTGGTGATTTTTTGGGTTCTAATCAAAGTATTTCAGTTATTGTTCCAGTGAAAGACGAAGAAGACAATGTTGCTCCTGTTTACCAGGAAGTTTCTTCAGTTCTAAAAAAGCTTGGCTTAGATTTTGAAATTATTTTTGTTAACGATGGTTCTACTGATTCTTCTTTGCAAAAAGCTCTTGCTTTGCGTGAAAAAGATTCCAGAGTAAAAGTAATTGATTTTTACAAGAACTTTGGTCAGTCAGCAGCAATGATGGCTGGATTTGAACTGGCTTCAAAAGACCTAGTTTGTTATATTGATTGTGACCAGCAAATAGACTTTTCTGAATTACCATTGTTTTTGGAAGAAATTAGCAAAGGCGCTGATTCTGCTGTCGGCTGGCGCCACAAAAGAAAAGACTCTTTTTTCAAAACATTTTACTCAAGAATTGCCAGAACCCTAAGACAATACTTTCTAGGAACACAATTACACGATTATGGTTGTCCATTCAAAGTATTCAGAAAAGAATGCCTAGAAGGATTAGAATTATACGGTGAAATGCACAGATACATTCCTCCATTATTGCGTTGGCGCGGCTTTAAAGTAGTTGAAGTAAAAATATCCCACAAGCCACGCGAGCGCGGTTTAACAAAATATAATTGGACGCGCGTGCCAAAAGGTTTTTTGGATATGATTGTTGTTTGGTTCTGGCAAAAATACTCAGCAAGACCATTACACATTTTTGGCGGATTTGGATTAGCCGCTATCATATTTGGTTTAGTTCTTGGAGTAACCTTAATTGTCCTTAGGTTAGAAGGAAGAATCAGCCTAGTAAACTCTTCCTTCCCGCTATTCACAGCATTTTTGCTCATAACCGGAATAACTTTTTTCTGCTTTGGCCTAATAAGCGACATGCTAATGAAAATATATTATTCAACAGAGCACAAGAAACCATACACAATAAAAAAAATGTGGAAATAAAAGTGATTTTTTGAGTAAAATTCTTGTTACCGGGTCTGCCGGCTTTATTGGTTTTCATGTTTCAAAAAAACTCTTGGAATTAGGCAACAAAGTAATAGGAATAGACAATTATTGTGACTATTATGATGTTAAATTAAAGAAAGATAGATCCAACATATTGAAACAAAATCCTAATTTTAAAGAATATATTATTGATATTTCTGGAAAAAAAGAGTTGGATAAAGTTTTTTTAAAAGAAAAATTTGATTTAGTAATAAATCTTGCTGCCCAAGCGGGAGTAAGATATTCTCTGATAAATCCGTTTGTGTACGAGAAAATAAACAACCTTGGTTTTTTGAATATTTTAGAGTGCTGCAAAGAATTCGGAGTAAAAAAAATTGTTTATGCATCCTCTTCAAGTGTCTATGGGGGAAACAAAACTTTTCCTTTTAGTGAAGACCAAAGAACAGACAACCCGATTTCATTGTATGCCGCCACGAAAAAATATAACGAATTAATTGCTTCTTGTTATTCTCAATTATACGGACTAAACTGTATTGGTTTAAGATTTTTTACTGTTTATGGCCCTTGGGGTAGGCCAGACATGGCTATTTTTATTTTTTGTAACAAAATTCTTTCAGGAGAAGAAATAGAATTATTCAATAATGGAGAAATGGAACGGGATTTTACTTTCATTGATGATATTGTAGACGGAGTAATTTTAGCAACCCAAAGCAACGAAAAAAACAACATATTTAACCTAGGCAGAGGAGAAACCGTCCAACTAAAAGAACTAGTCAGGGTTATTGAAAAAGAACTTGGGTTAAAAGCAAAAATAAAACTATCTCCAATTCAAAAAGGAGATGTTGAAAAAACATTTTCTGACATAACAAAATCCAAAACAATTCTTGGCTACAACCCAAAAACAAGCATTCCCCAAGGGATAAAAAAATTTGTTGAATGGTACAAAAAATACTACAAGGAAAAAAAGTGAAAACAAGATGAAACAAAAAAAACCTGGCAAAAAACTAAGGATATTAATGCTAAACTACGAATTCCCCCCGCTCGGAGGAGGGGCATCGCCTGTTTCATATGCGATAGCAAAAGGCTATGTTAAGTTAGGCCATAGCGTTGATGTTGTGACAATGTCTTACAAAGGATTGCCTAAATTTGAAGTCGTTGACGGAATAAATGTTTACAGGGTTCCCTGCTTGAGGTCAAAAAAGGAACTGTGTTACCCTTGGGAAATGCTGTCTTATGTTATTTCAGCCAAGCATTTCCTAAAAAAACACATGAAAACCCACTCTTACGACATAAACCACACAAACTTCATCATACCAACAGGGATAGTCTCTTTATGGTTAAAGAAAAAGCATGGATTGCCTTATATTATTACTAGCCATGGAAGCGACATCCCCCAATACAATCCAGACAAATTTGTATTGTTACACAAGTTTACGGCACCACTCCTTAAGAAAATTTTGAATAACTCTAAAGGGGCTTTTGCAGGGTCAATGTATCTGGCGAAGCTCGGAAACAAAATTGGATCCAATATTAAATATAAAGTTATTAGGGAAGGGTTCGATTCAAGTAGCTTAAAACCAAAAAAGAAAAAGAAAATAATTTTGTCAACGGGTCGGTTACTACCCCGAAAAGGGTTTCAGTACTTAATCAAAGCGGTTAGTGATGAGGCATTAGGATACGAAGTGCATATTGCTGGCGATGGACCAATGCGACAAGAACTTGAAGAATTAGCCAAAAATTCAAAAACAAAAATTATTTTTCATGGGTGGATGAACAACGATTCAAAAGAATACAAAGAATTATTGGAAACTGCGTCTATTTTTGTTTTAGCCTCAGAGAGAGAAAACTCTTCAGTTGCTTTGCTTGAAGCAATGTCGGCAGGTTGTGCAGTGATAACCTCAAATATTTCTGGCTGCCCAGAAACAGTGGGCAACACAGGACTTATTATCCCGCCAAAAGATATTAATGAATTAAAAAAAGCGATTGAAGAACTGGCAACAGAAAAACAATTGACAAAAGAACTCGGGAAAAAAGCGAGAAAAAGAATCTTGACAAAATACGATTGGAAAGAACAGATAAAAAAATATGTACGCGCTATCAGTCACTAATTGATTATCATGAACCCACCAACTATCATAAAATTAGCAGTGTCGCTACTAATACTTATTTTAGTAATTTTAAGCGTAGACCTAAATCAGGTTTATGGTCTTATTATCAGAGCGAATATCCCGCTTTTAATTCTGGCAGCAGCACTTGTGTTTGTGGGCGCTTTTATTAGTTCATACAAACTAGGATTATTGCTTAATATCCAGAACATAAAGCCCCCTCTAAAAAAAATTTTTGTTGCATACTTGATTGGAATGTTTTTCAACAGCTTTTTTCCTTCTACTATCGGAGGTGACGTAATAAAAGCAAGGATTTTACAGGCTAAAAAACACCCTTTTAGCAAGGTTTTTCCTGCTATTATTGTTGAACGGTATTTGGGATTATTATCCTTGGCGCCCATATTGTGTTTTGGACTTATCTGGGCATTTGGCAAAAATTATGGTAACACATACTTCTTGTCTCTCTTTGTTATTGTTGCACTTTTAATTAGTTTTTTTATTTTGCTTGGCCTAAAAAATAAAAGTTGGTCGGCAAAAATAATAAATTGTTTCCCTAATTGTGCAAAGAAACACGCAGAAAATTATTTTGGGGCATTAATCAAATATGCGCACATGCAAAAATTAGTTTTTCCTTTTGGCATATCGATAATTTTCCAGTTTATTTGTGTTATATTTACATACTTGGTTGCTCTTTCTTTAGGAGTTGATTTAAATATTTTTTATTTATTCCTCGCAATTCCCATAATTGCACTTATTAGCATGATTCCAATCTCAATAAACGGAATTGGAGTGCGGGAATCGGCGTATGCAATATTTCTTTCTCAAATAGGAATTTCGACTACGACCGCTGTTGTGATATCTGTAGTTGGTTTTGCAATTACTACCCTAGTTAGTTTAACTGGGGGGGTTTTGTATTTTGCAATAACCCTGGGTGTTAATCGTGATAGATAGAATCAAAGTACCTCAAGAAAGTCTTAATCTCATATTGAAGTCAGTACTGTCAGATTATTCTGGGGTTAACACCGCCCCCGCATTTGGCGCCTCAAATCAATTTGACTCAAAACGATTTAAGAACAGATTAAACACTCTTAGAAAAGACCTTGGTCGGGATTATCTGTGTGGAAAGAAGATCCTTGAAATTGGGTCTGGGGGCGGAATGCTTCTTGCAATTCTAAGAAAGGAGGGAATTGAAGCATACGGGGTTGAACCAGATAAATATTCCATTCGGGCGTCCAAAAAATTGTTTGAAAAAAACAAAATATCTCGCAACATTGTAAGGTTTGGCTATGGAGAGGCACTTCCATATAAGGAAAATTCTTTTGACATTGTTGTTTCTTTTCAAGTTCTTGAACACACTAAAGATCCATGTGCTGTACTTGCCGAAGCAAGAAGAGTTCTTAAGCCGGGGGGGATAATTTACTTTGTAGTTCCTAACTATAACTCTTTTTGGGAAGGTCACTATAATTTAATTTGGATGCCCTTTTTTGGGAAGCGACTTGCAAAGATTTATGTCAGGTTTTTTGGGAGAAATCCTAATTTTATTGATAGATTGTATTTCATTACCCCGAACAAATTAAGAGTATGGTCAAAAAAACTTGGATTAAAAATAATCTCTCTCGGGACGTTTACTTTTTCGCAAAATGTTCAATTCGCCCCAATAAAAAGGTATTGGGCAAATAGCCCATTTTTAATGAATGCAATTATTTTTTTCAGACGCACTGGTTTAGCAAAAATAATTTCAGAAATATTTAAAAAATTTGATTTCTATTATCCCATATATTACATCGCAAAAAAATAGTCTGATTTTTGGTTATTGGGATGCTCTGATTTTGTAAAGAGTAATTTTAGACTTTTTTCCATATGTATTTTTCGAATAAACCGTTAATTTTTCATATTTAGTTTCAACAAATCTTTTAAAATCAGGATTGCTAAAATAGTATTTCTCCAAATAGCTATCGGCAACAATAAATTTTGGAGGATTATTTGTTGCATTATCCAAAAAATTAAGAACATCGTCGTGACTGTAGAATAAATGTGAATAGTCCAAAAACTGGTCTCGGTCTGACAAGAACGCATATATTGGATTGCCACCAAAAATTGACTCAGTATCGAGAGAATTTTGTTTTATATAAAGGGATACTTCTTTTGCATCAGTTATATTTATGTACCCCATGTACTCTTTCATAAAGATATAGGAATTGACATTTGATAAGATTAAGGCGCATATAAATATTATTGCAAAAAGAGTGAGTACTTTTTTACTATTATTAAAAATGGTTATTATTGTCAGTGAAATTATTATTGCGGAGAACGGAGCGAACTCCATTAAATATTGCGGCCAAAAACCTTCCTTAAAAGTGTTGTAAAAATAAAAACCCGTGAGCAAAATTATTGCTAGAAGTGGAATTAATTGCGAGTGAACAAGTTTCTTTTTTAGTATTCTGCTTGAAAAAATTAAAACGGTCCCAATGCAAGTTAATGTTAAGTAAACTATTGAGAAATACGTTGGGATGTTACTAATCTCTTCAGCGCTGTCATGGATTATATCTAGTGATTTGTCTAGGGTCATACTCAAAAGGTTTCTTTCCCCATAAGTAAAAAATAATTGGGTCAGGATAACAAAAAGCAGTATTGTTATAAAAAAAGCAAAAATGATTCCAAAAAGTCCATTATTTTTCTTTTTGCTTTGATTTGAGGCGTTCCTTAAGAAGAAAATGAAAAAATAGATTGGTAAAAAGATTAGTGTTGACGGTCTGCAAAATAAGCTTAATAAAAATAATAAACAGGAGAAGATAATAAAAATTCTCTTTTTTTCCAAAACAAACTTGTCAAAAAGTATTATTGATCCAATCAATAGTGGCAGTTGGAAGGTTTGTGTTTTTGTGTAAAGTAAGTTTATTATTATTGGGGCAAAGCCAAAAATCAAAGTAGTTAGCAATGCCATCTTTTTGGTAAAAAATCTTTTCACTAAAATATACAAAAGTGCCACAGTTAACAAAGTAAGAGCGATATTTATGAAATAAATTAGGTCAAGGTTGTTCCCAAAAATTTTTATTATTCCTGCTAAGAAGTAAATTATCAATGGTGATCTTGCGTCAAAATCTACAAACGGGACCTTGTCTTTTGTTAAAGCATAGGAATCATACAATAACCTTCCCTCATCGGTATCAATGAAGCCAATCGCAAAAAAATTTAGCAAGTACGCAATTAATAAAATTCCCAATAGTATTATTATGCCATAACTCCCACTTAACCTATTTTTAATTTTTGCATTTACTTTTGCTCTTTTTTGTTCTTCTTTTTCTTCATTTATTTGTTCAATTTCCATTTTGTCTAAAACTTGTTTGTTTTGGTAGGATGTTAACACGCCAAAAACAACGGTTGTTAAAAACAGGGGGAATTGGATTGATTGAAATAAAGGAGCCAATTCAAACAGAAAATCAGATTTTAAAGAGGATATGGCGATTAATAGCAACAATAATAGGAAAAGATATTTTGTTATAACATTTATCTTTGATGTGTTTCTTTCTTTTTCAGGAATTTTCATTATCTTTATTAATAAAAGAAAAAATAAAGAAAACAAAAATAAATAATATAAAACAAAAGAGTCAACTGAATACCATTCAAAATAATTTAATATAATGAAAAACAAAAAAGATAATCCCGATATAATTGTGAGATCAAAAAGAATGACTTCGCTTCGCAGAAGCAATCGAATAATTTTTTCTTTTAAAAGGTCAAACTTTTTGTTAAAATCCAAGAAAACCACGGCCAATAAATTATAACTAATATTTCTTCTTATAAATTATTAATGGGCTGCTTTATTTTCGGGGGGGTCAAGGGATTGTTTAAAAACAAGCCTGGGGTGCCATAGCGGCGTTAATTGCAATAATATATTTCTAATGAAGTATCTGAGTATTTTTTATCGCACCCGCTTTCAAATGCCAGTGCCTCGTTAATGTTTATTATTTTGGATGCCGAAAAGTAATCTTTAACAAAATAATATGGTCTTTGTGGCGGAGTAGAAATATATGGTGCTCCGGAATAGACTTCTTTTTCAGAGGTTTTTTTTGTACGACCGTCCATTGAGTAAGGTATGACAAAGTCTGGTTTTTTTATGTACCATTCTAAACTGGCTGGGAATAGTGAAACAATTTTTGAGTTCAACATTTCTTGTTTTAGTTCGAGTTGAATGTTTTTTAGGTCAATTATTGGTGCTGAATAATCATTAAATGCGCCAGAGATTGGGTTGATTACCGTTACATAATTTAGTGGAAAGAATAAGTTTGATGGAACCAGCAAAATCAACAGCGCGACAAAAATAAACATTTTGCCAAATTTTTGGATAAGAAAACAGAGGAATAAAGAAAAGAAAAAAACAATGGCAAAGGTTACTGGGTAAACATAGCGGAAAGCAAACAATTCAACAAAAACAACTAAAGCAAGCAAAACAATTGAAGGAACAACCAAAAACAAGGTTTTTTCTTTTTCTTTTAAAAAAGCCCAAATTAATCCAAAGGCACCGAGAACCAGAACAAAATTCATGTTCGGAAAGAAGTCTAAGTAATTTGAAGCATAGTTCGTTACTAGTTCGGCAGAACCAGTACTAACATTAAAAACACTGCCCAAATAATACAAAGAAACCAGAACAACAATGATTCCGGAAAGAATGTTTGTTTTTTTTGTTAGTTTTTCTTTGTCTAACTTATACTTTGTTAGAAACAAATTGGCAAATGCAATTGGGGCTAAGATTATTCCCGCTATTTGCGTGTCTATTGCAATTAAAAAAGAAAGAACTGCAAAATAAGAATAATTGTTTTTTTCTTTTGATTTGTAAACAAAATAAATTGTTGAAAAAAAGGCTAGTTGAAATAATTGGTAAAACCTTGCTTGCCTGGAAAAAAATATTTCCAGAAAGAAAATAGAAAAAATTATTGCTGGCAATAAAGCCAAATAGTCTCTTTGCGGGTCTTTTTTGAAGAATTCTCTAGCAAACAAAAAAGCCAGGATCATAGTGAATAAGCCAAATAGGACTGACGGAAATCTGGCTCCAAAATCGTTTATTCCAAAAACCAGCATTGAAAATGCTTGAGAATAATGAAAAACTATTGCTCTCCCATAAAAAGTGCCGGAATCAAATATTGGCAAGCCTTTTTCTAATATGTTTTTGGATACAATAGAAGAAATAGATTCGTCAATCCAAAACGGGGCGTCTGCTACTGCAAACAAACGCAAATAAGCAGCAAAGAGTAATATCAAAAAAAGCAAAGCAAAAGGAATCCTATTTGAACTAAAACGCATGAAAAAAGAGTATATAAAAAGCCATAAAAGGGAAACTAAAAATAGCCAATTTTTGCCCAAAAAACCAAGCCTGCGGCTTCTACATTAATTTGGTTTTTTCGGGTTAAGCCTGTTTTTAAGAAACTGGGGTTTAAGCACTCTTTTTAAAGTTTATGACTCAAAAATAAGTAATTAATGTATTAATGGACCTGGGTTAATGCCTAAGAGTAATCTTAAGAATAGATTCTTACCGTTGGCTGTAAGTTTACTAGTTATTGTTATCCTAATTTTGGGTGGGCCAGCTTATGCTTTTACTTCAAGCATTGTAGTTGACCAAGCAAACCCAAAGCCTGGAGAAAAAGTCACTTTTACTGTTGATATGACAAAGGCTACTGTTGAAGTCATAAACACTACGGAGTTGAAAGTAAAGGATCCGAATGGGAACACACAAAATGCAACCAAAATAAACTGTAGCCCTGATTATGCCGGTAATTCTAATGCTTATGGATACGGTTACACTTATGGTTACGGCTATGCCAACCCGGGCCAAGGGCATGGGTATGGTTATGGTTACAATAATAGCAACGCAAATGCAATCAACTGTACTTTTGAGTTCACTCCAACGATTGCTGGCAGTTATTCCGCGCAGGTTTACGTAAACAGCAAGGCGATTGGTCCAGAATCACAGGGCATTATTACTGCAAAAGAAGGGAGCGTCAGCAATCCAGTGCAAGGAACAACATATGCGCCAACTGATGACACCAAGTTGAAATTTACTGCGTTGCCTGCAGGCAACTATAATGTTAACATCACAGAAAGCAGTACAACGCCATCAGGCACAAACACGACTGGTTTCAGCATTGCGGGAGAATTCTTTGAAATAACCTCAAACTTGGCAAATGGCACATTCAGTGTTGAACTGACTTTTGCATATCCTGATGCAGACAACGACGGAATAGTTGACGGAACAAGCATAAACGAAAACAATTTGAATGTTTATTACTGGAACGGAAGTACATGGGCTATTGTATCAAACCCAATAAGGGACACAGCCACAAACACAATTACTGTAACAGTTGACCATTTCACTTGGTTTGCATTAATGCAGGCAAATGCTGCAACAACGCCAACTGGTGGAACCGGTGGAACAACCACAACAACAACCCAAAACAGCACTAGTAGTGGTAGTTCTACAACAACTTGCACTCCAAACTGGAATTGCAGCGCTTGGACAGACTGCACAACAAACAATACTCAAACAAGAAGCTGTATTGACTTGCAAAATTGTGGAATGACTGCAGGAAAACCAACAGAAACACAATCATGCAATTATGTTATGCCAGTAAGACCAGTAGAGCCAATTGTTCCGGAAACAGGGCAACCAGCAATAGTCACTGAAACCACTCAACCTAGTGGTCCGGTAACAGGATTCTTTGGTTTAGCCGCTGGCGCAGGCAATGCAGTAGCAGGAATTGTTGCAATAGCACTAATTGTATTGGGTGCAGTTTCATTTAACTACTTTAGAAAAAAACAACTAAAAAAATAAAATAATTCACGCTGCTTTTTGTGAAGGCGCGAGTCTTTTTCACTGGTTCCGTCTTCCTTGCTTTTTTGCTTTACAATCGCCAAAACATGGTTTTTTGTAAAATATTCTTTTGCAACCAAACCAAAATCTTTCTTTAACCAGTCGCCTGTTTTTCGCAAAACACTCATTTGGCGCTCAAGCCGCGGAATGCTAATGCCCTTGGCAAGATTGTGCTCGTAGAATTTGAAAACTAGTTCCTTGTTTTTTTCAGACAAGGAAGAATCTTTTAGTCTCTTGAGTTCGTGCTCAAGATTTATCGCATAATTGTGAATATATTCTCTCATTTTTTCAACACCTTCTTTTGCTCAACCGAAACCAATTCAAAGTTTCGTGTAAAGGCTGTTGAAATAGAGGAGAGCGCCCGAGGGAGGACTTGAACCTCCGACCATCCGATTACCGCTGGCCTTCCAAGGAAGTATCCTGTGTTAAAACAAGGTTTTAACAGTCGGATGCTCTACCTGTTGCTCCAGAAATGAATTTTTTCAAAAACCACTTTCTGTCTGAGCTACCCGGGCTAATCAACCGAAAAACAATTTTTTTTTCTTGAACAAAAAGTTCAACCGCGTTTCCGCGGCGGTTAAAAGAATGAAAGCTGCAAACAAATAAAAAGCATACTGGAAGACTCTTTTGTTATGGCCAAGCCAAAGGTTTTCAAGCCGGCATTTTGGCGCAGTGCTGCAAGGTTTGGAAAAGGCGCTTTATTGCATGCCGCGCTCTCCCGCTCTGGAATTGCAAAAGGAAACCCAAAGCACGTTCTGGGTTTTGGCGCTGTTTATGATTTGTTCTTGCAGGCAAGTTCCAAAACTCCAAACAGGCAAGCTTACAATTTGCTGCAGGCGTTCAAGAATTATGTGCTGCTTTCTGATACTGTTTTTGATTCTCCGGATTATTTTCCAAGGCAGAGAAAAAAATTTGGCATAAAAGATTGGAAAGCAATTGGGCCGGCAAGGGCTTCTGCAAAAGATTTTGTGGGCTTGCTGAAAAAATCCGGTTTGAACAGGCAACAGCAAAAACAAATGGTTGTTGTTTTCAGTGAGTTCAGGAAAAAAGCAGCAATTGCAGTTGAGCGCACAATGCAGAATCCTTTTGCAAGCAAAGAAGAAGCATTGGCGGGAGTATGCAATACAACCGGATTGTTTTTTGGCACTATTGCAGAGCTTGCGGGCATAGCGCACAAGGTAAATGCGCAGCGCTTGCGGGAAACAAAAACAGCGCTTGCAAATTTTGCAAACGCATTGCAGATAAAAGACGACCTGCGGGACGCAGTAATGGATTGCGGCAAAGTGCAGAATACTGTTGTTTCCATTTCACTGAAATATCCGGAAGAGCATTCGCGCTTGCTGGAAAAAGCAAGAACAAGCGCGGGCATGAAACATTTAGAAGAATGGGTTGCAGCAAATTTGCCGAAAACAAAAGCAGAGGCAACAAGAACCTTTGAACAGTTTGTCGAGAGAATTCCAAAAACAAAAAACACCGCGCGCATTATTCGCGCTTGCAGAGACATTTTCAATGGAATCTGAACAAAAAAACCCAAAAAAGAGTTATGTAATTAGCCTTTTTTTCTATACATAAACGCTTTTGGTTCAACAATCAACGAATTCCAAAACTGTTGATTGCCGAACCTGTTAAGCGTAAAACTCGCAATAGAAAAGGATTTAAATTGCCAAAAAACCGAATCTGGGCAAAAATAACGCTCTGTTTTTTGTTAATGCCTATTATAAACTGTTTGATTGCTTTTGTTGTTAATGCCTTTTTAAACATGCTTTGTTTTAGCTCTAAAAAAGTCATATACATAAACCGCTATTTGTTTCTGTGCCGTTTTTTCTGGAAAGAAGCGTAATCTTGCTCCTATACATAAAAAGAAACGTATATTAAGTAGATAAGCTGCTATATTACTGTCTTTCAACAGCACGACATTTTTTTTGTTGTGGTGTTTCGTCGGAGTAGTTTGATGCTAAACTTTTTGTAAAGGAGGGGTGATAATCAAATGAAATCTCTTATTGAAGACGCAATGCAGAAGACTGCAAAAGTAGAAGATAAACTTGAAGAATTCGGCACGCCAAAAATAATGGTTATTGGAACTGGGGGCGCGGGCTGTAACGCAGTGAACCGATTGGCAAACATGGGTGTTGCCGGCGCACAATTGGTTGCAGTAAACACTGACAAGCAGCACTTGGCAATAGTCAACGATGAAATAACAAAAATCCTGATTGGAAAATCAGTCACTCGCGGTTTGGGAGCCGGAGGATATCCTGAAATTGGTGCAAAAGCCGCGGAAGTCAGCAGAAGCGCTTTGGAAGAAGTAATGGCTGGCGTAGACATGCTGTTCATTTCAACCGGAATGGGCGGCGGAACAGGAACCGGTTCTGCTCCAATCATTGCAGAGATTGCAAAAGAACAGGGCGCAATTGTAATCGCAATTGTTACCTATCCGTTTGCTTTGGAAAAAGCGCGCCTAATAAAGGCAGAGGAAGGAATTGAAGCCTTGCGAAAAGTAACAGACACTGTTGTTGTAATTGACAACAACCGCTTGGTTGAATTGGTTCCAAATTTGCCAATACAAGACGCGTTCAAGGTTGCAGACGAAGTAATTGCACGCACAGTGCGAGGAATTACTGAAACAATCACCCAGCCGTCCTTGATTAACTTGGACTATGCTGATGTGCGAAGCGTAATGAGCAACAAAGGCCTAAGCGTTATTGCTGTCGGAGAATCAAAAAGCGTTGACAAGGTCAACGAAGTGGTTGAAGACACTTTAAACAACGCTTTGCTCGATGTTGACATTGGCGGAGCAACAGGCGCACTAATCCACATTACTGGCGGACCGGAACTAACTTTGGGAGAAGCAAACGCTGTCGGAGAAATGCTGACAGAACGCATTGACCCAAAGGCAGTAGTAATATGGGGCGCAAGAGTTGACCCAACTTTCGAAAACAAGATTGAAGTAATAACAATCTTCACCGGCGTGCACTCTCCATACATCAAGGGGCCGGAAGAGGAAAGAGCGCCAGCATACAAGGCAAAGTCTCGCGGCGAACTAGACTTGGATTACATTAAGTGAAACAGAAAGATTAGTTTTTCAAAAAAACAGAAAAGGAGCCATTGCTCCTTTTTCTTCTATTTTTTTTGGCAATTTCAAAAAAAACATTTTCACTCCCTGAATTGTTTTATTGCGCTTTCTATTTCTGCCAGCGCGCTTGGGTATGCACCGTGCGTTCTGGCAAAAGCCAATAATTTTCTCAAATAGCTTAACTGCGTGTCATTGGCTGCTTTGTTCCATTTTTTTATTTGATTCAGGCTTTCGCGCAATTGGCTTCCTTCTGGAGTCGCTTCAAAGCCATTGAACAATCTGCGCCATTGCGCTGTTTTAAGTGACAAAAGTTTTTGCTGTTTTTGTTTTTGCGTTGCTTTTTCGCCGCGCAATTGCTGTTTTAGCTTTCTGCCGAAAGAAATCAGAATCATAAACTATTTGCGGAAAAAGGGATTAAATGCCTTTTGCTGTGCGATAGCTGGTTTTATTTTATCAAAAACAATGGCAGCGCGTTCAATAGAATCAGGCCTAGAACTATCCATAAGAAAACGCGGCCAATCAGTTTTTCTGTGTCAGCGCGGCTCATTTTCAGAAAGCGCAAGTATGGCAACAATAATATTTTTATCATTCTTCCGCCGTCGAACGGGTCCATTGGCAAAAAGTTTGCTGTTGCAACTGCAATGCTCAATAAGAAAAGCCATGTCAGAAAGCTGTCAATCAAATTGTTTGTTGTTGCAACAATGCCGTATAATTTTGGCGCATTATAATCCTTGTTCCTGTTGATGTCAAGGTTTAGCGCACGCAAGCCCAACTGGTTTTTTTCAGAAAAACTGAAATGCTTTTCCAATAGCGTGCCGTTTGCGTCAACCAAAAAATTGTTGTCTGTTTCTTTATACCTTATTTTTGCCAGGTCGCTTGGCACTTTGGTTGTTGTTCCATTGATTTGTTTCACTATCATTCCTTTTTCCAGAATTCCGAATGCTGGGTTTTTGTAGGTTGTTCCGCAGAAAGAATAGTTTGCATCCACTTGCCCCACTATTATTCCGTTGACTGCTTTTGCTTCGACTGTCTTTGCAAAAGGCAGAACAAACGGCGAAAAAACCAGCAGGCTGTACAACAGCATTATTGCTATTATTATTGGAATCGAATACAGGTTTGACGCAGGCCCCGCAGCATAAACCTTCAACGCTTTTTCCGGGGCAGAATGGGTTATTTTTTTCAATTGTTTTTCGTTGGGTTCTGCAAAAGCCCCAAACGGCAAATATCCCAGCAAGAGCAAGCCAAAGGATTTGATTTGTATTTTTGCGCGCCGCATGAGAATGCCATGAGAAAACTCGTGCACGAACAATAAAACAAAAAACACTAGCCAGATGTGCAGTGGCGGAGTCAATTCTTTCGGCACATTTGGAAACTGCACGCCCGGAATAATTGGCGCAATGCCGGGGCAGGGGGTTGAACCTGCAAACACTTTAGTAACAATGTCTATTGCGGAATATGCCAATAGTGCAAGAGTAAATCCCGCAAAGCCAAGCAATGCAAAAGAAACAATAATGGCAATCGAAACAGTGTTTGAAAACAACGGGTTTTCCAGGATTTTTATTCCAATTGGCTCGCTGACTGCAATCAAAAAAAGCCCAAGCGCTATTGCTGAACCAATCAAGACAAGCGCGCGCTTTGCCTTCGGCATTTTTCTTGCATACAGGAAGTCAATTGCAAGCACGCCAAAACCCAATATTACTCCGAGTTCTGCCAAGCGCTCCAGCCATTTGTTTTTTGCAAAAGCGTCAGCGCTTGCATTGAATCGCTTGGTGCGCAGCAAAGAAATAATATTGAAAACAGGCTCTGCTTTTGCAAACCGTTTCAACAGTTGTGTTGCAACAAAAAAAGAAACAAGCACGCCGACAATAATCAAAGGCAAAGAAAAATCCATTACAATCCACAAAACGTTTGCCAAAAGCGTTTTTAAAGCGATTGAATTGGAAAGAAAATCAGCTTTTTTCTATTATTTTTATTCCAAGCGCTTTTTCCAGGCGTTTTGCTATTTCTGTTGTCGGCGCGTATTGCCCCGCTTCAATGTGCCGCAGCACGCTGGCTTTTTCGCTGACAATCCGCGAAAGCTCTTCAAATTGGAGTTGTTTTTGCTCTCGCGCTTTCTTTATGCGTTGGGCAAAATCGTCAGCCAAAAGCAATTGTTCAAACGCGATTGGCTTTTCAAAGCTGGGAAAAATTTTTTTTGCCAGCATGCTTTGCTGCGGTTGCACTATTGCTTCGCCAAACCGCTCGCATGCGGAACAAACAAGCATTTCAACGCCGTCCATTTTGATGCGCGTTCCCTTTCCTGCCTGTTGCCCGCAGATTTCGCACTGCATAAAACAACAAAGCGCGGGATTGTTTTTATTCTTTTCCCGCCAAGAGTTTTTTGGTTGGCATGGGAACAGCAATCGGAGGCCTGGTTGAAAGAAGAGAGATTTCTCTGGACTTTTTGAAGGGAAAGACTGTTGCGGTTGATTCGCACAATATTCTTTACCAGTTTCTTTCAAGCATTCGCGGTGCAGACGGCACGCCGTTGATGGACAGCAAAGGCAATGTTACCTCTCACCTTACTGGCTTGCTTTACCGCACTGCAAATTTGCTGGAGAGAGACATAAAGCCGGTTTTTGTTTTTGACGGCAAGCCGCACGAGCTCAAATGGAAGACTCTCGAAGCACGGCACGCAATCCGAACTAATGCGGCAAAAAAAATGGAAGAAGCCCAAAAAGCCGGCGACCTAGCGGAAGCAAAAAAATTCGCACAACAGTCAAGCAAGCTAACAAAGCCAATGATTGAAGAGGCAAAAAAATTGCTTGGCTTCATGGGATTGCCTGTTTTTGAAGCTCCAAGCGAGGGAGAAGCCCAGATTTCAAAAATGGTTTCTGACGGAAAAGTTTTTGCCGCTGTTTCGCAGGATTATGATTGCCTGTTGTTCGGCGCAACAAAACTTTGCCGCAATTTGACTGTTTCCGGCAAGCGAAAGCTGCCGGGCAAGAATGTTTTCATTGACGTTAGCCCGGAGTTTGTCGAACTAGAAAAAGTGCTGCAACAATTGAAGATTTCCCGGCAAAAGCTTGTTTGGATTGGCTTGTTGATTGGAACCGATTTCAACGAAAAGTTTCCAAAAATCGGGCCAAAAACAGCATTAAAGCTGGTGCAAGAGCACAATAGTTTTGAAGAAATAATTGCGGCAACAAAATTTTCCCCGAATTTTGATTACCGTGAAATCGAAGAAATTTTTTTGAATCCTGTTGTGGCAAGCGATTATTCTTTCGAGTTCAAAAAGCCGGATGTTTCTGCTGCAACAGAATTTCTGGTGCGCGAGCATGATTTTAACAGGGAACGCGTTGAAAACGCTTTGAAAAAAATTAGCAATATTATTTCTGACAGAAAATCGCAGAGCACTTTGGGGCAATGGGGATAGATTATTTTCTCCTTATTTGGAAACTAAATACTCTTGCTTTGCCAGTTTTTGGGTCTATTGCCTCAATGCGGTGCCAGTTTTCCAGATCGTCTTTTGGCTGAAATTTTCCTTTTTTTTCCATTAATCCGTTTCCTTTGTCAGAGTAACCTAGTTTTTCAAACAATCGCTTGAATTTCAAAGTAAATCTAGGCACCAAACTAAAACTGTGTTCTCCTCTTTTTGTGCCGCGCTGGTGCCTTTCTGCTTTCGAAACGCCTTTTAGCCCAATTCCCTCACCGATGATTGAAGGGCTTAGTTCCATGTGTGCGAGGTCAGGGGCTTTTGAAAACCATCCGTGGCCAATTGACTCTCCAAAGGGGAATATTTTTCCAACAAGAACATCCTGCCCGTTTTTGACTGCCCTTAGCGTGATAATTGAATCGTCAGCTGTTTTGTATACTCCCTGTAACGGAAAATTTTTGTTCGGAAAAAATAATTTTACTGTAACCCTTTTTGTCCCGTCATAAAAAAACATTTTTCCTTCCCGCAAAGCAGAGTTTCTTTCAGCGGCTGGCGCAATAGTGAGCGGCTTTGCCAGGAATTCTTTTCCAGCGGCTTGCCTTGCAAAACCGCGGACAATCCTGCGCTTTTCCCATTTTGAAAGCTTGCCGCGGAATTTTGGTTTTCTTGCTATTGCAATCATTTATATTTCACCTGCCTTAAAACCAAATTTTCCCTTTAATGGAACAAAAGCAAAAAAAGTTCCAGGATATTCTTTTTTCATTGGCTTGCCTTGCACTTTTTTCATTTGCTGTATTTCTTGCGTGAATTTGTCTCCCACGGGAGCAACAGCAATTCCTTTTTCTGCAAGCTGGTCAAACAATGGCTTTGGCACAAAAGGGCATGCTGCACTAACCAAAATCCTGTCAAACTGCGCCTGTTCTTGCAAACCCAAAGAACCGTCGCCAGCAGAAAGTGAAACGTTTTTGCTGCCTTGCGCTTTCAGGTTTTTTTCCGCGATTGGCAATAGTTCCCGAACAATTTCTATGCCAAATACTTTTCCTTTTTCTCCAACGATTTCTGACAACAGTGCTAGCACGTAACCGCAACCGCTTCCCACTTCAAGCACTTTTTGCCCTTCTTGCAATTCAAGCATTTCAAGCATTATTGCAATAGTGCTTGGCTGGGAAATTGTTTGGCCAAAGCCGATTGGCAATGCTTCGTCAATGTAAGCGCTTTGCTGCAAATGCTGTGGAACAAACAATTCGCGCTTGACATTCAAAAAAGCTTTTTTTATGAGAGGAGAACCAACGTTGTAATCCATGAATTCAACCAGTTGCTTTCGCTTTTCTGCAAAACCAATTTCCAAACGCATACTGATTTTTTTGTGCAAACTGTTTTATAGTTGTACTTTTTTTATGGAATTTGCTCTGTGAATTTGCTTAACGGGTTTTTGAGCGCTTGCTGCGGGATTGTTTTGTTTTCCAACAGTTCTTTTATCAGTGGGGCTTGTTTTTGTATTTTTTCAACAAGCATTTTTGTTGCCCTGCAATAATAGCGCGTTTGGTGCTTGAACTCGCGCCATGCACGCAAGCATCTTCCGCCGCACAGGTGTTGTATATTACATTCGCTGCAGAAGGTGTTCACTGCCAAATTATGCATTTTTTTGTTGTTTATTCCCTGTTGGATGTCTCCGATGTGAAACTCTTCCCTTTCAACCAGGTCATCACACACAAAGCATTTTCCGCTAGTGCTGATTGCCATTATGCTCTTGCCTGCCCCACACCTAAAGCCCTGCTGTATTTCATTGGAAATAATGGAATGCGATATCGCCTGAAAAGGAATAATGTTTTTTACTATTCCTTTTTGCAAGTGGCTAATCCAGAATTCTATTAACAAATCGAGGTCTCCAGAATATTTTTCAAGCCATTCTTGCGAGTTATTTTTTTCGCTTAGTGGGTTTTCTATTTGCCAGTGCACGTGGTCAAACCAGTTCACAACGCCAAGCACTGAAGAATAAATGGAATATTCCGGCAAAAAGCAGAGCCGTGCAACTGTTTGTCCAGCAAAACTGCTGCGGATTTTGTACATGTTGCGGATTATTTTTTCGAAGGTGCCTTTTCCACGTTGCGTGTCCTGCGCACAATGGTTTCCGTCAATTGAAACAAAAAGCACGTCCAGCCTGTCCAATAAAGGGCGGCACAGTTTGTCCAAAAGTGTTCCGTTGGTATATGCAATATACCTGAGCTTTTTTCCGTTAGCCTGCTTTACAAAATCCAGCATGAATTTTTGGTTTAGCAATGGTTCTCCCCCGAAAAACACCACTGTGTTGTCCGCATTTTTCCGTTCCATTGAGTCGCGCAACACAAAATCTGCTGTTTGTTTCGCGTTTGGTGCCTTTGCCATGCTCTTGCGCTTTTGCGCGTTCGAACAAAAAGTGCAGTTGAGGTTGCAGTCTTTTGTTGTATAAATGAAATATTCCATTGCGCTCGCAAATAGTTTGTTTGCCGCGCTATTTGATTTCTGTGGCTTTTTTTTACGCAAAAAACGTGTTATTTTATTATTTCTTGCACATAATGATAAAAATATGAAGAAAAATATCATTCAAGAGCCAGTCGGCGTGCCGCGGCAATTGGAGCTTGTTTACGGCGAGAAGGTCAAACTTGACGGGAAAGACAACGAAATTCTTTCGATTCTTGCGCACGACGGCCGCGCTTCCACAGTAAGCATTGCCAAGAAAATCGGGATTTCTCGTGATGCAGTAAAATACAGAATTGACAGGATGCTGCGGGAAAAAGTTATTCAGGGGTTTGTTGTTGTAATTAATCCGCCAAAAATGGGCTTGCCAGTTTATTCGACCGTGCGGATTTCCTTGTTGAACATAAACCCAAAACGAGAAAAAGAACTTGTGGAATACATCAAAATCGCGCCGTTTATTGTTTATGCAACAAAAATAATGGGCCAGTATGACCTTAACCTTGAAATTTTTTCTAAAGACCCGGGCCATTTGGATGAAATAATCGCACAAATGCGGGAAAAGTTTTCCGACATTATTAGGGACATTGAGATTTCTTTGATTATTAAAGAATACAAATGGACTGAATTCCCAGGAAAACTGGAATAATGCGGGCAATTATTGTTTCCGCTTCTTTTTTTCCCTTTCCTTGATTGTTTCAAGCAAATCTCTGGCTTTTGTAAAGCTGTCTAGCTCTTCTTCTTGTATGATTGGAGTGTCGTGGATTATTGAATATTTTTGTTCGCGCGAAATTATTACAGAGTGCCCGCCTTTTACTAATGTTTTTGCTTTTTCAAGGACCAGTGCTTTTCTTTTCAAATCCTGCTTGCTGTAGCCCTTGTCAATCAATAGCGCGTCTTCTGGCCTGCTGTAAGCGCGGAAGGGCGCGTGCTCGAACAAAGCCAATTGCAATCCGAGGCTGCGGATTTTTTCAAACGATTCGTCAAAAGATTTTTCGTCAAAAACCTGTTGCCCTGAATTTTGCGGTTCAAGAATGTTTATTTGTTTTGTGAGTTTTTCTTGCAGTACATCCTCTAATCTTTTTGCCGCAGAAAGCGTTGCAGTCGCGTTTTTTTCAAACCTGTAAACCGCTTGCGCGCTCAAGTCAATCCTGTCAGCGAGTTCTGAAAGCGTCAAGCCAAGCTGTTTTCGCTTTTGCTTTAGTTTTTCCGCATCCAAGGCAACTGTTTCTTTTCCCTTGAAAAAGCGAATGCTCGGCAGATTGTCATTCAATAATTCTGCAAAAGAGTCAATGGCCAGCACTGGCAAGCCATAACGCTCGTAGGCTATTTTTTCTTTTAGTGCAAAGGCCTTTGTTTTTTCTCCCAAAACGAGTGCAGTTGCAGTGAAAGCAGCAGCGATTTTTTTCAGTTCCAGCGCTTGCTCTTCGCGCAGCGCGTCAATATTCCCAAAGACTTTTATGAGGAATATTTTGTCGTGTTTTTTTGCAGCAATGTCAAAACAACTGTTGTATTGCAAGAATTCGCTGACAAAAAAACCGTGCTTTTTGAGCAATAGCATTGCTTTTGCCGCAATTGCTTCGCGCAATTACAGCACCCCTGCCAAAAATCCAATCAAGGCAAAAAGCATTCCTGCTTTTGACAATTGCTGCGCCAAATGAAAGTCTTTTTTTGCAAAGCAGAATATTGCATAAAAAAACAAAACATTTGCCAGCAAAACAAGGATTGCAAAAACCGCGTTGCCAAACAATCCCAAAACCAATGGCATTATTGACAATGCAAATGCAGTAATGCTGAGGACAAAAACAAGCGTTATCATTTGTGAATGCGATAGCAGCATTGCAAGGCTTTTTTTGTATCCTTTGTCAGCAAGCTTGTCTTCGTTGTCTTTGATTATTTCGCGGACAACGTTTGACAATAACGCGCTTGCTGCAAGCAACCAGACAATTTTATAGTTTCCTGAAACAGCAGCGCCAAAAATCAAAGTGAATGCTGTTCCCGCGGCAACAACCCAGTTGCCCAGCCATTTTGCTTTTCCCAGAAAAGCCGAATATGCTGCAAGCAATAACGTGAAAGCGATTGAAATTGCTAGCGCTGTTTGGTTGACAAAAAAAGCAAAAATGTTTCCGCATGCAAAAAGCAATAGCGAGAACAAGAGCGCGTTGCGAGCGCTGATTGTGCCGGAAGGAATTGGTTTTTTTGGATTCTTTTTTTTGTCAATGTGCGCGTCAAAATAATCGTTTATTGCCTGGCCTGCACCGCAAACCAAAAAGGCTGCAATCATTGCAAAGCCAATTTGCTGGTTGAATTGCAGTGCATGCACTGAAACAGCATAGCCAATGTAGACCGCGAATGTTGCCATTAGGCAATTGAACGGGCGCAACAATTGAAAAAAAGCCAAAAGCCTTGCCATAAAATAATCTTTTTCAGACAATGGTTTAAAACCCGTGCTGAAAAAAAGTATTAAATTGGCAAAACGCATTGTATTACAGTGGTTTTTTTGGCAAGAATACGGGCAAAGCACAAGGCAAGACAGCAGGCTTTGGGAGAATTGAAAGCGCGAATTGCCCGGATGAGTGCACAACAAAAAGTGCATCGCTGGCAGCGATTGCAAAAGGCAAATGCAATCATTAAGGATAGCCTGCATCATACTGTAGAACCCGACAAAAAACAAAAAGGCAAATCCATTGTAATTGACGCTGCCGAAAGAAAAAAGCTGTTGACCTTGCTTAGCACGGTTTATGGTAAAAAAGAGGCTTTGTTGGAAAGCGTTCCCCCGTATTTTGCAGAAAGATATTTTTCCGAACCACGCGCCCCTCCAAAAGAACGTAATGGTGTTTCCAAGCGCTTTTTGCTTCAAGGAGAAGAAGCAAGAGCAGAAGCTAAAAGAAACTTTTTTGAAAAAAGAATGCCGCCTGCAAGCCCTTCAGCAAACCTTGCCATTGGCAGGGCAATGAAAACACTTGCTTTGCTTAGGCAAAATTTTTCTCCGGAACTTTTTGGCGTGCTGAAACAGCAGATTGCAAGGGTAAAATTTCACGGCGAAGCCAGAGTTGCAAAACAACTTGAACAAATTGCCCGCGAGATTGAAAAAGCGGAAAAGAAAAAAAGAGCCAAAGAATCCAAAGAAGCAAGAAAACAAAAACCCAAAAAGAAAAAGTGAAGCAAAAAAGAAAGACTTTTATTCTGGTTCTGGCGTGTTTGTTCTATGCCTGCTAGCAAGCACAGAAAACTGAATGCGGGAACGCAAAAGGAAAGAATGCAGAGGGCAAGGGCGCTTGCTGCGCTGGAAAAATTGCGTAAAGCGAGGGGAACAGTTGGAACTCGCCAGTTTGCTTTTGGCGGAGTGCTTGAAAAGGCAAAAAAAGCCCATGGCATTGAAGGAAAGCCTTTTGCAAGAATGCCAGAGGCAAATGCGATAAAGTATCTTGACCGAAGGCTTTTACCTTCAAGAGCAGTAAGGCTTCGGGTTAGCGCTTTGCTAAGGCTGAGGCAGATTGGCAGAGAAAAAGTTTCTGCAAGAAAAGAAGCCATAGTAAAACAATTGTTTGGCACTGGCGCGCTTGGCTTGATAATGATAAAACCGGAAATGTTTGCGCGCTCGCGCGAAATCAGGAAATTTTTGCGCACAAACGGTTTTGATATTGCTTTCAAAAAATCTTTTGTTTTTGCAAAAGAAGACATTGCAAGGCTTTATCCTCACATTTTTGAAGACAGGCAGGCATACGGCAGGTTTGCAGCGCAAATCTTCAGCTTGTTGTCAACGCCGAGCCTTGTTGTTGTTTTCAGGCAACAGCCAAACGCAAATTACGAGCGCTTTGCGCGCGGCCAAAATTTGCCAATTGAACAGTTTGCACGGCTTGCGCCGCAGGATGCTTTTGCAGCATCATTCAAAACTTTTTTGCGGAAATATTTCACTTGGTCGGAATTCAAGGCAGCGGATTTTGAAAGAGGCATTCTGAGCGACAGCACTAGAGTGTTTGACGCTTTGGGTTTTTTTGAAAAAAGCGCGCAAGACAGAAAGAATCCAACAGTAGTAATCAACGGAATCCACGTGCCAACTTCAACAGAAATAGCAAGAGATGCAAGAACACTGCTCACGCTGGCAGAACTAGAAAAGCTCGAAAAACGAACAAAGAGTCGGCTTAAGGGATAAGGCATGAAAAACAGTGTTCCGCGGAAAAAACTCGGATTGGCAAAAAAAAAGCATGCTGTTCAATTGCCAAGCGGCAGGCTAGGCATTTCCGCTGAAGGAGGGGAACGCCTAACATATTTGCGCCGTTTGCGAGAATTGCGGCTTTCTCGAACAGTTAAACCGCGCAATCCTACTACTGTAAGGAAAAGAGTTCTTTTTGTTTGCCCTGCAGGAATGGAATCCTCTCTGTTGGGAATGAAAATGTTCATTGAAGCAGCAAAAAGAAAACCAGTGAATGCAATATTGGAAATGGATTTTGCTGGCTGGATGCAAGTTCCAAGGGGGCATTTTGAAAAACAAGTGCTTGGCGCAGATTTTGTTGTTCCAATGTATGATTCTGCACGGGCAGAGATTGAAAAAGTCACGAATCGCTTCACGAGAAAACCATTGATTATTGACGTTGATTTTCACGACATTCACGGGCAATACAACAAGCAAAAATACAAGCAAATACTTGAAACAATACGGCAGCGCTTAAAAAAAGAATAAAACAAAAACCAAAAAAAGAAGAAGCAATAAATACAACCGAGCCAGAATGTTTGTTATGGCAAAGTCAAATCTTGTAAGGCGGGGAATTGCAAGGCAAAGGTTTTTTGTTGCCGGCAAGCTTGCCATGCAAAAGCCAAAAGCAGTGGCGGGGCAAGTTAGTTTTCGGCAGTTGTTGCGCGAAACGGAAAAAGACATTGCTGCAGCAGACGCTTTGTTGAAATGGGGCAATGCGCGCAGAGAACTAATGGCAAAAAATGCCCTGCTCTCTAAAACAAAAAAACAAATCGGGCAGGAAATAGCTTCTGCCAGAACTACACGGGCAGGCTTGTTGAAATTGCTGCGAACAAAGCCAAGAACTTCAGCAGAAGCCGGCGAGTTTGCTGACAGAATGCATGAATTGAGAACGCAATTGCGTTCCCATGTTTCGCGCCTAAACACTCTTGCCACGACTCATCACGGGCTAATGAAGCCGCGAGGCAGAGTTCTTCAGGCTTTGCCTGAAGGTGAATGCCGTCTCGCGCGGCTTTAAACTTTTTCTTTTGTTTTCTCCGTTAGCGCAGCATTGACTGGCTGCGCTAGGAGAAAAC